>Ga0209371_1000004_pt1 | contig 1098197 bp, 973 predicted proteins | sample AgamicAtAmrz_FD_187165 | JGI IMG/M metagenome (GOLD analysis project Ga0209371, IMG submission 187165) | Agave microbial communities from Guanajuato, Mexico - At.Am.rz (SPAdes) (version 2) | ecosystem: Host-associated > Plants > Roots > Rhizosphere | place: Guanajato, Mexico | collected... | reverse complement strand
GGGTGACAACGTCAAGATGACCGTGACCCTGATCAACCCGGTCGCGATGGACGAAGGCCTGCGCTTCGCCATCCGCGAAGGTGGCCGCACCGTCGGCGCCGGCGTGGTCTCGAAGATCATCAAGTAATCTGTTAGACTCTGCGCCCCGATGTTGCCTGGGTAGGGCATCGGGGCGTATCAAAATGGGAAAGCAGGCACAGGATGTGCCTTGTGTTCCCCGGACCAGGAAGGGTCAAGGCCATTCAGGCGGCGTCAACAGGAGACTGTTGACAGCTGCCTGGCGTGCCATTATGCTTCTACGTCTGGGCAGGCCGGGAAACTGGTCTGCCTACGTTTTTGAGGTCTACGGATTGACCTTGTCGGCCTGCAGGAGTGCGGGCCGTCCGTATGCAGGAATTTCATGGGGCAAAGCAACCCAGAGGCTTTGTCTGTCGCTCTTTTAACGAAGGAACCTACCGCCATGGCGGACCAAAAGATCCGGATCCGGCTGAAAGCGTTCGATCATCGTCTGATCGACCGTTCGGCCAGCGAGATCGTTGAAACGGCAAAGCGGACCGGCGCGCAAGTGCGTGGCCCGATCCCGCTGCCGACCAAGATCGAGCGTTACACCGTTCTCGTTTCCCCGCACGTCGACAAGGACGCGCGTGACCAGTACGAGACCCGCACGCACAAGCGCGTGCTCGATATCGTTGACCCGAATGACAAGACCGTGGACGCGCTGATGAAGCTCGAACTGGCTGCCGGCGTCGACGTTCAGATCAAGCTGACCTGAGGACTACGACCATGACGAAGAAGTATTCGTTGGGCTTCGTGGGCCGCAAGGCCGGCATGAGCCGCGTGTTCACCGAAGATGGTCGTTCCATCCCGGTGACCCTGATCGAAGCCACCCCGAACCGCATCGCGCAGATCAAGACCGTCGAAACCGACGGCTACAGCGCCGTGCAGGTGACCGTCGGCGCGCGTCGCGCTGCCCTGGTCAACAAGCCGGAAGCCGGCCACTTCGCCAAGGCGAAGGTGGAAGCGGGTCGTGGCCTGTGGGAATTCCGCGTTGAAGACGCGCAGCTCGGCGATTTCGCCGTTGGCGGCGAAGTCAAGGCGGACATCTTCGAAGTCGGCCAGATCGTCGACGTCCAGGGTGTCACCAAGGGTAAGGGTTTCCAGGGCACCATCAAGCGCCACAACTTCCGTATGGGCGATGCAACCCACGGTAACTCGCTGTCGCATCGCGCGCCGGGTTCGCTGGGTCAGCGCCAGACCCCGGGTCGCGTTTTCCCGGGCAAGAAGATGTCGGGCCACATGGGCGCGGTGCAGCAGAGCACCCAGAACCTGGAAGTGGTCAAGGTCGACGTCGAGCGCGGTCTGATTGCGGTTCGCGGCGCCGTTCCTGGCGCGGCGGGTGGCGATGTGATCGTCCGTCCGGCGAGCAAGGCATAAGGAGAGATGACGATGGAACTCGTTATCACGGGTAGCAACAACAAGGTCTCGGTCTCCGACGCCGTGTTCGGTCGCGATTTCAGCGAAGATCTGGTCCACCAGGTCGTCGTTGCTTACCGCAACGCCGGCCGCGCCGGCACCAAGGCGCAGAAGACTCGCTCCGAAGTGGCTGGTACCACCAAGAAGTCGAAGAAGCAGAAGGGCGGCGGCGCGCGTCATGGCGCACTGACGGCTCCGATCTTCGTCGGCGGCGGTGTCACCTTCGCGGCCAAGCCGCGCAGCTTCGAGCAGAAGGTCAATCGTAAGCAGTACCGTGCCGCCATGTGCGCGATCCTGTCCGAGCTGAACCGTCAGGGCCGTCTGACCATCGTGGAGGCCTTCGATGTCGAAGCGACCAGCACGAAGGGTCTGATCGCCAAGCTGGCCGGCCTGGAAGTGGGCAAGCGCCCGCTGATCGTCACCGAGGAAGCCTCCGAGCACCTGTACCTGTCCGCCCGCAATCTGCCGTACGTGCAGGTGCGTGACGTGCAGGGCCTGGACCCGGTGTCGCTGGTCGGTGCCGACACGGTCGTCATCACCGCTGACGCGGTCAAGAAGGTCGAGGAGTGGCTGGCATGAACAGCAACGAAAAAATCTTCAGCGTGCTGCGTGCCCCGCGTGTCTCCGAAAAGACCGCGCGCCTGCAGGAACTCTCCAACCAGTATGTCTTCGAAGTTTCGAACGAAGCCACCAAGGCCGATGTAAAGGCCGCGGTTGAGCAGCTGTTCGACGTCAAGGTCGAAGCCGTCAACGTGGTCAACGTCAAGGGCAAGAACAAGTCCTTCCGTAACCGTGCTGGCCGCCGCGGCGATTGGCGCAAGGCGTACGTTCGCCTGGCCGATGGCCAGTCGATCGATGTAACGGCCAAGGCCTGAGGTACATCCCATGCCATTGATGAAATTCAAGCCCACTTCCCCCGGCCGCCGTTCGGCCGTGCGCGTGGTTACGCCCGACCTGCACAAGGGTGCTCCGCACGCCGCGCTGGTCGAGTCGCAGAGCCGCTCGGGTGGTCGTAACCACCATGGCCGCATCACCACGCGTCACGTTGGTGGTGGCCACAAGCAGCACTACCGCATCATCGACTTCAAGCGCAACAAGCTGGGCATCCCGGCGCGCGTGGAACGCATCGAATACGATCCGAACCGCACCGCCCACATCGCCCTGCTGTGCTACGTCGACGGCGAGCGTCGCTACATCATCGCCCCGAAGGGCCTGAAGGCCGGTGATCAGGTGATCGCTGGTTCGGATGCCCCGATCAAGGCGGGCAACACCCTGCCGCTGCGCAACATCCCGGTCGGTACCACCATCCACTGCATCGAGCTGAAGCCGGGCAAGGGCGCTCAGATCGCCCGCGCTGCAGGTGCTGCCGTGCAGCTGGTCGCCCGCGAAGGCATCTACGCCACCCTACGCCTGCGCTCGGGTGAAATGCGTAAGGTCCCGGTCGAGTGCTGCGCCACCATCGGCGAAGTCGGTAACGACGAGCACAGCCTGGAAAAGCTGGGCAAGGCCGGTGCCAAGCGCTGGCGCGGCGTCCGCCCGACCGTTCGTGGTGCTGCCATGAACCCGGTTGACCACCCGCACGGTGGTGGTGAGGCCAAGGCCGGCCAGGGTAACCCGCATCCGGTCACCCCGTGGGGTGTCCCGACCAAGGGTTACAAGACGCGCCATAACAAGCGCACTCAGCAGTTCATCGTCCGCGATCGTAGGGGCTAATCGACCATGGCACGTTCACTCAAGAAGGGCCCGTTCGTCGATCACCACCTCGTCAAGAAGGTGGAGGCCGCTGCGGGCAGCAAGAAGCCGATCAAGACCTGGTCGCGCCGTTCGATGATCCTGCCTGACATGGTAGGCATCACCATTGCCGTGCATAACGGCAAGAACCACATCCCGGTTCTCGTCAACGAGAACATGGTCGGCCACAAGCTCGGCGAATTTGCCATCACCCGGACCTTCAAGGGTCACGGTGGTGACAAGAAGTCGGGCAAGTAAGGAGAGATGACAATGGAAGCGAAAGCCATCCTGCGCACTGCGCGCATCTCCCCGCAGAAGGCTCGCCTGGTCGCTGACCAGGTGCGCGGTCTGCCGGCCGAACGTGCGGTCAATCTGCTGAAGTTCTCGGACAAGAAGGCTGCCCACCTGATCAAGAAGGTGGTGGAGTCGGCTATTGCCAACGCCGAGAACAACCAGGGCGCCGACGTCGACGAGCTGAAGGTTCAGACCATCATGGTTGATGAAGGTCCGACCCTGAAGCGTTTCATGGCGCGGGCGAAAGGCCGCGGTACCCGCATCCTCAAGCGCACCAGCCACATCACTGTGGTTGTGGGCGCCGGCAAGTAAGCGGATAAGGAAAAGACCATGGGTCATAAAGTTCATCCGATTGGTATCCGTCTCGGTATTTCCAAGGACTGGAACTCCAAGTGGTACGCCAACAAGGCCGAGTTCGCTGGTTACCTGGCAGCCGACCTGAAAGTTCGCGAAATGCTGCGCAAGAAGCTGGCTCAGGCCGGCATCAGCAAGATCCTGATCGAGCGTCCGGCCAAGACCGCGCGCGTGACGATCCACACCGCCCGTCCGGGCGTGGTGATCGGCAAGCGTGGTGAGGACATCGAGAAGCTGCGCAAGGAAGTGAGCGAGATGATGGGCGTTCCGGCGCACATCAACGTCACCGAAGTGCGCAAGCCGGAACTGGACGCGCAGCTCGTTGCCGAGTCGATCGCCCAGCAGCTGGAGCGTCGCATCATGTTCCGCCGCGCAATGAAGCGCTCGGTGGGCAACGCGATGCGCCTGGGTGCCCTGGGCATCAAGGTCAACGTGGGTGGCCGCCTCAACGGTGCTGAAATCGCCCGTTCGGAGTGGTACCGCGAAGGCCGCGTGCCGCTGCACACCCTGCGTGCCGACATCGACTATGGCTTCGCTGAAGCCAAGACGACCTACGGCATCATCGGCATCAAGGTCTGGATCTACAAGGGCGAGGTCTTCGATTTCTCCCAGGTTGGCCAGGAAAAGCAGGACGACACTCCGTCGCGCAACGATCGTCACGATCGCGGCGACCGTGGTGACCGTCAGCGCCCGGCCCGTGAAGCGAGGTAACGACAATGTTGCAACCCAAGCGAACCAAGTACCGCAAGGTACACAAGGGCCGTAACGAAGGCCTGAGCTGGAGCGCCAACGCTGTCAGCTTCGGCGAATACGGCCTGAAGGCAACCGCACACGGTCAGCTGACCGCGCGTCAGATCGAAGCGGCTCGCCGCTCGATCAGCCGCTACGTCAAGCGCGGCGGCAAGATGTGGATCCGCGTGTTCCCCGACAAGCCCATCACCAAGAAGCCCATCGAAGTTCGAATGGGTTCGGGTAAGGGTAACGTGGAATACTGGGTGGCCCAGATCCAGCCCGGCCGCATGATCTATGAAATCGAGGGTGTTTCCGAGGAAGTGGCTCGCGAGGCGTTCCGCCTGGCCGCCGCCAAGCTCTCGGTCACCACCACTTTCGTGACCCGTACGGTGCGCTGATGGATATCAAAACTCTCCGTGAAAAGTCGGCTGACGAACTCAAGGCCCACCTGATCGACCTGCGTAAGGAACAGTTCTCTGTCCGTATGCAGCAGGTCACCGGCCAGCTGCCGAAGACCCACGACATCCGCCGGGTCCGTCGCGAGATTGCTCGCGTCAAGACCCTGCTCGGCAGCACGAAGTAAGGATGGCCGCTATGAGCGACAATACTGAAAACAAGACGCTGCGCACGGTCGAAGGCCGTGTCGTCAGCAACAAGATGGACAAGACGGTTACCGTCCTGGTTGAGCGTCAGGTCAAGCACGCACTGTACGGCAAGTACATCAAGCGCTCGACGAAGCTGCACGCCCACGATGCCGACAACGCCTGCAAGGAAGGCGATGTCGTCCGCGTGACCGAGATTGCTCCGATGTCCAAGACCAAGAACTGGCGCGTGGTGGAAGTCATCACGCGTGCGGCTGAATAAGGAGTCTGAATCATGATCCAGATGCAGAGCTACCTTGACGTCGCGGACAATTCGGGTGCCAAGCAGGTGATGTGCTTCAAGGTGCTGGGTGGTTCCAAGCGCCGTTACGCCGGCATCGGCGACATCATCAAGGTCACCGTGAAGGATGCGATTCCGCGCGGCAAGGTCAAGAAGGGTGAAGTGTATGACGCCGTCGTGGTGCGTACCCGCAAGGGTGTGCGTCGCGCCGACGGCTCGCTGATCCGCTTCGACGGCAACGCTGCCGTCCTGCTGAACAACAAGCAGGAGCCGATCGGTACCCGTATCTTCGGGCCGGTGACCCGTGAACTTCGTTCGGAGAAGTTCATGAAGATCGTCTCGCTCGCTCCCGAAGTGCTGTGAGCGACAGGAGATAATCATGGCTAACCGTATCAAGAAGGGCGACCAGGTCGTCGTCAACACCGGCAAGGACAAGGGCAAGCAGGGCGAAGTCGTCCGCGTCGACGGCGACCGTGTGGTCGTCGCCAACGTGAACATCGTCAAGCGCCACACCAAGCCGAACCCGCAGGCAGGCGTTGCCGGCGGCGTGGTCGAGCGTGAAGCTTCGATCCATATCTCCAACGTGAATGTGCTGAACCCGGCTTCGGGCAAGGGCGAACGCGTTGGCTTCAAGGTGCTGGAGGATGGACGCAAACTGCGTGTGTTCCGCTCCAGCGGTGAGGCGCTCGACGCCTGAGGAATGAGAAGATGACTTCCCGTCTCGAAAAGTTCTACAAGGACGAAGTGGTGCCGGCGCTGATGAAGCAGTTCGGCTACACCAATCCGATGGAAGTGCCGAAGCTCGTCAAGGTCACCCTGAACATGGGTGTCGGCGAAGCGGCCACCAACAAGAAGATCCTGGAAAACGCCGTCGGCGACATGACCAAGATTTCCGGCCAGAAGCCGGTTGTCACCAAGTCGCGTATTTCGGTTGCGTCGTTCAAGATCCGCGATGGTTGGCCGATCGGCTGCAAGACCACGCTGCGTCGCCACAAGATGTACGAGTTCCTGGACCGCCTGATCAACATCTCGCTGCCGCGCGTGCGCGACTTCCGTGGTGTCTCCGGTCGTTCCTTCGACGGTCGCGGCAACTTCAACATGGGTGTGAAGGAACAGATCATCTTCCCGGAAATCGACTTCGACGCTGTCGACGCGATTCGCGGCATGGATATCGCCATCACCACCACTGCGAAGACCGACGCGGAAGCGAAGGCGCTGCTGGCAGCGTTCAAGTTCCCGTTCCGTAACTGATCTGTCGAGGAAACCGAAATGGCAAAGACCTCCATGGTCAACCGCGACATCAAGCGGGAAAAGCTGGCCAAGAAGTACGCTGAGAAGCGTGCTGCTCTGAAGAAGATCGTGTCCTCGGTGGACGCGAGCTACGACGAGAAGATCGAAGCTGCTGCCAAGCTGGCCAAGCTGCCGCGCGATTCGTCGCCGAGCCGCCAGCGCAACCGCTGCGAACTGTCCGGCCGTCCGCGTGGCGTCTACAGCAAGTTCGGCCTGGGCCGCAACAAGCTGCGTGAAGCCACCATGCGTGGCGACGTCCCGGGTCTGCGCAAGGCCAGCTGGTAATCCCAGCCGGTCCTGCGATCAGGCGCCCCTCCGGGGGTTCCTGAACCGGGGAGGGGAGGCATTCAGCCTCCCTTTCGCAAAAAACCCGAAGAGCCCGACGCAAGTCGGGCTCTTTTGGCGTATACTCCCGCGTCTTGCCCTGTGCAGACGGGGTTGTAGGGCGGGCCGCCGGTCCGCTGCATCAAGGGACCTGGCCCGTTTCCAGGAGACAACAGATTTTCGCGAAAGCGGATATCGGTGCACTCAAAGGTACTCATATGAGCATGACTGATCCCATCGCCGACCTGCTGGTCCGCATCAAGAATGCGGCCGCGGTTGGCAAGCAGACGGTGAAAGCCCCGTCGTCCAAGATCAAGGTTGCGATCGCCCAGGTCCTGAAGGACGAGGGTTACATCACCGACCTGCGCGTTACCCAGCTGGAGAACAACAAGGCCGAGCTGGAAATCGTGCTGAAGTATTTCGAAGGCAAGCCGGTCATCGCGACCCTGAAGCGCTTCTCGCGTTCGGGCCTGCGCCAGTACCGCGGCAAGAGCGAGCTGCCGAAGGTCATGAACGGCCTGGGTATCTCCATCATTTCCACCTCCAAGGGCATCATGACTGATGCGCAGGCGCGCCAGCTGGGCGTCGGCGGCGAAGTCCTGTGCTTCGTGGCCTAAGGCGAAAGGAGTAGAACTATGTCCCGCGTAGCCAAGAAGCCGATCGACCTGGGTAAGGTTGAACTGAACGTCCAGTCGGAAAGCGTCACCGCCAAGGGCCCGAAGGGCACCCTGTCGCTGGCCAAGCCGGCCGGTATTGCCATCAACGTCGACAACGGCGTTGCCACCCTGAGCACCGAGAACGTCGAACTGGTCGCACTGACCGGTACCGTGCGTGCGATCCTGGCCAACATGGTCAAGGGCGTGTCCGAAGGCTTCGAGCGCAAGCTGGAGCTGGTCGGCGTGGGTTACCGCGCTGCCATGCAGGGCAAGGACCTGAGCCTGTCGCTGGGCTTCTCGCACCCGGTCGTGTTCGTGGCGCCGGAAGGCATCACGCTGTCCACCCCGACCCAGACCGAGATCCTGGTCCAGGGCGCGGACAAGCAGGCCGTCGGTGAAGTTGCCGCCAAGATCCGTGCGTTCCGCAAGCCGGAGCCGTACAAGGGCAAGGGCGTGAAGTACTCCGACGAAGTCATCATCCGTAAGGAAGCCAAGAAGGCCTAATAGGCGCTTCCGCTTTCATAGGAAAAACATCATGAACAAGAACATCGCCCGCCTGCGTCGCGCCAAGTCGACCCGCGCCCACATCCGTGAGCTCGGCGTCGCCCGCCTGTCGGTGCTGCGCACCGGCCAGCACCTGTATGCCCAGGTCTTCACCGCCGACGGTTCCAAGGTGCTGGCTGCCGCCAACACCACCCAGACCGACGTCAAGGAAGGCCTGAAGAGCGGCAAGAATGTCGATGCCGCCGCCAAGGTTGGCCGCATCGTCGCTGAGCGTGCCAAGGCCGCCGGCGTCGAGAAGGTTGCCTTCGATCGTTCGGGTTACCGTTACCACGGCCGCATCAAGGCCCTGGCAGAGGCTGCCCGCGAAGCCGGCCTGCAGTTCTAAGGGACCAGGGCAGGGGGCCGATGGCCCCCTGTCCGCCTGCTCGCCAGCCTGAGCGAGGCTGGACGGCGCCACTCTTCTGCAGTGGCCCACCGGAACGACGCGTCATTCCACAACCATAAGCGGCCCTGAGCCGTACATACCCAACAACCAAGGAATCAACATGGCAGAAGAGCGTCAGCAGCGGGGTCGCGATCGCGACCGTAACCGCGAAGAGAAGATCGACGACGGCATGATCGAAAAGCTGGTCGCGGTCAACCGCGTCAGCAAGACCGTCAAGGGTGGTCGCCAGTTCACCTTCACCGCCCTGACCGTGGTCGGCGACGGCGAAGGCAAGGTCGGTTTCGGTTATGGCAAGGCCCGCGAAGTGCCGGTCGCCATCCAGAAGTCGATGGAGCAGGCCCGCAAGAACCTGGTCAGCGTTGACCTGAACAACGGCACCCTGTGGCACACCATCAAGGATGGTCACGGCGCAGCCCGCGTGTTCATGCAGCCGGCTTCGGAAGGTACCGGCGTCATCGCCGGCGGTGCCATGCGCGCCGTCCTGGAAGCGGTTGGCGTGAAGAACGTGCTGGCCAAGGCCACCGGTTCGCGCAACCCGATCAACCTGGTGCGTGCCACCGTGAAGGGCCTGTCTGCAGCGCAGTCGCCGGCCCGCATCGCGGCCAAGCGCGGCAAGAAGGTGGAGGAACTCAACCATGGCTAATGAGTCCAACAAGACTGTGAAGGTGCGCCTGGTGCGCGGCCTGCGTGGTGCTCAGTCGCGTCACCGCCTGTCGGTGCGTGCCCTGGGTCTGAACAAGCTCAACGATGTGCGTGAACTGAAGGACAGCCCGCAGGTTCGCGGCCTGATCAACACCGTTCACTACCTCGTCAAGGTTGAGGAGTAATCGATCATGACTCTGCGTCTCAATGAACTGAGCCCGGCACCGGGCGCCCGTACCGACCGCACCCGCGTCGGTCGCGGTATCGGCTCGGGCCTGGGCAAGACTGCCGGCCGCGGCCACAAGGGTTCGTTCGCCCGCAAGGGTGGCGGCAAGATCAAGGCCGGCTTCGAAGGCGGCCAGACCCCCATGCAGCGTCGTCTGCCGAAGATCGGCTTCCGTTCGCCGATCGCCAAGGACACCGCTGAAGTGCTGCTGTACCAGCTGGACAAGCTGCCGGCCGGCGAGATCGACTTCGCCGCCCTGCGTGCCGCCAAGCTGGTCCCGAGCACTGCCAAGAAGGCCAAGGTCGTCGTCAAGGGCGAAGTGACCAAGGCGTTCACCCTGAAGGGTGTTGCTGCCACGGCCGGTGCCAAGGCTGCGATCGAAGCTGCCGGCGGCAGCGTAACGGAGTAAGAAAATCATGGCGCAAGCTGGCATCGGTAACCTCGCGGGCGGAATGGGCAAGTTCACTGAACTTCGCCAACGTTTGCTGTTCGTCGTCGGGGCTTTGATCGTCTATCGCATCGGCTGCTACGTGCCGGTGCCGGGCGTCAATCCCGATGCCATGCTTGCCATGATGCAACAGCAGGGCGGCGGCATCGTGGACATGTTCAACATGTTCTCGGGCGGCGCCCTGCACCGTTTCAGCATCTTCGCGCTGAACGTGATGCCGTACATCTCGGCATCGATCGTGATGCAGCTGGCCGTGCACATCTTCCCCGCCCTTAAGGCGATGCAGAAGGAAGGTGAGTCCGGTCGCCGCAAGATCACCCAGTATTCGCGCATCGGCGCCGTGCTGCTGGCAGTGGTGCAGGGCGGTTCGATCGCTCTGGCCCTGCAGGGCCAGGTCTCGCCGTCGGGCGCTCCGGTCGTGTACGCGCCGGGCATGGGCTTCGTGCTCACCGCCGTGGTCGCGCTGACCGCCGGCACCATGTTCCTGATGTGGGTCGGTGAGCAGGTCACCGAGCGCGGCATCGGCAACGGCGTGTCGCTGATCATCTTCGCCGGTATCGTGGCGGGCCTGCCGGGTGCGGTCATCCATACCTTCGACGCCTACCGCGACGGCAACATCCAGTTCATCCAGCTGCTGCTGATCGCCATCGTCGTACTCGCCTTCACCTTCTTCGTGGTGTTCGTCGAGCGCGGCCAGCGCCGGATCACGGTCAATTACGCGCGCCGCCAGGGCGGTCGCAATGCGTACATGAACCAGACCTCGTTCCTGCCGCTGAAGCTCAACATGGCCGGCGTCATCCCGGCGATCTTCGCCTCGAGCCTGCTGGCGTTCCCGGCCACCCTGGCCATGTGGTCCGGCCAGGCGGCCAACCAGAGCAGCTTCGGCCAGGTCCTGCAGAAGGTCGCCAACGCGCTGGGTCCGGGCGAGCCGCTGCACATGATCGTGTTCGCTGCGCTGATCACCGGTTTCGCGTTCTTCTATACCGCGCTGGTGTTCAACTCGCAGGAAACCGCCGACAACCTGAAGAAGTCGGGCGCGCTGATTCCGGGCATCCGTCCGGGCAAGGCCACCGCCGACTACATCGACGGCGTGCTGACCCGCCTGACCGCAGCCGGCTCGGCCTATCTGGTGATCGTCTGCCTGCTGCCGGAACTGATGCGCACGCAGCTGAACGCCTCGTTCTACTTCGGCGGTACCTCGCTGCTGATCGTGGTGGTGGTGGTGATGGACTTCATCGCCCAGGTGCAGGCGCACCTGATGTCCCACCAGTACGAGAGCCTGCTGAAGAAGGCCAACCTGAAGGGTGGCAACCGCGGCGGTTTTGCCCGCGGCTGATTCGCCTGTTATACTTTCGTCTTCCTGACGTGATGGTCCCTCCGCTTCGCGGACTCCGGCCACACAAACGAAGGGCGGCCCCCGCAGCGGTTCCGGGTGGGGGTGTGATGAGGTGGTCCCGCGCAGGAGTAGCGCGGGCGGCCCCGGGAGACCCCCGGGATCAACCCCATCCGGCGCCGGAGCCTGGGCACACTCCCCAGGCCGGGTTCATGAAACCTCTGGTTTCACGGGCTTCCATGTAAACCGGAACCTTGTTAGTATCGCTAGTTCACTTTTTTGATCCATCCTGCCGGATTGGCGTGCCCGAGGCGCGCTGTCGGCCATCACTCAGCTGGAGAACCGCGTCATGGCGCGTATTGCAGGCGTCAACCTGCCAGCCCAGAAGCATGTCTGGGTCGGGTTGCAAAGCATTTACGGCATCGGCCGTACCCGTTCGAAGAAGGTCTGCGAAGTCGCAGGCGTCGCTTCGACCACCAAGATCCGCGATCTGTCGGAGCCGGAAATCGAGCGCCTGCGCGCCGAAGTCGGCAAGTACATCGTGGAAGGCGATCTGCGCCGTGAGATCGGCATCGCGATCAAGCGCCTGATGGACCTGGGCTGCTACCGCGGCCTGCGTCACCGTCGTGGCCTCCCGCTGCGTGGCCAGCGCACCCGTACCAACGCCCGCACCCGCAAGGGTCCGCGCAAGGCGATCAAGAAGTAAGGGACTGAGAAATGGCTAAGCCCGCTGCTAAGACCAAGAAGAAGATCAAGCGCGTCGTCACTGACGGCGTTGCCCACGTCCACGCTTCGTTCAACAACACCATCGTCACCATCACCGACCGCCAGGGCAATGCTCTGTCGTGGGCGACCTCCGGTGGCGCTGGCTTCCGCGGTTCGCGCAAGTCGACCCCGTTCGCTGCCCAGGTGGCTGCCGAGAAGGCCGGTCGTGCTGCGCTGGACTACGGCGTGAAGTCGCTGGAAGTCCGCATCAAGGGCCCGGGTCCGGGCCGTGAGTCGGCCGTGCGTTCGTTGAACAACGTCGGCTACAAGATCACCAACATCATCGACGTGACGCCCATCCCGCACAACGGGTGCCGTCCGCCGAAGAAGCGTCGCGTCTAAAGGGAGCGATAAGAAATGGCTCGTTATATCGGTCCTACCTGTAAGCTCGCCCGCCGCGAAGGCGCCGACCTGTCCCTGAAGAGCCCGGCGCGTGCGCTGGACTCCAAGTGCAAGCTGGAGCAGAAGCCCGGCCAGCACGGCGCTACTGCCCGCAAGGGCAAGCTGTCCGACTACGCCACCCAGCTGCGTGAAAAGCAGAAGGTCAAGCGTATCTACGGCCTGCTGGAGCGTCAGTTCCGCAACTACTACAAGAAGGCCTCGACCAAGAAGGGCAACACCGGCGAGAACCTGCTGCAGCTGCTGGAAACCCGCCTGGACAACGTCGTCTACCGCATGGGCTTCGCCGTGACCCGTCCGGCTGCCCGCCAGCTGGTGTCGCACCGCGGCGTCACCGTGAATGGCAAGTCGGTCAACCTGGCTTCGTACCAGGTCAAGGCTGGCGACGCCATCGCTCTGTCCGAGAAGGCTGCCAAGCAGCTGCGCGTCCAGGAAGCCCTGACCGTCGCCGCACAGCATGATCTGAGCCCGTCGTGGGTTGAAGTGGATTCCGGCAAGTTCACCGGCATCTTCAAGGCTGTTCCGGATCGTTCGGATCTGCCTGCGGACATCAACGAAGCGCTGATCGTCGAGCTGTATTCGAAGTAATTCACATTGGAGAGCCCCCGGCGACGGCCGGGGGTTCACTAGGAGAACCCGCAACATGACGGTTACCGCCAACCAGGTTCTGCGTCCTCGCGGTCCGCAGATCGAACGCCTTACCGACACCCGTGCAAAGGTCGTTATCGAACCTTTGGAGCGGGGTTACGGGCATACGCTGGGCAACGCCCTGCGTCGCGTGCTGCTGTCGTCCATCCCGGGCTTCGCCATCACGGAAGTCGAAATCGACGGCGTGTTGCATGAGTACACCACGGTCGAAGGTCTGCAGGAGGACGTGCTCGAAGTCCTGCTGAACCTGAAGGACGTGGCCATCCGTATGCACTCCGGCGACAGCGCCACCCTGTCCCTGTCCAAGCAGGGCCCGGGCGTTGTCACCGCTGCCGATATCAAGGTCGACCACAATGTGGAGATCCTGAACGGCGACCATGTGATCTGCCACCTGACCAAGGATACGGCCGTGAACATGCGTCTGAAGATCGAGCGTGGTTTCGGCTATCAGCCGGCTGCTGCGCGTCGTCGTCCGGACGAAGAAACCCGTGCCATCGGCCGCCTGGTCCTGGATGCCTCGTTCTCGCCGGTCCGCCGCGTCGCCTATGCCGTGGAAGCGGCACGCGTCGAACAGCGTACCGACCTGGACAAGCTGGTCATCGATATCGAGACCAACGGCACCATCGATGCCGAGGAAGCCGTGCGCACCGCCGCCGACATCCTCAGCGACCAGCTGTCGGTGTTCGGTGACTTCACCCACCGCGACCGCGGTGCGGCCAAGCCGGCCAACAACGGCGTGGATCCGGTGCTGCTGCGCCCGATCGACGATCTGGAGCTGACCGTGCGTTCGGCCAACTGCCTGAAGGCTGAAAGCATCTACTACATCGGCGATCTGATCCAGAAGACCGAAGTGGAGCTGCTGAAGACCCCGAACCTGGGCAAGAAGTCGCTCACCGAGATCAAGGAAGTGCTGGCCCAGCGTGGCCTGTCGCTTGGCATGAAGCTGGAGAACTGGCCGCCGGCCGGCGTCGCCAGCCACGGCATGCTGGGCTGATAAAGCCTCCTGCTGTACCCGAAGGCTCCACCGTCAGCGGTGGAGCCTTCACCGCAAGATGCCATGACGAACCGCAGGTTCGCGGGCAGGTCGTCCAGGACGGGCGGCCAGGACCATCCGCAGTCCGTGCAGCAACGCCAGGATGGCGACAACGATCCACACAGCCACATCATTAACCAAGGAATATCACCATGCGTCACCAGAAGTCTGGCCGTAAGTTCAGCCGTACCAGCGCCCATCGCGAAGCGATGTTCAAGAACATGGCCGCCTCGCTGTTCAAGCACGAGCTGATCAAGACCACCCTGCCGAAGGCCAAGGAACTGCGCCGCGTCGCCGAGCCGCTGATCACCCTGGCCAAGGTCGACTCCGTTGCCAACCGCCGTCTGGCCTTTGCCCGTCTGCGTGACAACGAAGCCGTGGGCAACCTGTTCACCATCCTGGGCCCGCGCTACGCGAACCGTCCGGGCGGCTACCTGCGTCTGCTGAAGTGCGGCTTCCGCGCCGGCGACAATGCGCCGATGGCCTACGTCGAGCTGGTCGACCGTCCGGCCGTGGCCGAGGAAGTGGCCGAGTAATCGGACTGCTCCAACGCGACACAGCGAAGGCCCGGCATCTGCCGGGCTTTTGCGTTCTGGTAGCGCCGGGCGATGCCCGGCGTTTACGTTTCCGCTGCGCTCGCCGGGCAAGGCCCGGCGCTACCTGCGAAGGGAAGTGGCCCGCACCGTTCCGACGAGCGTCACCGTCAGCGGTTCGAATGGCAGGCGCGGTCGGTTACGCTTGGCGCCTGATCCATTCGGGCATTCACGATGAATCCTCTGCGCTGGCCCTTCCGCGCCCAGTTCCTGCTGGGCTTCCTGATCTGCGTGGGCCTGCTTGGCTATGCGATTTTCCTGCAGCTGAAGATGGGCCTGGAGCCGTGCCCGCTGTGCATCTTCCAGCGGCTGGCCTTCGCCGCGCTCGGCCTGCTGTTCCTGCTGGGCGCACTGCACGGCCCGTCGAACCGGCCGGGACGGGTGACATACGGCATTCTTGCCTTCATTGCGGCCGCCGTCGGCGTCGGCATCGCCGCGCGCCATGTCTATGTGCAGATGCTGCCGCCGGAAATGGGCGCCACCTGTGGCCCGCCGCTGAGCTTCCTGCGCGAGACCATGGGCCCGTTCGAGGTGTTCCGCACCGTGCTGACCGGTACCGGCAACTGCGGCAACATCGACTGGACCTTCCTCGGACTGACCATGCCGATGTGGTCGGGCGTGTGGTTCGTGCTGCTGGGGCTGTGGGCCCTGTTGGTGTCGCTGCGCAGGGTCAGGCGCTGAGCAACTGACGCGCCCCGGCAGAGCCGGGCCTGGGCTCGGCTCTGCCAGAGGCAACGACATCGCTCAGAAATCCTGTCGCAGGCTGAGATAGGCGCCGCGTCGCGGGCCCCACTGCGGGGCGAACACGCCTATGCCGCCGCCATCACGCAGCTGATAGCTGCGATCCAGCGCGTTGACCAACGCTAGCTGTGCATGCAGCGGATGGCCGCTGTCGGCGTTGAAATCGTGGCCAGCACTGAGGTTCACCTGCAGGTAGGACGGCAGCTCGCCCCCATTGGGCACGCTTTCGGTGTCCGAGCGCAGGCCGCTGCCGAACACGTAGTTGGCACCGATCCGGTTGTGTCCGGCGAAGGCATAGCTGACGCCACCGGACGAGGTCAGCTTCTGGTCGTGGTCCAGGTGGATCCAATGGTCGGACACGTAGGCCAGGGCGTCCGGGTCGAGGTTGTACTGGCCGGTGATCACCTGGGTGCCGATCGCCTTGTTGTATGCAGCGTTGAAGTAGGCGCTGAACGGTCCGTCGCTGTAGTCGGCACTGAACTCCAGGCCGCGGATGTGGCCGCGACGATAGTTGAACGTCGAATAGAGGTAGGCGGCGCCGAACTGGCCTTCATCCTGCAGGCGGGCGACACGCCGGTCATACGCATCCACGCCGAGTGTCAGGTGCTCGCCGATCTGCTGCGAGATGCCGATGTCGTAGTAGTCGCTGCGCTCGGCCAGCGGCGTGGCGTTGCCATCGCTGGGCTGCTGGTTGCTGGTGCCGTCGTACAGCGCGATGTCGTCGCGGGCGATGAGCTCGCTGGCTGGTGGTGTGAAGTAGCGCGAGTAGCCGGCGTGCAGGGTGGTGCTGTCGCTGGCATTCCAGACCACGCCCATGCGCGGGCTGAGTTGCCCTTCGTTCCGCCCGAAGGCCGTATAGCGGTCGCCGCGCACACCATAGTTGACGGTCCAGTCGTCTCCGATCTTCCACTCGTCCTGCACGTAGAGCGCCAGCGTGCTGGCGTGGAAAGCACTGCGGTCGGGAATCAGCAGGGGCGTGGTGCTGGCCTGCTGGCCGGCGTCGTCAACCGGGAACACCCAGCTGCTGCTGTGGGCCCGCGCGGTCTCATGATTGCCGTACAGGCCATAGCGCAGCGTGTGATCGCTGCCCAGCGGGGTGGAAACGTCGGCCTGCACGGTGTTGGCGCGGTTGCTGCGCTGGACCTGCGAAGCAACACCGCTGAACACCAGATCGCCCGCGACATCGGGATTGAACCCGACATCGCTGTAGCGTTGGCCGGCCGAGAGCTGGTATGCGCTGGCGCCCAGCGTCCCCTGCAGCACCAGCATGCCGAAGCGCGTGGTCTCGCGCTGGGTCTCATCCAGCTGGCTGGAGTCGAACGTGGTGGTATCGAGGTAGCCGAACTGCGGTGTCTGGCCCGGGTTTACCGGAATCTGGAAGCGGTTGTTGGCAACGCCGGCGAACACGCTCACGCGCGTGTTCTCGTCCAGCAGATAGGTGAGGTCGGCGAACGCCTTGCCCTGGTGGGTGTCGTCGTGCAGCGGCCGGCGGGAGTTCGTCGGGTTCTCCAGGCCGACCTCGTTCTGGTCGTAGTTGCCGGTCAGGAACCAGCTCCAGCGTCCCTGGTTGCCCCACCAGGAGGCGTTGGGATTGACCTTGCCGAACGACCCGGCAGTCAGTCCGGCGCTGCCGCCGTTGCCCAGTTCGGCGCCACTGCGGGTGGTGATGTCCACCACTGCGGCGGTGCGTTCGCCGAACTGCGCCGGCAGTGCGCCATCCATCAGCCGGACGCTCCTGATGGTGCGCGCATCCAGAGTCTGGCCGAAGCCGGAGATCGATTCGGGCAGCAGCACGCCGTTGATGCGGTACTGCAGGTTGGCGTGATCACCACGCACATGGACTCCGCCGTAGGAATCCTGGACCACGCCCGGGGCCTGCAGCAGCACCTGGCTGAGTGCGGCGGAGGCGCCAAGCGGCTGCTTCTGGATGTCCTCGGCGGTGATCTGGTACTGGCTGCTGCCGATGTCCGGCGACAGCGCGTTGCGGGCCTGGTCGAGGTGGGCGCTGACGGTGACCGCATCCAGGTTCTTCACTGCGGGTCCGGCGTCATCCGCGGCCGCGGCAAGGGTGGGCATGCTGGCCAGGGCCAGGGCGAAGGTGATGCCGGTAGCGAGGGGCGAGGGCTTCATGGGAGAGAGCAGGGCCTGGGGCGTAGAGGGGGCCGGTCCATGACGGTGAGTGTTACTCCGTAACAGATCATGCGCCTGTGGCGGCGCCTCCGGCCATGCGGTCTGTGGCTGCTCGGCGCGTGCTTTCCCTGGCGTTCAGGCATCGGGCCGGGAGGGCTGGCCCTTTGCGGCGGCGGCCGGCTCTGCGACCATGACTGTCCCCCACCCCGGAAGTCTGCAATGAGCCTGTCCGCCGTTTCACCGGTTCCCGATCCTGCCGCAACCGCTGCGGGTGCTGCCTGGTCCCCGGAGAGCTGGCGCGGCAAGACCGCACTGCAGATGCCGACCTATCCCGACCCGGTGGCGCTGGATGCTGCCCTGCATGAGCTGAAGCGGCTGCCCCCCCTGGTGACCTCGTGGGAGATCCTGGCGCTGAAGCAGCAGCTGGCGGAGGCGCAGGAGGGCAAGCGCTTCCTGCTGCAGGGCGGCGATTGCGCCGAGAACTTCAGCGACTGTGAGTCCGGCACCATCTCCAATCGGCTGAAGGTGTTGCTGCAGATGAGCCTGGTACTGGTGCATGGCCTGCGCCAGCCGGTGATCCGCGTCGGCCGCTTCGCCGGCCAGTACGCCAAGCCACGCTCGGCTGATACCGAGACCCGTGATGGGGTGACGCTGCCCAGCTACCGGGGCGATGTGATCAATGCGCCGGCCTTCACCGAAGCCGCGCGCCTGCCCGATCCGAAGCGGATGCTGCAGGCCCACGCGCATTCGGCGATGACGATGAACTTCGTGCGGGCGCTGATCGATGGCGGCTTCGCCGACCTGCACCACCCCGAGTACTGGAACCTGGACTGGGTGCGGCATTCGCCGCTCGCCGCCGAGTACCAGAAGATGGTGGCATCGATCGGCGATGCCGTGCACTTCATGGAAACCCTGGCCGGTGCCCGGGTGCACAACCTCAACCGCATCGACTTCTACACCTCGCACGAGGCCCTGCTGCTGCCCTACGAGCAGGCGCTGACCCGGCAGGTGCCGCGCCAGCAGGGCTGGTTGAACCTGAGCACGCACTATCCCTGGATCGGCATGCGCACGGCGGCGCTCGACGGCGCGCACGTGGAGTACCTGCGGGGCGTGCGCAATCCGATCGCGATCAAGGTTGGGCCGTCGGTTGCACCGGACCAGCTGCTGCGCCTGATCGATGTACTCAATCCGGACGACGAGCCGGGGCGCCTGACCTTCATTCACCGCATGGGCGCGACGCAGATAGCCGAGAAGCTGCCGCCGCTGCTGGAAGCGGTCAAGCGCGATGGCCGCCGCGTGCTGTGGGTGTGCGATGCCATGCACGGCAACACCGAGAGCACCGCCAATGGGTTCAAGACGCGCCGCTTCGACAACGTGCGCCGTGAGGTGGAGTTGTCGTTCGATCTGCACGCCGCGGCGGGTACGCGCCTGGGCGGCGTGCACCTGGAGCTTACCGGCGAAGACGTGACCGAATGCACCGGAGGCGCGCGGGAGCTCACCGAGCGCGATCTTGAGCGCGCGTACCGTTCCACCGTCGATCCGCGGCTGAACTACGAGCAGTCGCTGGAGATCGCGATGGCGATCGTGCGCAAGCAGGAACAGGTGCGGTAAGGGTTTTTCGGCAGGGCTTGCAGCCCTGCACCTGCGGAGTCAACGTCAACGTCAAATGCGGGCATTCCTTGGGATGGCGGATTCCCGGTGTCTGTCAGATCCACGCCATGCGTGGATGAATCTCTGTCCGATATCGAAATCAATCCGGGGTCAGATCCCGAAAATCTGTCGAAGGCGGGGTGGGTCCGGTTGCGGGAGTATCCGCGGCATGGATGCCGCGGCCAAGCCCCCATGGATGGGTTTACGGCGTCTCCCGCAACCGGACCCACCCCGCCACCCCGCAGGAAATCCGCTTCTGCTTCGGCTGTTGCAGTTGCTCCAGCCCGCAGCAGGTGCAGGGCTGCAAGCCCTGCAGACCAACGCCCTCCTTACGAACGACTGACGTGACGCTCATGCGCCATGCGCGAGGCTGTCCGCTGCTGTTCGAGTGGAGGTGGCAACCGTGCACTGGCAAAGCGCACAGGCATATGCATGGCCGCTGGGTCTGGCGGCGCTGGTGGGCGGCATCGGCGCCTGGCTGATCCTGTGGATCTATCACCGGCTGAAAGGGCGTGATCGCCGACGTGCGCGCATCGGTCGCGTGCTCGGTCTGCCGATGGCGACCGCATGGCCATTGCTGCTGCTGATCCCTGCGCTGCAGGCCACACCACTGCAGGAGCCTCTGCTGGGGCATCTGCAGCACGGGCTGCACATCGCGCTGACGGCCTGTTTCATCTGGCTGCTGGTGCGCGCGGTGGCCGCCGGCGAGCGTGCGATCCTGCGCAGTCATCCCATCGACGTCTCGGACAATCTGGAAGCCCGGCGCATCCAGACCCAGACGCGGGTGCTGAGCCGCGTGCTGATGGGCGGCATCATCGTGCTCGGCGCATCGCTGGTGCTGCTGACATTCCCGATGGTGCAGAAGATCGGTACCGCCCTGCTGGCCTCGGCCGGCCTGATCGGGCTGGTCGCCGGCATCGCCGCCAAGCCGGTGTTCGGCAACCTCATCGCCGGCCTGCAGATCGCAGTGACCCAGCCGATCCGGCTGGATGATGTGGTGATCGTTGAAGGCGAGTGGGGGCGCGTGGAGGAGATCGGCAGCAGCTATGTGGTGGTACGCATCTGGGACGAGCGGCGGATGGTGGTGCCGCTGACCTGGTTCATCGAGAACCCCTTCCAGAACTGGACCCGGCGCAGCGCCGATCTGCTCGGCACGGCGTTCCTGTGGCTGGACTACCGTGCGCCGATCGCGGCGATCCGCAGTGAACTGGAGCGCATCTGCCGCGGCGAGGCGCTGTGGGATGGACGGGTCTGCGTGACCCAGGTGACCGAAACCAGCGAGCGGGCGATCCAGGTGCGCCTGCTGGTCAGTGCACGCAGCTCCGGCGATGCCTTCGATCTTCGCTGCTTGGTGCGCGAGCGCATGCTGGATTTCCTGGCGCGCGAGCATCCGCAATCACTGCCGCAGCTGCGCGCGCGGTTGCAGCGCGAGGATGAGCTGGACATGCCGCGCGCCCCGCGTGCGCGCACGGCAGATGTGCGTTCACCCGGGGCAGAAGACGGCGAGGCCGCGATCGCGCCGGTGGAACCGGCCCCCGACCGCTAGCGCCGGGACGTGCCAGGCCAGCGCAGCCGCACCCTTCGGTCCGTCGGGCAGCCCGGGGCCGATCAAGGCTCGCCGGCGTCGATCAGGGTGTCGGTTTCGAAATGGGGCGGACGGCGCGCACGGGTGCGTTGTTCGTAGGCGTAGGCCATTTCGATCAGCTTCGGCTCGCTCCAGGCCGTGCCCATGAACAGCAGGCCGACCGGCAGGCCGTTGATCTGTCCCATCGGCACGCTCAGGCTGGGGTAGCCCGCGACCGCTGCCACGCTGTAACTCTCACCCGGGAAATCGTCGCCTTCGCGGCGGATGGGCCAGGCCGTGCCGGTGGTCGGTGCAACCAGCGCATCCAGCTGGTAGGCAGCCAGGACGGTGTCGATGCCTTCCGGGCCGGCCAGGCGCCGCGCATCGCTTCGCGCACGGATGTAGGCAGGGTCGGCCAGTCCGGCAGTGGCGTTGGCCTCCAGCAGCAGTTCCTGGCCGAACAGGCCCAGTTCCTGCGGCGCCTGGGCCTGGTTGAAGGCGATGAGCTCGCCAAGACTGCGCAGGGGCGCGCGGTAGGTCTTGAAGTAGCGCTCCAGCCCGGCCTTGAACTCATGCAGCAGCACGACCCGCTCGGCTTCGGCCCAGGCGCCCGGGTCGGGCAGTTCCACCGGCACCACCACCGCGCCCGCACGGCGCAGTTCGGCGGCCGCCTGATCGATCAGCGGTGCCATGCCACGGTACGTCAGCAGAGGGGTCTGCAGCAGGCCGATGCGCTTGCCGCGCAGGCCTTCGGGGTCCAGGCGCGCGGTGTAGTCGTAGACCGCGCGGCCGGGCATGGTGGCGGTGGCGGGGTCGGCATCGTCCCGGCCCGCGATCGCCGTCAGCACGGCCGCGGCGTCGGCGACGCTGCGCGTCATCGGCCCGGCGGTGTCCTGGCTGAAGGAGATCGGGATGATGCCTTCGCGGCTGACCAGGCCGACCGTCGGCTTCAGGCCGACGATGCCGTTGATCGCAGCCGGGCAGACGATGCTGCCGTCGGTCTCGGTGCCGATCGCCACACTGGCCAGATTGGCAGCCACCGCCACCGCGCTGCCGCTGCTGGAGCCACAGGGCGAATGGCTGAGACGGTACGGATTGCGGGTCTGGCCACCTCGCGCGCTCCAGCCCGAAACCGAATCGTTGCCGCGGAAGTTGGCCCACTCGCTGAGATTGGTCTTGCCCAGCACGACCGCGCCGGCCTCGCGCAGGCGTCTTACCAGATAGGCATCGGCGGGGCGGAAACCCTGCAGCGCGAGCGATCCGGCGCTGGTGGTCATGGGCGCGGCGTTGATGTTGTCCTTCAGCAGGACGGGAATGCCATGCAGCGGCCCGCGCAGATGGCCGTCCCGGCGCTCGCGATCGCGTTCACCGGCTTCCCGCAGGGCATCCGGGTTGAGTTCAATGACGGCACGCAGGCGCGGCCCGGCGCGATCCAGCGCAGCGATGCGCTGCAGGTAAGCGTGGGTCAGCGTGGTGCTGTCCAGTTCGCCGGCCACCATGCGCGCCTGCAGGTCGGCCAGGTCGGTCTCGGCGTAGGGGAAGGGCACGTTGCGGCTCGCGGGTTCGGCGGCGTGGGCGCTGGTCGTGGCCGGGCTGCAGCCAACAGTGAACAACGCGGGCAGCGCGATGAGCAGGCAGGTCAGCAGAGGCGGCAAGGACGGGCGCATGGGGCGGCTTGGTCGGCTCCAATGCCCAGTGTAGCTGCTGCTCAGTGGTGGCGCTTGCGCAGGTCGCGGGCCAGGACGTAGACCACGAGCAGGTTGATCGCCAGGATCGTCCAGGAAGGCCAGCCGGGGTGGCGGACGATGGCGAAGACATCGAAGGGCAGATACAGCGCGGCGGTCAGGCAGCCCAGCCAGGAGGCCCAGGCCTTGGCCCGCCAGAGGCCCCAGGCTTCCACCAGGTGCAGCAGGCCGTAGCCGATCATCGCCGCCGCCGCCAGGTGCACGGCGTCGGGATTGATCATGTTCAGCAGCGAGGGCAGGGTGCCGTGATCCGGGTCCAGGCTGAAGCGCCGGATCAGGGCATTGACCCCATCGCGGAGCGGCTGCGGACCGAGCACTTCAAGCCCGGTCGCAGCCAGCAACGCCAGCACCGCCTTGCTCGCTTCGAGCAGGGCGATGACGTGGAGACCCGGATGCCGGTGTGGATCCGGGTTGTAGCCGCTCTGGCTCACGGTCCGGCTCAGCCGCCGCGCGAAGCCTTCTTGCGGTCGCTTTCGGTCAGGAACTTCTTGCGCAGGCGGATTTCCTTCGGCGTGATCTCGACCAGCTCGTCGTCCTCGATGAAGTCCAGTGCCTGTTCCAGCGAGTACTTGATCGCCGGGGTCAGCTGGATCGCATCGTCCTTGCCCGAAGCGCGCATGTTGGTCAGCGGCTTGGTCTTGATGGCGTTGACGGTCAGGTCGTTGTCCTTGGAGTGGATGCCGACCAGCTGGCCTTCATACACATTGTCGCCTTCAGCAGCGAACAGCTTGCCGCGTTCCTGCAGCGGGCCCAGGGAGTAGGCCGGAGTCACGCCCGGGGCGTTGGCGATCATGACGCCGTTGATGCGCTTGGCGATTGCGCCCTGTTCCTTCGGACCGTAATGGTCGAACACGTGGAACAGCAGGCCCGAACCCTGGGTCAGGGTCTTGAATTCGTTCTGGAAGCCGATCAGGCCACGGGCCGGGATCGAGTATTCCAGGCGCACGCGGCCCTTGCCGTCCGGTTCCATGTTCTTCAGCTGGCCCTTGCGGGTGCCCAGCTTTTCCATCACGCCGCCCTGGTGCACTTCTTCCACGTCCACCACCAGCTGTTCGATCGGCTCCATCTGCTGGCCGTCGATTTCCTTGATGATCACTTCCGGGCGCGACACGGCCAGCTCGTAGCCTTCACGACGCATGTTCTCGATCAGCACCGACAGGTGCAGTTCGCCACGGCCGGAGACCAGGAACTTGTCGGCGTCCTCCAGCTGTTCGACCTTCAGCGCCACGTTGTGGACCTTTTCACGGTCCAGGCGGTCCTTGATCTGGCGGCTGGTCAGGAACTTGCCGCCGGACAGGTCCTTGTTGCCCGCGAACGGCGAGTTGTTGACCTGGAAGGTCATCGAGATGGTCGGCTCGTCCACGGTCAGCGCGGGCAGCGCTTCCGGGGTGTCCGGGTGGCAGAGGGTGTCGGAGATGGTCAGCTCCGGAATGCCCGAGATCGCCACGATGTCGCCGGCTTCAGCGGTGTCCTGCTCGATGCGCTCCAGGCCCAGGAAGCCCAGCACCTGCGCGACCTTGCCGTTGCGCTTCTTGCCTTCACGATCGATCACCGTGACCTGCATGTTCTTCTTCAGGGTGCCGCGCTGGATGCGGCCGATGCCGATCACGCCCACGAAGTTGTTGTAGTCCAGCTGGCTGATGCGCATCTGGAAGGCACCTTCCGGATCCACTTCGGGCTTCGGCGCGTGCTTCATGATCGCTTCGTAGAGCGGGGTCATGTCGCCATCGCGGACGGTGTCTTCCAGGCCGGCATAGCCGTTCAGGGCCGACGCATAGACGATCGGGAAGTCCAGCTGCTCGTTGGTCGCGCCGAGCTTGTCGAACAGATCGAACACCTGGTCGATCACCCAGTCCGGACGCGCGCCCGGACGGTCGATCTTGTTGACCACCACGATCGGCTTGAAGCCCATCGCGAAGGCCTTCTGGGTGACGAAGCGGGTCTGCGGCATCGGGCCGTCCATCGCGTCGACCAGGATCAGCACGGTGTCGACCATCGACAGCACGCGCTCGACCTCACCGCCGAAGTCGGCGTGGCCGGGGGTGTCGACGATGTTGATCCGGTTCTTGATGCCGGTCTTCTTGTCTTCCCAGGTGATGGCCGTGTTCTTGGCCAGGATGGTGATGCCGCGTTCCTTTTCCTGGTCGTTGCTGTCCATCACGCGCTCGGCGAGGACGGTGCGCTCGGACAGGGTGCCGGACTGCTTCAGCAGCTGGTCGACCAGGGTGGTCTTGCCATGGTCGACGTGGGCGACGATGGCGATGTTGCGAAGATTTTCGATGGACATACGAAAGGGGGCCAGTCGGCGCCGGATTTGGAAAAAGAAGTCCAACATTATACGTCGAACTTGACGATTCGCGAAAAGCTGGATTCCGGCCCGGCCGGGAGCCCCATTCAGCTGGCCGTGGGGCCGCGCCGGCGGCGCCCCTCCAGAGCCTGAAGCGACGTCCTGCGCCGATGGTCGAAGCCGCCGCCGCAACGAGCCGGGTGTAAACTAGGTGGCTAGACGCCTTTCCCTTTGCAACAAGGATCTTCATGTCCCTCATCGCCACTTTCGATACCACCCAGGGCCCGATCAAGGTCGAGCTGTTCGCTGACAAGGCGCCGCTGACCGTTGCCAACTTCGTGAACCTGGTCAAGCACGGCTTCTATGACGGCCTGATCTTCCACCGCGTCATCGCCGACTTCATGATCCAGGGCGGTTGCCCGCAGGGCCGTGGTACCGGTGGCCCGGGCTACAAGTTCGAAGACGAGAAGAACGGCGTGAAGCATGAGGTCGGCTCGCTGTCGATGGCCAACGCCGGCCCGAACACCAATGGCAGCCAGTTCTTCATCACCCACATCAAGACCGATTGGCTGGACGGCCGCCACACCGTGTTCGGCAAGGTTCTGGAAGGCCAGGCCATCGTCGATTCGGTCAAGCAGGGCGACGTGATCCATTCGATCACCCTGGAAGGCGACGTCGACGCCGCGCTGGCCGCACAGGCCGATCGCGTGGCCGAGTGGAACAAGATCCTCGCCGCCTGACCCCCTTCCGAGACGGCCACCCACGGGTGGCCGTTTCCCTGTTCTCCGCCGCCTGCCAGGCCCGCCGGGCCACGCCCGCGGCGTCCCATCAAACGCTTGCAAGCAAGAGGAAACCCCCATGAAAGCACCCGTTCGTGTTGCCGTGACCGGCGCCGCCGGCCAGATCGGTTATGCCCTGCTGTTCCGTATCGCTTCCGGCGAAATGCTGGGCAAGGACCAGCCGGTCATCCTGCAGCTGCTGGAGCTGCCGGTGGACAAGGCCCAGGCCGCCCTGAAGGGCGTGATGATGGAACTGGAAGACTGCGCCTTCCCGCTGCTGGCCGGCATGGTCGGCACCGACGACGCTGAAGTGGCGTTCAAGGATGCCGACATCGCCCTGCTGGTCGGCGCGCGTCCGCGCGGCCCGGGCATGGAGCGCAAGGACCTGCTGCTGGAAAACGCCAAGATCTTCACCGCGCAGGGCGCGGCGCTGAACAAGGTCGCCAGCCGTGACGTGAAGGTGCTGGTGGTCGGCAACCCGGCCAACACCAACGCCTACATCGCCATGAAGTCGGCACCGGACCTGAAGCCGGAAAACTTCACCGCCATGCTGCGCCTTGACCACAACCGTGCCCTGAGCCAGCTGTCGGCCAAGCTCGGCAAGCCGGTCGGTGGCATGGAAAAGCTGGTGGTGTGGGGCAACCACAGCCCGACCATGTACCCGGACTACCGTTTCGCCACCGCCGATGGTGCCTCGATCGCCGATGCGATCAACGACCAGGAGTGGAATGCCAACACCTTCATTCCGACCGTCGGCAAGCGCGGCGCGGCGATCATCGAAGCCCGTGGCTCGTCCTCGGCGGCTTCGGCGGCCAATGCAGCGATCGATCACGTGCGTGACTGGGTGCTGGGCAGCGACGGCAAGTGGGTCACCATGGGCGTGCCGTCCGATGGTTCCTACGGCATCCCGGAAGGCGTGATCTTCGGCTTCGCCGTGACCACCGAGAATGGCAAGTACACCCTGGTCAAGGATCTGCCGATCGACGACTTCAGCCAGAAGTACATCGACAAGACCCTGGCCGAGCTGGAAGAAGAACGCGCCGGCGTTGCCCACCTGCTGGGCTGATTGCGCCGGGTGCCGGTCTGGCCGGCACGCAGCTGACGGGAACGGGGAAGCTTCGGCTTCCCCGTTTTCATATGGAGTTCCGCAGAACCGCATGATCCACCTGCATTACATCGATGACGCGCTGCTGGTGGTCGAAAAGCCCGCCGGCCTGCTGTCCGTGCCTGGCCGTAGCGCGGAGAACCAGGATTGCGTGGTGACCCGCCTGCAGGTGCGGTACCCGGATGCGCTGACTGTGCATCGGCTGGACCAGGTCACCTCTGGCCTGCTGCTGCATGCACGCGGCAAGACGACGCAGGCCGCGTTGTCGATGCAGTTCGAGCAGCGCAGGATTGGCAAGTGCTACGAAGCCGTCGTGCAGGGTGTGATCGAAGCTGATGCCGGTGAAGTGGACCTGCCGCTGATCGTGGACTGGCCGAGCCGGCCAAAACAGAAGATCGACCATGAACACGGCAAGCCGGCGCTGACGCGGTGGCGCGTGCTGGCCCGCGATGTTGGAGCACAGCGCACGCGTGTGGCGCTGGAGCCGGTGACCGGGCGCAGCCATCAGTTGCGCCTGCACATGGCCAGCCTGGGTCATCCGATCGTCGGCGATGTGCTGTATGGCGCCGCACCGGCGCAGCGCGTGCATCTGCATGCGTGCAGCCTGCAGTTCACCCATCCGGTGACGGGCCAAGCGCTGGCGTTCGAGTCCGCCACTCCGTTCTAGCAGGGCAGGGGTCGGCAGGGCTGCGCCCTGCACCTGCTACGAGGCAGAGCAACTTCAACGTCAAAAGCGCGCTGTCCGTGGGGTGGCGGGGAGGTGTCGGAGTGCGGGGACGCCGCAAGTACGTCCCTGTAGGCTTGGCCGCGGCATCCATGCCGCGGACACCCCGCACTCCGACACCGCCCCGCCTTCGGCAGAAGGCCGCGATCTGATGGATCCACGCCGAGCGTGGATGAAGTCTGTCGGATATCGGAATAGATGGTGGGCCGGATCGTTCCGACAGATCACAGAAAACTGTCGAAGGCGGGGTGGGTCCGGTGGCGGGAGTGTCCGCGGCATGGATGCCGCGGCCAAGCCCCGTGGACGGGTTTACGGCGTCTCCCGCCACCGGACCTACCCCGGCATCCCTCAGTAGTCCAGCTCTTGACGTTGACGTTGCCTCTGCAGGTGCAGGGCGGCAGCCCTGCATGGAAAACCCACCCCCTACCAAGGTAGGGCGGAACACGCGGCAGCGCGGCACTATGCTCGAACCCATGACTTCGTCTGGGAGGGCTGCGTCATGAACTACGAGGAAACCTACCGCCGCTCGATCGACGAGCCGGAGGCGTTCTGGGGCGAGGAAGCCAAGCGCATCCACTGGCACAAGCCGCCGCAACAGGTGCTCGACTACAGCAACCCGCCGTTCCGGCGCTGGTATGTGGGCGGCGAAACCAACCTCTGTTACAACGCGGTAGATCGCCATCTGGACGCTCGGCCCGACCAGCTCGCGCTGGTGGCCATTTCCACCGAAACCAACAGCACCCGCGAGATCACCTACCGGCAGCTGTACCGTGAAGTGAACGACTTCGCTGCCGTGCTCCAGCGCCTGGGCGTCGGCCATGGCGACCGCGTGGTCATCTACATGCCGAACATGGCCGAAGCCGTGTTCGCGATGCTGGCCTGCGCGCGCATCGGGGCCGTGCACTCGGTGGTGTTCGGTGGTTTCGCCGCGCACAATCTTGCCCTGCGCATCGACGATGCCAGACCCAAGCTGCTGATCGCGGCCGATGCCGGCATGCGCGGGGGCAAGCTCATTCCCTACAAGCCGATGGTGGACGCCGCCTGTGCGGAAGCCGGGCATCCGCCGCCGCACGTGCTGATCGTTTCGCGTGGGCTGGATCCGGCCGAGCCGCGCATCGAAGGCCGCGACGTCGAGTACGCGGCGCTGCGCGCGGAAGTCGGTGCCGTCGATGTTCCGGTGCAGTGGCTGGAAGCGAGCGAGCCGAGCTATCTGCTGTATACCTCCGGCACCACCGGCAAGCCCAAGGGCGTGCAGCGTGATGTGGGCGGATACGCGGTGGCGATGGCGCAGTCGATGGAGACCGTCTTCGACTGCAAGCCGGGGCAGGTGATGTTCTCCACCTCCGATGTCGGCTGGGCCGTGGGACATTCCTACAACGTGTATGGACCGCTGATCGGCGGTTGCACATCGCTGCTGTACGAAGGCCTGCCGACCCATCCGGATCCGGGCATCTGGTGGGCCCTGTGCGAGCAGTACAACGTGCGCACGATGTTCTCCTCTCCCACCGCGATCCGCGTGCTGAAGAAGCACGACGCGGATTTCATCCATCGCCACGACCTGCGCGCGTTGAAGTACCTGTTCCTGGCTGGCGAACCGCTGGATGAGCCGACCGCGCACTGGATCAATGACGCGCTGGGCAAACCGATCATCGACAACTACTGGCAGACCGAAACCGGCTGGCCGGCCTTGACCCTGTTGCCGGGCCTGGAGATGAAGCCGGTGCGCTTTGGTTCGCCGGGCTTTCCCAACCTCGGTTACCGCATGAAGGTGATCGACGAGAACACCGGCGAAGAAGTCGCACCCGGGCAGAAGGGAGTCCTGGTGGTCACCCCGCCATTGCCGCCGGGCTGCATGAGCACGGTGTGGAACGACGACAGCCGCTTCCTGCAGAGCTACTTCAGCCATTTCAAGGAACTGCTGTACAGCTCGCTGGACTGGGCGATCCGCGACGATGACGGCTACACCTTCATCCTCGGCCGTACCGACGATGTCATCAACGTCGCCGGGCATCGCCTGGGGACACGTGAGATCGAGGAAGCCATCTCCAGCCACCCGCGCGTGGCGGAGGCCGCGGTGATCGGCGTCAAGGATGAACTGAAGGGACAGGTGCCGCTGGTATTCGTCACCCTCAAGCAGGGGCTGGGGGGCGAAGACCCTGCACCGGTGGTGGCGGAGATGATGGCGACGGTGACCACGTCGCTGGGGGCGGTTGCACGGCCGGCGCACGTGCACGTGGTCAACGCCTTGCCGAAGACGCGCTCGGGCAAACTGTTGCGGCGCTCGCTGCAGGCGCTGGCCGAGCAGCGCGACCCCGGCGACCTGTCGACCCTGGATGATCCGGCCGCGCTGGAGGAGATCCGTCGCGCGCTGGGACGCTAGACCGGTCCTGCATTGCCGGGGCCGCGTGCATCGCGCCGAGGCAGGGAATGCAGTGGTGCTGCACCGCAGCGTTCACCGTACCCGCAGTGCGTTAAGCTCGATGCCGGGGAGCGCGTCCGTCAGGGCGCGCAGGCATGCGCATCATGGAACGGGGGAGCTATGGCACTGCTGCACGCCAAGACGGCCGCTGGCCGCCAGGAAATCGAGGATCGTGCGCGGCGCCTGCCGGCCGCGCTGCGCTCGATCCTGCTGATGGTCGATGGTCGCCGCAATGACACCGAACTGCGCAGCCTGCTCGAAGGACTGCGGGCGCCACCCGATGCGCTGGAACAGCTGGCCGCGATGCAGCTGATCGAAGTGGTGGGGGGCAGCGCCGATGCGGTGCCGGTCGCTGGCCTCAGCAATGGCCGCGAACAGGACCCGGCGCTGTATCAGCAGCTGTACGAGGCGATGAGCGAAGCCGTGCGGCGCCACCTCGGGCTGAAGGGCTACTTCATGCAGTTGAAGATCGAGCGCTGCACCGATGCCTCCGCCCTGGAGCGCCTGTGCCCGGAACTGCTGGCGGCGGTAGGCAAGGCTCGCAGCCCGGCACTGGCACAGCGCTGGTGGCAGGAAACGCAGGCATTGCTGGCAGCCGGCGATCGCGGAGTCGTGCAGGCCTGACGCAGCGCGTAGAGTGGATGGTTTTCTTCCCATCAGGAGCCTCTCGTGCAGGACGACCACGACGACACCGACACCCCCGGCTGGGACGCGATCAATGCGGCGTTGGCGCCACTGTACGCGGGCCAGGAGCCCCTGCATTTCGGAACGGCATTGCCGTACACGCTGGGCGGCCAGGATCCCCTCGATGGCATCAGTGTCTACCGGGCGGAAGCGCCGGTGCCGCACTGGCACTACATCACCTATGGCCTGTCCGAGCTGTACGCCAAGGAGAGCAGTGACGCCGAAGCAAGTGGCTACGGATTCGAGCTGACCTTCCGTCTGGCAGCAGGCGAGGGCGAGCACGCCGAACAGGCGCCGCCGGCCTGGCCGATGAACCTGCTGCAGAACCTGGCGCGCTACGTGTTCGGCAGCGGCAACGTGTTCGAGGATGGCCACCACCTTGACGCGAACGGCCCGATTGCCCTCGAGTCCGACACCCGCCTGCGCCATCTGGCCTTCATCGCCGACCCGCAGTTGCCGGCGCGCGAGACGGCCAACGGTCGCCTGCAGTTCCTGCAGCTGGTCGGGCTGACGGATGGGGAAATGGCTGCAGTGAAACGCTGGTCGACCCGCGGGGTGCTGCACGTGCTGGCGCCGGCGATGCCCCTGTGGATCACCGATCTGCATCGGGGCGACCTGCTGGATGATCCGGCACTGGCGGCGCAGGTGCAGGCGGGCAGCGCGCGGGAGGGTTCCAGCACCGGCATGTTGTTCATTGAAACGCTGGACTGGCGACAGGTCTCGGGCGTGACCACGCTGGTGCTTGGCGCTGGCCAGGTGCCGAGCGTGCGCGAGCTGCTGCCGTTGCGCCTGCACCATGGCGCATCGCTGGTGCTGGTCAGCCGTGAGCGCCAATGGGAGTTCACCCCGGCTGCGGGCGGCGGCACCAACGATGTCGATGCGGACAGCGCGCGCTGGGCATTGGATGCACAGGGGGTCCAGGCGTGGCAGGACGTGCGTGCCGAGCGCGGGATCTACCCGCTGGGCGGCCAGCTGCAGGTGGAGGTGGTGCCGACGCTGCTGCGTGACGCCAAGGGTGCCGTGATCCGCGAGATCGGTTGAACGGTGGACGCAGGGTGCCGGCGATGCCCGGCGCTGGGCCGGGACGCCGGATCGGAGCCGCCTGCTCTGCCGGCGGCTCCGTGTGCGGTCAGGCCAGGCCTTCGGCCTTCAGTGCGGCCTGCACGCCGGCATCGGCGTCCATGCGCGCCTTGTAGGCGGCCAGATGGTCCAGCCCCGACAGGTCGACCTTGGCGCCGGCTGCCCAGCGCAGGGTGATGTAGAAGTACGGATCGGCGAAGCTGCGGAAACCGGCCAGCCACGGCTTGTCCGCCAGCTGCCGGTCGGCCGTCTCGAACAGGCCACGCAGGCGCTTGCGGGCGGCCGCGCGGATCGCGTCGTACTGGCTCTCATCGCCGATGAACTTGCCCGGTGCGAACAGCGGCGAGAACGCCGGGTGCACATCGGAGTTGACGAAGGCCAGCCAGCGGGTGGCCTCGGCACGCTGGCGCGGGCTGCCGTCGCCCGCCAGGCCGGCCTGCGGGAAGCTGTCGGCGATGTAGCCCATGATGGCCGCGTTCTGCAGCAGGATGAAGTCGCCATCGACCAGCGCCGGAACCGAGCCGGCCGGATTGATCTTGAGGAATTCCGGCCCCTTCAGGGTGTCCTTGTCGAGCAGTTCGACCTCGAACGGCTGGCCGGTCCACTGCAGGGCGATGTGGTCGGCGGTGGAGCAGGCACCGGGCTTGCTGTACAGCTTCATGGGAACTCCAGGCGGGGTGTGCGGGAATCGCCCACTATCCCAGAGCCTGCCGGCGCGCGGCAACGCTGCCGCCGGCAACAGTTCGTTACGACTGCCGGGGCTTGAGGTTCTGCACCTTATAGAAGGTGTGATCGCCGATGGTGGCCACCTGGTAGGCATTGCGCCAGTTCGGGCTGGCGATGGCCAGGGCGGCGAAATGGCTGGCACCGGGGACGATCTCGCGGCGCTCGCCGGCCGGCAGCGCCCAGTTGCGCTCCGCATCGAAGGCCACGCTCATGGCCTCGCTCCAGGCCGCGTCGTTGCCCAGCTGGGTGCCGGGGGAGACGATGGTCGGGGCGAACTGCTTGCGTGCGGTCACCACTTGGCACATCGAGTCGCCCCACAGGCCGCTGTCGAGGCGGCGTAGTGCCACTTCGGCCACGGCCTGCTGGCCGCGCAGGGTCTGGTCGCGGGCTTCCAGGTACACGGTGGTGCTCAAACACAATGAATCAGCCGCCGGCTGGGGCAGCAACTGTGACAGCCAGAGAATCCAGGCCAGTTTCATATAACTCCTTGCTCCGTATGGGCCGCACCACGGGGTTCCGGCCGAAGGGAGGGCAGGAGGCGGGGTACGACTTGGCGTCATGGGGAGGCGGCCATCGGGGCCGCCCCGTGGGCGGCCCGGGAAAAGAGGATCGATGAACGATCCGGGAGGGCCGCACCGGCTCACCGGAAACTGGCTGGTGAGCGGAAAGTTGGCGCAAGGTAGGGGGGGCTGGCCGAACGCATCATGAATCGCCCGGCTTGACATTCAGCTTCGAGGCGGGTGACGGAAATCACATTCCCGCCCCCCATTCAGGTGTAGATCAAAGGGCGGCTGCCACCCGGCTGCCCTGATCGATGGCGCGTTTGGCGTCCAGTTCGGCGGCCACATCGGCGCCGCCGATCAGCTGTGCGCTGATGCCCGCCGCCTGCAGTTCGGCCTGCAGCGCGCGGTTCGGTTCCTGCCCCGCGCAGATCACCACATGATCAACCGGCAGCAGCTGTTCGCTGCCCTCCACGCGGATGCGCAGCCCCTGGTCGTCCACGCCGAGATACTCGACGCCGCCCAGCATCCGCACGCCCTTGGCCTTCAGCGTGGCGCGGTGGATCCAACCGGTGGTCTTGCCCAGGCGCGCGCCCGGCTTGCCGGGGCTGCGCTGCAGCAGCCACAGCCGGCGGGGCGAAGCGTCCACCTGCGGGCGGGCCAGCGAGCCGCGGGCCTCGAAGGTGGTGTCCACCCCCCATTCGGCCATCCAGCGTTGCGGGTCCAGTGACGGCGACGGGCCCTCGTGGCTGAGGAATTCCCCGACGTCGAAGCCGATGCCGCCGGCACCGATGATGGCCGCGCTGGCGCCCACCTCGACCCGGCCCTGCAGCACGTCCAGGTAGCTGACGACCTTGGCGTGGTCCGCGCCGGGGAAGTCGACCCGGCGCGGCGTGATGCCGGTCGCCAGCACGACCTCGTCGAAGCCGGCCAAGTGGGTCGCGTCTGCCCGGGTACCCAGGCGCAGCTGCACGCCGGTGTCCTGCAGCTTGTGGCGGAAATAGCGCAGCGTCTCGTGGAACTCTTCCTTGCCCGGAATGCGCTTGGCCACATTGAACTGGCCGCCGATCTCGTCGCTGGCGTCGAACAGGGTGACCTGGTGACCGCGCTCGGCGGCCACCGTGGCGCAGGCCAAGCCGGCCGGGCCTGCGCCCACCACCGCTACCCGCTTCGGCGTGGATGTCAGGCGGTAGACCAGTTCGGTTTCGTGCGCGGCCCGCGGATTGACCAGGCAACTGGCCAGCTTGTTCTCGAAGACGTGATCCAGGCATGCCTGGTTGCAGGCGATGCACGTGTTGATGGTGTCGGCCCGGCCGGCGCGCGCCTTGTTCGGCCACTGCGGGTCGGCCAGCAGCGGGCGCGCAAGCGACACCATGTCCGCACCGCCGTCGGCGAGAATGCGCTCGGCAACCTCGGGCATGTTGATGCGGTTGGTCGCCACCAGCGGCACCGCCACATGTGGCTTCAGCTTGGCGGTGACCCCGGCGAAGGCGGCGCGTGGCACCGAGGTGGCGATGGTGGGAATGCGCGCCTCGTGCCAGCCGATGCCGGAATTGATGATCGTCGCGCCTGCGGCCTCGATGGCCTGCGCCTGCCGCACGATTTCCTCCCAGTTGCTGCCGTCCTCAACCAGATCCACCAGTGACAGCCGGTAGATGATGATGAAATCCGGGCCGCAGGCTTCGCGGATGCGGCGCACGATCTCCACTGCGAAGCGCATGCGCTGGGAGGCATCGCCGCCCCAGCGGTCCGTGCGGGTGTTGGTGCGCGGGGCGATGAACTCGTTGATGAGGTATCCCTCCGAGCCCATCACTTCGACACCGTCGTAGCCGGCTTCGCGTGCCAGCCTGGCGCTGCGTGCGTAATCGGCGATGTGCCGTTCGACGCCGCTGGCCGACAGTGCGCGCGGGGTGAACGGATTGATCGGCGCCTTGAGCCTGGAGGGCGCCACTGACAGGGGGTGGTAGGCATAGCGGCCGGCGTGCAGCAGCTGCAGGCAGATCTTCGCGCCATGCTGGTGGGCGGCGGCCGTCAGCTGCCGGTGCGGACGCACTTCCCACGGCCAGGACAGCTTGCCGCCGAAGGGTTTGAGCCAGCCGACCACGTTGGGGGCGAAGCCGCCGGTGACGATCAGGCCGACGCCGCCTTCGGCGCGCTCGGCGAAGTAGGCGGCCAGGCGCGGGAAATCACGTGCGCGATCTTCCAGCCCGGTGTGCATCGAACCCATCAGCACCCGGTTGCGCAGCTGGGTGAAGCCCAGATCGAGCGAGGCGAACAGGTGGGGATAGGCGCTTTCGTTGGCTGGCGACATGGTCGATACGCTTGCGTACGGAAGCGCGAAGCGTGCCGCGAAACGGCGGTCGGGGCAAGGGGCGGGCGAATCGGTAGCGCCGGGCCATGCCCGGCGACGCGCCTACCCGTGGCCGCGCTGCGCGCTCGCCGGGCGTGGCCCGGCGCTACCCGCCGGCAGGGGCCGGCCGATGCCGAACCAGCCCAGCGTCACCCCGCACAGCGGGCCGATCAGCAGCGCAAAGGCCAGGGTGCCGACGCCCACGTTGCCTCCCAGCCACCAGCCCAGCAGCAGGACGCTGCCTTCGATCAGGCTGCGCACCTTCCAGATCGGCCAGCCGGTGCGGGCATGCAGGCCGGTCATCAGCCCGTCGCGCGGGCCGGGGCCGAGCCGCGCGCCGATGTACAGGCCGGTAGCCAGTGCCACCAGCAGCATGCCGGCACAGAACATCGCCACCTGCCAGACCAGGCCGACAGCCGGCGGCAACAGCCACAGGCCGAACTGCGCGGACGGACCGATCAGCAGCACGTTGAGCACGGTGCCGACGCCCGGCTTCTGCCGCAGGGGCCACCACAGCAGCAGGACCAGCGCGCCGATCACGTTCGTGGCCAGGCCGAAGGACAGCGGGGTCTGCGCCGCGACGCCCTGTGACAGCACGTCCCAGGGCGCGACACCGATCGCAGCACGGATCATCAGCGAGGCGCCGAAGCCGTACAGGAACAGGCCGACGATCAGTTGCAGCAGGCGCAGGGGCAGGGCGGTGGGCATGGGAGCGCTCGGGGGAGGGGATCTGTCTCCACCGTAATCCCGAATCGTCAGCTTCCATAGATACAGATCCGGGTGAATCCTGCGCCACAGCGCGCGCGTCAGTCGTCCCAGCCTGCCAGGGCCAGCTTGCCCAGCGTGCGCCCGCTGGCCAACCGCTCATGTGCGGCCTGCAGGTTGGCCGCATTGATCGTGCCGAGTGTCTCGCTGAGCGTGCCACGCAGCTGGCCTGCATCGATCATGCTCGCGGCGCGGCTCAGGATGCGGTGCTGCTCGATGCGGTCGGCGGTATCGAAGCGCGATCGCGCGAACATGAATTCCCAGTGGATGCCGATGCATTTGGCCTTGTAGGGATCGCCGATGCGCAGCGCGCCACGGGGTTCGACGATCAGCCCGACGTGCCCCTGCGGCGCCAGCAGCTGGCCCAGTTCATCCCAGTAGTGATCGGTGTCGGCCAGGTTGAGCGCGATCTGCACGGCGCCGATGCCCAGCGCCTGCAGCTGCGGCTGCAGCGGCTGGCGATGGTCGATCACGTGATGGGCGCCCATTTGCCGGCACCAGTCGGCCGACCGCTCGCGGGAGGCGGTGGCAATGACAGTGAAGCCGGCATGGCGGGCCAGCTGGATGGCCATCGAACCGACGCCACCGGCGCCGCCGATCACCAGCAGGTGCTGCCCAGCGTGGCGGCGGTCGTCCAGATGCAGCGGCATGCGCTCGAACAGCAGCTCCCACGCGGTCAGCGTGGTCAGCGGCAGCGCCGCTGCCTCGGCGAAATCCAGCGTGGTGGGCTTGCGTGCGACCAGCCGCTCATCCACCAGCTGATACTGGGCATTGCAGCCGGAGCGGGTGACATCGCCGGCGTAGTAGACCTCGTCGCCGGAGGCGAACAGGCGGGCGTCCTCGCCGAAGGCCTCGACCACGCCCGCCGCATCCCAGCCGAGTACCCGCGGCGTGTCCAGCGTGGCCGGATCGGTGCCGGCACGCTGCTTGCCGTCGACCGGATTGATCGAAACCGCCTGCACGCGGACCAGCAGATCGCGGCCGGTTGGCGGCAGCGGCGGCGGCAGCCGAAGATCCTGCAGGGCGGGGGCGGATTCACGACTCAGGGCGACGGCTTTCATCTCGGCTCCGGCTCGGTTTCCCGTTTCATCATAAGGTTCCTCACGTTTCCGGGGGCGCGCTGAATCTCCTTCGCCGCGCATTCCGCAGAATGTCGCCTGCGTTGCCTAAACACCGTCAAACCCTTATGGGGTGAGGGTCTTGCGGATTTTCATCATCCTGTATAGGGTTTCAACGTCGGACCGGTGGCCGGTCGGGCGCAACACTTCACATGTTACGGGACTGTTAACATGGCCTTCACCCGCCTGAGCATAATGTTCGCGGCGGTGGCGTGCTGAATCGGCTGTCTGAACATCGACGCAGTAGTGCTGGCCCATGCCTCTACCGGTTTCATACCCCCGAAATAGGAGCTGTACTCAATGAACAAGAAGATCCTTACTGCCGCGCTGCTGGGTGGTCTGGCTTTCGCCCAGGCTGCTTCTGCGCAGGAGTTCGATGACCGCTGGTACCTGACCGGTTCGGCCGGCTTCAACTTCCAGGACAACGACCGTCTGACCAACGACGCTCCGTTCGTGACCCTGGGTCTGGGTAAGTTCATCAGCCCGAACTGGTCGCTGGACGGTGAGCTGAACTATCAGAACCCGAACTTCGACAGCAATCAGGACCTGAACTGGTCGCAGTACGGCATCTCGCTGGACCTGCGTCGCCACTTCATCAAGGAAGGCCGCGGCTGGAACCCGTACATCGTCGGTGGCCTGGGCTACCAGAAGTCGGAAGAAGAGTACCCGGCCAACAGCCTGAATGGTCCGCGTGAGCGCAAGGACGGCAACGTTGCCGCCAAGCTCGGCGTCGGCCTGCAGACCACCTTCGACAAGCGCGTTGCTGTCCGCGCCGAAGTGGCCTACCGCGCTGACTTCGACGACAAGAGCTACCACGCTGCCAGCGAAGACTGGTTCGGCGACGTGCTGGCTTCGGTCGGCGTCGTGATCCCGCTGGGCCCGGCTCCGGTCGCGGCTGCTCCGGCTCCGGCTCCGGTTGCCCCGAGCTGCGCCGACCTGGATGACGACGGTGACGGCGTCAACAACTGCGACGACAAGTGCCCGAACTCGCAGCCGGGTCAGACCATCGGTCCGGACGGTTGCCCGGTGCCGGTCTCGATCGACCTGAAGGGCGTGAACTTCGACTTCGACAAGTCGAACCTGCGTCCGGACGCCGTGGCCATCCTGAGCGAAGCCACCGAGATCCTGAAGCGTTACCCGGATCTGCGCGTTGAAGTCGCCGGTCACACCGACTCGAAGGGTACCGACGCTTACAACCAGAAGCTGTCGGAGCGCCGCGCCACCGCGGTGTACAACTACCTGACCAAGAACGGCGTGGACGCTTCGCGTCTGGTCGGCCCGATCGGCTACGGCGAGAGCCGTCCGATTGCTCCGAACACCAACCCGGATGGTTCGGACAATCCGGAAGGTCGCGCCAAGAACCGTCGTACCGAGCTGAACGTCCAGAACTAAGTTCTGACGTTTCGCCCGCAAGACACAGCAGGACCCGGCTTCGGCCGGGTCTTGTTGTTTCTGCGGCGGGAAAAAGCCGGAACGGGCCACGATGGACCGACCGTTTGTCGGCTTTTTGTCCAAAAAACCAATGAGTTGGCGCATTCATTGAATGTGGCGCTTGAAAGCTGTCGCCGCATTGCTACACTCGCCGCGTCACCTTCCTTCCGTGGATGCCTCTCATGCTGCGCTCTGCATCGGCCGCCGTCCTGGCGCTGGCCCTGGTTCCTGCCGCTCACGCTGCGGTCGATTGCTCGGTCAACACCAGCGCTTCGCCGCTGCCGCTGCCGGCCACGACCATCGCGCCGGTGGCCGACGAGCTGTACATCCGTGGCAACCAGCTGGGCATGCCGGCCGGTGTGCTGAGCAGCAGCTACGATCCTTCGCAGTCGCTGGACCAGGTGCTGCAGCGCCTGCGCATCGACGGCTGCCAGAACATCGCCAAGGCGATTCCGAGCGCGCCGGCGGTGAAGCCGAACGATCCGGCGGCGTACAAGCCGCAGACCGAATTCGACAATACGCCGTGGCGCTTCGACATGAGCCAGAACGGCAAGCGCATGACCGCCGAGGAATTCGATGCCTGGATGAAGGCGCGCGGCGTCCGCGTGGTCAAGGCGCGCCCGGCACCGGTGGCCACCCCGGCCGCGGCCGAAGTACCGGCTGAGACCAAGCCGGTCGATAAGAAGTAACCGTCGCGGGGAGCAGAGGCTTGCGCACGCGCCGCCCACCTGCCGCCCCCGCCGCCCGCTCCCACGTCCTGCGTGGGCGCGCGGATCCGGATGCATCCAAGGGTGTGCGCCATGGCCTGGCGCGTGTGCTCTCCAAGGCCGGCGTGTGCTCGCGCAGCGAGGCCGCGCGCTGGATCGCCGAGGGCCGCGTGCGCGTCTCCGGCCGTATCGTGCGCGACCCGGAGTTTCCGATCGGCAGCCCGGCACCTCCCATCGAGGTCGATGGCCTGCCGCTGGCGCCGCCGCAGCGGCTTTATCTGATGCTCAACAAGCCGCGCGGGGTGGTGACCACCGCGCAGGACGAGCGCGGCCGTGACACCGTGTACCGCTGCTTCGACGGCGCCGGCCTGCCCTGGATCGCGCCGGTCGGCCGGCTGGACAAGGCCAGTGAGGGCCTGTTGCTGTTCAGCAACGATCCGCAGTGGGCGGCGCGCCTGACTGATCCGCAGACCGGACCGGACAAGACCTACCACGTGCAGATCGACCGCCTGCCCGATGCGGCCACGCTGGCGGCGCTGCAGGCCGGGGTGGACGACGAGGGTGAATTCCTGGCCGCCCGGGCCGTGCGCGTGCTGCGCAGCGGGGACAAGACCGCGTGGCTGGAAGTGGTCCTCGACGAGGGCCGCAACCGCCACATCCGCCGCCTGCTGGCGGCCTTCGACCTGCAGGTGCTGCGCCTGGTCCGGGTCGCGATCGGCGACCTGGCGCTCGACGATCTCGGCAAGGGCCAGTGGCGGATGCTGGAGGTCAATGACCAGCAGCGGCTGGGGGCCGCTGCACCGGGCTGAGCGTCATGCCCGCGGCCGGCAAATGCCGGTCACCGTTCCAGGCGTAGGGGGCGCCTGGTCGTCGAAATCCCGAACGGAGCCTGCCCATGTACCACTCGTCCCTCAACCGAACCCTGCGCTGTGCCGGCCTGATGCTGCCGATCGTGCTGCTGGCCGCCTGCGGTGGCCACAAGAAAATGGCCAAGACGGAAACGCCTGCCGAAACCCCGGTGGTGGAAGTGAAAACCCCGGAACTGGATGGTCGCGGCAGCTACCGCTTCCTGATGAGCGACGGCGACAGGAAGATGACCGCCGACGAGTTCGATGCATGGATGAAGGCCAACGGCATCCGCGTCGCCCGCGGCAATGCCCAGGACGCTGCCGCCACGCCGGTCGTGGTGGCCAGCAAGGATGAGCCGAAGGACAAGAAGAAAAAGAAATGACGCGCATTGCGCGTCATTCCGGTAGCGCCGGGCCATGCCCGGCGAGCGCATGGCGCGGCTGTCGGGAAACCGCCGGGCATGGCCCGGCGCTGCCCCCCGGGGCGATCAACCCTTGATCACGCCCAGCTCGACGCCGATGCGGGAGAAGGCGTCGATCGCGCGGTCCAGCTGCTCGCGGCTGTGCGCGGCGCTGATCTGGGTGCGGATACGTGCCTGCCCCTTGGGCACCACCGGGAAGAAGAAGCCGATCGCATAGATGCCTTCCTCGAGCAGGCGCTCGGCGAACTTCTGCGCCAGCGGTGCGTCGTACAGCATCACCGGGCTGATCGGGTGCACGCCCGGCTTCACGTCGAAGCCGGCGGCGGTCATCTTCCCGCGGAAGTACGCGGTGTTCTCGGCCAGCCGGTCGCGCAGGTCGTCGGCGGCAGCCAGCATCTCGAAGGCCTTGATGCCGGCGGCGACCACGTGCGGCGGCAGCGAGTTGGAGAACAGGTACGGGCGCGAGCGCTGGCGCAGCAGTTCGATCACTTCGGCGCTGGCGCAGGTGAAGCCGCCCAGTGCGCCCCCCATGGCCTTGCCCAGGGTGCCGGTGATGATGTCGATCTTTTCCAGCACACCCTTCACTTCGGCCGAGCCACGGCCGGTGGCGCCCAGGAAACCCGTGGCATGGCATTCATCGATGTGCACCAGCGCGTTGTACTTCTTCGCGAGCGCGGTGATCTCGTCCAGCGGGGCGATGAAACCGTCCATCGAGAACACGCCGTCGGTGGTGATCAGCTTGGTCCTGCAGCCGGCGGCCTCGGCGGCCTGCAGCTGCGCTTCCAGGTCGGCCATGTCGCAGTTGGCGTAGCGGAAGCGCTTGGCCTTGCACAGGCGCACACCGTCGATGATCGATGCGTGGTTCAGTGCGTCCGAGATGATCGCATCGTTCTCGCCGAGCAGCGGCTCGAACAGGCCGCCGTTGGCATCGAAGCAGGCCGCATACAGGATGGTGTCCTGCTTGCCGAAGAAATCGGCGATCTGTTTCTCGAGCTGCTTGTGCAGGTCCTGGGTGCCGCAGATGAAGCGCACCGAGGCCATGCCGAAGCCGTGGGTATCCAGAGCGTCCTTGGCGGCCTGGATCAGGTCGGGATGATCGGCCAGGCCCAGGTAGTTGTTGGCGCAGAAGTTCAGCACCTTGCGGCCATCGGCCAGCGTGATCTCGGCCGATTGCGGACTGGTGATGATCCGCTCGGACTTGAACAGGCCCTGGGCGCGAATGGCGTCCAGTTCCTCGGCATAGTGGCGGGTCAGGGCGGAGGAGGCGTCGGTCATGGCGTGGGCACGGCTCAGCACGGGAAACCGACGATTCTACCGGGCATCGATGGCTGTCGACCGGCGGCAGGCAGGCACCGCCATGGCCGGCACATGTTGCAATGCAATAGCAAACGGGTTAAAAAATCGTGAACCGGCCCGTTCTGGCCCCGGTTCCCGCAACTGCCCTGCACGCCACCGCCCCCCACCGGAGACGACCATGAAGCACGCTCGTGCCTGCCTCGCCCTTGCCGCCGCCCTGACCCTGGCCCCGTTTGCCGCCAGCGCCCAGGACAGCGAATCGCCGTACAGCTGGAACGTTACCGCCGTGTCGGATTACCTGTTCCGTGGTGTGTCGCAGACCGATGAGGATCCCACCCTGCAGGCCGGTTTCACCTATACCAGCCCGGTCGGCCTGTATGCCGGTGTCTGGGGATCGGGCGTGGACTTCGGCCCGGGCGACCCGAGCGTCGAAGTGGATTACCAGATCGGCTACGGCGTTGACGCCACCGAGCGCGTGAACTTCGATGTGCTGCTGAACCGCTACACCTACCCCGGCGCCAGCGAGCTGAACTACAACGAGCTGATCACCACCACCACGCTGGATGACACCTACAAGCTGACGGTGGCCTACAGCAACGACGTGTGGAACAGCAGCACCGATGGCTGGTATTACGCGCTGGGCGGCGAATGGGGCCTGCCGCAGGACTTCACGCTGAGCGCCAGCGTCGGCCGCAGCACCTTTGAAAAGGGTATTGCCAAGGATTACACCGACTGGAACGTCGGCGTCGCCCGCACCTGGGGTCTGTTCACCCTCGGCCTGGGCTACTACGGCACCGACGGCAACGGCCGCGACAACAGCGGCAAGCTGGCCGACAACCGCGTGGTGTTCACGGTGGCGGTAGGCCAGTAACCGGCACATGACATCCAACGAAAAAGGCACCCCTGGAGGTGCCTTTTTCGTGTCTGGCGTCGGGCACTCTATGGGCCGGCCAACGGCGCGGGGACAAGGTGAAATGCGGGGGAATCAGGCAGTCGTGCCGGAGGCGCGAGTGATCAATTCCAGCTCAGTACCACCTTGCCGGCCTTGCCTTCTTCCATCAGGTCGAAGCCCTTCTGGAAGTCGTCGATCGGCAGCTGGTGGGTCATCACCTTGCCGAGCGGGAAGCCGGACAGCACCAGCTGCGTCATCTTGTACCAGGTCTCGTACATCTTGCGGCCGTAGATGCCCTGCACGGTCAGGCCCTTGAAGATGATCTTGTCCCAGTCGCAGCCGGCGCCCTTGGGCATGATGCCGAGCATGGCGATCTTGCCGCCGTGGTACATGCAGTCGAGCATGTCGTTGAAGGCGCGCGGATTGCCGCTCATTTCCAGGCCCACGTCGAAGCCCTCCATGTGCAGTTCCTTCATCACGTCCTTCAGCGAGGTGTTGGTGACATTGACCACGCGCGTCGCGCCCATGTCGGCGGCCAGCTTCAGGCGGAAGTCGTTGACGTCGGTCACCACCACGTTGCGCGCACCGATGTGCTTGCAGATGCCCGCGGCGATGATGCCGATCGGGCCGGCGCCGGTGATCAGCACGTCCTCGCCGATCACGTCGAACTCCAGCGCACAGTGCGCGGCGTTGCCGTACGGGTCGAAGAAGGCCGCCAGCTCGGAGGGAATCTGGTCCGGAATCGGCCACAGGTTGCTGGCCGGCATCACCATGTACTCGGCGAAGGCGCCATTGACGTTCACGCCGATGCCGACGGTGTTCGGGCACAGGTGCGGACGCCCGCCACGGCAGTTGCGGCAGTGGCCGCAGACGATGTGGCCTTCGGCCGAGACGCGCTGGCCAACTTCATAGCCGGTCACCGCCGAGCCCAGCGCGGCGATGCGACCGACGAATTCGTGGCCGATGGTCAGGCCCGGCTTGATGGTGCGCTGGCTCCACTCGTCCCACAGGTAGATGTGCAGGTCGGTACCGCAGATGGCGGTCTTTTCCAGCTTGATCAGGACCTCGTTCGGGCCCGGGGTCGGCACCGGGACCTCTTCGAGCCAGATGCCCTTGGCCGCTTCGCGCTTGACCAGGGCCTTCATCGTTTGCTGCGCCATCGGGGTGGAACTCATCAGGGGGAAAGCGCGGATTATAGAGGTCTGCGCGGAATTCCCATGTTGCGCTGCGGGCGCGCTGGCGGAACGAAAGGCGTGCGCCGGCGGGCGTTTCGAACGCGACCGGCGTGCTCGCCGGGCATGGCCCGGCGCTACCGGGAAATCGGGGCCGGGGCCCATGACTTCCGGGGTTCGGGACAGGGCAGGGGGGCGGGCTACAATCGAAGGTTCCACTACCAGGGGCCGCTCCATGCGCTCGAACCTGCTTGCATTCTCCGTCGTCGCCAGCCTTGGGCTGGTCCAGGTCGCCCATGCCGCCGAAGGCATGTGGGTACCGCAGCAGCTGCCGGAGATCGCCGGCCCGCTGCAGAAGGCCGGCCTGAAACTGTCGCCGGAACAGCTGTCCGACCTGACCGGCGACCCGATGGGCGCGGTGGTGGCGCTGGGCGGCTGCACCGCCAGCTTCGTCTCCCCGCAGGGCCTGGTGGTCACCAACCACCACTGTGCCTACGGCGCGATCCAGCTCAACTCCACCGCCGAGAAGAACCTGATCAAGGACGGCTTCAACGCGCCGACCCTGAAGGACGAACTCAGCGCCGGTCCCAACGCCCGCGTGTTCGTGCTGGACCGGATCACCGACGTCACCGACCAGGCCAAGGCCGCCATCGCCGCCGCCGGCAAGGACCCGCTGGCCCGCACCCGTGCGCTGGAAGCGTTCGACAAGGCCCAGACCGCCGCCTGTGAAGCCGACGCCGGTTTCCGCTGCCGTCTGTACAGCTTCTCCGGCGGCAATACCTACCGCCTGTTCCGCAACATGGAAATCAAGGACGTGCGCCTGGTCTATGCGCCCCCGGGCAGCGTCGGCAAGTTCGGCGGCGACGTCGACAACTGGATGTGGCCGCGCCACACCGGCGACTTCTCGTTCTATCGCGCCTACGTGGGCAAGGATGGCAAGCCGGCCGCGTTCTCGGCCGACAATGTGCCGTACCAGCCGAAGCACTTCCTGAAGTTCGCCGACCAGCCGCTGGGCGCGGACGACTTCGTGATGGTGGCCGGCTACCCGGGCCGCACCAACCGCTATGCGCTGGCCGGCGAATTCAATGAAACCGCCGAGTTCACCTACCCGACCATCGCCCGCCATTACAACGAAGTGCTGGCGCTGATCGACAAGGCCGGCAAGGCCGACGCCGACGTGAAGGTCAAGTACGCCAACACGGCGGCCAGCATGAACAACGTGGCCAAGAACTACGTCGGCCAGCTGGAAGGCTTCAAGCGCATCGACGCGGCCGGGCAGAAGCGGGCCGAAGAGGCCGCCGTGCTGGCCTGGCTGAAGCAGCAGGGTGCAGCCGGCAAGCCGGCCCTGGCCGCACACGCCCAGCTGCTCAAGCACCTGGATACCAGCAAGAGCACCCGCGAGCGCGATCTGTTCGTCGGCCAGTTCAACAACACCTCGGCCGTGGGCGCCGCGCTGTCGCTGTACCGCCTGTCGATCGAACGCGCCAAGCCGGACGCCGAGCGTGAAGCCGGTTACCAGGAGCGCGACCTGCCGACCCTGGAAGGCAACCTGCGCCAGATGGACCGCCGCTACGTCGCCAGCATGGACCAGCAGCTGCAGCAGTACTGGCTGGACCAGTACGTCGCGCTGCCGGCGGCACAGCGCAACAACGAGGTTCTCAACCAGTGGCTGGGCGGCAGCGATGCCGGGGCCGTCAACGGCCTGGTGAAGAAGCTGGCCGGCACCGGGCTGGGCAGCCTCGATGCACGCCTGAAGTGGTTCAAGGCCGACCGTGCGGCCTTCGAGGCCAGCACCGATCCGGCCATCCAGTACGCCGTGGCCGTGATGCCGGCCCTGCTGAAGCAGGAAGAACAGAGGAAGATCCGCGAAGGCGAATCGCTGACGGCCCGTCCGCTGTACCTGCAGGCTGTGGCGGACTACAAGAAGAGCAAGGGCGAGTTCGTCTATCCCGATGCCAACCTGTCGCTGCGCATCACCTTCGGCAATGTCATGGGCTATGCCAAGGACGGTGTCCAGTACACCCCGTTCACCACGCTGGAAGGCGTGGCGGCGAAGGAAACCGGCGTCGATCCGTTCGACTCGCCGAAGGCCCTGCTGGATGCGGTCAAGGCCAAGCGGTATGGCGGCCTGGAAGACAAGCGGATCGGTTCGGTGCCGGTGAACTTCCTGTCCAACCTGGACATCACCGGTGGCAACTCCGGTTCGCCGGTGCTCGACGCGCACGGCAAGCTGGTCGGCCTGGCCTTCGACGGCAACTGGGAGTCGGTGAGCTCCAACTGGGTCTTCGACCCGGTGATGACCCGCATGATCGCGGTGGACAGCCGCTACATGCAGTGGATCATGCAGGAAGTGGCTCCCGCGCCGCAGCTGCTGAAGGAATTGAACCTGGCGCAATAAGGTTCATGGTGGCGCCGCCGGGCCATGCCCGGCGGAATCCGTCTGCAATCCCGAAACCCCGCGATCCCCGTCGCGGGGTTTTTTCATGTCCCGACCGGCGCGATGCGCCGAACAGGTATCATCCCTGTTCCGCGTACTTCACAGGATGTGAACGAAACGCGGTCATCTCCTCCCCCCAGGACTCCTTGCACGCATGCGCATCCTGCTTGCCCGCCACGGCGAAACGCCGTGGAACGCCGAAGGCCGCTACCAGGGCCAGATCGACATCCCGCTTTCGCCCATCGGCGAAGCCCAGGCCCAGGCGCTGGGCGCCCGCCTGGCATCCGTGGACATCACCCGCGCGGTGGCCTCGCCGCTGTCGCGCGCCCAGCGCACCGCCCAGCTGGCCCTTGGCGCCGACCGTGCCGGCACGCTGCAGACCGAACCGGATCTGCAGGAAATCGCCCATGGCGAGTGGGAAGGCCTGCTGGCCAGCGAGATCAACGAGAAGGACCCGTCGCGACTGAAGGCGTGGCGTGAGGAACCCGATACCGTGCTGATGCCGGGCGGCGAGTCGCTGCGTCTGGTGCTCGAGCGCAGCTGGCGCGGCCTGGCACGCGCCAGCGAGGGCCTCGGCGAGCACGACACGCTGCTGGTGGTCGCCCACGATGCCGTCAACCGGGTGATCCTGTGCAGGGTGCTGGGCCTGCCGCTGTCGCGGCTGTGGACCTTCCGCCAGGCACCGACCACGTTGAACCTGCTTGAAGGTCCGGACCTGGAGAGCCTGGAGGTCGTGCGCCTCAACGACTGCGCCCACCACACCCCGTTCTTCGGCGAAGCCAAGCACCGCGCCCTCTGATCCCTGCCCACATCGAACCACCCTGCTTCTGCTGGAACCGCTGCCGTGACGAACCTCCCGACCACACTGGCCGAATGGCTGGATTACATTGAACGCCAGCACCTGGCGACGATCGACATGGGCCTGGAGCGCGTCCGCGCCGTGGCCACGACGATGGGACTGGGTGCGCCGGCCAAGCGCACCATCGTGGTCGGTGGGACCAACGGCAAGGGCTCCACGGTCGCCTTCATCGAGGCCATCGGCCGTGCTGCAGGCTGGAAGGTGGGGGCCTACACGTCGCCGCACCTGCTGCGCTACAACGAACGCGTGCGCATCGATGGGCAGGATGCGGAGGATGCCGCTCTGGTGGCGGCATTCAACGCCGTTGAAGCTGCGCGTGGCGACATCACCCTGACCTACTTCGAGTACGGCACGCTGGCCGCCCTGCAGCTGTTCGCGGGGGCGGCGCTGGATCTGGCGGTACTGGAAGTCGGGCTGGGGGGACGCCTGGATGCGGTCAACATCGTCGACGCCGACGTGGCCGTGATCACCACGGTGGACATCGACCATGCCGAGTGGCTGGGCGAGGACCGCGAAGCGATCGGTGCGGAAAAGGCCGGCATCATCCGCGGCTGGAAACCGGTGATCCTGGGCGAGACCGACCCGCCGTCGAGCGTGCTGGCACGGGCCTATCTGCTGGGCGCGAACGCCATCCGCGGCGGCAGCGACTACTTCTACGAGCCGATCGATGCCCAGCGCTGGCGCTGGCGAGATGTCGGCCTGCGCATGGAACTGCCCACCCCCGCGCTGGCCGGTCCGATCCAGCTGGCCAATGCCGGTGCGGCCATTGCCGCGCTGCGCGCGCTGGACCGGCCGCTGCCACGTGCAGCGTGGGCGGCAGGTATCGCCGCAGCCCGCATCAACGGTCGCCTGCAGGCATTCGATCGTGATGGCGTGCAGGTGCGGGTCGATGTGGGCCACAACCCGCAGGCGGCCGGCCAGCTGGCACGCGCACTGAAGGCCGAAGCTGTGCCGGGCCGGACCCTGGCGGTCTATGCCGCGCTGCAGGACAAGGATGCGGAAGGCGTGGTGCAGGCGCTGCAGGATGTGGTGGACGAGTGGACGCTGGCCGGCCTGGAAGGTCCGCGCGGACAGAGCGCGCAGCAGCTGCAGGCACGCCTGCACGGCACCGTTGCGGTCGCCGCACGGTTGGCCGGCACTGTCGAGCAGGCACTGACGCAGGTGCTGGCACAGGCCCAGCCAGGCGACCGCGTGCTGGTGTTCGGCTCGTTCCACACCGCCGCTGCGGCCCTGCAGTGGCTGCAGCCCGCGCCCTGATCCACGTTCAGCCAACGCCGACGCCGTCCGGTCCGGCACCCGTATAATCGACCGCAACTCCCGGACAGTTGCCTGCCTCACGTGGATACGCCTCTGAAACAGCGATTGATTGGTGCCATCGTGCTGGTGGCACTCGCCGTGATCTTCCTGCCGATGCTGGTCAAGGGACCGGCGCCGGACAGTGGCGTCGCCAGTGTGCCGATCGCAGCACCCAATGCGCCGGCCGATGGCCAGTTCGAGACCCGTGAGCTGCCGCTGGTCGCCCCGGCCGGGGGTGCCACCGGCCTGCAGAGTGGCCAAGCCGCACCGCTGCAGGACGCAGCCGCGCCCGCCACGCCGCCGACCGTGGACACCTCGCCGGCCGTGGCCGCCGGCAACTACGCGGTGACATTCGGCGCTTATGGCAGCAAGGCCGACGCCGATGCGGTGATCGCCTATCTGAAGCGTTCGCAGTTGCCGGGCTTCGCCGAGGCGACGACCATCAATGGCCGGCAGGCGTGGCGCGTGCGCGTCGGACCGTATGCCGATCGCGCCCAGGCCGAGGCTGCCCGCCTGCAGGCGGTGAAGATCCGCTCCGACGTCCATGCTGAAGTGATCACGCTGGATGCGCCCGCAGCTGCGGCTGCACCGGCCGCCGCTGCTCCGGCGCCGGCGGCGCCGTCCGCCAGCACCCCGGCGGCGGCGTCCACGCCGTCGGCCACGGGCAACCCGGTACGCAGCGAGAGCCTGCCGCCCAGCACGCCGGCCGCCAGGCCTGAAGCACCGAAGGCAACGGCGACGCCGGAGGCGACGAAGCCGGTCGCCAAGCCCGAGCCGAAGCCGCAACCGCAAACCCCAGCCGCGCCGGCGGCGGGCGGTGTCGGTTTCGCGGTCCAGCTGGGGGCGTTCGGCCAGGCCAACGACGCCAACGCGTTGCGCGACAAGGTGCGCGCTGCCGGATTCAGTGCCTTCGTCGAGCAGGTCCGCACCGAAAAGGGCACCCTGCATCGCGTGCGCGTCGGGCCGGTGGCCAACCGCGCCGACGCCGAGCAGCTGAAGGCCCAGGTGGCGGCCAAGGTCGGCGTGGCCGGCATGGTCCGACCGCACCCGTGATCACGCGCGCTGTCCGCCGCTGTCGTCGGCAGGAGCGGGCAGCGTGATCGACATCGTGCTGGGCGTGCTGATCGGTGCGTCGGTGCTGTTCGGCTTCATCCGCGGTTTCGTCGGCACGGTGGTGGCGCTGGTGTCCTGGCTGCTGGCCGGCTGGATGGCGTTCACCTTCGGCAACGAGGCATCGCACTGGTGGGCGGCGCCGCAGCCACCCGGCACGGGTCACTATCTGGCCGGCTATCTGGGGGTGTTCGTGCTCACCGTGGTGGCGGTCGGGCTGGTCGGGCTGTTGCTGAAGGCAGCGATCAAACTGACCCTGCTGGGCGGCGTGGATCGCCTGCTGGGCGGTGCCCTGGGCCTGGTCCGCGGCCTGTTCTTCGCCAGCCTGCTGTTGCTGCTGGCCGGCTTCACCGCGTTGCCGGCTGAGCCGGCATGGCAGCAGTCGCAGGTGCGGCCCTTGCTGCAGCCGGCGGTGGCCTGGATGCAGGCCCAGCTGCCGCAGCTGGACGGCATGCTGCCACAGGCGCTGCCGCTGGACGGCCTGCTGCCGGGGCCATTGCCCTTGCCCCTGCTCGAGAATGCCCCCACCTCCTCGCAGGTGTTGGGCAAGCCGGCGCCGACAGGCGATAATGGCGTTCTCAACGAGGTAGTGGCGGGCGGCGGATGGCCGCGGCCCGTGGACGTGGAGCGGGAGCCCCGGCCGGCCCCCACACTGCCCAGCAACATCGAGCCGGCGCCCGCGCGTCCGGCCCGGCCCGCGCCTGCCGCGGGCGGGACCCCAGGCCAGGCACGGCCACCTTCCTTGTAACTGGGCACAGCCCAGCGGAGACCTCGCACCATGTGTGGCATCGTCGGAATCGTCGGCAACCAGAACGTCGCCGGGCAGTTGTATGACGGCTTGACCGTCCTCCAGCATCGCGGCCAGGACGCGGCAGGCATCGCCACCGCCAACGGCAGCCGCCTGCGGGTGCAGAAGGCCACCGGCCTGGTCCGCGACGTGTTCGACGCACGCACCATGTCCACCCTGGAGGGCAGCGTCGGTATCGCCCACGTGCGTTACCCGACGGCCGGTTCGGAAGGCATGGACGAGGCGCAGCCGTTCTACGTCAACTCGCCATATGGCATCGCCCTGGCGCACAACGGCAACCTGATCAACACCGAGGCCCTGCGCCAGCAGGTGTTCGAGCAGGACCGCCGCAACGTCAACACCGATTCGGACAGCGAAGTGCTGCTGAACGTGTTCGCCTACGAGCTGGAACAGCAGCGCCAGCTCAGTCCGGAAGCCGCCATCCGCGCGGTGGCCGGCGTGCATCGTCGCTGCAAGGGCGGCTATGCGGTGGTCAGCGTGGTGCTGGGCCTGGGACTGGTCGCCTTCCGCGATCCGCACGGCATCCGGCCGCTGGTGCTGGGCAAGCGCAGCCATGCCGAGGGTGACGAGTACATCGTCGCTTCCGAATCGGCCGCACTGGACGTGCTCGGCTTCCAGCGCGTGCGTGACGTGCAGCCGGGCGAAGCGCTGGTCATCACCGCCCGTGGCGAGCTGTTCTCGGAAATCTGCGCCGAACCGGCCGAGCACACGCCGTGCATCTTCGAGTACGTGTACTTCGCCCGCCCGGATTCGATGATCGACAATGTCTCGGTGCACAAGGCGCGCATGCGCATGGGCATCAAGCTGGGCGAGAAGATCCTGCGCCTGCGCCCGGACCACGACATCGACACCATCATCCCGATTCCGGATACCTCGCGCGATGCCGCGCTGGAAATCTCCAATGTGCTCGGGGTGAAGTACCGCGAAGGCTTCATCAAGAACCGCTATATCGGCCGTACCTTCATCATGCCGGGGCAGGGTGAGCGGGTGAAGTCGGTGAGGCGCAAGCTCAACCCGATCCACCTGGAATTCCGCAACCGGGTGGTGCTGCTGGTGGACGACTCGATCGTGCGTGGCACCACCAGCCAGCAGATCGTGCAGATGGCCCGTGATGCGGGCGCACGCAAGGTCTACCTGGCCAGTGCCGCGCCGCCGGTGCGTTTCCCGAACATCTACGGCATCGACATGCCGGCCGCCGAAGAACTGGTCGCGCACAACCGCAGCGTGGAAGAAATCGAGGCCCACCTGGGCTGCGACTGGCTGATCTACCAGGATCTGGAAGACATGGAAGCGGCCGTGAGCGAGGGCAACCCGGCACTGCGCAACTTCGACTCGTCCTGCTTCAACGGCCACTATCCCACCGGCATCGAACCGGGCTACTTCGAGCGCATCCAGCAGCTGCGTTCGGACGACGCCAAGCACAAGCGCCGCGCCTGAGGCCAAGGGCGTGGTCGAGGTGGCCGACGTCGGTGGCGACCTGCTGCGTGCCGCGCAGCAGTGCCTTGCAGAAGCCGATCCGCTGCGCAAGGTGGCCTTGACCCAGGCCCATGCTGCGGCATTCCGTGCGGGGCGGCTGAAGGTGGCGGTGGATGCGCCGCCACCGGAGCCGATCCGGATGCCGGGCAGGCCGGACCGCCTGGTACTGGTCCATCCGCGCGAGGTGCCGCGACGTGGCCTCGGTGGCGTGGAAGGGCGCGCTGCCTTCATCCATGCCATCGCCCACATCGAACTCAATGCGATCGATCTGGCCTGGGATGCCGTGTATCGCTTCCGCGGCCTGCCCGCAGCCTTCCATGCCGACTGGGTCAGTTGTGCCGATGACGAGTCGCGGCATTTCATGCTGTTGCGTGAGCGCCTGCTGGCACATGGCCACGACTACGCCGACTTCCCTGCGCATAACGGCCTGTGGGAGATGTGCGAGAAGACCGCACATGACGGCCTGGCACGCATGGCGCTGGTGCCCCGTGTACTGGAAGCGCGCGGCCTGGACGTGACACCGGGCATGATCGACAAGCTGCGCAACGTCGGCGATGGCGAGACCGCGGATGTGCTGGAGATCATCCTGCGCGAGGAAGTGGCGCACGTCGCCGCAGGTTCGCGCTGGTACCGCTGGTACTGCGAACGTGCCGGCGTTGAACCGCGCGCACGCTTCAAGTCACTGCTGGTCGAGTTCGCAGGCGGTTACCTGCACGGTCCGTTCAATCTGGAAGCCCGCCTGCTGGCGGGTTTCGATGCCGACGAACTGGCGAACCTGGTCGAACAGGCCGGCTGACCGGCAACGCGGGAGCCCATGCCCGCTCTGCGCGGGTGGGTCTCATGTGTTCGGCAGCACCATCCGCTTGCCATCCACGGTGGGGCGGTTGATGTAGAACAGCCCCGGACCGGGTCGATACGGTAGCTCGCTCACGCCGGCATCGGCCGCATAGGTCAGCGCGGTATCGCCCAGTGCGTCGAAATTCCAGTGTGCCGACTGCATCAGGTAGCGCCTGCGCAGCAGTGCTTCCTGGGCCGGGGTGAGGGCCTGGCCGGCCATCAGCCGGCGCGCGATCGGCAGCAGTGCGTCGGGCAGTTCCCAACCGGCGACTTCGTTTGCATCCGCGCGCCAGCGTACGCCGGCGGCGATGGCCTGCTGCTGCATCACCTGCAGGGCCACCAGCTGGTAACGCCAGTCGATGCGCCGACGCAGCACCACTGCCGCGGTGACGTACAACACCGGCGACAGCAGCACGCTGCGGCTGCCGGCGCGGCGTTGCTGCTGCCACTGGTGCCAGACATCGACCCACACCTCCTTTTCGCCCAGCCCGAGCTGCTGCCGCCAGCGTTCGGCATCCGCCTGCGCCTCGGCGTACACGGTCGTGGCCTGAAGCTGTGCCAGCGGGGGGACCTGGTAGTCGGCCACGTCCGGCCGGCGCAGCTGCTGCCGGCGTGGGCGACTGAGCAGCTTCGGTCCTTCCTCTGTCTGGTTGTAGCCACCGCCGATGTTGGCGTGCACGCCGGGCAGTGCGATCTCCACGTGCGCTGCGGCCACCCGCGTGAGCGGGTAGTGCTGGCGATGTTCGTCGCGCGCGACCAGCTGCACGACACGTCCGGCGATGTCGGCGGCGAGAGCGACGCGTGGTCGCTCATCGGCTCTTCCCCCGCTCACCGCAACGACCGTGTCGAACAGGCCGATGAAGCGCAGCAGCGGCCGTGCCGGCGCGAAGCCGGCGGCGCCGACCAGCCCCGCGTCCTGCAGCAGCTGCTGCCAGCGGGCCGTATCCCAGGCCTGCAAGCGGTTGGCGGCATCGCGCGCCGCCGCCGCCCCGCGCGAGTATCCGAACAGATCCAGCTGCACGGCCTGCACGGGCTTGTGCCAGCGCGCGGACACGCTGGTCAATGCTGCCGGCAACAGCTCGTTGAGCGCGCGCTCGACCTTGGCACGCACACCGCTGGCGCCGATGCCGAAGGCCAGTCCCAGCAGATCGTCTTCAGCATCATCGCGGGTGCCCACCCCTTCCACGTAGATGGCCAGCGAGGGGAACGGCAGCGTTTCCTGGCGGCTGTCCGGATACAACCGGTGCAGCCGTGCGATGTTGGTCAGGCCATTGTCGTAGCTGCTGGTCAACCGGCTCTGATAGGTCGAATCATCGTCGGCGCGCAGCACGGCAGGGCGGGGTTGCGGCACCTGGACGTGTCCGCGCGCCAGGTTGTGCGCGTTGTTGCGGGTGCCATCGAAGAACAGACCGATCCGCAGTACGCCGGCATCGTCATGGGTGTCCTGCGCTGGTGCCATGTGTATTCCCTGTCGTGGCTACGTCACGGTAGCGCGAAAGCCGTGTGTTGGCGAAGTGTAGCGACGCTGTTGACCTGACTGAACACAGATGCGGTCGATCACAGATCCAGATTCTCATTCCTACCGCCTATTGAATTCACACGACCTGCGCAGGCCAGATGGCCGGACCCGGCACAACGGGTCGTGCTGCATCACTGCTGTTCACTTCATTCAAGGAGCGACGAAATGATGTCCAGATCGATTGGCAAGACGGCGGGTGGCCTGTTGCTGGGAATGTCGGTGGTTGCGGCCGCCGGTGCTGCACCGTTGTTCGAGCCGGTGACGGTACTCAGTCGTGCATCGGCAGGCAGTGAACCTGCGCTGGGCCGGCTGCTGGCGACGCCGTCCACGGCCGCCGTGCAGGAAGTGCGGGTCGATGCCGCTGCCACCGCGCAGCCGCAGCTGGAGTTCGAGCTGCTTGGCCAGCGGGTGCAGGCGGTACGCAGCAAGGTCGAAACGCTGCCCGACGGCGGCTCTGTCTGGTACGGCCAGTTCCGCTCCGCGTCGGGCAGGCTGCAGGCGGCCACCTCCAATGGACAGGATGACCCTGGCAATTCGGTGATCCTGGTCCGCTCCGGCGACACGCTGACCGGCTCGATCCGCAAGGACGGCAAACTCTACCGGTTGCGTCCGCTCGGCAACCGCCACGTCCTGGTGGAAGTGGATGAATCGCGGATGCCGGCTGATCACCCGGCCGACTACAACCAGTTGCCGAAGATTCCGCTGCCGGCCGATGATCGCATCGGCATCGCCCAGGCGTCTTCGGGAACGCCGGCGACCATCCGCGTACTGGTGGTGGCCACCAATGCCGCCGTCGCCGCCTATGGCGGCAACATGCAGTCGCTGGTGCAGCTGGCGGTCGCCGAGTCGAACCAGGGCTACACCAACAGCAATGTCGGGCTGACCCTGCAGCTGGCCCGCTACGAGACCACCAGTTACAGCGAATCCGGCGATTTCAATACCGATCTGGCGCGTTTCCGCGGCACCAGCGACGGCTACATGGACAGCATCCACAGCAGCCGCAACACCTACACGGCCGACGTCGGCGTGCTGCTGATCAACAACGCATCGTACTGCGGCCTGGCCTCGGGCATCGGTTCAAGCGCATCCACCGCGTTCGCGGCGGTGTACTGGGACTGCGCGACCGGCTACTACTCGTTCGCCCACGAGATCGGCCACCTGCAGAGCGCGCGGCACGACATCGCCAACGATCCGAGCACGTCGCCGTACGCCTATGGCCATGGCTACCGCTATGAGCCGTCCAGCGGCACCGGCTGGCGCACCATCATGGCGTACAACTGCACCCGCAGCTGCCCGCGCCTGAATTACTGGTCGAATCCGAACATCAGCTACAACGGCATCCCGATGGGCAATGCCAGCACCGCCGACAACCAGCGCGTCCTGGTCAATACCAAGCACACCATCGCCGGCTTCCGGTAACCGGTACTCGGGGCGCACGACCGGGGGTCGTGCGCTGCCGTGGATGGGCGGGCCTCAGGTCAGCGAATCCAGCGTCCAGCCCTGTGGCGTCACCCGCAGTACCGAGCCCTGCTCGTACCAGTCACCCAGGACGATGCGGGTGCAGCTGCGTCCGCCGGCCTGCAGTGCATGGATCGCCGGGCGATGGGTGTGGCCGTGGATCATGGTGTCCACGCCGTGACGGATGAAGGTGGCCTCCACTTCGGCCGGTGCCACGTCGGTCACTGTCTCGAACTGCGCGCGGTCGCCCTGTTTCATTTCCGACTGCCGTGCCTGGCTCGCTTCACGGGCTTTCTGTGCGAAGGCGATGCGTGCGGCCAGCGGCTGCGAGAGGAACTGCGCCTGGAATGCCGGATCGCGCGTCTGCGCGCGGAACTGCTGGTAGGGAATGTCATCCGTGCACAGCAGATCGCCGTGCTGCAGCAGCACCGCACGGCCGTACAGCTCGATCACGCAGGGGTCGGGCAGGATGCGCAGGCCGGCACGGCGTGCGTAGTCCTCGCCAAGCAGGAAATCGCGGTTGCCACGGATGAAGTACACCGGCACGCCGCTGTCGGCGAGCGTCCGCAACGCGTCGGCCACTGCATCGGCGGCGGGTGAGGGCGTGTCGTCGCCGATCCAGGCCTCGAACAGATCGCCGAGGATGTACAGCGCGTCCGCGCCGGGCGCCTGTTCGCGCAGGAAACGCAGGAACAGGTCGGTGATTTCCGGACGGCTCGGGTCCAGGTGCAGGTCGGAAATGAACAGCGTGGTCATGCCTGCATTCTAGGTCATCCCGGATACCGGTAGCGCCGGGCCATGGCCGGCGAGCGCATCACACCGGCAGCGGCAGCCAGGCCAGGCTGGCCGACGCCAGCAGTGCGGCGATGCCGGTGGCGGCCAGAACGTCGCTGGGGTAATGCAGGCCCAGCACGACCCGCGACAGGCCCACGCCGAGAGTGAACGGCACCAGCAGCGGCGCCAGCCAGGGGTAATAGGCCAACGCCACGATGGTGAACGACACCGCGTGCAGGGTATGCCCGGACGGGAAACTGAACTCGTCCAGCGGGGCGACCCAGGCCCGGATGCGCAGATCCGCGGCATACGGGCGGGGGCGCCGGGTCCAGCGCTTGAGGCCCTTGTACAGCAGCAGCGCGGCCAGGCCGGTGGCGGCCATGTGCACCGATGCGCGCAGCCCGTCGAAGCCATCGATCGCCACCAGTACACCCATCAGCACGTACCAGAACACGCCGTCGCCGAGCCGGCTGATGATCGAGAACAGGCGGCGCACGCGGCGGCGCCGGCAATAGTGGTTTGCCCGCCGGCACAGGCGTGTTTCGCTGCCGCGCAGCAGTTCAAGCGGCGTGGTGCGCATGGCCGGTCCTCCGGGTGTTCGCCAGCTCGGCCAGCAGCGCATCGAACTCGGCCACCACCTGCTGCGGATGCAGCCGCTTCATCGCCCGTGCGGCCTGGCTGCCCAGTTCGCGGCGCAGCGTGTCATCGCTGGCCAGCTGCACGGCCGCGTCGACGAACTGCTCGTCGTTGTCCACGGCGGCACCGTTCTCACCGTTGCGCAGGTACTCACGCGCCGCGCCGTAATCGAAGGCCACCGTGGCCAGGCCGCTGGCCATGCTTTCCAGGGTCACGTTGCCGAAGGTCTCGCTGCGGCTGGGGAACAGGAACAGATCGCCGCTGGCGAAATGACGGGCCAGCGCTTCGCCGCGCTGGATGCCGCAGAAGATGAAGTCGGGGTTCTCATGTGCCAGCTTCTCCCGCGCGGGTCCGTCGCCGACCCAGACGAAGCGTGCCTTCGGCCGTATCTGCTGCAGGCGGCGGAACGCCTTCACGGCCAGTCCGAGGTTCTTCTCCGCGGCGATGCGGCCGACGTAGATCGCTGCCAGGCCGTTGCCGTCGATGCCCCATTCCTCGCGCAGGGTGGGGTCGCGCCGGCCCGGGTCGAACTGCTGGCTGTCGACCGCACGGGCCAGCAGCCGGACGCGCTCGAAGCCCTGTTCGGCAAGGAACTGCTGCAGCTCGCGGGTGGGTACGAGGGTCGCGTCGGCCTGGTTGTGGAAGCGGCGCATCCAGCGCATCGCGGCGGCCTGCAGCCAGGCGACGCCGTAGTCGGGCAGATACTCGTCGAAGCGGGTGTGGAAGCCACTGGCGACCGGGATGCCGAGGCGTCGCGCGGTACGCAGCGCCGACCAGCCCAGCGGGCCTTCGGTAGCGACATAGATCGCATCCGGGCGCTGCTGCTGCCAGTGGCGACCGAGCCGGATCGGGGCCGGCAGGCCGAACCGCAACCCCGGATAGCGGGGCAGGGCGGCGCCGGGTACCAGCAGGGTACCGGGGGCGGAGTCCAGCGCTTCATTGGCCTGGCGTGGCCGGATCAGGTCGATCTCGTGCCCGGCCGCCCGCAGGCCCTGTTCCAGTCCCTGCACGGTCAGTGCGACGCCGTTGACTTCCGGCGGGTACGTCTCGGTGACGATGGCATAGCGCATGGCGGGCCTCCGGTTTCCCGGCATGCTCGGGCCTGGCGATGTAGCCGACATGACGGCTTGGCGACACAGGCATGACAGACGCGCAGGAGCACCGGCGGCGGGGCCGGGGCCAGAAAAAACCACGGCCCCGAAGGGCCGTGGTCGTGGAGCGTCGCAGTGCGATCGATCAGAAGCGCTGCTGGTACTTCATGTAGATGAAACGACCGATGTCGTAGCCGCCGTAGTACGAGAACGCGGAGTTCGGCTTGCTGTACATGATCGGGCCGGACTTCTCGAACACGTTGTTGGCGCCGACGGCGACGGTTGCATCCCACGGCAGGTTGTAGCGGAACTGCACGTCGTGGAAGGTCACCGAACCACGCTCGTTGTAGTTGCGCGAGCCCTTGTACCACGGTGCATACACGCCCGGATCCGAGCACTCGTCCGGATACAGACCGATGTTGGAGCAGGTCTCCTTCACGCCCGAGTAGTAGCGCGCGGTCCAGGTCACGCCGAAGTCGCCCAGATCGTAGCCCAGCGCCAGGTTGGAGCGGATGCGGAAGGCGCTGCCGATGCCGTTGGTGACGATCGGAACGATCGAGCTGTCGTTCGAGGTGCGGTAGGTCGCACTGGACACGTAGGTGGTGGCCGAGTTCACGTTGAACTTGCCGAACCGGGTATCCAGACGGTAGCTCACATCCAGGTCGTAACCTTCGGTTTCCATGAAGCCCGCATTGCGGTTGCCGAACTTCAGGTTGGTCACGATGCCGGTCACCGGGTCACGCTGGAAGCGCGTGCAGCGCGAATCGATGCCTGCTTCGTAGCAGTCCTGCAGGATCTGGGTCGGCGTATCGGCAATGATCGTGTTGTCGATGCGGATCTTCCACCAGTCCAGCGAGGCGTTGAAGCCCTGGATGAAGCTCGGGCTCCAGACCAGGCCCAGCGTCTTGCTGGTCGAGGTTTCCGGAGTCAGCAGCGGATTCGAGCCGGAGGTGAACGGTACCGGAGTGGCATCGGTCGAGGTGTTCACCGGCGTGCCACCCTGGCGCAGCTGGCGGAAGGTATCGGCATTGGCAATGTCACGGGCGCAACGCGCACGCACTTCGGAGCTGGAGGCCGAGGAACCGAAGCGGGTGTCGCACGGATCGCTGAACTGCGCGAAGGTCTCGGAGCCACCACCGAACAGATCGTTGATGGTCGGGGCGCGGAAGCCCTCCGCCCAGGTGCCACGCACCATCAGCGAGTCGATCGGCTTCCACTTGAAGCCGAACTTGCTGTTGAGGGTGTTGCCGAAGGTGTTGTAGTCCGAGAAACGGGTAGCACCGTTGAAGCTCAGTTCCTTCGCGCCCGGCAGATCGGCCAGCACCGGAACGTTCACTTCCAGGTAGGCTTCATTGACGGTGTAGTCGCCACCGGTCGGGCCAGCCGCGAGGTTGGTGGTGGCGCCGGTCTGGGCCAGGGCATCCGGGGTGTACTTGCCTTCTTCCTTGCGGCTTTCCACGCCGAAGGCGAAGCCGAGGTCACCGGCCGGCAGGGTCACGATGCTGCCCGCGATGCTGGCGAAGAAGTTCTTGGAGGTGGTGCGGCCCTTGGTGATCTCATCCGGGAACAGCCACGCCTGCAGTTCTTCGTTGCCATAGATGCCATCGGCAGCGGTGGTGCCGTACGGAACCAGCGGGTTCCACGGCTTGCAGACGTCGTAGGAGATCGGAGCAGCGGCCGTGCCGCACTGCACCTTGCCGGTGGCGGCATTGAAGAAGGACGGGCCTACGCCGGCCGCGACGCGACCCTTGTGCAGGTTGCCGGTCGCCACCGATTCCAGCTCGTTGCGGTTGTACTGGTAGCCCACTTCCCAGTCGAAGTAACGCTCGCCGATGTCGAACGAGCCGTCGAACGACGCCACCGCGCGGTAGGTCTTCAGCTCGCTGGTGGTCACGCGCGGCACTTCCCAGGTGCGGCGGTTCCAGGCCACCGCAGTCGGGGTGGCGAAGCCGTGCTGGTTGCCGAACGGGTTGAAGTAGCTGTCGATCGACATGGAGCCGACACCGGCGGTGCTCGACTGCAGCGGATAGCCCGCGATCTGGCGGGTGGACTCGCGCTGGTTGTAGCCCAGCTCGGTGCGGAAGTTGATGTTGTCGGTGATCTTGAACCGGCCGTCGAAGTAGATCGAGTCGCGCTTGACCGGGTACATCACGTGCATCTGGTCGTTGGCGTTGCTCACGTCACCGGTGAAGGGCGTGGTGTCGGTGAGGTGGTAATTGGCCGGATTGGTCGGGTCCGTTCCACGGTTGAGCGAGTAGCCACAGCCTGCCGGAGGCGTCGCATTGCAGCCAGGACCGCGCACGCCGGTGAACTGGCCGTACTGGCTGATGGTGGTCCAGTTGCTGCTGTCGTTCGGGTGACGATCGGTCATGCCGTACTGGCTGAAGCCGCGGTCACGTGCCCACACGCCCTTCTCTTCGGCATGCTCGGCCGACAGGGTCAGCGAGATGCGGTCGTTGTTCCAGCCGGCGACCACGTCGAAGCGGTCACGCGCACCGTCGCCCTGGCTGTACTGGCCGTGGTAGACGTTGGCGGTCACGCCGGTGACGTTGGAGCGGGTGATGATGTTGACCACGCCGGCCATGGCATCGGAACCATAGATCGCAGACGCGCCGTCCTTCAGCACCTCGATGCGCTCCACTGCCGACACCGGCAGGGAGGAAACGTCCTGGTAGCCGGACGTGCTGATGCCCAGGCGCTTGCCGTTGACCAGCACCAGCGTGCGCTGCGTGCCCAGGTTGCGCATGTCGATGTAGGTGCCGCCCGCGTTCTCGCCTGCGGTCAGCGCATTGGCGCGGCTGATCGCCGGGCTGCCCATCGCGGTGACGTTCTGCAGGATGTCGGCAACCGAGCTGAAGCCCTGGCGCTCGATATCATTGCGGCTGATCGCGAACACCGGCTGGGCGGTTTCCACGTCGACCTGGCGGATACGCGAACCGGTGATCTCGATACGGTCCAGGTTGGTCGGCGAAGCGGTGCTTTCGCTCTGGGCGAACGCGGGCAGTGCCGCCAGCGTTGCAGTGGTAGCCAGGGCATAGCGGATCGCCTGCCCCAGGGCGGTGGTGCGTGAAGTCATACGAGCTCTCTCTCTCAGGTCGTGCAACGGACGCCAAAAAGGGCGTCGAAGAAGCCGGAAGGTCGTGCGACCGGACCAGCAACCCGATAGTAGTCTCGTTGGTTAATGCTGTGTAAAGAGGGAGTGTCGGACAAATTAACGCTTTGTCACAAATCTTCACAAAACGTGAACAAAAGCAATCGCTTACGGTGCCGTCGCGGATGAACCCCCAGCGACGGGCTGACGCGCTGCAGCAGGAAAAGCCGCCAGATTGCGCAAAGTGTGACCGAATGTAACGCCGAGGGGCGCGTATTCAGGCAACGAAGGGCCGGAACTGGATGCCAAGGCCGGCGATGCCGTCGGTCTCGCCGATCAGGTCGGCGCGCAGCAGCGGCCGGGCGTCAATGAACGCCTGCGGCACGATCAGCGACAACCGGTTGTCATCGGCGGTCAGTTCCAGCGGCGGCAGCGGGGCGTCCTCATGGGCGCGGTTGAGCAGCACCGCCAGGCGCAGCAGCGCGGCCAACCGCCGCGCCGTCAGCAGCAGGCGCTCGGGCAGGGCGTCGAACGCAGTCTTGCCCACGCTGCGGCGATGGCTGCGGACCAGGGCCGCCAGCATCTGCTGCTCCTGCCGCGAGAAGCCGGCGATGTCCGAGTGTTCCAGCACGTAGCTGCCATGCACGTGATAGCCGCTGTGGGCGATCATCAGCCCCAGCTCATGCAGGCGTGCGGCCCAGCCGAGCATGCGGGCATCGTCAGCGTCCAGCTTCCAGCGTTCCTGCACCTGCTCCAGCAGCGACAGTGCGGTGTCCTGCACGCGGTCGGCCTGGACGGTGTCGATGCCGTAACGGTGGATGAGCGCAGCGACCGATTCGTCGCGCAGGTCGTTCTCGCCGGCACGGCCGACGATGTCGTAAAGGATGCCTTCGCGCATCGCGGCCTTGCTGACCAGCAGCTTCTGCAGGCCCAGCGCCTGGAAGGCCGCCTCCAGCACCAGGATGCCGCCGGCGATGATCGGGCGGCGGTCACTGGACAGGCCGGGCAGCACGATGTCGTCGATCTTCTTGGCCTTGAGCAGCTCGTCGCGCAGCTGTGGCAGGGCTTCGGCGGTGATCGCCCCCTTGCTCAGCTTCATCGTCGCGCAGATCTCGCTGATCGCCTTGTGGGTGCCCGAAGAACCCAGTGCCTCCTGCCAGCCCAGCGCACGGTACTTGCTGGCGAAGGGCTGGAACTCGCGACCGATCTCGGCCAGTGCATCCTTCCAGCGCTTCTTGCTGAGCTTGCCGCCCGGGAAGAAGCGGCGGGTGCTGGCAATGCAGCCCGCCTGCAGGCTTTCGCGCTCCAGGGTCTGCATGCCCATGCCGATGATGAACTCGGTCGAGCCACCGCCGATGTCGATCACCAGCCGGCGCTCGCCCGGTTTGGGTGGCTGGGCATGGGCGACGCCCAGATAGATCAGGCGCGCCTCCTCGCGGCCGCTCACCACTTCGATGGCATGTCCCAGCGCGGTTTCGGCGGGAACCAGGAACGACTGCGGTGAACGCAGCTGGCGCACGGTATTGGTGGCCAGTGCACGCACACGGTGCGACGGGACATTGCGGATGCGCTGGCCGAAGCGGGCCAGGCATTCCAGTGCGCGTTGCCGTGCCGCGGCCGACAGGCCCCCTTTGCCATCCAGACCGTCGGCCATGCGCACGGTTTCGCGCAGGCGGTCGATCACCCGCAGCTGGCCGAGCGTGTAGCGCGCGATGACCATGTGGAAACTGTTGGAGCCAAGGTCGATGGCGGCCAGCAGGTCGCCATCCTGCAATGCGGGCGGAGTCGTGGTGGTATGCGGCATGGGCGAATGTTAGCCGAAGGGGCGGTGTGCTCGTCACCGCGTGGCCTTCACATTTTGTCGGGGGGCGTTCGGTAGTGCCGGCCGCTGGCCGGCAAGGTCAACGTCAACGTCAAAAGCGGGTCTTCTGAGGGATGGCGGGGTGGGTCCGGTTGAGGGGGACGCCGTAAACCCATCCATGGGGGCCTGGTCGCGGCATCCATGCCGCCCACACCCCCTCAACCGGACCCACCCCGCCTTCGAAAGTTGGCCGCGGTCTGCCGGAACGACACGGGGTCGGATCCCGGTGTTCTACATTGGACGCATTGTGCCGACCAAGGCCGGCACCTACCGGGTCAGAGACCCTGCATCAACGCCATCTGCGCCGAATGCGGGGCCTCGTCGTGGGCCGGGGCACGTTTGTGGTAGATGCCATCGGCATCCAGTTCCCAGGCGTTGAGGTTGTCGTCCAGGTAGTTCTGCAGGACTTCACGGTAGACCCGCTTGGCCAGCATCGGATCCAGGATCGGGAAGCAGGTCTCGACCCGCCGCAGCAGGTTGCGCTCCAGCCAGTCGGCGCTCGCGCAGTACAGTTCGGGCGCACCATCGTTGCCGAACCAGTAGACCCGGCTGTGTTCCAGGAAGCGGCCGACGATGGAGCGGACACGGATGTTGTCGGAGACGCCCGGGACGCCGGGACGCAGGGTGCAGGCGCCACGGATGATCAGGTCGATCTGCACTCCGGCCTGCGAGGCGGCATACAGCGCGCGGATCACCTGGGCCTCGTTGAGGGCGTTCATCTTGGCGATGATCCGTGCCGGGCGGCCCGCGGCCGCGATGCGCGTCTCGCGCTCGATCCGCGCCAGGATGCCGGTATGCAGGGTGAAGGGCGACTGCAGCAGGCGCTTGAGCTTCATCTTCGAGGCCAGCCCGGACAGCTGCTGGAACAGCAGGTGCACATCATTGCCGATGTCCGCGTCGGCGGTGATCAGGCTGATGTCGGTGTACGCGCGCGCCGTACCACTGTGGTAGTTGCCGGTGCCCAGGTGCACGTAACGGCGCAGCTTGCGGCCTTCGCGACGCACGATCAGCAGCATCTTGGCATGGGTCTTGTAGCCGACCACGCCGTACACCACCTGTACGCCGGCTTCCTGCAGGCGATCGGCCAGCCCGAGGTTGGCCTCTTCGTCGAAGCGCGCGCGCAGCTCGACCACAACGGTCACGTCCTTGCCGGCACGCGCAGCCTGGATCAGCGCATCGACGATCAGCGAATCCTTGCCCGTGCGGTACAGGGTCTGCTTGATCGCCAGCACGTTCGGGTCCAGTGCCGCCTGGCGGATCAGGTCGAGCACCGCGGCGAACGCATCGAAAGGATGGTGCAGCAGCAGGTCCTGGCGCGCCACGGTCTCGAAGATGCCGTCGGTGTCGCGCAGCGTGCGCGGCGTCATCGGCGGATACTTCAGGTCCGGCTGCGCGATGAGGTCGTACAGCTGGATGATGCGGTTGAGGTTGACCGGGCCGTCGATGCGATACACCGCGTTTTCGGTCAGGCCGAAGTTCTGCAGCAGGGTACGCACGATCTCGCGCGGCATGTCATGGGCGATTTCCAGCCGCACCGCCGGCCGGTAGCCGCGGTCGACCAGCTCATCGCGCAGTGCCAGCGCCAGGTTCTCCACTTCCTCCTCATCCACCACCAGCTCGGAATTGCGGGTCACGCGGAACTGGTAGGCGCCCTGGACCTCCATGCCCGGGAACAGTTCATCCACGAAGGTGGACAGCACCGAGGACAGGAACACGAAGTTCTGCGAGCCACCGAGTTTCTCCGGCAGCTGGATGATGCGCGGCAGCGAGCGCGGTGCGCGCACGATGGCCAGGTGGCCGGCGCGGCCGAAGGCATCGGTGCCCTTCAGCACGACGACGATGTTCAGCGACTTGTTGAGGATCTTCGGAAACGGATGCACCGGATCCAGGCCCAGCGGCGACAGCACCGGCATGATCTCGTTGCGGAAGTACGCACGCAGCCAGCGCTTCTGACGGTGGTTCCAGGAATGGCGGCCGAGCACGCCGATGCCGGCCTCCATCAGGGCCGGGCGCAGCGTCTCGTTCCAGCAGCGGTACTGCTGGTCCACCAGCTCGGCGGCGCGTTCATGGATGGCGTTGAGGATGGCCTGCGGACTCATCCCGTCCGGAGCCGGCGGCAGGCCGTATTCCTGCGCGTGGCGGACGGCCGCGGCCCGGATCTCGAAGAACTCGTCGAGGTTGGTGCAGGAGATGCACATGAAGCGCAGGCGCTCCAGCAGGGGCACCTGCGGGTCCATGGCCTGGGCCAGTACGCGGAAGTTGAAATCCAGCTGCGACAGTTCGCGGTTGATGTACAGCGCCGGATCGCGCAGCGGATCGTTGTCCGGGCTCACGGGGAGAGGGAGGGATCCGAGGCTGCTCATGGCTTCATTCTTCGACGGAGGTCAGGGGGGCGGACTCGCGCGGGCGCACGTGGTCGGCATCGAAATGGCAGGAGAACACCGATCCTTTGCCGACCTCGCTTTCGATCTCCAGCCGCGCATGGTGCAGGCCGAGGATGTGCTTGACGATGGACAGGCCGAGGCCGGTGCCGCCGCTCTCGCGCGAACGGCTGCTGGAAACGCGGTAGAAGCGCTCGGTCAGCCGCGGCAGGTGGGTCGCCGGGATGCCATAGCCGGTATCGCGCACCGCCAGCACCGCGCCGTCGCCTTCGCGACGGAACTCGACGGTGATGCGGCCGTCGGCGGGCGTGTAGCGCACTGCATTGGTGACCAGATTGGAGAAGGCGCTGTGCAGCTCCTTGGTCGAGCCCTGCAGGTCGACGCCGGCAAGGTCCTCGATGCTGATCTGGTGGCGACCCTGGCTGTGGGCCTCGGCTTCGCGACGCAGCGTGGCCAACATCGGCTGCATGGCCACGACTTCCTCTTCGGTGTGCTCCTGCGACTCCAGCCGCGACAGGGTCAGCAGGTCTTCCACCAGCTGGGCCATGCGCTGGCTCTGCTTGCGCATCTCTTCAAGCATCGGGCCGGTGCCGGGGAAATCCTCCGGATCCATCATGTCCAGGTAGCCGTGCACCACGGTGAGAGGGGTGCGCAGCTCATGTGAGACATTGGCGACGAAATCGCGACGGACCTGCTCCAGGCGCAGCAGCTTGCTGACATCACGGGCGATCAGCAGCCAGTAGTCCGACGAATACGGAATCAGACGAAGGTTGAGGCGGATCGCTGGATCGACCGGCGAGGGCACGTCCAGGATCGGCTCGGCGTTGCGACCGCCGGCCAGCCAGTGGGCCAGCGGCATCGGCTGCAACCGCTCGACAAGGGCCTCGCCCAGGTCGCCCGGATGGTGCAGGCCAAGCAGGGCAGTGGCCGCTTCGTTGAACCACTGCACGCGCTGGCTGTTGCGGTCGAGCACCACCACTGCGTCGGGCAGCGCGGCGGCCGCGGCGCGGTAGCTGCGCAGCATGTCCAGCAGGCGCCGCTTGCGTACGCGCATTTCGACCTGGTTGCGGTACAGCAGGCGATCCAGTTCATTCCACACGCCGGTGCCTTCGGCGGTGTCCCAGCGCTGGCGTGCGGTCAGCCGGCGCAGCACGCTGCGCAATCGCCAGTAATGCCAGGCCAGCGTCGCCAGCGCGCCCAGTGCCACGCACAACCACAGATGGCCCGTGAACCATCCCACCAGTCCGGCGAACAGCAGTACCGCGGCGACGGTAGCCAGCGTCTTCAACCAGGCAGAGCGGATGTGGCGGGGCATTGCGGTCTCGTCGATGAGGTGCGGTGGTTCACTGGGATGAACCAAGGGTTATAGCAGAGTTGCCGGCATCGGCACCCGCGGGTGCGCGATGCCGGCACGACGGGACTCAGGTGGCGGTCGAGAAGCGGTAACCCGCGCCGCGCACGGTCTGCACCATGTTCTCGGCATTGAACGGTTCCAGCGTCTTGCGCAGGCGGCGGATGTGCACGTCGATGGTGCGCTCCTCCACGTACACACTGCCGCCCCACACGTGGTCCAGCAGCTGGGCGCGGGTGTACACGCGCTCGGGGTGGGTCATGAAGAAGTGCAGCAGGCGGTACTCGGTCGGGCCGATCGGCACCGGCTGTTCGTTGGCGAACACGCGATGCGCGGCACCGTCGATGCGGATCGGACCGACCGCCACGCTGCCGTCCTCGTCGTCCTCGCGGGCGCGGCGCATGACCGCACGGATGCGGGCCAGCAGTTCCCGGGCCGAGAACGGCTTGACCACGTAATCGTCGACGCCGGCTTCCAGGCCGCCGACACGGTCGTTCTCCTCGCCACGCGCGGTCAGCATGATGATCGGCACCTCGCGGGTCAGCGTCTCCTTGCGCCAGCGGCGCGCCAGGTCCAGGCCGCTGGTGCCGGGCAGCATCCAGTCCAGCAGGATCAGGTCGGGAACACGGTCGGCGATCGCGGTCTGGGCTTCGCGGGCATCACCGGCGTGGACCGGCTCGTAGTCACCCTTGCGCAGGGCGAAGGCGACCATTTCGCGGATCGCGGGCTCGTCATCGACGATCAGGATACGTTTCTGCACGAGGGCACCGTAGGGCTCGGTTACTGGACGGGTGCCAGTAGACTACGGTTTGATGACATGTTTGTGACTATCGGGCCGGAACCGCTCCCGATTGCCACGGACCGGTCATGCAGCGCTCAGCGGCGGTCCAGGTCGGGGTCCTGCACGCCCTGCCGGCGCAGTTCCAGCACGGTCGGCGTGATCGATTCGATGCGTGCGTCGACCCGGGCGCGGCCTACGTAGTCCAGTGCGGGATTGCGCTTGAGTGCCTGCAGCTGCATCAGCGCCTGCTCCGGCCGGCCGCTGAGGAAGGCGGCCTCGGCGTAGGCCTCGCTGGCACGGACGCTGTCCCCGGCCAGTTCGCTGGCACGGGCGTAGCGCTGCTGGAACACCGGATCGTTACCACTTTGCGACAGCAGCGGCCGCAGCATGGCCTGCGCGCGCTGCCCCGCCTCGCGGTTGCCTTGTTCGTTGAGGATCTCGGCGTAGGTCAGCGCGACGGGCCTGCTGTTGGGATGCTCGCGCAGCAGCTGCTCGAAACGGGCATTGGCCTGCGTGGCCTGGCCCGAGCGCGATTCGGCCTCGGCCAGGGCCAAGGCCACCCACAGGCTGTCCGGGTGGGCCTGCAGCAGGCCGTTCAGGGTCTGCCGCGCCTCGCCGGCACCGCTGCGGCCCCCCCGCATGACCGCCAGGGCCTGGCCGTAGCGCTGGGCATCGTTCAATCCACTCTTCTGGCGTTTGCCCAGGTCGGCGTACTCGCGCTCCACCTCGCCGGTGGAGTCGGCACTGAGCACCCGCAACCGTTCGCGCGCCCAGTCGAAGTCGCCGCTGGGGCCCCGGCTGAGCTGGCCAACCGGCACCCGCAGCACACTGCTTGGCAGCAGCGGGTTGCTGCCGCGCAGCAGCGGTTCGGACAGGGTCGGGTCGGCCGGGTCCACACGCTCCCTGCGCTCGCCGCTGGGCGTGGTGGTGGTCAGCAGCACCGTGTCCTTCTTCATCTGCTCGGCGCGTGCCTTCGCTTCGCTGATCCGGGTGATGTTGACCGGGTGCGTGCGCAGGAACTCCGGCACGCTGTACCCGCCCTCGTTGCCGCGCATGGCCGTCGACATCCGCTCGAAGAAGCCGGCCATCGCATCCACGTCGTAACCGCTGCGTGACAGGGTGCGTATGCCCAGCCGATCGGCTTCCGATTCGTTGGAGCGGGTGTAGTTGATCTGCCGCTGCTGCATCAGGCCCATGCCCGAACTGATCGCGGCCATGGTCGCATTGCCCGACGAGGTGCTGTTGCTGGCCTGTGCTGCCACCACCGCCGCCAGCATGCCCAGCAGGATCGGGATCTGGTCGCGCTGGGCCCGCTCGACCCCGCGCAGCACGTGCTGCTGGGTGACGTGGGCGATTTCGTGCGACAGCACCGCGGCAACCTCGTCTTCGCGTTCGGCCGTCAGCACCAGCCCGGCGTTGACCCCGATGTAGCCGCCCAGGGTCGCGAAGGCGTTGATCTGGCGGTCCTTCATCACGAAGAAGGTGTAGGGCTGGCGCGGCTGGTCGCTGTTGGACCCCAGGCGGGTGCCCATGGTCTGCAGCCAGTCGTTGACCAGTGGATCGTCCAGCAGGTAGCCATAGTTGCGCAGCTCGCGCAGCATCATCGCGCCGTACTCGGCCTGGCGGGCCGGGGTCAGCAGCTCGCCGGCCGAGGAGCCGATGTCGGGCAGCTTCTCCTGGGCCTGGGCCAGCGGCATGGCCAGGGCGAAGGTGACGGCGGTCGAAAGCAGCAGGGCTCGCAAGCGGGAAGTCCTCGGGCGGGGCGCGCCAAGCGTGGCAGGGCAGGGGGCAACCATTCGTTAATCCACAGTGTTGCGGTGGTGGCGTGGAAATTCCAGCGCACCGGTACCATATGTAGACCGTCGATCCATCGTGGAGTTTCCCGTGACAGCCCAGACCGCCGGCGGTGCCCCCGCCATCACCATCTATTCCACTGCCGTCTGCCCGTACTGCGTGGCGGCCAAGAACTTCCTCAAGAGCAAGGGCCAGCAGTGGACCGAGGTCCGCATCGACCTGGACCCGGCCGAACGCGAGAAGATGATGGCGCTGACCCGCCGCACCAGCGTGCCGCAGATCTTCGTTGGCGACGTCCATGTCGGTGGCTATGACGACATGATGGCGCTGCACCGTGAAGGCAAGCTTGAACCGCTGCTGGCCGGGCAGGGCCAGGCATGAGCGCGGCCGACGACGGCAGCAAGGACCGCATCGCCGAGTTCACCGCGTTCCGCAAGCGCATGAACGAGCGCATCCTGGGTGAGCCGAACCAGGTGGTGCGCCGGTTCTTCGCGCTGGATACGCAGACCTACCAGGCCGGCGCGCTGGATGTGAAGACCAAGGAGCTGCTGGGGCTGGTGGCCTCGATGGTGCTGCGCTGCGACGACTGCATCAGCTACCACGTGGCCCAGTGCAAGGAGGCCGGGGTGACCCGCGAGGAGTTCTTCGAGACCTTCTCGGTCGGCCTGGTGGTCGGCGGCTCGATCGTGATCCCGCACCTGCGCCGCGCGGTCGACTTCCTCGACCAGCTCGAAGGCGGTGCCGCCGCCCCGGAAGCCCACGAGCACTGAGGGTGACGCCGGGCATGGCCCGGCGCTACCGGAAATGCGTGGGCAATTCCGCCTGAGCCGGGACTGGGACCATGGTCTATTTGGGACCTCGGCCCCGGCTCAGGCATAATTGCCGGTGAAACTTCCTTTGCGCCGGCGTTTCCGGGCACGTCCGGACGGCGTTTTTTCCCCCTGTTCGGAACATCGATCAATGACGCAGAAAATTACGGTCATCCGCGGCGACGGCATCGGCCCGGAGATCATGGACGCCACCCTGTACGTGCTCGACCAGCTCAATGCCGGCCTGGAGTATGAAGAGGCCGACGCCGGCCTGGCGGCGCTGGAGAAGCACGGCGACCTGATGCCGGCGGTCACCCTGGACTCGATCGCGCGCAACAAGGTTGCCCTGAAGAGCCCGCTGACCACGCCGGTCGGTGGTGGCTTCACCTCGATCAATGTCAGCCTGCGCCGCCATTTCGACCTGTACGCCAACGTGCGTCCGGCTCACACCTTCCCGAACACCAAGTCGCGTTTCGACAACGTCGACCTGATCACCGTGCGTGAGAACACCGAAGGCGCCTACCTGGCCGAAGGCCAGGAAGTGTCGGCCGACGGCGAGACTGCCTTCTCCGGCACCCGCATCACCCGCAAGGGCTCCGAGCGCATCGTGCGCTACGCCTTCGAGCTGGCCCGCAGCGTCGGCCGCAAGAAGGTCACCGCCGTGCACAAGGCCAACATCATCAAGTCGACCTCGGGCCTGTTCCTGAATGTCGCCCGTGAAGTGGCCGCGCAGTATCCGGACATCGAATTCCAGGAAATGATCGTCGACAACACCTGCATGCAGCTGGTGATGCGCCCGGAACAGTTCGATGTGATCGTCACCACCAACCTGTTCGGCGACATCATTTCCGATCTCTGCGCCGGCCTGGTCGGCGGCCTGGGTCTGGCCCCGGGTGCCAACATCGGCAAGGATGCGGCGATTTTCGAAGCCGTGCACGGCACCGCGCCGGACATCGCGGGCCAGGGCAAGGCCAATCCCTGCGCACTGCTGCTGGCGGCGGCGCAGATGCTGGATCATATCGGCCAGCCGCAGAATGCCGAGCGCCTGCGCAAGGCCATCGTGGCGACCATGGAAGCCAAGGACTCGCTGACCGGCGACCTGGGCGGCACCGGCACCACCATGAGCTTTGCCAAGGCCATCGCCACGCGCCTGTAAGCGCTGGCTGGACCTTGTCTGGATTCCCAGCGGGGCGCCTTCGGGCGCCCCGTTGCGTTCGGGTGCCGCTGCGCGTGTCCGCGCCGAAAGTGCGCGCGCTGGTCCAGCACCCTGCCACGCACTACGCTGCCCAGGCCGGCGTGGCAGCGTAGCCACGTGGTCGCAGCGAGGTGATGATGGATTCGGTGTATCTGCTGGTCGCACTGGGAGCGATCGTGGCGGGATTCGTGCAGGGACTGTCCGGCTTCGCGTTCGGAATGGTCGCCATGTCGTTCTGGGCGTGGGGGCTGGAGCCGCGCCTGGCCGCTACGCTGTCGGTGTTCGGCGCGCTGGTGGGTCAGCTGGTGGCCGTGTTCACCGTGCGGCGCGGATTCAATCTGCGCCTGCTGCTGCCCTTCGTGTTCGGTGGCCTGGCGGGCATTCCGCTGGGCGTGATGGTATTGCCGCAGCTGGACATGGACTGGTTCAAGGCCCTGCTGGGCGGCTTTCTGGCACTGTGGTGCCCGGTGATGCTGATGACCCGTTCGCTGCCGCCGATCACCACGGGCGGGCGCATCGGCGACACCGTGGCGGGCATGGCCGGTGGCGTGCTCAGCGGCATCGGCGGCTTCGCGGGTCCGGTGCCCACGCTGTGGAGCACGCTGCGTGGTTTCGGCAAGGAGGAGCAACGCGCGGTCATCCAGAACTTCAACCTGGCGATGCTGTCGGTCACCATGGCCACCTACGTCGGCAGTGGCCTGGTCACCCGGCAGATGTTGCCGTACTTCGCTGTCGTCGCCCCGGCCATGCTGCTTCCGGCGCTGCTGGGCGCGCGGGTCTACATCGGCATCAGCGAGGCGCGGTTCCGCCAGATCGTATTGAGCCTGCTGACGCTGTCGGGCATCGCACTGCTCACGTCCTCGCTGCCGGCCCTGTTGGCGCGCCCGGTTGCCGGCTGAGAGTCAGGCCGGCCGGAACATGCGGAAACGCTGCTCGGCACTGACGCGGAAATAGTCGGCCGGTCCGCCGCCGCGCAGGATCGGGTCGGCGGCTGCAGTGTCGTAGATGCCATCGACCAGCAGTCGTGCCTCGATGTGTACGGCGACCACCTCGCCGAGCACCAGCCAGCCATTGGTGTCCTGTCCGGCGGCATCGCGCAGGCGGACGATCTGGGTGCAGCGGCATTCCATGCTGACCGGGCTTTCTGCAACACGCGGCGGCTTGACCTGCCCGGAAGCCAACGGCGTCAAGCCGGCCAGCGTGAACTCGTCGACATCCGGCGCGACCGCCCGGCAGCTCTCGTTCATGGCTTCGGCCAGGTCGAAAGTGGCCAGGTTCCAGACGAACTCGCCCGTCGCTTCGATGTTGTGCAGCGAGTCCTTGCGGCCCTGGCTTGAGAAACCAATGATCGGCGGCGTGTAGTTGAAGGCGTTGAAGAAGCTGTAGGGCGCCAGGTTCAATGCGCCATCGGCCGCGCAGCTGGAAATCCAGCCGATCGGGCGGGGGCCGATGATGGCGTTGAACGGGTCATGCGGCAGGCGATGGCCGTCAGCGGGGCGATAGCTGTGGAAGAGGGCAGGCATGGCGGGGTCGAAAGGGGAGGGGAACAGAAAGGGCGCCACGGAGGCGCCCTTTGTCGTTTTCAGCCTGACCGGAATCAGCGCTGCTGGATCTTTGACAGCAGGCGGAGGAACTCGACGTACAGCCAGACCAGGGTCACCATCAGGCCGAATGCGCCATACCACTCCATGTACTTGGGCGCGCGCTGGGCCACGCCGCTTTCAATGAAATCGAAATCCAGCACCAGGTTCAGCGCGGCGACTACGACCACGAACAGGCTGAAGGCGATGCCCCAGCCGCTGGAGGAGTGGATCAGCGGGACTTCGATGTTGAAGAACGACAGCACGAATGACGCCAGGTAGAGCAGGGCGATGCCACCGGTGGCGGCGACCACGCCGAGCTTGAAATTCTCGCTGGCCTTGATGACGCCGGTGCGGTAGGCCACCAGCAGGGCAGCCAGCGTGCCGAAGGTCAGCAGTACGGCCTGGAACACGATGCCCGGGAACCGCAGCTCGAACACGGCGGAAATGGCCCCGAGGAACAGGCCTTCCACCAGCGCGTACAGCGGTGCGGTGACCGGCGACCATTGCTTCTTGAACACGGTGACCAGCGCCAGCACCAGGCCGCCGATCGCGCCGCCCATGGCATACAGCTTGGCGGCCGGCAGCACCTGGCCGAAGGCCACGGTCTGGTTCCAGGCGAAGGCTGCGGTCAGCACGGTCAGCAGCAACAGGATGCCGGTCTTGTTGACGGTGCCGTTGAGGGTCATCGCCTGGTCGGGGCGGGTCACCACCGAACCGCTGGCGAGGTCGAGGAAGGTCGACTCGGAAAGAGCCGGGTTGCCGCTGCGCATGCGCGTTCTCCGTGCGAATGAGGGATCAGGAAGGCCATCCGGCCGACGATGCCGAGCATAGCCGATGGCCACTGGCACTGCCGTGACCGCGCGCCCGGGGCAGAGCGCTGCGTTGACAGTTCGCCGCGTGCTTGGCGACAATGACCAACTCCCCGGGCCCGGCTCGAGGGGATTGCAAGACCGGGGTATAGCGCAGTCTGGTAGCGCGCCTGCTTTGGGAGCAGGATGTCGGGGGTTCGAATCCCTCTACCCCGACCAATCCCACGCCACGTCGGATTGGACGCCGTTCCGGTTCGGGCGCCCGTAGCTCAACTGGATAGAGCACCGGCCTTCTAAGCCGGCGGTTACAGGTTCGATTCCTGTCGGGCGCGCCATTGAAATCAGTGACTTACGAGATCCCTCGTCCCGCCGTCCTGAAAATCGTCCTGAAAATTCCCGAAATTGGTGTCAAAAGACTTGACACCATCCTCGCGCACAGCAGATACAATACGGTCGTTTAGACACCTTCTTACGATCAGGAATTTCGATGGCCATGCAGAACAAGTGCGTTGACGTCACTACGTTTCGTGCGCCTGTCGCCCGCAAGGAGCGGACCGAGAAGCTGGCAACGTCCGCCGAGGCTATTGCCCAGGCGCTGTATCGCAAGCCGTCCCAGAATTTCAGCATGCATAGCGCTCTAACTGCCTTTGCTGGTGTTCGCTCGAGACGGGGTTGATCCGTCGCTTAGCCATGCAGGGGGCGTGGTTTGGCGGTATCTATGTCGCGGGCGCTGCACGCCCAGCTTATCGATAGTGGTGTCCAGCCCGAAGCGTTCGCTCGGGAGTTTGCTCTGTGGAAGGCTGGTTGGCCGAAGAACGAATATTCTCATGAGCTTTTCGGCAAGGATGGTGCTTACGTAGCTCCACTGGTCGACGGCGAGCGATATCGGTTGCGGCATGTTCATATTGTTCCATTCAATGACCCGCAGGCGCGCAAGCGTTGGTTTGGTGCCTTCCGCCGTTTCGGCCGAAAAACCAGCGATCGCCATTTAGTTTATGTGGCTGATGACAGGGGTAATTTCGGTTTGATCTATATTCTCGATGAGCCTGACGCCCACCGCATCGCAAAGATGCAAGGAGCGCATGAGCGCGAGATCATGAATGGGTTCGCGCTGATTGCGGAGAACTTCCTGTGGGATGGCTCTCTCGATTAGGGCTCGTAATGGAGTACGGGGTGGTCAATGACGGCTGAGGTTGCAGTTCTCAATTGTACTGGTGTTGCTCTCGCGGCGGACAGTGCTGTGACCGTGGGTTCCCAGAAAATATACAACTCTGCAGTTAAGTTGTTCGCCCTATCCAAGGTGGCGCCGGTCGCAATTATGGTCTACGGCAACGCCGCACTGTCTGGGGTGCCGTGGGAAATCATAATCAAGGAGTACCGCAGGCGAATCGGTGCAGTGCAGCTGCCAGCTCTAGAAGACTATGTTTCTGGTTTTGTTGAGTTCATTCAGGCTAGCCCTGTGCTGTTTAATGACCAAGGTGACCAGCTTTGGCTGTATCAGCGAGCTGATCAAATTCTTGGTGAAGTTCAGAAGGCTTGCCTCACCCAACTTCAGGAGCGTCTCACTGAAGTGGATGGTGTTGGATTGGATGAAGATGAGGTCGTGTCCATCTTCAAGCAAGTTGCAGCGGAGTGTTTGAAGAACATAAAAGGTTGGCCTGCCCTAGATGTGCCGAAGGATGTAATGGCACGTGTTAAGCCGTGGATTAAGCATATTGTTGGCAGCATTGCTAGGGCGCGCTTTGGTGATCTTTCTATTCCCCTTTCTCGTACATTGAATCAGATCGCTTTGCAGGCATTTGGGCGAATGATTTTCCAGGGGCCATCCTCTGGTATTGTTATCGCTGGATATGGTGAGGGCGAGATCTATCCCTCCATCAAAACTCTAGAGTTTGATGGCGCTGTAAGAGGATTTGCTCGTTTTAGCGTCAACGAGAATAGAACCAAAAAAATCACTCCTGGGGGTAACACGGCGTCGATTATTGCGTACGCTCAGGAGGATATGGTGGCCACGTTCATGGAGGGCATGAATCCGGCCGTCGGGCAATTCATCGACACCAGTTTGACACAGATTTTCGCTGCCCTGCCTGATGCTCTGCTGTCGGGATTGGGAGTGGAAGATGTCCAGTTGCGCGACGCACTCAGCGAGATCTGTACGAATATAAAGAACGGCTTCATCGAGAGCGCTGGTCGTCACCGCTACGCCGAGCATGTGTCGCCCATATTGGACATGGTCACGGCGCTCCCCAAGGATGAGCTTGCTGGAATGGCTGAGTCCCTGGTGAACTTGACAGCGTTCAAGCGACGGGTAACTGGAACTCTCGAAACTGTTGGTGGTCCAATCGATGTGTGTGTGATCTCTAAGGGAGATGGGCTCGTATGGGTGAAGCGGAAGCACTACTTCCCCGCTGATCTCAATGTGATGTTCCATCAGAACTACATGCGTGATATCCAGAGTGGCTCGCCATGAATAGAAAGAAGACGGCTAACGCGGCAAAGGAAAATGGCGGGAAATTTCATACGCTCGCTGAGGTTAGTAGGCACTTTAGCCTGCCTGAGGTAGAGATAGACGTCTCCGTCAATTCTAGGTCGGACTATCCGAAAATTCGGGATGCCCTACAAACGTTGATAGTGGCCGCGACCGAGAAGGGCAAGTCGCCCACCAGTTCACAGAAGAGGCGGGTCAAGGCTGGCTGAGCCTTCGAATGAGGCAACGAGCTGTGAAGTGTCTTGAGCCACTAAGGCCGGCCACTAGTCGGCGCCGGCCTCCGTTACGACAGGTAGCGAGTGGTCATAGACGTGCAGCATGGAGTCGGTTATGTGGCCGCTGGCTTCCTTCTTATTGCCCTTGGTGTCGGTCACCCCGCGATGCTTTAGGCCGTGCAGCGCAAAGCGCTCATCCGCCGTGATGATTCCGTCTCGCACCGCGTTGCGCATCAGGCGACCCCAAGTCGTGTGCCAGCCGTGCCCGGTGAGCATTTCCCCGTCCTCGCTGACGAATAGTGGTCGCATCTTGGGCGACAGCGGTGCATTTGACTGAGTGATGCCGCGTTTGGCCCAGATGGCAGCGCGGCGATCCTGCAACACCCTAATCGCGACTTCGGTCTGCTCGCCTTTGCGCACCAGGTTGTCGCGGCTGCCCTTGCGGCGGTTGGTTTGCAGTACCTCCCCTTCCACGTGGTGATCGGTGAGCGTGCGCACTTCGATGCCGCGCAGACGTGCTTGGTAGGCCAGCTCCATGGCCGCCCATAGATAGACCGGCAGCGCTCCTTTCTCGCGCGCGCCACGCTCGCTGCAGCTGCGTGCGTAGTCTTGGACCCGACGGAAGACATTGCGCTCCGGCATGCGATGGTCGCGCTTCTCCCTGACCTTCTTGATGCCGGCGGCGGGGTCGGTCGTGACGTGGTCGTGCTCACGCGCCCAGCCAAAGACTCGACGCAGGTACGCGAGCCAGTGGTTCGCCTTGATCGGATACCCGGGAATGGCGGCGTCCCCGGGCTTCGTGCCGGGCCTACCCTGGGCGATGATGTCGATCAGCCGGCGGATGAAGCCTGGCGACAGGCGGTCCACCACGGCATCTCCCAGCTTGCTTCCGTTCTTCAGCGGGAACACCTTGATCGCCTTCGCGTAGTCGCGGTAGTGCTGCTGCGTGGTTGCACCAAGCTGGGAGAACGCAAGGCTCTTCGCGTGCTGATCGATGACGTAGGCGATGGTGCCCCTTTGCGCCTCGCCCCTGCGAGCTTCCGCGATCGCGTGCAGGTCTGATAGGCGCGCGGCCGGGCCAGCCACGGTCTTGCACTTCGTTCCGTGTCCCTCCGGGTGCGGATCGCGCACATACCATCGCCCACGGCCGGTTCCGTCCCAGTAGACGCCTTGGGGCACCTTGTCGTAGTCGATGTGCTTGGGGAGGTTCGATGGAACCTTTCGAGGGCGCGCCATGTTTCGAGGCTGTTTCCGTTAGAGCAGGTCGGTCGAATAGGTGTCGCCATTGCTGGCGGGCGCAGCCAGGCCCAGCGCCTCGTTCAATGCCGTCGTGGTGGTCCAGATTCCACCGGACGCGTCGTACTGAAATCGGATGTGACGATCGCGCGCCCAGCGCTCGACCGTTGCCAGTCGCGGGCGCTTCCCGGGCTGGCAGAGTTCCTGCAGGTCACGGAATTGGAGGATCTCGCCGATCAAGACGTGGCTCCCTCGGCTGCCCGAAATCGCGACGGTGACCAGTCGCAGCTCTCGTCTGCTGGTGTGTGGCCGAGCATTTCCGTGCAGCGCCGACAATGCACGCAGGCGCCGCAGGTCTTTCCTTTGGGCAGATCCATGTCGTCGCCGGTGCGACAGTAGGGCTGTCGCTTAACCAGGTGCTGACTCATGGCGCTTCCTCCGCTTGCAATGAGACGAACGGGTACGCTGATGCTTGGGCTGAAAGGATGTGCTCTCCCCACTGTGTGGCCATCGCTGCGGCAATCGCGGGGTCGAAGCGGGATCGCTCCTTCTCACGCTTATCGCCTGGTGGCATCAAGTGGCAGCGGGCCTCGATCCTTCCGTGCTGCTCGATCACCTGTGCCTTTGTGTGGGTTGTGACCAGCGCAGGCAGGTTTTTCAGCCAGAGCGTGGCGCCCTTGGTGAAAGGGCTGCCGAAGTCGTAGGGCTGCACAGTCTGCGTTGGCCGGCCCAGCACGCTCATGGCTAAGCCGTGGGGCTTCGAATTCTCCGCGGCGATGAACTCCACAGGCGCGGCCATTAGGTCCGCGAACAGTAGCGCTCCCTCCAGGGAGTCGCGCATCCGGTTCGGATACTTCGGGTGCCGGCGGCGATCAGGCTGAGGCAGCGCGGTGTCGTGCGGGTGATACATCCAGCGGATTCCGGCCAGCGTATTGAAGGTGCAGTACGGGTGGGCGACCATTGCCAGCCAGCGGCCGGCCTGCAGGTGATTCCGCACGTCGTCCTGGATGTGCCAGCGCGGGTCGCCCTCGGTGGGGCGCAGGTCGCACGAGTACGTCTCAAATCCGAACGCGCGGAAGGCCGACGCCACGGTGTCGCTGTACTCGCATGCAACCAATACCGGAAGCAGTTTGGTCATCAATGCCTCCCCCCTTCGTTTGCGTCCCTGTGCCGGGCGCTAGTCGCCCTTTTCTGATCGAGCGGCGGGTTGCTGATTGGGAGCTCGGCCCAGTAAATTTTCCTCCGCTGAAACGTCCCAGTCTTCAGCTTCCCGCTAGACCTGACCCTTGGAAGGAGAACGACATGAGCCTCTGGAGTGGCATTAGTCCCTGCATGAATCTTGGTGTTGATGGATGTGTCGTCTGGTGGGAGGCATGGGCTGCCATTGCCGCTGGCATCGCCGCGGCGGTCACTGGGGTTTTGGGCTACATGACGTTCCGGTTGGGCGTCGCGACCACCAATGCAACGAAGGCGTCTGTGGATGTTGCTGCTGCCGTGAAACGTCGCGACGACGAGCTGCATGCACGTGAAGTTCAGTTCCTTGGGAGATTGATCTTTCCGGAGGTGACCGCAGGTGCGGTCCACTTCAAAAAGCTCTTGGGTGAGCTGACTCGGCCAGAAATTCTCGACGATATCTACGATATCGCTGGCGGAAAGGAGCATTTGATTAGCTTGGTTGCCGGTCCCGGTTTTCCTAGGTGCAACGAGCAGCTGGGCCGCCTGCCTGTATTCCCCGCGAGAATCTGCGATGCGCTCGGGCAGGGTCTCGGTTACGTTTCCACAGCCAAGTCGATTTCCAGCCACTTCGAGCGCAAAAGCTCCAGGGCGGACGACGAGGCTGTTCTGGCTCAAATCGTGATTCAAGTTGGTGGTGCGGCGCGCTGCTTTGATTTTGCAAAGGAGGAGCTGAAGTCGCTCGTGAACATTGATCCGGACGATTGGAAATGAGAGGGCACCCGTAGTCGTGCTTCCTTGGACGGCATGGGAGTCAGGCATGCGTGATTCCTCTTCTTTCGAAGGCGGCAATCGCTAGCGGTCGTACGAACCATGCCGCTGGGCCGTCTTCGGTGTCGCCCAGCCAAACCAAGCGCCAATCTGCGCCGGGGCCAGTGGGTTGCCACGCGCGCATCTCTTCCCAGCAGCGATGGTCCCCGGGCTCCACGGCTTCTTCGGTAAAGTCGCCGAATGTAAACTGCAGGTCGAAGCCTTGAGCGAGGAACAGGGGGCGCAACGAGCCCTCGCGACCATCGCTCCACCTCCGCACGTCTGGGTGGCAAGGAATTTCACCATCGGCATCTCGCGCAGGGAGGCGACTCGGGTCGCACAGACCGCGCCATGGGTCGGCAGGATCGACCACGGGTCGGGTCTGGTTCCTGGCCAGCTCCAATAGCTCGGTTGCCTGCGCCAGCCGGGTACGGGTGGTGTCGCAGAATGGCGTGTCGCCATCCTGCATGCTGCTGCGCAGAGTCGAGAGATAGGTGGTTGCGGCGGCTTCGATACGCGCAGATCCTGCTGGTGGGGCACACGATTGCGCAGATCGCGCAGCGCGGTCTGAGCCTGCGCGAGAGTGATGGTCTTTGTCTGGTTGGGCAGCCACACCGCTTCGACCGCGATCGCGTTGACCGTCTCGAATGCGTCGCGCAGGACGGGACAGTTCGTTGGTAGAGTCGTGAGGTTCGCGGTCATTGGCTGGCCTGATCGAATAGGGTGAAGGTGTACACGAAAGCACCAGCAAGCGGCGCATCGCATGCGGCACATGCGCCCGCTGCAGGGCGATCGCGAAACGGTGGCAGGCGGCGGTATCGACAGTTGGGGTCCGCCGTGTACTTGCCGTCCCTGATGCGCACCGCCTGGTACTGAGGGAAAGCCTCATCAGGCAAGGCCAGGCGCGCCTCCCGGATTAGCGCGACAAATCGCGCCTGCCAATCGATTGGCATGGACTGCGAGGTGCGTCGCGGCAACACCAGGTAGGCCGCGCGACTGACGCCGAATGCATCCCACACCGGTCCATCGGAGTAGGTGCCGCCGGGTCTTCCGGGCTCGGCGGCTGCCGCTCCGTGCAAGTGGCTGCTCATGGAAGGCCTCAGTCCATCTCGCGGGCCGCCACGCGATCCGCATGACTGCCGTGGTTGGCCGCGCGGCGGCTCATCAGTGGGCGAAGGGGGTGTTGCCAAGGACTTCGATGACGCCGCCCGCAGCTACGAAGGGGGCGATTTCGTCGGCCAGCTGCAGCCGCTCGATCTCCTTCTGGACGGGGCTGACACCGGTATCGCTCAGGCGATGTGCGATGTGGCTAAGCTGACGCCGTGCATGCGCAATGAATGCGATATCGTTCATGGTGATCCAGGTGATCCAGGTGATCCAGGTGATCCAGGTGATCCAGGTGATCCAGGTGGCCAATGGCCATACGAATCTTCTCTTGGTGGTGAGGCTCCTCAGATCAGTTCGCCTGGGCCCGTCCATAACCACTAGCGCTGTGATCGAGAGTTGAACTTACCCCTTTATGGAATTCAGTGATGGCCGACAAGATCCTTCCTTCTTATCCGTCGATTTCTGGGACTTACATTGATGAAAGCGCCCATGTCGTGCTGGCAACAGATTCGGTCGGGAGGGACGGCGTGTGAGTACCAACATTCTGAAGGCGGACGATGGCGCTGCCCTGCTTGGATTCATCCAGGATGGTCCGGGAGCGGTTCTCCGGACGCTGGGGCAAAAGTCTTGCGAACAGACCTCTCCTGAAGACTTTGGTGCCATCGGCGATGGCCAACCCCACTTCTTGTCGGAGCGCTTTTCGACGCTGCAAGAGGCCCAGGCGACCTATCCGTTTGCCACATCTCTGACGCAGAGCATCGACTGGGCAGCTATCACTGCAGCTATCTCGACTGGGCGCCAGGTGTTGGGCAATACGGCGGCCAATTACATGCTTTCTCAGTCCGTTGAGGTGATCGATGCCAGCTGCCTGTTTGACGGTCGGCAATGCCAGATGACGGCAATGAGTGGCAGCTTCCCCACCTTCAGTGTGATTGCGAATTACGGTGCCCAGGTATCGGTGAGTGCGATCGAGATGTCGGTCGTTGACTACACTGAAGGGCAGGGCGGTGGGGCCACGCCGACACACTCACTGGTGGTAGACAGTACCGATGGATTCGCTGTTGGTGACATCATCAAGGTGATGTCAGACGACTTCATTCCTGGCTCTCGGGCGGCTGATCTGGAGCGACTTGGAGAGCACACCGCCGTAGGCGGAATTGACGCGAACAGGATCAATCTCTACAGCTACCTTTTTGAGAAGTACGTATCGAACATCCGCGTCGCAAGGATGAATGCTTCGGTCCTGGTCGACATCAGGAACTTCAGGTCCGACTATGTCGAGCCGGGTAATGCATCGATCGTCTACGTGCAGGGGTGTATGGCGCCCGATGTGTCGGGCATTCGTGCGATGCGCGCAAAGTCTGAAACAGTCGAGTTCGTCTCCTGCCTCTTTTGCCGGACACACGACATTGTCACCTCGAACGGCACTACCGATTTCACAATGGGTGCCTATGCCTACGGGGTGGTTGAGTATGGATGCGAGTTCGGCATGCATAGCAATCTGTTTGGCCATCAGATCCGGCACGTGTACACGGATGGGTCACTGATTGCCCAGCCCAACGACACGAGAACCTACCGCTACGGGCGAACCAAGGGTTCTGCGGTGGTCAACTCGAAGGGTTGGCTGTGCCAGAACGCCGCTTTTGATACCCACTGGAGCAGCCATGGCATTCAGTTCATAGGTTGCTACGGGTATGCACCCTTCAATGGCCCGAACTCGTCGCAGAGGAACTTCCAACTGCGCGGGAGCTTCGGCTTGGTTCAGAACTGCGTCTCCTACGGTGGCACGGGAGTCAACGTGTTCCAAGGAGTTGCCCATCCGGAGGCCTGCCAAGGCAACAGGATTGAGAATCTGTCGCACTTCTTCTTGAAGGAGCCCCAGGGGCGAGCGGCTGTCCAGATCACGGGGCAGTCTGCCAACGAGGATACGATCCCGACAGTTGACGTCGACGTGCTGGTCACCAATCAGGACAACAGCGGCATCTATCCCCATGTCCTCGCCACGCGCGGCATCGTGCGTGTTAGCCGCCCCACAATGGTCACAAGGCAGGGAGGCACAAACGTTGCCTGCGCATTCCTGGCCGATGAGGGGGGGCAGATCTACGTTGATCAAGGCAGTGTCGATGCTCGTGGCGCGAGTGGTACCGGCCTGCGTCTGTGCAAAATGGGCCCGGGGAGCCGGATCGAACTGAACGGTCTGCAGGTCCACGGTCAGTTCACCCACCTGTTGGACGGGCAGCAGAACAACGACATCGTCTTCGATTGCCGAGACGTGCAACTCGACCGGCCACTGGCACAGGCACAGGGCTACACGAACTCTCTGAGTTCCAACATCCGGGTCGACTACACCGTGGGATTCCGGCGGACCACGCGCGCGGTTTTCGCTCAGACCTACGCGCAGGCGGGAGACAAGATCCTCTCGCTGGAGCGTCGAGGGGGGCGGACACTGCATTTCTCGGCAACCGTCTCTGTTGCCACCGGAGTAACGAGGATCTCATCCATTGATACCGGTTCGATGGATGGCCAGGAGCTGGTGATTCGCAACAGCGGCGGCTCGGTGGCTTTGCTCCGAGTCGCAGCAAATGCGGTAATCGCCATCGGTGCTGACCGAGACTTGGCCCCAGGTGCAGTGCTCAGACTCATCTATTCAGACGCCGCTGGCGCATGGTTGCCAGCATGAGGCTGGTGTCCGGCACGCTGTTCGAGCCCAGGGGCAGACGTATTGGTCACCGGGGGAGGGGCGCTTTCTTCTCGCCCGGCGACCCATGTTGAGGAGCCGCAGGCTCGACGCCCTCGTAAGATTGAGACACAAGGGAGGGTGGGGCATGAGCTCGCCGGGGCCAGGCAAGCAGCCGGCAATGGCGTTGCCTCGCCCGGGAGATGCCCACAAGTCACGGATGACGGCGGGGCTTCATGAGCTGCATGGCCGATGAATACCAAGCTTCCCGAAAGCACCCTGCGCACCCGGTGCAGGTCCTGGACTGTGCTCCTGAATTGAACTCAATCCAAGCTATTGACTACAATGCGCAGCCCTCCGGCCTTCTAAGCCGGCGGTTACAGGTTCGATTCCTGTCGGGCGCGCCATTGGCGAGGCACCGGGGACCGCATCGGCGGATGTGAAGAAAGGCTTGCAAAAGCGTGAGGACTCCACCAGAATATCGGACTCGCTTCGGCGGCCCGAACTTCAGTGACGGTCTCCAGGCAAGGCTTCAAAGCTCCAGCGCCGGCAGCATCGGCGATGAAGCGAATGTTTCAGTGGTGGCTGTAGCTCAGTTGGTTAGAGTACCGGATTGTGATTCCGGTGGTCGGGGGTTCGAATCCCCTCAGCCACCCCACTGATTCAACCGCATCGGCACAGCCGACACGGTATTGCAATAAACAGAATGCACGCTATAATGTGCGTCTGAGTTTCACGGGCCGTTAGCTCAGTTGGTAGAGCAGTTGACTCTTAATCAATAGGTCCAAGGTTCGAATCCTTGACGGCCCACCAAGACAGAAGCCACCTGGTACGCCAGGTGGCTTTTTTCTTGCCTGCAGACCGCGCGAAGGGCAGGCGAAGCACCTTTGGCCGTGGCACGCAGGCATCGATCAACGATGTTGAAAAAAAGCTTGCACCCCGCGTGCGCATCAGGTCATAATTCGCGCCCCGATTTCGGGCTGTTAGCTCAGTTGGTAGAGCAGTTGACTCTTAATCAATAGGTCCAAGGTTCGAATCCTTGACAGCCCACCAGACGAAAGCCACTTGGTCCTCCAGGTGGCTTTTTTCTTGGGTGTTCAGCGGCTGCCGGACGGCTCTGCGAGTGTGCCGATGGACACCACGCGCCTTCCTGCTTCATGCACCAGCAACGGCAGGGCCCAGCTCAGCACCAGCAGGCTCGGCACCATCACCAGAGGCGATGCCAGCTGCATGAGCGCAGGCACCAGCAGCGACAGGCGGAACACCGCGGGTGACAGCGTCACCAGATAGCTGCGCAGCATCCATCGCCGGTGCTGCTCGACGTCGCCACGCCGGATGCTGCGATAGCCGCAGAATGATGTGACCAACCACGCCAGGCCGGTCGCAGCGAACGCCATTTTCAGTGCCAGCCAGCCCTGGGTGGTGGCGATCAGGCCGGCGACAGCGGCACTCCCCAGCAGGATGCCGGCCAGGTAGATCCGTCCCAGCCAGCGATGCAGCCGGGGCCGGTGTCGCCGCAGGGGACCGATGAACTGCGTGGCGCCGGCCAGCATGGCCAGGGCGCCGCCGGCGACATGCAGCCACAGCCAGTTGCGACGCTCCCAGAACATGCCATAGGCCTCGGCGCTGACCTGCCCGTAGCGCTGTGCGGTGACCCACAGGAAGTGCAGCGCGACTGCAAGACCGAGCAGCCAGACGAGTGTTGCCCAGCCGGGCATCCGGGCCTGCAGGGGCGTGCGGAATGGGGTGCGTTCCATCGGGCAGACCGGGTGGCGGCAACGGCACGAGTCTACGCGCACGTGCTGGCGCCTGCGCCTGGCCGTCTGGACTGCGTATTCAGGTTTGTCATGCCTTCCGCTTTGTGCACCCGCCTGCGACAATGAGTGCCTGTGCCGGCCACGCGAAAGTGGCGGAATTGGTAGACGCCCTGGATTTAGGTTCCAGTGCCGCAAGGCGTGGGGGTTCGAGTCCCCCCTTTCGCACCAGTGCCGGCCTGCCTCCGCCCCCCGCCGGGCGTTCCCGAGGCGCTTGCCCGGCCTGCGCTGGCAGTGCACGCCGAATTGGGCGAAACTAAAGGGCTGCGGCAAGCAGGCGCGTCCCGGACGCCGTCACCTTACAACCGTTTCATCCATCATCGAGCCGGAGGCCAGAGCGCCACCGGTGGCAGGAGTCAACATGCAAGCTTCGATCGAATCCATCGGCAACCTGGAACGCCGCCTGAGCTTCTCGCTGCCGGAAGACCGTCTGCAGAGCCACATCAACGGCCGCCTGGGCGAAATCGCCCGTACCACCCGCATCAAGGGTTTCCGTCCGGGCAAGGTGCCGGCCAAGGTGATCGAGCAGCGCTTCGGCGCGCAGGTCCGTGGCGAGGCGCTGGACGGCCTGCTGCGCGAAACCTTCGACGCGGCCGTGCGTGAGCACGACCTGCGCATCGTCGGCAGCCCGCGCATCGACAAGGGCGACGAGGGTGAGTTCTCCTTCGTGGCCACCGTGGAAGTGGTGCCGGACTTCGGTGACATCGACGTCAGCAAGCTGACCGTGGTGCGCCACACCGCCGAGATCACCGATGCCGACATCGACCAGATGATCGAGAACCTGCAGAACCAGCGCCGCACCTGGGCACCGGTTGCGCGTGGCGCGCAGGATGGCGACCTGGTCGCGGTCGAAACCTGGTCGCAGGCCGGCGAAGAGCGCCTGCCGGCCGAGGGCACCGAGAAGGGTTCGATCGTGCTCGGCCAGGGCATGATGTTCGAGACCATCGAAAAGGGCCTGGTCGGCCTGGCCAAGGGCGAGGAAAAGACGCTGGACGTCGATTTCCCGGCCGACTGGCGCGTGCCGGTGCTGGCCGGCAAGACCGTGCAGGTCACCGTCAAGGTTGCCGAAGTGTCCGAGCCGGTGGTGCCGGCGGTCGACGAGGCCTTCATCAAGAGCTTCGGCGTGAAGGGTGGTGATGTCGAGCAGTTCCGCAGCGACATCCGCGCCAACCTGGAGCGCGAGCTCAAGGGTGCGCTGATGAACCGCCTGCGCCGTGAAGTGGGCGAGCAGCTGATCGCCGCCTATTCCTCGGTGGAAATGCCGCCGCGCCTGGTCGAGAACGAAGCCCGCGCGATGCTGGCCCAGCAGGTCGAGCAGATCCGCCGCAGCGGCCGCAACCCGGGCGAGATCCCGGCCGATGCCCACGAAGGCTTCAAGGACGCCGCCGCCAAGCGCGTGCTGGTCGGCCTGCTGGTCGGCGAAGTGGCGCGCACCAACGATCTGCGCCTGGAGCCCAAGCGCCTGAACGAAACGCTGCGTCTGATCGCCTCGACCTACGAAGAGCCGGAGCAGGTCATTGAGATGTACCGCAACGACCCCCAGCTGATGTCTGGTCTGCAGAACCGTGTGATGGAAGAGCAGGTGATCGACTGGATCGCCGAGCGCGCCCAGCACACCGAAGAGAAGCTGTCGTTCCAGGACGCGATCCGCCAGTAAGTCCGGGCGGATCACCGTATGCCCCGCGCCCCTGCCGGCGCGGGGTTGTTTCCCCCCAAGATAGGTACCTCACGTAATGGACAACCGAACCAAAGCCCTGAACCTGGTTCCGATGGTGGTCGAGCAGACCAGCCGCGGCGAGCGTGCCTACGACATCTATTCGCGCCTGTTGAAGGAGCGCCTGATCTTCCTCGTGGGCCCGATCGACGATCACATGGCGAACGTGGTGGTGGCGCAGTTGCTGTTCCTGGAATCGGAGAACCCGGAGAAGGACATCAACATCTACATCAACTCGCCGGGTGGCGTGGTCACCGCCGGTATGGCGATCTACGACACCATGCAGTACATCAAGCCGAATGTGAGCACCACCTGCATCGGCCAGGCGGCCTCGATGGGCGCCCTCCTGCTGGCCGCGGGTGAAGCAGGCAAGCGCTATGCGCTGCCCAATTCGCGCGTGATGATCCACCAGCCGCTGGGGGGTTACCAGGGCCAGGCGACCGACATCGACATCCACGCGCGCGAGATCCTGACGCTGCGTTCGCGCCTGAATGAGATCCTGGCCCGTCACACCGGCCAGTCGCTGGAAACGATCGCTCGCGATACCGAGCGCGACAACTTCAAGAGCGCGGTCGAAGCGCAGGCCTACGGCCTGGTCGACCAGGTCCTGGAGCGTCGCCCGGATGAGTCGGTCCAGGCGGGTTGAGCCGCCTTCACGGGGCCAGGCAGGCCTCGTTCCTGCAGGGTCGGGCGGGACTGGTGTCCCTCCGGCCCTGTGCTATTCTCGAATCGAACCCCCGTTCAGCGGGTGGGGTAACTGGGTAAGCGAAGCATGAGCGAAGACCGCCAAGGTCGTTCCACGGACACCGGCAAGATCCTCTACTGCTCTTTCTGCGGCAAGAGCCAGCATGAAGTGCGCAAGCTGATTGCGGGTCCGAGCGTGTTCATCTGCGATGAATGCGTGGAGCTGTGCAACGACATCATCCGCGAAGAACTTGAGGAAAAGGCGCAGTCGGCGCGCAGCTCGCTGCCGAAGCCGCGCGAGATCCTCGAGGTCCTCGACCAGTACGTGATCGGCCAGAACCGCGCCAAGCGCACCCTGGCCGTGGCCGTGTACAACCATTACAAGCGCATCGAGAGCCGGCAGAAGAACGACGACGTCGAGCTGGCGAAGTCGAACATCCTGCTGGTCGGTCCGACCGGTTCGGGCAAGACCCTGCTGGCCGAAACCCTGGCCCGCCTGCTCAACGTGCCGTTCACCATGGCCGACGCCACCACGCTGACCGAAGCCGGTTACGTGGGCGAGGACGTGGAGAACATCATCCAGAAGCTGCTGCAGAAGTGCGACTACGACGTCGAGAAGGCGCAGCAGGGCATCGTCTACATCGATGAGATCGACAAGATCTCGCGCAAGAGCGAGAACCCCTCGATCACCCGCGACGTGTCCGGTGAAGGCGTACAGCAGGCCCTGCTGAAGCTGATCGAAGGCACCGTGGCCAGCGTGCCGCCGCAGGGCGGTCGCAAGCATCCGCAGCAGGAGTTCCTGCAGGTGGACACCAAGAACATCCTGTTCATCTGCGGCGGCGCGTTCGCCGGCCTGGACAAGGTGATCCAGGCCCGTTCCACCGACGTGGGCAGCATCGGCTTCGGCGCAAAGGTGAAGAGTGCCGAGCGCAAGCAGGAAGTGGGCAAGCTGCTGGCGGAAGTCGAGCCGGAAGATCTGATCAAGTTCGGCCTGATTCCCGAGTTCGTCGGCCGCCTGCCGGTGGTGGCGACCCTGGAGGAGCTGGACGAGCCGGCCCTGATCAAGATCCTGACCGAACCGAAGAACGCCATCACCAAGCAGTTCAAGAAGCTGTTCGAGATGGAGAACGTCGAACTGGAGTTCCGTCCGGACGCTCTGTCGGCCATTGCCCGCAAGGCGCTCAAGCGCAAGACGGGCGCCCGTGGCCTGCGCACCATCGTCGAATCCGTGCTGCTGGACACCATGTACGACCTGCCTTCGCAGGAAAACGTCAGCAAGGTGGTGGTGGACGAATCGGTGATCGAGCACAAGTCCGAGCCGTACCTGATCTACCAGACCCCGGCGGCCCCTGAACAGAAGGCCGCAGGCGCCGAGTGATTCTTCCAAGTTGTTGATTGGAAAGAATTTTAAAGGAATGCCTTGCATCTGAAAGCCGATGGCCCCATAACGGGGCCATCGGCTTTTTTTGTCTCCGGAAGATGATCTCCCGGAGGCGGTTTTCCCCTTCCCTGGAGCCCCCATGGCCCGTTCCCCAAGTGAAACCCTCGACCTGCCGGTCCTGCCGCTGCGCGACGTAGTGGTGTTCCCGCACATGGTCATCCCGCTGTTCGTCGGCCGTGACAAGTCCATGCACGCGCTCGAACAGGCAATGGAGGCAGACAAGCGCATCCTGCTGCTCGCCCAGAAGTCCGCCGAGACCGACGACCCGCATGCGGCCGATCTCTACCAGGTCGGTACGCTGGCGCAGGTGCTGCAGCTGCTGAAGCTGCCCGATGGCACGATCAAGGTGCTGGTCGAAGGCCTCTCGCGCGTGCAGGTCACCCATGTCGACGAACGCAACGGTTCGCTGCACGGCCAGGCCGTGGAGATCGACGCTGCGGACGAGCGCGAGCCGCGCGAGATCGAGGCGATCGCCCGCTCGCTGATGTCGCTGTTCGAGCAGTACGTGAAAACCAACCGCAAGCTGCCGCCGGAGCTGCTGCAGACCCTGGCCGGAATCGACGAGCCTGCGCGCCTGGCCGACACCATCGCCGCCCACATCAGCGTGCGCCTGGCCGACAAGCAGCGCCTGCTGGAAACGTTGGCCGTCGGTGAGCGCCTGGAGATGCTGGTCGGCCTGGTCGACGGCGAGATCGACGTGCAGCAGATGGAAAAACGCATCCGCGGCCGCGTGAAGTCGCAGATGGAGAAGAGCCAGCGCGAGTACTACCTCAACGAACAGATGAAGGCCATCCAGAAGGAACTGGGTGACCTCGACGACGCGCCGGGCGAGCTGGAAGAGCTGGCCCGCAAGATCGCCGAAGCGGGCATGCCGAAGGCCGTGGAAGCCAAGGCGCGCAACGAACTGAACAAGCTCAAGCAGATGTCGCCGATGTCCGCTGAGGCGGCGGTCGTGCGCAATTACCTGGAGTGGCTGCTGGGCGTGCCGTGGAAGAAGCGCACCAAGGTGCGCAAGGACCTGAAGGCCGCGCAGGACACGCTCGATGCCGACCATTACGGCCTGGAGAAGGTCAAGGAGCGCATCCTTGAATACCTGGCGGTGCAGTCGCGGGTGAAGCAGATGAAGGGCCCGATCCTGTGCCTGGTCGGGCCGCCGGGCGTGGGCAAGACCTCGCTCGGCCAGTCCATCGCCAAGGCCACCAACCGCAAGTTCGTGCGCATGTCGCTGGGCGGCGTGCGTGATGAGGCCGAGATCCGTGGCCACCGTCGCACCTATGTCGGCTCCATGCCGGGCCGCATCGTGCAGAACCTCAACAAGGTCGGCAGCAAGAACCCGCTGTTCGTGCTCGACGAGATCGACAAGATGTCGATGGACTTCCGTGGTGATCCCTCCTCGGCGCTGCTGGAAGTGCTTGATCCGGAGCAGAACAACGCATTCAACGATCACTACCTGGAAGTGGACCTGGATCTGTCGGAAGTGATGTTCGTGGCCACCTCGAACTCGCTCAACATTCCGGGCCCGCTGCTGGACCGCATGGAAGTGATCCGCATCCCCGGTTACACCGAGGACGAGAAGCTCAACATCGCGACCCGCTACCTGGTGCCCAAGCAGATCAAGGCCAATGGCCTGAAGCCGGAGGAACTGGAAATCGGCAGCGATGCGATCCAGGACATCGTGCGCTATTACACCCGCGAGTCGGGCGTGCGCAATCTGGAACGCGAGATCGCCAAGATCTGCCGCAAGGTGGTGAAGGAGATCGCGCTGGCAGGCCCGCAGCCGGTGAAGGCCAGGAAGGGCGCGAAGAAGGCCAAGGCGCTGGTCACGGTGACCGGCAAGAACCTGGACAAGTACCTGGGCGTGCGCCGCTTCGATTTTGGCCGCGCCGAGGAAGAAAACGAGATCGGCCTGGTTACCGGCCTGGCCTGGACCGAAGTCGGTGGCGACCTGCTGCAGATCGAATCGACGCTGGTGCCGGGCAAGGGCCAGTTGATCCTGACCGGCCAGCTCGGCAACGTGATGAAGGAATCGGCGTCGGCGGCGCTCTCGGTCGTGCGTTCGCGCGCCGATCGTTTCGGCATCGACAGTGACTTCCTGCAGAAGCACGACGTGCACCTGCACGTCCCCGACGGTGCCACGCCGAAGGACGGCCCGAGCGCCGGCGCGGCGATGGTGACGTCGCTGGTCTCGATGCTGACCAAGGTGCCGGTGCGTGCCGATGTGGCGATGACCGGCGAGATCACGCTGCGTGGGCGGGTCACCGCCATCGGCGGCCTGAAGGAGAAGCTGCTGGCTGCACTGCGTGGCGGTATCCGCACGGTCATCATTCCCGAAGAGAACCGCAAGGATCTGGCCGACATCCCGGCCAACGTCACCCGTGATCTGAAGATCGTGCCGGTGAAGTACATCGAAGAAGTGCTCGATCTGGCGTTGGAGCGTCCGCTGGCACCGAAGAAGGCGCGCAAGAGTGCGCAGCGCGTCACGGTACGTAGCAAGGCGAAACCGAGTGGAAACGCGCGCGTCAAGCACTGACGCGCGTTGCCGAATGGCCTGAAACCCGCGTCGTTGCTGGCTTTCCAGCTTGCGTGGGGGTAGGGCCACTGGTATAAAAGCAGCACTCGCAAATGAGTGATCGCTGTTGGCGATCTCTGAATCGGCGAACCGTTTCCACATGGCGATCGCGCGCAGATGGCGTGCGGTTGCTTCCCTGTCGAATCCGCGGAACCCACCGCCAAAGGAGTTGTAGAGAATGAACAAGACCGAATTGATCGACGCCGTTGCTGAAGCTGCCGACCTGACCAAGGCCGAGTCCAGCCGCGCTGTCGATGCCGTCGTTGCTGCCATCACCAAGGCGCTGAAGGACGGCGATGCGGTCACCCTGGTTGGCTTCGGTACCTTCCAGGTCCGCGACCGTGCAGCCCGCACCGGCCGCAACCCGAAGACCGGCGACACCATCAAGATCGCTGCTTCGAAGAATCCGTCCTTCAAGGCTGGCAAGGCCCTCAAGGATGCTGTAAACTAAGCGGCTCGCTGGGGTGCTTAGCTCAGCGGTAGAGCGTCTCCTTTACACGGAGAGGGTCGGGGGTTCGAAACCCTCAGCACCCACCACAGCACCGCGGTAAAAGTTTGAGTGTGGAGCGGTAGTTCAGCTGGTTAGAATGCTGGCCTGTCACGCCGGAGGTCGCGGGTTCGAGTCCCGTCCGCTCCGCCACTTCAACGAGGCCTCCGGCCAAAAGCTGGAGGCTTTGTTTTCTCCCTGATCCTGATCGGGAAGAGAACACAAGCAGTACAACGCGGAGCGGTAGTTCAGCTGGTTAGAATGCTGGCCTGTCACGCCGGAGGTCGCGGGTTCGAGTCCCGTCCGCTCCGCCATTACATCGAGGCCCCCGGTCCAAAGCTGGGGGCCTTGTCTTCTCCCCGGCCTGTCCGGGACGAAGGCAGAAGAGGTTGTCGCAAGCACGGAGCGGTAGTTCAGCTGGTTAGAATGCTGGCCTGTCACGCCGGAGGTCGCGGGTTCGAGTCCCGTCCGCTCCGCCATTGCACAATTCTTAAGTCCCTGTGAAAAAACTTTGAAAAAAGTGTTCATCGGGCTGGGTTTCCACGGTGTCTTCGGATATACTGGGCGCCTGCAAAGTTTCAAGCGCGGAGCGGTAGTTCAGCTGGTTAGAATGCTGGCCTGTCACGCCGGAGGTCGCGGGTTCGAGTCCCGTCCGCTCCGCCAACTTTCAAAAGCCCTCGGCGAATGCCGGGGGCTTTTTCTTTGCGCGCATGTCGCCCTGGTCGTTTTTGGTCCCTGCGACGAAGCGGGTTACACTGCCGGGCTCGCCAATCAGGCCTTGTGATTCCTCACCATGCTGCAGAAACTCCGCGACAAGACCTCAGGCTGGATCGTCACCGTGATCCTGGGGCTGCTGATGATTCCGTTCCTGTTCGTGATCGACAACAGCTACCTGGGTGGCGTTGGCGCACAGAACGTGGCCAAGGTTTCCGCACCGCCAACCTGGTGGCGTTCCGCGCCGTCGTGGTGGCCGGTACGCATGCTGTGGCAGCACCATGAGATCAGCGCGCAGGATTTCCGCACCCGTTTCGAGCAGGAGCGCATGCGTGAGCGCCAGCAGCAGGGCGACGACTTCGACCCGCGTGCGTTCGAAAGCACCGAGAACAAGCTGGCGGTCCTGGATCAGCTGATCGACGAGCAGGTCGTGCGCCTGGTCGGCGAGCAGGCCGGCGTGGTGATTGGCGATGGCGCCGTGCGCGAGTACATCACGTCCATGCCGCAGTTCCAGGGGCCGGATGGCAAGTTCAATGAAAACAGCTACCGCCTGGCGCTGGCCGGCGGCAATCCTCCGCGTACCCCGACCCAGTTCCAGGAGCTGGTGCGTGAGAGCCTGCAGCAGTCGGTGATTCCGGCCGGACTGCAGAACTCCGGTTTCGTCACCCAGGCCGAGACCGAGCGCCTGTTGAAGCTGCTGGGTGAAACCCGTGATGTCGAACTGGCTGCGCTGCCGCCGGTGCCGGCTGACACTGCCCCGGTGACCGATGCGCAGATCAAGCAGTGGTACGACAGCCATGGCAAGGATTTCCGCCAGGCCGAAACCGTTTCGCTGGAGTATGTCGAAATCAACGGTGCCAACCTGCCGGCGCCGGCGCCGGCCGACGAAGCCACCCTGCGCAAGCGCTACGAGGAAGAGAAGGCCAAGTTCACCTCTCCCGAGCAGCGCCAGGCCGCCCACATCCTGATTACGGGCGACGGTGCTGAGGCCAAGGCGAACAAGCTGGCGGCCGAGGCAAAGGCGGCCGGTGCCGACTTCGCAGCCCTGGCCAAGGCCAACTCCGAGGATCCGGGCTCCAAGGACCAGGGCGGTGACCTGGGCTGGGTGGAGCGTGGCGCGATGGTCAAGCCGTTTGAAGACGCCCTGTTCGCGGCCAAGGCCGGCGACGTGATCGGTCCGGTCAAGACCGACTTCGGCTACCACATCATCAAGGTGGCCGCGGTACGCGGCGGCGAAGGCAAGTCGTTCGAGGACGTGCGCGATACGCTGGCCGCCGAACAGCTCAAGGCCGATGGTGAGCGCGGTTTCAACGAGCTGGCCGGCCGTCTGGTCGACGCCATCAACAAGAGCCCGAGCGACCTGGCTGCCGCAGCCAAGGAAGTGGGACTCCCGCTGCAGACCCTGGGACCGATCACCCGCGCTACCGCCAGCGGCATCGCCAGCGACCCGGCCGTGCTGCGCGCCGCGTTCTCCGACGTGCTGGTACAGGACGGGACCGCCAGCGATCCGATCGCCCTGGGCGGCGCCACCAACCATAGCGTCGTGATCCGCGTCGCGGCCCACACGCCGGAGCAGGCGCTGCCGCTGGAGAAGGCCCGCGAGCAGGTGATCGCCGCGATCCGTGCCGACCGCCAGCGCCAGGCCAGCGACAAGGCGGCCGAAGCGCTGCTGGCCAAGTTGAAGGGCGGTGCCACCCTGCAGTCGCTGGCTGCCAGTGAAAAGCTGCAGCTGAGCCCGATGCCGGGCCTGCCGCGTAGCCAGCCGGTGCCGACCCCGGAAATCAACAGCGGGATCTTCAGCGCGCCGGTGCCCGCCGCAGGCAAGCCGACCTACGGCAAGGTCGACATCAACGGCCGTGCGCTGGTGTTCGCGGTGAACAAGGTCAATCCGGGCGACATCAAGGACGTGACCGCCGAGCAGCAGAAGCAGCTGAAGGAACAGTTGAGCCAGATCGACGGCATGGCCGCAGCCAAGGCCTACATCGACGCGATGCGCAAGAAGTTCGTGGTGCAGACCACCGAAGCGAATCTGTAAGCCCACAGCGGGCAGAACGGAAAGGCCCGGCATTGCCGGGCCTTTTTCGTGGGCGGGTGCCCGGTAGCAGGGAGGATCGCGAGATGCTGCTGCGCGCCGGTCAGTCTTCCAGGCGAAGCACCGCGCCCGGCTTGAGCACGCTGCTGCCACTCAGGCCATTCAGCGACAGCAGTGCCTTGACCGGCATGCCGTAGCGACGGGCAATGGTCCAGGCCGACTCGCCGTTGCGCACCGTGTGCCGACGGCTGCGCGGACGGTCGACGGCGGCGGCGACGGTGCGGGCAACCTGCGGCGCTGGCGAGGCAGCGGGGGCGGCGGCGGGCGAAACCGAGGCCGCCAGCGCCGTCGTGCTGTCCACCCCGTCGGCGGTCGCCGCTGCGACAGGGGCCAGCACCCGGGTGGTGCCCGTGGGGCGGGCACCGGCGGCCAGGGCGGGATTCAGGCGGGCGATGCGTGCCGGGTCCAGTGAGCGCTGGGCGGCCCACTGCTGGACGCTGGTGCCGGCCGGCAGGGCATGATCCTTCAGCACCGGCACGGTGCGGTCCAGCGAGGCCATGACGCCCGGCTGTTCTTCCACGTCTTCCAGCACGCAGGCCAGGGCGTGAAGCTTCTCGACGTAGGCATAGGTGACCGGCGACAGGCCGGGCAGGGCCGATGGCGTGGCGTTCTGCGCATTCATGCCCGCCTTGCGCAGCGCCTGCAGCACGCGATATTCGCCGGCGTTGTAGGCCATGGTGGCCAGTCGCCAGTCACCGCCGAACATGCCGTGCAGGGTTTTCAGGTAGCGCACCGCGGCCTGGGTCGAATCCACCGCCGACAGGCGGCCGTCGTAGCCGTTGGCCATCGGCACGCGATGGTTGCGGGCGGTGGTGGCGATGAACTGCCACAGCCCGGTCGGTCCGCTGCCATTGCGGGCATTGGGCCGGTAGCCGCTTTCCACGAAGGGAATCAGCGCGAATTCGGTCGGCAGGTTGGCCTTGCGCAGTTCTTCCACGACATAGCCGAACAGGACCAGCGCATCGTCATCCTGGTTGGCCAGGCGCGACGGGGCGTGCGCGAACTGCTTCTGCCAGCGCGGGCTGGTGGCCTCGGCGTCGCAGGTGGGTTCAGCCAGGCCATCGCGGAAGCTGGAGAAGATCTCCTGGCCATTGCGCACCGATGCGGGTGGCAGCGAAGAGGCGTCCAAGGGCAACGCCGCAGCGGCGGTGAGATTCTGGCCGATGCCAGCGCCCAGCGACTGCGCGCCTGCGGTTCCAGCCAGCCCCAGCGCGATGCCCAGGGCCAGCGGCAGACTTCGGCGCATCATGCGCGGAAGCCGTCTTTCCAATGCCGGAGACCGGCCATGACATCGACATCGTCAACGACGTCGCGTCCCAGGTGCGCCGACACCGCCGCGCGGATCGGCGCGGTGTGCACACGCAGGAACGGATTGCAGTCCAGTTCGTTGGCCAGGGTTACCGGCAGGGTGGAACGGTCATCGCGGCGCATGGCCAAAGCCTCCTCTTGGCGCTGCCGCAGGGCAGCGTTGGCGGGGTCGACATGCCGCGCGAAGACGGCATTTGACACGGTGTACTCATGGGCACAACAAAGCAGCAGTCGTGCAGGCAAGGTACCCAGCGTGCGCATCGATGCCAGCAGCTGGGACGGCGTACCTTCGAACAGGCGTCCACAGCCCAGGCTGAACAACGAATCTCCGCTGAAAAGATGTTCAGCAGTGTGAAACGCGATGTGGCTGCGGGTATGCCCGGGCACGGATAGTACGTGGAACGTCCGGCCCAATGCCTGAACGCGTTCACCTTCGCCGACGCGTTCGGTGGCGGTAGTGATGCGTTCCTCCACCGGTGCGATCACCCGCGCGCCGGGAAAACGGGCGCGCAGGGCGGGCACGCCACCGATGTGGTCGTCGTGATGATGGGTCAGCAGGATGGTATCCACGCGCAGGCCCTGTTCGGCCAGCGCGAGCACCGGCGCGGCATCACCGGGATCGACGACGATGGCGGCGCCTTCATCATCGATCAGCACCCAGATGTAGTTGTCCGCAAATGCGGGCAGGGCAGTCAGTCGCATAGAATTGGACCATGCCCGCGCTGCAGAGCACCCGTCAAGCGAGCCTGGCCCCGTGGTTCGACAGCGAGCCGGCGGTGGCCCTGCGCGTGCTGGAGCGGCAACTGCTGCTGCCACAGCTGTCAGTGCTGCCCGCACAGCCCTGGATGTGGATCGCGCCCACGGCTGCCTGGCTGGAAGATGCGCAGCCGGGCGGGCGCGGCCTGCGCCTGTACCGCAACGGCGACAGCTATGCCGGCGATGCGTGCTGCGGCCTGCCGCTGCCGCTGGCCACCGAAAGCGTCAACGCCATCGTGCTGCAGCACGTGACGGCCGCTGACGCCGACCAGCTGCTTGACGAGTGCGAGCGGGTGCTGATGCCCGGCGGCCATCTGTGGCTGAGCAGCCTGAACCCGTTCAGTCCGTTCCGCACCCACTGGCGCCAGCATGGCCTGACGGTGCGTACGCCGCAGCGGATCCGCCAACTGCTGGGTCGTCACGGGCTGGACTGCGACGACATGCGCTACCTGGGCCCGCTCTGGCAGGGCGCCGGCAGTCGTGGCCGCGGGGGCTGGGCCCCGCTGCGCGCGGCCTGCCTGTTCCATGCCGAAAAACGTACGTTGGCCCTGCCCGGGCCGACACCGCTGCCGGTGCGCTGGCATGGCACCGTTGCCACCTGATTCTGGAGCTGTATTGAAAACCATCGAAATCCATACCGACGGATCCTGCCTCGGCAATCCCGGTCCCGGCGGCTGGGCCGCGTTGCTGCGCTACAAGGACCACGAGCGTGAACTGAGCGGCGGCGAAGCGCATACCACCAACAACCGGATGGAACTGATGGCGGCCATTTCCGGCCTGGAGGCGCTGACCGAGCCCTGCAACATCGTGCTGTTCACCGACTCCCAGTATGTGCGGCAGGGCCTGACCCAATGGATGCCGGGCTGGATCCGCAAGAACTGGAAGACCGCCGGCGGTGATCCGGTGAAGAACCGCGAGCTGTGGGAGCGGCTGCATGCGGCGACGCTGCGGCACCAGATCGACTGGCGCTGGGTGAAGGGGCATTCCGGCGATCCGGACAATGAACGCGTCGATACGCTGGCGCGCAATGCCGCCATCCAGATCCGCGATGCCAGCCCGGTAAACTGAGCTCATGCGTCAGATCATTCTCGATACCGAAACCACCGGCCTGGAGTGGAAGAAGGGCAACCGCATCGTCGAAATCGGCTGCGTGGAGCTGTTCAAGCGTCGCCCCACCGGCAACAACTATCACCAGTACATCAAGCCCGACTGTGAGTTCGAACAGGGCGCGCAGGAAGTCACCGGCCTGACCCTGGACTTCCTGGCCGACAAGCCCGACTTCGCGCAGATCGCCGATGAGTTCCTGGCGTTCATCGACGGTGCCGAGCTGATCATCCACAACGCGGCGTTCGACCTGGGCTTCCTCGACAACGAGCTGTCCCTGCTGGGGCCGCAGTACGGGAAGATCACCGATCGCTGCACCGTGATCGACACCCTGGCGATGGCGCGCGAGCGCTTCCCGGGCCAGCGCAACTCGCTGGATGCGCTGTGCAAGCGGCTGGGCGTGGACAATTCGCACCGTGCCCTGCACGGCGGCCTGCTCGATGCGCAGATCCTGGGCGATGTCTACATCGCGCTGACGTCAGGGCAGGAAGAGATCGGCTTCGGCCTGGGCGAGGACGAGGCCGGCGCGGGTGGCGCGGTGCTGCAGGCGTTCGATGCTGCCAAGCTGCTGCCGCGTCCGCGCGTGGTCGCCACCGCATCGGAACTTGAAGCGCACGCCGCGCGACTGGAACGCCTGCGCAAGAAGGCCGGTCACGCGCTGTGGGACGGCCCGAAGGTGGAAGAGCCCGCCAGCGCGTAGACCCTCGGCGCAGGGCGCGCGTGCGGTCCGCTGACTCAGTGGCAGCGGACCAGGATCACGCTGATGTTGTCGCGGCCGCCGCCATCAAGCGCGGCGGCGACGAGCGTATCCACGCATTCCTGTGCGCTGGCGTCATCGAAGGCCAGCGTGCGGGCGATGCCGCGATCATCGACTTCCTCGGTCAGGCCATCGCTGCACAGCAGCAGCTGCATGCCGGGACGAAGCTCGCCACGGGTGGTGGCCACGTTCAGGTGCGCCGGATCGGTCACGCCCAGCGCCTGGGTGACTACGTTGCGGTGCGGATGCGCGCGCGCCTGCTCCGCGGTCAGGTTGCCCTGCGTGACCAGTTCCTGCACCACGCTGTGATCCTGGCTGAGCTGGGCCAGCTGGCCGTCGCGCCACAGGTAGGCCCGGCTGTCACCCACCCAGGCCACTTCGTAGCGATTGCCCTGCACGCGCGCGGCGACCACGGTGGTGCCCATCGGCAGCGTATCGTTTCGTCGCCGCGAAGCGCGGATGATCTCTTCGTCGGCCGTGCGGATGGCCTGCTCCAGCGACGCGCCGCGGCGGATCTCGCGGACGATGGCTTCGCGCGCCAGCGCGCTGGCGACCTCGCCGCAGGCGTGCCCGCCCATGCCATCGGCCACCAGCCACACGCCCAGCTCGCTGTCACCGTAATAGGTGTCCTCGTTGAGCTCGCGGCGCAGGCCGGGATGGGTGAGATGTCCGAATTCGATCATGGTGTGCGGGGCGGGGTAGCGCGGGGGAGAGGGCATCATCACGGCGTGACCGGCATCCGGCAAGGCATGGCGGCAGGAAAATTGCGCCGCAGGGCCCCGGAGACTTGTCGGCAGCCTCACTTCCTCGTATGATGCGCGTCCCCGGTTCGCCGGGGACCACCCGGAGAGGTGGCAGAGTGGTTGAATGTACCTGACTCGAAATCAGGCAGGCGTTTATAGCGCCTCGGGGGTTCGAATCCCCCCCTCTCCGCCAGATGAAGAAGAAAGCCGCCCCCGGGCGGCTTTTTTCGTTGTCCGGCTGGCCGCGCGCGTTGCGGGGCGGCAATGGATCTCCCCTTGGGGTGCTGCGGGTTAACATGTGCGCATCACCTGCTGGAGCTCCCCCATGACTGCTGAAATCCTCGTTCCCGTGTCCTTTGGCGAACTGCTCGACAAGATTTCGATCCTGCAGATCAAGTCCGAGCGGATCAGCGACGAGGGCAAGCTGGCCAACGTGCGCAAGGAGCTGTCGGCGCTGGAACAGACCTGGATGGCGCACCCGGCCGCGGTCAAGGACATCGCCAAGCTGCGCGGTGAACTCAAGGCCGTCAACGAGCAGCTGTGGGACATCGAGGACGACATCCGCCTGAAAGAGAAGGCACAGGCGTTCGACCAGGGCTTCATCGACCTTGCACGCAGTGTGTATCTGCGCAACGACGAGCGCGCGCGCATCAAGAAGGCGATCAACCTGGCACTGGGCTCTGCCTACGTGGAAGAGAAGTCGTACCAGGATTACGCACAGCGTGGGTGAGATGGATCCGCCGGGCGTGGCCCGGCGCTACCGATGATCCGTCGACTCAGGTGAGGTGGTCGGTCACGTAACGTTCGAAGGCGGCGATGCCGTCCTCGACCGTGATCAGTTCCATCACATCATCGAACTCGATCTTGGTGCCCCACTTGAGGTCGGCGGCCTGCTTGCCGAGATACTTGCGTGCGGCGTCGTCATAGCGGTCCACGCAGTAGCGGCGATCCGAATACGGGCCGCTGCGGTGTGGGTTGCTGGCCGCGTGCAGGCCCAGCACCTTCGCTCCCATGGCATTGGCGATATGCATCGGTCCCGAATCGGGTGTCATCACCAGATTGGCGCGCGCCAGCAGCGCAGGCAGCTGCTTGAGCGTGTCCTTGCCGACCAGGTCCAGTGCCGGCGTGTGCAGCTGGGCCTGGATCGCATCGGCCATGCTGCGTTCCAGTTCACTGCGGCCACCGCACAGCACCACCTGCCAGCCGCGCTGCGTGGCATGGTTGGCGACGGCCGCGTAACGGTCGGCGTACCAGTTGCGGCGGACGTGGCTGGAGCAGGGCGAAATCATCAGTACCGGACGGCCATCATCCTGCCACTGCGCCGCGGCCCACTCGAAGGCGGACTGCGGCACGGCCAGGTCCCAGCTCACCTCGGTCTGGCGCAGGCCCAGCGGCTCGCAGAAGCTGCCGATCGCATCCAGCACGTGGATGCCGGGGCGGTCCGGAATGCGTTCGTTGATGAACAACCCATGCAGGTCCTTCGAGCGGCTGCGGTCGTATCCGATGCGGCGTTCGGCCGGGATGAACGCCGACAGCAGGTTCGCGCGGAAGGCCACCTGCATCTGCAGCAGCGCCTCGAAGCGCCCCGGTGGCAGCTGCTTGCGCAGCTCCTTGACGCCGGCCATGCCGCTCTTCTTGTCGTAGGCGTGGAAGGTCACGCCCGGCAGACCATCGAGCAGCTTCTGCCCGGCCTTGTCGATGATCCAGTGGATCGGCGTGTCCGGGCGCGCGGCCTGCAGCGTACGCACCAGGGGCACCACGTGGGTGACATCGCCAAGTGCGGACAGGCGCAGAAGGCACAAGGATGAGGACGCTGATGCCATGTGTTGTTAGACTCAAAGAAATGGTCGCATTCGACGCCAATGAAGCGCTGACGCCATGCCGCGAGGGTCGCGGCATCGGGGCCATTCTGTTCGACCGCGAGCGCCTGCGGCAAGCCGACATCGGCCTGTTCTCTCCCCAGCATTGGGGCAGCCGGGCCCGGCCGGTGGGCGAGGGGGGCCGTGGCAGCGCCTGGTTCGTCGACGCGCCGTTCGGCCCCAGCGTGCTGCGCCACTACCTGCGCGGTGGCCTGGTGGCCAGGATCAGCCACGACCAGTACCTCTGGCGGGGCGCCGACCGGACCCGCAGTTTTGCCGAATTCCGGCTGATGCGGGCCCTGCGCGCGCTGAAGCTGCCGGTCCCCCGGCCGGTGGCGGCCTTCTACATGCGGCAGGGCATGCGCTACCGGGCGGCGATCCTGATGGAGCGGATCGAAGGGGTGCGTTCGCTGGCCGACCGCGCGCTGGTTGCCGGACGTGGCGCGCCGTGGGAGGAGACCGGTCGGCTGATCGCCCGCTTCCACCGTGCCGGCCTGGACCATGCCGACCTCAACGCGCACAACATCCTGTTCGACAGCAACGGCCATGGCTGGCTGATCGACTTCGATCGTGGCGTCATCCGCATTCCGGCCACCGCCTGGCGGGAGCGCAACCTCAAGCGCCTGCTGCGCTCGTTGATCAAGCTGCGCGGCGAGCGCAGCGTAGAGGACGTGCAGAAGGACTACGCGCGGCTGCGCCGCGCCTATGACATGGCCTGGAACCGGGGCACCTGATGGACTGGTCGCTGCGTTTCCTCGGCGTCGGCAATGCGTCGGCGGTCGAGTTGGGATCACCGATGTCGGTGATCGAGCGCGAAGGTCGCCCGTGGTTGACGATCGACTGTGGCGGGGAAGGCCTGACCGCCTTCAAGGCGCACTACGGCCACATGCCGCAGGCGCTGTTCATCACGCATGTCCACCTGGACCATGTGGCCGGTTTCGAGCGGCTGTTCGTGGATACCTACTTCAACGCGCAGCGGCGTGGGAAGGTGCGCCTGTATGTGCCGGCCACCGTGGTGCCGCTGCTGCACAGGCGCATCGGCGATTACCCCAATGTGCTGGCCGAGGGCGGCGCCAATTTCTGGGATGCGTTCCAGCTGGTCGTGGTCGGCGACGCGTTCTGGCATGAGGGCGTGCGCCTGGAGGTGTTCCCGGCACGCCACCACTGGCCGGAGACCGCCTATGGGCTGCGCCTGCAGGGCGCGCTGACCTGGAGCGGTGATACCCGGCCGATCCCGGAGATGCTGGCACGGTACGCCAGTGACAACGAGCTGATCGCCCACGACTGCGGCCTGCACGGCAATCCATCGCATACCGGGATCGACGATCTGGAGCGCGAGTACAGCGCTGAGCTGCAGGCGCGGATGATGCTGTACCACTACGCCAGCGTGGCCGATGGTGCTGCGCTGGCCGCGCGCGGCCACCGCGTGGCACAGCCGGGCCAGTGCGTGCCGCTGGCGACCCCGACCGCGCCGCATGTGCTGGCGCAGGATCCGCCGTGAATACCTCTGGCCAGCCTGCCGACGCGGCGCTGGCGGCCGAGCTGGAACATCTGGAACGCGCGCTGCACACCCCGCAGGTGCGCGGTGATCGCGCGCGGCTGTCGGAACTGCTGGATGAGGATTTCAGCGAAATCGGCAGCTCCGGCCAGTGCTACGGCCGTGCGGCTGCGCTGGCGGAGATTCCGCTGGAGCGGGCGCAGGTGCAGATCGAATCGGAGCAGTACGCGGTCTCGTTGCTGACACTGGACCTGGCCCAGGTGCGTTATCGCAGCCGCTACCACCTCGATGGCCAGCCGCAACGCTGGGTGCTGCGCAGTTCGTTGTGGCGCAGGCATGGGCAGGGATGGCGGGTGGTATTCCATCAAGGGACGCCCGAAGCACGGTAGCGCCGGGCCACGCCCGGCGAGGGGGTCAACCAGGGTTGGCCTCTACCAGAGCGCGGCACTGCCAGAAAGGCGATGGCCCCGCCGGCTGACCTCGGCGCCCGCGTCGATCGATACCGTTGCTGCCTTCCGGCCCTGGCGGGGTTTTCGACCTAGCGTCGCGAGGGGCCGACGGGGCCACCATAGAGACGTTGGCCGCCCGGAGGCGGCCTGTTCACGGATCAGGGGAAGCAGCGCGGGGTGCGCCGGAGACCACAGCCGGACTGCGCATCGGCTGGCCGATGGCAGGCGCGCATTCTAGCGCAGGCATGCGTATCGACGCCAGCGCCATGCGCTGAATCTGCTGTAACCCGCGGCGCGTATTCGCGGCCGGGCGGCGCGGGCGTTGCTAGAATCCCGGGCCAGGAGGAACGACCTCCCCCGCATCGGGAATCAATGACCAGGACGGCCTGGCCCTGCCAAGAGGAGGGCCGTCATGGCCTGGATCTATCTGTTGTTCGCTGGCCTGCTGGAAATCGTCTGGGCCGTGTCGATGAAGCAATCGGAAGGCTTCACCAAGCTCACTCCCACTCTGGTCACCCTCGCTGGCATGATCGCCAGTTTCTGGCTGCTGGCGGTAGCCATGCGCAGCCTGCCGCTGGGAACGGCTTACACGATCTGGACCGGCATCGGTGCGGTCGGCGCCTTCGTGGTCGGCATCGTGTTCCTGGGTGAACAGGTCAGCCCGATGCGGATCGGCGCGGCGGTGCTGATCGTGTCGGGGCTGGTGCTGATGAAGCTGTCCAGCAGTTGAGGTTGGGCGGAGTTTCCTGGATAACCGACTCTGGCTGCCCGCCAAATGAAAAAGCCGCCCGATGGGCGGCTTTTTCATTCATCTGGCGGAGAGAGGGGGATTGTCGGGTGCATCCCTGCCCCCGATCCCTGCGCGCACTGCGCTTCGGGACCCGCCTTCGGCGGTCCGGATCTGCTCCTGCAGATCCGTCGAACCCCGGCGAGGCTTCTCACCCCGATGCTCTCCACCAGACAAATAAAAAAGCCGCCCGATGGGCGGCTTTCTCATTCATCTGGCGGAGAGAGGGGGATTCGAACCCCCGAAGCGCGGTTTAGACGCTTACACACTTTCCAGGCGTGCTCCTTCAACCACTCGGACACCTCTCCGGATCCCTGCCATCGGCAAACGCCTCAGCAGGGGCGCAGATTCTAGCGGGCGGCGCGGCGGGACACAAGCACCCATTCAGGGCGCGTCGCAGGCGGAGGGGGATGGACAGGCGTGGCACAATGGAGCATCCGATGGAAGACGGTGGCCTGATGTCCTATCTCGTCCTTGCCCGCAAGTGGCGTCCGAAGCGTTTTGCCGAGCTGGTGGGCCAGGAACACGTGGTCCGTGCGCTCAGCAATGCGCTGGACAGTGGCCGCGTCCACCACGCGTTCCTGTTCACCGGTACCCGCGGTGTGGGCAAGACCACCATCGCGCGCATCTTCGCCAAGTCGCTGAACTGCGAGCAGGGCACCAGCGCCGATCCGTGCGGCCAGTGCCCGGCCTGCCTGGACATCGATGCCGGTCGTTACATCGACCTGCTGGAGATCGACGCCGCGTCCAACACCGGCGTGGATGACGTCCGCGAGGTGATCGAGAACGCGCAGTACATGCCCTCGCGCGGCAAGTACAAGGTCTACCTGATCGACGAAGTGCACATGCTCTCGAAGGCGGCGTTCAACGCGCTGCTGAAGACGCTGGAAGAGCCGCCGGAGCACGTGAAGTTCCTGCTGGCCACCACCGATCCGCAGAAGCTGCCGGTCACCGTGCTCAGCCGCTGCCTGCAGTTCAACCTCAAGCGCCTGGATGAGGACCAGATCCAGGGCCAGATGACCCGCATCCTGGCGGCCGAGGAAATCGAAGCCGACGGCAGTGCCATCGTGCAGCTGGCCAAGGCCGCCGACGGCAGCCTGCGCGACGGTCTGTCGCTGCTGGACCAGGCCATCGCCTACGCCGGTGGTGCGCTGCGCGACGATGTGGTGCGCACCATGCTGGGGACCGTCGATCGCACCCAGGTGGCGGCGATGCTTGATGCCCTCGCCGAAGGTGACGGTTCGCGCCTGTTGCAGGTGGTGGCGGCACTGGCGGAATTCTCGCCGGACTGGAGTGGCGTGCTGGAGGCCTTGGCCGAAGGCCTGCATCGCATCCAGGTGCAGCAGCTGGTACCGGGTGTTGCCGCCGCGGGTGAAGGCCTGGACGCGGCAGCGTTCGCCGGGCGGCTGCGTCCGGAGGTGGTGCAGCTCTGGTATCAGATGGCCCTGAACGGCCGTCGCGACCTTTCGCTGGCGCCGAGCCCGCGCGCGGGCTTTGAAATGGCCGTGCTGCGCATGCTGGCGTTCCGCCCGGCGGCGTCTGTGCCGCCGGTGCCGCGTTCGGTGGATGCCGCCGGCGGTGCCGCCGGGGGGGCGATGCCCGGTGGTGGTGCAGGTGCTGGCAGCCAGGAAACGGCCCCGGTGGCCGCCGCTGCCGCGATCCCGGCCCGCGTGCCTGCGCAGGCCGCCCCACGCGAACCCGACCCGGAGCCCGATCCGGCGCCTGAACCCGAACCTGATCCGACGCCTGAGCCGAAGCCGGTTCCGGTCGAAGAACCGGTGTCGCCACGGCCGGTCAAGGCCGACGGCATTCCGGTGCCGATGGCCGTCGATGACCTTCCGCCGTGGGCCACGGACGAGGTCGAGGCCCGCGACCCGGCACTGGCTGTGGATGCCGCCACGCCGGACGCGGCCATGGTCGCGCCCTGGCATGAGCCGTCGCCTCCGGTCGCTGCATCGTCCGCGCCCGAGCGTCCGTTCCGTTCCGAGGGCATCGTCATCGCTCCACCCGCGCCCGTCACCGCTGCCCCGGCGGAGACGGGCGCGCGGGCTGACATCGGCGAGCTGGCGACAGCGGAAGACTGGCTGGATCTGGTCGCCAACAGCGGCCTGAGCGGGCCTTCGCGGCAGCTTGCGGCCAATGCCGCCTTCATCTCCTGCCGGCAGGGGACCTTGAAACTGGGGCTTTCGCCCGGATTTGAGTACCTGCGCTCGGAACGCGCGCTGGCCGCTCTTGGCGAAATGCTGGAAAAGGCCTTGGGGCACGCGCTGAAGATCGTGGTCGAGACCGTGGAAACCGAACACGTTCCGGCCGAGACCCTGCACCAGCGCGCCGATCGCCAGCGCGGCGAGCGGCAACAGGTGGCAGAGGCTGTTTTCATGGACGATCCGGAAGTGCAGCTGCTGATCCAGCAACACGGCGCCCGGGTCGTTTCCGATTCCATCCGTTCTTTTGACGAGTAAGACACTATGCGCGGCAACATCGCCCAACTGATGCAGCAGGCCCAGAAGATGCAGGAGAACCTGCAGAAGGCCCAGGAAGAAATCGCCAGGATCGAAGTGACCGGCAGTGCCGGCGGTGGCATGGTCAGCGTGACGCTGACCGGTGCCAAAGAGTGCCGCAAGGTGCGCATCGACCCGTCGCTGGCCAGTGACCCGGAGATGCTGGAAGACCTGATCGCCGCGGCGTTCAACGATGCCTCCAACAAGATCGATGCCGAATCGAAGTCGAAGATGGGCTCGGCTACCGCCGGCATGCAGCTTCCGCCGGGCATGAAGCTGCCGTTCTGATCATCGGCGCGGCGCCCGCGTTGCCGGGTGCCGCGCACACCCACAAAGCCAGAAGCTGCCGTGTCCGCACCCCTGCTTGAACAATTGATCGACGCGCTGCGGGTGCTGCCTGGCGTGGGCCAGAAGACCGCGCAGCGCATGGCCTACCACCTGCTGGAACGCGAACGCGACGGCGGCCAGCGTCTGGCCGAGGTGTTGGCGCTGGCCGTAGAGCGCATCGGCCACTGCGCGCAGTGCCGTGATTTCAGTGAAACCGAACTGTGCCCGACCTGCGCCAACGGCAGCCGCGAGCGCAGCCAGCTGTGCGTGGTGGAATCGCCCGCCGACCGCCTTGCCATCGAGAATGCCACCGGCTTCCGGGGCGTCTACTTCGTGCTGCAGGGGCGTCTGTCGCCGCTCGACGGCATCGGTCCGCGCGACCTGGGCCTGGAGCAGCTGGAGCAGCGCCTTGGCGAAGGCGAAGTGCAGGAGCTGATCATCGCCACCAGTGCCACTGTCGAGGGCGAGGCCACTGCGCATTATCTGGCGCAGCTGGCGCGGGCCCGCCAGGTCCGGCCGAGCCGGTTGGCGCAGGGGCTGCCGCTGGGGGGCGAACTGGAATATGTGGATCGCGGCACGCTGTCGCATGCGTTCGGCACCCGCAGCGAATTCCGCGATTGACCGCCTCGCCCTGTGCAGGGCGGGGGCTGCCTACAATGCAGGCGACATTTCCGCCGAGGCTGACCATGAGCAACGAAACCCTTTTCAGCAGGATCATCCGTCGCGAGATCCCGGCCACCATCGTCTATGAAGACGAAGACGTGCTGGGCTTCAAGGACATCGCGCCGCAGGCGCCGGTGCACGTGCTGTTCATTCCGAAGAATGAAATCATTCCGACCCTGGACGACCTGCAGCCTTCGCAGGCGCACCTGATCGGCAAGTTGGCCCTGGCGGCGGCCGACTATGCGCGCCGCGAGGGCTTCGCCGAGCAGGGCTACCGTATCGTGATGAACTGCCGCGAGGATGCGGGGCAGACCGTGTTCCACATCCACATGCATCTGCTGGCCGGCGCTCCGCTGGGCCATTTCGGCGCGCCCGGGAAGTAAGCGCCCGGCGGCGCGATGCACTGCAAGCAGAAGGCCGCCCGGTGGGCGGCCTTCTGCGTCATGCGTACCGGAGGGGTGTTACCACCAGCCCCAGCGGCCGTAGCCCCAGTACGGACCATACGGGCCCGGGCCCCAGGGGCCATAGGGGTAGGGCACGACGTCGACCTGGCGCTGCTCCGGCCACAGGTAGATCACATCGGCCGACAGCTTCGGCAGGCGATAGTCGTACTCGCCGATGCGGGTGTTCTGGTAGCCGTCGATCTTGCCGATGAAGGTCACGTCACGACCGGGCTCAAACACCGCCGGATCGTAGAAGCCGGAGCGGCAGGCGATGAAGCGGCCGTCGCTGGCATCGGACGAGGTGGTGTTCGGGCGGCCGGAGGCGTTGAGCGGGCGCGAGATCATCTGGAAGCAGGTCTCGCCCTGGCCGGGCTTGGTTTCGATGATGCGGCCACCCCAGCGCACGGGCGTGCCGACCTGCTGGGTAGCGACCGAGTCGCGCGGGGAGACCAGGCTGAACTGTCCCTGCAGCGGCTTTGGGGCCGTGGCGCAGGCCGACAGGGCCAGCGTGGCCACAGCGGTGAGAAGGAACTTGGTGTTCATGGGGAGGCTCCGGAAGTCGGGCGATGCCTGCGCAGGTCCCGCAATAATGAAGCGAGGTCGGTGCAAGTTCCAGCGTAACGCGCGTCGGCGAAACGCTGGCTGAGTGCCAGCAGGGCCGGATCGGGCCGGCGCGCATGGACGCGACGGGCCCAGAGCAGTGCCGGCTCGTGCGGTTCGCGGGCCAGGCCGAGCCGTGCGTAGCGCCGGCCCAGGCGGTGCCAGGCGCGCAGCAGCGGGTCGCGTTCGCGCTCGCCCCGGGCCAGCAGCCATGCCATCCACAGCACGGCTGCCAACGCGGCCATCACGAAGCCTGACAGCAACTGTCCCGGCTTGAGGTCGTCCAGGCCCAAGGGCTTGAACAGCTGCTGCTGGCGGCGCGCATCGAAGGACAGCACCAGGTCGTTCCAGCCACGGCGCAGCCAGTCGCCCATCTGCCCCAGCTGCAGCCAGCGCTGCTGCAGCGGATTGCCGGCCTCAGCCAGCAGGCGATCGTCGAGGGTGTCCAGGATGCGTTCGGGGGCGACGGCGGCCGTGGGATCGACCCGCACCCAGCCCCGCTGCGGCAGCCAGACTTCGGCCCAGGCGTGGGCATCCATCCGCCGCACGACCCAGTAATCGCCCACCCGGTTGCGCGTGCCGCCGGCGAAGCCGGTCACCACGCGGGCCGGAATGTCAGCATTGCGCATCAGCACCACGAAGGCCGAGCTGAAGTGCTCGCAGAAGCCTGCCTTGTAGCCGAACAGGAATTCATCGATGGGGTCGCGGCCGGCCACGGGCGTGTCCAGCGTGTAGGAGAAATCGGTGGTGATCCACTGCAGGGCGCGACGTACCACGGCCTCATCGTTGCTGCCCGCCTCCTGTCGCCACTGCCGGGCGAGGGTGGCGCTGCGTGGATTGAAGCCGGCCGGCAACTGCAGCGCTGCGCGTCGCAGGTAGGGATGGAGCGCGCTGTCGAAGTGCTGCGGCGGCGCCGAGTGCAGGCGCCACCGGCTCAGCGCCGACAGCGTGCGGTCGCTGAGCAGGCTCATGTCCGCATCCAGCGTGCTGCCTTCCGGCGCACGGGTGGGCAGATCCAGTGCCACCAGCTGGCGTCGGTCGGTCGGCTCGTAGTCGATCTGGTAGTCCCAGCCGCGGGCACCGGCATCGACGATCGCGGGTGGGCGCTGCGTGCGCGCACGATCACGGGTCCAGCGTCGGCCATCGAAGTCGGTCAATACCGGTCCTCGCCAGTAGCGCTGGTCCGGATCGGGTACGGCGCCGAAGAACTGCACGCGCAGCGCAGGTGTGTCGTCGGCCATCAGGTCCAGCCACTGCCCCGGCTCCATGCTGTCGGACAGGCCCGGCGTGCTGACCGCGCGTTCGGGTACGCCCCACAGCGGCGTGGACAGACGCGGAAACAGCCAGAACGACGCCAGCGCCAGTGGCAGGCCCAGCGCCAGCAGCCGGCCGACGCCCTTCAGCTGGCCGCGTAACGGCAAGGCGTCGGCGTGGCCCTCGCCCTGTGCCAGGTGCTGCAGGGCCAGCAGTGCACAAAGGCCGGCCAGCGCCGCCAGCAGCGTGGTCAGCGGTCCCTGGTCAAGCAGGAAGGCGGCGAATGGCGAAAACAGCGCAAAGCCCAGCAGGCTGCGTGCATCGCGCAGGCTGCGCAGCTCGCTGGACTTGATCGCAAGCATCGCGGCGAGCAGCGCGCAGCCGGTATCGCGTCCGGGACGGACCAGGCCCATCTGCCAGACGATGGCGGCCAGCATGCCCAGCACGAGCAGCAGGCGCACCGGCATCGGCAACACGCGTCGCCACGACAGCGCGGCTGTCAGCAGCGCAGCCACCGCGATAACCGTGGCCAGCATCGGCGGCAACTGCAGCAGCAGTGGCAGCAGCGCAAGCGCAGCGCTGGCCAGGGTCCAGGTGCGGGCGTTGCGGTCGAGCGTGGGCGCGGCGTCAGTCATGCGGCATCAGCGCCAGCGCGCGCAGGCAGAGATGGTGATGGCTGGCGCCCTGTCCCGGCCCCAGTGGCGGATGCGAGGGCAGCAGCAGGGTATAGCGGCGACCGCCGCGTTCGGCCATGTCGATCCAGCGCGCCAGGCGCGCGATGCGCGCTTCGGTCGGCAGTGGCGCCAGCGTATGCCAGTCCAGCACGACCTCGATGCCGACCGGCTTTTCGTACTCACGGACCAGCAGGCTGTCGCGGCGCGCGGAGTGTTTCCAGGCAATGCTGCGGGGGGCGTCTCCGGCGCGGTAGGGGCGCAGCTGGTGCAGCTCTTCGCCGCTGGCGTGCGCGCGGGTGTGCAAGGGATCGTTGCCGCGCTCCGGCAGCGCGGGGGCCACCGCTTCGGCCAGGGGATACACCAGCAACGGCTGTTCCGGCCACACCCACGACCACGCACGGACCAGGCCCAGCGGTTGCGTGGTGGACAGGCGGATGCGCGACAGCTCCCGCCAGCCGCGACGTTCGCTGGGGACTTCCAGCTCCACTTCGCCGCGCCCCTGTGCGGGCAGCGAGGTCCAGGCCTGGCTGTCGCCCAGTTGCAGGTGCAGGCCCTGTCGTGGCCGCGGATCACGCAGCGACAGGTCCACACGCAGCCGCAGCGGCTGGCCGGCAGGCACCGGCTCGGCGGAGATCGCATCGATCTGCACGCCCGACAACTGCAGGTGCGCGGCAATGGCGCTGGCGATCGCCGCCGCCGCCAGCATCAACGCCAGCAGCAACGCGGGGTTGTTGTTGTAGTTCAGCGCACCCAGCAGCATCGCCGACAGCAGCGTGGCGACGAACAGGCCGAAGCGCGTCGGCAGCACGTAGATGCGGTGGCGGTTCAACCGCTGCGGCAGTGCTTCCGGCGCGCGCGGGCGCGCCAGCAGCTGCAGACGCGCCCAGCGCGAGGCCACGCTCAGTCCACCGTGACGGTCTGCAGGATCGCGCGCGCCAGCGCCGGCCCGGAGCTGGACTCGGCTTCGGCCACCAGTCGATGCCCCGCCACTGCCACGAACAGCGTCTGCACGTCCTCGGGAACGACATGGCTGCGGCCGAGCAGCAGCGCATGCGCCCGCGCTGCACGCAGCAGCGCCAGTCCGGCACGCGGCGACAGCCCCACGCGCACGCCTGCATGCTGGCGGCTGCGGGTCAGCAGGGCCTGCACGTAGTCGACCAGCGCGTCGCTGGCATGGACCTGGCCTACGGCCTCACGCAACGTCCGCACCTGTGCTTCGTCCAGTTTCGGCATCGCACGTGCGATCAGGTCGCGGCGATCGGTGCCGCGCAGCAGCTCGCGCTCGGCCTGCGGGCTGGGATAGCCCATCGCCAGCCGCAGCAGGAAACGGTCCAGCTGCGAGTCGGGCAGCGGGAACGTGCCCGACAGGTCCACCGGATTCTGGGTGGCGATCACGAAGAAGGGGTCCGGCAGCGCATGCGTCTGTCCATCCAGTGTCACCTGCTGTTCGGCCATGGCCTCCAGCAGCGCGCTCTGCGTACGTGGTGGCGCGCGGTTGATTTCATCGGCCAGCAGCACATGGGTGAACACCGGGCCGGGATGGAACTGGAACTGGCGGCTGCCTGCCTCATACACCGATACGCCAAGCACATCGGCCGGCAACAGGTCCGAGGTGAACTGCACGCGCTGGAAGCCCAGGCCCAGACTGCTGGCCAGCGCGTGGGCCAGCGTGGTCTTGCCGAGGCCGGGCAGGTCCTCGATCAGCAGATGTCCACCGGACAGCAGAGCGACGAAGGCGAGCCGCACCTCCGGCACCTTGCCCAGCACCAGCGCGTTGACCTGATCCTGGGCCTCCCGCAGGGACTGGCGCAGTTGATCGGTTAGCATGCTGGGACTGGGGGACGAAGCTGGCATGATCGTCTCTGATCTGGAATCTCCTCGATTATCCATAGAGCAATGCAGGGCGAACAGCGCGCACGGACGATTTTTCTCTGGTTATGGACGCTGGTCACAGCGGCCAAGCTGGTGGTGGCCGCGCGCCTGCCACTGTTCGTCGATGAAGCGTTCTACTGGCAGGAAGGCCAGCACCTGGCGGCAGCCTATTCCGATCTGCCGGGCCTGACCGCGTGGATGGCGCGGCTGGGCGTGGAGATCGGCGGTCATCACGTGCTGGCCCTGCGCTTGCCGTTCCTGGCGATCGGTGCGTTGCTGCCCTGGCTGGTTTCGCGCATCGCCACGCGCTGGTTCGGTGCCGTGGCCGGTTGGCAGGCAGGCAGCCTTACTCTGCTGATGCCACTGTCGGCCACGCTGGGGCTGCTGGCGGTGCCGGACGTACCCATGGCGCTGGCCGCCGTGCTGTGCCTGCACGCGGGTGCGCGCCTGCTGCACAACGTGGACGCGTCGTCGGCGATGAAGCTGGCGTTGGGCCTGCTGATCGGTGCGCTCAGCCACTATCGCTTCATCGGTGTGATCGGCGTCGGCTTCATCGCGTTGCTGGCGTTGCCGCAGGGCCGGCGCATGCTGGCCGATCCGCGGGTCTGGGTCGCGCTGGCCATCGGTGTGCTGGCCTGGTTGCCGTTGCTGGCGTGGAATGCGGACAACCACGATGCCGGGCTGAAGTTCCAGGTCGTCGAGCGCCATCCCTGGACGTTCGAGTGGGGCGGGCTGTGGTTCCTGGTGATCCAGCCGATGCTGGTCACCCCCATCCTGTGCATCGCGATGTGGAAGGTGGCGCTGGCCGGCACACGCAGCGGTGGTGGTGCGCGCGTGCAGTGGCGCTACTTCGGGCTGGTGGGCGGCGTATCGACGCTGGGCATCTTCCTGCTGGGCTTCTTCACCGATGTCGAGCGCATCAGTTTCCACTGGCCGCTGCCGGGCTACCTGGCGCTGCTGGTCGCGGTACCGGTGGTGCTAAATGGATGGCCGCGCTGGCTGCGCAGGACAGGGTGGTGGCTGGCAGGGCTGGGCATGGTGCTGGCGTTCGGCTACTACCTGATGGCATCCACGCCGGCACTGCGCGAGCAGATGGCCGGCAGCAAGTACTACCCGCGCAATTTCGCCGGCTGGGAGCCGTTGGCTTCGGCGGTCCGCGAGGAACTGCAGCAGATGCCCGAAGGCACGCGTGTCCTGGCCGGCAACTTCAAGGTGGGGGCCGAGCTGGGCTTCCAGCTGGGCGATGGCGATATCGAAGTGCTGCCGCACCCGCTCAACGACAAGCATGGCCGCACGGCGCAGCTGGCGCAGTGGAACCTGGTGCATGCCGGTGAGCGCACCGCGCCGATGCTGCTGGTGCTGTCACCCAGCGACCAGCGGTACCGCGAGCTGCTGGACCGCTATCACGCAGTCTGCGAACAGGTGGGGCCGCTGCCGGCGCCACGGATTGTCAGCAGTGATCACGGCTTCCAGCGCTTCCTGCTGTTCCGCCTGCCCGCGCAGCGCGCGCCGGGGCCCTGCGTGACGCCGGCGATGGCGTGGCTGGATGCGCCGTCCAATGGCGAGAAGGTGTCCGGCACGCTGGCGATCCGGGGCTGGGCCTTCAAGGACGGCGTCGGCCTGGCGCGCGTGGAGGTGCTGGTCGATGGCCGTTCGATCGGCGATGCACGCTACGGTCGCGAGTTCGACCTGCGCCCGGCCTGGCCGGACAGCACCGATCCGCAGCATCCGGCCGTGGGCTTCGATGCCAGCCTCGATACCTCCATGCTGGCACCGGGCAAGCACTGGCTGGGCCTGCGCCTGTACGGCCACGACGGCAGCGTGGAAGCATGGCAGGAGCAGCCGTTCGTGGTGGAGAAGCGCTGAAGGCGCTACCCGGGGCTCAGGGCACCCGGAATCCGGCCCTGCGCAGCAGGTCGCACAGGGCGATCAGGGGCAGGCCGACCAGCGCAGTGGGATCGCGGCTGTCGATGGCGTCGAACAGGCTGATGCCCAGTCCCTCGCATTTGAAGCTGCCTGCACAGTCAAGGGGCTGCTCGGCAGCGACATAACGGGCGATTTCCGCGGCATCAAGATGGCGGAAGCGCACTTCGGTCAGGTCCAGCGCCGCGAACGATTCTCCGTCCCGCGTGAGACTTATGGCGGTGTGGAAGCGTACGGTGCGTCCGGCCATGGCCGCCAGCTGTGCACAGGCTGCGTCGACCGTGCCTGGCTTGCCCAGCGGACGCCCCTCCAGGTCGGCGACCTGGTCCGAGCCGATTACCCAGGCGCCGGGGTGGCGGGCGGCCACGTCGGCCGCCTTGGCCGCGGCCAGGCGTACCGCCAGATCCAGCGGGGCTTCGCCGTTCAACGGCGTTTCATCCACCTCCGGGCGCGCGCAGTCGAACGGCAGGGCCAGCCGCTGCAGCAGTTCGCGGCGGTAGCGGGAGGTGGAGGCCAGGACCAGGGTCATGCAACAATACCGGGGCAGGGTGCGGCAGTCTGGCCCGTCCTGACCGCCAGCGGCAAGCCTCGTGTGGCGGGCATTTGACAGCTGCCGCCCGGATCCTTAGTATTCAGCGGCTTATGTCCGCGAACGTGCCCGAAACGCTGGATGCCTGGCGGATGGTTGTAGCGCGAAGGCGCTTCGACGGTCAGGTCTCCCTGGCTGAATTGACCCGCCTGCAGGGGTTGGTCGCAGATACCGACGGCGAGTGCGTGTACTCGCTTGAGTTCGGTCGCGACGACGTCTTGCGGGTATCCTATGTGGAACTGACCATCGACACCGCGCTGCCGCTGACCTGTCAGCGCAGCATGCAGCGATTCCTGTTGCCGGTGAAGGTGACCCAGAGGCTTGGCCTGATCCGCGACGAGGACGAGGAATCGTCCCTGCCGGAGGAATACGAGGCGTTGCTGGTGCCGGAAGATGGCCAGCTGCGTCCGCTGGACCTGGTCGAGGACGAACTGGTGCTGGCGGTGCCGGTGGTACCGCTGTCACCCGACGGTGAAGCAGTCGACAAGGACTGGGCACCGAGCGAAGAAGAAACGAAGAAGGCCAACCCGTTCGCGGCGTTGGCGGCGTTGAAGAAACAATAGCAGCCGGTTGTCGTCGGCGGCTGCGGCGAAAGCGAAAAGTGTGCTGGGCGCTGGCGTCCTGTGCGACGAAACGACGAAGCAAAACGAACCGAGTTTGGAGCAATCCCATGGCTGTCCAGAAATCCCGTGTTACCCCGTCCCGTCGCGGCCAGCGTCGTTCGCATGACGCCCTGAGCGCCAAGCAGCTGTCGACCGACCCGACCACCGGTGAAGTGCATCTGCGTCACCACATCACTGCCGACGGTTTCTACCGTGGCAAGAAGGTCATCCAGACCAAGACCTCGGCCGTCGAAGAAGATTGATGTGCCGGGAAGGCCGCTGCCCGACGGGCAGCGGCCTTTGCCTTCTTTCCCGGGCGTGCCGGTGATCGGCGGCCCGCGCAACAGGAAACATGATGAGCAAGCGGATCTACTCGAGGATCGCGGGCACCGGTAGCTATTTGCCGGAAAAAGTCCTGACCAACGCCGACCTGGAAAAAATGGTCGAAACCTCGGACGAGTGGATCCAGACGCGCACCGGTATTCGTGAGCGGCACATTGCGGCCGAAGGCGAGACCACCAGCGATCTCGGCTACCAGGCTGCGCTGCGTGCGCTTGAAGCGGCGGGCATCGACGCTTCCCAGCTCGACATGATCGTGGTCGGCACGACCACGCCTGATCTGATTTTCCCGTCCACCGCGTGCCTCATCCAGGCCAAGCTCGGTGTGGCCGGTTGCCCCGCCTTCGACGTCAACGCGGCCTGCTCGGGCTTCGTGTTCGCGCTGAGCGTGGCCGACAAGTTCATCCGTTCCGGCGACTGCAGGCACGTGCTGGTGATCGGCGCGGAGACCCTGACCCGCATCGTCGACTGGAACGACCGCACCACCTGCGTGCTGTTCGGAGATGGTGCTGGCGCCGTCGTGCTCAAGGCCGACGAGGAAACCGGCATCCTCAGCACGCATCTGCACTCTGATGGCAGCAAGAAGGAACTGCTGTGGAATCCGGTGGGCGTTTCGGCCGGCTTCAAGGACGGCGCCAATGGCGGCGGCACCATCAACATGAAGGGCAACGACGTGTTCAAGTACGCCGTCAAGGCGCTGGACTCGGTCGTGGACGAGACCCTGGCTGCCAATGGCCTGGACAAGTCGGACCTGGACTGGCTGATCCCGCACCAGGCCAACCTGCGCATCATCGAAGCCACCGCCAAGCGGCTGGAAATGTCGATGGACCAGGTCGTGGTCACCGTCGACCAGCATGGCAATACCTCGTCCGGCTCGGTGCCGCTGGCGCTGGACGCCGCGGTCCGCTCGGGTCGCGTCGAGCGCGGTCAGCTGCTGCTGCTGGAAGCCTTTGGTGGCGGCTTCACGTGGGGTTCGGCCCTGTTGCGCTATTGATAGTGCAAGTTACGACAACGTGAAGTCTGTCGTTGCGGCCCCTCTGGGGCCGTAACGCGTTTAAGGAGGTCCTGTCATGGTTGAGCCCATCGTCATCGACGGGCAGCGCGCCTGGCTGAAGCAGTACGGCAAGGGAAGCCGGGCCATGGCCCTGGGCCTGCTCAATTTCGTCGCCCGCCGGTTCCAGCTGGACGCGTTGCGTCCGCCGCCGCACCGGGGCGGTGACGCCGCACGCGAGGTCGAGGCCCGCCGCCTGGGTGAACTGCAGGCACAGGGGGTGAACGTGCCCGACGTGATCGGCAGCGGCCATGCCGCGCTGGTGATCGGTGACAACGGCAGCTCGTTCAACACCTGCCTGCGCGAGGCCGACGACGCCGGGCGGGACCGGCTGGTGATGGCCGCAATGCGTGCACTGGCCGAAGCACACAGCCGTGGCGCCTATTTCGGCCAGCCGCTGCCGCGCAACCTCACCTGGGATGGCGAGCGGGTCGGTTTCATCGACTTCGAGGAAGATCCGCTGGAAGTGATGGATCTGGCCGAAGCGCAGGCGCGCGACTGGCTGATGTTCGGCTATGGCGTGGCCAAGTACTACGCCGACCGCCCTGACTGCCTGCAGGCGATGATGGCCGAGGCGATCGGCACCGTGCAGGCGCCGGTACGCGAGCACGTGCACGCCGTGAGCGGCCGCCTGCAGCGCCTGGCCCGGGTCTGCATGAAGCTTGGACGCTCGGCGCGCACGCTGGCCCATTCGATCTTCATCGCGCACGGCGCCACCACCATGGGGGTGCTGATGGTGGTCGGGCTGTGCATGGACTTCTTTGCCGATGGCGAGCTGGACATTCTGCAGTTGTTCTGCTGATTGCATCCGCCGGGCATGGCCCGGCGCTACCGCAACCGTTCGCCGGGCATGGATCGGCGTTGCCGCAACCGTTCGCCGGGCATGGATCGGCGTTGCCGCAACCGTTCACCGGGCATGGCTTGGCGCTGCCACAACCGTTCGCCGGCCCGGCGTTGCCGGCGCGCTCCATACGCCCTGCATACGCGCACGTACAGACGACACGGCGGATTCACCCTTATCATGGCCCGCTTCGATTGCAACAAGCGGATGACCGCGTGACCGTATCCACCCTCGCTTTTGTCTTCCCCGGCCAGGGCTCGCAGTCTGTGGGCATGGTGGCCGAGCTGGCCGAGCTGCACCCGCAGGTGCGTGAGGCCTTCACCGAGGCATCCGATGGTGCCGGCGTCGACCTGTGGGCGCTGTCCCAGGGTGGCCCGGAGGAAATGCTCAACCGTACCGAATACACGCAGCCGGCCCTGCTGGCGGCGAGCATCGGCGTGTGGCGCGCCTGGAACGCCGTGGGTGGTCCGCGCCCGTCGGTGCTGGCCGGCCACAGCCTGGGCGAGTACACGGCGCTGGTCGCTGCTGGCGCGCTGAGCCTGCATGACGGTGCGCACCTGGTGCGCCTGCGCGGCCAGCTGATGCAGGACGCGGCTCCGGCCGGCGTGGGCGCCATGGCCGCCGTGCTCGGCGCCGAAGACCAGCTGGTGCTGGACGTCTGCGCCGAAGCGGCGGGTAGCCAGGTGGTGGTACCGGCCAACTTCAACTCGCCCGGCCAGATCGTGATCGGTGGCGATGCGGCAGCGGTCGACCGCGCACTGGCGCTGCTGGCCGAAAAGGGCGTGCGCAAGGCAGTGAAGCTGGCCGTCAGCGTGCCCTCGCATACCCCGTTGATGCGCGAGGCCGCCAACCGTCTGGCCGAAGTGATGGCCGGGCTGTCCTGGCAGGCTCCGCAGCTGCCGGTGGTACAGAACGTCGATGCCCAGGTACACGACGGCGTGGATGCCATCCGCACCGCGCTGGTCCAGCAGCTGTACCAGCCGGTGCAGTGGACCGGTTGCGTGCAGGCCCTGGCCGCCCGCGGCATCACCCAGATTGCCGAATGTGGCCCGGGCAAGGTGCTGACCGGCCTGGTCAAGCGCATCGACAAGGCCATCGACGGCCGTTCGCTGGCGACCCCGGGCGACTTTGAAAGCGCCCGCGAGGCATGGTCGGCCTGATCGCCCCTGTTCCTGCCGACCCTGCCAGTGGCCGCTGCACGCGGCGCGGGTGGGGCGGCTGCCCCCGTCTGAGGAAACCATCATGAGCAAGCCCCTGCAGGGTGAAATCGCACTGGTCACCGGCGCCAGCCGTGGCATCGGTGCCGCCATCGCCGATCTGCTGGCCGCCCAGGGCGCCACCGTCATCGGCACCGCCACCACCGAGTCCGGCGCTGCGGCGATCGGCGAGCGCCTGGCGGCCCACGGTGGTCACGGCCGCGCGCTGAACGTCACCGATGCCGCCGCACTGGACAGCGTGCTGGATGGCATCGCCAAGGAATTCGGCCCGATCTCGATCCTGGTCAACAACGCCGGCATCACCCGCGACAATCTGCTGATGCGCATGAAGGACGATGACTGGGCCTCGATCATCGACACCAACCTGACCAGCGTGTTCCGCACCAGCAAGGCGGTCATGCGCGGCATGATGAAGGCACGCAAGGGCCGCATCATCAACATCGCCTCGGTGGTGGGCGTGACCGGCAATGCCGGCCAGGCCAACTACGCGGCCGCCAAGGCCGGCATCATCGGCTTCAGCAAGTCGCTGGCCAAGGAGATCGGCTCGCGTGGCGTCACCGTCAACGTGGTCGCGCCGGGCTTCATCGACACCGACATGACCAAGGCACTGCCGGAAGAAGCGCGCACCGCGCTGATCAACGACATCGCCCTCGAACGCCTGGGTTCGCCGGAAGACATCGCCCATGCGGTGGCCTTCCTGGCCAGCCCGGCTGCCGGCTACATCACCGGCGAAACCCTCCATGTGAACGGCGGCATGTACATGCCGTAAGCAAGGGGCGCACGGATTGCGCCGCAAGTGGTTGATCTGCGTGGATTTTTGCTGCAATGCAAGGGCGCGCCGGTTTCCACTACACTATCCCACGGCCATCGCCCTTGATGGCGACCACTTTTGAACCACAACTCCATCTGGAGCGAGATCCCATGAGCACCATCGAAGAACGCGTCAAGAAAATCGTCGTCGAACAGCTTGGCGTCAAGGAAGAAGAAGTCACCACCAGCGCATCGTTCGTCGATGACCTGGGCGCTGACTCGCTGGACACCGTCGAGCTGGTGATGGCGCTGGAAGAAGAATTCGAGTGCGAAATCCCGGACGAAGAAGCCGAGAAGATCAGCACCGTGCAGGCCGCCATCGACTACATCAAGGCCCACGTCAAGGCCTGATGTCAGACGGCAGTGCGCGTGCGGGCATCCGCCTGGCGCGCACCGCACCCCATGGGGCCGCTGTTGCGGCCCCGTGTGTTTGCGCATCACACCGAAGCAAACCGCGTTGCCCGAAAGCATCTTCGGGTCAGGAGAATCAGCAATGAAGCGTCGCGTCGTCGTAACCGGCCTGGGTATCGTCTCGCCGTTGGGCAATGATCTGGCCAGCAGCTGGGAAGGCATCACCCATGGTCGTTCGGGCATCGGTCCGCTGACCAACGTCGCCGATTCCTACCTGGAACGGTTCACCACCAAGATTGCAGGTGAGGTCAAGGGCTTCGACATCACCGCCGACAATGCACTGTTCGGCAAGTACCGGGTCAGCGGCAAGGATGCCAAGAAGATGGACCCGTTCATCCATTACGGCCTCGGTGCCTCGTTCATGGCCCTGCACGATTCGGGCCTGGAGATCACCGACGCCAATGCCGAGCGCATCGGCGCCATCGTCGGCGCCGGCATCGGCGGCCTGCTCGGCATCGAAGAGCAGACCATCGAATTCCACGAGGGCAAGAAGATCTCGCCCTTCTACGTGCCCAAGACCATCATCAACATGCTGCCGGGCCAGCTGAGCATCATCACCGGTCTGAAGGGCCCGTCGTTCTCGGCGGTTTCGGCCTGCGCCACCTCGAACCACTCGATCGGCACCGCCATGCGCATGATCCAGTACGGCGATGCGGACGTGATGGTGGTGGGCGGCGCCGAGCGCGGCTCTTCGCCGACCGCCGTGGGCGGCTTCTGCGCGATGAAGGCCATGTCCACCCGCAACGACGCGCCGGAACAGGCCTCGCGCCCGTGGGACAAGGACCGCGACGGCTTCGTGCTGGGCGACGGTGCCGGCATCCTGATCCTGGAAGAGTACGAGCACGCCAAGGCCCGTGGCGCGAAGATCTATTGCGAACTGGCCGGCTTCGGCGCCAGCTCCGACGCGTACCACATGACCGCGCCGAGCGAGAACGGCGAAGGCGCTGCCCGCTGCATGACCATGGCGTTGAAGGACGCTGGCCTGAATCCGGAACAGGTGGGTTACCTCAACGCACATGGCACCTCCACGCCGCTGGGCGACCTGGGCGAAACCATGGCGATGAAGACCGCCTTCGGCGACCACGCCTACAAGATGATGGTCAGCTCCACCAAGTCGATGACCGGCCACCTGCTCGGCGCGGCCGGCGGCGTGGAGGCGATCTTCTCGGTGATGGCGCTGCAGGACAACGTCATCCCGCCGACCATCAACCTGCAGGAGCCGGGCGAAGGCTGTGACCTGGACTACGTCCCCAATGAAGCGCGCCAGGCCAAGGTCGACGTGGTGATGTCCAATGGCTTCGGCTTCGGCGGCACCAACGGCACGCTGATCTTCAAGCGCGTCTGACCGGGTTGTAGAGTCGGGCCATGCTCGACTGGACGTGCTTTACGCACGAGGAAGCCGCCGCAAGGCGGCTTCCGTGTATCTGAATTCCCCTGCAGGCCACCATGACCCACGCCCCGCTGATCCACCCGCTGCCGCATCCGATCGATCTGCTGGCCCTGCAGCAGCAGGCGCCGGCACGTTTCCCGCTGCTGATGGAGTCCACCGCTTCCGGCACCGCGCAGGGCCGCTGGAGCCTGCTGTTGGCCGCACAGGGCGACAGGCTGCGCCTGGACGCCGATGGTCGCGTGCGCGACCAGCAGGATACGGTGCAGCCCGGCAGCTTCCTGCAGGCGCTGGACCGCGCCTGGCAGCGGGCACGGCTGCCACACGATGGCAGTCACAGCCTGCCGTTCCGCGGCGGCTGGGCCTTGATGCTCGACTACGAAGTGGCCAGCCAGATCGAGCCGGTGCTGCCGGCGCGTGCGCGCGATGATGGCCGGCCAACGGCACTGGCGCTGCGCTGCCCGGCGGCCGTGCTGCACGATCACCAGAACCACGCCAGCTTCGTCATCGCCGAAGCGGGCGAGCAGGCGCTGCTGGACTCGCTGGTGGCGCTGGCCGCGCAGGCGCTGCCGGAGGCAGGGCAGGGCTGGCAGCCGCCGCAGTCGGTCGATGAGGACGAACCGCAGCGCTTCACCGACGGCGTGCGCCGGGTGATCGACTACCTGCGTGCCGGTGATGTGTTCCAGGTGAACCTGTCGCGGCGCTGGAGCGCACGGTTCGCCGCGCCGGTCAGCCCGCAGGCCCTGTACGCACAGCTGCGCCGCGCCAACCCCGCACCGTTTGCCGGCCTGTTCAGTGCGTTTGGGCGGCACGTGGTCAGCTCCTCGCCGGAGCGGCTGGTATCGGTGCATGCCGGCCACGCGCAGACCCGGCCGATCGCGGGCACGCGCCCGCGTTTCGAAGGTGACGATGATGCCGCGCGCATCCAGGAGCTGGTCGGGCACCCGAAGGAGCGCGCCGAGCACGTGATGCTGATCGACCTCGAGCGCAATGATCTGGGCCGCATCTGCCTGCCCGGCACCGTGGTGGTCGATGAACTGATGACGGTGGAGAGCTACGCCCATGTGCACCACATCGTCAGCAACGTCAGCGGCCATCTGCGCCCGGAGGTCAGCCCCGGCGACGTGATCGCCGCAACGTTCCCCGGCGGCACCATCACCGGGTGCCCGAAGGTGCGCTGCATGCAGATCATCAGCGAGCTGGAGCAGGTGCCGCGCGGTGCCTATACCGGGGCGTTCGGCTGGCTGAACCGCGATGGCGACCTGGACCTGAACATCCTCATCCGTACCGCCGAGGTGGAGGGCCATGAGGTCAGTTTCCGCACCGGTGCCGGCATCGTGGTCGATTCCGACCCGGACAAGGAGCTGGACGAGACCCGCGCCAAAGCGCGTGGCCTGCTGCGTGCCCTGGGCCAGCAGGGGTGATCGACGGCCGCCGCCGGACATGGCCCGGCGCTACCGATGCATCACCCTCCCGGTAGCGCCGGGCCAGGCCCGGCGAGCGAAGCGGGGTTGAGCGCCTCACCCGCCCATGACCCCACACCACCGGCACGGTATCCTGCACGACGGAATCGAGTTCTGAGGTAATCCATGGCGGGAGCCAAGCGCGGGTGTCTGTTCGTGGTAACGCTGCTGGTGGTGCTGGTCGCGGTCGTGGCCGGCGCGGGCGCGGGCGCGTGGTTCTTCTACAAGCAGACCCAGTTCGCCGATTCCCGGATCTCCCCGTCCGCGGAGACCGTGGTGATCGCCAGCGGCGATGGCCTGAACACCGTGCTGCGCAAGCTGCGCGAGGCGGGCGTGGACGAAGGCCAGGACGCGCAGTGGCAGCTGCTGGCGCGCCAGCTCGACGCCGCTGGCAAGCTGAAGGTGGGCGAGTACGCGCTGGACAACCAGCTGACCCCGCGCGAGCTGCTGCTGCGCATGCGCGCCGGCAAGGTCCTGCAGCACCGCGTCACCATCATCGAAGGCTGGAACATCCGCCAGCTGCGCGCGGCGCTGAAGCGTGCCGATCCACTGCTGCACACCACGGATGATCTTGATGATGCGGCACTGATGCAGCGCCTGGGCTTCGGCGGCCAGCATCCGGAAGGCCGGTTCCTGCCGGAGACCTACATCTACCAGCGCGGTGACAGCGACGTGGATGTGCTCAAGCGTGCGCATGCGGCGATGGAAAAGGCGCTGGACGAGGCCTGGCAGAGCCGTGCACCGGACCTGCCGATCAACACGCCGTACGAGCTGCTGACGCTGGCCTCGATCATCGAGAAGGAAACCGCTCTGGCCAGCGAGCGCCCGCAGATTGCCGGCGTGTTCATGCGCCGCCTGCAGATCGGCATGCGCCTGCAGACCGACCCCACCGTGATCTATGGCATCGGTGCGGCCTACGACGGCAACATCCGCCGCCGCGACCTGACCACCGATACGCCTTACAACACCTATACCCGTGCGGGCCTGACCCCGACCCCCATTGCCATGCCCAGCCGCGACGCCCTGATGGCCGCGGCACAGCCGGCAGCAGGGGATGCACTGTATTTCGTCGCCGTGGGCGATGGCAGCGGCGCACATGTGTTCTCGTCCAGCCTGCACCAGCACAACGCTGCGGTAGCGCGCTACCTGCAGCAGCTGCGCCAGCAACGCACCCAGGAGACCCCGGCGCAATGAGTCCCGCGCTGCTACGCCACCCGCGTTTCGTCAGCCTGGAAGGCGGCGAGGGCGCCGGCAAGACCACTGCGATCAACGCCATCCGCGCGTGCCTGCGCCAGCATGGCCATGAGGTCGTGCTGACCCGCGAACCGGGCGGTACGCCGCTGGCCGAGCGCATCCGCAGCCTGATACTGAAGCCCGATGCCGAGATCGCCGCCGAGCCGCTCAGTGCCGAGGCCGAACTGCTGCTGGTGTTCGCCGCCCGCGCGCAGCACGTGCGGCAGGTGATCCAGCCGGCCCTGCAGCGCGGCGCCTACGTGCTGAGCGATCGCTTCACCGATTCCAGCTACGCCTACCAGGGAGGGGGCCGTGGCCTGGACCCGCAGTGGATTGCCGAGCTGGAGCGCCGTGCCGTTGGCCTGCTGCCGGGCCTGACCCTGCTGCTGGATGTGGACGTGGCGGTCGGTCGTGCGCGCGCCAATGGCCGCGACCTGTGGCCGGACCGCATCGAGAGCGAGCAGGACGATTTCTTCCAGCGCGTGCGTGAAGTGTTCCGCAGCCGCGCCCAGCAGGACCCACAGCGCTTCGCCGTGATCGACGCGGGCCAGGTGCAGGAACGCGTGGCCGCCGACGTGATCGCGCGGGTCGAGCGCTGGCTGCAGGCAGGAAAGGGCGCATGAGCACGTTCTCGCCCTGGCAGCAGCGCGCATTCGATCAGACCGTGGCCGCGCTCGACGCGGGCCGGCTGGGGCATGGCCTGTTGATCTGCGGCCCGGCCGGGCTGGGCAAGCGCGAGGTTGCACTGGCGCTGGCCGACCACGTGTTGGCGCAGGGCGATGCCGCGCACGCCACGCGCACCCGCCACCTGATCGCTGCCGGTACCCATCCGGACCTGCAGCTGGTGAGCTTCATTCCGAACAAGAGCGGCGACAAGCTGCGCACCGAGATCGTCATCGAGCAGGTGCGGGAGATCACCGACAAACTGGCACTGACCCCGCAGTACGGCGTGGCCCAGGTGGTGATCGTCGATCCGGCCGATGCGATCAACCGCTCCGCGGCCAATGCACTGCTCAAGACGCTGGAAGAGCCGCAGCCCGGCCGCTACCTGTGGCTGATCAGCAGCGACCCGGCACGCCTGCCGCAGACCATCCGCAGCCGGTGCCAGCGCCTGGAGTTCAAGCTGCCGCCGCACGAGGAAGCGCTGGCCTGGTTGCAGCAGCAGGGCCACAGTGACGCCTCCGCACGCGAAGCGCTGGACGCCGCGCGCGGCCATCCCGGCCAGGCCGACAACTGGCTGCGCGAGGACGGGCTGAGCCTGCGCCGTGAGGTGGCCCGCGACCTGGAGCAGCTGGCCACCGGCAGGACCGGCGCGGTGGAGCTGGCGCAGAAATGGTGCGGTGATGACAACGCGGCGCTGCGCCTGCGCTTCGCCGCCGACCTGGCGCTGGCCCAGGCCAGCACGGACGCCTTGACCGCGCCGGAGCGATTGCACAAGCTGGCAGCCTGGTTCGACGCTGCCAACCGCACCCGCGACCTGCTGCGCACCACGGTGCGTGCAGACCTTGCGGTGGTCGAGTTGCTGCTGGCCTGGAACAAGGTGAACGAGCGGCCTGCCGCAAGGGGAAATCGATGAGTGCCAGCAACGCCCGCCAGGGCATCCTGTCCCTGGCCGTAAAGGACAAAGCCGCGCTGTACAGCGCGTACATGCCGTTCGTGAAGAATGGCGGCATCTTCGTGCCCACGCCCAAGCGCTACTTCCTCGGCGACGAGGTGTTCCTGCTGCTGACCCTGCCCGATTCCAGCGAGCGCCTGCCGGTGGCCGGCAAGGTGATCTGGGTGACCCCGGCAGGGGCGCAGGGCAACCGCACCGCAGGCATCGGCGTGCAGCTGGCCGACGGCGCCGAAGGCGAGGGCGTGCGCCACAAGATCGAGACCCAGCTGGCCGGCCTGACCAGCTCGGACAAGCCCACCCACACGATGTGAGGTAGCGCCGGGCCACGCCCGGCGGCACGCCTCGAAAACACCCGTGAAGACGAATGTGAAAACTGTTGACGGCCTCTGAAAAGTTCCTATAATGAGCGGCTCAGCAACACACCGGGCGGTTAGCTCAGCGGTAGAGCATTGCCTTCACACGGCAAGGGTCACAGGTTCGATCCCTGTACCGCCCACCATGTTGCAGAACGAAAAAAGCCTCCAGCAATGGGGGCTTTTTTGTTGCGTGATGACGCGTGCCAGCGTCACTGCGACCCGGCTGCGGCTGCCATCAGCGGTGCTGGTCCAGCAGATCCCGCGCGATCATCGCCGTCGCATCCAACAGGTCGTGGCCGCTACCGGCCTGCACCACCACCGCCAGCAGATTGCGGCCGACCTCGGCATTGCCGCTGGTCAGTTCCATCTCGCCCTCAAAGCACACATCGGCCAGCCACTCGTGCGCCTGTTGAAGCCCGCGCTTGCGGGCGCGGCGAAATTCCGCCAGCAGCTTCGCCTGGCCCGCACCGTGCTCGCCGTCAGCGAGCAGGCCAATGGCGCCGCCGTGCGCAGCGCGCCACACCTCGGGCAAAGGCCGGCCGTGCTCATCCAGCATCTCGGGTGCAAACTGTGCGCAGTACATCTCGTAGCGTTTGCCTGCTGTGCTGGCCGGCACGATACCGGCCTCGGCAAGCAGGCGTTCGGCTTCATCGAGCTGATTGAACTTCAGGCGCAGCAGCGCGGGGCGGCTCAGTTGTCGGGCCAGCGCCTGCTGGTTGGCGGCGAACCACACGGTCCAGCCCACGGTCGCGCGGCCTTCCAGTGCTGCTTTGAAGTACTCCAGGTGTTCGGCGTCCATTGCGGTCTCCAGCATTCCCTGCACGATTGTAGCGGGAGCGCATACCGGGCCGGTCAGGCCTCGCCGCCGGAGAGGCAGTGATGCGCTTCGCGCACCAGCTGTCGTGCGGCCACGATCAGTCCGTCGATATGGAAGGCGCCCAACTGTTCGTCCGGGCCGCCTTCGTTGCGCGCACGGTCGGCAGCCTGCAGCAGATCGAGCACTGCGGCGAGCCCGGACATCGAGCGGCGTAGCGAGGCGTGATTGCTGGCAACGAGGGTGAGGCTGTTGCACGGCTGTCCGTCATCGCCGTCGGCGCGGCTGATGGCGTTGAGGCATGCGAAGAAGGCAGGCGACTGCATGGGCAGGTTCTGTTCGTGCAAGGCGCACTCGATCTCGCGTGCGAGGTCCTCGGGCACGTCGGCGGCGATGTCGCCGATCAGGGCGTGCAGGCGTGGATGGACAGCGGTGCGGTTGGTCATGGCGAAACCCTCACTGGCGTGGGGCCACCTTCCGAGTGAAGGTGGCGGACGGTGCGGGTTGGCGTACCAAGGCAAACGAACTTCCACCGAGAGGAAGGCCTGGCGGATCTGTCGATCCCCACGCACCGGCCGCCATTGAAGGCAATCGGTGCATTCTCTCTGCTGAGGCGTGAACCGCAGCGGTGGAAGTTCGTTCGTTTATTCGAGACGCCAATCCCGGCCAGGGCAACCTGCCCCGGCGTGGCGATCATCCGGCTGCGCAATCACATCGGTCTGTAAGGAAAATTTTCTTTCATACCAATGCGGAGGAGGGAGATCTCGATCTGTGCGTCAGTGCACGGGTGCGCTGCGAGCAACATCACTTCCGATGCGACGCGCTGCAGGTGCCGTCGGTGCACTTCGCGACAACGCGGTACGCGCCGAGGGTTGATTGCGTCACGCTGCGCACGATGCCCGGATCACTCGAGCAGCGTCGGGTCGGTGATATCCAGCAGCCCGGCATTCGCCATCTGCAGCTCAACCTGATGCACGCGCTTCAGATGTTCCGGGTTGCGCAGATCGAAGGGTTCATCCAGCGCTACGATCATCGTTCCCTTGCCTTTCACGACCTCCATGGACGCCGCTTCAGGAATGAATTTCTTCGGCACGAGGTGGGGTACAAAACCCATCCAGCCCAGCCAGCGTCGATGGGGGAAGAGGCGATGATTGGCATAGTAGGTGTCATAGCCCTTGCCGGTTGGAAGGGGACATACAACGTCTGTAGCTACATGATCAGCAACCATGGCGGTTGACAGCGCCGCAACGCACTGGCTTACCACCGAAGTGGCGCCCTCCGCAGAGAATGCTTCGATGGGCCTGAAGATCGTCATCGTCAGTCGTCCCGCCCATGGGTAGTACTCGATGGAAGCCCTTCCAGGGGTTTTCCACTCCCTGGCGGTCATGGCAGTGGTGAGGTTGGCGCCCGCGCCACCGGCATCCGGGTCATCAGGGAATTCCTGTCCGTCCTGCTCGGCATGGGACGCCAGCATCTGGACGAAGCGCTCCTCATCGGAATATGGAATTGCCCCATTCGAGCGTGAATGCTCAATCCAGCGGTGGAACGCAGGATGCACGTCCTGGAGCAATCGAACGAGCGGTTGGAGCCGGCCATAGACAGTTTGCGCGTCAAGCGTTTCAGTGGCGATCCACGCGTCTACGACAGTTCTGAACATGGGCGTCATGGTGAGTGCCTGCAGCAGAAGGAATCATCTTTGAACAGCCTGACCGCGATGTCGAAGCACTCGATCTCAAGGAAGTGCCATTCCAGCTTTGCGGGTCGGCCAAGCGCGAGAACATGTGCGCGCTGTCTATGAAACTGCCTGAGCCAGCTCTCCAGAATGGTGGGCCGGGTTCGATCAAGCTGGGCCCAGAAGCGCAACTCGCCATCATCTTCAAAGAACTGCTTGTAATGGCCCTTGGTCTCTACCACAGTGCACTGAGCGCGCCAGAATCCATCGAAGCGGATGCCGCCATGATTCCACTCGGTGACGGTGATGCGATTCCTGCTCTTGCGGCCTGCCAACTTCAATCGCGCACGGTCCAGCGTTGTTCCGCCATACGTGTAATCGAAGCTCTCCGGTCCGGCCAGGCGATTGGCGATTCGCAGCTGGTAGTCGTAGTCCCGGTACTGAGTCAGTGGAATCGTGTAGTTCGCGGGCACGAGGTAGCCTTGTGCCAGCTTGCAGGCGTTGCAGTCATTCTGGTTGCTCGTCTGCGAGCAATCTGTCTCGCTTGTCTGCACCCTGGGTTCGGTCTTCACTCCAGTTTCGACACCCGCCGCTTCCTTGATCTTCCGCCAGATCTGGCCGAGCGTCGGGCCGCCTGCCGTGGTTCCTGGCATCTGGCCTGGGAACGGAACGGGAGCATCGCGAACCGGATCCCATGCCCCTGGCGACGTCACCGGGGGAGGGGGAATAGGGAATGGCACAGCACCCATTTTCTGGTCCTTTCAGTTCAGTCTGTCATGCGGGAAGAGGCCAGCAGCGCCAGAAGGTCCGCTGCCGTGGCGTTGGGATGGGGGGTCTCGTTGAACCAGACCCGGGTGACTGCCTGGTCACGCAACCCGCGGGCCCAGGCCACATCGGCTTTCACCCAGCGCACCAGCGTCGGTAGATGCGTGATGTGCAGGGATGTCGTAGCGTGCCGGTAACTTGCACGGACGTCCTCGACGAGTTCGTCATCGCTTCGTTCGGCGGTCTCGACAGGAAAGTGTCTTCTGGTTTCGCGCGAAAGCGGGACGACGAACGTTGCTGGATCCGGGAGGCAAAGCCTCGCATACTGTTCAGCGCTGAGTGTCAGCATCGCATGCACCTGGCCTTTCGAGATCGGCTCGGACCAAGGTCCAGTCCTGACTGTTCAACGTGACCTGCCACTCCAGTATCGGACCGAGCAGCTCCAGCTGTTGTCGGGGAGTGAGGACATCGCAATATCGGAGGAAGGCTCTCGGGTCGTAGTAGCGCATCAATGCCAACGACCCGTCCGGCAGCGAGATGTCCAGTTTCGTCTGCAGATGTTGAAATAATGGATCGAAGGCTGTCGCTGAAGCCAGTATCGTGATGCCCGAAGACTGGCGGCCGAGGTAGGTCAGCCAGTGATGTACAGGCCTCTGGATCGCTCCCCAAGGTAGTTCGATCAGCCAGGGAGAAGCTTGGGCGAGATCGCTCTCGGGCTGTCCTGTGAACAGCGAGCGGTGGGGCAGTGTGTCCTGCTGAGTGTAATGGCGGAGTTCGCCTTCTCGTTCAGGGGCGGCGGCGCAATCCACCAAGGCGAATGCTGTCCACGTCACGAGCGCACCAGAAGAGGAGCGCCGCTGGTGCCTGCAGTGAGCAGGCACTCCAGGCAGATGGCCGCTCCGGGAGAGGAGCCTGTCGAGACATCGATCGTTGAGGGTGCGGCAGTACAAGGCCCTTCGCTGACGTACACCAGCCGCTGCTGGGTGGAAACAAGCTGGCAGCCGCATGCGAGACGATGCCCGTGGAGCGCGACGGGGCGACCGTCGATGATGAGGGTGGGCTCGCCTTCGATGATCGGGAAGACTCCCTGATGCAGGGGGCAGGTGGCGCTGTCGCCTTCGCGTGCGACGGCGCGGCCCTCGATGTCTGTGCAGGGTGAGCCGTTGATGACGCGTCCACTGCTGCTGGTCGTGTCACCAACGACGATCCAGTGTCGTCTCACGTTGGGATATCGAACCTGTTGGTCGGCGCCCAGCCTGCAATCCGGCAACTAGATCCATCAAGCATTTGCAGCCATCATGCTGTCACTTATGGCACTTCATGCAGCGGCTGATTGTGATCGCTTCTCCGATTTCTGCTGGAGAAACAAGAGCTTTCCAGAAATCTGGGGCTGCGGGATTCAGTCAATGAGGGCAGGGACGTGGTCTTCGCGACGCTGCGTTGATGAGTTCAGAAACCTGCGAGAAACGACACGCACCCTCGCAATCAGAGAACGAACGCGGAGCGGCAGGGAAGCTGAGAAGTGCGCCCTCCTGGGGGAGGAAATTGCAGGTCTAAACGGGACGCGCGTTCGCGCGACATTTCACACAGAAATCCAGCAGCCCGGCGCATCGTCTCCCAACCCTCCACCCGGGAGCCCCCACCATGCCGCTCGCCCGCATCGATCTCCGCAAAGGCCAATCCGCCGACTACCTGCAGCGCGTCGGCGAGGCCATCTACCAGGCCATGCGCGCGGTCGGCGTGCCCGAGAACGACCGCTTCCAGATTTTCCAGGAGCACGACGCCGCCACCCTGGTCTACGACCCCAGCTACCTGGGTGTGCAGCGCTCCGACGATTTCATCTGCATCCAGATCACCTGGAACGAGGGCCGCACCCTGGAGCAGAAGAAGGCGCTGTACGCGGGCATTGCTGACGGCCTGCATTCGGCAGTGGGCATCCGCCGCGAGGACGTGTTCATCAATCTGGTGGAAGTGAAGAAGGAGAACTGGTCGTTCGGACATGGCGTTGCCCAGTACGCGACGTGAGGCGCCTGCGTCACCCTGTCGCAGGGGTAAAACCCTGAACGTGGTCCAAGGTTGCGGCGCCGCGCCGTAGAATGCCCGGGTGCACCGCCCCCGATTCCACCGCCGGTTCCAGGCCCTGGCATGGCTCGCCCTGCTGCTGGTGCTGCTTGCCCCGCTGGTGAGCCGCTGGGTGGCGCATGGCCGCGTGGCAGCGGCGGCGCCGGTGGCGGCGATGGATCATTCGCTGCATGCGCAGCACACGATGGAAGGCCATCACGACCATCATGCGATGGCGACGACGCACGGTGAGGCCGCGAAGAATCCGCCCGCCGATCCACACGCCGATCATGAAATGGGCGTGGATTGCGATTACTGCCTGATCGCGGCGCGGTTGATCACCCTGCTGGTGGCGGCGTTCCTGCTGCTGGTGCCCCTGGCGCCGATCTGCCGGGCGCGGCTGGGCGCTGTGCTGGCAGTGCCCGCGCGCTTGGCGGGAACCCTCGGGGCGCGGGGACCACCGGCGGCATTGGCGGGCTGAGCCGCGCACGCGGCCGTGCATTCCCTCTGATGGAAGCCGCCAGGCATGGCCTGGCGCTACCGCGTGCGCTTTCCTTCCTGCTGCCCCGCAGTGCGGGGTGGCATTGCATGCCATGAAAAAATGAAAAGACATCCGAAGCGCGTTGCCCTGCGTTGGGCGACGCTGCCGGCGCTGTGCGCCTGCGCCCTGCCTGTTGCACCTGTCCGCGCCGAAACGGCGGGCCCGACCACCCTGGACACCGTACGCGTGGTCGACACCCGGCGCGGTGCACTGTCGGCCACCCCCGGCGCCGGTTCCGCGCTGGGCCTGAACGTGCTGCAGACACCTGCGGCGCTCACCGTGATCGACCGCGACCAGCTGGAGCAGCGCGGTGATTCCAACCTCAACGATGCGATCAGCCGCGCGGGTGCGATCAGTGCGATGCCGCATCCGGGCAACGGCCTCAGCGCGCTGTCCAGCCGGGGCTTCACCGATGGGGCGTCGGTGATGCGCCTGTACGATGGCCTGCGCCAGTACGGGGGCGTCGGCATCACGTTCCCGTTCGATACCTGGTCCATCGAGCGCGTCGAAGTGCTGCGCGGGCCGGCCTCGGTGATCCACGGCGACGGCGCGATCGGCGGCGTGGTCAACATCGTGCCGAAGAAGCCCTCGCGCGGTGCTGTCGAGAACGAGATCAGCGTGACCGTCGGCAGCGAGGACACCGCACGCCTGGGCTTCGGCAGTGGCGGCGCCCTGCGCCCCGACCTTGCCTACCGCCTGGATCTGAGTGGCAACTACAGCGGCGGCTGGGTCGATCGCGGCCGCAACAGTGATGCCACCTTCTCCGGTGCACTGTTGTGGCAGCCGTGTACCGACCTGCAGCTGACCTTGACCCATGCACAGGGCGACCAGCAGCCGATGCGTTACTTCGGCACGCCGCTGGTGGAGGGCCGACAGTTGGACGCACTGCGCCACCGCAACTATAACGTGGGCGACAGTGACATCCGCTTCCGTGACCGCTGGACGCAGCTCGATGCGCTGTGGACGCCGAACGCGAAGGTGGAGTGGCGCACGCGCGTCTACCAGATCGACAGCCAGCGCGATTGGCGCAACGCCGAGGCCTATGTCTACAACCCGCGCACCGGGCTGATCGATCGTTCCGGCAATACCCAGATCACCCACAACCAAGACCAGACCGGACTGACCTCGACGCTGCGCGTACAGGGTGAAGTGGGCGGTCTTGCCAACAGTTTCGCGGTGGGGATGGATGCCAACCGCGCGCACTTCAAGCACACCAACAATACCTATGCCGGCAGTTCCGGTCCGGTCGATCCGTTCCATCCGGTGCCGGGGCAGTTTGCCAGCGATGCGCCGAACCTGCCGCGCTACCGCAACGGTGCCGAGCAGTACGCACTGTTCGTAGAAGACCGGCTGGCCCTGAACGAGCGCTGGTCGGTACTGGGCGGGCTGCGCCACGACCGCGCGCGCATCGACCGTACCGATCTGATCAGCGGCCAGAAGGCATTCTCGAAGACCTACCGCAGCACCGGCTGGCGTGCGGGAACGGTATTCGCGCTGCAGCCGACGCTGAGTCTGTACGCGCAGTATTCGCAGGCGGCCGACCCGGTCAGCGGCCTGTTGATGATCAGCCCGGCCAACGGTGCCTTCGACCTGGCCAAGGGGCGTCAGGTCGAAGTCGGCCTGAAGCAGGCCTTCGACGGTGGCGAGTGGACGCTGGCGGCGTACCGGATCCGCAAGACCGGGCTGCTCAGCCGTGATCCGCTGCTGCCGGATCGTCGGGTGCAGGTGGGCGCGCAGACCTCGCGCGGAATCGAGGCGTCCTTGAACTGGAACTTCGCACCCCACTGGTCGCTCGATGCCAACGCGACGGTGCTGAAGGCCGAGTTCGAGGACTTCCTGGAAGCCACCGGCTCGCCGGTGGCGCTGGTGTCGCGCGATGGCAACGTGCCGCCGAACGTGGCCGAGCGCCTGGCCAATGTGTGGCTGAGCTGGCGGTTTCTGCCGGACTGGAACCTGGCCGGTGGCGTGCGTTACGTCGGCAAGCGCTACGCCGACAATGCCAACACACTGGAGCTGCCGGGTTACAGCACCACCGATCTGGCGCTGACCTGGCAGGCGGCACCGCGCACGCGGGTGACCGCCCGTGTGTTCAACGTGTTCGACAAGGCGTACTACGCCACGGCGTACTACACCAGCACGCAGTGGCTGCTGGGTGCGGATCGCCGTATCGAACTCACCCTCGATCACCGCTTCTGAGGGCGCTGCGATGTCGCTGCGATCCACCGCACGGCGCTGGACCTACTTGGTGCACCGTTGGCTGGGCATCGGCGGATGCCTGTTGATGCTGCTGTGGTTCGTCAGCGGCATGGTGATGCTGTTCGTCGGCTACCCGAAGCTGACGCCCGGCGAGCGGCTGGCGGCGTTGCCGGTGCTGGGCGACGCGCATGGGCTGCTTGGACTGTCGGCGTTGCCAGCGGCCGTGCAGGCTGAGCCGGAAAGCGTGGCGCTGACCACGCTGCGTGGGGACCCCGCCTATGTAGTGCGTAGTGGCAACCACGTGGGAGCCTGGTCGGCGCGCACCGGGCAGGTCCTGCTGCCGGTATCGGCACAGCGCGCCGAAGCCTCGGCGGTGCAGTTTGCCGGCGGCCCGGCATTCGTGGGTGCGACGCGCGTGGATGAGGACCGCTGGACGCATTCGCGTGCACTGGATGCGCATCGGCCGCTGTACCGGGTCGAGGTGGGCGGTGCGCGGCCGGGTGACCTGTATGTGTCTTCGCGTACCGGCGAGGTGGTACTGGATGCACCGCATGTGCAGCAGCGCTGGAACTATGTGGGGGCGTGGCTGCACTGGCTGTACTTCCTGCGCATGCAGTCGGTCGACCCGGCGTGGACGTGGGTGGTGATCGTGCTGTCCGCACTGTGCACGCTGGCGGCGGTCAGCGGCATCGTGGTGGGGGTGTGGCGCTGGCGCTTCCGTGGCCGCTATCGTTCGGGCGCGAAGACGCCCTATGTCGAGCCGTGGATGCGCTGGCATCATCTGATCGGTCTGACGGCTGCGGCGTTCGTGTTCACCTGGATCTTCAGTGGCCTGATGTCGATGAATCCGCTGGGCGTGTTCAGCAGTACGCGCGCGGCGATCGACACGGCGCAGTATCGCGGCGATGCGGTGGCAGTGAATGGCGCACTGGGCGAACCGACAGCGCTGCTGGCTGCGGCCCATGATGGGCTGTTCATGCCGGTGGAGATCCAGTGGCGGCGCATCGGCGGTGAGCTGTTCGCGCTGTTGCTGGACGGGCAGGGGGATACGCGCATCGTATCCGCGGACGAAGGGCATCTTCGGATGATGCAGCTGCTGCCGGTGGCATGGCTGCAGCAGAAGGCGCAGGCGATGTCTGCCGCGCCGATGCATCGGTTCGCGCTACTGCATGCAGCGGATGCCTATTTCTATCCACGTGCGCCGGAGGCGATGAACGGCGCGGCGGTGCGCCGCTTCCCGGTGGCGGTGGCGGACTTCGGTGATGCCGAGGCGACGCGCGTCTACTTCGATCTGGCCAGCGGCGATCCACTGCTGACCCTGGGGCATCGTGAGCGCGTCGGGCGCTGGCTGTTCTACTTCCTGCACAGCTGGGACCTGCCGGCGATGCTGCGGCAGGAGACGGCCCGGTTGGGCGTGCTGCTGCTGTTGAGCACCGCCGGCACCGCGCTGTGCGCGACGGCTACGGTGATCGGTTATCGACGATTGCGGATGAAGGTCCGGCGTCGGCGCCGTTGATGCCGCGCGCTACATCCGCAGCCAGCGCGTGGACACCGCCACCAGCAGCAGCGCGATGGCCACACCGATGAATGCAGCGATCAGTCCGAAATGATGAGCGGCAAAGCCGATCAGCGCCGGGCCGGCCAGAATGCCGGCAAAGCCCAGCGTGGACACCGCGGTAATCGCCAAGGCACCGGGCATGCGGGTTTGGTGGCCGGCCAGCGAGAACAGCGCCGGCGCGATGTTGGCGCAGCCGAGGCCGACCAGCACATAACCGGCCAGTGAGACCTGCCAGGGCGTGACAAGCGTCAGCACCAGCACGCCACTGGCCGCGAGCAGGCCACCGAACACGATCGCGCGCTGGCGGCCTACACGTTCCACCCAGGCATCGCCAAGCAGGCGGGCCACGGTCATGGTCAGGGTGAAGATCACATAGCCGATGCCTGCCATGCGCGCATCGACGCTGCGCACGTCGCTGAGAAAGACCGCGCTCCAGTCCAGCATCGCGCCTTCGCCGAGGAACGCGACGAAGGCCAGCACACCGATGAACAGCACGATGCCGTGCGGCATGGCCAGCATTGGCGTGTCGTGCGGCATGCGCTCGCGGTGCCAGTGCGACGCCGACAGCAGCATCGCCAGCAGCATCGCGCCCACGCCGATCAGCACCGACCCGAGCGGTGGCAGCTGCAGGGACAGCAGTACGGTCATCATCGCTGCACCCAGGAAGCCGCCGATGCTGAAGAAGGCATGGAAGCCGGACATCATCACCCGCCGCGCTTCGCGCTCGACGACCACGGCCTGCACGTTCATCGTGCAGTCCATCGCCCCTACCGCGGCACCGAACACGAACAGCACCAGGCCCAGCAGCCACGCTGAACCGGCCAGGGCCAGGCCCGGCACGGTGAGGCAGATCAGCAGCGTGCTGGCCACCATCACCCGGCGGCAGCCCAGCCGCGCGGCCAGAATGCCCGCTGCCGGCATCGCCAGCAGCGAACCGGCACCCAGGCAGAGCAGCACCAGGCCGAGCGTGGCGTCGTTGATGTCCGCGCGTGCTTTGGCGAACGGTACCAGCGTCGCCCACAGTGCCGTGGCGAAACCGGGAATGAAGAATGCAGCGCGGGTCGCGTGCTGTTCGGCACGCGCGCGGTAGGCAACGGACATGGTCGGGCCGGTCAGGGTGGGCTGGGGTGCACGGCAATACCGGCAGCCAGGAAGCGCGCTGCCAGTGCGGGCGGGGCTGATGTGGTCAGCACCAGGTCGTCGATCTCGTCGAGGCCGGCGATCTGCCAGTGGCCACGGGCACCGAGCTTTTCGGTGGTGGCAGCGACGATGACGCGGCTGCTGCAGGCGACCATCGCGCGCTTCAGCGTGGCTTCTTCCGGATCCATCGCCCACACCCCGGTGTCGCCGTCCACTGCGCAGGGGCCCGGCAGATAGACGTCGGCGCGCAGGCGCTGCACCTGCGCCAGTGCCTCGGCACCGACCGCGCCACCGCCGCTGGCCAGGCGGCCGCCGATCAGCTGCACGGCCGTGTTTTCGTGGCAGCTGGCCGCCGTGGCGATCTGCGGCGCATTGGTGATCACCGTCAGCCCGAGTTCGGCCGGCAGCTGCTGGGCGATCACCAGGTTGGTCGAGCCGGCATCCAGCAGTACCACCTGGCCCGGCTGCAGCAGGGTGCAGACGCGGGCTGCCAGCTCGGCCTTGTCGCCGCGGTCGCGGGTCAGGCGCTCGCGCAGCGGGCGCTCCTTCGGCGGGGGCAGCACGGCGCCGCCATAGACGCGCTGGCACAGGCCTTGGGCGGCGAGTTCACGCAGGTCGCGCCGGATCGAATCTTCGGAGACGGCATAGCGGCGCGCCAGTTCCGCGGCGATCACGCGGCCCTGCTGGCGCAGTTCCTCGAGGATCTGCCGGGTACGTTCGGCGGGGAGGGGGCTGGAATCGGCGTTCATGGGACAAGTGTGCATATTCGTGCATGAACATGCAATAACGTGCATTTCTGGTCGATGTGTCCGGATCGCCCTCGTGGCCCGGCATCATGGCGGCTCTTGGCAAGGAATCGCAGATGTCCGCCACCGTTCACCGCAGGCTGCGCATCGGCGCGGACCAGTACACCGGCCACACCGTGGTCGATCAGCAGTTCCACGAATGCGATTTCTCCGGCGCCGACCTGACCGCCACCGAGTTCATCAACTGCAGCTTCTACGATGCCGACAGTCGCCTGGGTTGTCGCTTCAACGGCGCCACGCTGAAGGAAGCCAGCTTCCGCAGCTGCGACCTCAGCCTCTGCCATTTCAACTTCATCAAGGCGCTCGGCCTGGAGATCAGCGAGTGCCGTGCGCAGGGCGCGGACTTCAGCAACGCCAGCTTCATGAACCAGATCACCACGCGCAGCTGGTTCTGCAGTGCGTTCATCAAGAAATCGAACCTGCGCTATGCCAATTTTTCGCGGGTGACGCTGGAAAAGTGTGAGTTGTGGGAGAACTGCTGGGACGGTGCGAATGTGAGCGGTGCCAGCTTTGCCGGCTCGGACCTGTCCGGTGGCCAGTTCGAGGGCATCGACTGGAACAGCGCCAACTTCACCGACTGCAACCTGATCCATTCGGAGCTGGGCGAGCTGGACCTGCGCAGCACCAACCTGCGCGGCGCCACGCTGGATGTGCAGCAGGTGGCACTGCTGATGCAGCGCATCGGCATTACGGTGGTGCCCTGAAGCGGTCAGGCGAGCGGCGGCTCTGCAGGTTCATCACGCCGCGTAGGCGACCCAGCCCTTGAAGCTGAAACCTGCATAGAACAGCTCCACGCCCTCGAAACCGGCTTCCTGCAGCAGCGCGATCTCCTGCTCGGGTGCCAGCAGTGGTAGCCGCTCGGCGATGGCCTCGATCGCGCGCTGCGCATCGGCGTGTGCCACGCCGGACGCTTCGGCGAAGGCTGCGTAGCGCTGCAACCAGCGCCGCTTGCCGGCCGGATCCTGCGGCACGCTGTGGTGGGCCACCACCAGTGGCGCGCCGCGTTGCAGGCGCCTGTGCAGTTCACGCAGTGTGTGCTGGCGCTGCGCGGCATCGAGGAAATGCAGAGTCAGCAGGCAGCTGGCACCGTCGAAGCGCATGTCCGGCGCATCGTCGATATAGCCTTCCAACAGCTGCGCGCGCGATATCAGCGGGCCCAGTGTCTGCTCGGCCAGGGCCAGCATCGGCGCGGCCGGGTCGACCCCCAGCAGTTTCCAACCCGGTTGTGCCTCGGCGAAGGCCTTCAGCTCCAGCCCGCCACCGGCGCCGAGCACCAGCACGTGGCCCTGTGCTGGAACCCGTTCGGCCAGCAGCAACTGGCTCATCTGCTGCAGGGCGAGAAAGCCCGGCACCTGGCGGAGTGGGCCTTCGGCGTAGCGGGCTACCGCCTGCGGATCGGAGAACGTGGACATGCGCGGTTTCCTGCAACGGGCGACATACCACTGTAGCGCGGCGCGCAAGGGGGGCGCGCCGCTGCCGCACAGGCAGGTGAGCGCTCAGGCGGCTTCCGCTTGCAGCACATCCTGCAGCTGCACCTCGCCAAGGAAACCGCCGCTGCTGGTTGCCGTCCGCTGCGCCTCGATGGCGTGGGCGAACTGCACGCCGGCATCGTCCTCAAGTCGTTCGAACAGCTGCTGCAGCTTCGGGAAGTCGCGGCGGTCGACCACTTGGTGGTAGTCGTTCCAGCGGGCGATGCCGGCGAAGTAGGCGTCGGCAAAGCTGCGCTGTCCGCCCAGCAGCCAGGGGCCGTTGCCGATCATCTGCTCAAGCGCCTGATGCACGTGGCGTACTTTTTCCGTGCCGTAGCGGCGCAGGGCTTCGCCGTCGGCGCCTTCGGCATGTTCCAGCGCGTGCCAGAGCGGGGCATAGGCACCAAAGAAGCTGGTGTTGAGATAGGCCAGCCGCTGGTTGAGGCGGTCGAAGCCGGGCGTGCCCTGCGCGAAGCCCCAGCCCTGGGCCATGCCGCGCGCGGCCAGGTGGTTGAGGATGGCCAGGCTTTCGCTGATCAGTTCACCGTTGGCGGTGCGCAGGGTGGGCGTTTCTCCCAGCGGATTGAGGCGGCGATAGTCTTCGCCCTGTACCTGGCCGGGCATGTCGATGCGGCACAGCTGGTAGGGCTGGCGCAGCCATTCCAGGGCAACGATGGAGCCGAACGAGCAGCCCGAGGGCACGCCGTAGAAGAGGATAGGGGTCATGGCAGGTTTCCGGTTGAAGCCGCGGTGCGGCGGGTAGGTAAAGCGTGCCTGCATGGACATTGCGGAAGAAGGCATCCGAATGGCATCCTGAAGTCCACACATGTGGACAATGCGCATGCTCAACCTCAACGACCTGGCCCTGTTTGTGACTGCCGTGGAGCAGGGCGGCTTCGCCGCTGGCGGCCGTCATCTGGGCCTGCCGCGCTCGACCCTGAGCAAGCGTGTGGCATTGCTGGAGGAGCATCTGCAGGTGCGCCTGTTGCAGCGCAGTTCGCGCCGCTTCGCGCTGACCGAGATCGGGCAGGACTTCTTCGAGCGCACGCGCGCAGCGCTGTCTGAAGTGGATGCCGCCGAAACCCTGGTCCGTGGTCGCCAGGCCGAGCCCAGTGGCAGCGTGCGCATCAGCGCTTCGATTCCGGTGGTGCAGGACCAGCTCGCCGCCTGCCTGCCTGCGCTGGCACGCCGTTACCCGCGTCTGCGCATCGAGGTGGAAGTCAGTGACCGCTTCATCGATCTGGCGCAGGAAGGCATCGACATCGCCCTGCGCAGCCATTTCGGCCCATTGCCGGATTCGGGGCTGGTGCAGCGCGCGCTGGGCAGCGAACGCATTGTGCTGGTGGCGGCGCCCGCGTACCTGGCCGCCGCGCCTGCGCTGGATGCGCCGGAGCAGCTGCGCGGGCATGCCGGGCTGCTGACCGCGCGTCACGCAACGCGCTGGACACTGCAGGGGCCGGCCGCGCGCAGCGTGCAGGTGGAACCGCAGGTGGCCATGGTCGGCAACGAATCCCGGCTGCTGATCGCGGCGGCCGAAGCCGGTCTGGGCATCACCGTGCTGCCGCACAGCCTGTGTGCTGCGGCCATTGCCGCCGGCCGCCTGCAGCAGGTGTTGCCGCAGTGGTATGCCGGGGAGGTCACCACCAGCGTGCTGCTGCCGCATCGTCGCGGCCAGTTGCCGGGCGTGCGCGTGGTGGTGGACGCGCTGGTGGCGCATTACCAGCTCAGCGCAGCGCCTGCGCCAGCACCTGCCAGATCCATGGGTCCTGGCACTGCGAAACGTTGAAGCGCAGATGGTCGGCCGCGCGCTGCGACTGGCTGAAGGCATTGCCCGGTGCCAGCACGTTGCCCTCGCGCAGGCAGTGCCGCGCCCGTGCAGCGGCACCGCGGTCATCGGGCAGCTGGCACCCCAGGGACAGGCCGGCTTCCGGTTGCAGCGACGGGGTGATGCCCAGCGCGGCGCGGCCGGCCATGTGCGCAGACCGCCACATGCGCGGTGCTGTTGCACCTGCTGCTGTGGCGGCCAGCGCCGACGGTGCTCAGAACCGATAGCTGATGGTGCCGGTGACCACGCGCGGATAGCCGGCGAAGCAGTCGCCGAAGGTGCGGCAGGGTGCGTAGTAGCGCTTGCCGGTGAGGTTGGTGATGTTCAACCCCATCGTCCAGTCGGTCACCTGCACTTCCAGCAGCGCATCAGCCAGCGTGTAGCTGGGGGTGACGATACGCCCGCCGTTGCCCAGTGAGACCGTGTTGCCTACGTGGCGCACGCCCAGGCCCAGGCGCAGGCGCGCGGCATCATCCAGCTGGAAGCCTTTGGACACCCAGGCCGAAGCCAGGTCCTGCGGCGTATCGTTCAGGCGCTCGCCCACTTCCAGCGCGAAGTTGCTGCGGCTGACTTCGGCCTCGTTGCGTGCAACGGCGGCAGTGATGGTGAGGTCGTTGGCGAACTGGAACTGGCCTTCCAGCTCGATGCCCTTGGAGCGGATCTGGCCGGTCTGCACCACGTTCAGCACGTTGTCCGGATCGTTGGTCTGCCGGTTGGTTTCGGTGATGCGATAGGCCGCCATCGTCAGCAGCAGGTTGCGTGCCGGTTGCCACTTGATGCCGGCCTCGGCTTGGCGGCCACGCATCGGCTTGAAGGCCTGGCCGAACAGGTCCTGGCCGGACACCGGCAGGAACGATTCGCTGTAGCTCAGATAAGGCGACACGCCGGCTCCCACGTCGGCGATCAGGCCGGCGCGATAGGTGGTGGCGTTGTCGGTCTGGCTGGGCTGGCCCTCGGTCTTGGAGCGCGCATGGTCGCGACGTGCACCGAGCACCAGCGAGATGCGGTCGGCCCAGCGGATCTGGTCCTGCACATACAGGCCCAGTTGGGTGGAGGTCTGGTCGGGCTGGCGCTCCCAGCCGCGCACCGTCGGCGCCACCGACACCGGGTCGTAGATGTCGATCGGCGTGCCGGTGGCATCCAGGCGCTGCAGCTGTTCCTTGTACTGGCTGTAATCCACGCCGGCCAGCAGCAGGTGCTGGAAGGCACCGGTGGCGAAGTCGAACTGCAGTGCATTGTCGGCGCTGAGGATCTGCACGTCCGGGCGGGTGCCGTAGGCCGTGCGGTTGACCAGGCGGCGCGCAGCGTCGATGAACGGATCGGCCGGGTTGCTGTAGCTGTCCACGTACATCTGCTGCAGCGTGGTCTTGCCGTCGATGTAGCGCACGGTCGAGCGCAGGCTGAGCACATCGTTGAAGCTGTGGTCGAACAGTGCGGTCAGGCTGTAGACGCGCGAGTCGATGCGGTCGAAGTCGGGGTCACCGATGAAGGTGGACGGATCCAGGCGGCGCCCGGGCGGCGCCAGCAGGGTTGCCGCCAGGGGCAGGAACTGCTGGCTGGAGCCGGTCTTGTCATGCTGGTAGCTGGCCAGCAGGGTGAGGTTGCTGCGCTCGCCGCGCCAGCTGATCGACGGGGCCAGGTAGACGCGATCATCCTTGAGCGTGTCGGTCTGCATGTTCGACGCGCGCAGCAGCCCGACGAAGCGTCCGGCCACGGTGCCCTGCGCGTTCAACGTGCCGTTGAGATCGCCCTGCAGCTGGCGCCGGTCGAAGCTGCCGAGCTGTACGCCGAGCTCGCCGCGGGCCGAGGCGAAGGTGGGGCGCTTGCTCATCGCATTGATGATGCCGCCGGTGGCACCGGCGCCGTACAGCACCGAAGAGGGGCCGCGCAGCACCTCCACCCGCTCCAGACCGTAGATCTCTGGTCGTGCCAGTGGGCTGAAACCGTAGCTGCGGCGGAGGCCATCGAGGTACTGCACCGGGTCCAGGCCGCGCACCGAGGTGGCGTCGTTGCGGGTATCCAGGCCCCAGGCGTCGGCGGTGACGCCGGCGCTGTAGCGCAGCACTTCCTGCAGGTTGTGCGCGCCGCGATCGGTGAACAGCTGCTGGGTGACTACGCTGATCGCCTGTGGCGTCTGGGTCAGCGCGGTATCGGTCTTGGTCGCGGTGCTGGCGCGGTCGGCGACGACACTGACCCGGTCCAGGGTGCGCGCATCAGGCGCGTCATCGGCCAGGGCCAGCGGAGCGGTGAGACAGGCGGGAAGGCAGAGCGCAAGCGACAACAGGGTGCTGCGGGCGGGCATGGCGGTCGGTCCACAGGAGATCGCCGCGGATTATCGGGACCGGCAGCCCATGATGCAAATGATTCTCAATGGCGTGTCATTTGGAGATCATCCGCGCGTCACGCCGCGCATGCCGCGGTGGGCCCAGTATTGATCGCCCCCGCCCCCACGGAGACCGGCCATGTGGCTGCTCGATCATCTCTGGCCCGGCCGCAGAACCATGCCCGCCCCGGTTGCCGCCGAGCCGCCGGCGATGCCCCGCCGGCCCTGGCTCAAACGCCCCGCGCGGGCCGGCCGCAGCGGCATGGCACCCTGGCAGAAGGTCGCCGCGCCGCCACGCCGTACCCGGCACTAGGCCGGTCGGTCGGCCGGATGGTTCACGCCGTCGCTGACCGGAATCACGCCCAGCGCGAAGGGATCGATGCCCTCGAGGCAGGCGACGTTGTAGCCGTACTGGTCGGGGTTGGAACGCCGACGGTGGTGGGTGTAGATGCCGCACACATCGCAGAAGTAGTGCTCGGCCACATGCGTGTTGAACTGGTACAGCCGCAGATGGTTCCGCCCTCGCACCACCTGCAGCCCAGCGAGGGCGACGCTGGCAGCGATGGCGCCACGGCGGCGGCACATCGAGCAGTCGCAGCGGCGCGGATCAACGATGCCGTCCGGCAGGTCCAGCAGCAGTTCGACCGTACCGCAGTGACAGCGGGCGCGGTGCTGGGGTTGGACCGCAACACCGGCCACGGAGGTAATGCCCATCGATGCTCCTGGAAGAGGGGAAGGTGTGCAGAAAACAGCGTTGCAGACGGTGCGCCCACCCGCCTGAACGGGCCGTAGATGCCAGGGTGAACCGCTTGTGGCTAACTATGCGCCCCCGGGACCGCGACAGGATGCCAGTGAAAGCCGCAGGACGTTGGATGACAGGAAGTGTGATGGTACTGCTGGCACTGTGGGTGGCTGGCCTGCTGCTCTATCAGCTGCCGGGGCCGGGCTGGCTGGCGTCGGCTGTGGCGGTACTGTGGTTGTTGTCCGCCCTGTGGGCGTCCTGGCGGGTCGCCCGTGGCCATGGCACGCGACGGCTCGGCATGGCCTTCGGTGTGGCGCTGGCCCTGGCGCTGGGATGGTGGATGCTGCTGACCCCGCGCCAGGACCGCGTGTGGGCCGATGACGTGGCGCAACGCCTGCACGTGGTCTCCTTCGATGGGCGGCATGTGGTGCTGGACAATGTGCGCGATTTCACCTGGCGCAGCGAAACCGACTACGACGCGCGCTGGGTGCGCCGCACGTACGACCTGGACCAGCTGCGTTCGGCCGACCTGGTGCTTTCGTACTGGATGGGGCCGGCGATTGCCCACACGCTGATCTCGTTCGGCTTCGACGATGGCCGCCATGTCGTGTTCTCGCTGGAGATCCGCAAGGAACGCGGGGAATCGTTCTCGGCACTGGGGGGATTCTTCCGCAAGTTCGAGATGACCCTGGTCGCCTCCGAAGAGACCGACATCATCCGCACGCGGACCAACGCGCGTGGCGAGGATGTCTATCTGTACCGCCTGCATGGCATGGACCGCGCACAGTTGAAGGAACTGTTCGCTGCCTACATCGCGCAGGCGCGTGAACTGGACGCCAGGCCCGGCTTCTACAACACGCTGACCAGCAACTGCACCACCATCGTCTTCGATCTGGCCAGGCATATCGCGCCGCGGCTGCCTCTGGACTACCGCCTGCTGCTGTCCGGCTATCTGGCCGAGTACGCCCAGGAGGTCGGGGCATTGACGCCGGGGGTGCCGTACGCAGCGCTGCATGCCAAAGGCCGGATCACCCAGCGCGCGCTGGACCTGGATGACGGCAGCAACTTTTCCACCGTGATCCGCCAGGGCGTGCCCGGCACCGAGCAGGACCCGCAGTGATGCCCATGTCCGTACTTTCCCGCTGGCAGCGCGTGCTGCCGGCGTCGCTGGCGATCTTCATGCTGCTGGCCGGCAGCGGCTGCGCGATGGTCACCGTCAAGCAGGTCAAATCCAGTGACTCGCTGGTCAACAAGCGTGCCGATGTGCTCAACACCGGCAAGCTCAGCCCGGCGGCCCGGGAAACGCTGAGTGCGGCCGGGCTGGACGAGTCGCAGTGCGAGAAGGACTTCGTGGTCTGTCGCAGCACGCTGTTGATGACCGACGATCTCAACGTCGAACAGCGGCTGTCCGCGTTGTCCGAGCTGTGGGTGAAGGCCGCGTTGGCGCTGACCCCGAAGAAGACGGCGGCGGGCGACCCACCGATGAGCGATGCCGCACTGGATGCGTGGCTGGAAGCGGCGCGCTATGCCTACGCCTATCTGTTCTACAGCGGCCGTTCGCCGTCCGACCGCGCGTTCGAGGATCGGCAGACGCAGGTGCGCGACTACTACAACTATGCAGCCGAGAAGGCCGCGGTGGTCTTGTTCGTACGGGCGCGCGCCGCCGCGCTGGCCGGCGAGGACTATACGAAGCCGATCACGGTCGGCAGCTGGTCGCTGGCCTCCAACTACCAGCAGCTGGACCTGAAGAGCATCCCGGCGCAGCTGGTGCCCGCCGGTACGGTCAGCTTCGTCGGCCTGCGCAGTACCTATCGACGCGACGGTTTCGGTGCGGAGCTGGTGATGGTGATGGACCCGCCGAAGCTGGTCACTCCGGCGGTATCCGCAGATGGCCCGAAGGCGGAAGACGGGCAGGATGACGACAGCGACGCGCGTCGTGGTCGCCGCCATCGCCATGACGACGCGGTGCCGGAGTTCAGCGAGATGTCCTCGATCAACGTCACCGCGCTGTTGCGCTTCGAAGGCAGCACGCTGGAGGACGTGATGCGCACCCGCCGGGTCGAACTGGATGCCTACTCGCCCGAAGCGACCGAGCGCATCACCCTGCACGGCGAGCAGGTGCCGCTGGCCGGCAACTTCACTGCCGCCTATGGCCTGTGGCTGGCCCAGAGCGGCTTCGCCCGGCAGTCGCTGCGCACGCTGTTCGGCATGAGCGAGGGGATCGGGGAGCCGCACATCTACCTGATGCAGCCGTGGGATCCGAACCGCCGCATCATCTTCATGCTGCACGGCCTGGCCAGCAGCCCGGAGGCCTGGGTGAACCTGGCCAACGAGATCATGGGCGATCCCGAGCTGCGCCAGCAGTTCCAGGTGTGGCAGGTCTATTACCCGACCAACGCGCCGATCGCGCTGAACCGCTATGAGATCGCCAATGCATTCAACGACACGTTGAAGCACTTCGACCCCGATGGCAGCACGCGTGCATCGAGGGATATGGTCTACATCGGTCACAGCATGGGCGGCGTGTTGGCGCGCCTGCTGGTGAGCGATTCGGGCGACGTGCTGTGGAACGATCTGCTGGCCAACTACGACCTGCAGGGCGAACGACTGAAGCGCGTGCAGAACAAGCTGGGCCCGCTGCTGCATTTCAAGGCGCAGCCGAACGTTGAACGGGCGATCTTCATCGCCGCCCCGCATCAGGGCACCGACATCGCCGGCAACAGGGTCGGCCGCCTCATCGGCCGCCTGGTGCGCCTGCCCCTGACCATCCTGGGCAAATTCGAAGATGTGTTCCTGGCGCTGGCGCAGGCCGAGCAGCAGGTTGACGGTACGGCCAAGCCGAAGATTCCCAACAGCATCGACAACCTCAAGGCCAGCGATCCGTTCGTGAAGGCGGCCGCACAGCTGCCGATCGAAGCGGGCCTGAAGTACCACTCGATCATCGCCCAGCGCAAACCGGAACTGCCGCTGGAGAAATCCGACGATGGGCTGGTGCCGTACTGGAGCGCGCACCTGCCGGGAGCGCTGTCGGAGAAGGTCATCATCTCCGGTCACAGCGTGCAGGAGTCGCCCCAGGCCGTGCTGGAGGTGCGCCGCATCCTGCATCGGGACATCGATGACGTGGACGCGGCGGCCACGCCATGACCACGCCGCCCGGTAGCGCCGGGCCACGCCCGGCGGAATCAACCGGTGGCGTTACACCCGGCGTGCAATCAGCGTGGACAGCAGAGCCAGACCCAGGGTGATCGCCAGGCACAGCACGTAGCCGGTGTGCGGCCTGTCGTCCACGAACATGGCAAACAGCGCACCGGAGACGGCCAGCGCGGTGGTGACCGCCAGCGCCTCGCTCAACTGCAGGGCCGAGGTATTGGCTCCCTGCTCGTGCGGTGCCGAAAGGGACAGGGTCAGTACCGAAAGACTGGCGTAGATCATGCCCATGCCGAAGCCGGTCAGCGTCCAGCCGATCAGAGCCACCTGCAGCGGTACCGTGCGGAACAGCACCGCCAGCGTGGCCGCGATACCGATCGCCATCAGCGGCGTTCCCGCGCGCAGCAGCTGCTGGCGTGACCAGCCATTGCGCTGGTGGCCCTGCAGCCACGACCCGGCGAACCAGCCCAATGCCCCCAGGCTCAACACCGCGCCGGCCCCGCTGGGTGACAGCCCGCGCTCACGCTGCAGCAGCAGTGGCAGGTAGGCCTCGCAGGCGAAGAATGCTGCCGCGGCGATGCCGCGCAGCGCAATCACGCTGGGCAGGCCGCGATGCAGGCGCAGGGTGCCGGCGGGCAGCAGCCGCTGTACGCAGAACAGCAGCGCGAGCATCGCCGCAGCGATGCACAGCAAGGCCGCCATGCCTTGCTGCTGGCCCCCGAGATACAGCAGCAGCGCTGCCAGCGACGCGCCGCTGGCCCAGCGCACGACCCTGCTGCGATTGCCGCTGTCGCCTGCAGGCGAGGGCTGCAGGCGTGACAGTGCAGGTCGCAGCAGCAACGCAGCGGGCACCGCCAGCAGCGGCACGGCCAGGAACACCCAGCGCCAGCCCAGGTGCTGCACGATGAGCCCGCTCGCGGCCGGGCCGATCATCGACGGCACCACCCAGCCGGCGGAGAACGCTGCGAACACCTTCGGGCGCAGAGGTTCGGGGTAGGTACGGCCGACCATCACATACAGCGAGACCGAGATCGCACCCGCGCCCAGGCCCTGCAGCAGCCGCCCGGCCACCAGCACCCCCATGCGCGTGGCCAGGCCGGCCAGCAGCAGGCCCAGCACGAAACACGCCAGGCCCCACCACAGCGGCCGCGCCGGCCCGTGCCGGTCGGCCCAGAGGCCGGCGAGTGTCATGCCGATGACGCTGGTAGCGAGGGTGCCGCCGAAGGCCAGCGCGTACAGCCGAAGCCCGTCGAGCGCGGCGGCGACGGTGGGCATGGCCGCGGCAACCGCCAGCGCTTCGAAAGCGTGCAGCGAGACCAGGGCGACCATGCCCAGGGTGGTCGCACGATAGCGCGCGGACAGGATGGAGGGTTCGGCAGGAGGGGAGGCGTCGGCAGCGGATGGAATCGGGGTCATGCGGAAGGTCTGCGATGCCGCGCTTGTCATCCGGCGGCGAAGATCGCAGCATGACACCTGAACTATAGTTGAGGTCAAGCAATGGTGTCGCAGGAACTGAGTGTGGGTGAGGTGTCGCAGCGCAGCGGCGTGGCCGTATCCGCGCTGCACTTCTATGAGCGCAAGGGCCTGATCAGCAGCCTGCGTACCTCGGGCAACCAGCGCCGCTTCAGCCGCGACGTGCTGCGCCGGCTGGCGGTGATACGCGTTGCACAGCGTGTGGGCATGCCGCTGGAGGCGGTGGCGCGTGCTTTCGAGAGCCTGCCGCAGGGCAGGGCACCGACCAAGGCCGACTGGGCCACGCTGTCCGCGCGCTGGCGGACCGAGCTGGATGAGCGCATCCACATGCTGCAGCTGCTGCGTGACGAGTTGACCGGGTGCATCGGTTGCGGTTGCCTGTCACTGAAGCGCTGCCGGCTGGCCAACCCCGAGGATGTCCTCGGGGAGCGCGGTGATGGTCCGATGCGCTGGGGCTGAGGCCCCGGCACATCGGAGGGCGCGCCAGGCTGGATCATGCATCACCAGACGGTGATCGTTTCACCGCTCAGGATGCCTTCCACCGCGCGCTGGTACGCCAGTGCCGCGCGCTGGGCGGTCACTGCTTCAAAGCCGGGGAAGTAGGGCGCGTAGGCGTCCATTGATTCGACCAGCACATTCGGGCTGACGACATTGATGCGCAGCCCGCGTGGCAGCAGTTCCAGGGCCGCTGCACGCACGAATCCTTCCAGTGCGGCGTTCACCGAGGTTGCATTGACGCCATCGCGGATCGGCTGGGCACTGACGATGCCGCTGGTCAGGGTGATCGAGCCACCGGCGGTGAGATGATGTTGTGCGGCCAGCGCCAGCCGTACCTGCCCGAGCAGCTTGTCCTGCAGGCCGACGTTGAACCGTTCCGGGGTCATGTCGCGCAGAGGACCAAAATGCAGTTTGCCTGCGGTGGAAATCACCGCATCGACCGCGCCGGTGCGGGCAAACAGTTCGTTGACGCTGGCATCGTCGGTCAGATCGACGCGCAGCGTGCCGCTGCTGCGCCCGGCGTCCAGGATCTGGTGCTGCTGGCCGAGCTGGCGCGCGACGGCCTGGCCGAGCGTGCCGGTGGCGCCCACGAGAAGAATCTTCATGACGGTTCCTTGCTGGGGGAGATGAAGCGCAGTCTGCGCCGTGACGACGCGGTTTGGTAAGCCGCTTATGATTCACAGATTGCTAACCAGGACTTTGCAATGGACATGCTGCGCTGCATGCAGGCCTTCGTCGCCGTGGCCGAGCGCGGGAGCTTCGCCGCTGCCGCCGAGCACCTGCAGGTGTCTGCGGTGATGGTGGGCAAGTACATCCAGCAGCTGGAACGGCACCTCGGCACCGCGCTGCTGCAGCGGAACACACGGCGGCAGCGCCTGACCGAGGCGGGCAGCGCTTATCTGGCCGGTTGCCGGCAGGTGCTGGAGCAGGTGCAGCAGGCCGAGGCGGACGTGGCCGGCCTGCAGCTGCAGCCGCGTGGCGTGTTGCGGGTCAGTGCTCCCACCACATGGGGCAGCTGCGTGCTGGCGCCGCGGTTGGCCGAGCTGCTGCGTGCACAGCCGCTGCTGAACATCGAACTTGATCTCAGCAATCGCCGGGTGGACCTGATCGAAGACGGCTTCGATGCGGCGATCCGGGTCGGTCCGCTGCCCTCGGCGGACATCGTGGCGCGTCCGCTGCCCCCCTATGCGATGAGCCTGTGCGCAGCGCCGTCGTACCTTCGCCGGCGAGGCACGCCGCGGACGCCCGCGGATCTGCAGGGACACGATTGCCTGAGCCACCTGGCCTGGCGTGGCGGGCACGGTTGGCAGCTGGCCGGTGGCGAGCATGTGGACTGGGAGGCGCGGCTCACCAGCAATGACGGCTTTGCGCTGCGTGAGGCCGCCGTGGCGGGGGCCGGGTTGATTCTGCAACCGACGGCGCTGCTGGCCACGGAGATCGCTGCGGGCCGGCTGAAACCGCTGCTGCGCGACCATCTGCCGGCGCCGCGGCCGATGCATCTGATCTATCTGCCGGACCGTCGCCCGCGCCCGCGCCTGCAGTGCTTCGTCGACTTCGTCATGACCACGTTGGGGCAATGAGCATCGGGGGCGATGGGGTCAGATCCCTTTGCCCCGGCAGAGGGATCTGACCCCAGGGAATCAGTCGTTTGCCGCTGACAGTTCCTGGCCGCGCACCTGTGCGGCGCGCAACGCGGCATCCACCAGTGCCTCGAAGCCTCCGGCCTGGAAGCGCTCGATCGCTGCCTGGGTGGTGCCGTTGGGCGAGGTCACGCGACGGCGCAGCTCGGCGGGGCTTTCGCCCGCTTCATCGAGCATGCGCGAGGCGCCGAGCAGCGTCTGCACCACCAGCGTGCGTGCGGCGTCGGCGGACAGACCCTGGGCGATGCCTGCCGCCTCCATCGCTTCGGCGAGCAGGAACACATAGGCCGGACCGCTGCCGGAGACAGCGGTGACCGAATCCATCAACGGCTCGCTGTCGATCCATACCGTGCGTCCGGCACTGGCCAGCAGGTGCTCTGCCTGCGCGCGCTGCGGTGCATCCACTGCCGGTGTTGCGTACAGGCCGGTGACGCCGGCACCGAGCAGCGCGGGCGTGTTGGGCATGGCGCGCACCACCGGCAACGTGCCGCCCAGCCAGCGCTGCAGCTGCGTGCTGGTGATGCCGGCGGCGATCGAGACCACCAGCGGTCGGTTGTCCTGCGCCAGCGACTGCAGCGACTGGCAGACGTCGCGCAGTACCTGTGGCTTGACCGCCAGCAGCCAGGTCTGGCCCTGCGCGGCGGCCGCGCTGGCGCTGTCGTGGGTATGCACGCCGAAGTCGCTGGCAAGCGCATCGCGCACGGCGGCTACCGGCTCGGCCACGTGGATGTGTGTGGCAGGCACGCCCTGGCGGATCAGGCCGGCGATCAGGCTGCGCGCCATGTTGCCGCCGCCGATGAAGGTGATGGAATCTGCTGCCATGGAAGTCTCCTCGAAATGTCAGGCCGGCCGCGGACGGGCGCCGAACAGGGCGGTGCCGATGCGCACCAGGGTGGCACCTTCGGCGATCGCATCGGTGTAGTCGCTGCTCATGCCCATCGAAAGGGTATCGACCTGCGGGAAGCGGTCGGCCAGTGTCTGGAAAAGTGTGCGCATGCGCACGAATGCGTCGCGGCGGCGATCCGCCTCCGGCCACGGCGCCGGGATCGCCATCAGACCCCGCAAGCGCAGGCCGGGCTCGGCGGCGATGGCCTCGGCCAGGGCCTGGACGTCCTCTGGCGCGCAGCCGTGCTTGCTGGATTCATCATCGATGTTGACCTGGATCAGCACGTTCAGCGCTCCGCGCGCCGCCGGTCGATGGCGGGCCAGCGCGGTCACCAGCTTGGGACGGTCCACGCTCTGTACCCAGTCGAAATGCGTGGCCACCGCTTCGGCCTTGTTGGACTGCAGATGGCCGATCAGGTGCCATTCCAGGTCAAGGTGCTGCAGCGCCTGCATCTTGGCCAGCGCCTCCTGCACGTAGTTTTCGCCGAAGGCGCGCTGGCCCTGTGCAGCAAGGGCGGCCACGGCCTCGGCGGGTTGGGTCTTGGAGACCGCCAGCAGGCGCGGCGGCGCGCGTCCGGCGGCCTCGGCCGCGGCGCGCAGGGTGCTCAGGATCTGGGGCAGGGCAGTGGCCACGTAACGCGTTCCAATCGATCAGGAGGCTATACTGCCGCCCGGGGAAAGATCCTTCCAGTCGAAGCCGTTATTGGGGAGTAGCCGCTCATGGATATCGCCGAGCTGTTGGCGTTTTCCGTAAAGAACAAAGCGTCCGACCTGCACCTGTCCGCAGGCCTGCCGCCGATGATCCGCGTGGACGGCGACGTTCGCCGCATCAACATCCCGGCACTGGACCACAAGCAGGTCCATGCGCTGGTGTACGACATCATGTCCGACAAGCAGCGCCGCGACTACGAGGAATTCCTCGAAGTGGACTTCTCGTTCGAGATCCCGTCGCTGGCACGTTTCCGCGTGAATGCGTTCAACCAGAACCGGGGTGCGGGCGCGGTGTTCCGTACCATTCCGTCGGAGGTGCTGACGCTGGAGGATCTGGCCTGCCCGCCGATCTTCCGCGAACTGATCCAGCAGCCGCAGGGCCTGATCCTGGTGACCGGCCCGACCGGTTCGGGCAAGTCGACCACGCTGGCCGCGATGATCGACTACATCAACAAGAGCGAATACGGCCACATCCTCACCGTCGAGGATCCGATCGAGTTCGTGCACACCTCGCAGAAGTGCCTGATCAACCAGCGCGAAGTGCACCGCGATACGCATGGCTTCAACGAGGCCCTGCGCTCGGCACTGCGAGAAGACCCGGACATCATCCTGGTCGGCGAACTGCGCGACCTGGAAACCATCCGCCTGGCGCTGACCGCCGCGGAGACCGGCCACCTGGTGTTCGGCACCCTGCACACCAGTTCGGCGGCCAAGACCATCGACCGCATCATCGACGTGTTCCCGGCCGGCGAGAAGCCGATGGTGCGCTCGATGCTGTCCGAGTCGCTACGCGCGGTGATCTCGCAGGCCCTGTTGAAGAAGGTGGGCGGCGGCCGTACCGCCGCGTGGGAGATCATGGTGGGCACGCCGGCCATCCGCAATCTGATCCGCGAAGACAAGGTGGCGCAGATGTACTCGGCGATCCAGACCGGTCAGCAGCAGGGCATGATGACGCTCGACCAGCACCTGCAGGACCTGGTCAAGCGCAGCCTGATCACCCGCAACCAGGCGCGCGAGTACGCCAAGGACAAGCGACTGTTCGAGTAAGGCAAGGCAGAAGCGGGCCCCGGCGCGCGACCGCGCCGGCGACTCCGCGATGTTCCGACCATCGACTGAAGCCTGGCACATGCCTCCTGGGAGCCTGCCGTGAACACCACCGCCACCACCATCGATTTCACCTCCTTCCTCAAGCTGATGGCGCACCAGCGCGCCTCGGACCTGTTCATCACCGCGGGCATGCCGCCGGCGATGAAGGTCAATGGCAAGATCGCGCCGATCACGCAGACACCCCTGACGCCGCAGCAGAGCCGCGACCTGGTGCTGAACGTGATGACGCCGGCACAGCGCGAGGAATTCGAGAAGACCCACGAATGCAACTTCGCCATCGGCCTGTCCGGTGTCGGCCGTTTCCGCGTGAGCTGCTTCTATCAGCGCAACCAGGTGGGCATGGTGCTGCGTCGCATCGAGACCCGCATTCCGACCGTGGAAGAACTGAGCCTGCCGCCGATCATCAAGACGCTGGCGATGACCAAGCGCGGCATCATCCTGTTCGTCGGTGCGACCGGTACCGGCAAGTCCACGTCGCTGGCAGCGATGATCGGTTATCGCAACCAGAATTCCACCGGCCACATCATCACCATCGAGGATCCGATCGAGTTCGTGCACAAGCACGAGGGCTGCATCATCACCCAGCGCGAAGTGGGCATCGATACCGACAGCTGGGAGGCCGCGCTGAAGAACACGCTGCGCCAGGCGCCGGACGTGATCATGATTGGTGAGGTGCGTACCCGCGAAGGCATGGACCACGCCATCGCCTTCGCCGAAACCGGCCACCTGGTGCTGGCGACCCTGCACGCCAACAACGCCAACCAGGCGATGGACCGCATCATCAACTTCTTCCCGGAAGACCGTCGCAACCAGCTGCTGATGGACCTGTCGCTGAACCTCAAGGGCGTGGTGGCCCAGCAGCTGGTGCCGTCCCCGGATGGCCGCTCGCGCAAGGTTGCGATGGAGATCCTGCTGGGCACGCCGCTGGTGCAGGACTACATCCGCGACGGCGAGATCCACAAGCTGAAGGAAGTGATGAAGGAATCGGTCCAGCTGGGCATGAAGACCTTCGACCAGAGCCTGTTCGAGCTGTACCAGGCCGGTGAGATCAGCTACGAGGATGCGCTGCGGTATGCCGATTCGCAGAACGAAGTGCGGCTGCGCATCAAGCTGAGCCAGGGCGGTGACGCGCGCACCCTGTCGCAGGGGCTGGACGGCGTGGAAATCTCCGAGATCCGCTGAAGCAGCAGGGGACGGCAGCCGGGCATCGCCCGGCGCCGCGGAAGATCACCGGGATGGCCGGATTCATGAAATCCAGTCATGACCGACTGCGGCGCAGCCGGTTCAATCCGATGGGGCCGCAGGCGTATCGTCAGCGCTCCCCCCTCTGGAGCATGACAATGCAGACACGTGAACTCGGCCGCAGCGGCCTGAAGGTTTCCGCCCTCGGCCTGGGCTGCATGGGCCTGAGCCACAGCTACGGCAAGCCCGTGGAACTGGAGCAGGGCGTCGCGCTGCTGCACGCAGCCGTGGAGCGCGGGGTCACCTTCTTCGACACGGCCGAGGTGTACGGCCCGTACACCAACGAGGCACTGCTGGGCAGGGCGCTGGCGCCGCATCGGGACCGGCTGGTGATCGCCACCAAGTTCGGTTTCAGGAATGCCCAGGCCGATACCGGGCTGGACAGTCGCCCGGAGAACATCCGTGCCGTGGCCGAAGCCAGCCTCAAGCGCCTGCGTACCGACCACATCGATCTGTTCTACCAGCACCGTGTCGATCCCAACGTGCCGATTGAGGACGTCGCCGGTACCGTGCGCGACCTGATTGCCGAAGGCAAGGTCGGCCACTTCGGGCTCTCCGAAGCGAGTGCGGCCACCGTGCGCCGCGCACATGCCGTGCAGCCGGTGGCTGCGGTGCAGAGCGAGTACTCGCTGTGGTGGCGCGAGCCGGAGCGCGAACTGCTGCCGACCCTGCAGGAGCTGGGCATCGGCTTCGTACCATTCAGTCCGCTGGGCCGGGGCTTCCTGACCGGTACGATCAATGCAGAGACCACGTTCGAGGCCGACGACTTCCGCAACACCGTGCCGCGTTTTGAAGTCGAGGCGCGCCGGGCGAACCAGGCGCTGGTGGACCGGATCAGCGCCATTGCCGCCGCCCGCGGTGCCACCCCGGCACAGGTGGCATTGGCCTGGCTGCTGGCGCAGGCGGACTGGATCGTGCCGATTCCGGGCACCACCAAGGTGCATCGCCTGGAAGAGAACCTGGGTGCGGTGGACCTGCAGCTGTCGAGCGAAGAACGGCAGCGCATCGCGCAGGCGCTGGACGAGGTGTCGATCGTCGGCGAGCGCTACAACGCCCAGCGTGCGGCGCAGGTCAAGGGCTGATCGAGGTGGGTGCGGGCCCTGGGCCCGCACTCATCCGTCCATCATCGGCCCGCGCAGGGCATCAAGCACCGTGCGCATCGCCAGGGTCACGTGGTGGCGCGAGGGGTAGTACGCGTAGTAGCCATCGAACGGCGGGCACCAGTCGTCCAGCACCGACTGCAGGCGGCCATCGTCCAGCATCGGCAGGATCTGGTCTTCCGGCAGCCAGGCCAGCCCGCTGCCGGCCAGTGCCGCGCTACGCGTCATGCCCATCGTGTTGAAGGTCCACTGCCCGCTCACGCGCACGCTCAGTTCCTGGCCATCCTGGCCGAAGTCCCATGGCATCAGTCCGCCATGGGTGGGCAGGCGCAGGGTGATGCAGTTGTGGCTGGCCAGGTCGTGCGGGTGCGCGGGGGCGGCGTGCCGACGGAAGTAGCCTGGGGCACCGACCACGCGCATCCGCAGCGGCGGGCTGATGGGCACCGCGATCATGTCGCGTGCCAGGCGCTCGCCGAGGCGGATGCCGATGTCATAGCGCTCGGCGACGATGTCGGCCAGGCCGTAGTCGGTGGTCAATTCGATCTTCAGGTCGGGGAAGCGCTGCAGCAGGGGGGCCAGCCGCGGCCACGCCAGATACTCAGCGGCGTGGCCGGTGGCATTGATGCGGATGGTCCCGGCGGGGCGGTCGCGGTACTCGGCCAGCGCGGCCAGCTCGTGTTCGATCTCGGCCAGGCGCGGTGCCAGCGTGGCGAGCAGGCGGGCGCCAGCCTCCGTGGTGGAGACGCTGCGGGTGGTCCGGGTCAGCAGGCGCACCCCGAGCCGCTCCTCGAGGCCGCGCATGGCATGGCTGAGCGCGGACTGCGAGACACCCAGCTGGGCGGCCGCGCGGGTGAAGCTGCCCTCGCGGGCGACGTGGACAAAGGCCTGCAGGTCGTTGAGGTTTTCGCGCGGCATGCGGGAATGATACGGCGCCGCCGCTGCCCGCTGTGGCGTGTGCCGACGCTGTCGATTTCCGGCTTCCGGGTTCGTCGTACCGGTACAACCCACGCAAGGAGCTTGCGCATGAGCACTGAAAAGCCCAAGGGCCCGGCCTCGTACTTCCCGTCCATCGAGAAAACCTACGGCCAGCCGGTGGCCCACTGGTTCGGCCTGCTGTCGAAAAAGAACGGGCTGAAGCACATGGAACTGGTCGGCTTCCTGAAGAGTGAGCATGGGCTGGGCCATGGCCACGCCAACGCGCTGGTGGCGCATCACCTGGCCGGGAAGGACTGATTCAGGGCGGGTGTCAGGCAGGGCGGCGCATCCAGCTGAACGATTTCATCTGCAACTGTCATGCGGATCGTGTCTAATACCGCCTCCCCCGCTGTCCCCCCCACCCGCATGTCCCATCCTTCCCATGGCCCCGCGCCGTGCGACGACGCTGACGGCCACCTGGTCACCGCCGGTCCGTTGACTCCGCCGCCGGACAGCGCCGGTACCACCGCCGACGAAAAAGCGCTGCGCCACTCGGTGGCCGAGGACGTGCAGGGCATGGTGCTGGCGACCATGGTGGCCTCGCTGGGCCTGGCCATCTTCGCCAAGGGCGGGCTGATGATCGGCGGCATGGCCGGCATGGCCTTCCTGCTGCACTACGCGATGGGCTGGAACTTCGGGCTGGTGTTCGTGCTGGTCAATCTGCCCTTCTACTGGGTGGCGCTGCGGCGCATGGGCTGGGAGTTCACCCTGAAGACCTTTGCCGCGGTCACCGCCTGCGGCGTGCTGACCGATCTGCTGCCGCGCTGGATCGATTTCTCGCACATCCATCCGCTGTATTCGGCGATCGTCGGCGGCGCGCTGTCGGGGCTGGGCATCCTGTTCTTCATCCGCCACCGCGCCAGCCTGGGCGGCATCGGCATCCTGGCGGTCTACCTGCAGCGCACCCGTGGCTGGAGCGCCGGCAAGGTGCAGATGTCCTACGATGCCTGCCTGATGATCGCCGCGTTCTTCGTGCTTTCGCCGTCCAAGGTGATGTATTCGGCGATCGGCGCGGTGGTGCTCAGCCTGGTGCTGATGTTCAACCACCGGCCCGGCCGTTACATGGGCGTGTAAGCGCGCCGTCCGCGTTCGCCGGGCATGGCCCGGCGCTACCGGAACCGGTACGTGGTAGCGCCGGGACATGCCCGGCGGGTGTGGATCAGCGGGCGACGGGTAGCGCCGGGCCATGCCCGGCGGATCCGGATCAGCGGGCGACCGGTAGCGCCGGGCCATGCCCGGCGGATCGGGATCAGCGGGCGACGGCCTGCAGCCATGGCGGTGACAGCTTCAGCAGCCGCGCATGCACCGGGCAGTCCGCGGCGTGCGCACCCGGCAGGTAGCCCAGGCTCATCAGGAACTCGCCGGTGATCTCGCCGCCGGTGAAGCGGAAGGTCTTCTTGAACAGCTTCACCCAGTCGGCCTTGCTGCGTGGGTGATGCGCGTCCAGCCAGGCGGCGAAGCTGCCGTGGTTCGCACGCAGCTGCTGGATCACCTGTGCGTTGTGGATCGCGGCAAGCACTTTCAGGCGGTTGCGGATGATGCCCGGGTCCGAGAGCAGGCGCTCGATGTCCTGCTCGGCATAGGCGGCGACCCGGTCCACGTCGAAGGCATCGTAGGCCGCGCGGAATCCTTCCCGCTTCTTCAGGATGGTCTCCCAGCTCAGGCCGGCCTGGTTGATCTCCAGCACCAGCCGCTCGAACAGCTCGCGCTCGTCGCGCTGCGGGAAGCCGTACTCGTGCGCGTGGTAGTAGTCGTGCACCGGGTGGCCGGGGGCGATCAGGCAATATCCGGACAAGGCGAACTCCTGCGGTACGGGGTGGTCATTATGCGCGCCGTGACCGGCAGGTGCAGGCATCGGGGGCGACCAGCGGCTAGAATGGCGGCATGCCCGCAACGCCCACTTCCCTCGCCGATCACCTGCTCGTCGCGCTGCCGTCGCTGCTCGACGCGACCTTTGCCCGCAGCGTCGCGCTGATCTGCCAGCACGACGAGAACGGGGCGATGGGCGTGCTGGTCAACCAGCCGTCCGAGTACACGCTGGGCGAGGTGCTGTCGCAGATGGACATCGCCACCAGCGATGGCGACCTGCAGGCGCGCATGGTGCTCAACGGCGGGCCGGTGCATCCCGAGCGCGGGTTCGTCATCCACGACGATGCGCGGCCCTGGGATTCCAGCCTGACGGTGGGCGAGGGCCTGTACCTGACCACGTCGCGCGACATCCTCGAAGCAATGGCCCGCGGCGAAGGCCCGGCCAATGCCGTGGTGACCCTTGGCTGTGCCGGATGGGGCGCCGGGCAGCTGGAAAGCGAGCTTTCCGAGAACAGCTGGCTGACCGTGCCGGCCGACGCCGAACTGGTATTCCAGCTGCCGCTGGAGCAGCGCTGGCAGGGCGCGGCCTCGCGCATCGGCGTGGATCTGTTCCGGCTTACCGATTACAGCGGCCATGTCTGAGCCGGCCGCCCTCCGTCGCGATGGCACCGTGCTCGGCTTCGATGTCGGCGCGCGACGGATCGGCGTGGCCATCGGCAGTGCTTTCGCCGCGCACGCGCGTGCCGTGGCCGTGGTCGACGTGCACGGCAACGGCCCGGACTGGGCGGCGATCGAACGCCTCATCAAGGAATGGAAGCCCGATGGCCTGGTGGTCGGCGATCCGCTGACGCTCGACGGCCAGGACCAACCCAACCGCAAGCGCGCGCAGGGCTTTGCCCGCCAGCTGCGGGAACGATTCAAGCTGCCGGTGGTGATGATCGACGAGCGCTCAAGCTCGGTGGAAGCCGCCCGCCGCTTCGCCGTCGAGCGCGCCGAAGGGCGCAAGCGCCGCCGTGATGCGGCCGCGCTCGATGCGGTGGCTGCGGCGGTGATCATCGACCGCTGGCTGTCCTCGCCGGACGACGCCACTCCCATTCCCTGACTGCACGATTCCCGCCATGACCGCCCAGCAACTCGATGCCTCCGGCCGCCTGCGCCACCTGCTGACTCTTGAAGGCCTGCCCCGCGACACCCTGCTGCAGCTGCTCGACCGCGCGGGGCAGATCCGCGATGCGGCGGTCGGCCGCGTCGGCAACAAGCGGCACGTGCTGGCCGGTTCTGCGGTGTGCACGCTGTTCTTCGAACCGTCCACCCGCACGCGCAGTTCGTTCCAGCTGGCCGCGCAGCGCCTGGGCGCCGACGTGCTGAACTTCGACGCGTCGACCTCGTCCACGCGCAAGGGCGAAACCGCCTGCGACACGCTGCGCAACCTGGAAGCGATGGGCGTGCGCGGCTTCGTGGTGCGCCATCCCGATGATGGTGCCGTGGCCGCACTGGCCGAAGCGGCGGGCGAGGGCACCGCCCTCATCAATGCCGGCGATGGGCGCAGTTCGCACCCCACGCAGGGCCTGCTGGACATGCTGACCCTGCGCCAGGCCAAGGGTCCGGATTTCTCGAAGCTGAAGGTGGTGATCGTCGGCGACGTGAAGCACTCGCGCGTGGCCCGCACCGACCTGCACGCACTGCGCACGCTGGGCGTGGGCGAGATCCGCGTGTGTGGCCCGCAGTCGCTGCTGCCGGATGACGAGACCCTGAAGGGTTGCGTGGTGGGCGAAGATTTCGATGCGATGCTGGAAGGGGTCGACGCACTGATGATGTTGCGCCTGCAGCGCGAGCGCATGGAAGAAGGGCTGGTGCCGTCGCTGGAGCAGTATCACGACCAGTACGGACTGACCCGCGAACGCCTGGCCCGCGCCGGCAAGGACGCCGCGGTGCTGCACCCCGGCCCGATCAACCGCGGCGTGGAAGTGACCGACGACGTGGCCGATGGCCCACAGTCGTGGGTGCTGCGCCAGGTCGCCAACGGCGTCGCCGTGCGCATGGCCGTGCTGGAAACCCTGCTGGGCTGAACCCCGCTTTGGCAGGTGCCAACCTCGGTTGGTACTGCTGTTGTGGTGGGTGCCAACCTTCGTTGGCACTGTTGTTGTGGTGGGTGCCAACCTTGGTTGGCACTGGCCTACCCGGGCGAAGGTGATTTCCCTATGTTCATGGAACATGCGCCCGCCCATGCTCTTCTGCATGAACAGCGCCCGCCTCCTGCTAGGCCGTCATTCCAGTGTCGGCCAGAGCTACATGCTCACGACGAACGTGCATGGCCGGGCGGCTCTGTTCGCCAATGAAGCCGTTGCGGTTACCGCCATGCAGGAGTTCCAGCGTCTGGACCTGGAAGGTCTGACCCATTCGATCGCCTACGTGGTCATGCCGGATCACGTTCACTGGTTAATGCAGCTGCGCGTGGCATCGCTCGACGTTGTAATGAAGCGCTTCAAGTCGCGTACAGCCGTGCACGCAAACCGGTTACTGGGCAGGGTGGGGCGCTTCTGGCAGTCCTGCTATCACGATCATGCGATCCGCTCTGATGAATCGCTGCTCCGGCACGCAATGTATGTGATGGCGAATCCGATCAGGGCGGGGCTGGCAACGCGGCTGGGTGAGTACCCGCATGCGTGGTGTGAGTGGGAACTCGAAGGTTCCTGTGCCAAGGCGGAGTTCATCGGCGCGGACAGATAGTGCCAACCAAGGTTGGCACCCACCGGAACCTGCCTCCAACCTCAGTTGGCACCCACCGGAACCTGCCTGCAACCTCGGTTGGCACCCACCGGAACCTGCCTGCAACCTCAGTCGGCACCTACCGGAACCTGCCTCCAACTTCGGTGGGCATCTACTGAAACCAGGCTTCAACCCAGGTTGGCAACTACCAGCAGCTGCAGCTCAGCGCTTCTGCGCGAACAACCACGCCCACATCGCCGCATCGGCGTAGGTGGCATCCCAGGCGTTATGGTTGCCTTGCGGATACTCGGTGTAGCGCACGTCGGTGGCACCGGTGGCCTGGAACGCGGCGTGCAGGTGGCGGTCGTCGTCCGGTGGCACCACATCGTCAAGCGCACCATGGAAGATCCAGATCGGCGTGTGCCGCAGGCGCTGTGCAATCGCGGCATACGGATCGGCTTCGTTGGCGACCTGCTCCACGAACAGGGTCGGCCGCACCGCGCGCGGTGCCAGCACCGCGCCGCAGACCGGCACGATCGCCGCGAAACGGCGCGGGTCATCCAGTGCGATGTTCCAGCTGCCGTAGCCGCCCATCGACATGCCGGTCAGGTACTGCCGGGCCGGATCGGCGCCGAACTCGGCGAGGGTGGCGTCAAGCGCGGCCAGGGCCACCCGGTTGTTGCGACCGCTCCATTCCTCGTGCCCGGGAACCTGCGGGAACACCACCAGCGCCGGGAAGTCGCGGTGGTCGCGCAGGTACGGGCCGAGTCCGGCGTGGGTCTGCTTCACGCCATCGCCGCCACGCTCGCCAGAGCCGTGCAGGAACAGGATGACGGGCACATCGACCGGCGCGGCACCCTGCTGCGCTGGACTACGCGGCTGCACGCCCGCCGGAATGAACACCTGGTAATAGGCCGTTCGGCCATCCACCTTCACCGCACGCGCCTCGAAGCGTCCGTGCGTACGTTCGGCGGTGCTGGCGCAGCCTCCCACCATCAGGACCAGCAGCAGCGGCAACCAGCGTGCAAGCAGACGAACCATGGAGGCGTTTCCTGATCTGGAATCGTTTTCATGGTAGTCCAGTCGCGCCTGGCCAGCATCGTGCAGCGCGTCACTCCGGCCGGGGGGCGCTGGCGACGATGTCCAGCTGCTCCTGCGCTTCAGCGTTGCCTTCGGCGGCGGCGGCCCGTACCTGTGCCAGATCCGGGTGCAGCACCACCAGCAGCGGGTTCTCGCACACCGGGCAGTCGTACTCGGTGGCGTCCTCGTCCAGCTCCATCACCATTGCCCGCGAACTGCCCTTCCATTCGCATGCGGCGCAGGTATGCAGCTGGTCGCGCCAACCCGGCTGGAAGTAGTTTTCGATCGTGGTTGCCATGGGGTGTTCCAGTGGGAATGGGCCCCGCGCCCCGACTGGGGCAGCAGGGGCGCAGGTCGGTCAGTGCAGCAGCACCAGGGTGGCCAAGCCAAGGAAGGTGAAGAAGCCCATCGAATCGGTCACGGCGGTCAGGAAAATACCGCTGGCCAAGGCCGGATCGAAGCCGAAACGTTTCAGGGTGAGCGGCACCAGCACACCGGCCAGCGCGGCGAACAGCAGGTTGAAGGTCAGCGCGATGGCGATCACCGCCGACAACCCCGGCGAATGGAACCAGGCCAGCACGATCAGGCCCAGCACGGAACCCAGCAGCAGGCCGTTGAGCAGTGCCACCCGCACTTCCTTCCACAGCAGGGTGCGTGCATTGGATGCGCCCACCTGGCCCAGTGCCAGACCGCGCACCATCAAGGCCAGCACCTGCGTGCCTGCGTTGCCGCCGAGGCCGGCGACGATGGGCATCAGCACCGCCAGCGCCACCAGCTTGTCGATCGTGCCTTCGAAGTGACCGACCACGCTGGAGGCGAGGAAGGCGGTACACAGGTTCACCGACAGCCACATCAGGCGACGGCGCATCGCGCGCCACACCGGGCTGAACAGATCCTCGTCCTCGTCCAGGCCGGCGGCGCCCAGCGCCTGGTGCTCGGCCTGGCCACGGATGATGTCGACCACGTCATCGATGGTGATGCGACCGACCAGGATGTTGTTGTCGTCCACCACCGGCGCGGAAATCCAGTCATGGTCGGAGAACTGGCGGGCGACCTCCTGGTCGCTCTCGCCGACATCGATCGCCGGCTGTTCGTCGTCGATCAACCGGTTGATCGGCGTGGTGTCTTCGTGGGTGACCAGCGCTGCAAGCGAGATACGGCCAAGATACTGATGACGGCGGCTGACCACGAACAGGTGGTCGGTATGGTCCGGCAGTTCGCCGCGCAGGCGCAGGTAGCGCAGCACCACGTCGACGTTGACGTCGGCGCGCACGGTCACCACGTCCGGGTTCATCAGGCGGCCGGCGCTGTCCTCGGGGTAGGACAGGACCTGTTCGAGGCGCTCGCGGTTCTCGCGGTCCATCGACTTGAGGACTTCGTCGATGACCGTGTCCGGCAGGTCTTCGACCAGATCGGCCAGATCGTCGATGTCCAGGTCTTCGACCGCGGCGATGATCTCGTCCGGGTCCATGTCCGCGAGCAGGCTCTCGCGCACATCGTCGCCGACGTGGACCAGCACCTCGCCGTCATCTTCCGGATCGACCAGGCCCCACACCACTTCGCGCTTTCCCGGCGGCAGCGATTCGAGCAGGTTGCCGATCTCGGCGGGGGCCAGGGTATTGACCAGGCGACGCACCGGTCCCAGCCGGCCACTGTCCAGTGCATCGGACAGCATCCGCAGTTGGCGCGCAGTCTTGTCGTGGCGTACGGCTTCAGCCATCGCAGCTCCCGCGGGATAAGAAAAGCCGCGATCCTGGCAAGGATGCGGCAACAGGGGTGTTCAGCGCGTCATTATCGCAAGGGGATGTTTCAACGCATACCCCGGTGTCTGCGGCCAGCGGGGCCCATGCATTCCGCCGGGCATGGCCCGGCGCTACCGGGAAGGTGCGCACGGTGGTAACGCCGGGCCATGCCCGGGCGAGCGGGATGCGCGCAGTGGTAGCGCCGGGCCACGCCCGGCGAGCGGGATGCGTGCGGTGGTAGCGCCGGGCCATGCCCGGCGAGCGGGACGCACGCGGTGGTAGCGCCGGCCCATGCCCGGCGAGCGGGACGCACGCGGTGGTAGCGCCGGCCCATGCCCGGCGAGCGGGACGCACGCGGTGGTAGCGCCGGCCCATGCCCGGCGAGCGGAATGCGCGCGCTGGTAGCGCCGGGCCACGCCCGGCGAGCGGGATGCGCGCGGTGGTAGCGCCGGGCCATGCCCGGCGAGCGGGATGCACGCGGTGGTAGCGCCGGGCCGTGCCCGGCGAGCGGGAAGCGCACGGTGGTAACGCCGGGCCATGCCCGGGCGAGCGGAATGCACGCGGCGGTAGCGCCGGGCCATGCCCGGCGAGCGCGCAGCGCGGCGGTCAGGGCGTATCGGCCACCAGCGCCAGCCAGCGCTCGATGCCGCGACGGTCGCGCGCGGCCAGCAGCTTCGGAGCGCGGGCGCGCAGGGATGCCAGGTCGGCTTCGCGGATCGCGCGGCGGACTTCCAGCAGCGTGCCCGGATGCAGGCTGAACTCGGTCAGGCCCAGTGCCAGCAGCAGCGGCGCCATGCGCGCGTCCCCCGCGATCTCGCCGCACACCGCCACCGGCACACGATGGCGTGCGCCGGTCTCGATCACCATCTGCAGCAGGCGCAGCACCGCCGGGTGCAGCGGCGAGTAGAGTTCGCCCAGCGCCTCGTTGTTGCGGTCGGCCGCGAGCAGGTACTGCACCAGGTCATTGGTGCCGATCGACAGGAAGTCGACCAGGTCGATGAAGCTCTCCAGCGCCAGCGCGGCGGCGGGTACTTCGATCATCGCCCCCAGCGGCACGTGGTCGGCCACCATGTGCCCTTCCGCGCGCAGTTGTTCGGACAGCTTGAGCATGCGCCGGCGCACGGCCAGCAGCTCTTCGCGCGTGCTGATCATCGGCACCAGCACCCGCAGCTTGCCATAGGCCGAGGCACGCAGAATCGCCCGCAGCTGGGTGTCGGCCACTTTCGGCCGTGCCAGCGACAGGCGCACGCCCCGCAGGCCAAGCGCCGGGTTCTCTTCGTTGCTCAGGGTCAGGCCGGTGCGATCTGCCTTGTCCGCCCCCAGATCGAGAGTGCGGATGGTCACCGGCCGCCCGCTCATGCCCAGCGCGGCGTCGCGGTAGGTCCGGAACTGTTCTTCCTCGTCCGGCAGCTCGTTGCGCTGCAGGAACAGGAATTCCGTGCGGTACAGACCCAGTCCCTGCGCGCCGAGGGCGTGGGCCTGGGTTACGTCCTCCAGCGATTCGGCGTTGGCCAGCAGGGCGATGTCAACCTGGTCGCGGGTACGGCTGGGCTTGCTGCGCAGGCGGCCGAGCTCCCGCTGCTCGCGGGCGTGTTCCTTCAGCCGTGCGCGATAGTCACGCAGGTTGTCGGCCTGCGGGTTGACGGTGATGCTGCCGTCGGCACCATCGACGATCAGCACGTCGCCATCGGCAACGCGGCTGAGCAGCTGCGGAACGTTGACGATCAGGGGCAGGTGCAGACTGCGGGCGAGGATGGCGCTGTGCGACAGCGCGCTGCCGGCGGCGGTGACGATGCCCACGACGCCCTGTGCCTGCAGCTGTGCCAGCTCGGACGGCGCGATGTTGTCGCAGACCAGGATCTCGCCGGCCAGCCCCTTCATCACCGGCGCACGCTCCGGCTGCAGGAAGGCGTGAATACGGCCGATCACATGATCCAGATCGTCCATGCGGCTCTTCAGGTAGGCATCGTCCATGCCATCGAAGACCTTGGCCAGGCGGTCGCGCTGCAGGCGCAGGGCGTAACCGGCGCTGTACGGGCCGCTGCGGATCAGCTCATCCAGGCCGAACAGCAGCTCCGGATCGTCCAGCAACAGCGCGTGCAGATCGAGGAATTCGCCTACTTCCTGGTTCAGTGCGCCGTGCAGTCGCTGCCGAAGCTCATGCATCTCCGCGCGCGCGGCATCCACGGCGTGATGCAGGCGCGTCAGCTCGGTTTCGATCTGCTGCGGTGCCACGCGCTGTTCGGCAACATCCAGCGCATGCGGCAGGCGCACGCGTGCACGCCCCATCGCCGAACCCCGCGCAGCGCCATGACCAGCCAGCAGCTGGACCGGCCGTTGGCCGGAAGGGAGCTGGCCGGCGCGGGCGCGCGGCACGATCAGCTGTCCTCGTCGAAGCGGCGTTCGAACAGGCCGACCACCGCATCCATCGCTGCGGCTTCGTCTTCGCCACTGATGCGCACGGTGACCGGGGTGCCCTGGCCGGCAGCGAGCAGCATCACGCCCATGATGCTCTTGGCGTTGATCTCGCGGCCCTTGGCGGCCATGGTCACGTTGCACCGGAACGGTGCCAGGGTCTGCACCAGCTTGGCGGTGGCCCGGGCATGCAGGCCCAGGCGGTTGCTGACGGTGAGTTCTCGTTCAAGCATCGTCGACTATCGCTCCATTACGGGTACCCGCCGCAGCGGTGGCGGGCAGTTGATCCAGTCCCTGTTCCGGATAATTCATCACCCGCAGCAACATCGGCAGGCTCAGCGCCGACACCCGGCGAACCGGGGTCCCCAGCCGGGCCAGCTGCCCGGCAAGGTTGGCGGGGCTGGCGCCGTACAGGTCGGTCAGGATCAGCACGCCTTCTCCACCATCAACCCGCCGCAGCGCGGCCGAGGCGAGGGGGAGCAGAGCGTCCAGGTCTGCGTCGAACGGTACTTCGAAAGCTTCGGTCTTCAACGGCAGCTGCCGCAGGAGCCGGGTCGCCACGTCAAGCAGGGCGGCGCCGACCCCGGGATGTGTTACGAGGAGAATGCCACAGGTCATTACTGCACGTTAACAGGTCAAGGTGAATTGGCGATAGCCGCAGATGAGGGGCACTGTGTCCCGTATTCAGCGTCCCCCGCCTGCTGGCGCTTCCCGCTTCCCCACGGGGCGACCGGGCGCAGCCCGGCCGGGTCTCTCAATCCTGCTCGCGATGATAGGTGGCCACGTCTTCCCAACCCATTTCGCGGGCATGCCGGGCCATCCGTTCGGCCAGATAGACCGAGCGGTGCTTGCCACCGGTGCAGCCGAAGGCCACGGTCACGTAGCTGCGGGTGCCGTCGCCCAGCTTCGGCAGCCAGGTATCGAGAAACCCCATCAGCTGTGCGAGGTAGCACTGCACGTCCGGCTGGGCTTCCAGGTAGTCGCGCACGCCCGGCTCGCGGCCACTGAGCGCGCGCAGTTCGGGATCCCAGTGCGGATTGGGCAGCACCCGCGCATCGAAGACGAAATCCGCTTCGGCCGGCACGCCACGCTTGTAGGCGAACGATTCGAACAGCAGCGACAGGCGGGTTGCGTGGTCCAGCGTGAACTCGGTGATGATCCGGCGGCGCAGCTGGTGCACGTTGAGCGCGCTGGTGTCGATGATCGCGTCGGCCTCCTGGCGCAGCGGTGCGATCAGTTCGCGCTCGCGGGCGATCGCTTCCGGCAATGACAGACCGAGCTGGCTGAGTGGATGGCGGCGACGGGTGTCGGCATAGCGCTTGAGCACGGCCTCGTCGCTGGCTTCGAAGAACAGCACCTTGGCTTCCACGCCGGCATCGGTGGCCAGTTGCCGCCAGTTGGCCAGCTGGCTCAGGTCCGCCTGGCCCCGCACGTCGATGCCGACCGCCAGCCGGCGCGGAGCGGCGCCGTCATGGTGGGCCAGCAGACTGCGCACGAAGTCCGGCAGCAGCTGGATCGGCAGGTTGTCCGAGCAGTAGTAGTCCTGGTCCTCGAACGTCTTCAGGGCGACGGATTTACCCGAGCCGGACAGGCCGCTGACGATGATCAGGGTCGGGGCGGTGGGGGCAGCGGTGCTCATGGACAGACTCTTCGAAGGCCAGGGAAATCAGGGTGTTCGCCGTTCCAGCAGGTTGCTGTGGCGAGCGATGAACATCGCAGCCGGGTCGATGCCCTTGGTGCGCAGGATATGCAGGCGGGTGGCCGCCTCGGTCAGCACGGCCAGGTTGCGGCCGGGCATCACCGGCAGCGTGATCAGCGGCACGTCCAGGTCCAGCACATGGCGGGTACCGGAATCGCCGGTCAGGCGTTCGTAGCCATGCGGCGTGGGCTCGGTCATCGGCTTGGTCAGGTGGACGATCAGCCGAAGGTACTTGTTCTTCTTTACAGCCGTGTCGCCGAACATCTCGCGCACGTTCAGCACGCCCAAGCCGCGTACTTCCAGCAGGTCCTGCAGCAGTTCCGGGCAGGTGCCGTCGAGCACGTCCGGCGCGATCTGGGTGAATTCAGGTGCATCATCGGCCACCAGGCGATGGCCACGGCTGAGCAGTTCCAGCGCCAGCTCGCTCTTGCCCGACCCGGCTTCGCCGGTGATCAGCACGCCGATGGAGTAGATCTCCATGAACACGCCGTGCAGGATCACGCGCGGTGCCAGCGTGCGTGCCAGGTGGTAGGAAAGATGATTGAGCAGTTCGTGGCCGCGCTTGGGGGATACCCACAGCGGCGTGCCCGACTCGTCGGCGGCCGCGCGCAGGTCTTCCGGACAGGGCTGGTTGCGGGTGATCACCAGCGCCAGCGGGTGCGACTGCATGAGCTTTTCGATCGTCTCCCAGCGCTGGCGCGGTTCCAGCGCGTCCAGCCAGGACAGTTCCTCGGTGCCCAGGATCTGCACCTTGTTGGGGTAGATCGCGTTGAGGTAGCCCGCCAGCGAGGGGCGGCGGGAGACGGTATTGCCGGCCTCGAGCTCGCGCTTCTCGCCGGATTTTCCCGCCACCCATCGCAGGCCGAGGCGTTCGCGCTGCTGTTCGAACAGTTCGCGTGCGGTGATGCTGGTATTCATGCGGCACTCGCCGGGGGCGTGAGATCCAGGGCCTGACGCAGTGCCCGCGCGTCACCGGCGGCGCGCAGCGCCTCGCGGATGGCGGGGGCGGAGAACAGTTCGGCCAGTTCGGACAGCAGCATCAGGTGCTGGTGGGTGTAGTGGGCCGGAACGGCCATCGCGAACACCAGGTCGACCGGCTCGTCGCCCCCGAAGTCGACGGGCGTCTCCAGTCGCAGCAGGGCACCGCGTGGGCGGTCCAGGGTCGGCGCGCGGCCATGCGGGATGGCGATGCCGCAACCGATCGCGGTGCTGCCCAGCGCCTCGCGCTGGCACAGGTTCAGGTAGATCTGTTCGGCATTGGCCTGGCGGCAGGCCAGCAACCCGGCCGCGGCCTTGAGGACGCTGTCGCGGTCGGTGGCCGTGCAGAGCTGGGTCTGCACGGCCGCCAGGAGGTCAGTCAGGGGCATGTCTGCGGGGAACGGTGGCGATCAGCCGCCATTGTCACCCACCGGCAGCGGTGCGTGCTGCTGTTTTTTCTCCTTGTGCTTGATCACCAGGCGGTCAAGCTTGTCCGCCAGCAGGTCGATCGCGGCGTACATGGTCTGGCCGCCGGCCTCGGCGTGCAGGGTCTGGCCGGGAATGTTGAGGCTGGCGTCGACGTGGTGTTCGGTCTTCTGCAGCTTGAGGGTCACCCGCGCTTCGCAGTGCTGGTCGAAGTGCTTTCCGATCCGGGCCAGCTTCTCCTCTACATAGGACTGCAGGGCCGGGGTGACTTCGACGTCTTTGCCAAACGTTTCGATGCGCATCGGGTTTCTCCTGTGTTCGGATGTGCCAATGAACCTCTCCGCCGGGCGCGGCGGTGCGTCAAGCGATTCTGACCCTTTCGTGCGAGGCGGAAATGTTCATGGCTTCACGATACTTCGCCACGGTGCGTCGCGCCACTGGAATTCCCGACGACTTGAGCAGGTCAGCCAGCTTGGCGTCAGAAAGGGGCTTGCGCGGGTTTTCGTCGTCGATCAGGCGCCGGATCATCGCCTGGATGGCCGTGCTGGATGCCTCACCGCCGCCTTCGGTATCGATGCCCGATGCGAAGAACGCGCGCAGTGGCAGGGTGCCGCGTGGGGTCCGTACATGCTTGCGGGCGATCGCCCGTGAAATGGTGGATTCGTGCAGGCCCAGTTCGGCGGCGATCTCACGCAGGGTGAGCGGGCGCAGTGCCTGTTCGCCGAACTCCAGGAAGCCGGACTGCTGCAGGATCAGGCAGCGCACCACCCGCAGCAGGGTCTCGCCACGCTGCTGCAGGCCTTTCAGCAGCCAGCGCGCCTCCTGCAGCTGGGCGCGCAGGTAGCCGGCGTCGGCCTCACCGCAGCGGCGGATCATCTGTTCGTAACCGCGGTGGATGACGACCTTCGGCCCGGCATGGCCGGCCAGCGCGGCGCGCCATACGCCGTTCTGCCGCCAGACCACCACGTCCGGCACCACGTAGGTGTCCTGCGACAGCGGCGCGATCTGGGTGCCCGGGCGCGGGTCCAGCGACCGCAGCAGGGCCACGGCGGTCTCGACGTCGGCCAGGGGCTGCCGGAGTTCGTGCGCCAGTCCGGCCACGCCGCTGCGCGGCAGCCGCTCCAGCGGCCCGGCAGCGACCTGTCGTGCCAGGGCAAGGCCCGGTGTGTCGGCTGCCAGTACGTCCAGCTGCAGCTGCAGGCATTCGCCCAGGCTGCGTGCCGCTACTCCGACCGGATCGAAGCGCTGGATCTGGTGCAGTACGGTGAGGATCTCGTCCTCGCCGGCGTGGATGGCCGGCAGCAGGGTCTCGGCGATGGTGGACAGCGGTTCGCGCAGGTAGCCATCGTCGTCCAGGGCGTCGATCAGTGCGGCGCCGATGCTGCGGTCGCGTGCGGACAGATGCGACAGGTGCAGCTGCCACAGCAGGTGGTCGGCCAGGGTCTCGGTTTCGGCCACGCGTTCGGCTGCGCTGCCGCTGTCGTCATCGTCGTCGAAGCTGCCGCCGCTGCCGGCGGTGCTCCAGTCCGGTTCCGCCGGTGCCCAGTCGTCCTCCTGGCCGGCGTCGGCGCGTTCCGGCGGAGCGTCATCGCCGGTGCCATCGTCGCCGGCAGCCGCATCGTACTCGTTGCCTTCGGCCCAGTCCAGCAGCGGATTGCTCTCCACCGCCTGGGCGATCTCCAGCTCCAGCTCGGTGCTGGACATCTGCAGCAGCTTGATCGCCTGCTGCAGCTGGGGCGTGAGCACCAGCTGCTGTCCCAACGATGTCTGCAGCCGAGTCTTCATGCCTGTGCCGAAGAGGGGGAATGGGACCCGGCAGCTGCGGTCACAGCTTGAACGAGTCCCCAAGGTAGACGCGACGTACGTCGGCATTGTCCAGGATCGATTCCGGCGAACCCTGGGCCAGTACGGTGCCCTCGGCGAGGATATACGCGCGGTCGCAGATTCCCAAGGTCTCGCGCACGTTGTGGTCGGTGATCAGCACACCGATGCCACGCTGCTTGAGGTGGGTGACGATGCGCTGGATCTCGCCGACCGAGATCGGATCGACACCGGCAAACGGTTCGTCGAGCAGGATCAGCCGCGGCTGCGCCGCCAGCGCGCGGGCGATTTCGCAGCGGCGGCGCTCGCCGCCGGACAGGCTGGCGCCAAGCTGTTCGGACACATGGCCCAGCTGCAGTTCGTCCAGCAGGCTGTTCAACTCGCGCTCGCGGCCGGCCGAATCCAGGTCCTCGCGCAGTTCCAGCACCAGGCGGATGTTGTCGGCCACGGTCAGCTTGCGGAACACCGAGGGCTCCTGCGGCAGGTAGCCCACGCCCTGCTTGGCACGGGTGTACATCGGATCGCCGGTGATGTCCTTGCCATCGAGCACGATGCTGCCGGCATCGGCGGCGACCAGGCCGACGATCATGTAGAAGCAGGTGGTCTTGCCGGCACCGTTGGGGCCGAGCAGGCCGACGACTTCGCCTGCTTCGAGGGTGAGCCCGAAGTCCTTGACGACCTCACGTTGCTTGTAGCGCTTGCGCAGGCCCTTGGCGACGAGCATTACTTCCGGCTCCCGGCCGGCTGCGCCGGCGTGGTGGTGGCGGCAGGCGTCCTGTTCTTGGGCGGGATCACGGTGCGCACGCGGCTGCCGTCGCCGCCGGAGTTCATCTCGCCGGTACGGGTGTTGTAGACCATGCGCTGCCCGGCGTTGGTGCCGCGTGCGCTGGTGACCTTGTAGTTGCCGGTGAGGGTGATGATCTCGGTCTTGATGTCGTAGTCGATGCGGTCGGCGAGCGCATCCATCCAGGTGCCGTCATCGAGCTGCTGCTTCAACTTCGCCTGCTTGCCGGTGAACACCACGCGCACCGGCTCGCCGTCCTTGAGATAGATCTCCGCTTCGGACGAGCGCAGGTCCAGCGTGCCCTGGGTGATGATCACGCCCTGCGACAGCACGGTCTTGCCGTCGCCGGTGAGCATGCCGTTCTGTGCGCCGGCATCGATGTTCATGGGCTCGTTGCGGTCGGTCGACTTCGCCTGCGCGAGGGCGGGGACAAGAAGACTGAGTGCGAGCATGGCTGCAAAGGGGATCTTCATCGGGGTCCGTTCTGCCGGTGGTGGCTGCCCGGTCAGGAGGGCAGCGGCGGGTGGGGGCTGCCGGCGCCGCGCCTGTCCAGGGACGTCGCGGGCCGGGCGGCGGAATCAGCGTCTGGGCGTGTAGCGACCCTTGGACTGGCTGAGGAAATGATACGTGTTGTTCTTCGAATCCACCTCGAACCCGACGCCGGACTGCTCCATGCCCGGGCGGGTCATGGTCACCAGGGCGTCGGTCCGGGCCCGGCTCTCCTTGGGGAACACGTCCAGGTGGTCGGTACGGAAGGTGGTCGGCACGACGCCCGGGGCAGCCGGACTGTCGCCCGCCACCTTGCCGCGCAGCTTCAGTTCGTCACCCTTGGCGCTCAGCCAGCCGGTCTCCGCGCGCAGTGTCCAGTGCCTGCCGTCCTTGTCGGGCATCTCGAACAGTGGCGTGGCGATGTTGATGGTCTGGTCGCCGCGCTGCCGCTCCAGCCGCGGCGCGCGCAGGGTGGTCGATTCCTTGCCCTGCTCGTCGAGGGCGACGATCTGGAAGTCGTGCAGGATGTAATCCACGCCGACCTCCTGGCCGCTCTGGGTCGGGCCCTTGTCGCGGTTGCGCAGCGCGGCCCAGCTGCTGAGCAGGGCCGCCAGCAGCAGGCCGATGCCGAGCACGGTGCGCCGGTTCACGGTCGGTGCGTTCATGCGCCGTACCTCGCCAGGACCGACGCGACATGCCCCTGCGCGGCCAGCAGCACGTCGCACAGTTCACGCGCCGCGCCGCGCCCGCCTTCGGAACGGGTCTGCCAGTGCACGCGTTCGGCGATCCACGGATGGGCATTGGCCGGCGCCACGGCCAGGCCGACCGCACCCAGGGGCGCCAGATCCGGCAGGTCATCGCCAAGGAAGGCGACCTGTTCCAGGCCGATGCCGCGCTGGGCACACAGGGCCTGCACGCTGGCCAGCTTGTCGCCCACGGCGATGTGGGTATCGATGCCGAGGTCGGCACCGCGCCTGAGCGCGGACTGGCTGTTGCGCGCGGTGATCAGCACGGGGTGGATGCCGTGCTGCTGCAGCAGTTTCAGGCCCAGGCCGTCCTGCACGAAATACGCCTTGCTCTCGTTGCCGTCCTGGTCGTAGTACAGCCGACCATCGGTGAGGGTACCGTCCACGTCGAAGCAGGCCATGCGGATCCGCGCCGCAGCGGCATGCAGGTGGGCGGGGAACGCGGGCAGGGGGGACCAGGGCATCAGGGCGTTGGACTCGATCAGGGCAGGTATGGGGTTACAGACTGAATGGGGTCTACGGACTGTCGGTTAAACCACCCGGGCCCGCAACAGGTCATGAATGTTCAGGGCGCCGACGGCGCGGCCCTGGTCATCGACCACGATCAGGCCGTTGATCTGCTGGGTTTCCATCTGCCGGGCGGCCTCCACCGCCAGCTGGTCGGCTCCGATGGTGCGGGGGTTGCGCGTCATCACATCGGCGATCTTTGCCGTGCGCACGTCCAGCGCACTGTCCAGTGCCCGGCGCAGGTCACCGTCGGTGAACAGGCCGATCAGCACGCCCTCGGCATCGACCACGGCGGTCATGCCCAGGCGCTTGCGGCTCATCTCCACCAGTGCCTCGCTGAGGCTGGCGCCGGCATCCACCTTGGGCAGATCGGCACCGGTATGCATGACGTCGGTGATATGCAGCAGCAGGCGACGGCCGAGGCTGCCGGCCGGATGCGAGCGGGCGAAATCGTCTGCGGTGAAGCCGCGGGCGTCCAGCAGGGCCACCGCCAGCGCGTCGCCCATCGCCAGCGAGGCGGTGGTGCTCGAGGTCGGAGCCAGCGCCAGCGGGCAGGCCTCGGCCGGCACGCTGACGTCCAGGTGGACGTCGGCGGCGGTCGCCAGGCTGGACTGCGGGCGGCCGGTCATGGAAATCAACACGTTGCCCTGGCGCTTGAGCACCGGCAGCAGCATCAGCACTTCGTCCGATTCGCCCGAATAGGACAGGGCCAGCACCACGTCGGCTTCGGTGATCATGCCCAGGTCGCCATGGCCGGCCTCGCCCGGGTGCACGTAGAACGCCGGGGTGCCGGTCGATGCCAGGGTCGCTGCGATCTTGCGCGCCACATGGCCCGACTTGCCCATGCCGGTGGCGACCACCCGTCCGCGGCTGCCCAGGATCACCTGGCAGGCCTTCTGGAACGGCTCGCCCAGGCGCTCGGCGACCGCCTGCAGTGCCTGCTGCTCGATCTCGAACACGCGGCGGCCGCTGGCCACCAGGGCGGCCGGCTCGACGGAACGGGGGGGCGGGAGGGACTCGGCCATGCGGACGCCACGCAGCGGAAGTAGAATGAGGGTTCATTTTATTAGGAAAGCCCGTTGGACGCCGACACCATCCGCAACCTGATCGAAACCGGCCTGCCTGGCGCCCGCGCCGATGTGCGGGGCGACGATGGCGTGCATTTCGAAGCGACCGTGGTCTGCGACGCCTTTGCCGGCAAGATGCCGCTGGCCCGCCACCGCATGGTCTATGCCACGCTGGGCGACCTGATGGGCGGCGCGATCCACGCGCTGGCGCTGAAAACCGTGACCCCGGCCGAAGCCGGCTGAACCGCAGAAGATCCCGAACCCCATGGCCAAGATCGTTGTGACCGGCGGCGCTGCGCTGCACGGTGAAGTGAGCATCTCCGGCGCCAAGAACGCCGTCCTCCCCATCCTCTGCGCGACCCTGCTGGCCGATGAGCCGGTGGAGATCACCAACGTGCCCCACCTGCACGATGTGGTCACCACGGTGAAGCTGCTGGGCGAACTGGGCGCCAAGGTCACCATCGACCAGGGCACGCTGTCGCGCGGCAGCGCGATCGTGGTCGACCCGCGTGCGGTGAACCAGCATGTGGCGCCGTACGAACTGGTCAAGACCATGCGTGCGTCGATCCTGGTGCTGGGTCCGCTGCTGGCCCGTTTCGGTGCGGCCGAAGTGTCGCTGCCCGGTGGCTGTGCCATCGGCTCGCGTCCGGTTGACCAGCACATCAAGGGCCTGCAGGCGCTCGGTGCCGACATCGTGGTCGAGAACGGATTCATCAAGGCGTCGGCCAAGCGCTTGAAGGGCGGCCACTTCACCTTCGACATGGTGAGCGTGACCGGTACCGAGAACGTGCTGATGGGCGCGGTGCTGGCCGAAGGCACCACCATCCTCGACAACTGCGCGATGGAGCCGGAAGTGACCGATCTGGCCCACTGCCTGATCGCGCTGGGCGCGAAGATCGAAGGCCTCGGCACCGCCCGCCTGGTGATCGAAGGCGTGGAGCGCCTCTCCGGTGGCCGTCATGAAGTGCTGCCCGACCGCATCGAGACCGGCACCTTCCTGGTGGCCGCTGCGATGACCGGCGGCAAGGTGACGGTCAACCGTGCACGTCCGAACACCATGGACGCGGTGCTGTCCAAGCTGGTCGAGGCCGGCGCCCGGATCGAGACCACCGAGGACAGCATCACCCTGGACATGCAGGGCAAGCGGCCGAAGGCGGTCAACCTGACCACCGCGCCGTATCCGGCATTCCCGACCGACATGCAGGCGCAGTTCATGGCGCTCAACTGCGTGGCCGACGGCGTCGGCGTGATCAACGAAACGATCTTCGAGAACCGTTTCATGCACGTCAACGAGCTGCTGCGCCTGGGCGCGGACATCCAGGTCGAAGGCCACACCGCGATCGTGCGTGGCAGCGAGCACCTGAGCGGCGCGCCGGTCATGGCGACCGACCTGCGTGCATCGGCATCGCTGATCCTGGCCGGCCTGATGGCCAGCGGCGATACCACCATCGATCGCATCTACCACCTTGATCGCGGCTACGAGAACATCGAAGAGAAGCTGTCTTCGCTCGGTGCCACCATCCGGCGCGTGCCATGATCCTCCGCGGAAAATTCAGCCCGCGTCGCAAGGCGTTGCTGGCGCTGGTGCTGATCGTGCTGGCGTGGCTGGGTTATGCCTGGTACGCCGACATCGCCATCACCCGCGGCATCGAGCAGAAGGACATGGACTGGAACGGTGACGGCACGGTGTCGCGTGACGAGATCATCCAGTCGTTCTATGCCGTGTCGGTGAACGACAGCCAGGAAGGCAACCGCCATTGCCGCACGTTCGTCTGGCGCGGAAGCGGTGAGCAGATCCGGGTGGACTGCCGCACCGAGTTCAAACCGGCCGAAGAGAAGAAATGAAAAACGCCCGCGCAAGCGGGCGTTTTCTTCAGGCGGGATCCGACCCCGGCACTCAGTTCATCGATCGGATGGTCAGGTCCAGCGCGTCGCGGCCGCTTTCCCGCTGCAGCATGCGCGCCGGCACCGGAAACTCGGGCACGATCCAGGCGATCAGCTCCTTGTTGCCATCGGCACGCGACACCTTGGTCGCCTCGTAGCTCTTGCCGCCCACGGTGATCGATTCCTTGCCGATCACGCGGTAGGTCATGTTCTTGATCCGGCCCTCGTCGACCATGCGGTAGGTCAACGGCTTGCCGGCTGCCAGGTCGCGGGCGATGGCCAGATTGATCAGCAGCGCATCCATGTCGCCGGCCTTCAGGGCGATCGGTCCGGCGCGGTCCGGCTTGATGTCGCCGGTCCAGGTGGCCTGGTTGCTGGTCCAGTTGTAGTTGGCCTGCACGTTGCGCTTCTTCACCAGCAGCGCCGAGCGGTCCTGGCTGCTGAGCGGACGCAGCTGGCCGCGCACTTCTTCGAACACGGTGCTCTGGCTCAGGTCGGCCAGCTGGTTTTTCACCTGCAGGCTGTAGCGCCACTTGTTGCTGCCTTCGCTGGCCAGCGTCATGGTGCCGTTGGCCTGCATGCCCATGTAGCTGGCCAGATAGTCGGCCTTGAACGGCTCCAGGGCCATCGCCGGCAGGCTGGCCATCGACAGGGTGGCAGCGGCGATCCACGTCAGGGGGCGGGACAGGGTGTTCATGCTCAGACTCCTTGGTATTCAATCAGGCGGAGATCGACGCGGTCTTCGCCATCTTCGCGTTGCAGGATGCGCACCGGGGTGGGGACACCGTTGGCGATCCAGAGAATGGTTTCGTTGTTGCCGCCGTTGCTGCGGTATACCCGCAGCGCGTTGTAGGACAGGTCGCCGACCTCGACGTTCTCGGTCTGCGGCGCAGCCTGGTAGTCGTGCTGGCGCACCTTGCCCATGTCGACGTAGCGGTAGTGCATGGCCACGCCCGGGCGCGCATCGCGCATGATCGCCAGGTTGATCAGCAGGGCGCTCTGATCGCCGGCCTGCAGCGGAATCGGCTGCGCGCGATCCTTTTTCACATCGCCGGTCCACTGCGCGGTGCCGGCCTGCCAGTTATAGGTACCGACGGCCTTCTTGCCCAGGAACAGGCCCTTGCGCACCGTGCTCTGGCTCAGCGGCGCATAGACGCCGCCGCGCTCCTCGAACACCGTGCTCTGCTCGATGTTCAGGCCGAGCACGCTGGCAAAGCCGCGGCGGCCGACCACCTGCATGTCCACCCGCCACTGGTTGCCGCCGGTATGGGTGACCTGCATGGTGGCATCGCCGGCTTCCTTGCCCTTGTAGAAGGCCTGGTAGGTAGCGGTGAACGGTTGCAGCGGCGGCGGTTCCCAGGCCAGCGCGGGCAGCATGGGCACGGCCGGTGCGGCCGGGGCCTGCGACGGCGCTGCCGGGTCAGCAGGAGGCTGTGCCTGGCCCCAGCCCACGCCAGGCAACACGGCAAGCGACAACAGCAGGGGCGTGCACAGCAGCGTCGTGGTCTTCATGGGGGACAGGGGCCGCAGGAGTGGGGCAGGATGCCAGCCCCGCAGTCAGCGGGGCGTGTTCAGAACGTTATCGGTTCAGGTTTCCGGCGGAATCTAGGGCCAGCGGCCTAAACAGGGGGTGACCGTCGAAGATCGCCTGTCCCTCCCGTTCAGCCAGCCGGCCATCGCACAGCAGCTGCAGGCTGGCGATCAGCAGCGGGTGTTCCACCGCCAGCACGCGCTCGGCAAGGGTCTGTGCATCGTCGCCTGCCAGCACCGGCACGCGCGCCTGCGCCAGTACCGTACCCGCGTCCAGCTCCGGCACCACCAGATGCACGCTTGCGCCATGCTCGGCATCGCCGGCTTCCAGCGCCCGGGCGTGCGTATGCAGGCCCTTGTACAGCGGCAGCAGCGACGGGTGGATGTTGACCAGGCGACCGTTGAAGCGCTGCACGAAGCCAGCGCCGAGAATGCGCATGTAGCCGGCACAGACGATCCAGTCCGGGGCGGAGGCGGCAACCGCGTCGCCCAGGGCCAGCTCGTAGGCGGCGCGATCGCTGAATTCCTTCGGTGCATGCGCCCAGCGCCGGGAAGGATCGACCCGCTGCAGGGCAGCGGCATCGGGTCGGTCGGAGAACACGCCCACTACGTCGGCCGGCAGGCGGCCCGACGCGATGGCATCCAGGATGGCCTGCAGGTTGCTGCCGCGCCCGGAGGCGAGCACGGCGATGCGGCGAGGTGCGTTCATTACCGGCAACCCAGGCGGCTCAAACGCTTGCCGACGGAGTGTCGAACACGGCTTTCACCTGGGGGCGGAGCAGGGCGATCAGGGTGAACACCCCCAGCACCGTGCCCACCGGGGTGAACAGGCAGGACAGGCCCGCCACCACCAGGCACAGCACGTAACGGCGGCGCTGCGCCAGGCAGCGCCCGGCGTAGGCGACGAAGGCCCCCAGGGTGACGCCGCCCACCACGATCACGCTGCCGATGATGGTGAACATCCAGCCGAACATACGCTGCTCGGCGGGCGATGAGGGCTGCCCCTCCGAGCTGAGCGGCAATGCCCCGGTCAGGGCGCTCACGCCCAGCACGATGTGGATGATGAAGATCAGCGAGAACAGTGCGATGAGCGCACCAACCACGTAGTGGCCGATGGACAGCGCCCGCAGATGGCTGGCGTCCTGCGGGCCGAATACGGGTGCCGTCAGCAGCGGCGGCGGCACCGGGTTCGGGGGGGATGGGGGCATTGCGTCCATGCGGGTTCCTCTGCAGGGGTCAGGCGATGCGGACGCGCTCGGCGCCTTCGGTGGTGACGACCTGGCCGATGGTCCAGTGATCCAGGCCCTGGTCGGTGACCGCGGCGGACACCGCCTCGACCTGGTCCGGCGCGACGATCAGGACGAAGCCGATGCCGCAGTTGAAGGTGCGCCACATTTCGCTGTCGGCCACCGCGCCTTCCTTCTGCAGCCACTGGAACACCGGGGGCAGCGTCCACGAGGCCGCCTGGATGTCCAGGCCGAGGCCGTCCGGGACCACCCGGATGATGTTCTCGGTCAGGCCGCCACCGGTGATGTGGGCCATGCCGTGAATGGCATCGCCATGCGACTTCAGCAGCGACAGGATCGGCTTGACGTACAACCGGGTCGGTGCCATCAGCGCGTCGACCAGCTTCACGCCGCCTTCCAGCTCAAGATCGGCCGGGCGCCCGGCGCGGTCGTAGATGCGGCGGACCAGCGAGTAGCCGTTGGAGTGCGGGCCGGACGAGGCGATGCCAATCAGCACATCGCCGGCCGCCACGCTGGCGCCATCCTTCAGTTCGCTCTTTTCCACCGCGGCCACGGTGAAGCCGGCCAGATCGTACTCGCCCGGGGCATACATGTCGGGCATTTCAGCGGTTTCGCCGCCGATCAGTGCGCAGCCGGCCTCGGTGCAGCCGTTGGCGATGCCGCCCACGACCGCCGCGGCGGTATCCACGTCCAGCTTGCCGGTGGCGAAGTAGTCCAGGAAGAACAGCGGCTCGGCGCCCTGCACCAGCACGTCGTTCACGCACATCGCGACCAGATCGATGCCGATCGTATCGTGGCGGTTCAGCTGGTGGGCCAGCTTCAGCTTGGTGCCGACACCGTCGGTACCCGACACCAGCACCGGTTCGCGGTACTTGTTGGACAGGTCGAACAGGGCGCCGAAACCGCCCAGGCCGCCCATCACTTCCGGACGGAAGCTGCGCTTGACCAGGGGCTTGATCCGCTCGACCAGCTCGTTGCCGGCGTCGATGTCGACGCCCGCGTCACGGTAGGTGAGGGGGGAGGGGGCGGAAGACGGGGTGTTGGTCACGGGCGTCGGCGCTGGCAGGGGTTGAACGGGCGATTTTAACAGGCCGCATTGGCGCACAGGCCGTATTCGGGCAACAATTCCCCCCGGATACGTCGAGCCAATGGATGTCCTGATGCGCCGCAGCCTGATTCTCACCCTGCTTCTTGCGTTGAGCCTGCCGGTGGCCACGATGGCCCAGAGCGGCCTGCGCACCGAGGGGGATGTCGCCACCGCCAGTGGGGCCTACGAGGCCGAAGTCCCGGTCAACAGCCAGGCCGAGGCCGACCGCAACGGCGGGCTGGCACGCGCCCTGAGCGTGGTGCTGGGCAAGCTGTCGGGCGACCGCAGCGTGATGTCCCGACCTGGCGTGGTGCAGGCCCTGCGCAACGCCAAGGATTACGTAGCCAGCTACGACTACAAGCAGGACCAGAGCGTCAGCGCCAGCGGTGCGCCCAGTTTCCGCACCCTGCTGGTGGCCCGTTTCCGCGAGGATGACGTCGATTCGCTGGTCGCCGCGCTGGGCCTGCCGCTGTGGCCGCAGCCCCGACCGAAGCCGGTGCTGTGGCTGGCCGTCGATGACGGCAGCGGCCCGCGCCTGGTCAGCGTGCAGCAGGCCAATGCCGCGCGCCCGCTGCTGAACCGCGCCATCGAGCGCGGCTACAAGCTGGGCCTGCCCAGTGGGGGCGCTGCCGAACAGGCGCTGGCCGGTGCCATCTGGCGCCAGGACAGCGCCGCCGTGGCCCGCGCCTCTTCGCGCTACTCGCCGCCGATGCAGCTGATCGGCAAGCTCTACCGTGCCAACGGCGGCTGGCAGGCGGACTGGGTGTTCGTCGACGATGGCCGTGAACTGAACAGATGGACCAGCAAGGACGCCAACGCCATGCGCGCGATGGCCGCGGGCGCCGACGGCGCGGCCGACGCGCTGGTCAAGCGTTATGCCAAGGCGGGTGTGGCCACCGGCCAGGCGGGCAGCTACCGGGTGGTGGTCACCGGCATCAACAGTGCCGATGACTACCTGCGACTGGCCGCGGGCCTGCGCGACGTGCCGGTGGTGCGCAATGTCACCCCGCTGCACGCCAGCGCGGGCCGGCTGGAGCTGACCGTGGAAATGACCACCGGCCTGGCCGGCTTCAACCGCATGCTGGGTGACAGCGGCGTGCTGGTTCCGAACGCCCCCCTGCCTGCCCTTCCGACACCGATCGATGACACCACCGGCGTGCCGGTGCAGGCGCCGGTCAGCAACGAGTACCGACTGCGATGACCCTGACGCCGGAAGCTGAAATCGCGCAGTTCCTGCGCCGGGTCAAATACATCCTGCTTGCCGGCCTGATCGGCTGGATCGTGTGGCTGCTGGCGCCGATCCTGACGCCGTTCGTGCTGGCGCTGGCGCTGGCCTGGCTGGGTGATCCGCTGGTGGACCGCATCGAGGCCACCGGGCGCTCGCGCATGACCGGCGTGGTGCTGGTGTTCGCGGCCATGGTGCTGGTGATCGTCGCCGCGCTGCTGGTGCTGGTGCCGATGATCGAAAAGCAGATCACCACCCTGGTGGCGGCGGTGCCGCAGGCGCAGGCCTGGCTGATGCAGACCGGCATTCCGTGGTTCGAGCAGAAGACCGGCCTGGAGGTGATGCAATGGCTGGACCCGGATCGCCTGATCGAATGGGTGCGCAGCCATTGGCAGCAGGCCGGCGGCTTCGCCAAGACCTTCATGGGATATGTCTCGCGCTCGGGCTTCACGATGGTGACCTGGGTGGTCAACATCCTGCTGCTGCCGATCCTGGCGTTCTACTTCCTGCGCGACTGGGACAAGCTGGTGGAGCGGGTCGCCTCGGTCATTCCGCGCAACCACATCGGCACCATCACTGCGCTGGCGCGCGAATCCAACGAGGTGCTGGGGGCCTTCATCCGCGGCCAGTTCCTGGTGATGCTGGCACTGGGCGTGATCTATGCCGGCGGCCTGTCGCTGGTGGGGCTGAAGCTGGGGCTGCTGATCGGCATGATCGCGGGCCTGATCAGCTTCATTCCGTACCTGGGCGCGACCACCGGCATCCTGATGGCGATCATCGCCGCGCTGGTGCAGTCGCAGGGCTTCGACCTGAAACTGCTGATACTGGTCGGTGTGGTGTTCACGGTCGGCCAGTTGCTGGAGAGCTACGTACTGACGCCGCGCATCGTCGGCGACAAGATCGGCCTGCATCCGGTGGCGGTGATCTTCGCGGTGATGGCCGGCGGCCAGCTGTTCGGCTTCCTCGGCATGCTGCTGGCGCTGCCGGTGGCTGCCGTGTCCAACGTGCTGCTGCGCTATGCGCACCAGCGCTATCGGCAGAGCGAGCTTTACGCGGGTGAGAAATCGGCGATCGTGCTTGACGGTGTGGTCGAGCCGCCCCACATCATCCTCGACACGAACGACAAGGGCCCCGACCTGAAGTGATGGGTGTGCCGCAACTGCCGCTCGCCCTGCACTATCCGCGGGACCAGCGCCTGGAGACCTTCATCGGCGCACCGGATGGTGCGCTGGCGCAGCTGCGCGCGATCGCGGTCGGTGCAAGCCACGACTGGGTCTACCTGGAAGGCGCGGCAGGCACGGGCAAGACGCATCAGGCGCTGGCGATGTGTTCCAGCGCCGAGCAGGCCGGGCGGCTGCCGACCTATGTGCCGCTGGCCAGTGCGGCCGGCCGTGTGCGTGCAGCGCTGGAGGGGCTGGAGGCGCGCGAGCTGGTCGCGCTGGACGGACTGGACGAGATTGCCGGCAACCGCGAGGACGAGATTGCCCTGTTCGATTTCCACAACCGTGCGCGCGCTGCCGGCGTGACCGTGCTCTACACGGCGCAGAAGGCGCCGGGTGAACTCGGACTGGTGCTGCCGGACCTGCGTTCGCGGCTGGGCCAGTGCGTGCGGGTGCTGCTGCAGCCGCTGGACGAGGAAGGACGCGCGGCGGTGCTGCGCGAGCGCGCGCTGCGGCGGGGGCTGGCCATCGACGAGGCAGCGATCGAGTGGCTGCTGTCGCACACCGGGCGCGAGCTCGGCGGGCTGATCACGTTGCTGGACTGGCTGGACCGCGAATCGCTGGCGGCCAAGCGTCGGATCACGGTGCCGTTCCTACGCCAGGTGCTGGAAGAAGGCCGCCCTCGCTACTGAGGTTGGGGATTCTTTGCAGGGCTGCCGCCCTGCACCCGCCGAAGCCAGTGCCGAAGCCGGAGCAACGTCAACGTCAAACGCTGGCTTCCTGAGGGGAGGCGGGGTGGCTCAGGTTGCGGGGGACGGCGCAAGTACGTCCATGTAGCCTCGGTCGCGCCATCCATGGCGCTCACGCCCCCGCAACCTGAGCCACCCCGCCTTCGACAGTGTCCCGCGGCGGGTTGGATCGGACCTGCTCCGCTTCTGCTTTTCTTTCTTTCTTCCGTGGCTGGACGTGCACGGAAACTGTCAGAGGCCGGGCGGGTGGGCCATGCAGGGGCGTTGGCGCCATGGATGGCGCCATCGAGCTTACAGGGACGTACTTGCAGCGTCCCCTGCGTGGCCCACCCGCCCGGCCAAACACGCGATCCGCTCTACGCATCCAGCCACGAGGGGCTCAGCCGTTCGCCGCCAACTCGACATCCAGCGCGCGCAGGCGATCCACCGTGCCGACGTCGGTCCAGCGCCCGCGATGGTGCTGCCCCGTCATCAACCCCTGCGCCATGAAGTGCTTCTGCAGTGGCACCACCGAGAACTTCGGCGGCCGCCGCTCGCTGCCCGGCGCATCGCCAATCACCGTGCGCCAGTCGGCCACGATTGAAGGGCGGTATACGCCGATGCCGGCATAGGTCAGGCACGGCCCTTCGCGGTCGTGGTGCAGCAGGCCCTGCGTGTCCAGCCGGTAATCACCGTGCGGATGCTGCGCGGGGTTGTCGACCAGCACCAGATGCGCCTGGCCCCGCGGCTCGCGCGGCAGTGTGTCGAAATCGAAATCGGTCCAGATGTCTCCGTTGACCACCAGGAACGGATCCTCGCCCAGTGCCGGCAGGGCATTGAGAATGCCTCCGCCGGTTTCCAGCGGGGTATCGCCTTCATGCATGAAGTGCAGGCGCACGCCCCATCGGCTGCCATCGCCGAGCATCGCCGGGAACTGTTCCGCCAGCCACGCGGTATTGACCACGATATCGCGCACGCCGCAGGCGGCCAGGCGCTCCAGGTGCCAGACGATCAGCGGCTTGCCCGCCACTGCGAGCAGCGGCTTGGGCGTGTGCAGGGTCAGCGGGCGCATGCGTTCGCCCAGGCCGGCGGCGAAGATCAGCGCCTTCATCGGGCCACGCGCATCGGTGCGCCGAGCTCGGCCAACGCCGGCTTGATGCGTGTGTCCAGCAGCTGCTGCAGGGGGGCCAGCTCGCGGTAGCGCGGCAGCACTTCGTCCAGATAGGTGATGAAGCGTGGCGCGTCGTCCAGGTAATGACCCTTGTTGTCGCGATAGCGCAGGCGGCAGAACAGGCCCAGGATCTTCACGTGGCGCTGGATGCCCATCCAGTCCGCGTCACGCAGGAAGGTCGCACGGTCGGGCACCGGCAGGCCGGCATCGTGGGCGCGCGCGTGGTACTGCGCGAGCCACTCGTCCACGCGCTGCAGCGGCCAGCTCAGGAACGCGTCCTTGAACAGGCTCACGGCATCGTAGGCGATCGGGCCCCGCACCAGATCCTGGAAATCCAGCACGGCCGGGCCGTCGGCAACGGGCATCAGATTGCGGGGCATGTAGTCGCGGTGGGTCATCAGCTGCGCCTGGCCCAGCGCGTTGTCCATCAACCGGCGATGCACCTGCTGCAGGCCCTCGATCTCGCCGCAGTCCAGCTGCAGGTTGAGATGGCGCTGCAGGAACCATTCGTCGAACAGGCCGGCATCGCGCTGCAGCAGGGCTTCGCCGAACTGGCCGAAGTCGGCCGGTACCGGGATCGCCTGCAGGCGCAGCAGCTGATCGATGGCGCGGCCGAACCATTCATCGGCGTTGCGCTCGTCGAGGATTCTCGCCAGGGTAGGACCGCCGAGGTCCTCCAGCAGCAGGAAGCCGGCGTCCAGATCCTGCGCAAGCAGGGCCGGCACACGCAGGCCATGGTCGTGCAGCAGGCCGCGCATGCGCAGCCAGGGACGGGGGTCTTCCAGCCCCGGCGGCGCATCCATCACGATGTGGCTGCCCCGTGTACCGGTGACGCGCCAGTAGCTGCGCATGCCCGCATCGACCGAGGCACGTTCGACCACGGCCTGTGCATCGCCAAGCTGGATACGGGCCCACTGCAGTCGCTGCGCGCTGCGCTGGGGATCGGAGGCGGGTTCGGTCATGCGGGCATATCCGGGCGCGCAGGGCGCGCCGACGTCGGGGACAGGAAGGGAAAGGCGGGGCCGTTTCAGCGGCGACCGCTGAACAGGCGCAGGATCGCCAGCACGGCCACCGCGCCGACCACGGCACCGAGGAATCCAGCCGGTTCGCCCGGGGCGTACCAGCCCATGTACTGACCGAACCAGCCGGCCAGCAGGGCGCCGAGGATGCCCAGCACGATGGTCAGCAGGCAGCCCATCCGGTTGTTGCCCGGCATGAAGAAGCGCCCGAGCAGGCCGACGAAGAAGCCGACCAGCAGGATGTACAGCCAGCTGCTGCTGCCGAACAGACCATTCATGCGTGTGCGTTCCGCTTGAGAAGAACGCAGCCTAGCAAGGCCGGGCTGCGTCCGTCACGGTGTGCCGGATCAGCAGCAGCCGTGGTCGCCATGACGCGTGCCGCTGTCGGCGGCCACCGGCGAACCACTGGTCTCGCCACGCAGGCTGGCGGCGTAATGCTCGCTGATCACCTTGGACACGCAGGCGGTGACCTTCTTGCCCATCGGAATGTGCAGGAACTCGTTCGGGCCGTGTGCATTCGAGTGCGGGCCAAGCACGCCGGTGATCATGAACTGGGCACCGGGGAACTTCTCGCCCAGCATGCCCATGAACGGAATCGAGCCACCTTCGCCCATGTACATCGCCGGCTTGCCGAAGAAGGTCTGGCTGGCTTCGTCGATGGCCTTGGTCAGCCACGGCGCCATGGCCGGGGCATTCCAGCCGGTGGAGGCCTTTTCCAGATCCAGGGTGACCTGCGCGCCGTGCGGCGGATCGCGCAGCAGCGCTTCCTTCAGCAGCTCGCCGCAGGTCTTGCCATCGGCGGTGGGCGGCAGGCGCAGCGACAGCTTCACCGAGGTCTGCGGACGCAGCACGTTGCCGGCCGATTCCAGCGGCGGCATGCCGCCGATTCCGGTGACCGACAACGCCGGGCGCCAGGTGCGGTTGAGCACCAGCTCGGTGAGGTCTTCGTTCATCGGGCGCAGGCCATCGACCAGCGGGAACTTCTCGAAGATGGCCGTATCGACCACTTCGGCGGCACGCTTGGCCTGTTCCTGGCGCTCGGCCGGGATGTCCACGTTCATGCCGTCGATCAGGATGCGGCCGGTGTCCTGGTCCTCGATGCGCGACAGCAGCTGGCGCAGCAGGCGGAAGCTGGACGGCACCACGCCGGAGGCATCGCCGGAATGCACGCCTTCGTTGAGCACCTTGACGGTGAAGTTGCCCCCGGTAAGGCCGCGCAGCGACGTGGTGCACCACAGCTGGTCGTAGTTGGCGCAGCCCGAATCCAGGCAGACCACCAGCGACGGCTTGCCGATGCGGTCGGCCAGATGGTCCACGTAGGCGGGCAGGTCGTAGCTGCCGGACTCTTCACAGGCTTCGATCAGGACCACGCAGCGCGCGTGCGGCAGGCCCTGGGCCTGCAGGGCCAGCACGGCGGCCAGCGAACCGAAGATCGCGTAGCCATCGTCGGCGCCGCCGCGGCCATAGAGCTTGTCGCCACGCAGGACCGGGGTCCACGGGCCCAGATCGTCGTCCCAGCCGGTCATTTCCGGCTGCTTGTCCAGGTGCCCGTAGAGCAGGATGGTGTCGTCGCCGGTTTCACTGCCGGTGGCGGGAATTTCCAGAAGAATCAGCGGGGTACGGCCTTCCAGGCGGACCACTTCGACCTTCAGGCCCGGCAGCTCCTGTGCCTTGGCCCAGGTCTCCATCAGGGTGACCGCCTGTTCCATGTAGCCGTTCTGCACCCAATTGGCGTCGAACATCGGCGACTTGTTGGGAATGCGGATGTAGTCGACCAACTGCGGGACGATTTCGCTGTCCCACTTGTCATTCACGAATTGGCCGAGCTTGGCGCTGTCCATCTGAAACTCCGGTTGCATGGCTGATCCGGCCATTCTACGCCTGCGCCGGGGGTAGGGTTTTTCCTACATCACGTCGGGTATTTGGCTGGCTTTTAGAAATCCACGAAACCGATAGTCTGTGTGTATGTGGTGACGGACACTGTTCCTACCGACGGGATTGCCGGTCGGGGCGGCCAGAACCACAAGGAGTTATACGTCGTGCCTTGGTTAGTCGTGTTGAGGGCACTGGTACTGGCAATGGGGATCGCAGGGGCGCATGCCGCCGAACCGATCGACATCAACCGGGCCGATGTCCAGGCGCTGCAGCAGGGATTGACGATGGTCGGAGCCAGGAAGGCTGCGGCGATCGTCGAGCACCGGCGCAGACACGGGCCCTTCAAGCGCGTCGAGGATCTGACGCAGGTGAAGGGAATAGGGACAGTGATCGTCGAACGGAATCGACAGCGGATCACCGTAGGCGACAGGCTGTTGCCCGCGGATCCGGTACCCGGATCGGTACCGGTGCGGACCGTACCAAGGCGTTGACAACAGGAATCGTCGGGACCCGCAGGAGGCCGGTCCACCGGGCACCGCCAGGGAGGCTGTGTTCACCGACCGTCGCAGGATGCGGCACCAATCACCAGGACGGTGGCATCACAGACCTGTGGAAGGGGCTGAGATACAAGCAGGACAGACGCGGCCGCGTGCAGGATGCAACGCCACCCCCACTTCGCAGGACGCGCGGGGGAGGCAGCAGGCCGACAAGGACGTGACGATTGCCCGGTACGACACAGGGTTGTGTCGCCGGGCATTCTCTTTTGCGCGTTCGCCACGGCGCGATGGTGTACGGTGACCGCTTCGCATGGAATGGAACCTCCGCTGGATGCGTCTGCACCGTCCGTCCCTGATGCTCTCCCTTGTCCTGGCACTGCCGCTGACCGTGCAGGCCGGGCCGCCGTCGTCGCACTCGACCGACCCGTCCGGGCCGGTCGCCGCCGAACGCGGGCCTACTGATCTCAAGCCGGGCGAATTCCTCTGGCACCCGGAGATTTCCCCGGCTGGCCCGATCGTGCTGGTCGTCAGCCTGGACGAGCAGCGCGCCTACGTGTATCGCAACGGGATCGCCATCGGGCTGACCACGATCAGTTCGGGCAAGGCGGGACACGAGACGCCGACCGGGGTGTTCATGATCCTGCAGAAGGACAAGGACCACCGCTCCAACCTCTATAACAGCGCACCGATGCCGTACATGCAGCGGCTGACCTGGGACGGCATCGCCCTGCATGGCGGCAGCCTGCCGGGACATCCGGCCTCGCATGGCTGCGTACGGCTGCCGCAGGCGTTCGCGCAGAAGCTGTTCAGCGAGACCCGGCGCGGCGATACGGTGGTGGTGGCCGATGCCAAGAGCGCGCCGATGACGTTGGCCTATCCGGCTGTACTGGCGCCGGTCAACGCGCGCGGCGAGGCCCTGCCCGAGACCGGCGACGGCAGTGTGGCCGCGGCCTGGTGGAACGACAGCGCGGCGCCGGCCGGCCAGGTCGGCATCCTGGTCAGCCTGCACGACCAGCGGCTGTACGTCCTGCGCGACGGCGTGATGATTGGCGAATCGCCGCTGAAAGCCGATGCGCTGCCAGCCTTCCAGGGCACCACGCTGTTCGTGATGGGGCAGGGCTACAGCGATGTTCCCAGCCCGCTCGATGCGAAGCAGCGCCTGCATCAATGGACGGCCTATCCGTTGCTGGGCCAGGACCGTGCGCAGGCGACCCCGGACCTGTTGGCCACGCCATCGCTGCCACTGGCGCTGCCGGCCGATTTCGCCCGCCAGCTGTACCAGGTGCTGGTGCCGGGCACGACGCTGCTGGTGACCTCGCTGCCCGCCGTGCGCCCAAGCCCGGCTGAATCCGGCCTGCAGCCGGTCTTGGAATCCGAGCCGGCAGGGTCCACTCTCACAGGTAACTGAGTCCTGTGTCCCCTCCATGACCGCATCCCGCCTGTGCCGGCTGGCCACACTTGGCCTGCTGGCAACGTCGGCCAGCGCACCTGCGTTGGCGCAGACGCCCGCCATCGCGACCCGTGCCGAGGATCTGGCCGCCCTGCTGGCACGCACCGCGCCGAAGGCCGATCGCCATGTGCTGCAGCTGGCGGCGCAGGCCATGCGCTGCGCCCTGCTGCGCCCGGAGCTGGGCGTCAGCGGCGAACGCCTGAGCGTGATCGACTATTCGCGGCCCTCCACCGAGCCGCGCCTGTGGGTGTTCGACCTGGCGCAGCAGCGGCTGTTGTTCGAGGAATGGGTGGCGCACGGCCGCAACAGTGGTGAGAACCGGACCGAGCATTTTTCCAATCGCGACGGCAGTTACATGTCCAGCCTCGGTGCGTTCACCGCGCAGGAAACCTACATGGGCGGCAACGGCTATTCATTGCGGCTGGCCGGGCTGGAACCGGGCTTCAACGACCGCGCGCGCGAGCGTGCGATCGTCATCCATGGCGCCCCCTATGTGAATCCGGCGACCGCACAGCTGCAGGGCCGGCTGGGCCGCAGCCTGGGGTGTCCAGCGGTGCGGCTGTCGGTGGCCAGGCCGCTGATCGACGCGTTGCGTGGTGGCACGATGGTGTTCGCCTATTACCCCGACCAGGACTGGCTGAAGCATTCGCAGCTGCTGGGTGGCCAGTGTGGCGCGCAGGGTACCGTCGCTACACGCTGATGCGCGAACACACGTGGCGTGGTGCAATGCACGCATGGATATCGATGCACTGCTGAAGACTCCGAGCCAGGTGATTGCCCACCTGGATTACCGCCGCGAACGCTGGCGCAATGGCCTGGGCTGGACCCGCGAAATCCTGCGGCTGCCGGCGCACGGGGAAGACTGGGCCCTGCGCCTGTCCGTGGCGGAGATCGAGCAGGATGCCGCTTTCTCCGCATTTCCGGGCGTGGAGCGCGAACTGGTGCTGCTGCAGGGCAACGGTGTGCGCCTGCGCTTCGCCGATGGCCGGGTGGCGGAGGTACTGCCGCCGCATGGTCGCGTGCGCTTTGCCGGCGAAGAGGCCCTGCACGGCGAACTGGTCGATGGCACCACCCATGATTTCAACCTGATGTGGAAGCGCGGGCAGTTGCACGCCGAGTTGCTGCACCGGCCGCTGGTGGGGCCGATGTTCTTCTTCTGCGGACCGGGCGTGGCCTGGGCGCTGCACCTGCTGGCGGGTGAGGCCGGCTTCGCCGCGGACAGTGGCTTGCCGCCGATGCAGGCAGGCGACACTGCGTGGCTGGCGGCCGGCGAGCGCCAGCGGCATGCACTGCAGGGCAGTGGCGAGCTGCTGGCGATACGGGTGAGTGCGGCGGGCTGATGATTCGCTGGCGCCCATGGGCATCATCCGCGCATGCGCTTGGCGCTGCCTGGGCTAATACACATCACGGCGGTAACGGCCGGCCAGCAGCAGGGCCTCCTTGCCGTCGGTACCCAGCACCTGCTCGATGACTGCATCCACGGCCGGCGCCATGCCCTGCAGGCTGCCGCAGACCAGGATCGTGGCACCTTCATCGACCCATTGCCGCAGCGTTGCCGCCTCGGCCAGCAGGCGGTCCTGCACGTAGCGGTGGCTGCCGCCGTCGCGGCTGAACACCGTGTCCAGACGCTGCAGCGTGCCGGCCGCCAGCATCGCCCGCAGTTCATCACCGAAGTGGAAGTCGTGCGCGGCCGAGCGCTCGCCGAACAGCAACCAGGTGCGGTGCGCGCCGACGGCCGCGCGCTCATGCAGGTGTGCACGCAGGCCGGCGATACCCGTGCCATTGCCGATCAGCAGCAGCGGCGCCGCAACGGCTGCACCGTGGAAGTTGTCGTTGCGGCGCAGGCGTAGTTGTACCGGCTCGCCGATGACGGCGTGGTCGCACAGCCAGGCACTGCCGATGCCGGGCGTGCCATCGGCACGCAGCTGCCGGCGCACCAGCAGTTCCACAGCACCATCGTCCATCACCGAAGCGATGGAGTATTCACGATGCGGCAGCGGCTGCAGGGCCGCCAGCAGGGCGGGCAGATCACCCGGTGGCACCAGTGAGGGCAGGTGCGAGCGTTCGACACGGGCCAGCAGCGTCTGGCCGTCCTCGAGCACCGTCTGCGCATCGAAACCCTGTGAATCCAGCCAGGCCCGCGCGCTGTGCCGCGCGTGCTGCGGGCCGATCTCGGCAATGTCGCCGGCCTGCCAGCGCACGCCGTCGATGGCGGGAGCCTGCAGGCGCAGCCAGTACACCGGTCCACCCTGGCTGCCGGGATTGAGGTGCCGGCGTTGCAGCAGCGTCCACGGCTGGTATTCGGCCGGGCTCCAGTCGGGCAGTTCGCTGGCGCCACCGGCGAGTTGTCCGAGCAGTTGCTGCCAGTGCCGCAGTGCAGCGGGATCGGCGTTGTCGACCTCGATGGCATCGAACAGGGCATGCGCGCCGTGCTGGCGCAGCCAGTCGTCGAGCTGGTGACCGAAGGCGCAGAAGTGACCGTAGCTGCGATCACCCAGGGCGAGGACGCCGTACGAAAGATGCTGCAGCGATGAGGGCAGGGCCATCACATGGCGCAGGAAAGGCAATGCATGATCGGGTGGGTCGCCTTCGCCGGTGGTACTGGCGATGAACAGCGCGCGCGTGCTGTCCGCCAGCAGCGCGGCATCGACATCATGCAGGGCACGCATCCGCACCGGTACCCCGGCTGCACGCAGGGCCTGCGCGCTGCGTTCGGCCAGTTCGCGGGCGAAGCCGGTCTGGCTGGACCACACCAGCAGAATCGGTGCGGCATCGCCATCGGCACCGTCATCACGCGGACGGCCGCGCCTCCATCCTGCGACGCAGGCCAGCACGTACAGTGCCGTGGCGGTCACCGCGATCTGCGAGTTCCGCAGCGGCGGGGCGCCCTGCCACCAGGCCTCACCCAGATGCAGGCGCAGCAGCGCCCAGCCGATCAGTCCCAGGACAGCCAGGACAACGACGTTGCCGAGCAGGGCGCGTGATGGGCGTGTGCTCATGTGGCCTGCCCGTCGATCAGGCGTTGGAACGCACTGCTGAGAAATTCCCGCGGTCCGTCGAGCGCACGCTGCAGGTAGCGCGCGGCCAGCCCCTGCTGCTCGGCCAGCGCCATGCCGGCTTCGTGGCCAAGCACGGTGAGCGCGGTCGCCCAGGCATCGGCATGCATGGCGTCGTCGGCAACCACGGTGACCGCTGCGGCAACCTGGCGTACGGGCATGCCGGTGCGCGGGTCGAGGCTGTGGCTGTAGGCTTCGCCACCGGCGTGATACTGGTGCCAGCGATCTCCGGACGTCGCGACAGCCTTGCCGTCCAGCGCCAGCACGCGCGGCGGCGTGCCGGTCTGCGCGTCTTCTTCCGGTGCCGATTCCACCAGCACGCGCCACGGTTGGCCATCGGGCTTGCGGCCGTAGCCGGCCAGTTCGCCGCCGACTTCGATCAAGGCCGCAGCGATGCCCTGTCCGCGCAGCCAGGCGGCGACATGGTCGACACCGAAGCCCTTGGCGATCGCTGACAGGTCCAGTTCCAGTCCGCCCGGTTGCAGCAGTGCATCGTGCTGCCACTGCAGGCGCTGCCAGCCGCAGCGATCACGCGTGGCCAGCAGCGTGGCAGCATCGGGTGGGCGACGTTGACCTGCGTTCGCACCGAAGCCCCAGAGGGCGACCAGTGGGCCGAGGGTGGGGTCGAAGGCGCCGTGGCTGATGCGGGCGATGGACTGCGCGCAGGACAGGACGTGGCGCGTTTCGACGGGCAGCGTGCACCACTGGCCGGCGGCGGCATGGTTGTAGCGGGACAGATCCGAATCCGGCTCCCAGGTACTCATCTGCGCGACGACCTGGTCCAGCCGCGCCTGGATACCGGCATGCAGCGGGTGCAGGTCGCGGTGGCGCGGCACGGCCAGCGACACGCTCCAGGTGGTGCCCATGGTGGTCCCACCGAGGCGGGCGATGTCGAGCAGGGTATCGGTCATGACGGGGTGTGGCGGCTGCGATGCCGGGGCCAGCCCGGCATCGCATCGCCCATTACTGCGGCAGCACTTCCAGCGTGGCCACGTAGCTGAGACGACGCTTGGCCGCCTGCTTCACCGAGGTCCGGCTGTCTTCCGTGCCGGTTTCCAGCCAGTACATGCCGGCTTCCGGCCAGGTCACCTTGATTTCGCCCTTCGCGTCGCTGGTCACCTTCAGTTCGTCCTGCGCGTTGCGGTAGCGGGTGGCGCCGCGCACGATCTCGAAGGCCAGCCCGGCCGTCGGCTTGCCGTCAACCAGCACGCGGAAGGTGGCTTCCTCGCCGGCGAACAGGTCGTTCGGGTGACCGACCGCAACCAGCTCGATGCCACGGTTGGTCGGCTTCAGTGCGGTATCGTTCGGCGCGCCATTGGTCACGAACGTCTCCACGCGGCCGACCGACTGGCTCACTTCCAGCTTCTTCGCATCCTTTGGCAGTTCGCCGAGAGTGGCCACGCTGCCGCGCCAGCGCTTGCGCTCGCCGTTCTGCTCGTAGGTGGCGAACAGGCCGTCATTGACCGAAGCGATGCGGTAGGTGCCCTGCTGCTTCAGCTCCAGGTCGAACACGCTGCGGTACTTGCCGGTCGAGGTGTTCTGCGGCTGCACGGTGCTGCCGTCCGGTGCGGTGATCACCAGCGACTCCAGGCGCAGCGGCACGTGGTTGAAGTAGAACAGGTCGTTGGAGACGGCACCATCAACAGTGATCCACGGCGCATTGCCGGCGATCACGGTCTGCGAGGGCAGCAGCCACGCCTTGTGGGCGAGTGCGGAAAAGGGAAGGGCAGCGGCCAGAGCGGCGGCGAGGACGAGCGTGCGCTTCATGCGGAAGACTCCAGGGACGTTGGGACGGTCAAGGTTTGACGGACAGGGTGACCAGGCCCAGTTCGGTGGCGCCCTGCGCCTTGCCGTTCTGTGCGGCGCTGGCCGGCCAAGTAAAGGGAATCTTCAGCAGTTCGCGGCCACCCACTTCACGTACCGCTTCCACTACCAGGGTGTAGCTGCCCGGCGCCAGCTGCTTCAGTGCCGGCTGGCGATCGTTGAAGGACAGTGCATGCGTACCGACCGGACGGGTCGGGCCGGTCACGCCGTCCACCGGCACCTGCAGGGTGCGGCCGCTCTTGCGCCACCACTGGCGCAGGTCGGGCAGCCACTTGGTGCCATGGCCTTCGCTGTTGCTGGTCTGCTGGTACCAGACCGACAGGTTGGCGGCCACCTTCTGGTCGGCACCTTCCAGCCACACCGCTACGTAGGGACGGTGATACTCGGCGACATTGAGCTTGGGCACCTCGACGTTGATGTCGAGCGTGGCGGCATAGGCCGGCGAGGTGGCCAGCAGGCCGCTGAGGGCGATGGTCAGGGTGACGCGCATGGGGCGGCTCCGGTAAAGGGGATTCGATGGTTCAGTGGATCAGCAGCAGGGCGATCAGCAGCGGGATCATCAGGCCGAGGCCGACCAGCGGCCAGGTCATGCGCCGCTGCCGCGCATGCAGGTGCAGCAGGAACAGGCCGGTGATGCAGAACACCAGGCAGGCCACGGCGAACAGGTCCAGGAACCAGCCCCACGCCGGGCCCGCGTTGCGGCCCTTGTGCAGGTCGTTGAGGTAGGAGACCGCGCCGCGCGAGGTCGATTCGTATTCCACGGCGCCGGTCTGCCGGTCGATGCTGAGCCAGGCGTCGCCGCCGGGGCGCGGCAGCGAGAGATAGATCTCCTCGGCCGACCATTCGGCCGGGCGGCCGCCGATGGCGATGCCCAGCTGCGTATCCAGCCATTGCCGGGCCGGGCGCGGAATCGGCGCGTTGCCGTCTTCGCGCGTGCCCAGCTGGCCCAGCAGTCCTGCCGGCAGTTGCAGCTGCTGGTTCTGCACCTCGGGCTTGGCCTCGATCTTCGCCGCATGGTTGAGGGTCAGCCCGGTCACCGCGAACAGCAGCATGCCGATCAGGCACACCGCCGAGCTGATCCAGTGCCACTGGTGCAGCGTCCGCAGCCAGAAGCCGCGGCTCTGTTGCTGCTGCACGTTGGAGGGGGCGGAACGGCTCACGACGGGGATTCAGGGCGGATGCGGACTGCGCATTACATCATTGATGAGAATAGCTCGCAATTGCGTATCGTTCTGTATCCCGGTGCCGACCACGGTCGGCACCGGTCAGGGTCGCCTCAGAACTTCGCGTTGAGCGAGATCCAGTAGCTGCGGCGCTGGTCCTTGGTCGCGTAATCGTCCACGCAGCTGAACTCGCTCTGGCTGATCAGCAGGCACGACTGCGAGACGAAGTCCTTGTCGAGCAGGTTGTTGACGCGTGCGTTGACGGTCAGCCATGCGTTGGCCTTCCAGCTGCCGCCGAGGTGGAAGATCGTGTAGTCCTCGTAGACGCGGTCGTGGCTGTTGCCGGCCGCATCGAGGATCGTATCGCGGTAGCGGTCGTAGCGGCCTTCGCCGATCAGCGACAGACTGACCGCGTCGCTGACCTGCCAGTTGAGGCTGGCGTTGGCCATGTGCCTGGCGGGCATGGTGCCACTGATCGGCAGTCCCTTCTGCGGGCCACTGGTCTGTTCGCTGCGGGTCCAGGTGTAGTTGCCGCGCAGCTGCAGGGTTTCCAGCAGATCGACGTGCGCGGCCAGTTCGGCGCCACGGGTTTCGGCCTTGTCGATGTTCACGCTCTGGGTGAAGGTGCTGTAGCCCAGCGAGGCCCAGCCCGGCCCGATGTCCACGCAGTAGCCGCTGCCGGCCGGAGCCACCTCGCAGTTCGGGAAGGTGCCGCCGCTGGCGATCTTGTCGTCGAACCGGTTGAAGAAGCCGGTGACGTTGAAGCCCCAGCGCTGGCCTTCGTAGTAGGCGGCCAGCTCGTAGTTGGTGCTGGTCTCCGGCTTGAGGTTCGGCGAACCGACCAGAGGCAGCACGCCCTGCCCACCGAAGCCGGTGATGCCCGGGAACAGCTGGTCCGGGCGCGGTGTCTTGTAGCCGGTGCTGACACCGCCCTTGAAGGTCCATGCGTCGCTTGCATTCCACACCAGGTAGCCGCGCGGGCTGACATGGCTGCCGAACACGTTGTGGTCGTCGTAGCGCAGGCCGAAGGTCGCCGTGAGGGTATCGGTCAGTGCCCAGTTGTCCTCCGCGAACAGGGCCCACATGCGGTGCTTCTGCCGGGTGTTGCTGCGGTAGCCGGCGCCATCCATGCCGAACACGCCGTCGACCATGTCGGTGTCGTTGTACTGTCCGCCAACGGTCAGCTTGTGCGCGCCGAAATCGAGGTCGAGCATCGTGTCGAGCACGTAACCTTCCAGCTCCATCGTGCGCAGCGGACGCGGCAGGAACGCCTGCAGGCGCGCCATCTCGCTCGGCTCGAGGGCCGACAGCGCATTGCCACGACCGGCCGCACAGTTGTTGGCGGCGCCGGTGCGGCGGCAGACGTCATTCCACAGCGTCTGCAGGTTGGCGCGCTCGTCCAGGGTCAGTGGCAGCGAACGGCCGAGGTTGCTGCTCTTGCCGTGGGTCAGCGAGGTCTGCCAGGTGCCGAAGCTGTAGCGGCCCTGATGGGTCAGCGATACCTGGTCACGCTCATAGCGCTGGTAGGCGGTGTAGCCCACGCGCGGCTGCACCACGCGGCGGGTGATGGTGCCGCCGCCATCCGGATCGGGGATGACCGCATTGCCGACGCGCCACAGGCTGGCCAGGCTGTCGAGCGTGCCGGTCTGGCCCTCGCTGTTGTCGTACTTCTGCCGCGACACGTCGTAGTCCAGCCACAGTTCGTGGTCGTCATTGACGTGGAAGTTCAGGCGCACGCCCGTGTTCCAGTTGGTGTTGGCCACCGACTTGCCGCCACCACCGAAACCGATGCTGCGTTCCCACAGGGTGCCATCGGGCAACGGCAGCGCATCCCATTCCGGATTGGAGGCCTTCGCATCGTAGTGGCTGCCGCGCACGGACAGGCCCAGGCGGTCCTTCAGCAACGGACCACTCAGGTACACGTCGGTGCTGCGGGCATCGCCGAACTGGTCGTCCTGCTGCACGGTGAAGCCCTGGGTCAGCGCGCCGTGCCAGCTGTCCTGGTTGCGGCGGGTGATGATGTTGATGACACCGCCCATCGCATCCGAGCCGTAGAGCGTGGACATCGGGCCGCGCACCACTTCGATGCGCTCGATCGCATCCAGCGGCGGCAGGTAGGAGAACTGTCCGCCACCGAAGTTGTTGGGATACAGCTGGCCGACGTTGCTCTGGCGGCGGCCGTCGATCAGTACCAGGGTGTATTCCGAGGGCAGGCCACGCATGGAGACGGTGGCGCGGCCATTCTTGTCGGTGGCTTCCAGGCCGACGTCGATGCCTTCCACGTCGCGCAGCGCATCGACCAGGCTGGTGTAGGGGCGCTTGCTCAGTTCCTCGCGGCTGACCACGCTGATGCTGGCCGGAGCATCGGTGATCTTCTGTTCGAAGCCGGAGGCGGTGACGACGACCTTGTCCAGCGTCTGCGGTGCACCCGCGACGGTGCCGCTGGCGAATGCGGGCGCGGCGAGGGACGCCAGCACGGCGCTGGTCAGCAACGAACGGGAAAGGGACGAACGGACACGATGGCGCTGGGCCATGGCAGTTACCTCGAAGGATGCGGGGTGGCGCAATGCCGGGCGCGGGAGGCGTGGCATACGCAGGGAGGCCCGGTGAGGGGCGGCAGAGGTGAAGCAGGCAGGCGTGCGCCGGTGCGACCGCACGGGCGGTCAGGAGCAGCCGTGGATCAGGCGAGCGGCGGCGCCTGGCCGCGTTGCTGGCGGCGCCCGGGCGCGTCGGCCCAGGGCGTGTCCGGAGCGGCCAGTGGCCAGTCCGGGCGCACGCCGGGCATGGCCGGCGTGGCGGGTACGAGTTCGAGTTCGGTGCGCAGCCACTGGCTGACAAGCAGCAAGGGCGGCACGGGCGTGCCGGACGGCTTGGCGGGCGTACAGGCGCAACGGCGCAGCTTGGCCGGCGCTTCTTCCTGTAACGGGCCATCGCCCCCGTGCTTTTCCAGTGGCAGCTGCAGGGCCTGCGCGGCACCGCCGGCATGGGCCAGCGGCAACAGCGGCATGGCACCCAGCAGCAGCGCCAGCATCGCCGCCCACGCCAGCAGGCTGGCCAGCGCAGGACGCTGACCGCGCATGGCGGTACCCATCTTGCGATGGAGAAGCGGGCGAGGGCGAGGCGGGTGCAGCAAGACGGAAACCCCGGGACGGTGGCCGGCAGCGGCCGGCATCAACGGGGCGTGATTGTAATGAGAGCTGTTAGCGGATGCAAATGAGAATGATTGCTGAAATGTCGGAGGGCGGCCTGGCGTGGCTCAGACCTCGCTCCAGCGTCGCAGCAGGTTGTGATACACGCCGGTCAGCTGCAGCACCGCATCAGCGTCGCCTCCGGTCTGCCGCAGGCGCTCGATGGACGTGTCCATTTCCCACAGCAGGCGACGCTGCACATCGTCGCGGACCATGCTCTGCACCCAGAAGAACGACGCCACGCGCGCGCCCCGGGTAACGGGATTGACCTGGTGCAGGCTGCTGGAGGGATAGACGATCAGGTCGCCGGCCGGCAGCTTCACCTCGTGCTCGCCGTAGGTGTCGCTGATGATCAGCTCGCCGCCGTCGTACTCGTCCGGCGCCGACAGGAACAGGGTGCAGGAGATGTCCGAGCGCAGCTGCTCGCCGTTGCCCAGGTTCATCACTGCGCCATCGACGTGGAAGCCGTAGGTGCCGCCGCCGCGGTAGCGGTTGAAGCGTGGGGGGAGGATCTTCAACGGCAGTGCCGCAGCGAAGAACAGCGGGCTGCGCCGCAGTGCGGCGAGCACGCCGGCACCCAGCTCGGCTTTCACTGGTGACGCGTCCGGCAACTGTTCGTTGTGCTTCACCTGCGCACCCTGGGCACCCACGGTCTCGCGGCCATCGGTCCAGTCGGCGGTGTCCAGTTGCCGGCGGACCTGTGCCACTTCATCAGCGGTGAGCACGTTGGGAATGTGCAGCAGCATGGTGTTGTCTCGTCGTTGCGCGGGGGAGCCGGGCTCCCCCGCGCCAGGACATCAGAAGCGGATGTCCGCGCTGAGCAGGAAGGTGCGCGGGGCACCCGGGGTGTAACGGTAGCCGCTCTTGTTGATGCTGGCCACGTAAGCCTTGTCGAACAGGTTGTAGCCGTTCAAGCGCAGCGAGATGGTCTCGTTGACCGCCCACGACACCACGGCGTCGTACACCACATAGGACTTGGTGAATGACGGCGTGCCGACAGCACCGTCGGTGCCACGATGCATGCCGGCGGCGTAGCGCACGCCTCCCCCGACGGTGATGCCGTGGGCCAGCGTGTAGCTGGTCCAGCCGGTGAACGTATCATCCGGCGTGTACGTCAGGTTGGTGGTGCCGTCGGCAGCGACCTTGGCGCCTTCCTTCACTTCGGTGTCGAGGTGGCTGAAACCGGCCGACACCGACCAGTTGTCGGTCAGGCGGCCCACGGCCGACAGCTCCACGCCCTTCACGCGCTTGCTGCCGGTCTGGGTCGGGTTGCCGGCCTCGTCAAGCACGGTGGTATTGATCTCGTTGTCGACGTCGGTCTGGAACAACGCCAGGTTGACGGCCAGTGCGTCATCCAGGAATGCCCACTTGCTGCCGACCTCGAAGGTCTTGGCCTTCTGCGGGTCCAGCTTGGGGTTGTCGGCGCTGCTGGCCGAGCTGCTCAGCTGGAAGTTGGCACCGCCCGGGGGCTGCTGCGAGATCGCGTAGTTGGCATACACGCTGACCGTGTCGCCCACCTTGTACAGCGCGCCCAGCTTCCAGTTCAACAGGGTGTCGGAGGCCTCCAGCGTGGGGTTGCGCAGTACGGTGCCGGCCGGATTGCTGCCGCAGGCGGGGCCACTACGGCCGCCGCAGACCGAGGCGCTGGCGTACTCGGTCTTGTAGTGGTCGGCGCGCACGCCGGCGGTCAGCAGGAAGCTGTCGCCGAATGCCAGCGTGTCGAACAGATACGCCGAGGACGTGGTGGTCTTGCCGTGGGCATCGGCGCCGTTATGCGCCCAGGTCAGCCCAGTCACGTTCCAGTCCGGGTCGTACAGGTTCGCGGCAGGCCAGCTGGTGCCGCCGGTGGCCGCCTGGCCGTAGGTGTCCAGTTCTTCGCGGGTGAACTCCAGGCCTGCGCTCAGGGCATGGCCGATGGCGCCGGTGCTGAAGTCGGCCCGCAGGTTCAGCTGGTCGGTCAGGATGGTGTTGCGCTGGTCCTTGAAGGTCGGCAGGCTGCGCGCGATCGTGTACGTCGAACGGTCGGCGGGGTTGGTGTAGCCGATGTTGCCGGTCGGACGACCATTGGCGCCGAGCGCGCCGGTACCCATGAACGCGGTCAGCAGGTAGTCCTGTTCGGTGCGTCCCCAACGGGCGGTATTGGTCAGGCGCACGCCGTCGTTGAAATCATGTTCGAAGCGGAACGTGGCCATCTTCGCGGTCACGTCGTCATGGTCGGCGCGGGTTCCGTAGAAGTTCTCCGGATCCACCGGATGCCCGGCCAGCGCTTCGAGCGTCGGCTGCGGCGTCCAGCCCGGCAGGCCCAGGGTCGGCACGCCGCCGTCGGGCACGTTGTCCTGCTTCACGTACAGCAGGTTGAGGTAGTAGCGGGTGGCCGTGCCCAGGCCGAACGCCAGCGACGGGGCCAGGCCCCAGCGCTTGTTCTGCACATGATCGCGGCCGGGCTGGTCGCTGTCCTGCCACATCGCGTTGACGCGCAGCGCGCTGGTCGCGCCCAGCGACTGGTTCCAGTCACCGGTCGTCCGGCGCTGCTGGTCACTGCCCAGCGAAACGCTGGCCGAAGTGGCGTCCTGCAGGGAGGCCTGCTTGCTCACCAGGTTGATGGCGCCGGTCGGCGCCGAGCGACCATTGTCGGTCCCTGCTGGCCCCTTGGTCACTTCCACCTGTTCGATGTTGAACACGTCGCGCGAGATCGAGCCGAGGTCGCGCACGCCATCGACGAACAGGCTGTTGGAGGTGTCGAAGCCGCGCATGAACAGCGCGTCGCCGGTGGTGGTGTTGCCGTTCTCGCCGGCATAGAAGGTGCCCACGCCCGGGCTGTTGCGCAGCGCTTCGGTCAGGGTGGTGGCGCCCTGCTGGTTGAACAGGTCGCTGGTGATGACCTGGATGGTCTGCGGGGTGTCCTGCAGCCGCTGGGTGAACTTCGGCGAGGCGACCTTGTCGGCCTTGTAGCCATGTGTGGCGTGCACGTCGATCTTGTCCAGCGTGCGGGCATTGTCGGTCGCTTCGGCGTGGGCCAGTGCGGGCAGCGTGGCCAGGCCGAGGCCGGCGGCCAGGCTGGCGGTCGCCAGCGGCAGGTTGCGGAGTGGGGAGGCGTGCTTGCGGCTCTTGATCGGGTTCATGGGTCTGGGTGGGTAGCGGGACAGGAACGATCCGCCGGTGCCGGATGACGGCGCGGCAGGCAGGATCGGAAGCGGACTCGAAGCGGGATCGGAGGTGGAGGTCCGGCAAGCGCCGGACGCCCGGGCGCGGCCGGGGGAAGCGTCAGCTCAGCAGGTACGGAGGCGCCTGGCCGGGGGGATGCTGGTAGCGCGACGGCAGCGCCGGGGCCGGGTAGGGCGACGGCGCGGCTGCCGGCACCAGTGGCGGCACCGGAAGCGGGCCACACAACCGCCGCAGCAGGGGGGACTTGATGCTGCGGCCGTCATCGGGCTCGGCTTCCGCCCGCGGCATCGCCTGTTCCAGGGGAGGCGTGCCGAAAGGCGCTGCGGGCAGGCTGTCCTGCGCCTGCACCGCCGGCGTAGTGACCTGCGAACTGCGCGTGCCTTCATGCAGCGCCGACCATCCCAGCAGCAGTGCCAGCAGCAGCGCAGCCAACAGCGGCCCGCCCGTGCGGGCAAGCTGGCAGAGCGTAGCGATGGGCGCGGGCGAGGCCATGGCGCGGCGGTGGGCATTACGAAGATGTTACGTAGAGTAACAGCAACGATAATGATTCGCATCTTCGGTGTTGCGGGAGGCCTGTACCTAGCCCTTCGCGGCCCTGCAGGCGCCTGCAGGGCCTTCCCGGGCGGGGCGGGTGGGCCGGTCAGTCCCGGTCGTCGCGGGTCCAGATGGCGTCGTGCTCGCGCTTGACCGGGAACTTGGGGACCGGGCTGTACGCGGGGGCACACAGTGCACGACCATCACGCACGTCGAAGCGGGCACCGTGCAGCACGCACTCGACGCTGCCTTCGGTGGTGTTGAACTCCCCGGAGGACAACTCGAATTCCTCGTGCGTGCACTGGTCTTCCAGGGCATACAGCTCGCCATCGAGGTTGAACACCACGATCGGGGTACCCGTAACCTCGTCGAACACGCTCTTCATTTCACCCGGCAGCAGGTCGCTGCCGGCACAGACGAAGGTCCACGCATCGCTCATGCGGTGGCTCCCACCAGCGGCTTTTCCAGGATCTCGAAGCGCAGATCGTCGCGCTTGGGAATGCCGAAGCGCTCGTCGCCGTAGGGGAACGGCTTCTTGATGCCGGTGCGGCGGTAGCCACGGCGCTCGTAGAAGGCGATCAGTTCGTCACGCACGTCGATCACGGTCATCTGCATCACCGGCACGCCCCATTCGCGCGCGGCGTGGGCTTCGGCCGCATCCATCAGCTGCTTGCCGACACCGCCACCCTGCTGGGCCGGATCGACCGAGAACATGCCGAAATAGCCCTTGCCGTCGACATCGGCGACGTGGGCGCAGGCCAGAAGCCGGCCCTCGCGCTCCGCCAGCAGGATGGTCGAGCGGGGGCGGTCGAGGTCGGTCTGGATGCCTTCGGCATCGATGCGGGCGCCGTCCAGCAGGTCGGCTTCGGTGGTCCAGCCGGCCCGGCTGGCGTCGCCCCGGTAGGCGGAGGTCACCAGCGAGATGAGGGCAGGGATATCGGCCGACGTGGCGGCGCGGAAGGTCAGGGTGCTCATGGCACCATTCTAGGTGGGGCGTGGGCCAGGCCGCACGCCCTGGGATCCGACCGCCGATGGAAACACTGTCGTGAACGGAGCCTTGACGTCGCCTTCATTCCATGTTCATAAATAAGGCGTGGCACGGCCAGCGTTGCGACTGTCGCGTACGTGCACGCATTCAAGGAACGGACGATCCAAGGAGGATCCCATGCGGTCTCGTGCCACGCTCCGCCCGCGCCAGTCTGGCCCGGTCGGCCTTTCGACGCTTCTTCTTCTGCTGGCCGCGATCGGGCTTCCTTCAGTGGGCCTGGCGCAGATCGTCCCGACCTGGCGGCAGGAGTACGACAAACGCCTGAAGTACGGTGATCTCGTCGAGCCGCTGAAGGGCGAGATCTTCGGCGAGCAGGTCAATCTCTATGACGGCTCGATCAGCTTCAAGGCCACCGATATCTCGCTGCCGGGCAACAGCGAACTCCCGGTCGCGCTCAGTCGCAGCCGATCAGCCAGCGATGGCAGCAGTGAAAGTCCTCTTGGCGACTGGGATCTGGATGTTCCGTCGCTGTCAGGTGTCTATGGCGATCTCCCCGAGACTGCAGCTCAAGGGCACTGGATGCCGGCCGCGCGCTGTACCACCGTCGGTGCTCCGCCAACGCTGGAGGTCTGGAATCGCCGGAACACTCAGAAGGTCAACTTCAATCCACACACTTACTGGGATGGCGTGCGGCTTTCGCTGCCCGGAGGTGGTGGGGAACCACTGCTGGGCGGCAATGGCGATGCGCGGCAACCCCAGCCGCAGCTTGGACAGCCCGCGCGATGGAATACAAAAGGCGGTTGGGTATTCACCTGCTTGGCAGCATTGAAAAGCGGACAGCCCGGCGAAGGATTCCTGGGACATGCACCGGATGGGACCAAATACTATTTTGACTGGATGGTGGCTCGCCCCAACGGCTCTGCGACCCTGCAGCCGTTCGGACCGGAAAGCAACGCCCAGTTGGGCCGCAAGCGAGTTCACCTGTATCCATCGCAGATTGTTGATCGTTTCGGAAACTGGGTGCGCTATGAATGGTCCGGTACCCGACTCCAGCGCATCACCGCAAGCGATGGTCGCGAAATCAGCCTTGCGTACCAATCGAACGGGTTGATCGCCTCTGCGACTGCCGCCGGGCGCACCTGGACTTACGGCTATACGGATGCCGACATCCTGCGGACGGTGACGCTGCCCGATGGAACCCAGTGGATCTACAGCCTGCCGCCGCTATCGGTTACGCACAAGTACGCCGAGTACACCGGGCAGAACATCTGGGACTACATGGAATACCCGGTGACCTGTTCGCGTGTGAACAAGATCGTGCCCAGCGAAATCACCATGACCGTCCAGCATCCGTCGGGTGCACTGGGAACGTTCCTGTTCCGCCCATTCCGCCATGGGCGCAAGAACGTCACTCTGGATTGCCAGACCTCTGGCGACAATCATCTCATCGCAGAAGGCTGGAACTACACACCGATCTACCGTGATGCGATGTCGCTGGTGGCCAAGACCATCAGTGGTCCGGGCATTCCCACAGCGCAGTGGACCTATCAGTACACCAATCTCAACGGGGCTTATGCACAGGATCTGGGCGGTCCGGTAATCCCTGCAGGCCAGGCAGAGCCGAAGATCACCACCGAGACGCTGCCGGATGGCGTCGTACGCGTATACGAATTCGGCAAGGAAGTCGCCTATAACGATGGTCTTGTACTGTCGACGACGACGCGATCGGGTAGTTCGGTCGTGCGCGTTGACCGCAACAACTACTATCCGGATGCCCAGCTGGACGCGGCGCCCTTCCCGAAGGAAGCCGGCAAGGACTTCAAGTACGGTGCGAATGACCTCAAGGCGCACTACAACCGCCCTGTCCAGTCCACTGTTGTGGAGCAGGACGGTGTGCAGTTCAGCCGGACCGTGCAGACCTTTGATGCATTTGCACGTGAAGTCACCGTCGTTGAAGCAAATTCCGCCGGACAGAGTCGCACCAGCACCACGACCTACTACGACAATCCCGCGCTATGGGTGAACGGTCAGTCCGCGCGTAGTGTCCTCAATGGCATTGAACAGTCCCGCACCGAGTTCGACACGGCCAAAGCGTTGCCTTTGCGCGCCTACGCATTCGGTCGTCTGGCACAGCAGGTGACCTATGCGGCCGACGGCACCGTGGCGTCGGTATCCGATGGCCGCGGCAATACCAGCCATCTGTCGGGATGGAAGCGCGGTGTTCCGCAGCAACTGCGGATGCCGGCCACAGCCGAGGCGCCAAATGGCGCGGTGCGCACTGTTGCCGTCGACGACAACGGTTGGATCACCTTGCTGACCGACGAGACCGGCGCAACCACCAGCTTCAGCTACGACAGCATGGGGAGGTTGCGCAGCCAGCAGTTCCCAACCGGCGATACGGTGAACTGGAATGGCGTAACGATGGACCTGCAGCGCCTGGGAAGCGCGCAGTTCGGCGTGCCGGCCGGTGCCTGGAAGCATTCGCGCATACAGGGCGGCAGGCGTACCGATACCTACCTGGATGCCATGTTCAGGCCGGTGCTTGTGACCGAGAATGCCAACAACGTGCGCGACAGTGCCGTGGTGACCCGCTACGACAGCAGCGGCAGGACGGTTTTCGTCTCCTATCCGACCCGGCAGTTTTCCAGCATCGGCGCGGCATTGGACGGCACCACCACGCAGTACGATGCGCTGGGCCGGCCGGTGCTCGTGAGTCAATCCTCGGAGCTGGGCACACTGGCGACCCGTACCGAGTACGTGGGCAATCTTTCCGTGAAGGCGACCAACCCGCGCGGCCAGTCCACGACCACGCGGCACCTGGCGTATGACCAGCCAACCTATGAGATGCCGCTGACACTGCAGCATCCGGAAGGCGTGGTGACCGAGATCCAGCGTGACGTCCTCGGCAAGCCGCTGGCCATTACCCGACGCAGCGCGGACGGCAGCCAGTCGCTGACACGCCGCTATGTCTATGACGCCTATCAGCAACTGTGCAAAACGATCGAGCCGGAAACCGGCGCCACCGTGCAGGACTATGATGCGGCAGGCAATGTCCTGTGGTCGGCGGCCGGTACCGGGCTGACCAGCACCGCTGGCTGCAACCGCAGCGAAGCGCTGGCCAGTGGTCGCGCGGTGAAGCGCAGTTATGACGCCGCCAATCGCCTATCGATGCTGACTTTCCCGGATGGACGCGGCAGTCAATCATGGTCCTACACGCCCGATGGCCTGCCGGCGGAAATCAGTACCCAGAACGATGCGGCACGACCGGTCGTCATCAACCGATACCAGTACAACCGGCGGCGCCTGCTCACTGGCGAAACGCTGCAGCACCCGGACCTGGGCACGCTGAACCTCGCCTATGGCTACGATGCCAACGGTACCCTGGCCAGCAACACCTATCCCGGCGGGCGGGTCGTCAGCTATGCACCCGATACCCTGGGCAGAGCGACAACAGTGGGTGGCTATGCGAAGGAAGCCACCTATTTCGCCAATGGCGCATTGGCACGGTTCGTCTACGGCAACGGGGTCGTGCATACGATGACCCAGAACGCGCGCGGCCTGCCCGACCGCAGCCGTGACGCCACGGCCGCCGCTGCCGTGCTCGACGACAGCTACGACTACGATGCTGGCGGCAATGTCATGGCCATCTCCGACGGCCTGCCGGGGGCGCCGGGGAACCGTGACATGACCTATGACGGCCTGGACCGGCTGCGCACCGTGATGGCACCGGGATTCGGCAATGCTCTGTATGAGTACGACGCGCTGGACAATCTGCGCCGGGCCAAGGTGGGCAGCAGGGATCGCACGCACTACTTCGATCCGACCAACCGGCTGGTGAATGTGGTCGAGACCGGCAGTGGTGCCACGGTGACCGGCCTGGGCTACGACGTGCAGGGCAACCTCTCCATCCGCAATGGCCAGCCGTTCACCTTCGACTTCGGCAACCGCCTGCGCGCGGTCGGCACGACGGAAAGCTACGAATACGATGCCCACGGCCGACGCGTGAAAGCATCGGCGGAAGGGGCCGGCGCGATCTACTCGTTCTACGACAACGGCGGCGTGCTGCGTTTCCAGCGCAACGAACGCACAGGCAAACAGACCGACTACCTGTACCTGTCAGGCAGCCTGGTGGCGCAGGTGCATGGTGCGGCGGCGCCTGGCGTGCCCGCGCTGAGTGCACCAGGCTACATCACCCAAGGCAGCGTGAACCTGACTTGGAGTCCGGCAGGTGGGGCCAACCGCTACGAACTGCAGCGTGCGCTGACCGGCACTTGGAGTACGGTCTTCGATGGCGCGGCGCAGTCGTTCACCAGCACTGGCCTGGTTACCGGCACCTATCAGTTCCGGGTGCGCGGCTGCCGTGCGGTGTGCGGCGGATGGAGTAACGTCGCGTCAGTGGCTGTGGCGCTGGCACCGTCCACGGTGCCCGCACTGACGGTGCCCGCCACAGCCTTCAATGGCACTTACAACGTGGGGTGGTCCGCAGCGTCTGGCGCCGAGCGCTATGAGTTGCAGGAAAGCGCCAACGGAGGTGCATGGGGTCAGGTTCATAACGCAGCCGGTCAGTCCAAGGCATTCAGTGGTAAGGCCGCGGGAAGTTACAGCTACCGGATCCGCGCATGTAATCCGGTGGGATGCACCGGATACAGCGCCACGGCGTCGGTGGCAGTGGTGTATCCGCCTGCCGCTGCGCCAAGCGTCTCCGCGCCGGCGCGATCTGCACCGGGCAGTATCGGCATTGGCTGGAATGGAGTGGCCGGTGCCACACGCTACACCCTCCAGGAAAGCAGCAATGGTGGGGGATGGGTCACACTGTTCGACGGCAACGCCAGCTCCTATGCCACCGCTGCGCGCGGCGTGGGCAGCTATGGCTATCGGGTTGCTGCCTGTAACGGCGCGGGCTGCGGGCCATGGTCGGCCACCGCGACGGTTGCGGTGATCGGGGCGCCGACGATCGAGCCGGTAATCAGTGCGCCGGGCCTGGTGAACGTGCCGCAGTACAGCCTGAGCTGGTCGGTACCACCCAACAGCGAGAGCTTCGTACTGGAGGAAAGCGCCAACGGAGGTGGCTGGACGGTGGTGCATAACGGCGTCGGAAACAGCTTTGGTGCAAGCCGTGGAAACGGCAGCTACGCATATCGCGTACGTGCCTGCAACTTCGCAGGGTGCAGCCTGAACTCCGGAGTGGCGACGGTGTCCGTGGTGCTGCCACCGGGGGCAACCTATCTCTTTGAGGCTCAATGGTTGAGCAGCAAGACGGCGCCTTATCAGATCCAATGCACGGTGGGTTGGGTCGCCTCGGCCGGTGCGACGGAGTACCAGCTAGAGCCGGCGTCCGGCGGCAAGACTCTGTATGCAGGTCCCAAGACCTATGTGCAATCAAGGAATGGTACGTACTGCGCCAGCAGCTACCGGGTGCGGGCGTGCAATGCCGGCGGTTGTTCAGAATGGTCGGCAAGCTTCCCCGTCACCCGCGGCGTACTTTGGGAGTAAGACATGAACGGATTCTCTGCGATGTTGATCCGCGTGGCGCTCGCGTCGGGTGCACTGGTGGTCGGCGCAGCACCAGCGGCAGCTCAGGAAGTAGTCGAGTACATCCACACAGATGCGCTCGGTTCACCAGTGGCGATCACTGATGCCAGCGGAAATATCATCGAGCGTACGGTGTATGAGCCGTACGGGGCGGTGGTCAATCGGCCGTTGAAGGATGGGCCGGGGTATACGGGGCATGTGACGGACTCGGGCACCGGGCTGAGCTACATGCAGCAGCGGTACTACGATCTGCAGATTGGGCGGTTATTGAGTGTGGATCCCGTAGCGGCAAGTCTGGGCCCCAACTTCAACCGATACGGCTATGCCGCCAATAATCCCTATAGGTTCATTGATCCAGATGGTCGGGACTGCGTGTCCAAGAATGGCAGGACAACATGCACAATTCCGGTGACTGGAAGCCGTATTCCGACGAAAATTTCTTTCCCTACGCCACCAAGTGTTTCGGGAACGCAGAAAACTGGTAGCCCCGCTAACCACGTCTACAACCGAAGCACGCCACATCAGAAGTCAGACCAGTCTGTACAGCGCGCGATGGTAAACGATCCGACGCCTGGCAGGGACAAGCCCGCGACGCCAACTGGAACTCCAAATGACGCTACTCCTGAGGGTGGTCGTGGTGTACTGGCCAGAGCTGGCGCGATTTTTGGAAACGACCCGGGCAGCCCTGTAAAGAGTTACAGTGCTACAGATCGTAATGGCAACACTTGGGTTATCAATGTCACCCAGCCTGGCCACGGGTTGCACTTTGGCTATGTCCTACGCGGCTCTGTAGACGGCAAGGCAATGTCCATCGGCGAGGGATGGGCAATACCGCAAGTTGTTCCTGTTCTATCCGGCTATATCAATGATGTATGGAAAGCCCATAACCAGCAGAACATTGACGATGCAAAATAAAAAGCCGTTGCGATTTTTTGTTGTGATTGCAGCTGTGGCACTTCTTCTTGTGCCGGGGCTCCTAATGACTTTCGCTTGGGGAGGGGCGTTGAACTTGGAGGTTGCCGCCGCCGCAATAGCAATCACCATCGTAGCGGCTGTCTGGTTGCCTAGACTGAAGTGGTTAGTTGCTATTGCTGCAGCTCTATTGATTGCTGTTCCGCCGTTCCCCTATTGGGCCAACTGGGACGAAAGTAGAGGGCGGTATCTGCACTTCTTTCATGGATTCCCCTTCGAGGGCGAGCTAGTCATCAGGTTTGGCGTTGTTTTTGCTATGGCGATGGTGCTCTTTGCAGTAATGTTCTGGGCAATCGGAAAACCAAAGAGCTAATCTTCGCGCATAGAGAAAAATGCCCGCGGACGCGGGCATTGTTGTTGCTTGGGTCGTGGCAGCTGCAGCCGTCCGGATGTGATGCTTGATCTTGGGGGCGTCAAGTCGTCCGCAACCCTGTCTCGGATTGCAGATGACCGAAATTCTGGGTGCATCTAGCATGAAAAAAAACGCCGCAGCACCCTGTGGTATTTCGTCCTTCTGGTCGCCGCCAGCTGCTGGCTTGGCGGGAAGCGCAACGTCGGTTAGTTGGTGAGGCTTCGGTAGCCGTCGGCGTTGCGGCGAAATGCAAATTGGATGCTGGGCACTCAGTCGCATGGGGTGGTCGAATCCGCTCATGCCTGACTGCTGTGGTCATTTCACTGGGGCTGCAAGGTTGTGATTGGTTGTCGGATCCTGTGATTGTTGTAAAGAATGTTGGAAGGGACGTGATTCATGACATCAGCTTGGAGGTCAGCGGTGGTGCGGTTGACCTGGGAGCAATTCCTGTCGATGAAAGCAGGGCTGCAAAACCGAAGATCGCTGCTGATTCCTCGCTTGTTGTAACGTACTACGAGAACAATGTCCGTGTGGTTTGCCATGGGGATGTGTATTTTACGAACAATCTCTATGTCAAGGTTGAGGCGGATGTGGGTGGAGGGGTTTGCCGTATGGCGGAAGTTGCGGATTGATGTGAGCGGCGGAGGGTGTCGGCAGAATTTTTATAGTGCAGTGCCAACGTGAGGATCGATGAAAAGCCTTGTTGAGAGTTACCCCGTTTGGGCTTCCATCATTCTAGGTGCCATGTGGATAAACGCATTTGCGGCTCACAGGATGTTGCTGAGAATCGAGCGCGAACGGCCAGAATTACTTGCTGCAGCCGGAATCATCAAGGTTGACTGGTGGCTTGGGTGCTTGCGTGGTATCGCAGTGCTTGCCCTCACTTCCAAAGGGCAGGCGCTCCATCGGGGTGAACGGTGGGTGTTGAGGGGCGTCGTGATGATGTACGTCTTCTTGATTGCTTCCGGCGTATCCATGCTTATTGGCATGTAGAAGGCGATGTCTCAAGGCCGCTGATGGTGGAATGGTTCGGCATTACAATGAGATTGCCCGTTCCTGGCATCACTCTGCATTTCCCGGTTTCATCTCTGCTGGCTTGCGTCCCACGCGCATAAAAAAACGCCGCAGTCCCCTGCGGCGTTCCCGTATTTCCCTGGCTCTGGCGAATCCTCAACCGAGCAACTTACGTACCTTGGTCAGCGCGGTCATGAACCGCTCGATCTCTTCGTGCGTGTTGTAGAACGCCAGCGAGGCACGGCAGGTGGCCGCGACACCGAAGTACTGCAGCAACGGATGTGCGCAGTGCTGGCCGGAACGCACGGCCACGCCTTCCAGGTCGAGCAGGGTGGCCAGGTCGTGTGCATGCGCGCCGTCGATCAGGAACGAGACCACGGCCGCCTTCTCCGGCGCTTCACCGATGATGCGCAGGCCCTCGACGCGACGCAGCTCTTCGGTGAAGTGGGCGAGCAGCTCGGCTTCACGCGCCTCCACGTGCTCCTGGCCGATGTCCTGCAGATAGTCGGCGGCCACGCCCAGGCCGATGAAGCCGGCGATGTTCGGGGTGCCGGCCTCGAACTTGTGCGGGGCATCGTTGAACACAGTGCCGTCGAAGCTGACTTCCTTGATCATCTCGCCACCGCCGAGGAACGGCGGCATCGCGTCCAGATGCTCGCGGCGTGCCCACAGGGCGCCGGTGCCGGTCGGTCCGCACATCTTGTGGCCGGTGATGGCATAGAAGTCGCAGCCGATCGCGGCGACGTCGACCTTGCGGTGTGGCGCGGCCTGCGAACCGTCCACCACGGTGATGATGCCGCGCTTGCGCGCCTCACGGCAGATCTCGCGCACCGGGTTGACCGTGCCGAGTACATTGGACACGTGGGTGACCGCCAGCAGCTTGACCTCGGGGGTCATGGCCGCACGCAGCGCATCCAGGTCGAGCGCGCCATCCGGGGTGATCTCGGCCACGCGGAGGGTGGCGCCGGTACGCTGCGCGACCAGCTGCCACGGCACGATGTTGGCGTGGTGCTCCATGCGCGAGACCAGGATCACATCACCGGACTTCAATCGCGGCAGCGCCCACGAGTACGCCACCAGGTTGATGGCGAAGGTGGTGCCACTGCACAGCACCAGATCGCTGGGTCGCACGTTGAGGAAGCGCGCCAGCGTGTTGCGCGCGCCTTCGTAGGCATCGGTGGCTTCGCTGCCCAGGGCATGCACCGCGCGGCTGACGTTGGCGTTGTAGCGGCGATAGAACTCATCCACCGCGCCGATCACCTGCACCGGTTTCTGGCCGGTGTTGGCGTTGTCGAAATAGACCAGTGGCTTGCCATGCACTTCACGCATCAGCAGCGGGAAGTCGAGACGCACGCGATCCCAGTCGGGGGCGCTGGCGCCTTCTTCGATCGGGCGCGGGGTGGAGAGATTCATGCCACACCCGCCTCGGCCAGGGCCTTGTCCAGGCGGCGTGCCAGCTGCTCGCGCAGCGCGTCCGGCAGTACCTTCAGCGGCTCATGGCAGAACGCGGCACTCAGCAGCGCCTGCGCCTGTGCCTGCGGCAGGCCACGCGAGCGCAGGTAGAACAGCGCGTTCGCGTCGAGCTGGCCGACGGTCGCACCGTGTGCGGCTTTCACTTCGTCGGCATCGATCACCAGCACCGGCTGGGTGTCGATCTCGGCGTCGGCCGACAGCAGCAGGTTCTTGTTGGACAGGTTCGCATCGGTGCCGTCGGCGCCTTCGCGGATCTGGATGCCGCCATGGAACACCACGCGGCTGCGGTTGGCGGCCACGCCGCGCCACAGCAGCTCGCTACGGGTATCGCGGGCGATGTGGTCGATGCCCAGGCGGGTATCGACGTGGCGGCGGCCATTGCCGAGCAGCACGCCATTGGCGGTCAGCTGCGCGTTGTCGCCTTCCAGCCGTACGTTCAGTTCGTGGCGGCTGAGCGCGGCGCCAAGTTCCAGATCCACGCGGTGATACTGCGCGTCACGGGCCAGCACCGCGTCGGTGCGCAGGATGCTGGTCTGGCGTGCACTGCCGGCCTGCACGCGCGCATGCTTGAGCACGGCATCGCGCGCAATGTGGACGTGCAGCACGGTGTTGTCCAGGTGGGCGGAGTCACCGACGCTGAAGCGGTGTTCGACCACGCCCAGGCTGGCGCCGGCACGCAGTTCGATCAGGTGGCGGTGGTGCCAGGCCAGGTCGGTATCGCCGGCGACGCTGGCGAACACCAGCTGCAGCGGTGCCTCGACCTGCACGCCGTCGTCCACGCGCAGCACCGCGCCTTCATCGGCCAGGGCGGCGTTGAGGCGGGCAAAGATTTCATCGCTGCGTTCGTAGCGGCGGCCGAGGAAACGCGCGGCATCCTCACCGGCGGCCAGCGCCGAGGACAGCGGTTCCAGCTGCACGCCGGCCGGCAGGCCTTGAGTGTCGCTCAGTGCGTCGCTGAGGCGGCCATTGACGAACACCAGGCGCGGCGACGGAATGTCCTCCAGCAGCGTGGCATCCAGCGCCGGACCCTGCAGCGGCGCAGGTGCGAAGGCACGGCGCTCCAGCTGGCGCAGCGAGGTGTACTTCCAGGCTTCGTTGCGGGCGGCCGGCAGGCCATCACGCAGGGCCGCATCCAGCACTTCGCGGCGCGCATCGCTGCCGCAGAAGGCCTGGGCCATGGAATCAAGCAGGGCGCTCATCAGACCGCCGCCTCGGGCACGACCCGGTCCTTCAGGAAGTCATAGCCGTGCGCTTCCAGTTCCAGGGCCAGTTCCGGGCCACCGCTCTTGACGATACGGCCGTCGGCCAGCACGTGCACCACGTCCGGCTTGATGTAGTCCAGCAGGCGCTGGTAGTGGGTGATGACCAGGAACGAACGGTCGGCGGCGCGCAGCGCATTGACGCCGTCGGCCACGCTCTTCAGCGCATCGATGTCCAGGCCCGAATCGGTTTCGTCGAGGATCGCCAGCTTCGGTTCCAGTACGGCCAGCTGGAAGATCTCGTTACGCTTCTTCTCGCCACCGGAGAAGCCTTCGTTGACGCCACGGTGCAGCAGTTCGTCCTTCAGGTGCAGCACGGCCAGCTTCTGCCGCACCAGCTTGAGGAACTGCATGGAATCGAGTTCGTCCTCGCCGCGTGCCTTGCGCTGTGCGTTCAGTGCCGCGCGCAGGAAGTAGGTGTTGTTCACGCCCGGGATTTCCACCGGATACTGGAATGCCAGGAACAGGCCGGCGGCTGCACGCGCTTCCGGGTCCTGGTCGAGCAGATCGACGCCGTCGAACCGGACGCTGCCCTCGGTCACTTCATAGCCGTCGCGGCCCGCCAGGACGTTGCCCAGGGTGGACTTGCCGGCGCCGTTCGGGCCCATGATGGCGTGCACCTGGCCGGGCTGGACGTCCAGCGACAGGCCCTTGAGGATTTCCTTGTCGCCGATGCGGGCGTGGAGGTTTTCGATCTTCAGCATGGTGGGGATTTCCGTGAGGCGGGCCGCAGCCCGCCGATAAAAAGAATGCGTTGCGAGGGCAGGGCTCAGCCCACCGAACCTTCCAGCGAGACTTCCAGCAGCTTCTTGGCTTCCACTGCGAATTCCATCGGCAGCTCGCGGAACACCTGCTTGCAGAAGCCGTCGACGATCATCGACACGGCGTCTTCCTGGCTGATGCCACGGGCGCGGCAGTAGAACAGCTGGTCATCGGAGATCTTGGAGGTGGTGGCCTCGTGCTCGACGGTGGCGCCCGGGTTCTTCACCTCGATGTAGGGGAAGGTGTGGGCGCCGCACTGCTTGCCGATCAGCAGCGAATCGCACTGGGTGTAGTTGCGTGCGCCCTCGGCATTGCGGTCGACCTTGACCAGGCCGCGGTAGGTGTTCTGGCCGCGGCCGGCGCTGATGCCCTTGCTGACGATCTTGCTCTTGGTGCGCTTGCCGACGTGGATCATCTTGGTGCCGGTGTCGGCCTGCTGGCGATGGTGGGTCAGCGCGACGGAGTGGAATTCGCCGACCGAGTCATCGCCCAGCAGCACGCAGGAGGGATACTTCCAGGTGATCGCCGAGCCGGTTTCGACCTGGGTCCAGGTGACCTTGCTGCGTGCACCGCGGCACTCGGCGCGCTTGGTGACGAAGTTGTAGATGCCACCGACGCCGTTCTCGTCGCCCGGATACCAGTTCTGCACCGTGGAGTACTTGATCTCCGCATCTTCCAGCGCCACCAGCTCGACCACCGCGGCGTGCAGCTGGTTCTCGTCGCGCATCGGTGCGGTGCAGCCTTCCAGGTAGGACACGTAGGCGTTGTCCTCGCACACGATCAGGGTGCGCTCGAACTGGCCGGTGTGGCCGGCGTTGATGCGGAAGTAGGTGCTCAGCTCCATCGGGCAGCGCACGCCCCTGGGAATGAACACGAAGCTGCCATCGGAGAACACCGCCGAGTTGAGCGCGGCGAAGTAGTTGTCACCGACCGGTACCACGGTACCCAGGTACTGGCGCACCAGTTCCGGATGTTCCTTGATGGCTTCGGACATCGAACAGAAGATGATGCCCTTCTCGGCCAGTTCCTTGCGGAACGTGGTACCGACCGAGACCGAGTCGAACACCGCGTCCACCGCCACGCCGGCCAGCTTGGCGCGCTCGTGCAGCGGCACGCCCAGCTTGTCGTAGGTATCGAGCAGTTCCTTGGGCACGTCATCCAGCGAGGCGTACTTCGGGCCCTTCGGTGCCGAGTAATAGCTGAGCGCCTGCAGGTCGATCGGGGCGATCTGCAGCTTGGCCCAGTTCGGCATCGGCATCGTCAGGAAGTGGCGATAGGCGTCCAGGCGCCACTGGGTCATCCACTCCGGCTCGTCCTTCTTGGCGGACAGCGCACGGATGGTGTCCTCGTCCAGGCCCGGGGGCAGCGAGTCCGATTCGATGTCCGTGATGAAGCCGGCCGAGTACTTGCGGCCAAGCTGCTCATGGATCTCGCGGTTGGGGGTGTCGTCGTGGGCGACGGTTTCGATGGTTTCGGTGGCCATGGGGGCTGCCTACGGATCAGGAGACGACGTCGACAGCGATGGTGCGGCGCTGTTCGTCATCGACAAGGGGAAGAGGGGGCAGGATCTGCGCCAGGCTGACATCGCGCAGGGCCTCGGAGACCACGTCGTTGATCAGCCGCCAGCTGCTGCGCGCGCCGCACTTGGGCGCCATGCCGCACTGGTGGTGGTCGTGGCTGCACTCGGTCAGGGCCAGCGGCCCTTCCATTGCTTCCACCACTTCGAACAGCGAGACCTCCACGGCGGGCCGGGTCAGCCGATAGCCGCCGCGGACGCCGCGCAGGCCCTCGACCAGGCCGGCCTGTGCCAGCGGCTTGAGGACCTTGCTGACGGTGGGCGGCTCCAGGCCGGTGAATTCGGCCAGCTCGGTGGCGCTGAGCACTTCGCCCGGACGGGCGGCGAGCACGGTCAGCACGACGGTGGCGTAATCGGTGAGTTTGGTGACGCGCAACATGGGGGATGCGAGTGGCTCTTAAAGCGGACTGAAATTGTACGCTTTTCTTCGCCGGCATCCAACCCGGGCATTCAGCCGGCGCTGGGAGACCCTGGCCGGGGCCGTTCACCCGCAGTCACGATCGGGGCGACATGCTGGAGCATCGGGACGATTTTCGCAATTGCCCGGAATGGGCGAGAATCCGGGTTCCTTTCGCTGCAAACAGCCCGTGCCGATGCCGAAGAAGATCCAAGCCCGCAAGTCCGCCATCCATGGCAACGGTGTGTTCGCCGTGGCCCCGATCAAGCAGGGCGAGCGCGTGATCCAGTACAAGGGCCTGCTGCGCAGCCATGGCGACGTCGATGCCGATGACAGCGGTGACGTCGAAAGCGGCCACACCTTCCTGTTCACCCTCAACGACGACTGGGTGATCGATGCCAATTACAAGGGCAACGATGCGCGCTGGATCAACCACAGCTGCGACCCCAACTGCGAGGCGGTGATCGAGGAAGATGCGGACGGCGACAGCCGTGGCGACAAGGTGTTCATCGAAGCGCTGCGCGATATCGCCGCCGGTGAGGAGCTGACCTACAACTACGGCATCGTCCTGGCCGAGCGCCATACGGCCAAGCTGAAGAAGATCTGGGAGTGCCGCTGCGGTTCCCCCAAGTGCACCGGCACCATGCTGCAGCCCAAGCGCTGACCGGCACCGGGTACGGCCGGCCGATCGCCGGCCGCATCGCGGACATGCACCTGCCATCGACACGCGGGTCACTCCGCTTCAATGCGCGTTGCCGCACGCTGGATGCTCATCCTCACCCAACGGGAGTGCACTCATGGCCCAGCGCCTCAAAGGCCGGCAGATCGCCATCCTGGCCACCCACGGCTTCGAGCAGTCCGAACTGATTGAACCCAAGCGCCTGCTTGAAGCGGAAGGCGCCCGGGTCAGCGTGATATCGCCGGCGAAGGAAGCCACCATCAAAGGCTGGAAAGAGAAGGACTGGGGCGAGGCGGTGGCGGTGGACATCCCGCTGAGCGAAGCCGACGCGGCAGGGTTCGATGCGCTGGTGTTGCCCGGTGGCGTGATCAATCCGGACACGCTTCGCACGGATCAGGCCGCCGTGGACTTCATCCGCGACCTGGCGGCGGCCGGCAAGCCGGTCGCGGCGATCTGCCACGGCCCCTGGCTGCTGATCAACAGTGATCTGGCCAACGGGCGCGACGTCACCTCGTGGCCGTCACTGCAGCAGGATCTGCTCAACGCCGGTGCGCGCTGGCAGGATGCCGAGGTGGTGGTGGACGGCAATCTGATCACCAGCCGCAAGCCCGACGACATTCCCGCCTTCAGCGAGGCCGTCGTCCGCGCGCTGGCTGCCTGACGATCTGCGGCTGTGTCACCCGTGCCCGGCCGCTGGAGGCCGGGCACGGTGCTGCAGCTCGGCTCAGTTGCCGAGCAGGCCCGCAGGCACCAGGTTGCCGAGGTTCTGGTTGAAGGTGACGACCAGCTTGCCGTTCTTCACCTGTGCCGATTGCACCTGCAGCGCACCGAGCATGCCGGCCACGGCCGGATCAAGCTTGTAGATCGGTTCACGCTGCGCATAGTCGCTCAGCCAGGCATTGAGCAGCCCCCGGGTGCGTGAATCGAGGCGGCCGCCCTGGTTGGCCGGGGTGAAGTCGTCCACGCTCGGCTGCTGCAGGTGGAAGCCCTGGGTCTGGGCGTCATAACGCAGGCCGCTGCTGAGCTTGACCGTACCGAGCTTGGCCGGACTGCCGCCGGCGGTGGCAAGCGCCACGTCCATGCCCAGGTTCAGGCGTTCGCCTGCGGGAAGGCTCAGTTGCGGATGGCTCATCGTCAGCGCGATCAGGCCGCCAAGTGCGTCCTGGGTACGCGGGAAACTGCCATCCAGGTACTGCTGCACGTCGCTGGCGCCAACCGAGAGTTCGCGGCCGGAAATCGAAGGTGCAGCCTGCGCGCCGATCGCAGCGGCGATCAGGACGGTGGCGGCGGCGAGGCGGGTCATCAGGGGACGCAGGCGCATGGCGGTGACCGGAAAGGGCGAGGTGACTACAGAGTAGCTTTGCAGGCTGAATCGAGCGTGCATGCCGTGGCAGCGGTTCAGTCCAAAGATGGCCGCAGCTGCGCCGACTGGATCTGCCAGGCACTGCCGTCGGCGTTGGGCTGCACGCGATACCAGCCACCAAAGCGGAAGGTGCCGTCGGCGGTAACGGCGCGGACCTGGACCGGAACTTCCAGCAGCTGCGGCGGATGCTTGCCGTCGACGGCGACCGGCGTCTGGCTGCGCAGGCGCAGGGTGCGCACGTTGTCCAGCTGGCGCAGCGCCGCGTCATCCGCCCGCCGCGGATCGGCGGGTGGGAAGGTCCAGGCAGCGTCGCTCGCGGCGTGGTCGCGATTGAGCAGGTCGGTCATGTACCGGCTGAGCATGTCCCCGGGCGGCTCCGCGTCGTCGGCCACTGCGGCCAGCAACGGGAGGACGGTGGGTGGCCGCAGCGATGCAGCCTCATCGTCCGCGGCCGCCGGCTGCCGGCGTGCATCCTCCGGCGTGGCGGCGGCCGGAGCGGCGATATCCACTGCGGGGGGCGGCCGGGAACAGCCCAGCGCCACCAGTGGCATCAGCAACAGCAGGGTCCTGCGCATGGTGCCTCCTCCCCGAGGCGACCTGGAGGACGGCAGTGTATCGACTACGGCGTCTTCAGCGGGAAGATGGCAGCTGATCCAGCGCATCCAGCGCCGGCAGGACCTGGGCGGCGAGCGCGGCCAGTGCATGACCGTCGGTGTCGGCATGACGCTGCACGATGTCGCGCAGCAACTGGGTGGCGACCACCAGCGTGGCGCGCTCGTCGCCGCTGAGGCCTGCGGTACGCGGTGCCGCTTCGAGCAGGCGCATCAGGTCGCGACTGGCGCGATGTTCCAGTTCGATGGTGCAGCGCCCGGTGCACTGCAACCCGTCCTTTTCGATCGGAGTCACCGAGATCCGGTAGCGGGTGGAGGGGCTGGCCATGGGAGGTGCTCGCCGTTGCTGTGGGGGGAATGTGCCCACCATAGGCAAGGCCGCCGCCGGCGGCGACGGCCGGCGCTGCACGCAGTGTTCCACCCGGTTCGACGAAGGGCCGGGGAAGCGCGGCTGCAGCCTTTGGTGGCGGGCCTGGGAGGCCGATTGCGCTGCTGGGGCAACGCTGTGTTGCGATGCCCAGCGCCGTGCCCGAAAGGTGGTCGCCGCCTGCGCGGAACCGCAGGGGCGCTCAAAAAAAACGGGACGGCCTGGGCCGTCCCGTCAGACATCCGCCGAATGGCGCGCGCTTACAGCGCGGCGTCCTTCAGCTTCTTGAGCGGACGAACCTTCAGCTTGGTGGTGGCCGGCTTGGCGGCGAACCACTGCTCTTCCTTGGTGAACGGGTTGATGCCCTTGCGCTTCGGCTTGGCCGGCACATTGACGGTGGTGATCTTCAGCAGGCCCGGCAGGGTGAAGGAGCCAGCGCCCTTCTTGTGCACCGAAGAGGCGACAGCGCCTTCCAGCGAGGCCAGCACAGCGCGAACGTCCTTGGCGACAACGCCGGAGGCTTCAGCGATGTGTGCAACCAGGCCGGACTTGGTCAGCACTTCCTTGATCGGCTTCGGAGCGGCCGGCTTGGCGGCAGCCTTCGTCGCGACTTTCTTCACTGCCTTCTTCGGGGCAGCCTTCTTAGCGGTCTTTGCCATGGTTTCCTGTTCCGTGAACGGTTGGTTGTTTGGTCGGCGCCGAACCCCGTCGGCAAGCGCAATGTAGGGCAACTCTCGGGCGCCGCCAATAGCCCGGAGCGCGGAAAGTGCATGTTTTTTCATATCCAGGCCGATTCAGTACATGGCCGGCGGTAGGGGGCAGGGGCACCCGGAGGGGCGGAAAAGCGCCGACCCTTGCGCCGGCTGGACGTGCGAAACCGCTGAAATCAAGGGAAAAACGGCATCGAGCGGAGGTGGCGCGAAGCAACCGGAGCACGCGTGCCGGGCACGCTGCAATGCGGCAGAGCGACGCAGGCATAACGTGCGCCATGCGAGGGTGACCGTTCATCACCGCCACACAGGAGCAGCAAATGGGAATCTCGCGACACGCCACCGCGCACTGGGAAGGCGATCTGAAGTCCGGCAAGGGACAGTTGAGCACGCCGCAGAGTGGCCTGCTGGAGAAGACCCGCTATGGGTTCAACAGCCGTTTCGGCGACGAGAAGGGCACCAACCCGGAAGAGCTGATCGCCGCCGCGCATGCCGGCTGTTTCACCATGGCGCTGTCGGCCAAGCTCGGCGAGGCCGGTTTCACTCCGACGTCGCTGGATACCGAGGCGAAGGTGGATCTGTCGATGGAAGGTGGACCACAGCTCTCGCAGATCCGGCTGAAAGTGAAGGCCGTGGTGCCGGGGATCGATGCGACGCAGTTCCGTGCCATCGCCGACGATGCCAAGCAGAACTGCCCGGTGTCCAAGGCACTGAGCGCGGTGCCCATCAGCCTGGAGGCCGAACTGGGCTGAGGCCGGTAGCGCCGGGCCATGCCCGGCGTCCCACACCAATCACCCGTCACCAATCAAGGGTACCGGCGATCACGGTCTGCACCTGACCGCCGGACCACACCTCGCCGGCCTCGTCCACGCGCAGGGTCAGGCGTGCGTCATGCCCGACCTCCCGGCCCTGGCTGACGTCGAATGCCTCGCGGCCCCGCGGCAGAGCGCCGCGCAGGTCCAGCCATGCCGCCAGCACGGCGTTGGCGGCGCCGGAGGCGGCGTCCTCGAAGCGGCGCCCGTTGCCGACGAACGCGCGCACCGCCAGGTCGAAGCCTTCGTTGCCGTCGGCGAATGCATAGGCGAACACGCCCATGCTGTCGGTGGATTCGGCCAACGCGGCCACCGCGTCCCAGTCCGGGCGCAGCGCGCGCAGTGCCGATTCATCGGCAACCTGGACCACCCACCAGCTGCGCCCGCCCTGCATGCGTGCCGGCGGCAACCGACCCAGTGGCCAGCCCTTCAGGGCCGCCTGCAGGCGCGGATCGTCCGCCTGCGCGGTTTCGGCCAGCTGCGCGCGCGGGGTGCGGATGGCAATGCGCTGTTGCGCGCCTTCGCCGCTGACCCGCAGCGGCAGCGCGCCGGCAATCCCGTCCTGCACCAGCACGCCATCCACCGCCTCCGCCAGGCCCGCCTGCAGCACGGCATGCGCGGTGCCTACGCTGGGGTGGCCGGCAAACGGGACTTCCTTCTGCGGACTGAACATGCGCAGGCGGTAGCTGGTTCCCGGCGTCTGCGGCGGGAATACGAAGGTGGTCTCGGGCAACCGCGTCCAGCGGGCGATGGCCTGCATGGTGTCGTCGTCGAGTCCGTCGGCATCAAGCACCACGGCCAGCGGATTGCCCGCACCGGCTCGCGGGGAGAACACATCCAGTTGCAGGAAACGGCGTGCGGACATCAGTGACAACTCCAGGTAACAATGGGACGGTGGCGCGGGGCCATGCTCGGCGAGCGCGCAGCGCGGCGAGTCGCCGGGCAGAGCCCGGCGCTACCGACAAGGCGGCATAGGGTAGCGCGGGGGCTACCAGTGAATCTGCCCATCGATCACCGGCTGCACCTGGCCGCCGATCCATACCGTGCCCTGCGCATCGACCTGCACCTGGACCTCACCATCGCGGCCCACTTCGCGGCCCTGGCTGGCCACGTAGCCGGCGTCCGTCCCCGGCAGCGCGCTGCGTTGCCGCAGCCAGGCGCCAATCAGCGCATTGGCACTGCCGGTCACCGGATCCTCGGGAACGTTCACCGCGTCGCCGGGGCAGAAAGCGCGCACCACGAGCGCATGGGCGGCCGCCTGTTCCGGTGCGAACACGGCCACGCCGGTGGCGCCGGTGGCATTGGTCCAGTCGCGCACGGCGGCCATGTCCGGTGCCAGGGAGCGCACGCTGGCGGCATCACGCAGGGGCAGCAGCCACCACCGTGGACCGTTGTCCCACAGCTCGGCCACCTGGCCCTCGGCGGCCTGGGCCAGCAACGCTTCCGGCATCGCCCCGGGAGCGGTATCCAGGTGCCGTGCTGCGGGGCTGGCGAGCTGGATCGTCGGTGCGGCAACCGGGCCGGACACGCGCACCGGCAGCAGCCCGGCGGCGCACTGCTGCACCAGGGCGCCGTCGCGCGGCACGGCCAGGCCGCTGGTCACGGCTGCCCAGGCGGCACCGACACTGGGGTGGCCGGCGAACGGCAACTCGCTGGCCGGGGTGAAAATGCGCACGTGGTAGTCGGCGCCGGGCGCGGTGGGGCGGACGAAGAACACTGTCTCGGACAGGTTCAGCCAGGCGGCCAGCGCCTGCATGCGGTCGCTGGAAAGCCCGTCCGCGTCAAATACGACACCCAGTGGGTTGCCCGTGCCGGGACGGGGAGCAAAGACATCGAGCTGCAGGTAACGATAGGCGGTCATGGCGGGGATATTGGGCTTAGAATCGAAGGTTCCGCCCCCAGGGGCGGCTTCCCCACAATACACATAGCCAATCCATGTCAGCTTCCCCCCTTGTCGATCGTTGGATCGTACTGAAGTTCGGCGGCACCTCGGTGTCGCGTCGCCATCGCTGGGACACGATCGGGAAGCTGGCGAAAAAACGCGCGGAAGAGACCGGCTCGCGCGTGCTGGTGGTGGTTTCGGCGCTGTCCGGGGTGACCAATGAGCTGACCGCGATCGCCGACGGCGCGGCGGACAGCCGTGATCGCGTCGCCGCGCTGGTCGAACGCCACGAGGCGTTCCTGGTCGAGCTGGGCCTGGGCCGCGAGGTGCTGGCCGAGCGTCTGGCCGCCCTGCAGGGCCTGCTGGACGATCCGCGCGCGGCCACCCGGCCGCTGGACTGGCAGGCCGACGTGCTGGGCCAGGGTGAACTGCTGTCCTCGACCGTGGGCGCGGCGTACCTGCGCGCGTCCGGGCTGGACATGGGCTGGATGGATGCCCGGCACTGGCTGGATGCACTGCCGCCGCAGCCGAACCAGAGCGACTGGTCGCAACGCCTGTCGGTGAACTGCCAGTGGCGCTCGGATGCGGACTGGGCGCAGCGCTTCCGCGCGCAGCCGACCCGCCTGCTGATCACCCAGGGCTTCATCTCGCGGCACGCGGACGGTGGCACTGCCATCCTCGGCCGTGGCGGTTCGGACACCTCGGCGGCCTACTTCGGTGCGCTGCTCGGCGCCAGCCGCGTGGAGATCTGGACCGACGTGCCGGGCATGTTCAGCGCCAATCCCAAGGATGTGCCCGACGCGCGCCTGTTGACCCGTCTGGATTACTACGAGGCGCAGGAAATCGCCACCACCGGTGCCAAGGTGCTGCATCCGCGCTCGATCAAGCCGTGCCGCGATGCCGGTGTACCGATGGCGATCCTCGACACCGAGCGCCCCGAACTTCCGGGTACCAGCATCGACGGCAATGCCGCACCGGTACCGGGCGTGAAGGCGATCAGTCGCCGCAACGGCATCGTGCTGGTGTCGATGGAAGGCATCGGCATGTGGCAGCAGGTCGGCTTCCTGGCCGATGTGTTCGCCCTGTTCAAGAAGCACGGCCTGTCGGTGGACCTGATCGGTTCGGCCGAAACCAATGTCACCGTGTCGCTGGATCCGTCGGAGAACCTGGTCAACACCGATGTGCTGGCCGCGCTGTCGGCCGACCTGTCGCAGGTGTGCAAGGTCAAGGTGATCGTGCCCTGTGCGGCGATCACCCTGGTCGGGCTGGGCATGCGCTCGCTGCTGCACAAGCTGTCGGATGTGTGGGCCACGTTCGGCCGTGAGCGCGTGCACATGATCTCGCAGTCGTCCAACGACCTGAACCTGACCTTCGTCATCGACGAGGCCGACGCCGATGGCCTGCTGCCGATCCTGCATGCGGAACTGATCGACAGCGGCGCCATGCCGGTGGAGGAAACCGAGGTGTTCGGCCCGCGCTGGCGCGAGATCGCCGGCACGGTTCGCCCGCGCGGCACGCCCTGGTGGCGCGGCCAGCGGGCGCACCTGCTGCAGCTGGCCGACGCGGGCACTCCGCGCTACGTCTATCACCTGCCGACCGTGCGGGCGCGTGCCCGCGCGCTGGCTGCGATCAAGCCGATCGACCAGCGCTACTACGCGATCAAGGCCAACAGCCATCCGGCCATCCTGCAGCTGCTGGAATCGGAGGGTTTCGGCCTGGAATGCGTTTCGCATGGCGAGCTGAAGCATGTGTTCCAGCACCTGCCGGAACTCTCGCCCAGGCGCGTGCTGTTCACCCCGAGCTTCTGCCCGCGCAGTGAGTACGAGGCCGCGTTCGCGCTGGGCGTGACCGTCACTGTCGACAACGTCGAAGCCCTGCAGCGCTGGCCGGACCTGTTCCGCAACCGCGAGCTGTGGTTGCGCGTGGACCTGGGGCGCGGCGAAGGCCACCACGCCAAGGTCCGCACCGGCGGCAAGGAGTCCAAGTTCGGCCTGCCGATCGCCCGTGTCGATGAGTTCGTCCGTGCTGCCACCGAACTGGGCAGCCGGGTGGTTGGCCTGCACGCCCACCTGGGCAGCGGCGTGGAAACCCCGCAGCATTGGCGCCTGATGTGCGATGAGCTGGCAGGCTTCGCCCGTCGCATCGGCAGCGTGCAGACGATCGACATCGGCGGTGGCCTGCCGATTCCGTACAGCGACGAGGACGAGCCCTTCGATCTGGATGCATGGGCTGCCGGCCTGGCCGAAGTCAAGGCGCTGCACCCCGCATTCCGCCTGGCCATCGAGCCGGGGCGCTACCTGGTGGCCGAGTCCGGCGTGCTGCTGACCCATGCCACTCAGGTGGTGGAGAAGGACGGCGTGCGTCGCGTCGGCCTGGACGCCGGCATGAACACGCTGATGCGTCCGGCCCTGTACGACGCCTGGCATGACATCGAGAACCTCAGCCGCCAGGGCGGGTACGCCGAGGCGGCATTCGATGTCGTCGGCCCGATCTGCGAGTCCAGCGATGTGTTCGGCAAGCGGCGCAAGCTGCCGGTGTCCACCGCGCCGGACGACGTGATGCTGATCGCTGACGCCGGCGCCTATGGCTACGTGATGTCCAACACCTACAACCAGCGGGCGCTGCCGCGCGAGGATGTGATCGAGTGATCGCCCTGCGCGCGCTGCACCCGCCCACCGACACGCCCCGCGCCGCCGCGCGGGTCCGTGCCTGACCGGATACACCATGACTGCTTTCGACAAACACCAGGTCTCCCGTTTCCGCTTCGTCCGCTGCGAATTTGCTGCGGACAGCGGCGTGGCACGGCTGGTCTATGCCTTCGATGATGGCCCCGAGATGGTGGAAACCGTCACCGTTCCCGGCGCTCCGTTCGTTCTCGACCCGGCGCGCGCCGCCGCCGTGCAGCGAGCGCTGCAGCTGCTGCACCTGATCGCCGGCGTCAGCTATTACAAGGCCGGCGTGCCGGAGATCGTCAGCATCGACAGCTACACCATCGATGCCGATACCGCTGCGCTGGTGGAAGCGATCTACCTCAACGGCCTCGGCGAGTTCGCCTACCGCAACGGCCTCAACCTGCGCGGCCGCTTCCGCCTGCCGGTGCAGGGCGAGCCGGTGCAGGCGCCGGAGGTGGGCCTGCAGCCGCACGCGCTGGTCGCCATCGGTGGCGGCAAGGATTCGCTGGTCAGCATCGAAGCGCTGCGACGGGCTGGCGTGGACGAGACGGTCACCTGGATCGGCGGTTCGCAGCTGATCCGTGCCTGCGCCGAACGCACCGGCCTGCCGACGCTGAACCTGGGCCGCGCGCTGGCGCCGGAGCTGTTCGAGCTCAACCGCCAGGGGGCATGGAATGGCCATATCCCGGTGACCGCGGTGAACTCGGCGATCATGGTGCTGGCAGCCCTGCTGCAGGGCGTGGACCAGGTGGTGTTCTCCAACGAACGCTCGGCCAGCTACGGCAGCCAGATTCCGGGCACCGGCGAGGTGAACCACCAGTGGTCCAAGGGCTGGGCGTTCGAGCAGGCCTTCGGCAGCCATGTGCAGGCGCACGTGGCCGCAGACCTGCAGTACTACTCGCTGCTGCGACCGATGTCGGAGCTGGCGGTGGCCCGCCAGTTCGCCAAGAGCGACTTCTACGACGCGCATTTTTCCAGCTGCAACCGCAACTTCCATATCCTCGGCGAGCGCCCGGTGAACCGGTGGTGCGGCGTCTGCCCGAAGTGCCATTTCGTGTTTCTGGCGCTGGCCCCGTTCATGCCCAAGACCCGCCTCGTGCGCATCTTCGGTCGCAATCTGCTGGACGATGTCGAGCAGGCCGGTGGCTTCGATGCGCTGCTGGAGTTCCAGGATCACAAGCCGTTCGAGTGCGTGGGCGAAGGCCGTGAATCACGTGCAGCGATGGCGACCCTGGCGCAGCGACCGGAGTGGAAGGAAGATGCGCTGGTGAAGCGCTTCTGCAACGAGATCCAGCCGCAGCTCGACGCGTCCGAACTGGAGCTGGCGCCGATGCTGCAGCTGCAGGGTGAGCACCGCATTCCGGCTGCGCTGTGGGAACGGGTGCGTGAAGATTTCGCAGCTTGAAGGAAAGCGCGTCGCGCTGTGGGGCTGGGGGCGTGAGGGCCGTGCCGCGTTCGCGGTGCTGCGTGCACGCCTGCCGGCGTTGCCGCTGAGCCTGTTCTGTCCGGCCGCCGAAGCCGATGCGGCGCGCGCGGAGACGCAGGGGTCACTGGAGGTGCGTGGCGAGCCTTCGGCCGAGGCGCTGGCCGCCTTCGACGTGGTGATCAAGTCCCCCGGCATCAGTCCCTATCAGCCGATCGCGGTGGCCGCGGCGGCACGGGGCACGCGTTTCATCGGGGGCACCGCGCTCTGGTTCGCCGAGCATGCCGCTGACGACGGCATCGTCCATGACACCGTGTGCGTGACCGGTACCAAGGGCAAAAGCACCACCAGCGCGCTGGTCGCGCACCTGCTGCGTGCCGCCGGCCATCGCACCGGTCTGGTCGGCAACATCGGCCTGCCGCTGCTGGAGGTGCTGGACCCGCAGCCGGCGCCCGCCTATTGGGCGGTGGAACTGTCCAGCTACCAGACCGGCGAAGTGGCGCGCAGTGGCGCCCGCCCGCAGGTGGCGGTGGTGTTGAATCTGTTCCCGGAGCATCTGGACTGGCACGGCAGCGAACAGCGCTATATCGAGGACAAGCTGCAGCTGGTCACCGACGCCGCTCCGTGCATCGCCGTGCTCAATGCCGCCGATCCGCATCTGGCAGGACTGACGCTGCCGCACAGCCAGGTGGTCTGGTTCAATCAGCCGCAAGGTTGGCACATGCGTGGCGACATCGTGCATCGTGGCGAACAGGCGGTGTTCGATACACGCAACACGCCGCTGCCGGGCCGCCACAACCGCGGCAACCTGTGTGCGGTGCTGGCCGCGCTGGAAGCGCTGGGCCTGGACGCGGCGGCGCTGGCGCCGGCCGTGCAGGATTTCCGTCCGCTGCCCAACCGACTGCAGCGCATCGGCGTGGCCGATGGGCTGACCTACATCAACGATTCGATCAGCACCACGCCGCACGCCAGTCTGGCGGCGCTGGAGTGCTTCAGCGGCCAGCGCATCGCGCTGCTGGTGGGCGGGCACGACCGCGGCCTGGACTGGACCGATTTCATGCAGCACATGGCGCACGATGTGCCGCCGGTGGAGATCGTGACCATGGGCAGCAACGGCCCGCGCATCCACGCGATGCTGCAGCCGCTGGCTGATGCAGGTCGATTCGGGCTGCATGCCGCCGCCGACCTGCCGGAGGCCATGGCGCTGGCACGCGCTGCGCTGGGCGAGCAGGGCGGGGTGGTGCTGTTGTCGCCGGGCGCACCGAGTTTTGGGGCCTACCGCGATTACGTGGCGCGCGGACGTCACTTCGCCGAACTGGCCGGATTCGATCCGGACAGCATCAGCGCGATTCCGGGCCTGGGCATCGCTTGATCCGCCGGACCGGGGTCGGATCCTTTCCGCAGGAAAGGGCTCTGACCCCAGCGGGATCCTGGCCGGCAACCCGCCGGGGAATTCATCCACGCATGGCGTGGATCTACGCTTCCTCGATGAACGCGTAGTCGCCGTCAATCAACTGCTGTAGATACGCATCGAAGCCGGGCGCGATGACCGCATAGCTGTCCGGATCATGCAGGTAGCGCACCACCTGGCCGACGGAGCCACCCGGTGCCGGGTCGAAATCCAGGTACAGCATCGAGGTGCCGCCGTTGTTCATGCAGTGCGAGAAGCACAGGCGGCGGCTCATCGGCAGGTCGGCATCGATGCCGTCGCCGAGGATCTCCGGTTCGTCATCCAGCCACTCTTCGTAGATCGAGCGGATGCTGTCGTCCCAGTGCCGCTGATCATCGAAGATCTGTGCGACCGAGCGCAGGTAGTAGGGGTATCCGCCGCCTTCCACGTCCGAGCCGAGCATCAGCACGCAGACCTCGCCCTCGGGATACCTGCGGAAATGCGTGCCATCCACGCGCGACAGCAGCGCAACCAGACTGTCAGGTACCTGCGGCCACTGCGCACGCAGGCGTTGCAGGTCTCCGGCGATGGCGCCCTGGACATGCGCCCACTGTGCAGCATCGTCGGCGGGCAGGCGCGGCATCAGGCCGGACAGGAATTGATCGACAAGGTTCATTCGGAAGCAGGCGCTGGACGGAATCAGGGCAATCCAACCACACCTGCGTCACGCCGCCAATGCAGAATGCGGACGGGAGGGGGACATCAGGTGACCCTTCTGTTTCCTTTTCTCTGGAGCAGGCGCATGAATGCATGGCGTTGCGGTATGGCGATGGTCCTGGGTCTGGCGGCGCTGCCGGCGTGGGCGGCGATGAAGACCCAGCCGGTGGAGTGGACGCACCAGGGCACGACCTTCAGCGGGGTGCTGGTCTATGACGGCGGGGACAGTGACAAGCGCCCCGGACTGGTGATGGTGCCGAACTGGAAGGGTGTGAACGAATCGGCGGTCGAGAAGGCCAAGCAGCTGGCCGGCGATGATTACGTGGTGCTGGTGGCCGACGTGTATGGCAAGGGTGTGCGGCCGAAAACCGATGCCGAGGCGGGGCCGGTCGCCACCGCGTTGCGCAATGACCGGCCGCTGCTGCGTGCGCGTGCGCTGGAGGCGGTGAACGTGCTCAAGGCACAGGCCGGCAAGGTGCCGCTGGATGCCAGCCGCATCGGTGCGGTCGGCTTCTGCTTCGGTGGCACCACCGTTCTTGAGCTGGCCCGCGCGGGCGCACCGCTGGCCGGCGTGGTCAGCCTGCATGGTGGGCTGGGCTCGCCGCTACCGGCGCAGGCCGGTGGAGCGCATCCCTCGGTGCTGGTACTCAATGGTGCCGATGACAGGAGCGTGACCGCGGCCGACATCGCCAGCTTCCAGAACGAGATGAATGCCGCCAAGGTCGACTGGGAGTTCACCAACTACAGCGGCGCCGTGCATTGCTTTGCCGAGCGTGATGCCAACAATCCGCCGGGGTGCCAGTACAACGAACGGGCAGCGAAGCGTGCGTGGAAGGCGCTGGACGAGTTCTTCGAGGAGCGCTTCGAGAAGCGTTGAGGCACCGGGTTCGCCGGGCATGGCCCGGCGCTACCACAGCACACCGCTCACGCAGGGCGCAGCGGCATCCGGCAGCGCCCGGCCATGCCCGGCGACCGCAGCGGCACCCGGTAGCGCCGGGCCATGCCCGGCGAGCGAAGCGGCATCAGGTAGCGCCGGACCATGCCCGGCGAGCGAAGCGGCATCAGGTAGCGCCGGGCCATGCCCGGCGAGCGCAGTGGTATCCGGTAGCGCCGGGCCATGCCCGGCGAGCGAAGCGGCACCCGGTAGCGCCGGGCCATGCCCAGCGAGCGCAGCGGCACCCGGTAGCGCCCGGCCATGCCCGGCGAGCGCGGTCAGTGCGTCCGCTGCACCGCGTAGCGGGCCAGTCCACGCAGAGCGGCGACGGCATCATTGTCGCCCAGCCCGTCGAGGGCACGCTCGGCGCGCTCGGCGTATTCCTCGGCCCGGCGACGACTGTAGTCCAGGCCGCCGGTGGTGCGGATCGCGGCCAGCACTTCCGGCATTGCCGACGCATCGCCTTCCTGCACGATGGTGCGCAGGCGTTCGCGGGTGGCGTCGTCGGAGTGGGCCATGGCATGGATCAGCGGCAGCGTTGCCTTGCCCTCGGCAAGGTCGTCGCCCAGATTCTTGCCCAGCTCCTCGGCGTTGGCCGAGTAATCCAGCACGTCATCGGCGATCTGGAACGCGTAGCCCAGATGCATGCCGTAGTCGTACAGCGCCTGCTGGGTAGCTTCGTCCACACCGCTGGCCAGCGCGCCCAGGCGGGTGCCGGCAGCGAACAGCACGGCGGTCTTGCGCTCGATCACGCGCAGATAGGCCGCTTCGTCGGTATCCGGGTTATGCACGTGCAGCAGCTGCAGCACTTCGCCTTCGGCGATGCGATTGGTGGTGTCGGCCAGGATCCGCATCACCGGCATGCGGTCCAGCTCGACCATCAGCTGGAAACTGCGTGAGTACAGGAAGTCGCCAACCAGCACGCTCGGTGCGTTGCCCCACAGGGCATTGGCGGTGCTGCGGCCGCGCCGCAGGCTGGATTCGTCCACTACGTCATCGTGCAGCAGGGTGGAGGTGTGGATGAACTCGATGATCGCCGCCAGCTGGTGGTGCTCGGGGCCGGCATGGCCGACCGCATGACCGGCCAGCATCACCAGCATCGGCCGCAGGCGTTTGCCGCCGGCGGAAATGATGTGGTCCGCGATCTGGTTGATCAGCACGACGTCCGAGGACAGGCGGCGCCGGATCAGGGCGTCGACGGCGGCCATGTCGGCCGCGGCAAGCGACTGGATCTGGGGCAGGCCCAGGGCGGGGCGGGTGTCTTCGGTGATGGTCATGCGATCAGGCTTTCAGGCTCGTCGATGATTATAGGCGCTGCCCGTGAATTCGGGCGCAAACCGGCCTCCCGGCCTGATCGCTCCGGCCGTGCGTGACTGCCCGGCGTGAATACGTATGCAGGTGGCGCCATCCCCGCGGAGGCACCGCTAAGCTTGCGGGACTTGGTTTTCGGCCCGCTTCCGGCGGGTCCCGCATGCCCGGAGGGGGGCTGTCGATGTCGCACTATCCATGGTGGCGCGGAGCCGTCATCTACCAGATCTATCCGCGCAGTTTCCTCGACGCCAATGGCGACGGGGTCGGTGACCTGCCAGGGATCATCCAGCGCCTGGACCACATCGCCGCGCTGGGTGTGGATGCCATCTGGATCTCGCCGTTCTTCAAATCGCCGATGGCCGACTTCGGCTATGACATCGCCGATTACCGCGACGTCGACCCGCTGTTCGGCAGCCTGGAGGACTTCGACCGCCTGCTGGCCAAGGCCCACGGCCTGGGACTGAAGGTGATGATCGACCAGGTCCTCAGCCATACCTCGATCGAGCACGCGTGGTTCCGCGAGAGCCGCCAGGATCGCAGCAATCCGAAGGCGGACTGGTACGTCTGGGCCGACCCACGCGAGGACGGCACGCCGCCCAACAACTGGCTGTCGCTGTTCGGCGGCTGTGCCTGGCAGTGGGAGCCGCGCCGCGAACAGTACTATCTGCACAATTTCCTGGTCGACCAGCCGGACCTGAACTTCCACAACCCGCAGGTGCAGCAGGCCACGCTGGACAATGTGCGATTCTGGCTGGACCGTGGCGTGGATGGATTCCGCCTGGATGCGATCAACTTCTGCTTCCATGACGCGCAGCTGCGCGACAACCCGGCCAAGCCCGCTGACAAGCGCGTTGGCCGCGGCTTCAGTCCGGACAACCCGTACGCGTACCAGTACCACTACTTCAACAACACGCAGCCGGAGAACCTGCCGTTCCTGGAGCGGCTGCGCGCGCTGCTCGACCAGTACCCCGGTGCGGTGAGCCTGGGCGAGATCTCCTCGGAGGATTCGCTGGCCACCACCGCCGAGTACACCCGCGATGGCCGCCTGCACATGGGTTACAGCTTCGAGCTGCTGGTGGACGACTACAGCGCGGCCTACATCCGCGAGACTGTCTCGCGCCTGGAAGCTGCGATGACGGAAGGCTGGCCGTGCTGGGCGGTATCCAACCACGATGTGGAGCGCGCGGTCAGCCGCTGGGGCGGCCATCCGGCCGATCCGCGCCTGGCGCGCATGCTGGTGGCGCTGCTGAGTTGCCTGCGCGGCTCGGTCTGCCTGTACCAGGGTGAGGAACTGGGCCTGGCCGAGGCCGAGGTGCCGTTCGAGGCGCTGCAGGATCCCTACGGCATCACCTTCTGGCCGAACTTCAAGGGCCGCGATGGCTGCCGCACTCCGATGCCGTGGACGGATGCGCCACTGGCCGGTTTCACTACCGGCCAACCGTGGTTGCCGATTCCGGCCGGGCACCGGGCAGCGGCCGTCGCGGTGCAGGACGCCGACCCGCAGTCGGTGCTGGCGGCCTTCCGGGCGTTCCTGGGCTGGCGTCGCCATCAGCCTGTCCTGCAGCATGGCAGCATCCGGTTCCTTGACAGCAGTGAGCCAGTGCTGCTGTTCGAGCGTATGCTTGCAGATGAAACCCTCCTGCTGGCCTTCAACCTGTCGGGCGAGGCGGTGACCCATCCGCTGCCGGCCGGCCGTTGGCAGCAGGTGGATGTGCCGGGCCCGGATGCGGGCACGGTGCAGGGTGGCGAACTCCAGCTGCCGCCGCGTGCGGTGTTCTGCGCACGACGCAGCTGATCGATTTCTCCGGTGGCGGTACTTGCGGGGACGGGGCCGAAGCGCCCCGTCCCTTTTTTATGGGCGGTGCCGTGGCTGGCGGGTCGCGCCCAAAAGAAAACCCGCTGCAGATGCGCAGCGGGTTTACGGTCATGCCTGCGGTCCTCGCCGCCGGGCATGGCCCGGCGCTACCGATGGGGGGCCGGGCATGGCCCGGCGTTACCGATGGGCGGTTGCCGGCCTGGGGCCGGCATTGCCCGGTGAGGGTCAGAACTTGTAGTTCACGCCCAGCACGTAGGTGCGGCCCCACTCGATGTATTCCAGCGGGCGATCCTTGGTGCCGGCGTAGGTGCGGTACGGCTCGTTGGTCAGGTTGCTTCCCTGCAGCAGCAGGGTCAGCCCGCGCAGGGCGCTGCTGTCGCTGAAGGTGTAGCTGATCTGCGCATCGGTCACGTTCTCGCCCACCACATAACGCAGGGTGCGGTTGCCGTTGAAGTTGCCGATCTCACCGATGAAGTCCGAACGACGGCGCTGGCTCACGCGGGCCTCGAAACCATTGCGCTCGAAGTACGCGGTGAAGTTGTACACGCGCTTGGACAGGCCCGGCAGGCTGATCGGATCGGTACCCACGCTGGAGGCGCTTTCCGGGTCGAGGATCTTGATGTCGCTGTCGTTGAACGTGGCACTGGCCTGCACGCCGAAGCCGCGCAGGCTGTCGGTGAGCATCTCCAGCGGGAACGAACCGGTCAGCTCGAGGCCGCGCAGGGTACCGCCCTCACCGTTCACCGGCGTGGAGAAGGTGCCGGTCGGCAGCACGGGCACCACCATGCCCGGCGGCGGCACGTAGTTGCCGAGCAGCCCGCTGAAGTCGTAGTTGTCCACCGACTGCGTGTAGACGTAGCTCTTCAGGTCCTTGTAGAAGATCGCCGCAGCGACGTAGGCCTTCTCACCGAAGTACTTCTCGTACGACAGATCCAGCGCGGTGGCGCGCCACGGGTCCAGCCGCGGATTGCCGCCGCTGCCGCCGGGGCGGCCGGTGGACGTATCCACGCCGAACTCCAGGCCGGCGCGCATCTGGTCCACGCGCGGGCGCGCGACCTGCTTGGCTGCCGCGAAGCGCAGGGTCTGTTCGTGCGGGAACATGAAGGCCAGATTCAGGCTCGGCAGCCAGTCGTTGTACTTGCGGCCGTCGGAGTAGGGCTGCACGTTGCTGCCGGCTGGCTGCGACGCGTCCCAGTAGCGGGAGTCCGAACTCTGATCGGTGCGCTGCATCTGCACGCCGATGTTGCCGCGCACGCCGACCACGCCGATGTCGGTGTTGATGTTCAGGCGCGCCCAGGCGGTGGTGATCTTCTCCTGCACCGTCCACGACTTGGGAATCAGGTAGTCCAGGTTGTCGACCGGATCGAAGGTCATGTAGCGGGCGACCGCGGCCGGCACGTTCCAGGCCGGGATGGTACCGAGGCCGGCAAAGCCCAGGTTCACCGGATCGTACTGCAGGTCCGCCGCGATGTTGGCATCGCCCTGGGCACCGAGCAGGATGTTGCCCTCGGACTGGGTCTTGACCTTGCGGCGATCGGCATAGTTCACGCCGATGTCCAGGTCCGGTGCCCACGACGCCATCGCGTCGGGCAGGGCGATGGTCGCCGCCAGCTTGCCGCCCTTCAGGCGATCTTCCACCTTCGGCACCTTGCCGTAGCCGGACCCATAGATGGTGTTGGTCAGGAACAGGGCATCGGGATTGGAGTAGTTCAGGCCCGGGCTGATTTGCGAGAAGCCGTTCTGGCGGATCTGCACGCCGACCGTATCCAGCTGCGGCATGGGCGTGAGCTGCAGATTGTTCTCCAGGTTCAGCTCGTCACGCGTGGCCTTGGAGTAGTTCAGGTCGGCGACCAGCTTGACGCTGCCGAAGTTGAATTCGTTGTTCCAGCCGATCGCGTCGATCTTGTCCTTGCGCTTGTTGTACATGCCGCGCACCAGCGGGTAGACGCCGCTGGCGGTACCGCCGGTGAAGGTGCCATCGGCGTTGATCTGCGGATTGCTGATCAGCAGGCCCGGCAGGTAATTGCCGTTGTAGTTGCTGAGGTTCAGTTCGAACTGGTTGGCGGTGTCGATCTGCTCGGCTTCGGTGTGGAACGCATCGAAGGTGCTGCTCCAGCTGTTGTTGGGCCGAAACTGGATCGTGGCCATCACGCCATCGCGCTTGTTGTTGCCGGTACGGCGCAGCGCCTTGATGCCGTCGGAGAAATAGGTGCCTGCAGCAACACCGGGACGTTTTCCGTCGGTGGTGTACTGCGTGGTCCACGGCTCGTACAGGCCGACCTGGTTTTCCTGGATCGGGTTGTCGCTGTGCGCGTAACCGATGGCGATGCCCAGGGTCTTGTCGAAGAACTGATCGATGTAGCTCGCGCTGAAGCGGTTGCCGAACTCATCGACGTTGGCCGCATCGCCGAGCGAGCTCTTCTGCAGGCGGCCGCTGACGGCGATCACCCGGTCGGGGAAGCTGAGCGGACGGGCGGTCTGCATGTCGATGGTGCCCGACAGACCCTGGCCCACCAGTGCCGCATCGGGCGTCTTGTACACCGTCACGCCGTTGACCAGCTCGGATGGGTACTGGTCGAACTCGACGCCACGGTTGTCGCCTGTGCTGACGACCTCACGGCCGTTGAGCAGGGTGGTGGCGAAGTCCGGGGACAGGCCGCGCACGCTGATCACCTGTGCACGACCGGCCACGCGCTGCGCAGCCAGGCCGGGCAGGCGCGAGATCGATTCGGCGATGCTGACGTCGGGCAGCTTGCCGATGTCCTCGGCGGAGATCGCTTCCACCACCGAGGTGGCGTCCTGCTTGATCGCGATCGCGTTCTCGATGCCGCGGCGGATACCGGTGACCTGCACCGTATCCAGGTTCGTGGCGGCGGTGCCGGCGGGCGTGGTGGTGCTCTGCGTGGTCTGTGCCGCCGCCAGTGACGGCGCCAGGACAACGGCCAGCGCGATGCTCAGCGCGCTGCGCTTGTGGTTCAACATTTTCCCCTCCCAGGCAATGTTGTTGTTCATTTCGAGGTCGTTCCGGCAAGGCCGTGAACGTGCGACGCGGTGGCCGCTGTCGTCGCCGCTATGGTAGGCAGCGGGTTCTCCGCGGGAATCACCCTGCATACGTATTCAATGATGTTTGCAGGGTTGTAATCGCTTTCAGATCCCCGCCACGGTGGCGCCGGACCATGCCCGGCGAACGTCACGCGGGGGCATTCATCACTTCAATGGCGTGAACCGAATGGCCTGCCCGCCGCCCGGCGCCAGCACCAGCGTCAGCGCATCGGCGCTGGTCACTTCACGGGTCTGCCGCTTGAACGCGAACGGATTGCTGCGGTAGTCCGCACCGTCGCCGTCGCGATAGATTTCCGCGCGGTAGCGCACGCCCGGCTCCAGGAAGCCCAGCGACACCGGCAGCACGCGGCCATGCTCGTCGGTGATGCTGCCCAGGAACCAGTCACGGCTGTTGCGGTCGCGGCGCACGATCGTCACGTAGTCGCCCACTTCACCGTCGAGCACGCGGCTCTGCTCCCAGTCCACCGCCACGTCTTCGATGAAGCGGAACGCCTCCCGATGCTGCAGGTAGTGTTCGGGCAGATCGGCGGCCATCTGGATCGGGCTGTACAGCACCACGTACAGCGCCAGCTGGCGGGCCAGGGTACTGGGGATGGCCTGGCCGTGGCGGCCCTTCAGGCTGAGGATGCCGGGGGTGTAGTCCATCGGTCCGGCCAGCATCCGGGTGAACACCAGATTGACCTCGTGTTCGGGCGGGTTCGGCGGCTGGCCCCAGGCGTTGTACTCCATGCCGCGCGCGCCTTCGCGGGAGATCCAGTTGGGATAGGTGCGGCGCAGGCCGGTGTCCTTGATCGGCTCGTGCGGATTCACCGACAGGTGCCGGCGCGCGGCTTCCTGCACCACATGCAGGTGGTGGCGCGCCATGAACTGGCCGTCGTGCCACTCTCGCCACAGCGGGCCGCCCGACGGGTTGCGACGGTCGACCTGGCCGTCGTCGCAGACGTAGCCGGTCTTGAACTGGTCCACGCCCAGCCGCGCATACAGGTCCAGCGCGGCGTCGAGCTGCGCTTCATAGTGTTCGATGGCGCAGCCGGTCTCGTGATGGCCGACCAGATGCACGCCCTTCTTCAGCCCATAGGCGGACAGCGCTTCGATGTCGAAGTCGGACGTCGCGCGGGTGAAGTCGAAGTCGTAGCCGTTGCCGACCCAGTTACCGTCCCAGCCCGGATTCCAGCCCTCCACCAGGACGCCACGGAAGCCGTGCGCGGCGGCGAAATCGATCACCTTCCTGGTCTTGGCGGTGGTCGCCGCATGCTTCGGTCCGGTCGCCCAGCTTTCGTTGTCCAGGTGCATCGACCACCACACGCCCAGGTACTTGGCCGGCTTCACCCAGCTCACGTCGCCCAGTGCATTGGGCTCGTTGAGATTGAGGATCAGGTCCGACTCGACCAGGCCGCCGGCGCGGTCGGCGATCTGCAGCGTGCGCCAGGGCGTGACGAAGGGCAGGGCACGGCGTACCTTCCACCCTTCGGCCGAGGGCGAGAGCTGCGCGCGCAGGCGCTGGCCGTCGGTGCGGCGCAGCCACATGCCGGCGTAGTCCACCAGCGCAGCCTCATGGATCGCAACGTGCAGGCCATCGCGGCTGCGCAGCGTCATCGGCGTGTGCACCAGCGGGACCTCGCGCAGCGGCGTGCGCTGGTAGAGATACTCGTAGTGGATCGGTTCGCCGGCGGGGATCCACCACGCTGTGGAGTCTGCCGCGATGGCGAATTCGGTCAGCTCGTCGTCGATGATCGCTTCGCGCAGGTTCGGCTGCTCGGGAAATGCGTAGCGGAAGCCAAGACCCTCGTCGTAGACGCGGAACACGACGTCCAGCCGGCGCCGGCTGCCGGTGCTCTCGGCCAGTTGTACGGTCAGCTCGTTGAAGTGGTTGCGGGTGAGGCGGCGTTCCCCCCACGGCTGTTCCCACGTCTCATCGACGCTGCGTTGCTGCTGCCCGAGCAGGATGAAATCCCGGTCCAGGCGGCCATCGCGCAGTTCGAAGCCAAGCCTGGAATCCTCCACTACGGCTTCACCGAAGCGCTCCACCCGGTAACGGGCGGTGCCGCCGTCCAGCACCAGGCTGACCTTGAGCACGCCGCCGGGCGATTGGACGCTGGTGATCTGCGGGGCTGCCTGCGCCAGCGTGGCCAGGCCCAGCAGCGCAACGCCGATGATTCGCGCGAACACCGCACGTACAACACTGGATGACATCGGCATTTCCCCTCCCAAGGCGCCGTTGGCAGACCCGGACCATAAGCCAGCCCGGCGGGCGTACTGCCGCGTCGGTGCATGAATACGTATGCAGCTGGACGCAGGCGACAGCCCCGCGTCTACCATGGGCCCAAGGCACCTTGAGGGAGGCGCCGCGCCCGCGCGCCGGTCACGGCTGCGCGGACCTATAAACGGTGCAGAGAGGGAGGGAGGTCGACGGGCGCAAGCCGGTCTGCCGCTTCGATGCTGAAGATCATTTGCCTGACCGCTGCCCTGGGGGCAGCGCTGGGGACGACCGCGCATGCGGCCGACCTGGAATTCGACGGCCGCCACGCGCGTGCCGAAGCGGCTGCCAAGGGCAGCTTCGTGCTGCACACGCCGAACGGTGCCGTGCCGATTGCCGCCGCGCCGATGCGCAGCCAGACCGGAAGCGTGATGTTCGACGCGCTGTTCGCGCTGGCCCAGCAGGAGATGGCGCAGGACCGGGTCGATGCGATCCGTGACCCCGCCTTTGACGAAGGGCGGCCGGTGCCATGCGACTGCTTCCAGACCGGTGCCCGCTGGCCCTACGTGTGGACCCGCGATGTCAGCTTCGCCGCCGACCTGGCGTTGGCGCGGCTGGAACCGCAGCGCACGCGTCAGTCGCTGCAGTTCAAGTTGTCGGCAGCCCGCGATGGGCGCACGCCCGGCCTGTTCGTCGCGCAGGATACCGGCTCCGGCGGCAGCTGGCCGATCAGCAGCGACCGCGTGGTGTGGTTCCTGGCGGCACGTCACCTGCTGGATGATCCCGCTTTTGCCGAACAGGTCTGGCAGGCGCTGCAGGGCACGCTGGCGCAGGACCGGGCGATGGTGTTCGACCCGCAGATAGGCCTCTATCGCGGCGAAACCTCGTTCCTCGACTGGCGTGAACAGACGTATCCGGACTGGACCCGGGAGAACGTGCGCTTCATCGGTGATTCCTACGCGCTGTCCACCAACGTCCTGCACTACCAGGCACTGCGGCTGGCAGAGCAGATGGCCGCGCAGCGGGGCGATGATCGCCGTGCGCAGTACAAGGCGTGGGCCGATGAACTGGCGGTACGGATCGATGCGCGCTTCTGGCGCGAGGACATGGGCCAGTACATGAGCTACATCGGTGAGGCGGCGCATCCGGTGCCCTATGCCAAGGTCGACCTGCTGGGCCTGTCGCTGGGCATCCTGGCCGACGTGCTGCCCGAGGGGCGTGCGCGCCGCGCACTGGCGGCCTACCCGGTCGGACCGGCCGGCAGCCCGGTGGTGTGGCCGCAGGAAGCGCAGCAGCCGATCTACCACAACCGTGCGATCTGGCCGTTCGTCAGTGCGTATTCGCTGCGTGCTGCGCGACAGCTGGACGACGCGCCGCGCATCGCCGCCGAGATCCGCTCGCTGATGCAGGGGGCGGCACTGGCCGGTTCCAACATGGAAAACTACGAACTGGTCACCCAGGCGGTGCACGTCGACGAGGGCGCACTCAGCGGTCCGGTGGTCAATTCAGAGCGCCAGCTGTGGTCGGTGGCCGGCTATCTGTCGATGGTGACCGAGGGTGTATTCGGCATACAGGACGACGGTCGCGTGCTGCCCAAGCTGCCGGCCGAACTGGTGCCGCAGCTGTTCGGCCGGCAGCGCCGCATCAGCCTTGAAGCCAATGGCCGTCGCTATGTGCTCGAGCGTCCCAGGCATGTGGATCAGGGACTGCTGGTCGCGGGCAGGACGCGCACACGCGGTACCACCACCACCGTAGCGCTGGTGGCCGCCGCCAGCGCAGCGCCCGTCGCGGCGGGCACGCTCGATGCCGATGCGCGCGCGCCGGCCACCCCGGCCGCACCGCAGCCCCGGCGCAGTGGCAAGGGCTGGACGGTGGCGGTCGGCGCCGATCAGGTCATGTGGCAGGACGGTTCGGCACGCACAGCGACCCAGGGGCAGGTACGCGTCGATGATGATGGACTGCAGCACTGCCTGAGCCTGACGCGGCGCGAGGGCGTGGTGGAATCGCTGCATGGTCCGACCGTCTGCGTGGGCCCGCAGCAGGTGCTGCGTGGCGACCGCCAGTGGCGCTTCCATGCGGCCAGCGCCGGCCAGGTCCGGGTGCGCCTGCAGTACGCCAATCCCAACGGGCCGATCAATACCGGCGTGACCGCGGCGGTCAAGCAGCTGGCGCTGCAGTGCCGCGGCGTGCCATTGCAGCGACGGACGATTACCCTGCCTCACAGCGTGGCCCTGCAGGACTCGACATCGGCCACCTTCACGGTCAGCAAGGGCCGTTGCACGATCACCCTCGAGGACGGCTTCAACATGAGCGCACTCGAGCATTTCGCGCACTACACCGGTGGCCGGGGCGGGCGCGAAGGCGTGCTCAACCAGGCGCAGGTGAAGGCGCTGACGCTGGCACCGGTCGCCACGGCGGAGGACGCACGATGAACCGCCCTGCCAAACCGCAGCTGTCGTTCTGGCAGATCTGGAACATGTGTTTCGGCTTCCTCGGCATCCAGTTCGGTTTTGCCCTGCAGAACGCCAATGCCAGCCGCATCTTCGAGACGCTCGGGGCGGACATGGAGTCGGTGCCCGGGCTGTGGATCGCCGCACCGTTGACCGGCCTGCTGGTGCAGCCGGTGATCGGTTATCTCTCCGACCGCACGTGGACGCGCTGGGGCCGGCGTCGCCCGTTCTTCATGATCGGCGCGGTGCTGACCACGCTGGCCTTGCTGGTCATGCCCAACTCGCCTGCCTTGTGGATCGCGGCGGGCACGTTGTGGGTGCTGGACGCCTCGATCAACGTGTCGATGGAGCCGTTCCGTGCCTTCGTCGGCGACCAGCTGGCACCGCGCCAGCGACCGGCCGGTTACGCGATGCAGAGCTTCTTCATCGGTGTCGGTGCCATCGTTGCCAGCTTCCTGCCGTTCATCCTGGCCCACTTCGGCGTGGCCAACACCGCCGCTGCCGGCGAGGTACCGGATACGGTGCGCTACGCGTTCTATTTCGGTGCGGCCGTGCTGCTGGCGGCGATCACCTGGACCGTGGTCAGTACCCGCGAGTATTCACCGGCAGAACTGGCCGGGTTCGATGACGCCGAGCCACCGGCGCACCATGCCGCCGCCGCTGCGAGTGGCCCCGCGCCGTGGGCGCAGGTGGCGTTGTGGCTGGCTGCGGGCGTGCTGCTGGCCGTTGTGATCGCCGCGCGCCAGGGCGACAGGATGCTCTACGTACTGGCGGGTCTCTGCGCGGGATATGGCGTGCTTCTTGCGCTGGCCCGCACGCTGCCGCAGGCACACATGCTGGCGGCGATCGTGGGTGATCTGCGGGCGATGCCGGTGACCATGCGCCGGTTGGCCTGGGTGCAGTTCTTCTCGTGGTTTGCGTTGTTCGCGATGTGGATCTACACCACCGCAGCGGTGGCCGGCACGCATTTCGGCTCCACCGACCCGCAGTCGGCGGCGTACAACGAGGGTGCCAACTGGGTCGGTGTGCTGTTCGGCGCCTACAACGGCTTCGCCGCACTGGCCGCCCTGCTGATCCCGCCGATGGTGCGCGCCATCGGCCTGCGCTGGAGCCACCTGGTGAACCTGTGGCTCGGCGGGCTGGGCCTGATCTCGCTGATGTTCATCAAGGACCCAACCTGGCTGCTGCTGTCCATGGCTGGCGTCGGCTTCGCCTGGGCCTCGATCCTGTCGCTGCCGTACGCCCTGCTGTCCGACAGCGTGCCGGCTGCGAAGATGGGCATCTACATGGGCCTGTTCAATTTCTTCATCGTCATTCCGCAACTGGTCGCCGCCAGCGCGCTGGGCTTCGCACTGCGCGAGTGGCTGGGCGGAAATCCCCTGCACGTGCTGGTGCTGGGGGGAGTGAGTCTGTTCATTGCCGGGCTGTGCGTGCTTCGCGTGCCGGCCCATCAGGAGAGTGTTTGATGCGTGTATATTCCAGAATGTCGCTGGGGCTGTCGCTGGCCCTGCTCGCCACGGCAGTACAGGCCGCATCGCGCCCGGACTACGTGGGTACGCTCGAACCGTTCGCCAGCGATGCGGTGTACTTCGTGGTGACCGATCGTTTCGTCAATGGTGATCCGTCCAACGATCATCGCGACCAGGGGGGCAGCCACCGCACCTTCGATATTCCGGTGCCGTGCCCGGACAAGGTGGACGGAAACATCGGCTACCTCGGCGGCGACTTCAGGGGCGTGCTCGACAACGCCGACTACATCCGTCAGCTCGGCTTCGGCGCGGTGTGGATCACGCCGATCGTCGACAATCCGGATGAGGCGTTCACCGGCAGCAAGCCGATCAGCTGCACCAGCACGCTGACCGACCGCGGCAAGACCGGCTACCACGGGTACTGGGGCATCAACTTCTACAAACTCGACGAGCACCTGCCCAGCAAGGACCTGGACTTCGCAGGCCTGACCAAGGGCCTGCACGATGCAGGCCTGAAGGTGGTGCTGGACATCGTCGGCAACCACGGCTCGCCGGCCTGGACCATGCCGACACGGCAGCCGCAGTTCGGCCAGATCTTCGACAAGGATGGAAAGCTGATCGCCGACCACCAGAACCTGCCCCCGCAGAAGCTGGATCCAAAGCACAACCCGCTGCACGCGTTCTACAACACCATCGGTCCGGTCGACAGCAAGGATGGCTCGATCTTCGATGGCAACCTGGCCGAGCTGTCCGACTTCAACCAGAACAACCCGGCGGTGATGGACTATCTCGTCGGCGCGTACCTGCAGTGGACCGCGCAGGGCGTGGACGCACTGCGCATCGATACCATCGGCTGGCTGCCGCACCCGTGGTGGCACGAGTTCGTGAACCGCATCCGTGCCAAGCATCCGAACATGTTCATGTTCGGCGAGGCCTTCGATTACGACGCCAGCAGGATTGCCGAGCACACCTGGCCGGGCAACGCCAATGTAAGCGTGCTCGACTTCCCGCTGCGTGGCGCGCTGGAACAGACCTTCGGTACCGCCGGCAAGGGCTTCGAGACGCTGGCCGAGCCGCTGCACCTGACCGGCGGCCCCTATGCAAATCCGTACGAGCTGATGAGCTTCTACGACAACCACGACATGCCACGCCTGCAGGCCAGCGACAACGGATTCATCGACGCACACAACTGGCTGTTCACCGCCCGGGGTATCCCGGTGGTCTACTACGGCTCGGAAACCGGCTTCATGCGTGGCCGTGCCGAGCATGCCGGCAACCGTGCCTACTTCGGCCAGGCGCGGGTGGATGCCGCACCGCAGAGCCCGATCTTCGCGCCACTGCGGCGCATCGCCCAGCTGCGCCAGGCCACCCCTGCGCTGCAGCGCGGCCTGCAGGTGAACGAGCGCCTGCGTGGCGATGAGGCGGTGTTCTTCCGTGTGCTGCAGCAGGGGGATGTGGCACAGACCGCATTGGTGCTGTTGAACAAGGGCGACAAAGCGACGGTCTTCCAGGTGGAGCGCTACCTGCAGGCGGGCCGCTGGCGCGACGCGCTGGACGGCGGTACGGTGAGGGTGGACGGCGCACTGAAAGCGGTGGTACCCGCGCACGGCGCGAAGGTCTATGTGCTCGATGCCGCAGTGGCACAGCCTGAACTGCAGGCCGAACTGGACAGGGCGATGGCCGATCAGCGCGAGCGCGACCAGCGGCTGCGCCGTTGAGACTACCCGGGTGGGGTCGGTAGCGCCGGGCCATGCCCGGCGTCGCGCTACACTATTGGGCCCTTACGGCACCGCTGAACCATGTCCGACCTCGCCCCGCAGACCCCGATCGAAACCCTGCTGAAGGCGGCGATGGACGGCGCGGTGCCGATCCGCGCCTTCATGGAGGCCTTCGTCGCCTCCGAGGTGCTGCTGCAGACGGGCAGCCTGGTCACCCCCGACGGCAGCGGCTTCGACCCGCTGCTGTTCGACAAGCAGGGCGTCCTGCACGTGGCGGTGTTCACCGACCCGTCGCGGGTGGGCATCTACAGCCAGCAGGCCGAACACCAGATCCGCTGGCTGATGCTGGATGTGCTGCGCCGCGTGCCGGGGGGCTACGGCGTGGTGATCAACCCGGGTACCTCGCTGGGCTTCGAGATTTCGCCCAGCGGCGTCGGCGAGATCCTGAAGGACTTCGCCCAGGGCTGAGGCCACGCGACGGGGCCGTCCACCTGCGGGCAGTGCGGCATCCGGTCCGGGGCCCGCAGGCCGGGTTCACTGCGTAGTCCCGGCCGATCACGTCCGCTGTTTCAGCCGCGCAGCGATGATTCCCGCACCACCAGCTTCACCGGGATGCTCTGGCTCTCCACCGGCTGCCGGCTGATCGAGGCCAGCAGCCGTTCCACCAGCAGCTGCCCGGCCTGCTTGGTGTCCTGCTGCACGGTGGTCAATGCCGGCGATACGGATGCGGCCAGCGGGATGTCATCGAACCCGGTGACCGCCACGTCCTGCGGCACGCGCAGGCCGGCCTCGCGCAATGCACGGATCGCACCGATGGCGATCAGGTCGCTGGCCGCGCAGATCGCGTCGATCGCTCCTCCCCGGGCCAGCAGCGCCCGGCAGGCCTCCTGGCCGGACGCTTCGGTGGTGATGGCATCGTGCTGCAGGGCCGGTTCGGCATGCAGCCCGTGATCGCGCAGGGCTGCCACGTGACCGCGGTAGCGCTCCTCGAATTCCGGGTAATGGCTGGAGGCGTGGCCGAGGAAGGCAATGCGCCGACAGCCCTGCTGCAGAAGATGGGTGGTGATGTCGTGGCCGCCCTGGAAGTTGTCGCTGCCGATCGACACCCCGGGCTGGCCGGGCAGGGCCGCACCCCAGCGCACGAAGTGGGTGCCCTGTTCAACCAGCCGCTGCAGGCGGTCGCGCGATTCGTGGTAGTCGCCATAGCCCAGCAGGATGATGCCGTCGGCCTTGTTGCTGTCCTCGTAGTCGGCCTGCCAGTCGGTCGACAGCTGCTGGAACGACACCAGCAGATCCTGCCCGTGCAGCGCGCAGGCGCGGGTGATCGAACCCAGCATCGAGTGGAAGAACGGGTTGATCAGCGAATCGTCGTTGGTCGGGTCCTCGAAGAACAGCAGAGCCAGCGTGCCGGCATTGCGCAGGCGCAGGCTGGAGGCGTTCTTGTCCACCTTGTAGTTCAGCTCGCGGGCGATGCGCAGGATGCGTTCGCGGGTCTCCGCATTGACCATCGGGCTGCCGCGCAGGGCCCGCGACACCGTCGGCTGGGAGACGCCGGCCAGATGGGCGATGTCCAGGGAGGTGGCTTTGCCTTTGATGGTCATGGGGGAAGCGCGTGAACGAATGAGTAGATGCCCCGGCATGATGCCATGGGGGCGCCATCGCAGCGCCGGCCGTCACTGCGGCCGGCTGCGCCGGGATGTCCGGCCCGGTTGGCTAAGTCATTGCCTTACAAGGATTTCAGTATGAACTTCCGGTGCCTGTCGTCGTTTCTGGCCGGGCACGGTGCGGCGGCAGTGCTAAGATGCGGTGTTCTTGCATTCCCCCAAATTCATCGGGGGCGGCCCAGTGTTCTGCACCCCCGGCCGGGGCTGTGCTATCACTGGTCGACTGCCCCTGGACAACGGACGAAGGTACCTATGGCGCGCGGCATCAATAAAGTCATCCTGGTCGGCAATCTCGGCAACGACCCGGACGTGAAGTACACCCAGAGCGGCATGGCGATCACCCGCATCAGCCTGGCCACCACCAGCGTCCGCAAGGACAAGGATGGCAACCAGCAGGAACGCACCGAATGGCACCGCGTGGTGTTCTTCGGCAAGCTCGGCGAGATCGCCGGCGAGTACCTGCGCAAGGGCAGCTCGGTCTACGTCGAAGGCAGCCTGCGTTACGACAAGTACACCGGCCAGGACGGCGTGGAGAAGTACTCCACCGATATCGTCGCCGATGAGATGCAGATGCTGGGCGGCCGCGGTGAAGGCGGTGGCGGCGGCGGTGGCGGCAACTACGGTGGTGATCGTCCGCAGCGCCAGCAGGCTCCGCGCCAGGAGTACGGCGGTGGCGGCGGCCAGCGTGGTGGACAGGGCGGTGGCTATGGCAATCAGGGCGGCAACCAGGGTGGCGGCTACGGCAACCAGGGCGGCAACCAGCGCCCGCAGCCGCAGCAGTCGGCGCCGCCGATGGACGATTTTGCTGACGACGACATTCCGTTCTGATCGGACGCGCGTCCGCAGGAAACAGAAAGCCCCGCCGATGCGGGGCTTTTCTTTTTTCCACGGCAGGCTGGCGTTGTGCCGCGCAGCATGGATTTTTCGTGCACCGCGTCTTGCAAAAAAAAGAATTCCTCCCTTATGGTGCAATCGATTGCATTGCTGTGAATCGTTGCGTTTGATACCGGTTGGGAGGCCGGCAGATGGATGTCCATCCATTCGATCGGACCGGCATCGGGGCTTACGCGGCGCGATGCGTTGCGCATGGCGTTCGCTGGCGGCCTTGGCCTGGCTGCGGCAGCCGCGCTGCCCTCGTTCGCCGCCCAGGCCACACTCAAGGGCAACCTGAAGCATTCCGTCGCCCGCTGGACGTTCCCGCAGCAGTCGGTCGCCCAGCTCTGCCAGACGGTGAAGGATATCGGCTTCGCCGCCATCGATCTGGTGGGGCCGGCGGACTGGCCCACACTGAAGGCGCATGGCGTCTACAGCGCCATGTGCAACGGCGCCGAGATCAGCCTGACCAAAGGCTTTGCCGGCCGCCAGTATCACGACGCACTGGTGGAGCGCTACGCGCGGCACATCGATCTGGTGGCCGATGCCGGCTACCGCAACCTCATCTGCTTCTCCGGCAATCGTGACGGCATGGATCCGCGGGAAGGCCTGGAGAATGCCGAAGCCGGGCTGAAGCGCATCCTCGGCCATGCCGAGAAGCGTGGTGTCGTGCTGGTGATGGAGCTGCTGAACTCCAGGGTCGATCATCCCGATTACCTGTGCGATCACTCCGCGTGGGGCGTCGAGCTGTGCCAGCGGCTCGGATCGGACAATTTCGGCCTGCTGTACGACATCTATCACATGCAGATCATGGAGGGCGACATCATCGCCACCATCGGCAGGCATCACCGCTTCTTCAAGCACTACCACACCGCAGGCGTGCCAGGCCGGCACGAGATCGGTGACCAGCAGGAACTGCATTATCCGGCCATCTGTCGCGCGATCCGCGACACCGGCTTCGAGGGGTATCTGGCGCAGGAGTTCATACCTGCGGCACCCGATCCCGTCGGCTCGCTGCGCGAGGCGATCCGCCTCTGCGACGTCTGAAACGATATCCACCCAGGTGAAAGACCCATGGCAGACAATCATTACGACGCCATCGTTGTTGGCTCGGGAATCAGTGGCGGTTGGGCAGCGAAGGAACTGACCGAGAAGGGCCTGAAGGTCCTGATGCTGGAACGCGGGCGCAACATCGAGCACGTCAAGGACTACGTCAATGCGATGAAGGAGGCGTGGGATTTCCCGCACCGGAACCGGCCAACACAGGCGATGAAGGCCGCCTTTCCCGTATTGATGCGTGACTACGGCCTGGCCGAGAACCTGGAAGGGATGTGGGCCAATGAGCAGGACTCGCCGTACATCGAGACCAAGCGCTTCGACTGGTTCCGTGGCTACCACGTAGGCGGCCGTTCGCTGATGTGGGGGCGGCAGAGCTACCGCTTCTCCGACCTGGATTTCGAGGCCAACCTCAAGGACGGCATCGCTACTGACTGGCCGATCCGCTACACCGACATCGCACCCTGGTACGACCATGTGGAGAAGTTCGCCGGCATCGCCGGTACGCGCGAGGGACTGGACGTGCTGCCGGACGGTGAATTTCTGCCGCCGATCCCGCTGAACATCGTCGAGAAGGATGTAGCCGCGCGGATCAGGAAGGCGTTTGGCGGAACGCGGCACATGATCCACTCGCGTACCGCCAACATCACCCAGCCCATGCCCGAGCAGGGGCGCGTCAACTGCCAGTACCGCAACAAGTGCATCCTGGGCTGTCCCTTCGGTGCCTACTTCTCGACCCAGGCGGCGACGCTGCCGGCGGCGATGAAAACGGGCAATCTGACATTGCGGCCCTTCTCGATCGTCAAGGAAGTGCTGTACGACAAGGACCGCAAGCGCGCGCGCGGTGTGGAGGTCATCGATGCCGAGACCGGGCTGACCTATCAGTACACGGCCAAGGTCATTTTCCTCAACGCATCCTCGTTCAACTCGACCTGGATGCTGATGAACTCGGCCACCGATATCTGGGAGGGCGGGCTGGGGTCGTCATCCGGCGAGCTGGGCCACAACGTGATGGACCATCATTTTGGTGCCGGTGCCTCCGGCCGGGTGGAGGGTTACGACGACAAGTACTACTTCGGTCGCCGCCCCTGCGGCTTCTACATTCCGCGCTTCCGCAACGTCGCTGCGGACAAGCGCAGCTACCTGCGCGGGTTCGGCTACCAGGGCGGTGCCAGCCGCACCGGGTGGTCACGCGAGATCGCCGAGCTGAACATCGGTGCCGACCTGAAGGAGGCCCTGACCCTGCCGGGCGACTGGCGCATCGGCATGACCGGATTCGGCGAGATGCTGCCGCACCACGACAACACGATCCGCCTGGATCCGCAGCGCAAGGACAAGTGGGGGCTGCCGGTGCTGGCGATGGACGTCTCGATGCGCTCGAATGAACTGGCGATGCGCAAGGACATGGCGGCCGACGCTGCCGAGATGCTGGAGGCAGCCGGCGTCAAGGACGTGGAGATGCACGACAACGACTACGCCCCGGGCAAGGGCATCCATGAAATGGGCACGGCCCGCATGGGCCGCGATCGCAGAAGCTCCGTGCTCAACCAGCACAACCAGGTCTGGGATGCGCCGAATGTCTATGTGACCGATGGCGCCTGCATGACCTCCAGCGCCTGCGTGAACCCATCGCTGACCTACATGGCGCTGACGGCCCGGGCCGCCGACCACGCCGTACGCGAACTGAAAGCGGGGAACCTGTGATGGACCGTCGCGAACTGTTGAAGATGATCGTCGCCGCCACCGGCGCGGCCATGGTGGGCCTGCCCGCACTGGCCGCAGGGCAGAGCGCGACGACAGGATCGAAGGCCGCGTTCTCTGCCGCTGACATCAGCATGCTGGACGAGATCGCTGAAACCATCCTGCCGCGAACCACAACGCCGGGCGCGAAGGATGCCGGCGCGGGACCGTTCATGGCGCTGTTCGTCACCGATTGCTACACCCCCCGACAGCAGGCGATTTTCCGCGCCGGCCTGGTCGATATCGACAAGCGTGCCGGTGGCCGCTTCGTGTCGCTCACCTCGCAGGCCCGCAGCGAACTGTTGCGCACCCTGGATGCGGAAGCCCGGGCGCACGTCGTCGAGGTCACCGAGACCGGTACCGCCGAAGAGGGGGAGGCTGCGCCGCACTACTTCACGATGATCAAGCAGCTGGTCATCTTCGGCTTCTTCACCTCGAAGGTCGGTGCGACCGAAGTGCTGAAGTACGTTGCGGTGCCGGGCCGCTACGACGGCGATCTTGCCTATGCGCCCGGCACGCCGGCGTGGGGGACCAGCTGATGGACCTCGACGCCTCGACCCTCCACCTTGATCCGGAAGCACGATGAACCGACCTCTCCTGACAGTGGCCTGCCTGCTGGGCACCACACCCGTGTTCGCGCAGGACGGCGGCGACCCTGCGCGCGATCCGGCGAAGACCGAAGTGTGGACGCCGGTTCCCGCGGTCGTGGCGACGCCACCGGGCCGCGCGCCCTCCGATGCGATCGTGCTGTTCGATGGCAAGGATCTGTCGCGCTGGGAGTCGGAGCAGGGCGGACCCGTGCCCTGGACCGTTGCCGATGGCGCGCTGACCGTGGTGCCCGGCAGCAAGGGCATCCGCACCAGGCAGCGCTTCTGCGACGTCCAGCTGCATGTCGAGTGGCGCACGCCCACCGCGACCGCCGGATTCGACGGCCAGCACCGCGGCAACAGTGGCATTTTCCTGCAGGAGGTGTACGAACTGCAGGTGCTCGACAGCTACAACAACCCGACCTATGCCAACGGCCAGGCCGGATCGATGTACAAGCAGGCCATTCCGTTGGTGAATGCCTCGCGTGCGCCCGGCGAGTGGCAGGCCTACGACATCATCTGGAAGGCCCCGCGTTTCTCGGCTGGCGGCGGGCTCACCTCGCCGGCCCGCATCACCGTGCTGCACAACGGTGTGCTGGTGCAGGACGACACGGTGCTGGCGGGCAAGACCGAGTACATCGGCGCGCCTTCCTACGCGCCGCATGCCTGTGCGCCGCTGTACCTGCAGGAGCACGACTCCAGGGTGAGCTACCGCAACATCTGGGTGCGCGAGCTGTAGCGCACCCTCCTGCCTACTTCGCCAGGTAGCTGGCGATGTTGTCGATCTCCTGCTGCGACAGCTGCGGGAAGGGTGGCATCAAGCCGCCGCCCTGCTTGATCTTGTCCTTGATCTGCGCGGGCTGAAGCCGCTTGCTGACGTCGGTGAGCGCAGGGAACGTCGGCGGCACGCCGGCGCGCTCCGCACCGTGGCAGGCCACGCAGTGCGTTGCGTAGAGCTGCGCTCCGGCGGCAGGGTCTTCCTTGGACCACGCCGCAGCGGCCAGCAGGGTGCCGTACAGCGCGACAGTCACTTTCAGAATCGTTTTCAAGCAGGGCTCCTTCGCGGGCTAGCGCTGTGCACCGGCGGGCACGCGGGCAGTCAGGTGTTCACGCAGATAGTCCGCACCGGTGCGGATGACGGTGGCTGGATCGCGGGGTTGGTCATGCTCGAGGATGTACCACTGCACGCCGGCCGTGGCGGCGGCGGGCAGGATCGCCTTCCAGTCCAGGACGCCCTGGCCCACGGCGGCAAAGCCGCCTTCATCCTCGGCCTGGCCCTTCGGGGCATTGTCCTTGGCGTGCACCGCGAACAGGCGGCCTTTGAATCGGCCCAGCATCACCACCGGGTCATGGCCGGCGCGTGCGACCCAGGCCAGGTCCAGCTCGGTCTGCAGATCGGGACCGGCCGCAGCGAACAGCAGTTCCAGTCCGGTCGTGCCATTGAAGTCGACCAGCTCGAAGTCGTGGTTGTGATAGGCCAGGCGCATGCCCTTGGCACGGGCCTGCTTCGAGAGCTGGCCCAGTTCCTTGCCCAGCGCTGTCCAGCCGGCAGCGTCGGTGGGGCGGTCCTTCTCGGCCAGATAGGGCACCACCAGCGTGGTGTTGCCGATGGCCCGGTTGAAGGCGACCACGCCATCCAGGTCACTGCGCAGATCGGCCAGCTGCGTGTGCGAGGAAATCGCCTTGATCGAATACTTGTCGAGCAGCTGCTTGAGTTCGGCAGCGCTGACATTCTGCGTGCCGACTGTCTCCACGGCGCGCACGCCGGCGTCGTGGACGATCTTCAGCTGCTGGTCGAGCGAGCCCGCATCGCGCAATGTGTACATCTGCACCGCGATGGGCGTGTGCAGGCCGGTGGCATCGCGCGCAAAGGCGGGCAGGGCAACGAGCAGCAGCAGTGCAAGGCTTGCGGTCCTGCGGATACGGATGTTCATCAGGCAGTCCTCCGGGAATTCAATCGATGGCCGTCCAGGCACGTGACCTGGCGGATGCGATGACACGTGTGACGATCCGCGCCGAGCGCAGGCCGTCATCGAAGGTGGGCAGGCCTTCTGGCTGCTCGCCCGTAATGGCACGATAGGTGTCGGCGACAAACGCCTCGAAGCAGTTGCCGTAGCCCTGCGCGTGTCCGGCTGGCAGGACCGACAATCTGCGTTGTTCAGCGCTGCCGGCACCGGGCCCGCGCACGAAAGTATCCTCGCGCTGGTCGGGCCGGCCGATCCACAGCCGCTCGGCATCCTCCTGGTTGAAGGCCACGCTGGCCCTGGCGCCGTCGATCTCGAACCACAGCCGGTTGTGGCGTCCGGCCGAAACCTGGCTGACCGTCAACGACGCGAGCGTGCCCGCACTCGTCCGCAACATCGCGGTGGCGACATCCTCGCTGGAAACAGCCTGTGTCGTGCCGCCGGCGGCCGGCGTGGTGAAGCTCTGGCCGGTGACGGCGCCGCGCTCGGCGATGACGGTGGCGAACGCGGCACTGACCTCGGCGAAGCGTTCGCCGCTGACCCATTCGACAAGGTCGCACCAGTGCGAGCCGATGTCGGCGAACACGCGCGAGGTGCCGCCCAGCGAGGGGTCGACACGCCAGTTGTTGCTGGCCGGATCCAGCAGCCAGTCCTGCAGGTAGCTGCCGTGGATCAGGTGCAGCGGCCCCAGCTCGCCCTGCGCGATGCGTGCGCGTGCCTCGCGGACCACCGGGTGGTAGCGGTAGACGAAGGGGACCGTAGCGACCAGACCGGTCCTGGCGGCCAACGCGGCCAATGCCTGGGCGTCTTCCAGGGTGGTGGCCAGCGGCTTCTCGCAGATCACGTGCTTGCCGGCTTCCAGCGCAGCCTGCGCCATGGCGCGGTGCAGATGGTTGGGTGTGCACACATGCACGACCTGCACCTGCGGATCGCTGACCACCTCCTCGATATCGCGGTAGGCATGCGCGACGTTCCACGCCTGCGCCACCTCCTGTGCGCGCTGCGGGGAAGAGGCCGCCACGCCGCGGACCTCGGCGCCGGCCAGCAGTGCCGCGCGGCGATGCACCGCACCGATCATGCCCGTGCCGACGATGGCGATTCCAAGCTTGGACATCCGATGGGATCCTCAGGGTGCGGTGGGGGCGGCCGCGACAGCGGGGCGGTCGCGGAACAGCAGCAGGAAGGCGATCAGTACCACCAGTGCAACGCCGGCCGGGAACAACCAGATCTGCTGCCAGTCCGGCCCCGCCGCCGTGGTGAAGTGCTCCACCACTGCACCGGACAGGGACGTGCCGATCAGCATGCCTACGCCGTACGTCGCCAGGGTGATGAAGCCCTGCGCGCTGCTGCGCGCGTCGGGGCCGGCGTGTGCGTCGGTGTAGATCTGGCCGGTGACGAAGAAGAAGTCGTAGCAGATGCCGTGCAGCACGATGCCGATCACCAGCAGGGAGAACGCACCGCCGGCATCGCCGAAGGCGAACATGACGTAGCGCACCACCCACGCGGCCATGCCCACCGCCAGCATCGTCTTGACCCCCAGGCGGACGAACAGGAACGGCATGGCCAGCATCAGCAGCACTTCCGAGACCTGGCCCAGCGACTGCAGCCCGGCGGCACCGCGCACGCCGAGGTCGTTGAGATACGGATTGGTGAAGTTGTAGTAGAACGCCAACGGAATGCAGATGGCGATGGAGGCAAGGAAGAACACCAGGTAGGAGCGCGACTTCAGCAGCCGCAGCGAGTCCAGGCCCAGGATCTGCCCCAGTCGCGCATCGTGCTGCCTGGCCAGCGGCGGTGTATGCGGCAGGGTGAAGGCATACAGACCCAGGGCCAGCGACGCCATCGCCGCCATCCGGAAGGTCAGTTCGAGCCGATGCGCCTGCTCCCAGCCCAGCCAGCCGATCAGCACGCCGGCCACGATCCAGCCGACACTGCCGGCCACGCGCACCAGCGGGAACTGCTTCTCAGGCGATTGCATGTGGCGCATCGCCACGCTGTTGGCCAGGGCCAGCGTCGGCATGAACAGCAGCATGTAGCCCATGACATAGGCGGAGAACTGGCTGAAGGTGGTCGCCGTGGATGCCAGCCACAGCAGCACCGCACCGGCGATGTGCAGTACCGCAAGGATGCGCTGCGCCGCGAAGTAGCGGTCGGCGACCAGTCCGACCAGGAACGGGGCGACGATGGCACCGATGGACTGGCTGAGGAAGGCGGTGGCCACCTGGCTGGCGCTGGCCTGCAGCGGGCCCTGCACCAGATACGTCCCCAGGGTCACGAACCACGCGCCCCAGATGAAGAACTGCAGAAACATCATCGCGCCCAAGCGCGACATGGCGTGCGTCATGGCTTGCCCTCCCGGGGCGTTGGTGGCTCAGAGTCCCAGCATGCGGCGCAGTGATTCCGGCGGCGTGCCGCTGCCGGCGAAGTCGTCGAAGGCATGTTCGGTCACGCGGATGATGTGGTCACGCACGAAGGCGGCTCCCTCGCGTGCGCCGTCCTCCGGGTGCTTCAGGCAGCACTCCCACTCCACGACCGCCCAGCCCGGGAAATCGTACTGCGCGAACCTGGAGAAGATCGCCTTGAAGTCGATCTGGCCGTCGCCGAGCGAGCGGAAGCGCCCCGGCCGGTCGATCCAGTCCTGGTAACCGCCATAGACGCCGCTGCGCGCGCTGGGCCGGAATTCCGCGTCCTTGACGTGGAAGATGCCGATGCGATCGTGATACCGGTCGATGAAGCCCAGGTAGTCGATCTGCTGCAGCAGCAGGTGGCTGGGGTCGTACAGCATCTTCGCGCGCGGATGGTGGTCCACCACATCGAGGAAGCGCTCGAAGGTGGCACCGTCGTGCAGATCCTCGCCGGGGTGGATCTCGAAGCACAGGTCCACGCCGCTGGCGTCGAACGCCTCCAGGATGGGACGCCAGCGCCGGCCGAGTTCGGCGAAGGCTTCTTCCACCAGTCCCGGTGGGCGTTGCGGCCAGGGATAGAAGTAGGGCCAGGCCAGCGCGCCGGAGAACGTGGCGTGCGCGGTCAATCCCAGGCGCTGGCTGGCGCGGGCGGCCAGCTTCAACTGTTCCACCGCCCAGGCTTGGCGGGCGGCGGGGTTGCCGCGCTTGTCCACTGGCGCGAAGCCGTCGAACAGGCTGTCGTAGGCGGGGTGGACGGCGACCAGCTGTCCCTGCAGATGGGTGGACAGCTCGGTGATCTGCAGGCCATGGTCGGCCAGCATGCCGCTGATGTCGTCGCAGTACGCCTGGCTGCGCGCGGCCTCGGCCAGATCGAACAGATGCGGCGCGTTCGTGGGCACTTGTACGCCAGAATAGCCCAGGCCCGCGGCCCAGCCGACCAGCGTGTCCAGCCGATCAAAAGGAGGTGTTTCGCTGATGAACTGCGCCAGGAACAGCGCCGGACCCTTGAGCGTCTTCAACGTGGTTCGCCCGCGATGCAATCGATTGCATTACCCTAGCAGGGTCTCCCGCAAACCCTGTTGTGCACTGCACAGCGGAAACAGGAACTGACGCCATGGCCACCATCTACGACATCGCCAAGCACGTCGGCGTCTCCGCCGGTACGGTGTCGCGGGCGCTGTCCCGGCCGGACAAGGTGCTGCCGGCGACGCGCACGCGCATCGAACAGGCCGCCGCCGCGCTGGGCTATGTGCCCAACACGGTCGCCCGCACGCTGAAGACGCAGCGCAGCGGCAAGATCCTGGTGACCGTGCCGGACATTGCCAACCCGTTCTTCGCACAGATCCTGCAGGGTGCCGAAGACGCGGCCCAGGCCGTCGGCTACGCGGTCCTGCTGGGCGACACCCAGCATCGCCCCGACCGCGAGGAGCGCTATGCGCAGATGCTCCGTCGCAACGAGGCCGATGGCCTGATCGTGCTGGGCCATCGCCTGCCGCCTACCGCGCGCGCGATCGTCGAGCAGCAGGGCGCCGCCGCGCCGGTGGTCAACGGCTGTGAATTCGACCCCGCTCTCGGCATCCCCAGTGTCCACATCGACAATGCTGCCGCCGCGCGTGCGGTGATGGAGCACCTGTACGGACTGGGACATGAGCGGATCGCCGTGGTGGGCGGGCCCCCCGACAACCCCCTGCACCAGCAGCGGCTGGAAGGGGCACGGGCGGCGGGCAGGGCGCGCGGCCGACTGCGCCAGCTGAGTATTGTGCCAGGTGACTTCTCCGTCGAATCCGGCCATGCGGCGGCGACGGCACTGCTGACCGCCGCATCGGCGCCGACCGCGATCTTCTGCTTCAGTGACCAGATGGCGCTGGGGACCCTGGCGGCCTGCAGGGAACTGGGCGTCCGCGTGCCCGAGGAGCTGTCCATCGTTGGTTTCGACGATCTGGCGTCGTCGCGTTACCTCACGCCGCCGTTGACGACCATCCGGCAGCCCATGCGGGAGATCGGCGACCGCGCAGTCAAACTGCTGCTCGCCATCATCGAAGGGGTCGATGTCCCGCTTCAGCAGACGCTGGACTTCCGCGTGATGCTGCGTGGCTCGACAGCACCGCCTGGGCACCGGTGAAGGCAGCATCAGGCAGGAACCCCGGCAGGCCTGCGCCTGCCGGGGATGTTTCGTTGCTGTGATCAGAAGCGCTGGCCCCAATTCCATTCATTCCGGCGTCCGGAGCGTTCCACTACCATGGGCCACCCCGCCCGGACTCATGCCATGCAAGACGCCCTCGTTGCCCAGCCCCGGCCCCCCGTTGCAAGGATCGCGGCCTGGTCGTTGATGCTGCTGGGGATGTGGCTGGTACTGAAGCTGGGCCTGGTGGTGACGCTGCTGTCGGGCCTGCTGGTGTTCCAGTTGACCCACCTGCTGGCGTCGACAGTGGAGGGACGCCTGCCGCCCGGGCGCGCGCGTGCGATCGCGGTGATCGTGCTGTCGGCCGTCATCATCGGCGTGCTCGTGCTGGCCGGCATCGGCGTGGCGTCCTTCTTCCGCACGGAAACCGGCGGACCGGATGCGCTGCTGGCGCGTCTGATGGACATCCTCAACACCTCGCGCCACCAGGTGCCGGCACTGCTGCAGCCCTATATTCCCGAGGACATGCCTGCACTGCGTGCGGCATTGAACGAGTGGGCGGCAGAGCACCAGCGGCAACTGGGCGTCGCCGGTACATCGGCGGTGCAGATCGGCGTGCGTGTGCTGATCGGCATGGTGCTCGGGGCGATGATCGCGCTGTACGACGAGCTTCCGTTGCCGACGATGGGGCCGCTGGCGCAGGAACTGATCGGCCGTACCGGCCGCCTGGCGACCGCATTCCGCCAGGTGGTGTTCGCGCAGGTGAAGATCTCCCTGCTCAACACCGTGTTCACCGCTATTTTCCTGCTGGGGGTGCTGCCGCTGTTCGGCGTGCACCTGCCGCTGTCGAAGACGCTGGTACTGATCACGTTCGTCGCCGGCCTGCTGCCCGTGGTGGGCAACATCATCTCCAATACCGTCATCACCATCGTTGCCCTGTCGGTATCGTTCTACGTGGCCGTGGTGGCGCTGCTGTACCTGGTGGTGATCCACAAACTCGAGTACTTCCTCAATGCCCGCATCGTCGGTGGCGAGATCCAGGCCCGTGCGTGGGAACTGCTGTTGTCGATGCTGGTGATGGAAGCCGCCTTCGGCCTGCCGGGGCTGGTCGCTGCGCCGGTGTTCTATGCCTATGTGAAACGGGAACTGGTGGACCAGCGCTGGATCTGACAGTTGCCGGTGCCACCGGGCGACACTGCAGCGCCACGTTGGACGCTTGTGGGTGCCGCCAGCCGGCAGCTACAGTGATCCGCACTTCAGGGGAATGGTGAATGGCCCGCAAGGTATCGCCGATCGGGTTGCGGACCTGGGTCTGGATCCTGGCCGGGCTGTTCGTGGTCTGCACGCTGCCCTTGATGGCCATCGCCCTGGTCCAGGGCACGCTGCGCTACACCGAGGCGGAGGACAACCTCCGCAGTCTGCGCCGGTTGCGGCAGACATTTGATCTGGCCAATCTCGTGTCGGCCGAGCGCGGGCCTGCCAACAGCCTGCTCGGCAGCGATTGCGCCGATGCCGACGAACGCGCGCGGCTGGCGGGATGGCTGGCGCAGGCGCGAAAGCGGGTCGACAGGGCGATGGCGCAGATGGATGCCGTGATCCTGGCCGGGCCCTCCCTGCCTGACGAGCGCCGCACCCTGTCCGAGGCGCAGCATCAGCTCCACCAGGCGCGCGCGGCGGTGGACCGGGTCGTGGCCAAGCCGGTCGCCGCGCGGACGGTCGACGAGGTGGAACATGCGATCAACAGCATGTTCATGGTGACCGATCGCCTGCATCGCCTGGGTTCGGCGCAGATCAACGTGCTGGTGGCCACCGGCCGCGAAGCGGCGATTCCGGCGATCCAGGGCCAGATCCTGATCGACCTGCGCGAGCATGGCGGCCGACTGGCGTCGAATGTGATGGCACCGGTGGCGGTTCCCGGGGCCTGGCGTGTCCGGCAGGTACGCGCGGCGCAGCAGACCGAGGGCCGCCTGCTCGAGCTGTGGCGGCTGGCAGCCAGCCACGAGTCGGTGTTCCGCAGTGATCCTGTGCTGTCCTGGCACTGGGACATGGCACGCCGGCAGTTCTTCGCCGAGTCGCTGCCGATGATCGAACAGCTGATCGAGGACGGTCGCCGTGGACGGCCTCCGCCGTGGAGCACCGCGGAATTCACTGCGCGCTACGTTCCGACGCTGCAGTCGCTGGAGGCGCTGCGCGACGGCTACCTGAGCATGTCCATCGATCGCTTAGAACAGGCACGGAATCGTGAGGCGACACGGCTGGCCGTGCTGTGGGCCACCGCGCTGGGCACGCTGGCGGTGCTGGGTGTGGCTCTGCGCATCGCCAACCGGCAGATCCTCAGGCCGCTGCTGCAGGCACAGGAACAGGTGGTGCAGATCGCGTCCGACGCGCCGGGCCCCGCGCAGCACGTCACTCATCCATTGGCAGAGATGCAGCGGCTGTTCGACGCGATCGAAGTGCTGCGCGAGACCTCACGTGAACGTTCCGCACTGACCAGCGAACTGCGCCAGCTGGCCGGCACCGATGAGCTGACCGGGTTGCTCAATCGGCGCGCGCTGGACGAACATGTGCAGCAGCGGCACGCCGCAGGCAACGTCATGGCGGTGGTGATCCTGCTCGACGTCGATCGATTCAAGGCGATCAACGACGGCCATGGCCACGCAGCAGGCGATGAGGTCCTGGTGCAGGTTGCGCAGCTGCTGCGCCGGCACCTGCGGCACACCGACAGCATCGCCCGCTACGGTGGCGAGGAGTTCCTTGTGCTGCTGGCGGATGGGGATCTCGGCGTGGGTGGCCGGTTGGCTGAATCGCTGCGCGTCGCACTGCAGCAGTCGGATATCGTGCTGGGCAATGGCAACGTGCTGCGCGTCACTGCCAGTTTCGGCGTGGCCGAAGGCAGCACCGATGCACTGGGCTGGCGTTCCCTGCTGCGCGCTGCCGATGCCGCCATGTATCGGGCCAAGGCGCAGGGACGCGACCGGGTACGGATTGCCGGTGCACGCTGAGTACTAAAGGCCAAGGCCTCAAGCGCCTCGAGGATGTGGACAGCAGATACGCGCACCATGGATTGGATGGCATGCGCCACGGTACCCAGTTGGTGGCATGAGCGATGAACTTGGAGATACGACTACCCGATTTCACCAACGCTCGCGGTTCTCTCCGGTAACGCGAAGTAGTCCGCGTGTGGCCGGGCGGAGATGGGGTTGGCGCCTTTTCGTTGGGGACTGCCCCTTCCCCTTTATGGGGACGGTGCCCGGATTTGAACCGGGACCTGCCACGCTTTAGGATGAACTTGCCAATCCGATCCTAGACTACCCCCGCGGTAGCCATTGCGTGACTGCTCTATCCAGTTGAGCTACACCGCCGTATTCACTTGATCACTGTGAGTTGCGGTTTTTTCCGCTTTGCCCGCTCTGTTGCTTCGGCTGTGCGCTTCTTCCTTTCCTCGATCCGCTCGAGGGCGAAGGGGGTCGCAGCTTTAATCAGCCCGGCAAACGAATATTGATTCGTAGAAGTTCCGCCCTTCTTCGACAGCCGGCTGATGCGCTTCACGAAGCCTGCACCTTCCATCTTGGCGATACGGCGCTGGACGGTACGCGGGTCAACCCCGATGGCCGCCGCGATGGTCTTCTTCGATGGGTGCGGCGAGTTCCCAGCGGTCCACCAGTAGCCCGCAAGGTGGAGGATGATGTTGAGATCCAGCGGGTCGAGGCCCAAGGCATACTGGCGCTCGAAGATTACCGAAGGGATGGCGGTCCAGCCTGCCTCGGTGAGCGGCTTAGTCCACTTCTTCTCCACCTCAGAGGTTTCGCCGTGGGTTTTGGTCTTTGTGCTGGTCATGTTCCGTCACCGTGAAGCGTTGGGAGCATAGTGAGCAAGGCGGCGACTCTGAACAAGGCTTTCGGTGTGTAACCCCCAGGGCAGCAGCGTCGCCCCCTCTCTCCGTATGCTGAGTATCGCTTGACGGGGGTCTGCATCCCCATGTCGTCTACTTTGGGAGGCCATAGCGCCCCCTACCCATAGGGCAGAATTGCCTCCCCGGGGAAGCCCCATGGCCTCTAGGGGGCCGGAAGAACGGCCCCTTCGGGGTACTGCCATTCTGTAAGGGGCTGTCCGGCGAAATTGAACCCCCACAACGCACGATGGGCGTCTCGGAAGCGAGCTTCTGCGGACATAAGCAACCCTATCACTCTCTGGATATTCTCCATCCCGGCCGGAGTGAGCACATTGCCCTGAACATTGCTTGGAGCGTCCAAAGTTATGTCAAGGCTGCGCCGTGCGTTCTCGACCCCAGCTACGCCGCTAAGTAGAGGCACAGCGCACTGCTCAGGCAGCAAATCCACGTTGCCAATGCTTTGGGTCACGCTAGGTATAAACGACTTGTTCAAGTCGCGAGCTGCGCGTCGGATGTTATCTAGGTCGGGGATACGCTCACCGTCAACCTCGATTTCGAGTGCTCGGCGGATGTTGTAGAAGGCAGACTGTGCAGCGCCGACCTCTGTCCCAATCATGTATCCGAATACTCGCGCTCGACGAGCGTTGGCAGCGTCGTTCTCCGCTTTCACGCGCTTCGTGAAAGCGTTTGCTTGATATGCGAGAGTCGCCACAGCGATACCGGCGAACAGCGTCACGATCAGCATCAGCCATTCGGCTACCGACCCTGCGAAGAACTGGCACATGGCTTGGTTCACTGTTGACACCGCACGCTGATATCTATGCACGAGTGTAGTGGGCTAAGCGTCGGAGATGCCACAGGGGACGCGACAGTATTGTCCGAGGGCAGAGCTAGCTGTAGGAAAGAGGCGCGAGCATGTGTGGCAGAGCCGCGTATGCCATGCGACCAGCCTTGCACAGCGGCAGCGCCTCAACCTAGCTCGCGGCCAAGTACTTGTTCTTGCTGATGTCGAAGGAGGCTCGAATTCTCGCGATGTCGCCATCGGCCGATCTTGAGCGCCATCGCGCTGGCGACGCCGGTTAGGGCGGTACAAGAGGCAGCATGCCCCTGGCGTCGCACTTCATCCGCATCGCACAGGGCGCGGCCTAGACTTGCAGCCTGACACTGCAGGAGCCCGCCATGTCCGTCGATCCCGCCTTGGCCAGCGCGCAGCCGGCGTCCCTGCTGGCCGTCCGTACCGCGGCGGGGGCGCGCACCGACGCCGATGCGCCACGCCCTCCGTCGCCGCGGCGCCGCGGTGATGGTCGTGTGGCGGTGCAGTGAGATCGGCCGTCGCGATGCTGGAGATTCCCACGCTGCATACCGCACGGTTGCGCCTGCGCCCGCAGCGGCTGGAGGATTTCAACACCTATGCGAGCTTTCTTGCATCGCCCCGTGCGCGCGGCATGGGCGGTCCATTTGGTGAGGTCGCGGCCTGGGGACAGTTCTGTCACGACCTGGCCAGCTGGCCCTTGTTCGGCCACGGCGCGCTGATGATCGAGCGGCGCGACAGCGGCGCCTGCATCGGACAGGTCGGCATCAATCACGGCCCGTTGTTTCCGGAAAAGGAACTGGGCTGGCTGCTGTACGACGGCCACGAAGGGCAGGGCTTCGCCAGCGAGGCCGCGGCGGCCCTGCGCGACTGGGCGTTCACGTCGCTGCGGCTGCCGACGCTGGTGAGCTACATGGCACCGGACAACCTCGCATCGCAGGCCGTGGCCCGGCGTCTGGGCGGGGTGCTGGATGCGGACGCGGTGCGCAACGATCCGGACGATCTGGTGTTCCGCTACGCGCGTTGAGGTGAGGGCCCGTCGCGGACTGCTGCGGGCCGGGGGGCGCGCTGTTCATCCACGGCGCGTGGTTCCTGTGGTATATCGTTTATCGATAAATCCACCCCGGGGCGGCAGGGCCACCCCAATACCGGAGGCCGCTTGACCGCTCGTCCCGCCCGCGCCAGATCCGCGCGAGGCTTGTTCACCCTGGCCCAGACCGCCGTGCAGGCGGTGCGGGCGATGTGCTGGCTGGGCATCCTGGCCGCACTGCTGGCCGTGCCGCTGGTCGCCTACGACCGCCGCTGGCTGCTGGATGCCGTGCATGATGCACGCACTGCCGCCGCCCACGGAGGCGATCTGTTCCTGCACTTCTGCATCGGCCTGGGCACCATCGTTGCCCTGCTGGTGCTGTGCCTGGTGTTCCTCCGACACCTTGCGCGGATGCTGAGATCCGCCGCCCGCGAACGCCCCTTCACCCATGCCAATGCCCGGCGCCTGCAGCGCATGGCCTGGCTGATGCTGGCGATGGAGCTGCTGTCGATCGTGATCGGCCTCTACGCTGCCTGGATGGGGCCTGATTTCGCCTGGATGGAGGTGGGCGGGGGCATGTCGATCACGGGTCTGGTCGCAGTACTGATGCTGTTCGTGCTGGCGCGCGTGTTCGCGGTCGGCGCGGCGATGCGCGATGACCTGGCTGGCTTGATCTGATGGACGTGACCTGATGGCCGTCGTGATCACGTTGGACCGCATGCTGCAGGCGCGTGGCATGACCCTGTCCGAGCTGGCAGGGCGCATCGACATCACGCTGGCCAATCTGTCCATCCTGAAAACCGGCAAGGCCCGCGCCATCCGCTTTTCCACGCTGGACGCCATCTGCCGGGAGCTGCAATGCACGCCCGGCGACCTGCTCGGCTACGACCCGACGCAGGCGCACGATGGCGACTGAAGCGTTTGCTTTTTCCCCTGACCTACTGACGAAACGGACCTGAAATGGAATGGTTGGCTGACCCCTCGATATGGATGGGACTTGCAACCCTGGTGGTGCTCGAGATCGTGCTCGGCATCGACAACCTGGTGTTCATCGCGATCCTTGCCGACAAACTGCCGCCGCACCAGCGCGACCGCGCGCGGGTGATCGGCCTGACCTTGGCGCTGCTGATGCGGCTGGTGCTGCTGGCCGCGCTGGCGTGGATCATGAAGCTGACCGAGCCGCTGGTCACGCTGTTCGGTCACAGCTTCTCCGGACGCGACCTGATCCTGTTGGGCGGTGGCCTGTTCCTGCTGTTCAAGGGCACCATGGAACTGCATGAGCGGCTGGAAGGCCGCAATCACCAGGAAGACGGCAAGAAGGTCTACGCCAGCTTTGCCATGGTGGTGGCGCAGATCGTGGTGCTGGACGCCGTGTTCTCGCTGGACTCGGTGATCACGGCCGTGGGCATGGTCGACAACCTGGGCGTGATGTATGCCGCGGTGACCATCGCGATGGCACTGATGCTGGTGGCCAGCAAGCCGCTGACCCGCTTCGTCAACAAGCATCCCACGGTGGTGGTGCTGTGCCTGGGCTTCCTGTTGATGATCGGTTTCAGCCTGGTCGCGGAGGGGCTGGGTTACAAGATTCCGAAGGGCTACCTGTACGCGGCGATCGCGTTCTCGATCCTGGTGGAAGCCTTCAACCAGTGGGTGCGCTTCAACCGCGAGCGCAACGAGCGTCGCCAGCCGTTCCGTCAGCGCACTGCCGATGCCGTGCTGCGCCTGCTGGGTGCCCGTCCGGCCAATGGTCACGATGATCCCAGCGAAGAAGACCACGGTGATCCGGAGGAACGCCTGCAGCCGGCCGAACACGAGATGATCCGCAGCGTGCTGGGTCTGGCTGACCGGCCGGTGTCGAGTGTGATGACCGTGCGCGCCGATGTGCAGTGGATCGACATGGCACGTGGGCAGGACGATGCCGTGGCACGCCTTGTGGCCTCGCCGCACACGCGCCTGCTGGTCGGCGAAGGCGATCTGGACAGCCTGCGTGGCGTGGTGCAGAGCCGTGATCTGCTGGCCGACCTGTTGCAGGGCAAGCCGTTGCAGCTGGAGGGCAACCTGCGCGAACCCCAGTATGTGTTGTCCAGCGCCAGCGCACTGCAGGCGCTGGAGCTGATCCGCCAGCATCCGGTACCACTGGCGGTAGCGGTGGACGAGTATGGCAGTGTGGAAGGCCTGGTGACCGCCAATGACCTGCTGGCGGCGATCGCGGGCGATCTGGTCGATACCCAGGACGAGCGTTACGGTGTTGTCGCGCTGGATGAGGGCCAATGGGAGGCCGACGGCGCGTTGACGCTGGATGACCTGCAACGGCTGGCCGGCGTGTCGCTGCCCCGCAGTGCCGACTACATGACCATCTCCGGCCTGGTGCTGGACCAGCTTGGCCGCCTGCCGGATGTGGGCGATGCGGTCGAAGTAGCGGATGCCCGCATCACCGTGCTGGCCATGGAGAAGCGGCGCATTGTCCGCCTGCGGGTGGAGCGCCTCGGGCTTTCGTAGCGTCGCGGTTGCCCGACTGGGCCCGGTAGAGTCAAGCCGTGCTCGCCTGCGCACTGAGCAGCCGGGCATGGCCCGGCTCTACACAACGCTGCCCGCAGCCGTCACCATGGCGGGCTCTTGTTTTCATCCAGGAACGTCGCAGTGCTGAGTACGATTGGTTTGCTGATGGGCCTGTATGTGGCCCTTCGCCTGTTCTGGCCGCTGCGCCTGCCCGTGTGGTTGAAGGCAGTGCTGTCCCTGCTGCTGGTAGCCATCGCCGTGCAGCTGCGGATCGTGGCCACGTTCTGGGGCACGATGGCCTCGCCGGAAATCCCGAAGCTGGCCATCGCCGTGCTCGCCACCGGCTCCACTGCGGTACTGCTGCTGGCACTGGTGATGCTGGTGATGGACGTGTGCCTGCTTGGCGCGTGGTTGCTGCGCAGGCCCCGTGTGACCGCAGCGCTGCGCGCGCCGTGGCTGCGACCGGGCGCAGGCATGCTGGCCCTGCTGGTCAGTGCCTGGGGCGCGAGCCAGGGCATGGCGGTGCCCAAGACCCGGCAGATCGAGGTGGCCATTGCCGGCCTGCCTGCCGCGTTCGAGGGTTACCGCGTACTGCAGCTTACCGACATCCACGCCAGCCGCCTGCTGACCGGCGACTGGGTGCGTCAGGTCGTGGCCGAAAGCAATGCCCTGGCGCCCGACGTGGTCGTCATCACCGGCGACCTGATCGATGGCACCGTGCAGGCACGGCGCAATGACTTCCGGCCTCTGGGTGATCTGAGGGCGCCGGACGGGGTGATCGCCATCACCGGCAATCACGAGTACTACGCGCAGTACAGCGAATGGATGCAGGCGTTCCGTGCGCTGCACATGCAGGTGCTGGAGAACAGCCATGTGCAGGTGCGGAGGGGGGATGCAGCGCTGACGATCGCCGGTGTCACCGATCCGGTGGCCGCGCGCTATGGCCTGCCGCTCCCCGACCTGCAGGCGGCGCTGGCAGGTGCGGATCCGGCCAATCCGGTGATCCTGCTCGACCACCGCCCACGCAATGCAAAGGACGCGGCCGCACGCGGGGTCAAACTGCAGTTGTCCGGCCATACCCATGGCGGACAGATCCTGGGCATGGACCAGCTGGTGAAGCGTGCCAACGGCGGGTTCGTCTCCGGCCGGTACCGCGTCGATGGCATGACGCTGTATGTAAGCAACGGTGCGGGCCTGTGGGCCGGCTTCCCGGCACGCATCGGCGTGCCCTCGGAGATCACCCTGATCACGCTGCGCCGCGCACCCTGAGCGGTCTGCGGTCCGCGCCCGTCGTGCAGCGGGTCCACCGTGCCGTCACCCGCGTGCTGGCACCCTGCGTGCAGACCGCAGACAGGGAAACGACGGTGGCGAAGGCGAACAGGCGATGAGTGCGACACAGCGGCGTTCGATGTGGGTCGCCGGCCTGTCCACCGTGGTGGAGTGGTACGACTTCACCCTGTACCTCTACTTCGCCACGGTGTTGTCGCGGGTGTTCTTCGGCGGCGGGGAACAGGCGATGCTGGTCACCCTTGCGGGATTCGCCGTGTCCTACCTGATGCGCCCGCTCGGCGCGCTGTGCTTCGGTCACCTCGGCGACCGCCTCGGGCGGCGCTGGATGCTGCTGGCCTCGATGGCACTGATGGCTGCAGCCATGCTGGCCACCGCGCTGCTGCCTACCGCCGCGACGGCGGGCACGACGGCGGGTGTGCTGCTGCTGGTGCTGCGCTGTGTGATGGCATTCTCGGTGGGTGGTGAATACACGGGCGTAGTCGCGTATCTGCTGGAAAGCGCTCCGGCACACCGGCGTGGACTGGTGACCTCGTTGGCCTCGGCGGCCAGCGAAGTGGGCGCGCTGCTGGCGGTGGCGATCTCCGCACTGACGGTCGCGCTGCTGCCGCAGGTACACCTGGACAGCTGGGGATGGCGCATTCCGTTCTTCGTCGGTGCTGCGCTGGCGCTGGTCATCCTGATCGCGCGTTCGGGCATGCATGAATCGCCGGAGTTCGAGCGGCAGCGTCGCGAGGGCAGCATTCCTGCCAAGCCGCTGTGCCACGTGCTGCGCCACCATCCGCAGGCGGTAGCACGCACCTTCGCCATCTCCGCGCTGGGCTCGATCACTTACTACGTCGGCATCACCTATGTGCCCGCGTTCCTGAACGCACAGGGGCACGACGAGGGCGATGCCCTGTGGCTGTCGACGGTCGCGGCGGTGGCAGTGATCGCCATCACTCCCTTGTGCGGTGCATTGTCGGATCGCTTCGGCCGACGCCCGCTGCTGTTGGGCCTGACGGTACTGGCGGCGTTGCTGCCGCTGTCGTTGTTTGGCTGGATGGCGCACACCACGCCGCTGGGGATCGCCGTGGCGGCGGTGCTGCTGGCCTGCGTGGCCGGTGGTGTGAGCGCGGTCGCGGCACCGGCCACGGCCGAGCAGTTTCCCGGCGAAGGGCGGGTCAGCGGGCTGGCGCTGGGCGTGACCATGGCCACGGCGGTGTTTGGAGGGGCGACGCCCTGGCTGGCGCAGTGGTGGGTGGAGCGCAGCGGCTGGGCGGCGGCACCGGGCGCCATGATCGCGCTGGTCGCATTGCTGGTGTTGCCGGTGCTGTGGACGTTGCCGGAAACGGCATCGACGCGGATGACCCGCCCTGGCAAGCAGGGCGGGTCCTAGCCGGTCACACCTTCAGCGTCTGCTCGATGTCGGCCAGCACGGCGGCAGCATCCACGCCAATGGCAATCGACTGCACCACGTGGCCGTCCCATACGCTGGGGCCGAATGCCAGGCCTTCAGGCTTGGGAATGGTCATGCCACGGGCGACGCCGTCGGTGGCCACGCGCACGCTCGCGCGCTCGAAGCGGAACAGCTCCGGGCGGGTGAGCGCGATGCAGGCGCAGCAATCGTGCACCACCATGCCCTTGTGGCCGGCCTGCAGGTAGAAGTCCACGTAATCCTGCGACAGCGCACGCACCAGTTCAGCATCGGCACCCCCGACCGCAGCCAGTGTGTCCAGGCCGTCACGGTCCATCTCGACGCGGGTGGTGACGTCCAGGCCGATCGCGGTGACCGGCCACTGTGCGGTGAACACCACGTCGGCGGCTTCCGCATCGCCCCAGATATTGGCCTCGGCGGCCGGGGTGATGTTGCCGTTGACGTGGAAGGCGCCCCCCATGATGACCACGCCACGCACCAGGCCGGCGATGTCCGGCGCCTGCTGCAGCGCCAAGGCCAGGTTGGTCATGCGGCCGACCGCGACCAGCGTGACCTCGCCTGGATGGGCCCGCACCAGATCGATGATCAGCTGGTGCGCAGGACGGGCGTCGGCGGTCACGTCCAGCTGCGCAGGTACCGGGTGATTGCCCAGGCCATTGTGGCCGTGGATGTGCACCGGCCAGGCTTCCGGAGTGGCATCGGGCTGCAGGGGGCCCGCGGCGCCACGCGCGACCGGCGCAGTCAGCGCCCAGGCCTGCTTCAGATACAGCGCGTTGTGGGTGGTGGACTCCACCGAGGCGTTGCCGAAGGTGGTGGTAACGCCGATCAGGTCGATCTGCGGATGCTTGTGCAGGTACAGCAGGGCCAGGGCGTCGTCGACGCCCGGGTCGGTATCGAAAATGACTTTCAGCATGTTGTTGTTCTTCTTCTTCCGTGTGGTGCGGGGGGCCCCGGCGGCCAGAAGGCAGGCCGGCGCGCGCTACATTGTCCCATCTTCATGACAGGCAGGGCCATTGGCGGGGCGACGGGCCACACCCGGCGAGGCGACAGCTCGCTCAGGCGCCACCTTCGGTCGGCAGCGGCGCCGGTACGTTCAGCAGGCCCCCGGCCGCCACGTAGGCGGCCAGCGCCTGGCCCTGGCTGAGCAGGTGCCGTTCCATCGTGCGTTCTGCCGCGTCGGCATCGCGGCGACGGAAGCAGTCCATCAGCTCGCGGTGCTCCGCCAACGACTGCGCAGTGCGTCCGGGCGTCAGCAGCTGCCGGCCGCGATGCATCTTCAGGATGCGGTGCAGGTCGTGGGTGATGCGGATCAGCCACGGATTGCCGGCATAGTGCTGCACGGTTTCGTGGATGAGGTAGTTGTTGCGGTAATACTCGGCGATGTTGCCGCCAGCGGCCGCCGCTTCCATCGCGGCATGCAGGGATTCCAGCTGGGCCACGCCCGCATCATCGATATGCCTGACCGCTTCATGCGCGCAGCGGCCCTCCAGCATCGCCATCACCGGGAACAGCTGGTTGAGATCCTCCAGCGTCAGCCGGGTTACCCGGCTGCCGCGCCCGGCGTCGATCTGCACCAGGCCTTCGGCCGCCAGCAGCTTCAACGCCTCGCGCAGCGGCGTGCGGCTGATGCCCAGTTCACTGCACAGTGCAGGCTCGTCGATCCATTCGCCGGGGGGCAGGCGATAGTCATAGATGCGCTCGCGCACATGCTCGGCGACCTCCTCATACAGGGGGGCGCGCTTCTTCGGGGACCGTGGAGCAGGGGCGATGGCCATTGGCAGAGTGTACCCGCTGGCGGTCGTGCCGGCCGTCAGCCGGCACGACCGGTCATCGCCTACATCCAGCCCGGCACCACGAACACCAGCCAGGCCAGCAACGGCCCCAATGCCACCACCAGGCCGCTGTAGACCAGGAAGCGGCGGAACAGCGTCTCGCGTTCTTCCTTCGCCGCCGACGCCACGACCAGTGCACCGTTGGTGGAGAAGGGGCTGACATCGACGATGGTGGACGACACTGCCAGTGCGCAGATCACGCCGGCTGCACCCAGGTGCCCCTGCATCAGGAACGGCACCGCCAGTGGAATCGTTGCGCCGAGCACCGCCGCGGACGACGCGAATGCGGAGACAATGCCACCGACGTAGCACACCAGCAGGGCGCCCAGCAGAGGAATGCCGATGTTGGAGACGCCGTTGCCGATGAAGTCGACCGAGCCCGCATGCTCCAGCACGCCGATATAGGTCACCACGCCACAGATCAACAGCACGGTCGACCAGCTGATGCCATCCACCGCACCTTTCTGGCTCTGCGGCGAGAGCAGTGCCAGCGCCACTGCGACGGTGATCGACACCAGGCCGACGTTGAGGTTGTAGATCAGTGCCGCCACGCCCAGGCCGAGCAGGCCGACCAGGGTGAACAACCGCTCCCGGGTCAAACCCACTGCATCCAGCGCCGCCGGATCGTTGCTCAGGGTACCGCCGCCGGCCGCCACCAGCGCGCCATGGCCTTCGATGGCGAACTGCCGCGACGACGCCTGCGGACCACCGGCCATTGCCAGTTCCGCGCTGCCCGCGGTGATCGAGCCACGGCGCATCAGCGCGATGCCGCCGAAGGCGAGGAAGCAGATGATCGCCATCATGAAGTTGAAGCCGAGGCTGGTCAGGAACACCGCCATCTCGGTGACCTCCAGCCCCGCCTTCTGCACCACGCCATTGGTGATGCTGCCGTACACGCTGATCGGCGAGAAACCACCGGCCTGCGCACCGTGGATGACCAGCAGGCCCATCATCAACGGGTTGATGTTGTACTGCTTGGCGAAGCGCAGCGCGACCGGACCGATGATCGCCACCGCTGCCGGGCCGAGGGCGCCGAAGGCGGTCAGCACCGCGGTGACCACGAACATCACCCACGGAATGGCCACGATGTGGCCGCGCACCGCGCGTACCGCCCAGTGCACCAGCAGGTCGATGGTGCCGTTCTTCTGCGCGATGGCGAACAGGTAGGTGATGCCGACCAGGGTCAGGAACAGATCGCCGGGAAAGCCGGCGAGGACTTCCTTGCCACCCATGCCGACCCAGACACCACCGATGATGAAGGCCAGTGCGAAGGCCACTGCGCCCATGTTGATCGGCAGTGCGGTGGCGACGATGAACATGATCACCAGACCGATGATCGTTGCGATTTGTGGACTCATGCGCCCTCCCAGACACGTGGCTCACGTACAGCGCGGATGGAGACCCGCCATCCCCGGGGTAAGGCGACGTACTGCAGTGTTGCGTGATACGTACTGCTCGAACCCGTTACTGCAGGCGCTGCAGCGCACTGCGGACCCATGCCGCAGCACCATGCAGGCTCTGGAACTCTTCCACCGCGCGGAACTCGCAGCAGGGATAGGACGGCGCGACCATGCGTGCGAGCGCATTGCCCGGGCCCAGCTGCAGGAACACCCGCGCGCCGCGCTCGAAGGCCTGCCGCATCACCTGTGCCCACTCGATGGTCTGTGCCAGCTGTGCCGACAGGCTGTGCACCGCCGTAGCGGCATCACGCACGGGCCGTGCATCGATGCCCGCCAGCAGCGGCAGGCGGGGTGCCCGCATGTCCGAGCGCTCCAGCGCGGCGGCGAAGGGCGCCACCGCAGCCGCCAGCAGGGGCGTGTGGGCAGCGACGTGGACCGGCAACGGACGCACCTGCGCACCGAGCGCGCGCGCCGCATCGGCCAGTGGCTGCAGGGCGTGCCGGGTGCCTCCCGCAATGAAGTGATCCTCGCCGTTGACGATGGCGATGTGGGCACCGTGCGCATCGCACAGCGCTTGCAGCGCCGCACGACCCAGGCCCAGCACCGCCAGCATGCCGGCGCCTGCCGCGCTGGCGCCGTCCATCAGATGCGCGCGCTGTGCCGACAGGGCCATGCAGCTGCCAGCATCGAAGGTGCCGGCAATGGCATGCGCCGCCAGTTCGCCGATGCTGTAGCCGGCCACCACGGTCGGCACCGGCAATGCGTCACGCAGGGCGTGCCACTGCGCCAGACTGGCCGCGCACAGCAGCGGCTGTGCCTGCGCATTGTCGAACCGGTCCTCGGCCGCGGCGGCGGTGAACACATCGCGCTGCAGCACCTGGCTGGCGGCGAGCAGCACGCCACGCGCGGCATGGTTGTCGCGCACGTGATCGAACATCGCGGCATGCTGCGCACCTTGTCCCGGGCAGAGCAGGGCCAGCATCACGCCTGCTCCTGCAACAGCAGGAAGACGCTGCAGGCCAGCAGATCGGCGCTGCCGCCCGGGCTGAGCCGGCGTGCGACGAAGGCATCGCCGATGTCCTGCAGACGGGGTCGCCAGCCGGCGGCAAAGGCACCACCGGCGTCGAGGAATCCGCGTGCCTGCTGCTGGGCCCAGCGCAATCCGGCAGCACCGCCCCGATGCAGCAGGTTCAGATCCTCAACCTCTTCGACCAGATGCATCAGGGTGTGGGCCAGTGCCGCTTCGCGTGGCAGCCCTGCGTCCAGCGCACGGCGCAGCGTCGGCAGGGCCAGCCCACGCAGCAGGGGATATCCAGCGGCCGCCTGCTCGCGCACGCCGGGCACGCCGTGACGGGCGCGCGCGCGCTGCCCCGGACTGTTCACATCCAGGGGCGAGGTGGCGAAGGCGTCCGCCCATTGGCAGACCGCCTCGCATACCTGTTCACCTGTCGCGGCTCGGCCCAGACGCGTGCGGCACGAGGCCGATGCCGCCACCAGCAAGCCCAGGCTGAAGATCGCGCCGCGGTGGGTGTTGACGCCGCCAGTGGCGCGCAGCATCGCCGCTTCGGCGGCCAGGCCGTGGTCGCGCAGCCGATGGAACGGCGCTTCGGCGGCGCCATCGCGGGCAACCGCAGTGAAATAGTGGCGCAGGGCAAACAGGCTGCGCAGGAACGTACCGGCATCCATGTCGCCATGGCTGCCGCTGTCGAACGGCGTGACCAGGCCGGGTTTGGGCGCACAGGCCAGTTCGGCATGCAGCGCGGCGATCGCCATGCGGCCGAGGCGTGCACTGTCGAGCGCGGCGCTGCGGCCGGCAAGGGGCGACGCGACGGCGCTCATGCGGTCACCCCGGTGTCCTCGAAAAGACGGTGGCGTGCTTCCAGTGCTGCGCCGTCAAGGCGCTTGACCAGCAGTTGACGGCTGCTGCCGGCGTACTCGCGCCAGTTCACCGCAGCGCCGCGGGCCAGGCACAGCTCGCCGTCGACCCGCTGCGGATGCTGCGCTTCCCACGCCAGCAGCCGTGTCACCAGCGCATCGGCCCGCGCCGCATCCGGGACCTTCCAGAGCAGGTCGATATCGGAACGGTCATGCACATAGGGCAGGCCAGTGACGTGCTGCCAGGCGAATGCGCCGAACACACGGGCCGGCGCGAGCGCGGCGAGAGCGTACAAAGGTGCCTGCCAGGCGGGGGATACACCTGCCGCCAGGACTTCGCTCAGTGCCGGCGGTGCCTGCCGGTGCCGTACATCCTGCAGCGGCACCCGCAGTGCAAGCCGTTGTTTGCCTTCGCCCGGTGGCAACGGCACACCCAGCCGCAGGCGGGAATCGGGGTCGTCTGCCGCGCGTCGCGCGACCATTGCCGGCAATCCCTGCGCGAACCATGCGGCGAGCCGTGGTTCCTGTGCAGCCACGTCGGCCCGCCAGTCGGCGTGTGCCGACAACCAGACCAGCGTGTGGCGGGCCAGACGCTCAGGCATCGCCGTTGGCCACCGCGCCCGCGACGGCCGCCGCCTGCAGGCGGCCCCCTCGCTCGGCACCCAGTGCGGCACGGTGGTCGCCGTTGGCCGGCGCGCGCAGGGCATCCAGCAAGGCCTGCGCCAGCTCGCCCGACCACAGCGACCGTACCGCACCCATCGCCACGTAGTTTTCCACCCCGGGTGCGAACACCGGTGAGGTCAGGCTCAGCGCCTGCAGCTTTTCCAGCGGTTGCTTGGTCACGCGAGCCATCGCCCGCAGGTCCATCACCCGGACCTGGGCATCCGGCAGCGCATGGATCGTGTCCGCCATCAGGCCGAACGAGAGGAAGCCACCGCTGACCGACTCGCCATGGACCAGGGTCACCAGCCGTGCGCCGCGTCGCCGCGCCACATCAAGGCATTGCGCGAGATGGGCGAAGTAACCGTTGATGCCGAGCAGTTCATCGCGGCGCGCCAGGCGTTGGCCTGCGGTATCCACCAGCATCACGATCGGTCGCTGCGGATGTGCGGCGGTGCTGTCCAGTACCGTTGCCGCCAGTGCCAGCGCATGATCGACACCGACTTCCAGCTTGTCGGTGGTGCCGATGACCGTGACCTCGCCGTCTTCGGTACTTGCGCTTCCGGTCAGCACGGAATCGTGCACGGTCACGGCGTGACCGCGCGGGAACAGTGCGTCGAGCAGGGGCTGCAGCGGCGCGGTCATGGCAGTTTCCTGTGGGCGGTGGCGGCGAGGAACGCGTCGGTGTCCAGCAGCGGCAGGCGCTCGGGATCGCTGATTCCCTGGCGTGCCCAGATCTCCAGACCATCGCGGCAGTCCCCCCAGGCCTCTGCCCGGGCCTGCAGGGCGGCATGCCGCTGCTGCAGCGCGGCCAGCGCGGCGTCGGCGTCTGCGCTGGCGGTGTCTGGCTGCAGCGCCTCGAATGCGGCCTGGGCGAATGCATCGATGGCATCGGGAACCAGAACCTGCGCCTGGTCGATGAGGTAGCGGTGCTTGCCGCCCGTCACCCGCCATACGAGGGCACGGTCACGCGAGTCGAACTCCTCCACGCCGCGCACGGTCTCGATCACTTCCGGCCCGGACAGCGACAATCGCCCTTCCTCGGACATGATCACCGTGGTGCAGCAGCGGGCGACGATGCCCATGCCGCCGAAGGCGCCGTTGCCGCTGCCGATGAGGGCCACCACCGGCACGCCGGCGGCGCGCGCGTCCAGGGTCGCGCGCATGATCTCTGAAATGGCGATCAGGCCCGCATTGGCTTCATGCAGGCGCACGCCGCCGGTGTCGAGCAGCAGCAGCACACCGTCGGGCCTGTGTCGCGCGGCCCGGCGCAGCAGGCCGGTCAGCTTGGCGCCATGCACTTCGCCGACACCGCCTCCCATGAATTCGCCCTGCTGTGCAGCAATCAGTACATGCCTGCCACGCAGCGAGGCCGCACCGACCACAATGCCGTCGTCGAACGCGGCGGGCTGGTCCAGCTGTGCCAGGTGCGGGCTCATGGCGCGCCTGGCCGGCCCGAGATACTCGGTGAACGATCCGGCATCGGCCAGCCCGGCGATACGGGCACGGGCATCGGCCTCGTGGTAGCTGCGTCGTTGCATCGGATTCATCGCGGGTCTCCGGCGAGCAGTGTCTCCACCGCCTGGTCCAGGCGCAGGCTGACCACCGCCGGGGTGGCACCGGCATCGTTGATCGATACGCGCACGTCACGCAGCGGATGCCGTCGGGCGAAATCGCCGATGACCGCCTGCCAGATGGTGCCGAAGCCCTGCGCGGCGGTGACGATATGCACGGTCATTGCGCCGTCCTGCGCGGCAGGTTCCAGCAGGACTTCCAGATTGCCGGACGCCAGCACGCCCACCAGCACCGCGTCGTGCGGGAACCGCACCGGGTTTCTTCCGTCGAATCGATAGTCGAGGGTTTCCATCGCGTGCCCCTTACCAGTTGCGGAAGCGCTTGGGCGGGTCGTAGAGACCGCCGGACCAGCGCACCAGGTCTTTCACCGAGCGCGCGGCCAGCAAGTCACGACTGGCGTCGCGCACCGAAATGCCGAGATCTTCCGGTCGTCGGATCACGCCCCGGTCGCGCAGGTTCTCCACCATCGCGCGATCGCGGCCCAGGCCGACCGTGGTGTAACCGGCCACGCCGCGGATCGCCTGTTCGCGCTCCTCCGCAGTGCGGCACAGCAGCAGGTTGGCGATGCCTTCCTCGGTCAGCACATGGCTCACGTCATCGCCATAGATCATCACCGGTGGCAGTGGCATGCCGGCGCGCTCGGCCAGCGCCCACGCATCGAGCCGGTCAACGAACGCGGGTGCCATGTGCTCGCGGAAGGTCTCCACCATCTGCACCACCAGCTTGCGCCCGCGTGGCATCTCGCCCGGGCGTGCGGCCTGCTGGCCGGCCTTGATCCAGGCGTCGCTGGCATGACGGCGGCCGCGCGCGTCCGAGCCCATGTTCGGAGCGCCACCGAAGCCGGCGATGCGGTCGCGGGTGGCGGTGGAGCTGTTGCCCTGCAGGTCGACCTGCAGCGTCGAGCCGATGAACATGTCGCACGCATACAGGCCGGCGGTCTGCGAGAACGCGCGGTTGGAGCGCATCGAGCCATCGGCGCCGGTGAAGAACACATCACCGCGCGCGGCGATGTACTTCTCCATGCCCAGTTCCGAACCGAACGAGTGCACGGACTTCACGAAACCCGACTCGATCGCGGGAATCAGCGCCGGATGCGGATTGAGCGCCCAGTGCTGGCAGATCTTTCCCTTCAGGCCCAGCGATTCGGCATAGGTTGGCAGCAGCAGTTCGATCGCGGCCGTGTCGAAGCCGATGCCGTGGTTGAGCCGGTTCACGCCATACTCGGCGTAGATGCCCTTGATCGCCATCATCGCCATCAGCACCTGGATCTCGGAGATCTGTGCCGGGTCGCGGGTGAACAGGGGTTCGATGTGGTTCGGGCGCGGTGCCTGGACGATGAAGTTGACCCAGTCGGCAGGGATATCGACGCGGGGGAGGGTGTCGACGATCTCGTTGACCTGGGCGATGACGATGCCGCCACGGAAGGCGGTCGCCTCGACGATCACCGGCGTGTCTTCGGTGTTCGGCCCGGTGTAGAGGTTGCCGTCGCGGTCGGCGGCCTGCGCCGCGACCAGTGCCACGCGCGGCGTGAGGTCGATGAAGTAGCGGCCGAACAGTTCCAGGTAGGTGTGGATGGCCCCGATCTGGATCCGCCCTTCGGCCACCAGGTTGGCCAGTCGCACCGATTGCGGGCCTGAGAAGGAAAAGTCCAGCTTCGAGGCAATGCCCCGCTCGAACACGTCCAGATGCGAGGGCAGCGACAGCACCGACTGCACCATGTGCAGATCATGCACGCGGGCGGGGTCCAGCCCGGCAAGGCATTCGGCCAGGAAGTCGGCCTGCTTCTGGTTGTTGCCCTCGAGGCAGACCTTGTCGCCGGGTTCAAGCAGGGCGTGCAGCAGCTCGCTCACATCGTCGGCGGCCACTGCGTGGCCCCTGGTCCAGGGCGCAGCCCGCTGCAGACGTGCCTGGCGGCTGCGTTCCAGCGTATCCCAGCTCGGGTTCATCGACCGGCTTCCGATTGGCGTTGAGATAATTACGCCATAATTACGAAGGCCGATGCAACCTGCAGCGCAGCAAAAAGAAGGGCCCGCCAAAGGCGGGCCCATTCAGGTTGCAGGCTTTCAGCCGGTTGTTCTCAGAACTTCCAGCGCAGGCTGGCGGCGACGAAGCGCGGTTCGCCGTAGTTGTTGTAGTCCAGGTTCGCCCAGTAGGTCTTGTCCAGCGCGTTGCGCACGCTCAGCGTGGCCGTCCAGTTGTCGCTGATGCGGTAGTTGGCGTTGAACTGCACCAGCGTGTAGGCCGGCTGGTTCACGGTTACCGTACCGCCCAGCGGGTAAGGGATGTTGTAGCCCTGCACCTTGCTCTGCCATTGCACGCCGGCGCCCAGGCTCAGGCGTTCCAGCGCACCGCGCAGGCGCACCTGCGTGTTGAGCTGCAGCAGGTCTTCGGGCGGGTTGGCGTACAGCAGGTCGGTGGCGGCGCGGGTCACCTTGACATGGGTGAAGCCGGCGTTGACCGTCCAGCCCGGCAGGATCTCGCCGTTGACGTCCATTTCCCAGCCACGCGACTTGGTGCCGTTGACGCCGATGTAGGCCGAGGTGCCATCGCTGAGCGAGCCTTCCGGCACTCCCATGTCGCGCACGGCATAGTTGTCCTGCTTGGCCTCGAACACGGCGGCGTTCGCGGTCAGGCGCCCGTCGAACCACTGCGTCTTGATGCCCGCTTCCAGATTCGAGCCCTGCACCGGCGCCAGCAGGTTCTCGTTGCGGTCCTTGAAGTTCTGCGGGTTGAAGATCTCGGTGTAGCTGGCATAGACCGAGAACTGCGGCGTGACGTCGTAGACCAGTCCGACGTACGGGGTCACTTCATCACTGACCTTGTAGGCCCCGCTGGTCCCGGTATACGCACCGGCCACGCTGTAGGAGCGGCTGAGCGTTTCCCAGCGGCTCAGGCGCGCGCCCGCGATCAACGACAGCGGATCGGCCAGGCGCAGGCGCGCGGCCAGGTAGACGCCGCTCTGCGTGGTCTTCTGCACGCGGCGTGCGCCGGTACGGGTGTAGGTCACCTCGGAGATGTCGCCGTTCCAGTCGTACACGTTGGGGATGTAGTAGCAACGCTCGCGGCCGCAGGTAGCCCAGTCGCGCGGGTAGTTCAGGGCAACGGTGTGGGTGGTGCCTTCCAGGTCGGACCACTGGGCACCCAGGGTGACGTCATGCTCGCGGCCGAACAGCGGGAAGGTGCCGGTCAGGTAGGCATCGATGTTGCGCCGGGTGTCCTCCGAGTCGCCAGCGGCGGTGCGCAGGTAGATGCCCGCACCAGTGGCCGGATCGGGATTGCCGGTGCCGTACAGGCGCATGTTCTGCACATTGCCACGGGTGTGGGCGGTGTTGATCTTCAGCAGCCAGTCCTCGCCGAAGCGCTGCTCCAGGTTGGCGAACACCGTGCTGGTCTCGCGCTGCCAGTAGCTCCATTTCGGTGCCAGGTTGGTCGAGCGTGGCAGGTGCGCGAAATCGCCGCGGCTGTCGAAGAACGGCACGGTACCCCAGGTCGAACCGACCGGACTGTTGTCCTGGGTCTGGTAGCCGAGCGTGACCGTGGTGCTGTCGGTCAGGTCGCCTTCCAGCACCGCCATGCCGGCCATCTTGTTCTCCTTGTAGCGGTCGTAATAGAAATCACGATCGGTATAGGCGGCGACCACGCGGCTGCGGAACCGGCCATCTGTGGTCAGCGGCGCGGTGACGTCGGCCTCCATGCGCCGGTAGTCCCAGCTGCCGGCGCTCACCGAGAACGAGGCGTCGAAGTCCTTGCCGGGGCGCTTGCGCAGCAGGTTGACCGTGGCCGAAGGCACGCCCGCGCCGCTGAGCAGGCCGTTGGCACCGCGGATCACTTCGATGCGGTCGTAGAAGGCGGTGTCGTATTCCTGGTTGGTGGAGCCGCTGTAGGTGGGAATGCCATCGACCTGGAAGTCCGTGATGGCAAAGCCACGGGCGTAGTACAGCGGACGCTGGGTGTCATAGAAGGACACGCTGACGCCGGTGACGTTGCGCAGCACGTCGTTGATGCTGAACAGCGATTCGTCCTGCAGGCGCTGCAGGCTGATGGCCGTGGCCGACTGCGGCGTTTCCTGCAGGGTGATCGGCAGGCGGGTGCTGCTCGAGGGTGGGGCGGCCTGGTCGGCGCGGACGCTGACGCGGTCCAGGGTCTTGGCGTCGGCTGCGCCATCACCGGCAGCAAAGGCCGACGGTGTCGACAGTGCCAGGGATGCGAGCAGCGCGGCCGGCAGCAGCGCGCGACGGAGCGGGCGGGTAGGGGAGTGCAGGGACATCTTGGTGGGCTCGATGCGGGAGAGTCGGAAGGGCGGCAACAGCCGGGCGGTACCCGGGGCGGCGGCTTCGGGCTGGGTCAGGTCCGTCTGGTGAGCGCGGGCGGTCCGCGCGAGGCGCAAATGTAAATCGTTCTTAACAACATTACAATTCGCCCGGGCTGGTCGATGCCTGGGACACGCACCGCGAGCCCCGGCAGAGCCGAGCTCCCTGAATGCGAACGGCCACCCGAAGGTGGCCGTCCGTAGGTGTCATCGAAGAACCGGGCTCAGAGCGCCTGCAGTTCCTCGTTGGCGTTGCGCTTTTCCTTGCCCGGCGCCGGCGGTGTGGCCGGTGCAGCCGTGGCATCGGCCGGCACTTCCAGGTACGGCAGCTTCAGGGTCTGGCTGGTCATCGAACGGATCTCGTTGACCAGTGCGGCACTGTCGTTGAGCTTGCGCCCGTAGGAGGGCACGATCTCACGCAGGCGCGCTTCCCAGCCGGCCTTCATCTGCTCGGGGAAGGCCTTGGCCATCAGATCGAGCATGATCGGCGGCGACGTCGAGGCGCCAGGCGAAGCGCCCAGCAGCGCGGCGATGGTGTGGTCCTTGTCGGTCACGATCTCGGTACCGAACTGCAGCACCGCACCCTTCAACGGGTCGCGCTTGATGATCTGCACGCGCTGGCCTGCGGTGACCAGCTTCCAGTCGCCCGGCTTGGCATTGGGGAAGTACTTGACCAGTTCGGCCTGGCGGTCGGCATCATTCAGCCGCGCCTGGCTCATCAGGTACTGCACCAGGTCCAGGTTGTCCTTGCCCACTTCCAGCATCGGCGCAACGTTGTTGTGGGTCACCGACGAGTACAGGTCCCACCACGAGCCGTGCTTGAGGAACTTGGTGCTGTACAGCGCGAACGGTCCGAACAGGACCACCGGCTTGCCGTCCAGCTTGCGCGCATCCAGGTGCGGCACCGACATCGGCGGCGAACCGGTCTCGGCCATGCCATAGGCCTTGACGCCATGGCGCGAGGTCACGTCCTGGCCCTGGAAGGCGAGGAACTGGCCGCCCACCGGGAAGCCGGCGTAGTCCTTCGACTCCGGAATGCCTGACATCTGCAGCAGCTTCAGCGCGGCGCCGCCGGCACCGATGAACACGAAGCGGGCGTGGGTGGTGCTCTCGGTGCCGGCCTTGAGGTCCTTCACCGTGACGTTCCAGCTCTTGTCCGCGTTCTGCCGCAGTGCCGAGACTTCGTGGTTCAGGTGCAGGCTGAAGTTCGGACTGCGCTGCAGGCCGGCGGTCAACTGGCGGGTGATCACGCCGAAGTTGACGTCGGTACCCAGCGGCATCCAGGTCGCAGCGACCTTCTGCTTGGGATCGCGGCCTTCCATCATCAGCGGGGCCCACTGCCTGATCTGTGCCGGGTCTTCGGAGTACTGCATGCCGTAGAACAGCGGGTTCTTCACCAGCGCCTGCTGGCGCTTGTGCAGGTAGGCGATGTTGTCATCGCCCCAGACGAAGCTCATGTGCGGCGTGGGGTTGATGAAGTCGCTGGGCTCGCTGAGCCGGCCTTCCTTCACCTGGTGCGACCAGAACTGGCGCGAGACCTCGAACGATTCGGCGATGCCGACCGCACGCTTGGTCTCGATGCTGCCGTCGGGCAGTTCCGGGGTGTAGTTCAGCTCGGCGAATGCCGAGTGGCCGGTGCCGGCGTTGTTCCAGCCGTCGGAGCTTTCGCCGGCGACGCCGTCGAGGCGTTCATAGACCTGGATGTTCCAGTCCGGCTGCAGTTCCTGCAGGTAGGTGGCCAGGGTGATGCTCATGATGCCGGCGCCGACCAGCACAACGTCGACAGGCTTGTCGTTGCTGGCGGCGGGTACGGAGCGCTGGGTCAGCGGCCAGTACAGGAACACGGCGGCAGCCAGCAGGAACAGCACGAGCAGGGCGAGCAGGGCCTTGCCAAATTTCTTCATGGGGGCGGGATCGTTGGCGGAGGGGAGGAGATCAGGATGCGCGCTGGGCAGGGGAAGGGCGTGAAGAAACAACGCCTTGCAGCATCCTTGCAGAGGATTCTACCCGGAATGGGTCCGGTTTTTGTGCAATGCATCATCCTGCCGGCGGTCGCTCCGGGGTAGACTTGTCGGCTGATTCCAGAACGACCACCGGCCACGGAGGGGCCGCGCAACGATGTCACGGATGCTGATCGTGGTGGGTGACGCCCTGCAGACGGGCGGTTCGGTCCTTACAGGTTCCCCGCATACCGATATCGAAGGACGCGCCGTGGCGCGTGTCGGCGACCGGGTGATCTGTGCACGCCACGGTCCGGGTTCGATCGTTTCCGGCGATGCCACCCTGGTCATCGATGGCCAGCCGGTCGCCCGCGACGGCGACAAGGCCAGCTGCGGCTGCGCGCTGGTATCGGGCAAGCAGCAGCGCGCCCACGTGGTGGCCGGCGGTGGAGGGCGCGCCGGTGCAGGCGCCGGAGTGGCGGCGATCGCAGGGATCGTCGCGCCGTTGTTGAAGACGGCCATGCAGACACCCCCATTCGCAGCGCCCGGCACCGCCGTGCGCGACGAGGACGCACCGCAGTGCTGGGTGGCGGACCATGATGCGCAGATCGACCGTGACGTGGACGGGCGCTACTACGAGGCCTATGACGTCAACGGCGACAAGCATGACTATCCTTTCCAGGTCAGCTACCGCATCGAGATTCCGCTGCAGGCCCAGGGCGAGGTGGTGGTGTCGATCAAGGTGCAGGTGATGCCCAAGCCCGGCGTTACCGCTGCCGAGGTGGCGGCGGTCAAGGCGCGCATGGAGCGCGGTATCGATCAGTTCTGGAACGGCCGGTTCACGCTGGATGTCCATGATCCCGCGTGCGGCACCCGCAGCTTCCCGATCCGCTACGAAGTGCGGTGGGTGCAGGGTGGCAGTGACTACCGCCTGATCGTCCATCGCACCTATGACCGGGAGCAGGTGGAATTCCCGGATATCGATGTCTCCGTGTCGACCACGGCCTGGACCTTCGCCCACGAGTTCGCCCACACCCTGGGCGTGCCGGACGAGTACTCGTACAACGACCCGGACGAAGAGACCGTGCGTTACGTCCAGCCCGATGGCACTCTGGATCCTGAGGTGCTGGTCGCCGTTCCGGATTCCCGTGAGCTGACCGATCCGGCGGCGACCATCATGAATTCCGTGGACTGCGCGGTGACCCGGCCGCGTCATGCCTGGAACATCGCGCGGGAAGTACGTGAACTGCTGAGCCGGGAGATCGGCCGGGAGATAACATGCACCGTCAAGTGATTTCGTTGATTGCCACTTTTGCCGCTGCCGCAGCGCTGCCGGCCCACAGCAAGGAGCTTCCTCCCATGATCGAACTTCATGCGCGCTGCGTGGACGATGCCCAGTGCCGTTTCCGTGGCGACACCCTCAACGTCGAACTGGAACTGCGCAACAGCGGCAGCGAGCCCGTGTCGCTGCCGCTGGAGTACATCCGCAGCCGTGGCCCGTCGGTCAGGGTGAAGGACAACCATTCCGAGAAGACCACGGCGCTGCGCAGCGGCATGGCCGCGGCCGCGCTGCGGCAGCAGATGCAGGAGCTGCGCGCGGGCCAGTCCCTGCGCATCGGTTTCCCGATCAAGCCTCAGGAGCTGACACGTTTCGCCCTGCGCCCGATGGATGTGACCCTGCAGTTCTCGATCAATCTGACCCCGGGTTCCACCGGTGCCGAGGCGCAGGTGGTCCAGGCGCAGCTGCACGTGGTCGACGCCGACTGACCGCAGCGGCCAGCACTCCGCGTCGGGTCAACGCCGTTCGGGACGCCGGTCGCCGGCGATAAGACCGCTGGATGCATCCGGGGCAATGCCCTCGTTCCGGCTGTCGATGGGAATTCCCGCGCCCCTCAATCGCTGCCGATCGTGAAATATTCGGCGGTGAAATAGCCGAGCTGGTAGAGCAGGGTGACAGCGGCCAGTCGCAGCTGTGCGCGGGCAGAGTGCAGTTTCCAGCCCAGCAGGACCACCAGCAGCATCAGCAGGGTGTGGACCGGATACGCCGCGCCCAGCAGATGCCACCGGCTTGCGCCCTTGATCGCGGTGTCCACCAGGTCCAGCAGCGTCAGCGCGCCGATCACGCCGAATATCCAGCGCCGGCGTTGCATCAGGTAATTGCCGTAGCTGCCGTAGTCACGCAGGTCATCCGGAAACAACAGGGCACAGAGCAGGAACCAGGCTGCGCTGTAGCAGATCACGAACAGATAGGTTTCGAACGTCCAGCGATGGACTTCGATCAGGCGGAACTCCCACCACCAGAAGGTGACCAGCGACACCAGCGTCCATGCCACCCAGCACAGATGAAGTGCCGAGCAGCCGCGCCGCTGCGGATGCTCGATGATCTGCGCAAGCCCCTTCAGCAGGGTCGTGATCGACAGGCCCAGGATGATGCCCATCACTACGCGGATATGCAGGAACAGCGGATCGGTCTGCATCGGCCCGTCCTGTCATCGGTTTCCGCACAGTAGAGGCATGCCCGCTGTGGAGGGGATGCATACGGTGTCAGCGCCTGCGCCGCACCAGCGTCGAGGATGCCTCCAGCACCGCGCGGGTCAGCAGGGCCATGGTCTGCACGTCGCCCTTCCAGTGCTGCCAGTACAGCGGGACGTCCTCCCACGCGCGCTGTCGGACGTAGACCAGGCGGCCGGCATCCAGGTGCCGCTTGACCAGCGGCAGGGGGTTCATGGTCCACCCCATGCCGCCCAGGTTGGCCTGCACGAAGGCACGGGTGGAGGGAATCCACCAGGTCGGCGCGGTACCGGGCAGGTCGTCGCCGGCCATGCGCCGGGCAAAGCGCGACTGCATGTTGTCCTTGCGGTTGAACACCAGTACCGGTGCCTGTGCCAGCGCCTGCGCGGTCACGCCCTTGGCGAAGTGCCGTTCGCGGAACTCCGGCGTGCAGGTGGCCGCGTAACGGATGCTGCCGAGCGCATGGATCTGGCAGCCCTGCACGGGCTCGTCCAGGGTGGTCACCGCGCCCAGCACCGTGCCTTGCCGGAGCAGCTCCACGGTGTGGTCCTGGTCTTCCACGCGCAGGTCCAGCGTGGTGCCGGTACCGAGTGCGAACTGCTGCGCCGCCTGCGGAAACCAGGTCTCCAGGCTGTCGTGGTTCACCGCCACCGGGATGCTGGCCTGGGGCAGATCCTCATCGGCCAGGCCCATCCGGTGCAGGGCGTCATGCTCGAGCAGGGCGGTCTGCTCGGCCAGCTGCACCAGCACCTGGCCTTCAGCGGTGGCAGTGGCGGGGGCGCCACGCTTCACCAGAAGGCGGCCGACACGATCCTCCAGCGCCTTGACCCGCTGTGAGATGGCGGAGGGGGTGACATTCAGCGACTGCGCCGCGCGATCAAAGCTGCCTTCGCGGATCACGGCGGCGAGCGCGCGCAGCTGGGCATGGTCGATGCGCATGGTATTAAGTTCCGCTAATGTTGGTTTAGGAAGTTTAGCTCGTCTTTTCTATGTTGCGGCGCGACAATGGCGCCCGTACCCGGTGCTGTCCGCCTTCGCGAGGCACCGTCCCCCCAGCAAGACAAGGCAGTGAATCCCATGTTTTCGGTCATCTCCGCCGGCACCGGCCTCGGTGCCTGGTTCTCTGGTGCAGCTACCGGCATCGGCCTGTTCGCCGTGGTCGGTGCCCAGAGCGCCTTCATCCTGCGCCAGGGCATCCTGCGCAAGCACATCGTGCCGGTGGTCGCCACCTGCGCGGCCATCGATGCGTTCTTCATCTTCGCCAGCGTGGCCGGCCTGCGCACGTTGACCTCGGCGCTGCCGTGGCTGACCTCGGCCGTGCTGTGGACCGGCGTGGCTTTCCTGGCCTGGTACGCGATGAAGTCGGCGCGCCGCGCCATTGCCGGTGGCGGTGGCATGGGTGAGGCCGACAGCGACGACGGCAGCCGCCGCGCGGTGCTGATGGCGGCGGTCGGCTTTTCGCTGATCAACCCGCACTTCTGGCTGGACATGATGGTCATCGGCTCCATTGCCGAGAACTTCGGCCACGCACGCATGGCCTTCGCGGCCGGTGTGGTCACCGCAAGCTGCCTGTGGCTGACCGCGCAGGGTCTCGGTGCGCGCCTGCTGGCGCCGCTGTTCACCAAGCCCAGCACCTGGCGTGTGCTTGACGGCACCATCGCGGTGATCCTCAGCATCCTGGCCCTCACCCTGGCGGTGCGCGGGGTCCACTGACCCGGCGCACGCCCCCCGAACCCACGTCCTGACTCTCTCTCCAAGGCAGTGGCAACGACGGCACCGGCAACGGTGCCGTCGTCTTTTCCGGCTCTGGCATGACAGACGGCGCCTGCCTAGAATCCGTGTACAGGACAAGGTGTCCATCGGAGCAGGGGGAAGGATGCGCAGGACGATGTTGACGGCCGTACTGGTCGTCGTGGGTAGCGTTGCCGCGGGCAGCGCATGGGCGGTGGACCTGACGCAGTTCCTGCGCCAGGAGACCTTCACCGACATCAAGATATCGCCGGGGGGCGAGTATGTCGCTGCCACCGTGCCGATGGAGGACAGCACCGCGATCGCGGTGATGCGGCTGGCCGACAAGCAGCTCGTGGGCAGCTTCCGCCCGCCGCAGAAGAATCACGCCTACGAATTCGACTGGGTCAGCAACGAACGGCTGCTGATCGGCCTGGCCGAGAAATGGGGCGCGCTGGATAAGCCCAACCCCACCGGCGAGCTCTACGCCATCGATGCCAACGGCAATCGCGGCGAGCTGCTGGTCGGTTACCGCGTCGAAAGCAAGGGCCCCGGTACCCGCATCCAGCCGAAGAAAGTCGAGGCGGTCGCGGCGTTCCTGGCCGATGATCTGCCCGGCGACGAACGCAACGTGCTGGTGACGGTATGGCCGTTCGCGGAGGATCCGTTCACCCGCGTCGAACGCATGGACGTGGCCAGCGGCAGGCGCGTGCGCATGGCCTCCTCGCCGGTGCGGCGCGGTGAGTTCACCACCGATGGCCAGGGCGAAGTCCGGTTCGTCCACGGGTCCGGCAGCGACAATGTCAACAAGCTGTACTACCGCGAGCGATCGGGTGACAGCTGGAAGATGATCAACGATGAGGCGGTGAGCAAGCGCATCGAGACCGCGATCGGCTTCTCCGCGGATGGCAGCCTGGCGTACCTGCAGGCCGAGCAGACGCAGGGGCCCGATGCCATCGTCAGCTGGAATCCGCAGACCGGCGAGCGCGCTGTCGTGCTGCGCGACGAGGTGGTCAATCCGTACCGCATCATCCACCGGCCCGGCACCCATGTGCCGGTGGGCGCCCTGTACATGGGCGACACACCGCGGACCCGGTTCTTCGATGAGAAGTCGCCGGAGGCGCGCCTGTACCGCAGCCTGGAGGCGGCCTTCGGTGGTCCGGTCTACATCACATCCAGTACCCGGGATGGCCGCGTGGTGCTGGTGGAGACCTGGTCAGGCACCAATCCCGGCGACTTCTATGTGTACGACACGGAGGCCCGCAAGGCCGAGCACCTGATCAGCCGCAGCGACTGGATCGACATCGATCGCAGTGCAACGGTGCGTCCGGTGGCACTCAAGGCGCGCGACGGACTGCCGCTGCACGGCTTCCTCACCGTGCCCTCCGGCAGCGACGGACGCAACCTGCCGATGGTGGTGATGCCGCACGGTGGTCCGTTCCACGTGTTCGACAATGGCCAGTACGACCGCCAGACGCAGATATTGGCCGCCGCCGGCTACGCCGTGCTGCAGGTCAACTTCCGTGGCTCGGGGAACTATGGCCGTGCGCATGCCCAGGCCGGTGCCCAGCAATGGGGTGCCGCGATGCAGGATGACGTCACCGACGCCACCCGCTGGGCGATCGCGCAGGGCATCGCCGATGCCAGGCGCATCTGCATCTACGGTGCCAGTTACGGGGCCTACGCCGCGATGATGGGCGCTGCCCGCGAACAGGGGCTGTACCAGTGCGCGGCCGGCTATGTCGGCGTGTACGACCTGCCGCTGATGTTCGCCCGCGGCGATGTGCAGGAGCGCGACTCGGGCGTGACCTACCTGCGCGAATGGCTGGGTGATCCGGCCAAGCTGGGCGCGGTTTCGCCGGTGAATCTGGCCACGCAGATCAAGGTGCCGGTGTTCCTCGCAGCCGGTGGCGAAGACAAGCGTGCGCCGATCCAGCACACCGAGCGCATGGAAGCAGCACTGAAGCGTGCCGGGACGCCGGTGGAAAGCCTGTACTACAAGACCGAGGGCCACGGCTTCTACACCCTGGCTCATCGCACCGAGTACTACGACAAGCTGCTCGCATTCCTGTCGCGCAGCCTGGGGGGCAAGACGGCCCAGGCATCGGCGCCGGCAGGGAAGGGCAAGGCGCCGTAAACGCAGAGCGGCGGCGGATCCACGATCCGCCGCCGCGCAGTGCAGTTACCTGACCCCGTGCATCATCCGCTTCAGCAGCGGCGCGGCGATGAAGGCCAGCAGGGCGCAACCCAGGCCGATCCACATCAGCAGCCAGAACAGGTGCGCATACGCACCGGCCGCCGCCGCCATGTCCAGCGTGCCGCCTTCGGGCACATCGATGGCCGCCAGCTTGCCGAACAGCGCGGCAAGCGTCTCGGAGAAGGCCGTGGCCAGGAACCAGGTGCCCATCATCAGGCTCATCACCCGCGGGACAGCCAGCTGCGTCACGGCCGACAGGCCTACCGGCGACAGGCACATCTCACCACTGGCCAACAGGAAATAGGCCAGTACCAGCCACCACACGCTGGCCATCTCGCCGGTGACGCCGACCTGCTGTGCGGCCAGTGCGAGCGGGACGAACGAAAGCGCGCCGATCACCAGACCCCAGGCGGATTTGACCGGTTTGCCCGGCTCCCAGCCGCGACGGTCCATCCAGGTCCAGAGGGCGGCGAAGGCCGGCGCCAGCAGCACCAGGAACAGCCCGCCCAGATAGGTCAGGGAGCCGGCGGTCTGCGGAATCACCAGGCAGTCGCGCACCAGCAGGACCAGCATCAGCGCGACGATGGCAATGAAGAACCGGCGTGGCGCGGCCGAACCCGGCCGACGCTCGGTCAGGCGCGCGCTGACCACGAAGCCCAGTGGCGCCAGCAGCAACGACAGGATCGACCAGGGCAGCGGCGTGCCGTCGGTGATCACCAGCGAAGGAACGATGTCCTTGGTCAGCAGGCGATCGGTGAACGTCACCCACGAGCCATAGGACTGCTCGTACAGGGTGAAGAACACCAGCGCCAGGAAAATCAGCACCATCAGCGCGATCATCTGCTGGCGCTGCACCGGCGTGCACTGGCTGCCGGTGAACCAGGCGAACCAGACCAGCACGCCCCCCAGCACCACCAGCATCAGCATCAGCGCCAGGCTGATTTCACCGCCCAGAGCGAACGCACCGTTACCGGCGGCCCACATCAGCCACGCCAGTGGCAGCACCGCGAACACCGCGCACAGGTAGATCAGCCATTCGCGCGGCAGGCCCAGCACCCGCTGTTGCAGCGCGGCCGGCTGTGGCGGCTCGGCATGCCCGTGCAGGTACTTCTGCCCCCACAGGAACATCGCCAGCCCGGCCAGCATGCCGATGCCCGCCGCGCCGAAGCCATACTTCCAGCCATAAGCCTCGCCGAGGAAGCCGCACACCAGCGACGAGAACAGCGCCCCGAGGTTGATGCCGGCATAGAACAGCGAGAAGCCCGAGTCCCGGCGCGGATCGTCCTTGGCGTACAGCTTGCCGACGATGGTGGAGATGTTCGGCTTGAGGAAGCCCACGCCCATGATGATCAGCGCCAGCGACAGATAGGTCACCGCCAGCGCCGAGGTGTCGCGCACCACTTCACCGTTGACCCGGTACGCCGCGTGGCCTTCGAAGGCCATGCCGAGATGGCCCAGCACCAGCAGGATGCCGCCGAACAGCACTGCACGGCGCATGCCCAGCCAGCGATCGGCCAGCATGCCGCCGAACACGGGGATGCAGTACACCAGGCCACCGTAGGCGCCGAGCAGGTCCAGTCCGGCCTTGTCGCCGAACAGGTGGTACTTGGTCAGGTACAGCAGCAGCAGCGCCTTCATGCCATAGAAGGAGAAGCGCTCCCACATTTCGGTGAAGAAGCAGACGTAGACGCCCTTGGGGTGGCCAAGGAAGTCGTCGGAAGCGGGAGCGGCAACGGTCATCGACGGCGGGCACTGCGGAAAGGGCGCGATTATAGGCCCGCCGCCGCGCCCGTGGCGGGCAACGCCAGGCCGCGCCCGGCGAGCGGGGTCACAGGTACCGCAGCCAGCCCAGGTCGCGCCGACGGGCCTTGAACCGCGCGAATGCCCGCGTCGGCGGGTACAGCACCACCGCCAGCGCACAGGCGACCAGGATCAGGCCGGCGACCGAATCGAGGGCGTACAGGCTGCCCTGGGTCGGCCCCCAGAACCCCAGCGCCGCCAGATACAGCAGCTTCAGCAGATACAGGTGCAGCAGGTAGAAGAACATCGGTGCCGCGCCGATGTCTGCCAGCGGCCTCAATGCCCGTGCCATCGCAGGCCACTCAAACAGGCGCAGCCAGAGCAGGCCCACGCCCAGCGTCAGCAACAGGAACTGCAGTGATGGCGGATATTTGGTCACGTTGAACACGCTCATCCAGGTGCGCAGCGCGTCCTGCTGGAACTGCCAGGGCGTATCGCCATAGCCGTTGCCGAACCGCAGCAGGGCGAACATGCCCAGCGCTGCCAGCCCAGCGCACACCAGCCAGCAGTGACGCTGCGCTGGCATGCGGTCCGCCGCGAACCAGGGCCCCATCAGATAGCCCAGCGCGATCACCCCGATCCACGGCAGCACCGGATAGGACGTGCGCAGCCGGAGTGCGCCGGCCTCGATCCAGTCCCGCTGGTGCAGCACCTTCCACAGCACCGGCAGCACACCGTCGCCTGCCACGCGCACGCCGTCGAGCAGGTTGTGACCGGCCACCAGCAGTACCGCCAGTGCCAGCAGCGCCGCGCGTGGCAGCCACAGCAGGCCGGCCAACGCGACCATGCTCAGGCCGATCGCCCAGATCACCTGCAGGTACACGGTGTCCGGGGGTAGCTGGAAGGTCCAGGCGAAATTCACCAGGGTCAGTTCCAGCACCACCAGGAACAGCCCGCGCTTGAGCAGGAAGGCGGCCGTGGCCCGGCGCGGATCCGCCTGGCGCTGGCCGTACAGCCAGGCCGACAGGCCGGTCAGCAGCACGAACACCGGAGCGCACAGGTGGGCCAGCAGACGGCACGCAAACAGCGCGGGGGAGACGGTCGCCACGTCCATCGGATCGCTGACCTGGTGCTGCAGGAAGAAGGTCTCGCGCACGTGGTCGAGCAGCATCAACAGCATGACGGCGCCGCGCAGCTGGTCGATGGAGGTGAGGCGGGCCGGTGGCGGAGAGGGCATGCGGACGGCGATGGCGTTCAATCGAAAAGATATAACATATCGTTTGCGGGATGCCCAGCCGGAATGTGCCGGATGCGTCTTCTGCCTGTGCCTGATCGGTGTCCTGCCTGATCCGCTGGCGCTTGTCATGCTGCGCTGTGCTGGACTTGCTGCCCCCTGAACGCTAGCGTGGCAGGGATTTTTTGCCAGCAGGGGCTTCCATGAACCACGACGCTGCGCCCAAGCAGCTCACCTTCCGCGCAGTGGCCCTGGCCATTGTGCTGGCGGTGGTGCTGTCCGCGGCCAACGCCTACCTCGGTCTGTTCGCAGGCCTGACCATCGCCACCGCGATTCCCGCCGCAGTCATTTCCATGGGCGTGCTGCGCCTGCTGGGCGGTGGCTCGATCCTCGAGAACAACATCGTGCAGACCGGCGCCTCGGCCGGTTCCTCGATCGCCGCCGGTGTGATCTTCACCATCCCCGCGCTGGTGATCATGGGCTACTGGCCGGACTTCAAGTACTGGTGGGTACTGGGCATTGCCGGCCTGGGCGGCCTGCTGGGCGTGCTGTTCTCGGTGCCGCTGCGCCGCTCGATGATCGTCGAAGATCCGCTGCCCTTCCCGGAAGGCAAGGCGGCGGCGGAAGTGCTCAAGGCCGGTGAGAACCCGGGTCCGGGCCTGAAGATCCTGGGCCTTTCGGCGGTGATCGGTGCCTTCGTCAAGCTGGCCGCGGAAAGCGGCATGCGCCTGATTCCCGATGCCTGGGCCACCTCGGCCTACGTGGGCAGTTCCAAGGTCACCGCCTTCATCGGCACCAACCTGTCGCCGGCGCTGCTGGGCGTGGGCTACATCGTCGGCCTCAATGTCGGCATCGTGGTGGTGTCCGGCTCGATCCTGACCTGGCACATCGCCATCCCGCTCTACCAGGCGTTCTTCATGAACACCGACCCGGCACTGGCCGCGTCGGTGGCCGCTGCGTCCTCCACCGAGGCCGCATTCGCCATCTGGGGCGCGAAGATGCGCTACCTGGGTGTCGGCGCAATGCTGATCGGTGGTATCTGGACCCTGATTTCGCTGCGCAAGTCGCTGCTTAACGGCGTCAAGAGCGGCTTTGCCGCCGCCCGCAAGAGCGGCGGACCGGTGCTGGCGCACACCGAGCGCGACCTGCCGATGAAGTGGATGCTGGTCGCCCTGGTGGTCTTCGTGCTGCCGCTGCTCGCGCTGTACCAGGCCATCGTCGGCCAGTGGCACGTGTCGATCCCGATGACCATCATCATGATCGTCGCCGGCTTCCTGTTCGTGTCGGTCTCGGCCTACCTGGCCGGCCTGATCGGCTCGTCCAACAACCCGGTCTCGGGCATCACCATTTCCACCATCCTGTTCGCCTCGGCGGTACTGGTGGTGCTGCTGGGTGCCGATGGCCTCAAGCCGGTCGGTACCGGCGGTGCACCGCTGGGTGCGGTGGCTGCGATCATGATCGGCGCGGTGGTGTGCTGCGCTGCCGCCGTCGGTGGTGACAATCTGCAGGACCTCAAGGCCGGTTACATCGTCGGCGCTACGCCGTGGAAGCAGCAGCTGATGCTGGGCATCGGTGCGTTCTCCTGCGCGCTGATCATGGCCCCGGTGCTGAACCTGCTGGCCACCGCCTATGGCATCGGCGTGAAGACCGAGCTGCACCCGAACGCGCTGGCTGCGCCGCAGGCCAACCTGATGGCGTCGGTGGCCAAGGGCCTGTTCGGTGGCGAGCTGCCGTGGACCTTCATCGGCATCGGTGCCGTGGTCGGCGCCGTCATCATCGCCTTCGACAGCTGGCTGAAGTCGCGCAACGCGCGCTTCCGGGTGCCGGTGCTGGCGGCCGCCATCGGTATCTACCTGCCGCTGGAGCTGATGGTGCCGATCTTCCTCGGCGGCCTGATCGCCTACCTGGTCGAGCGCTTCCACAAGGTGCGTGCCGATGATGAAGAAGGCCGAGACCGCGTGCACAAGCCGGGCGTGCTGTTCGCCGCCGGCCTGATCACCGGCGAGGCGCTGATGGGCATCGCCATCGCCATTCCGATCGTGGTCAGCAGCCGCGCCGACGTGCTGGCCGTGCCGTTCCACCTGCCGGCCGCACAGTGGATCGGCCTGGCCGTGCTGTTCCTGGTCGGCTGGCTGATCTACCGCACCGGCAAGTACGCCAAGGCGTGATGCGCGGGGTCGGGTCCCTTCCCGCCGGGAAGGGCTCCGACCCCGGTGTGCCGCCGGTGGCCGGGCAGCGTCAGAGCCGATTCCTGCGGAATCGGATCCAACCCTGGCGCGCCCCAGACAAACCCCGCTTCGGCGGGGTTTGCCTTTTCTGGCGGCAGCGCGATCACGGCCATGACCGATGGCCTTGGCAGCCCCGGGCTGCGGGGCCTACCATCGCGTTTTTGCCGTCCTGCGGAGATCCCGATGAAACTGCGTCATGCCCTGCTGCCACTGAGCCTGCTGGCCGCTCTGCCCAGCGTCGCCGCTGCCCGTGGCCTGGAGATCCGCGACATGGTGGCCATGGATCGCGTTTCCGCGCCGGTGCTGAGCGCCGATGGCGGCACCGTGGTGTTCGCCAAGCGCAGCACCGACGCCAACCTCAAGGCCAGCACCGCCCTGTACGCACGCAACCTGCGCACGCGTGATGCGGCACCGCCGAAGCAGATCACCCCGGCCGGCTGGAACGTCAATTCCGCCTCGCTGTCGGCGGACGGCCAGACGGTGTACTTCCTCAGCGCCAAAAATGGCAGCCAGCAGCTGTACGCGCAGGCGATCAACGGCGGCGCCCCGCGCCAGCTGACCGATTTCCCGGTGGATGTGGACAGCTACCACGTCTCGCCACAGGACGACCGCGTGCTGTTCAGCGCCGGCGTGTTCCAGGCCTGCGCGTCGGACCTGGCCTGCACCGAGAAGAAGCTGAAGGAGAAGAAGGACGCCAAGGCCAGTGGCCAGGTCTGGGATTCGATGTTCGTGCGCCATTGGGATACCTGGAACGACGGCCGTCGCAACACCCTGTTCATCGCGCCGCTGCCGGGCGCCCAGGCCGGCCCGGTCAAGGGGGCTTCGGCGCTGAGCGCCACCCTCGATGGCGATGCGCCGTCCAAGCCATTCGGTGGCAATGATGACTTCGTGTGGTCGCCGGACGGCAGCAGCGTGGTCGCCAGCATCCGCGTGGCCGGCCGCGAGGAACCGTGGTCGACCAACTTCGACCTCTATCGCTTCGATGCTGCCGGCCGTCAGGCACCGGTGAACCTGACCGCCTCCAACCCGGCATGGGATGCAGGCCCGGTGTTCAGTGCCGATGGCAAGACGCTGTTCTACCGTGCGATGAAGCGCCCCGGCTTTGAAGCCGACCGCTTCGGCCTGATGGCGATGGATCTGGCCAGCGGCAAGAGCCGTGAAATCGCCCCGCAGTGGGATCGCTCGGCGGGCGGCATCGTTCTGTCCGCCGATGGCGCCAGCATCTACACCACCGCCGATGATCTGGGCGAGCACCCGCTGTTCCAGATCGATGTCGCCACCGGCAAGGCCACCCGCCTGATCGGCGATGGCAGCGTGACCGCCGTCGATGTGGCCGGCAACAGCGTGGCGATCACCCGCAACAGCCTGAAGAGCAACGACCAGGTACTGGTCGGCCTGCTGCCAGCCGCCGGCCAGCCGATGGGCGAGCTGCGTGCGCTGACACCGTCCGCCGGCGACGTGCTGAAGGACGTCAGTTTCGGCGATTTCGAGCAGTTCTCGTTCAAGGGCTGGAACAACGACACCGTGCACGGCTATGTGGTCAAGCCGCACAACTACCAGGAAGGCAAGTCCTACCCGGTCGCGTTCCTGATCCATGGCGGTCCGCAGGGCAGTTTCGGCAACGGCTGGAGCTACCGCTGGAATCCGCAGACCTATGCGGGCCAGGGCTACGCGGTGGTGATGATCGATTTCCACGGCTCCACCGGTTACGGTCAGGCATTCACCGATGCGATCAGCCAGCACTGGGGTGATCGTCCGCTGGAAGACCTGCAGAAGGGCTGGGACGCGGCACTGAAGAAGTATTCGTTCCTCAACGGTGACAAGGCCTGTGCTCTGGGCGCCAGCTATGGCGGCTTCATGGTCAACTGGATCGCCGGCAACTGGAACGGCCCGTTCAAGTGCCTGGTCAACCATGACGGCGTGTTCGACCAGCGCATGATGGGCTACGCCACCGAAGAGCTGTGGTTCACCGAGTGGGAGCAGGGCGGCACGCCGTACCAGAAGGCGGCGAACTACGAGAAGTTCAACCCGGTCAACCACGTGGCGGACTGGAAGAAGCCGATCCTGATCATCCATGGCCAGCAGGACTTCCGTATTCCGGTCGAGCAGGGCCTGGCGGCGTTCACGGCGGCGCAGCGGCAGGGAATCGAGTCGAAGTTCCTGTACTTCCCGGACGAGAACCACTGGGTGCTCAAGCCGCACAACAGCATCCTGTGGCATGACACGGTCAACGGCTGGCTGAAGCAGCATATCGGCAACTGATGATTGAAGCGCCGCCTTGCAGGCGGCGCTTTGCTTTGCGCCTTCATTCCGCCAGCAGCGGCCGAGCATCGCTCGGCTCTACCCGAGTGCCCGCATGACTTCGAACGCCCTGATCCAGAACGACATCGTGGTCTTCGGCCTGATCGCCGCCACCCTGGGGGCCGTGTTCTGGACCGCCTCGCGCGAGCAGGGGCCGTGGAAGCGCTTCTACACCTTCGTACCGGCGTTGCTGCTGTGTTATCTCATTCCCGGCATCTACAACACTGTCGGCCTGATCGACGGGCAGAACACCGCGCTGTACAACCCGGTCGCGCGTGACATCCTGCTGCCGGCGGCGCTGGTGCTGCTGACCCTGGCGGTGGACATCAAGGGCATCCTGCGGCTGGGGCCGAAGCTGGTACTGATGTATCTGGGCGCCTCCGCCAGCATCATGCTCGGTGCCGTGGTCGCCTTCGTGCTGATGCGCGCGCTGCATCCGGAAACCGTTGCCGGCGACACCTGGGCGGGCATGGCCGCACTGGCCGGCAGCTGGATCGGCGGCGGAGCCAACATGCTGGCGATGCGCGAAGTATTCGACGTCAACGCCACCACCTTCGGCCAGTTCGCCGTGGTCGACGTGGGTGTCGGCTACGTCTGGATGGCGGTGCTGATCTTCCTCGCCGGTCGCGCCGCGAAGATCGACGCGCGCAGCGGTGCCGATACCTCAGCCATCGACGAACTGAAGGAACGCATCGCGCGCTTCCAGGCCGAACACGAGCGCATTCCGAGCCTGACCGATCTGATGCTGATCGTCGCTGTTGCGTTCGGTGGCGTCGGTCTGGCGCATGCGATCGGCGCGCCGCTGGCGGCCTGGTTCAAGGCCCATGTCGGCTGGGCATCGCAGTTCAGCCTGGATGCTCCCTTCGTCTGGGTGGTGGTGCTGTCGACCACGCTGGGCCTGGGCCTGAGTTTTACCCGGGCGCGCACGCTGGAGGGAGCGGGAGCGTCACGTCTGGGGTCGCTGCTGCTGTACTTCCTGATCGCCTGCATCGGCATGCAGATGGATCTGCTGGCATTGCTGGACCGTCCATGGCTGTTCCTGCTCGGCCTGATCTGGATCGCCGTGCACATCGCGCTGCTGTGGTGCCTGGGCCGGTTGCTGAAGGTGCCGTTCTTCTACTTCGCCATCGGCTCGCAGTCGAACATCGGCGGTCCGGCCTCGGCGCCCGTGGTGGCCGCCGCCTTCCATCCAGCATTGGCACCGGTAGGCGTGCTGCTGGGAACGATGGGCTACGCCACCGGGACGTACCTGGCGTACATCGTCGGCATCACCCTGCGTGCGCTGGCAGGGCAGGGGTGATCTGCCAACGGTAGCGCCGCGCCATGCGCGGCGAGACGCAAGGCGGCGGATCAACGATTCATTGCGCTACCGGCAATCCACGTTCGATCAACCAAGCCCTCGCGTCTTCGGCGTCCTGCTCGAACCGCGCCGAGTGAAAAGAGGGGCGCCGTAGGGTCAGGCGCGTCGCCACGCGCCCGTGGCCAACCGCGCCCGCGGCCTTACGCCACTGGCAACCCGCGTTCGATCAGCCAGGCCCTCGCATCTTCGGCGTCCTGCTCGAACCGCGCCGAGTGAAAAGAGGGGCGCCGTAGGGTCCGGCGCGTCGCCACGCGCCCGTGGCCAACCGCGCCCGCGGCCTTACGCCACTGGCAACCCGCGTTCGATCAACCAGGCCCTCGCATCTTCGGCGTCCTGCTCGAACCGCGCCGAGTGAAAAGAGGGGCGCCGTAGGGTCCGGCGCGTCGCCACGCGCCCGTGGCCAACCGCGCCCGCGGTCTTATGCCACTGGCAACCCGCGTTCGATCAACCAGGCCCTCGCATCTTCGGCGTCCTGCTCGAACCACGCCCGGGTAGATCCCAACCGGTACGTATACCCCCACGCATCCATGTCGGCCATCAGCCGCGCGCTGCCGACACCGGGCAGCTGCGCGGCCAGCACGATCTGCAGATAGCAGGTGGCATCTTCCTCGGCGACCGAATCCGTGGCATCGGTATGCACCTGCGCGCGCCGTTCCGGCGGCAGCACGATCAGGTGGCAGGCCTCGTGCAGCATCGAATGCACGGGCGTGTCGTCGCGCACATAGACGTTGCTGGCGATGATGCCTGCTTCAGGTTCACCCCAGTAGCTGCCGGGAATCGGCTCGCCGGCGGCGACGTGGTGCAGCTCCAGCCCATGCGCGGCAAGCAGGCGCTGTGCATCGGCGAAGGCGATATCGCCCACGCAGGTGATGTCCACGGCGGTTGTCGTGTCGGTCATGCGGAATCATGCAGCCCCGCCCGTGCAGGCACGGGCGGGGCAGGGGGTCAGGGCTTTTCCGGGCCTTCCGGCAGCGCCACGGAGATGTCCAGCACGTCGTGCTGGCCATCCTTGACCAGGTCGACCTTCACCGCGTCGACGTCGATGTTGACGTACTTCTTGATCACTTCCAGCAGCTCGCGCTGCAGCAGCGGCAGGTAGTCCGGGCCACCGCGATGGCTGCGCTCCTGCGCGATGATGATCTGCAGGCGGTTCTTGGCGGTTTCGGCGGTGGTCTTCTTCGCTTTGAGGAAATCAAACAGGCCCATGCTTACCCTCCGAACAGCTTGCTGAAGAAGCCCTTCTTCTCCACGGTGGTGAAGCGCATCGGCCGCTCCTCGCCCAGGATGCGGCTCACCGCATCGTCATACGCCTGGCCAGCGATCGATTCGCCATCGAGGATCACCGGCTCGCCCTTGTTGGAGGCGTTCAGCACGTCACCCGATTCGGGGATCACGCCGATCGCCTTCAGGCCCAGCACTTCCTCCACGTCGACGATGCTCAGCATCTCGCCGGTTTCCACGCGCGACGGGCTGTAGCGGGTCAGCAGCAGGAAGGCCGGCACGTCCTGGCCTGATTCGGCCTTGTGCGTCTTCGAGTCCAGCAGGCCGATGATGCGGTCGGAGTCGCGCACCGAGGACACTTCCGGGTTCACCACCACCACCGCGCGGTCGGCGAAGTACATCGCCAGGAAGGCACCCTTCTCGATGCCGGCCGGGGAGTCGCAGATCACGAAGTCGAAACCGTCGGCGGCCAGGTCCTTCAGCACCTTGCCCACGCCCTCCTGGGTCAGCGCGTCCTTGTCGCGGGTCTGCGAGGCAGCCAGCACGTACAGGTTCTCGAAGCGCTTGTCCTTGATCAGGGCCTGCTTGAGGGTGGCTTCGCCGTGCACGACGTTGACGAAGTCGTACACCACGCGGCGTTCGCAGCCCATGATCAGGTCGAGGTTGCGCAGGCCGACGTCGAAGTCGATCACCGCCACCTTCTTGCCGCGCCGTGCCAGGCCGCAGGCCAGGCTCGCGCTGGTAGTGGTCTTGCCGACGCCGCCCTTGCCGGAGGTGACTACGATGATTTCAGCCAAAGGACTTCTCCTGGTTCTGCATGATGTTGGGGCTGCGTCAGTCCAGCGCAGCGATCTTGACCTGGTCCTGTTCCAGCCACACCTGCACGGCCTTGCCGCGCAGGTTGTCCGGGACATCGTCCAGTACCTTGTAGTGGCCGGCAATGGCCACCAGTTCCGCATGGAAATCACGGCAGAAGATGCGTGCCGCGGTGTTGCCCTGGGCACCTGCCAGCGCGCGGCCGCGCAGGGTGCCGTAGATATGGATGCTGCCGTCGGCGATGACCTCGGCACCGGCGCCGACGGTCGCCATGACCGTCAGGTCGCAGTTCTCCGCGTACAGCTGCTGGCCGGACCGCACATTGCCAAGCTGCATGCGGCCCGGTTGCGGTGCCGTGCCCTCGGCCACCCTGGCCACCGGAGCGGCCGGGGCCGGCTTCGGTTCAGCGCGGGCGGCGCGGCGCGGCTCCGGCGCAGGCGCAGGCGGCGGGGCCGGCTCGGTCTCGACACGCTCGTACTGGGCGCGGAACTTGGCCAGCAGCGGCAGGCCGAGCTGCTGCGAGAGCTGGTCGACCGCACTGGTGCCATAGGCCAGCGCCACCGGCAGCACGCCGGCGCTGCGCAGACCATCGACCAGCGCCTGCGCGGTGGCCACGTCCGGTACCTGGCTGAGGCCGCCGAAGTCCAGGATCACCGCGGCACGGCCGAACAGTTTCGGGGCGCGGGTCACCCGTTCGCGCATTTCCTGCACGAGCCGTTCGACATCGAGGGTCCGCACGCGCAGGTTGGCGATGCCGACCTGGCCGATCTTCAGTTCACCTGCCTGTTCGTAATCGAAATTCACCGCCACGCTCAGGTCCCCGTCGGCCGCTGTGCCTGCGCCGGCAGCTGCCGGTCGCGTGTCCATGCCACATCCGGCAGCTTGCCGCCGTAGGTCTCCTGTACCCACGGGTAGCTGCACAGTTCCTTGGCCAGCATGCTGGCGCGCACATCGACCTGCGGCATGGTGTTCTGGCCCAGCTCGCGGAAGCCGAAGCTGCCGTGGAACAGCAGGGCGGCATCGGCACCATGGTCGAGGAAGACTTCGCAGGTCATCTGCGGGTAGCGCAGCTCGGCGAAGCTCTGCGCATCGGCGTAGAACGCCCGGCCGACGCCACCACCGCGGCGGCGGCTGGCGACCACGATGCGGTCGATATAGAAGAACGGGGTGTCCAGCTGCTGCTTGAACCAGGCGAAGTTGCTGCTGTCGTGCTGGCTGTCGCTGCCGAAGCCGATCAGGAACCCGGCCAGGTTGCCGTCGCGCTCGGCGACGCGGAAGTACTCAGCGGTTTCATAGAACAGGCGCAGGCGTGCGGCATCCAGCGGAAGGATGGCCAGGCCAGCGTTGTTGTTCAAAGCCAGGACGGAATCGAGCTCGTGCTCGCGCACGTCGCGGATGACAATCGACATTGTGACTCCGTGGGGTAACGCGGTTGGTCCTGCAACGGACCCTGCGCACGATTATTGCATGGGTGGCTGGCGGGGGCACGCCCGTCGCCATGACTTCTGCCCGGGGGCAGGAGCACTGGTTCAGCCTAAGATGCCTCCATGTTGGGATATCTCAGCCAAATCCGAGTCCTGCGCCTGGCCGGCCTGTTCACCTGGGTCATGGTCGGCCTGCCCGTGGTGTATTCCCAATACGAGTCGATGCTGCGGCACGGCGGCAGCGGCATCGACAGCTGGTCCCTATGGCTGTTTGCCGCCTACCTGTTCTTCGGCGCCGGCTACTTCTGGCTGACCCGTGGCCTGCGCGACAGCAGCCAGGCCGCCTGGTACGACCGGGTGGTGCTGGTGGTACTGACCGGCTCGGCCCTGGGCGTCAGCTACCTGAGCGGTTCGGGCCTGGGCAGCATCCTGATGATGGTGGCCGCCGGGGTGATCCCGTGGATGCTGCCCGTGCGCAGTGGCGTGATCTGGTTGCTGCTCAGCCAGCTGGCGGTGCTGCCGGTCTACTATCTGATCCTCGACATGCCGTTGTTCGAGGCGCTCATGCAGTCGCTGCTGTATGGCGGCTTCTCCATGTTCATGTTCGTGACCAGCCTGGTCGCACGGCAGCAGACCGACGCCCGCGACGAGCAGCGTCGGCTGAATGCGGAGCTGAGGGCGACCCGCGCCCTGCTGGCCGAGAGCGCACGGGTCAACGAGCGCACCCGCATCTCGCGCGAGCTGCATGACCTGCTGGGGCATCAGTTGACCGCGCTGACCCTGAACCTGGAAGTGGCCGGCCATCTCGCCGAAGGCAAGGCGCTGGACCACGTGAAACGCTCGCACACGCTGGCCAAGCTGCTGCTGGGCAACGTGCGTGAAGTGGTCAGCCAGCTGCGGGAGACCAGCGCCATCGACCTGGCTGCCGCGCTGCGTCCGCTGACCGAGAACGTGCCCTCGTTGGACATCCAGCTGGACATCGAGGACCCCCTGAACGTGGAGGATCCGCAGCGGGCCCACGTCCTGCTGCGCTGCACCCAGGAGATCATCACCAACACGGTGCGCCACTCCGGGGCCCGCCATCTGTGGATCCGGGTGTACCGTGAGGCGCCGGACCGGGTGGTGGTCGAAGCGCGCGACGACGGTGTCGGCGCGGAAATGGTCAATGTGGGCAATGGCTTGCGCGGGATGCGCGAGCGCCTGCAACAATGCGGTGGCCAGCTGCAGGTGGAAACCCGCCCCGGCGAAGGCTTCTGCCTGCGTGCGACGGTGCCGGCAACCGTGCTGGTGGCCGCCCTTACCAAGGTTCCTGAAGGAGTGCGTTGATGATTCGCGTCTGCCTGGTCGACGACCAAACCCTGGTGCGGCAGGGAATCCGCTCGCTGCTGGCGCTGGACGACGGCATCGAGGTGGTGGCCGAGGCCGGCGACGGCCGGCAGGCGGTCGAACTGGTGCCCCAGGTCCGTCCGGATGTGGTCCTGATGGACATGCGCATGCCGGTGATGTCCGGGCTGGAGGCGCTGCAGGTCCTGTCGCGGCTGGAACAGCTGCCGCCGACCATCATCCTGACCACCTTCGACGACGACCAGCTGGTGCTAGCAGGCCTGAAGGCCGGTGCCAAGGGCTACCTGCTCAAGGACGTAACCCTGGACCAGCTGGTCGGCGCCATCCGCACCGTGGCCGACGGCGGATCGCTGGTGCAGCCGGCAGTGACCCAGCGGCTGCTGTCCGGGCTGGAACACATGCGCAATGATTTCGTCAGCCTGGACCGGCCGGACCCGCTGACCGACCGCGAGACGGAGATCCTGCGGCTGATGGCCAGCGGCTTCTCCAACAAGGAGATCGCCAATTCGCTGGGCGTGGCCGAGGGCACCATCAAGAACCATGTGTCCAACATCCTGTCCAAGCTGGGCGTGCGCGACCGCACGCGGGCCGTGCTGAAGGCGTTCGAACTGCAGCTGGTCTGACGAAAAGCCTTCTGCGGCAAAGGTTTGGCCGGCATTCCCGGGCCCCGGGACGGGCTGCCCCCTACATGCGGGGCGGCCGGATGCGCTACCCTGCCAATCCTTTGTCCATACAAATACGCAGCCGGCAGGGAAACCGGTGCGCCAATCGCGATAAACAATGCCCGCGAAGCCTGCTAGGATTGGCGCTTCGCTTCAATCAACCCGGCCGTGGGATCGGCCCCGGAGACTCCTGAATGACCCGTATTATCGAGTTCCTGATCGCCTTGGGGATCGTGGCTGGCCTGTTCGTCATCATTGGCGTATGTCTGCCGGGCGAGCGCCACATCACCGAAAGCATCGAGACCAACCGCAAGATGACGATCGTGTACGACACGGTCAGCAGCCTGCGCCGCTTCAAGGACTGGAACCCGCTGGTACTGCGCGATCCCGCCGTTGAACTGAAGCTGTCCGGCCCGGCCTCCGGCGTCGGTGCCACCCTCGACTTCTCCTCCAAGGACCTGGGCAACGGTTCCTGGAAGGTGACCGAGGCCGAAGAGAACAAGCGTGTTGTGATCGCCATCGAAGACCCGACCAAGGGTCACGACAAGGTCACCACCTTCAATCTGGAGCCGACCGGCAAGGGCGGTCGCAACGTCAAGATCACCCAGGACTACTCGGTGAAGTACGGCTTCGACCTGTTCGGTCGCTACGCCGGCCTGTATGTCAGCCGCCAGATCGGCGACGACATCAAGCTGGGCCTGTCGCGCATGGCGAACATGCTGGCCACCGTGCCGAACGTCGACTACCGCACCCCGGAAGCGCCGCTGACCGATCTGGGTATCGTGCAGGTGCCGGCCGAAGACCTGCTGGTCGTCAACGCCGGCAACGTCGACCGCGGCCAGGACACCATCACCAAGTCCATCAAGGACAACCAGGAGTGGATCAAGCGCGTGATGGAGGCCAATGGCCTTGAAGCCGCCGGCCCGTTCCGCATCATCACCACCGATTTCGGTGCCGAGAAGTACGCCTTCGACATCGCACAGCCGGTGAAGAAGAAGGGTACCGAAGGTGCCACCGGTGAGGAGCTGACCGTCAAGATCGACGGCGGTGCCCCGGTCAAGTACGTGCATGTCGCCCCGCATCGTTCGGCGCATGCGGCCTACACCGGTCACATGGCCGGCCTGGACGTGGCCCGCAACGGCCTGCGTGCGTGGGCAGTGACCTCGGGCAACGAAGTCATCGACCGTCCGTACGAATCGTGGAAGGACGGCGTGGACAAGTCGTTCACCCAGGAAGGCACCTACGACATCTACTGGGCCGTCAAGTAAGCGCTGGCTGACCCATGTAGTGTTGGACACGAAAACGCGCCGCTTCCTGCGGCGCGTTTTTTTTTCATCCCGCGTCCGCCGCCGGGCGGGCGCCGCGCAAGGAGCAGTCATGTTCAATCTGGAACGACGTGCGCGTAAGCCCTCGCTGCTGGCCTGCATCGGTGCACAGCTGGCGGCCGCTTCGATCGGCCTGTCGGCCTATGCCTCGCATGGCGTGTCCGATCCGCAGGCGCAGCAGCATCTGAACATGGCGGCGCTGTATGCATTCGCCCATGGTGCCGTGCTGGTTGCACTGGGGCGGCGCGCGCAGGGCGTGATCGCACACCTGGCGCTGTACGTGCTGCTGCTGGGCGTCGTGCTGTTCTCCGGCAGCCTGCTGGGCAGCGCGCTCTGGCAGTGGCCTACCCGGTTGGCGCCTGTGGGTGGCACCAGCCTGATGGTCGGATGGGTGCTGCTGGCGATCGACGCCTTGCGGCGCTGAGGGCAATGCGGGGAGGGGCTCAGCCGTTGGCCGGTTTCCAGCACCAGTGCCAGGGCTCGTAGACGATCCCGTGCGGGTTGCCGCGCGGGTAGCTCAGGTGGAATCCATGCCCGCGTGCGTGCGCCTGCAGCCACGCGAACGCATCGGTACCCTCGAACGCTTCCTCTGCAGGTGCATCGCCCGGGGTGCCGATGTCCAGCGCGTGCCCGCTGTGGTGCTCGCTGAAGCCGGGCGCGGCGTTGACCTTCAGGATCTCCGCCACGCTCAAACCGCGGCCGCGTTTCCGCTCGAAGATTCCCAACTGGTACGCATGGCTGCGGAAGCCGGAGATGGCATCCAGGGCAACGCCGTCGCGGGCCGCGTGCTGGCGCATCCGCCGCCACCCCTGCGCCGCGTCGCGGCGCAACCACAGGGGCCGCGAAAAGCGATCGCGGCCGGCGAAATGCAGCAGGCACGGCTCGGCTTCCAGCGGCAGGCCGGTGTCATCCGCGTAACCCTGCGCATCCAGGCCAAGATGCTGCAGGCGTTGCTGCAAGCCCGCCAGGGGCAGCCATCGCTGCTCCAGTGCCGCAGCGAAGGGGCGTGACGCGGGGGCATCCAGCAGTGCCAGTGCCTCCTCCACGCCAGGTTCGTGCGGCAGGCGCGGCACCAGCGAATGAACGCCCTGCGCCAGCACGGCGGCCAGATAGCGGCCATCGCGCTTGCGCCGCAGCACCCAGCGGGCCCGCGCCAGCAGGCGCGCATCGAGGTTGCTGCGCGCGCGCAGCAGATCGGCCGGCCACAGTTCGATGGCTTCGGTGTTCAGCAGCAGCAGCGGTCGGCGATGCATGTCCGCAGCTTACTGCCGTGGCGCGGCTGCGGCCACCTTGCGCAGAGCGTCAAGCAACGCCTGCGGGCGTTCCATGCTCAGCAGCAGGGTGCTGCCGCCGCGCACCGGAATGGCCAGCGTGCGGTGACGGTCGGTGACCAGGGCGAAGCCCTTGCCGCCGCCCTGCAGCCGCATATGCCCGGAATAGAAGCCGGGCATCGAATAGCCGTTGGTCTTGAAGCGGATGCCATAGCGGCGGTCCTGCGCCAGGTCCACCACCTCGGCCTGGTCCAGCAGCATGTCACGCACCGGTGTACGCCGCCGGTACAGCGTCGAGCGCACATCCAGCACGCCACCCACCAGCTCTACGCGGCGACGGAAGAACGAAGTGCCCAGACCCACGCCGATCAGCACCAGCACGGCAATGCTCCATGCCGCGCTGCCGTTCATCAGGAAGAACGGTGGCGACAGGGTGACTTCCATCCACGGTGCAGGTGCACGGGTGCGGCTGAACTGCACGTACACGCTGATGACCAGTACGGCCAGCACCGGCAACAGCACCCACAGCACGCGCAGGGGGGAACTGCCGGCCAGCTCGAACGGACGGGCTTCATTGGGGCTCATCGTTGTGCCTCCACCCATCGGGCGATGTCATCGATCAAGCCCGCATCGACATGGCCGGGCCGGGTGTACTCCTTCAACGAACTCGGGCCGCTGCCAGCGATGCCGATGTGGTTCAGCGCCGGATAGGTCCGCCACTGCACATCGTCGCGCCGGGCGAGGGCCTTCTGCCAGAGTGCCCAGTCGGCATCGGGAACCTGGAAATCGCGCCCGCCATGCAGCATCAGCAGCGGAGCGCGCAGCCGCTGTGCGTCGGCGCGGGCATCGACGGCTTCGATGCTCTTCCAGAAGGACTGCGGAACGCCGAGTGGCAGCTCGCTGGCGGGTACCGGTGTGCTGCCGCGTGCTGCGGCGATCTGGCTGTCCAGTTTGTCCAGCAGCGCCTGACCGGCCGCGCTGATGTCGCCGTCCAGGCTCAGCAGGTAGCGGTTCTGCTCCGGCAGCAGGTCCAGCAGCGTGCGTGCGGGAGCGGCCCACAGGATCGCGCCACGCGCCTGTGGCCAGCGGCTGGCGATGCGTGGCGCCAGCATGCCGCCCTGGCTGTGGCCGAGCACGAACACGCGGCGGCCGTCGATGCGCGGGTCGCTGGCGACGGCCTTCAGTGCCGCCACCGCATCGTCGGTGGATTCGTCATCGACAGTGAACGTGCCGCTCTGGAAATCCTGGGGCCGGGCGAGAGTGCGCTTGTCGTAGCGCAGTACCGCGATGCCGTGCGCGGCGAGGCCACGGGCGATATCGAGGAAGGGGCGGTTGCCGCCGATGGTCTCGTCACGGTCCTGCGGGCCCGAGCCGTGCACCATCACCACCGCCGGGAACGGGCCTTTGCCCTTGGGCAGCGCCAGCGTGCCGGGCAGTGCACCGCGTGCCTGCGGCACACTGAAATCAACTTCGCTGTAGGTCGCATCAGCCGGCGGCGGCGGTGCCTTGGCCGCGGGGGCGGGGCGCAGCAGCAGGCCGGCGACCTTGTCCTGTGCATCCACGGCCACCTGCGCGATCACCGCGCCACTGGTGAACTGCAGCGGCACTTCCACCAGGTGTAGCCCCTGCTGCTCGCTGCTGCGGGCCTGGCCGCGCTGCTGCAGTTCGCCCAGGGACCGCCACACGCTGTCGAGCTTCTCGGCGGGAACGGCACGGGCCATCTGCGGGGTCAGCATCGCCTCTGCATCGGCGATGCGGCCGGCCTGCAGGTGGTCCAGCAACCGGGCGGCAACCTGCTGCGGTTCGGCGGCGAGTGCGCCACCGCTCAGCAGCGCCAGTGAAAGGGCGAACAGCGAACGGCGGGTCTTCATGGTCAGAGCTCCTTCTTGAAGACCAGGACCGCTGCGCTCATCGGCGCGGGGATCACGATGTTGACCAGCTCCCAGCCAAGCTGGCCCTGCTTGTTCAACGCCTCCTGCACGGCTTCGGTCTTCATGCTGCCCATCAGCGTCGAGGGCACTTCCAGGGTCTGGTACGTCCAGCGCTTGCTCATTCCTTCTCCTCCTGAGGTGGCTTGGGATGCGGCAGCCTGCCGGCCTTGCGCAGCGCGTCGCGCAGCAGGTACTCGATCTGCGCGTTGAGGCTGCGTAGTTCGTCGTCGGCCCAGCGCTGCGCCGCGGCCAGGACGTCGGCGTTGATGCGCAGTGGATAGGCTTTCTTCTCGCTCATGGATGCTCCTGGCGGGGCGGTGGGGCGCCCCGTTGCGAGGGTGATTCAGTACAGCGAACCGGCGTTGACGATCGGCTGCGTGCCCCGGTCCGAACACAGCACGGTCAGCAGGTTGCTGACCATGTGCGCCTTGCGTTCCTCGTCCAGCTGCACAACGCCGTTCTTCTGCAGTTCGCCCAGGGCCATCTCGACCATGCCGACCGCACCGGCAACGATGCGCGTGCGTGCCGCGATCACCGCGTTGGCCTGCTGGCGCTGCAGCATGGCCTGGGCGATTTCGGCAGCATAGGCCAGGTGGCTGATGCGTGCGTCGATCACCTGCACGCCGGCGTCGGCTAAGCGCTCGGCCAGCTCGTTCTTCAGGTGCTGGGAGATCTCGCTGGCGTGGCTGCGCAGTGCCAGCTGGCCCTCTTCATGCTGGTCGTAGGGATAGCTGGTGGCCATCGCGCGCAGCGCCGATTCGGACTGGATGTGCACGAAGCTCTCGTAGTCGTCCACGTTGTAGACCGCCTCGGAGGCATCGACCACCTGCCAGACGATCACCGCGGCGATCTCGATCGGGCTGCCGTCGAGCTCGTTGACCTTCAGCTTGCCGCTTTCGAAATTGCGCACGCGCTGGCTGACGTGGCGCTTGCTGTAGAAGGGGTTGTTCCAGCGCAGGCCATTGTCTTTCACAGTGCCGACGTACTTGCCGAACAGGCTCACCACCGCGGCCTGGTTCGGCTGCACGGTGTACAGGCCCGCCAGCGCGAACAGTGCCACCACCGCGACCAGCGCGCCGGCCAGCATCATCAGCAGGTTGGGGGAGCCGGTCGACGCCTTGGCGGCGATGCCCAGTACGAACAGCGCGCCGCCGAAGAGCGCGACGAGCAGCGCGCCCGCCAGAGTGCCCAGGCCGTTGAGGGAGGACAGCGACTTCTCTTTCATGGCAGTACGTCCTTGAGGGTTCGAGAAGACGATATCAAATTGATATCAGATGGTGACTACCGTTCGTCGGGAACCGCCGCTGGACCGGCTAGAATGCCCACCCGCCTTCACATCACCGCCGGACCCCCTCCATGGCCAAGCTCGGAACCCCCCTCTCGCCCTCCGCTACCCGTGTGCTGCTGCTGGGCTCGGGCGAACTCGGCAAGGAAGTGGCCATCGAGCTGCAGCGGCTGGGTGTGGAGGTGATCGCCGCCGACCGTTACGCCGATGCGCCCGCCATGCAGGTCGCACATCGTTCGCACGTGATCGACATGCTGGACGCGATGGCGCTGCGCGCGCTGATCGCCCAGGAACAGCCTCATCTGGTGGTGCCGGAGATCGAAGCGATCCACACCGAGACGCTGGTGCAGCTGGAACAGGAGCAGGGCCTGCGGGTGATCCCCACCGCGCGTGCCGCACGCCTGACCATGGACCGTGAGGGCATCCGCCGCCTGGCCGCCGAGACGCTGGGCCTGCCAACCTCGCCCTACCGTTTTGTCGATACCGAGGCGGAGTACCGCGCCGCTGTGGCTGCCATCGGCCTGCCGTGCGTGGTCAAGCCGGTGATGTCCTCCTCGGGCAAGGGACAGAGCACGCTGCGCAGCGAAGCGGACATCGCGCCGGCCTGGGAGTATGCGCAGACCGGCGGCCGCGCGGGCGCCGGCCGCTGCATCGTCGAGGGCTTCATCGATTTCGACTACGAGATCACTCTGCTGACCGTGCGCCACGCGGCAGGCACGTCGTTCTGCGCGCCGATCGGTCATCTGCAGAAGGACGGCGATTACCGCGAGAGCTGGCAGCCGCAGCCGATGTCGGACAAGGCGCTGGCGCGGGCGGAAGAGATCTCGCGTGCGATCACCGATGACCTGGGTGGCTGGGGCCTGTTCGGCGTGGAGCTGTTCGTGAAGGGCGATGAAGTGTGGTTCAGCGAAGTGTCGCCGCGCCCGCACGACACCGGCCTGGTGACGCTGGTATCGCAGGAACTGAGCGAGTTCGCGCTGCACGCACGCGCCATCCTGGGCCTGCCGGTTCCGGTGATCCGCCAGAGTGGTCCGTCGGCATCCTGCGCATTGCTGGCGCAGGGCGAGGGCGTGCCGTACTTCAACAACGTGGCGGCCGCACTGCAGGTGCCGGATACGGCCGTGCGCCTGTTCGGCAAGCCGAGCGTGCACGGTCAGCGCCGTGTCGGCGTCACCCTGGCGCGCGCCGACACCATCGACGAGGCGCGCTCGATCGCGCGTGATGCCGCCGACGCCATCGGCGTCGGGCTGCGCCCGTAAGCCGGTAGCGCCGGGCCGCGCCCGGCGGCTTTCTGCAGGGCAGAGCAGCGCGCCTGGCGCCTGGGGTCACTTCACATCCACCCACACCAGGTGATGGTCGCTGCCGTCGGCAATCTTCGCTTCAGGGCTGTTGCTGGCTGGCCAGAACACGCCGCTGCCCACGTACTCGAACCCGGTGGAAGGCAGCACGTAATCCAGTCGCAGGGTGCCGGACTTCGGGCCAAAGTCGCCGGTGGCGTGGAAGGGCGCACCCTTGCGCACGATGCCCTTGGCGGCATAGGCGAGGCTGGTTTCCTCGCCCCCCGCGCTGCGCGGGGTGGGGTAGCGCAACACGCGTGCGTTCTCGATCAGTTCGACGATCGCCTCGTGGCGGCCATCGCCGTCGACCGGGTCGTTGTTGAGATCGCCGAGGATCACGAAGCGTGCATCCTGCGCCAGACCTCCGCACTGGCCCTTGTCGTCGCACAGCCAGGGCTTGTCACCCGCGGTGAGATACTCCTGCCACAGGCGCAGTTCGTCGTGGTTGCGCGCCGCGTTGCGCTTTTCCGGGCCGTCGAACACCGGTGGCGTCGGGTGCGAGACCAGCGCATGCACCACGCCGGCCGGGGTCTGCACCGGTACGTCCCAGTGCGACTTCGACGACAGGCGCAGCTGCGACCACACGGCGTCGCTGTAGAAGCTCTGCCCGCTGCGCGGATCGACCGGACGGATGGCGCCCGGCATCGTGCTCCACTTCAGCAGCTGGAAGCTGCGTACCTTGGCTTCATCGATCGGGTAGCGCGACAGCACCAGCATGCCGTACTGGCCCGGGTGCAGGCCGTAGCCCCAGGCATCGTTGCCACGGCTGCGGCCTTCGCCGCCGACCACGCCGTTGTTGTCCAGGTCCAGGCCACTGGGAACGCCGGTGTTGACCGGGGCCAGGTAGCGGTAGGCGAAGCGCAGCGGCGTGCCGCCGCCCGGCTGCGCCACTTCCAGGTAGCGCTTCTGGAACAGGTCGGCGGCGCGATGGGCTTCGTCGAAATCGAATTCGTTCAGCAGCACCAGGTCCGGGCGCACCTGCTGCAGCACGGCGGCGATCTTGCGCGCATGCGCGCTGTCGCCTTCAAGCTCCCTGATCAGGCCACCGGCCTCATCGGAGTACAGCGAGGTGTTGTAGGTGGCCAGGCGCAGCGATGCGGACGGTGTTTCGGTCATCGCAGGGGTCCTGGCAAGAGCAGGGGCCGCAGCGCCACACAGCAGGGCCAGGGCAAGGATCAGGGGTTGGGCGTTCATGCCACCTATTGTGCACCCCGCTTGGTGTCAGCGGTTTGTCAGCGGCCGTCCAGATCGCGGTCGAAATCGTGCCAGCGACGGCCATCGTAGGCCTCCAGTGGACGGAAGCGGCGCTTGTAGTCCATTTTCTGGTGTTCACGGATCCAGTAGCCCAGATAGACGTGCGGCAGTCCTTCGCGACGCGCCCATTCGATCTGCTGCAGGATGGCGAACGTACCCAGTCCCCGCGCTGCGTGGTCTGGATCGAAGAAGGTATAGACCGCCGAAAGGCCGTGCTCGGTGACATCGGTGACGGCCACTCCGAGCAGCTGGCTGGGCCGGCCATCGTGGCCCGGCAGGCGCATCTCCAGGAAGCGGGTGTGCGACCAGCTGCCGATCAGGAACTGCTCGAACTCGTGCGGGCCATGATCGTCCATGCCGCCGTTGGCGTGGCGGTGCACCAGATAGCGGTGGTAGAGGGCAAACAGATCCTCGCGCGCAGTGGCGGCGGTGATCCGCACTTCCAGGTCGGCGTTGCGGGCGGCGCAGCGACGCTGGCTGCGGTCCGGCGCGAACCGGGCCACCGGTATCCGTACCGCCACGCAGGCATGGCACTGCGCGCAGTGGGGCCGATAGACCAGGTCGCCGCTGCGGCGGAAGCCCCAGCTGAGTGCCAGTGGATACAGGCCGCCCAGGCGACGGTCGTGGGGATCCATCACCAGGTCGCGCGCCACCCGGTCCGGCCAGTACCCGCAGGGGTGCTCGCCGGTCTGGAACAGCCGCAGTTCGTCGTCTCTGTCGCCGTGGATCGCCATGGCCACAGCATAGCCCCAGCGTGTCGCAATGAACGCGACTGTCCGCCGGATGAACGGAACTGGCGGCTGCGTCAACCGCCGCCGCGACCGGGCGTTGTTGTCATTCGAGGGTGAACTGATCACCCCGACGCAACCTCATCCCCAGGAGTGACCTCATGATCCGTACCCCCCTGCTGCTGGCCCTGCTGCTCGGTACCTCCGCTTCCGGTATCGCGCTGGCGGCCGACACCCCGACCACGCCGGCGCAGCGCCCGGCCAAGCTGGACACCAACGGCGACGGCGTGATCGACCGCAGCGAGGCCGCTGCCAACCCGCGCCTGGCCGCGAAGTTCGACGAGCTGGACAAGAACAAGGACGGCAGGCTCTCGCGCGATGAACTGCCACGCTGGCAGCATGGTCGTCGTGGCGGCCACGGCGGCGAGCGCTGGGCCAGGCTGGACACCAACAAGGACGGCCGCATCAGCCGCGAAGAGGCCAAGGCCGATCCGCGCCTGGCGGCACGTTTCGACCAGCTCGATCTCAACAAGGACGGCTATCTGGACAAGGCTGATCGCGAGCTGCGCATGAAGCAGCATCGCGACGCCTGGTTCGCCGCTGCCGACACCAACAAGGACGGCCAGTTGAGCAAGGCCGAATTCGATGCGGCCAAGGGTCCGATGCATGGCGGCCCGCGCCATGGGGGCCCGCGTGACGGCGCCGCACCGAAGCCGCAGCGCTGATCGCGGCGCAACGTTAGACGACGACGCCGGCAGACTGCCGGCGTCGTCCGTTACAGGCGACCGCTGTCGAGCAGCGTATAGGCCACCAGGGCGATCACCAGCAGGTTCATCGCGATGATGGCGCTGCGGCCGTACATCGCTTCGTACTTCCAGTTGATGCCTTGCCGCCCGCGCCGCGCCGCATCGCGCACGATCAAGGGCCGCATCAGGCGCTGCAGCGGGCCCAGGCACTGGTAGTTGACGGCGCTCAGGCCGATGGCCATGACCACCAGATGTACCCATACCGGCGTCTGCAGCAGCACGACCAGCAGTATGGACAGGCAGCAGGCCATCACGGTCCAGGTGTTGAGATGGACGAAGCGCCTGACCTGGCTCCGCTCCGGTTCCGTTTCGGCGTAGGACAGCAGGAAGCGACCGCCCAGGTAGCTGCCGAGCACGCCGCCCAGGACGGCACCGGCGATCGCTGCCCAGTTGTGGATCGGAACCAGATGCAGGTGCCCCAGCGCCGCTGTCAGCGATCCCATCGCGGTACCGCCGGCTGCGCTGGCGCCGCCCAACCCCAGCTTGCTGCCGCCAATGCCCACACCGGTGCCGAGCAGGATCGCGGCACTGGCCGTGCCGGGCGCAGCGATCAGCACCATCGATACCACTGTGGTTGCGAAGGCGGCGCTGGGAGCGCTGCTGCGCGCGAACTCGCCAAAGCGCTGCAGCAGTCCCTCGCGGACCTGCGCCCGGGCCCGCGACAGGCGCTTGCGCACCGCCGCATCACTCAGGCCCAGCAGGTCCGCCACCTGCTGCGAGCGCTGACCTTCCCGGTAGTAAAGCAGCAGGACTTCGCGGCTGTCGGTGGGCAGCGCCGAGATGATGTCCTCGGCGGCAACCTCCTCTTCCAGTCGCTGCAGGCGGTCGGCCGCAGTCGGCGAGGGGTCGGCCGCCATGCCCAGCGCAACTTCGGCGGCCTCGCCGCTCAGGGGCCTGCCGCGCTGTGCACGCAGCCAGTCGCGCGCGAGGTTGCGGGTGATCTGCCGCAGCCAGGGCAGGAAGCTGGTGGAACTGCGCAGCTGGTGCAACTGCTGCCAGCCCTTCACGAAGGCCTCCTGCGCGATGTCCTCGCTGGCCTGGCGATCCCCGGTGATGGCCAGGGCGATGGCGGTCACGGTGTTCTGGCAGGCGAGCACGATGCGCCCATAGGCGTGCTGGCAGCCACTGCTGGCCGCCGGCAGCTCGCGTTCAAGCGTCTCGTCGATCGTTGCAGCGAAAGTCGTCATGGCGGCAGCTCCTGCTGGGATTGTGTCCCAAGACGGAGCTGCGCGCTCGATGTGACCGGTCCGCCTGCCGGTAGCGCCGGGCCATGCCCGGCGGCGTTTGTGTCCGCTGCGCTCGCCGGGCATGGCCCGGCGCTACCGGCGTCGTTACGTCGACGGCTGGATGCGGACCCGCACTTCTTCCTGTTCCGGCGCGGGCTGCTGCGGCTGGGCCTGCGGGGTGGGGGCGGGGGCTGCGGGGGCCGGGCCACCGCGGTGGCGCAGGCCGATCACCAGCGCCACGCCAGCGATCACCACCAGCAGTGCGATGCGGATCCGCCAGGCCCAGCTGCGCCCGCCGCTGCCGGCATCCGGCGTGTCGCGGAACGCGAACTCGGCCGTGGGGTGGTCGCGGCGGGTGGTATCGAGCAGGCGTGCATCGCGCAGGATGTCACGCGCACGCGGCTGGTCGTCGGCGCGCACGATCCAGACTGCTGGATAGCCCTGCGTATTGCCCAGGTCGGTATAGCTGAACTGGCCACGGCGCCGGGTCTTGTACGAGCGCCCATTGGTCACCTTCACTTCGATGCCATGGCTGCGCAGGAGCTCGGCCACGCCCTCGACGGTTTCCACACGCTGGCTGCTGAAGATCTGACGCATCGGATCAGTCCCTGGCCGGCACGGCGGCCGCTGCAGTCTGGTCCGGAACCACGCGGATCAGGCCCTCCTGTGCCGTGCTGGCCACCAGCACGCCATTGCGGGTGAAGAACTGGCCGCGGGCGAGGCCGCGCGAATCCTGCGCACTGGGGCTGTCCAGCGAATAGAGCAGCCAGTCGTCGGCGCGGAACGGGCGGTGGAACCAGATCGCGTGGTCGAGCGAGGCCATCTGCACGTGCGGATGGTAGTAGCTGATGCCGTGCGGGAAGGTCGCCGTGCCCAACAGATGGAAGTCGGACGCGTAGGCCAGCAGCGCCTGGTGCAGCTCGGGGGCATCACCGACCGGTTCGCTCAACCGCATCCAGACCTGGTGATAGGGCGGGCGCTTGGGCGGATTCAGTTCGTCGCGGGGATAGACGTGGCGGAACTCGAACGGGCCACCGCGCGAGAGCCAGCGCTGCACTTTGATCGGCAGCCGCTCCAGCACTTCGGCCGGCAACGGGCGGTTCGGCTCGATGTCTTCCGGTTGCGGCACCTCGGGCATCTTGTGCTGGTGCTCGGCACCGGTCTCCGCCTGCTGGAACGAGGCGGCACAGAAGAAGATCACCTTGCCATGCTGGATCGCGGTCACCCGGCGCACGGAGAAGCTGCCGCCATCGCGCGTGCGGTCCACGTCGTAGACGATCGGATGGTCGATGTTGCCGGCCCGCAGGAAATACGCGTGCAGCGAATGCACATGGCGACCGTTGTCGACCGTGGCCTGGGCGGCGGCCAGCGCCTGGCCCAGCACCTGCCCGCCGAACACGTACTTGGTGCCGATGTCGCGGCTCTGTCCGCGGAACAGGTTGTCCTCCAGCCGCTCCAGGGTGAGCAGGTCGATCAGCTCGGAGACGACGGGTTCGGGCGTGTCGTTCAAGGGGGCGGCCACAACAATGAAGAGGCCTTGATTATACCGGTCCGGGGTCGGATCCCTTTCGCATTGCAAAAGGGGGCTGACCCCAGGGCGCGGAGACCGTTACTTGCCCAGCCGCGCTACCAGCGCCTGCAGGGCATTCTGTGCGTCCGGGGCGAACCAGGCCTCTACGAACCGGTCCAGCTGGATCAGGTCCGGGTGCAGTGCTTCGTGCAGGTCGTTGCGGGCCACGGCGCGGGTCAGCAGCATCGGCTGCCGCGGCTGCCCGAGCAGGTTCTGCAGCCAGGCCACGGCGCGGGCGACCACCAGATCGCCCTCGGCCAGTTCGTCGACCAGGCCGATCTGCAGCGCCTGCTCGGCCGGCACCAGGGCACCGGTGGTGAGCAGCACACCCGCGCGGTGCACGCCGACGGTACGGCGCAGCAGGCGCTGGATGCCTTCCGGTGCGATCAGGCCGACCTGCACTTCGTTCAGTCCGATGGCATACGGGCGTGCGGGGTCGGCGCTGCGCGCCATCACCCGGTAATCGCAGCACAGGGCCAGCACGCAACCGCCGGCAGGGGCGTGGCCGGTGATCGCAGCGACCACCGGGATGCGGCTCTCGGCCAGCGTACGCACCGCGCCGAAGAAGGCATTCCAGGTATCCAGCAGCTTGTGCTTGTCATCGCCATGGGAGAGCAGGTGCGGCACGTCCATGCCGCCGGTGAACACGCGCTCGCTGCCGGACAGCACGATGCCGTGCGCATCGTCGGCCATGGCCTGCTCGACGGCGTGGATCAGCTGCCGGCACAGGTCGGTGTCCAGCGCATTGACCGGCGGCCGCGCCAGGCGCAGTTCGCGGATGGGGCCATGGTTGATCACCTCGATGAGCGTCGTCATGCTGCGGTCTCGTTGCGAAGAAGGAACGTGGGCGATGATAACCAAACCATTCGTTGGCGTACTGTTGCTTCTGTGTGCGTCCGCAGCATCGGCGGCGGAATCGCGCTGTGTGACGGTGGAGCAGGGCTGGGTGCGCCTGCCGCCCAACCCGGCCATGCCGATGACGGCGGGTTACGGGACGATCGTGAACCGCTGCGCAGCGGCGGTGACGGTGGTGGGCGCGGGCAGCAGGGCCTTCGGCGACGTGTCGCTGCACGAGACCACCGTGGTCGACGGTGTCAGCCGGATGCGCGAAGTCGAACGGCTGCCGATTGCAGCCGGGGCGCGCGCCGAGCTCAAGCCCGGTGGCCTGCACCTGATGCTGATGGAAGGCAAGGGTGCCTTGAAGGAAGGGCAGGTCGTGCCGCTGCAGTTGCAGCTGGAGGACGGTGGCACTGCCAGCGCAACGCTGACGGTGCGCAAGGCCGCTCCATGATGCAGCGCCCGTTCCGCCGGGCATCAGGGTCGGACCGGCGTCGGTAGCGCCGGGCCATGCCCGGCGGGGCGGGGCCGACCAGGGTCGGCACCCACCCGCAGTGCATCAGCTCGATGCGCTGCGGATCGCGTCCGGCAGCGGCGCGCTTTTGCCGGTCTGGGTATCCATCCAGACCACCACCACGTTGCCATCGGAGTACAGCTTCGACTCGTCCTGCTGGTCGACGATGCGATGACCGATGGTGACGCTGCTGTTGCCCAGGCGTTCGACGAACAGTTCGACCAGGATGTCGTTGGGCCACACGATCGGCAGCCGGTAGTTGACGTTGGTCGCGGCCACCACCGGCGCGATGCGGTCGGTCATCGACACGCCTTCCACGCCCAGCATCCAGCGCACGCGCGCTTCCTCCAGGTAGGAGATGTACTTGGCGTTGTTCACATGGCCCATGCTGTCCATGTCGCGCCAGCGCACGCTGATCGGGATGCGGGCCAGGATCTTGTGTTCGCTGCTCATCAGGCGTCCTTCTTCTTGGTCGTGCTCTTGCTGGCCTTGCCGGTGCTCTTGGCGGCCACGGCCTTCTTCGCCACCTTCTCCGGCTTCACCTTGCGCGGCGGCCGGGCATCGGGCTTGTTGGCCACGGCGGCCGGCTGCTCCGGGCGCGCACGGGTGGACGGCAGCATGCGTGCCAGGAACTGCCCGGTGTACGACTGCGGGCAGGCGGCCACGTCTTCCGGCGTGCCGGTGACCAGGATGGTGCCACCCCGGTGGCCGCCTTCCGGCCCCAGGTCGACGATCCAGTCGGCGGTCTTGATCACATCGAGGTTGTGCTCGATCACCACCACCGTGTTGCCTTCATCGCGCAGCTTGTGCAGCACGCCCAACAGCGCTTCGATGTCGTGGAAGTGCAGGCCGGTGGTGGGTTCGTCGAGGATGTACAGGGTGCGGCCGGTATCGCGGCGCGACAGCTCCTTGGACAGCTTCACGCGCTGCGCTTCACCACCGGACAGCGTGGTCGCGCTCTGCCCCAGCTTGATGTAGCTCAGGCCGACATCCACCAGCGTCTCCAGCTTGCGCGCGATCGACGGCACCGGCTCGAACAGCTTCAGTGCATCCTCGACAGTCATTTCCAGCACGTCGTTGATGTTGAAGCCCTTGTACAGGATCTCCAGCGTTTCGCGGTTGTAGCGCTTGCCGTGGCAGACATCGCAGGGCACGTACACGTCCGGCAGGAAGTGCATCTCGACCTTGATCAGGCCATCACCCTGGCACGCCTCGCAGCGGCCGCCGCGCACGTTGAAGCTGAAGCGTCCCGGCGAATAGCCACGCGCGCGCGACTCGGGCACCTGCGCGAACAGTTCGCGCAACGGGGTGAACAGGCCGGTGTAGGTGGCCGGGTTCGAGCGCGGGGTGCGGCCGATCGGCGACTGGTCGATGTCCACGACCTTGTCGAACAGATCCAGGCCATCGATCTCCTTGTACGGGGCGACCGGGTGCGAGGAGCCGTTGATCTCGTTGGCGGCCAGCGAGAACAGGGTGTCATTGATCAGCGTCGACTTGCCCGAGCCGGACACGCCGGTCACGCAGGTCAGCAGGCCCGAGGGAATCGACAGGTCCACGCCCTTCAGGTTGTTGCCGCTGGCGCCGCGCAGATGCAGGGTCATCTTCGGGTTCGGCCGGTGCCGGCGCGCCGGAATCTCGATCGAGCGCTTGCCGGACAGGTACTGGCCCGTCAGCGAACGGGGGGCATCCAGGATGTCCTGCAGGGTGCCCTGGCCGACGATCTCGCCACCGTGCACGCCCGCGCCCGGGCCGATGTCCAGCACGTAGTCGGCCAGGCGGATCGCATCTTCGTCATGCTCGACCACGATCACCGTGTTGCCGAGGTCGCGCAGGCGGGTGAGGGTGCCCAGCAGGCGTTCGTTGTCGCGCTGGTGCAGGCCGATCGACGGCTCGTCGAGCACGTACATCACGCCGACCAGGCCGGCACCGATCTGGCTGGCCAGGCGGATGCGCTGTGCCTCGCCACCGGAGAGGGTGTCGGCCTTGCGCTCCAGAGTGAGGTAGTCCAGGCCCACGTCGACCAGGAAGCCCAGGCGTTCGCCGATCTCCTTGACGATCTTCGAGGCGATCTCGCCGCGCCAGCCCGGCAGGCTCAGTTCGCTGAAGAACTTCAGGGCTTCGTCGATCGGCAGCACCACCAGGTCCGGCAGCGGCCGGTCGGCCACGAACACGTTGCGCGCAGCCTTGTTCAGGCGGGCACCGTTGCACTCGGGGCAGGCGCGCTCGCTGATGTACTTGCCGAGCTCCTCCTGCACGGCCGCCGACTCGGTTTCCTTGTAGCGGCGTTCCAGGTTGGGAATGATGCCCTCGAAGCGGTGCTTGCGCTGGGTGCGGCCGCCGGCTTCGGTGAAGTAGGTGAACGTGATCGCGTCCTCGCCGCTGCCGTACAGCACGGCCTGCTGCACCTTGGCCGGCAGCGAGTTCCAGGCGGCATCGACGTCGAACTTGTAGTGACGTGCCAGCGAGGCGATCAGCTGGAAATAGTACGCATTGCGACGGTCCCAGCCACGTACTGCGCCGGCGGCCAGGGACAGCTCGGGATGCACGACCACGCGCGAGGGATCGAAGAATTCGGCCATGCCCAGGCCATCGCAGCCGGGGCAGGCGCCCATCGGCGCGTTGAACGAGAACAGGCGCGGTTCCAGCTCCGGCAGCGAGTAATCGCAGACCGGGCAGGAGTACTTGGAGGAGAACAGGGTCGGCGCGCTGGCGGTGTTGTCCAGGCTCTGCACCGAGGCCATGCCGTCGCCGAGTTTCAGTGCGGTCTCGAAGCTCTCGGCCAGGCGCTGCTTGATGTCCTCGCGCGGGCGGAAGCGGTCGATCACCGCCTCGATGGTGTGCTTCTGGCGCAGCGCCAGCGGCGGCACCGCGTCGATCTCATGCAGCTCGCCATCCACGCGCACGCGCACGAAGCCCTGTGCGCGCAGCTGGTCGAATACCTGCGCGTGTTCGCCCTTGCGGTCGCGGATCACCGGGGCCAGCAGCATGTAGCGCTGTTCCGGGTCCAGCGTCAGCACCTGGTCGACCATCTGGCTGACCGTCTGCGCTTCCAGCGGATAGCCGTGGTCGGGGCAGCGCGGCGTGCCGACGCGGGCGTACAGCAGACGCAGGTAGTCGTAGATCTCGGTGATCGTGCCGACCGTCGAGCGCGGGTTGTGCGACGTCGACTTCTGCTCGATCGAGATCGCGGGAGACAGGCCCTCGATGTGGTCAAGGTCCGGCTTCTCCATCACGCTCAGGAACTGCCGCGCGTACGCCGACAGCGACTCGACGTAGCGACGCTGGCCTTCGGCGTAGATCGTGTCGAAAGCCAGCGACGACTTGCCCGAGCCGGACAGGCCGGTGATCACGATCAGCTTGTCGCGGGGCAGGTCGAGGTCGAGGTTCTTCAGGTTGTGCGTCCGCGCGCCGCGGATGCGGATGAAATCCATCGCCATGGGGAATCCGGTTGTGGGGGCGTTGGCTGGGTGCCGGGCCAGCAGGGAACGGCAATCGGTCAGCCTACCGAGGTGACCAGATGGGGGCAATGGGCGACAATGCCAGCCCGGTGTCTCACGTTCTGAGACAGGCCGACAGGTGGGGGTCAGATCCCTTTTCACGTTGTGAAAAGGGATCTGACCCCGGCCCGGCCGGGCCCCCCAGGCCGTTCAGGGGTTGACTTGACCCGCGGCCGTTGATCTGCGTACAATTCCGCTCCTGTCCGCCCTCGATGGCGGCAGCTCAGACCACAATAACTACAGAGGAAGGCCTGGTCATGTACGCAGTACTGGTCACCGGCGGTAAGCAATACCGCGTGGCGCAGGGCGAAAAGCTCCGCGTTGAAAAGCTCGAAGTCGAAGTCGGCAGCGAGATCAAGTTCGACAACATCCTGCTGCTGGGCGACAGCGATGGCGTGAAGCTGGGCGATGCGCTGAAGGGCGCCGCCGTCACCGCCAAGGTTCTGTCCCAGGGTCGTGCTGACAAGGTCCGGATCATCAAGTTCCGTCGCCGCAAGCACCACATGAAGCGCCAGGGTCACCGTCAGTACTACACCGAAATCGAGATCACCGGCATCGCCGGCTAAGCATCAGGAGAAGCAGTCATGGCACATAAAAAGGGCGTAGGCTCCTCGCGCAACGGTCGCGACTCCAACCCGAAGTACCTCGGCGTCAAGATCTTCGGCGGCCAGGCCATCGAAGCAGGCAACATCATCGTGCGTCAGCGCGGCACCCAGTTCCACCCGGGTTCCGGCGTCGGCCTGGGCCGTGACCACACCCTGTTCGCCCTCGTGGACGGCAAGGTGGAGTTCTCGGTCAAGGGTCCGAAGAAGCGTCGCACCGTCAGCATCGTCTCGGCCGAAGCCTGATCCAGGCATCCGCCGGCACCCGTGCCCCGGCACGGGAATGCTGCATGAAGAGCCCCGCTTCGGCGGGGCTTTTCGTTAGAGTAAAAGCAAGACCGGCTGCGCCGGGTTGCCCGCCATCGGCTGGCATTACATTCAAGGCGACGGCAGGCTGGCCGCGCCCATCGCAGGCATCGAAACAATGAAACTGGTAGACGAAGCAGAAATCGAAGTGTTCGCCGGCAACGGCGGCAACGGCTGCATTGGCTTCCGTCGCGAGAAGTTCATTCCGCTCGGCGGCCCGGACGGCGGCGACGGCGGTGCGGGCGGCAGCGTGTACATCCGCGCCGACGAAAACCTGAACACCCTGGTCGACTTCCGCCATGACCGCATCTTCAGGGCGCAGCGCGGCGAGAACGGCATGGGCCGGCAGGCCTATGGCAAGGGCGGCGAAGATCTGACCATCACCGTGCCGGTCGGCACCGTGGTCATCAACGTTGCCACCGATGAAGTCATCGGCGACCTGACACAGCATGGTGACCGCCTGCTGGTGGCCAAGGGCGGCCGCGGTGGCCTGGGCAACATGCACTTCAAGAGCTCGACCAACCGCTCGCCGCGCCAGGCGCTGCCGGGCGAGCCGGGCGAAGAGCGCACGCTGAAGCTGGAGCTGAAGCTGCTGGCCGATGTCGGCCTGCTGGGCTTCCCCAATGCCGGCAAGAGCACCCTGATCCGCGCTGTCTCGGCGGCGACGCCGAAGGTGGCCGACTACCCGTTCACCACGCTGTACCCGAATCTGGGCGTGGTGAAGGTCGAGAACTACCGCAGCTTCGTGATCGCCGACATTCCGGGCCTGATCGAGGGTGCGGCCGACGGCGCCGGCCTGGGCGCGCAGTTCCTGCGCCACCTGCAGCGCACCCGCCTGCTGCTGCACCTGGTGGACATCTCGCCGATGGAGGGTGGCGTGGAAGGCATCTCCCCGGTCGAGCAGGTGCGCGCGATCGAGCGCGAGCTGGAAAAGCATGATCCGGAGCTGCTGCAAAAGCCGCGCTGGCTGGTGCTGAACAAGGCTGACCTGATGTTCGAGGACGAGGCCAAGGCGGCGGCCGAGCAGATCGTGGCCGAGCTGGGCTGGAAGGAGCCGTGGTTCCTGGTTTCCGCCCTGGGGCGCGAAGGCACTTTCCCGATCATGAGCCGGATCATGGCCTTCTTCGATCGGCAGAAGGAAGAGGAGCTGGAGGCTCGCAACGCGCAGTAAGGGCGTTGTGGCTCCCGTCCGAAAAACCCGGCTTCGGCCGGGTTTTTTGTTGGTTGCGATTCGCCTTCCGTAGCGCTGGAGTGCAGGCAACAAAAAACCCGGCCGGAGCCGGGCTTTTGCGTGTCGCCGGGACGGCAGCCCCGGCGGCAACCGGATCAGGCGGCCTTGAGGGCCTTGATGCGGTCGTTCAGGCGGCTCTTGTGGCGAGCAGCCTTGTTCTTGTGGATCAGGCCACGCGCGCTGAAGCGATCCAGGATCGGCTGGGCAACGGCGAAGGCGGCTTCGGCGCCGGCGGCATCGTTGGCGTCCAGCGCCTTGATCACTTTCTTGACAGCGGTGCGCAGCATCGAGCGCTGAGCCACGTTGCGCGCGTTGCGCACGACGGTCTGCTTGGCGCGCTTCTTGGCGGACTTGATATTGGCCACGGTGGTGGTTTCCTGAAAAAATCGGTGTTATGGGAACAGCAAGCTGGCTAGTATGATGGCGCGGGAAATGTACGTCAAGTCGATTGTCAAGAGGGACGTTGAGTGAGTTCACCGAAGATGTTGCGGGGCCTGCTGTCGTTCAGCAGCATGACCATGGTCTCGCGGGTACTCGGACTTGTCCGGGACCAGGTGATCACCACCACGTTCGGCACCAATGCGGTTACCGACGCATTCTGGGTGGCATTCAGGGTACCCAATTTCCTGCGCCGCCTGTTCGCCGAAGGCTCCTTTGCCACCGCCTTCGTGCCGGTGTTCACCGAGGTGAAGGAGACCCGCAGCCACGCTGAACTGCGCGAACTGATGTCGCGCGTGGCGGGCACGCTGGGCGGGACGCTGCTGGTGGTCACCGCGCTGGCATTGATCTTCGCGCCCCAGTTGGCGGTGGCGTTCTCAAGCGGTGCTGATACCGACCCGGTCAAACAGACCCTGCTGGTCGATCTGTTCCGCCTGACCTTCCCGTTCCTGCTGTTCGTCTCGCTCACCGCGCTGGCCGGCGGGGCGCTGAACAGCTTCCAGCGCTTCGCGATGCCGGCGCTGACCCCGGTCATCCTCAACCTGTGCATGATCGCCGGCGCGCTGTGGTTGGCGCCGCAACTCGGCGGCACCCCGGAAAAGCAGATCCTGGCGCTGGGCTGGGCGGTGCTGGCGGCCGGTATCCTGCAGCTGCTGTTCCAGCTGCCCTCGCTCAAGGGCATCAATCTGCTGACCCTGCCGCGCTGGGGCTGGAACCACCCGGGTGTGCGCAAGGTGCTGACCCTGATGGTGCCGACCCTGTTCGGTTCCTCGGTGGCGCAGATCAACCTGCTGCTGGACACCCTGATCGCGGCCAAGCTGACGGATGGCTCGCAGTCCTGGCTGTCCCTGGCCGACCGCTTCCTGGAGCTGCCGCTGGGTGTGTTCGGCGTGGCCCTGGGCACGGTGATCCTGCCGGCGTTGGCCCGCCACCACGTCAGCACCGACCGCGAGGGCTTCTCGCGCTCGCTCGACTGGGGCCTGCGCATGACCCTGCTGATCTCGGTGCCGGCCATGCTGGGCCTGGTGCTGCTGGCTGAACCCCTGATCGCCACGCTGTTCCAGTACCGCCAGTTCACCGCCTTCGACACCCGCATGACCGCGCTGTCGGTGTATGGCCTGAGCTTCGGCCTGCCGGCCTTCGCCCTGTTGAAGGTGGTCCTGCCGGCCTTCTATGCCCGCCAGGACACCCGCACCCCGGTACGTGCCGGTGTGGCCGCGCTGGTGGCCAACATGGTGTTCAACTTCGTCCTGCTGGCCGTGCTGTACCAGGTGATGGTGCCGGACGCGCTGAAGGCGCAGGGTGTGATGACGGCCATCGGCAAGCAGCCCGGCCTGCATCTGGCGCTGGGCATCGCCAGCGCCTTGTCCAGTTACCTGAACCTGGGCCTGCTGTGGTACTGGCTGGGCAAGACCGACGTCTACCAGCGCCTGCCGGGCTGGGGCAGCTACCTGGCGCGGCTGCTGGTGGCCTGTGCGTGCATGGTCGGCGTGCTGCTGGCCCTGCTGTACTGGATGCCGGCCTTCACTGGAATGGACAAATGGCACCGGATCGGCGGCCTGATCCTGCTGGTGGGGGGCGGTGGCCTGACCTATCTGCTGGCGATGCTGGCCATGGGCTTCCGCCCGCGCGACCTGCGCGGGCATTGATCGTCGCCTGCGGCGGCTATACTTCAGGGTTACACCATTGAAGCGGCGGCCCCGGGTGGGCCGGAACGGGAGTTGATGAGCAGGCTGTTCAGAAGCGTCGAGGGCGGGGAGCTGTTCCCCAACGGAAGCGTGGTCTGCATCGGTGCATTCGACGGCCTCCATCTGGGGCATCGTGCACTGGTGCGACATGCCGTTGCTCGTGCGCGCGCCTTGGGCGTGGCTGCGGTGGCCGTGGCGTTCGAACCGTTGCCCCGCGAGTTCTTCGCCCAGGGCACGCCACCACCGCGCCTGACGCTGGCACGCAGCAAGGTCGAGATGCTGCGCGAGCTGGGGATCGACGCGGTGGGGCTGCTGCGCTTCGATGCAGCGATGGCGGCGATGCCGGCCGAAACCTTCGTCCGCCAGCTGCTGGTGCAGCGCCTGAATGCCCGCGAAGTGTGGATCGGCCCGGAGTTCTGCTTCGGCAACCGTCGCCGCGGTGATCTGGCCCTGCTGCAGAAGCTGGGTGGCGACCTGGGCTTCAGCGCGGGCGAGATCGAGGCGGTCGACCTGCACGGCGAGCGCATTTCCAGTACCCGCATCCGCCAGCTGCTGCAGTCCGGCGATTTCGCCCGGGCCGGCGATCTGCTCGGTCGGCCGTACGCGATCAGCGGGCGCGTGGTGCGTGGACGCCAGCTCGGCCGCACGCTGGGCTTCCCGACCGCCAACCTGCGTTTCCCCAAGACCCCGGCGCTGTCGGGCATCTACGCGACCTGGGTGCACGGGGTGTTCGACCAGCCCTGGCCGTCGGTGTCCAGCTTCGGCACGCGGCCGACGGTGGAGGGCGTGGAGCCGCTGCTGGAAGCCCACCTGTTCGATTTCCAGGGTGACCTGTACGGTCGCCACATCGACGTTGAATTCGTCGCCAAGCTGCGTGATGAAGAGAAGTTCAATGATCTGGCGGCACTGACCGACCAGATGCACCGCGACGCCGAACAGGCGCGCGCCATCCTTTCCGAACATAGATTGCGAGCCACTGCGTGAGCCAGGACTACAAGACCACCCTGAACCTGCCAGCCACCGATTTCCCGATGCGCGGCGATCTGCCCAAGCGCGAGCCGGGTATTCTGGCGCGGTGGGAGGAGCAGGGGCTCTACCAGCAGCTGCGCGACAACGCCGCCGGCCGCCCGCTGTTCGTGCTGCACGACGGCCCGCCGTATGCCAACGGCCGCATCCACCTCGGCCACGCAGTCAACAAGATCCTGAAGGACATCATCGTCAAGTCGCGCTACCTGGCCGGTTTCGATGCGCCGTACGTGCCGGGCTGGGACTGCCACGGCCTGCCGATCGAGATCGCGGTGGAAAAGAAGTGGGGCAAGGTCGGCGTGAAGCTCGATGCCGTTGAATTCCGGCAGAAGTGCCGTGAGTTCGCCGAAGAGCAGATCGACATCCAGCGCGTGGACTTCAAGCGTCTGGGCGTGACCGGTGACTGGGACAACCCGTACAAGACCCTGAGCTTCGACTTCGAGGCCAACGAGATCCGCGCACTGGCCAAGGTGGTGGCCAATGGCCACCTGGTGCGGGGTGCCAAGCCGGTGTACTGGTGCTTCGACTGCGGCTCGGCGCTGGCCGAAGCGGAGATCGAATACCAGGAAAAGGAATCGCCGGCGATCGACGTGGCATACCCCGCGCGCGATCCGCAGGCCATCGGCCAGGCATTCGGCGTGAGCGTGCCGGCCGATGTGGACGTGGCGGTGCCGATCTGGACCACCACGCCGTGGACGCTGCCGGCGTCGCTGGCCGTGTCGCTGGGTGCGGACATCCGTTACGTGCTGGCCGAAGGCCCGGCGCACAACGGCAAGCGCCGCTGGCTGGTGCTGGCCGCTGCGCTGGCTGGACGTGCGCTGCAGCGCTACGGCGTCGAGGAAGTGGTACTGCACGGCGAAACCACGGGCGCTGCACTGGAAAACCAGCTGCTGTCGCATCCGTTCTATGCCGGGCGCGCGATCCCGCTGCTCAACGGCGACCATGTGTCCGACGAAGACGGCACCGGTGCGGTGCACACCGCTCCCGGCCATGGCCAGGAAGACTACGTGGTCAGCCAGAAGTACGGCCTGCTCGATTCGTACAACGCCGGCCAGGTGACGCCGATCGATGGCCGTGGCGTGTACCTGGAATCGACGCCGCCGGCCGGTGACGTGGTACTGGCTGGCCAGCACCTGTGGAAGGCGCAGGAGGCCATCATCGGCGTGCTGCGCGACAAGGGCACGCTGCTGGCCTTCCATCCGATCCGCCACAGCTATCCGCACTGCTGGCGCCACAAGACGCCGGTGGTGTTCCGTGCCACCCCGCAGTGGTTCATCTCGATGGACAAGGCCAACCTGCGCAGCGATGCGCTGGCCGCCATCGACACCGTCGGCTGGTTCCCGGCATGGGGCAAGGCGCGCATCCAGAGCATGGTCGATGGCCGTCCGGACTGGACGATCTCGCGCCAGCGCACCTGGGGCGTGCCGATCGCACTGTTCACCCATCGCCAGACCGGCGAGATCCACCCGCGCTCGGTGGAGCTGATGCAGCAGGTTGCCGACCGTGTCGAAGCCGAGGGCATCGACGTGTGGTACTCGCTGGATGCGACCGAACTGCTGGGCGCCGAAGCGGCCGATTACGAGAAGGTCACCGACATCCTCGACGTCTGGTTCGACTCGGGCGTCACCCATGAAGGCGTGCTGGCCGCGCGTGGCTTCGGCAAGCCGGCCGACCTGTACCTGGAAGGCTCGGACCAGCACCGCGGCTGGTTCCAGTCGTCGTTGCTGACCGGCGTGGCAATCGACAGGCGCGCTCCCTACAAGCAGTGCCTCACCCACGGTTTCACCGTGGACGAGCACGGCCGCAAGATGTCCAAGTCGCTGGGCAACGGCATCGAGCCGCAGGACATCATGAACAAGCTGGGCGCGGACATCCTGCGCCTGTGGATCGCCTCGGCCGACTACAGCAACGAGATGTCGCTGTCGCAGGAAATCCTCAAGCGCAATGCCGACGCCTACCGTCGCCTGCGCAACACCGCGCGCTTCCTGCTCGGCAACCTGGACGGTTTCGATCCGGCCCGGGACCTGCGCCCGCTCGACCAGATGGTCGCGCTGGACCGCTGGATCGTGCATCGCGCGTGGGAACTGCAGGAGAAGATCAAGGCGGCCTACGACGGCTACAACATGGCCGAGATCGTGCAGCTGCTGCTGAACTTCTGCAGCGTGGACCTGGGCTCGCTGTACCTGGACGTCACCAAGGACCGCCTGTACACGATGCCGACCGATTCGCACGGTCGCCGTTCGGCGCAGAGCGCGATGTATCACATCGCCGAGGCGTTCACCCGCTGGGTGGCACCGATCCTGACCTTCACCGCCGACGAGCTGTGGGGCTACCTCCCGGGCACGCGCACCGGCCACGTGCTGTTCACCACCTGGTACGAGGGCCTGGCGCCGCTGCCGGCGGATGCCCAGCTCAACGCTGCCGATTTCGACCAGCTGCTGGCCGTGCGCGAGCAGGTGGCCAAGGTGCTCGAGCCGATGCGTGCCAATGGCGCGATCGGTGCAGCCCTGGAGGCCGAGATCACCGTCGCCGCCAGCGAAGAGCAGGCAGCGCGCTGGCAGCCGCTGGCCGACGAACTGCGCTTCCTGTTCATCAGCGGTGACGTGCAGGTGCGTCCGGCAACCACCGATGAGGTATTCGTCAGTGCCCAGCCGACCACCAAGGCCAAGTGCGTGCGCTGCTGGCATCACCGCGCCGACGTCGGCAGCCATGCCGATCACCCGGAACTGTGCGGTCGCTGCGTGAGCAACATCGACGGCGCTGGCGAAGTGCGGAGCTGGTTCTGATGAGCGCCGCCCGTCCGCATCCCAACGCTCTGGTCTGGCTGCTGCTGTCGGCGGCCATCATCGGCCTGGACCAGTGGTCCAAGGCCTGGGTCCTGTCGAGCCTGCCGGAGTTCCAGCCGGTGGTGGTCATCGATGGCTTCTGGAACTGGTACCGCACGTACAACACCGGTGCCGCATTCAGTTTCCTCAGTGACGCCGGTGGCTGGCAGAAGTATTTCTTCACGGCGCTGGCGATCGCCATCAGCGGCCTGATGGCATGGTGGCTGCGTGGCACCGCCCGTGGCAACTGGAAGGCCGCCGTTCCCTATGCGCTGATCATCGGCGGGGCGATCGGCAACGTGATCGACCGCCAGGTGCACGGTCATGTCGTCGATTTCATCCAGTGGTACGTTGGCAGCTATACCTGGCCGGCGTTCAACATCGCCGACTCGGCCATCGTGGTCGGTGCCATCGGCATCGCCCTGACCGGCCTGTTCGACGGCAGGTCCGCCAAAAAGGCGGATAATGCCACTCCGAAACCGTAAGCCGGCCGCTGCCGGGAGATTGAACTGATGGATGTGCTGCTCGCCAACCCGCGTGGTTTCTGTGCCGGTGTCGATCGTGCGATCGAGATCGTGAAGCGCGCGATCGAAACGCTCGGCGCGCCCATCTACGTGCGTCATGAGGTGGTGCACAACCGCTTCGTGGTCGATGATCTGAAGCAGCGCGGTGCGATCTTCGTCGAGGAACTGGACGAGGTGCCGGACAACAACACGGTCATCTTCAGTGCCCACGGTGTATCGCAGGCAGTGCGCCTGGAGGCGGAGCGTCGTGGCCTGAAGGTATTCGATGCCACCTGTCCGCTGGTCACCAAGGTCCACTTCGAAGTGGCGCGCCATTGCCGTGCGGGCCGCGACGTGGTTCTGATCGGTCACGCCGGCCATCCGGAAGTGGAAGGCACGATGGGGCAGTGGAACCAGGAAGCCGGTACCGGCCAGATCTACCTGGTGGAGGATGTGGAGCAGGTCGCCACGCTGCAGATCAACCAGCCCGAGAACTTCGCCTACACCACCCAGACCACGCTGTCCGTGGACGATACGCGCGGCATCATCGACGCCCTGCGCGAGCGCTTCCCGGCCATGCAGGGGCCGAAGAACGACGATATCTGCTACGCCACGCAGAACCGGCAGGACGCGGTACGTGACCTGGCCAAGCGCTGCGATCTGGTGCTGGTGGTCGGGTCCCCGAACAGCTCCAATTCCAACCGGCTGAGCGAGCTGGCACGGCGCGAAGGCGTCGAGAGCTACCTGATCGACGGCGCCCATGAGATCAACCCGGCCTGGGTGCAGGGCAAGCAGCACATCGGCGTCACCGCCGGTGCGTCGGCACCGCAGGTGCTGGTCGATGGCGTGCTTGCGCGCCTGGCCGAGCTGGGCGCCGGCAGTGTGTCCGAGCTTGATGGCGAGCCGGAATCGATGGTGTTCGCGCTGCCGAAGGAACTGCGCCTGCGCCTGATCGACTGACCGGGAAAGGCCTCATCCACGCATGGCGTGGATCTACTGAAACCGCTCTGGCGGGTGCAAACCAGCACAAGGTGGGTGCGAACCTTGGTTCGCACGCTTTTGGGCATGCGCGGATGGGCATCGCGCCCATGACCTTTGGCCATGGGGCGGGGCATCCCGCAGGCCTAGCATCGGAGGATTCTCCGCTGTTGGAAGCCGCCCGATGAAGACCCGTGCCCTGGTGATGTCCGTGCTGTTCGCGCTGGCGGCCACACCCGCGTTGGCGCAGAGCCCGCCGCCGGCCGATGCCGCTGCGCACGGCCTGCTGCGCATCGACGTGGACGCGCGCGATCTGGCCCGGCGCATTTTCAAGGTGACCGCCACCGTGCCGGCAAAACCCGGCCCGATGACCCTGCTGTACCCGCAGTGGATTCCCGGCAACCACTCGCCCACCGGCCCGATCGACAAGCTCGCCGGCCTGCGCGTCACGGCCAATGGCAGGCCGCTGGCCTGGCAGCGCGACCAGTACAACGTCTATGCGTTCAAGGTCGATGTGCCGGAGGGCGTCAGCGAGATCGTGGCGCAGTTCGATTTCCTGTCCTCGCAGGGCGGCAACCAGGGCCGGGTGGTGATGACGCCGGAAATGCTCAACCTGCAGTGGAACGCCAACGCGCTGTATCCGGCCGGGGTCGATGCACGCCATCTGCAGGCCCAGGCCAGCGTGACCCTGCCGAAGGGCTGGAGCTATGCCACCGCGCTCGAAACAGTCCGGCGCGACGGTGACACGGTGGTGTTCAAGCCGATCACGTTCGACCATCTGGTCGATTCGCCGCTGTTCGCCGGTGAGCATTACCAGCGCATCGATCTGGACCCGGGCGCCAAGGCGCCGGTGCACCTGAACGTGTTCGCCGATGAAGCGAAGTCGCTGAAGCCGACCGAGGCACAGATCAAGGCGCACCGCGCCCTGGTACAGCAGGCTGACCGCTTGTACGGCGCGCGCCACTACGACCACTACGAGTTCCTGCTGGCATTGACCGACCGTCTGGGCGGCATCGGGCTGGAGCATCATCGCTCCAGCGAGAACAGCGCTGCGCCGGGCTACTTCACCGAGTGGGATGACTCGGCATGGATGCGTGACCTGCTGCCGCACGAGTACACGCATTCCTGGAACGGCAAGTATCGCCGTGGCGCGGACCTGGCAACCGACAACTTCAACGTTCCGATGGGTGACAGCCTGCTGTGGGTGTACGAAGGCCAGACCCAGTTCTGGGGCCAGGTGCTGGCCGCCCGCTCGGGGTTGTGGTCCACCGATCAGGCGCGCGACATGCTGGCCAATGTTGCAGCGACCTATGATCGCGGTCGCCCGGGCCTGGCCTGGCGGCCACTGCAGGACACTACCAACGACCCGACCATCGCCCAGCGGCGCACGCTGCCGTATCGCAATTACCAGATGAGCGAGGACTACTACTCCGGTGGCCAGATGCTGTGGCTGGAAGTGGAGGGCAAGCTGCGCGCGCTGACCGGCAACCGGCGCAGCCTGGATGATTTTGCCCGCGCCTTCTTTGGCGTAGGCAACGGAGACTGGGACGTCAATCCGTATACGTTCGACGACGTGGTGGCGACGTTGAACGCGATTGCTCCGTATGACTGGGCCGGCTTCCTGCGGCAGCGCCTGGATGGCCATGGATCGCTGACCGGCGGTCTGGAACTGGCCGGCTGGAAGCTGGTCTACCGCGACGCGCCGAACGATGCCTACAAGGCGCAGGAAAAGCGCACCAAGGCGGCGCTGCTGGCGTACTCGCTCGGCGCGACCGTGATGGACAGCGGTGTGGTCGGCGACGTGATCTGGGACAGCCCCGCCTTCAATGCAGGCCTGGCGCCGGGCATGAAGGTGATCGCCATCGGTGACCGCGAGTACAGCAGCGAGCGGTTGAAGGACGCGGTTGCCGTCGCCGCCACCAACAAGGCGCCGATCACGCTGCTGGTCAAGCAGTTCGACCGCATCGTGCCGATCCGGATCGACTATCACGGTGGCCTGCAGTATCCGGCGCTGGAGCGCATTCCCGGCCGCCCGGATCAGCTGGCCGAGCTGTGGAAGCCGCGATGAGACCACGCCTGGGCGGCGGTGCGATCCTGCTGCTGGCGGTGCTGGCCATTGTCGGTGCATTCCTGCCCGGCGAAGGCCGCTGGCTGCACTGGCTGGCAAAGCCGGCAGCGACCCTGCTGATCGCGGCGATGGTATGGCAGGTGCATCCTGCTGGATCGCCATCGTACCGTCGCGCGGTGCTGGCGGGCATGCTGCTCTCGTGCGCAGGCGACATCGCGCTGATGCTGCCGATGGATGCCTTCGTCCCCGGCCTGCTGGCGTTCCTGCTGGCCCACCTCTGCTACATCGTCGCCTTCCGCGCCGGCCTGCGCGCGGGTCGCGGCCTGGTCGCCGCAGGGGGGCTTCTGGGTGTGTTCGCCGCGCTCAACGTGTCCGGTCTATGGCCACATCTGCCACCGCCGATGCGCATCCCTGTGCTGGCCTATGTGGTGGTACTGGCGTGCATGGCGATCCTGGCGCTGGCGCGGCAGTGGTCCCGCCCGCGACCGGATGCTGTCGAAGCAGGCAGTGCGCGCTGGGCGGCCGCCGGCGCCCTGCTGTTCGTGGCCAGTGATTCGCTGTTGGCCTGGGACCGTTTCGGCGGTGGCCTGCCACTGGCCAGCCTGCTGGTGCTGTCGAGCTACTACGCGGCGCAGTACGCGATCGCACGATCGGTGCGCTAGCTACTCGACGTCGCCCGCGTTCTCGCAGGTCCGCTGCCGCGGGCACAGGCGATCCAGCAGTGCCAGTGTCACCCCGTTGCTCCAGCCGAAGCCATCCTGCAGCGGATACTCTCCGCCACCGCCTCCGCCCGCGGAACCATCGACCACGTACTTCTCCACCAGCTTGCCTTGCCGATCGTAGACCGACTGCACGGTGCGCAGGAAACGCACTCCCAGCTGCCGCGCCAGGCGCTCCTGGCCGTAGTGCTGCAGGCCGTCGACGGCCACCCACTGCAGCGGTGCCCACCCGTTCGGCGCGTCCCACTGCTGGCCGCTGACGAGGGTGGTGGTCAGCAGGCCGCCCGCGCGCATCAGTTGTGCTTCGGCCGCCTCGGCGCTGCGTCGCGCCTGCTCATCGGTGGCGATCTTCAACCACAGCGGATACAGCGCGGCAGCGGTCAGGGCAGGGCGCAGGTGTCCGCTGCGCAGATCGTGATCGGCATACCAGCCCTGCGCCGCATCCCACAGCACGCGATTGATGGCACTGCGTCGGGCCTCGGCCCGGGCGGAGTAGTCGCGGGTCGATGCGCGGTCGCCGGCCACGCGGCTGGCCCGGGTGATGGTCTGCTCGAGGTGGTACAGCAGACTGTTCAGGTCGACTGGAACGATTGACGTGGTATGGATGCTGGACAGTGCACTGGCGTCGTCCATCCATCGCGAGCTGAAATCCCAGCCGGACTCGGCGCCGGCGCGAAGGTCGCGGTACACCTGCGAGGGCGCCCGCTGCGGTGCCTGTGCCGCCGTCGCCAGATCGTCCGTCCACGATTCGCTACGCGGCACCGCGCGCGCATCCCAGTAGCGGTTGAGCAGGTCGCCATTGGACATGCGCACCACGCGCTCGCGTGCCTGGCCGGGCGCAAGACCGTCGGCGCCCCGCATCCAGAAGTCGTGCTCGGTGCGCAGCTGTGTCAGATAGCGACGGTACGCCTGATCACCTTCGTGCGCGGCCAGCAGGGTCACCATCAGGCTGAAGAACGGCGGCTGCGAGCGGCTCAGGTAGTAACTGCGGTTGCCGTTGGGAATGTGCCCGTACTGGTCGAGCTGCCACGCGAAGTTGTCGACCATCGCGCGGACCTGGGGCCAGCGGCCACTGGAGGCCAGTCCCAGCATCGTGAAGTAGCTGTCCCAGTAATACACCTCGCGGAAGCGTCCACCCGGCACCACATACGCGTGCGGCAGCGGCAGCAGCGAGCCATGGGGATCGACCGCCGTGGACTGCCGGGTCAGCACGGGCCACAGGCCTTCGATATGCGCGCGCAGGCTCTGGCCGGCGGGTGAGACGTAGGGCGCAGGCCCGCCGGGCAGGTCGAAGGCCCTGTCGACGAAGGCCCGCAACGTGTAGCCAGGCTGTCGCTGCGCGCGCTGCCAGTCAGCCAGCAGTGCAGCCGGCGACTGCCGCGGCACAGCATCGGCAAAGGTCTTCTGGTCGGGGAACAGATGTGCGCGCTGGACCTGCTGGAAAAGCGGCTGCCAGGCCTGGTCCGGTGGCGCAGGTGTCGAAGCGGGCGAGCCGGCGCATGCCGCGCCGGCACTGAATAACAGGGCCAGTACGCAGACGACCGGGCGGATCGAAGGACGCATGACGTACCTCACGATGGGCGTGGCACCACCCTAGCGTGCCGCCCGTGTCACCCGCGTGTGGACGCCTGCGGCCTCAACGGAACTGCAGGGTCAGCAGGAAATAGCGGCCGAGCGGATCATCCAGGCCCGGCAGCTGTCCACCGTTGCCGACCAGATAGTTCACCGGCTGCCGGTCAAGCACGTTGTGCACGTCCAGCGCGGCGATCACCCGCGGCCCCAACCTGCGCGCCATGTGCAGGTTCCAGCGCAGCTGCCGTGGATTCATGCAATGGTTCATCTCGCGCTGGTCATCGGGGCATTCCGCACCGGGCAGCCAGGCGCGCGTGCGTCCCACCTGGTTGCCGCGCAATGCCACGTCCCAGGCCGCATTCTGCCATTGCACGGTGAGGATCGCGGCCATTGCCGGCGTGGCATGGCCGCGAAGATCCACGCTGCCATCCTGCCCTCGTTCGCGGCGCAGCGCCTGCTGTTTCAGCGCGTCCAGCGAGAAAAGCCACTGGCCGGTGTCATCGGTGTCGACGCGGTATTCGCCGCGCATCACCCAATTGCGCGATGTGGTGCGGCCGATGTTGTCGAAGGACAGGCGAAGACTGCTCAGCCGTCCTTCGTCATCCAGCTCCCACGTGTTGCGGTTCCATGCCGCGTCGGTGGGCCGCAGGGCAAGGATCTCGTTGCGCAGCTCGACGATGTTGTGGGTCAGTGACAGCGAGAACACGTCGTTGGGCGTCCACGTGGCTGCCAGCGAATGGCTGCGTGAACGCTCTGCCTTCAGTGCGTCGTTCTCGGCGACCTCAACGTTGACCAGGCAGCTGCCGTCGATCGCGGGCTGTGCGCAGGGCGGCAGGCCCGGCGAGGCCGGCAGCGCGACCAGGCCGAAGTAGCCAGGGGGGCGCCGCTGCTCGAACAGGCTGGGCGCACGGTAGCCTTGTCCGCTGGTCAGCAGGAACGACCAGTGGGGCGTTGGACTCCAGCGTAGTCCCGCGCGTGGTGAGAACGCGAGGTAATCGTCATCGCGGTCCCAGCGTGCCGCCACGTCCATGCGCAGCGAGTGGCTGAGCGGCAGGCCGACCTCGGCATAGGTGGCTCCGCTGCGACGGGACAGGCGCCGCTGCTGCTGGGGCAGGCCCAATGCCAGATCGCCCCGGATCAACAACGGATCGGGCAACGAGGTCCATGCTTCATAGCGCAGATCGACGCCGGTGGCCAGCTGGGCCGGCCCTCCGGGCAACTGCATCAGGTGCCGCTGCATGCCCCACCAGCCCTGCCACTGGTCGGTGCGTCCACGATTGCGGATCGACGGGAACAGCTGTTGCGCTTTGTCCGTGCGCAGCGAGGTGAAGCCGGGAAGGAAGTCCAGTGTCTCGGCGGCGTGCAGCAGCGGTTCGGTACGCACGGTGCCCGGCGTGACCAGAGTGACCTGGCTGCGTTGCGCGCTGACGCCTGCCTCCCAGCTGCGTGACTGCTGCTCGCGACCGATCCCCAGGGTGATGTCGGCATCGCTGGCGCGCACGTGCGGGCGCACGTTTCCGGCCTCGCGCAGGACGCTGTTGAACGTGATGCCGTACAGGCCGATGGCAACGGCGGTCGGCCCCAGATCGAAACGCTGCCGATTGTGACTGCCACGCGCTTCCAGATAGGCGTAGCGTCCTTCGCCACGCTCGTGCCGGTAACGCAGGTAGGCCGAGGCGGTATCCGACGCGGGCTGCAGCGAGCGCGGCCGCGCGCTGTCGAACCAGCAGCCATCCTCACGCTTCATCAAGGGACCTTCGCAGAGTTCGGCCGGCAGGTACTCGCCGCCGTAGAATGCGCCGATCGGATACAACGATGTTTCCGCATGCCACGCGCGGCGATCGCCGGCCACGTGCTCGATGCGATGCAGGTCCAGGCCGGCGAACCAGCGGTCCCCCCCTTCGCGTACGCCGCCGTTGGCGATCTGCAGGCGATTCTGCTGCGCGTCGCCGCGGCTGCTGATGCCCGATTGCACCGTCGCCTCCGGGCCTTCGGCCTGTTCGCGCAGGATGATGTTGACCACACCGGACATCGCGTCGGCACCATAGATGGCCGACGCGCCTCCGCGCACCAGTTCGATGCGCTCGATGAAACTCAGTGGAATGCCGCCCAGATCGGTGAGCCCGCCCTGTTCCAGCGACACCATCGGATAGCGTGGCAGCCGCCGGCCGTTGACCAGGAACAGGGTCGCACGCGGCCCCATGCCGTCCAGGCTGGTGGTGGCTGCAGCGCCCACCGGCAGATACTGCGAATCGCCGCCGCGCGAAGTGGTCATCGCCGGGTGGCCGTTCATGCCGGGAAGGTGCCGCAACAGGTCGAACAGGCTGCCGTAGCCACTGCGCAGGATGTCTTCGCGATCGATGATCGTCATCGGCAGGGTCGTCTGCACGGAGGTGCGCGGCAGCCGGCTGCCGGTGACGTGTACCGGTGCCAGTTCCACCTGTGCAGGGGCCAGCGCGACGGGCGCCGGCGGCTTGGGCGACGTCACTGCCGGGGCACGTGCAGGAGGCGCAGCAGAAGCGGCGACGCGGCGGATGACGAACGCCCCCGAGGGCGTGCGCAGGATGTTCACCGGCATGCCGGAGACCAGCTGCTTGAGAGCGAGCGCCGGTGCCTGCCGGCCGTCGGTGCCGGGGGTGTGCAGGCCCGTCAGCTCGCGGGCGTCGAATACCAGGGCGATGCCGCTCTGGCGTGCCCATTGCTGCAGTGCCGGTCCCAGCGGGCCGGGTGCGATGTGGTAGTCGACATTGGCGGGTTGTTGGCCGGCGTGGGCCGGCACGGCGCTGGCAGCGCCGAACATGACCCACAGCAGCCCCCGGAGCAGCCCCCACTGCAGCGCGCCCGGTCCTGCCATCACCGCCTTTCTCCTCAGTAGGTACGCCGCAGTTCCAGCGCGCCATCCGGACGCGCCTGGCCGGCAACGGACCATCCCAGCTCCAGCGCAGACAGCAGTTCCTCTGCGTCGCCTGCACGGAAGGTGCCGCTGACCGCGAGATTGGCGATCTCCGGATCGGCGATCACCATCTGCGTGCGGCCGTAGCGGTTCATGCGTTCGACCACGGTCGCCAGGGGGGTGGCATCGAACACCAGGCGTCCCTGCAGCCACGCCTCAGCCGCTTCGGTCGAGGCGAGCGCAGGGCCCGGCTGGATCCGTCCGGAGGGCAGTACCTGCAGCTGCTGGCCCGGTGCCAGCGTGTGCTGCGCGCTGCCGCTGGTGACCTCCACTGCGCCTTCCAGCAGGGCGACCTCGACATGGCCGTCGCGCAGGCGCTCCACCTGGAAGGTGGTTCCGATATCGCGGATCGAACTGTTGCCCGCCTGCACACGCAGGGCCTTGCGCGACGGTGCCACCTGCAGTTGCAGCCGACCCTGCTCCAGGACCAGTTCCCGATGGCGCCAGCCCATGCGCACGGTCAAGGTGGTCCCTGCGTCCAGGATGGCGGAGCTGCCATCAGCCAGCGTCTGTTGGCGGGGAGCAAGGCTGTCGTTGGCATAGATGCGGGGCGTGGGATTGCCATCGGTGGCGACCATCCAGCCCATGCCGATGGCCAGACAGAGCGCTGCCGCAGCAGCGACGCCGGGCAGCCAGCGGCGCCGGGCCGGACGCGCGGCGCGCGCCGCCGCCGTGCGCAGCCAGGGATCCTGGGCCAGGCCCGCACTCTGCTGATAGAGCGTTTCGGCCTGTACCCACGCCTTGACGTGGCGGGTGTCCTCCGCCAGCCAGTCTTCGAAGCGCTCGCGTTCCTCGGGGGTGCAGTCGTGTGCCTCCAGGCGTGCCACCCAGGCGCTGGCGCGCTCGAACACTCCCGCCTCTTCCGTGTGCCGGGTGCTGATCATTCGTTGTCCCTGTCGTTGTGCAGCGGGTGTGGCCCCAGCTCCTGACGCAGGCCCTGCAGTGCGCGGGCGATGTGTTTTTCCACGGTCTTGGCGGTGATGCCACAGTGCTGCGCGATCTGCGTGTAGCTCATCCCGGTGATCCGGTTGAGCAGGTACACCTCGCGCGCGCGCTCCGGCAGTTTGAACAGGGCCTGCCGGAGCAGGGCGAGCATCTGCCCGGATTCGGCCTGGCGCAGCGGGTCGGCTGACGTGCTGGAGGGTTCGTCGCTGCCATCGCGCTCGGCCAGCGACAGATGCGGTCTCGCCTGCGGCGAGCGGCCGCGGTCTGCCAGGCGGTTGCGGGCGATACGATACAGCAGCAGGCGCAGTTCCTCGGTGCCGTGCGCACGATAGCGGATCAACCGCTCCATGCAGTCCTGGGCGATGTCCTCCGCATCCTCCGGGCCAACCCCACGGGTACGCAGGAAAGTGCACAGCGGCGCGCGTTCTTCCCTTACGAACGTGATGAAGGCGTCCGGAGGCCCAGGCGGATCCGGTGCGCGATGGATCAGGGGGGACGAAGCGGACAGGGCTGGCCTCGGGCAACGATGAGGGGGGGCGTCACCGAGTTTTACGCGACGATGACCGGATGGGGAAGAGCCGCCAGCCTGCACAGATCGATCATGAATTTGTTCACTTTTCTCCCTGGAGGCAACTGGGGGTGTTGCTGCTCTTCCTGCGTTTTTGCTCATGCCGGAGGCTGTATTTCGCCTGTAGAAGCGCTCGAGAGCGCTAACGCAGACACGGGTTTGACTGCCAACTTGATCTGAATATGTTCATTCTTTTCCGTGCCATGCAGTGGGGGAGGGCCTCCCGTTCTGACGTTTTGCTTCCCGTCCGCGTGTTGCGGGGGGAGAGAGAACGGTATGAAGCAGTCCAAGTTGAGTCTGGCCCTGGCCGGCCTGATTGGCGTTGGCGTCATGGTCAAGGCTGATGACGCCATGGCAATGAACTATCACGTGCAGGGAGACCGCATCTTCCTCAGCGGTGGCGTCACCTTCGCCGACGTCGTTTCGCTGCCGGCGCTGCTGGCCAAGGCGCAGGCCGAGGGGCGGCCGATCCGGGAAGTGGTGCTGCGCACCTCCAACGGCGGCGCGCTGATCGCCGGCGAGTGGCTGCAGGGGGTGATCCGCACGTCCGGCCTGAACACCATCGTATCGGGCCACTGCATCTCGTCCTGCTCGATCATGCAGTCCGGGGGCGTGGAGCGCTATCTGGCCGGCGATCTGCCGATTGTCGATTCGGTGGAGATCCACGCGGCCAGCAACGGCGGCAATGTGATCTACGAGCCGTCGCCGCGCATGACCCAGATCTACACCGGCAACTACGGCGGCGGCATGGATGCCGGCCTGCTGCAGAAGGCGATGTACGAAGTGGTCAAGCCCAATGGTCTGCTGGTGTTCCGCGATCCTGCGCGCACCCCCGGTACGTCGGTCACATTCGATCCGGACGGCAGCGGCAGCGCGCTGGAGTCGTTCCCCGGGCAGGACATTCACAGCAACCGGATCATCACCGCAACCGGCTATCGCGATCCGGGCGATACGTTGAATGTCACTGCGGACGTCACCGGTGACATCAATCCGGGCTACCTGCGGACGGGACGCCAGCTGCAGACCTTCGTCGATGATGACTTCGCGCGCTGGAGCACCGACCGGCAGTCGGCGTACTTTTCCTACGCACTGACCATCTACAACCTTTCCAGCACGGGTCCGCAGGGCATCGGCGCTGATTCGGTGCAGGACTATCTGAGCAATCCCGGCGTGCAGGCCCTGCTGCTGTCCAAGCTTCGGCTGGGCGATCTGGACGCATCCACGCTGGACAATTCAATGGGCGTGATCCGGATTGCCAATGGCGCTGTCTGGCGCTCGTCCGCAACCACCGGCGCGGACTTCATGCTGGTCGACAATGGCACCATCGCCCTGGAAGGTGGCGCCCTGCGTGCCCCGGAGGTGCGTGTGCTCGGTGCGGGCATGCTGGTCGGCCACGGCGACGTGGCGGGCACCGCGATGGACAGCACTGCATTGCTGGGTGGCACCGGTCCGTCCTGGCGCGAGGATGGCTTCAACCGCCTGCGCGTGTTCGGCACGCTGATGCCGCGCGGGGGTGATCTGGTCACCCATGGCTACGTCAACATCATGCCTGGCGGCAAAGTGCTGTTCGACGTGACCGAGAGTGGCGGCAGTGCCGGTGGTCGCGTGCGCGTGGGTAATTTCTTCGACCCCTCCACCAACAAGGTGCTCGATGGCGCGCTGGTGATCTCCAAGGGCGCCTTCCTTGAACTGAACGTGGCGCAGGGCTATTACAGCAAGGACTTCCGTCGCGATCTGGTTGAAGGCCCGATCTACCAGGACGGCTTCCAGGAGGTCGTGCGGCTGGGCGACAGCGGCTACAGCGCCAGCATCAGCGGCGGTGAGGTGTTCCGTCCGCGCCACAACTCGCTGTTGAGTTTCAATGTCAGGCAGACGGCCGACGGTCTGTGGCTGACCGCCAACCCGGGCTTCGACCAGTGGGATCTGTTCGCCAACGGCCCGTCCAGTGATGACCTGGGGCGTGTGCTGGGAGCCGCATCTGATCGCCAGGACAGTGGCCTGAAGCCGCTGCTGGGCGCACTGCAGTTTGCCGACCGCGACGTGGTCTCGCAGCAGGCCGGTGCGCTGCGTGGCGATGCGCACGCCACCCTGCGCCTGGCCGACAACGCCCTGCTGGGCAGCATCGGCAACGTGGTCCAGCAGCATCAGGCGGCGATGCGCAGTGCCGGTGGCGATGCCGATGGCCTGGCCGCGCAGGTCGCGCAGTCGATGTCGGCACAGCCAGGCATGCGCCATGGCACCCTGTTCAACCAGCTGGCAATGCATCTGGTCGAGCCGACGGCAGCAGGTGCAGGGGCCAGTGGTGATGGCCCGCGTGGCCACGGTCTGTGGGCACGCGGCTTCGCCAGCCATGGCCGCATCGATGCCGATGCCGGCGTGGCCGGGATGAGCCATACCGTGGGCGGCATCGTGGTCGGTGCCGATACGCGCCTGGCCGATGACCGTGTCGGCCTGGGCGTAAGCGTGGCGGCCGCGGACATGTCGACCAAGGCCCGTGGCACCTCCAGCTTCACTGGCGACGTGCGTGCGCTGGATGTGGGCGGTTACCTGGACGCGATCTACGCGCGCGGCTACCTGTCTGCGGCGGTGCGCTACACCGACCTGCGCCACGACACCCGGCGCAGCATCGCCGGCATCGAGGGCCTGCAGGACCCGCTGCGTGCGAAGTACAGCAACGATGCGGTCTCCGCGCGGGTGGAACACGCGTTCTCCTTCACCAGCGGCAAGGGCGTGGTGATCCAGCCGCTGCTGCCGGTGGTGGACTACGCGCGCACCTCCGCGACGCGGTTCAACGAAGGGCAGGGCGTGGCGGCGCTGGCCGGGCGTGGCGGCAGCCTGGAGAGCATCCGGGTCGGTGCGGGCCTGCAGCTGTTCAAGACCTTCGAGGGCAACAACGGCGAGCGCATCACCCCGCGCGCGCGGGTGGTGTGGCAGAAGGAGCTGGGGGATACGCAGGCCCGTTACAGCACCGGCTTTGCGGCGGCGCCGGATCTGGTGTTCGGCAGCAACAGCCAGACGGTGGGCGAGCAGGTGCTGAGCTGGAACCTGGGCGTGACCAGCCGGGCCAGCGAGCGGCTGTCGGTGATGGTCGACTATGTGGGCGAGCGCCGCGACGGCCAGCTGCAGAATGGCGTGCAGCTGGGGCTCGGTTACCGGTTCTGAGTGGCCGGCGGCACCGGCGATGCCCGCATCGCCGGTGCCGTCCCAGGACGCACGCTGCTGCGGTATGGTTCGGCATGGAATTCCACCCAGGCCCCTCCATGCAGATCGCAGTCTTCAGCGCCCGGCCCTATGATCGTCGCTTTCTTGACGAGGCCAATCAGCGCGGCGACGCAGAACAGGATTTCGCGTTCGTCTACTTCGATGCCTCGCTCGACCTGCATACTGCCACGCTGGCACAGGGCTGCGACGCCGTCTGCGTGTTCGTCAATGATCGTCTTGATGCCCCTGTGCTGGAGGCCCTGCACGCGCAGGGCGTACGTGCCGTGCTGCTGCGGTGCGCCGGCTTCAACAACGTCGATCTCGCCGCTGCGACGTCGCTGGGCCTGTTCGTCGCGCGCGTGCCGGCTTACTCGCCTGAAGCCGTCGCCGAGCATGCACTGGCCCTGGTGATGACCCTCAACCGGCAGACACATCGTGCCTACAACCGCGTGCGCGAAGGTAACTTCATGCTCGATGGCCTGCTTGGGCATACCCTGCATGGCCGCACCGTCGGCATCGTCGGCACCGGCAAGATCGGTGTGGCGACGGCGCGCATCTTCAAGGGCCTGGGCTGCACGGTGCTGGGCCATGATCCCTATCCATCGGCATCCTTCGCCGGGCTGGGAGAAAATGTGGCTCTGGCCGAGCTGTTGTCCCGCGCCGACATCGTGTCGCTGCACTGCCCATTGACGGCGGATACCCATCACCTGATCAACGATGCGTCGCTGGCGCAGATGAAGGCGGGCGCCATGCTGGTCAACACCTCGCGTGGCGGTCTGGTCGACACCCATGCAGTCATCCGCGCGCTGAAATCACGTCGGCTGGGCCACCTGGCCATCGACGTCTACGAGCAGGAAAGCGCGCTGTTCTTCCAGGATCTCTCCGGGGAAATCATCGACGATGAAGCATTCCAGCGCCTGATGACCTTCCCCAACGTACTGGTGACCGGCCATCAGGGCTTCTTCACCGTGGAGGCGCTGCAGGAGATTTCGGCGATCACGCTGGGCAACCTGGCGGATTTCGCGGCCGGGCGGGCGTGCGCGAACCGGGTGGAGGCAGGCTGACCGAGGGTGGATTGACCACCGGGCAGGGGAGCCCGTAAAATCGCGTGCTCGGCCGGAATAGCTCAGTTGGTAGAGCGGCGCATTCGTAATGCGTAGGTCGCAGGTTCGACTCCTGTTTCCGGCACCATGTTTGATGAAAAGCCCCGGCCCCGGTCGGGGCTTTTTTGTGTCTGGTGGCGCCGGGCCATGCCCGGCGGAGTGCGAGTTCCCCAGCAGTGCCAACCCATGGCGGGCAGCGCCCAATTTCCGAGTCTCGCGGCCTACTCGCCCTTCCGGCTTCCCAGCGCTTGGCTCCTCGCACAGTTCCTGACGTGGCAACCGCAGCCGGTCATTCCTGTGCTATGAATACCCAGCCTTGCTTCAAGGCTCTTTCAGGGATTGGAAAGATGCGCAGGTTCGGGGGAACTGCAGGCGGTGTGTCGACCCGCTTCAGGGGATTGGAAGATCGAATTCGGAAGCTGGGGGCATTAGGCGCCTGGCTGTGCTGCGTGCTGCTGATCGGCCTTGGCCTGTCACCAGCCGCAGTGGCACAAACGACGGTCACCTACATCCACACGGACGCGCTGGGCTCGGTTGTGGCTGAGAGTGATGCCAACGGCAACGTGATCAAACGCTATGACTACGAGCCTTACGGTGCTGTGGTCGGTGGTCAGGTCACGGATGGCCCGGGGTATACCGGGCATGTGAGCGACTCGGCCACCGGGCTGAGCTACATGCAGCAGCGGTACATGGATCCGCAGTTGGGGGTGTTCCTGTCGGTGGACCCGGTGACGGCGTATCAGAAACCGGTTGGGCAGTTCAATCGTTATCGGTATGCGAACGGCAATCCGTACAAGTTCACTGATCCGGATGGACGTGCAGTCACTTGTAACGAGAATCGATGTTCTGGTGAGGTGAACACCATCGCTGATGCTCTGGCGCTTCCTGCAATTCTGACGATAGCGTACGGGGGGAGATTAGTCTCAAATGCAATTGATTCCACCCAGCGGAGTGAAGGGACTGATCCGGCCGACTCCACGGAGGGGGGAGGGGGAAAGCAGTCGCCCGATAGCGTAGCCGGACTACGAGGTGAATCGACTATTGAAAATGTCACTACCCGAGGCACCCGGGTATGGGATAGAGGAGCCGAATCAGATCAGAAAGCAAAGGATTTTGACGCGCTGGGTCCCAAGGATGTCGACACAAAGGCCAACGGAACCCGCGTGGGGCAATTGGAGGATGGAAGTCGAGTGATTGACAGGAATTACTCCAAGGATGGACGGCCGACGCTGGAGATTCAGCGCCAGGATGGTCGAACCACTGATGAGTTTAGATATGGGAAGAAGCCATGATGGGACAGCATTCTGCAAATTTTGAAGAGTGGCGACCTGACGGAATTGATAAGGATTACTCGTGGAATGTGGGGGAAGTCAGATATTCGATTGACGGGTCTCTGACTGTAGATTTGTTCGAGAATACGGGAAGGAAGGCGTGGATTCTGATGTTCGCAACGCCGCTGACCGTTCGAATTACTCAGGAGGGAAGTCTCCAAGAATACTGGGAGTCAGGAGTAGTGGTGGCCGGGCATAACCTGATGCGTGCAACCAGCTCATCGTTGTTGACGTGGTTGGAGAATTCGAGCGGTGGTGTTCATTCTTCGGACAATATGGCGCATTATGCGGTCTTCTCCGACGATGTCTGCGTTGAAGTTCTCTCGCGTGTCGTGCCTTCTCTGATGCCTGCAGATGCCTAGATGAGGACGATCGGCATCCAGACATCCCCTCGCATCCTGTCCTAAGTTGGCTCTATCGCCACTTATGGACAACTCGCCCGATGTCATCCATCTACACGGACGCCGCTGCCTGTGGCCCCATTGTCATGTGAATGATGCTAGTGGCCAACGTTTGGATATCAATGGGAAGCATGTCGCTCCGGAATCACCGGGAGCGCATCTTCCCCTCGAGGCAAAGTGAGGTCCTGATGCACGATTGGATGCTTCTGGAGATACGAATCGACTGGGCTGCAAGCTCGGCGGTGCTCATTGTGCTGGACGAACGCTCTTTGAGCCGGTCGATATTTTTCAGAGGTCTACGCGAATTCTCAGCTGATAGGCGAGAGCACTGGGGGCAAGCAGTTCAATCAATGAGGCCTCCTGGGACGATTCGTCAATGGATGGCGGAGTTTGTTTGAAGGTTGAGATGCAGTCAGGAGGCATGATCAGTATCTCAGCCGATGCAGCGGATCTCGACGGCAAGCCCCGCATGCCGGCGGTAGGTTCCCTTTAGATCAAATCGCATGCGGACGATCCTCATCCAACTGCATAAATTGGAGCCCGTGGTTGGTTAGGTTGGGAGATGCTCCCTGCCCGATCGGGCGGGGAAGCAAGAGCTAAGTCCAAATGACGGGCGCGTTAGCTTCCATCCTGATCCTGCCCAAGGGGGGGGGCTTTGGGGATGAACAGTGATAGCTGCGAGCTTCTGGCCAGAATTGTGGAGACAGGGCTTCTCGGATCTGCTAGCGAATTGGCTCCTGGCTTGCTGGACCGCTACTGGTCGGGCGAAATAAGTGTGCCCTCAGCTATCGATGCCGACATTGCCTCCTATCTTTCGCTGCACGACTTAGGGGCTCTTGCAAGAGCATCAACGTGGATTGCAAGGAATCATGTCCTTTCCGGGCAGATGCCCAAGCAACACTTGGGCTTGGTGCGGTGGCTGTTTGAGAATGGCTATGTTGATCGGCTCGATCTACTGAACCTGCTGGCGCTGCTTTCACTTGGACCGCTGGATGAAGCGGGATTGGAGATCGCCTTGCTCTCCAAAGAAGCACTGGACGAAGGGCGGCTGGAGGGAGGCTTGAAGTTGATAGAGCCAATGCTGCTGGCCTATAGCCCTACGCTATGATGGATGCGTAGGTCGCAGGTTCGACTCCTGTTTCCGGCACCATGCTTGATGAAAAGCCCCGGCCTTGGGTGGGTTTTTTGCGTTGGGCGCGTTCGGAAGTCTTGGATGCGAAAGGATTCGCTGCAAGCCGATCATGGGTCGATGCTCATGCTCTCTATTGCGGATGGTTCATGTCCGCGCAAATGGGGCGTACAGACAAATAGTTCCGGCGGCAAAAGCATCGACATCCCTGCAAATGGTGATAAGCCACATGAAACCCTACACCACCATTGAACCACTCTCCGACGGGGTACGCTATTTGCCGCTGCAACTGCAGGGTGCGAAGCTGGAGGGATTGGCTGCTTTGCTCCGAGGGCATCGGCTCCTTGCATGCAGGATTCCCAAGATGCAGACAGCGAGGTCGGCTTGGCAGGTAATCCTGGATTTTGATCCGGATATATCCCTTGAATTGACATCTTCCAGTACCGTTCCTCAGGGATGGGATGAATTTGGGACGATAAACGTCGAAGTTCTGTCGAGGAGGGCTGTTGAATCGACGAGTGGATGGGGCAATCTGGATTTGCCGGAAGTCCTTGATGTTGTCCGCATCGAGATCGTGCGTTGGCATGGTGACGGACTGATCGTTGACTCCGGCATTCGTTTGCATTTCGCCGATGGCCGGACCTTCTCGGCCGTGGCATTGGACGTGCCGGGAGCGCTTCTCTTGACCATGCCGGGAGATGTCGCTCCAGCTTTTTGGCAGTTTCCCGCGGGTGAGTACTCTTTCGTCGCGATTGAGTGAACTTCGAGGCCCGCTGAACGTCCCGCAGGTCGGGATACAGCGCTCGGTGGCTGCCGCGCGGGCTGGTACCTGTGGCGTCAATGCTGCAGTCCCGTCATCCAGGCCCCGGTTCTGTGCTATGAATACCCAGCCTTGCTTCAAGGCACTTTCAGGGATTGGAAGGATGCGCAGGTTCGGGGGAACTGCAGGCGTTGTGTTGATCCGCTTCAGGGGATCTGAAGGTCGAATCCGGACGCTGGCTGCGGCGGGCCGCTGGCTGTGCTGCGTGCTGCCGACTGGCCTCGGCTGTCGCCGTTCGTGCCGATGCCGTTGGCTCGGCCGTCGTCGAGAGCGACTGCTCGATCTTCCCGCTATTGGCACCACATAGCCGGCGGCGCTGCTGGGGTGTTCGCGCTTCGTATCTGTTAGCGCAATCTTGCTTCGTGACCCTGGGAGTCCGGGTCACGAGTCGGGGTCAGAATTTTTCGAGTAAGCGTGCCCGGGCTGACGCCGACCCTGGGCCGGGGGCGTATCGGCGCGAGCGGGAAGGCCGTGCGGTTCTGTTTGCAACCGCGGGCGTAGCGTAACTGAAGTCTGGAAGTGGGATCACAATTCTCGATCAAGGGATGAGGGGGCAGGGATGGAAACAGCTGCAAAGAAGAGTGGTCGCCTGGTACTCGAGTCCATCAGCGCGGCTTTCCTGATTCTGTGGATGGCAGGCGCGGCACAGGCGCAGCAGGCGGTACAGCAGCCCTACCAGGAGTACGACAAAAAGCTGCGCTCGGCGGAACTGGTTGGCCCCCTCACGTCTGATCTGTTCGGGGACTCGGTGAACGCGTTCGATCGGGCCGCGCACTTCCGGCAAACCGATATCTCGTTGCCGGGCAGCAACGCGTTGCCGGTGGCACTCGCCCGCAGATTCAACATCCGTCCGATACCGCATCTTGGCCAGGACCCTGAGATCTACGGCGGTGCGGGCGATTGGAACATCGACGTCCCGTACATCTCCGGTGTTTTCGACGCGGATTACGGGTGGACATACCGGGGATCGACCAAGGTCCCACGTTGCAGCGCGAACTTCATTCCCTACACCGAGCTCCCCTTCAGAATCAACGACCTCTGGTCAGGCTACTCGGTGAATCTACCGGGTCATGGAGCCCGCTCCCTGATCGGCAGTCCTCCTGCCAGCTTCCGTCCTGATGCCCGGCGCGCGGACAACTGGAGCTGGACGACCAACGAACTGGACGCGGTGAGCTGCACGCCCATGGTGGCGGGCTATGAAGGTGAGGGCTTCATCCTGCAGACGAAGGATGGAATCAAATACACGTTCAATGTGGGTACGCAGCGTACCGTCGGGCAGATGATGGTCGATTCCTCCATCGGATACATGAAGACACGGATGGAGGTCTATCTGCTCGCAAGCCGAATCGAAGATCGATTCGGAAACAGTGTCAGCATCAACTACAACGCGAGCGGGCATCCGACCAGTATCGCCGGTAGCGACGGTCGTCTTATCACACTGAACTACAGCGGCTCGAGGCTGCAGAGTGCTTCGGCGAACGGGCGTACGTGGAACTACGGATATGCGGGGGCTGCATTGCAGCGGGTCACCCAACCGGATGGCTCGTCCTGGGAGATCGAGCACCTGGACAACAATCGCATCGCCTATGAAAACTGGACGGAGGACCCCGGCCAAGGGTGCGGCGGCGTCGCGCCCCTGCGTGAGAAGGTGTACCGGCTTCGCATCAGGCATCCATCCGGTGCCGTCGGCAACTTCAGATTCGATCATCAACGCCATTACAGGGCCGGCGTCCCTGTGCACTACTGCGCGCCGGAGTCCGCGGGCGAGGGGATTCTGCGTCACGTGCTCGGTGTTCCTTATTACTCCGACCTGCTGGCATTGACCGAGAAGACCATTGACGGCCCGGGGCTGTCTCAGATGCGCTGGACGTATGGCGATTCTGGTGACTTCCAGCCGATGTGGGAGGGAGCGGTAACTCCGTGCACGAGCTGCCCGCAGACCAAGGTCGTGAAGATCACACAGCCCGACGGCAGCTGGATCGAAGAGACCTACGGGATCGTCTTCGAGCACAACGAAGGAAAACTGCTCGGGCGCAAGACGGTGGCCGCATCTGGTGTGGCGCTGGAGACGGAGGAGCTCAGTTATGTTTCCTCTGCCGAGGCGCCTTCATTTCCGTTCCCCGACCGGTACGGTTGGGCGTGGGGCGGATTCGATGGAACGTCAGCGCTCGTCCGTCCCCTGCGGACGCGGCAGATTCGACGCGATGGCGTAACGATGACCTGGCACGTGGACGCCTTTGACAGCTATGGCCGGCCATCGCGCGTCACGCGGAGCAGTTCACAAGGCGCCAGTCGCACTGATACTACCGGCTACTACAATGACACCAGTGCCTGGATCCTTGGCCAGGTATCCAGTGAGACCAACGACAACACCGGTCTGGTTGAAGTCCAGACGGTGTACAACGCAAAGGCCATGCCGACGGAACAGCGGCGGTTCGGCAAGCTTCTTCAAACGCTGAGTTACCATGCTGATGGCACTGTGGCCAGCTTTGCCGATGGTCGTGGCAACAGCACAACACTGAGTAGCTGGAAGCGCGGTATCCCACAGGCGATAGGCTTCGCGGATGGCACATCGATGTCGGCAAGTGTCGACGACAATGGGTGGATACGCTCGGTCACCAACGCGCTGGGCTACCAGACGAGCTTTGACTATGACGCGATGGGCAGGCAGACACGCAAGGCATTTGCGGTGGGCGACACCGTGGCGTGGAGCCCGACCACCCAGGTCTTCGAGCGGGTCGACGCTGTCGAGCATGGAATAGCGGGTGGCCACTGGCGACTGACGACAAGTACCGGAAACCGCAACAAGGTGACGTGGTTCGACGCGATGTGGCGCCCTGCACTGACCCTTGAGCATGATGCAAACAGCCCCTCCGCGACCGGGCGCTATCAACGATTCACGTATGACCATGCGGGTCGCACGACGTTCCAGTCTTATCCAGCTGCGGGGGCTAGTCCAAGCACCGGTCAGTGGAGCGAGTTCGACGCGCTGGGACGGCCAACGTCAAGTTCAATCGATAGCGAACAGGGTCTGTTGACCACCTTGACGACCTATCAGTCAGGCATGCGTGTACGTGTCACTGATGCACGTGGGCAATCAACGGTTACCCAGCATCGAGTCTACGACACGCCATCCTATGATCAGGCGGTAGCAATCGAGCACCCGGGTGGCGCTTTCACCGACATCGGGCGTGACCTGTTTGGAAAGCCGACATCCATCAAGCGCCGAAACGCAACCAGCGGCGTGTCGGTTACGCGTTCCTACGTTTACAACCCCCAGCAGGAGCTCTGCAAGAGTGTCGAGCCCGAAACTGGCGCGACGGCCATGGGCTACGACGCAGCCGGGAATCTTGCATGGTCCGCGGCCGGGCTGACGCAGAGTGCAACCAACACCTGTGATTCGGCTGCAGCGCAAGCCTCAGGCCGCCGTGTCGATCGCACCTACGATGCTCGCAATCGGCTGAAACAGCTCATCTTCGCCGACGGTAGTGGTGACCAGGTGTGGTCATACAACGGCGCCGGTCTTCCGACGCAAGTGGTAACCGGCAATCCGGACGGAAGGCAGGTCATCAATACCTATGACTACGCCAAGCGAGGATTGATCATCAGCGAAACCCTGCAGCAGTCGGGCTCGGGAATCTGGGCGATGGGCTATGGCTACGACGCCAATGGTGCGTTGGCCAGTCTGCAGTATCCCAGTGGTCTGCAGGTGGCGCTGGCTCCAAACGCGCTCGGTCAACCAACCCGGGTTGGGACCTTTGCCACCGGCGTTGCCTACTATCCTAATGGCGCGCTGCGGGCTTTCAGCTACGGCAATGGCATCGCCCACAGCATGGCCCAGAACACTCGCGGACTGCCGTCCCGTGCGATCGATTCTGGAGTTCTGGACACCAGCATTACCTACGACAAGAACGGCAACGTTGCCAGCATCACGGACGCGATCGAAGCGACCAAGTCACGGCAGATGCAGTATGACGCGTCCGATCGCCTGACGCAGGCCAGCTCGGCCTCCTTCGGTGGCGACAAAATCTATCGCTTCACGTACGACGTTCTGGACAACCTGCGCAGTGCCAAGCTGGGCGGCATCAAGCAGCACAATTACTGGTACGACGCACGTAACCGTATGACGACCGTGAATCAGGATGACGGGAGTGCCATCATCGGCCTCGACTACGACGTGCAGGGCAACCTTGCCATGAAGAATGGTGAGCTGTTCCGTTTTGATCTTGGCAATCGTCTGCGTGACGTTGGCGGCCGCGAGACCTATGCATACGATGCTCATGGGCGACGAGTTGGCAGCTACAACGCGTCGGCTGGAGACATCCTCTCCTTCTACGGCAATGATGGAGTGCTGCGTCGACAGCACAACAAGCGCACGGGAAAGGAGCTTGAGTACGTGAGTCTGGGCAGTCATCTGATTGCACAGGTGGAAACGGCGGTTGTTCTTGTGGCTCCTGTCCTGACTGCTCCAGCCACTGTAGCAACCGGAAGTTACACGGTCAGCTGGAGTTCGATCGGAAACGCCAATCGTTATGAGCTCCGTGCGTCCAGCAGTTCGGGTGCATCCTGGAGCAGCGCCTACACAGGTAGTGCGCTTTCCTTCGCTGTCTCGGGGGTTGCTAAAGGTCCACGCCACTATCAAGTCCGAGCCTGTCAGGGAAGCGGGTGCGGAGATTGGAGCGGCTCCGTCGTCGTCAACCATGTTCCGGTGCCAGCGGTGGCACCTTCGTTGGCGCTGCCAGCGGTCGGTCTCAGTGGCACCCACACCATAAGCTGGTCGGCCGTGGCGGATGCAAGCCGCTACGCTGTCGAGGAACAGGCCGGCAACGGAGCGTGGGTCGTTGTACACGACGCCGCGGCCCTGAGTGTCACATTGAGTGGACGGGCGGCCGGCAACTACAGTTATCGAGCGCGGGCCTGCAATGTGTCTGGATGTGGGCCCTATTCGGTCACGCAGGCGATGACCGTGATCTACCCGACGGACACGGCGCCAACTGTCACTGCGCCTGCCAGCAGCTATTCCGGTGCCTTCACCGTAAGCTGGACGCCGGTGGCGGGCAGCGTCCGGTACGAACCAAGGGAACGGCTTGGGACGGCGGCCTGGACCAATCTGGCCAGTACTTCTGGGACGTCCGCGGCGATCAGCGGCAAAGCCACGGGCAGTTACGGCTACCAGGTGCGCGCATGCAACTCTGCAGGTTGTGGGCCCTGGTCAAACATCGTTTCGACCACGGTGCTCCTGCCGCCGGCAGGGGCGCCGACCATTTCACTGGCCGGAAACAGCACCACCGGAGCATTCCCTGTGAGCTGGAGCAGCGTTGCCGGCGCTGTCGAGTATCGGCTGGAGGAGAGGCTGGGGACTGGAACCTGGAAGGAGTTGCAGGCGGAAGGAGCGACGCAGCGCAGTGTTTCCGGAAAGACTTCCGGCACTTGGAGCTATCGGGTTCAGGCCTGCAACGCAGGTGGCTGTAGCACCTGGTCAGCCGAGAAGGCGATCATTGTCCTGCTGGTGCCCGCCGCGCCCGCCGTCACGGCTCCCGCTACCAATAGCTCGGGAGCTTGGACGGTGAGCTGGCTATCGGTTCCCACAGCATCGTCCTATCAGCTTGAAGAGCGTATTGCGGGAGGAGCATGGGCCAACGTGCAGGATGCTTCCGCAATCAGCAAGGCAGTCAGTGGCAAGTCAAGCGGTTCATATGAGTACCGCGCCCGGGCCTGCAACGCCAGTGGCTGTGGAAACTACTCTGCAACGGTCAAAACGGTCGTGGTCCTGCCTCCATCCGCTGCGCCGGCTTTGGCTGTGCCTGCATCCAGTACGAATGGCGGTTTTACTGTCACATGGACGACGGTTGCCGCGACAACCGAGTACCGACTGGAGGAGCTGACATCCGGGGCGTGGTCGCAGATCCAGAGCGGCGCGGGTACCAGTATCTCGGTCAGCGGAAGGGCTAATGGCAGCTACTCGTTCCGGGTAAGAGCCTGTAATACGGGAGGCTGCAGCGGCTACTCAAGCACTGGCATGGTCACAGTTCTGCTCCCGCCTCAGAGCGCTCCAACGCTGAATGCTCCGGCCTCGGCGACGGCGGCATATACGGTCAGCTGGTCAGCGGTGGCCGGCGCGACACGCTACAGTCTGCAGCAGAGCGTGAACGGCGCGGCGTGGGCAGGAGCTGGCGATCACTCCGGTACAAGCGCTTCGTTGAATCCCGGCGCACCCGGCAGCTATGCCTATCGCGCGTCCGCATGCAACAGCAGCGGGTGTAGTGCCTGGTCTACGACAAGGACTGTCAATGTGATACGTCCGCCGTCGACCCCTACGATCACCTATGCACATCACCACTGGTACTACGCCGGACCGCACGACAGCGAGTTCGCAAACTGCAGTGTCAGCTGGACTGCCTCAAGCGGTGCCGATCGGTACGAACTCCATGCAGGCGATGGCACGACCGTATATGGCCAGATGTATTCCGGGCCACTCAACGAGATCCAGGGGGAGAGCTACTCGATTGCATACTGCACCAGTCCCTATGTAGTGCGGGCATGCAATGCCGCTGGCTGCTCCGGCTGGTCGTCACCTTTCGAGCCAACGGTTGAGCGGGATCCCAAGCCGGAAAACCCGGGCGATCCGCCCCTCTGAACGGAGAGCACACCATGTTAGGGATGATCAGGCGCATCTGTCCGTTGTTGTTGCTTGCCGTCGTGGCGGTGGTGTTCGATGCCGCTGCGCAGACGGTCACCTACGTCCACACTGATGTCCTCGGCTCGGTCGTGGCCGAGAGCGATGCCGACGGCAGCGTCATCAAGCGCCATGTCTACGAGCCATACGGGGCAGTGGTGGGCGGGCAGGTCGGCGATGGGCCTGGGTACACGGGGCATGTGAGCGATTCGTCGACCGGACTGAGCTACATGCAGCAGCGGTACATGGACCCGCAGCTTGGGGTGTTCCTGTCGGTGGATCCGGTGACGTCGTATGAGCAGCCGGTTGGGCAGTTCAACCGGTACCGGTATGCGAACGGCAATCCGTACAAGTTCACGGATCCGGATGGGCGGCAGAGTCTGCCGCGCTCGGTTTACGAGACCGACTGGACGAAGCCTGAAACCAGGCAGGCGTTCCGTGAAGCTGCCTCCATGGTCGCAGACTTCACCCCCATTGTCGGCGACATAAAGGGCGGCGTAGATGCTGCTCAGGATCCATCTGTCGTCAACATAGTTGCCGCAGTAGTTGGGCTTGTCCCCGTAGTAGGGGATGGGGCTGGGAAGCTGATAAAAGGCGCCGACAACATAGCGGATGGAGTTAGGTTGAATAAGCAACTTGGCAGCGAGCAGCAGCTTGGCGAGCTGATGTCAGGGCAAGGGGACATCATTGCTGGCGGCCCTAGTGAAGTGGTGCTGCGGGATTCGGCGCGTCTTAGTGCTGTGCACGGAGGGCAGGCGTCAGATTGGACCAAGGTGTCAAGCTCTTCTCATAAGGCGCCAGATGGTCAGCAGTTTTCCACCCATGCATATCGGAATCAGTCGAGCGGACAGGTTGTTGAGCCAAAAACAAAGCTCATTGAAGAGGGGAAGTAGCTCAATGCGAGTTAAAGTTATCGATGAATGGGAGAGCGTTCTCGCTGGTCTCGGCGCAGAGGGCAAGTTAAAGCCTCGATTGTCCGTGACTCGCGGGAGGGAGTACACGGTTTATGGGCTTAGCCTGCATGAAGCCTCATCTGTGTATCGGGCAGGCGTACTTACTTGTCAGCTGGTCAGCGATCATGGGAATCTGATTTTTGCGCCGGTTGATATATTTTCAGTGACTGATGGAAAACTCCCGGCCTGTTGGAGGATTGAAATTCGTGGTGGCAGCGTCCTTATCTGGCCAGATATTTTCTACAGAGAGTTCTTCTTCGAAGACCTGTCAGATGGCGTTCCGGAGTGCGTCGCGGCCTTCCGACATCTGCAGTCGCAGCTGGAAGATGCGGGCTGAATGAATTGTCTGAAATAGTAAAAGGAAGGGAAGGACATCGATACAAATGCTGACGGGGCACGTTGGGCGCGGACGATCCGCATCCAGACATCGTCTCGCATCCTGGCGTAAGTTGGGTCCATCGCCGCTTACGGACAATTCTTCCGATGTTGTCCGCTCTCACCAAAAGCATCGTTCTCGCGGCTGGGCCAAGGATCGACCTGCGAGCTCAGGGGCGCTCAGGTTCGTGGCCTGATCCTGCGAGTGCAGACCTCTGGCCACAAGGCTTGGATCTTCACCTGGGCGCAAGGGAAGCGCCGCACATTGGGCTCCGTCGGACGCCTGACGCTTGAACAAGCTGCGACCAAGCTCGGCAAGCTGATGCGTAGATCGCAGGGCTCTTGTTTCTGATGCCCGCTGTAATGAAGATCCCTGGCCCCGGTCGGGGATTTCTGTTTTGGGGTGCCGGTGGTGCGGGCCCAGGCCCGACGGCCGTGGTGGCTGGCAGCCGCGGCCACCACGGCCGCGCCGGGAGCCTGCCGGCACGACTCGCTGCGATGTGGCTCGATTCGACGCCCGACTGGGGGTGAGGACGACCTTCGGCCGTTAGTGCTTCCTGTCGTCGGCCACAGGCGCGACGGATGGCACTGCGACGTCCAGTGGCCCTGCATCGGCAGGGGCGTTGGCGGGGCGGCACTCTCTCGAACACAGGTAACCCGCATGTCGAACTCGTCGATCTCCCCCCTCATTTCCCGGTCCAGGCTGAGCATGGCGATGTCGATCGCTCTGATGGCGGGACTCTCCACGCTCGATGCGCAGGCAAGCACCTTCCATCTGAACGGCGACACGATCTATTACTCCGGCGGCGTCGAGAGCAGCGATCCCAGGACCTTGGAGCGCATTCTCAGCGCGGCGAACAGGCAGGGACGGACCATCCGCCAGATCGTCTTCCGCAATTCACCCGGTGGCGCTGCCAGCGGTGGCGTTGGCATGGGCGAGGTCATCCGACGCAATGGCCTGGATACCGTGCTGGACGGTGGCTGCTACTCGGCGTGTGCCGATGCGTTCGTCGCCGGCGTCAATCGTCGGATCACCCGCTTCGCCCTGCCGGTGTATGACGGTTACGACATGACCGTGCTGGGGATCCATGGCGAAGCCCGGGATGGTGTTCCCACGCCGTACCCGGGCCAGGAGAAGTACATCCAGTACTACCGGGACATGTTTGGCGCAAGGGACTTTGCCGTCATTGAAGGCCGGATCACCCAGGCCCACTACGAACTGACGGAAAGCTCCGGCTTCCTGCGCTACTTCGATCCAGCCACGATGGCCATCGCGACCCGCTTCTGCCCGACCCGCGACACCAGCGAGGACGGTGGCTGCACGGCCTATCCGGACGTGACGCTGTTCAGCGACAGGGTGGCGACCTCGATGGACTATGCAACGACCAACGATGTCCTGGTCATCGATGGCAAGCAGGTGAGCGGGAACATCAATCCGGCATTCGATCCCGCGCAGTTCTCCTATGTGCGCGATGTGGATGTGGACAAGGTCGTCGGCGGCGATGCCTTTGGCGTGATCAAGCTCACCGCGGGCGCCCGCTGGTCCGCGACGGAAGACAGCGGTGCGTCGATCCTGTGGGTGGACTCGGGAAGGCTGGATATCACAGCGCAGAGCAGCCTGCTTACCGGCAACAGCGTGATAGGACGCAACGGTGCCGTCGATGTGAGGGACGGTCTGCTGAAGGCCGGGAGCACGATCGTGGACGGTTCGCTGGCCCTTGCCTCGACCGGCGAACTGGACAACAGCGATACGCTGCTGGTCCGGCGTGGAGGTGAGGTGGCGATGGCCGGTGGTCGAATCTCCACGGCCGTCGTGACGCTGGATCCAGGGGCCGCATTGAAGGGGCATGGAACCATCGGCCCGACGGCCTATGTCGGGGACCCGGACTATCCCGACTTCCCTTGGAATGTTCCGCAGGTGGCGCGGGTGAGGGTGGCCGGTGGCGATCTTCATCCGCAGGGCGGCCCGTTGACGGTCAACGGCTATGTCAGCTTCGCCTATCCCAATGCCGGCCGGCTGCTGTTCGACATCACCCCGGAAACGCGCCAGGCGGGCCTTGTACTGGACGCATTCGAAGTCCATCGCTGCGACAGCCAGGGCAGCTACTACTATTGCGGAAACGGGGCGGCCACCACGGCGCCGGGCTTCCTGATCGGCGGCACGGTCGGCAAGCTCGCGCTGGATATCGCACCGGGCTACTACCGCCAGGATCTTTCGATCCCGCTGGTACAGGGCCGCATCTATGGCAGCAAGGAAGGCAACGAACTGACCACCGCGCTGTTGAACGACAGTGACAGCGAGTTCGATGCCAGCGTGCCGCAGCTGCAGGCCGGACAGGTCGCCTTCACCCGTGCCGAGCGGCAGGACGGCTCGGGCTACAGCGCCGATCTGACCAGTGCCGACACGGCACGGCGCAGGTTCCATCCGCGCGAGAACTCCCTGCTCACGTTCAATATCGTGCAGACCGGCGACGGCATCTGGGCGGTCGCCAATCCGGCCTTCGATGACGTATCTCCGTTCGCCAACGTGGCGTCGGGCGCGGGCCTGGGCCAGGCATTGAGGACGGCCGCGTCGCAGCCGGCGTCGGCGCTGGATCCGCTGCTGGGCGCACTGCAGTTTGCCGACCGCGACGTGGTCGCGCAGCAGGCCGGTGCGCTGCGTGGCGATGCGCACGCCACCCTGCGCCTGGCCGACAACGCCCTGCTGGGCAGCATCGGCAACGTGGTCCAGCAGCATCAGGCGGCGATGCGCAGTGCCGGTGGCGATGCCGATGGCCTGGCCGCGCAGGTCGCGCAGTCGATGTCGGCACAGCCAGGCATGCGCCATGGCACCCTGTTCAACCAGCTGGCAATGCATCTGGTCGAGCCGACGGCAGCAGGTGCAGGGGCCAGTGGTGATGGCCCGCGTGGCCACGGTCTGTGGGCACGCGGCTTCGCCAGCCATGGCCGCATCGATGCCGATGCCGGCGTGGCCGGGATGAGCCATACCGTGGGCGGCATCGTGGTCGGTGCCGATACGCGCCTGGCCGATGACCGTGTCGGCCTGGGCGTAAGCGTGGCGGCCGCGGACATGTCGACCAAGGCCCGTGGCACCTCCAGCTTCACTGGCGACGTGCGTGCGCTGGATGTGGGCGGTTACCTGGACGCGATCTACGCGCGCGGCTACCTGTCTGCGGCGGTGCGCTACACCGACCTGCGCCACGACACCCGGCGCAGCATCGCCGGCATCGAGGGCCTGCAGGACCCGCTGCGTGCGAAGTACAGCAACGATGCGGTCTCCGCGCGGGTGGAACACGCGTTCTCCTTCACCAGCGGCAAGGGCGTGGTGATCCAGCCGCTGCTGCCGGTGGTGGACTACGCGCGCACCTCCGCGACGCGGTTCAACGAAGGGCAGGGCGTGGCGGCGCTGGCCGGGCGTGGCGGCAGCCTGGAGAGCATCCGGGTCGGTGCGGGCCTGCAGCTGTTCAAGACCTTCGAGGGCAACAACGGCGAGCGCATCACCCCGCGCGCGCGGGTGGTGTGGCAGAAGGAGCTGGGGGATACGCAGGCCCGTTACAGCACCGGCTTTGCGGCGGCGCCGGATCTGGTGTTCGGCAGCAACAGCCAGACGGTGGGCGAGCAGGTGCTGAGCTGGAACCTGGGTGTGACCAGCCGGGCCAGCGAGCGGCTGTCGGTGATGGTCGACTATGTGGGCGAGCGCCGCGACGGTCAGCTGCAGAATGGTGTGCAGCTGGGGCTGGGTTACCGGTTCTGATGCGGGGAGGACGTCCTCGCCCGCCGGGCGGGGGCGTGCTGCGGGCGGCACGTCGGCTGTGATGCAGGCGCCCGCGATGCGGTCCGGTCGCCGGTTGTCACGCGTCCTTCGGCGGCTGATCCGCCTCTACCGCCCGCACAGGTTGGCGCAGGAGTGTCTTCAGTCGCGAAGGAGCGGTCTTCCGTGGGTCGCTCAGATAGATCTCATGGTGCGGGCCGGCAAACGTGTAGCCCAGCGATGGCATCACCTCCTGGTGCAGCCTCGCGAGTGTCGGGCCTTCATCCTCATAGGGGCCCACATGCAGCGTCTGCAGGCAGAGACCCTCCTCCAGCCGCTGCAGGCGCAGGCTGGAGGGTGGCGCACCGAGCTTCGCCCTCACCTTCTCCGTTGCCGCAGCGAACCGCGGCGTGTCGACGGCATCCAGGGTGCGGATCATCAGGGTCCAGGTCCATTCGTCCTTGCGGCGGGCGACGAAGCTGCCCGGATCCTCAGCGCTCCAGAGCCCCTCCAGCGGCGCAACCACATGGTCCTGTCCCACTGCCTTGAGGGCGAACTTCAACGCATAGCTGACGGAGTAAAGCCAGCGTACGGCCTCGGCGTAGGCGATTGCCGTGTTGGGGTCGCCGCGGCCGTCAATCATCACGAACGGCAGGGAGGGCACTTGGAGCAGGACGAAGTCGCCGGTCGGCGCCCGGTACAGGGTGCGGTCAAGCGTCTTGAAATCGACTTTGCCCATTGGCGATCTCCAGTAGACGGACAGCATCGCACGCGGGCCAGCATTCCACGGTTCCTGAATGCGTTCATTCGACTTTGCCGAACGAGTGATTCCGGCGTGGCGACACCTGCGGCTGCGATGCTCCGGGCTCCATTGCGCGCACGGTGCGACAACGTGTCGCAGCCAGAATGGGGCCTTTCCTGCGGTGAATCATTGTCAATGCCTTTCTTAAATGGTGGGTGACGGCCTAAAATTGCAAGGCTGACTCGACCCCACCTCCCTGCCTGTCCATCGGACGGGTGGGACCGGCTTTTGGCCGGAGCGGGCAGGACGGGGAACGGCATTCCCTCGCAATTGGATCGACCGATGATTCCGTTGAAAACCCTTGGGCGCTGGTTGCGCCCGGGCCTGCTGCTCGCAGTGCTGGTGATGCTCACCGGCTGTGATGCCGTGGCCATCCTCAGTCCGAAGGGCCAGATCGGCCAGGATGAGAAGACCCTGCTGATCACGGCCACCGTGCTCATGCTGCTGGTCGTCATCCCGGTCATCATCATGACCCTGACCTTCGCGTGGAAGTACCGCGCTTCCAACACCAAGGCCCGTTACGAGCCGAAGTGGTCGCACTCGACGGCGATCGAGGTGGTGGTGTGGTCGATCCCCTGCATGATCGTGCTGGTGCTGGCCGTGCTGACCTGGCGCTCGTCGCACGCGCTGGATCCGTACAAGCCGCTGGAATCGGACGTCAAGCCGGTCACCATCGAGGCGATCTCGCTGGACTGGAAGTGGCTGTTCATCTATCCGGAAGAGAAGATCGCGGTCGTCAACGAGATCAAGTTCCCGGTCAACACCCCGCTGAACTTCAAGATCACCTCCGACACGGTGATGAATGCCTTCTTCATCCCGCACCTGGGCAGCATGATCTATTCGATGGCGGCGATGGAGACCAAGCTCCACCTGATCGCCAACGAAACCGGTGAATTCCCGGGCATGTCCTCGCACTACAGCGGTGCGGGCTTCGCCAAGATGCACTTCACTGCCTATTCGGTCACCGATGCCGAGTACCGCCAGTGGCTGGACCAGGTCCGCGCCGGTGAGCAGACGCTGGACAAGGCCTCGTTCAAGGCCCTGGGTGAAGCGCGCAATGCCGAGTGGTATCCGGTGACCTACTACGGCCGGTCCGAGGAGGGCCTGTTCGACTGGGTCATCGCCAAGCACATGGGCGACAACAAGCACTACGGCATGAAGCACGCCCATGCGGGCGCCGCTGCCGCCGATGCTGCCAGCCATGAAGGGCACGAAGGCCACGCCCCGAGCGAAGAGCACAAGTCCAAGGAGTCCGGGGAAAACCTGGATGCCACTGAACACGAGCACGCCGGCCACGCCGGTCATGCGGGCTCGGGAGAATGAACATGCTGGGAAAACTCTCTCTTGAGTCGATCCCCCACGATCCGATCGTGCTGACCACACTGATCGGTGCGGTGCTGGGTGGCCTGGGCGTCGTCGCCCTGATCACCAAGTTCAAGCTGTGGGGCTATCTGTGGAAGGAGTGGTTCACCTCGGTGGATCACAAGAAGATCGGCGTGATGTACCTCATCGTCGCCTTCGTCATGCTGCTGCGCGGTTTCTCCGACGCGATCATGATGCGTACCCAGCAGGCCATCGCCGTCGGTGGCTCCGAGGGTTACCTGCCGCCGCACCACTACGACCAGATCTTCACCGCCCACGGCGTGATCATGATCTTCTTCGTGGCGATGCCGTTGATCACCGGCCTGATGAATCTGGCCGTGCCGCTGCAGATCGGTGCGCGCGACGTCGCGTTCCCGTTCGTCAACTCGCTCAGCTTCTGGCTGTTCGTCGCCGGTGCGGTGCTGATCATGCTGTCGCTGTGGATCGGTGAGTTCGCCGCCACCGGCTGGCTGGCATTCCCGCCCTTGTCGGGGATCGAATACAGTCCAAGCGTAGGCATGGACTACTACATCTGGGGTCTACAGGTGGCGGGTCTGGGTACCACCCTGAGTGGTATCAACTTCTTCATCACCATCCTCAAGATGCGCACGCCGAGCATGAAGCTGATGCAGATGCCGGTGTTCACCTGGACCGCCCTGGTGACCAACGTGCTGATCGTCGCCGCCTTCCCGGTGCTGACCATCACCCTGGTGCTGCTGACCCTGGACCGTTACCTGGGTACGCACTTCTTCACCAATGACGGTGGCGGCAACGCCATGCTGTACATCAACCTGATCTGGATCTGGGGCCACCCGGAGGTGTACATCCTGGTCCTGCCGGCGTTCGGCGTGTTCTCGGAAGTGATCGCCACGTATTCGCGCAAGGCCCTGTTCGGTTACAAGGGCATGGTCTACGCCACCGCCTGTATCGGCGTGCTGTCGTTCATCGTGTGGCTGCACCACTTCTTCACCATGGGTTCGGGCGCCAACGTCAATGCCTTCTTCGGCATCACGACGATGATCATCTCCATTCCCACGGGCGTGAAGATCTTCAACTGGCTGTTCACCATGTTCCGCGGTCGCGTGCAGTTCACCACGCCGGTGCTGTGGACGATCGGCTTCATGGTCACCTTCACCATCGGCGGCATGACCGGCGTGATGCTGGCCATCCCGGCCATCGATTTCGTGCTGCACAACAGCCTGTTCCTGATCGCGCACTTCCATAACGTGATCATCGGCGGTGTGGTGTTCGGCATGTTCGCGGGCATCACCTACTGGTGGCCGAAGATGTTCGGCTTCCGCCTCAACGAGTTCTGGGGCAAGTGCGCGTTCTGGTGCTGGTTCATCGGCTTCTACGTGACCTTCATGCCGATGTACGTGCTGGGCTTCATGGGCATGACCCGTCGCCTGCAGAGCACGGTCAATCCGGCCTATGAGCCGCTGCTGCTGGTTGCCGCTGCAGGTGCCTTCATCGTCGGCGCCGGCATCCTGTGCCAGATCATCCAGGTGGCCGTATCGATCCGCGACCGCAAGAAGACCGTCGACCTGACCGGCGATCCGTGGGATGCCCGTACGCTGGAGTGGGAAACCTCTTCGCCGCCGGCGTTCTACAACTTCGCCACGCTGCCGGACGTCACCGAGCTGGACGATTTCTGGGAGCGCAAGCAGCGCGGTGAGGCCTGGCCGAAGCCGGCGAAGTACACCGACATCCACATGCCGCGCAATACCGGCACGGGCGTTGTCATCGGTGCCTTCAGCCTGGTGTTCGGCTTCGCGATGATCTGGCACATCTGGTGGCTGGCCATCGTCGGCTTCGTCGGCATGATCGCCACGTTCATCTACCGCACCTTCGACCAGGACGTGGATTACTGGGTCCCGGCCGCCGAGGTGGAACGCATCGAGAACGAACACCGCAAGCACCTGGAAGCCCAGGGCCTGGTGAAGTCGGAGCTGAAGGCATGAGCACCAATACCTCGACCCTGAGCCACGGGCACGCCGCGCATGCGGCGGCCCATGGCCATGACGACCACGAGCACCACGACACCGGCGGCAACACCGTCTTCGGTTTCTGGGTGTACCTGATGAGCGACTGCCTCATCTTCGCGTCGCTGTTCGCCACCTATGTGGTGCTGGCCGGCGGCACCGATGGTGGCCCCGGTCCGAAGGACCTGTTCGAACTGTCGTTCGTGGCCTGGGAAACCGCGCTGCTGCTGACCTCCTCGCTGACCTTCGGCCTGGGCATGATCGCCCTGCACCGCAAGCAGGTGGGCCAGATGTACCTGTGGCTGGCGATCACCTGGCTGCTGGGCTTCGGCTTCATGTGCATGGAAGTGTGGGAATTCCAGCACCTGATCCATCAGGGCTATGGTCCGGACCGCAGTGCCTTCCTGTCGGCGTTCTTCGCCCTGGTCGGTACCCACGGCCTGCACGTCAGCGCCGGCCTGCTGTGGCTGCTGGTGATGTTCGTGCAGCTGAAGAAGTACGGCCTGACCCCGACCAACAAGACCCGCATGGCGTGCCTGAGCCTGTTCTGGCACTTCCTGGACCTGATCTGGATCGGCGTGTTCTCCGTCGTCTACCTCAATGGAGCGCTGTAATGGCACATGACAACCACGCACACGATCATGGCACCGGTGGCGAAAGCCACGGCAGCGTGAAGTCGTACCTGATCGGCTTCGTGCTGGCAGTGGTGCTGACCGTCATCCCGTTCTGGATGGTGATGTCGGGCGACTTCTCCCGCACCGTCAACGGTGTGGTGATCGCGGTCACCGCCGTGCTGCAGATGCTGGTCCACCTGGTGTTCTTCCTGCACCTGGACCGCTCCTCCGAGAGCCGCTGGAACGTCAACGCTGCTGCCTTCACCATCGTGGTGATCGGCATCATCGTGGTCGGCACCCTGTGGGTCATGCACAACATGAACGTGCACATGATGCACTGACGTCCCCGCGACGTTGCCACGCAGAAAGGCCGCCTTCGGGCGGCCTTTCTGTTGTCGGGTGGATGAGGTCGGATCCCATGTCGCAGGCGAGGGCTCCGGCCTCGCACGCCCGGCCTCAGCCCACCTTGCGCAGGAACTCCTCGGCATCCATCGGCCGACCCAGGTGGTAGCCCTGCAGCTGGTCGCAGCCCAGTTCGCTCAGGTACTCGCGCTGGGCCTGGGTCTCCACGCCCTCGGCCACCACCTGCAACTGCAGCGTACGGCCCAGGGCGATGATCGAGGAGACGATCGCGGCGTCTTCGGCATTGCGTTCCAGGTCGTGAACGAAGGCCCGGTCGATCTTCAGCTCGGTGGCCGGCATGCGCTTGAGGTAGAGCAGGCTGGAATAGCCGGTGCCGAAATCATCGATGGCGATGTGCACGCCCATCGCGGTGAGATCGTTGAGAATCGCCAGGCTCGCTTCGACGTCCTTCATCGCAGTCGTTTCGGTGATCTCAAGCGTCAGCAGAGGCGGATCGATGGCGTGTCGTTCCAGCGCCGTACGCACGCTGGCCAGCAGCGTCGGCGAGGCGAACTGCAGGGGAGACAGGTTGACCGCCATCGTCCAGCCGCGATGGCCGGCGTCATGCCACGCACGCAGCTGGGCGCAGGCGCGATCCAGTACCCAGTCACCGATCGGCAGGATCAGCCCGCTGCGCTCGGCGATCGGGATGAACACGTCCGGTGCCAGCAGGCCCAGTTCCGGGTGCTGCCAGCGCAGCAGCGCTTCGGCGCCGCTGGCGGGGGCGTCGACGGCGGGAAATTTCGGCTGGTAATGCAGCACCAGTTCGTCCCGGGCGATGGCCTTGCGCAGATCCTGCAGCAGCCGCAGCTGGCGGTTTGCACTGAGCTGCATCGAGGGAGTGAAGAAGGTGTAGCCGTTCCGGCCGGTGTCCTTGGTGTGGTACATGGCGGCATCGGCGTGGGCCATCAGCTCGCGTTCGTTGCCGGCGTCATCCGGGTACAGGGCGATGCCGAGGCTGGCGCTGACCTGCAGTTCGGCCGCGTCGAGAATGAAAGGCTCGCTGGCCGCGGCGATGATGCGCTCTGCGACGACCACGGCGTCATCCGGGATGTCGATCGCCAGCACGATCACGAATTCGTCCCCGCCCAGGCGCGCGAAGGTGTCCTGCGGTCGCAGCAGGCCGCCGATGCGTTGCGCGACGGCGACCAGCAGGCGATCACCCAGTTGATGACCGTAGGCGTCGTTGACCGTCTTGAATCCGTCAAGATCGCAGAACATCACGGCCACCGCGTGCTGGTGCCGGCGCGCCTTCTCGATGGCCTGTTCGATGCGGTCCTGCAGCAGCATGCGGTTGGGCAGCTGGGTCAGCGGGTCGTGCAGCGCGGCCTGGATCAGCCGGTTGTTGGCGTGCGCCAGCGAATCGGCCAGCAGCCCGGTGCGGACCCGCATCTGGCGATCGAACAGGGAGGCCACCAGCGCGATGCCAAGCGTCGCCACGGTGGTGACGATGACCAGTACCGCCAGCCAGCGGGCATCGATGCCGCCATTGACCACGGCACCGCAGATGCTGCCGTCCGCGAAGCGTGCGGCCGCCATGCCGGTGTAATGCATGCCGACGATGGCCAGCCCCATCACCAGCGAGGCGAGCAGGCGCAGGCGCAGCGTGTTGCGCTGCTCGGTGCGCAGGCGGAAGGCGATCCACAGCGCAGCGCCGGCTGCGCCGATGGCCACCACGATCGATGTCGCGAACCATCCCGGGTGGTAGTCGATGCCGGGCTGCATGCGCATGGCGGCCATGCCCAGGTAATGCATGGCGGCGATGCCGGTGCCCATCAGCACCGCGCCGGCCAGCAGCCGCCGTCGCGGCAGGCTGGGGCGGGAGACCAGCCACAGCGCGTAGGCCGATGCGCCGATCGACACCGCGAGGGAGTAGAGGGTGATGGCCAGGTCGTAACCGATCGGGATCGGCAGGTCGAACGCCAGCATGCCGATGAAGTGCATCGACCAGATGCCCAGACCCATCGCGGCGGCGCCACCGGCCAGCCACCAGTGGGCGACGCGTCCCTGGGCGCTGGCGACACGCCCGGCCATGTCCAGGGCCGTGTACGAAGCAAGAATGGCCACCAGCAGAGAGATGGCGACCAGGCTCTGACTGTAACTTCCAGTCATGTTGAATCCAGTGGGAAAGGGAGGGGCGCCCGCAAGGCGCACGCCCGCGACCCCTATCGGCGCAGGTGGGCGGTACTTGAGCGGTCGCAGCACCTGCGACCAGGCTCGGCTATCCTGCCACGCCCGTCCCCGCCGCAGGAAATTCCCAGATGGCAAAAGCCCGCACCGCCTACGTCTGCAATGAATGCGGCGCCGAGTACAGCAAATGGCAGGGCCAGTGCACCGAGTGCAATGCCTGGAATTCGCTCTCGGAAATCGTCCTGGAAAGCGCGGCGGCGGCCAAGGCGCCGGCATCGCGGCGGGCCGGCTGGGCGGGCAAGGTCGATCCGCCGAAGATCACCGCCCTGAAGGACGTGGAGCAGACCGAGCATCGCCGGGTCAGCACCGGCATCGGCGAGTTCGACCGTGTGCTCGGCGGCGGCCTGGTGGAGGGGGCGGTGGTGCTGGTCGGCGGCGATCCCGGCATCGGCAAGTCGACCCTGCTGCTGCAGGCGGTCGCCAGGATGGCGGCCGAGCTGCCGGTGCTCTACGTCACCGGTGAGGAGTCGCTGGCCCAGGTGGCCGGTCGCGCGCATCGGCTGGAACTGCCCCTGGATGGCGTCAACGCGCTCGCCGAAACCGGCGTCGAGTCGATCCTCCAGCACGCGGCCAAGGCCGGCCCGCGCCTGATCGTGGCCGACTCGGTGCAGACGCTGTGGACGGAAAGCCTGACCGCCGCACCGGGGTCGGTAAGCCAGGTGCGCGAGAGTGCCGCGCGGTTGGTGCGTTTCGCCAAGGAAACCGGCACCGCCGTGTTCCTGGTCGGCCACGTCACCAAGGAAGGTGGCATCGCAGGCCCGCGTGTGCTGGAACACATGGTCGATGCGGTGCTGTACTTCGAAGGCGAAAGCGGCAGCCGCTTCCGGCTGCTGCGTGCGTTCAAGAACCGTTTCGGCGCGGTCAACGAGCTGGGCGTGTTCGCCATGGGCGACAAGGGCCTGAAGGAGGTCTCCAATCCTTCGGCCATCTTCCTGTCCGGTGGCAGTACGCATCAGCCCGGCAGCTGCGTGATGGTGACCCGGGAAGGAACCCGTCCGCTGCTGGTGGAGGTACAGGCGCTGGTCGACGCGTCGCCGCTGTCGAACCCGCGCCGTGTCGCCGTAGGCCTGGAGCAGAACCGTCTGGCCATGCTGCTGGCGGTGCTGCACCGGCACGGCGGTGTGCTGGTGGGCGACCAGGATGTGTTCGTCAATGTCGTCGGCGGCATCCGCGTGCAGGAGACGGCCGCCGACCTCCCGGTGCTGCTGGCGGTGCTGTCTTCGCTGCAGGACCGGCCGTTGGCCGAGAAGACCATCGCCTTCGGCGAAGTGGGCCTGTCCGGCGAGATCCGCCCGGTGCCCAATGGTGAGGACCGGCTGCGCGAGGCGGCCACCCACGGTTTCAGGCGTGCGATCGTGCCGAAGGCCAATGCGCCCAAGGGCGGCTCGGTCAAGGGCATGGAGGTGATCGCCGTGGAGCGCCTGTCCGAGGCGATCGACGCGGCGTGAGTCCATCGGAGGCGCGCCGGCGGCCGCGATCCTGTTGAGCCGGGCCACGCGCGTCTGCTTCCCCGGCGAAGGACCGCCGGGCTTGGGCCAGACGCTGCAGACGTCAGATGCGGCTACGGTCAGCCTCCCTGTGCTAGTTTTTCCCGCTCGACGAAGGCGCCCAGTGGCGCCTTTCCGTGCCCAGGAGTAAACGATTACATGCAGGACCCCGCGCTTACCGCCCCCGCCGCCGAAATCCGCCGTGCGGGCGTCGACCTCAATGGACTGATGACGGTGCTGGGCAAGCACCTGTACTCCACGCCGATGGTGGCCCTGCGCGAGCTGGTGCAGAACGCGCATGACTCGATCATCCGCCGTCGCATCGAGCAGCCGGGCAGGGACGTGCCTTCACGGATCTCCGTCCAGGTCGACGCTGCCGCCGGCGTGCTGCGCATCAGCGATACCGGAGCGGGCCTGACCCGCCAGGAGATCCACGATTACCTCGCGACCGTCGGTGTCGGCTACACCCGCGGCCTGCGCCAGGGGGGCGCCGACGAGGATGGCCTGATCGGCATGTTCGGTCTCGGTTTCCTGTCCGCCTTCGTGCTGGCGCGTCGGGTCAGCGTTCGCACCACCTCCTACCAGACGCCGGAACTCGGCCATCTGTACGTGTCCAGCAATGCCGAGCAGTACACGGTCAGCGAAGTGCCCGCGCGCGAGATCGGAACCGAGGTCGAGCTGGAACTGCACCCCGACTTCCTGCCGCTGGCCAACGAAGCACGCCTGCACGAGGTACTGGGGCGGTACTGCGCGCTGCTGTCCGAACCGATCTTCATCGGTGCCGCCACCTCGGCGATCAATCCGGAGCCGCCGCCGTGGCGGGGGCAGGGCGAGGTCGCGCTGCACCCGGTGCAGGCGCGCCGGCAGTCCCTGCAGTTCGCCGCGCGTTTCGAGCATGACTTCGAGCCCATTGTCACCTTGCCGCTGCGCGCCGACGGCGTCAGCGACGCCACCGGCCTGTTGTGGGTGCAGGATGGCGCCACCTATGGCACCAGTGACAACCGCAATCTGTCGGTGTTCGTACGCGGCATGCTGCTGGACGACGATGCACGGGACCTGCTGCCGCCCTGGGCTGGCTTCATCGGTGGCGTGATCGAGTCCTCGCGGCTGACGCCCACCGCCAGTCGTGAGGATCTGCAGCGCGATGATCATTACCGCGCCGTGCAGCACGCCCTGCTGGAAGCGTTGATCGATGGTCTGGCCGAGGTCGCACGGCAGCAGCCTGAAGCCTGGCGGCGGGTGCTGGCCCGCCACAACGAAGCGCTGTTGGGCGCGGCGCTGTGTGATGACCGCCTGTTCGAACTGCTTGTGGAGCACGTGCGCGTACCGACTTCGCAGGGCGATCTGCCGGCCAGCGCGCTGCCCGCACGCGGCGCCGTGCATGTGATCCTCGACAATGGCGGGGGCTTCGAAGAAATGCTGTTCCGCGCGATGGGGGTGCCGGTCGCGCATGGCCATCGTTATGCGGTGGTTCCGTTCCTGCGTCGCTGGGCCCAAGCCAAGGGCCTGCGCCTGGTGGAGCTGGGTACCGAGCAGGGCAACCGCGCGCTGTTCCGTACCGATGACAGCCTCGATGAGGCGCAGCTGGCGTGGCTGCGTGAGCAGTTGGGGGATGGTGAGCAGCTGCTGCCGGCGCGCTTCAGTCCGGAGGCACTGCCGGTGGTGGTGGTGCCCGACCGCGAGGCCGAACTGAAGCAGCGGCTGGAGGACGACGAGAACGACAAGCGGGTGTCGATGGCCGCGCTGCGGCTGGCCCGCCAGTTCACCGCACGCATCGAATCGCGTGCACCCTCGCGGCTGTATCTCAACCTCGACAACACCGCGGTGCAGGCGCTGCTGCGCGCACAGCGCGAAGGCCACCCGCAGGCCGAAGCGGCCGCACGCCTGCTGCGCTCCCTGAAGATCATCGTCGCCGCGCAGGGCAGGCCCCTGGCGCGGACGACAGCAACCGCAGGCCCCGACCTCAATGGAGCCTTCACCGACATCGCGGGCGCGCTGCAGCAGATGCTGCGCTGACGCCCGCTCTCATCCAGCCTTCGCTAGACAGGAGCACGTAATCCCCTCATGGACATCTGGAACTGGGTAGAAAAACTGCAGGGCGACCTGCGCCAGGCCGGGCAGGCGCAGAACGCGCACCTGCTGAACCGCCTCGCAGACGACGTCAGCGAGCTGCAGGTCGACCGCGTCGATGCGCTGCTGCCCGAGGCGCGTGCGCTGGGCAAGGCGCTGGACAATCCCTGGGTCGATGTCTACGTCGGCCACTGGGCGCTGCGCAACCGCGTGGGCAACCGCGTCGAAGGTGAAAGCGCACTGGGCGAGGCGGTCGCGCTGTTCGAGCGTGCGCATCGCGAGGACACCCTGGAGTGTCCGCAGTCGATCTGCGTGACCCAGGATCTGGCTGCCTGCTACGGCAACATCGACGGCCCCGGCTGGGTGCCCGAACGGGTCGAGGTCTGCGACGAGACCCTGGCACGCATCGATCCGAGCTGGGCCTGCTTCCAGTGCCTGAGCTGCGAGAAGGCGGACGCGCTGCTGGACGACGACCGGGGCCAGGAGGCGCTGGATTACCTGCAGGCACAGGCCGACGCGATCGAGGCCTGCGGCAAGGAGGTGTTCGACAGCTTCCCGGAGATGCAGATCAAGATCCTTCTGGGCCTGGGCCGCGCTGAGGAAGCGCTGGCGCTGATCGAGAAGCGGGAGGCCGAGGTGATCGCGTCGGGCGAGTATGAGCCGGCCAACTGCACCGTACCGCGCCGCCTGTCCAAGGCCTGGGCGCTGGCACAGCTGGGCCGCGACGAAGAAGCGCTGCAGCAGATGGTGCCGTGGAGCGAACTGACGCCGAACTACTGGCGACTGTGGGCGAACACCGCCGCCGCGCTGTGCCGGCGCGATCCGGCGCGCAACACCTGGGACCTGGGTACGCGCTTCAACACCATCATCGAGCATTTCGCCCGCGTCGGTTCGCACCGGCTGTTGATCGAGGTGGCCGCACTCAGCCTTGAGCTGGCACTGCAGCGGGGCGCGCGCTGGGTGGCGCAGCGGCAGCTGGGTCTGGCCCGTGCCCACCTTCCGCAGCTGCGCCAGGATCGCGGTGCGTCCGCGCTGGTGGCCGCCCTGGCTGCACGCGTGGAAAGCCTGCCGGAGGTCGCGCCGTTGCCGGTGCCGGCCACGGAGCTGTTGGCGTGGCTGGAAGCGCGCGGGGAGCAGAACCACGCGCGCGATCCCGAGCAGGAGGCGCAATGGTTGCTGCAGGCCCACGCACAGTGTCCCGATGATGAGCCGTTGGCCGACACGGCGGCTTCGGCGCTCAATGCCTGCGGCGCGCAGGCCGAAGCACGCACGCTGCTGTGGGACTTCGTGGCGGCGCATCCGCAGCACGATGGTGCAGCGGCCTATACGCTGATGCGGTGGCTGGCCGAACAGGGCGATGACGCGGGCCTGCGCCGCTTGGCGGATGTCTTCCGCGACAGCGTGCCGGTGTTCGCCCACTGGTGCGAGGTGCAGCGCGCGCGCCGGGTGTCCGACTGGCCGGCGCTGGAGCAGGCGGCAACGGCATTGCTGGAGCTGTCGCCGGGATCGCATGGCGCGCGTGGCACGCTGGCCCGCATGTACATGGAGACCGGACGCTTCAGCGATGCCCAGGCCTGCTACGCGCAGTTGATCGAACTGCTGGAGGAGCCCAATGCCGCGCATTGGGACCACATGAGTGCCGCCAGTGCCGCGCATGACTGGGACGCGGTGCGGCGGTCGGCGGCGGCGATCGGCATGGAACTGTCCAGCACCGAGGGTGTGGTCGAAGAGCCGTGGGGCTGGGTGATCATCCGCAGCGAGGAAGAGGGCGAGCCGATGGAGTACTACGCCCGGCGCAGCGGCCCGGTGACCGCGCGCATCGTCGAGAACGCGCCGGCCAACCGCGCCCAGCAGGTGGGTGACTGGGTGGTGTTCGACGCAGCGCTGGTGCATCCGGCACCGGAAGACGACGAGGCACGCGAGCACTTCATCCCGACCTACGCACAGGTGCATGTGCTGGAGCGTGGCGGCTTCGCCCGCAGCTGGCTGATCGACGGCGCCCATCCGGGTGAGGACGCCTGGAATGCCCTGGTCGAGGCGGTGGAGGCGCAGGGCTGGAAAATCTGGGCCCACAGCCGTCCCGACTACACCGTGACCGATCCGGAGGCCGAGGACGGCACGCTGCCGGGGTTGCTGTTCACCATCGCCCAGCCTCAGGATCACGCACCGCTCGCGCTGCACCGGTTCCTGCAGCAGGCCACCGCGGGCTGGCCGCATCCACTGTGCTGGCTGCGCCTGGCCGAAGCCTGCGACCAGGATCGCCAGCCGCATCTGGACGTGATCGAACGGTACGGCCTGTAGGCACGCCGCGCTTGCCGGGCGTGGCCCGGCGCTACTGCTCTGCGCCGCCGGGCGATGCCCGGCGGACCTGTCATCCGATCAACGGGAGTGCCCGAACACCAGCTCGATCGCGAACTGGCTGCCGAAGAAGGCCAGCAGCAGCAACAGCATGGCCGTCAGTGTCCAGTGCACCGCCTTCACCCCGCGCCAGCCGTAGCGGCGGCGGCCGATCAGCAGCACGCCGAAAACGATCCACGACAGCACGCTCAGTACGGTCTTGTGCACCAGCTTCTGTGCAAGCAGGTCATCGACGAACAGGACGCCGGTGACCAGGGTCAGCGTGAGCAGGGCGAAGCCCACCGCGATGACCCGGAACAGCAGCGCTTCCAGATCGGCCAGCGGGGGCAGGGCGCGCAGCCAGGGCCGGAATTCGCGGCGGCGCAGGGCGCGTTCCTGCAGCCACAGCATGATCGCCAGCAATGCCGCGATGCTCAGCGTGGCGTAGGCCAGCAGGGCCAGCCAGGCATGGCTGGCCAACCGCCAGCCCAGCACCTTGCTCGGCTCGTGGCCATAGCCGTGATAGGCCAGCAGCAACAGCGCCGCGAGCGGAAACACCACCACGCCCAGCGCGGACATGCGGCCGCGTGCGCCCACCAGCGACGTCAGCCAGGCCATGCCCAGGCCGACCAGCGACAGCGCCGCGAAGAAATGCATGTCCGGCCCGCCGTTCGTGCGCATCGCCACCATCACGTGATAGCCGCCATGCAGCAGGATGGCCGGCAGCGCCGGCCACAGCCAGGCGGGCGAACCTGCCGCACCATCGCGGCCGAGCGCGCGCACCAGCAGGACGCTGGCGGCCAGGTAGAGCAGGACGGCGATGAGAACGATTGTCATCGTGGCAGTTTCGCATACCCCCGGGGTGCTGGCGACGGCCGCCGTGTCGCAGCCCGGGAGCAGGGGCGGACCGGCTATACTGTGTGCCTTATTGTCCCCCGTTTTCAGACAGGTCGCACCGCATGTTCGAGTCCCTGACCCAGCGCCTTTCCGGCACCATCGAGCGCCTGCGCGGCCGTGGCCGCCTGACCGAGGAGAACATCCGCGAGGCGACCCGCGAGGTACGCATCGCGCTGCTCGAGGCCGATGTCGCGCTGCCGGTGGTACAGGCGCTGATCGAGCGCATCAAGGTGCGCGCCGTCGGCCAGGAAGTATTGAAGTCGCTGACCCCGGGCCAGGCGCTGATCAAGGTCGTCCGCGACGAGCTGACCGCGGTGATGGGCGCTGAAGCCAGCGACCTGAACCTCAACGTGCCGGCGCCGGCCATCATCCTGATGGCGGGCCTGCAGGGCGCCGGCAAGACCACGACCGTGGGCAAGCTGGCCAAGCACCTGAGGGAAAAGCGCAAGAAGAAGGTGATGGTGGTCTCGGCCGACGTCTACCGTCCGGCGGCGATCGAGCAGCTGAAGACCCTGGCCGAACAGGTCGGCGTGCTGTTCTTCCCGTCCAGCGCCGACCAGAAGCCGGAAGCCATCGTCCGCGCCGCCATCGACGATGCGCGCAAGTCGTTCGTCGACGTGCTGCTGGTCGATACCGCCGGCCGTCTGGCCATCGACGAAGCGATGATGGCCGAGATCAAGGCCCTGCACGCAGCGGTCAACCCGGCAGAAACCCTGTTCGTGGTCGATGCCATGACCGGCCAGGACGCGGCCAACACCGCCAAGGCCTTCGGTGATGCGCTGCCGCTGACCGGCGTGGTGCTGACCAAGACCGACGGTGACGCCCGTGGCGGTGCCGCGCTGAGCGTGCGCTACATCACCGGCAAGCCGATCAAGTTCGTCGGTGTCAGCGAAAAGCCGGACGGCCTGGATGTGTTCCATCCGGATCGCATCGCCAGCCGCATCCTGGACATGGGCGATGTGCTGTCGCTGGTCGAGCAGGTCGAGCAGCAGGTCGACAAGGACAAGGCGGCCAAGCTGGCCGAGAAGGTCGCCAAGGGCAAGAAGTTCGACCTGAACGACATGCGCGACCAGCTGGAGCAGATGCAGAACATGGGCGGCATCGGCGGGCTGATGGACAAGCTGCCGGGGCTGGGCAACATCCCGGACCACCTCAAGCAGCAGGTCAGCCAGGGCAAGGAAGTGCCACGCATGATCGCCATCATCAGTTCGATGACCAAGAAGGAACGGCGCAACCCGAACCTGCTCAACGGCTCACGCCGCGCGCGCATCGCCAAGGGCTCGGGCGTGACCCCGGCCGACGTCAACAAGCTCATGAAGCAGTACATGCAGATGGAGAAGATGATGAGCAAGATGGCCGGCGGCGGCATGAAGGGCATGATGCGCAGCATGAAGGGCATGATGGGCGCCATGGGTGGCCGCGGCATGCCGTTCCGTTGATTTTCACCGGCGGGCGCGTGCGTGTCGGGATCTTCACTTGCGCGGCCGCTGCCGAATTGCTTGACTACCTGCGTGTCTGACAAGGGAATGTTCATGAACAGAACCATCATGGTGATCGCGCTGGCCTTGGGGCTGGTCGCATGCAAGGACGACACGTCCGTCTCGCAGAAGGCTGGCAGCGCCATCAGCGGAACGGCGGCGGATTTCGTCGCGGGACTCGGTGAAGGCGTGGACAAGCGCATGAACGTGACGCTGCAGGCCGATCCAGGTCTGGCTGCGCGCGGCCTGACCATCACGTTGGGCAAGAGCCGTGGCATGGGCTCCAAGGAGGCCGCGGTGTACGTGGTGGCCGACAAGGCCTTCAATGGCAAGCTGGTTGCGCGGGCACTGGACGCTGAGGGCACCGAGATCGGCCGTGCCTCGGCTGATGTCGAATTCGCCGCCGACGACGCACGCTATGTGACTTTCCAGTTCAACGAGGAAATGGACAGCCAACTGGTCCGCAGCTACGCGGTGGCGGCACGCTGACCTCCGCGGTCGGATCTACGGATCAGACCGTGGCGACTGGCGTATGCTGGGCGGCGACCTCTCCCGCAGGTATGTCGCGTGAACGCATCGCCGATTCTTGAACGCGCCGACGCCTTCTGTCGGCGTTTTTCATTGCAGCTTCCGATCCTCCTCGCCCCCATGGCCGGTGCCTGTCCGGTGCCGTTGTCGGCGGCGCTGGCCAATGCCGGCAGCATGGGCGCGATGGGCGCGGTGCTGTCCCCGGCCGCCGATATCGGGCGGTGGATGGATGAGTTCCGGGCCATCTCCACCGGCCCGGCGCAGGTGAACCTGTGGTTGCCGGACCCGGCGCCGACGCGCGACGTGGTCGCCGAATCCGCCAGCCGGGCCTTCCTCGCGCAGTGGGGACCGGAGGTGCCGGCCAGCGCGGCCGATGCCACGCCAGCCGATTTCGAGGACCAGTTCGCTGCGTTGCTGGCCGCGCGCCCGGCGGTGGCCTCGACCATCATGGGCGTGCTTTCCCCCGCGTATGTGCAGCGGTTGAAGGACGCAGGCATTGCCTGGATCGCCTGTGCCACCACGCTGGCTGAAGCGCGCGCCGCACAGGACGCCGGGGCCGATGCGGTGGTGGCACAGGGGGCTGAAGCCGGTGGCCATCGCGGGGCCTTCGACCCGGCGCTGGCCGAGCGCCAGCTGGTCGGCCTGTTCGCACTGCTGCCGCGGCTGGCGGACCATCTGCGTATTCCGGTGATCGCGGCCGGTGGCATCGCCGACGGGCGTGGCATCGCCGCGGCATTGACGCTGGGCGCCAGCGCGGTGCAGGTCGGCACCGCGTTCCTGCGCACACCGGAGGCGGCACTGGCGCCGGCCTGGGCCGACGCGCTGGCGGTCACGGAACCGGAGGACACCTGGCCGACGCGTGCGTTCAGTGGCCGACTGGGCCGCGGCCTGGCAACACCCTATGTACGCGCCGCTGCGGCGGCCGGTGCGCCGGCTCCACGGCCGTATCCGGTACAGCGTGGGCTGACCGGGCCGATGCGCGCGCAGGCCACACGCGAGAACCGGCTGGCGGCGATGCAGGCCTGGGCCGGGCAGTCGGCGTGGATGGCACCGGCGCGGCCGGCCGCTGACGTACTGCGCGGCATGTGGGAACAGGCGCAGGCGCTGCTGCGATGATGCTGACCTGCAACGGCCAGCCGGCGCAGGTGGAGGATCTGCTGCCGGCGCTGGTGAATTACGGTCACTTCACCTCGCTGCAGGTGCGTGGCGGAGCGGTGCAGGGATTGGACCTGCATCTGGCTCGACTGTCGCAGGCCACACGTGAACTGTTCGGCAGCGAGCTGGATACGGCGCAGGTGCGGGGCTGGATGGCGCAGGCGCTGCAGAGGGCCGGTCCTGCCGACGCCTCGCTGCGGGTGACGGTGTTCTCGCGTCACTTCGACTTCCGCGATCCACTGGCCCGGGTGGCGGTCGATGTGCTGGTGGCGGTATCCGCGCCGGTATCGCTGTCCGCGCCGCGGCGCGTGCGCAGCGTCAGCTGGCAGCGGGAGCTGCCGCAGATCAAGCACGTCGGCACGTTCGGCCTGTTCGCGCAGCGTCGCGCGGCGATGGCCGATGGGTATGACGACGCGCTTTTCGTGGACACGCAGGGGCACGTCAGCGAGGGCACGACCTGGAACGTGGCCGTGCATGATGGGCATCAGCTGATCTGGCCTCGCGCCGCCGCGCTGCGTGGTACCGCAGAGGCCCTGTTGCGTGAGCATTGGAACGGACCGCAGGTGTGCCGGCCCCTGCCGGCAGGCGCGTTGCAAGGCGTGCAGGCTGCGTTTGCCTGCAACGCCAGCGGACTCTGGGCGCTGCAGAGCATTGATGGGCGGGCCCTGACCGGCTCGCTGGCGTTGGCTGAACAGGGCAGGGCGGTACTGGCCGGCGTGCCGTGGCAACCGCTTTCCTGAACGGAGGCATGGCCTGCTGGCCGCCGGGCCTGGCCCGGCGCTACCGTGAAGAGGGTTTCACCCCGGGGTTGGCTCAGCGGGACGGGGCCGCTATAATCGCCCGCTTACCTCGCCATCCTGGCGACTGGGCAATAGGAAAACACACCATGGTCAAGATTCGACTGACCCGCGGCGGCGCCAAGAAGCGTCCGTTCTACCACATCATCGTCACCGACGTGCGCAGCGCGCGCGACGGCCGCAACATCGAGCGCGTTGGCTTCTACAACCCGGTCGCCCAGGGCGCCGAGAAGCGCATCGAGCTGGATCTGGCCCGCGTTGACCATTGGGTCAAGAACGGCGCCCAGCCGACCGACAAGGTCCGCAACCTGATCAAGGAAGCGACCAAGTCCCAGGCCGCTGCGGCCTGATCCTGACGGGCCACGCTCCGGCGTGGCCCTCCTGGTTGAAGCAGATGAAAGATATCGAGCGCCGCATCCTGCTGGGCAGGATTGTCGGCGCTTTTGGTGTGCGCGGCGAGATCAAGCTCGAGTCCTGGACCGAGCCACGTTCCGCCATTTTCCGTTACCAGCCATGGATCGTGCGCAGTCCGTCCGGCGTGGAAACCACGATTGAAGGTGTGCGGGGTCGCGACAGCGGCAAGCACCTGGTCGCGCGTTTCCCCGGCGTCGAGGACCGTGACGCGGTCGAAGCCATGCGTGGCACCGAGATCTACGTGGCGCGCAGCGCGCTGCCGCCGCCGAATCCGGATGAGTATTACTGGGTCGACCTGGAAGGCCTGGACGTGAAGACGACCGAGGGCGTTGCCCTGGGCCAGGTCTCGCACCTGTTCAGCACCGGCGCCAACGACGTGGTGGTGGTCCGTGGCGACCGCGAGCGGATGATCCCGTTCGTGCTGCCGGACTTCGTCGTTTCGGTGGACTTCGAGGCGAACCTGGTCGTGGTCGACTGGGATCCCGAGTTCTGAGCATGCGTTTCGACGTCATCAGCCTGTTCCCCGAGTTCCTCGCCCAGTCTGCTGGACTGGGCGTGGTCGGGCGCGCGCAGGAGAAAGGGTTGTTCAGCCTCCACGGCTGGAATCCCCGTGATTACGCCGAAGGCAACTACCGCCGGGTGGACGACCGTCCCTTCGGCGGTGGCCCGGGCATGGTGATGCTGATCGAACCGCTGCAGGCCTGCCTGCAGGCGATCCGCGACGCCGATCCGACTCCGGCCAGGGTGATCTACCTCAGCCCGCAGGGGGCGCCGTTGACCCAGGCCAAGGTCCGTGAACTGGCGGCGCTGCCGCGCATGGTCCTGCTCTGTGGCCGCTACGAGGGCATCGACGAGCGCTTCCTGGAAGCCAATGTCGACGAGGAGATTTCCCTCGGCGACTACGTGCTGTCCGGCGGCGAGCTGGGCGCAGCGGTCATCATCGACGCCGTGGCCCGGCTGCAGGAAGGGGCCCTGAACGACGCTGAATCGGCGGCCCAGGACAGCTTCGAGGGCGACCTCGGCCTGCTCGACTGCCCGCATTACAGCCAGCCGGCCCAGCACCCGCTGGGTGACGTGCCGGAGGTGCTGCGCTCGGGCAACCACGCGGCCATCGCCGCCTGGCGCCGCCAGCAGTCGCTGGTCCGTACCGCCCAGCGGCGCCCGGACCTGCTGGATGAACAGGCGCTGGGCAAGGCCGACCGCAAACTGCTGGAGCAGGGGCGTCAGGCCCGGAAACAAAAGGCCAGCCCCTAGCGCAGGGCCGGCGTTATCGGCTATCATGGCCAATTCCCGCCGGCCCCGGCTGGCGTGCGCAGTACCCAAAACAAACGTGCAGCACAGTCCGGTGACTGCATGAGCCTACGTTGTCGAATCGACACGCCCACCCGAACAAGAATCGGTGTAACCCATGAGCAAGCTGAACAAGTCCATCGTCGCGGAATTCGAATCCGCCCAGATCACCCGCGAACTGCCGAAGTTCAGCCAGGGCGACACCGTTGTCGTCAACGTGAAGGTGAAGGAAGGCAACCGTGAGCGCGTGCAGGCCTACGAAGGCGTTGTGATCGGCACCAAGAATGCCGGCCTGAACTCCTCGTTCACCGTCCGCAAGATCTCGCACGGTTACGGCGTCGAGCGCGTCTTCCAGACCCACAGTGCCATCATCGACTCGGTCGAAGTGAAGCGCCGCGGCAAGGTCCGCGCCGGCAAGCTGTACTACCTGCGTGGCCTGGAAGGCAAGGCTGCCCGCATCAAGGAAGACCTGGCTGCCGCTGCGCAGGCCAAGGCTGCCCGTCTGGCCGAAAAGGCCTGATAGACAACTCCGGTTGTTGCCGCGACGGCCGCCTTCGGGCGGCCGTTTGCGTTTGTGCTCCTGCATCCGCTAGGTTCGTGCGATGAACAAGAACGACCTGCGCTATCCCGACCGCATCCGCGCGGCGCTTCGTCTGCTGGACGACAAGGGCCTGCCGCGCGCGCAGTCCGCACCGTTGCTGCATCGTACGCTGTGGCGGATGGGCGTCGCCGTGCCGCCGCCGATCCTGGCCGGTTTCCGCATCAACGCGCTGGTGCAGGGGCTGCTGTTCGGCCTGTTCTGGTGCGCCCTGATGTGGCTGCTGCTGTGGCAGGGCGGTGAGCGTCCACTCGGCCTGCTGCTGGGTGCAGGATTGCTGGCGGGCGGCCTGTTCGGTGTGGTAATGGCGTTTCTGATGCGCTCGCTTCAACGCCAGCGACAGCTGCCCGAATGGCGCCAGTTCCTGGCCTCGCTGGCGGACTGAAGCGATGGCGCAGTGCGCCGTGACCGCAGGGCGCCGATGGCGTTAGTCTGCGGCTTCATTCCGATGCATGCGCCGTGCGATGCCTTCCAAGCGAGCCGCACCTTCCACTGCACCCAAGCTCCTGTCCGGGGGAAATCCGCAGATCGCCAAGGGTGAGGGTGATGCGCCGGTTCAGGCATACATCGCCGCCATGCCGGACTGGAAGCAGCCCATCGGCGCACGCCTCGACGCACTGATCGGCCAGGCCGTGCCCGGCGTGCACAAGGCGGTGAAGTGGAACTCGCCGATGTACGCGGTGGCCGCCGATGCCGGCTGGTTCCTCAGCTTCCATTGCTTCGCCCGCTACATCAAGGTCGCGTTCTTCCGCGGCGCGGCCCTGCAACCGATGCCACCGGAGCCCTCCAGAAGCGCCGATACCCGCTACCTGCACATCACGCAGGCGGGCACGCTGGATGAAGCGCAGTTCCTCGACTGGGTCCGCCAGGCCGCGGCATTGCCCGGCGAACGCATGTAAGCCCGCCATTCCTGACGTTCCGCCGACGAGAGCACACGATGACCACGCATGCACCGAACCCCGACGACGCCGGAACACCCGCGGCCGCACTGATCGATGCGCGCATCGCGGAACTGGGTGACTGGCGCGGTGAAACGCTGGCGCGCGTTCGGGCACTGATCCATGAAGCGCTGCCGGAGGTGCAGGAAACCTGGAAATGGCGGGGCACACCGGTGTGGGAGCATCACGGCATCCTGTGCACCGGTGAGACCTACAAGCAGGCAGTGAAGCTGACCTTCGCCCAGGGAGCGGCCTTGCCGGACCCGAAACACCTGTTCAACGCCAGCCTGGAAGGCAACACCCGGCGCGCGATCGACATCCATGAAGGCACGATGCCCGATGCCACGGCGTTCAAGACCCTGATGCGCGCGGCGGCCAAGCACAACGCCGCGAAGAACAAGCGGTAGCGCCGGGCCATGCCCGGCGGATTTCCGGCAACCCGTGCGCTCGCCGGGCGTGATCCGGCGCTACCGGGTCACGGCATCCGGGTCCGCCACCGGTGACGGTGGGCAGGCGGGAATCTCCGACGGTGTGGCAATCGCCTCGGCCTTGGCGGGTGTGCTGATCATCTTCGCCTTGCGCCACCCACCCCAGCGGTAGTACGCCAGCGACAGCAGCATCGACACCAGAGAACTGACCGGGAAACTCCACCAGATGGCATCTGCGCCCCAATAGGGCTGCAGCAGTTCGGCGAACGGAACGCGCACGCCCCACAGTGACGCGGCCAGGATCAGCAGCGGTGGGATCACCGCACCCGTCGAGCGCACCACGCCGGAAATCACGAAGCTCACGCCGAAGAACAGGAACGAGCCGATCACCACATGGTTGAGGTGGCGCGCGATCTGCAGCGACTCGCTGCCCTGCGGCAGGAACAGGGCCAGCGAGTACTGGTCCAGCAGCACCAGCGGCAGGATCAGCGCACCGGTCAGCAGGAAGTTGAACAGCACGCCCTTGCGTGCCGTGCCGCGAACGCGATCCCACTGCTGGGCACCCACGTTCTGTGCGGCCATCGTCGAACAGGCCGCGCCGATCGCCATCGCCGGCATCTGCACGTAGTTCCACAATTGCAGCGAGGCGCCATAGGCCGCTGCGGTTTCGGTGCCGTACTGGTTGACCATGGTCATCAGCAGGATCACCGACAGCGAGATCAGCACCATCTGCAGGCCCATCGGCACGCCTTTGACCACCAGTGCCTTCAGGATGGTCAGGTCCAGCTTGAACAGGCGCATGTCGGCGCGACCCAGCCACAGCGTGTGGCGCTTGTGCCGCATGTACAGCAGCAGGCCGCACAGCGAGAGGGTCTGCGACACCAGCGTGGCCCAGGCCGAACCGGCGATGCCCAGCTCCGGGAACGGCCCCATGCCGAAGATCAGTACCGGATTCAATGCGATGTCCAGTACGACCGACAGCAGCAGGAAGCGGAACGGCGTACGCGAGTCACCTGCACCGCGCAGCGCGGCGCTGAGGAAGGCAAAGGCATACAACGTCGGCATTGCCAGGAAGATGATGCGCAGATAGGCCTCGGCCAGTGGCAGCGAGGCCGCCGGCGTGCCCATCGCCGCCAGCAGCGGATGGGCCATGAACCAGCCGGCGATGGCGATGATCGCCGACAGGCCGATGAAGAAGGTGGCACTGGTGCCGACCACGCGCCGTGCCTGGGCGATATCCCGTGCACCGATGGCCTGGCCGATCAGGATGGTGGAGGCCATGCCGAAGCCGAACACCGAACCGATCAGGAAGAACATGATGTTGTTGGCGTTCGCGGTGGCAGTCAGTGCTGCTTCGCCGAGGAAGCGCCCGACCCATACCGCGTTCACCGAACCGTTCAGCGACTGCGCGATGTTGCCCGCCAGTATCGGCAGCGAGAACAGCAGGAGATTGCGGCCGATCGGGCCGGCGGTCAGGTCAAGCGGCGCTTTGGCCATGGGGTGGTGATCGAATCCCGGGAGGCGCACACTAGCACCAAGCCGGTTCGCGGGATGTGGCAATGCATCAACGACAGCAGGTGAGGCGGATGATGTTGGCCTTGATTGGCGGCCTGTTGGCCGCATGTTCGTCGGGAGACCGGCTGGGCGATACCCAGGTGCGGCCGACCGACCGCCCCGAATGCCTGGTCGGCAGCCAGCGCCAGGACCTCGCTGCCGGCGCACCGACCTTGATCGGGGGCAGCGGCTGCCGCACCGACCCCGACAATCCGCGTCCCCTGAACAAGCGAACGGAGTAGTCCCTGCCGATGCCTGAGCTTTCCCCGCTGTCGCCCAGTGTCCGCCTGGACATCTGGTTGTGGGCGGCCCGTTTCTTCAAGACCCGCAGCCTGGCCAAGCAGGCCATCGAAACCGGCAAGGTCAGCGTGGCCGGTCAGCGGCCGAAGTCCTCGCGCGCGGTGCGCGTGGGTGAGCACCTGCAGGTCGATCGCGGCGAGGAGCATTTCGAGATCCAGGTGATGGGCCTGAGCGACCAGCGTGGGCCTGCCCCGGTCGCGCACCAGCTGTATGCCGAGAGCGAGGCGTCGAAGGCGCGTCGCGCCGAGCAGCGCGCATTGCGCATCGCCGCGCGTGACGGCTTCCAGCCACCGGAGCACAAGCCGGACAAGCGCGCGCGGCGTCTGATCCGCGCGCTGGGCGACATCGACGCGCTGTAACGCAGACGGCCCCAAGGCAGCGCCGGGCCATGCCCGGCGAGCCTTCCAACGGTAGCGCCGGGCCATGCCCGGCGAGTCTTCCGATGGTAGCGCCGGGCCATGCCCGGCGGGCCTTCCGACAGCAGCGCCGGGCCTGCCCGGCGAGTCTTCCGATGGTAGCGCCGGGCCATGCCCGGCGGGCCTTCCGACAGCAGCGCCGGGCCTGCCGGCGATCAGCCGTGCAGGTCGTAGCGGTCCAGCTCCATCACCCGGGTCCACGCCGCGACGAAGTCCTGCACGAACTTCTTCTCGCCGTCAGCACTGCCATAGACCTCTGCCAGCGCACGCAGCACGGCGTTGGATCCAAACACCAGATCAGCACGGGTGGCGGTCCAGCGTGCGGCGCCGTCGTTGCGACCGCGGCCCTCGTAGGTTTCACGACCGGTGGCCTTCCACTGCGTGCCCATGTCCAGCAGGTTCACGAAGAAGTCGTTGCTGAGTGTCCCGGGCCGGTCGGTGAACACGCCGTGCGCGCTGCCATCGGTGTTGGCCCCCAGTACGCGCAGGCCACCGATCAGCACGGTCAGCTCCGGGGCGGTCAGCGTCAGCAGTTGCGCCCGGTCGATCAGCAGCGCTTCGCCCGGAACGCTGTAGGCGCCCTTGAGGTAGTTGCGGAATCCATCGGCCGCCGGTTCCAGCACCGCGAACGACTCCACGTCGGTCTGCTCCTGGCTGGCGTCGGTACGGCCCGGAGTGAACGGTACGCTGATGTCGTACCCACCGGCCTTGGCGGCCTGTTCGATGCCCACGCCTCCGGCCAGCACGATCAGGTCGGCCAGAGACACCTGCCTTTCACTGCTGGCATTGAATCCGCTCTGCACCTTCTCCAGCGCGGCCAGCACCTTGGCCAGACGGGTGGGCTGGTTTACCGGCCAGTCCTTCTGCGGTGCCAGGCGGATGCGCGCACCATTGGCGCCGCCCCGCTTGTCCGAGCCACGGAAGGTGGAGGCCGATGCCCAGGCTGTGGAGACCAGTTCAGAGACGCTCAGGCCGCTTGCGGCGATCGCCTGCTTCAGCGTGGCCACGTCCTTGGCATCAATGAGCGGGTGCTTTGCGGCCGGCAGCGGATCCTGCCAGATGAACTCTTCGGCCGGCACTTCCGGCCCCAGATAGCGCGCACGCGGCCCCATGTCGCGATGGGTCAGCTTGAACCAGGCGCGCGCGAACGCATCGGCAAACGCCTGCGGATCGGCCAGGAAGCGGCGCGAGATCTTTTCGTAGGCCGGATCCATGCGCAGCGACAGATCGGTGGTCAGCATGGTCGGGCGGTGCTTCTTCGAGGCGTCGTGCGCATCGGGAATGACCGCCTCGGCATCCTTGGCCACCCATTGATGAGCGCCGGCCGGACTCTTGGTCAGTTCCCATTCGTACTTGAACAGGTTCTCGAAGAAGTCATGGCTCCACTGCGCAGGGGTACGGGTCCAGGTGACTTCCAGGCCACTGGTGATGGTGTCGCCGCCCTTGCCGCTGCCGAAGCTGTTGGCCCAGCCCAGGCCCTGGCTTTCCAGATCGGCCGCTTCAGGCTCCTTGCCGACGTTGTCCGCCGGGCCGGCGCCATGGGTCTTGCCGAAGCTGTGCCCGCCTGCAATCAGCGCCACCGTTTCTTCATCGTCCATCGCCATGCGGCCGAACGTGTCACGGATGTCATGTGCAGCCAGTACCGGGTCAGGATTGCCGTCGGGGCCCTCGGGATTCACATAGATCAGGCCCATCTGCACCGCGGCCAGCGGGTTCTCCAGCTTGCGCGAATGCACGTCGCCATCGGCATCGTCATCGGACACCAGCACGCCGTGCGATTCCACCACGCCTTCGGAGCCGTGCTTGTAGCGCACGTCACCGCCCAGCCATGTGGTTTCGCGGCCCCAGTACACATCCTGATCCGGTTCCCAGGTATCGGGACGGCCACCGGCGAAGCCCAGTGTCTTGAAGCCCATCGACTCCAGCGCGACATTGCCGGTCAGGATCAGCAGGTCGGCCCAGGAGATGGCCTGGCCGTACTTCTGCTTGATCGGCCACAGCAGGCGTCGCGCCTTGTCCAGGCTGACGTTGTCCGGCCAGCTGTTGAGCGGAGCGAAGCGCTGCTGGCCGCGGCCGCCGCCACCGCGGCCATCACCGATGCGATAGGTGCCGGCGCTGTGCCACGCCATGCGGATGAACAGGCCGCCGTAGTGACCGAAATCGGCCGGCCACCAGTCCTGCGAGTCCGTCATCAGCGCCTTCAGGTCTGCCTTCAGCGCGGCATAGTCCAGGCCCTTGAACGCCGTTGCGTAATCAAAGCCGGCATCGAGTGGATTGGAGCGCGTGGAATGCTGGTTGAGCAGGTCCACACGCAGCTGGTTCGGCCACCAGTCGCGGTTGGTCGTCGCGTCACCGACGACGGCATGGTTGAAGGGGCACTTCGCTTCGCTTTTCATGGGTCTGTACCTGTGGACTGGCGAAAGGTGGAATCGGGGGAGGCCCGACCCACATTAGGTGGCGCCTGTGGATCGGTAAATTCGATTGATTCAACCAATGCGATAGTGGCTGCCTATTAAATCCGGCGCTTGTACGGGTGTGTGCGATCAGCGCTTGAGCAGCCCCGCGCCGAGCTTCAGCAGGTCGCTGGCGCCGAACTGGCCGTCGCCGTCCTGATCGAGCACCCCGCCCAGCATGCTGCCGATGCCGCCGGACTGCTGCGCCTCCTGGCCGAGGGCGCTGCTGAGTTCGCTGGCGTTGCCCTGCTGGGCGAAGCGTTGGGCCAGGAAGGACATGACGATGGGCGCAAGGATCGCCAGCAGCTTGCCGGAGGTGCCGCTGTCCAGCCCGGTCTTCTGGCCCAGCACCTGCGCGGCCTGCGGCTGCTGGCCACCGAAGATGTGGCCGAGGATGCCGGCCCCATCGGTGGCGCCGCTGCCACCGCCGCCCATCACTGCGCCGAGGATGCTGCCGAGGTCGAAGCCGCCACCCCCGCCAGTGCCCAGATGATCACGCTGCAGCGCGTTGAGCAGCGACTGCGCGCCCTGCGGCTCGCTGGCGTTCTGGCCCATCGCGCCCAGCAGCAGCGGCAAGGCGCTGCCCACCGCCTGGGTGGTCTGGCTGCTGTCCAGGCCGAGCTGCTGGGATACCTGCTGCAGGCCTTGCCCCTGCTGCAGCTGCTGGAAGAGGGATGCGGCGAGGGATTCGGTGTTCATGGCGGTCTCCGTTCTGTGAAGGAAGGACCGCCCGAGCATAACGCCGCCTGCACGACGGAAATGCGAAGGCCGCCGGGCGCAGGCTCGGCTCCGCCAGGGTAGCGCCGGGCCATGCCCGGCGGCCGGGGGTTACACCAGCCGGGCCCGTGCTCGGCTCAGCCCTGCCAACGGGCGCGGTTACAGCAGTGACTTCAGCCGATACAGCGCTTCCAGCGCCTGTTTGGGCGTCAGTTCGTCCGGATCGATGGCGGCCAGCGCCTCCTGCGCCTTGCTGGACGGGGCGTTGAACAGGCCGAACTGCTGCGGGGCATCCAGCGCCCGAGGGGCCAGCTCCGCCGCATGGCTCTCGCTGCCCCGTTGTTCCAGTTCGGCCAGGCGCCGCCGCGCCTGCGCCACGGTCGAGCGCGGCAGGCCGGCCAGTGCGGCCACCTGCAGTCCGAAGCTGCGGTTGGCCGGACCGTCCTTCACAGCGTGCATGAACACCAGCGCTTCGCCATGCTCGACCGCATCCAGGTGCACGTTGGCGATACCGCTGCGGCCGCCCTCGTGCTGCTCGTCGGCCAGCGCGGTCAGCTCGAAGTAGTGGGTGGCGAACAGTGTGTAGCAGCGGTTCTCGTAGGCGAGGTGACGGGCCACCGCGTCGGCCAGGGCAAGGCCGTCATAGGTGGAGGTGCCGCGGCCGATCTCATCCATCAGCACCAGCGAATGTGCGCTGGCGTGATGCAGGATGTAGCTGGTCTCGGCCATTTCGACCATGAAGGTCGACTGCCCGCGGGCGAGATCGTCGCCGGCGCCGATGCGGGTCAGGATGCGGTCGATCGGGCCGATCACGGCGCGGCTGGCCGGCACGAAGGAGCCGATGTGTGCCAGAAGCACGATCAGTGCATTCTGCCGCATGTAGGTGGATTTACCGCCCATGTTCGGGCCGGTGATGACCAGCATCCGGCGGTCCGGGTGCAGGTCCAGATCGTTCGGCTCGAAGGGCTGCTCGCGCACGGCTTCCACGACGGGGTGACGGCCGCGCTCGATCTTCAGGCAGGGGGCCGTTTCCAGTTCCGGGCGCGACCAGTCCAGTGCCTGCGCGCGCTCGGCGAATGCGGCCAGCACATCCAGTTCGCTCAACGCGGCGGCACACTGCTTCAGCGGCTCCAGCTGTGCGCCCAGCGTGTCCAGCAGCTGCTCGTACAGGAACTTCTCGCGCGACAGCGAGCGGTCGCGCGCGGACAGTACCTTGTCTTCGAACGCCTTCAGTTCTTCGGTGATGTAGCGCTCGGCGTTGGTGAGGGTCTGGCGGCGCGTGTAGTGCACCGGTGCGCGGTCGGCCTGGCCCTTGCTGATCTCGATGTAATAGCCGTGCACACGGTTGTAGCCGACCTTCAGTGTGGCAATGCCGCTGCTTTCCCGCTCGCGCCGTTCAAGGTCGACCAGGAACTGGTCGGCGTTGGTGGACAGGCGTCGCAGTTCATCCAGTTCCTCGTCGAAGCCGTCGGCCAGCACGCCACCATCGCTGAGTTTCAGCGGCGGCATTTCGGCGATGGCACGTGCGAGCAGCTGCGCGCAGTCATCATGCTCGCCCAGCGCGGCGTACAGCGCCTGCAGGCGTGGCGAGTCCAGCGGCGCCAGCACGTCGCGCACCGCGGGCAACAGGCCCAGGCCATCGCGCAGTGTCGAGAAATCGCGGGGGCGTGCCGAGCGCAGAGCGACGCGGGTGAGGATGCGCTCGAGGTCACCCAGGCGACGGAACTGTTCGCGGATGTCGGCATCGCTGCCGCGATCGATCAGCGTCGCTACCGCATGGTGGCGCTGTACCAGCACCTCGCGCAGGCGCAACGGGCGATGCAGCCAGCGACGCAGCAGGCGGCCGCCCATCGGCGTGACGGTGCTGTCGAGCACCCCCAGCAGGGTGTTGCGGGTATCACCGTCGACCCGCGTATCCAGCTCCAGGTGGCGGCGGGTCGCGGCGTTCATGGCAATCGCCTCGCCAGCGGTTTCCATCGCGATCGAGGTCAGGTGCGGCAGGCGCTGCTTCTGGGTTTCTTCGACATAGCCGAGCAGGGCGCCTGCGGCGGCCGTGGCGCGTGGCTTGTCGTCGATGCCGAAGCCGCTCAGGTCATGCAGCTTGAAGAAGGCCAGCAGCTGCCGACGACCGCTGTCCGCATCGAACAGCCATGGCGCGCGGCGACGCACACCGCTGCGCTGGCGCAGGAAGTCCGGCCAGTTCTCCTCGTCCGGCACCAGCAGCTCGGCCGGCTCCAGGCGCGCCAGCTCGGCTTCCAGCGCGTCGTCGCTGTCGACCTCGTTGACCAGGAAGCGGCCACCGGCGAGGTCGGCCCAGGCCAAGCCGTAGCCCTGCCGGGTGCGCGACAGGGCCATCAGCAGGGTGTCGCGGCGTTCGTCGAGCAGTGCTTCGTCGGTGACCGTACCGGGGGTGACGATGCGGACCACCTTGCGCTCGACCAGCCCCTTGGCCAGGGCCGGGTCACCGATCTGCTCGCAGATCGCCACGGATTCGCCCAGCGCCACCAGGCGTGCCAGGTAGCCCTCGTAGGCATGCACGGGCACACCGGCCATCGGAATCGGGGCGCCGCCGGAACTGCCGCGCTGGGTCAGGGTGATGTCGAGCAGGCGTGCAGCCTTGCGTGCATCGTCGTAGAACAGCTCGTAGAAGTCGCCCATGCGGAAGAACAGCAGCAGATCCGGGTACTCGGACTTCGCTGCGAAGAACTGCTTCATGAGGGGCGTGTGCTCTGCACTGGCCTTCGATGCAGACGGTTTCGCTTTTGAATCAGTGGTTTGCAAGAGAGCTTCCTACCGGTTGTAGCGGTCGATCCGGGGCCGCGGCGGCGGCAGTGACTCAAACAGGATCACATTGATGGCGCGACAGGCACACAGCGGTTCGACCATGGAGACGGTTGTTGCGACGCAGGCAGAGGCCCGGCGCCGCCGATGCACCAAGTTTAAGCTGACCTACCGGCAAATCTGCCAACTGGGCGTGGCCAAAGGCCTCGTGGAGGGATCGCAGGGCCGGACCATCATCGCCCCACGGACGGCAGCCGAAGCAGGGAGGCCCTATCGGGTCCTGGATGGCAACCAAGGAGCGCCCACCGGCTTTGGCTTCTACGTAGGCACCACCCGGACGACGTATGAAGTCGTGGTTCAAGGGCCCTCAGGGGTTCGGCGGTTCTCCCTGGGGAATGTGGCCGACATGGGGCCTGAACAGGCCTACGAGCTGGCCCGGCAGAAGCTGGCTGTGGTTCGGGAGACCGGGGAGCACCCGTCCCGGCAGGAGGCCCGCAGCGAGCACCTGCATGAGCTAAAAGGTGTCACCCTGGCCGATTGCTTCGCCGCCTATATCGAAGACCTCGAAAAGAAGGTTCGCAACAAAAAGGCCAAGCCGGCGAGCGTCCGAGCGGTTCAGGACAGCTTGGCGCGGTTCGCGCGCGCTGAAGTCGGACTGGCAGACAAAGGCATCCTCCGGTTGACGGAACGCGACATCCACCAAGCCTTCGAGAACCTGCGGCGGTCGTCTATGGTCCGGTCCAATCGCATCCCACGGCGATGCAACCGCACTGGCCGACTATCCCGACTGGGGGGAGCCCTCAACGCAGCAACTCGAAGCTCTGGGGATCAGTGGTCGATACCTTCAGCGGGTCAAGGCGGCAGTGGTGCGTTTGGTAGCTGAGCTAAAGACTTAAAAATCCACGCCGATAATGCTTCCTCAAGACCATCAGCGGTTTGCCAGAGGAGCAATGGATGCGGAAGACTCTGATTTTCGGGAATGGCCTAGGAATGGCGGTTGACCCTGGGCTGTTTAGCTTGGATGACGCCATCGGTCGTGCTTGGGACGGAGAGGGGATCTTCGACCAAGAAACGCGCGCCCTTGTCAGATGCTGCCTGGTTGATGATGGAGACACCGAGCGTCCTCACGGCGAGGATGACTTGGACGCTCTTCAGTTGGTGGTCTCGTCCTGTGACTTCCTGGATCGTATGAGCCGAGGCGGCGCTCACTGGCTCAGTCAACATGGGCAGCGCTTCCCTGCGGCCGTGCGTAAGTTTCTTTACCAGACGGCGCTCCAGTTTCATCAGCGAGAGGTCGTCCTGCCAATCGAGTTCGTTGGACCATTGGCCGCCTTCCTTCACGATACTCAGTCACACGTTGCGACGCTCAACTACGACAACCTCTTGTATCAGCGAATGATTGAGGCGCACGTCCTGAACGGCTACGGTGGCGCTCTCGTAGACGGAATGCTTTCGAGCGGCTTTGCTCCCGAGAACCTTGAGCGCAAGTGGGGGCGCACGTTCGGCTACTATCTTCATCTTCATGGCTCGCCGCTCTTTGTCGATCAAGAAGAAGCTGTGCGAAAGCTGACCCAGGGCGAGCTTGGCGGCGACGACGATGTAGTGGGGTCCCACATTGTGCTGACGCACGTTAAGCATAAGCCAACGGTCATCGCAGCGTCGCCCTTGTTGCAAAGTTACTGGGAACACCTCGAGCTGGCCTTAGCCGAGTCCGGAGAGGTCATCTTGTTCGGCTACTCAGGACTGGATACCCACCTCAACGAGCTACTGGAGCGGCGTTCCCCGGAGAGCATTCGGGTGGTCGAGTGGGTAGGGGCTGGCGAGCATGGTGAGCGCGAGAAGTTCTGGAGAAAGGCGCTCGGCAAGGAGCCAATCCTTAGACAAATGGATAGCATCTTGGCGTTTACGGAATGGGCTTGACGCCTGCGTGTAAGTCTCAAGGGTTGGCGTAGAGGCACCACTCATCGCCAGGCACAAGGCATCATTGGCGCGGCCTCGGCAACGTTGTGCCGATACTTACCCATCCACGGGCGGCTGATCCGCGCTGTCCTCAAAGACCTTGAAGGTCCACGTCATGCTACTGGCCCATCTCTCTTTCCAAGTTGTCCCAGATTGCTTGAAGCGGAGCAGCGTCGCCGGTGTAGAGCGCCTGATCGATGTGGGCGAACTGATCAAACTGAGGGTGGGGGAGGATGCTTCCGACCCAGCTGTAACAGAACCAGTCTCCAGCCAGCTGCGCGATCTGGGCGAGCTCTTTCAGAGAGTCCCGCGCATCCGTTAGGTTCCATTGCTGAAGCTGTCTCCCAGTCCTGCTGAACTCGGTTCCGGCATGCGCGATTTGTACGTGGAAGAGATCTCCATCCAAGCAGCTATTTCTTTGTTCGCAAGCCCATGTTTCGTGCGGGATTTCACAATAGTGAATACTCGCACATGCCTATTGTGTGAGTGGGGCGATGAGCTTTCCTTCCCACGAGATGAGCTTATGGGCGACGCCGTCTGTTACGTAGTTGAAGATGCTGGGGGATTCGTCGAATGACGCTGCGACGATGCTCTGAAGATTCGTAGACGCAATGAGTGTTTTGAACAGTGCCCGCTGACTCTCCTGGCTCATCGAGTGCTGGCCTGGCTCATCCAGGAGCAGGAAGCCTAGGTGGTGGCCTTTAGGCTTGCTCATCTGCGAAGCTTGATAGAGGGCGATAAGGTAAGCCCATATCAGACGAACAAAATCACTGGCGCTGGATTCAGATTTGATGTCAGGCCTCTGTCGATACTCCCGGAGTTCAATGTCGCTCAGTGATGGCGTCAATGACTTTTCGTTGATGCTGACATCCCTGATATTGGCGACGCTCGTGTAACCAAAGGAGCCCGCGTTCGCCCTGAAGTTCTTCTCGAACAACCCGATGGTCGCTTCGTCACTATCGGTGTATAGATTTTTAGGAAGCGCGGTCCGCATCTGCTGATTCGTTCTCAGGCGATCGGCAATAGAAGCTAGTTCTCCCGTAAGGCGCTCCGACGCCTGGGCAAGCGCGTCAAGGCGACCAATCTCGAGCTCAAGCTGAATGGCGCGGCGCAAGGCAGCCTTCTCCTGTTGTGCGCTGGAGCCGAGATCTTCTTTGAGCGAGGTGAGCCGGTCTCGCTTTCGATCTAAATCCTGTGCAATGCTTCTGACAGATACTTCGGATTCTACGAGGCCGTCTTCGAGAGCTGAAAGCTGGCGGCTAAGCATGCGACGCTGGCTTTCCAGATACCCGATGTTGCTTTCCAAGTCCATCTGGCTGCCTGAAATCCGTTCCACGACGAGAGAATCCGAAACAGGTTGGTGGCAGGAGGGACAGTTACCTTTAGCAAGCTCGACGCCACGCTGGGCTCCCATTTGCTGAAGTCGCTTTACCGCCTTGTTTTTCGTCAGGTCCCGATCTGTTTCGCTGAGTAGGTTCTTGAGTTCTGTCTGAGATGCTGCTTGAAGCGCGTGATGGCTCGACGCGCGATCATAGAGCACCGCAATGCGCTGAAGGTCCTGCTCGGCTTCGGAGATCCGAGTTCTGAGTTCAGGCGTCCCATCGGTGCCCTTGTCAGCTTTGCTAGACGTGAGCCCTTGCAGCTCCGAGGCGAGGCTCAATGCGTAATCACGAAGTGCCATGGGCTCATCGGAGGCCGCGCGCCTCAGTTGAACTCCCTCCGGGACAAACGCGGTCGTGACTTGGGCAGGAGCTCCATGCAAACTGAAGCCCAGCGCACTTGCCTCGCGACGCAGTTCGTCCAATCCCTGTCGCCAATCCAGGTTGATCTGCGAGGACTCCGCGTCTAGCTCACTCTTTAGAGCAAGATTCTCAAACGTGCCAAGCCCCAACAGATACTCAGCAACCCGAGTGCGAGCGTCTCGAATCCCGTAGAAAGGTATTCCGGCGATGTAGTCAGTCCATCCCCGCTTCTGTTCGATGGCGTGGGCGGCGAAGACGGTCTGAAGATACAGCTTTGTCGTTCTTCCGCTCGTGAGGCCAACTCTGGGCAAGCTGAGGCCAAGGAACAGCTCAAATTGTTGGAAGAAGCCATCCTCTTGGGACGCGCTGCCTTGCCCATGAATGTAAGTCGGTCGCCATGCATCAGGGGTGGCGTGTTTGGTAATGACGGCCCCCTTGGCAATTTCGACCAGTCGATCGTCGCGGGTCTCGTCTTTGATAGCCCGGCGCAGGGTGATGACTTCGCCGGCAGAGTTTTCCAGTTCGACTAGGGTCTCGGCAGACAGGATGCTAATCGTCTGCCCCTCATAGTCGAAGCTCATACGGACGGCCGACGTAAGGTGTTTCGGGCCGACGCCGCCAACAAGCTCTTCCATGCCAATGCTGTAAAGCAGACTGTTGAAGAAGGTGCTCTTGCCGCTCGAGTTGCGTCCCTTGATGATGGTCAAGTGTCGAGAAAATGTTTCCGAGATCCCAAACAGGCCGCTCGGCGTGTCAAGTCGTAGCTGAAAGGCTTTGATGATCATTGCAGGCTCCACTCCTTGGATGCGTCCTCTACCATGGCTTCGGTGATCGACTTTCCGATTTCCCTTAACAGCGTCTTCTCTACAACGAGGACTTCATTGTCAGACAGCAGCTCCTTTGCAAAGAGTTCGCCATCATCAGTGAGCTCGTATCCCTTCGCATTGGCCGTAACCAGGCCTGAAGCCTTTGCATAAGTCAGGGCGTTGGCGAGCATCGGATCGAACCCCCAGGTGACCAGATCTAGCTTTTTGGTTCGTGAGGCAACAACAAGCTGCTGCCGTCGCTCCTCGGATTTCAGCGCCCAGTTGAAGAGGTGCAATCGGAGCAGGCTGGAGCGATTTGATCGGCAGGCGAGCAAAAGAGTCAGCAACACCTGGCTGATCTTGTAAAGGGGGCGGTGCTCTGGGAGAACCGGAGATGGACGCAGTTTGAACTTCAACGTCGACATTGGCTCAGGCTCCTTGGTCCGTGATGTAGTCCAACGTGCAGACCGCAAGCCACCGCGCCACAGTGAGGCGAGCCAGCTTTTGTGCGTTCACTGTCCCTACCTCATGGCCCAGACTAACGAGACGCGTTTCCAGATCATTCTTGATCTGAGTGGTTAGGGCTTCAGGCGTTCCTGTCCAAGTGATGCTGTCTTCTTCGACCCGGCGGGCGTATTCATCAATAAGAAGTGCAACCCGCAGATAAACCGCCGGGGCTTCGTGCTCCAGCTGCCTGTAGAAGTGGTCTGAATCGAGGAAGTTCTTAGTCGTGACTTTGACCAGCTGATCTACACTGCTCTTGTAGCCAGGGTGAGAAACCCTGCTGGCTAGGCGGGCTTCTGACTTTCGAAGGATGTTCTTTTCGAAATCCTCTCCTCCGTCCGGAGGTAGTGCCAGGGGTGGTGGAGTGCCGAGCGTTAGCGGCAGGCCCTGCGCAGTGGTGAGTTCTTGGATCTCAACGATGTAGAAGTCGATGTCATGGAGCTCGACACTGAAGTCATCGGCGATGTAGGGAAGGTTCCAACCCTTGACCTCAGCTTGCTTCTTCTGAGCATGCGCCAGAAGCTTGTTGTGATTGATGTCTGGCGTGACGAAACACCACTGGCGAATCTTCGTATCGCCTAGTCGAAGTTGAAGTTCCACGCTGTTATTCGCCAGCTTCAGCTTGCCCAAGTCGGTCGTGATCTTCGCCACTTGCCGGCTGTAGAGGTCTGCTTGGTTGTATTGCCTCTCGGGGCAATAGCACTGGAAGGCTTTCCCATTTGCTTTGCAGAACCCTTCTAGACCGAAGTCGCCGGGGCTGGTCGGTATCTGCTGGTAACCATCAGCGGCAAACTTGCGCTTGAACACCTGTTGGCACAACTGTTCCCAGCTGGTGCCGTCCAGTGCCCCGATCTTTGTCGCATACATACCAAGCTCCGTTGGTCATTGCGTCAGTCTGGCGAATCCCTAGAACGGGCTCGATACGTTAGCTCCAAGTGAATGTAACCGGGACGCCGTCCTTATCTCAAGAGCGCTTGGAATCACTGTGATCCAGCACAAGAGTGCATGTTGCGATCATGTTGCGATTAGGGTGTTTTTTCGGACGGCGGCGGTAGTGACCCTTGCTGCACAAGGGTTTGCTTGCATATGATCCCGCTGCACCCATCGTGCTTCATGAGGGGCGTGTGTTCGGCGGACTTGTCTTTGGACATGGGCTCGTGAATCAGAGAGCATCCGGCCGCGCCATCAGGCTGCGGCGGCGGAGCAGGCAGGGCCGTCCATGGTAACTGGAAGGGGCGGAGGACGCCTGGATGGGGCAGCACGATCGTCCGCGCGGCAGGCATGGCGGTGGGTCGTCGTCATGGGCCACGAGTCTTTCATGAACGAAGCATGGCCGATGAAGTCCTGATGACACCGATTTCACCCGTGGTTGCCGGCGGCAGGGGGAGACTGGACCCATCCCGGAAGACAGGAGCTGGCCATGAAGACCTCGACCCGACTGCTCGTGCTGGGCACCCTGATGGCGGCATCGTCGATGGCGGGTGCGCAGACCTACGGGCCCCGCGATGAAGGCCGCAAGTTCAACGACGGCAGCCGCGTGGAATGCAGGAACGTTGAAGTCCAGCGCAACTCGCGCGATCCGAACCGCATTGCCGGTACGGCCACAGGTGCGGTGGTGGGCGGCCTGCTGGGCAACCAGGTGGGCGGCGGCAATGGCAAGAAGCTGGCTACCGTCGCCGGTGCAGTCGCCGGCGGCGCCGCCGGACGACAGATCCAGGGCAACCACCAGCAGAAGACCGGCGATCGGGTGGTGGAACGCCGCTGCGAGCGCGTCTACCGCTGATCGCTGTTTTCCCCTTCCACGTAGTGATGCAACGAACGCCGGCTCCGTGCCGGCGTTCGTCTGTGCTCAGGGGCGCACCCCGCCCGACGGCCTGCCATGCAGCCGCCAGATGGCAAGACTGCCGTAGATCACCAGCAGCGCCGCGAGCGTGGCAAGTTCACGGCTGACTTCGCCCAGCCGTGCGTCCATCTGGTTCAACCGCACCATCAGATTGATGCCGGAGGTGGTCGGCAGCAGCTGCGCCAGCCACACCAGCGGGCGGGGCGTCATCACCGCCGGCCAGGAGAGGTTGGCGAGGAAGAACAGCGGAATGGAGGTGGCGATGATGTACTGGAAGGCGCGTTCGCGGGTGCGGAAGAAGCTGCCGATGAACAGCCCGAAGGCCACGGTGGCGGCAATGAACAGCGTGCCGCCCAGCAGCTGGCCCAGCGGATTTCCGCCGCGCGGGTAGTCCTGCACCCAGGCGGTGAAGCCGGCGTAGTAGAACAGGCCGAACAGCCCGATCAGGCCGAAGCCCATGGCCATGCCTGCCAGGGTCGGCAGATCGAAGTGCAGTCGGCGGCCCAGTACCAGACGCCGTCCTCCCAGCAGTACGCCGATGCCCATCAGCAGTGTCTGGTGCACGATCAGTTCGGCCACGCCGGGCACGATGGCGCTGCCATAGCCTTCCTGCGTGTTGTACAGGGGCCGCTGCACGAGAGTGACCGGCGCTGCCTGCGGCGCGCCCATGAATGCGGCCTGGGTCACGGCGGCGTCGCGGCCGAATGTGCCCAGCGCATCGGCGATGCTGCCCAGCACCCAGCTGGCGCGCCCCAGATAGGCGCCATTGCCCAGCAACACCAGCCTGGCCGGCTGGCCACGCAGGATGTCGCGTTCCAGATTCGCGGGGATGAGTACGATGCCTTCGGCATGCCCCGCTTCCAGCTGGTGACGCGCGCTGTCCAGATCCGCTGGCTGGCCGACCACGCGTGCCACGCGCAGGCCATCGAGGGTGCGCAGCAGTTCGCGGCTGGTGGCACTGTGATCCTGGTCGACCACCAGCACCGGCAGATTGCCGGCCACCTGGTGGCGATACGCGGCGGGGTAGAAGAACGAGTACAGGATGACCGCACCGACCATCACCACGATGGCATAGCGGTCGCCGAGCACCGCCAGCAGGGTCTGCCGCAGGCTGTGCCAGGCCGCGCTCATGCGTCGGCTCCGGCCGGTCGCGCGGCCTCCGGGGTGCGGCCGAAAGCGATCAACCGCAGGCTGCCGATGCCGCCGGCCACCACCGACATCAACAACAGCGTGGCCAATGGCCACAGCGAGACGGACAGCGGTGCGCCGACGAACTGCTGCTCGGTCTGCACCTTGATGTACGCACTGAGTGGCAGCAGCTGGTGCCAGATGCGGGTGAACAGCGGGCCATCCAGTACCGGGAAGGTGGCACTGGAGAAGGCCAGCGCGGTGCCGATGGTCAGGCCGACCACCGACAGCGCGGTACCCATGTCACGGGCAAGGCCGACGAAGAACAGCGCATATGCGGCCGTGGCCAGGTAGAACGCCGGCTGCGCGGCCAGCAGCAGGAGCAGGCTGCCGGCGATACCGTCACCGCGCAGCCATGCGAGGTAGCCGACGCCCAGCGTGCCGTACAGCGCGAACAACAGTACGTAGGGCGCGAGCTTGCCGGCGATCGAGGCCCACGGGGTGTCACCGAGCCAGGCCGGCAGGGTGCCATCGCGGATTTCCCGGCCCACGCTTCCGGCCACGGCCAGCGCCAACACCAGCGACAGGACGGCCGGGAAGATCAGCGGCAGCAGGAACAGCTCATAACTGCGTGCCGGGTTGTAGAGGATGTCGGACTGCACGGCGATCGGGGCGGCGCGCAGCTTTGCGGGCCCCACCTGCAGGCCGATGCGCTCGCGCAGCATGCGTGCGTTCCAGGCCGATACCGCATCGGCGATATCGCGCGCGGCCGATTGCCCGGTGGTCATGTAGGTGGCGTTGTAATAGGCGAACACCGTGCCCTGGCGGCCGCGCAGGGCCTGCCGGGTCACGTCGCGCGGCACCAGCACCACTGCGAACACCTCCAGGCTGCGCAGCTGCGAGCGCGCGGTGTCCATGTCGGCGGGCTGGCGGACGATGCGCACCCCCGGGCTGGCATCGAGCATGCGCAGCAACTGCCGGCTGTCGCTGCTGTGGTCGAGGTCGACCACGGCGATGGGTACATCACGCATGACCGATGGCGTGAACATCCAGGCCATCAGCACCAGCATCAGCAGCGGCAGCACCGTGACCAGCGCCAGGTCGGCACGGTTGCCACCAAGGCCACGCAGCTCGCGCTGCCAGGCAGCAGCAAAGCCGTTGCCGCCAGGGCTCAGTGTTGGGGCCATGCGAACAGCACGCTCATGCCGGGGCGGAAGCCCTCGATGCGGCGTACCGGGCGCACCCGCACCTCGAAGCTGCGGACATCGTAGCCGGACGACTGCCGGGTGGTACGCCAGGTGGCATAGTCGCCGGCCGGGTTGATGAAGTAGACCTTGAACTCGCTGTCCTGACCGAGGGCCGGCACGCTGCCACGCAGCGTGCTGCCGACCTTCAGGCCCTGCATCTGGGATTCGCGCAGGTTCATCGATACCCACATGCGGTCGATGTCGACCAGGGTGAATACCGGGTAGCCGGCGGGTACCAGCTCGCCGGGATCGGCCATGCGCTTGTTGATCTCGCCGGCCACCGGTGCGCGGCCCTCCACTTCGACGCGGGCCGCGTCCACTTCGGCCACGGCGCCCTGCGCCTGCTGCACCTGGCCCTGCGCGGCACGCTTGTCCTGTTCTCGCGCACCGGACAGTGCCATGTCGTACTGGGCACGGGCGGCACGGGCCAGTTCGCGCGAACTGGTGGCCTGGGCATGTGCTTCATCGCGCTTCTGCCGGGTCATCACCCCTTCGTTGAACAGGTTCTGCACGCGGCGGTAGGTGGCTTCGGCCAGCGTTGCTCCGGCTTCGGCACGCTTCCAGTTGGCTTCGGCAGCACGGATGTCCTCACTGCGCGCACCTTCGGCAGCCTTGTCGGCCACCGCCTGCGCAGCGGCCAGAGCGCCGCGTGCCTGCTGTTCCTTCGCCGTCACTTCGGGGCTGTCGAGCAGGAACACGACCTGGCCGGCCTGCACGCGGTCGCCTTCGCGGACCTTCAGCTCGGCGACACGGGCGGTGATCTTCGCGGCCACGTTGATCGTGTCCGCGTCGGCCATGCCCTGGATCTGGTCGGCCGGGCTGCGCCAGGCGAGCCACAGGCCCAGCACCACGACCACCAGCAGCACCACGAGCAGGATCCGGCCCAGCCGGCGCTTGCCTGGTGGTGTCGTTGCTTCTTCCTGCAATACGTCACTCATGGTCGATCACCTCGTCTGCGCGACGCCGGAATTCCTCGAAGCGGTCCATCTGCCCACTGATCTCCAGCAGCTGTGCCAGCGCGACATCGTACTGGTAGGCGGCCTGCGCACGCTCCACGCGAGCGCCCCCCAGACCCAGCCGCGCATCGATGACGTCCAGCGACGTGGACTGCCCCTCGCGGAATGCCAGCTCCTGCAGGCGCAGGTTCTCCTGTGCCTGGGCGATGCTGCTGTCGAGCAGCACGAACTGCTGGCGCGCCGTTTCCAGCTCGTTCCACGCCTTGCGCACGCCGAGCGCGACCTGGTTCTCGGCTTCGCGCAGCCCGGCTTCGGCCTGCTCCTGCTGCGCACGAGCTGCGCTGATCTGCGCCGGCCGCGAGTTCGGCGACAGGAAGGTGTACTTCAGGCCGATGCCGAACGCCCAGTCCGGATCGGTCAGCATCTCGTCGCGGCGACGGAAGTCGTATTGGCCAAAGGCGAATATCTGCGGCTTGAGCTTGGCCTGTTGTACGCGCACGCCCTGTTCGGCCTGCGCCACCATGGCCCGCAGCCGTGCGATCTGGGGTTGCCGCGCCTGCGCGATGCGCTCGAAGCTGGCGGCGGGCTCCAGCGGCACGCGCTGCACGAACAGCGGCGATACCGGCTGCACCTCGCCGCCACTGCGCAGCAGGGTGGCCAGCGCGGCCTTCAACGTGGCCAGGTCGTTGACGGTCTTCTGGTACTCGCGCTCTGCCTTGTCGCGCGCCACGGTGGCCTGCAGTCGCTGCGCGCGGGTGGCGAAGCCTTCGCGCTCCAGCTTCAGCGCATCGGCCAGATGGCGCTCCAGGCCATCACGGACGTCACGGCGCACGTCCACCGCCTGCTCGGCCAGGCGCTGGCCGAAGTAGGCCTGGGCCAGCTGCACGGTCAACGACTGCCGCTGTGCTTCGCGTTCCGCGCTGGCCTGCTCGTGGGCTGCGCTGGCGGCACGCTGTGCGGCAGGAATGACGCCACCGGTGTAGAGCGGCAGCACAGCGGTGACGACCGGGCGGGTGCGCCAGTCGCGTTCGGTGAACGACAGCGGGGAATCGATGCCAAACGCCTCGGCTACCGGTGCCAGCGAGCCCAATGGCAGGGTCAGGGTCTTCTGGAACTGCAGGCGACGGACCTCGCCGGTGATCTCCGGCAGGCGCAGAAGGCGCGTGGCATCCTGCAGATCCTGTTTGTTGCGGACGGCGGCGTCGGCTGCGGCCAGCGCGTCGGAAACCTGCTCCAGGCGATGCCGCGCCTGCTCCCAGTCCAATGCCGGTGTATCGGTGATGGCCTGCGCTGACGTGGCGAAGGGCAAGCAGGCCGCGAAGGCCATGCCGGCGACGCCCATCGCGCTGCGCATCCTTGTCCGTGGGCGGCTCACGCGCATGCCGTTCCTGTGGTTAAGAAGTGAGCAAACGTTAGTGGTCTGCGCGTGAAGCCCGGGTCTGCGGTCGTCGTGTGGACCTCAGCGCAGGGTGCCGCTGGCCGCAGTGCGCAATGCCTGGGTGATGTGCTGCAGCGTGCTTGAGCGCACGGCCGCGTGCTGCCAGTACAAGGGCACGTCGAGCCAGCGGCGGGGTTCCAGCACCACCACGCGGCCGGCATGCACGGCTGGCGCGACCAGGGTTTCCGGGGCCATCCCCCAGCCCAGTCCGCAGGCGGCGGCTTCGACGAAACCGGTCGAGGAGGGCAGGTAATGCAGCGGCGGCTGCAGCCGCGCGCGGGTCAGCCGTCGCACGAAGCGCCACTGCAGTTCATCTTTGCGGTTGAACACCAGCATCGGCGCACGTGCCAGCGCCGCAGCCTGCATGCCCTCGCTGAAGTGCTGGCGGGCGAAGCCGGGCGAGGCGATGGCGTGGTAACGCATGGCGCCGAGCGGATGCACGTTGCAGCCCTTCACCGGCTGGCTTTCGGCGGTGACCGCGCCGAGTACGCTGCCGTCGCGCAGCAACTGCAGGGTGTGGTCCTGGTCATCCATGCGCAGGTCGAACAGATAGCCATGGCGCTGGTGCAGCTCGGCGATGGCCGGCACGAACCAGGTATCGAGCGAGTCGTCGTTGACCGCCAAGGGGATCGGTGTGCGCGGGGCGTCGCTGCCGCGTTCGGGCAGCAGTTCGGCCAGCGCCTCGGCCTCCAGCGTCTGCATCGGTCGCACCCTGCGCAGCAGCGCTTCACCTGCGTCGGTAGGTCGGCACGGTGCCTGACGTACCACCAGTACCTGGCCGAGCCGGTCCTCCAGTGCCTTGATCCGTTGCGACAGTGCCGACGGGCTGATCGACAGGCGCCGGGCCGCAGCCTCGAAGCTGCCTTCTTCCAGCACCGCAGCAAACGCAGCCAGTTGTGGATGTAGCAGATCCATGCCGGCGCCTCTTCAGTTTTCCTGCACAGGATAAAGAAAAATCAGATTGTCTAAACAGCGGCGGCGGCCGCACTCTGCGCGTCCCCTCCCTGCCAGGCCTGTCCGCATGTGGATCGCCGCTGCCGCCGCCGGCCTGTTCGCAGGTGCCGGCCTGATCATCGCCATCGGTGCACAGAACGCGTTCGTACTGCGGCAGGGCCTGCAGCAGCGTCATGTGGGAAAGGTGGTGCTGGCCTGCGCCGGCGCGGACATCGTGCTGATACTGGCCGGTGTCGGTGGCATGGGCGCGCTGGTGCTGCAGTGGCCGCTGCTGCTGCAGGTGCTGCGCTTTGGTGGTGCGGCGTTCCTGCTGTGGTATGGCCTGCAGGCGGGACTGCGCGCGTGGCGGGGTGGCAGTGCACTGGCCGCCGCCGAGGTGCAGGGCGGCAGCGGGCGCGAGGTACTGCTGACCTGCCTGGCCTTCACCCTGCTCAATCCGCACGTCTACCTGGATACCGTGGTTCTGCTCGGCAGCCTGTCCACGCGCTATCCGGGCGATCTGCGCTGGGCGTTCGCCGCCGGAGCCTGCGTGGCCAGCATGGCCTGGTTCTGCACGCTGGGCTATGGCGCGCGCCTGCTGCAGCCGGTGTTCCGCAGGTCGAGCGCGTGGAGGGTGCTGGACGCCGGCGTGGCGATCTTCATGTTCTGCCTCGCCACCCTGTTGCTGTTGCGTCCGCTCTAGGCCGCGTCCACGGCGCACAACGGCGTCTCGTCGGGGCGCAGCGTCAGCACCCGCACGCCCTTGCGGGTCACGGCCACGGTGTGCTCGAACTGTGCCGACAGCGTGCCGTCGCGGGTGTAGACCGGCCATTCGCCCGCGCGCTGGCGGATCGCCGGCCTGCCCTGGTTGAGCATGGGCTCGATGGTGAACACCATGCCTTCTTCCAGCACCCTGCCGGTGTTGGGATGGCCGTAGTGCAGGATCTGCGGCTCTTCGTGCATCTCCCGGCCGATGCCATGGCCGCAGTATTCCTTGACTACGCTGTAGCCGTGGCGGCGTGCGTAGCGGGCGATGGCGTGGCCGATGTCGCCCAGGCGCGCGCCGGGCCGTACCACGGCGATGCCTTTCCACATCGCTTCGTAGGCGGCCCGCACCAGCCGCCGTGCGGCAGGGGTGACCGCGCCGACCGGGTAGGTGGTGCTGGAATCGGCGATGTAGCCGTTCTTTTCCAGGGTGATGTCGAGATTCACGATCTGGCCCTCGCGCAGCACGTCTGCGGTACTGGGCACGCCGTGGCAGACCACGTTGTCGATGGAGGTGTTGAGCACGTACGGAAAGCCATACTGGCCCTTGCTTGCAGGCCGCGCCTGCAGCTCGTCGACGATCATCCGTTCGACGAAGTCGTTGATCTCCATCGTGCTGCGACCCTGCAGCGGCCATCTGTCGAGCGCGGCGAACACCTGTGCCAGCAGGCGGCCGGATTCGGCCATCAGCGCGATCTCGTCGGGCCGCTTGATGATGCTCATGTCAGGCCCGTGCGGGTGCCAGCGGCTGCGGCTGCACGCCGGCGGCGCGCAGTTCGCTGGCCACGATGTCCTGGAAGCTCAGGGTCGGGTTCATTTCGCACAGCATGCCCACGCGGATCCAGAAACTGGCCTGGGCATTGATCGAGCGGCTGGAGACGGTGCAGGCGCGGCGCAGCTGGTCGTGCAGGGTGTCATCGATGTTGACGATGCCCATGGGCGGATCCAGATAGGAGGAATATACGTATCGTATATGTTTCGTATATGCCTCTCAAGCCTGCGGGGACTCAGTCCGTTGCGGTGGCGAAGCGCAGGCGGTTGTGGTCCGGATCGAGCAGCAGCATTTCGCGGCTGCCCCACTCGGTGTCATGCGGCGGCTGTTCGATCGGTACCCCGGCAGCACTGAAGGCGCGATGCAGCGCGTCGACATCCTCGACGATGAAGTAGACCGCGCCGCCCACTTCGCAGTCGCCGCTGTGCTCGGTGAGGAACAGCGTCTGGCCGTCGCGGGTGAGCTGGGCGAACAACGGAAACCCCGGCTCGAATCGATGCTCCCAGTCGACGACGAAGCCCAGGCCCTGCACGTAAAAGGGCAGGCTGGCATCGGCGTGGCGCATGCGCAGCTGCGGGATGACGGTCTGGCGCATCATGGTGGCTCGCAGGGGTGAGCCGGCAGTGTATCCCCGGCAGGGTGCCGCCACCTTCGTGGTCAGTCCTGCAGGCCGGGTTGCCCCTGGACCAGCGGCACCCGTGAGCCGTCCAGCAGACCGCGGCTGAGCCGGCCATCCTCGATGAACAGCAGCTCGCCGTTCTCGCCGTTCTTGATGCTGCTGTCGATGGCGATCACGCGATCACCATGGAACGTGCTGACATGCGGCATCGACGTGTGGCCGACCACGATGCGCTTGAGCTGCAGCGTGTCGAGCACGTCCTGCACGCCCCGTGCATCGAGACGCCCATCGAAGTAGCCGCGGTACCAGATGGGGCTGGTCTTGCCGTCGTACAGCGGTGCAGTTGCGGGGTCGGCCTTCACTTCGGCCTTGGGCAATCCCAGCGAGGCCTGGTAGGCGGCGTTGGTGCGTGCCGGGTGCAGTGCCAGTTCCACCGCTTCGGGCGAGATGCCGCCATGCAGGAACAGGGTGTCGCCGATCTTCAGCAGCACCGGCCGCGTCCGCAGCCATTGCCCGATCACCGAATCAGCGCCGTACAGCTGCGGATAGCTGCGCCCGAGCAGCTGCGCGCTGCGCAGGTACTTCGGATTGACATAGCGCAGGTCGTCGTACAGAACCATGGTCTCGTGGTTGCCGAGCACGAAGTGCACCGCACCGCCGGCGGCCGCCGCCTGCTGCTGCAGGCCATACAACAGCCAGAACGCTTCGGTGACCTGCGGGCCGCGATCGAACACGTCGCCAGCGACCACCAGGGTGTCCTGGCCGAGGGCCCAGCGGTCCTGCGCATCGATCACATGGTGGGCGCGCAGCAGTCGTACCAGCAGGTCGTACTGGCCGTGGATGTCGGACAGGGCGACGATGCGCGGTACCGCAGGCAGCTCCGACACCGAGGGCGCGGCCGGTGGCAGCACGTGCACGCTGTGCGGGTAGCCGCACATGGGCGCGACATCGGCAGCCCCTGTGGCGGTGCCCAGCGAGCGGGTCTGCACAGCGTCAGCGCAGATCCACTGGGCCTGAAGCTGATCGCCGTTGCGGAACACGTAGGGGCCGTCGGCCTCGACGTGGGCGGCAGGCGCGGCGACTTCGCGGCCCTGCGCGCCTGGCACGCCCAACAGCAGGAGCAGGGGCAGCAGCACGGACGCGGATCGGGTCAGGGCACGGCGGAGCATGGGCGGAGTCCTAGGCAGCAACGGAAGGGCGGGCGGCAGGGCCCGCCCGTGATCCTACGCTGGCATTGCTACACGCTGCATGCGCGCGCGGCGCGCAGGCTTTGCCGTGCGAGGCGGATCATCGATCCGGCGCATCGCGCTCAGGTGGCACGGCACGCGAGGCTCGGGCTAACGGATGCCCACCTTGCGGACCACGGTCTGTTCCGCCAGCAGCGGCGTGCCGGTGTGGTCGTGCGGCTGCATGTAGGGAAGGGGGGCTCCGCTGGCACGCTCGACCAGCTGCGAGTGCGCCTCGCCCGCTGCGAAGCGGTGGCGTTCGCCCCACTGCCGCAGCGCCACCAGCACCGGGAAAAGTTCGCGTCCAGCGGGCGTCAGCACGTACTGCTGGTAGGCGCTGCCATCGCTGGCAGGTTGCTGCAGCAGCAGCCCGGCCTCGACCAGACGCCGCAGGCGGTCGCTGAGGATGTTGCGCGCGGCACCGAGGCTGCGCTGGAAGTCACTGAAGCGGGTAACGCCATCGAAGGCATCGCGGATGATCAGCAGGGCCCAGCGATCACCGAGCAGATCGGCGCTGCGGGCAACGGGGCAGGGGCTGTCGGCGTGCATGGGCGAGGCTCGTGACGGTGTGGTTGCATTTTAAAACCATGGGCGATAGGGTGCATCAGGTTTCAATATGCAACCACTTTCATGGCCGCTTCCCTCCTCCCGCGCGCCCTGCTGGGCCTGCTGGCCGTCGCGGCAGGTGCCAGCGTGGCCAATGTCTATTACGCGCAGCCCCTGCTGGAGCGCCTGGCGCAGGGCTTCGCGATGGAGCGCGCGACGGCCGGCGCTGTGGTTGCCGCCACCCAGGCCGGCAGCGTGCTCGCCCTTCTTGGCCTGCTGCCGCTGGCCGACCGCGGCGATCGTCGCCGCCTGCTGCGCATGCAGCTGCTGGCGCTGGTGATGGTGCTGCTGGGACTGGCGGCTGCGCGCAGTACCGCCTGGCTGCTGGGGGGCATGCTGCTGACGGGCCTGCTCGGGACGGCGCTCACCCAGGGGCTCATCGCCTATGCAGCCACGCTGGCACCGCCGGGGCAGCGGGGGCGCGTGGTTGGCATGGTGCAGGGCGGGGTGTTCATCGGCCTGCTGGCTGCGCGTGTGGTGTCCGGCGCGGTGGCGGCCCTGGCCGGCTGGCGCGCGGTATACCTGCTGTCAGCAGTGATGATGGCGGCGTTGGCGATGCTGCTGTGGCGACGCCTGCCTGCCGTGCCGGTTCCCTCGCAGCCGCCGACCTGGCGCGCGCTGCTCGGCTCGATGATGACGATGCTGCGCAGTGAGCGCACGCTGCGCGAGCGTGGCCCTCTGGCGCTGCTGCTGTTCGCCGGCCTCAACGTGTTCTGGGCGGCCGTACCGCTGCCCCTGTCGGCGTCACCGATGAACTGGTCGACCGCGGCCATCGGCGCGCTCGGTCTGGCAGGCATGGTCGGTGCGCTGCTGGCTGCACGGGTGGGGCACTGGATGGATCAGGGCTTCTGCCTGCGGGTGAGCCTGGGGGCGCTGCTGCTGATGCTGCTTGCGTGGTGGCCCCTGCTGGGTCTGCCGCACGCCCTGGCATGGCTGCTGCTGGGCGTGGTGGTGCTCGATCTGGGGGGACAGGCCCTGCATGTCTCCAACCAGGCGTTGCTGCTGCGCGCGCCTGCCGAACAGCACGGTCGCCTGGTGGCGCTGTACATGCTGTTCTACGCGGTCGGCAGCGGCGTCGGTGCTGCGGCCGGTACGTGGATGCAGGCGCACCACGGCTGGACCATGGTCTGTGCGCTCGGTGCAGGCATCGCGGTGACAGCGCTGGCCTGGTGGGCGGTGCATGCCGCTGCACCGGCAGCGGGTCATCCCGGCGGCCACCGGCCTCCTGCGTAGTACCCATCAGCGGTGGTGCGGCGAGCGACCGCACGCGGCCCCATGCACATTTCCGAAGCGGTTGCACTGCGTTGACGCATTTGAGAATCAATCGCATTGATGGGAGAATGCGCGCACGGATCGGCCTGCGGAAGATGTGCGGCGTCGCTCCCACTCCCCTCGTCGTCGCCTCAAGCCCTTTGCCAGAGGTCCCGTTGCCCTGCCAGAAGGTGTAGAAGATGTCTGCCGTCCTTGTTCCGCCGCCGCGCCCGTTGGCGCTTGCCGTTGCTGCCCTGCTTGCGGGCAGTGCCCTGGGTGCCCATGCGCAGACCGGCGCGACCGATATCGATACGGTGCACGTCACCGCCTCGCAGATCGCGCGTCAGGCCCTGGGTACATCGACCATCACCGCCGAGGACATTGCGCGCCGTCCTCCTGCCAACGATATCGCGGAGCTGCTGCGGACCATGCCGGGCGTCAATCTCACCGGCAACAGTGCGTCCGGCCAGTACGGCAACAACCGCCAGATCGACCTGCGCGGCATGGGGCCGGAGAACACGCTGATCCTGGTGGACGGTAAACGCATCGGTGCCCGCGACGCCGTGCGCATGGGCCGCAGTGGTGAGCGCAATACCCGTGGCGACACCAACTGGGTGCCGGCGGAGATGATCGAGCGCATCGAAGTGCTGCGCGGTCCGGCAGCGGCGCGTTATGGCTCCGGCGCCTCCGGCGGCGTGGTCAACATCATCACCAAGCGCCCGACGGGAGATCTGACCGGAGCGGTCGACCTTTACGGACTGGTACCCGAGCACAGCGCCGAAGGTGGCAGTGAGCGCGTGGGCCTGCAGTTGAGCGGCCCGATGACCGATGCGTTGTCCTTCCGCCTGTATGGCAACCTCAACAGGACCGACGCGGATTCGCTCGAACTCAATCGCGCGTTCGCCACCGCGCCGGGCGCCGTACCTCCTGCGGGCCGCGAGGGCGTCAAGAACCGCGATGTCAATGCGCTGCTGCGCTGGGACATCAATGCCGGCCAGGTGGTGGAATTCGAAGCCGGTACCAGCCGCCAGGGCAACATCTATGCGGGCGACCGTGCCGTGAGCAACACCGGTACCTCCACGCCGGTCGATCTGGCGGCGCTGGCCGAGAGCGAGGCAGAGACCAACCGCATGTACCGCACCACCGGGGCGATCACCCATCGTGGCCGCTGGGGCGATGTGACCTCGCGGGTCACCGCTGCGGTGGAAGCGGTCAACAATTCGCGCATCAACGAAGGCCTGGCCGGTGGCCCCGAGGGCAGCTTCAACGGCACCGACTGGTCCACCTCCCGCCTGCGCAATTACCAGCTCGACGGCGAGGTCAGCTTCCCGACCACGATCGGCGCGGCGGAGAATGTGTGGACGCTGGGCTTCGAGCATCTCGACAGCCGCCTGACCGATCCATATTCGATGAGCCAGTCCGGCAGCAGTGGCGGTGGCCTGCCGGGCCTGTCGGCCGATCGCGCGCGCGGCAAGTCCGATGCGCAGACCAGTGCGGTCTTCGTCGAAGACAACATCTACCTGGGCGAACGCTGGATCGTGACGCCGGGCATGCGCTTCGACCATCACAGCCAGTTCGGCAACAACGCCAGCCCCAGCCTCAATGCGCAGTTCCGCATCAATGGCGACTGGGTGGTGAAGGGCGGCATCGCGCGCGCGTTCAAGGCTCCCAACCTCTACCAGTCCAATCCGGACTACCTGTACTACACCCGTGGCAACGGCTGTCCCAATGCACTGCCCAGCCTGGGCGCGGGCTGCTACCTGCAGGGCAACGCGGAACTGGACGCCGAGACCAGCCTGAACAAGGAACTGGGCGTGGAATGGGCTCCGCAGAGTGGCTGGCAGGCCTCGTTGACCTACTTCCATAACGACTACAAGGACAAGATCGAGGCCGGGTATACCCAGGTCGGCCTCACCGCCGATACCCGTGGCCGGATCTTCCGCTGGGAAAATGCACCGAAGGCCATCGTGCAGGGCCTGGAGGGCAACCTGGTGGTGCCGCTGCTGGGCGAGCAGGGCGACCGGCTGAAGTGGAGCAGCAACTTCACCTACATGGTGGAGAACGAGAACAAGAGCACCGGCCAGCCGTTGTCGGTGATACCGCGGTACACGGTCAACACGATGCTGGATTGGCAGGCCACCGAAAAGCTCTCGTTGCTGCTGACCGGCACCTTCTACGGCAGGCAGGAGCCGGCCACCACCAACATCAACAACGATCCTCGCTGCACCGGAAGCTGCGATCCGTCGGTGGTGCTGCAGGATCGCGGTGCATACAACATCTGGGGCGTGAGCGCGCGCTACAGGGTTACCGGGACGGTCAGCTTCGGTTTGGGCGTGAACAACCTGGCCGACAAGCGCCTGTTCCGCGAAGCCAACAGCAGCGACGCCGGCGCGGCGACCTACAACGAACCGGGCCGCGCATACTGGGCCAGCCTGCGTTTCGGCTTCTGAGCACGCGGTGCCTGCCAGGCATGGCCCGGTGCAATCGGCGAGCGCCGGGCCACGCCCGGCGCGGCCGGCGCTGCACAGCTGCAATGTTATAAACACCGTAATAGTCTCCCCCGCAGCCACGCCGTAGCCTGACCGCATCGCACAGGAGCTGTTGCATGGGCCACGACCACGATCACCTGCCGTCCCAGATCCGCCACGAGAAGCCGTTGTGGTGGGCGTTGGGGCTGACTTCCACCTTCCTTGTCGTCGAAGTCGTCGGCGCGTTCTGGACCAACAGCCTGGCGCTGCTGTCCGATGCGGCCCACATGGCCACCGACGCGCTGGCACTGATGATCGCGCTGGTCGCGGTGCGCTTGAGCCGGCGCCCGCCGGACGCACGCCGCACCTATGGCTATGCGCGGCTGGAAGCGCTTGGCGCGATGATCAATGGCGCGATGCTGTTCGTGGTGGCCGGCTACATCCTGTGGGAAGCGGTCGGCCGCTTCCGCGAACCGCAGGAGATTGCCTCCACCGGCATGTTGGTGATCGCCGCCGCCGGCCTGGTCATCAATCTGATCTCGATGCGCCTGCTGCAGGCCGGCAGCGGTGAAAGCCTCAACGTCAAGGGTGCCTACCTGGAAGTGTGGGCCGACATGCTCGGCTCGGTGGCGGTGATCGTCGGCGCGCTGCTGATCCGCTGGACCGGCTGGCAGCCGATCGACCCGATCCTGGCGGTGCTGATCGGCCTGTGGGTGCTGCCACGCACCTATGTGCTGATGCGCGAGGCGATCAACGTGCTGCTGGAAGGCGTGCCCAAGGGCATGGATGTGGCGAAGGTCCGCGACAGCCTGTCCGGCCATGCCGCAGTGCTGGATGTGCATGACCTGCATGTGTGGGCACTGGCCTCGAGCACGCCGGCGCTGACCGCGCATGTCGTGATGCGCGACGGTACCGACGCCGACGTGCTGCGCCGTGAGCTGGGAGGTCGCCTGCACGATGACTTCGGCATCGAGCATGTGACCCTGCAGATTGAAGCGGATCACTGCGGAGAGGCATGCGGAGATCCCGCGCCGCCCGATCGGGCTGCAGCGGATGCGCGGCACGATCACGATCACGGCGAGGACGCGCAGGGCCATCGCGGCCACGTGCACCGCTGATCTGCCGCTACGCGTCCCTTCGCGACGCCAGCCGATCCGCCAGCCGGGTCGGCTCCGGCAGGCGATAGCCACGCAGCGTCCGCTGTACCCACTGCAGCGCGGTATCGGCACTGACGCGATGCCCGCCAGCAACGAACAGCGGCCTGCAGCGGACCTTGCTGCGCAGCACCCAGCCGAGCTGTTCATCGCCATCGAGCAGGGGCGTATGCGCGCCAGCCTCGTCTGCGGGCTCGACGAAGCGACCGACCAGTTTCGACTTGGCCACGCCGATGCTCGGCAGATCGGTGACGACGCCCAGGTGCGCCGCCACGCCCAGCCGTCGCGGGTGGCTGATGCCGTGCCCATCGACGAAGACCAGGTCCGGCGAACGCGGCAGCAGGGCGAGTGCAGCGAGCAGGGCGGGCAGCTCGCGGAAGCTGAGCAGGCCAGGGATGTAAGGCATCACCGTGGGAATGCGGGCGATCTCCCGGGCCACCGGTTGCAGGGTGGCGGCATCCAGCAGCACGGCTGCAGCGCGGGTGGTGCGGCCGTCGTCCTCGAAGCCGACGTCCAGCCCGGCCAGCCAGCGTACGGTACCCGGCAGCCGGTCGCTGCGCTCCACCTGCGCCGCAAGCCGCAGCTGTTGCTCGCGTGCGGCGGCGACGCTGCCCTGCCAGCGCCCGGGATCGATCACGGTATTCATCGATCACAGCATCGCATGGGCCGCGCCACGGCACGGTGAGCGGCCCCGGGGCTACAATGGCGGCCTGCCTTTCCTCGCGTTGGAGATCCTGCAGTGACCCGTAAACTCGTACTGTTGCGCCATGGCCAGAGCCAGTGGAACCTGGACAACCGCTTCACCGGCTGGGTCGATGTCGACCTGACGGAGCAGGGGCGCCGGGAAGCGGCCGCCGCTGGCCGCCTGATGCGCGAGGAAGGCCTGCAGTTCGACGTCGCCCACACCTCGGTGTTGAAGCGCGCCATCCACACCCTGCAGGGCGCCCTGGCCGAGCTGGAGCAGGACTGGCTGCCGGTGAACAAGTCCTGGCGTCTCAACGAGCGCCATTACGGCGGCCTGCAGGGCCTGGACAAGGCCGAGACCGCGGCCAAGCACGGCGAGGAGCAGGTCAAGGTGTGGCGTCGCTCCTATGACATCCCGCCGCCGACGATGGATCTGGAAGACCCGGGCCATCCGATCCACGACCGCCGCTACGCCGGGCTGGACCGCAACGCGCTGCCGGGTACCGAATCGCTGGCCACCACCCTGGACCGCGTGCTGCCGTACTGGCACGACGCCATCGCGCCGCAGCTGAAGGACGGCAAGACGGTGCTGGTCACCGCCCACGGCAACTCGCTGCGCGCGCTGTACAAGTACCTCAACAATGTTTCGCGCGAGGAGATCCTCGAGCTGAACATTCCGACCGGCATTCCGCTGCTGTTCGAACTGAACGATGACCTGACCGTGCAGTCGTTCCGCTACCTGGGCGACCCGGAAGCGGCGCGGAAGGCCGCTGAGGCCGTGGCCAACCAGGGCAAGGCCAAGTAGGAATCGCAAGGCCGGCGCACGCCGGCCTTCGCTTTTGTGGCGTCGAGCAGGGCCCGGCGCCACATGACGAGCGCTCTGTGACCTTTGGCCGGTCCCTGCCGCAGGCGTCCCCGTCTACCCTGTGGAATTACCCGCAGGAGAGCCTCATGAACGTCCGCAACCTGGCCCCGCTGGGCCTGACCATCGCCATCGCCGCCTCCCTGGCTGCGTGTGGCAAGAACGAAACTGCACCGGCGGCCAGTGCCGACGCCACGCCGGCCTTCGACCTGTCACAGATCAAGACGCCGCTGATCTCGCTCAACAGCGCCGATCTCGATCCGGCCATCGCGGCCTGCACCGACCTCAATGGCTTCGTCAACAGCAAGTGGCTGAAGGCCAATCCGGTACCGGGCGACCAGACCACCTGGGGCAGCTTCGAAATCCTGCGCGAGCGCTCGCTGGAAGTGCAGCATGCGCTGGTGCAGCAGGCTGCCGCCAGCCAGGCCAAGGCCGGTTCGGTGGAAGCCAAGATCGGCGACATCTGGAAGACCGGCAACGATGAAGCAAAGATCGAGGCTGCGGGCCTGGCGCCGCTGCAGCCGCAGCTCGACAAGATCGCCGCGCTGAAGGACACCGCCACCCTCACCCAGTACCTGCGCGACAGCCAGGCCGAGGGCAAGGGCGTGCTGTTCTCGCTGTTCGCCAATGCCGACTACAAGGATTCGGCCAACGTCATCGCCTATGTCGGCCAGGGCGGCCTCGGCCTGCCGGAGAAGGGCTACTACTTCGATGACGCGCAGGCCAGGATCCGCGACGCCTACGTGGCCTACATCGCGCAGGTGCTGACCCTGTCCGGCGTGGACGCCGCGCAGGCCGCCGAGCAGGCCAAGGCCGTGATGGCCTTCGAAACCCGCCTGGCCAAGGCGTCCATGTCGCGTATCGAAATGCGTGACCCGGCCAAGCGCTACAACCCGCTCAGCGCCGCAGACGCTGACAAGCTGACCCCGAATTTCAGCTGGACCGCACTGTTCGACACCCTGAAGGTGCCGGCCGCGCAGAAGTTCTCGCTGGCCCAGCCGGGCTTCTTCGGTGAAATGGACAAGATGCTGGCCGATGTGCCGGCCAGCACCTGGCAGGCCTACCTGCGCTTCCACACCATCGACGATGCCTCGCCGTACCTGAGCAGCCAGTTCGAGAAGGCCAACTTCGATTTCTACGGCACCACGCTGCGTGGCCAGAAGGAAATGCAGCCGCGCTGGAAGCGCGTGCTGGAGTCGGTCAACGGCGGCATGGGTGAGGCGCTGGGCCAGCTGTACGTCGACGCCGTATTCCCGGCCGAGTCGAAGGTGGCCATGCAGCACCTGGTGGAAAACCTGTCGCAGGCGTTGAAGGTGCGCCTGGAGCAGCTGCCGTGGATGGGTGAGGAAACCAAGAAGAAGGCGCTGGAGAAGTGGGCCAGCTTCACCCCGAAGATCGGTTACCCGGACAAGTGGCGTGACTGGGCAGGCCTGCAGACCAACGGCGACAGCTACCTCGGCAACATGCAGGCGGCGCGTGCGTTCAACTACCGCTACATGCTGGACAAGATCGGCAAGCCCGTGGACAGGACCGAGTGGGGCATGACGCCGCAGACCGTCAACGCCTACTACAACGCCACCAAGAACGAGATCGTGTTCCCGGCAGCGATCCTGCAGGCGCCGTTCTTCGATGCCAAGGCCGATCCGGCACTGAACTACGGTGGCATCGGCGCGGTGATCGGCCACGAGATGATGCACGGCTACGACGATTCGGGCAGCCAGTTCGCCGCCAACGGCAACTTCGACAACTGGTGGACCGATGCCGACCGCAAGGCGTTCACCGAACGTACCGACCAGCTGGTCGCGCAGTTCGACGGCTACGAAGCGGTGCCCGGCGTGCACGTGAAGGGCAAGCTGACCCTGGGTGAGAACATCGGCGACCTGGGCGGCCTGACCGTGGCCTATGACGCGCTGCAGATGGCGCTGAAGGAAGATCCGAAGGCGAACGTCGAGGTCGATGGCCACACCCAGGACCAGCGCTTCTTCATGAACTGGGCCACCGTGTGGCGTCGCAACTTCACCGATGGCGAACTGCGCGTGCGCCTGAACACCGATCCGCATGCGCCGGCCAACTTCCGCGCCAACGGTGCACCGTCGAACATGCCGTCGTTCGCGGCTGCGTTCCAGTGCAAGGCCGGTGACGCGATGGTGCGCGCCGACGACAAGCGCGTGGTGATCTGGTAACCGATCACCTGTGAAGCGTGATGCGAAAGGCCCGGCGCAAGCCGGGCCTTTTGTCTGCGCGCCCGGTAGCGCCGGATCTCAGGCCAGCGCAGGTTCCTGCGCCAGCAGCCGATGGAATCGCTGCAGTACGTAGGGGTCGATCAGGCCGCCTGCCTGGTCATCGAGGATGCGCAGTGCCGTTCCGTGCGCCATCGCCGCCCGGTACGGACGATCACTGGTCATCGCATCGTAGGCGTCGGCCAGCGTGACAATGCGTGCGCCCAGCGGGATGTGCTCGCCGTGCAGGCCGTCGGGATAGCCGCTGCCGTCGAATGCCTCGTGATGGGCCCGGATCAGCCTGGCCACCGCGGCGGCATCGCTGCGGCCGGTGGTCAGGAAGATGTGCTCGCCACGCACGGGATGCTCACGCATGATCGCGCGCTCCTGCTCGGTGTGCCGGCGAGGGCTCAGCAGCACGTCGTCGGGAATGCCGATCTTGCCGATGTCATGGAATCGCGCGGCCAGCGCGACCCGCGTGCCTGCCTCCTGGTCGAGGTCGCAGTGCGTGGCCAGGCGCTGGGCCAGCCGGCCGACCCGGTCACAGTGATGGCGGGTGTAGGCGTCGCGCATCTGCAGCGACATGGCCAGGGCATCGATCAGGCAGGCCTGTGCGTGCAGCAGGTCGGGGGCGGGTACGGCGTCAGGCAGCATGGTCGTCCGCCCGCACCGGGTGGGGCCGGTGCGGGGTGGTGGCGGTGGGAAATCAACCCGGGGCGAGGGTCGTCAGCAGGGCGCGGGCCGCATTGAAGCGGTCTTCCGGCAAGGGCAGCGGGTGCTTGATGCGGAGCTTGTCCGGGCCTTCCATCGCATACAGGTTCGGCTGCTTCTGGATCAGCTGGATCACCGCCATCGGGTCGATGTCCGGCTTGGATTCGAACACGATGCGGCCACCGTTTTCGCCCAGGTCCAGCTTGCGGATGCCCAGCGCGTTGGCCCGCAGCTTCAGCTCGGCAACCGCGAACAGGTGCTTGGCCGGGTCCGGCAGCAGGCCGAAGCGATCGATCATCTCGACCTGCAGCTCGCGCAGCGCATCGCTGTCGCGCGCGCTGGAAATGCGCTTGTACAGCGTCAGGCGGGTATGCACGTCCGGCAGGTAGTCTTCCGGAATCAGGGCCGGCACATGCAGCTCGACGTCGGCACCGCGCACTTCCTCGCCGGCGTCCAGGTCGGGCAGCTTGCCCTGCTTGATGCTGCGTACCGCGCGCTCCAGCAGCTCGGTATACAGGCTGAAGCCGACTTCGGCCATCTGCCCGCTCTGGTCCTCGCCGAGCAGTTCACCGGCACCGCGGATTTCCAGATCGTGCGTGGCCAGGGTGAAGCCGGCGCCGAGCTCGTCCATGGAGGCGATGGCTTCCAGGCGCTTCTCGGCATCCGGGGTGATCGCACGGCGGTCAGGCGTGATCAGGTAGGCGTAGGCGCGGTGGTGCGAGCGCCCCACGCGGCCGCGCAGCTGATGCAGCTGGGCCAGGCCGAAGCGGTCAGCGCGGTTGATGATGATGGTGTTGGCGTTGGGAATGTCGATGCCCGACTCGATGATCGTGGTCGACAGCAGCACGTTGAAGCGCTGCTTCTGGAAATCCAGCATCACCTTTTCCAGTTCGCGCTCCGGCATCTGGCCATGGGCGATGCCGATCCGCGCCTCCGGCACGAGTTCGGACAGCTCGCGCTGCATACGGCCGATGCTCTCCACGTCGTTGTGCAGGAAGTACAGCTGGCCACCACGCGCCAGTTCGCGTTGGAAGGCCTCGCGCAGCAGCGCGTTGTCCCATTGGGTGATGAAGGTCTGTACCGCCAGCCGGTTCGGCGGTGGCGTGGCGATGATCGACAGGTCGCGAAGGCCGGCCATGGCCATGTTCAGCGTGCGCGGGATCGGCGTGGCGGTCAGGGTCAGCAGGTGCACGTTGGCACGCAACGCCTTCAGCGCCTCCTTCTGGCGTACGCCGAACCGTTGTTCCTCGTCGACGATGACCATGCCCAGATCCTTGAACTTCACGTCCGGCTGCAGCAGGCGGTGGGTGCCCACGATGACATCGATGGTGCCGGCAGCGACCTTCTCCAGTTCGGCCTTGATCTCCTTGGTGCTCTTGAAGCGCGACAGCACTTCCACCTTCAGCGGGTAATCGGCGAAGCGGTCGCGGAAGTTGCGGTAGTGCTGTTCGGCCAGCAGCGTGGTCGGCACCAGCACCGCCACCTGCTTGCCGGCACTGGCAGCGGCGAACGCGGCGCGCACGGCAACCTCGGTCTTGCCGAAGCCCACATCGCCGCAGACCACGCGGTCCATCGGCTGGCTGCTGGCGAGGTCGCGCAGGGTCGCGTCGATGGCGGCCAGCTGGTCGGGCGTCTCCTCGAACGGGAAGCCGGCGGCGAATGGTTCGTACATCGCGCGGTCGACCTGCAGGGCCAGTCCCGCACGTGCCTGCCGGCGCGCCTGGATTTCCAGCAGTTCGGCGGCGACGTCGCGCACCTTCTCGGCGGCTTTGCGCTTGGCCTTGGTCCACTGCTCGCCCCCGAGCGAATGCAGGGGCGCGGTCTCTGCGGATGCGCCGGAGTAGCGGCTGATGAGGTGCAGCTGTGCGACCGGCACGTACAGGCGGTCGCCCTTGGCATACTCGATTTCCAGGAACTCGCCCGGCATGCCACCGACGTCCATCGCGATCAGGCCGCGATAACGGCCCACGCCATGATCCTCATGCACGATCGGCGCGCCTTCGGTCAGCTCGCCCAGGTCACGGATGATCGCTTCCGGCTCGCGGCCGGCGCGGCGCGTGCGGCGGGTGCTGCCGGCGCGCTCGGGGAACAGCTGGCGTTCGGTGAGGACCGCCAGGCGCGGATCGTCCAGGGCGAAGCCATCTTCCAGCGGCGCCACGGTGATGGCAAAGCGCACATCGCTGGCGAGGAAGGCGGGCAGGTCGGCCACCACCGGCGGCTTCAGTTCGGCCGCCTGCAGCACTTCCAGCAGGGCTTCGCGGCGACCGGGTGAATCTGCGGCGATCAGCACCCGGCCAGGGTAGTGGCCGAGGAAGGATTTCAGCGCATCGCCAGCGGGCGCTTCGCGGGCCGCTACCGGCAGCGCCGGCAGGGGCTGGTCGCCCAGCGCATGTGCATCGGCGATGCGTGCATGGTCGGCCGCCCACACTTCGATGCGTGGCGCGTCGTTCAGCCGCTCGCGCAGCTGCTCAGGCGAAAGATACAGCGCCGAGGGCGGCAGCAGCGGGCGCTCGACATCGTGGCGGCGCTGCTCGTAGCGTTCGCCGGTCTGTGCCCAGAACGCGTCGGCGGCTTCGCCGGCACCGGCACACACCACCGGCAGGCTGCCGGCAGGCAGGTAGTCGAACAGGCTGGCGGTGCGATCGAAGAACAGCGGCAGGTAGTACTCGATACCGGCCGGGGCCAGTCCGGACTTGAGGTCCTGGTACAGCGCACTGCGGCGCGTGTCGACATCGAAGCGTTCACGCAGGGTGGCCAGCATGCGGCCGATGCTGGCCTCATCCATCGGTACTTCGCGGCCGGGCAGCATGTGCACCGACTCGACCCTGTCCAGCGAGCGCTGGCTTTCCGGGTCGAACGCGCGGATCGAGTCGATGTCCTCGTCCAGCAGCTCCACCCGCAAGGGCTCGTCGGCGCCCATCGGGAACACATCGAGCAGGCCACCGCGCACGGCGAAGTCGCCGGGGTCCATCACCTGCGGCACGTTGCGGTAGCCGGCGCTTTCCAGGCGGCGTTTCTCGGCCTCCAGGTCCAGGCGCTGGCCGACCTTCAGGTCGAAGCTGCCGCCGATCACGTAGCTGCGCGGGGCCAGCTGCTGCAGCAGGGTCTGGACCGGCACCACCACCAGGCCGCGCTTGAGCGCAGGCAGGCGGTGCAGGGCCGCCAGGCGCTGCGAGATGATGTCCGGATGCGGACTGAAGCGGTCGTAGGGCAGGGTTTCCCAGTCCGGGAAGGCGATCACCGGCAGCGCGGGATCGTTGCCCAGCAGGGTCTGCAGGTCGGCTTCGAGCTGGTTGGCGCCGTGGTTGTCACGGGCAACCACCAGCAACGGCGCGTCATGCGCGCGCGCCGCCTGGGCCAGGTACCAGGCCAGGGCGGTAGGTGAGGCGGGGGCGCGCCACCAGGCGCGGAGCTGGCCGGCGCGCGGCAGCGGCGGGGCGGGGTATGAAGTACGCGACATGGACCGCGGATTTTAGCAGAAGCCTCCACCCGCCCCATGATTGCTGCGTGAGCGGGCAGCGCCGGGCCATGCCCGGCGGGCGCAATGGCTGCAAGGGCATCGCCGGGCGGCGCCCGGCGTCACCGTCAGTTGTCCAGTTCCAGCACCATGCGTACCAGCCCTTCGGTGCCGTTCGGGTGCGGAACGGGCTTGAAGCCCAGCGAGGCGGCCAGCTGCTTCATCGGCTCGTTCTCGGCCGCCACATCGCCGTACAGGCGATCCAGGTACTTGCCCCGGCCCCACTTCACCAGCTTGCGCATCAGCTGCCGGCCCAGGCCCTGGCCGATGAGGAAGCGGCTGATCAGGATCGCGTACTCGGCTTCGCGGGTACCGGGGATGATCGAGGCCCGGGCGACCGCACCGACCACGGCCTCACCGGCGGGCAGGGACTCGGCCGCGACCAGGGTGATCTCGGTCTTTGGATTCGGATGGGTCAGGCGCTGGGTGGTTTCCGGTGACAGCTCGGTCACCGCCTGCAGGAAACGGTCTCGGATTTCTTCCGGCCCGAACAGGCTGAAGGCCGCTTGCAGCGGCGCGCTGTCTTCCGGGCGGATGGGGCGGATCAGCAGCTCGTGGCCGCTGGGAGCCTTGAAGATCTCATGCCAGGGCGGCATGCGGTTGCGAGTGGCCATACCGGGTGATTCCTTGGTGGTCCATCGATTGTGGCATCACCGGGGCCGTCTTCCGTGAACAAAAGGCTCACGGGCGTACAGCCTCGTGAAGGCCATTATTCAGGTGCCTTGAGCCAATCCAGGCGGGTGCTGGCGCCGGGTTCACCCAGATGCTGGCGCAGCGCCGGCAGGGCGGGACCGACCGTCCGGTCGAACTGCCAGGGGGCATTGAGCACCAGCATGCCGCTGCCGTTGAGGCGCAGCGGTGAGTCGTCGGGGCGTACCAGGAACTCGATGGTCACTGCCGATTTGACCGGCAGGGCAGTGGCCTTGCGCAGGAAATGCAGGATCGTGCGGCGCTGCTTGATCGGGAACCACACCGCGCAGGTGGCCTGCGGCCAGCGCGCCAGCGTCTCGGCCAGTGCTGCCAGGATGCGCTGGTACTCGGCGTCCTGGGCCTCGTAGGGCGGGTCGATCAGCACCAGGCCGCGGCCGATCTTGCTGCCGTTGACCTTCGGTGGCAGCAGCGAGCGCAGCAGTGCATAGCCGTCGCCCGGGTGCACGCCGACCCGGCTGTCATGGGCGAACAGGGCCTTGAGCGTGCCCACTTCGTCTTCCTGCAGCTCGCACACCGCCATCCGGTCCTGCGCGCGCATGGCCTGGGCGGTGAGCAGGGGCGAGCCGGGGTAGTTGGTCAGCGCGCCGACCGGATTGTCGGCCTGTACGGCCTTCAGGTAGCGCTCGACCACGTCCGGCAGCTTCGGCTGCGCCATCAGGCGCATGACCCCGGATTCGGCCTCCAGCGTCTTGCGGCTCTCTTCGCTGGCCAACAGATAGCGGCCTGCGCCGCCGTGGGTGTCCAGCACGAAGAACGGGCTGTCCTTGCGCTTGAAGCTGTCGATCAGGGCCAGCTGCACGATGTGCTTGAGGACATCGGCATGGTTGCCGGCGTGGAAGGCATGGCGGTAATTCATGCGGGCAGTGTACGGGGCGGCGGCCGCAGCGGCTATGCTGCGCGCCATGACAGCTCCCGTTGCCCATGTCCTGGTGGTCGAGGACGAAGCCGCCATCGCCGAAACCGTGCTCTACGCGCTGCGCAGCGAGGGCTACCTGGCCAGTCACTGCCTGCTCGGCAGCGATGCCCTGCAGCGGCTGCGGGACGGTGGCATCGATGTGGTGGTGCTGGACGTGGGCCTGCCGGACCTGAGCGGCTTCGAGGTCTGCCGTCGGCTGCGTGCGCTGCCCGGGCCGCAGGCGCAGCTGCCGGTGATCTTCCTGACCGCCCGCAACGACGAGCTGGACCGGGTGCTGGGCCTGGAACTGGGCGCCGACGACTACATGGCCAAGCCGTTCTCGCCGCGCGAACTGGTGGCGCGGGTGCGCGCGCGGCTGCGGCGGGCGGTGCCTGCTGCCAGCGACACCGACGCGGGCTGGCAGGCACATGGCGCCTTCGCCATCGACCGCGAGGGGCGGCGCGTCCGCTTCCACGGCCAGTTGCTGGACCTGACCCGCTACGAGTACGCACTGCTGGAAGCCCTGCTGCAACGCCCCGGGGCCATCCTCAGCCGCGCCCAGCTGATGGACCGCGGCTGGGACAGCAGTGCCGACAGCGCCGACCGCACGGTCGATACGCACGTCAAGACCCTGCGTGCCAAGCTGCGCGCGGCCGGCGCCAGCACCGACCCGATCCGGACTCACCGCGGCCTGGGCTACGCCCTGGAGGTGTGAGCAATGCGTCTGGTGATGAAGCTGTTCCTGGGCTTCTTCCTGATCGTGGGCATCGCCGCGTTCTTCGTCATGCGCGTGTTCGTCAACGAAGTGAAGCCGGGCGTCCGCCAGGCGATGGAATCGACCCTGGTCGATGCGGCCAACGTGCTGGCCGAGATGGCGGCGGCGGACGTCAAGGCAGGCACCATCAACAGTGGCAGTTTCACCCGCAACCTGGCCAAGGCGCGGCAGCGCGACCTGAAAGCGATGGTGTGGCGCTTTCCCAAGCGCGCCCTCGATTACCGGGTGACGATCACCGATGCGAAAGGCATCGTGATCTACGATTCGCTGGGCCGCGACGTCGGTCGTGACAACTCGCGCTGGAACGATGTCTACCGCACCCTGCGCGGCGAGTACGGCGCCCGCTCCAGCCCGGAGACGCCGGGTGAGGAGGGCAACACCGTGATGCATGTGGCCGCGCCGGTGTACGACCCGGGCGATGGCCGTACCCTCATCGGTGTGCTCACCCTGGCCCAGCCCAACCGCAGCATCGATCCGTTCATTGCGGCCAGCCAGCGCGCCATCATCGAACGCGGCGCATGGCTGATCGGGCTCTCGGCGCTGGTCGGTGTGCTGGTGACGATGTGGTTGACCACCGGCCTGGGCCAGCTCAGCCGCTATGCGCGCGCGGTCACCGCCGGTGAGCCGGTGCCGCCGCCACGCCGCCGCCGCGATGAGATCGGTGATCTCGGCCAGGCGCTGGAGACCATGCGGCGCAAACTCGAGGGCAAGGCCTACGTCGAGCAGTACGTGCAGTCGCTGACGCACGAAATGAAGAGTCCGCTGGCCGCGATACGCGGCGCCGCGGAGCTGCTGCAGGAACCGATGGCCGATGCCGACCGTGCGCACTTCGCGCGCAGCATCCTCGAGCAGCAGGAGCGGCTGACCGAAACCATCGACAAGCTGCTGGCGCTGGCCGAAGTGGAGCAGCATGGCTGGCTGCAGACCCGTGCTCCGATCGCGCTGCCAGACCTGCTGCAGCAGACCGTCGCAGCCGCGCAGGTGCGCGCGCAGGCGGCCGGTGTCGAAGTGCGTACCGACGCCGTGGCCGATCTGAGCGTGCAGGGTGATGCCTATCTGCTGCGGCAGGCGCTGAACAACCTGGTCGACAACGCGGTTGCCTTCTCTCCATCGGGGACGGAGGTGGTGCTGCAGGCGCAGGTTGAGGATGGCGGCGTGCGCCTGCAGGTGGCTGATCGGGGTGCCGGCATTCCCGACTACGCCCGTGACCGCGTGTTCGAGCGCTTCTATTCGTTGGCCCGTCCCGGCAGTGGCCGCCGCAGCTCCGGCCTCGGGCTGCCGTTCGTGCAGGAAGTGGCGCGCCTGCACGATGGCCGTGTCCAGCTGCAGGCCCGCGACGGCGGCGGGACCGTGGCCAGCCTGTGGTTGCCGTCGGGCATGCCCGGCCCGCGCACGCGGCGCTGACTTCACATCCGCTTCAAATTCGCCACAAACCCCGCTCACCGCCACGGTCCATGCTGCAGCCCTCTCCAACGAGGATGGACCATGAAATCCCTGAAGATGCTGCTGCGGTTCGCCATTGTCGGCGGGCTGATCCTGCTGCTGTTGATTCCGCTGATGATGATCCGCAGCGTGATCAACGAGCGCAGTCAATACCGCGACGAAGCCTTCGCGCGGGTCGCTGACAGCCGTGCCGGCGCGCAGCAGCTGGTGGGGCCGGTGCGGGTGGTGCCGTGGGTGGAGCGCCAGCAGGTGGACGTTGTCGATGCCAAAGGCAACAAGAAGACCGAGGTGCAGGTCAGCGAGGGTCACTGGCTGCAGATGCCGGCGTCGCTCGACGTTGGCGGCGAGATGCTGCCCAGCCAGCGTGAGGTCGGGCTGTTCAAGGTGCCGGTGTACAGCTGGAACGGCCAGTTGAAGGCCTCCTTCGCGGCCGACGACTATCCGGTCAAGCCAGGCCGCACCTATGGCCAGCCCTATGTGGCGCTGGGGGTGTCCGATGCGCGTGGTCTGGTCGGCACGCCCAACCTGCGCGTGGATGGCCGCCAGGTACGCCTGCTGCCGGGCGTCGGCGCCGCTGCGGAACTGGGGCGTGGCCTGCATGCGCCGGTGGCGGGTTTTGCCGCGGTGCAGGGCGGGCTGCTGGCAGCCAGCACGGTGGAGCTGGAACTGCGGCTGGACGGCAGCCGCATGCTGTCGGTCGTGCCGGTAGGCGATGACAACCGCATCGCACTGCGTTCGCGCTGGCCGCATCCGTCCTTCGCCGGCGCCTTCCTGCCGAACGAACGCCGCGTCGATGCACAGGGCTTCGACGCGCGCTGGGCGGTGTCCTCGCTGGCCTCCGATGCCCAGCGCCAGCTGCGCGGCGATGGCGAGGTGGCGTCGCAGGCGGTGAGCGTGTCGCTGGTCGATCCGGTCGACGCCTACACGCAGGCGGATCGCGCCTCCAAGTATGGCGTGCTGTTCGTACTGCTCACCTTCGTCGGCTTCATTCTGTTCGAGCTGATCAAATCGCTACGCATCCACCCGCTGCAGTACCTGATGGTGGGCCTGGCACTGGCGATCTTCTTCCTGCTGCTGATCAGCCTGTCCGAGCACATCGCCTTCTGGAAGGCGTACCTGGTCTCGGCGGCGGCCTGCATCGGCCTGCAGGCGGTGTACCTGGCCAACGTGCTCGGTCACTGGAAGCGCGGTCTGGGCTTCGCCGCGCTGCTGACCGTGCTGTATGGCGCGCTTTACGGGCTGCTGGTCTCGGAGAACAACGCGCTGCTGATGGGCTCGCTGCTGCTGTTCGTGATCCTGGCGCTGGCGATGTGGGTGACCCGCCGCGTGGACTGGTATGCGCTGGGCGCGGAAGCAACGTGAGGAGAACGCGATGGGGTGGCGCCAGGGATTGCGGCTGAGAGCCCAGCAGGGCATTCCGGCCCTGCTTGAAGTGGATGCATTGCTGCAGGCGCATGGCGTGCTGGCGGCCCTGCCGGGGGCACGGATCGCCCCCGGCCTGGTCCGCTTCCAGCTGGCGGCGGCCACCTGCGAAGGAGTGCTGGGGCAGGGGCTGGAGTGGCTGGACGGTGCACGGCAGGGACGCGGCGTGTTGGGTGGAAAGGTGCCGCGCTACCGGCCCTGGAAGGCCGGACCGGGGGCGTTGGCCGAGATCGGCATCGCCGGACTGCCCGGCGACTGGCCCACGCATGCTGCGGTTTACGGCTGCAGCAGCATCGACCGGCGGCACTGGTTGCTGCTGCTGCCCATGCGCGCCTAGTTGTGGCTGGGCTGGAGCGGATGAGGCGTCTGCACCGCCCATGACCGATGGGACGGGGGCCGAGCGCCCCCGCTGGCTAGACTCGAGGGGTTGATGATCGAGCCGAAGGGCAGGGGTGGGATGTGCTGAAGTGGGGTGTGCTGGCGGTTGCGCTGGCGATGAACGGCAATGTGATGGCGCAGCAGCGCGAGCCGGTGGACCTGGACATGGTCAGCCGCATCCGCCAGGAGGCGTTCCATCGCTCGCAGGTGATGGACACCTTCAGCTATCTCACCGAACGCATCGGGCCGCGCCTGACCAACTCCCCGGCGATGGGGCGTGCCAACGCGTGGACCCGCAGCAAGTTCACCGAATGGAAGCTGGACAACGTCCACGACGAAGCGTTCGATGACTTCGGCCGTGGCTGGGAGTTCACCTCGGCCAGCGTGGAGATGCTCGGTGACCGCGTGATGCCGCTGCACGCACTCCCCAAGGCCTGGACGCCGGGCACCCGCGGACCGGTCGAGGGCGAGCTGGTACAGGTGGACATCAAGAAGCCGGAAGACATCGAGAAGTACCGCGGCAAGCTGCGCGGGAAGATCCTGCTGCTCGGCGAGGCCCGCGAGTACAAGCGGGGTACCGAGCCGGACTCGCATCGTCACGACGCCACCTCGCTGGAGGGGCTGCAGGAATTCACCCTGCCCAAGGACAAGGACGCCACCGCCGAGCGCGCCAAGCGGGTGAAGGAGTATCAGGAGCGGCAGGCGCTGGCGGCCAAGGTCAACGCCTTCTTCGTCGAGGAAGGCGCACTGGCCTCGATCAGCATCAGCAGCTGGGACAACGGCATCATCCGCGTGGCCGGTGGCGGCTCGCGCAAGGCCGGGGAACCGGTCGGCATTCCGGAGCTGGCGATGATCGCCGAGCACTTCAATCCGCTGGTGCGTGCACTGGAGGCCAAGCAGCCCGTGCGCCTGCGGGTGGACGTGAGCGCGCGTTTCACCGACGACAGCGATCAGCCCGGTTACAACACGCTGGCCGAGATCCGTGGCAGCAGCAGGCCGGATGAGGTGGTGATGATCGGCGCGCACCTCGATTCCTGGCACAGCGGCACCGGCGCGGCCGACAACGCGGCCGGCGTGGCGGTGATGATGGAAGCCATGCGCATCCTCAAGGCCACCGGTGCCAAGCCCCGGCGCACCATCCGGGTGGCGCTGTGGAGCGGCGAGGAGCAGGGCCTGATCGGCTCGCAGGCCTACGTCGCCAAGCACTTCGGCCAGTTCCCAGAACCGGTGGACGCTGCGCAGAAGGCGTTGCCGGCCTCGCTGCGCGACCCTACCGGACCGTTGCGCAAGACCCGCGACTACAGCAAGTTCCAGGTGTACTTCAACATGGACAACGGCTCCGGCCGCTTCCGTGGCATCTACGCGCAGGAAAACCTGGCGGCGATGCCGATCTTCGAGGCCTGGCTCGCCCCGTTCCATGATGTCGGCGCCACCACGGTGGCGACCCGCAACACCGGCAGCACCGACCACATCAGCTTCGACCGCATCGGCCTGCCCGGCTTCCAGTTCATCCAGGACCGGCTGGATTACTTCACCAATGTCCACCACAGCCACCTGGACACCTGGGACCACGCCGAGCCCGAAGATCTGAAGCAGGCAGCGGCCATCGTGGCCTCCTTCGCCTACAACGCGGCGATGCGCGAGCAGTCGTTCCCGCGCAAGGCCGAGCCGCAGCCGTAACGTGATCCGGAGGGGCGGACCCCGTCCGTCCCTCCGTGCCGGCGCGGGGCTGGTGGTAAAATCGGGGAATTCCCGTTCCTCGAGCCCCACATGACCTGCCGCACCCGCTTCGCCCCCAGTCCTACCGGTTATCTGCATATCGGTGGCGCCCGCACCGCGCTGTACTGCTGGCTGGAGGCCCGCCACCGTGGCGGCGAGTTCGTGCTGCGCATCGAGGATACCGACCGTGAACGCAGCACCCAGGGGGCGATCGACGCCATCCTGGAGGCGATGGAGTGGCTGGGCCTGGACTACGACGAAGGCCCGATCTACCAGACCGACCGGGTGGCCCGTTACCGGGAAGTCGCCGAGCAGCTGATTGCCGACGGCAAGGCCTACTACGCCTATGAAACCCGGGAAGAGCTGGACGCGATGCGCGAAGCTGCCATGGCCAGGCAGGAAAAGCCGCGCTACAACGGTGCCGCGCGCGAGCTGGGCCTGCCGTACCGGGACGACCCGAACCGCGTCATCCGCTTCAAGAATCCGCTGCAGGGCACGGTGGTGTTCGATGACCTGATCAAGGGTCGGATCGAGATCGCCAACAGCGAACTGGATGACATGGTCATCTTCCGTCCGGACGGCTATCCCACCTACAACTTCGCGGTGGTGGTGGATGACTGGGACATGGGCATCACCGAGGTCATCCGCGGTGACGACCACATCAACAACACGCCGCGCCAGATCAACCTGTACGAAGGCATCGGTGCACCGGTGCCGAAGTTCGGCCACATGCCGATGATCCTGGACGAGCAGGGCGCCAAGCTGTCCAAGCGCACCGGTGCCGCCGACGTGATGCAGTACCGGGATGCCGGCTACCTGCCGGACGCACTGTTGAGCTACCTGGCCCGCCTGGGCTGGTCGCATGGCGACCAGGAACTGTTCACCCGCCAGGAACTGATCGACCTGTTCGATGTGAAGGACTGCAACTCCAAGGCGTCGCGCCTGGACATGGCCAAGCTGGGCTGGGTCAACCAGCACTTCCTGAAGACCGGGGCGCCGGCCGACATCGTGCCGCACCTGGTCTACCAGCTGCAGAAGCTGGGCCTGGACGTGGCGGCGGGCCCGGCACCGGTGGACGTGGTGATCGCCCTGCGTGAACGTGTGCAGACCCTGAAGGAAATGGCCGAGAAGGCCGTGGTCTGGTACCAGCCGCTGAACGACTACGACGAAGCCGCAGTGGCCAAGCACTTCAAGGCCGGGGCCGAGGTCGCCCTGGGCAAGGCCCGTGAACTGCTGGCGGCGCTGCCGGAATGGACGGCCGAAGCGGTCGGCACGGCCCTGCACGACACGGCCGCCGCGCTGGAGATCGGCATGGGCAAGGTCGCCCAGCCGCTGCGCGTGGCCATCACCGGTACCCAGGTCAGCCCTGACATTTCCCACACCGTGTACCTGGCCGGTCGTGAGCAGGCCTTGAAACGCATCGACGCGGCCATTACCAAGGTAGCAACGGTCTGAGGCATCCTTGCCAGGCCGAACCGGAGAACGCGCATGCCCGCCAAGACTGCCACTGCCTGTACCGCCCCCCACCACCACGTCCATGACGCATCGGATTTCGTGGCGGTGGTCGAGCGTGTCTCGCGCGAACGCGGGCTGCGCCTGACCCCCATCCGCGCCAACGTACTGAAACTGATCGCCGAAGCCGGCAAGCCGGTCAAGGCCTACGAGCTGCTGGAATGGGTGCGCAACGGCAAGGGCGTGGGCGCCGATGCCCCGCCCACCGTGTACCGCGCGCTGGACTTCCTGATGGCCAATGGCTTCGTGCACAAGCTGGAATCGGTGAATGCCTTCGTGGCCTGCCACCACCCCAGCAGTGCGGCGCATTCGGTGCCGTTCCTGATCTGCAACAGCTGCCACAGCGCGGTGGAACTGGAAGACCGCGAGATCGTTGGCCAGCTGGAGAAGCGGGCCAAGGAGCTCGGCTTCCAGCCGCAGGCGCAGACGCTGGAAGTGCACGGACTCTGCGCCCGCTGCGCAGGCTGAGCGGCCGGTGGGAGTGGGGTCAGATCCCTTTTGCCCTGGCAAAAGGGATCTGACCCCCGTTTCACGAGCTCGATCCTAACGGGCGGGCGCAGGCTCTGCCGCCGTGTCCACCCGTGCGATCACCGACATGCCGGGACGCAGTCGCGCGGCCAGTTCCTGCCCCGGATCGATCGAGATCCGGATTGGCAGCCGCTGCACCACCTTGGTGAAGTTGCCGCTGGCATTGTCCGGGCGCAGGACGCTGAATTCCGAGCCGGTGGCGGGGGCGATCTGCTCCACATGGCCGCGCAGCACCTGGCCCTGGAACGCGTCCACGGCGAAGGTCGCAGGTTGGCCGATGCGCATCTGCCAGGTCTGGCCCTCCTTGTAGTTGGCGACCACCCACAGCGCGTCGGGCACCAGGAACAGCAGCTGCGAGCCGGCGGCCACGTACTGGCCGGTTCGCACGCTGGCCTCGCTGATCTGCCCGTCGCGCGGCGCATGGATCACGGTATTGGCCAGGTCGATGCGTGCCAGTTCCAGCTGCGCCTGTGCGCTTTCCACCTGTGCCTCCAGGCTCTTGCGCGCCACCTGGGTGGAGACCAGCGTTTCCTCGGCGATGCGGATCTGCGCCTGTGACTGCTGCACGCTGGCCTGCGCCGACGCCTGCGTCGTGCGGAAGCGGTCGCGGTCATTGATCGATACCAGGCGTTGTGCGGCGAGCTGCTCGTACCGCTTCAGCTCGTTGCGGGAGCGCTCAAGCTCGGCCCTGCCGGCGGACAGGGTGGCCTGGGCCGCAGCGATCTGCGCGCGGTTCTGCGCCTGCGACTGATCGGAGTTGGCCAACGCCGCGCGCGCGCTGTCCAGCGTGGCCTGTGCCTGCGCCACGCGCTGCGCATAGATGCGGTCATCGATGCGCAGCAGGGGTTCGCCCTTCTTCACGTGCTGGAAGTCCTTCACCAGCACCTCGGTCACATAGCCATTCACCTGGGGTGCCATCACCGTGATCTGCCCGCGGACGTAGGCGTTGTCGGTGACCATCACGCTGCTGGCAAAGGGCCACAGGTGCCACGCGCGCAGGATCAGTGCGATGCCCAGCAGGGCCACCACGACCATCACTGCCACGCTGCGCGCGCTGGGTTTGAGGTACTTCGGCGCGACCGCCGGCTCAGCCGGCGTGGGCGCAGGTGCCGCGTCGGTCGGCGGCGGTGGGGTCACGTTGTCGGCATCGTCGGGACGGGGCGGGACGGGAGGCATGGCGAAGGACTCAGCGGGGCGCTGCGGGGGAGGCCGCAGCGGAGGAGGGCGGATGGCGCTTGCGCCACTGCTTGAGCACGGCGGTACGCAGCGACAGCAGCAGCAACCAGCACAGGAAGCCGATCGCCAGCCAGCCGCTCAGGGTGAACACATCATTGAACCCACGGACATTGGCCTCGCGGCGCGTCGTCTGTGCCAGCTGCGCGGTGCCCTGCGCGCCGCGCAGTACCGGATCGGTGATCTGCGCGGCGTACAGCTGCTGCTGGATGCGCAGGCGCTGCGCCACCACCGGGTCGGCGGGATCAAGCTGGCTGGTCAGCGCGCTGGAATAGAGCTGTTCGCGATGCAGCTGGAAGGTTCCCAGCAGCGCCGAGCCGGCCAGCCCGCCCAGCGTCTGGGTGATCGACAGCGTTACCAGGAAGGTGATCATGTGGTCCACGCCCTGTTTCAGGGCGGCGGAGATGCCCAGCATGATCAGCGGACCCATGAACATCCCGGCACCGACCGAGGCCAGGAACTGGCTGAGGTAGAAATCGTGGGGGCGGTCCATGCTGGTGCGGTTCTGGTCGAAGAACGCCGCCGAACCCAGCAGCAGGATCGCCATCAGCAGCTGCGGGATCAGCCGCTTCGGGCCGAAGGTCACGGCGGTACCGATGATGCCGGTGACCACCCCTGCCAGAATCACCACGAACAGGGGGCGCAGCTGGTCCGGGCCCATGCCCAGGGTGCGCATCAGGCTGACCACGCCGTAGGACTGCTCGGTGGTCAGGAAGCGGATGAGGAAGGCGCCCACGATGAAGTGCAGTACCGGCAGGCTGGCCAGCCAGCGCGTCTGCAGCAGTGGATTGCGCCGGTAGTGCTCGATGATGAACGCGGTGGTCGACAATGCGATCGAGGCGACCAGCGCCCAGCCCAGCCACGGTGTGTCCAGCCACCAGCGCGTGTAGCCCTGGGCCAGCACCACCACCAGCAGCGCAACCGCCGGGGCAAGCAGGCTGAAGGTGAGGAAATCCATCGGCTCGAAGGCCTTGATCTGCACGCCTGGCGGCAGCTTCAGCACCACCACCGCCGCGAACGCACACAGCGCCAGTCCTGCTTCGAAGGAATACAGCTGGTGCCATTGCCCGGTATCGACCAGGCCAGGCGACACGATCCAGGCCAGCGGAACTGCCAGCTGCGACAGACCGACGCCGACCACCAGCAGGTTGCCGGTGAAGCGCCGCGGCAACGCCTGCAGCATGTACAGCGTACCCAGCGTCGAGCACGCCGCACCGGCGAAACCGCTGGCCGCGCGCGTCAGCATCGTGGTTTCGAAGCTGCCCACGAACAGGTGCAGCACGGCCAGCGCGGCATACAGCCCCAGGCCGATCTCGGCGAACAGGCGGATGCCGTACTGCTGGCGGAACTTGAAGGCCAGCAGGTTGGCGGTGACGTTGACCATCGCGTAGGCGGCCACCAGCCAGCTGCCCTGGGTCGGGGTGAGCTGCAGTTGCCCCTGCAGGAACGGCAGGTTGGCGGTGACCAGCGCATTGCCGAGGCCACCGGTGATGGCCACCAGCAGCGACACCAGGGCATAGGCTGCACGCCGGTAGGGTGGGTGCCACGGCATCGAAGCCGATCCGGGCATGGTCGGCTTCTCATGCTCCTCCCAGTCCGGCACCGGCTTCAGATACGGCTGCACCATCAGCGTGCTCCGCTGGCTGCTCCCTGGAGTCCTCCGCGCAGCAGTTGCAGGGCACGCCCGGCCAGACGGGCGCGCTCGTCACGGGTCTTGCCGCGAAGGGCCGCACCCAGCATGCCGGAGATCAGTGAAATATCCGTTTTTTCCAGATCGGGACGGCACAGGCCTGCGGCGATGGCTCGCTGGATCGGTGCTTCCAGCAGGTCGCGTACGGTCTCGCGCGCGGCGCGCATGGAGGGCACGTCCGAATCAACGGCGCGCCAGTAATCGGCCAGTGCAGGTGAATCGATGATGCGCTGGGCCATCCCCTCGAACACCTCGAACAGGGCGTCGTCACGGTCGCCCAGTTGCTCCACCTGGCGGCGGATGCGGTCGACCGCACGCTGCAGCAGCGCCTGGATCAGCGCAGTACGGTCGGGGAAATTGCGGTACAGGGTGGCCCGGCCCACCTGGGCGCGTTCGACCACCAGATCCAGCGGAGCGGTCACGCCGTGTTGCCCGAACACATGGTCGGCGGCGTCGAGAATGAGGGCACGGCGGGCAGCGGCATCAGCGCGTTGAGCGGTCATGGGTTCATTTTCGGACAGAAGTGTCCGATGTGCGAGACATTGAGTGACGGGATTGTCCGGTTGTTGTCCTACGCACATCTTTGTGATCAGTGTGTGAATTCCGATCCGCGGTGGTTGGGAGGTGCCACCAGGCCGTGTTGATAGCGTCACGGCGCGGCTCACGTCCGAAGCCGTACCGGGTCCAAAAAAAGCGGGGGGCCAGCAGGCCCCCCGGGAGAGAACGACAACGAGCGTCGTCAGGGATCAGTGGATCGGCGTCCTGCTGCTGGACGGGTCAGAAGTACGCGCGGATGCCGAATGCGACACCGCGGCCCGGCAGCGGCGAGTAGTCGCGCAGCAGCGAGGTGTGCGGGCGCACTTCACGGTTGGTCAGGTTGCTGCCGTCCAGGAACACCTCATAGCTGTTGCTGTCGTTGCGATCCCAGCGGTAGGCCAGGTGCGCATCGACCAGGGTGTAGCCGTTGCTCGGCTCTTCGTTCTGCGCCACGTCCTTCTGCCGGCTGTAACGCACGGCGCCCACCGACGCGCGCCAGCCGTCCTTCGCCCAGCGCAGGTCGGCACCGACGCGGGCCGGGGCGATGCGCGGCAGGTAGCCGGTGTTGGCCAGCTCCACGGTGTAGTTGTGGTTGTGGTCACCGTGCGGCACCGCGATGTCGAGGTTGCGGCTGCCGTTGCCATCCAGCTTGGCCTGCACGTAATCGCCGAACAGGCGCAGATCCCAGTCGCCTGCGACGCCTTCGAACAGATGTACCAGGGCCTCCGCCTCGGCACCCTTGAACACCGCATCCTGCTGTGTCCATGCACGCACCGGCAGGCCTTCGGTGACGCCGGTATCGGCCAGGTAGATGAAGTCCTTGAACTTCGTCTGGTAGATCGAGGCGGAGAAGTCCAGGCGATCGCTGTGAGTGTGGATGCCCAGTTCGACACGCTGGCCGCGCTCGGTCTTCAGGTTGGCGTCGCCGATTTCCAGCGAGCGGGTGGCAATGTGCGCGCCAGCGGCATACAGCTCTTCATTGGTGGGGGCACGTTCGGAGCTGTCCACGCCGATGCGCAGGTCGACCGCATCGTTGAGCTTCCAGATGCCGGCCGCGGACAGATTGGTGGCATCGAACTGCCGGCGGCGGTAATCGCCGGTCGGGTCCAGCTTGACCTGGTCGTGGCGACCGCCGAGTTCGAGCTTGAACGGGCCGAACTGCTTCTCCTGCAGCACGAACAGGCCGATGTTCTTCGTCCCGGTGTCCGGCACGAATGCTTCTTCACCCTTGGCGCCGAAATCACTGTTGCCGAACTGCACGCCGAAGGCGCCGTCCCAGCCGCCGATCTGCTGCTGTACGGCTTCCAGGCGGGTTTCGATGCCGCGGTTGGTGAAGCGCGTGGAGGGTGTGCCGGCCTCCAGCTCGACATGCTCATAGTCGGTGTAGGCCACGCGGGCATTGATGTTCTTCAGGAACGAGACCGGGTTGTAGATGCCGGCCTTGGTCTCGAAGCGGTTCTGCACCATGTCGATGCGCACGTCATGCTCGTCGCCGCCTTCCTCTTCCTCGCCGTGATCATGATCATGGTCATGATCGTCGCCGTCCGCGTGGACGTGGGCGCCATTGGGGATGCCATAGTTGGTGCGATAGGTGCTGGCCGACACGCCGAAGTAGCCGCCTTCGCCCAGCCAGGTGGCTCCCACACCGCCGGCGCGCGTGCGGATGGAGCTGTTGTCCAGGCGGCCGCGGCGCGGCTCTTCGCCTTCCTCGCCCGCGTGGTCGTGGTCATGGTCTTCGTGGTGGTCTTCCAGGCTGTCGATCACCGCATAGCCGGGAATGCGGTAGTCGTCGCCATTGCGGACCAGACCGTCGACATGCAGCACGACATTGCCGCTGACGCCGTCGAGGCGGAACATGCCGCTGCGTTCGTCATTGACGGAGTTGCCGCGCAGTTCAGCGCGGCCGCTGAGCGGACGCTCGGGCAGCTCGCGGGCGATGCGGCCATCGACGACGTTGACCGCGCCGCCGATCGCACCACTGCCAAACAGCAGTGTCGCCGGGCCCTTCAGCACTTCGATCTGATCAGCCAGGAACGGCTCGATGCTGGTGGCATGGTCGGCGCTGACGGTGGAGGCATCCATGTTGCCCATGCCGTTGGACAGCACGGCCACCCGCGGGCCTTCCTGGCCGCGGATGATCGGACGACCGACACCGGGGCCGAAGAAGGTGCTCTGCACGCCCGGCAGCTTGGCCACCGTATCGCCGAGAGTGCCCGCCTTCTGTTCGTCCAGGCGCTCGCCGGCGAGCACTTCGACCGGTCGCGCCAGCGACTCGGCGTCGCCCTGCAGCGGCGAGGCGGTGACCTGCACCGACGACAGCTCGGTCAGGTGGCGGTCACGGTGCGCATCGTCGTCGCCTGCGGCGAATGCGGCCGACGGCAGCAGCGCGGTGAGCGCCAGGGCGAGGGTGTGCGGCTTGAACCGCAGGGAAGGGGCGGGCATCGATAAGTCCTTGTTACTGTGTATCAATTGTGAAGCGCACGTATCCCGTCGCGGGACAGGGGGAGAGGAGATCGTGCGGACCAGGAAGGGATGTTATATTATTCCATAACGATTCGCCGACCCTGCTGGAAGTCATGTCCCTCTCCTCCCACCTGCGCCATCTGCTCGACCGTTTCGGTGCCACCGGATCGATGCTGTGCGCAGTGCACTGTGCGGTGATTCCGGTGCTGCTGGCCGCAGCGCCTTCGCTGGGCCTGTCGTTCTGGCTCAGCGATGGCGTTGAACAGGCGCTGGTCGTGTTCGTGACCCTGCTGGGGCTGTTCAGCCTTGTCTGGGGCTACCGCCGGCATGGCGCCCTGCGCGCGCTGGCGTTCCTGATTCCCGGGCTGGTCGCGCTGTGGGCGGGCGTGCTGTACGACCCGCTGCATCACAACGCGGTGCCGCACGCGGTGGTGATGACCATTGGCGGTCTGCTGGTCGGCGTTGCCCATCTGGTCAATCTCCGGCTCAACCACAGCCACGTACACGACGCCAGCTGCGCGCACTAGGCGCTCCGTGATAGGCTTTCTGATCGTGCGCGGGGGCGTCCAGCAAGGCGGCCCCGCCGAACCCGTGTCAGCACGGGGTAACCAGATTTCACATTTGAGGAGTTGAAGACATGGGTAAGGGTGACCGCAAGACCGCCAAGGGCAAGCGCTACAACGCCAGCTACGGCAACGCCCGTTCGCACACCGCGAGCAAGGTCGCCGTAGGCGCCGCCGCCCCGGTCGCCAAGAAGACCGTGGCCAAGGCTCCGGCGAAGAAGGCCGTGGCGAAGAAGGCCGTCGCCAAGGCCTGATTGGCCGGCCGATGGGTCAACGAAGAACGCGGCGCCTGGCGCCGCGTTTTTTTATGCGCGTCGTCGCCGCCGCCGCGTTCGCCGGGCATGGCCCGGCGCTACCCCATTGCCGCGGTGGCGCCGGGCCATGCCCGGCGGAAACGTCCGACCCCCCATTGCCGCGGTAGCGCCGGGCCACGCCCGGCGGAAACGTCCGCCCCCCCATTACCGCGGTAGCGCCGGGCCATGCCCGGCGGAGACGTCCGAACCCCCCATTGCCGCGGTAGCGCCGGGCCATGCCCGGCGGAGACGTCCGAACCCCCCATTGCCGCGGTAGCGCCGGGCCATGCCCGGCGGAAACGTCCGAACCCCCCATTACCGCGGTAGCGCCGGGCCATGCCCGGCGGAGACGTCCGAACCCCCCATTACCGCGGTAGCGCCGGGCCATGCCCGGCGGAAACGTCCGAACCCCCCATTACCGCGGTAGCGCCGGGCCATGCCCGGCGGAAACGTCCGATCAACGCAGCGTCTGCTTCAGTGTCTCCGCATTGCCGTCGTTCGGCGCGGCTGGAACCTGCAGCAGGTGCGCCAGCAGCGGATAGACATCGACGTTGTCGAAGCCGTCGATCACCAGCCCCTGCCGGAACGACGGGCCGCTCGCCACGAACACCGCACGCATCGACGGCAGCGCCGGATCGTAGCCGTGGGAGCCGCCGTCGCGACGCTCACGCCTGGCGATCCAGTCCCGGGTCAGCGCGTCCCAGCCTTCATCCATCTGGCAGACGATGGCAGGTATGCGTGGATGCGTGCCGTAATGCCAGCGCGCAGGCAGGTTCTCCTTCTTCCAGCATTCGTAGTGGGCATGACGGCCGAGCAGGGCACGTTCGGCCTCGGCTTCACGCCCCGCGACCGGCGCGAAGCCGACCGACTGGCCCTGGCTGACGTTGCGTGCGATGGCCGGGTCCACCATCGACTCGGTGGCGATCACCTGGCCGTCGCCCACCGCGGCCATGCCGTGATCTGAAACCACGATCACATTGGTGGTTGCTGCCAGGCCACGCTGCTGCAGCCCGTCGAGCACCTGGCCGACAACCTGGTCGGCCCGCACGATGGCTGCCGTGTACTGCTGCGACTGCGGCCCATGGTGATGCCCGGCCTTGTCGACGTGTTCCATGTACAGCGTGGCCAGGCGCGGCGCCTGGGCATCGCTGCGTGCCAGCCAGCCCAGTACGGTCTGCACGCGTTGCTCGAACGGTTCCTTGTCGTTGTACGCCAGCCACTGGGTGGGGCGCACGCCCTTGATCTCCGCTTCGCTGCCCGGCCAGGACCAGGTCGCGGAACGCACCCCGGCCTTCTCCGCGCTGACCCAGATCGGCTCGCCGCCCCACCAGTCGCTGCGGGTGACCGCCTCGCGGTTGCTCAGAGCGAAACTGCCCAGCGATGCGTCGTCCATCGCATTGTGGATGATGCCGTGATGGTCAGGGCGCAGACCGGTCACGATGGTGTAGTGGTTGGGGAAGGTCAACGAGGGATAGGAGGGCGTCATCCAGCGTGCGCGCACGCCGCCGTCGATCATCCGCTGCAGGTTCGGCGTCAGTCCGCGGTCCAGCGCGTCGGCACGCAGGCCATCGATGGAGATCAGCAGCAGCTTCGGTGGTGTGGCCGTTACCGCAGGGGTGGAGGCGGTGGCGGACGGGGCGGGTGCGGTGGTGCAGGCGGCCAACGGCAGCAGCAGCGCCAGCGCGCAGGTCAGGCGTACGGAATTCATCCGCCCATCATAGTGCGAGGTAATGACGCGCCCAAGACACGGCGCGCCAAGGCCCCAATTCCGCCGCCGCGCGTGTCAGGCGAACAACGGCACCTGGCGTTGTTCCAGCCGCAGCAGTGCTGCCTTGGTTTCCAGTCCGCCGCCGAAACCGGTCAGCGCTCCGTTGCTGCCGATCACGCGATGGCAGGGCAGGATGATCGGCAGGGGATTGCGGCCGTTGGCGGCGCCGACCGCGCGCGTCGCGCTGGGCTGGCCCAGGTGCTGCGCCAGCTGCAGGTAGCTCCAGGTCTGGCCGAACGGGATCAACGCCAGGGCGTGCCACACGCGCAGCTGGAACGGAGTGCCACGCGGTGCCAGCAGCAGATCGAACGTGCTGCGTTCGCCATGCAGGTACTGCAGCAGCTGCTCACGGGCTTCGGGCAACGCGCCGGGCGCAGGATGCCAGTCGCTGCGTCCGCGCGCAGGGTGGCGGTTTTCAGGAAACAGCACGTGGGCAAGGCCACGTTCGTCGCCGGCGATGGTGAGCTCGCCGATCGGGCTGTCAAAACGGTCGAACAACAGCGTCATGTCGGTTCTCCAACGAACGTGCCGGACAGATGCCACAGATGCAGCACCGCATACGAGCGCCAGGGGCGCCAGGGCTGGGATCGCGCTTCGGTGGCCCGTTCGCTCAGGCGCTGCCCCTGGGCATGGCCGAGCACCTGCTGCAGCACCAGGTCACCTGCAGGAAAGGCGTCGGGCTGGCCCAGGCCGCGCAGGGCGATGTACTGCGCCGTCCACGGGCCGATGCCGGGCAGTGCGACGCAGCGGGCGACGAATTCCTCCAGTGTCTGGCCGGGCCCGAAGTCGAGCTGGCCACTGACGCAGGCTGCGGCCAGTGCGCGCACGGTGGCGGCGCGGCTGCGTGGCAGACCGATCGATTCCAGAGGGGCGTCCGACAGTACGGCGGGAGAGGGGAACTGGCGGTCGAACTCCGTCGGCATGCCCGGCAGGTGGGCGCCATGCGCGTCGACCAGACGGCGCGCGAAGGTGGTCGCCGCCGCGACGCTGACCTGCTGGCCGAGCACGGCACGCACCGCCACCTCGAAGCCATCCCAGCCGCCCGGCACGCGCAGGCCAGGGCGTTCGGCGATGCCGCGCGCCAGCAGCGGCTCTTCGCCAAGCGCGGCATGCACCTGCTGCAGGTCGGCATCGAGATCGAATACCCGACGCACGCGCCGCACGATGTCCGGTATCAGTCGCGGATCGACCGCACCCAGCTGCAGGCGCAGTTCCGGCCGCTTCGGATCCGCCGTCACCCGCAGCAGGGTGGGTCGCTCGGGCGTGCCGAGCACGCGCTGGTAGCTGTCATCGCCGATCAGTTCGATGCCCGGCAGGCTGCGCTTGCGCAGGAACGCCAGCATGCGCGGAAAATCCAGGGGAGGGCGGTAGCCCAGGCGCAGCACCAGGCCACCGTCGTCGGCAGCCAGGGGAACGTGCTGGCGGCGCAGCGTGGTCGGCGCCATCCCGCAGCCCTGCAGGAAGGCCGTGTTGAAGCGGCGCAGGCTGTTATAGCCCGCTGCCAGTGCAACGTCGGTGACCGGCAGGGTGGTTTCGGTCAGCAGCTGCTTGGCCAGCAGCAGGCGGTGGGTGGCGTGGATCCGGCCGGGCGTGGCGCCCAGGTGCTCCACGAACAGGCGCTGCAGCTGGCGTGCGCTGAGGCCGATCTTCGCGGCCAGGCCGGCGACCGGCTGCTCCTGCAGGAAGCCGTCGTGGATCAACGCCAGCGCCCGCTGCACGGCCTGGCCGGCCAGCGCCTGCTGTGCCTGCGGCGCCAGTTCGGGACGGCAGCGCAGGCAGGGCCGGTAACCGGCGGCAGAGGCTGCGGCCGCACTCGGGAAATAGGTGATGTTGCGCGGCTTCGGCGGCGGCGCCGGGCAGACCGGCCGGCAGTAGATGCCGGTGCTGCGCACGGCGGTGAAGAACACGCCATCGAAGCGCGCGTCACGGGCGAGGCGCGCACGGTCGCAGGCAGCGGTGTCGAGGACGAGGGCGGTGTTCATGCAGCCAGTCTAGGCTCCCCATGCGGCAGATACTCGCCGGATTCGGACATGGATGCAGCGGGTCGCGATCCGGGGTCAGAACCGGTTCAGTGCCACGTGCTGAATGCGCGCGCCGGGCAGGTAGACTGTGGTCCTTGTTCCTGCGAAATCCGGTTGCCCGATGTCCGCCTTGATCCGCTGGTTGCCCCTGTTGTGCCTGGCCCTTGCGGGCTGCAGCCAGTTGGAGAATCCGGGCAACGTGACCGCGGCTGACAAGGCGGCACGGGCACCGGCCAGCGATGGCGACAACATGGTGTCGATCAACGCCGCCGACGCCCCACCACCGCCGCCCCCACCGCGCAGCCGCGCGGATCGGCCGTGGCCGCAGGCGCAGCTGGAGAACGGCCGGGCCTGGGTCAGCTGCAGCACCGATTACGCAGCCGACGGCGGCGACGGCGTGGAGCTGGAAGGGCTGCAGCGCGAGCAGATCAGCCAGGCGCTGCAGCCGTGCGCCGAGCGTGGCCTGCTGCGGGTGCGCTACAACGGCAAGATCAATCCCGGCTTCGCTGAAATGATGTGGCGCCTGGCCGTGGTGGCCGACGCGCTGCAGATCCACAAGCGCATCCTCGATCTCGACTCCAGTGGTGGCCAGGTCGAATCGGCGATCATTGCCGGCGACAGCATCGGCGAATCGGGCTGGACCATCTGGGTGCGCGAAGGATCGATCTGCCACAGCGCCTGCGTGTTCGTACTCGCGGCCGGCGACAACCGCCTGCTGACCGGCAAGGTCGGCATCCACCGCATGATGCGCATCAGCTCCAAGGCGACCTCGCGCGCGGAGCTCAACCGCGAGCTGCACGAGGTCTACGACAACGTGAAGGATTATCTGCAGCGCAACGGTGTGGCGGTCGGCGTTGCTGATCTGATGATGACCGTGCCCAACCGCAGCCTGCGCCTGCTGACCCCGGAGGAACTGCGGCAGTTCGGCCTGGATGGCACCAATGCGGTGCAGGACGACCTGGAACGGATCAAGCAGATGCGCGCGTGTGGCGACGATTTCGTGCAGCGCAAGGACGCGTTCCTGATCGCCTTCGACCAGCAGTGCAAGCGCGACGGTGCGGACATGGAATCGATCAACAGCTGCGGCCAGTCGCTCAAGCAGCGGTTCGGCTTCCCCGATCCGGTCTGCCCCGAGGAGAGCCCGCTGTCGGAGATCGACGTGGCGACGCTGCCACCGTCTCCTCCCCCGCAGGTTCCGGTGGCCGAGCAGCCGGCAGTGGAGGCGGAGACCCAGGCCGCGCAGGCGGATGCCGAAGCAACCCAGGGCAGCGTGCCGCTGCGCTGACAAACGGCTCACCCGGCTGGCGTAGACTGCGGTTCCTTCCGATGAACCGGTGGTGTCCATGAAGCGCGCGCTCCTGCTGCTGTCCCTGTTGCCGCTTGCTGCATTCGCCCAGGTGCCCGCGCCCGCCACGCCGGCGCCGGCTCCCGCGCGCCCGGCGCCGAGTGCGCCGGCCGCCGCTCCACCGGCGACAGCGGCACGGCCGCCCGCACCGGCCCTCAGCCCGGCACAGCAGGCGCAGGTGCAGAAGCAGGACGCGGAGATGGGGGCGGCCGCACTGAGGGCCGCGCAGATGGTCGACGCCAATCGCGCGGGTGAGTTGTGGGATGGCGCATCGGCCGTAGCGCGGCGCGCGGTGACCAAGCCGGCCTTCATCAACCAGCTGACCGCCGACCGCACCCGCCTGGGTGCCTTGAGTGGTCGCGGCCAACCGTCCATTACCCGCGTGAAGTACGCGGCCGGCGCCGCCGTGCCCGAAGGCCTGTACATCAATGTCAGCTTCCCGACCCGCTTCGCCAACAGTGCGCAGCCCGTGCGCGAACTGGTGTCGTTCCGCTTCGATGAGGACCAGGTCTGGCGGCTGGCCGGTTACAGCCTGCGCGCGCCCGGGCCCTGAAGGAGAACGGCATGGCCACTGAACTGACACTGCTGGCGTGGTCGACGCTGCTGGGGTTTGTCTACATCTTCGCCACCTCCACGGTGGTGACCCGAGAGCGGGGCATGAAGTGGAACGCATCGGCACGCGACGAACAGGGCCGGCCACTCAGCCCGCTGGCAGGGCGGCTGCAACGGGCCCAGTCCAACTTCCTTGAAACGTTCCCGTTCTTCGCCGCCGCCGCGATCGCGGTGGTGGTGGCCGGTCGCAGCAGCGAGACCACGGCACTGGCTGCACAGGCGTACTTCTGGGCACGGGTGGTCTACCTGCCGCTGTACGCCGCAGGGGTGCCCTACCTGCGCAGCCTGGTGTGGCTGGTGTCGCTGCTGTCGATCCTGGCGCTGGTGTTCGCGCTGCTGTGAGCCGGGCCTGATCCAGATCAAGGCCGGTCAGCTTTGCGGCGCTATGCTGGCTGCGACTGGATCAACGGCGGGAGCCGCGCATGCGCAGGATGGACGTGGTGGTGGTCGGTGCGGGGCCGGCAGGACTGTGCTTCGCACGCGCGCTGGCCGGCAGCGGGCTGCAGATAGGGCTGGTCGAAGCGCAGCCACGCCAGGCGCTCGCCGAAGCGGCCTTCGACGGCCGCGAGATCGCGCTGACCCACGCGTCGCGGCAGAGCCTGGAGCAGCTGGGGCTGTGGGCACGGCTGCCGGAGGCCGAGATCTCCGAACTGCGCGATGCCAAGGTGATGAACGGCGGCTCGCCGTTCGCACTGACCTTCGCCAGCAGCCAAGTCGATGGCCAGCCGCTGGGCTGGCTGGTGCCCAATCATCTGATCCGCCGTGCGGCGTGGGACGCGGTGCAGCGCCAGGACGGCCTGGAGCTGTTCGACGGGCGCAAGGTGCAGGGCGTGCAGGCCGATGCGCAGGGCCACGTGGTCGCGCTGGATGACGGCAGCAGGCTGCATGCGCGGTTGCTGGTGGCCGCGGACAGCCGCTTCTCCGCAACCCGGCGCATGCTCGGCATCGGTGCGCAGATGCGCGACTTCGGCAAGTCGATGCTGGTGTGCCGCATGCACGTCGAACGCGACCATCACCACACCGCGTGGGAGTGGTTCGGCTATGGTCGTACGATGGCGCTGCTCCCGCTCAATGAAGGCCAGGCATCTGCGGTGATCACGCTGCCTCCGCGGCGGATCGAGGATCTGCTGGCGATGGATGAGGTGGCCTTCGGTGAGGCCATCAGCGGCTTCTTCGAGCATCGGCTGGGCAGGATGCAGCCGGTCGCCACGCCGCAGGCCTATCCGTTGGTGGGTGTCTATGCGCACCATTTCGCAGGCGAGCGCTCGGCGCTGATCGGCGATGCCGCGGTGGGCATGCACCCGGTCACCGCCCATGGCTTCAATCTGGGCCTGGCCAGTGCCCAGCGCCTGGCGCGGGGCATCGCCGGCCAGCAGCGCCGCGGCGCGGACATCGCTGCGGCCGGCATGCTGGCCAGCTACCAGCGTGGCCATCGGATGGCGGCGCGACCGCTGTACGAGGCGACCAATGCGATCGCCAGTCTGTACACCGATGATCGGCGCCCGGCGCGGCTCCTGCGCGCAGCGGGCCTGCGCGTCGCCCAGGGCGTGGTACCGTTCAGGCAGCTGATCGCCTCGCACCTGACTCAGCGCGTGGCCTGAACAGGGTCAGATCAGCCGGCAGCCAGCACCCGGATCTGGCTGTCGGCGAATTCGACCACCTGGCCTGCGCGGATCTTGCAGGCCTTGCGCAGTTCAACTTCGCCATCGACCCGTACCTGGCCCTCACTGATGACCATCTTGGCCTCGCCGCCACTGGTGACCAGGTCGGCCAGCTTGAGCAGCTGCTTGAGTTCGACGTAGTCACCGTCGAGGTCGAATTCGAGAATCTGCATGGAGCGGGGGTTCCTGGGAAGGGGGCGCAGGCCAGCGGCCGGGCCGGGAAGAGGGCGCGTATTGTGCGCCAGCACGGCGCCTGACGGCACGCGAAGGGAAAACTGTACGCCTCGTTCAGGATCAATGCGGTATCATTCCGCTCTGAGCGAGTGAAATCTCCTCCGACCGAGCAGCGCCAGGGCACGCGATAAGAAGGGCGCCCAAAGCGCGGACCATCACCTTTTTTATCGCACTGCCAGGAAGACGGCAGTGCCTTCGGAGTTCCCCATGTCCCAAGATTCCCAAGCGCCGCTGCAGTTCGCGCAGCTCGGCCTGTCCGAGCCCGTGATGCAGGCGGTCACCGCCATCGGCTACGAAACCCCGTCGCCGATCCAGGCCGCCACCATCCCGGCGATGCTGGAAGGCCGCGACGTGCTGGGCCAAGCGCAGACCGGCACCGGCAAGACCGCCGCCTTTGCACTGCCTGTACTGTCCAACATCGACCTGCAGCAGATCAAGCCCCAGGCGCTGATCCTTGCGCCGACCCGCGAACTGGCCATCCAGGTCGCCGAAGCGTTCCAGTCCTATTCGTCGAAGATCCCCGGCTTCCGCGTGCTGCCGGTGTATGGCGGCCAGCCGTATGGCCAGCAGCTGTCGGCCCTGCGCCGCGGCGTGCACATCGTGGTCGGTACCCCCGGCCGCGTGATCGACCATCTGGACCGCAGCACCCTGGACCTGTCCGAGCTGAAGACCCTGGTGCTGGACGAAGCCGATGAAATGCTGCGCATGGGCTTCATCGATGACGTCGAAGCCGTGCTGAAGAAGCTGCCGGAGCAGCGCCAGGTGGCCCTGTTCTCGGCCACCATGCCGCCGCAGATCCGCCGCATCGCGCAGACCTATCTGCAGGACCCGGTCGAGGTCACCATCGCGGCCAAGACCACCACCTCGGCCAACATCCGCCAGCGTTACTGGTGGGTGAGCGGCATGCACAAACTGGACGCGCTGACCCGCATCCTGGAAGTCGAGCCGTTCGACGCGATGATCATCTTCGCGCGCACCAAGGCCGGTACCGAAGAACTGGCCAGCAAGCTGCAGGCCCGTGGCCTGGCCGCTGCCGCCATCAATGGCGACATGCAGCAGGCCCAGCGTGAGCGCACCATCGCCATGCTGAAGGAAGGCAAGCTGGACATCCTGGTGGCCACCGATGTTGCCGCCCGCGGCCTGGACGTCGAGCGCATCAGCCACGTGCTGAACTACGACATTCCGTACGACACCGAAAGCTACGTGCACCGCATCGGCCGTACCGGTCGTGCCGGCCGCAGCGGCGAGGCGATCCTGTTCGCTACTCCGCGCGAGAAAGGCATGCTGCGCCAGATCGAGCGCGCCACCCGCCAGCCGATCGAAGAGATGCAGCTGCCGAGCGTGGAAGCGGTCAACGATACCCGCATCAACAAGTTCACCTCGCGCATCAGCGAAACGCTCGGCGCCGGCGGCCTGGACTTCTACCGCCAGCTGCTGGAGCGCTTCGAGAACGAGCAGAACGTGCCGGCCATCGAAATTGCTGCCGCGCTGGCGAAGATGCTGCAGGGCGACACCCCGTTCCTGCTGCAGCCGCCGGTGCGTGCCCCGCGGGAAGAGCGTGCGCCGCGCGAGCGCTTCGACCGGGGCGACCGTCCGGAGCGTGGCGATCGCTTCGACCGCAACGAACGTGGCCCGCGCTTCGAGCGTGGTCCCCGCCGGGACGACGCCGAAGGTGGTTTCGAGCAGCGTCCGCGCCGTGAGGTTCCGCCGCGCGGTGCGCCGGAGCAGGGCATGGAGACCTACCGCATCTCGGTCGGTCACCAGCATGGCGTGAAGCCGGCGAACATCGTCGGCGCCATCGCCAACGAAGCCGGCCTGGAAAGCCGTTACATCGGCCGCATCGACATCCACGACGACTTCTCGCTGCTGGACCTGCCGGCGCAGATGCCGCAGGACGTGCTGACCCACCTGCAGAAGGTGTGGGTGTCCGGCCAGCAGCTGCAGATGCGTCCGCTGGCTGCCGGTGAAGAGATCAATCCGGCACCGCGTCCGTTCAAGCCGCGCTTCGACAAGCGGGGTCCGGGCGGCCCGGGTGGCCCGCGTCGTGGCGGCCCGGGTGGTCCCGGTGGCCCGGGCGGCGACCGCGACGGCCGTCCGCCGCGTCGTGATGGCTTCAAGCCGCGCGGCCCGCGCAGCTACTGAGCCAGACCTGCCGTGATCGACAACGCCAGCCCCGGGGCTGGCGTTGCTCGTTTGTGGGGCCCGGTTTCGCACCGCCCACACATTCAGGGTCATAGGCTGGGCCGGTTCGAAAGGAGGTTGTCACCGCAGCACATTCGGGGGGATCCGGGATGGGTAGGAGTGGCACGGACATTCACAGCCGCCGGGTACCGATGTCCCGCGGGCTGGGACTGAGGTTTGCGCTGCTGACGGGCATGGCGATCGGGCTGGTCGCATTGTCGGCGTTGATCCAGGAGCTGCAGGCGGCCTCGACGGCGTGGATCGCCGGCCAGGGCTACTGGTCGCGTGGCCAGCAGGACGCGACGGCCGCTCTCAGCCGCTACCTGGCGCGGGGGGATGCCCGCGACCTGGAAGACGCCCGCCAGGCCCTGCGCGTGCCGATGGGGGACCTGCAGGGACGCCTGGCGCTGGAGCAGCCGAGACCGGATATCGAACGTGCCCGACAGGGCTTCCTGCAGGGCGGCAACGCGCGTGCCGATGTGCCGCGGCTGATCTTCTCGTTCCGTCATGCCCGTGACCTCGGCGCCTTCCGTGAAGCGACCGCGCTCTGGCGGGCGACCGACGGCGACCTGATGGCCGTGCACCGGCTGGTCGATGAACTGCAGCATCGTCATGCCGACGGTCCATTGCCGGTCGCCGCGCGCGACCGGTACCTGCAGGAGCTCCGTGATCTCGACCGGCGGCTGCAGGTGCAGGCGCAGGCGTTTTCGCAGGCGCTGCTGCGGATGGCTGCGGCGGTACGGATGGCGACCCTGGTCGTCGGCGGCCTGTCGGTGCTGGCGATCAGCCTGATGGCAGTCGCCCTGGCGCGACGGGTCGGCAAGGATCTGACCGAGCATGAAAGCCGCTTCCGCGCGGCCTTCTACCAGGCCAACGTTGGCATGCTGAAGCTTGATGCCGGCGGCCGGGTGCTGGAAGCCAACCAGGCGATGGCGGACATCCTCGACCATCGCCGCGACGCACTGCTGCAGATGTCGCTGGGTGACCTGCTGATGGAAGGAGAGCTGGTCATCGACGGCGTTGGCCGGATCGACTGGGAGCGGCAGCTGCGGCCGAGCGAGCTGCGCTTCCGCCGTCGCGACGGCAGCCTGGTATGGGGGCGCTGGAGCGGTACCGGCGTGCGCAACACCGGTGGCGGGCTGTCGGTGTTCGCGATTGTCGAGGATGTCAGCCAGAACCACGCGCTGGCCCGCGAGATCGAACACCATGCCAGCCACGATCCACTGACGGGCCTGATCAACCGGCGCGAGATCGAGCGCCTGCTCGAACGTGCACTGCTGCAGGTGCGTGGCGAAGGGGGCACGCATGCGTTGTGCTACATCAACCTGGACCATTTCAAGCTGGTCAATGACAGCTTCGGCCATGCCGCTGGCGACCAGATGCTGCGTGGTTTTGCCGACTATCTGGTCGCCGCCGTGCGCGAGGGCGACTGGGTTGGCCGGTTGGGCGCCGACGAATTCGCGGTGTTCCTGGCCCATGCGGGCCAGGATGAGGCCAAGCGCGTGCTGCAGCGGGTGATCCGCAATCTTGGCCAGGCCACGTTCCCGATCAGCGAAGGCAGCCTGCAGCTGAGCTGCAGCATCGGCGTGGTCGAGGTCAGCCAGGAGGCACCCGATGTCAACTGGCTGATGAGCGCAGCCGACAGTGCCTGTTACGCAGCCAAGCAGGCCGGTCGCAACCGCGTGCACTGCTTCAACGAGGACCGCATGGCGCTGGACGAACGGCGGCTGGAGGCCGAGCGCCTGCAGGGCGTGAGCCGGGCGATGGCCGAAAACCGCATGCTGCTGTACGCGCAGCGCATCGCCCGGGTGGGTGACCCGGGCTATCTGCACTACGAGGTGCTGGTACGCATGCGTGACAGCGACGGCACGCTGCATCTGCCGGGCCAGTTCATGCCGGCCGTGGAGCGCTACGGCATGGCGGTGACGCTGGACCGGCATGTGCTCGGCCTGCTGTTCCGGCACCTGCAGGTATGCCCGGCGCATGTGCGCCAGCTCGGCCTGTGCAACGTCAACGTGTCCGCACAGTCGATCGCCGAACCCAGCTTCCTGGCCTTCGTCTGCGATCTGCTGGAGCGCAACCGCGTACTGGCGTCCAAGCTCTGCTTCGAGATCACCGAGACGGCCGCGATCAGCAACCTGAGCCAGGCGCGGGCGTTCATCGATGCGGTGAAGGCGCGTGGCTGCCGGCTGGCGCTGGACGATTTCGGCTCGGGTCTGTCCTCGTTCGGTTACCTGCGCCAGCTGCCGGCGGACATGCTGAAGATCGACGGTGCATTCGTGCGCGACATGGATGTCGATCCGGTCAGCCATGCGACCGTGCGCGCGATCACCGAACTGGGCCGCGAACTGCAGATGGAGGTCGTGGCCGAGTGGGTGGAGAGCAGCGAAGTGGCAGGGGCACTGACCCGGCTGGGCGTGCAGGGTCTGCAGGGCTATGCGATCGAGCGGCCGCAGCCGTTGGAGCGGATGACCCTGACCGACCTGCGGCCGGTCAGGCTGAAGGCGGTGAAGGGCCCGCCTGCCGCAGGCTGAACGGCAGTCCGACGATTGTCTACACCTGCATGCCGCGGACGGCTGCGATAATGCACGCCAGGGGCGACGCGCAGTGGGCGCGGGCGTAAGCAGAACAGGATGTGGCGTGGTCGTCAGGCAGTGGCAGTACGCAACTGGGGTGGTGCTGGTCGTGCTGCTGGTGTGGTTGGCAATGCCGTGGCCTGCGCAGGCCGGTGCGGCCATGCCCGGTCGCGACTACCTGCTGGTGGGCATGGCCACCGCCGAGCCTACGCCGCATCGCGCCTGCACCGCGCAGATGCTGGCCGGACCACGCCAGCAGGTACGGGTGCCGGCACCGCCGGCAGGCTGGTCGGGCGAACCCCAGGCCCTGGATGTGTTCAATGTGTTCGCGGGCGAGGTCCAGGTACGGCACGGCGACCGCGAGATCTGCGGCGACATGCATGATGCGCGTACCCGCGACTCGCGTTTCCGTGCCGGCGTGGGCCTGGTTGCCGTGCCGCCGGCCGGCAGTCACGAGCCGTTCCTGGTCTCGTGGCAGACGCCGCTGAAGGATCGTTGGGTTCCGACGCTGCGGCTCGGCGCACCCAGCCCGGTGCAGCAGAACGACACTGCGCGGCTGCTGGTCCGCGCGGCCTGCATCGCGGTGGCGCTGGCCTTGGCGCTGTCGGCACTGATGGCCTATCTGACCACCCGTGATCGCAGCTTCCTGGTGTACATCGCGGGTACTGGCGTGCTGGTGCTGTGGCAGGCCATTCTCGGAGGCCTCAGCGGCTATCCGGAGCCGTGGCTGCCGGTCGGCACGCGGGGTGCCTGGTGGCTGCTGGCGCTGACGGCAGCGAGCCAGGCCCTGGTGCTGCCGGCCCTGTGGTGGCTGAACGGTGGCGACCGGTTGTGGCCGAAGTCACGCCTGCTCCAGCAGATGGTCCTGTGGGCCCTGCTGGGCGTCGCCGCGCTGGTGCCGTGGCTGCGCTGGGATCAGCTCGGATGGGTCGCACAGGGGCTGCAGGTGACCTACCTGGCCGGCTGCGGCGTCTCCCTGCTGATGGGGATAGGGGCGCGGTGGCATGGCGACCGCTGGGCACTGGCTGGATTGGCGGCGCTGGCGCCGATGCTGGTGCTGATCGGCGCCGACGCCTGCGCTGCGGAATGGCTGCTGGAGTACCGGGTGGAGGCGCTGCAGCTGGCGATCACCTGGCTGCTGATGATGGCGGCCTACGCCCTGAACCTGCGGCTGGGGCGCCTGCGCCAGCAGCGTGACGAGATGCGCCAGCTGGCCGAGACCGACGGCCTGACCGGGCTGCCCAACCGCCGGGCCGGCCTGCGGCAGCTCGGCCATCATCTGGAACGGGTGGACCGTGAGCGTGGCCCGATGGTGATCGGCTTCCTCGATATTGATCTGTTCAAGGACATCAACGACCGCCACGGGCATGAGGTCGGTGACCAGGTGCTGGTCGCCGTGGCCCGCGCGCTGCGGGCCGCCGTGCGCAGCCAGGACCAGGTGGTGCGGATGGGCGGTGAGGAGTTCCTGCTGCTGATGCCGGGCATGCCACGCGAGGCCGCGGCGGCGCGGCTGGAGCGCCTGCGCCAGCGCATCACCGAGGCCTGCCAGGCCCTGCAGGTGCCGGGGCTGGAGGTGACCGCCAGCATCGGCCTGGCCCAGTGGCGGCCGGGCGAGGACGACCTGGCCGCGCTGCTGCGCCGGGCCGACCATGCCATGTACGTGGCCAAGCGCGCGGGCCGCAACCGGGTGTTCGACGGCGAAGAACTGGATCCACCCGCACCGGCATGAACCTGACAGGGCGGCGATGCCGGATAATAGGGCGATGACCACCCGACTCAACAAACATATCGCCGATACCGGCTTCTGCTCCCGTCGCGAGGCCGACCGCCTGATCGCCGCCCGCCGGGTCACCGTCAACGGCCATCCGGCCGGCACCGGTGCCGTGGTCGGCGAGGGCGACCAGGTGCTGGTCGACGGCCAGCCGCTGCGCGCCCGTACCGCACGCAAGCCGGGGGCACGCCGCCACGTCTACATCGCGCTGAACAAGCCGGTCGGCGTCACCTGCACCACCGAAAGCTCGGTGAAGGGCAACATCGTCGACTTCGTCGGCCACGAGCAGCGCATCTTCCCCATCGGCCGCCTGGACAAGGAATCGGAAGGACTGATCCTGATGACCAGCAATGGCGACATCGTCAACCAGATCCTGCGTGCCGAGAATGGTCACCAGAAGGAGTATCTGGTGGCGGTGAACAAGCCGGTCACAGACGAGTTCCTGCGCGGCATGGCCCGCGGTGTGCGCATCCACAACCAGATGACCCTGCCTTGCCGCACCTCGCGCATCGCCAAATTCGGGTTCCGCATCACCCTGGAGCAGGGCCTGAACCGCCAGATCCGCCTGATGGCGGCGGAATTCGGTTACCGCGTCACCCAGCTGCGCCGCGTCCGCATCGACAACATCAAGATCGGTGCGCTGAAGCCGGGCCAGTGGCGCAACCTGACCGAGCAGGAACTGCACGGCCTGCTGCCGCAGCAGCAGGACTGGTAAACGACAGCGGCCGGACGTCGGCCCGGCCGCGCATCGGATAGACTTCGCCGAGACCTGCCGGAACATGACGCTGCATGATCAAGCCCGACAAGCCCGCCAATGAAGCGCTTCGCCTGGAAGCGCTGTACCGCTACTGCATCCTTGATTCGGAACGCGAGAAATCGTTCGACGATCTGGTGGTGATCGCCAAGGCGGTCTGCGGCACGTCGATGGCGGCCGTCACGCTGATCGACGTTGAACGGCAATGGTTCAAGTCGATCCAGGGCATCGATGCCGCCGAGAACCTGCGCAGCGAATCGATGTGCGGCCATGCGATCCTGCAGCCGCAGGAGGTGATGGTGGTCGAGGACGCACTGCAGGACGTGCGCTTCCATGACAATCCGGTGGTGGTGGGCGATCCGCACATCCGCTTCTACGCCGGCGCACCGCTGATCAGCTCCGACGGACTGCCGCTGGGGACGCTGTGCGTGTTCGATGCGCGCCCGCAGCATCTGGAGCGGGCCAAGGCCGAGGCACTCAGTGCGCTGTCACGGCAGGTGATGCTGGTGATGGAGCTGCGCCGCTTTGCACTGGACATCCAGAAGCACATGCTGGAACGCGACGACTACGAGCGCCTGTTGTCCGAGTATCACGATGTACTGCTGGCACAGAACTCGGATCTGGCCGAACAGAGCCGCACCGATGCACTGACCGGGCTTCCGAACCGGCGGGCGATGGCGGTCGCGCTGGAAGAGTCCGTCGCCGACGCCGATGGGCGGCCGCGGCAGGTCTGCGTGGCATTGCTGGACATCGACCACTTCAAGAACATCAATGATTTCCACGGGCATGCGACCGGTGACCGTGTGCTGGCCGAACTGGGGTCACTGCTGCGCGCGCATTTCGCCGGCGGCGGCATGGCGGCGCGCTATGGCGGCGAGGAATTCGTGGCGGTGATGCCGGACATGGATCTTCAGGCGGCAGGCGTGCAGTGCGAGTTCCTGCGCGTGGCGGTGGGCAACCTGCCGCTCGGCTTCCCGGTCACGGTCAGCATCGGCGTGGCGATGCACCGCAGCGGCGACAGTATCGACCAGACCCTGGCCCGTGCCGACGCGGCGCTGTACCGGGCCAAGGGCAGCGGACGCAACCGCGTGGAGTTCGCGGACTGAGCCGGCCGTCCGCAACCGGCGGCCCGTCGCTGCATGGCGCCGGGTCGCAGCGGGTGCGAACGCCCCAGGTCACCATGGTTTCCTTGTTTCCAAGGATGACAACCATGCTGCAGACCCTGGCCATCGCCAATTACCGCTCGCTGCACGGGCTGGTGCTGCCGTTGCAGCAGCTGAACGTGATCACCGGCGACAACGGCAGCGGCAAGTCCAGCCTGTACCGGGCGCTGCGCCTGCTGGCTGAAACCGCGCAGGGCGGGGTGGCGGCCGCGCTGGCACGCGAGGGTGGGCTGGGCTCGGCGCTGTGGGCGGGCCCCGAGAGGATCGACCGGCGGGTGGCCGCAGGCGAGATTCCGCTGCAGGGCGGGCCACGACAGGAGTCGGTAGGCCTCAGACTGGGTTTTGCCACCGATGAGTATGGCTACGCCATCGATCTTGGTTACCCGACGCCCAGCCTGTCGGCATTCGCCCTGGACCCGCAGATCAAGGCCGAAGCGATCTGGGCCGGTCCCTTCCTGCGCAGTGCCAGTCAGCTGGTGGATCGCCGGGGCGGGATGGTGCGCCAGCGCCATGCACGTGGCTGGGATGTACTGGACGATCGGTTGTCACTGTTCGACAGCCTGTTCACCCAGGTGGCTGATCCGCAGCGCATGCCGGAAACCTTCGCCCTGCGCGAGTACATCCGGCGCTGGCGCTTCTACGATCACTTCCGCAGTGATGCCGATGCTCCGGCACGGCAGCCGGCGATGGCCACGCGAACCCCGGTGCTGCATCACGATGGCCGCGATCTGGCCGCAGCGTGGGTGACCATCCTGGAAAACGGCGACCCGGTCGCGTTGGCACGCACGGTGGACGATGCGTTTCCCGGGGCTTCGGTGGGGTTCGAGGTGCTGGATGGACGGATGGTGCTGCGGTTCCACCAGCCCGGCCTGCTGCGACCGCTGTCGATGGCCGAACTGTCCGACGGCACGCTGCGTTTCCTGCTGCTGGCCGCCGCCCTGCACACGCCGCGGCCGCCGCCGCTGATGGTCCTCAACGAGCCGGAGACCAGCCTGCATCCTGACCTGCTGCCTGCGTTGGCGCGGCTGATCGTGGCCGCCAGTTCACGCGGCCAGGTGTGGGTGGTGTCGCATGCCAGCCGCCTGATCGCCGCCCTGGAGCAGGTGCCCACGTGCCATTCCGTGCATCTGCACAAGGAACACGGTCGCACCCTGCTGAGCGGGCAGGGCCTGCTGGACATGCCGGCATGGCACTGGCCGCGGCGGTGACTGCCGGCTCAATCGGCGATGTTGCGGGCCTCCGCAGTGCCGAGGATTTCCGGATGCTGCAACGGCTTGCGGCGGTTCAGCAGCGGATGCAGGAAGACCGCACCGACGATGATCGCCACGCCCAGGTAGAACCAGGGAGTGACTTCGTGCTGCTCGCGCAGCAGCAGTACCGCCAGCAGCACCGCATACACCGGTTCCAGGTTGGTCACCAGCTGCACGGTGTAGGCGCTGAGGTGGCGCAGCGCGACCAGGGCGAGGGCGAACGGCAGCAGCGTGCAGACACCTGCCAGTACCAGCAGCAGGATGCCGTCGTGCAGGTCCGGCACCACCCAGAGCGGGCTGGCCAGGGCCGGCAGCAGGTAGGGCATCAGCGGCGCAAGCAGGGTCAGGGTCAGAGTGCCGGCACCCAGTTCAAGCGCAGTCACCGTCAACGGATCGGCATGGCTGACCATGCGCTTGTTGAGTGAGCCGAACACCGCCACCAGCAAGGCGGACAGCGCGCCAACCAGAACCCCCAGACGCATGCCGTCCGGCACGCCGCCCACCACCAGCGCCACGCCCGGCAGAACCGCCAGTCCGAAGGCCAGTTCGCGCAGCTGGAACGGACGCTTGGCCACCCATGGTTCGATGATCGAGGTGAACACCGGTGCCAGCGCGATGCAGGTCGCCGCCACCGAGGCATTGGCCAGTTTCACCGCACCGTAGAACGTCAGCCAGTGCAGGGCGACCAGCGCACCGATGCCGGCGTATCCGGCCACCACCCGTAACGGCAGCGTGCGCAGGCCGCGCCACACCCGTGGCAGCAGCGCCAGCATCGCCGTCACCAGCAGCATGCGCCACCACACCAGCGGCAGCGCCGGCAAGGTGATCAGCTTGCCCAGGATGGCCGTGACGCCCCACAACAGGACACAGAAGTGGATCTGCCAAAGTGCTTTGCGGGTGTCGGGTGTGCTCATCCGCCTATTGTGCGGCAAGGCGGTGACCGCTGGGCGTCGGCAGCTCGATCCTGGCCGCGTTTACCGCCGCTGAGACCCGAGCAGGTCGTCCACCCGCCGCTGCAGGGCTATCGCCGCGGCCGGATTGCGGGCCTTGCCGGCACCGATGCAGAGCAGGTACACCTCTCGTGGCGTCGACGGAGCGGATCCGGCAAGGCATGGCAGGTCGTCGACCGGCTCGCCGACGGCCCAGCGCCGGGCGCGTTCGGCCCAACGCTGCTGCGTGGCGGCGGGCAGCCCCTGCAGCAGGCGGGCCTGGCTGCGCTTGATGCGCGCATAGACGAAGCTGGCGGTGACGTCGCCGTGCAGCGGTGCTTCGTCGCTGTCTTCGATGACCAGCGCCACCCCATGCCTGCGCGCGGCAGTGACCAGGGGCGCGCCGTGCACCTGCGGATTGCGGATTTCAACAGCGTGCTGCAGCGCCACGCCATCGAGCTGCTTCGGCAGCTGGGCCATCAGCGCGTCCAGTGCCCGGGCATCGGCAGGATGGCGGGGATCGAACTGCCACAGCAGAGGCCCGAGGCGGTCGCCCAGGGCGATCGCCGCCTGCAGGAACGGCGCGGCTGCCTCCACGGTGCCGGACAGGTCGCGACGCTGCACCAGGTAGCGGGGGGCCTTCAGGGAGAAGCGGAAGCCGGCGGGAGTCTGCGACGCCCACTGCGCGCACTGGGCCGGGGTCGGCGTGCGATAGAAGGTGCCGTTGATCTCGATGCAGCGCAGGGCACGGCTGGCATGTGCCAGTTCCTCCCGCTGCGGCAGGCCGGGCGGATAGAACATGCCGCCGCGCCATTCCGGGAATACCCAGCCGCCGATGCCGCAGCGGACGACGGCGGATGCCGGCGAGGTCACTGGCGGTGGTCCGCGCGCCAGGGATCGTAGCTGCCGAACCACCAGACGTAGCCTTCCGGATCGGCGCAGGCATAGCCACGGCCGCCGTACGCCTGGCCGGCAATGTCGATCACGATGCGCGCGCCGGCGGCCTTGGCCCGTGCATAGTGCGCGTCGGCGTCGCTGACGATCACGCAGGCGCTCTGGGTCTGGCGGCCCCCTGTTTCGTCAGGCATCACCGCCAGCTTCGACCACGCGCTGTCATTGCTGGTCGAACCGAGCATGATCATGCCGTGCCCGAACACCAGCTGCGCGTGGAACACCACGTCGCCGTCGGCGTACACCGCCTGCGCCTGGAAGCCGAACGCGCGCTGCAGCCAGTCGATAGCGGCCAGCGCGTCGCGGTAGCGCAGGCACGGAATGATGGTGGATCCACTGCTTGATCGGCCGTTCTCGTCCATGGCACCCCTCCTATGGCACACGGCACGATGCGCCGGCGACCGTTACCATCCCGCGAAACCCCGGTGATGGTCTGCACATGGCCGCCACCCCTGCTCGGAGATGGTTCTGGATGAATACCTGGATGGGAGGAGCCGTGCTGCTGGCCTGCACGACCATGGCGAACGCTGCAACGCCCCCGCAGCTGCAGGATCTGGATGCGACCGTCGAGCGCGTGCGTGCGCAGTTCGACGTGCCGGGCATCGCCGTGGCCGTGGTCAAGGACGGCAAGGTGGTGCTGGAACGCGGCTGGGGCGTGCGTGAGCAGGGCAGGCCGGATCCTGTGCAGGCCGATACCCTGTTCGCGATCGCCTCCAATACCAAAGCGTTCACCGCCACCTCGCTGAACCTGCTGGCCGAGGACGGCAAGCTGAAGATGGACGACAAGGTGATTGACCACCTGCCGTCGTTCCGCATGTCCGATCCGTTCGTGACCGGGCAGATGACGATCCGTGACCTGCTCTCGCATCGCAGCGGCCTCAGCCTGGGCGCGGGCGACCTGCTGTTCTGGCCGGCCACCGCCTACAGCAATGCCGAAGTGGTGGAGCGGCTGGGCAAGGTGCCGCTGAAAGGGGGATTCCGCGAGAGCTATGCCTACGACAACATCCTGTACGCCGTCGCCCAGCAGGTGATCGAGCACGTTTCCGGCATGAGCTACCAGCAGTTCCTGCAGACCCGCATCTTCGACAAGGTGGGCATGGCAGGCACGCGCTACAACGCCGACCACCTTCGGCCCGGCGACAAGGCGGCCGTCGGCCACGCCAAGTACGATTTCAAGGATCTGCGCACCGTCGCACCACTGACGTGGTCGAACAATGCCGGTGCCGGTGGCCTCTATTCCAGCGCGCACGACATGGCGCGCTGGATGCAGGTGCAGCTGGCCGAGGGCGCGCTGGCCGATGGCAGCCCGCTGTTCACCGCGAAGAGCCAGCAGCAGATGTGGCGCATGATCACGCCGCAGTCGATTCCGGCGCCGAGCGTGCCGGAGCTGGCACCGGCGCGGCCGAATTTCGCCGGCTACGGCGAAGGCTGGAGCCTGAGCGATTACCGCGGGCAGAAGCTGGTCTGGCACACCGGTGGCTGGCCGGGCATGGTCTCGCGGCTTACGCTGGTGCCGGGCGAGAAGCTGGGCGTCGTGGTGCTGACCAACCAGGAAGTGGGCGCCGCGTTCAACGCGATCACGCTGAGCGTGCTCGATGCCTACCTAGGTGCGGAGAAGCACGACTGGGTGGACGCCTATGCCAAGGCCGTGGCCAAGGGCCAGGACAAGGCCGATGAGGCCTGGGCCAAGCACCAGGCAGCGCGTGTCAGGGGCAGCACTCCCTCGCTGCCGCTGGCCGGTTACGCCGGCACCTTCCGCGACCGCTGGTATGGCGACATGCAGATCAGCACGGAAGGCAAGGGGCTGCGCCTGCGCTTCATGAAGACCGCGCAGCTGAGCGGCCGGCTGGAGCACTGGCAGCACGACACCTTCATCGTGCGCTGGGACGACCGTTCGCTCAATGCCGATGCCTTCGTGAACATCAGTCTCGACCCGGACGGCAAGGTGCGCGAGGTGCGCATGCAGCCGATCTCCGATCTGACCGATTTCAGCTTCGACTTCCAGGATCTGCTGTTCACCCCGGTCAATTGACGCCGCATGATCGGTAGCGCCGGGCCACGCCCGGCGAGCATGGCCCGGTGCTACCGGCACCGGGCATCGTCGGTTGGCGTACACATCCGGCATGGGATACTCCGCCGGTTGCAAGAGGCGAGGGAATGCGATGTTCCGTTGGTTTGAATCCCTGATTCCGGTGTTCCCGCCCGTGGACGGGCGCATGCCGCCGCGCAGGGTGCTGCCGTTCTACCTGCACTACCTCCGGCCGGTGTGGCCGGTGCTGCTGGCCACGCTGATCGCCGGCCTGCTGCTGGCGCTGGTGGAAGTGGCGATGTTCGATTACCTGGGGCGCATCGTCGACATGGTCGCCGAGCAGCCCGGTGCCGGCTTTTTCACGCGTCACGCCAATGAGCTGGGCTGGATGCTGTTCATCACCGTGATCGCGCGCCCGGTGCTGGTCGGCCTGCACAACCTGCTGGTCAACCAGGCCATCGTGCCAGGCCTGAGCAATCGTTCGCGCTGGTTGATGCACAACTACGTGGTACGGCAGAGCCTGAGCTTCTTCCAGAACGACTTCGCAGGCAGCGTCGCCAACCGGGTGATGCAGACCGGCACGTCGCTGCGCGAATCGGCCGTGCAGATGGTCGACTCGCTCTGGTACATCGTGGTCTATACCGGCACCGCGCTGTATCTGTTCGCGCAGGCCGACTGGCGATTGATGATGCCGTTGCTGCTGTGGCTGATCGCCTATGCGGTGATCATGGTCTACTTCGTGCCGCGCGCGAAGGAGCGGGCATGGATCGCCTCGGAAGCACGCTCCAAGGCGATGGGCCGCATCGTCGACGGCTACACCAACATCCCCACGCTGAAGCTGTTCGCCCATGGCGGCCGCGAGCAGGCCTACGTGGCCGAGTCGATCCAGGAGCTGGCGGTCAAGCACCGCGCGCAGACCCGGGTGACGACCGGCATGGACCTGGCCATCGCCATCGTCAACGGCTTCCTGATCGCCGGGACCTGTGGCCTGGCACTGTGGCTGTGGAACGGTGGCCACATCACCGTCGGCGCGATCACGTTGGCGACCGGCCTGGTCATCCGCATCCACAACATGTCGGGCTGGATCATGTGGACCATCAACGGCATCTTCGAGGACATCGGTACGGTGCAGGACGGCATCACCACCATCGCCCAGCCGCTGACCGTGCAGGACCGTGAGGACGCCGTGCCGCTGCAGGTGACCCAGGGCGGCGTGCACTTCCAGGATGTCCATTTCCACTACGGCAAGAAGGGCGGCGTGATCGCCGGCCTGGACCTGGTGGTGAAGCCGGGCGAGAAGATCGGCCTGGTCGGGCCCTCCGGTGCCGGCAAGTCGACCCTGGTCAATGTGCTGCTGCGGCTGTATGACCTGGAAAGCGGCCGCATCCTGATCGACGGGCAGGACATCGCGCATGTCACACAGGAGAGCCTGCGCCAGCAGATCGGCGTGGTGACCCAGGACACCTCGCTGCTGCACCGCTCGATCCGCGACAACCTGCTGTACGGGCGCCCGGATGCCACCGATGATCAGTTGCGTGCTGCGGTCGCCAAGGCGCGTGCCGAAGCGTTCATCGACACGCTGGTTGACGGGCAGGGACGCCGTGGCTACGACGCACACGTCGGCGAGCGCGGGGTGAAGCTGTCCGGCGGCCAACGCCAGCGCATCGCCATTGCCCGCGTGCTGCTGAAGGACGCGCCGATCCTGGTACTGGACGAGGCGACGTCGGCGCTGGATTCGGAAGTGGAAGCAGCGATCCAGGACAGCCTGGACGAACTGATGGGAGGCAAGACGGTGATCGCGATCGCGCATCGGCTGTCGACCATCGCGCGCATGGACCGGCTGGTGGTCATGGACCAGGGCCGGATCGTGGAAACCGGCAGCCATGCCGAGCTGATCGCGGCCGGCGGCCTGTATGCGCGGCTGTGGGCACGGCAGACCGGCGGGTTCGTGGCGGCCGACCAGTAGAAGAAGAACGGCCCGGTTGCCCGGGCCGTTCCTCATCCACATCCAGCGCAGCCGCTTACTCGATCGGCTGGTCCAGCATCAGCTGGCGGGCGAAGCGCACCGGCGGTGCGCCGTAGGACAGCATCTGGTCGTGGTAGGCCTTCAGGTTGAATTTGTCGCCCAGCTTGTCCTGCATCGCCTTGCGGGTGTCGAAGTGCTCCTGCGCGCCAACGAAGTAGGTCGGCAGCTGCGCCGAGGTCAGCTGCGCGCGCACCCACTTGCCGGCCGCTTCGCTCTCCTGCTGGAACGCGTCGTGGGTCATCAGGTGCATCGCCTTCTCGCGATCCCAGTTGTCCACGTGCACGCCCTGGTCGAGGATGGCGTTGGAGATCGTGCGCAGGTAGAACTTCAGCTGCACCAGGTGGAACAGCGGATCGTTGTCGAGGTAGCCCTGCTCCTGCATCATGCGCTCGGTGTAGACCGCCCAGCCTTCGGCGAACAGGCCCGAACGCAGTACCGCGCGCAGGGTGGAGGGGAACTTGGCCGAATGCCAGCCTTCCAGGTAATGGCCCGGCGTGCCTTCATGGATGCTCAGCAGGTGGATCATGCGCGAGTTGTACTCACGCAGGAAGGAATCGACCTGCTTGTCGTTCCAGTCGTCGGGAATCGGCGACACCGCGTAGAAGGTCTTCAGGTTCTTGTCCAGCGGGCCCGGCGAATCGCAGTAGGCCACGGCCACGCCACGCTGGAATTCCGGCATCAGGATGATGTCCACCGGCGCATCCGGCAGCGTCATCAGGTCGTGCTCGCGCACGAACGCGGTGGACTGGTCCAGCGCGGCCTTGGCGTCGTCGACCACCTTGTCGCGCGCCGGCTTGTCGGCGTAGGCCAGTTCCAGCGCGGCCTCGATGGCCTTCTGCTGCTGCTCGTCGGTTGGCTGCGCCGGCATCTCCGGCGCGCCCGGCTTGTCCTTCAGCACCGTCTGCGCGATGCCGTACATGTCTTCGCGCACGCGCTTGAGCTCGGCACGCGCGCGCTCACCGATCTCCTGCCGTGACAGCGAAGAACTGAGGGCGAACTTGAGCTTCTGGTCGTACTTCTCCGCACCGATGCGGAAATCACCCTTGGCGTTCGGCACGAGGGTCTTGTCCAGCCAGGTCTGCTGCTCGTCCACGGCCTTCTTCAGGCCATCGATGGCGGCCTGCAGGCGCTGCTGGTCGGCCTGCGGCAGCTCGCCGATATGCGGGGTGATGAAGGTATCGACGATGCTGAGGATGCCCTTGTTCTGCTTGGCCACCGTCTCGGCATGGATCTTCGGCACACGCGCCGGGTCGAGGTTCTCGCGGGCCTGGGCGAAGATCGCCGGCAGCTTTTCCATGCGCGCGGTGGCCGACTTCAGCCGTTCCGGCAGCGGTGCGAACTCGCGCGCCATCAGGCCGTAGATCGCACTGCCGGCGATGCCGTTGTACAGCTGCGGATCCCACTTGCCGGACTGCAGCACTTCGGCGTTCCAGATTTCCGACTGCAGCTGGTTGCGCAGGATGGCGGCATCGACCTGGTTCTCCCGGCCCAGCTTGGCCACGTCGATCCTGTCCAGCTCGCCCAGCAATGCCTTGTAGGCGGCGACGGTCTTCTGCTGGCCGGCCGCACTCAGGTCGTCGATCTCGCTGTCGTAGCGGTGGTCGCCGATCTGGGTGGCGCTGACCGGGGACAACTGCATCCAGGTGTCCAGGGCGCGCTTGGACAGATCGGCAAAGGCCGCATCGGCTGCCGCGTCACCGGCCTGCTGGCTGGCGGCGGCGGTGGAACCGGGGGTTGGGGCGTCGGCCTGCTGGCAGCCGGCGAGGGCGGCGACCAGGGCGAGGGCAAGAAGATGCGGGCGCATCGGCGTTCCTGTACGGGGTCAAACCCCGAGCATAGGCCGCCGGGGCTGCTTTGTCCCCGTGCCATAGGATTACCATGGGCACACATACGGACCCGCCAGCGGAGCAAAGGATATGGAATACCAGGGAAGCTGCCATTGCGGCAGGATCGCATTCACGGTGCAGGCCGAGGCCCCGATCAGCGACGTCATCGACTGCAACTGCTCGATGTGCCGCCGCCGCGGCAGCCTGCTGTGGTTTGCGCCGCGCGAGGCATTCCAGCTGCAGACCGATCCAGCCGATGTGGCCACCTACCAGTTCAACAGGCACCACATCGACCACCACCATTGCCGCGAGTGCGGCACTGCACCGTACAGCGAGGCCGTGGATCCGCGCAGCGGTGCGGCCATGGTGGCGGTCAACGTGCGCTGCCTGCCGCAGGTCGATCTGGCCGGCCTCTCGGTGACCTCCTACGACGGAGCCGCAGCGTGACGGTCCGGCGTGGATGGGTGGGCGCTTTGACCGTGCCGGCACTCGTGCTGGCCTTGGCGGCCTGCGCGAAGGTGGAGCACGCGGCCGGCGGCGGTGGTGCCGCAGCCGAAGCCGTGGCGTCGCCCGAAGGCGCCTTCCTGGCCTATGAACACGACGTACAGGTACAGCTGGACGCGGAAACGATCGCGCCGCGCATCCAGCAGGTCGCGCAGGCCTGCCAGAGTGCGAAGTTCGGTGACTGTGCGGTGCTGCAGGTCGACCAGCGCAGTGGCGATTCACCCAGCGGCGAGGTCAGGGTGCGCATCGCGCCGAAGGGTGTGGAGCCCCTGATCGGCATGGCGGGCGAGGGCGGCAGGCTGCAGTCGCGCACCACCCGCGCCGAGGACCTTGCACAGCAGGTGGCCGATACCGCGCTGACCAAGGCACGGCTGGAGAAGGAACACGCACGCCTGCTCGCCTACCAGGACCGTGGCGGTCTGAAGATCGAGGATCTGCTGGCGATCAGCACGCGCCTGTCGGAGATCGAGGCGGGGGTCGAGCAGGCCAGCAAGGACGCCGCGCAGCAGCGTCGCCGCATCGATACGCAGCTGCTGACGCTGCACTTCAGCACCACCTCCGGCGAGCGCGGCCGCAGCGAGATCGGCGATGCGCTGAGCGAGTCGGGCAGCATCCTCAGTACCAGTATCGCCTTCCTGATCCGCGCGGCGGCCGCATTGCTGCCGGTGGCGGTACTGGCGTTGATCGCAGCGTGGGGTGTGCGGGCCGGGTTGCGTCGCCGCCGTCGCACGCCGTAACGCGCGGGTTCGCCGGGCATGGCCCGGCGCTACCGGAATGTGCATGGAGCAGCGCCGGGCCACGCCCGGCGATCCTCAGCCTTCGTCGGTCTCGTACTCGACGAACACGTCCAGCTCCAGCGCAAGCTCCTGCACCGCGTCACGTACCTTCTGCGCAGTGCTCTCGTTGCCCACTTCCACTTCCAGCTCGTGGATGCCCGGACCGATGTCATCGGACAGTCCTGCCGAACTGGAGTCATCGTCGTCCATGTGCGGCATCAGATCGTCGGTTTCCTCGACATGTTCGATGCCTTCCAGGCCCAGCAGCAGGTCGCTGATCGCACGGGCGTCGTCTTCGGTTCCAGTGATGCGCATTCGCAGCAGGGCCATGGCAGATGCAGGTCGTTGTGGAGGTGCCCGCAGCGTAGCCAGCGATGGGCAAAGACCGGGTGAGGGCCTGGTCAGCCGGGCGTGGGCGCGCGGCCGAGCAGACTGTCGGGCAATGCCGGAATCGGTGTGCGATCGTCCTGTGCCTGGGCCAGCAGCCAATCGATGAACAGGCGTGCCGCAGGGCTGGGCGGCTGGCCTTCGGCATGCACGACGTAATAGGCATAGCGGGCCTTCAGGGCGGGGCCAGGCAGCCGCACCACCTCATAGCGCTGCAGGTAGGGTTGGGCGATGTGGGTGCGCGCCAGGACCGCGCCCATGCCGTACACCGCGGCCCGCATCGCATCGGTGCTGTCGGCGAAGGTGTGCATCGGCGGCAGCGGCGAGGGCGGGCGCACGCCCGCATGGCGGAACCAGTCGCGCCAGCCCTGCGGCGAGAGGTCGGTCAGCAGCGGCAGCTCGGCGATGCGCGCCGGATCGTGCAGGGCTTCCACGTCCGGCAGCGCCGGCGAGGCGACCGGGAACAGGCTGTCGTCCATCAGGTGCTGCGCGTGCAGCCCCGGCCACTGGCCCAGGCCATAGCGGATGCCGACCTCCGGTCCGTTGTCGTCGTAGCGGTCCAGGCCGCTGCCGGTGTGCAGTTCCACCCGGATGTGCGGATGCGCCTGGGTGAAGCGCGGCAGGCGTGGCAGCAGCCAGCAGTACGACAGCGAGCGCAGGGTGGTGATGCGCAGCGGCACGCTGTCCGCATCGGGATGCAGATTGTGGGCGACGGCGGCGACATCGGTGAACGCCGCACTGGCGGCGTCGGCCAGTTGCCGGCCTTCGGCGGTCAGCCGCACGCCGCGGGCATGGCGCAGGAACAGGCGGGTTTCCAGCACCTCTTCCAGGCGGCGGACATGGTGGCTGACCGCGCTGGCGGTCAGGTGCAGTTCCTGCGCGGCCTGGGCGAAGTTCTGGTGGCGCGCGGCGACCGCGAACACGGCCAGGGCAGGGAGCAGGGAAGGGCGTAGCTGCATGTCCAGCCTCAAACGATATTTGTGGCTGGCAGCGATACTACGCGCTTGTGCGGCGGGCGTCTGCGTCTGATCCTGTTGTACCAACCGAGGAGTGGATGATGGACGGAGGCAGGGCATGAATGCGGTCCCACAGGCGGCCGAGCGCGACTGGCGCACACCGCTGGAGTTGACCCTGCTGGGCGCCATCTGGGGGTGCTCGTTCCTGTTCATGCGGGTGGCGGTGCCATCGTTCGGCCCGTTCGCCCTGGTCGAGGTGCGTCTGCTGCTGGGGGCACTGGTACTGCTGCCGTTCCTGTGGCGCGCGCGGGCGCAGTTCCCGCCGCGGCGCTGGCTGTGGCTGGCGCCGATCGGCCTGGTCAACTCGGCGTTGCCGTTCGTGCTGTTCGCCTACGCCGCCGAGCACGCACCAGCGGCGATCGGTGCGATCTGCAATGCGATGACGGTCCTGTTCGCCGCGCTCATTGCCTTCCTGTTCTTCGGCGAGAAGATCGGCATGCGTCGCGCCGGTGCGTTGCTGGTCGGCTTTGCCGGCGTGGTGGTGCTGGCGACGGCCAAGGTCTCGGGCCTGGGCATCGGCACGGCCGTGCTGGCCGGTGCCGCGGCATCGCTGCTGTACGGCCTGGGGGTGAACCTGGTGAAGCGGCACATGGCGGGCCTGCCGTCCGCGGCCGCGGCGGCGGCGACGCTGTCCTGCGCCTCGCTGTGGATGCTGCCGATGGCGGTGAGCCATTGGCCGCAGGCCGCGATTCCGCTCAAGGCGTGGGGCGCGGCGATTGCCTTGGGCGTGGCCTGCACCGGGCTGGCGTTCCTGATGTTCTACCGTCTGATCGGCCGCATCGGCCCGTCGCGTGCGTCGACGGTGACCTACCTGATTCCGCTGTTCGGTGCGGCGTTCGCGTGGCTGTTCCTGGGTGAGCCGGTGACGCTGCAGATGCTGATTGCGGGTGCGTTGATTCTGGGTAGCGTGGCGGTGAGCCAGAAGGGCTGATGCGTTCTGCGCTTGGCACGTGTTGAGGGTGTTTCGTTGTTCATGGGCGTTACTTTTCTTTTCACGCGAAAAGAAAAGTAACCAAAAGAAACGCGCCGCCAAACCGCGAGCCGCCGTGCTTCGCACGTCGGTCCCCTGCGCTTCTCGGTGAATCAGGGGACGGTGCCGAACTCGCTGCGCTCAGACATCGGCACCTCTTCGCCCCTGATTCGCCTGCGATGCTCGGCTCGCTCAAGGCGGACTGAAGATCAAGATCAACGGCAACAGCAACAGCAACAGCAACAGCATCTACGCTTGACGTGGATTTACTGGGTGCAGCTGTGGACTTTGATCTGGGTCCGCCTTGAGCGAGCCGAGCACCGCAGGTCCGGCGAGGGCGAAGAGGCGCGGGTGTCTGAGCGCAGCGAGTTCCCGCGCCGTCCCTCGACGGGCCGAGGAGCGCAGGGTACCGATGCGCAACGCGCATCGGCTCACGGTCGGCGGAACGTTTCTTTTGGTTACTTTTCTTTGCGTACAAAGAAAAGTAACGCCCACGAACAACGAAGCACCTCCAGCACGCGTCACGCGCAGTAAGCCAGGCTCCTACCGCACCGGCACCGGAACATTGCACAGATCGATATGCCCGGCCGGGCGCTTGTAGAAATCATCCACGCGATTGCGCCGCGCTTCTACCGTATCGGCGAAGGTCTTCGAATCGGTACGCAACACCTGGATCGGCGTGCGTTCGGCGGCCGCCACGTCGCTGGCACGGCGGATGGAAACGATCGGCGTGCGCAGTTTCGGGTCTTCATAGAAGCCCATCGGCGCCGGGCCGCGCGGGATCGCGCTGAGCAGTTCCATGCCCTTCAGGACGCGACCGACCAGGGTGGTGTTGCGGTCCAGCTGACGTGGCGACTGCCCGGTCACCACGTACAGTTCGGCACCGATGCTGCTGTCCTCGTCGTTGTTGCGACCGGCCCCCAGCATGCCGTAGCAGTGCGCCAGCCAGGCCTTGCCGGCCTGCGGATCCTGTCCGACCGGGAAGCCATCGACGAAACCGGTCTGCGCCGCCCAGCCATCGCGGTCCGGCAGCACGCTCACCTTCAGGCCGGCGCTGGCACGCTCGAACTCGGCCGGCAGCTTGCGCGCGGCGCTGCCGAACGGCCTGGCCTTGGCCGGGTCATCGGCGTCGGCATCGCCGAACTGCACCACGAAGTTGTCCTGAGAACGGTAGATGCTGGTGCCGTCCCAGAAGTGCTCGTGGGCGAACGTCTGGATGTTGGCGACATGGCGGGGTGCGAACTGGGGCGCCAGTTCGATGATGACCCGGCCGGCAGGCAGATCCATGTACAGCAGGTTGGCCAGGTCGGGGGTGCGCCAGTCGCTGGCGGCCGAGACGTCAAGGATCTGCTGCGGGCTGCGGTAGGGCGTCGCTGCGCTGGCCAGCGAGGGCAACAGGCAGGCCAGGGCGAGGGCGGTCAGGGCAAGGCGACGGCGGTGCGGCATGGAAACCCCGGGAACATGAACGAGCCCTCGATTCTGCGCGAGCCGCAGGGCCACGCCAACCGGCAGGATGACTAACGACACATTCGCTATACCGAACTTCGCACTACTGTGGACTTCAACGTAGTGGAGGGTCGGGCATGTCGGAAGACGACATCCACCTGAAGAAGTTCCAGAAGGAGCTCAGCGCCGGAACCGTGTCGCTGGCCCTGCTGGCGGTGCTGGCCCGTACCGGCGAGCCGCTGTACGGGTACCTCATCGCCAAGGAGCTGGAGCGCGTGGGCGAGGGCGTGCTGAGTGGCAAGCAGAGCGCGCTGTACCCGGTGCTGCGCAACCTGGAGAGCGGCGGCCTGCTGGAGAGCCATGTCGAGCCCTCCAGCAGCGGGCCGCCCCGGCGCTACTACCGCATCAATGACCGTGGCCGCGAAGTGCTGGCGCAGTGGCGCCAGGCCTGGCAGGCCACCCGTGATTCCGTCGATTCCGTGTTGGAGGGGGTACCGCAATGAACGACCCGAGCCTGGCAGGCCGCGCCCTGCCGACCACCATCCCGCAGTACCTGGCGCAGCTGCGCCAGGCGCTGCAAGGCGCCGATCCGGCGATGGTGCAGGACGCGCTGTATGACGCCGAGGAATACCTGCGTTCCGAGCTGGCCGCCCAGCCCGGCCGCAGCGAGGCCGAGGTGATTGCCGATGTTGCCGGCAGCTACGGTGCGCCGGATGAAGTGGCGGAGATCTACCGCGAAACGGAAGTCACCGTGAACCGCGCATTGCGCACGCCGCGCGCCGACACCGCGCCGGTGCTGCGAGTGGCAGCCGAGGCCAGTGGTGTGGAACCGGCCGCGGCACCGCCGGTGCCGGTGCCGCGCTCGCTGCTGTCGCGCTTCTTTGGCGTGGTGGCCGATCCGCACACCTATGGCGCGCTGTTCTACATGCTGCTGTCGCTGGCCACCGGCATCTTCTTCTTCACCTGGGTGGTGACCGGTCTGTCGCTGTCGCTGGGCCTGCTGATCCTGATCATCGGCGTGCCGTTGACCGTGCTGTTCTTCGGTTCGGTGCGCGGGCTGGCCCTGCTGGAGGGGCGCCTGGTCGAGGCGCTGCTGGGCGAGCGCATGCCGCGGCGGCCGCGCTATACCGACCGCAGCCGCAGTTGGTTGCAGCGTATCGGCGACATGTTCACGGACGGCCGTACCTGGCTGACCCTGTTGTACTTCGTGCTGATGCTGCCCCTGGGCATCGTCTACTTCACCATCGCAGTGACGCTGCTGTCGCTGTCGCTGGGACTGATCTGGGCGCCGGTGGCAGCGATCTTCAGCGGAGACATTCCGGGTGTGTACGTTGATGGCGTGAACGTGCTGCCGATGGCCGCCTCGCCGCTGGTCGGAATCGTGGTCGCAGCGGCGGGTGCCCTGCTGCTGCTGCTGACGCTGCACCTGGCACGGGGCATCGGCAAGCTGCATGGCCTGATCGCCAAGAACCTGCTGGTGCGCCTGTAAGCGGCAAGGGGGGCGGATCCCTGTTCGCAGAACAGGGCTCTGACCCCGTTCGAGCGGGGTACCGGGGTCAGCCCGCCTTGCGGCGCAGCGGGGTGACGTTGCTCTTCTTCTTCGCTTTTGCGGCTGGCGCTTCGGCGTGCGCGGCGAAGAAGTCACGTACCTTCGGGTACACCACCTCGCGCCAGCGGCGGCCGCTGAAGATGCCGTAATGGCCGGCGCCTTCGACGATGAAATGCTCGCGGCGCTCGGCCGGGATGCCCGTACACAACGCCTGCGCGGCTTCGGTCTGGCCGAGGCCCGCGATATCGTCCAGTTCGCCTTCGATGCTCAGCAGCGCGGTATCGCGGATCGCCGAAGGGTCGACCTTTTCGCCGTTGACCACCCACTCTCCGCGCGGCAGCAGGAAGTCCTGGAAGACCACGCGGATGGTGTCCAGGTAGTACCTGGCGGGCATGTCCAGCACCGCGTTGTACTCATCATAGAAGCGGCGGTGCGCGTCGGCGTCTTCCAGATCGCCCTTGACCAGGTCGGCGTAGAAGTCCCAGTGCGAGCTGAAATGGCGGCTGGGATTCATCGACAGGAAGCCGGCGTGCTGCAGGAAGCCCGGGTACACGCGACGGCCTGCACCCGGGTAGCCGGCCGGCACGCTGTGGATGACGTTGTTCTCGAACCAGGACAGCGGGTTCTGGGTCGCCAGATTGTTCACCGCGGTGGGGCTGCAGCGTGCATCGATCGGACCGCCCATCATCACCAGCGTGCGCGGGGTGGGCTCGCCACGGCTGGCCATCAGTGACACCGCAGCCAGCACCGGTACGGTCGGCTGGCACACGCTGACCACGTGCAGGCGCTCGACGCCAAGGTGGCGGATGAACTCCTGGATGTAGGCGATGTAGTCGTCCAGGCCGAAATCACCTTCGCTGGTCGCAACCATGCGTGCATCGACCCAGTCGGTGACGTACACGCGATGGTCGCGCAGCAGCGTGCGCACGGTATCGCGCAGCAGCGTGGCGTGATGGCCGGACAGCGGCGCCACCACCAGCACGAAGGGCTGGTTGAGCATGGTGTGCAGCTGGTCGGCTTCATTGCTGTGGCGCTTGAAGCGCAGCAGCTTGCAGAACGGCTTGCTCACTTCCTCGTGCACGACGATCGGCACGCGTTCGCCTTCGACCTCGATTTCGTTGATGCCCCACTCGGGCTTCTCGTAATCCTTGCCGATGCGATGGAACAGTTCGTTGACCGCCGCCAGGCGTTCGGCACCCGGCATCTGCGACCACCAGTGGCCGGGATTGGCGAAGAACTTGGCGTTGGCCTGGGCCTGGTGCACCCAGGGGGCGAGCAGGTTGCGGGTCAGTTCGTGCAGTTGATAGAGCATGACGACCGAATATGTATGGTCATATGTTGCCGCGCAGCATATCCCATCCGGGTGTCCCGCAGGTTAAGTTGGCTGAAAATAATGAATCCGGATTCACATCCGTTCCAGCACGGCCGCATCGCCTGCCAGGGCGGGGCCGAGCCAGCAGTGCGACCCTGTCGGCTGCAGGCCGTGCCGAGCCAGCGTCCGGCGATACCAGCGTGCCGGGCGGGCCTGGAAGCCCTCATGGTCGCCCTCGAACGCGTCCTCGGCGGCGAAGGTTTCCAGGAAGGCGATGCCGGCGGTCAACTCGGCCACGCCCGCCAGGCCCGCGCGCAGCTCGCGATCGGGCACGTAGTGCATCACGTCCGAGCAGACCAGCAGGTCCACCGGCGCGCAGGGCCGCAGCCAGGCAAAGTCGCCGAAGCGGGCCAGATGCAGGTTGCGGGTCCGGCCATAGCGACGCACAGCGTACTCGCTGCTGTCAAAGCCCAGATACTCGACCTTCGGACGCAGCTTCCGCAGCGGCGCGCGCCAGGCTCCCTCGCCGCAGCCGATGTCCAGCACACTGCGGATCGGCCGCTCCAGGTAGTACTCGGCACTGGCCACCGCCAATGCCACCTTGCGGGCGAGGCGGGCGCTGCCGCCGATGTCGGCCTGGCGGTACCAGCGCTGGAAGTAGGCGGCGTCGTAGGTCTTGTCCACGCAGAAGGAGAGTTCGTTGAAAACGGCGCCTATCGTACGGCGTTGCCGCTCGCCGTGCGTCGATCGGTCGCGCCGACCGCCGCCGGTACGCCGGCACGCCATGCGAGAATGACCGCCACCTACGCCAGCCGCTGGAGCGAGCGCATGCAGAGCTACTACTGGGTCAAGACCTTCCACATCGTGTTCGTGGTGGCGTGGATGGCGACGGTGTTCTATCTGCCACGCATCCTGGTGAACCTGGCCGAGACGGCAGGACAACCGGCGGTGGTGGAGCGCCTGCAGCTGATGGGCCTGCGTCTGTACCGCTTCGGCCACTCGATGTTCGGCCTGGCCTTCATCCTGGGACTGGTGTTGTGGCTGGGCTACCGGGTCATTCCGGACTTCCCGACGATGGTCGCGCCGGGCGGTGCCGGCTGGCTGCATGCCAAGCTCGGCCTGGTGGTGCTGCTGCTGGTCTACTTCGGCTGGACCGGCCGCCTGCTCAAGGGCGTCGCCAAGGGCCGGCCTCTGCCGTCCTCGCGCGCGCTGCGCTGGATCAACGAGATCCCGCTGCTGGCCTTCATTCCGATCGTCTGGCTGGTGCTGGCCAAACCCTTCTGAGCCGGCGCACATCGCGCCCCCCCCAGATGAACCGCCCCGCAACCTGATACGCGGCGTGGCGTTCCTTGCAACAAATTGCATGGGCCCCGCCCGTGCATCTCCAGATACTGCGCGCCTTCGACACAGGCGCTGCCTGCAGCAATCCCGCCATCGCTCCGCGTGGGCATACATGGGAATGCCAGGTACTGCACGCGCGCTGTGCCGCTTACGTGCCCCCTCTGGAGATCCATCATGAAACACACTCATCGTTCCGCCGCAGGCGGGCGTTCTCTTGCACTGCGTCCGCTCTCGCAGTGCCTGCTGCTGGCGCTGGCACTGCCGTTGGCGCAGCACGCTTTCGCGGGCAACCTCAACGACGAGGATCACGACGTCGTGCAGGGCGACCCGATCGAGGCATGGCAGGTCACCAATGGCTCCAACCTGACGGTGACCGACGCGTCCACCTACGGCATCAATGCAACCTACGGCTCCAACGTCGTGCTCACGCGTGCGGACGTGCTGGTCCGCAACGAGCATGAGAACATGCATGTGCAATCGGGTTCCAGCCTGATCGCCCACGACAGCCGCATCGACCTGGGCATGAGCCAGTTCAATATCGCGGTTGATTCTTCGGCACGTCTCTACAACACGCGGATCGATTCCATCGGTGGCGCCATCTCGCTGTTCCCGGACTTCCGCGGCGGTCAGGGCGATGTGTACCTGCTGATGGACAATTCGCATCTGGCGGTGGCACACCGCGACAGCACCGCCTGGTACCACAACGTCGGTCTGAGCATGGGCGCGGGCAGGGCTGACATCGTCAACGGTTCGACGGTCCGGGCCAGCCGCAACGGAGCGGTCATGTACTTCGATTATCGCGGCGCGGACAACCTCGTGTTGAACGTCGACAATTCCACCCTGGAGTCGCAGACCGGCCCGGCGATCTGGGTCAATCCGGATGCCGACGTCGACGGCGAATCAGCGGAGATCAACATCCGCAATGGCGCGCGCCTGATTGCCGGTGACGGCACGCTGCTGCTGGTCAAGCACGGCGAGGAAGGGCAGGTTGGCAACGCCGCGGTCCGCTTCAATGTGGAGAACGCGGCGCTGACCGGCGACATCATTGCCGATCGCGCTTCCTACAGCGGCCAGCTGGATGTCTCGCTGCGCGATCGCGCCACGCTGATCGGCCGCATCGTCGATGCGAGCTCGGTGACGGTCGGCGAAAACAGCACCTGGCAGCTGACCGGTGACAGCAGTGCTGGCCTGCTGCAGCTGGATGCAGGCAGCTTGGTCAAGCTGGGCAACGGCGCGGGCGGCTTCAACACACTGTCCCTGGACGAGTTCGTCGGTAACGGCGGCACGCTGGTGTTCAACACGGTGCTTGGCGAGGACGACTCGCAGACCGACCGCCTGGTGATCGCCGGTGATGCGACCGGGCAGGCCAATGTGCGCGTGCTCAACGCTGGCGGCCAGGGCGCGCAGACCGACAAGGGCATCGAGCTGATCGAGATCAACGGCGCGTCCGACGCGCAGTTCGATCTGATCGGCCGTGCGGTCGGCGGCCAGTACGAGTACTTCCTGTTCAAGGATGATGCCGACGGCAACTGGTATCTGCGTTCGGAACTGCCGGTGACGCCGCCGGATCCCTGCGATATCGATCCGAGCCTGCCCGAATGCGATCCGACCGATCCGGTTGACCCGATCGATCCCGTTGATCCCATCGATCCGATTGACCCGATCGATCCCACCCCGCAGCCGGTGCTGCGCCCTGAGACCGGCGCGTACCTGGCCAACCAGTATGCCGCAGGGCAGTTCTTCCGACTGCAGCGCAGCGATCGCGACGGCAACGCAGCCGTAGCCGAGGGTGTGCAGGGCTGGGTGCGCGTGGACAGCCAGCAGGCGCGCCTGGGGGCGATCCAGGAGCAGCTGGACCTGCGCACGCAGCGTCATGTGGTGCAGGTGGGCGCAGACGTGGGGCTATTCGATGACGGGCGTGGCCGCCTGGGCGTGATGCTCGGTAGTGGTCGTGCCGACAGCACCAGCACCTCGGCGCTGACCGGCTTTGCTGCGCGCGGCAAGGTCGCCGGCGTGGCCGCAGGGGTGTACGGCAGCTGGAACAATGGACGTGCCTATGTGGACAGCTGGGTGCAGCACGGCCGCTTCAACAACCGGGTGGAAGGCGATGGCCTGGCCGCGGAGCGCTACGACAGCGACCTGTGGCAGGGTTCGCTGGAGGCGGGTTACCGCTTCGGCATCGGCACGTTGGGCGACAGCAGGGTCAGCCTGCAGCCGGAGCTGCAGCTGGTCTACACCAACGTCAGCACGGATCGACATACCGAGCAGAACGGCACCGTGGTGCGTGGCCTGGGCGAAAGTGGCCTGTCCGGCCGCCTCGGCCTGCGCCTGGAAGCGGAATCGACCAGCACGCATGGCGCCGTGGTGACCCCGTACCTCACCGCCAACTGGTATCGCGACGCCCCCACGGGGGGCATGGCGTTCGATGACGTGGCCATGGACAGCGACGCGCCGCGCAACCGCTACGCGCTGGGTGCAGGTGCGCGGGTGGAATTCGCCAAGGGCTGGACGGGCTGGGGCGGTCTGGACGTGAGCCGAGGTGACTCCGGCTACCGCGAAGTCAGCGCCACGCTGGGCATGTCCTACAACTGGTAAGCAGATCGGCGTACGGCGGGTCCGTACGCGCAGGAACAGGGACGTATCGCCACATGGATGTGGCACCTCTGGAGCCGGGCATTGCCCGGCTTCAGGCGTTCCGTGCAGCCGAAGCAGCGATTACGCGGCCTCGTAGGTGCCGTAGCTGCGCAGGCGCTTGTAGCGCTGCTCGAGCAGTTCCGCGGTGGACAGCTGGTCCAGCGCGTCCAGCTCGTTCAGCAGCACCGCCTTCAGGCGCCGGGCCATCTGGGTCGGGTTGCGGTGGGCGCCACCGGTCGGCTCGCGCACGACCTTGTCGACCAGGCCCAGGCTCTTCAAGCGCGGAGCGGTCAGGCCCAGCTGTTCGGCCGCGTCCTTGGCCTTGCCGGCGTCCTTCCACAGGATCGAGGCGCAGCCTTCCGGGGTAATGGTCGAATACACCGCGTACTCCAGCATCACGGTGCGGTCGCCCACGCCCAGTGCCAGCGCGCCGCCCGAGCCGCCTTCGCCGATCACGGTGCAGATCACCGGTACCTTCAGTTCGGCCATTTCGATCAGGTTGCGCGCGATCGCTTCGGACTGGCCGCGCGATTCGGCGTCGATGCCCGGCCAGGCGCCGGCGGTGTCGATCAGGGTCAGCACCGGCAGGCCGAAGCGCTCGGCCATCTTCATCAGGCGCAGTGCCTTGCGGTAGCCCTCGGGCTTGGGCATGCCGAAGTTGCGCTTGATCTTCTCCTTGGTGTCGCGGCCCTTCTGGTGGCCGATGACCATCACCGCGCGGCCATTGATGCGGGCCAGGCCGCCCATGATGGCCTTGTCGTCGGCAAAGGCGCGATCGCCGGCCAGTTCCTGGAACTCATCGAAGATGATGCGGATGTAATCGGCGGTGTAGGGCCGCGACGGGTGGCGGGCCAGCTGCAGCACCTGCCAGGAGGTCAGGTTGCGGAAGATCTGTGCGGTACGCATGCGCAGCTTGTCCTGCAGCGCGTGCACTTCGGCCTCGACATTGACCGCCGGACCGGCACTGGCGTTGCGCAGCTCCTGGATCTTCGCTTCCAGGTCGGCGATGGGTTGCTCGAAGTCGAGGTAGTTCGGATTCATCGGAAGCCGTCGTGTAAAGAAGGGGGAAAGTGTAGCCGAACCCGGTGAAATTCCCCGTACGCCCCTGTCTGGAGCGTACGGAGCAGCGGCGCCGGCCAGTGGCCGGGCCGGTTGGACGCGGGGCTCGGCGGGCCGGCCTCAGCTGGCCCAGGGCGGGCTGTAGCGCACCTTCAGGGTGCGCACGGCCGGGTCGGCGCGCAGCGCTTCCATCAGCTTCGAGTCGATGCGCACGGCGCTCTGCCCGGAGACGTCGAGCATGCCGGCGATACCGCCGTGCGGGCCCTTCAGCAGCAGGTCCAGGCGCAGCGGGGTGCGGCCGGGGCGATGGCGGTCGAGCAGGGCATCGATACGCTCCCACACCGGCCGCTGCTGGCGCAGGTCCAGCCGCAGCGACAGGCGCGTAGCGTAGTTGGCGCAGACCTCATCGAAATCCCAGCACTGGCGGATGCGCAGGGCGTAGCCACCGTTGAACTCGTCTTCGCGCAGGCCGCCCTTGACCACCAGGATGCGGTCCTTGGTCATCAGGTGGCCGAACTCGGCCATGGTGTCGGAGAACGCGCTGCACTCGACGCGTCCACGCCCGTCCTCGAGCTGGATGAAGATCTGGCTCTCGCCCTTGCGGCGCACGCCGACCACCTGGCCGGCCAGCACGGTCTGCACTTCCGGGCGCCAGCGCTTCTCACCGCCGCCGCCACCGCCGCTGTTGGCGCTCCAGATCTTTTCCACCGCGCCCAGATCGTTGCCGACCAGATCGCGCACGTCGTCGCGCCAGGGATCGAAGGGATGGCCGCTGAGGTAGAAGCCCAGCGTGTCACGCTCGCCGTTCAGGCGCTGCAGCAGGGGCCACTCTTCGGCCTCCGGCAGGTCCAGCTGGATCGTGGTCGCGCTCGGGTCCGGGCCACCGAACAGCGAGTTCTGCCCGGAGGCGCGCTCGCGTGCCATCTGCTCGGTGGCCTTGATCACTTCCGGCAGCTGCAGCATCAGCGAGGCGCGGTTGCGGCCCAGCTCATCCAGCGCGCCGCAGTTGATCATCGCTTCCAGCGTGCGCCGGTTGAGCTTGGCCGAGCCGACGCGGGTGCAGAAATCGAGCAGGTCGGTGTAGTTCCCGCCCCGCAGCCGCTCGTCCACCACCGCTTCGCAGGCACCCTGGCCGACACCCTTGATCGCGCCCAGGCCGTACTGGATGGTGTCCGGCGTGGCTGCCTCGAACATGAAGGCGGACTGATTCACCTTCGGCGGCAGCACGGTCAGGCCGAGGTTGTGCACCTCGTCGAGGAAGCCGACCACCTTGTCGGTGTTGTCCATGTCCGAAGACAGCGTGGCCGCCATGAACTCGGCCGGGTAATGGCGCTTGAGCCACGCGGTCTGGTAACTGACCAGCGCGTAGGCCGCGGCGTGCGACTTGTTGAAGCCGTAGCCGGCGAACTTCTCCATCAGGTCGAAGATCTCGTCGGCCTTGGGGCCGTCGACGCCGCCCTTGGCCGCGCCCTCGCGGAAGATCTCGCGGTGCTTGGCCATTTCCGCCGGCACCTTCTTGCCCATCGCACGACGCAGCAGGTCGGCGCCGCCCAGCGAGTAGCCGCCGACGATCTGCGCCATCTGCATCACCTGCTCCTGGTACACCATGATGCCGTAGGTGTCCTTGAGGATGGCTTCGGTGCGCGGATCGGGATAGATGATTTCTTCCTGCCCGTGCTTGCGCGCGTTGAAGGACGGAATCAGGTCCATCGGACCGGGGCGGTACAGCGACACCAGCGCGATCAGGTCTTCGAAACGGTCGGGCCGTGCGTCCTTCAGCAGGCGGCGCATGCCGGAGGATTCGAACTGGAAGACCGCACCGGTGTTGCCGTTGGCGAAGATGTCCTTGTAGGTCGGCGCGTCGTCCAGCGGGATCGCGGCGATGTCCACCGGCGGGATGCCGGCGCGCTCGTGGCGCTTGTTGATCGCCTTCACTGCCCAGTCGATGATGGTCAGCGTGCGCAGGCCGAGGAAGTCGAACTTCACCAGGCCCACTTCTTCCACGTCGTTCTTGTCGAACTGGGTGACCGGATTCTTGCCGATGCCGTTCTCGTCGTGTTCGGCGTACAGCGGGCAGAACTCGCTCAGCGGCTCGGGACCGATCACCACGCCACCGGCGTGCTTGCCGGCGTTGCGGGTGAGATCTTCCAGCTGCAGCGCCAGATCGATCAGGTCACGGACATCGTCTTCGGTCTCGTAACGCTGGATCAGTTCGGCCGATGCCATCTCCGAGCCCGGGCCTTCCTTGCCCTTGCCGAGCGCATCCTTCAGGTGGATGCCGAGGATGTTCGGGATCAGCTTGGAGACGCCATCAACCAGGCCGTAGGGGAAACCGAGCACACGGCCGGAATCGCGCACCACGGCCTTGGCGGCCATGGTGCCGTAGGTGATGATCTGGCTGACGCGTTCGCGCCCGTACTTGCGCGCGACGTAGTCGATCACTTCGTCGCGGCGGTCCATGCAGAAATCGATGTCGAAGTCGGGCATCGACACGCGTTCCGGATTCAGGAACCGCTCGAACAGCAGGTTGTAGGGCAGCGGATCCAGGTCGGTGATCTTCAACGCCCACGCCACCAGCGAACCGGCACCGGAACCACGGCCCGGGCCGATCGGGATGCCCTGGTTCTTGCCCCACTGGATGAAGTCGGCCACGATCAGAAAGTAGCCGGGGAAGCCCATCTTGATGATGGTATCGAGCTCGAATTCGAGGCGCTCGAAGTACTCCTCGCGGGTCTTGCCCGGCGCCAGCGGATTCTTCTGCAGGCGTTCTTCCAGGCCGTCGCGCGACATCTTCTGGATCCAGGTGTCCAGGGTCTCGTCGTCCGGCACCGGGTAGTTGGGCAGGAAGTAGGTGCCCAGCCGCATCTCGATGTTGCAGCGCTCGGCCAGCGCCAGCGTGTTGTCGATCGCATCGGGGATGTCGGCGAACAGCGCGCACATCTCCTCGGCCGACTTCAGGTACTGCTGGTCACTGTACTCGCGCGGCCGCTTGGGATCGTCCAGCACGCGGCCGGTCGAGATGCACACGCGGGCCTCATGCGCGCTGAAATCCGACGGTGCAAGGAAGCGCACATCGTTGCTGGCCACCACCGGCAGGCCGCGCTGGCCGGCGGCCATCAGCGCGAAGCGGTTGAAGGCCTCCTCGCCGTCGCGGCCGGTGCGGGTCAGCTCCAGGTGCAGGCCGTCGCCGAACACCCGCTGCCAGTCGGCCAGATGCTGCTCGGCAAGGTCGTGCTTGCCGTCCAGCGCCAAGCGCCCGGCCAGGCTCTCGCGCCCGGCCAGCGCGAACAGGTTGGCGTTGCCCGCCTTCAACCAGTCCGGATGCACGGCGACGCCGCCTTCCGGACGATGGCCCTCCATCCAGGCACGGGTCAGCAGCCGTGACAGGCTCAGGTAGCCTTCGCGGTCGCGGCACAGCAGGGTCATCCGCCACGGGTCCTGGCCCTCCTCGGCGATCATCACGTCGGCGCCGGCGATCGGCTTGATGCCTACGCCTTCGGCTGCCTTGTAGAACTTGATCAGGGCGAACAGATTGTTGAGGTCGGTCACCGCCAGCGCGGGCAGGCCCAGCTCGACCGAGCGTGACAGCAGGTTGGCCTGCTTGGCCTTCTTCGGGTCGGCCTGGTCCGGCTTGGCCGGCACACGGATGGTCGAGTCCGCCAGCGAGAACTCGGTGTGGACGTGGAGATGTACGAAGCGGGAGTTGGACATGCCGGACCAGGTTGGAGCGCGGGGGCCCCGGGTGCCGACGGGAGTTCGTCGCCGGGGTCGGGAAGCGCTGGAATGCCCGGTCAGGGTAGCGAGGGCAGGGGGAGGCGACAAGCTCTTGACGGCGCGTCGATTGCGCGAACATGCCGCCGGGCATGGCCCGGCGCTACCAGGGCACTGTGAGCGCACGATGCCGCCGGGCATGGCCCGGCGCTACCACGGCACTGTGAGCGCACGATGCCGCCGGGCATGGCCCGGCGCTACCGCGGCACTGTGGGCGCACGATGCCGCCGGGCATGGCCCGGCGCTGCCACGGCACTGTGGGCGCACGATGCCGCCGGGCATGGCGCGGCGCTGCCACGGCACTGTGAGCGCACGATGCCGCCGGGCATGGCCCGGCGCTGCCACGGTAATGTGAACCCACCCGGTAGCGCCGGGCCATGCCCGGCGGCCGTTGTTCAGGCGATGGCCGCGGTCGCCGGGTTTTCCAGGCATTCACGCACCGGGGCGAAACTGCGCCGGTGCTCGCCACACGGGCCGTGTTCACGCAGTGCCGCCAGGTGGGCCGGAGTGCCGTAGCCCTTGTGCTGGTCGAAACCGTAGTGCGGATGCTGCAGGTGCAGGTCCTGCATGTACCGGTCGCGCGACACCTTGGCCAGGATCGACGCCGCCATGATCGCGCGGTCGATGCCATCGCCGCCGACCAGCGCCTGCGCCGGCAGTACCAGCCCCTTCGGGACCACGTTGCCGTCGATGCGGGCGAAGCCGGCCACATGGGCCACGGCCGCCACCACGTCGCGCATGCCCTGCAGGGTGGCCTGGTAGATGTTCAGGCGGTCGATCGCTGCTACGTCCACCAGCACCACATGCCAGGCCAGGGCGCGATCGATGATGCGGTCGTACAGCTGCTCGCGGCGCGCGGCGGTGAGCTGCTTGGAGTCATCCAGGCCGTTGATGCGCGGGCGGCCTGGATCGAACACCACCGCCGCCACGGCGACCGGCCCGGCCAGCGGGCCACGGCCGGCCTCATCGACACCGGCGACCAGGCGGTCCGGTTCGACCCGAGGTGAACCGTCGAACAGGGCCAGGCTGGCTGCGGCGGCGTGGCGGCGGCTCATGCCTTGTCCAGCTCGCGTACCAGCAGCTCGCCGACAGCGTCGGCGGCGCGCGCCGAGGCATTGCGGCGCAGGCGTTCATGCAGGCGCGAATAGGTTCCCTGCAGGTCGGCAGCCCGTTGCGGATGGTCGAACCACTGCTGGATGGCGGCAGCCAGCTTGTCCGGCGTGCAGTCGTGCTGCATCAGCTCCGGTGCCAGGTCCTGGCCGGCCAGGATGTTGGGCAGGGCGAAGCGGTCGACCTTGATCAGGCCCAGCGCCTTGACCAGGCGGTAGGTCAGTTCGTTGACGCGATAGCCGACCACCATCGGCCGCTTCACCAGCATGGCTTCCAGGGTCGCGGTACCGGAGGCGAGCACCACCACGTCGGCGGCGATCATCGCGTCGCGGGCCTGGCCATCGAGCACATGCGAGTACGCGACGGGCAGCGCCGAACGCGACAGCTGTTCCTCGATCAGGCGACGGCAGGCGGCATTGGCGGCAGGCACCACGACGTGCAGCCCCGGAATCCGCTCGGAAACCTGCCACGCCGCCTCGAAGAACGGTTCGCCCAGGCGCGAGATCTCGCCCAGGCGGCTGCCCGGCAGCACCGCCAGCACCTTGGCCGTGGCCGGCAGGCCCAGCGCGGCACGGGCTTCGTCGCGGTTGCCCTGCAGCGGAATGTCATCGGCCATCGGGTGACCGACGAAGCGCGCGTCGATTCCGTGCCGGGCGTAGATGGGGGGTTCCATCGGGAACAGGCACAGCACCAGGTCGGCACTGTTGCCGATCTTCTCGGCGCGTTTCTCGCGCCAGGCCCAGACCGAAGGGCTGACGTAATGCACGGTGCGCACGCCACGCTGCTTCAGCCAGCGCTCGATGCCCAGGTTGAAGTCGGGTGCATCGATGCCGATGAACACGTCCGGCTGCCACTCGAGCGCGCGCTGGCGGAAGGCCGAGCGCAGCTTCAGCAGGCGCGGCAGGTGGCGCAGCACTTCGGTCAGCCCCATCACCGCCAGTTCGCTGGCGTCGTGCCAGGTCTGGCAACCGGCATTGCGCATGGCATCGCCGCCGATGCCCGCGAACTCGGCATTCGGGAAGCGGGCCTTCAACTCGCGCACCAGGCCGGCCCCGAGCAGGTCGCCGGAGGCCTCACCGGCCACCAGTGCGATCCGCAGCGGCCGCTCGCTGAGCACCCGCTGTGCAGGCACGCTGCCGGCCAGGGAGGCCAGCGGAATGACAGCGGCGCCGGCCGGCGCCTGGCCGGACGTGCTGCTCATCGCAGCAGGGGCCTCTCTGCGTGCTCGATGAACTCCAGCATGGACTTGACGTCCTCGCTGTCGCGCGCCTGTTCCACCAGCTGCTGCTTGGCTTCGGCCAGCGGCAGGCCGGCCACGTACAGGGTCCTGTAGGCACGCTTGATGGCGGAGATGCGTTCGGCATCGAAACCGCGGCGCTTCAGGCCTTCACTGTTGATGCCGCGCGGGCGGCCCAGCGAATCAGAGCCCACCATGGTGAACGGCGGAACATCGCCGTTGGTCAGCGCACCCATGCCGAGGAAGGCGTGGGCGCCGATGCGGCAGAACTGGTGGGCACCGGCGAAGCCGCTGATGATCACGTAGTCGCCGACAGTGACGTGGCCGGCCAGCGTGGTGTTGTTGGAGAACACGCAGGCGTTGCCGACGTGGCAGTCGTGCGCCACATGCGTATAGGCCAGCATCCAGTTGTCGTCACCGATCGTAGTGATGCCGCCGCCGCCGCCGGTACCGCGGTTGACGGTGACGAACTCGCGGAACACGTTGCGGTCGCCGATCACCAGTTCGGTGCGTTCACCGGCGAACTTCTTGTCCTGCGGCTCGCCGCCGATGGCGGCGTGGCCGATGAAGCGGTTGTCGCGGCCGATCCGGGTCGGTCCGAGAATGCTGCAGTGCGGGCCGACGACCGTGCCTGCGCCGATGTCCACATCGGCACCGATCAGGGTGAAGGCACCGACCTGCACGTCGTCGGCCAGCCGGGCGGACGGGTCGATGACGGCGGTGGGGTGGATCCGTGGGGCGTTGTCAGTCATTCCTGGCTCCGTTATGGCTCAGCCCTTGGCACCGGCGCACATGACCTCGGCAGAGGCCACCACTTCGCCGTTGACCTTGGCTTCGCCGTAGTACCAGCCCATGTTGCGGATCAGCCGCTTCATCTGCACGTCCAGCAGCAGTACATCGCCCGGCACCACCTGCTTGTTGAAGCGGGCGTTCTCCACCTTGACCATGTAGAACAGCTTGGACTGCGCATCGCGGCCGAGCGAGAGCTGGGTCATCACACCGCCGGCCTGCGCCAGTGCTTCGATGATCAGCACGCCGGGCATGATCGGGCGGCCCGGGAAATGGCCCTGGAAGAACGGCTCGTTGATGCTCACGTTCTTCTGGGCAAGGATGCGCTTGGCGTCCACATCCAGCTCGAGGACCTTGTCCACCAGCAGGAACGGGTAGCGGTGCGGGATCAGCTCCTGGATCTGGAGGACATCGATCGGAAGCTGCAGCGTGTCGTTCATTCTTTCTCCTTGCTCACAGCCAGGATGCGCCGGGCCAGCGTATCGAGCTGCTTGAAGCGCGCGGCGTTCTTGCGCCACGTGCGGTTGTCGGTCAACGGGGTGCCGGACGAATACTCGCCCGGCTCATGGATGGAGTTGCGCACCACCGATTTGCCGGTGATCACGACCTTGTCGCAGATCTCCAGGTGGCCGACCACGCCGACGTGGCCGCCGAGCAGGCAGTAACGCCCGATCTTGGCGCTGCCGGCAATGCCGGTGCAGCCCGCGATGGCCGAGTGCGCGCCGATCTGCACGTTGTGTGCGATCTGCACCAGGTTGTCCAGGCGCACGTCTTCGTCCAGCACGGTGTCTTCCAGCGCGCCGCGGTCCACACAGGTGTTGGCGCCGATTTCGCAGTCGTCGCCGATGCGCACGCCGCCAAGCTGCGGCACCTTGATCCACCTGCCCGCATCCATCGCCAGGCCGAAGCCATCGGCGCCGAGCACGGCACCGGGGTGGACGCGCACACGCTTGCCCAGCCGGACGCGGGTGACCAGGGTGACCCGGGCAATCAGTTCGCAGCCGTTGTCCAGGCTGCAATCCTCGCCGATCACGCTGCCGGTGCCGATGATGCAGTTCTCGCCGACCACGCTGCGGGCGCCGATGGACACGAACGGACCGATATGGGCGCTGGCTGCGACCTGGGCAGTGGGATCGATGACGGCGCTGGGATGGATGCCCGGCGGACGTGTCGGCGCGATGTCGAACAGCGCGGCGATCTTGGCGAAGGTGGTGTACGGGTCCTTGGCCACGAGCGCGGCGCCGGGAGCCGCCTCGGCATCGTCGGCACGCAGTACCACCAGCGAGGCCTGGCTGTCGGCCAGCTGGGTGCGATAGCGCGGATTGGCGAGGAAGGTCAGCTGGCCAGGGCCGGCATGGGCGAGGGTGGCCACGCCATGGATGGCGGTGGCGGGGTCGCCATGGACCTGCAGGCCGAACTGCTCGGCGAGTTGCTGGGCGGTGTAGGAGGGAGTATTCACGGCGGGAGTTTAACGTGTGACGCCATTGCGGTCATGCGGGGGGCAGAGCGTGGCGCCTGCCTGGTACGGGCGGGAGACGGCGGGTGGCCCTGGCCAGGACACGCAGAAGCCCCTCCATGGTGCTCGATGGCGCCATCCATGGCGCCAACGGTCCTGTCCAGGGCCACCCGCCGCCTCAGGACAGTCTCCCGCGAGCGCGGCCAAGGGCCCGTGCAATGCAGTGTCATCTGCATCAACGAAAACGCCGGGCAGAGCCCGGCGCTTCGTACCCCGTCTGGTGGAGAGCCCCCCTTCTGTTAAGGGGGGCGCGCCAGCGGCGCGGGGGATAGGGGGAATGCGCGTGCAGTTCTGATGAGCCGCAGGGCGGTTCGTCAGAACTGCCCGCCGAAGGTGAATTGCAGACGCTCGATCTTGTCGTCGTCTTCCTTCTTCAGCGGGAACGCATAGCTGATCGAGATCGGACCGACCGGGGCGCGCCACAGCAGGGCCACACCGGTGGACACGCGCAGCTCGTTGGCCTTGAAGTTCTTCGTGCCGTTGTAGACGTTGCCGAAGTCGACGAAGGCCGACACGCGCGCCGAGGGGCTGTCGAACAGGCGCGGGAAGTAGGCTTCCACCGAGCCGACCGTCTTCACCGAGCCACCCAGCGGCTGGCCTTCCGGATAGCCGGCAGTGACTTCGCGCGGGCCCAGCGTGTTGTCCTCGAAGCCGCGCACCGAGTTGGTACCGCCGGCGTAGAAGTTCTCATAGAACGGCAGGCCGCTGGCGGTCACCGTCTTCACGTAGTCCGGCGAGTTCGGGTTGCAGTTCACGGTCTGCACCGGGTTCGGGTTGGCCGCGGTCGGTTCGGTGTAGCAGAGATCACGCGAGGTGTCCTTGCCGTAGCTGTCGCCGTAGCCGATTTCCGCACGCGTGTTGATCACCAGCGACGGCATGATCGGCCAGTACTTGGAGATCTGGTAGTTCAGCTTGTAGTACTCGACGGTCGAACCCGGCAGCGTGGTCTCCAGGCCGATGCGCTGGTAGGTACCGCGGGTCGGCATGAAGTAGTCGTTGCGCGAGTCGCGTGCCCAGCCGAGCTCGGTGCGCCAGGCATGGAAGGTGCGGCGGCCGACGGCGTTGATGTAGTCGATGATCGATTGCGGCGTTGCGTTCTGGTACGTCGAGATCTGGTTGCTGTCGATGCCGAACATCAGCGAGACCGAGTCGGTTTCGGTCAGCGGCACGCCGAACACCACCTGCGCGGCACCGTTGGTGCTGTTGTACTGCGCGGTGTTGAAGTCGGAGTAGTCCAGTTCGCGCCAGGACAGGTTGTAGCCCAGCGACACGCCGTCATCGGTAAAGTACGGGTTGGTGTAGCTGAAGCCGTAGCGCTGCAGGTAGCTGCTGCGCGAGGCTTCCACCGACACGCGGTTGCCGCCGCCGAGGAAGTTGTTCTGCGACAGCTGCACGGAGGTGGTCATGCCGTAGGACTGCGAGTAGCCCAGGCCGAACACGAAGCTGCCGGAGGTGGTTTCCTTGACGTTGTAGACGACGTCGACCTGGTCGTTGCTGCCGCTGACGGCCGGGGTTTCCACGTCCACCGATTCGAAATAGCCCAGGCGCTGCAGGCGGATCTTGGAGCGGTCGATCGCGGCCTGCGAGTACCAGCTGTTCTCGAACTGGCGCATTTCGCGACGCATCACCTCGTCGGAGGTGCGGGTATTGCCGCGGAAGACGATGCGACGCACCGACACGCGTGGGCCCGGCACCACTTGCATGTTGATGGCAACGGTCTGGTCAGCACGGTTGGTGGTCGGGATCGGGTTCACCTTGGCGAACGCGTAGCCGATGTTGGACAGCGAGTTGGTGATCGTGTCCGAGCTGAATTCCAGCAGCGCCCGCGAGAAGGTATCGCCGGACTTCTGGATCACCATGCGCTCCACGTCCTCCTGCGGGAGGATGGTGTCGCCGCTGACCTTGATCTCGGAGATCTTGTACTGCTCACCCTCGGTCACGCCGGCGGTGAGGAACATGTCGCGCTTGTCGGGGCTGATCGACACCTGGGTGGAGTCGATGCTGAAGTCGACGTAGCCGCGGTCGAGGTACCACGAGTTCAGCTTTTCCAGGTCGCCGGACAGCTTTTCCTTGGAGTACTGGTCATCGCGGCGGTACCACGAGGCCCAGTTGTGCTCCTTGGATTCCCAGGTTTCCAGGATGTCCTTGCTGTCGTACTTCTCGGTGCCGACCAGGTTGACATGGCGGATCTTGGCGGCCTTGCCTTCCTTGATCGCGATGGCGATGTCCACTCGGTTGCGGTCCAGCGGGCTCACCGTCGGGGTGATCTCGACGTTGTACTTGCCGCGGTCGTTGTACTGGCGGCGCAGTTCCTGGGTCACGCGATCCAGGCTCAGGCGATCGAACGTGCCACCCTCGGTCAGGCCGATGTCGGACAGGCCCTTGAGCAGCTGGTCGGACTTGATGTCCTTGTTGCCGGTCACGGTCAGCTTGTTGATCGCCGGGCGTTCCTTGACCGTCACCACCAGGATGTTGCCCTGGCGGTCCAGCTGCACGTCCTCAAAGAAGCCGGTCTTGTACAGGGCGCGGATGGTTTCGCCGACCTTGCTGTCGGTGACCGTCTCGCCACGCTCCACCGGCAGGTAGGTGAATACCGTACCCGAGCTGATGCGCTGCAGGCCGTCGACGCGGATGTCGCTGACAGTGAAGGGCTCGGCTGCCTGGGCCAGGGCGGGAGCGCCGGTGACGGCGGCGAGGGCGAGGGCCAGCAGGCGGCGATTGGGGAGTCGCGTCATGTCACGTCCGGTAGGAAGGTCGATTTCATTGGTGCGGGATGCCGACGCTGTAGACGGCAACAACGTGGAAAAGTTCATCGCGGGACCAGGCCGAGGATGTCGTTGTAGAACGCCAACCCCATCAGCCCGGCCAGCAACGCCAGGCCGATGTATTGGCCGGCGGCGATGGCACGCTCGCTCAGCGGGCTGCCCTTGACCAACTCGATAAGGTAATACAGCAGGTGGCCGCCGTCCAAGATCGGGATCGGCAGCAGATTGATGATGCACAGGCTCAGCGACAGCAGCGCGAGGAACTGCAGGAACCAGTCGAGCCCACGTTTGGCCGATACATTGGCCACGCGGGCGATGGTGACCGGGCCGGAAACGTTCTGCAGCGAGGCCTTGCCGGTCACGATGCGGGCCATCATGCCCAGCGAGTCGGCGGCCAGCCGGCCGGTTTCACGCACCGCCACGGTGACCGCGTCCAGCGGCCCGTAACGCAGCAGGGTGTCGTAGGCCGGGCTGTAGGTGGTGGGGAAACCGACGCCGATCTGCCAGACCGGCTCGCCCTTGCCGTCCTTGCCCTGGCGCGGAGTCACTTCCAGTGCCAGCCGCTCGCCGCCACGCAGGACTTCGATCATGCCGGGGCCGCCGGTGCGGCCCAGGGCCTGGATCTCGCCGATCACCTGGTCGACGCTGTCGATGCGCTGCCCGTCGATGGCCACGATGAGGTCGCCCGGCTGCAGCTGGCCTGCAACAACGGAATCCGGCGTGAGCCTGTCGACCAGGGCGGGCTGCAGCCATGACTGCCAGTACAGGCCCGCCAGGATCGGCACCCGCCGTTCATCGAAGCCTGCCGGCAGCTGCGACAGCGGCAGGGTACGGGCATGCACCTGGTCGCTGCGGTCGATCACCTCCAGCGTGACATCACGTCGGTCCATCGCTGCCGCGGTCAGCGCCATGCTGGCCTCGCCCAGGGTGCTGACCGGGCGGTCGTCCACGCGCAGCACGCGGTCACCACTGTTGAGCCCCGCCGTCTCCGCGATGCCGCTGGTGCGGCCGATGGTGGGCGAATAGTCCTGCTTGCCGATCACGAACATCGCCCACAGCAGCAGGATGCACAGCAGCAGGTTGGCGATCGGGCCGGCAGCGACGATGGCGATGCGCTGCCAGACCGTCTTGTGATTGAATGCCTGGCCGCGTTCCTGCGGATGCACCTCGACTTCGCGCTCGTCGAGGAATTTCACATAGCCGCCCAGCGGAATCGCAGCAATGGCGAATTCGGTTCCATGCCGGTCGCGCCTAGACCACAGCGGCCGGCCGAAGCCGACAGAGAAGCGCAGCACCTTGACGCCGCACAGGCGGCCGACCCAGTAATGCCCGAACTCGTGGAAGGTGACCAGCAGCCCGAGGCTGACAATCATCCACCAGACCGATCCGATGAAGTCAGTCATGCAGGCTCACGTTGGCGGGCAGGGGCGGCGTCGTCATGCAGGGCTGGGCTGGCGGGCGGTTCAGGCGGCGTCGATGGCGTTCAGGGTCAGCAGGCGTGCGCGCTGGTCGGCGGACAACAGGACCTCCAGTGTATCGGCTGGCTCGGTCGGCAGTGTTGAAAGAGCGTTAGCGACCAGGGCCGGGATGGTCAGGAAACCGATCCGGCCCTGAAGAAACGCTGAAACGGCCTCTTCGTTGGCAGCGTTCAGTATCGCCGGGGCCGTGCCACCGGCGCGCATCGCCTGCCAGGCCAGCGCCAGGCAGGGGAAGGCCTCGGTATCGGGCGCCTCGAAATCCAGCCGGCCCTGGGCCAGCAGATCCAGCCCGGCCACGCCCGAGGCGATGCGTTGCGGCCAGCCCAGGCCAACGGCCAGGGTGGTGCGCATGTCCGGCAGGCCCATCTGCGCCAGGGTCGAGCCGTCGACGAATTCGACCAGCGAGTGGACCAGGCTCTGCGGATGGACCAGCACCTCGATGCGTTCACCCGGCACGGCGAACAGGTGGTGCGCCTCGATCACTTCCAGGCCCTTGTTCATCAGGGTGGCGGAATCGACCGAGATCTTCGGCCCCATCGACCACTTCGGGTGGGCCACGGCCTGGGCCGGGGTGACCTGCGCCAGTTCGGCGCGGCTGCGGCCACGGAACGGGCCACCGGACGCGGTGAGCAGGATCCGGCGCACCCCGGCGCCTTCGAGGCTGGCGTCGCGTGAGCGCAGGCACTGGAAGATGGCGCTGTGCTCGCTGTCGATCGGGATGATCTCGGCCCCGGCACGTTCGGCGGTACGGGTCAGCAGTTCGCCCGCCAGCACCAGCGATTCCTTGTTCGCCAGCAGGATGCGCTTGCCCGCGGCGGCGGCGGCCAGGGTCGAGGACAGCCCCGCCGCGCCGACGATGGCGGCCACCACGGTGTCGCAGGCGTCACTGGCGGCAAGTTGGTCCAGCGCTGCCTGGCCGGCGTGGGCCTGGGTCGTCAGGCCGGCCTCGCGCAGGCCGTCGCGCAGCGCAGGGTACAGGGCCTCGTCGGCGATCACTGCGTGCAGGGGATGATGCTGGCGGCACAGCGCAAGCAGCGCCTGCACCTGGCGGCCGGCGGCAAGCACGGTCGCCCGGTAGCGCTGCGGATGGCGCGCGATCACATCCAGGGTGGAGGCACCGATCGATCCGGTGGCGCCGAACACGGCGACCCGGCGCAGGTCTGCTGCTGCATGCATGGTCAGAATCCGAAGATTTCCTTGCCCAGCGCGAACACCGGCACGGCTGCCAGGACGCCGTCGACACGGTCGAGCACGCCACCATGGCCGGGGATCAGGTTGCCCGAGTCCTTGGCGCCGGCATGGCGCTTGATCAGGCTCTCGAACAGATCGCCCAGCACCGAGGCCAGCACGGCGACCACGGACGTGATCAGCAGGCCCGGCAGGTGGGCCAGGTCGATACCGGCCAGCCAGCCCAGGCCGACGGCCACGGCCACGCCGGCCAGCAGGCCACCGACCAGGCCTTCCCAGGTCTTGTTCGGGCTGATGCGTGGGGCCAGCTTATGCCTGCCGAAGCGGCGGCCGGCAAAGTAGGCGCCCGAATCGGCGGCCCAGACCAGCGCCAGCGCGGCCAGCAGCCACAGATGCCCCTGCTGGCCGGGCGGGTCGCCGCCGGCGTGGATCAGCACCAGTGCGGCCCAGGCCGGCACGATGGCCAGTGTGCCGGCCAGCAGCTTGAGGATGCGCGCGGGGCTGCCCGGCTGTGCACCGAAGTTGAAGAAGCGCAGCCAGACCAGCGCCGCCAGCCACCAGGCGACGCCGACCAGCGTGGTGATCTGGAACAGCACCAGGGTACTGCCGTCGGCCCACACCAGCAGCACCATCAGCAGCAGGTTCAGTACCAGCAGCACGGTGCGCGCCAGGGTGTCTTCGACGTCGGCCAGCTTCAGCCATTCCCACAGGCCGATCAGCAGGACGGCAGCGGCCGCGGCGGCCAGCCATTGCGTCGGCAGCAGCAGGATCGCGGCAATGGCGACCGGCGCCATGATCAGCGCGGCGAGGACTCGGGTCTTGGTCATGGGCTGGACGTCTCGGTGGCCAGGGCGGCGATCTGGGCGCTGGTCAGGCCGAAGCGGCGCTCACGGCCCGCATAGGCATCCAGCGCCTGTTGCAGCATCGCGGCGTCGAAGTCCGGCCACAGTGCCTCGGTGAACCACAGCTCGGTATAGGCCAGCTGCCACAGCAGGAAATTGCTGATGCGGGTGTCGCCACCGGTGCGGATGAACAGGTCCGGTGCCGGCAGGTCGGCCAGGGCCATCTGCCGGCCCAGCAGCGATTCGTCGATCTGTTCGGGCAGCAGGCGCCCGGCCGCCACTTCGGCAGCCAGTGCGCGCGCCGCGCGGGCGATGTCCTGGCGGCCGCCATAGCTGGCGGCGATTGACAGGGTCAGCGTGGTGTTGCCGGCGGTACGCTGCTCGGCCAGCTGCATGCGGCTGACCAGCGAGGCGCCGAAGCGCTCGCGTTCGCCGATGAAACGCACGCGCACGCCCCGGCGGTGCAGCTCGTCCACTTCGCGGTCGAGCGCACCCAGGAACAGCTTCATCAACGCATCGACTTCGTCCTGCGGCCGGCCCCAGTTCTCGCTGGAGAAGGCGAACAGGGTCAGCGCCGGGATGCCCAGTTCAAGGCAGCGCTCGATGGTGCGGTTGACCGCGCGCGCGCCGGCACGGTGGCCGATCACGCGCGGGCGGCGGCGCTGCTGTGCCCAGCGTCCGTTGCCATCCATGATGATGGCAACGTGGCGGGGCAGGGCGGCCGGCAGGGGAGGCGGGACTGAAGGCATCGACTTCAGACCGACAACAGTTCCTTTTCCTTGTCCGCGACGACTTTGTCGACATCCTTGATGTTGCTGTCGGTCAGCTTCTGGATATCGTCTTCGCCGCGCTTCTTCTCGTCTTCGCTGATCGCCTTGTCCTTGACCAGCTTGGCGATTTCCTTGTTCGCGTCCTGACGGATGTTGCGGATCGCGATCTTGGCGCCTTCGCCTTCCTTCTGCACCTGCTTGACCAGTTCCTTGCGGCGCTCTTCGGTCGGCGGCGGCATGTTGATGCGGATCGCGGTGCCCAGCGTATTCGGGGTGAACTCGGCGTTGTACAGCCCCTTCTCGATCTCCTTGATCATGCTCTTGTCGAACGGCGTGACCAGCAGCGAGTGGGCGTCGGCGTTGGAGATCGAGGCGACCTGGTTCAGCGGGGTGCTGGCATTGCCATAGGCATTGACGGTGACGCGGTCCAGCAGGGCCGGAGTGGCACGCCCGGTGCGGATCGAGGTGAGGGTGTGCTTCAGAGCGTCGATGCTCTTGGCCATGCGCGTCTGCGCGTTGTTCTTGATGTCGTTGAGCATCGCCCGGGTCCTGGATGTAACTGGAATCGGGCGATTATAGGCGAATACGGGACGCTGCCGGGCCTGGATCGGCCCGGGCGTCGCCTTGCGCTCAGGCTCAGGCCGGGTCGCGGCCCTGGACCAGGGTGCCGATGTTCTCGCCGCTGAGGATCTTCAGCAGCTCGCCCGGCTGGCCCATGTCGAACACCCGCATCGGCAGATCGCTGTCGCGGGCCAGTGCGAAGGCGGCGGTGTCCATCACTTCCAGCCCACGGCGGATCACTTCGTCGTAGCTCAGGCTGTCGAAGCGGACGGCGTCGCTGTGCTTGTTCGGATCCTTGTCGTACACGCCATCGACCTTGGTGGCCTTGAGCAGCAGGTCCGCACCGATCTCGATCGCGCGCAGGGCTGCGCCGGAATCGGTGGTGAAGAAGGGGCTGCCGACGCCGGCGGCGAAGATCACCAGCCGGCCTTTTTCCAGGTGGCGGATGGCGCGGCGGCGGATGTAGTCCTCGCACACGTCGTTGATCTTGATCGCGCTCATCACGCGGGCCTTGGCGCCCAGCTTTTCCAGGGCGTCCTGCATGGCCAGCGCGTTGATGACGGTGGCCAGCATGCCCATCTGGTCGCCGGTGACCCGGTCCATGCCGCCGGCAGCCAGGCCGGCGCCGCGGAAGATGTTGCCGCCGCCGATCACCAGTGCCACTTCGGCCCCCGCCTGCTGGGCCTCGATCACTTCCCGGGCCAGGCGGTTGATGACCTTCGGGTCGATGCCGTAGTCCTCGTCTCCCATCAGCGCCTCCCCGGAGAGTTTCAGCAGGATGCGGCGATAGGCGAGCTTGGACATGGGGACCTCGGGTGCGTGGAAATCGCGGGCGATTCTACGCGCATGCGGCGCCCGGCCAAAGTGTTTTGTGCACTGCGGCGCAAAATCCGCTGGATCGCCCCGCTCATCGGGGCGTCCCGTTCAGCTCGCTTCGAGGCCGGCAGTGGCGGACAGTTCGTCGTGGCCCAGCGCGCCTGGGGAGCGGGCGATCACCCGGTTGCGGCCCAGGTTCTTGGATCGATACAGCACGTCATCAGCGGCGCGCAGCAGGTCCTGCACGTCGGCGAAGCGTTCATAGCCCCCCTGCGTGGCCACGCCGGCGGAGAAGGTGACGAACAGCGGCCCTCCCTCGAGCTCGGCCATCGGCGTGGCGACGATGTTCGCCAGTACGCGCCGGATCACCTCCAGCGCCACCGATTCGCTGGTATTGGGCAGCAGCGCCACGAACTCCTCGCCACCGAAGCGGGCGACGGTGTCGCTGTTGCGCAGCTGGCCCTGCAGTTTGCCGGCGAAGGCGCGCAGCACCTCATCGCCGGTCAGATGACCGTGGGCGTCGTTGATCTTCTTGAAGTCGTCCAGGTCGATGAAGGCCACCGACAGCGGCCAGCCATGCCGGCCGGCGCGCAGGAATTCCTGCTCCAGCACCGCTTCCAGCTGGCGCCGGTTGAGTACGCCGGTCAGCGCGTCGCGGTGGGCCTGGTCGGCCAGCCGCTTGGCGCGCGCCTCGAATTCATCGGCGCGTCGGCGTGCCTGGTCGGCATCCTGCAGTTCGCGCAGGTTGCGCAGGGTGGCCAGCTCCTGTGCGTGATCGATCAGTTCGTGCACCCGCGCCGGAGAATTCAGGCCGGCCTCGAACAGGCTGGCGATATCCGGCAGGGCATCGCTGATGCGGGCCAGGACCTGGTCGAAGCGGGCGCTGTCCAGATCCAGGCGGTCATGCACCTGCTGCAGCGCCCGTTCGCGGGCCGCGTCGGCGTCACCGTCCAGCCAGATGTCGGCGACCGCGCCGGACAGCTGCACGCACGCCTGGAAGGGTGAATCGGCGGCGTCCTCGTCTTCGCTGTGGCTGATGCTCTCCACCAGGTAGCGCGGCAGGCCCCACTGCTCGGCCATCCAGGCGCCGACATCGGCGTGGCTGCAGCCCAGCACGTCGCGCTCGCGGGCGACCAGGTCCAGGTTGTCGCGTGCCTCACGCAGCAGAGGCAGGTAGCGCTCGGCTTCGGCCTGGGCCAGGCACAGCACGCCCATGTCCTGCAGCAGTCCGGCCAGCATCAGTTCTTCCAGGCGGCGCAGCCCGCGTGCCTGGCCGAGCTGGCTGGCGGCCAGTGCACTGAGGATGCTGCGCTTCCAGGCCCGCTGGCGCAGGTCGTGATCGGCACCGCTGCCGGTCAGTCCCTGGGTGACCGTGAAACCCAGCGCCAGGCTGATGGTGGCGTTGAGGCCCAGCATGGTCAGTGCCTGGCCGAGATTCTCGATGCGCCGCCGGCTGGCATACAGCGGCGAGTTGGCGATGCGCAGCATGCGGGCGCTGAGCGCCATGTCGATGGCGATGATGTCGGCGGCGGTGGCGATGTCCGCTTCCGGATCCTGGGCCAGTTCGATGATGCGCAGGGCAATACCGGGTGGCGAGGGAAGGTTGCGGCAGAGCGCCAGGGCAGCTGTCAGCTCGGGAGGCATGGCGGATCGTTCAATTCCATTAGGGCAAGAATACCTAGGAATTCATCACAGTCTGCGACTTTCTATCCTGCTATGTGACTGAGGATTCCCTGCGCCGAGTATCGGCCTGATTCGCGCGCAACGCAAAGTTCCCGGGTGGCATAAAAAAAGAGCCGCGGTTCCCCGCGGCTCCTTCTGGTCGCTTCACAGCCGGAAGGCTGGACTCAGACCTGCATCGCCTTGGCAACTTCGGCGGCGTAGTCTTCCACCACCTTCTCGATGCCTTCGCCGACGACCAGCAGCTGGAAGCCAGCGACGTCGGCACCGGCGGCCTTGACCACCTGCTCGACGGTCTTGTCGCCGTCCAGCACATAGGCCTGGCCGTACAGGGTCACTTCGCTGACGATCTTGTTGATCTTGCCGCTGATGATCTTTTCCAGGATATCGGCCGGCTTCGACTTGTCCTTCTCGGACATCTTGGCCAGTTCGATTTCCTTTTCCTTCTCGACGAAGTCGGCCGGAACGTCGGCGGCCTTGTTGTGCGGCGGCTTCAGCGCAGCCACGTGCATGGCCAGGCCGCGGGCCAGTTCGGCGTCGCCGCCGACCAGGTCCACCAGCACGCCGACCTTGCCATTGGTGTGCACGTAGGCACCCACGGTGTTGTTGCCGTCGACCTTGGCGATGCGGCGGATCTGGATGTTCTCACCCAGCTTCTGCACGGCCAGGGCGCGGGCTTCTTCGACGGTCTCGCCGGAGGCCAGCTTGGCGGTCTTCAGCGCTTCGACGTCGGCAGCGCCCGATGCCAGGGCGGCAGCGGCAACGGCGTCGACGAAGGTCTTGAAGTTGACGTCGTTGGCGACGAAGTCGGTTTCCGAGTTGACTTCGACCAGCACGGCCTTGCCGCCGTCCTGTGCCAGGCCCAGACGGCCTTCGGCGGCCACGCGGTCAGCCTTCTTGTCGGCCTTGGCAGCGCCGGACTTGCGCAGCAGTTCCGCCGCAGCGTCGATGTCGCCGGCGGCTTCGGTCAGCGCCTTCTTGCATTCCATCATGCCGGCGCCGGTGCGCTCGCGCAGTTCCTTGACCAGGGAAGCAGTGATTTCCACGGGATTACCTCACGAAAGAAAGGGGTTGGGCCGGCATGGTGGCCGGCCCGTATGACATGGTCCTGTCACGCGCCGAGGGCGGCATGCAGGAAGGGTGGGCGCCGGGCGCCCACCCCGGGGCCTGGATCAGGCCTGGGCTTCGTCGCCCTTCTTGGCGGTCTTCTTGGCCGGGGCGCGACGGGCCGGCTTCTCTTCGCCTTCAGCGGCGGCTTCAGCAAACTCTTCCTCACGCACCGAGGCGGCGTGCGGAGCAGCGGCCTTGCCTTCCAGCACGGCGTCGGCGGCGGCACGGGCGTACAGCTGCACGGCGCGGATGGCGTCGTCGTTGCCCGGGATGGCGTAATCGACCAGTTCCGGGTTGTAGTTGGTATCAACCACGGCGATCACCGGGATGCCGAGCTTCTTGGCTTCCTTGATGGCGATGTCTTCGTGGCCGATGTCGATGACGAAGATGGCGTCCGGCAGACGGTTCATGTCCTTGATGCCGCCCAGCGAGGCTTCCAGCTTGTCGCGCTCGCGGCGCAGGCCCAGCACTTCGTGCTTGACCAGCTTCTCGAAGGTGCCGTCGGTTTCACCGGCTTCCAGTTCCTTCAGGCGGGCAACCGACTGCTTGACGGTACGGAAGTTGGTCAGGGTGCCGCCCAGCCAACGCTGGTTCATGAACGGCATGCCGCAACGCTCGGCTTCTTCCTTGATGGTTTCGCGGGCGCTGCGCTTGGTGCCCAGGAACAGAACGGTGCCGCGCTTCTGGGCAACCGACGAGATGAAGTTCATCGCGTCGTTGAACAGCGGGACGGTCTTTTCCAGGTTGATGATGTGGATCTTGCCGCGGGCGCCGAAGATGTACGGAGCCATCTTGGGGTTCCAGTAACGGGTCTGGTGGCCGAAGTGGACGCCGGCTTCCAGCATCTGACGCATGGTGACCTGGGGCATTGCAGTACTCCTGATATGGAACCAGCGATTCCGCCCGCGGGATAGGTATGCGGGACGCGTGGAAGCGCGATCGGTTCCGGGGTTGGGCTTCCCTGTTGCCTCCGTGGCCGAACTCCTTGCGGAGCACCCCGGCACGGATGGGGGCAGCAGGTGTGGATTCACCGGTGACGTCCGGTGTGGACGGTAGTCCCGCGCACGGGGCGGCAGAACATCCCGGCGATTATAGCCCGGCCGGCGGGTTCACCGCAATTGACGGGTCCCATGCACCCAGAACGACCTCCCGGCCATCCTGCAGGCGGGCCCGGAAGCGGCCGCCGAGATAGCCGTCGCGGCGTGGCGGCAGCGTCCAGCGCCGTTCCCGTCCTGCCAGCACATAGCCGGCCAGGCCTGGCAGCAGCACGCTGCGATGGCCGCCGGCGGACTCGAATGAAAGCCCGTCCAGGCGCGCATGCAGGCGGCCCGGGTTGTCCAGTCGCAGATGGGTCTGCGACCCGTTGGATTCGACGCGGGCACGCACGGCCGGGCGCGCTGGCGACGCAGCCGCACCCTGGAACAGCGGCAGCGAGTAGCGTGGCAGGCTGCTTCTGCCGGGGGCGAGCACGATGCGGTAGGCCTGCTCGGCAGCGACCGGGACGGCGCTGCGGGGCAGCAGCCAGACCCGCTGGCGGGCGCCGGGCGCCAGATCCAGTCGGGTCGGACTGGCCAGGATGCGGTCGCTCGGCTGCAGCCGTTCGGCGTCCAGCTGCTGCTCCCAGGCCAGGATCTGCACCTCGCCCTGCCAGCGCTCGGGGCCGGGGTTGTGCAGCCAGAGTTCGGTGCGGCCCCCTTCGGCGGGCAGCTGCAGGGTCGTGGGCAGCAGGTCCAGTGCGGCGGCAGGCAGCCCCGGCAGCAGCAGGAACAGGGCCAGGAGTGTGCGCACCGGCATCAGTAGATGAACGTCGGCGCGGCGGGAGCATCGTCGGTCGGCGCGGCCGGCGCGGGGGCGAGTTCACGCAGCTGTGCCGGCAGCTGCGGGGCATCGCTGCGCTGGTGCGGAACGGCACACGCGCGGCCGCCGGCATCGCCCTGGCAGGCTTCCACTACGACCAGGCGCACCTGCACCGGGGCTGCGGGCGCGGCCCAGGCCAGGGGAGCGGCGAGCATCATCGCCAGGATCGGAGCTGCGCGAACCACCTGTCATCCACCGTGCCGAGATACCTGCTGGACGCTATCGGCCGGGCGCGTCGGATCTGTAGGGCGGCAGGTGCTCCGGGCACCGGTCAGTAGGTGATCGTCACCTGCACCACATCGTTGTAGGTACCTGCCGGCGGCTGGCCGGTGACCGGCGGCACCCGGCCGTAGATCGTCAGCTGCTGCGCACTGCCGATACCAGTTCCGCTGGCGGTATCGACCGTGAGCGTGTTGCCCCAGCGCTGGTTGCGTGCGCTGTCGCGGTACAGCTCATAGGCGAGGTAGTAACTGCTGCCCCCGATGGTGGTGCGCATGCGCCGGGTCGGGGTGGCCGGGGGATTGTTCTGGCCGTTGTCCAGGCCGATCTGGAATGCCGTGTTCTTCAGGCAGGTCAGGGTCAGGGTGGCAGTCCGGTCGATGTTGCTCGTGATGCTGCCGGTGACGTTGCCGAAGTCCAGAGGGGTGGTGAGGTAGCTGCCGCACTGTGGCAGCACGGTCGCGGTCGCGGTGAAGCTGAAAGCCGCGCTGGCGCTGTTGGTGCCGGTGGCGCCACCGTTGCAGGTGGCCGGCACGGTCGCGTTGCCCAGCAGCACTTCGTTCCAGGCCCAGGTCAGCACCACGTCGGCGCCGCTGAAGGTGCTGCTGTAGTTGCCCGCGGCCAGCACCTGGTTGGCCGGGATCTGCGCGAACAGCTGGGTGGACTGCGCGCCGCTGCCGCCGACCACCAGCGGCACGTTGTAGGTCATGGTCAGCTCCTGCGCTGGCGGCGTACCGCGCGGAACCAGGCCGGTGACCTGGCTGTAGCCGGCATTGTTGTAGAGCTGGAAGTTCAGGGTGTCGGGAGGGCTGCCGGTGCTGGTGCGCAGGGTCCGCCAGGTGCTGCTGCTGCCACCGCCGCTGCCGGCACCGATGCCCACGCAGACGCGAACACCGGTGGTGGCCAGCAGGCTCAGCGCCGCCGTCGTGCAGGTGACGGTGATGTTCAGCGTGGCCGAGGTGGGGCCGGGGGCATTGCTGTTGACGTTGCCGAACGGCAGGGTGGGGTTGGCGGTGGCCGTGCACACCGCCGCCGCGTGCGCCGGTGTGGCGGCCAGCAGGCCGAACACGAGCAGCAGGACGAGCAGGGGCACCTTCATGGCGCCACCTCGGGAATGCACGGTACCGGTGCCGGGCGGGGCCGGGCGCCGCTGGCAGCCACTTCCGGTGTGGCCGGCACCTTCACCCGGCACTGGCTGCGGCTGGTTGTGATGTACAGCACGCTGCCCGGCGCCACGTCCTCCAGGTACAGCAGGCCGTCGTAGCCGACGGTGGCCTGGCGACCCTGCGGCAGCTGCACTTCGCTGCCCACCTCCAGCGGTTGTCCGGCCATGTCCTGCAGAACCAGGGTCAGCGACGGCCGCGAGCGCAGATGGAACGTCACGCCGGTACCGGCGCGCTGGCGGGGTGTCACCCAGTCCTCGACGCGGTCGGCGCGCATGTCCGCCGGCAGGTCGAGAGTGTCGATGGAGACCCGGTTGCGCTGCCACGACAGCAGGGGGCTGACCAGCAGCAGGCCACGGTCGTCGGTGACGCCGATCAGGCGGTTTTCCAGCCGTACCGGCACACCAGCGACGCCGCTGGTGCTGACCACCGCGAAGGCGTCGGAGACCTCGCGGGTGGCAAAGGTGTGCCCGTCCATCCACACCAGGCTGCCGCTGGCGCTGGCATAGGCGTAGTCAATGCCGGCCTGGCGCGATGCGCCGAGCGCGTAACGCCCCACGTCGTTGAGGAGGCCGACCTCGGCCAGACCGCCTGTGCCCTCGTCGCCCCCGCGCACCTGCGCGCGCCAGCCGATGCCGCCGGCACTGCCATCGCCGGGAACCGGCTGGGTGATGTCGGCCACCCAGGCCTGGCTGTCGCCGTTGCGCTGGCTGGAGAGGCTCGCCTGGCGGTTGTTGCCGAGGCTGGCGCTCACTGACAGGTAGATGTTGCGGTCGTCGCTGCTGTCCAGATTCTGGTTGACCGACAGGTAGGCCGACCAGCGCTGGCTCCAGGTGCGCGACCAGAACAGGCTGGCATAGCGGTTGTCGTCGCCATCGGGGTAGCGCAGCCGCAGGTAGCTTGCGCTCAGCGTTCCCAGCCCCAGCAGATCGAGACCGGCAGTGGCCTGTTCGCTGGTGCGCGGGGGCAGGTTGTCCTGCAGCGCGCCCAGATCGCGGTAGTCGCCGTGGGTGCGTACGCTGCGCACATTGAAATTGAAGCGGCGGTTGTTCCAGCTGTAGCCCAGTGCCCATTGGCCGCCCTGCAGGTCCTGCAGGCGGCTGTGCGCGTAGGCGGCATTGAACACGCCGGCCTCGCCCGCCAGCCACCAGCCACCGACGCCGGCCTGCAGCAGGCCGCCACCGCCTTCGGCGTGCGCTTCGCCGGTAAAGGTGTCGCTGATGCCGCCACGCCAGCTGGCACTGGCCACCGTGCGGCTGTCGTACTCGAAGGAGCGTTCGCCGAACGCTTCGCGCAGTTGTCCGGCACCGACCGACCAGTCCGACAGGCCCTTGGCCAGCAGCTGCTGGGTGCCGTAGAAGCTGAAATCCAGCGTCTGCATGCGGCCGAAGGCATCGGTCACCACGACCTGCGCGGTGCCGGTGCCGCTGATGCCCGGCTGTGCCGCCAGCTGGAACGGTCCGACCGGCACCTGGCCGCTGTACTGGCGCAATCCGTCGACGTACAGCTCCACCGTTGACGGCACCACTGCCTCGCCCAGGAAGCCGGGCGTCGGTGTCAGCACGCGGTAGGGCTGCAGCCCGTAGTTGCGTCCGACCTGCACGCCGCCCAGGCGCACCGGCCGGGTCCAGTCGACAAAGCCGCTGTAGAAATCACCGATCTCCAGCGTGGTCGCCGATTCGGGGAAATCCAGTGTCCAGTGCGTATCCAGGCGCACGCTTTCGCTGCGCCAGTGGCGGTCGTCCGGCTGCTGGTAGCGACGGGTGACCGCCGTGTTCTCGAAGGTGCCGCTGCCGACGCCGAACAGGCGCAGTTCCGAGCTCAGGGTAAGGTTGCCGAGTGCTTCGATGCGGCTGCCGTACACGTCGTAGTTGAGCAGCAGCCCTGGCGAGGCACTGCCGGCCGGCGTACGCACCTGCGGGCGGCCGAGCAGGGTGGTGGGCAGGGTGAGCTGGTCCAGCGGCACATCCAGCGCCAGTGTCTGCAGCTGGACGTCGTAGCGCGCGACCACGCCGCTGATCTGATCCAGAAACACCGGTGCATCGCCGGTGGCGCTGAAGCCGAGCTGGCGCAGCACCTCCGGGCTGGCCTGCAGGCGGCCGCGTGTTTCAGTGAAGGGCAGCAGGCCGCGCGGCGTGCTGTTCAGCGAGACGTCCAGGTACAGCGTCTGGCCGGCCGTCAGCGGCGTGGGGGGAGGCAGCAGGGCATCGGCGGAGACGCCGGAGATGCCGGACACGTCGGCGGCCGGAGCCGCGGGAACCCACGCGGCAGCGAGCACCGTGCCCACCACCGCCTCAGCGAGCCGGTGGCGGCGATAGCGGTGTCTGCGTCGACTCGCCATTGATCTTGGCCGTGATCTGGTCGTTGTCCCGGTCGACCGCCGTGCGCTCCACGGGCCAGCGCATCACCTGGCCGGGCAGCACATAGCCCAGCAGGCCGGGGTGGACGATACGCGGGCGTTCGACACTGCCCAGCGCCAGGTCGGCGATCTGCGCGTAGCTGTCGCCGGAATTGCCGATTTCGACGCCGCTGCGACCGTCGTCCAGCCGCAGCAGGCGTGCCTGCAGGCGCGGCACCGGCGTGCCCCCGGCCGGCTGGATGAACACCGGGATCGAATAGCGCAGCACGAACTGCATGCCGCTGGCGCGGGTGGCCAGGTCCGGCACTTCGTCGACGATCAGGCGGTAATGCTGCTGGGAGGCCGGTGCCTCGCTGTCCGTGCGCATCACCCGCACCAGCTGCTGCTGACCTGCGGCCAGTTCCTGCATCGGTGGGGTCGCCAGCAGCCCGTCGGCAGGCAGCAGCTGCTCCCTGCCATCCTGCTGGACCCAGCGGAACACCCGTACCTGCAGCTTCACCGGCGCGGTCCCGCTGTTGGTCAGCCACAGCTCGGCGGCACGCTGGCGGGGCTCCAGCTGCAGGGTGGTGGGCGCGACCTGCAGGCTGGTGGCGGCGGAGGTGGTCATGGCGCTGGCCAGCAGGCAGGCGAGCAACGCCACCCCGGCGGCGCGCCACAGGCGGGGTCGGGACATGGAGGCGTGCTCCATCAATAAGTGATCGTGGCGGTGATCGTGTCCAGGTAGTTGCCGGCGGCCGCGTTGTTGGTGCTCAGGTTCAGGATCTGGCCGTAGACGATGTAGGGGACCGCCAGGCCCGTGCCGATGCCGGCCTGGGTATTGGGCCGGTGGTCGAGCCCCAGACCAGGCTGTGTGCCGCGTCGCGGTACAGCTGGTAACCGACGTAGTTGTTGGCGGTCACCGCCGCGTCGGTGTTCTTCATGCGCCGGGTGGTGACGTCGCCGGCCGTACCGGCGTTCGCACCCGCGTTCAGCGCGATCGTATAGGGGGTCAGCGCAGAGCACTGGGCGGTCACCGTGCCCTGGCCCAGGGTAGGTATGGCGGTGGTCGATGCGGCGGTACCGAAGTCGACGTTGGTGGCGGCCGCGGCCGTGATGGTGCAGGCCTTGGTGACCACGAGGGTGACGTTGAAGGTGGTGGTATCGGCCGCCAGCGCCGGGCCGGCCAGCAGCAGCGCGGTCATGGCCCCGGCAAGGGAGGAGCGCAGTGGGATTCGCATGGACAACCTCCTTGACCCGAAGGTCCGTTGAACAAGGCGAAGGCGGCACGTTCGGTGCCGCTTCGGCGACGCTGGCGCCAGCTTAGGACCGCCAAGTGTCTGTAATCCGTGATAAACAGGGGGCGCGGAATGTGGGCGCGATCACGCTTTCGCTTGCCTTGCCGGAACTGTGCATGGCCGGGAACGTCCAGTTGGGTGGCGTTCGTTCAGATTGCGACCGGATCGGCGATAATGGGCGCCATGAGCGTGAATCTGAAAACCCCGCAGGAAATCGAGATGATGCGCATCGCCGGCCGCCTGGCCAGCGAAGTGCTCGACATCGTCACCCCCCACGTCAAGCCCGGTGTCACCACCGAGGAACTGGACCGCATCTGCCATGACCATATCGTCAACGTGCAGGGCGCCATTCCGGCCAACGTCGGCTACCGCGGCTTCCCCAAGACCGTGTGCACCTCGGTCAACAATGTCATCTGCCACGGCATTCCGAGCGAAGGCAAGGTGCTCAAGGATGGCGACATCGTCAACATCGACGTGACCGTCATCAAGGATGGCTGGCACGGCGATACCAGTCGCATGTACTTCGTCGGCACACCGTCGGTGATGGCGCGCCGCCTGGTGGAGACCACCTACGAAGCGATGTGGCGCGGCATCCGCGCGGTACGTCCGGGGGCGACCCTGGGCGACATCGGCCACGCGATCCAGAGCTATGCCGAAGGCGAGCGCTTCAGCGTGGTGCGCGAGTACTGCGGCCACGGCATCGGCAAGGTCTATCACGACGAGCCGCAGGTGGTGCATTACGGTCGCCCGGGGCAGGGCCTGGTGCTGCAGCCGGGCATGACCTTCACCATCGAGCCGATGATCAACGAGGGCACCCGCTACAACAAGGTGCTGCCGGATGGCTGGACCGTGGTGACCAAGGACCGCAAGCTGTCGGCGCAGTGGGAGCACATGATCGCGGTCACCGAGACCGGCGTTGACGTGCTGACCCTGTCGCCGGGCGAATCGCAGGTCTCCTGAGGATGCTGCCGGCGAGTTCGCTGCTGGACACGCCGGCCGCGTCGCTCAACGACCCGGACTGGGCTTCGGCTGCACGGCAGGCGCTGCAGCAGGCCGATGCGCGGCTGTACCGCCGTTTCGACCAGGGCGACAACATCGAGCGCCTGCTGGCGCTGCGCGCGCGCGCGGCCGATCACCTGATCCGGCTGGCGTGGCAGCGCTGCCTGCCGTCCGACAGCGGGCTGTCCCTGTTCGCCGTGGGCGGCTACGGCCGTGGTGAGCTGTTCCCACGGTCTGACATCGATCTGCTGGTGTTCGGCGCGCCGCCAGCGCAGCTCGCCCACGAGACGGGCCTGGCGCGGTTGTTCGCCCTGCTGTGGGATTGCGGGTTGGCGGTCAGCCATGCCGTGCGCTCGGCGGCGCAGTGCCGCGAGGCGGCCGCCGACCAGACCGTGCTGACCGCGCTGATCGAAGCGCGCCCGATCCTGGCCGACGATGCGGCGCGCCGGGCGCTGCGCGAAGCAACCGACGACGACAGCGGACTGTGGCCGGCGCGCACCTTCTTCCTGGCCAAGCTGGAGGAACTGCGCAACCGCCACCAGCGTTTCGGCGATACCGCCGACAACCTCGAGCCCGATCTGAAGGATGGTCCCGGCGGGCTGCGTGATCTCAATACGCTGGGGTGGATGGCGCTGCGCGCATTCGGCGTTCGCGACCTTGAGGCGCTGGTCGGGCTGGGCCATCTGGGTGCCGACGAAGCCGCGGCGCTCCAGCGGGAGCGCGCGGTGCTGGCGCGCCTGCGCTTCGGCCTGCACCTGGTGGCACGGCGGCCGGAGGAGCGCCTCCGCTTCGATTACCAGAAGACACTGGCCGCGCGGCTGGGTTTTGAGGACGACGCCGAGAACCTGGGCGTCGAGAAGATGATGCAGGGGTTCTATCGCGCCGCTTCGGTGGTGCGCCGGATCAGCGACCGCCTGCTGCAACGCTTCGAGGAGCAGTTCGACGGCGAAGCGCTGCCGGAACCGCTGACCGTGGGTTTCTCGCTGCGCCGCGGCTATCTGGCGGCGAACGAGGCGGGGTGGCCGCGCGGCGACATCGGCCAGGTATTCGCCCTGTTCGCCGGCTGGGCCAACAACCCGCAGGTGCGTGGCCTGCATTCGCTGACCGCGCGCGCACTGGCCGAGTCGCTGCCGCTGCTGCCCGCCTATGACCAGGCCGATGCCGACGCGCGCGAGCAGTTCATGGCGCTGCTGCGTGGCCAGCGCCCGGTCGACACGCTCTCGCGGATGGCCCGGCTGGGTGTGCTTGGCCAGTGGATTCCCGCGTTCGCCCAGGTCAGCGGGCGCATGCAGTTCGACCTGTTCCACGTCTACACCGTCGATCAGCACACGCTGATGGTTCTGCGCAACATCGGCCAGTTCGCCAGCAGCCGGGCCGACGAGCGCTTCTCGATCGCGCATGAAGTGTGGCCGCGGCTGCGCAAGCCGGAGCTGCTGCTGCTGGCCGGGCTGTTCCATGACATTGCCAAGGGCCGCGGCGGCGATCATTCCGAGCTGGGAGCGGTGGATGCGCGCGCGTTCTGCCAGGCGCATGCGCTCAGTGCCTCCGATACCGAACTGGTGGCGTGGCTGGTCGAACAGCACCTGCGCATGTCGGTGACAGCGCAGAAGCAGGACATCGCCGATCCGGCCGTGATCCATCGATTCGCAACCCTGGTCGGCAGCCGCGACCGCCTCGACTACCTGTACCTGCTGACCTGCGCCGACATCGCCGGCACCAGCCCCAAGCTGTGGAACGCCTGGAAGGACCGGCTGCTGGCCGATCTGTACTTCGCCACGCGGCGCGCGCTGCGCGAGGGCCTGGAGCATCCGGTGCCGGCCGCCGAGCGGGTTGCCGAGGCGCGTGACAGCGTGCGCGCGCTGGTACGCGAACAGGGCTATGACGACGCCACGATCGACCGCCAGTTCGCCGTCATGCCCGATGAGGGCTTCATCCGCCTGCGTCCGGAACAGCTGGCCTGGCAGGCCGCTGCGCTGGTGCCGGTGAAGCAGGGCCAGGCGCTGGTGAAGGTGCGCCGCATCAGCGTCGACGACCCCGCGCTGGAAGTGTTCGTGCATTCGCCGGATCGCGACGGCCTGTTCGCCGCCATCGTGATGACGCTTGACCGCAAGGGCTACGGCATCCATCGCGCACGGGTACTGCACGGCCCCGCAGGGACCATCTTCGATACCTTTGAAGTCAGCCCCGCCGATACCTTCGCCGATGGCAGCAGCGCCAACCTGGAAGCTGCGCTGCGCGAGGCGCTGGCCGGTGACCTGGGCCGCCTGCGCCCGTCGCGGCGGGTGGTGCCACGGCAGCTGCGTCATTTCCGCTTCGTGCCGCGCATCGAGTTCCGTGATGAACCCGGTGCAACCCGATTCGCCCTGGTCGCACCCGACCGCCCCGGCCTGCTGGCCGACGTGGCGTTCGTGCTGCGCAACCAGGGCCTGCGCGTGCATGACGCGCGCATTGCCACGTTCGGCGAACGCGCCGAAGACACCTTCGTGATCAGTGACGAACACGACCTCCCCCTGACCGAACCCGCCCGGCAGCAGCTGCATGACGCGATGCTGGCCTGCCTGGACCCTGATCGAAACGCCGGAGACCCCACCTGATGGCCACCAAGCCTGCAAAGAAGACCGCCGCGACCGCCAAGAGCGCAGCGGCCCGAAAGACCACTGCCGCGACGGCCGCAAAGAAGACCGTTGCCCCGGTGAAGAAGGTGGCTGCCGCGAAGAAGCCGGCGCCGAAGAAGGCCCCGGCCAAGAGCGCGGAAGCCGCGCGCGCCGAGACCATCGCCCGCAAGTCGCTGCGCAGGCCGGCCGCGCCGGGCGTGGAAGAGCTGAAGTTCGGCATCGAAAGCGCCTTCGAGCGCCGCGCGACGCTGACCCTGCATGAGCTGGAAGGCTCGACCCGGGTGCTGGTCAACCGCGTGATCGACGGCCTGGAAAGCGGCGAGTTCCGTGTCGCCGAGCCGGACGGGCAGGGGGGCTGGAAGGTCAACGAATGGCTGAAGAAGGCGGTGCTGCTGTACTTCCGTGTCAATGACATGGCGGTGGTCGATGCCCGTCCGGCCCCGTTCTGGGACAAGGTCGAATCGCGCTTTGCCGGGTACGATGAAGCGAAGTTCCGTCGTGCCGGGGTACGCGTGGTGCCGGGCGCGATCGCGCGCCGGGGTACCTACTTCGGCAAGGATGTGGTGCTGATGCCGAGCTTCACCAACATCGGGGCCCATGTCGGCGAGGGCACCATGGTCGACACCTGGGCCACCGTCGGTTCCTGCGCGCAGATCGGCCAGCACTGCCACCTGTCCGGTGGCGCCGGCATCGGCGGCGTGCTCGAACCGCTGCAGGCCAGCCCGACCATCATCGAAGACCATTGCTTCATCGGCGCACGGTCGGAAGTGGTGGAGGGCGTAGTGGTCGGCCACCACAGCGTGATCGGCATGGGCGTTTTCCTCAGCCAGAGCACCCGCATCTACAACCGCGCCACCGGCGAGATCACCTACGGCTACATCCCGCCCTACAGCGTGGTGGTGTCGGGCTCGCTGCCGAGCAAGGACGGCACCCACTCGCTGTACTGCGCGGTGATCGTCAAGCAGGTCGATGCCCGCACCCGCAGCAAGACCAGCGTCAACGATCTTCTGCGCGGCCTGGCGGACTGACAATGACTGCGCCGGACGACCTGGCGCAGTCCGCGATCTACCGGCATCCGTTCGACAACGTGTTCGCGCGGATGCTGCCGCGCCTGCTGCACGCACCGCGCTGGACCCGGCTGCGCCGCGCGCTGTCGCGGCGCTGGCCGATGCCTGCGCTGGTCAGCGATGTGCGCGACGTGGTCTACGCGAGCTGGTGGGTCGATGTGCGTCATGCGCCGTCACCGCCGCCTGGCCATCACTACGTGGTCCATGCCGGTCGTACGCCCTATACCATTCTCAGCTATCGCCACGGCCACTTCGGGCCGGCCCTGGCCGGCCCTCTGCGTGCGCTGATGCCATCGCCGCAGCAGAGCAACTGGCGCTGGTACCTGCGCCGCGACGACGATCCGGACGGCACCCCGGTCGTGCTGTTCGACCGCAACGTGATGGATCAGCTGGCCTTCGTCGCCGGTGCGCGGACCTTCAGCGATGCCATGCAACCTCATCTCTCCGTGCGCTTCGCGCATGTGCTCGAGGCCGATGGCGGCGGCCATACCCTGATCGAAGGTGGGCACGGCAGCGCGCCGGCGCTTCGACTGCAGTGGCAGGTTGCCGCAGGCTGGAACGACGCCACGTGGTCGGCGGCCTTTGGCGGCCATCACGCCCTGCTGCGTTTCCTGACCTGCCAGGACGAGGCCATCGCCCGCACCTGTGACGGGCACTGGGCCAGCACCCGCATCGACCTGCCGGTGGAGCTGACCCATCTGCGGCCGCTGCACCTGCAGGGCACGCTGCAGTGTCCACGCCTGCAGGCGATGGGCGTTGCGCTGCCGGACGGGCTGGCCTTTCACCTGCCACGCGTGCCGTTCCGGGTCGTGTCCGAGCGCGTGTTGTGAGATTCTGCCCCTCTGTTTTCCAGCATTGCCGATGGTCATGAGCACCACTGTCTACGGATTGAAGAACTGCGATACCTGCAAGAAGGCGACCAAGTGGCTGGACCGCTTCGGCGTGCCATACACCTTCGTCGACTACCGCGAGACCAAGCCCAGCCCGGAAACGCTGGTCGAGTGGGCTGCGCAGCTGGGCGGCCTGTCCGCGATGGTCAACCGGTCATCGACCACCTGGCGGCAACTGCCGGACAACCGCAAGGCGGCCGCCTCCGATGCCGAGTGGAAGCTGCTGCTGCGCGAGTACCCGCAGTTGATCAAGCGCCCGCTGGTGGTGACGTCCGACGGCAAGGTCAGCCAGGGATTCAGCGACAACGGGTTCAAGGCGCGCTTCGGCGTGGGCGGCGCGTGAGCGCGGTGCTGGACCTGGCCAGCGCGCTGATCGCACGGCCATCGGTCACGCCGGACGATGCCGGCTGCCAGGCGCTGCTTGCGGCGCGGCTGCAGTGTGCAGGGTTCGACTGCGAGCACCTGCGCCTGGGCGACGTCGACAACCTGTGGGCGACCCATGGCAGCGGCGCGCCGGTGCTGGTCCTGCTGGGCCACACCGACGTGGTGCCGCCGGGACCGCGCGAGGCCTGGCAGAGCGATCCGTTCGTCCCGCAGATCCGCGATGGCGTGCTGTACGGCCGTGGCGCGGCCGACATGAAGGGCAGCGTAGCCGCGTTCGTGATCGCGGCCGAGCAGTTCGCCGCAGCCCACCCGCATCACGCCGGAACGCTGGCGGTGCTGCTGACCAGTGACGAGGAGGGCGATGCGATCGACGGCGTGCGCCATGTCGCGCGCCTGTTCGCGGAGCGGGGCCAGCGCATCGACTGGTGCATCACCGGCGAACCCTCGTCGACCGCAACGCTGGGCGATCTGCTCCGCGTCGGCCGCCGCGGCAGCCTGTCGGCGAAGCTGCGCGTGCAGGGCGTGCAGGGCCATGTGGCCTACCCGGAGAAGGCGCGCAATCCGATCCACCAGGCGGCGCCGGCGTTGACCGAACTGAGTGCGCGGCGCTGGGACGAGGGTTACGAGAGCTTTCCGCCGACCAGCCTGCAGATCTCCAACATCCATGCCGGCACCGGTGCCAACAACGTGATTCCGGGCGAGCTGGAAGTCGATTTCAACATCCGCTACAACCCGCATTGGGATGCGCCGAAGCTGGAAGCGGAGATCACCGCACTGCTGGACCGGCACGGCCTGCAGTACACGCTGAAGTGGCACCGCAGCGGCGAGCCGTTCTACACGCCCGAAGGCACGCTGCGTGCTGCCGCGCGCGCCGTGCTGGCCGATCACATCGGCCGTGCGCCGGAAGAAAGTACCGGTGGCGGAACGTCCGACGCGCGCTTCATCGCGCCTTTGGGCGCGCAGTGCATCGAAGTGGGCCCGGTCAACGCCAGCATTCACCAGGTGGATGAGAACGTCCGCGTGGATGAGCTGGAGGCCCTGCCGGGCCTGTACCTGCGGCTGGTCGAGCGCCTGCTGGTGTGAGGCACGACGCCGGGCATGGCCCGGCGCCGCCCTTGGCCGACGGTAGCGCCGGGCCATGCCCGGCGTACGACGCACCTTGTTGCCAACGCAACTGTTGCGCGGCTCCGGAAACCGGGTTAGGGTCGGGTCATGTCGATCCGCCTGGCCACCGCCGTCAACAACAACCGCAATAATCTGCGCGCGAATAATCGTGCGCGGCCGATGCGGGACTGCGCCCTGGGTAGATAGACAGCAACACTCGCCCGGATACCAGAAAACCCGCATCGGCCGATGCGGGTTTTTTTGTGCCCGGGCGCAGCGCTACCCGGGCCTGGATGGCCGGTCGAACACCTTGCCCCTCGTAGAACCGACAACAGGAGTTCCCCCATGTGTTCGATCTTCGCAATCTTCTGCCTGCAGGCCGGTGATGATCTTCCCGCCCTGCGCCGGCATGCGCTGGAGCTGTCGCAGCGGCAGCGCCATCGTGGCCCGGACTGGAGCGGCGTCTACCTTGATGACGGTGCGCTGCTGGTGCACGAGCGCCTGGCCATCGTCGATCCGGCGGGTGGCTCGCAGCCGCTGTTGTCGGCGGACGGCCAGCTGGCGCTGGCGGTCAACGGCGAAATCTACAACCATCAGCTGCTCAAGGCCGCGCTGGCCCACCCCTACGACTTCCAGACCGGCTCGGACTGCGAGGTGATCAATGCGCTGTACCGGCAGGGAGGCTCGCCGTCGCGCTGGCTGGAACAGCTCAACGGCATCTTCGCCTTCGCGCTGTGGGACCGCGATGCCGGTCGCGTACTGGTGGCGCGCGATCCGGTCGGCGTGGTGCCGCTGTACTGGGGGCACGACGCGCAGGGGCGCCTGCGCGTGGCCTCGGAGATGAAAGCGCTGGTGGATACCTGTGCCGACGTTGCCCAGTTCCCGCCGGGTCATTACTACGACAGTGCCAGTGGCGAACTGGTGCGCTATTACCAGCAGCCCTGGCGCGAGTACGCCGACGTCGAAGGACGCCAGGCCGACCTGGCCGAGCTGCGCGAAGCATTCGAGCATGCCGTGGAGCGTCAGCTCATGAGCGACGTGCCCTACGGCGTACTGCTTTCGGGCGGTCTGGATTCTTCGCTGGTGGCCGCCGTCGCCGCCCGCTATGCCCGCCGCCGCATCGAGGATGGCGGCCAGAGCGAAGCCTGGTGGCCTCGCCTGCACTCCTTCGCGATCGGCCTGCAGGGCTCGCCCGACCTGGCTGCCGCAGCGGTGGCGGCGGAGGCACTGGGGACCGTCCACCACGGATTCGAATACACCTTCGAGGAAGGCCTCGACGTGCTCCCCGAGGTGATCCGCCATATCGAAACCTACGATGTCACCACCATCCGCGCGTCCACGCCGATGTTCCTGCTGGCCCGACGGATCAAGGCGATGGGGGTGAAGATGGTGTTGTCCGGCGAAGGCAGCGACGAGATCTTCGGCGGCTACCTGTACTTCCACAAGGCACCGGACGCGCGCGAATTCCACCAGGAGCTGGTGCGCAAGCTCGATGCCCTGCACAACTACGATTGCCTGCGTGCCAACAAGTCGATGATGGCCTGGGGCGTGGAGCCTCGTGTGCCGTTCCTGGACCGCGACTTCCTCGATGTGGCGATGCGCATCGACGCCGCGCACAAGATGGTCGGCAGCGGCTTCGGCGGTCGTCGTATCGAGAAGGCGGTATTGCGTGAAGCGTTCGATGGCTATCTGCCGGACAGCATCCTGTGGCGCCAGAAGGAGCAGTTCAGCGATGGCGTCGGCTACGGCTGGATCGACGGATTGAAGGCGCATGCCGAGGCGCAGGTCAGCGACCGGGTACTGGCCGCCGCCGACAAGCGCTTCCCGCACAACCCGCCGCAGACCAAGGAGGCGTACTACTATCGCCACCTGTTCGAACAGTTCTTCCCGAGCCGGGCCGCGGCCGAGACGGTCCCGGGTGGAAAATCGATCGCCTGTTCCTCGCCGGCCGCGATTGCCTGGGACGCGAGTTTCGCTGCAGCGGCCGATCCGTCCGGCCGGGCGATCGCCGGGGTACACGAGCAGGCCCTGGCGTGACCGGCAGCGCCCGGCCAGGCCCGGCGGGCGCGCAGCGTCGGCGCAGGCAAGGACGTATCATCGCCCCCCTGCACATTGGGGAATGTTCATGGACGTACAGAGCGAAGGCCGGGCGCCGCCGATGAAGTGGGGGTGGCGCTACGTGGCCTGGGCCGGACTGCCGTTGCTGGCCGGCCTGCTGCTGGCGCGGTATGCCGGGCCGGCGGCGTCCGGGGCGGTCGCACGCGCCACGGTTGCCGACGAAGGCAGCTGGGCCCGGCATCTGTCTTCGCCGCTGGGCCTGTTCCTGCTGCAGTTGCTGGTCCTGTTGCTGGTGGCCAAGGGCGCGGGAGCGCTGCTCAAGCGCTTCGGCCAGCCGGCGGTGATCGGCGAAATGGCGGCAGGCCTGATGATGGGCCCGCTGGTGCTGGGCAGCCTGTTGCCGCAGTTGCATGGCGCGCTGTTCCCGGCGGTGTCGCTGGCGCCGTTGGGCCTGCTCAGCCAGCTGGGTGTGCTGATGTTCCTGCTGGTGGCCGGTGCCGAACTCGACCTGGCCGCACTGCGCGGACGACGGCGGTTCGCGTTCACCGTCAGCCATGCCGGTATCGCCGTGCCGTTCGTGCTGGGCGTGGCCCTGGCGATCTGGCTGTACCCGCAGCACGGTCCGCAGGGCGTGGGCTTCACGTCCTTCGCGCTGTTCGTCGGGATATCGATGAGCATCACGGCATTCCCGGTGCTGCTGCGGATCCTCGCCGATCGCGGCATCACCCATACTCCGCTGGGACAGACCGCCATCGCCTGCGCGGCACTCGGCGATGCCACGGCCTGGTGCCTGCTGGCGCTGATCGTGGCGGCTGCACAGGCCGGTGGCTGGCTGCCGGCAAGCCTCAACCTGCTGGGCGTGGTGACCTTCGTGGCGCTGATGCTTGGCCTGGTGAGACCGTGGTTTGCCCGCCAGCAGGTCGTGGCAGGACGCGAAGGACGGTGGTTGCTGGGCATCCTGCTGTTGTCGCTGGCCAGTGCGCTGGTAACCGAGATGCTGGGCATCCATGCGTTGTTCGGCGCATTCGCGGCGGGCGTGGCGGTGTCATCCAATGCGCCGCTGCGCGCACTGCTGATGGCCCGCGTCGAGCCGTTCGCGGTGACCCTGCTGTTGCCCCTGTTCTTCGCCATGACCGGCCTGCGCATGCGCGCCGACGCACTGCACGCCGGCGACATCGTGCTGTGCCTGGTGGTGATCGCGGTGGCCACGGCCGGCAAGCTGCTGGGCACATTCAGTGCCGCCCGCAGCACCGGCCTGCCGGCCCGCGAGGCATGGCGGCTGGGAGCGCTGATGAACACGCGCGGCCTGATGGAACTGATCGTGCTCAACCTGGGCTATGAACTGGGCCTGCTCGGGGATCGCCTGTTCGCGGTACTGGTGATCATGGCGCTGGTGACCACTGCGATGACCGGGCCGTTGTTGAACCTGATCGAGCGCCGCCGCACCTGAGCCGGTAGCGCCGGGCCATGCCCGGCGGCTTTGCTGTCCGTCCGCGCTGCGCACTCGCCGGGCATGGCCCGGCGCTACACCTCTATCTCGCCGGCACCAGCGTCATCACGTGCTGGGCCTTGCCCGGCAGGAACGGCGAGGGGCGGCCATGCACCCAGTCTTCGTGCCCCGCGCCCCAGTAGGGGGACAGCGGATGGCCACTCTGGCCACCGGGCATGTGCACGATGCCGTCGGCTTCGTGGCCGGGGGAGACCACCATCCGTTGCGAAGCACCGAAATCCGGGGCCTGCACCCGTGGCATGTCGCGGTCGCCGGGCAACGGCTCGGCCGGCATGCACAACGCGCGGCGTGCGAAGGCGGGCAGGGCGCGACTGACCGGGTGGCAGATCGACGCGGTGTTGCGCTCTCCCCAGCGGCGCTGGGCCAGCGGTCCCTGGCTGGCAAGATCTGCTTCCAGCTCACGTGCGGCCTTCGCCAGCAGCGCATCCCAGCTGTCGATACCGGGTGGCAGCAGATGTGCCGGGCGCTGTTCCAGCATCGGCCAGACCACGCCTTCCAGCTCGGGCAGCCGCGGCGGCAGGTAGTCGGCGCCCAACTGCGCGCGGGCAGGCGCGAGCAGTGCGCCTTCGACCGCATCGAGCACCTTGCCACGGAAGCCGCGGGTGATGCGATAGCTCACCGAGTCCACCGATGCCCGTCCTTCCCAGTGCGCATTGGCTTCATGCAGGCGCTGCAGTGCAGGGTCGCTGCTGTGTGCGGTGATCTGCTGCAGCAGCGCCCACCAGCGTTGCAGCATCACCGCGCGGTCATCGAGCTGGATCGCCAGCAGGTCGTGCTCATCGAAACGCTCCTGGACCGCCAGCAGGTCGCGGATCTGCCGCGCGCGGGCGCCAAGGTCGTAGCCGCCATTGCCGGCCACTGCCAGGGCGGCGCCGTCCAGCACGCGGCCGTTGGCGGTCCACAGACGGTGGTCGGCGGGATCGATCAATGCGGGGGCGGCGTCGCTGCGCAGCGACCAGGGCGCGCAGGCGTCATTGCGGGCTGGCGCGTAGCCGGCCGCTGCACATCCGGGGCCACGGTCCGGGCGGGCGCCGATCAGGCGCCAGGCAATGCGCCCGCTGCGGTCGCCGATCACCAGGTTCTGTGCAGGAATGCCGGCGCGGTCGGCCACGCGCAGGGCCTGGTCCAGGTCGCCCGCGCGGGCCATGTCGGCGAAATCCAGGCGCACCGCGCCGGGCAGATGTGCGACCCAGCGCAGTGCGTCGCCGCTGCCATCGGCGTGGGTGTGCAGGATCGGCCCCCAGGCGGTCTCGCGCACCGGGAACACCACGTCATCCTGGCCGGCCACGGCGATGCGCTCTTCATGCACCGTCACCGGGGCCGTGGCCGGTTCGTTGCGGAAATCGGCGGTGTCGATGTAGCTGTTGGTGAACCCCCAGGCGACATGCCCGTTGCTGCCGACGATGACGGCCGGCAGACCGGGCAGCGAGAAGCCGCTGATGTCGACCTGGCCACCGGCCGCCTGCGGATCGGGATAGCGCAGGCGCACGCGGAACCAGAGGCCGGGTGCACGCAGGCCCAGGTGCATGTCGTCGGCAACGATGGCACGGCCATCGGCAGTGAGTGCGCCGGCCACGGCGAAGTTGTTGCTGCCCACGGCGCCGGTCTCCACCGGCACGGGGGCGGGCGAGGCGGCCAGCGTGCGCAGATCCAGTTGCCCTGCGTCGGGCAGCAGGGCATTGCCGCGCGCCTCGCCGAACAGCGGCGCATCCCATTCGCTGCCCTGATGCGCGATCAGCGCATGCAGCGCCGGTGGCACCACCGCCTGGATGCGGCTGAGCGCCAACTCGGTCCGGTTGCCCGGATCCTGCAGGTCGGCATACATGGCCAGCCCGGCCAGCACGCTGTCGCTGGCGGTCCACGGCTGCGGCGCCTGCCGCAGCAGCAGATAGGTCCACGGGCGCACGGAGAGATCGGCAAGGCCCTGGTTGACCCCATCGACATACGCGTTCACCGCCGCGGCGTTGCTGCCAAGGGCGGCCTCCAGATGGGCGTCGGTCCGTGCGCGCAGGCGATGAACCCGCATGCGCTTGTCCACCTCGATGGCCTTCGGGCCGAACAGCGCAGCCAGTTCGCCGGCCGCGCTGCGCCGCATCAGGTCCATCTCGAAGTAGCGCTCCTGCGCGTGGACACGGCCGAGCGCACGCATGGCGTCGGCCTGGCTGCCCGCGGTGATGGTGACCACGCCCAGCGCGTCGCGCTCGACAGTGACCGCTGCGCTGAGGCCGGGCAGGGCATGTTCACCTTCCAGGTCGGCCAGGCTGCCGCGCAGCAGCAGCCACGCTGCCAGGGCCACCACCAGCAGGATGGCGATCAGCACGCCGAGTAGCCAACGCCATGTACGTCGCATTGCAGGTCCTTTCCGAACGCCGGGGCCGATTGTAGCCGCAGGCGCAACTGCGACTGATTCCGATTAGATCACCGTATCCTGAAATGGGGCACCCTATGCCGCATCGATTCACAGGAGCCCCCCCCATGAAAGGCAACCCGGACGTCATCGCCTGCCTGAAGGAACTGCTGCGCGGTGAGCTTGCCGCGCGCGACCAGTACTTCATCCACTCCCGCCGCTACGAGGACCAGGGCCTGTTCGCGCTGTACGAGCGCCTGAACCACGAGATGGAGGAAGAGACCCAGCATGCCGACGCGCTGCTGCGCCGCATCCTGTTCCTTGGCGGTGATCCTGACATGCGCCCGCACCTGACCGAGCCGGGTACGACGGTGGAGGAGATGCTGCAGAAGGATCTGGACACCGAGTACGCCGTGCGCAACAACCTCGCCGCCGGCATGAAGCTGTGCGAAGAGAAGGGCGACTACGTGAGCCGCGACATCCTGCTGGCGCAGCTGAAGGACACCGAAGAGGACCACGCCTGGTGGCTGGAGCAGCAGCTGGGCCTGATCAAGCGCATCGGCCTGGAGCTGTACCAGCTGAGCAAGATCGACGGCAGCGGCGCCCCGGCGCACTGAGCCCGTACCGTCGCCCGCCAGCACCGGAGCACCGCTCGCCAGCCTTCGCCCGCCAGCCGCTCCACCGCCCGCCAGCCGACAACGAAAAAGCCGGGGAATGCCCCGGCTTTTTCGTGTCTGGTGCTGCGTTTCCGGTAGCGCCGGACCATGCCCGGCGGGCAGAGCGGGTCGACCGGGGCCGACGCAGCCCGAAGCGGGAGCCTGGGGTCAGAGCCCTTTCCGTTGGAAAGGGATCCGACCCCGCTACGTCATTCCACTGACAGGCCTTCGACCTTCTGCCAGCCACGCGGCAGCAGGTGGCCGCGGGTCGCCCGGGCGCCGAGGTAGGCATCGAGCTCGTTGAACTTCAGGCCCATGGTGCGCTGGCCGGCGCGTACCTGCAGGGTCTGCCCCGGCCCGATCGCCACGATGGCGACCACGCGTTCCGTGGCTAGCTTGGCCTTGGGGATCTCGATGATCTTGTTGCCCTTGCCCTTGTCCAGTTCGGGCAGATCGCTGGCCGGAATCGCCAGCAGGTTGCCCGAGCTGGTCACCGCCACGATGCGGTCGCTGTCGACATTGGCAACCACCGCCGGCGGCAGCACCGAAGAGCCGGCGGACAGGTTCAGCATCGCCTTGCCGGCCTTGTTGCGGCCGATCAGGTTCTCAAAGCGGGTGACGAAGCCGTAGCCATGGCTGGACGCGAGCACGAAGCGTGCGTCCGGCTCGGCGCTGGCCAAGGTGACGAAGCTGGTGCCGGGTGCCGGCGAGAAACGGCCGGTCAGCGGCTCACCGTTGCCCCGTGCAGAAGGCAGGGTATGCACCGCCGTTGAATAGGCCCGGCCTTCGCTGTCCAGGAATGCGACCTGCTGGGTGCTGCGCGCGCGCACGGCGCCCTGCAGCGCATCGCCATCGCGATAGGACAGGGCCGACGCGTCCACGTCATGACCCTTGGCGGCGCGGATCCAGCCCTTCTGCGACAGCACCACCGTCATCGGCTCGCTCGGCACCAGCTCGGTCTCGTCGATGGCCTGCGCCGCCTGGCGCTGGACCAGCGGCGAGCGGCGCTCGTCACCGAACTTCTTCGCATCGGCCTGCAGCTCGTCGCGGATCAGCTTCTTCAGCTTGGCCTTGCTGTCGAGGATGCCGATGATCTTCTCGCGTTCCTTGGCCAGCTCGTCCTGCTCGCCGCGGATCTTCATTTCCTCCAGGCGGGCCAGCTGCTTCAGCTTGGTCTCCAGGATGTACTCGGCCTGTTCCTCGGACAGGCCGAAGCGCGCGACCAGTGCGGCTTTCGGTTCGTCCTCGGTACGGATGATATGGATCACCTCGTCCAGGTTGAGGAAGGCTACCAGCAGACCTTCCAGCAGGTGCAGGCGGCGTTCGACCTTCTGCAGGCGATGCTGCAGGCGGCGGGTGACGGTGTTGCTGCGGAACGTCAGCCATTCGCTGAGCAGCATCTTCAGGTTCTTCACCTGCGGACGGCCGTCCAGCCCGATCACGTTGAGGTTGACGCGGTAGCTGCGCTCCAGGTCGGTGGTGGCGAACAGGTGGCCCATCAGCTGCTCGGCATCGACGCGGTTCGAGCGCGGCACCAGCACCACCCGCACCGGATTGGCGTGGTCGGATTCATCGCGGATGTCTTCCAGCCACGGCAGCTTCTTGGCGCGCATCTGCGCGGCGATCTGCTCGATCACCTTCGAGGGCGATACCTGGAACGGCAGTGCGGTGACCACGATGTTGCCGGCTTCACGGCTGAACGTCGCGCGTGCACGCACGCTGCCGTTGCCGGTCTCGTACAGCGTGCGCAGATCGTTGGCGGCCGTGATGATCTCGGCGCTGGAGGGATAGTCCGGGCCTTTCACGTGCTCGCACAGGTCGCGCACGGTGGCGTCCGGATCGTCCAGCAGGTGCAGCAGCGCGCTGACGATCTCGTTGAGATTGTGCGGCGGCACATCGGTGGCCATGCCCACGGCGATGCCGGTGGTGCCGTTGAGCAGCAGGTGCGGCAGGCGGGCCGGCATCCACGTCGGCTCCTGCAGCGTGCCATCGAAGTTGGGCGCCCAGTCGGTGGTGCCCTGGCCCAGCTCGCCCAGCAGCACTTCGGCGATGGGGGTCAGCTTGGATTCGGTGTAGCGCATCGCCGCGAACGACTTCGGGTCGTCGCTGGAGCCGAAGTTGCCCTGGCCCTCGATCAGCGGATAGCGGTAGGAGAATGGCTGGGCCATCAGCACCAGCGCCTCGTAGCACGCGCTGTCGCCGTGCGGGTGGTATTTACCGATGACGTCACCGACGGTACGTGCGGACTTCTTCGGCTTGGACGCGGCATTCAGGCCCAGCTCGCTCATCGAATAGATGATGCGGCGCTGCACCGGCTTCAGGCCGTCGCCGACGAACGGCAGGGCGCGGTCCAGGACCACGTACATCGAGTAGTCGAGGTAGGCGCGTTCGGCGTACTCGCGCAACGGCAGTTGTTCGAATCCGTGGAACACGGGGCGGGCAAGTTCGGTCATGCGGCGTTGTTACCTATGTCGGGAGGCGGCGACGGCGGTCGCCGCTCGCAATCCTGTGATTATCCGGATGCGGCCGGGGATGCCAAGCCGCGCGCAGGGTCCAGGCCGGTTTCCAGTCCATTCCCGGCCCGCGCCAGGTAGCGCCCGGGCGGCAGGCCGAAATGGCGGCGGAACACGGTGACGAAGGCACTGGCGCTGCTGAAGCCCAGCGCATGGGCGATATCGGCCACGCTGCGGCCATCGGTCAGCTGCCGCAGCGCTTCGGACAGACGGGCCTGCTGGCGCCACTGCGCGAAGCTCAGCGTGGTCTCGTCGCGGAAGTGGCGGGTCAGGCTGCGCGGCGAAAGCCCGGCCCAATGCGCCCATTCGGCCAGGCTGCGCTCGTCGGAGGGATCGGCCAGCAGCTGCGAGGCGATCTTCAGCAGGCGCCGATCGTGCGGCATCGGCAGGTGCATGCGCTGGCGCGGTGCGGTGCGGATCTCATCCAGCAGAACCTCGATGATGTGCTGGTGCTCGGGCGTGGCGACCTGGTCGAGCGACCAGCCGCAGATCCGGTCCGCCAGTGCCTGCGCCAGCCTGGACAGGCCCAGCACGCAGGGGGCGGCGGGAAGGGTGGTGCAGGCCGGCGCGGCCAGCGCCATGCCCCAGCCACGCAGCGGGCCGTCGAGAGCGACCGTGTGCGGTTCCAGGGGCGGCATCCAGCCGGCCGAACCGGGCGCCAGCGACCACGTTCCATGCGAGGTGCGGGTGGTCAGCAGGCCGCGCTCGACGCAGATCAGCTGCGCACGCTGGTGATGGTGCCAGTCGACTTCACGGGCGAGCCCCTGCGGACTGTCGAAGCGGAAGCCGACGACCGGCGGGCCATCGTTGCGCTCGAACCAGTCCAGCGCCTCGTTGCGCATCAACTGCCGGGCCGGGGCGATGTCTTCCTTGTTCATCCTGCCCCCTGGCTGGAATGTGTCATTCATTGGCTTGATTGTACTACCGGGCCATCCCGGAGCGCCATTAAGGTAGGCGCCTTCACTGATCCAGCCCGCTGCTGCAACACAGCATTCGATGCCAGATCGAATATTTCCATTGAGAAATATTTTTTTTGGAAGAGAATGCACTCCCATGATCTGTCCTGCAACCACTCCCCCCAGCTTCGGCCTGCTGCTGCGCCAGGTGCGCGACGGCCTGGTCCGCCAGCTTGACGCGTCCATGGCCGAAGAAGACCTGGGCATCGGCTTCACCCACTACATCGGGTTGAAGGTGCTCTCGAACATGGCCCCCTGCACCGCCAACGAACTGGCCCAGGCCATCGACCAGGTACCCAGTGCCGTCACCCGCCTGCTGGACAAGCTGGAAGCCCTGGGCTGCGTTCGCCGCGAGGCACATGCGCAGGACCGCCGGGCGCTGCAGATCGTGCTGACCGATGAAGGCCGCGCACTGTGGGCGCGCTTGAAGCTGCGCGGCGACGCGGTGATGGATTACGCCCTGCGCGATCTGTCCGCCGATGAGCGCACGCTGCTGTTGTCCCTCCTGACCCGTATCCGCGATTCCCTGACGACCCCATGAACCCGATCCCGCATTCCTCATTCCGCCGGTCCGGGCGCGCGCTGCTGCTGTCGGCGCTGGCGCTGGCGCTGGCCGCCTGTGCCAGCAGCCGCGGCCTCGAACCGCAGGGCCGCCTGCTCGATGTGGACAGCCTGCACAGCGAGCGCACCCTGGCCGACACCGATCTCAGCGCCACCGGCTTCCCCGCACAGGACTGGTGGAAGGCATTGGGCGATGCGCAGCTGGACGCGCTGATCGCCGAAGGCCTGGCCGGTCATCCGAGCCTGGACGCCGCCGACGCACGCCTGCGCCAGGCGCAGGCCAAGGTCGGTACTGCACGTGCCGACCGCCTGCCCAGTCTCTCCGTTTCCGGTGGCTATACCGGACTTCGCCTGCCGGAGTCGATGGCAGGCGACGAGATCGGTGGCCACTACGCAGGCAGCAGCCAGGTCGCTTTCGACTTCAGTTACGGCATCGACCTGTGGGGTGGCAAGCGCGCCGCCTGGGAAGCGGCCGTGGATGGCGCGCACGCTGCCACCGTGGAGGCCCAGGCCGCGCGCCTGAACCTGTCCACCGGCATCGCCCAGGCCTATGCGGACCTTGCTTACGCGTGGCAGCTCGACGATGTCGCCGAGGAAGAACTGACGCGGTCGCAGAAGTCGCTGGAACTGACCCGGCAGCGTCGCCGCGCCGGCATCGACAGCGATCTGCAGGTGCGCCAGGCCGAAGCCCGCGTACCCGCCGCGCAACAGCAGGTGCAGGCCGCGCAGCAACGTATCGACGCCGCCCGCACCGCATTGGCCGCCCTGGTCGGCAAGGGGCCCGACCGTGGCCTGACGATCGAGCGCCCGCAGCCGTTGAACCCGACGGCCCTGCAGCTGCCAGGCGTGCTGCCCAGCGAGCTGCTCGGCCGTCGTCCTGACATCGTCGCCGCGCGCTGGCGCGTGGAAGCGGCCAACAAGCAGATCAAGGTCGCCAAAACGAAGTTCTACCCGAGCCTCAACCTGACCGCGCTGGCCGGCGTGGTAGCGCCGAATGTCGGCGATCTGCTGCAGAGCAGTTCCACCTTCGCCTACATCGGCCCGGCGCTGAGCCTGCCGATCTTCGAAGGCGGCAAGCTGCGCGCCAACCTGGCCGACACCGATGCGCAGTACGACCTGGCGGTGGCCAATTACAACCAGGCGGTGCTTGACGCACTGCGCGACGTGGCCGACCAGGTCAATGCGGTGCGCTCGCTGGCGCAGCAGGCGCAGTCGCAGCAGCAGGCCGTGGACACGGCGCGTGCAGCGTTCGACCTGGCCGGGCAGCGTTACCGCGCCGGCATCGGCAGCTACCTGGATGTGCTGTCCGCACAGTCCACCCTGCTGCAGTCACAACAGCAGCTGGCCGGCCTGCAGTCGCAGCAGGTGCAGACCTCGGTGCGCCTGAGCAAGGCGCTGGGCGGCGGCTTCCAGCCCAGTGATGCCGATCGCGCGCCGCTTGCCTCCCATTCCGATTCCTCGCATTCCTGAAGATCCCCGCCATGAGCCAGACCCAAGACACTGCGGCCCCGGCCGCCTCCAACCGCCGCAGCAACCTGCTGCGCGGCCTGTTCGTCATCGTCGTGCTGCTGCTTGCCGCACTGGCGCTGTGGTATTTCATGTTCGGCCGTTGGTTCGAAGAAACCGACGACGCCTACGTGCAGGGCAACCTCGTACAGATCACCCCGCTGGTGGCCGGCACCGTGGTCGCCATCAACGCCGATGACGGCATGCGCGTGGAGCGTGGCCAGCTGCTGGTGCAGCTGGACCCGGCCGATACGTCCGTGGCCCTGCAGCAGGCTGAAGCCAACCTGGCCAAGACCGTTCGCCAGACCCGTGGCCTGTATCGCAGCGTGGAAGGCGCGCAGGCAGACCTGAATGCCCGTCAGGTGACCCTGAAGCGCGTGCGCGAGGACTTCGCACGCCGCAGGGACCTGGCCGCAACCGGTGCCATCTCCAACGAAGAACTCGCCCATGCCCGCGATGAGCTGGCGGCCGCGGAAGCCGCGGTGGCCGGTTCGCGCGAGACCGTCGAGCGCAACCGCGCGCTGGTCGACGACACGGTGATCGCCACCCAGCCCGACGTGCAGGCCGCCGCCGCGCAGCTGCGCCAGGCCTACCTCAATAATGCCCGCGCCGGCATCGTCGCGCCGGTCACCGGTTATGTGGCCCGTCGCTCGGTGCAGGTGGGCCAGCGCGTGCAGCCGGGTGCCGCACTGATGGCCGTGGTACCGACCGAGCAGATGTGGGTCGAGGCCAACTTCAAGGAAACCCAGCTGCGCCACATGCGCCTGGGCCAGGAAGTGGAGCTGAAGTCCGACCTGTACGCCGGCGATGTGAAGTACAAGGGCCGCGTGCAGAGCCTGGGCCTGGGGACCGGTTCGGCGTTCTCGCTGCTGCCGGCGCAGAACGCCAGCGGCAACTGGATCAAGATCGTGCAGCGCGTTCCGGTGCGCATCGCCATCGATGCCAAGCAGCTTGCCGAACATCCGTTGCGTATCGGCCTGTCGATGAAGGCCGAGGTGAGCCTGCGCGACCAGAAGGGTGAGGTGCTGCCGAGCGCCCCGGCCAAGGGCACGGTGTTCGACACCGACGTCTATGCCAAGCAGCTGCATGATGCCGACGAGGTGATCCACTCGATCATCCAGGGCAACGTGCCGCAGCAGTCGAAGGTGGGCTGAGGTCGCCATGTCCGCCCAAGCTCCAGCCGCGCCCGGAAGCCCGGGCGCACCGGCGGCGCCGGGTGCGGCCGCCGGGTTCCTGCCGCCGAGCGTGGCCCTGTGCACCGTGGGCCTGGCGATGGCCTCGTTCATGCAGGTGCTCGACACCACCATCGCCAACGTCTCGCTGCCGACCATCGCCGGCAATCTCGGCGCCAGTTCGCAGCAGGCGACGTGGGTCATCACTTCGTTCGCGGTCAGCACGGCCATCGCACTGCCGCTGACCGGCTGGCTCAGCCGCCGTTTCGGCGAGCGCAAGCTGTTCGTCTGGGCCACGCTGGCCTTCGTCATCACCTCGCTGCTGTGTGGCCTGGCGCAGAGCATGGGCATGCTGGTGGTGTCGCGCGCCCTGCAGGGCTTCGTGGCCGGCCCGATGTACCCGATCACGCAGTCGTTGCTGGTCTCGATCTATCCACGCGAGAAACGCGGGCAGGCGTTGGCCCTGCTGGCGATGATCACCGTGGTCGCGCCGATCTGCGGGCCGATCCTCGGGGGCTGGATCACGGACAACTACAGCTGGGAATGGATCTTCCTGATCAACGTGCCGCTGGGCATCTTCGCCGCGCTGGTGGTGGGCAACCAGCTGAAGGGCCGTCCGGAACATGTGGAGAAGCCGAAGATGGACTACGTCGGCCTGATCACGCTGGTGATCGGCGTCGGCGCACTGCAGCTGGTGCTCGACCTGGGCAACGACGAGGACTGGTTCTCCTCCACCCGGATCGTGGTGCTGGCCTGCGTGGCGGTGGTGGCGCTGACGGTGTTCCTGATCTGGGAGCTGACCGACAAGGACCCGATCGTCGACCTGAAGCTGTTCCGCCACCGCAACTTCCGCGCCGGCACGCTGGCGATGGTGGTGGCCTATGCCGCGTTCTTCAGCGTGGCCCTGCTGATTCCGCAGTGGCTGCAGCGCGACATGGGATACACGGCAATCTGGGCAGGCCTGGCGACGGCGCCGATCGGCGTGCTGCCGGTGATCATGACGCCGTTCGTGGGCAAGTATGCCTCGCGCTTCGACATGCGCATGCTGGCGACCATCGCCTTCGTGTTCCTGTCGTTGACCAGCTTCCTGCGCTCGGGCTTCAATCTGCAGGTGGACTTCCAGCACGTGGCCGGCGTGCAGCTGATCATGGGCATCGGCGTGGCGCTGTTCTTCATGCCGGTGCTGCAGATCCTGCTGTCGGATCTGGATGGTCGCGAAATCGCCGCGGGTTCGGGCCTGGCCACGTTCCTGCGCACGCTGGGCGGCAGTTTCGCAGCGTCGCTGACCACCTGGCTGTGGGCACGTCGCACGCAGGTGCACCACGCCGATCTGACCGAACACATTTCGGCCTATCAGCCGGGCATGCAGGACCAGGTGGCGGCGATGGGGCAGGGCGACCTGCAGCATGGTGCAGCAGTGCTCAACACCATGATCAACCACCAGGCATCGCAGATGGGCTTCAACGACATCTTCTTCCTGCTGGGCTGGATCTTCCTGGCCATCATCACCTTCCTGTGGCTGGCCAAGCCGCCGTTCGGTGCTGGTGCCGGTGCAGCGGCCGGTGGCGGGCACTGAAACTGCCCGGAAACACGGCTGTATGTCGACCCCGCCGCAAGGCGGGGTTTTTGTCTGCGGTGAGTTCTGCCGGGCGGCGTTTGCGCAACGCGCGAAAGGCGTCGCCGTTGCGTTGACGCTGCGGATTCCAGAAACGAAAAAACCCGCTTTCGCGGGTTTCATCATCATGAGTCGTGGTGCCCAGGAGAGGACTCGAACCTCCACGGTTTTACCCGCTAGTACCTGAAACTAGTGCGTCTACCAATTCCGCCACCTGGGCGACTCAGGAGAGGAATTCTGCGGTACGGCATCGGATGTGTCAACACCATTTCATGCTTTTTTCTCTGCTTCCACGCCGAGGTGCAGCAGCAGGCTGCGCATCGCTGTCGACAGCCGTGCCCAGTCGGCGAAGCAGGCACACAGGCGGCGCTGTGCCCACGCATCCGCGAGGGGCACCGCCAGCGCCTGTGTCGCGCGGCGGTGCCGGCGGGCGATGGTGCGCGGCACGATACCCACGCCGATGCCGTGACCCACCATGATGCACACGCCTTCGAAGGTCTTCATGCGGATGCGCACGTCCAGCCGATGGCCGATGTCGCGTGCCTGCGCTTCGATGTAGGTCTGCAGCGCATTGCCATCGGCCAGCGCGACGAAGGTTTCGCTTGCTACCTCGGCGAAGGCCAGCGTGCGACGGGCCGCGAAACGATGGCCGGCGGGCAGCAGCATCACCAGGGGATCCTCGGCAACGACATGCCGCTGCAGGCCGGTTGCCTCGACCGCATCACTGATGATTCCCGCTTCGGCCTGGCCAGCGGTCAGCGCACGGACCACTTCAGGGCTGGTGCGTTCGTGCAGTTCGACGTGCAGGCGTGGGCGTTCGGCCAGCCAGGGAGCCAACCGGGAAGGCAGGTAGCTGGTCAGTGCGGCGGTGTTGGCATACAGGTGCAGCGTGCCGCGCGCGCCCTTCGCGAAGGCCTGCAGTTCGCCCCGCAGCTGTGCCTGTTGATGCAGGATCTGGCGCGCGTGGTGGGCGAGGGCGGCACCGGCTTCGGTCAGGCTCACGCCGCGCGGGTGACGGACCAGCAGCGCGGTGCCCGCGTCGTTCTCGATCGCGCGCAGGCGTTCGCTGGCAGAGCCCAGCGCCAGGTTCGCCTGCGCGGCGCCTGCGGTGATGCTGCCGGCGTCGGCCACGGCCAGGAACAGGCGCAGATCGGCGATGTCCATCCGCATGTCACGGCCCTCGTTGCGTGCCGCCTGCCTTCGGGCTAGCCGAAGGGTGGGGCGCAAAAGCCGCATTGTGCGCGGAAGGCGCGCTGGTTCCAATGACGGCATGAGTGAGACGACATTTTTCTATGGTCTGCTGGTCGCCGTGTTCATGCTGGCGGGGGTGGTCAAGGGCGTGACCGGCATGGGCCTGCCAACCGTGGCGATGGGCCTGCTGGGAGGGGCGCTGTCGCCGGTGGCGGCGGCGTCGATGCTGTTCATTCCGACCTTCGTCACCAACGCCTGGCAACTGCTGGCCGGGCCATCACTGGGGCCGATCGTGCGACGCCTGTGGCCGATGATGCTGGCAGTGGTGGTGGTGACCCTGGGCGCGGCGACGTTGCTGGTGCGGGTCGACCGCACGTGGTCGCGGGTGGCGCTGGGCGTGGCGCTGGTGGTGTATGCGCTGTACGCCTTGGTTGCGCCGGTGTTCCGTGTGCCGCAGCGGCGTGAGCGCTGGCTGGGGCCGCTGGTGGGGGCGATGTCCGGCGTAGTGACCGGGGCGACCGGAGTGTTCGTGATGCCGGCGGTGCCGTACCTGCAGTCGCTGGGGCTGCAGCGCGAAGAACTGGTGCAGGCGCTGGGCCTGGCGTTCACGGTGTCGACCCTCTCGTTGACGGGCGGGCTGGTGCTGCACGGCGCATTCGGTGTGCAGCAGCTGGGACTGAGCGCGCTGGCAGTGTTGCCGGCGCTGGCGGGCATGTGGCTGGGGCAGGTGATCCGGCAGCGGATCAGTGCGCGGGTGTTCCGCGTGTGCTTCCTGGGCTTCCTGCTGCTGCTGGGCCTGGAGCTGGTGCTGCGGCCGTTGTTCTGATCCCGCCGGTTGGCGCCCGGGCATGAAAAAACCCGCTTTCGCGGGTTTTTCTCAGTCTCGACGTGGTGCCCAGGAGAGGACTCGAACCTCCACGGTTTTACCCGCTAGTACCTGAAACTAGTGCGTCTACCAATTCCGCCACCTGGGCGTCGAGGAGCGAGATTATGGGGTGCCGTGACGGGGGTGTCAACACCCTTGTGAACGTCCGGCCCCGCTGCGGAACGATGGAAGGAAACGCGCACAAAAAAAATCCCCGCCGAAGCGAGGAGATTTTCGTTGGTGCCCAGGAGAGGACTCGAACCTCCACGGTTTTACCCGCTAGTACCTGAAACTAGTGCGTCTACCAATTCCGCCACCTGGGCGTTCCAGAGGCGCAATTGTGAAGATGAATCCGCAGGCTGTCAACGACTTCGCGGAGTTTTTTCACGTGGCGCCTGCAAGCAGGTCGCTGACCGGTTCTGCACGCCGTCAGCGGCTACCATGGAGGGCGATGACTACCAAAAAACCAAGCAAGGGCGGGAGCAAGTCCCGCAGCCAGGCCCCGAAGAAGGGTGCCAAGACGGGTGCAGCCCGTACCTCCCAGCCGGGCAAGCCACTGCCGGGCTGGTTCCCGGAACTGGGTGGCGGCGGCGCACCGCCGCGCGGTCGCCCGGGCCGTGGCGGCGACGCCCCGGGACCGGCGCCGGGCCGCAAGCTGCCGCCGGCCGGCAAGGTGATCGAGGATCCCTACGCGTCCCGCGAAGCCGAGAAATACGAGCAGCCCATCGCCAGCCGCGAGGCCATCCTGGCCCTGCTGGAGCGCTGCGAAGGGCCGCAGACTGCCGAGGAGCTGGGTGCCCGCCTGGGCCTGACCGCGCCGGACCGGGCCGAAGCGCTGTCGCGCCGGCTGGGTGCGATGGTCCGTGATGGCCAGCTGGTGCAGAACCGCCGTGGAGGTTTCGCGCCGGTGCAGGCGCTGAGCCTGGTCACCGGTGTGGTGATTGCCAATCCGGAAGGATTCGGGTTCCTGCGCCCGGTCGAGGGTGGCGACGACCTGTTCCTGCCGCCCTATGAAATGCGCAAGGTGATGCACGGCGACAAGGTGCTGGCGCGCGTCACCGGCATCGATCATCGCGGCCGCCGCGAAGGCAGCATCGCCCGCGTGCTCGAGCGCGGCATGACCCGCCTGATCGGTCGCTTCAGCATCGAGATGGGCATCAATTACGTGGTGCCCGATGACAAGCGCGTGCAGCGCAACGTGCAGGTACCGCCCGATCAGACCGGAGGTGCCCGTGATGGCCAGCTGGTGGTCTGCGAGCTGACGCAGGCGCCGGACAGCCGACGGCCGCCGATCGGCCGCATCATCGCGGTACTGGGTGACAAGCTGACCGCTTCGCTGGTGGTGGAGACCGCCATCCACGGCCACGAGCTGCCGTTCGAGTTTCCGCAGGAGGTGCTGGACGAGGCCGCCTCGGTGCCGCTGGTGGTCGAGCCGGCGATGATCGGCGATCGCGTCGACCTGCGTCGCACGCCGCTGGTGACCATCGATGGCGAGGATGCCAAGGACTTCGACGATGCGGTGTATTGCGAGCCGAACGCGGAGGGTTTCCGCCTGGTGGTGGCCATCGCCGATGTATCCAACTATGTGCGTCCGGGCACGCCGCTGGATGAGGAGGCACAGAAGCGTGCCACCTCGGTGTACTTCCCGGGCTTCGTCGTGCCGATGCTGCCGGAGACCCTGTCCAACGGCATCTGCTCGCTGATGCCCAAGGTCGACCGCATGTGCTTCGTCTGCGACATGCAGATCGACCGCGATGGCCAGGTCGTCCACTCGCGCTTCTACGAAGCGGTGATGAATTCGCACGCACGCCTGACCTACACGCAGGTGTGGCAGGCAGTGGGCGAGGACGATGCCGGCGCGAAGGCCGTCATCGGCGATCTGCTGCCCCAGGTGCAGCGCCTGCATCAGCTGTACAAGGTGCTGGCCAAGGCACGTGCCAAGCGGGGGGCCATCGAGTTCGAGAGCAGTGAAGTGCGCTTCGTGCTGGACAACCGTGGCGAAGTCACCCAGGCCGGCATGCTGCTGCGCAACGACGCGCACAAGCTGATCGAGGAATGCATGATCGCCGCCAACGTGGAGGCGGCGAAGTACCTGCTGTCGCACCATGTGCCGGCGCCGTACCGCGTCCACGAGAAGCCGCCGGAGACCAAGTACGCCGACCTGCTGGAATTCCTCAAGGAGTTCAAGCTGAGCCTGCCGCCGTGGTCGAAGGTGCGCCCCGGTGACTACACCAAGCTGTTGAAGAAGATCCGCGACCGTCCCGATGCCACCCTGCTGGAGTCGGTGCTGCTGCGCAGCCAGAGCCTGGCCGTCTACAGTCCGGACAACCACGGTCACTTCGGGCTGGCGCTGGAGGCGTACGCGCACTTCACTTCGCCGATCCGCCGCTATCCCGACCTGCTGGTGCATCGCGCGATCAAGCATGCGTTGTCGGGCAAGCCGCTGGACAAGTTCACCTACACCGCGCGCGAGATGGCAGCGCTGGCGCTGCAGTGCTCCGAGCGCGAGCGCCGCGCTGACGAGGCCGAACGCGAGGTCGACGAGCGTTACCGGGCCGCGTGGATGGAGAAGCATGTCGGTGGCCAGTTCGATGGCGTGATCAGTGGCGTGACCAGCTTCGGCCTGTTCGTGGAACTGGACGATTCCAAGGTGCAGGGCCTGGTCCATGTCACCCAGCTGCCGCAGGACTATTACAAGTTCGATGCGACCCGCAAGACACTGACCGGTGAACGTCGTGGCAGCAGCTACCGGCTGGGTGACCGCGTGCGCATCCTCGTACTGAAGGCCAGCATGGAAGAGCGCAAGATCGACTTCCGGCTGGTCGAACACAAGGGCGAGGAGGAAGAGGCAGGGCTGTCGCCGCTGCCCGAACGCGGCAAACCGGCCAAGCGCAGGAAAGAGAAGTACTGATCCGTAGAGCCCGTTCCGGAGGAAAGCAGCATGCAGGGCCAACCCGAGTACAGCGGCGGCTGCCAGTGCGGTGCCATCCGCTTCCAGGCGCGCGGTGAACTGGCCGACAGCTCGATCTGCCACTGCCGGATGTGCCAGAAGGCCTTTGGCGCGTATTACGCGCCTTTGGTCTCGGTGCGCGGCGTGCAGTTCAGCTGGACCCGCGGCCAGCCGCGCTATTTCCAGTCCTCCAATGTGGTCCGGCGCGGTTTCTGTGGTGACTGCGGCACGCCGCTGACCTATGAAGCCCCCGACGGCATGGCCGTGGCGGCGGGGGCGTTTGACCAGCCGGAACGGTTGCCGCCGACGATCCAGTACGGCGTCGAGCGCAAGCTGCCCTTCGTCGATGCCCTGGGCACCCTGCCGGCACGCCGCACGGAGGAGGACGTGGCGGCACTGGACTTCCTGGCTGCGATCGTTTCCCACCAGCATCCCGACCACGACACGCCACACTGGCCGCCGCGCAGCCGTTCAGCCGAAGGGTGAACGGCGGGTAGCGCCCGGCCCTGCCCGGCGAGCGCGAAGCGCGGCCGTCGCCGATGCTCTACCATAGCCACCCCCTTTCCGGTCCCGCCCGCATGAGCAAGAACAGCCAGTGGATCGTCGGCGTCAACGCCGTCGCCTCCTCCATCGAGAACGACGCCGAGAACGTCCGCGAAGTGCTGGTCGAGGCCGGTGCGAAGAATCCGCGCCTGACCGAAATCGAAGAGAACGCGCGCCGCAAGGGCATCGATGTCCGCCGGGTCACCGCGCAGGCGCTGGACGGCGTTGGCGGTGCGGTCCGCCATCAGGGCGTGGCCGCGCGCTATGCCGCTGCGCGCACCTACAGCGAGAATGAACTGGAAGGCCTGGTCACTGCCGCTGAAGGCAGGGCCCTGCTGCTGGTGCTGGATGAGGTGCAGGACCCGCACAACCTGGGCGCCTGCCTGCGTTCGGCCGCGGCGGCCGGTGCCACTGCGGTGATCATTCCCAAGGACAAGTCGGCGACGGTGAATGCCACCGTGCGCAAGACCTCGGCCGGCGCCGCCGACCGTATCCCGGTGGTGGCCGTGACCAACCTGTCGCGCTGCCTGAAGGATCTGCAGAAGCAGGGCGTGTGGATCTACGGCCTGGCCGGTGAAGCGACCGCATCGCTGTACGATCTGGACCTGAAGGGCAACATCGCGCTGGTGCTGGGCGGTGAAGCCGACGGCCTGCGCCGCCTGACCCGCGAGAACTGCGATGGACTGGTCAAGATCCCGATGCCGGGCGAGATCGAGAGCCTGAACGTATCGGTCGCCGCGGGCGTCAGCCTGTTCGAGGCCGTGCGCCAGCGCGGCTGATCGTCCCGTGATAGCGCCGGGCCATGCCCGGCGGATTCAATGCGGCCACGCTCATGGCGTGCCGCGCTCCACGCCGCCGGGCACGGCCCGGCGCTACCCCGCGCTGCCGCCCAGCGCCTTGAACAGCGTCACATCGTTGGTCAACTGGCTCTGCCGGACGCGGGCCAGTGACAACTCCGCATCGCGACGGGTCTGCTGGGCTTCTAGCCAGGTCCGCAGGTCGGTGGCACCCACGCGGTACCGCACTTCCTGCATGCGTTCCACTTCGACCGCCTCGTCATACGAGGCCTGCGACGCCGCCACCTGGCGCGCCAGCTGCTCGCGTGCCGACAGCGCGTTGTCCACTTCCGACAGGGCGGTGTACAGCGTCTTGCGGAACCCGGTCGCGGCGATCTGGTAGTTGGTACCGGCCACGTCGGTATCCAGCTGTGCGCGCTGCAGGTTGAGGAAGGGCAGGGACAGGCCGGCACCGAGTGTGGCCACCGGATTGCGCAGCACATCGCCCAGCGAAGCCGCGCTGGAACCGAGGCTGCCGGTCAGGCTCAACGCCGGGTAGTACTGGGTGGCGGTGACCTTGATCGTCTTCAGGCTGTTGCGCAGCCGCAGCTCGGCCGCGCGCAGGTCGGGACGGCGAGCGAGCAGGTCCGCCGGCAGGCCTTCAGCGATGGCAGGGCTGCGTGCCTGCAGCAGGTTCCGCGGCTCGTCCTGTTGCGGCCACGGAGTGCCGTCGAGTAGCACGGTCAGTGCATTGCGTACTTCCACGCGCTGCTGTTCCAGCGCACTCTGCGCAGCGCGCTGCGACTGCAGGTTCTGCAGGGCCTGGCGTACTTCCAGGCGCGAAACCGCGCCGGCGTCGAAACGGGCCTGGACCAGTTCGCGGGTGCGTTCCAGCCGCTCCAGGTTGGCCTGGCCGGTGCTGATCGACTGGTTGAGATACGCCAACGCCCAGTACTGGCTGATGGCATCGCCGATCACCAGCAGGGCGGTGTTCTGTCGATCTTCCTCGGTGGCTTCAGCCTCCCAGCGTGCGATGTCGCGCTGGGTTCTGAGCCGGCCCCACAGATCGACTTCCCAGGCCAGCGAAACGCCGGTGGAATAGCTGCGGCGCCAGTCGTCGGTCTGGTCGGTGGCGCGGCTGCCGCTGCCACTGATGCCCGACGAGGACGGCTGTGGCCAAAGCGCGTTGCTGGCCAGCCCGGCCTGCAGGCGGGAACGCTGCACGGCCAGGCCGGCGGCGGCAAGGTCACTGTTGGCGGCCAGCGCCCGGGCCACCAGACGGTCCAGACGTTCATCGCCGAAACCGCTCCACCAGACATCCTCGCGGATGTCGCGGGCAGGCGTGTCCAGGCCGCTGCGCGGAGCGTCCACCGGAGCGTTGAGTGCGGCATCGCCCCGCCCATAGGTGGCGGCCACGTCGGGATCGGCAACCGGATAACGGCCGACCGAGGCACAGCCGGACAGGGCAATCAGTACGGCGCCGGCCAGCAGCAGGCGCGAGGGAGCAGGAAAGGGGAGCATGGGCATCGTCTTCATTCGCGGGCCAGGGCCTCCACCGGGTCGAGCTGCGCGGCATTGCGCGCGGGAAGGAAGCCGAAGCCCACGCCGATCAGGGTGGAACAGGCAAATGCGGCGATGATCGAAGCGGTGGAGAACAGCACCTGGAAGTCGCTGGCGAAGCGTCCGATCATCGAGCCCAGCAGCAGCGCCAGGCCGACGCCGAGCAGGCCGCCGAGCAGGCACACCAGCACCGCCTCGATCAGGAACTGCTGGCGGATGTCACTCTGCCGCGCACCCACGGCCATGCGCACACCGATCTCGCGGGTCCGCTCGGTGACCGACACCAGCATGATGTTCATCACGCCGATGCCACCGACCAGCAGTGCGATGGCGGCGATCGCGCCGATCAGCAGGGTCATCGTGCGCGTGGTCTGCTCGATGGTCTGGCGGATCTCGGCGCTGTTGCTGAGGAAGAAATCCTCGGTGCCATGGCGCATCGTCAGCAGGCGGGTGATCGCCTCCTGCGCTGCGTCCATCGGCGTGGCGTCATCCACGCGCACGGTGATGCTGGAGACGTGACTCTGGCCCAGCATGCGTGACATCACGGTCGTGTACGGCACCCAGACGCTGAGACTGGTGCTGCCACCAAAGCCGAAGCTCTGCCGTTTGGCGACACCGACCACCCGCACCGGCACGTTGCCGAGCAGGATGACCTGGCCGACAGGATCGACGTCGGGGAAGAACTGGGTCTGGGTGTTCTCGTCGATGATCGCGACCTGGGCCAGCCCTCGCACCGCATCGGCGTCGAAGAAGCTGCCACTGAGCAGGGTCACGCCCTTGACCCGGAAGAACTGCTCGCCAACCCCGCTGACCTGGGCGGTGGAGGACTGGTTGCGGTAACGCGCGGTGACCGAGGTCGACACGCTGGGCGTGGCGCTGTCCACGTAGCTCTGCCGCGAGAGTGCATCCGCATCGCTGGCCTTGAGCGTCTGCACGCGTGCCGAGCGCATGTCGCCGAAACCGCGGCCGGGATACACATCGATGGTGTTGGTACCCAGCGCGCTGATGTTCTGCAGGATCTGCTGCTGCGAGCCGTTGCCGAGCGCGACCACCGAGACCACCGAAGCAATGCCGATGATGATGCCGAGCATGGTCAGGAACGTGCGCAGGCGATGCGCGTTCATCGCCAGCAGGGCCATGCGGAACGCTTCGGTGAAGCGGTCGCGCGCTGCGCGCCAGCTGTTGCCGTGGGCAACGCCGGTGCTGGCCTCGCGTCGCGCGCGGTAGGACGGCGCATCAGGGTTGGCGCGGTCGGCGATGATCTCGCCATCGCGGATCTCGATGATGCGCTGGGCATGCTCGGCCACGCTCATGTCGTGGGTGACGATGATGATGGTATGTCCCTCGGCATGCAGCTCGCCCAGGATCGCCATCACTTCCTCGCCGGATTTCGTATCCAGGGCACCGGTGGGTTCATCGGCCAGGATCACCTCCCCGCCGTTCATCAGTGCACGCGCGATCGACACGCGCTGCTGCTGGCCACCGGACAGCTGGCCCGGCTTGTGATGCATGCGGTCGCCCAGGCCGAGCCGTTGCAGCAGCTGCTCGGCCCGCGCGTTGCGTACCGGGCCGGGGCTGCCCGCATATACCGCCGGCACTTCCACGTTGCCCCGTGCATCCAGGTCACCGAGCAGGTGGTAGCGCTGGAAGATGAAGCCGAAGTGCCCGCGCCGCAGTTCGGCCAGCTCGTCCGGCTGCATCCGGCCGGTTTCGCGGCCGGCCACCTGGTAGCTGCCCCGGGTCGGGCGATCCAGGCAGCCGAGGATGTTCATCAGGGTGGACTTGCCCGAACCGGACTGGCCGACGATGGCGACCATTTCGCCGGCGTGGATGTCCAGGTTGACGTCGCGCAGCACGGCGATGACGTCGTCGCCGGCCGGGAACTCGCGTCGCAGGTCACGCAGGCGCAGCAGCGGCGCCGTCGTGCTCATCGGCGCGGGCCCATGCCCGGGCCGCCGACGCGCATCTGCATGCCTCCCCGGTTGCTGCCGCCCGCAGACGCTGCCGCGGCGCTGGCCTCGCCGACCACCACGCGTTCGCCCTCCTGCAGACCTGAAAGGATTTCAGCCGACGCACCGTTGTTGATGCCGACCTTGACCTTGCGCGGTTGTGGCTGGCCCCGATCATCCACCACCCGCACCACGCGCTCGCCGTCGCGGGTCTTCGGCCCCAGGGCCACCGCCGGTACCATCAGCACGCCCTTGGCCTGCTTGAGCAGCACCGACACCTGCGCGGTCATGTCGATGCGCAGGGTGCCGTCCGGGTTCTCCACGTCGAACAGGGCGTTGTAGTACACCGCGCTGCTGGAGCTGGAGCTGGAGGAGCTGCTGGAGCTGGACGAGCTTTCATTGGCGATCGATGCCGGTGCCGGATTGATCTGCCGCAGCGTGGCGTGATACTTCCGGTCCGGGTCGCCCAGCGTGGTGAAGTACACCGGCATGCCGGCCTTGATCTTCACAACGTCCGCCTCGGACACCTCGGCATTGACCGTCACCACGTCCAGGCGCGCCAGCATGACGATGGTCGGCGCGGTCTGGTTGGCGTTCACCGTGCGGCCTTCCTCGGCCACCACCGCGACCACGGTGCCGTCCATCGGCGCGGTGATCCGGGTGTAGGCCAGATTGGCGCGGGCGGTGCCCAGCTCGGTTTCGCGACCCTTGATCTGTGCCTCGTAGGACTGCAGCTGGGCGCGTGCGGTTCTCAGCTGTGCTTCGGCGGCATCGTACTCCTGGCGGGAGGTGGCCTCGGCGGCCAGCATCTGCTGCTGGCGTGCGAATTCCAGCTCGGCCTGGCGCAGTGTCGCCTGCTGCACCGCCCGCTGCGCGATCACCTGGTCCAGCGAGGCCTGTGCGTTGAGCACCTGGTTCTGCTGGGTGGTGGCGTCGATCTCGGCGATCAGGTCGCCTTCCTTCACCGTATCGCCCAGCTGCACCTTCAGCGATTTGATCTGGCCGGAGGCCTGCGCACCTACGCTGACCAGCTTGTAGGCGTCGATCACGCCGGTGGCCTCGACGGTCTGTTCGATGTCGCCACGGCCTACGGCGGTGGTGGCCAGGGCCGGAGCCGCCGGCTTGCGCAGCAGCCACCAGGCGGCCACGGCAGCGATCAGGACGAGCAGGGCGGCCAGCATCAGGCGGCCCCGGCGGGTTGCGGGCAACAGGCGGCGGATCACGTGGTGGCTTCACTCTCGGTGCCGCGATGGCGGCGATGGTGGGCATTGTGAAGACCGGGCGATCAACCGCTCAATCCTCAGGGTGTGTCTGTGTGTAACACTGTCGGCGAAAGCGCGTATCGACAGGTATCCGGCCCGCGGGTGGATACAGTGGTACGCATTGGCCAGGATGCGGTTCAGCTCCCGACACGGGATGATCCGCGACATGGAGACTGAAAACCCGATGCATCGACTGCTGATCGTCGACGACGACAACGACATCCGCACCCTGCTGGCCGAGCAGCTCGGCCGCGCCGGCTACCAGGTCAGCACGGCGGCCGACGGCACCAGCATGCGCCAGCTGCTGGAGCGCGAACATGTGGACCTGATCGTGCTCGACCTCAACCTGCCGCGCGAGGATGGCCTGACCTTGTGCCGTGACCTGCGCGCACGCTCGAACACGCCGGTGATCATGCTGACCGCCCGCGCGGAACCGATTGATCGCGTGCTGGGCCTGGAAATGGGCGCCGATGACTATCTGGCCAAGCCGTTCGAGCCGCGCGAGCTGCTGGCGCGCATCCGCAACGTGCTGCGCCGGACCGAAGCCCTGCCGGCCAATCTGGAGCCACTGGCGGTGCGCCGTGCACGATTCTCGCGCTGGGTGTTCGATCTGGAGCACCGCCACCTGGTCGATCCGGATGGGCGCGTGGTGGTGCTGTCCGGCGCGGAGTTCCGCCTGCTGCGGGTGTTCATCGCACATGCCAACAAGGTCCTGTCGCGCGAGCAGCTGGTCGCGCTCAGCAGCGGCCGCAACTATGAGGCGCAGGATCGCGCGATCGACCTGCAGGTCAGCCGCCTGCGCAACAAGCTGGGGGACGATGGCGGTCCCGACGGGCTGATCAAGACCGTACGCAACGAAGGCTATGTCCTCGCCTCGGCCGTCAACCTGGAATAAGCCGCAATGAATCGCCTGCGCCACTTTCTGTCCTCGATGGTCGGGCGGCTGTTCGTGATCCTGCTGCTGGGCATGTCGGTGGCGGCGATCGGCGCGACCATGCTGGCCACCTCCAAGCGACAGCAGGAGTTCGAGCGGCAGAACCTCAACCGCATCGCCGATCGCCTGCAGGGCTACGTCAACCTGCTCGACGGCAATCCCGAGCTGCGCGAGCGCCTGCTGGAAGTGGGCGGGCCGAGCGTGCGCGCGCTGCAGCCCGGTGCGCGCGTGGGACGTGCCGATGCTGCGCTGATGGAAGTGCTGGAGGACCGCCCGGGCCCGGTCGCGCGGGCGCAGGTGCACTTCACTTCGTTCCGCTCCTGCATTCCCAGGCTGCAGGAACTGCTGCCACCGCCGCCGCCCGGCCACCGCAAGCATCCGCGCGAGCGCGATCCGGCGTTCATCCCGCCCAAATGCCGCGCGGTGGACGTCACCCTCAACGACGGTACGTTGCTGAAGCTGGCACTGGATTCCCCCGCGGTGGCCCACAACGGCATCCTGGCCGTGGACCCGCTGTTCCTGACCCTGCTCGTGCTGGCCATCGCGGTACTGGCCTACATCGTGGCCCGCATGGCCAGCGCACCGCTGCAGGAGCTGGCCGCCGCCGCCGAGGATCTTGGCGACGACCTGCAGCGCGATCCGCTGCCGCTGCGCGGTCCGCGTGAAGTGCAGCGCGCCGCCGAGGCCTTCAATGCCATGCAGCACCGCCTGCAGCGCCACCTGGCCGAGCGTACGCAGATGCTGGCGGCGATCACCCACGATCTGCAGACACCGCTGACCCGCCTGCGCCTGCGGCTGGAGAACGTGACCGATGAGGCACTGCGCGAGCGCCTGATCGGCGATCTGGCCGCGATGCAGGCACTGGTCCGCGAGGGCCTGGAGCTGGCCCGAAGTGCCGAGAGCGCCGAGCAGCGCGCTGCACTGGACCTGGATTCGCTGCTGGAGAGCATCGTCGAGGACACCGCAGAGGGTGGGGCCGATGTCGTCTTCGAGGGCAGGAGCGATGCGGTGCTGATGCTGCGGCCACTGGCGATGCACCGCCTGTTCTCGAACCTGGTGGACAACGCGGTGATGTACGGCCAACGCGTGCGGGTGCGTATCGAGCGGGGCGGCGGCAGCATCACCGTGGTGGTGGCCGATGATGGTCCCGGCCTGGCCGACGACCAGCTGGAAGCCGTGTTCGACCCGTTCGTGCGGGTGGAGACCTCGCGCTCGCGCGAAACCGGCGGGGCCGGGCTGGGCCTGACCATTGCGCGCGCGCTGGCCGAGAAGGACGGCGCGCGGCTGTGGCTGCGCAACCGTGCCGAGGGCGGACTGGAAGCCGTGGTGCAATGGCCGGCCAGTGCGCAGATGGTGGCGCCGGGTCGGGCAGGCTGAGCAGACGCGGGAGGGGCTGCATTCCGGCAGACCCCACCCAAAACTGACGCGATAGCCCTGCCTGCAGCACGATAGGGCGAATGCGTCACGTACGGTAATTGCCTGCGCTGCAAGGCGTTGTACAGGCAGTCGAGGCAATTGCGTCAGCGTTGAATTGCCTGCGCTGCGTGCGGCCGGTCACCTGAAGCCATCGAAGTTCCTCGCGGATGGCAGATGGCACGGATGTGGATCGTGGTGGGCGACGCCACCACGGGCGGCGGGCGGGTGCTGACCGGATCGTCGAATACGGATATCGAAGGCAAGGCCGTCGCCTGCGTGGGCGACAAGGCAACGTGCCCGAAGCATGGCGGCGCGTTCGAGATCGTCACCGGTGACCCGACGCTGATCCTCGACGGCAAGCCGATCGCGCGCGAAGGCGATTCGCTGGCCTGTGGCTGCAGGTTGCTCGGAGGCGCTCAGTCGCTGTGTACGTGGAAGAAATCGGCGACACCGGTTCTTTGATCGGCCCGCGGGACGATGGCGCATGAGTGCGCAGCGTGACACCCGGATGCTGGAGCCGTACTTCACGGATTGGATCGATTATGACTCCGTGGAGGTGGCGCGTATTGATCATTCAATGGCGACTCGAGCCTATCCTCCCAAGGGATGTGTTCTCGGCGCGTCGGATGTGTCCGGTCGCATCCTTCGCCGGTTGGTCATGCGATTCTCAAGGGGCGACGCTATTGTTTCGCTTCATGATGGCCTGAACCAGCTGCTTGTTTCGCGTAGGCAGCTTCTGCATCAGTGTGATCAATTGCCTTTGGAGGACCAGGACTATCGCGCACAGTTCGAGGATCTTCGCGTAGATCACTACATCGATCACCTCTGGTGGCTGGCGATCGCGGTCAGCGCCGGTATGGGCTCGACCTACCTCGCGAAGGCCCTCACGCTGATCGGGAATGCGGGAAAGGATCGACTCTTTGACGAAATCGCGATACTCCTGGTTGAAGACGGAAGAGTTCCGGGGAGGCAGGTGCTGTATCGCCAGTACCTCCCGCTCATGGAAGCAATCGCCTCACCCTCGGACCGACCCGGGCTCGTAAAGAAGTTCCTGGATGGCTGGTATGCGGGCAGCCGCAACCTCTATTGGCACGGGAATCACCGTGACGACGACAGCGGCTACATGGGCTACTGGGCCTTCGAGGCCGCGCTGGTCGTGATGCTGTTCGATATCGACGATTCGAGCTTCCGCGACCACGAGTACTATCCGGCCGATCTGGTGGCCCATTACAGGCGTCGTTCTGGCGACAGGACGTAGCTGTCCCTCCGCAGAGGCGCCAGGCGTGGGGTCTTCTGGACCGGCCTGTGGTCACCGCCTGGGCTGGGGAAGGTGTACCGGACCACGCCCTTGCGCCAGAAATCCGTACCGCCTGCATGGCTGGATCAGAAAGCCCGCCGTTGCTGCCCGGGGGACGGGGATGGCTGAGCAGGCGCGGCGGGCTGGCGTTTGCCCTATCATTCGCGCATCTCCCCAGACGCCCCCCGATGAGCCAGCCTGTTCCCGTCGGCACGCCGCCCCGCGCTGCCTGGGCATTTCCACCTGCCGCCCCGCCTGGCCGCAGTACCCGGCCGCCACTGCTGCGGTGATGGGCGGGCAGGGGGACGACGGGCGCTGGGTGGAGCGTCACGCGTGGGACTGGAGGGCGGTGCTGCGACACAGCCTCCTGTGGCTGCTGCTGGCTGCAGCATTGCCGTTGCATGCACAGAGCGGTGCACCGCCCTTGCGCGACTACGCCATCGATGTGTGGACCTCGCGCAACGGCCTGCCGCACAACTCGCTGCGCGACATCGCGCAGACGCCGGAAGGCCATCTCTGGTTCGCCACCTGGGAAGGCCTGGTGCGCTACAACGGCCTGGATTTCACCGTGTTCGACCGCAGCACGCGGCCCGGGCTGCGCGATAACGGTATCGGCGCGTTGTTCGTCGACCGTCAGGGCGGGCTGTGGATCAGCGACTCGCGCGGCAATGTCAGCCGACGTGGCAGTGATGGCCAGTGGCGTGTGTGGGAGCACCAGCCCGATACTCCGCAGGTGCTGATCCAGTCGATGCAGATGGACAGCCAGGGGCGTCTGTGGCTGCTCTACGAAGGCAAGGGCCTGGGTTATCTCGCGCCGGACAAAGGCCTTGTCTACCAGGCCCCGGCTGCCGATCTGCCGATGGCGATGAGCTTCACCAAACTGGTGGTGGATGCGCAGGATCGGGTCTGGGTCGGCACGCTCGATGGCCTGGTACTGCGTGACAACGACGGCGTGCTGAAACGCGCGCCCGCCGCCTGGGGGCTGGGCGCGGGCAGTGGCCTGTCCTGGCCTTACCGGGCGCCGGACGGTGCGCTGTGGATCGTGGCGGGCGAGCGCCTGTACCGGGTCGAGGATGACCGGCTGGTGCTGGTGCACCGGCTGCCGGGCCAACTGCACCTGACCTCGATGCTGCAGGACCGCCACGGCGATCTCTGGCTGGGCACGGAGAACCAGGGGCTGCTGCGCATTTCCTCGCATGGACTGGAGCGGCTGCCTGCGGGCCTGAGCCTGCCGGGCGGGCGCGTGGTGAGTCTGCGCGAGGATGATGAAGGCAGCATCTGGGTGGGGGCCAACGGCGGCCTGTACCGCCTGCGCGAGACCTTGTTCAGCAGCTACACCGAGCGCGATGGGCTCAGCGGCGACTACGTGCGCACCGTGCTGGAAGATCGTGACCGCCAGCTGTGGGTGGGCAGTGCCAGTGGCCTGGATCGACAGAGTGCCGATGGCCGTTTCCAGGCCATGCCGCTGCACAACCGTGGTGGCAAGGCGCCGTCGGTGCTGAGCCTGGCGCAGGGGCCGGACGGCGATCTCTGGGTGGGAACCTTCGGTGACGGTGTCTACCGCCTGTCCCGGGACGGCCGCCTGCGCCACAACTACGCCGCCGACGATGGCATGCCCGGTGGCAATATCCGCGCGATCAGCGTGGATTCGAGCGGGGCGGTCTGGGCTGGAACGCAGAAGGGAGTGGTGCGCATCGACGGCGACCGGGTGCAGGTGTCGCCGGTGGCGGGCATGCCGACCGGCCTGATCACGGCGCTGGAACACGATCACCAGGGCAACCTCTGGATCGGCACGATCGAGGGCATCCGCGTGCTGCGCGGCAACCGTGTGCAGGCGATCGATCTGGCGCCGCTGGGGGGCGGACGCAGTGTGTTCGGCTTCCACCAGCTGGGTGACGCGATGTGGATCAGCAGTGATCGTGGCCTGTACCGCTGGCAGGGCGGGCGGCTGGCCCGTGTCGGCCTGGAGCAGGGCATGCCGGTCGACGCGGTGTTCCAACTGGTGCCCGACCGGCTGGGCAACGTATGGATCAGCAGCAACCGTGGCGTGCTGCGCACCGACATGGCAACCCTCAATGCCGTGGCCGACGGCCGCGCGCCGCGGGTGAGCGTGGAGCGCTACAACGAGATCGATGGCATGGCCAATGCACAGGCCAACGGCAGCTCTGGACCATCGGCGATCCTGCGCCAGGATGGCACCTTCTGGGTGGTCACCGCGGGCGGCCTGAGTACGGTCGATCCGCAGCGCCTGCAGCGTTTCCGCGAACGGCGGGCACCGCCAGCGGCGATCGAGAACGTGCAGGTGGACGGCGCGCCGGTGCACTGGGAGGGCGCCGAACGCAATCTGATTCCCGGTGGTCGTCGCCTCGCGGTGAGCTATGTCGGCCTGAGCTACCTGATGTCGGACCGGATCCGCTACCGCACGCGCCTGGACGGACTGGACAGCGGCTGGGTCGAGCGCGGTCCACAGCGCAGCGTGGAGTTCGTTGGCCTGCCACCGGGTGATTACACGCTGCACGTGGCCGCCGCGCACCCGAGTGGCGCCTGGGGCCAGCAGGAAGCCGTATGGAGCTTCAGCGTGGAGCCGTTCTGGTGGCAACGGCGCAGCGTGCAGGCGCTGGGCGGCATCGTGCTGCTGGCCGGGCTGGTGGCGCTGTACCGCTTGCTGCTGCAGCAGCTGAAGGCCAGCAACCTGCGTCTGGCCCGCCGCGTGGACGAGGCCACCTTCGACCTGCAGGCCAAGACCGTCCATCTGCAGGCGCTGAACCAGGAGAAGACCGAGCTGGCCGAACGCCTCGCGCGGCAGGCCGAAGCGTTCGAGCGCCAGGCGCGGGAGGATGCGCTGACCGGATTGGCCAACCGCCGCGGCTTCGATGAAACTCTGGCGCGTGACTTCGCACGATCGCAGCGCAGCGGCCACCCGCTATGCCTGGTGGTGCTGGATATCGATCACTTCAAGGGTGTCAACGATCGCTACAGCCACAGTACCGGTGATGCGGTACTGGTCGAGGTGGCGCGGGTGATCGCCACGGCCTGCCGTGATTCGGACCTGCCTGCGCGCACGGGCGGCGAAGAATTCGCGCTGCTGCTCAACGACACCCGGCTGGAGGAAGCCGCGCAGCTGTGCGCGCGGTTGCGGGGGCTGTTCCATGACCACCCGGACTGGGCCGGCGTGGAAGGGCTGAGGGTGACCTTCAGTGCGGGACTGGTCGAACTGGAGGCCGAAGACCGCACCCCGGCCCTGTTGTACCAGCGCGCCGACCGTGCGCTGTACCGCGCCAAGAGCGACGGGCGGGATCGCACGAGCATCGGTTGATGTGCTGGCGGTGCCGGCCCACGGTCGGCACCCGCTGCCGCAGTCCACCCAGCACGGCCGGACCCGCCTGCGCGGCGAGAGGGGCGCGGGCGGTTAACGCGGCCAAGCGTTGGCGATCGTGCAGAACAGCCGTGCCGTCTGCTCGGTGTCGTACACCGCGCTGTGCGCTTCGTTGGCATCCCAGCCCAGTCCCGCCGCATTGGCAGCACGTGCCAGCACCGTCTGCCCGTATGCGATGCCGGCCAGCGTCACCGTGTCGAATACGCTGAAAGGGTGGAACGGATTGCGCTTGTGGCCGGTACGGGCGACGGCGGCATTGACGAAACCGAGGTCGAAATGCGCGTTGTGGCCAACCAGGATCGCGCGCTGACAGCCGTACTTCTTCATCGCGGCGCGAACCGGGGTGAAGATATGGTCCAGCGCGGCGCGCTCTTCCTTGGCCAGCCGGAACGGGTGATCGAGGATGATGCCGGTGACTTCCAGCGACTTCGGATCGATTTCCAGCCCTTCGGCCGGCACGACATGCGCGCTGGCGGTCTGCCCGGGGAAGAGCAGGCCGTTCTCGTCCATCTCGATCGGCACCGCCGCGATCTCCAGCAGCGCGTTGCGCTGGGCGTCGAAGCCGCCGGTCTCCACGTCCACCACCACCGGCAGGAAGCCACGGAAGCGTTGTGACATCGCACGCTGCGCCTGCGGTACTGCGGAAACGGGGGCGACGTCAGGTGCGGGGGTGGGGTCGTTCATGCGTGGATTCTAGCAGAGCGTTCCTGAGCGCCCGGTGCGCGCAGCCGGATGGGGCGCTGCAGGCGGCGCGCCAATCAGCGGCGTCGCGGACCGGCCCCCGCCCAGGTGCCCCCGCCAGCGCCATGCCGGGCCAGCAGTGCATCGACGCTCAGCCTGCCGGCGCCAGCGAACAGCAACGGCAGCAGCATCGCCATGAACAGCACGGGCAGTTTGAAGTTGCCGAAGCCCTGGTCGCTGATGGCATACCCCATGGCGAGGTCGCTCAGCGAGTGCCATTCCATCGGCCAGTGCACCGCATGGGTCGCCACCACGGTCAGCACCAGCAGGCTGGCAGCGGCAAAGCGGGTGCCGAAACCGACGAGCAGGCAGGCGGCACCCAGCAGTTCGAACCAGGTGGCCAGTTGCCAGTTCAGCGCGGCCGGCAACTGGTCGAATGGAAACGGAAAGGCCTGCTGCAGGTCGGCGAACCAGTTCTGGCCGTGCAGTTTCTCCAGGCCGGATTCGAAGTACTCCCAGGCCAGCAGTATGCGCAGGCCCAGCGGGGCCAACCAGGGGGCGAGACGGTCCAGCTGGCCACGCGCGGTGGCCAGGATCGGATAGTTCATCGGGAATCTCCGGGAGTGGGGCGTCAGGGCGGCGGCGTGATCGGGCCGATCACGCCGGCTTGCAGGAACTGTTGCAGCAGGGCGGCACCGGCCTCGTCCAACGCGTGCTCATCCAGCCCGTGCGCCAGCGCCAGCTGCCGCAGGTAGGTGTTGCCATCGGCGCCGGGCTGCTCGCCGATGCGGGCCAGCAGATGCACCGCCAGCGGGCTGAGGCTGGCGAAACGCACCTCACCGTCGGCATCGCGCCGGACCAGCAGGCCGGTCGGCTCGGCCGGAACCACGCGCGGCGCGTCGTCTGCGCCAAGCCGGTGGACCGGCCATTGGTACAGCAAGGGCCAGGCCAGTGGCGAACGCTGCAGGGCGACCACCCGCGGATCGATCGCGCCGGCCGCCGGCAGCGGCTCGGCCTGCAGCTGGTACAACGCCGTTTCCACCCACTCGTAGTGGGCCAGCTCGGCCAGCGCCGGATGCGGAAGCTGCGGCTGTGCCTGCAGCCACTGCACGAACTCGGCAGCCAGTTCGGTGAACAAGGGACTGCGGCAGCGATGCGTCGCGAAGTAGCGGCGCACCAGCGCATTCCACCCCGGTTCACCGAGCAGTCGCACGCAGACCGGGAACCCGTTGCTCAACAGGCCCAGCAGGTTGTTGAACAGCAGGCGCTGGTACACCGCTACGCGTCGCGGCTCCATGCCGGCCGGCGCAGCCACGGTGTCCGGGTCGCGCAGATGGGCGGTGAATGCATGCTGCTGCGCACGCAGCCGTTCCGGCGCGTCAGCCATGCGTGCCTCCGGCAGGGTTGGCCTGCAGGCGGCGGATGGTCTGCAGCTCGCTCTGGAGCTCGGCGTATGGCGGGAAGTTGAAGTCGCGTTCGAGCAGGGTGGGGCGGGGGCCGATGCGCGCATAGGTGCGTGCCAGCAGCTCCCAGACCGGATCGACCACTGCACTGCCATGGGTGTCGATCTTCAGGTCCGGCGCTTCGTCCAGGTGCCCGGCCACGTGCAGGCAGACGATGCGCTGTGCCGGCAGGCCGGCGATGAATGTGTCGGCGTCGTAGCCATGGTTGCAGGCGTTGACGTAGACGTTGTTGACGTCCAGCAACAGGTCGCAGTCCGCTTCGGCAAGCACCGCGTTGGTGAAGGCCAGTTCGTCCATGGACGGTTCCGGTGCCAGGTAGTAGGACACGTTCTCCACCGCGATGCGGCGGCCAAGCAGGTCCTGCACACGGGCAATGCGCGTGGCGGTATGGCGCACGGCTTCATCGGTGAACGGAATCGGCAGCAGGTCGTACAGATGGCCGTCGTCGCTGCAGTAGCTCAGGTGCTCGCTGTAGAGCGGCACGCGGTGCTCGTCCAGGAAGCGGCCAACCTGTGCCAGCAGCTGCGTGTCCAGCGGTGCGCTGCCGCCCAGCGACAGCGACAGGCCGTGGCAGCTCAGCGGATGCCGCGTCGCCAGTTCGGCCAGTGCATCGCCGGCCGGGCCGCCTACGTGGATCCAGTTTTCCGGCGCACATTCGAGGAAGTCGAAGTCGCCGGCCGGCGCCTCGCGCAGGGCCTGCAGCAGCGCGCGGCGCAGGCCCAACCCGGCGGCCGCCGCGGGAAGCGGCGACCGCGGGTTGACAGCGCTGGCGCGGACGTCAGTGCTTGCCACCGCACTTGCCTTCGCCGCACTTGCCTTCGGCCGCCTTCTTGTCGCCGGTGCTCTTGGCCTTGGCATCGGTGCCGGCGGCGGCCTTGCCCTTGTCGCCACCACACTTGCCTTCGGCGCTCTTGCCATCGGCGCCGCACTTGCCTTCAGCATGCTTGGCGGCGTCGCCGGTACGCGCGTCGGCAGCCTTGGCATCGGTGGCCTTGGCGGCCTGGCCGGCCACCAGATAGCCCTGCGCCAGATCGCTCATGCTCAGAGCCGAAGCGCTGGCGGTCATGCCTAGGCCGGCGACAAGGGCGGTAGCGGTCAGCAGGGACAGGGTCTTGTTGGTACTGCTCATCGGTTGTGCTCCTGGGTGGTGTGGGCGGGTGCCCGGGTGGCCGGCAGGGGTGCCGGTGGAAGCGATCGTGCGCCGATCCTACTCAACGAATCCTCGCAGAGAACTCAAATTTTCGTGAGATTTTCCACGCAGGCAGGGTACGCGGCCTTGCCGGGCAGGCGCGGCGCCTTTGGAAATGCGCTGGAACGCCCAAAAAGAAAGGCCGCTGTCGCGCGGACAGCGGCCACTCTGGAGTCGAGTCCGGTGTTGCAGTGCAGCGTCAGGGCTGACCGGTGCTGGAGGTTTCGTCGCGCTTCTCGCGCGGCGGCAGTGGCTGCTCCCCATGCACGAGGAACCAGACGTTCTCGGCGATGTTGGTGGCATGGTCGCCCACGCGTTCCAGATTCTTGGCCATGAACAGCAGGTGGGTGCACGGCGTGATGTTGCGCGGATCTTCCATCATGTAGGTCAGCAGTTCGCGGAACAGCGCGGTGTACTGCGCATCCAGGCGCGCGTCATCCTCGCGCAGGGCCAGCGCCGCCTCGGCATCGTTGTCGCGGTAGGCCGCGATGGCGCGGCGCACCTGCTGTGCGGCCAGCCGGCCCAGGGCGCGCAGGCCCTGGATCTGCGGCAGCGGCGGCACCTTGCCCAGTGCGATCGAACGCTTGGCAACGTTGGCCGCGTAGTCGCCGATCCGCTCGATGTCGGCGGGGATGCGCAGGCCCGCAAGGATTTCGCGCAGGTCGCGCGCCATCGGGCCGCGCAGCGCAAGACGCATCACGTCGTGGCTGATCTGCTGCTCCAGTGCATCGATCGCCTCATCGTTGGCGATGATGCGATGGGCGGCGTTCTCATCGCGCTTCTCGATCACGTCCATCGATGCTTCGAGCTGGGCGACGGCCATCTCGCCCATGCGCACGATTTCGGCCACCAGGCGCTGCTGCTCTTCGTCGTAGCTCTTGACGATGTGGTCGTTGGGAAGATTCATGGTTGTTCCGTCATGTAGAGCCGGGCCATGCCCGGCTGGCGTTGTCTGTGAAGAAGCCGCGGTCCGGTCAGCCGAAGCGACCGGTGATGTAGTCCTCGGTCTGCTGCTTGGACGGCTGCGAGAAGATCACTTCGGTGCGGTCATGTTCGATCAGGTCGCCCAGGTACATGAAGGCGGTGTAGTCCGATACGCGGGCGGCCTGCTGCATGTTGTGGGTGACGATGACGATGGTGTAATCGTTCTTGAGCTCTTCCACCAGCTGCTCGATGCGGCTGGTGGAGATCGGGTCCAGTGCCGAAGTCGGTTCGTCCAGCAGCAGCACGTCGGGGCGCAGGGCGACGGCGCGGGCGATGCACAGGCGCTGCTGCTGGCCACCGGAAAGACCCAGCGCGCTCTGGTTGAGCTTGTCCTTCACCTCGTCCCACAGCGCGCCCTGGCGCAGTGCCTGTTCGACGCGGTCGCTCATCTCACCCTTGGACAGCTTCTCGTGGTGGCGGATGCCGTAGGCCACGTTCTCGAAGATGGTCATCGGGAACGGCACCGGCTTCTGGAACACCATGCCCACTTTGCTGCGCAGCCGGTTCATCGGGAACTTCGGCGACAGGATGTTCTCGCCGTCCAGCAGCACTTCGCCGCGTGCTTCCAGCTTCGGGTACAGCGCGTAGATGCGGTTGAAGATGCGCAGCAGGGTCGACTTGCCACAACCGGAGGGGCCGATCAGCGCGGTGACGCGCTTTTCCGGGATCTCCAGGTTGATGCCCTTGAGCGCGTGGAACTTGTCGTAGTAGAAGTCCAGGCCACGCGCGGCGAGCTTGACCGGAGCCGGGGTATGCAGGTTCTCGTGCGAGGCCGGCACGGCGATGCGCTGCATCGGCACGGCATTGGAAAGATCGTTCATGGTGGTTTCCACGGAAAGGTCAGTCATGGGAGATGCGGTTGCGCAGCAGGAGGCCGCGGGCGGCGAGGCTGACCAGCAACACGAAGACGGTCAGCACCAGGGCACCGGCCCAGGCCAGCACCTGCCAGGATTCGTACGGGCTGCCGGCGAACTGGTTCATCACCACCGGCACCGAGGCCATCGGCTGGAACACGTTGCTGTTCCAGTACTGGTTGCCGAAGGCAGTGAACAGCAGCGGCGCGGTCTCACCGGAGATGCGGGCCAGCGCCAGCAGGATGCCGGTGATGATGCCGGCCGAGGCGCTGCGATAGAGCACCTGCACGATCACCTTCCATTGCGGGATGCCCAGCGACAGCGCCGCTTCGCGCATCTGCGAAGGGACCAGCCGCAGCATTTCGTCGGTGGTACGCACCACCACCGGCAGCACGATGAAGGCCAGTGACAGCGCGCCGGCGAAGGCGGAGAACTGGCCGCCGGTCTGCATCACGTACAGGGTGTAGACGAACAGGCCGAGCACGATCGACGGGGCCGACAGCAGGATGTCGTTGACGAAGCGGACCACGGTGCCGGCCTTGCGGGCGTTGCCGTACTCGGCCAGCCAGGTGCCGGCCAGGACACCCAGCGGGGTGCCGATGCCGATCGCCAGCGCGCACATCACCGCGCTGCCGAAGAAGGCGTTGGCCAGGCCGCCTTCCTGCATCGGCGGCGGTGTCATCTTGGTGAACAGGTCCAGGTTGATGCCGGCCAGGCCCTTCGCAGCCAGGGTGAACAGGATCCAGCCCAGGAAGAACAGACCGAACAGCGCGGTGGCACAGGACAGCGCGATGGCGACGACATTGCCGATGCGACGGCGCAGGTACAGCGAGTCAGCGGTGGTGGACATCAGTTGCCCTCCTTGCGGGCCAGGCGCATCAGCATCAGGCGGGCGATGGCGAGCACCACGAAGGTGACGATGAACAGGACGAAGCCAAGCAGCAGCAGCGCCGAGCGGTAGGTTTCAGTGGCCTCGCCGAAGTCGTTGGCGATCAGGGCGGCGATGGTGGTGCCCGGCTCCAGCAGCGACGGCGACAGGCGCACGCTGTTGCCGATCACGAAGGCCACGGCCATGGTCTCGCCCAGTGCGCGGCCAAGGCCGAGGAAGACGCCGCCGATCACCGCCGAACGGGTGTAGGGCAGTACGATGTCCCAGCTCACTTCCCACTTGGTCGAACCCAGCGCATAGGCGGATTCCTTCAGGCGGGTCGGTACGGTCAGGAACACTTCGCGCATGACCGAAGAGATGAAGGGGATGACCATGATGGCCAGCACGAAGCCGGCGGTCAGCATGCCGATGCCCAGCGGCGGACCCTGGAAGATCGGGCCGATGACCGGCCATTCGCCCAGCGTTTCGTTGAGGAACGGGGTGACGTACTCGGTCATCACCGGTACCAGCACGAACAGGCCCCACATGCCGTAGATGATGGAGGGAATGCCGGCCAGCAGTTCGATGGCGGTGCCGACCGGCCCCCGCAACCAGCGCGGCGCCACTTCGGTCAGGAAGAAGGCGATGCCGAAGCTGACCGGCACGGCGATGACCATCGCGATCAGCGCGGTGACCAGGGTGCCGTAGATCGGAGCGAGCGCACCGAACTTGTTTTCGACCGGATTCCAGTCGGAAGAGAAGAAGAAGCTCAGGCCCTGCATCTGCAGGGCATGGCGGCCGCCCCACAGCATCGACAGAGCCGCGCAGGCCAGGGCAATCAGGACGAAGATGACGGTGCCGACCAGCACCCATCGGAACAGTTTGTCGTTGCGGGCATCACGCGCGTCACGCGTGGACGGGGCGGCTACAGGCTGGGCGATGGCATTCATGGGGACGGCAGGGCCAGGAAGGGGCGGGGCGGCACGGCGTGGAAGACACGGTGCCCGCACGCGGCGGGCACCGTCGGGTCCATCACTTCAGTTCGGTCGCCCAGTAGGCCTCGATCTGCGTGACCAGTTCGGCCGGCAGCGGCACATAGTGCAGCTCGTTGGCCTGGGCCTGGCCGTTCTCGAAGGCCCACTTGAAGAAGGCCAGGGTGTCCTGGTTGCGCTTGGCATCCTTCGGCTGCTTCTGCATCAGCATGAAGTTGGTGGCGGTGATCGGCCACGCCTGCTCACCCGGGGCGTTGGTGATGACCAGATTGAAGTCCTTGGCGCTGGCCCAGTCGGCGCTGGCGGCCGCAGCGGCGAAAGTCTCCGCGCTCGGCTGCACCCAGGTGCCGGCGGCATTCTGCAGCGAGGTGTACGGCATGGCGTTCTGCAGCGCGTAGGCCAGTTCGACGTAGCCGATCGAGCCCTTGATCTGCTTCACGTACGAGGCCACGCCTTCGTTGCCCTTGCCGCCGACGCCGTCCGGCCACTGCACCGAGGTGCCTTCGCCGACCTTGCTCTTCCACTCCGGGCTGACCTTGGACAGGTAGTTGGAGAAGTTGAAGGTGGTGCCCGAACCGTCCGAACGGTGGACGATGGTGATCTTGCCGTCCGGCAGGGTCACGCCAGGGTTGGCGGCGACGATCGCCGGATCGTTCCACGTCTTGACCTTGCCGAGGAAGATGTCGGCCAGCAGGGCACCGCTCAGGCGCAGCTTGCCGGCTTCCAGGCCTTCGATGTTGACGACCGGCACCACGCCGCCGATGGCCGACGGGAACTGGGCCAGGCCGGCCTGCGCCAGCTCCTCGCTGCTCAGCGGCTTGTCGGACGAGCCGAAGTCGACCGTGCCGGCCTTGATCTGGGCGATGCCGCCGCCGGAACCGATGGACTGGTAGTTGATCTTGGCGCCGGTGCTGGCGTTGTAGTCGGCCGACCACTTCGACACCAGCGGGAAGATGAAGGACGCGCCGGCACCGGAGACTTCGGCGGTCACCTTCGCGCCAGCGGCAGCCGGGGCAGCGGTACCGTCGGCAGCCGGCTGCTGCGCGGCCTGCTTGTCGCCACCGCAGGCCGACAGGCCCAGGGCGATGGCCAGGGAAAGGGCGGCGAGGCCGGCCGAGTGCAGTTTCATGGTCACTCCATAGCGGGGAAGAGCCGACGGCGTCGGCGGATGCGGCTATGAAATGATGTTTTTGTTACAGCCGTATGACGTCCATGACAGAGGTGTCCTGGATCACGTTCCGACAAGGGTTTCACAGGGTCGTCGCCCAGTGCGCAGACCCCTCGGAGACCGCCGCGGCCGCCCGATCTGCGCACCGGCAGGGTTGCCGGGCCGGTGCAGGGTCGAGCCCCACGCCCCCCGCTGTAACGGCAGGCCGGACCCCACAAACGAGAAGAGCGCGAGATCCCGAGGATCTCGCGCCCGGTGGGGCCGGCGGGGGAGAGAGGACCCGCCGGCCCCGCTCCTGCGGGGGAGGCCTTGCTCAGTACTTCAGGTTCTGGGTCCAGTAGGCCTCGATCTGGCGCACCAGGGTGTCCGGCAGCGGCACGTAATCGAGCTGCTTGGCCTGCTGGTCGCCGTTCCTGTAGATCCAGCGGAAGAACTCCTGCGTGGCCTTGGCACCGGCAACGTTCTTCGGCTGCTTGCGGACCAGGATGAAGTTGGTGGCGGTGATCGGCCACGCGTCGGCACCCGGGGCATTGGTCATCACCAGGTAGAAGTCACGGGCGTTGGCCCAGTCGGCGCTGGCGGCGGCGGCCGAGAACGAGGCGTCCGACGGCTGCACGATCTTGCCGGCGGCGTTCTTCATCGCCGCGTACGACATCTTGTTCTGCAGCGCATAGGACAGCTCGACGTAGCCGATGCCACCCTTGATCTGCTTGACGTAGGCGGCCACGCCTTCGTTGCCCTTGCCACCGATGCCCGCCGGCCACTGCACCGAGGTGCCTTCACCGACCTTGCTCTTCCACTCCGGGCTGACCTTGGACAGGTAGTTGACGAAGTTGAAGGTGGTGCCCGAACCGTCGGAGCGGTGCACGATGGTGATCTTGCCGCTGGGCAGGGTCAGGCCCGGGTTCAGTGCAGCGATGGCCGGATCGTTCCAGGTGGTGATCTTGCCCAGGAAGATGTTGGCCAGGGTCGGGCCATCGAGCTTCAGCGCGCCCGGCGCGACGCCGGCAACGTTGATCACCGGCACCACGCCGCCGATCACAGACGGGAACTGGGCCAGGCCGGCCGCGGCCAGTTCTTCCGGCTTCAGCGGCGCGTCGGAGGAACCAAAATCGACGGTCGCTGCCTTGATCTGGGCGATGCCGCCGCCGGAACCGATCGACTGGTAGTTGACCTTCTTGCCGGTGGCAGTGCTGTAGTCCGCCGACCACTTGGACATCACCGGATAGATGAAGGACGCGCCCGCGCCGGTGACATCGGCAGCATTGGCGGCGAACACGGACGACGCGGCCAGGATGGCGACAGCGGCGCGCGACTTGAAGGCGTGGATCACGGGAGAGACTCCTGGGGTGGTCGAAGGGCGGTTGCCCAACGTATCGGTGCACATTCCATAACCATTCCGTGACACGGAAAGGTCTGTCATATGACGCCGGTGTGACATCGGATGAGGGGATCGCGGTGCGTTACAGGCGCCACCGCACGTGGCAAGGGCACGACCGCAGTCGTGCCCTTGCCGGTGCGTGATGCGATGACGCGGGGTCTTACCAGAAGAACTGCGCGCGGGCTTCGAGGATGTTCGGATCGTCGTTGACGAAGCCGCGGGCGCTGGAGCTGTACTTCTTGCTGTCGACCTTCACGTAGTTCAGCATCAGCTTGAAGTTCGAGCGCCAGTACCAGTTGGCGCCGACGGTCCACACGTCCATCTTGCCGCCGAGTACGCCATCGACGATCGGCGGGCGACCGGCGACCGGGTTCGCGGCCAGGTTGCCGTCGTTGAGGTCCATGTGGTCGTAGCGCACGCCCAGCTGCCACTGGCCGCTGGCCGGGTTGTTCGGCAGGCCGGTGCCGGGCGTGCCGCCCTTGTAGCTCCAGGTCTCGCCGGTGACATTCCACAGGCCGCTGATGTAGTAGCCGTCGCTGGTGTAGTTGTCGTGGTCGTAGCGCTTGGCCTTGCTGGTGTAGTACTCGGCCTGGGCCTTGAACGGGCCCTGGAAGTACATGGCTTCGGCGCCGACGGTGCTGACGCGGTCGGTGTCGGTCAGGTTGCCGCTGTCGATCAGTCGGGCGGTGGCCAGATCGGCGTTCGGACGTGCGCGCACGCGCAGGGTGTCGGCGTCGGCGTCGTAGTCCACGTAGCTCAGGCCGAAGTGCAGGACCTGGCCCTTCTCGTTGATCGGAGCCCAGGTGCCACGCGCACCGTAGCCGCTGCCATGGGCCAGGTTGCGGGTCAGCTCGCGGCCGAAGGCGCTGGCGGTGACCGACCAGTTGTCCTGGCCATAGCTGTAGGCGCCACCCAGGCGGCGGGCGATCGCGTAGGTATTGGTGACCGCGGCCTTGGAGATGAAGTCGTTGTTCTTGGTGCTGGACAGCTCTTCCAGGCTGTTGGGCTGCTTGAACTGGCCGACCTGGATGAAATGGTTGGCATTGCCCAGCAGCTTGTACTTCACGTTGGTGTCGAGGAACTTGTCGGCCTTGGCGTCGTAGCCGAGCACCCACTCCACGTTGCCCGGGCCCTTGCCCTTGAGCACCAGCTCGGCGCGGCGCAGCTCGAACTCGCTGTCCTTGCCGTTGCCGGCATCGCCACCATTGAGGTCCACCACGTCGTTGTGGAACCAGTTGCCATCGGCCTGGACCAGGCCTTCGAAGGTGATTTCCGAACCGCCGATCACGTCGATGGCGACTTCAGCGTGGGCAGCCGGCACATAGAGCGCAGCGGCCACGGCCACCGTCAGGAGTTGGTGATGCAGTTTCATGGAGAGGAGCCTTGCAGGCAGGTGGGAAGATGCGCGCAGGCTAGAAGGTAAAGATTGCGTAAATGTGACAGTTTCCGCGCGCAGTCTGTCCGCCGCGACCCTTGCCACGACTGGGCCCGGCATTGATGCCGGGCCGATATGACGTGGGGATTGCGCTGCGATGGCATTTCCCCGCAGGCGCTGCGCGGATGCCTCAGGGGGCCGGTGTCTTGTCCTTGAAGCGGCACAGATCAGCGATCACGCATCCCGGGCAGTCCGGCTTGCGTGCCTTGCAGACGTAGCGTCCGTGCAGAATCAACCAGTGATGTGCGTCGAGCAGGAATTCATCAGGAATCGCCTTGACCAGCCTGTCCTCTACTTCGCGCACGTTCTTTCCCGGCGCCAGTCCCGTGCGGTTCGCAACGCGGAAGATGTGCGTATCCACCGCCATCACAGGTTCGCCGAAGGCAGTGTTGAGCACGACGTTGGCGGTCTTGCGGCCGACGCCGGGCAGGGCTTCCAGTGCCTCGCGATCGCGTGGCACTTCACCGCCATGCTTCTCCAGCAGGATGGCGCAGGTGGCGATCACGTTCTTCGCCTTGGCGTTGAACAGACCGATGGTGGCGATGTATTTCTTCAGTCCGTCCTCGCCCAGCGCCAGGATCTGCGCGGGCGTGTTGGCAACGGGAAACAGGCGGCGCGTGGCCTTGTTGACGCCGACATCGGTGGCCTGCGCCGACAAGGCCACCGCCACCAGCAGTTCAAACGGCGAGCTGTATTCCAGTTCGGTCTTCGGATGCGGGTTGAGTTCGCGCAGGCGCGTGAACATTTCCACCACGTCGGCGCGCGGCATGCTGCTGCCACGCCGCGCTGGCGCGCGGGCGGCCTTCTTCGCCGTGGCCATCAGCGCTCCTTGCCGGTGGCGCGTGCCTTGGCACGGGCGAGGATGGCGGCAGCGGCGGCGGGCAGCGCAGGTTTCACGTCCGGCGCCGGGCGCGGCGTGCGACGCGCATCGCGCTCGGCGTCGCGGCGGGCCAGGCGCACCGCGCGGGCGCGGTAACGGTCACGTGCGGCCCACGCGCGCTGCAGCTGTTGCCGCACCTGGCCGAGCACCTCCGGCAGTTCCGGGTGCCCGGGAACCTCGTGTCTGTCGCCTTCGTTGGCGACATAGTCCATCAGGCCGGCCTGCAGGGCACCATCAAGATCGTCTGCCTGGACCCGGGCAAACAGCAGCGCGGGGTTGGGTCGGGATGCCATGGTGTCAACGGTTCTGGAAGGCGGGGGGACGGCGTTGCAGGAAGGCCCCGGTGCCTTCGCGCATGTCCTCGGTGGCGAACAGCAGGCCGAACTGCGCGCTTTCGTATTCCAGTCCCGCCTCCAGGCTGCACTCGCCGCCGATGTGGACCGCATCGAGCAGGGCGCGCAGCGCCAGCGGCGCCGAGCGTGCCAGCTGCCGGGCGATGTCCTGCACGCGGGTGTCCAGATCGGCCGCCGGCACCACCTCGTTGACGATGCCCAGCGCGAGCGCACGGGCGGCATCGATGGGCGCACCCAGCAGGCACAGTTCCAGGGTGGCGGCACGGCCGCACAGGCGCAGCAGGCGCTGGCTGCCGCCGAAGCCGGGGATCAGGCCGAGATTGATCTCCGGCTGGCCGAGCTTGGCCGAGTCGGCAGCAACGCGCAGATGGCAGGCCAGCGCCAGTTCCAGGCCGCCGCCCAGGGCGAAACCGTTGACGCGGGCGATGACCGGCTTGGGCATGCGTTCGATCTGTCGCATCAGCCTTTGGCCGAGCAGCGAGAAATCACGTCCCTGAACCGCGCTGAGTGTGTTCATCTCGGCGATGTCGGCGCCGGCGACGAAGGCCTTCTGTCCGGCACCGGTCAGCACCACCACACGTACCTCGGGGTCGGCCGCGGCGTCCCTGAACGCATCGGCCAGACCCTGCAGGGTCGCGGCATTGAGGGCATTGAGCTTGTCCGGGCGCTGGACGGTCACGGTGCGGATGGCGCCATCGTCGGTGACAGCGATCAGGTCATCGGCCACGGTGGAACTCCTGGAACGTTAAAAAAAAGTGATTTTGAACTCTGCCCGCGCAGACAGGTCATAGCCTGCGTGGTGAGTAGCGGTTACACGTTGTGGCCGTTATCCTAACCCGTCGCCTCAGGGCGGCGCAGAACGTCCCTGAGTTACCACCCCTGGAGAACTGTTTGATGAAGTTGCGTTCTATCGCGGTCGCCGTCGCGGCCCTGGCCCTGACGGGCAATGCCTTCGCCCAGGACGTCTCGTCCGAAAAGGGCAAGCTGAGCTACTACTTCGGTTACGACTACGGCAACAACCTGGCGGAGCTGACCGGTCGTGGTGAGCAGCTGGACATCAACTCGGTGGTGAAGGGTCTGCAGGACGCCTACGCCAAGAAGCAGCCGGCGATCACCGCCGAGCAGCTGAAGCCGGCCGTTGAAGCGTTCCAGAAGCGCGAGCAGGGTCGTGCCCAGGCCGCCAAGGCCGAGTACGAAAAGGCCGCTGCCGAAAACAAGACCAAGAGCGATCAGTTCATCGCGGCGAACAAGGCCAAGGCCGGCGTGCAGTCCCTGCCGAGCGGCGTCCAGTACCGCGTGATCGAAGCCGGCAAGGGTGCCAAGCCGACCCAGGCCAGCACCGTGCAGCTGGAAGTCGCCGGTCCGTTCCCGTACGGCCAGCGCCCGACCGAGGCCCGCCCGGCCCAGCAGATTCCGTCGATCAAGGTCAGCGAAGTCGAAATGAAGGCCATGCGTGAGACTCTGCTGCAGATGCCGGCGGGTTCGAAGTGGGAAGTCACCCTGCCGCCGGATCAGGCGTACGGTGCCGACCCGCGCACCCCGTTCCCGCCGAACGTGGCCGTGCAGTTCGAGATCAAGCTGGTCAGCGTCAAGTAAGCCTCAGCATCAACATCAACGCGCCGGTGATCCCACCGGCGCGTTTTTGTTTGCGCAGAGCGCAGCCTGCAGCATCGGGCCATGCTCGGCGAAGGCGCGCGGCGAAAGACCCTGTGCCGCATCTTCAGCCCGCGCAAATTCAGCGCAATCGCGCTACTGTTGCAACGTGCAAACTACGGAAGACCCGGCGCGTGTTGTCGCAAGCCCCTGCATCGGAACGTGCAAGCTGGATGGCAACCGGCTGTGCCGCGGTTGCCGACGGCACATCGACGAGATCACACGGTGGTCGTCGATGAGCGACAGCGAACGCAGCCACATCCTGCATCGCGTGCTGCCGCTGCGCGAGCAGCTGCAGCAATCGCTACACGGCTCGCTGGCCGACCATGATCGCCTGTTGCGCGCGTTGCATCCGCTGGCCGCCCCGCCCGCCGGTGACGGTTGGAACCGCAGTGAACTGATCGACCTGCTGCCGCCGGGTCCGCCGGTGGAAGCGGCGGTGCTGGCCGGCATCGTGCCGCGCGCCAACGGCGCGCAGGTGATCCTGACCCGTCGCACTGAAACGCTGCGACAGCACGGTGGCCAGGTCGGGTTTCCCGGCGGCCGTACCGAGCCGGATGATCGCGATGCGCTGGCCGCAGCGCTGCGCGAAAGCCAGGAAGAGATCGCGCTGGCACCTGCGCAGGTGCAGCCGCTGGGCTACCTCGATCCGTTCGTGACCATCACCGGTTACCGCGTCACCCCGGTGGTGGCGGTGGTCGATCCGGATTTCGTGCCCGTGCCGCAGCCCAGTGAAGTGGCCGAGGTATTCGAGGTGCCGCTGGATTACCTGATGGCGGCCGACAACCTGCGCCAGGTCGAAATCAACCATCGCGGCCGCATCCGTCATGTGCTCGAGTACGGCTGGCCTGGCCAGCGGATCTGGGGGGCGACGGCGGCCATTCTCTACAACCTGCGTCGCCGCCTGGAGCAAGTGCAATGAAGCCGATCGATCCGCCGTGGACCACCCTGGTCGATGTCGCCACCCTCGCCGCTGCACTGGGGGAGGACGTGCGCGTGGTCGACGCCCGTGCAACGGCGAGCACCGCCGTGCGTGTGGTCGATGCGCGCGCGTCGCTGGGCGATCCGCAGGCGGGCGAGGGCCAGTACCTGGCCGGTCATGTCCCCGGTGCGGTGTACGCCGACCTCAACCGGGATCTGTCCGACCTCACACGTACCGGCCACGGTCGCCACCCGCTGCCGGACAGCGACGCGTTCGCCGCACGGCTGGGTCGCTGGGGTATCGCTCCGGAGACCCAGGTCGTGGTCTATGACGGCAGCGATGGCAGCATGGCCGCCGCGCGCCTGTGGTGGCTGCTGCGCCTGATGGGCCACGCGCGGGTGGCGGTGCTCGATGGAGGCATCGCGGCCTGGCAGGCAGCGGGGCTGCCGCTGGCGACCGGTGCGGGTGAGGTTCCGGCCCAGCCGGCCTATCCGGGGCGCTTTGACACCACGCAGATCGCCAATGCCGACGAGATCACCGCCCGGCTCAAGCATGCGCCGGGCTGGTTGCTGGACGCCCGTGCGGGAGAGCGCTTCCGCGGCGAGGTCGAACCGCTGGATCCGGTGGCCGGCCACGTGCCCGGCGCGGTCAACCGCCCGTTCGCATCCAATGTGCTCGATGGCCGCATGCGCGATACGCAGGAGCTGCGTGCCGAGCTGCAGGGCATCATCGGCAATCGCGATCCGCAGCAGGTCGTACTGATGTGCGGTTCCGGCGTGACGGCGTGCCATCTGCTGCTGGCGATGGAAGCGGCGGGCCTGTCCGGGGCGCGCATCTATGCCGATTCCTGGAGCGGCTGGGTGAGCGACAGCAGCCGACCGATCGCCAGCGGTACCTGAGACAGAGCCGGGGGCAGATCCGTTTTCCTGTGGAGAACGGGTCTGACCGCTTCAGGCAGCAGTCCTGCCGGTTACCCGATTGATTGCAGGGGCACCTTCGCCAGCACCCGTGCCCACGGGAACAACGGCCCCGGATCGCGCTTGCGGGCCACGCTCAACGTCGGATCGTCACTGGCCGGCACCTGTTCCCGGTCCAGCTGGTCGTGGCCGGCGATCCGCTGCAGTGACGGGTAGCGCGCCACCAGGGCCAGCAGCAGCTGTTCCAGGGCCTGCAGCTGCGGCTCGGTGTACGGCTCGTCCATCGCCTGGTGACGGCTGTCGAACCAGTCGGGGTAGCGCCCGCTGTTGACCAGCTCGATGCCCAGCGTCCGTGCGTTCATGCCGCGGACGTGGTGGGCCACGCGCTCAGGGGCCACGTACTGCACGACACTGCCGTCGCGGTCGATGTAGAAATGGCCGCTGTTGCCGGCGCCGCTGTCGTACAGCACCCGCTCGCCATAGGCACGGGCCGTGGCCAGGTCGGGCAGCTCGGTGCAGTGGATCACCACCATCTCCAGCGTGTCCGGCGCGCGCAGCGGCAGAAGGTCGTGATAGGGCAGGGGCTGCAGCAGCAGGCCGGGCAGGAGCGGGTTGGGCATGCGGCGATGCTAGCATTGCGCAATGAACCTGCATTCTCTTTCGTTGTCGGTGCGCGCCTGCGGAGCGTGCGCATGAGCCGCGGTCACTGCATCCTCTCCCATGGCTTCGAGAGCGGGCCGGACGCCACCAAGGTCACGGCACTGGCCGAGGTCGCCCAGCGCCTGGGCTGGACCCATGAGCGGCCGGACTACACCGATCTGGACGCGATGAGCGAAGTGAGCCGCGTCGGTGACGTGCCGGGGCGTCTGCAGCGCCTGCTGGAACGCGCTGCACATGCGGCGGCACAAGGGCCGCTGGTACTGGCGGGTTCCAGCCTGGGCGCCTACATCTCTGCGATCGCCTCGTTGCAGGTACCGGTGGCGGGCCTGTTCCTGATGGTCCCGCCGACCACCATGGGGCCCATGCCGGCGCTGGACGCCGCAGCGGTCCCGACCACCGTGGTCCAGGCCTGGCACGATGATGTCGTGCCCGCCGCCGGGGTGATCGCCTGGGCGCAGGCGCGCTCGGCACAGCTGCTGCTGGTGGACGATGGCCACCGCCTGGAGCGGCACGTGGAGGCATCCGCACACGCCTTCGAGCGCCTGCTGCGCCAACTGTGAAGCCGGGGCGCACGGCGCGCCGGCCCGCATTGACTACAATGGCAGCCCCGCCGCCCCCGGCGCGGGCCTGCCGGCCGTTCCTGCGGCCCTCCTTTTCGACTGGCACGGCACCCCTGCCGCGCCCGACCACCTGCGAACCGATCCCGTGAAATTCTTCGTCTCCTGCGCCAAGGGCCTGGAATACCTGCTTGCCGATGAACTGTCGGCCCTGGGCCTGGACAAGGCCACTGCCACCATTGCCGGCGTCAATGCCGAGGGCGAGCTGGAGCAGGCGCTGCGGATCGTGATGTGGTCACGCCTGGCCAGCCGCGTGCTGTGGCCGATCGACGAGTTCGAATGCCCGGACGAGCAGGCCCTGTATGACGGCGTGCGCGCGCTGCCGTGGCATGAGCACATCAGGCCGGAGATGACCCTGGCGGTGGATGCACATGTGTCCGGCGACAAGATCACCCACGCCCGCTTTGCCGCGCAGCGGATCAAGGACGCCATCGTCGACCGCATGCGCGATGAGGGCCTGGAGCGGCCGTCGGTCAACACCGATCTGCCGGATGTGCGCGTCAACCTGTCGCTGCGCAAGGGCCGTGCCTCGCTGTCGATCGACCTCGGTGGTGGCCCGCTGCACCGCCGTGGCTGGCGTGGTGCCGCGCACGACGCGCCGCTGAAGGAGAACCTGGCGGCCGCGTTGCTGCTGCGGGCACAGTGGCCGCGCCTGCATGCCGCCGGTGGTGGCCTGCTGGACCCGATGTGCGGCAGCGGCACGTTGTTGATCGAAGGCGCGCTGATGGCGGCCGACGTCGCGCCGGGCCTGATGCGCCACGGCAGCCTGCCACCGAGCCGCTGGCTGGGCTTCGACAAGGCGGCCTGGAAGGCGATCCAGAGCGAGGCGCGCGAGCGCGAGGCCACCGGCCTGGCCGCGCTGAAGCCGGTGATCCACGGCAGCGACATCGATCCGACGGCGATCCAAGCGGCACGCGAGAATGCCGAAGTGGCGGGCGTGGCCCACGCCATCCGCTTCATCCGCGCCGACGTGTCCGAGCTCACCTCGCCGGAACAGGAGATTGGTGCGGTGGTCTGCAACCCGCCCTACGACGAGCGCCTGGCCGCCGATCCGGCGCTGTACCGCGCCCTGGGCAGCGCGCTGCAGAAGGCGGTGCCGCAGTGGCGCGCCAGCCTGCTGTGCGGCAACGACGAGCTGGCCTTCGCCACGGGACTTCGTGCGGCCAAGAAGTACCAGATGTTCAATGGCGCGCTGGAATGCGCGCTGATCGTCTGCGACCCGATCGCGGTGCCGGGGCGTGATCCGGCACAGCCGCGGGAGCTGAGCGAAGGTGCGCAGATGGTGGCCAACCGCCTGCGCAAGAACCTGAAGAAGTTCAAGAGCTGGCGCGCGCGCGAGGACATCACCTGTTTCCGTGCCTACGATGCGGACCTGCCGGAATACGCGGCGGCCATCGATGTCTACGAAGAGGAGGGTGGCCAGCGCCGTACCTTCCTGCACGTGCAGGAATACGCTGCACCGGCGGCGATTCCCGAGAACGACGTGCGCCGCCGCCGCAACGAACTGCTCGCCGCCGCGCGTGAGGTATTCGGCGTGCCGCCCGAACAGGTATCGATGAAGTCGCGCGAGCGTGGCAAGGGTGGCAGCAAGTACGGCCGTTTCGAGCAGCGCGACGAGTTCGTGGTGGTGCGCGAGAATCACGCGCTGCTGCAGGTGAACCTGTTCGACTATCTTGATACCGGCCTGTTCCTGGACCATCGCCCGCTGCGCCGGATGATGGCCGAGCAGGTGCGTGGCAAGCGCTTCCTCAATCTGTTCTGCTACACCGGCGTGGCCAGCGTGCAGGCAGCCGTGGCCGGCGCGGCCAGCACCACCAGCGTCGACCTGTCCGCTACCTACCTGCAATGGTGCTACGACAACCTGGCCCTGAATGGCCAGGGTGGGAACCAGCATCTTCTGGTGCAGGCCGATGCGATGGCCTGGCTGGAAGCCGACCGCGGCCAGTACGATGTGATCTTCTGCGATCCGCCGACGTTCTCCAACTCCGCCCGCGCCGATGATTTCGATGTGCAGCGCGAGCAGCTGCGGCTGCTGCGTGCGGCGGTGGCACGGCTGGCACCGGCAGGCGTTCTGTACTTCTCCAATAACTTCCGCCGTTTCAAGCTGGAAGAGAACGCGATCGCCGAGTTCGCCCAGTGCCGTGAGATCACCGCACGTACCATCGGCCCGGACTTCGAGCGGAACGCACGCATCCACCGTGCGTGGGAGTTGAAGCGTCTGGGATGAAGGGTCGCCGGGCGTGGCCCGGCGCTACCGGCTATGCCAGCGCGACCACCAGGCCCAGCAACGGCAGGGCGATCGCCAGCGGTACGATCCACCGTGGGCGGTAGGGATACAGCCCGAACGACAGCGTCACGCCGCCCACCGTCATCACGCCCAGCCACTGCACCGGGCCCATGGCCCAGCCATGGTCGGCAACGCACAGGGCGAAGGTCACCGCCAGCAGCAACCAGCCCAGAACCCGCCACTGGGCGCGCCGTTCCGGAACGGCGGCGGCTTTGCCGTGCAGGTCGTGCTGGTGCCTTTCCATCGCCAGCGACAATGCGGTAAACGCGGAGAAGGAAAGCGCCAGCGTCAGCAGCATCATGCGCTGGCCTCCACTTTTGCGGCTTCGGTCGGTGCCCTCGGCGCAACGGTTGCCGCGGCACGTTTTTTCTTCTCGGCCGCAGACAGCGGTGGCGTCCAGCGCTGCATGCGCCAGCCGCACAGCGCCAGCATCGCACCGAAGGCGATCATCGACAGGTCGAAGCCCGCCAGCACCCAGTCGCCGCTGCGCAGGGTGATGCCCAGATGGGCGTGGGTGGTCAGCGCGTTGACCACCGGAACCAGCGCGAATGCGGCCGCGCCCAGATACAGCTGCCACGTCCACATCATCCGTTTCGGCCAGATGAACGCGGCCAGCAGGGCGCCGCCCCACGCATAGAAGAACACATTGGCTTCGGCACTGGAGCGATCGGCCAGATCCAGCGGCAGCAGCCGATTGCCCCAGAAGTAGGAGGCAAAGGCGATCGGCAGGCCGGCCACGGTACCGATGTTCAATGCATCGACCAGACGCAGGCCGAAGCCGGTACGCCCGCTCTTGGCATGCTTCGGTCGTTCCTTCACTGCCCACAGCACCACGCCGCTGGCCACCATCAGGCAGCCGACCAGGCCGGACAGGAAGAACAGCGCACGCAGCCCCCAGTCGGCGAAGCGCGCCAGGTGCAGGCCGTACAGCACACCGCGGGTGGCGGTGGCGCCCCCGGAGGCCGGAGTCTGTTCCAGCAGCCTGCCGTCCACCATGTCGTAACGCAGCGAGGGCGTGTCGATCGAAAGACGCTTGCCGTCATGCTGGCGGATGTCGATCACCGCATTGCGTGCGCCCGGATTGGACACGGTGAAGCCGGCCACTTCGGCGCCATGCCAGTGGGCGCGCGCATCGTCCAGCAGGCCGGCGATCGGCAGCGGCGCGGCGCGGCCTTCGGCCGGCGCGGTTACTTCAGGCAGGCCACCGAAGGCTTCGCTGAAGAATTTTTCCTCATCCTGCGGGTAGGCCACTTTCACGCCCCACGGCAGGTACATGATCATCAGGGTGACGATGCCCGTGTAGGTGATCATCGCGTGGTAGGGCAGCGCCATCACCGCGCTGACATTGTGGAAATCCAGCCAGGAACGCAGGCCCTTGTCTTTGCGGAAAGTGAAGAAGTCCTTGAAGATCTTCTTGTGGGTGATCACCCCGGTGATGATGGCCACCAGCATGAACATGGCGCAGAAGCCGACCAGGTAACGGGCCCACAGTACCGGGATGTAGTGCAGGTCGAAATGCAGGCGGTAGAAGAAATCTCCGCCGCGCGTCTCGCGGGCCTTCAGTTCGTCGCCGGTGTTCGGGTCGAGCGTGGCATCGCCGAAGGCACCGCGGCGGCCACGGCTGGGATCGGCCAGTTCGGGTGGCAGGCGCCAGAACAGCTGCATGGCCGGGTTGCGCGGCTGCGGCAGGGTCACGAACCAGGTCTGGGCCTGCGCCGCATGGGCCTGCAGGTAGTCCACGCTGCGTTGCGCGGCCACATCGATGCTGACGGTGCTGGCCGGCAGTTCCGGGCGCATCCAGCGGCTGATCTCTTCACGGTAGTAGCTTGCGGTACCGGCCATGAAGATCAGCAGCAGCAGCCAGCCGACCAGCAGGCCGGTCCAGGTGTGCAGCCAGGCCATCGACTGACGGAATCCGTTCTTCATGCCCAGGCTCCCATCAGCCGCGCGATGCCGGCCATCAGCAGGGCAGGGGCGAGGATGCCGATCCACGCACGCAGGGCGCTGCGGGTGGCGAACGCCCACAGCGCGGCACAGGCGGCGACCAGGATGGCCAGCAGCATGCCGGTCAGCACGGTCTGGCCCCGTGCGCCGGGCAGGACGACGGCACAGAACACGCCGGTCATGGAGGCCAGCGCATAGCCACCGAAGATCGCGGCCAGGGAGCGTGACAGGACGCCCCAGCGCGGGTTGCGGAAGAAAACACGGGAGCTGGCGGTTGCGGGCGAGCGGTCCACGGTGGTCCTGTCGGTCGGGGAGGGGATCGAACGCGCCTGCGGCCCCCTTGCGCCCCGCGCACGTCGCCCAGCGTGTCCCATCGATGCAGCGCTGCCCGCGCAGACGGGCAGCCGGAGGTCAGGGCTGTACATGGGCGCCGGGCAGGTCTTCCTTGCCCGCGCGGCCAAGCGCACCACCGATCAGTAAATGATAGGCATTCGCATTATGTTAATCAAGACCGCGTGACGAAAGAGGCGGCCGTGCCCACACAGCAGGTCAGCGGACCCACGCTCAGAAGCGGAACACCACCGTTGCCGCATGCAGCAGCAGGCCGATCAGGCCGCCGACCAGGGTGCCGTTGAAGCGGATGAACTGCAGGTCGCGCCCGACGCTCAGTTCCAGCTGCTCGACCAGATGGCGCTCGTCCCAGCCCCTGACCGTCTGTGCGATGTGCGTGGTGACTCCCTCGCGCAGTCGCCCGGTCAGGCGCTGCGCGCCTTCCAGCAGATGCTGGTTCAGTGCATCGCGCAGCGCCGGGTCGGCTTGCAGGGTGCTTCCCAGCGAGGCGAGGCTGCGCTGCAGGTGGCCGACCAGCGCCGAATCCTCGCGCTGCAGGTCGGCGCGCAGACTGGCGTGGATGCGTGCCCAAAGGCCCTGCACGTACTCCTGCAGGGCAGGATGGTCGATCATCTCCTGCTTGAGCTGTTCGATGCGCTCGGCCAGCGCCGGGTCTTCGCGCAGGCGCTGGACATAGTTGCCCAGCCACGCCTCGTAATCCTGCCGCAGCGGATGCTGCGGCTCGGCCAGTACCTGCTGCAGCTCCTCCAGCACGGCGCGTGCCAGCCGCTCGGCCAGGCTGTCACCGATCTCGTCGATGGGTTTCACCCAGTTCACCGTGCTTGAGAGCGTCGGCCATTCGCGCTGGATGTAGCGCACGATCAGCTGCGACGCGCGCTCCTTCACTTCCGGCTGCTCCAGCCAGCGCCCCAGCCTCTGCAGACCTTCGTCCAGCACACGCTGGTGGCGCCCGTCGGCGGTCAGCAGGGCAAGCAGCTCACCGGCGGTGGATGCCGCGTTCCACTGTCGCAACTGCTGCACCACGAACGCGTGCAGCTGCCGGCGCACGGCGCGTTCATCGAAGAAGTCCAGTGCCTGCAACGCCCAGCCGCGTGCCATGTCGGCCAGCATGCGTGCGCGCGCCGGTTCGGCCAGCCAGCTGCCGAGACGGCCAGCCGGATCGAACACCTTCAGCTTGGCCAGCAGCACCTGTGGTTCCAGGAACTGATCGCGCACGAAAAGCGCGAGGCTGTCGCCGATGCGCTCCTTGCTGCGCGGGATGATGGCGGTATGGGGAATCGGCAGGCCCATCGGCCTGCGGAACAGGGCGACCACCGCGAACCAGTCTGCCAGCGCGCCCACCGCTGCCGCCTCGCAGAAGGCGGACACCCAGGCCCAGGCGCCGCGCTCGCCCTGCCAGTGGCTGACCGCGAAACCGGCCAGCATCAGCACCAGCAGGCCCAGGGCGATGGCTTTCAGGCGTCGCAGCTGGGCGCGGCGCGGATCGATTGCGGACGTCATGGCACGAGTCTAACCGCCACTGGATGATGCCGGCGCAAGAGCCCGCTGCGCTCGCCGGGCATGGCCCGGCGCTACCCGCTTCTTACAGCGCTTCCAGCTGCCTGCGCAACGCCGCCAGCTGCGTGCGCAGGGCATCGTTCTCGCGGGTGAGCGCGACGACGCGGCGGCGCAGGGCCGGTGCATCCTCACCCAGCTGCTCCAGCGCGGACAGCACTTCCGCATCACGCAGGGCGATCTCGTCCTCGCTCGACTCCTCGAACGCCATTTCCGCCGGTTCCGGCTTCGCCGCGCGCGGCTTGCGCTTGGACTCGCGTACGCGCTTGGCGGCCTGCTTCAGTTCGTCCTTGCCGCCTGCGGCCGCCGCGCGCTGCTCTTCCTCCGGCAGGTCGGCCACGGCCGCGGCCGCGCTGATCGAGATCACGCCGGCCTTGACCGCTTCCACGACTTCGGCGGCCGCCTGTGCGTGAATGCGTTCGATCATGCCGACCTGGCTGGTGCTCAGCTTCGCTTCGCGGGCCAGTTCCGCACGGCTGATTTTCGGCGCGGGTTCCCACGGTGGGCTGTCTTCACCGGCATCGTCGGCCGATGCGGCGGTGCCATCGCTTTCGCGTTGCAGCTGGGCCTGCTCGATCTGCTTGCGTGCCGACAGGATGTCGCGCTTGCGCAGGGCCAGCACGCCGCGCTGGAAATCGGACACGCTGCGGCGGCCCAGGTGCTGTTCGATCATCCACAGGTGCACGTCCTCCATGCTCTGGAAGCGGCTGTTCTGCACCGTGTTGAACGGCAGGCCATGCTTCTGGCAGATGCCGTAGCGGTTGTGGCCGTCCACCAGGACATCGCCCCACAGTACCAGTGCATCGCGGCAACCCTCGGCGAGGATGCTGCGCTCCAGCGCCTCATGTTCGTCGGGCGTGAGCGGGTCGATGTAGGCCTTGAGTTCTTCTTTGACGACGATGTCCATGGGCACGGCAACGGGCAGGAACGGAACCGACCATTGTACCTGCTTGCTGTCGCCGGCCCGGGCTTACGCGGTGGCCCGGATCATCTCGCCCAGGGTGCCGGTGATCTGGTCGATCTGGGCCTTGTCCACGATCAGTGGCGGCGACAGCGCGATGATGTCGCCCGTACAGCGCACCAGCAGTCCGCCGTCGTGGAAACAGCGCCGGTAGACCTCGTGACCACGGCTGCCCGGAGCATCCTTGCGCGGGGCCAGCTCGACCGCACCGACCAGCCCGAAGTTGCGGATGTCGATCACATTGGGAAGCCCCTGCAGGGCGTGCAGCCGCTCCTGCCAGTACTCGCCCAGTTCGATGGCGCGCTCGAACAGGCGCTCCTCTGCGTAGACGTCGAGTGTGGCAAGGGCCGCCGCGCAGGCCAGCGGGTGCCCCGAATAGGTGTAGCCATGGAACAGCTCGATGGCCTGTGCCGGGCCCTGCATCAGGCCGGCGTGCACCGCATCGCTGGCCAGCACGCCGCCCAGCGGAACCGCGCCGTTGCTGACTCCCTTGGCGAAGGTCAGCAGGTCCGGCGTGACCCCGAAACGCTGTGCGGCGAACGGCATGCCGACCCGGCCGAAACCGGTGATGACCTCGTCGAACACCAGCAGGATGCCGTGCTGGTCGCAGATCTCCCGCAGCCGCTGCAGATAGCCGGGCGCAGGCAGGATCACCCCCGCAGAACCGGCGATGGGCTCGACGAACACGGCCGCAATGGTGGACGCGTCGTGCAGGCCGATCAGCCGCTCCAGATCGTCGGCCAGTTCCGCGCCCTGGCGCGGCAGGCCCTTGCTGAACGCGTTGCGCTGCAGATCCAGGGTGTGCCGCAGATAGTCCACGCCCGCCAGCTGCAGGCCGAACTGGCGACGGTTGTTGGGCAGGCCGCCGAGCGCCATTCCGCCGAAGCCCACGCCGTGATAAGCCTTCTCGCGGCTGATGAAACGGGTACGCTGGCCTTCGCCGCGCTGGCGGTGATAGGCCAGCACGATCTTCATCGCGGTATCCACCGCCTCGGAGCCCGAGTTGGTGAAGAACACGTGGTTGAGCCCGGCCGGAGCCAGCGCGGCCAGGCGCTGCGCCAGCGCGAATGCCGGTGGCGAACCCATCTGGAAGGCGGGTGAGTAATCCAGCGTGCGTGCCTGTTCGACAATCGCCTCGACGATGCGCGGGCGGGCGTGGCCGGCATTGCAGCACCACAGGCCGGCAGTGCCATCGAGAACCGTGCGCCCATCCACGTCTTCGTAATGCATGCCTTCGGCCCGTACCAGCATGCGCGGCGCGCCCTTGAACTGGCGGTTGGCGGTGAAGGGCATCCAGTACGCCTCCAGGGAGTCGGGGCGCTGGATGGCCAGCTCGTGCACGTCGTTCGCGGGGTTCTTCATGCCGGTTCCGTCGGGTCCGATGCAGGGACTGTAGCGCAGCCGTCGTCGCCCGGGCCATGCCCTCCGTGCACGTCAGGCATGGCCTGTCACGGCGAGGTCGCGGCGGCACCGGTATAACCGGAACAACATGCATTGCAGGATCCTGTCATGGCCGATTTCCCCGACCGCAGCCACTGGCAGGCACTGGCCGGCCAGCTCTCCATCCCCGGCCAGGCCTTCATCGCGGGCCGCTACGTGGATGCCGCCAGCGGCGCCCGTTTCGACTGCGTCAGCCCGATCGACGGCCGCGTGCTTGGCACCGTCGCCGACTGCGACGCGCAGGACGTGGAGCGTGCCGTGCAGGCGGCACGGCGCACCTTCGAGGCCGGCCACTGGTCGCAGGTGAGCCCTGCGCAACGCAAGCGCGTGTTGCTGGCGTTGGCGGCGCTGGTGGAAGCGCATGCCGACGAACTGGCCCTGCTGGAAACGCTCGACATGGGCAAGCCGGTACGCGATGCACGGCGCATCGACCTGCCGGGCGTGGTGCATTGCCTGGCCTGGACCGCAGAGGCGGTGGACAAGCTGTACGGAGAGATCGCACCGACCGGACCGCAGGAGCTGGGCCTGGTCACGCGTGAGCCTGCGGGTGTGGTCGGTGCCATCGTGCCGTGGAACTTCCCGTTGCTGATGGCCTGCTGGAAGATCGCGCCGGCGCTGGCCATGGGCAATTCGGTGATCCTCAAGCCCTCCGAACGCTCGCCGCTGACGGCATTGCGGCTGGCGGCGCTGGCCAGCGAGGCCGGTCTGCCCGATGGCGTGCTCAACGTTCTGCCGGGCCATGGTGCGCGCGTGGGCGAGCCGCTGGCGCTGCATGGGGATGTCGACGTGCTGGCCTTCACCGGCTCCACCGCCACCGGCGCCAAGCTGCTCGAGCATGCCGGGCGCTCCAATCTGAAGCGGGTCTGGCTGGAGTGCGGTGGCAAGAGCCCGCACATCGTGTTCGCCGATGCGCCCGACCTGGAGCGGGCGGCCAAGGGGGTGGCGCAGGGCATCTTCTTCAACCAGGGAGAGGTCTGCACCGCCGGCTCGCGGTTGCTGGTGCAGCGTTCGATCCGCGAGGAGTTCGTGCATCGGGTGATCGCCCATGGCCAGCGCATGCAGCCGCGTCACCCGCTGGAGGCCGACGCACCGATGGGTGCCCTGGTCGATGCCGCGCACGTGGACAAGGTACTGGCGGACATCGCCATGGCCGAAGCTGACGGAGCGCGCCTGCTGCTGGGGGGGCGCCGCGCCGAGGTGGAAGCAGGCGGCTGCTACGTGCAGCCGACCGTGTTCGACCAGGTCCGGCCGGAACAGGCACTGGCGCGCGAGGAGGTGTTCGGTCCGGTGCTGGCGGTGCTGGGTTTCGACGACGAGGCCGAAGCGGTGCGCCTGGCCAATGACAGCCGCTACGGCCTGGCGGCGGGCGTGTGGACGCGGGACCTGGGCCGGACGCACCGGGTCGCGCGGCAGCTGCGCGCCGGCAGCGTCTGGGTCAATGGCTGGGACGGCGGTGACATGACCGCCCCCTTCGGGGGGTACAAGCAGTCCGGCAATGGCCGCGACAAATCACTGCATGCCTTCGACAAGTACAGCGAGATCAAGGCCACCTGGATCCAGCTGTAGCAGCGGGCCGCGCCCCGAGGGCAGCGGCGGCACCACCGCCCTGAACGCATCGCATCGCGTGTGGTTGCATCCGTGTCGGCTGAAACCATCGTCACGCCTGCCGGGTCATGCGTGGCAGAATCGGACGATCCGGATTGCCTGCCTTGCCGATGTCGACGATCACCGCTGCCGCGTCACCCGTGAATTCCCCTCGCCGTGTACTGCTGGCCAGCCTGATCGGCACGACCATCGAGTTCTTCGACTTCTACATCTACGCCACCGCCGCGGTGCTGGTGTTCCCGCACCTGTTCTTCCCGGAAAGCAGTGACCAGGCCGCGCTGCTGCAATCCCTGGCCACCTTCGCGGTGGCGTTCATCGCGCGGCCGGTGGGTTCGGCGGTATTCGGCCACTTCGGCGACCGCATCGGCCGCAAGGCCACCCTGGTCGCGGCATTGCTCACCATGGGACTGTCGACTGTCGCAATCGGCCTGCTGCCGACCCATGCGCAGATCGGGCTGTGGGCTCCGGCGCTGCTGGCGCTGTGCCGGTTCGGCCAGGGGCTGGGGCTGGGCGGCGAGTGGGGCGGGGCGGTGCTGCTGGCAACCGAGAACGCACCACCGGGCAAGCGCGCGTGGTACGGCATGTTCCCGCAGCTGGGCGCGCCGCTCGGTTTCCTGCTGTCGGCAGGCATTTTCCTGGTCCTGGGCCGAAGCATGGGGCAGGACGACTTCCTGCAGTGGGGCTGGCGTATTCCGTTCGTGGCCAGCGCATTGCTGGTCGGGCTGGGCCTGTGGGTGCGCCTGAACATCCATGAGACGCCGGACTTCCAGAAGGCACTGGAACGCAGAGCGCCGGTGCGGCTGCCGATGTGGACGGTGCTGCGCGACCATCCCGTGCCGATGCTGCTGGGTACGCTGGGCGCATTCGCCACCTTCGTGCTGTTCTATCTGATGACGGTATTCAGCCTGGGCCATGGCACGGCGGTACTCGGTTACAGCCGCGAGCAGTTCCTGCTGATGCAGTTGGCCGCCATGCTGTTCTTCGCGCTGGGCATCCCGCTGTCGGCGCGCTACGGCGACCGTTGGGGCACCCGCCGGACGATGATCGTGGCCAGCGTGCTGATCCTGGGCTTCGGCCTGCTGTTTGCGCCGTTGTTCCAGCCCGGCAGCCCGTGGCTGGTGCTGGGCTTCCTGTGCCTGGGTCTGTTCCTGATGGGCCTGACCTATGGCCCCTGCGGCACATTCCTGGCCGAGATCTATCCGGTGGAGGTGCGCTATACCGGCGCATCGCTGTCGTTCAATCTGGCCGGCATTCTCGGTGCGGCGCCCGCTCCGTACCTGGCGACCTGGCTGGCCGAGCGCTTCGGCCTCGTCGCGGTCGGCTACTACCTGTGCCTGACCGCGATTGCGACGTTGGCCGCACTGGTGGCACTGCAGCGTCGCGTGCGCTGATCAGCCGAAGATCCGCTTGAGCGTGCGGCCCAGCCAGCCCCCGCCCTGGTGTTCACGGGTGAACTGGTTCAGATGTGACTTGACCTGTTCGGCGTAGGCCTGGTCGTCACCGCGGATGTGGTTGAACAGCCAGCGCGAGAGCATCGTGCGCAGCTCGTCGCTGATGTCCTCGCCGGCCTGGAAGCGCAGCCGGTACTCGGCCACGCGCTTGATGAAGACCTCATGCACGCGCTTGTGGGCAGCGCAGAACGGATAGCCGGCTTCCTCCATCAGCTCTTCTTCGAACGCGAAGTGCGACATGGTGTAATCAACCACCTCGTCGATCACCTCGCCGACAGCCGCACGCTGCATGCTGGCCTGGGCCACATGCAGGTGATTGAGCATCTCGATGATGCGGCGGTGTTGTTGGTCGATCACATCGATGCCGATGTTCAGATCGTCCTGCCAGACCAGTAGTGCCATCCCCGGCTCCCCTTCATGCGTGATGTCGGGGCCGACTGTAGGACTGCTGCCGGCAGGCAGCGTTGATCTGGATCAAAGCGGATCGATCAGGGCAGGGCGGGCTCGCGTGGACGCAGCGGGCTGCCCATGGTGGTGCAGCTGACCCGGTTGCGGCCACCGGCCTTGGCCAGGTACAGCTGGCGGTCGGCTTCGGAAATCAGGCGATGCAGCGCATCGCGCTGCGGGCGAAGGCAGCACAGGCCGATGCTGACGGTCATGCGCAGTGTGGCGGTGCCGATATCCACTTCCAATGCCGCGATGCGCTGGCGGAGTTCCTCGAAGTAGAGCATTGCCTCGTCCTGCTCCATGTCCGGCACCAGCAGGCAGAACTCCTCGCCGCCGAAGCGCGCGATCAAGTCCTGGCTGCGTGCATGCACGGCCACCGCCCCGGCCACGGCACGCAGGGCATCATCGCCGGCCTCATGGCCGTGCGTATCGTTGATGTGCTTGAAGTGATCGATGTCGATCATCGCCACCGCCACGCTCTGGCCATGGGTCTGCAGCTGGGGCAGCTGGCGCTGGCTCTGTTCCAGGAAGCAGCGGCGGTTGGGCAGGCCGGTCAGGAAGTCCCGGGTGGCCAGATCCTGCAGGGTGCCGATCAGCTCAAGCTGGTCCACGTTCTGCGACACACGGCAGAAGAATTCCTCGCGCGAGAAGGGCTTGCGCAGGAAGTCGTTGGCGCCGTTCTTCAGGAAGCGCGGAATCAGTGATGCGTCGGTATTGCCGGAAATGCCGATCACCGCCACCTTGTCGCGCGACCGCAGGGTGCGCAGGCGGCGGGTGAATTCCACGCCCTGCATGCCGGGCATCTCCTGGTCGACCACCGCCAGCCGGATCGCAGGATGGGCCTCGATCGCCGCCAGGCCTTCATTGCCATCGGCAGCCTCGTACACTTCGTGGCCGTACATGCGCAGCAGTGCGGCCGCATAGCCGCGTGCCGAGGGCGAATCGTCCACCACCAGCGCGGCGATGCGACGGTTGCGTTCCAGGCGCTGCGCCAGCCACACCAGATAGTCGATGCTGCCGGGCGTGTTCTTCAGGACGTAGTCGATGATCTGCTGCTGCAGCACGCGCTTGCGCAGATCCTCGTCATACACGCCACTGACCACCACGGTGGGCAGATCGCGTTTCAGGAAGAATTCGACCACCGCGTCCCTGTCGCCATCGGCCAGAACCAGGCCGGTCAGGACCAGGAACCAGCCGCCGCCCTCAGTGAGCAGGCGGTCGGCCTCGGCCAGGGTGGAGGCGACCACGACGGGCAGCTCCAGGCGCTGTTCGATCGCCTCGCGCAGCATGCCGGTGAAGGCACGGGAGTTTTCGACCAGCAGGATCCGCTGCGGAAGCGGATCGGCGAGGTCGCCATCGACGGCGGCCTGCGGCAGGACGGGCATGATGCGGAGGCTCACGTCAGGGAAGTCTTGGCACGGGTAGCGGCGGTTTCGGCCGTAACTTTAGTGGTGGTACCGCATACGTTGTCATCGCGTGAACGCCGGCCGACACGTTCAGTGACGGGGCCCGACGAGCTGAGTGGCGGAAGTTCTGCTCGTGGCGCTGGTGTTGGATGATGGTTATGCTGGCTGCGCCACCCTGCCGGCGGCCTGAAGTTGACTCCGTCCGGCTGAGGCAGCCCGCAAGCGAGGCAGAGAGCCCATCCAGTCATGGGGTGGCGAAGTGAGTTTGCCTGGCGTTGTCCAACCGAACACGGGGGTGAGTGTGAATTTCTCTGGTCTGCGTTTTCTGATACCTGCAATGACTCTGTTGTCCGCACCCGCCGTCGCCGAGGCGGCATGCTGCCCGAGTGACGACAACGGAACACATATGGCTCAGGCGGGGCTTGGTGAGTCCCGTCCAGCAGCGACGAATCTGAGTGCAGATCCGAACTGGCTGGTGTATGGGTTCGAGCGTGAGGGAATCACCTATTACCAGGTGAATGACCTTTCCGGACAGGTCCTGCTGATAATCGGCAAGGTTGACGCCACGTTCTGGACGCTCCCGGCCGGTAAAAGTCCGATCGCCGTGTCATTGCCGTCGCAGCGACTGGCATTGCCGGAAAAGTCCCAGCGGCGTGTGGTACTCAGGCAAGCCGAGTTCTCGCTGGTCGTATACGGTGATGGTAGCAACGCGACGTGGGCGATCGAACTGCCGGCTGCGAGCCGCTGAAGCACGATCTTTTCCTTGATCGAGGCGGATGAGTGAGAGTCAGGTGATGTCGGCGCGAGCAATCCACGCTGCATGCGTGCTGCCGTGGGTTGCACCTGTGACCGTTTCCTGCAGCAGCACCCTTACGCGATTTCGACGTGTCTGCACTTTGCCTCCATAAGCCAGTGCGCGTGAACTCAGGCGCTCGACGATCAGTTTTGCGGTTTCCAGCGACAAGTGGCGATCCCTGTCCAACAGAGACGCGCTGACCAGGATGCCCTGTTGACCATGCAGGCTGCCGCAGCGTGCATGGATCTGGATCTGCCCACGTTCGTGTTTGAGCAACAGTGCGACCGTCTCGGTAAGGGTTCGATAGGCAGCAAGCTGCAGTGCAATGCTCAGCCTGCAGGGATCGCCTGTCATGCGAGGGAGCGCGACCCTGCTGGTCTGGTCCCAGTTTTCGCGGATGCCGCTGACCTGCAGGGCAACATACAACCCGACCTGCTCGACTTCTGTTGGATACACCAGGCTTGTGAGTTCACGGAACTGGCGTGAATGGGCCGTAGAGGTATGCAGCAGATCCATTGCGGGTGCATGGTGTCCGTGCATTTTCAGAAGATCGGCAGTCTGGTTCAGTGATTTCTCGATGCCGTCAGCGATCTTCCTGAGATCAAGCGCCCGCTGCCTCAGATCGAGTTCGCTGGCCATATGAGCGGTTCTCGAAAGTCTGGCCGTCTGACTCCCATCCAGATCATGGCGCGCATGCTGATGATAGTGCTGAGTGATGCGGGAACCGAGTAGAAGAAGCGCCGTCCCTGCGACGGCAATGAGTTGCTGCATCATGAATGTTCGCTGGTCGAACGAACCAGGCAGTCCTGATGCTGGTGTTGTCATTGCAATCAGTATGTTCAACAGCGGAACACCCACAGCTGCTCCTCGCCAGCCATGGATGCAGGTCAAGGCGACAACCGGCAAGGCCATCACCAGTTGCAGGGATGTCTTGGTGGCATCTGGGAGCTCGATACCCGATGCCATGAATGCGCCCAGTGATATCAGTAGTGTCAATGCGGCTACGCTGGGCGCGTGCTTCCAGAACTTCCACTCGTACAGTGATCGGCGCCGGATCCAGAGCAGTGCGAGTGGGGCGACGGTCAGTATTGCGATGTAATCACCGAGCACGAAGCGGACAGCTCGTGTCGCAAATGGCACGGAAGACGGGTTCTCGGAGAGCAGGTGAGCCAAACCCAGTTTCAATGCGGTGGCGATGAGCGCGACGGAAACCGCCATCGAGAGGAGCCAGCCCTCCGTTGTCGCGGTCATGAATCTGCGATGCGCACGCACGACCAAGGCTACCGCTGGCATGAGGAATACGGAGCCCAGGATCACCCAAGCCAGCCCATACTTCCCGATGAGTGGATATCGCATCTGGGCGAAGTAAGCATATTCGCCAAGCAGCAGATAGGGCCAGAGGCGGGGAGGGCAGAGCAGCAGCGCAGCGACCCGTATTCCTGCCGGCAGGTAAAACTGGTCGAGCGAGACCTGACGGGCGGCCCAGCACGTGACGGCGTACATCCCAGCGATGAAAAGTCCGATGGGGCGTATCCGGAAGCTCAGCTCGACATCGTTTTTCCACCAGTTCAATCCCAAGCCTCCCTTGCTCGTACCATGGTGGCGTTCCATCCACTCTGGACGTCTACACCTCTGGCGACAGTATCGGCAGATTCCCGCCTACGCAATCGGATCTCATCTCCGTTACCTGGCTCTTTGCCGCCGACACCAGTTCAGCATTGCTGCGAATTAGTGACATCTATCGCGCTTTGACTGGCAATTCTGTGTCAGGTTGCAGATTGCCGACCTTGGTCCAACGGCCATGGCGCATCTGGACGGTGTGCTGCCAGAGGGGCCTGCGGAAAGGTGGCCAGCCCATCCAGCAACGCGATCCGGATCCTGTTTTTCTGAATATCCACGACCCCGGAATAGGCGACGATCCGGCCCAATAGCTGTGAACGGACCAGTTCCTGAGTCTGTTGCGAAAGCGCATGGTGAGGATCTACAAGAGCGGCGGAAATGAGTACTCCGTGCTTCTGTCTGAAGACCCCGCACCTGATCCGTACGGAGATCTGACCGGGCTCATACCTGAGCAGCAGCGATACGGCCTCAACCACGGTCCGGTATGCGGCCAGTTGCAGATCCACTCCCAACTGACATGGGTCGCCCATCAGCCGGGGCTGCGTAACCCGATGCGTATTGTCCCATGCCTCCCGCACGCCACCCGCACGAAGAGCGACGTAAAGCCCGAGACGCTCCAGAGCTGATGGGTAGATCATGCTCGCCTGCGCGCGGAACTGGCGCGAATGGACTTCTGATGTGTGTTTCAGGCTGTTGGCGACAGCGTGGTGCCCTTGCGCGTGCAGCCAGTTCACCATCTCGTTGAGCGACAGGTCCATCCCCTCGCCCAGCCTGCGCAGGTGCGCCGCTCGCTCTCGCAGATCCATTTCGCTGACCATGTGCGTACTGCGGGCCAGGTTCATCGAGTTTCTGCCGTCTTCCTCACGGAGGCGATGCTGGCTCTGGAAATGCGTGATGCGCGCACCCAGCAGCAACAGGGCGACGCTGGCGATGGCCATGGCCTGCTGGGTGGCAAAGGTCGCCTGATCGAATGATGCGGGGTGGTCAGAAGGGGTGCTCAGACCAAGAATCATGTTCACGGCGGCGACACCGATGGCCGCACCGCGCCATCCCAGCAGGCAGGTCAGGGCGATTGCGGGAATGGGCAGGATCAACAACAACTGCAGCGAGCCAGGGGCCGTGATCGAGGCGGGTACCGGCGTCGCCTGCAGGCCAATGACCAGCATGGCTACTAGTGCTCCGACTGTGGCCGCAACGGACCCGGGTGTCCATTGTTCCTCGGCGCGACGGATCCAGAGCAGTGCAAGTGGCGCCAGGATGAGGATCCCGGTGAAGTCGCCCAGCGCATAGCGCATTACGTTGGTGATAAACGACGCGTTATGCAATGGCTCCCAAAGCAGGTATGAGATTCCGAGGTTGAGCAGGCTGATGATGGTCGCGGCGCAGACCGCGATCGAGATCACGCCGAGGACCGTGGTGCGCGCAAGCAGCTTTCGGTGCAGGCGCACGATCAGCATCACCGCAGGCATCAGGAATACCGAGGCCAGGATCACCCAGGCCAGGCTGTACTTGTCGAGCAGAGGGATGCGCAGATGAGCGAAGTAGGCGTATTCACCAATCAGCAGGTAGGGCCACAGGCGAGGCGGACACAACAGCAGTGCGGCCACTCGTACGCCAGCAGGCAGGAAGAACTGGTCCAGTGACAGCTTGCGAGCGCCCCAGCAGGCGAGGGCGTAGACCAGCGCCAGCGCCAGCCCCTCTGGGCTGACCCGGATCCTCACCAGCAGGCCGTCCTTCCACCACTGCATCCACGTGCTCCCCCAACTCCTGTCCCGATTATGTGGCTGGAAAGGGTTCCGCTACCACAACGCGTCCCGCAGCCTATACCAGGACATCGCAGCCACCAGCAGCGGCATGCGCAGCAGGCGCCCGCCCGGGAACGGCGCGTGCTTCAGGCGCTGGAACACATCCAGGCGCTCGCTCTGGCCGGCGATTGCCGCGGCGATCACGTCACCCGCCAGTCCGGCTGCCGCCACGCCGTGGCCCGAGAATCCCTGCGCGAAGTACAGATTGCCGTCCAGCCGTCCCCAATGCGGGGCGCGGTTGCGGGTGATGTCGACATAGCCGCCCCAGACCTGATCGAGAGCGACGTCGGCCAGCTGCGGGAAAACCGCGTGCATGCGTCGCTGCATCACTCCGCGCAGCCCGGGCGGCGGTAGTGCCGAGTAGCTGGCGCGGCCTCCGAACAGCAGACGGTGGTCGTGGCTCAGGCGGAAATAGTCCAGCGCCCAGGCAGTGTCTGCTACTGCCATGTCATTACGGATCAGGGCGCGGGCCCGCTCGGGGCCGAGGCACGCACTGGCACCGATGTAGGTGCCAACCGGCATGATGCGGCGCTCCAGCGCTGGCAACAGGCCCTGCAGCCAGGCATTGCCGGCGATCACCAGATGCGCGGCGTTGACGCTGCCGTGCGCGGTGTGCAGGGCCGGCCGAGGCCCGCGCTGCACGCGGGTGACCGCAGAGTTCTCGTGGATGACCACCCCGGCCGCGCGCGCTGCGTCGGCCAGGCCGCGCGCGTACGCCAGCGGGTGCAGGTGCGCGCTGAGTGGATCGAACATGGCCGCGCGATAGCGCGGGCTGTCCAGCTGCCCGCGCAGTGTCTGCCGGTCCCACCACTGCATCGGGTAATCGTAATGCTGTTGCAGGTGCTCGCAGTGGGCACGCAGCTCGCGCTCGTGGCGGGCACGGATGGCGACGCTGGCGTGGCCCTCACGCCAATGGCAGTCGATGCCGTAGCGGTCGATGCGGGTGCGCATGGCCTGCACGGCGTCACGTGACCAGTCGAACAGATGGCGGGCATCGTCCCGGCCCAGCTGCCGTTCCAGTTCGTCCACCTCGCAGCCATAGCCGACCAGCGCCTGGCCACCGTTGCGACCGGACGCGCCCCAGCCGACCCGCTGGGCGTCCAGCAGGACCACGTGCTGGCCGCGTGAGGCCAGTTCCAGCGCCGCCGTCAGGCCCGTGTAGCCTGCACCGAGCACTGCGACATCGGCCTGCACGTCGCCCTGCAACGGAGGCAGGGCGGCCGGCTCCGGCAGGCTGGCGGCATACCAGCTGGCTGGAAAGGCGGACGTCACTGCGGGCCTCGCGGGCGCAGGGTGGGAAGACGGGGCGGAGGAGGTTGATCGGCTTTCACGCCCCCAGTTTCGCCGATACTTGGCACCTCGCGCGTGATGGCGACGACTTGCCGCACTCGCGCACCTGCGGGTAACGTGTCTGCACGCCAAGGAGTTTCCCCATGCGTCGCCTGCCCTGGGTGGGCCTGCCCACCGACAGTACGGTGCTTGGCCATCATCGCTTCGCGGTGGCCGGCGAGAAGTATGTCCGCGCCCTGGCCGAGGCGGCGGAGGTCACGCCGCTGGTGCTGCCCAGCCTGCAGCCGCCGCTGCCGGCGCGCGATTGGCTGCAGGGCCTCGACGGTCTGCTGCTGACCGGTGCGGTCAGCAACATCGAGCCGCAGCACTACGACGGTGGCCGCAGCTGGCCCGGCAATACGCATGATCCTGCGCGCGATGCCAATGCCTTCGCGCTGCTGCACGAGGCGCTGGCGATGGACCTGCCGGTGCTGGCGATCTGCCGTGGCTTCCAGGAATTGAACGTTGCCCTGGGAGGCAGCCTGCATCCACAGGTCCATCAGGTGCCGGGGCTGGCCGATCATCGCGAAGATCCGCAGGCGCCCGTGGACGTGCAGTATGGGCCTTCCCACGCGGTCACACTGGTGGCGGACGGGTGGCTGGCGGACTGGCACGGCGAGGTGAGGGTGCAGGTCAATTCGGTGCACGGCCAGGGCATTGCCCGCCTGGCCAGCGGCCTGCAGGTCGAGGCCCGCGCCGATGACGGGCTGGTCGAGGCGGCACGCAGCCCGCGCCACCGCTTCGTGCTCGGCGTACAGTGGCACCCGGAGTGGCGCGTCATGCAGGCGCCGTTCTATCACGCTATTTTCCGTGCGTTCGGCCAAGCTTGCCGGCAGCATCAACAGAACCAACTGGATTCCCGATGAGTTCCCGAACGCGCCCGCGCAAGACGGCAACGCCCCCCGCACCGCAGGAGAGCAGCCTGCTGCGCTGGCTGAAGGAGCGGCGTATCACCGAAGTCGAATGCCTGGTGCCCGACATCACCGGCAACGCGCGCGGCAAGATCATTCCCGCCGACAAGTTCTCGCACGACTACGGTACCCGCCTGCCCGAGGGCATCTTCGCTACGACCGTCACCGGCGAGTTTCCGGATGACTACTACGAACTGACCTCGCCGTCGGACTCGGACATGATGCTGCGCCCGGATCCGGACACCGTGCGCATGGTGCCGTGGGCCGCCGATGCCACCGCGCAGATCATCCATGACTGCTACACCAAGAATGGCGAGCCGCATGAGCTGGCGCCGCGCAATGTGCTGCGTCGCGTGCTGGCGGCCTACGCCGAGCTGGGCCTGCGCCCGGTGGTGGCGCCGGAGCTGGAGTTCTTCCTGGTGCAGAAGAACACCGACCCGGATTTCCCGCTGCTGCCGCCTGCCGGTCGCTCCGGTCGCCCGGAAACAGCGCGGCAGTCGTATTCGATCGATGCGGTCAACGAGTTCGACCCCATCCTCGACCTGATGTACGACTACGCCGATGCCATGAAACTGGACGTGGACACGCTGATCCACGAATCCGGCGCGGCACAGCTGGAAGTCAACTTCACCCACGCCGACGCGATGGATCTGGCCGACCAGGTTTTCCTGTTCAAGCGCACCATGCGCGAGGCGGCGATGCGCCACGGCGTGTATGCCACGTTCCTGGCCAAGCCGATGGAGAACGAACCGGGCAGCGCCATGCACATCCACCAGAGCCTGGTACGGGTGAGTGATGGCAGCAATGTGTTCGCCGGTGAGACCGATGCCGAAGGCGAGTTCAGCCCGGTGTTCGGCCATTATCTCGGGGGGCTGCAGAAATATGCGCCGCAGGCGATGGCGTTCTTCGCACCGAACGTCAATTCCTATCGCCGGCTGGTGTTCGGCGAGGTGTCGCCGAGCAACGTGCACTGGGGCTTCGACAACCGTACCTGCGGCCTGCGCGTGCCGCTGGATACGCCGGAGAATATGCGGGTGGAGAGCCGATTCGCGGGTTCCGACGCCAATCCCTACCTGGCGATGGCCGCCACCCTGGCCTGTGGCCTGCTCGGCATCCGCGAACGGCTGGCGCCGGATGCGCCGGTGACCGGCAGCGCCAAGGAGCTGGGCTACAACCTGCCGCGCTCGCTGGGCGAAGCGCTGGACGGGCTTGAGCGCTGCGGCGAACTGCAGGCGCTGCTGGGCGAGCGCTTCTGCCGGGCCTACATCTCGGTCAAGCGCAAGGAGTACGAGACCTTCTTCCGTGTCATCAGCTCGTGGGAGCGCGAGTTCCTGCTGCTGAACGTGTGAAAGCGTGGAATAGAAAAATCCGCCGCCGGGGGGTAGGCTGGCATCCGTCGCCGGCCCGAGCCGGCCCCCCTCCCCGCATTCTGGAGCACCCGATGAAGCTGCGTATCCTCACGCTCGGCCTGGCCTCCGCCTTGCTCGCCGCCTGTGGCGGTGGCAACGGTGGTAGTCAGGACAGCCAGGTCCTGAACGTCTACAACTACAGCGATTACATTGCCGAGGACACCATCCCGACCTTCGAGAAGGAAACCGGGATCAAGGTGACCTACGACGTGTTCGACAGCGACGAGATGGTCGAGACCAAGCTGCTGGCCGGCAACAGCGGCTACGACGTGGTGGTGCCAACGCTGAACTTCTTCGGCCGGCAGATCCAGGCGGGCGTGTTCCTGCCGCTGGACAAGAGCAAGATCCCGAACCTGGCCAATCTGGACCCGGCGGTGATGAAGCGCATCGCCACCCAGGATCCGGACAACCGCTACGGCGTGCCGTACATGGTCGGCACCACCGGCATCGGCTACAACGTGGACATGCTGAAGGAGCGTTTTGGCGGCAGCGCCGACATCGCCAACAGCTGGGACCTGGTGTTCAAGCCGGAGAACATCAGCAAGATGAAGGACTGCGGCGTGACCATCCTGGACACGCCGGCCGACATGATCCCGATCGCACTGCACTACCTGGGCCTGGACCCGCACAGCGGCGATCCGGCCGAGCTGCAGAAGGCGGCGGACCTGTTGAAGTCGATCCGCCCGTACGTGCAGAACTTCCACTCCTCGCAGTACGTCGGTTCGCTGGCCAACGGCGGCACCTGCCTGGTGGTCGGCTGGTCGGGTGACATCATCCAGGCCCGCGACCGCGCCGAGGAGGCAAGCAACGGCGTGCATGTCGCCTATTCGATTCCGAAGGAAGGCGCACCGCAGTGGTTCGACATGCTGGCGATCCCGAAGGACGCCAAGCATCCGGAAGCCGCCTACAAGTTCATCAATTACCTGCTGGAGCCGAAGGTCGCTGCGGCCAACACCAACTTCATCCACTATGCCAACCCGGTGCCGACCGCGACCCCGCTGGTGGACGAGGCGATCCGTACCGACCCGACCATCTACCCGCCGGCCGATGTGGCCGCGAAGATGTTCACCTATTCGATCAACACCCCGGAGACGGACAAGCTGTACACCCGGCTGTGGACCGAGGTGAAGACCGGCAGGTGAGATGACGGTGGCGCCGGGCCACGCCCGGCGGATGCAGGCAGACGTCAGCGCACAGGAAACGGAGGCCAAAGGCCTCCGTTTTTTTTTTTTTCACCTTGCCTCCGCATCGCTTCCCCTACCGTCCCGTATGGCACCGACCACCGCCTTCAGACAATGACCGAACAGCCCCAGCGCGCCGACGCCGCCCCTGACGAAACGCCTTCCACCGAGGACAAGCCTTCGCCGCTGAAGAATCCCAAGGTGCGCTGGACGCTGGCCATCATCGGCGTCGTCGTAGTCATCGCCCTGGTCGCCTGGCTGATCTACCACCTGCTGGTCGGCCGCTACCTGCAGGACACCAACAATGCCTATCTGCAGGCCGACGCTGTCGCGGTCGCTCCGCGCATCAACGGTTACGTCACCGAAGTGCTGGTGCAGGACAACCAGTGGGTCAAGGCCGGCGAACCGCTGCTGCGCATCGACCCGCGCACCTACCGCGCCACGCTGGACCAGGCCGAGGCGGTGATCGCCGTGCGCGAAGCCGACATCGCCGCCGCTGCCGCTGGTGTGCAGGGCCAGCAGTCCAGCCTGCTGCAGGCACGCACCCAGCTCACAGCGGCCGCCGCCTCGCTGCGTTTCGGCCGGTCAGAGCTGGCGCGCTTCACTCCGCTGGCGGCCAGTGGAGCCGACACCCATGAACACGTTGAAAGCCTGCGCCACGATGTCGAGCGCGCCCAGGCCCAGTACGATGCGGCCAAGGCGGAGATCCAGGGCGCGCAGAGCCAGATCGAAGCCAGCCAGGCCCAGCTCGAGCAGGCCCAGGCCGGACTGAAGCAGGCACAGGCCGACGCTGCGCAGGCCAGAGTGGCGTTTGAGGACACCGAGCTGCGCGCGCGCATCGACGGTCGTGTCGGCAACAAGACCGTGCAGGTCGGCCAGTTTGTTGCTGCCGGTACCCGCACGATGACCATCGTGCCGGTTGCTTCGCTGTACCTCGTTGCCAATTTCAAGGAAACCCAGGTGGGCCTGATGCGCGCCGGCCAGGCGGCTGAAATCAAGGTCGATGCGTTGCCAGGCACCCCTTTGCGCGGCACGGTGGAGAGCATTTCGCCGGGTACCGGCTCGCAGTTCGCGCTGCTGCCGCCACAGAATGCCACGGGCAACTTCACCAAGGTCGTGCAGCGCGTGCCGGTGCGCATCCGGGTGGACGCAGGTGCCGAAGCACGCAAGGTGCTGGTGCCGGGCATGTCGGTGGAAGTGACCGTCGATACCCGCAATGCAAAGGATGCGCGCGAGCGAACCCAGGACGAGGCCGAGGCCATGGCCGCGCCGGCGCGATGAACGCCACCCGTGCCCATGCAGCACCTGTCGCCGGGGGCAAGGCGGATGCCGCGGCCTGGTTGGCCGTGGCGGCCGGCACCATTGGCTCGTTCATGGCTACGCTGGACATCTCCATCGTCAACGCCGCGTTGCCCACCATCCAGGGCGAAGTGGGCGCCAGCGGCACCGAAGGCACCTGGATCTCCACCGCCTTCCTGGTCTCGGAGATCGTGATGATTCCGCTGACCGGCTGGTTCGTGCGCACGCTGGGCCTGCGCACCTTCCTGCTGATCTGCGCCACGCTGTTCACCGCGTTCTCGGTGATGTGCGGCCTGGCCGATTCGCTGCCGATGATGATCGCCGGACGGGTAGGGCAGGGGTTTGCCGGTGGTGCGCTGATCCCGACCGCGCTGACCATCGTCGGCACGCGGCTGCCGCCGAAGCAGCAGCCGCTGGGTACGGCGCTGTTCGGCATGACCGTCATCCTGGGCCCGGTGATCGGCCCCTTGCTGGGCGGCTGGTTGACCGAGAACGTCAGCTGGCACTACGCGTTCTTCATCAACGTGCCGATCTGTGCCGGCCTGGTTGCCCTGCTGCTGCTCGGCCTGCCGCATGAAACGTCTGACTGGGGTGGGCTGCTGCGCGCGGACTGGCTGGGCATCCTCGGCATGACCGCCGGCCTTTCCGCGCTTACCGTCGTGCTGGAAGACGGCCAGCGCGAGCGCTGGTTCGAATCGACGATGATCGTGGTTCTCAGCATCATCTCGGTGCTGGGCTTCGCGCTGCTCGCGCTTTCGCAGTTCACCAGCAAGGCGCCGGTCATCCGCCTCAACATCCTGTTCCAGCGCAGTTTTGGCGCGGTGTTCGTGATGGTGATGGCGGTGGGCATGATCCTGTTCGGGGTCATGTACATGATCCCGCAGTTCCTGGCGATCATCGCCGGCTACAACACCGAGCAGGCCGGCTATGTGCTGCTGCTGGCCGGCCTGCCGACCATCCTGCTGATGCCGTTGATGCCGAAGATGCTGGAAACCGTCGACGTACGCATCATGGTGTTCGGCGGCATGCTGTGCTTCGCCGCTGCCTGCTTCGTCAATCTGGGGCTGACTCCGGACAGCATTGGCCCGCACTTCGTCATAGGCCAGCTGCTGCAGGGCTGTGGGCTGGCGCTGGCAATGATGGCGCTGAACCAGGCGGCCATCACCTCGGTCCCGCGCGAGTACACCAGCGATGCCTCCGGCCTGTTCAATGCCGCGCGCAATCTCGGTGGCTCGATCGGGCTGGCCATCATTTCCACCTTCCAGGAACGCCGCACCACACTGCACATCGATGCGATCGGCAGCAGCGTTACCGCAAACTCGACCATCGCCCAGGACGCGCTGCACGCCTATGGCCAGCAGCTGGGCGACGCGACGCAGGCCATGGCCGTGCTGGCGCAGACGGTGCAGATGCAGGCGATGGTGATGGCCTACAACGACCTGTTCTGGATCTTCGGCCTGATCGTGGTGGCGACCCTGCCGCTGGTCTTCCTGCTCAAGCCCCTTCCCAAGGGCGTTCCTTTGGCGATGCACTGATGACTTCGACGACCTTGCCCGTTTCCCTTCGCCTGCGCCGGCTGTGGCCGGCCACCCTGCCGCTGCTGCTGGCAGGCTGCATGTTGGGGCCGGATTACGTGAAACCGGAGGTGGCCACGGTCGCTACCGCGCAGGCGCAGCTCCCACGCGCGGCGCAGGCCGGCGTGCAACCCGCCAGCCCGCCCAGCCAGTGGTGGCGTGCGCTCAACGATCCGTTGCTGGACCAGCTGGTGGACGAGGCGCTGCGCAACAGCCCCAACCTGCGCGCCGCCCAGGCCAAGCTGCTGGCCTCGCGCGCGCTGCAGCGCCAGCGCCGCGCCGAGCAGCTGCCCAGCGTGGGCGCGGCGGCGGGCTACGCCAGCATCAAGGCACCGGATTCACTGGAAAACAGCGTGCGTGGTCTGGGCGAGAACATCGCCGGCGTGGCCGAGGCCAACGGCCGCCCGCAGGAAGCGGCGCAGCTGCGCCAGCAGTTCGCCGATATCGATCTGGACACCGAGCTGTACGTGGCCGGCTTCGACGCCAGCTGGGAACTGGACCTGTTCGGCCGCCGACGCCGCGCGGCCGAGCAGGCCGCCGCCGAAGCCGAGGCCAACGCGGCAGCACTGGCCGATGCGCAGGTGCAGCTTGCCGCGGAACTGACCCAAGTCTATCTCGGCTACCGCAGCAGCCGCGAGCGTATCGCCCTGGCCGAGCACAACCTCCGCGCCGCCGATGAAAGCCTGCAGCTGACCCGTCAGCGCCGCCAACGCGGTGCGGATTCGGACCTGCAGGTGGAGCGCGCGCAGGCCCAGCTGCAACAGCAGCAGGCTGCGCTGCCGCCGCTACAGGCACAGGCCGACGAAGCCCGCGATGTGCTGGCCCTGATGGTCGGCCGCGAGCCGGGGGCGCTGGATGCGCGGTTGGCGGCAGACCAGCCGTTGCCAGTGCTGCCGGCCAGCGTGCCGGTGGACGATGCGGGTGCGTTGATCCAGCGCCGGCCGGATGTGCGCAAGGCTGAGCGCGAGCTGGCGGCCTCCTCGGCGCAGATCGGCCAGGCGATCTCAGCGTATTTTCCGCAGGTGACCCTGCTGGGCAGCATCGGCGCGGGCGCCACATCGGTTTCCGACCTGGGGCGGGATTCAGCCGCCACCCTCGTCGCCCCGTTCCTGCGCTGGTCGCTGTTCGACTTCGGCGTGAACAAGGCCCGTGTGGCCCAGGCTCGGGCCGGCAATGAGGCCCGCCTGGCGGCCTACGAAGGCACGGTGCTGGCTGCACTGCAGGATGCCAACACCGCGTTGGCGCGCTTCGGTGCGGCGCGGCAGCAACTGCAGGCCAGTGTCCGCGCCGAGGCTTCGGCGGATCGCTCGCTGGCGCTGATGAGCCAGCGTCGACAGGCGGGTGCCACCTCGCAGATCGATCTGCTGGACGTACAGCGCCAGCGGCTGCAAGCGCAGGATGCCGCCGCCCAGGCGCGGCTGCAGTTGCTGGTGCGGTATGTGGCGCTGCAGAAGAGCCTGGGGCTGGGCTGGCAGGAGGCACCGCGGGTGGCTGTTCGCTGATCCTCTCCGCCGGGCATGGCCCGGCGCTACCGGAGCCAGGCAATGTCCGGGCATGGCCCGGCGCTACCGGAGCCAGGCAATGCCTGGGCATGCCCGGCGCTACCGGAGCCAGGCCATGCGGGTAGCGCCGGGCCATGCCCGGCGGGCAACGGTCGCCCGCCACAGCCCGTCATATCGTCATCGCCCCCTGGCCGGTAGAATGGCGCCCGCTGTCCACCGCCCGCTCCCGGAGCCCCCATGCCCGTTGAAGCCCAGCCGGAAGCCGCCGTCGTCGATGCGACCGGTGCGCCCGGCTATCTCTCCATTCGCGACCTGCGCAAGGAATTCGACGGCTTCGTCGCCGTCGACGACGTCAATCTGGACGTGCGCAAGGGCGAGATCTTTGCCCTGCTGGGCGGCTCCGGCAGCGGCAAATCGACCCTGCTGCGCTGCCTGGGCGGCTTCGAGACACCCACCAAGGGCAGCATCACCCTTGATGGCCAGCGTCTGGACGCGTTGCCGCCCTATCAGCGGCCGGTCAACATGATGTTCCAGTCCTACGCCCTGTTCCCGCACATGACGGTCGAGCAGAACATCGCGTTCGGCCTGAAGCAGGACGGGCTGGGCAAGGATGCGATCAGCAGGCGCGTCGGCGAAATGCTGGAGCTGGTGCAGATGGGCCACCTCGGCAAGCGCAAGCCGCATCAGCTGTCCGGCGGCCAGCAGCAGCGCGTGGCGTTGGCACGGTCGCTGGCCAAGGGCCCCAAGCTGCTGCTGCTGGATGAGCCGATGGGTGCGCTGGACAAGAAGCTGCGCTCGCAGATGCAGCTGGAACTGGTCAGCATCATCGAGTCGTCCGGCGTGACCTGCGTGATGGTCACCCACGACCAGGAAGAAGCGATGACCATGGCCACCCGCATCGCGGTGATGGACGCTGGCTGGATCCAGCAGGTCGGCAAGCCGGACGAAGTGTACGAGCAGCCGGCCAACCGGTTCGTCGCCGAGTTCATCGGCTCGGTGAACCTGTTCGACGGCGTGATCGACGAGGACCTGCCGGAGTACGTGACCGTACGATCGCCGCTGTTCCCGGCGCCGATCTACATCGCCCATGGCATCACTGGATATGAAGGGCAGCCGGTCGCATTCGCGCTGCGCCCGGAAAAGGTGATGATCGGCAAGGACGAGCCGGAAGGGCACACCAACAAGGCGCAGGGCGTCATCGAGGACATCGCCTACTTCGGCAGCCACTCGGTGTACCACGTGCGCCTTCCCAGTGGTGCCAAGGTGCTGGCCAACTTCGCCAATTCGCAGCGCTGGGCCAGCGATGGCCTGACCTGGGGTGACAGCGTGTGGGTGCACTGGCGCGACAACGACGGCGTGGTGCTGACCTCATGAGCGTCGCCGCGCTGAAGCGCTGGCTGCCGGGACTGCGCGCCACGGTGATCGGTGTTCCGTATCTGTGGCTGCTGCTGTTCTTCGCAGTGCCCTTCCTGATCGTGTTGATGATCAGCTTCTCGCACAGCCGTGTCGGCTCGCCGCCGTACACCTGGCTGCTGCAGTACCTGGACGGCGGGTTCTCGCTCAAGCTCAACCTCGAGAACTATCTGGCGCTGTTCCGCGATTCGATCTACGCCCAGGCGTTCCTGAGTTCCATCAAGATCGCAGCGATCTCCACTTTCCTGACCCTGCTGATCGGCTACCCGATGGCCTATGCCATCGCCCGGCTGTCGCCGGCGGCGCGCAACGTGGCGATGATGCTGGTGGTGTTGCCGTCGTGGACCTCGTTCCTGATCCGGGTGTATGCGTGGAAGGCCATCCTGGACCGCAACGGCCTGCTCGACCAGTTCCTGCAGTTCACCGGTCTGCAGACGCTGATGACCAGCATGGGGCTGCCCAGGCTGCAGCTGATCGATACGCCGACCGCGGCCTATATCGGCATCGTCTACTGCTATCTGCCGTTCATGGTGCTGCCGCTGTACGCCAACCTGGTCAAGCATGACCACCGCCTGCTGGAGGCGGCCTACGATCTCGGTGCGAAGCCGTGGCAGGCCTTCCTGCGCATCACCCTGCCGCTGTCCAGGGCGGGCATCATCGCCGGCTGCATGCTGGTGATGATTCCGGCGGTCGGCGAGTTCGTCATCCCTGAGATGCTCGGCGGATCGGAGACGTTGATGGTTGGCCGGCAGCTGTGGAACGAGTTCTTCAACAACCGCAACTGGCCGGGCGCCTCGGCGATGGCGGTGGCGATGATCCTGCTGCTGCTGGTGCCGATCCTGCTGTTCAACCGTTCCCAGCAGCGCCTGCTGGAAGGGAAGCAGGCATGAGGCCGCGCACCGCCAAGGGCCTGGGTCTGGGCGTGCTGCTGCTCGGCTTCGCCTTCCTGTACCTGCCGATCCTGCTGTTGATGTTCTATTCGTTCAACAGCTCGCGGCTGGCGATGGTGTGGGCAGGGTTCTCCACCCGCGCCTACAGCGATCTGTTCGCCGACCGTGCACTGATGGACGCGATGTGGACCAGCCTGGTGGTGGCGTTCTGGACCGCCTGCACCGCCACGGTGCTCGGCACGCTGGCGGCCATGGTGATGACCCGTTTCAAGCGTTTCCGCGGCAAGCCGCTGTTCGGCGCGCTGGTCACCGCGCCGCTGGTGATGCCGGACGTGATCCTGGGTTTCTCGCTGATGGCGCTGCTGGCCTCGATGGGGGCCATTCCGGGCTTCCCGGCGCGTGGACTGGCGACCATCTGGATCGCCCACGTCACCTTCACCCTGTGCTTCGTCACCGTAGTGGTGTCTTCGCGCCTGCAGGAGATGGACCTGTCGCTGGAAGAAGCGGCGATGGACCTGGGGGCCAGCCGGCTGACCGTGTTCACCCGCATCACGCTGCCGATCATCGCCCCGGCACTGGTGGCGGGCTGGCTGCTGGCCTTCACGCTGTCGCTGGATGACGTGGTGGTGGCCAGTTTCGTCGCCACGCCGGGCTCGACAACGCTGCCGATGAAGGTCTTCGCCTCGGTCCGCATGGGCATCAGCCCGAAGATCAATGCGCTGGCCACGCTGCTGGTATCAGCGGTGTCGATCGCGGCGGTGATCGGCTGGTACATCAACGCGCGCGCCGAGAAGCGGCGCCAGCGCGACCTGCAGCTGGCCCGGCAGGACAACGGCTGATCCGGCAACGCGCGGCTCACGGGCAAGGGCGCACACTGGGGATCTGCCTGAAGGAGATCCCCCATGACTGTCGAGATCATCGATCCCACCACCGGCCAGGTGACTTACCGCCATGAATTGATGGGCGCTGCCGACGTCGAGCAGCGCCTGCAGGCGGCGGCCGACGCATTCCCGGCCTGGGCCGCACGTTCGCTGCAGGAACGAGGTGCCGTCCTGCGAGGGATCGCCGCGCAGCTGCGCACGCGGCGTGACGAGCTGCAGCAGGCGATGACGCATGAGATGGGCAAGCTGAAGGCCGAGGCATTGGCCGAGGTCGACAAATGCGCGGCGGCCTGCGAGTACTACGCCGATCACGCCGCCGACTACCTCAAGCCCCAGCTGATCGATACCGAGGCACAGCGCAGCTACGTGCGCTACGAGCCGATCGGCTGCGTGTTCGCGGTGATGCCATGGAACTTCCCGGTCTGGCAGGTGTTCCGCTTCCTTGCCCCTGCCTTCATGGCCGGCAACGTGGCGCTGCTCAAGCACGCCAGCAACGTGCCCCAGTGTGCGGACCTGATCCTGGCGGTGTGCCGCGACGGTGGCCTGCCCGCCGGTGTGTTCGACGTTCTGCACATCGACAACGACCAGGCGGCCCAGGTGCTGCGCGATGCACGGGTGAAGGCGGTGACGCTGACCGGCAGCGAACGCGCCGGGCGTTCGATCGCGTCCAATGCGGGCAGCCAGCTGAAGAAATCGGTGATGGAACTGGGGGGCAGCGACGCCTTCGTGGTGCTGGACGATGCCGACCTCGACAGGACCGTGGCGGCCGCGGTGAAGTCGCGCTTCGACAACAGTGGGCAGACCTGTATCGCTGCCAAGCGCTTCATCGTGGTGGAGCCCGTGGCCGATGAATTCACCCGTCGCTTTGTCGAGGCGGCAGGTCAGCGCCGGTATGGCGACCCCGGCGAGCGCGAGACCACGCTGGCACCGATGGCCCGCGCGGACCTGCGCGACGAACTGCACAGGCAGGTACAGGCGAGCGTGGCCAAAGGCGCGCGGGTGCTGCTGGGCGGCGAGCCGATCGCGGGCACGCATGCCGGCTATCCGGCCACCGTGCTGGACCAGGTCGGGCCGGGCATGCCTGCCTACGACGAGGAACTGTTCGGGCCGGTGGCGGCGGTGATCCGGGTCAAGGATGAAGAGGAAGCGCTGCGCGTGGCCAACGACAGCCGCTTCGGGCTGGGCGGCAGTGTCTGGACCGGTGACCCGGTACGCGGCGAGTCCTTCGCCCAGCGCATGGAATGCGGTGCGGCCTTCGTCAATGCCATCGTCAAGAGTGACGCGCGGCTGCCGTTCGGCGGCAGCAAACAGTCAGGCTTCGGCCGCGAACTGGCGGACCACGGCATCCATGAGTTCATGAACATCAAGACCGTCTACGTGGCTTGATGGTGCAGCCCGTGTGCCACGGCGCAGAAGCAGCCGAGCCCGAGCCCGGGCTCGGCTCTACAACCACCGCGCGCGCTTGAACAACCGGTACAGGCCCACGCAGATACCGCCCACGCCGACGATCATCAGCGGGTACGCCCATGGCTGGCTCAACTCCGGCATGTGACTGAAGTTCATGCCGTACCAGCTGGTGATCAGCGTCGGCGCCGCCAGCAGGGCCGCCCACGCACCCAGCCGCTTCACGGTTTCGCCCTGCGCCAGCGTCACCAGCGAGAGGTTCACGCTCAGTGCGGTACCCAGCATCTCGCGCAGGGTATCGATCACGTCGCTGATGCGCACCGCATGGTCATGCACGTCGCGGACGTAGAGCTTCACCTCGTCCGGAATCAATTCGCCCTGGTAGCGGCGCAGCTGCGCCAGCACGTCCTGCAACGGGGCCACGGCCATCCGCATCTTGTTCAACTCGCGCTTGAGCTCGTACAGGCGCACCACGGTGCTGCGCTTGTAGCTCTCGGCGAAGATGTCCTTCTCCAGCAGCTCCAGCGTGTCGCGGAAGCGGTTGGTGATCGGCAGGTAGTTGTCGACCACGAAGTCGGTGACAGCGTACAGGCAATAGGACGGGCCCATCTTCAGCAGCTGCGGCTCGCGTTCCACCCGGGCGCGTACCGGCGCATACGACAGCGAAGCGCCGTGGCGCACGGTCACCAGGAAACGCGGCCCGAGGAAGGCGTGGGTTTCACCGTACTGGATGCGCTCATCGACCATCTGCGCGGTGGTCATCACCACGAACAGCGAGTTGCCGTAGGCTTCCACCTTCGGCCGCTGGTGCGCATTCCGCGCGTCCTCGATCGCCAGGTCGTGCAGGCAGAACTCCTCCTGCAGCTTCAGCAGCACGTCTTCATTGGGATCGAACAGGCCGACCCAGACGAAGCCGTTGCCGCTGGCGATGACATCGCTGATGGCGTCCAGGCTGATGTCATGGCGGACGCCCTGCTCATCGTAGTGGACGCAGTTGATGACGCAGGCGGGATTGGCCGAAGCAGGTGCGGCAGCGGAGGCGGGCAGTGACATGCCCGCCATCGTGCGTCAGTGCCGCGTATCCGACAAGTGACGATCGCGGCCCAGCACCCAGGCCAGGGCCGCATGGATCGGCAGCAGCAGCACGATCCATTGCACGTTGTACTGCGCCTGCAGGCTCAGCCAGTGCAGGACCAGCGCTGCCAGGGCCTGCAGTGCCACCAGCCACAGCACGACCGTGAACATGCGGCCCGGGGGGCGGCGGCGCAGCAGCCGGATCGCGCCCGGCAGCAGCAGCACGCACAGCGGCGAAAGCAGCAGCAGGTTGCGGTTGGCCCAGGCGGCGTAGTGGGTACTGAAGCCCCAGAGGAACACCAGCAGGCCACCTGCCACGGCACACAGCAGCCACAACGGCAGTCCCAGTCCGGCCAGCAGGCGCGGCCGGTTGCGCAATGCCAGCACGCCGGCAGCGATGGCCAGGCCGCACAGCAGCCACGGCCACCAGCGGCGCGGGAACTCCTTGGGCTCCGGATCGATGCGGTGCGGCAGCAGTTCCTGCTCGGACTGCACCAGCGGCCGGCCGTCGCTGTTGCGCGCCTGGCGCAGGGCATCGGCTAGGCGCATCGGCACGAACGCTTCCTGCCAGCGTGACAGCGGCTGATCGGCGAACGGGCCCAGGCCCACGTCGAAGCCCAGCCACATCCACGGCGCGGGCGAGGCCAGGCGGACCGATTCACTGCGGTAGGTATTGCCGCGCGAGCGACCGGACAGCTGGGCATGCAGCCCGCCACCCAGCGCCTTGTCCAGTGTGTCGCGCACCATCGTCGCGCAGTTGGCGGTGTAGTAGTCGTAGTGGTAGCGCGCGTTCTCCGGCCTGGCCCGCTCGGCCAGGTCGGCGGCCAGTGCGCGCGCCTGGTCCGGGCGCAGATCCAGCCACTGCACGCTCGCTCCGCGGCCGGTCTCGTCGTAGTAAGACAGGTCCTGCTGGAGGGGCAGCGCCACCAGGTAATACATCATGTCGCCACGTACGAAGCGACCGATGAAGTCATCCTCGGACGGATCGAAGTAGCCGAAGTTGTACGACGTTGCCTCACCACTGGCCGGATCGAGCACCACGATGGCGTCATGGCCGAAACGCTCGAAGAACACCGTGCCGGGCTGCATCGTCACCACGCCGATGCGCGGCGCCGGGGTCCCGGCGACCGCGGCCGTCGCCTGTGCGAAGGCGATGGCAGGCACGGCCGTGGCCAGCATGCACAGTGCCAGCCACAGGGTGAGGATCAGCCCGCGCCGCTTCAAGCGTCGTCCTGCGCGTCCGGTGGCAGCACCGTCACGTGGAAGGCCTGTACCCGGCGCGCATCGGCACGGGCGACACGGAACATGAAGCGATCCAGCGCCAGTTCGTCTCCGATCTCCGGAAGGTGACCGACCGCTTCCGTGACCAGGCCGCCGATGGTGTCGTAGTCCTCGTCGGAGAACGTGGCACCGAAGCGCTCGTTGAAATCCCCGATCGGGGTCAGGGCATCGACCACGTACTGGCCGTCGGCCTGGATCGCGATCTGTGCCGACGGATCCTCGGCTTCGTCGTGCTCGTCATCGATGTCGCCGACGATCTGTTCCAGCACGTCCTCGATGGTGACCAGGCCGGCGACGCCGCCGTACTCGTCGACCACGATGGCCATGTGGTTGCGCGACAGGCGGAATTCCTTCAGCAGCACGTTGAGCTTCTTCGCTTCAGGAATCAGCACCGCCGGGCGCAGCAGTTCGCGCACGTTGGCCGGGCCGTGGTCGGCGACCACACCGCGCAGCAGATCCTTGGCCAGCAGGATGCCGAGGATGTCGTCCTTGTTCTCGCCATGCACCGGGAAGCGCGAATGGCCGGATTCGACCACCTGCTTCATCAGTTCCAGGAAGGGCGCCTCGACCGGCAGCGAGACCATCTGCGAACGCGAGATCATCACGTCGCCCACGGTCAGCTCGGCCACCGAAATGGCGCCTTCCATCATCTTCAGGGTATCGGCGGCGATCAGACCCTCTTCCTGCGCGGTGTGCAGGACAGCGACCAGCTCGTCGCGGGTATGGGGTTCGCCGGAGAACGCGGACGTCAGGCGTTCCAGCCAGCCGCGCTTCTTTTCACTGTGCTCCTGCAGGGAGCTACTACTGTCGTCTTCAGACATCTCTGGAAAAAGGGCACCCGGCATGCCGGGCGTTGGCGCCAGTCTAGCAGGATGTGGCGGCCTGTCAGCGCCCCCCGCTGCCGGGGCCGGTGATCGGTGGCGGCGCCAGTTCAGGCCGGGACGCAGGTGCTTCGGGCAGGTCCAGGCTGTAGGTGCAGCCGGCCAGCGTCCGGCCCGGGTGGGAGGCCACCGTTGAGACGCTGAGGATGATCGACTCGATCTGGGCCTCGCCGGTGGCCGGGTCCGTCACGTCACGGCTGACCAGTTCGCGCCCCGCCATGAACTTGCCGTCCTGGTCGTATCCGGTCTCCAGCCCGAGCCGGCTGGCCAGTGGCCGGGGGTCGGCCTCATCAAGGATGGCCATGATGCTGGCACCGGCCATCGCGACCCGGTCCGTGCGGGTGCCGAACACCGTGATGGGCTGCGCCAGACGGTACTCGCTCAGGAACCGGTTGCCCTGCGGCAGGGGTTGCAGGCCGCTGGCCACGGCCTTCAGCGGGTCGGCCAGCAGCGGTGCCAGTGCGGCATGGGCGGCCACATCCTGGCGGCATTCGATCAGTGCCGGCAGGTCCAGCGGTGCGGCGGACGCAGAGGTGGCAAGCAGCAGGGGCAGGAACACAGCGGCACTCCGTGGTGGCGCCGAGCCTGGGCTCGGCCGCCTTCCGGTCAGGGGGGGGGCGGGCTCAGCGCTCGCCGGCGTAGGGGTCGGCGATGCCGAGCTCGGCCAGGATCTCGCGTTCCAGCTGCTCCATCGCCTCGGCTTCCTTGTCGTCCTCGTGGTCCCAGCCGAGCAGGTGCAGCACGCCGTGCACGGTCAGGTGCGCATAGTGGGCGTTGAGCGCCTTGCCCTGTTCGCCGGCCTCGCGCTCAACCACCGGGGCACAGATCACCAGGTCGCCCAGCAGCGGGAACTTCACGCCCTTGGGCAGGCCTTCGGGCACTTCGGCCGGGAAGCTGAGCACGTTGGTGGCGTAGTCCTTGCCGCGGTAGTGGCGGTTCAGCGACTGCCCCTCCTTGGCATCGACCACACGGATCGCCAGGTCGGCTTCGCGGATCCGCCCCTTCAGGGCCGCGGCAACCCACCTGCGGAAGCTCACCGCGGCCGGCAGTCCGGCGCGGGGCAGGGCGTAACTGACGGCGACGTCCAGCCGTACGGGACCACGGGTCATGATGTCGCTCCGGGTTGGATCTGATGCAGGTCGCGGCGGTCGTAGGCACTGACGATGCGGGCCACCAGCGGATGGCGGACGACGTCGCGCGATTCGAAGAAGGTGAAGCTCACGCCCTCGACATCGCGCAGCACGTCGATGGCATCGCGCAGGCCCGATTTCAGGTGCTTGGGCAGGTCGGTCTGGGTCAGGTCGCCGGTGACCACGGCGGTGGAGCCGAAGCCCAGCCGGGTCAGGAACATCTTCATCTGCTCGATGGTGGTGTTCTGCGCCTCGTCCAGGATCACGAACGCGTCGTTGAGCGTGCGGCCACGCATGTAAGCCAGCGGTGCGATCTCGATGACGTTCTTCTCCAGCAGCTTGACCACCTTCTCCACGCCCATCATTTCGTAAAGGGCGTCGTACAGCGGCCGCAGGTAGGGGTCGACCTTCTGGGTCAGGTCACCGGGCAGGAAGCCGAGCTTCTCGCCGGCCTCGACCGCGGGCCGCACCAGGATCAGGCGCTGCACGCGCGACTCGTTCAGCGCTTCGACCGCGCTGGCCACGGCCAGGAAGGTCTTGCCGGTACCGGCCGGGCCGATGCCGAAGTTGATGTCGTGGGTGGCGATCTGGTGCAGGTAGCGGCCCTGGTTGGCGCCGCGACCGCGCACGGTGCCACGCTTGACCCGGATCGCCACGTCCTGTGCTTCGTACGAGCGCTCGGCGATCTGCTCCACGTTGGCCTGGGCCAGGCGCAGGTGGATGGCATGGTTGTCGAAGGTGGTCTCACCGGCTTCGGCATACAGGGCTTCGATCAGCTTCTGCGCTTCCACGCTGGCTTCCTTCGGCCCACTGATGCGGAACACGAAGCCGCGATTGGCGATCTCCACGCCGAGTTTCAGTTCGATCTGTCGCAAATGGCCGTCGAACGGGCCGCACAGGTTGGCCAGGCGCGCGTTGTCTTCCGGCGACAGGGTGAAGTCTCGATGCTCGATGTTTTTCATTTCTGGAGGTGGGGCGAAAGCCTTCCACCACAGTGTCTTCAAGGGGAAACAAGGGTAGCGCGCGGGGGCGCACACGGCCAGTACGGGGGCTGCGACGCGGTTTTCCACACGGGGTGTGGATCGGGCCTGCGGGAACCTGTGGATAGACGTTCGCAATGCTTGTGCCACAAGCTTCCTGCGCCGGTGGTGAAAAAAGCGTCACGACCGGGTGGAGCACGGAAACCGAGGAGCAGTGCTGGCCACGGGAAGGTTCACAGGCATTGAGCGTCGGGGCGGAGCGCCCGGCCGGGGAGAGGTCATGGATGTTTCACATACGGCAGTTGCACACGCGCCGCTGGCGGGGCTTGGGGCAAACCGGCAACTGCATCGGCTGCAGGCCGAGGGCCTGCCTCCCTTGTTCGTCGAACAGTGGTGGGGCCACGAAAGCCTGGTCAATGGTTTTGACTACTGGATAGATGCCGTGCACCCGGATGCGGGCCTGTCATGCGCTGACTGGCCGGGACTGAGCGCCGCGCTGGTCACGTGTCTCGATGATGGCCAGGACCACCCTCGCTGCGGCCACGTCGCCGCCGCTCACCTGCTCGGCACCGACGGCGGTCTGGCGCGCTATCGGCTGCATCTCGTGCCATGGACGTGGTTCCTGGGGCATGCCCGGTGCAGCCGTGTCTACCAGCAGCGGACCGTGCTGGACATCGTCGAGGACGTGTTCGCCACGCACCGCGGCCTGGCCCGCTGGCGCTGGAGCGACGATGCCCTGGCCGCTTTGGCCGCCGCAGCCGTGCGCGACTGCTGCATCCAGTATCGAGAGCCGGACCTTGAGTTCGTGCAGCGGCTGCTGGCCGATGAAGGCATTGCGGGCACATTCGAGAGCGACAGCAGCGGCGGACTGACGCTCGTGCTGTTCGCCGACAGCAGCGTGCAACCGGAGAATCCACAATCGGCCCGAGACGGCGGTATCCGTTTCCACCGTGACGACGCCACCGAGCGCGCAGATACCCTGCAGCGGCTGGGCCGGTGGCGCCGGCTGGGCAGCAGCCGGCTCTCGCTTCTCACCCACGATGCCCCGGCGGCAACCGTCCGACATGTGCAGATGCCACTGCAGGACGCCGGGCGCAGCCCGCGCGAGGTCTATGAGCCGGTGGGCACCCACGCCCTGGCTGGCGCCGATGATGGGTATCGTCGCGCGCGGCGAGCGGCTGAAGCGCACGAGGCCGGCAGTGCAGGTTGGCTGGCCGCGAGCAGCGTACGCAACCTGCAGGCCGGTCGCTTCATCCGCGTACTGGCTGCGGGCGGTGATTCTGCGCCGAGCCTGCTGCCAACCGAGCTGCTGCACTACGGGTGCAATCCGCCGCCGATCACGCAGGGGGCGGAGCAACCACGCGCTGTGGCACCGGCCCGTTGGCTTGAGGCCAGTTCAGCGATGCCCGGCATGGCGCTGGAGGCAAACGCGGCCTTGGGTTATGCCAATCGCTTCCGCGCCGTCGATCGGAATCGGCCGTGGCGGCCCGTGCTGGCCGATGGCACCGGCGAACGCATCCACCCGCGGCCGCTCGCGCCAGGCCATCAGACCGCTACGGTCATCGCTGGCGATGGCGGTGATGATGCCGCTCTGTACGCCGATCACCTGGGCCGGGTACGCGTGCGTCTGCATCTGCAGGACGCCACAGATGCCGGTACGACCTGTTGGCTGCGGGTCGCGCAGCGCTACGCTGGACCGGGCGTTGGCGCACAGTTCCTGCCGCGCGTCGATCAGGAGGTGATGATCGGCTTTCTGGACGGGAACATCGATCAGCCCTTGGTGCTGGGCGCGCTGTACAACGGTCGCGGCGAGGCGGGCGTTGCGCGCACCCCGGCCGGAGCAGCGGCCGCAGGCGAAAGCGGCAGCCTGTTCGGGCATGCTACCGACTCCCGCCCGAGCGCACAGGGCAACGCCGTCGGCGGCCATGCCCCCATCTGGCATGCGATGGCACCGGGGCAGGATCAGCACCGGCACGCCGGTGCGGTATGGGGCATCCAGTCACGGGAATGGTCCGGAACGGGGTACAACCGGCTAGCCTTCGATGATTCGGACGCGCAGCTGCGCGTGCAGCTGGCCAGCAGCCAGGCCAGCAGCGAGCTGAATCTTGGCCATCTTCTGCATACGGCTGACAATCATCGCGGGTCCCTGCGCGGCGAGGGCGCGGAACTGCGCACGGATGCCTGGGGAGCGCTGCGCGCGGAACGCGGCGTCTGGTTGACCGCACGCGGGCACGCTCCGCTGTCACCCGCAGGCGAGGTGGCTGCGGCCGGCGCGCTGCTGCAGCAGGCCGCCCTCCTGGCCGCGTCCAGTCATTGCGTGGCCGCGATGCACGGCACGGCTGGCTTGGCCAGCCACGCGGTGCGGGAGGACAGTGCCGGTCTGGCAGGCCTGCAACGGGTCGCCCGGGCCAGCGTGACCGGCGCATCCTTTGCGCAGGCCAGCGCGGATGAGGAGGGCCGCCCCGCGCCCGGCGATGTTCCGCATACCGGCCAGCCAACGCTGGGCCTGCATGGGCAGGCTGGCCTGGCGATGGTGGCCGGGCAGGCGCTGCACTGGAGCGGTGCCCGGCACGTGGCACTGGCCAGTGGCGGGCACACCGACGCCAGCGTGGCCGGCAGTGCGCGCCTGCATGCCACGCAGGCGGTGGGCGTGCTGGCGGCCAGCTCCCACGCTTATGCCGGTGCTGCGGCACTGACCATCGTGGCCGGGCAGGAGGCCTTGGACATCCGTGCCCAGTCCGAAACGATCCGCCTGCAGGCGCGCTACGCAGTGTGTGCAGCAAGCGAGCAAGGCGCTGTGGAGCTTGCCGCACCGCGCACCCTGCACATCGCCACGGCCGATGGCGCCAGCATTACGCTGGAAGATGGCAACCTGGTGCTGGTCTGCCCCGGCACGGTGACCGTGCACGCCGGGCAGCGCACCTTCATCGGCCCGGCGCAGCTGACCCTTCCTCTGCCGGACATGCCGACCAGTGCGTTCGACGGGCAGGTTCCGAAGCTTGCTTTCAGGCTGCAGGACATCCCGGGCCCACAGGGTGTGCCGCTGGGCGGGCAGCCCTGGAGGATCGTGCGCACGCACCGCGCCCTGGACGATGAGCAGCGTGACAGCGCCCTGCTGCCGGAACGCTGGGCCGAGACTCTGGCCGAAGGTGAGGCCGACGCACAGGGCGATGTCAGCCTGGACGATGCGCTGTGCGCGAGGATCTGGAGTGACGCAGGCCGCCATCCCGGCTGCCTGTTCCTGGTACACGGGATCGACGTGATCCCGCTGCAGCGGCCCCGGCCATACAGCAGCTCCCCGGGGGTGCGGGCGACCCTGGATACGCTGGAGGCGATCAACTATGGCAAGAGTCTGGCCGACCTGCCCGACGATGCCGCGCTGCATGCTTACCGGCAGCGCGCCGAGTACGAGTTCCAGTCCCACATCGACGCCAGCCCGGCCCGGCGCAAGGAGATCTGATCATGGCAGACGCCAACGCATGGGGCCGGGTCGAGCGCGCCTCTCTCATCTGCAGGGATGGCCAGAAGGGAACGACCAGCGGCGATTACTACGCACCACCGGACCGTCAGTTCGCGCCGGTGCGGCATGGGAACCGCGTCGACGCGTTCACCGACGGGCGCTCGGCGATGAAGGCGATGGCCGATGCCATCCGCGGTGCGCAGAAGTTCATCTTCATCGCCGACTGGCAGATGAACTTCGATACCGAGATGGACGCGCGCGGTGACGCGCACTCCGCGCGGCTGAGCGAGCTGCTGTTCGATGCGATCAACCACCGCGGCGTAGATGTGCGGGTACTGCTCTACGACAGCGTGGAGGCGGCCGCCTACACCCACGAGAACGAGGTACGCACGGCGCTGTACAAGATGCAGGATGACAAGACGCCCGGGCAGGTCCAGGTGGGCCTGCACAACCCGGCGACCGGCCGCACCGATGCCTTCAACATCGCCTTCTCGCACCACCAGAAGATCCTTGTGGTGGACGGAAACATCGGCTTCATCGGCGGCCTGGACGTCGCCCATGGCCGTTGGGACGACGGCAACTTCGACGTGGTCTGCGACCCGACGCTGCACGTGATCAATGACCATTACAACAACTGTCTGAGCAAGTATCGGAGCATGACGGATGATGAGACGGAGCTCACGCTGGACAAGCCCGATACCAACCCGGATGCGGCAGGCCGCGTCCGTCCCGGCTTCGCACAGGCGTATGTGCCCGGCATCGCCATCGCACTCGACCAGATGAAGGCGCAGTGGGATGCCGGTGCCGCCTTGGCGGAGCTGCAGGAGTATGCTGACAAACTGGGCGTACCCGATGCGCTTGAGCGCGAAGGCCTCAGGAAGATCGCCGAGTGGATCATCCCCGGCATGGAAGAGGGGATGGCGGTCAAGCGCACCGTCGCGCGCACGTTCCTGGCCATCCAGACGACACTGGAGGAGATCGGCAAGGAATATGCAGATGTCATTGCCGCATCGAACCGTGCCGCCGACGAAGCCATCAAACTGAATCCGGTCCAGGCGGCTGCCGCAGCAGGGCGTGCGGTGGCAGGCTTCAGCGCCATCCAGGCGAAGAAGTTCGGCAGCTGGCTCGACCAGCAGAAGAACGACATCCGGGCGGCAGCGCTGCGGCCCCTTCAGACTGCAGAGAAAGCGGCGGGCTACCTGCTCGATCCGCGCAGCCTGCGCGCGGACATCGAAGGCCGACTCAGCGAAATAGAAGCAAAGATCGACAAGGCGAAGACAGACTGGGAATCGCTGGTGCAGTGGATCAATACGCCGGTTGATCGCACCCAGCGACTGCTCGACAGTGGCCGCCAGCCCCGCATGCCCTGGCAGGACGTGCACGTGCAGATCGAGGGGCCGGCCGTGTTCGATCTCTGCAGCAACTTCATGCACCGCTGGAACGCCATGGTCTGGCAGAACCAGCGCGGTGACCGGACCGTCGGCTCCTGGGTACGCAAGGGGCTGAACACGGGTCTTCGCAAGACCAATGAATGGCTCGACACAGCGCTGCCCGAGCAGACCACCCTGGCGCGTGGCATGGAACTGACGCCATTGAACGATCAGTGGCTGCAGTCCATGGGCGGCATGCAGGCGGTGTTCGGTGACCTGACGGTGCCGGGCGCGGCGGGAAAGGTCAGCGTGCAGATCGTGCGTTCCTCGGGCACCGCCCTGCATGCGCTGGAGAAGAAGGGGTGCAGGGAACTCGGCCTGAACCTGGACGACGCCAGCTACCTGCAGCCTTACTGGGAGCGTGAGCAGCCGATGCACTCCATTCTCGATGCGATGGTCAACTGCATCGCATCGGCCCGTGCCTACATCTATCTGGAAACGCAGTTCCTCATTTCCGACTGCGGCTGGTCCGACGCGGATCCGGGCAGCGTGGTGGAAACCGCGGTGAAGGGCGGGGAGCGGCGGGAGGCGACGGATGCCGAGAAGGCGAAGCTTGGTCACGTGGAACGCGGTGTGGCCATGAGCGGCCCGGTAGGCAGGGCCGACATCGTGCAGGATGTGGTGGAGCGCAGGCAGGGAGTGAAGTCGGCGGCCAGCAACCCGCTGGTGGCCGCCCTCGCCGCGCGCATCCGCCGTGCGATCCTGGCCCGGCAAGGCTTCCATGTGTACATCACCCTGCCGGTGCACCCGGAGGGCAGCCTGGCAGACGGTGCCGTGGTGAAGCAGCAGTACTGGGTGCAGCAGACCCTGCTGCGTGGTGACGACAGCCTGATCCGGCGCATCTGTCGATCATTGATCGCACGCGACAAGGACATCCGCGAGGCCAGCGTGGAGGAGGCCGACCTGCAGGCCGAGGTCAAGGCCGGGCGCTGGAAGGAATACCTGTCGGTGATGAATCTGCGCAGCTACGGCGTGTTGGCCGAAACGCGCAGAAGCGATCATCTGCCGCCGCACACGATCGGCTCCGAGCATGGCCCCTCCCTGTATGTGGTGACCGAGCAGTGCTATGTGCATTCCAAGCTGCTGATCGTTGATGACGCGGTGGCGATCATCGGCAGCGCGAACTGCAATGACCGCAGTCTGCTGGGGACCGGCGATACCGAGATCGCTGCGGTGATCGTTGATGGTGAGGCGAAGCGGATGGATCTGGGCAACGGCGTGCAGGTAATAACCCGAACATTTGCGCGGGAGCTGCGGTTGAAGTTGTGGAGGAAGTTTCTGGGGCAGGAGATTCAAAAGCTGCCGGAGAAGGAGAATCAGCACTTCGTGTTCTCCGAGTTGACCGAGGGCTACTACCCGTGGTTCAACAAGAACGTGCCAACCTTGACGGTGGACAGGCCAGCAAGTGCCGAGACGTGGAGAAGCATTAGAGATCTTGCCGATTCAAATTCCGCCGCTTATCAGCGTGTCTTCACCAATGTCCCCCGCGACTCGTTCCCTCGCTACGACTCCGTGCTTCATGGATTTCCCGCCGCAGGCCTGAGTGACAAAGGACACGTCAAGCGCATCCTGTACGCGCAGCCGGCGGACCTGCAACCAGAGTTCATGCTGGAGCCAAGCGTTGTGAGCAACTACGTGACCGGTGCGGTAGGTCGGCACGATGTGCGTAAGGCGACGGACTTCCTTCGAGACACGGCATTAGGGGACTACGGTGTTCAGGGGTTCTGGGTGACGATGCCACTTCTGTGGGGGAGCAGCATGGACGACCCTGCTGCCATGATGCCGAACGAGATTATCGCTGCCGTGCCTGTCGACAGGAGTCGGTCAATTGAATCTGGTTACTCGAATGGAGGTATTCCAGGGAAATCCGGAGAAAAGGCATGAATGAGCATAATCTGTTGAGATGGCTGATGGCGTTGGGTGTCTTTTCTGCTGCGCACACTGCGTTGGCAGACTGCAGTTCACCAATCGGGAAGTCGCACACTTCTCAGGGGGGTAGCTTGGTGATCAAGTTCAGACCAAGCCCCAAGGGGGTGCTGAGCGCAAGTCTTAGTCGTGCGAACGAAGTTGCGCCCTATGTGCGGATCAATCTCTATCCTAAACTTGCTGAGCTGCACAATGAGCCATTCGATTCGAATGGTGGCGCGGTCTACTACTTGGAAAAGGACGCGCAAGGGCAGCGACTATGCCGCGTTGAAGAGTGGAAAAGGCGGGAATCCAAGTTGATTGGTGAAGCACCTCCTGAGCACCTGCATCCTGCGGTGAGGCCGGTGTATCCGTACTTCGAGCTGCACAAGACGTATGAGCTCTATTATCATTCGACTGGTCAATTGACGTCGATTCATACAACTGACGCGAAAGGGCATAGGGCGACAACGTTCTGTGCGCTCTATGATGGTGATGGCCGCATAGAAGTAGCGAATGAGAGCTCTGGGTTGATTGTCTCGGATAAGCCAGATTTTCAGTGTGCGCAGCTCCGCGATATGCCATCCCGCACTTCAACTCGATACTTCACTTATCGACCGGATGGATCGCGAGCTTCCGACGTAGTCAAGGAAGCCACGCGTAAGCCCGGTGAGGATCCCAATCGCGGGGACACCGGCTTTGGAACCGAGGCCACCGATGGTGCATGGACTGTGAGTGGCTTCGTGAATGTCGACGATGCTGAATTGAAGCGGGTCGTGGGAATTCGCTTCCATGGCAGTGAAAAGCGTGGGCTTCGTGGCGTTTCAAGTGCTTCCTTCTCCATGGCGCCATCGGACGCCACGGCTGTCTTCGCGCAACGCAGTCAAGAGCCCACTGATAAGCTGAAATACAGGTTCCCCGGCGAGCGTGTGCCAGCAGAAATCGCCAAGGGGCTGTTCGAGGGCATCACCGACTACACCCGCGTCCGGGAGTACTACCATCGCTCGCATCGACGGATCTTCGAGGTCTTCGGACCGGGTGCCAAGCACCCCCGCGAGCGCCAGTGGCGCACGCTGGATCTGAATCGCCAGGAAAACTACGACGCAAGCGGCAGGCTCACGCGGGTGATCCTGTTCGGCCCGGTTCCAGATGATGGTGGCTACACCGAGAACCTGCGCGCTTACGTAGAGAAGGGCGTGTTGAAGCTCACGCCGCTGACCAGCGGCTACAGCTCCTACCGCGTCTACGACTATGACGCAGCAGGCAACGAGACGCTCTCGTTCGTGTGCTGGCGCTACGAAGTCTCGACCAACAAGCCGTATGCCCATTTCCCCTGGTGGGAGCCCGATCCCCGCCCCAAGCGCAGTCGCGAAGCCGAACTGCAGTACGGCAGGACGCAGGTGGGCACACGCTGCGGGACGCCGGACGGCAGGATGATCGTAGAGGGCATGGGACCGGTGAAGAAGCTGATGGAGACCCGGTACGGATTCGGGACGACGAAGCTGGGATTCCTGAGCGAGTAGCCCGGTGCGTCTTTCTGGGGCTCAGAGCAGACCCGCTCAGCGAAGGTTGCGGCCAGCAACGAGGCCCGGCGGGCTCGCCCCCTGAGATCCACCGCTTTTCCACAATCACTGTGGAACGACGCGCAATCAACCTGTGGATAGGTGACGCAAAGCCCTCTGCACCGAGGGTCTGCGTGGCGTGGTGAGAAAATCACCACGCCTGCTGCGTGGGGGGGGCAAGCCGTACATGGCTTCCCCCCGCCCGGCGATCAGCCTTCCGTCACCACCCGCCCGCGCAGCGAATTGGTCAATGCCTCGGTGATCACCACATCCACGAACTGACCGATCAGGCGTGCCGGTGCCGGGAAGTTCACCGAGCGCATGTTCTCGGTCTTGCCGGTCAGCTCGTTCGGGTTCTTGCGCGAAGGACCTTCCACCAGCACCGTCTGCACGGTGCCGACCATCTTTGCGGAAATGCCGGCGGCGTGCGCGTTGATGCGTTCCTGCAGGCGCGACAGCCGCGCGTGCTTCTCGGCATCGCTGAGGGTGTCTTCCAGGTCGGCGGCCGGGGTGCCCGGACGACGCGAATAGATGAAGGAGAAACTGTGGTCGAAGCGGATGTCCTCGATCAGTTTCATGGTCTTCTCGAAGTCCGCCTCGGTCTCGCCAGGGAAGCCGACGATGAAGTCCGAACTGATCGAGATGTCCGGGCGCACCGCGCGCAGCTTGCGGATCTTCGACTTGAACTCCAGCGCGGTGTAGCCGCGCTTCATCGCCGACAGCACGCGGTCGCTGCCGGCCTGCACCGGCAGATGCAGGAAGTTGGCCAGCTGCGGCACGTCGCGGAACGCGTCCACCAGCGAGTCGCTGAACTCCAGCGGGTGCGAGGTGGTGAAGCGGATGCGGCCGACGCCATCGATCTCGGCGATGGTGCGGATCAACAGGCCCAGGTCGGCGAACTCGCCATCGCCATACGGGCCGCGGTAGGCGTTGACGTTCTGGCCAAGCAGGTTGATCTCGCGTACGCCCTGCGCGGCCAGCTGTGCCACTTCCACCACCACGTCCTCGAACGGACGGCTGACTTCGGTGCCGCGGGTGTAGGGCACCACGCAGAACGAGCAGTACTTCGAGCAGCCTTCCATGATCGACACGAACGCCGATGCGCCTTCAGCGCGCGGCTCGGGCAGGCGGTCGAACTTCTCGATCTCCGGGAAGCTGATGTCCACCTGCGGTCGCTTCTGCTCGCGACGCGCACGGATCAATTCCGGCAACCGGTGCAGGGTCTGCGGGCCGAACACCAGGTCCACGAACGGCGCGCGCTTGATGATGGCCTCGCCCTCCTGCGAAGCGACGCAGCCACCGACGCCGATGATGACCTCGCGGCCCTGGTTCTTCAGCCCCTTCCAGACGCCGAGCTGGCTGAACACCTTCTCCTGCGCCTTCTCGCGGATGGAGCAGGTGTTGACCAGGATGACGTCGGCGTCCTCCGGGGTGTCGGTCAGCACCAGGCCGTCGCTGGCGGCGAGCACGTCGGCCATCTTGGCCGAGTCGTACTCGTTCATCTGGCAACCGTGGGTCTTGATGTACAGCTTGCCCTTGATCTGCTCCGGCGTGCGCGGAGCGGAGGGCAGGGCAACGAGCGGGGTGCCGCCCGGCGTGGCGGGCGGAAAGACGTCTGGCGTCCCGGTCATGGCGCTTAATCCATTCGGGTGGCGGGAAAGCGGGCAATTCTACCCGCATCCCGCGCCGCCCGCCGCGCTGCGCGCTCGTGGGGCACGGCCCCTGCCGCGCCCGGTAGCGCCGGGCCGTGCCCGGCGGGCGTCCTTACGCCGCGATCAGCTCCGCGTCGATCTGCCGCGACCGGTCGAAGGCCGTCAATGCGCCCATCCGGGCGATGTAGTCCGCCGTGGCGGGGGCGGGCTGCACCAGCCCGAAGTCGGTGGTCCATTTCAGGGCATTGCCCCACAGCACGTCGGCGGCGCTCATCTCCTCACCCAGCAGGTAAGGTCCCTGCGCCAGCTGCGCCTCGATCACCTGCAGTACGGTCTCCGCGTCGTTGTAGGGCGACATCGACTGCGGTGGCGGGTCGCGGCGCATCGCGCGGTCGATCATCGCCGGCTCGAAACAGGCGCCGTAAAACGCCATCCAGCGCAGGTAGGGGCCGCGCAGCGGCGAGCTGATCGGCGGCGCCAGGCCGGCTTCGGGGTAGAGATCGGCCAGGTACAGGTAGATCGCCACCTGCTCGGTCACCAGTGCGCCCTCATGGATGATCGCCGGCACTTTGCCCATCGGGTTGATGGCCAGGTAGGCCGGGGCCAGGTTGGCACCGGCTTTCAGGTCCAGCACATGCAGGCGGTAGTCGGCACCCAGGGCTTCGAGCAGGGCCACGGCGCCGCTCGAGCGTGAACGGGCAGCGTGATAGAGGGTGATCTGGCGGGACGTCATGGCAGTGCTCCTTGCAGCAGAGGGGTGAACTGGGGCCCATGCTGGGGCACTATTGCGGACGACTTCTGTCCTCGATCCCTCATGCGCCACACCGCCCATCGCCTGCTCCGCCTGATCGCCCTGCTGCAGGCCCGCCGACAGTGGTCGGGGGCTGAACTGGCCGAGCGCATGGGTGTGGACCGGCGCAGCATCCGCCGCGACATCGAGCGCCTTCGCGAGCTGGGCTATCCGGTCAGGGCGTCGGCCGGGGTAGGGGGCGGCTATCAGCTGGGGGCGGGTGCACCCGTACTGCCGATGCTGCTGGACGAAGAGGAGGCGACCACCCTGGCCATCGCCCTGCGCGCGGCCTCGGCCACGGTCGCCGGCATCGACGAAACCGCGCGCGGTCTGCTGTCCAAGCTTGACCCCCTGGTGCCGACCCGCCGCCGCCAGCAGGCTGGCGAGGTGCACGCCGCCACCGCGACGCTGTCGGATCTGCCTTCCACCGATGCACGGCTGCTGGGGCGCCTGGCCCAGCATTGCCGCCAGGCAGCCCGGCTGGCCTTCGAGTACCGCAGCGCGCAGGATGCGGTCACCCAGCGCGAGGTCGAGGCCCAGCATCTGGTCAACTACGGACGTCGCTGGTACCTGCTGGCCTGGGATCTGGGCCGCCAGGACTGGCGTACGTTGCGGGTGGACCGGATGGGCGCGGTGCGTGCGCTGGCCGAGCCCGGCCTGCATCGGCGCACGCCGGCACCGCCCGATGTGATGGTGCGGCAGGCGGTCAGCCAGGCGCCGTTCGCATTGCAGGCGGTGCTGCGCCTGGCCGGCAGTCACGCCGAGCTGGAAGGTCGCATTCCCCCCTGGTGTGGCGTGCTCGAAGCCGATGGTGCCGATCACTGCCTGCTGCGCATGGGCGCCGAAAGCCGCGGCATGATGCTGGCGCAGATTCTCAGCCTCGACCGGGTGCCGCTGGAGCTGTGGACCACGCCGCCGGCGCTGCGCCAGGAACTGGCTCAGCGTCTTGGCGGGCTGGCGCAGCTGCTGGCTGTGCCTGACGTCACAGGCTGAGCCGCACGGCTTGGCAACGCGGGGCGAAGCTGGGACACTCGCGGCCATGAAGGGGAGACTGGGGACAACGGCGATCATCATCGCTGCGCTGACCGCTGCGCCGGCCAGCGCCGGCACCCTGTACAAGTGCCAGGGGGCAGACGGGGTCACCAGCTATGTGAGCAAGCGCGTGGCCGGTGCCCAATGCAGCACCATCAGCTACAGCCGGGAGGCCGCCCGCCCGGCACGCCCCGCGGCGACTGTTGCCCGGCCTGTGCCGACCACCGTGGCCAGCATCGAGCGCAATCCGGTGGCGGTGGCCGCCAGTGCCGCCGTGCCCGTGCCGGCTGCACCGGTGCCTGCTTCGAACCCGGCGGTTGCTGCCGGCACGTCCCGCACCGGGCGCATGGTCAGTGGCCAGGTCTATTCCTATATGAAGGATGGCGTGCGCCACTACACCAGTGCGCGGCCCAGCCAGGTTGCCCACCTGGGGCCGGTGCGCACCATCCGCTACAGCTTCATGGAGCGCTGCTACGCCTGCGGGGCCAACCCGCGCGTGGACTTCGGCACCGTGCGTCTGAACACGACGGCGTTCCAGACCGAGATCGCTTCGGCCGCGCGCGAGTTCGGCGTGGAGGAGGCCGTGGTGCGGGCGATCATCCATGCCGAGTCGGCCTACAATCCGACCGCGCTCAGTCGCGCCGGCGCGCAGGGCCTGATGCAGCTGATGCCACCGACCGCCGCGCGCTTCGGGGTCAGTGATTCCTACGATGCGGGCCAGAACATCCGTGGCGGGGTGCAGTACCTGTCGTGGCTGCTGAAGCGCTTCAACGGCAACCTCACCCTGGCCGCCGCCGGTTACAACGCCGGGGAGGGTGCGGTCGACCGCCACGGTGGCGTGCCCCCTTACAGTGAAACCCAGTACTACGTGCGTCGGGTCGGCCAGCTGGCCGAGCGTTACCGCAGTGCCTTGAGTCACCAGTAGTCCGGCCGGTGCCGGTGCCGACTGACGGCCCATCGCTGGCTGCCGGTCGGCACACGTTGCAAAGAGTTGTTGCAATGCGTTGTGTGGCGCGTAACGGTTCCGCTACACTCGCCCATGATTCAATGCGGCTCTGGCCCCCACCAGACCGCTGGCAGCCTTAAAGCTACCTAATCAATATCGGAGTGCCGGATGGCCAACGATGGGGTACACGATCCAGTCAATACCGGACGTCGGCGTTTTCTTACTGCCACCACAGCCGTGGTTGGCGCCGTCGGCGTCGGATTCACCGCAGTTCCTTTCATCAAATCGTGGAACCCCAGTGCCCGCGCGAAGCTCGCGGGAGCACCGGTGGTGGCCGATATCAGTGCCCTGCAGGAAGGCCAGCGCCTGATCGTGGAATGGCGCGGCCAGCCGATCTGGATCGTCAAGCGGTCCAAGGCGATCCTCGACGCGCTGCATGGGCTCGACGACCGCCTCAAGGACCCCGAGTCCGGCGAGAAGGACCAGCAGCCCGCCTACGTGCTCAAGCAGAATCCCGAGCTGCGCTCGATCAAGGCCGATGTGTCGGTGCTGGTCGGTCTGTGCACGCATCTGGGCTGCTCGCCGGAGATGGTGGCCGAGATCCGCCCCGAACCGTATGACCCGCAGTGGAAGGGCGGCTACTTCTGCCCCTGCCACAAGTCGCGCTTCGACATGTCCGGCCGCGTCTTCAAGGACGTTCCGGCGCCGATCAACCTGCTGGTGCCACCGCACCACTACCAGGACGACAACACGCTCATCATCGGTGTCGATCCGGAGGGGGCAGCCTGATGGCCAATATCCTGAGCCGTACCGCGACAGGCGTCGCCGACTGGGTCAACGCCCGCGCGCCGGGGCTGATGCCGATCTACCGCAAGCACGTCAGCGAGTACTACGCGCCGAAGAACTTCAACATCTGGTACTACTTCGGTTCACTGGCGCTGCTGGTGCTGGTCAACCAGATCGTCACCGGCATCTTCCTGACGATGCACTACAAGACCAGCGCGGCGGAGGCCTTCGGCTCCATCGAATACATCATGCGTGATGTCGAGTGGGGCTGGCTGATCCGTTACATGCACTCCACCGGTGCGTCGCTGTTCTTCATCGTGGTCTACCTGCACATGTTCCGCGGGCTGCTGTATGGCAGTTACCAGAAACCGCGCGAGCTGGTGTGGATCCTGGGCATGCTGATCTACCTGGTGCTGATGGCCGAGGCCTTCATGGGCTACGTGCTGCCGTGGGGCCAGATGTCGTTCTGGGGTGCCAAGGTGATCATCTCGCTGTTCGGCGCGATTCCGGTGATCGGCAATGGCCTGACCGAGTGGATCATGGGTGATTACCTGCCCAGCGATGCCACGCTCAACCGCTTCTTCGCCCTGCACGTGATCGCACTGCCCCTGGTGCTGCTGCTGCTGGTGGTGCTGCACCTGGGCGCGCTGCATGAAGTGGGGTCCAACAACCCGGACGGCGTGGAGATCAAGAAGGGGCCCAAGGGCAACCGCTGGTCGCCCAATGCGCCAGCCGATGGGATTCCCTTCCATCCCTACTACACGCTCAAGGATGGCGTCGGCGCCGGCTTCCTGCTGATCATCGCCGCCTTCATCATCTTCTTCGCCCCCGGCTTCGGTGGCCTGTTCCTGGAGCACGACAACTTCACCGAGGCCAACCGGCTGGTGACTCCGGAACACATCAAACCGGTGTGGTACTACACCCCGTACTACGCGATGCTGCGCGTGGTGCCGAACAAGCTCGGTGGCGTGCTGGTGATGTTCTCGGCGATCGCCATCCTGTTCCTGGTGCCCTGGCTGGACAAGGCGCGGGTGAAGTCGGTGCGCTATCGCGGCTGGATCTCGAAGGTGATGCTGGGCATGCTGGCCGTGTGCTTCGTGTGGCTGGGCGTGATCGGCTCCGGTCCGGGTACCGACGTGCATGAGACCTACATCGGGCGGGTGCTGACCTTCCTGTACTTCGCGTTCTTCATCACCATGCCGCTATGGACAAGGCTGGACAAGACCAAGCCGGTACCGGAGAGGGTGACCACGCATGACTGAGCGCTGGATGGTCCGGCTGGCCCTCGCGGCCGCCCTGATGCTGGGCAGTTTCCTGGCCACCGCTGCCGAAGGCGGCACCAAGCTGCTGCAGGCCGGCAACGACCTCGGTGACCGCGCATCGCTGCAGCGCGGCGCGCAGCTGTACATGAACTACTGCTCCAGCTGCCATGCGCTGAAGTACCTGCGCTACTCGCGGATGGCGCAGGACCTGGGGCTGACCGAGGAGGAGGTGATGAACAACCTCAACTTCACCGGTGCGGCGATCGGCGATCCGGTGCTGGTGGCGATGCCCAAGGAGCAGGCCGAGAAGTGGTTCGGCAAGATGCCGCCGGACCTGAGCCTGATCTCGCGTGTGCGGGGCAGCGACTGGGTCTACACCTACCTCAAGTCGTTCTATCTCGACAGCAGCCGCCCGCTGGGCTGGAACAACGCGTTGTTCGCCAACGCTTCCATGCCCAACCCGCTCTGGGAGATGCAGGGCCTGCAGCATGCCGTGCACGGCAAGGCTGAAGGGCCGGGCATGGACCCGCCGGTGACCGGGCTGCGCATCGACAGCCCCGGCTCGGTTGATGCCGCCCAGTACGACCAGGCCGTGCGGGACATCACCAACTTCCTCGAATACGCCGGGGAGCCGGCCGCGCTCAAGCGGCAGCAGCTGGGCGTGTGGGTGATCCTGTTCCTGGCCCTGTTGACCTTCCTGGTGTACCTGCTGAAGAAGGAATACTGGAAGGACGTTCACTGATTCTGCCGCCGGCCGTCGGCTGGGCCTATTGGCTTTTGTGATGGTCGGTTGCACACTCGGGGAGAAGTCGACCGCCGGCACGGTGCTGGCGGCGCCGATGCGGCAGGCGGTCTCCTGTCGTAGGAGAGCCTTTGATGGCGGCGAGCGTACGCATGCGCAATACACTGACGCTGTTTTCCTCGAACGACGATGTACTGTGCCACCGTGTGCGCCTGGTCCTTGCGGCCAAGGGTGTGACGTTCGATTTCGTTGCGGTCGATCCGCAGAATCCGCCCGAAGACCTGATCGACCTCAATCCGTACCATTCGGTGCCGACTCTGGTCGAGCGCGAACTGGTGCTGTACGCCGCTTCGGTGGTGAGCGAGTACCTTGACGAGCGCTATCCGCATCCGCCGCTGATGCCGGTCGATCCGCTGTCGCGCGCACGCATCCGCCTTGCGATGCTGCGCATCGAGCACGACTGGGTGCCGCAGGTGCAGGCCATCCAGCTGGGCAACAAGACCCAGGCCGAGGCCGGGCGCAAGCGCTTGAAGGAGTTGCTGACCGCGTCACTGCCGCTGTTCAAGGCCAGCAAGTTCTTCCTGAACCCGGAAATGAGCCTGGCCGACTGCGCGATGGCGCCGATCATCTGGCGCCTGCAGTCACTGGATGTGCCGCTGCCGAAGGACGGCAAGGCCATCGAGGATTACGGCAACCGCATCTTCCGTCACCCGGGGTTCGTGCGCAGCCTGACCGAGCAGGAAAAGAAGCTGCGCGACCTGCCCATCTGAGCAGGTCGCTGCTTTCCCGTCTGCACGCCCACCGGCGTGCAGACGATCCGCCCCGGTCGGGGCGTCGGGCGCGTACACTTCACGCATGACCGAAGACTTCTTCCACATGACCAGCCACCGCCCGTATCTGCTGCGGGCACTGGTGGAATGGATCAATGACAACCAGCTGACCCCGCACATCCTGGTCGACGCCGGCGTCCCCGGCGTGCAGGTGCCGCCTTCGGCGGTCAAGGATGGCAGAGTGGTGCTCAACATCGCCGAACGCGCGGTGGTGCGCCTGATGATCGACAACGAGATGGTGAGCTTCTCGGCGCGCTTCTCCGGTACCAGCTACCCGGTACAGGTGCCGATCAGTGCCGTGCTGGCCGTCTACGCCCGCGAGACCGGGCAGGGCATGGCACTGCCGGACGACATTCCGGGCAGCGAACCGGCGTCGACCGGCGACGAAGTGCTGCATGACGACACGCCGCCGGAGGATACGCCGCCGGCAGGTCCGCCGCCGAAGGGCCGGCCGAACCTGCGCGTGGTCAAGTAACAGGAGCGTCCAGCGCAGCTTTGCGCCTTGCCGTTCTACAGACCTGATCGCCGGGCATGGCCCGGCGCTACCGATCCCGGATCAGGAAGATCCACGCCACGCGTGGATGTCCGGGATCAGACATCCTCGGCATCGTCCACATCCGGCCGGATCTGGCTGATCCGCGCCGCGCCGGGGCCGGTGAACGACACCAGCTGATCGCCGCGCAGCACCATCCGGCCCACATGGCGATCGATGCCATCGTAGGAATACTCGAACTTGAAGGTGCGCTCGAAACCGAGCCGGCCATCCTCGCCGCGCGACAGGCGCAGGCCGGTGGCATGCACCGCCTGATCCAGCCACTGCACATTGGCGGCGCGGCAGGCGTTGCGTCCCAGCTCGACCGCGCGCTCGGCGGCGGAGCGGGCAGCGTTCCAGAAGAAGTAGACGATGGCGCCGGCAATCAGCAACAGCAGCAGGGTGGGCATGGTTCCAGGGCGTCAGGTGTCGATGCGGCAAAGATGGCGACGAATGCCTGCTGGATCAAGCAGAAGATTCAGTTCGTCCGCTGCGGATCGGCGGAAGCCGGCGGCACTGCAGGCGCTGTAGTCATCGGTGGCGTTGCCGGTGCCGGTGCCGGTGCGATCAACGGCGCGGTCGCAGTCAGCTGCAGCAGCGCGGCCCAATCCTGGCGGTTGAAACTGCATTCGTCCTCGCGCCCCGGCGTGCAGCTGGCGTCGATGCCGGTGCTGTCGCGTTCGCGGGCCGCAGGCAACTGGATCAGTCCGGTCCGATCCAGCGGCAGCAGCCGCATCGCCACGGTGTTCATGACGTTGCCGCCTACCAGGTACAGGGTCTGGTCACCGCCGAGGTTGGCCGCGACCACCACTTCGCAGTGCGACTTCCAATGGCCGACCGAGCCATTGCCAAGCGCCTGTACCAGTCCGCTGTAGCTGAGCGTGGTGCTGCGGTCGCGCAGGAAGCACAGAAGATCACCGGGGGCCGGCTTTGCCGTGGCGGGATCGACCAGCCGGTAAGGCACGCCGGAAGGGCCACCCTGGTAGGCAGCACGGATGTAGTCGATGTGGCGCGGCGAGGTGTTGAAGCCGGGGACACCGGCACGCACCATCACCCAGGAAATGAAGGCAGCCGACCAGGGATTGTCGATCAGGAAGGCACGGCAGTCGCTGTCGGTATAGCGGGAGCCCAGTGGCGCGGCACAACTGCTGGCACCGGTGATGCTGCCCATGGCGTTGAGCGTGCCGCTGTCGCGCCAGTAGTGGGAGACGCGCTGCCAGGCGATCAGGCCGTTGTCGGCCAGATGCTCGTTCTCGGCTTCCGTGACGCTGAGGCTGGCGGCGCGGCCATCGCGGTCGATGAAGGGGCGGAACCACAGCCGATGCTCGTTGCACGCCGCGTTGCGGATTGCGATGGCCAAGGGGCTCAGGCCGAAGCGCGGCGGGACATCACAGGCCTCGGCCGCTGCGGCGGACAAGGGCATCGACGCGAGCAGCAGACAGGCAGGCAACAGCATCCGGCGCATGCGCGGCTCCAGTGGGGGATGCGCGCAGCGTCGCAGCGCCGTCGTGAACGCCGGGTGGATCCGGCAATGTCGGCCGGGCATGGCCTGGTGCCCCCCAGTGCATGACGCCTCCGGTAGCGCCGGGCCATGCCCGGCGGGCAACGCGGCTGCGTCAGGCGTTACCGGGCCTCAACCCGGCGGTGGGCCCAGCTTCAGTGACAGATCGATGGCCTGTACATGCTTGGTCAGCCCGCCGATGGAGATGCAGTCCACGCCATCCTCCGCGATCGAGCGCAGGCCGCCCAGGCCGACGCTGCCGGACACCTCCAGCGGAATGCGGCCGGCGGTGATGCGTACGGCTTCACGGCGCAGGTCGGGGCTGAAATCATCCAGCAGGATGCGATCGCAGCCGGACTCCAGCGCCTGACGCAGCTGGTCCAGGTCTTCGACCTCGACCACCAGCGGCAACCGTGGCCATTGCCGACGCGCGGCCGCCACCGCAGCGGCCAGCGAACCGGCGGCACGGATATGGTTTTCTTTCAGCATCACCGTGTCGTACAGGCCGAAACGATGGTTTTCCCCGCCTCCGCAGCGCACTGCGTATTTCTGTGCAAGGCGCAGGCCGGGCAGGGTCTTGCGGGTGTCGAGAATGCGTGTGCCGGTACCGGCCACGGCGGCCACGTAGCGCGCCGTGGTGGTAGCGGTGCCGGACAGGGTCTGCAGGAAGTTCAGCGAGGTGCGCTCGGCGCTGACCAGGCTGCGGCTGCGGCCGTGCAGCAGCGCAAGTACCGTACCGGCAGTAACGGACTCGCCTTCGGCGATGCGCCATTCGATGCGCACGTCCGGGTCGAGCGCGCGATGGGTGGCATCGAACCACGGCCGGCCGGCAATCACCGCATCCTGTTTGCACAGCAGGTAGGCGCTGTCGGCCTGGTCGGGCAGCAGGGCGGCGGTGACGTCGCCGCTGCCCAGATCCTCCGCCAGTGCGCGGGCGACATCGGCGGCGACGACGGCCGCATCCGGCGTCGGCAGCATGCTCATGCGGCCGGGAAGTCAGCGATCTGCGCGGTTGGAATGGCCTCTTCGGCCAGCAGCACCGGGATGCCGTCATCGACCCGGAACACCTGCTTGCGGTCACGGGTGACCAGGGCCTCGCGCAGCGGCTGTGCCAGCGGGTTGCCGTCGGCCTTGTTCACCGCGCCGGCGGAAATCGCCTTGTTGAGGGCTTCCAGGCCCTTGCCATCCAGCAGGGACAGGGGCTGGCGGGTGTCCGGCGACACCAGCAGGTCGAGCAGCTTGCGATCCATGGTTCTTCGTCTTGCGTGGAAGACGGCTAGAATACGTCTTTAAGGCAGGTGACGGCCAATGACCCCCAATCCGAACGCGCCGCTCGTCGGCATCGTCATGGGTTCCCGCTCCGACTGGGAAACCATGCAGCACGCCGCCCAGAAGCTTGAGGCCCTGGGTGTTCCGTTTGAAGTGAAGGTGGTGTCCGCCCATCGGACGCCGGATGTGTTGTTCAGCTATGCCGAACAGGCGGGCGGGCGTGGCCTGCGCGCGATCATCGCCGGCGCCGGCGGTGCCGCGCATCTGCCGGGGATGATCGCGGCCAAGACCGCGGTTCCGGTGCTGGGCGTGCCGGTGCAGTCCAAGGCGCTCAATGGCATGGACTCGCTGCTGTCGATCGTGCAGATGCCCGCCGGTATTCCGGTGGCCACCTTCGCCATCGGCAATGCGGGTGCCTCCAACGCCGCGCTGTTCGCCGCCGCGATGCTGGCCAGCGACCAGCCGGCCATCGGCCAGGCGCTGGATGCCTTCCGCACGCGCCAGACCGAAGATGTGATGGCCCACGACGACCCGCGCCAATGAACCTGACTGTCGGCATCCTCGGCGGCGGCCAGTTGGCCCGCATGATGGTCCTGGCCGGTGCGCCGCTGGGACTGCGCTTCGAACTGTACGATCCGGCGGCGGACGCCTGCAGCGGGCCGCTGGCACCGCTCACCGTCGGTGCGTTTGATGACCGCCAGGCGCTGGCGGACTTCGCCGCCAAGGTCGATGTAGTGACGTTCGACTTCGAGAATGTGCCCGCGGACAGTGCGCAGTGGCTGGCCGAGCGGGTGCCGGTGTATCCGCCGCCCGCAGCGCTGGCTGTAGCGCAGGACCGCCTGAGCGAGAAGACGCTGTTCCAGCAGCTGGGCATTCCGCTGCCGCCGTTCGCCGATATCCGCAGCCGCGAGGAGCTCGCCGCGAAGGCGGCCGCGTTCGGCCTGCCGTGCATCCTCAAGACCCGGCGCCTCGGCTATGACGGCAAGGGCCAGTTCCGGTTGCGCAGCGAAGCCGACATCGACGCTGCCTGGCAGGCCCTGGGCGCCCAGGTCGAGCACACCGGCCTGATCCTGGAGGGCTTCGTGGCTTTCCAGCGCGAGGTCAGCGTGGTGGCCGTGCGCGGCCGTGACGGCGGTTTCCAGGCCTGGCCTGTGACCGGCAACTGGCATGTGGATGGCGTGCTTTCGGCCAGTGTGGCGCCTGCCGTGCTGTCGGCCGCCGAACAGGATGCCGCCATCGGCTATGCCCGTCGGCTGGCCGAGCATCTGCAGTACGTGGGCGTGTTCGCCCTGGAGCTGTTCTGCCGCGACGGCGAACTGCTGGCCAACGAGATGGCGCCGCGCGTGCACAACTCCGGCCACTGGACCATCGAAGGCAGCGAGACCTCGCAGTTCGAGAATCATCTTCGTGCCGTGCTGGGCCTGCCGCTGGGCAGTACCCGCATGCTCGGCCACGCCTGCATGCTCAACTGGCTGGGCGAGATGCCGGACCCGGCGCCGGTGCTGGCCCAGGCCGGCGGCCACTGGCACGACTATGGAAAGCAGCCCCGCGAAGGCCGCAAGGTCGGTCACGCCACGCTGCGCGACGACCAGGCCGGCGCACTGGCCACGGCACTGGAACAGGTGGGCGAGGCACTGGGGCGCCAGCTGCAGGTCGAACCGGCCGTGCGGTCGCTGCGCGGTTGACCGCGACGCAGAAGCGCAACGCTGTGACGCGCCGATGCACGCATCGGCGCATCATCCAGGGTGATAGCGTGAGGCTCCTTTCCCCGGAGTCATCGTCATGCTCGACTGGAACGCATACCGCAAGGAACTGAAGGGCCGTATCGGCGAGATCGGCAAGCTCTCGCCGGATACCATCAAGGGTTACGCCACTCTGGCCAATGCCGGTGCCCAGACCAACCATCTCGATGCAAAAACCCGCGAACTGATCGCGCTGGCGGTCGCCGTGACCACCCGTTGCGACGGCTGCATCACGGTGCACGTCGATGCCGCGCTCAAGCAGGGCGCCAGCCGCGAAGAGATCGCCGAGGCGCTCGGGGTGGCGGTTTCGCTCAACGCCGGCGCGGCACTGGTGTACTCGGCCCGGGTCATGGATGCGGTGGCGGCGCACGAGAGCGCGTGAGGCCCACCGTGTCCCCAGGCATGGTCCGGTGCTGCCGGGCCGCGCCCGGCGGATGCCCTCAGCGCAGCCGGCTCTCGGCGAATTCCCAGTTGGCCAGCTGCCAGAATGCCTCCAGGTAGCGCGTACGGTCGTTCTGGTAGTCGGTGTAGTACGCGTGTTCCCACACGTCGCAGCACAGCAGCGGCGTGCTGTCGCCGGTCAGCGGGGTGCCGGCGTTGCGGGTGGCCTGGATGCCGAGCTGGCCGCCCGGATGCTGCACCAGCCACACCCAGCCGGAGCCGAACAGGCCCAGCGCGGTGCGGTTGAACTCCTCGCGCAGGCGCTGCACGTCGCCGAACTGGCGCTTGACCAGCTCGCCCAGCCGTCCCTGTGGCTCACCGCCGCCGCGCGGGCGCAGGCACTGCCAATAGAAGCCGTGGTTCCAGGCCTGGGCCGCGGCGTCGAACAGCGCGCCCTGGGCATGGCGGACGATCTCTTCCAGCGAGGCCTCTTCCCATTCGGTGCCGCGGATGCCGGCATTGACCGCATCGACGTAGGCACGATGGTGCGCGCCGTGATGCAGTTCCACGGTCTGCGCGGAAAGATGGGGCTGCAGGGAGCCGGACAGGTAGGGCAGGGCAGGCAGTTCGACGGGCATGGACAGGTTCGTGGACAGAGGGGCGGCGGCAGCCGGTTCCATCCGCTTACAATGGCGGCTACCTTGGGCAGTCTAGCCGACCATCGCGGTCGGTTTGTCCGGCGAAGCAAGGAGTGTGGTTGTGGCGGTAATGCAGCAAATCCAGGCCGAGGTCGATCGTTACCCGCTCGTGCTGTTCATGAAGGGCACCCCGCAATACCCGACGTGCGGCTTCTCCAGCCGCGCCGTACAGGCGCTGATGGCTGCCGGCGCCGTCTCCCTGCGCACCGTCAACGTGCTGGAGGAGCCGGAAATCCGCGCGAACCTGCCGCGTTTCTCCAACCTGCCGACGTTTCCGCAGCTGTTCATCAACGGGGAGCTGATCGGCGGCTGCGACATCATCATGGAGCTGTTCGAATCCGGCGAGCTCAAGCGCATCGTCGAAGAGGCGACCCTGGGATGAGTGCGCAGCCATCGACGTCACCGACCAACGGGGCGCTCGATGGCCGTCCGTTGCAGGACCGCGTGGTGCTGGTGGCCGGTGCCGGTGGTGGCCTCGGAAGTGCCGCTGCGGTGGCCGCCGCCGGCGCAGGCGCGACCGTGGTCCTGCTGGGGCGCAAGCCGCGCCGGCTGGACCGGGTCTACGCCCAGGTGCAGGCAGCCGGTCCCGAGCCCCTGCTGTATCCGCTGGATCTGGAAGGGGCCGGTCCCGATGACTATGCCGACCTTGCCCAGGCGCTGCAGACGGAGCTGGGGCGACTGGACGGCGTGCTTGTCTGCGCCGCCCACTTCCCGGGCTTGACCCCGTTCGAGCTGGCCGACCCGGCAAGTTTCGCCCGCGCCGTCCACGTCACCCTGACCGCACCCGCCTGGCTGGCGCAGGCCTGCCTGCCGCTGCTGCGCCAGCGCGAGGACGCGGCGCTGGTGTTCACGGTCGACGCCCCGGAACGGGTGGGGCAGGCCTACTGGGGAGGCTATGGTGCCGCCCAGCATGGGCTGCGTGGTCTGATCGCCAGCCTGCATGATGAGCTGGGCCGCAGTCCGGTCCGGGTCAGCGGCCTGTACCCGGGGCCCCTGCGCACGGCCCTGCGCGCCCGCGCCTACTCGATCGACCAGGACCCGGCTGCGCAGGGACCCGAGGCCGCCGCCGCCGCGGCCGTGACCCTGCTGTCCAGCGCCGGTTCGGCCTGGCGCGGGCAGATCCTGGATGCAGGCAGCACACGCCCGGCAGGGTGAAGGGCGACGTAAGACGGGATGAAGGTCCCGTCATGATTGCGTTGCGATCCGGTGCCGTTTGTCGCACAACCGTCACATTGATGGCGTAGCGTGTTAATCTAGTGTTAACCGTTATGGCTGCCTTCAGCCAACACGGTCGGGAACCCCAGATCACTGTCCAGTCGGCCACCCGCAAGGCCGCTTGGATGCGTCTTTTTTCCGCCATCGCCAACTCGTATCGAGGCTACCCTAGATGACCCACCCACTCCGGATGTCCAAGCTCACCCTTGGTCTCGTGGCCGCACTTGCTGCCGCTCCCGCCTTCGCCCAGAGCACCTCTGCAGGTGTCGGCGGCCAGGTCGTGTCCGCCGCAGGCCAGCCTGTCGCCGGTGCTGAAGTCACCATCACCCACACCGAGTCGGGCACCGTTTCGCGCGCCACGACCGATGCGTCGGGTCGTTACAACGCGCGCGGCCTGCGCGTCGGTGGTCCGTACACCATCACCATCACCAAGCCGGGCGAAGGCACCAAGACCGAAGAGGGTGTCTACCTGAACCTGAACCAGGTCAACACCGTCAATGCCAACCTGACCGGCGACGTGGCGGCCACCAACCTGGACGCCGTGAACGTTGTCGCCACCGCGGGCGGCCTGGACATCTTCAGCGCCACCAAGATGGGTACCGGCTCGAACGTGACCCGCGAAACGATGGACGCGCTGCCGTCGGCCAACCGCAACATCCAGGACTACATCCGCCTGGACCCGCGCATCTCGCAGGTCAGCAAGGCTGACGGCGCGATCTCGGCTGGTGGTCAGAACACCCGTTACAACGCGATCCGCATCGACGGCATCAGTGCCTCCGATCCGTTCGGCCTGGGCTCCAACAACCTGCCGACCGAGCGTCAGCCGGTGTCGATGGATGCCATCCAGGAAATCAACATCGACCTCGCGAACTACGACACCACCATCGCCGGTGGTACCGGTGCGGTGATCAATGCCGTAACCAAGTCGGGTACCAACGAATTCCATGGCACTGTCTACGGTTCCTACCGCGACAAGGACATGGTCCGCGAGGAACTGCGTGGCGAGAAGTTCAACGGCTTCGAGGACGAGAAGACCTACGGCATGACCTTCGGCGGCCCGATCGTCAAGGACAAGCTGTTCTTCTTCAGCAACTACGAGAAGTACGAGCGTTCGGCCGCTGGCATCAGCCTGAGCGACACCCCGATCGGCAAGGGCACCATCACCCAGCAGCAGATCACCGACGTCCAGAATTTCCTGGGTGGACTCGGCTATGACCCGGGCAGCCTGACGGCACCGAACAGCAAGACCGAGATCGAAGAGTACGCGGTCAAGCTGGACTGGAACATCAATGAAAACCACCGTGCGGCCCTGCGCTACAACAAGATGGAGCAGAACGTCGTTCGCTTCCCGCAGGTCAGCACCAGTGCGATCTCGCTGAGCAACTTCTGGTACCAGCAGCCGACCGAATACGAAACCTGGATGGGCGAACTGTTCAGCGACTGGTCCGAGAACTTCTCGACCGAGTTCAAGGTCTCGCACAAGGATTACTCGGCCAACCGCGTTCCGCTGGTCGACATGCCGCAGATCCGCATCCGTTCGGGTAACGACTCGCTGTACGTCGGTACCGAGCAGAACACGCACGTCAACATCGTGGAATCGAAGGAACTGAGCGCCTTCGGTGCCGGTACCTGGTACATCGGCGATCACACCGTCAAGTTCGGCTTCGATTACTCGAAGAACGACCTGATGAACTTCTACGGCCGCAACCTCAACGGCGTCTACGAGTTCAACAGCGTCGAGGACTTCCTGAACGGTCGCATCGCGCGCTACCAGCTGCGTGCCCCGCGCGCCGGCGGCAGCCGCAGTGATATCCCGGCAGACTTCACCCTGAAGAACACCGGTGTGTTCGTCCAGGATACCTGGGCGATCAACTACAACCTGAGCCTGATGTTCGGTGTCCGCGTCGACATGCCTGACTTCAGCAGCCAGCGCCTGTACAACCCGCGCATCGAGCAGCTCTACGGCTTCAACAACACCCAGCTGGTCGACAAGAACCTGGTGCAGCCGCGCGTCGGCTTCAACTACACCTTCGACAGCGAGCGCCCGACCCAGCTGCGTGGTGGCGTGGGCCTGTTCGGTGGCGCTGCCCCGAACGTGTGGCTGGCCGGTGCCTACCAGAACACCGGCCTGAACTACATCGAGTACGACGAGCGCAACCTGACCAGCGGCTTCACCCCGGACGGCAACAATCCGTACATTCCGGCGGGTGGCCCCGCAGCTGCGCGCCAGAACGTCGACATCATCGCCCCGGGCACCCGCCTGCCGTCGGTGTGGAAGGCCAACCTGGCGTTTGACCATGAGCTGCCGTGGTACGGCATCGTGGCGTCGGCCGAAGTGCTGATGACCAAGGTCAAGGACGGCATCTACTTCGACCGTCTCGACGTTTCGGCGCCGACCGCTTACGGCCAGGACGGTCGTGCGATCTACTGGGATGCGAATGGCCGTAATCCGGCAAACAGCCGCATGTCGGGTGGCACCAACTTCGGCATGACCACCGGCACCAACCGTGCCACCGACCGTGCCAACCGTCCGAGCGACATCGGCGACGTGCTGGTCATGCGCAACACCGACAAGGGTCGTGGTACGCAGGCCACCTTCTCGCTGGCCAAGCCGCTGACCGAGAACTGGGGCTGGTCGCTGGGTTACACCTACACCAAGTCCAAGGAAGTCAGCCCGCTGACCAGCTCGCAGAACACCTCGAACTGGAACAACACGCTGATCTTCAACGCCAACGAAGACGTGGCCTACGACTCGCGTTACGCGATCAAGGACCGCATCACCGGCACCCTGGAGTGGAAGCACAACTTCTTCGGTGACAACGCCACCCGCGTCGGCCTGTTCTACGAAGGTCGTTCGGGCCGTCCGTACAGCTACATCTTCTACAACGATGCCAACGGCGACGGTGCTACCACCAACGACCTGTTCTATGTGCCGAGCGGCCCGGGTGACGTGCTGTTCGGTTCGGTGGTCGGCGGTCGCTTCGTGCAGAGCGCGCAGATGGAGCAGGACTTCTTCAACTGGCTGGCGCAGAATCCGGAACTCGATGCCTACCGTGGCAGCGTGGTCCCGGCCAACTCGCACCGTGCCAAGTGGATCAACACCTTCGACGTCCGCATCAGCCAGGAGTTCCCGGGCTTCGTGAAGAGCCACAAGGGTGAGATCGCGCTGGACATCATGAATGTCGGCAACCTGCTGAACAAGAAGTGGGGTCTGATCGACGACTACGGCTTCTACGCTACCCGTCGCGTCGCCAACTACGCGGGTATCGACCCGGCGACCGGCAAGTACGTGTACTCGTTCACCGGTTCCACCGACAACCCGGCGATCCAGGAAAACAACAACGACAAGGGCAACACTGCCGTGTCGCGCTGGTCGATGCAGCTGACCCTGAAGTACAAGTTCTGATCCGTCGGAATATCACGCAGTAGACGGAAACGGCCGGGGCAACCCGGCCGTTTCCCGTTCGGGTGAAAGTTCTTGCAGTGGCAACGACATCGGCGTAGCATCCGGGTTCGTGCGCGGCGCCGATGCCGCAGATGCGGTCCCGAAATGGCGAACGCGGTCAGCACACATCCAACGGTCGGGATTCCCGGCCGTTTTGCTTTTTAAGGGGGCGGCAGTACAGTCGGAAACCTTGAAGGAAGCGAAACGTTGGATATGACCACGAACGAAAAGGCGGCCCGTGCGCTGCCGGTACAGGACGCGCGGATCTACCCGCGCGGTGGGCTGGATGTGCTGTCGCGGGCAGAAGTGGCGCGCCTGCGCGACGCCTCCGGCGGAGGCATGCACGAGCTGCTGCGCCGCTGCGCGCTGGCCGTGCTGACCAGCGGCAGCGCATCGGATGATCCGCGCGCGGCGCGTGATCTCTATCCCGACTTCGACATCCAGGTCGCGCAGCAGGATCGCGGTGTGCGCATCGACCTGGTCAACGCGCCGGCGATGGCCTTCGTCGATGGCGAAATCATCCGCGGTGTGGCCGAGCTGCTGTTTGCCGTGGTCCGCGACCTCGCCTACATGGCCATCGAAATGGGCCCGGCCTACGCGGCCGAACTGGAATCCTCCGAAGGCATCACCAACGCGGTGTTCGGCCTGCTGCGCAACGCGCGCATCCTCAACCCCGGTGACCCGAACCTGGTGGTCTGTTGGGGCGGTCACTCGATCTCGCGCGACGAATACCTGTACACCAAGCAGGTGGGCTACGAGCTGGGCCTGCGCGGCCTGGACATCTGCACCGGCTGCGGACCGGGTGCGATGAAGGGCCCGATGAAGGGGGCCACGATCGCCCACGCCAAGCAGCGCAAGACGGTGACGCGCTACATCGGCCTGACCGAGCCGGGCATCATCGCCGCGGAATCGCCCAACCCGATCGTCAACCACCTGGTGATCATGCCGGACATCGAGAAGCGCCTGGAGGCGTTCGTCCGCATCGGCCACGGCATCATCGTGTTTGCCGGTGGTGTCGGCACCGCCGAGGAGATCCTGTACCTGCTCGGTATCCTGCTGCGCGACGAGAACAAGGACCTGCCGTTCCCGCTGATCCTGACCGGCCCGACCGTGGCTGCGCCGTATTTCGAGCAGATCGACCGCTTCATCCGGCTGACCCTGGGCGATGCCGCTGCCGAGCGTTACGAGATCATCATCGGCGACCCGGTTGCCGTGGCCAGGAAGATGTCCGCCGGCATCAAGCGCGTGCGCGAGCATCGCCTGGCGCAGAAGGATTCGTTCTTCTTCAACTGGTCCATCGAGATTCCGTGGGAGTACCAGCAGCCCTTCGTGCCGACCCATGAGGCCATGGCTGCGCTGGATCTGCACCACGGGCGTGCGCCCCACGCCCTCGCGGCGGACCTGCGTCGTGCCTTCTCCGGCATCGTTGCCGGCAATGTGAAGGAGGATGGCATGCGCCGCATCGAGCAGTTCGGGCCGTTCCAGATCCACGGTGACCCGGACATGATGCAGGCCCTGGACGCGCTGCTGCGCGCCTTCGTCGAGCAGCGCCGGATGAAGATCTCCGGCGAGTACCAGCCCTGTTACCAGGTGCTGGCCTGAGACCGTGCCGGCGCGATGGGGATCGCGCCGGCAGCGGTGGGGAAGGGCGGTTCGTCAAGGGTTTGACGCCCGTCGCCCCGGATTGACCGTTCATCCTGCCACCGCTTGCTGGCGGCGGGGCGATGGCCCATGGTGGCGATCAATACGCTGGGGAGCGTCCACATGTCTTTGCGCCGGCAGAACGGCTTCACGCTGGTTGAGTTGATGATCACGGTGGTAGTGCTGGGCGTGCTGGCGACGATCGCGTTTCCGAGCTTCCAGAGCACCATCCGCTCCAACCGCATTGCCACCACCAGCAATGACCTCATCGCGTCGATGGCGCTGGCCCGCAGTGAAGCGGTCAAGAACCGCAGGGGCGGCGGCGTGTGTGCCTCTGCCGGAGGCACGTCCTGTGATGGCGACAGCTGGGCCGATGGCTGGCTGGTCTGGGCCGACAGCAACGGCGACGGTGCGCTCAGTGCCGGCGAAACCGTCCTGCGCTACAGCCCAGGGCGTTCGGCGCTGGTCGCCGTCGGTACGCCCGACCTGTCGGTGAGTTTCGACCCGCGGGGCCGCAATCGCGCCAATGCCACGCTCGACCTGACGCTGCGCCCGGACAACTGCGGCAAGCAGCCGCTGCAGCGCACGCTGCGCCTGTCCCCGACCGGGCAGGTGCGTCTGTTGAAGGAGGACTGCAAGTGAGAACGCTCCGTTTCCGTTCCCCGCGCAAAGCGCAGGGCGGCTTCAGCCTGATCGAGGTATTGATCGCGATTCTGGTGCTGGGGGTCGGTTTGCTGGGTTTCGCACTGCTGCAGACGATGAACGTGCGCTTCGTGCAGAGCGCCAACTATCGCACCCAGGCGACCAACCTGACCTACGAGATGCTCGATCAGCTGCGGATGAACCGTTCGATGGCACCGTCCTACGTGGGCGACTACACCGCGACCACCGCGGCCAAGAACTGCCTGCCACCGGTCGGCAACGACATCGGCAAGGACGCGTTCACCCTGGACTGGACCTGCCGTCTCGGCAAGGCCCTGGGGGATGGGGCCACGGCCAAGGTCGCACGTGATGGCACCCAGTACACGGTCAGCGTGACGTGGGGCGACGAGCGCTGGAACGCCGACGCCAGCGATACCACCTTCAGTGCCGGGAGCCGCCTGTGATGCGCGCGCCTTCCCCGGCCCGGCGCATGGCCGGCCTGTCCATGGTCGAACTGATGATCGCGCTGACCATCGGCGTGATCGTCATGCTCGGTGTCGTCCAGGTGTTTGCGGCCTCGCGTGCTGCCTATCAGCTGTCCGATGGCCTGGCGCGCGTGCAGGAGAACAGTCGCTTCGCCATGGATACCCTGCAGCGCGAACTGCGCATGGCAGGTCATTTCGGCTGCGTCAACGATCAGGCCCGGCAGTCGCCGGATGGCGTCTCGCTGTTTACGACGTTCGCGGCCACGCCTCATCCGGCTCTGGACTTCCAGCGATCCATCCAGGGCTACGAGGCCACCGATACGGCACCCGGCGATGCGGTGACGCTGCCGGCCACTCCGGCGACGGGCGGCACCGCCTACACACCCGCATTGCCCGATGAATTCGCTGCGGCGCTGCCCAACCGCGTCAACGGCAGCGACATCGTCGCCCTGCGATACCTGATGCCGGACGGCGTGCCGGTCACGTCTTCCGGCGGCACCGTCGCGCAGCCGGTTTTCAGTTTCGACAAGGCTCGACTCGCCGTGCTGCAGAGTGGCGTTGCCGATTCCGGGCTGTACGGCGCTGCCGACTGCGCCAGCGCCACCGTTTTCCAGGCGCGCAGCATCGACAAGGCGGGGGGCACGATCACCTTCGGCGATGCCCCGAACAATGCGAGCAATTTCATCCGTCCGGTGACCGCAGGCCAGGCGATGCTGCACCGTGCGGAAAGCGCTGTGTACTACGTGGGCTACGACGCTGCCAGTGCACGTTCCTCGCTGTACCGTGTGCGTTTCAACGCCACGCCCAATGGTGCGCTGGTCGCCGGCGCGCCGGAGGCCCTGGTGGAGGGTGTGGAGAACATGCAGCTGCTGTACGGCCAGGATCGTCGCCTGACCAGTGCCTACCCGACCGGCTTCATTGATCGCCAGGGTACCGCGGCCACCGTGCAGGCATCGGCCAATCCCAACATCAACGCCTGGCGGCGCGTGGGTGCCGTGCAGATGGGCCTGGTGATGGCCAGTCCCGATCCCTCGGCCGCCCCTCAGGCCGACCAGAATGCGGTGCTGACCTCGATGGGCGTGACGTTCACCGCGCCCGAGGACGGCCGCATGCGCGCCGTTTACCAGACCACCATCGCCCTCCGCAATCGCCTCTTCGGCAACTGAGGCCACCATGCATCCGCGCCCGCGCACCCCCTCCTTCGCATCGCACCGCCAACAGCGCGGCGCGGTGCTGTATGTCGCCCTGATCATGTTGATCCTGTTGGCCCTGATCGGCATCGCCGGCATGCAGGTGACCGGCATGCAGGAACGCATGGCCGCCAACTACCTGCGCTCGAACCAGGCGTTCCAGAACGCCGAGGCCGATGTGCGTTCGCAGGAAGCGGCGATCCAGGCGGTCATCGACAGCGGCAAGATCTTCGAGGCCAACCAGGAAGAGTGCAGCCCGGTGTTCGACCCGGCGACCTGGGCCGATGGCAAGACCACGGCAACGGCGATCAATACCCGCCGCCTGGACAAATGCGTGCCGGTGGGGCCGCTGGGCCTGGGGCGGCGCAAGAACGAAGAGACCGAAAACATCTACCAGATCACCGTGTTGGCCAGTGACGATCCGGCCAATCCTTCTTCCAGCGCCGTCATCGACACGATCTTCATTCCATGAATACTCCGCGCCGATTCTCCCGCCTTGTCTCCTCCCCGTGGCTGCGTGCAGGCACCGCCGCTGCCGTGCTGGTGGGCGTGGGCGCACTGGTCTATCCGCTGTTCGCCGCCCTTGGCGACTATGACATCGCGCAGGAACCGCTCTACAGCAAGAAGACGCAGCCGCCGCTGATGATGATGGTGATGTCGCGCGACGAGCAGCTGTTCAACAAGGCTTACAGCGACTACAGCGATCTGGATGAGGACGGCACGCTCGACACCACCTACCAGGACAAGTTCGACTACTCCGGGTACTTCGACTCCAATCTCTGCTACACGTACAGCAGCAGCCAGTTCAAGGCCACGGCCCAGGCGACCGGCGCGCAGAGGCACACCTGCTCGGGCACCTGGTCGGGCAACTTCCTCAACTGGGCGACCATGAGCCGCCTGGATGTGATGCGCTACGTGCTGTACGGCGGCCATCGCATCACCGATACCGCCAGCAAGACGGTGCTGGAGCGGGCGCAGATTCCCAATGACCTGCACGCCTGGGTCAAGGTGTACAGCGGTACGGACATCAACAACTTCACCCCGTACAAGACGACCATGTCGTTCTGCAATGCCACCATCAGCGCGACCGGTGCGCCGTTGATGCGCGTGGCGACCGGCAGCTTTGGGGAATGGGCCTCGACTGCCGGATATCAGTGCATCGTGGGTCGCAGCGACGAGGGCAAGGATGACTCCCCCCGATCGGTCGCGGCCGACCTGAATGTCCGGGTTGAAGTCTGCGCCACCGGTTCTGGAACCTTCCAGGAAGCGTTCTGCCGCAAGTACAACGACGGCACCCGGGACTACCTGAAACCGGCGGGACTGCTGCAGTCCTATGGTGAAAGTGGCCGTCTGCGGTTTGGTCTGGTCACCGGCACCTATGTCAATCCTCGCGATGGCGGCGTGGTCCGTCGCAACATCGGCAAGATCGCAGGCAATGGTACGACCTTCTGCGCAGCCGGCGACGAGATCAACCTGTCCAATGGCCAGTTCTGCAACACGCTGGCGGGCGGGGCCGAGGGCATCATCAATACGATCTCCAACTTCCGCATCGACCAGTGGAACTGGAAGGACAAATGGACTGACTGTGACGACTACAGCATCCTGAATCGCCAGGGCTTCGACGGCCGGGGCAACCTGACCGACCCGGGCAACGCGTCCAAGAAGTGCAGCGCCTGGGGCAATCCGCTGGCGGAGATGTATGCCGAAGCGCTGCGCTACATCAAGGGAGAAACGAAGGGAATCTACAGCGCCAGCGGTGATCTCAGCGGCCTGCCCAATTCGGTGGCCTGGAAAGATCCGTACCGCTCTCCGAACGACGGCGGCAACTCCTACTGCGCTACCTGCAACATCCTGGTGATGTCCTCGGGCCTGCCGTCCTTCGACAGCGACAACATCGGTACGGTCACTGGCCTGACCACGGCAGCGGCGGCGACCGATGCGATCGGCAACCAGGAGAACATCACCGGTGGCAACTACATGGCAGGCCGTGTGGGCCTGACCAATCGCTATGCCTCGATCAACACCCATGAGGACATCTGCCGTGCGGTCAAGGTCACCGGTCTGTCGCTCGTGCGCGGCATCTGCCCGGACGTGCCGTCCACGGAAGGCAGCTACCTGATCTCGGGGCTGGCCAAGGCCGCTGCCGAGACCGATCTGCGTCCGGGCGTGCAGGACAAACCCAACACCTACAAGCTGACCGCCACCACCTACACCGTGGCCATGGCCGAGAGCCTGCCGAAGTTCGAGATTCCGGTGGGCAATGGCAAGATCACCCTGGCCCCCCTGTGCCAGGCCAACAACACCGAAGGGGCGGGCATCAACAGCAGCGGCTGGCGCAGCTGTTTCCTCGGCTCGGTCGGCGTCGGCACCAAGGCCTCGTCCGTTGACCCCAAGTACGTGTATGGCCGTAACTATCGCGCAGACGGCAAGGCCGGCAGCTTCTCGCTGGTCTGGGAAGATTCGCTGTGGGGCAACGACCACGACAACGACGTGGTCTCCATGCTCAGCTACTGCGTAGGCGACACATGCGACGAAGGCAGCGCAATACCCTTCCGCAACATCTGCTGGCGCTCGACCAGCGCCGAGTGCCGCAACAATGCGGTGCGCAACAAGGTGGGCGCGGATGAGGTCCTGGTGCGCATCGAGAATCTGTCTGCGTATGCGGGCAACGCGATGCTGACCGGCTACACGATCGTGGGCTCCAATGCCGCTGACAACGTGCAGCGGCTGGTGCTGCGCCCCGGCAACCGCAATGGCTCGGTACTGAGCACCACCGCCGATCCGCCAAGCAGCTGGACCGGTGCGGTCGTGACGCGCTACAAGCTGGGTACCGGTCAGGCCGGGCAGCTGGAAAGCCCGCTGTGGTACGCCGCCAAGTATGGCGTGCCGGAAGGCAGGAAGTGGGACAGCAAGGTGCCGGGTGTACCGGACAACTACTTCTTGGCACGCAATCCGGCCAAGCTGAAGTCCGCGCTGGAATCGATCTTCGACAGCGCTGCGGCTGGCGAGGCCCCGGTCGGTGGCAGCGGCACCGGCGCCCGTGTCAACGCCGGCTCCTTCACCGTGTCCGCGCACTACACGGTGCCGTCGGGCTCGAACGACTGGACCGGTGATGTCATCGCCAGCCAGACCACGAGCACCGGAGGCGCCGGCGCTGAACTGTGGCGTGCGTCGACCAAGATGAGCGCCTCCGGGCGGACCATCGTGATGTCGACCGCACCCACCTATGTGAACACGTCCAACCAGCTGGTGCCGGTGGCAGCGGCTGATTTCACCGCCGACAACGTTCCCGGGCGGGATCGCGCCGAGAAGCTCGGCAACATGGGTCTCAATACGGTTCCGAACTGGTTCGGTTCGCACAGCGTGGCGGACCTGGTCAGCTACCTGCGCGGCTCACCGGTGAGCGGCTTCCGCCCGCGCAGTTCACTGCTTGGCGATATCGTCAATTCCAGCGTGGAGATCGTGTCCAACAAGGACGACTACGGCTTCACCTCCTGGCAGGCGCAGGGCGGAGTGAGCTGGAAGACCTCGCTGGGCTTGAGCTATCGGGCCTATCTGGCGACCAAGGTGGCAGACGGTGGCCCACCTTCGATGGTCTACGTCGGTGCGAACGACGGCATGCTGCATGGCTTCAATGCCAGCACCGGCACCTCGGCGGGCAGCGAGCAGTTCGCCTTCATTCCATCGGCTTCGCTGCAGCACATGGCGGAGCTGGCCAACCCCACCTATGGTCATCGCTACTACGTGGATGGCGGACTGACCTCGTCGGACGTCTACTACGGCGATGCCTGGCGCACGGTACTGGTCGGTTCGACCGGCGGCGGTGGTGCGTCGCGCGGGCCGTCGGCCACGGCAGTGGGCAACGGTTCGGTGTTCGCCCTGGATATCAGCAATCCGACCGGATTCACCGCCAGCAACGTGCTGTGGGAGATTTCCGGCAAGACCGAATCGGACCTGGGCTTCGTCATGGGCAAGCCGGTCGTGGTGCCCGTCGCCGGCCCCAATGCGGACAGTCCGCCCCGGTTCGTCGCCCTGTTCGGCAACGGTGTCAATTCCAGCACCGGCCGACCGGTGCTCTATGTGGTCGACATCCGCACCGGCGAGATCCTCAAGCGCGTGTACCCCACGGCGGGCAAGTATGCAGTCGCCAATGGCCTCAACCATGTCACCGCGGTAGCGCTGCACAACAGCAGTGGCCTGGCCGATACCGTCTATGGCGGCGACATGCAGGGCAACATGTGGCGCTTCGACCTGCGTGGCGGTGATCCCAGCGCCTGGAATGTGGCCCTCAACGGCACGCCGCTGTTCACCGCGGTGCGCAGCGCTGTCGCCCAGCCGATCACCGGTGCGATCGAAGTCTCGGCAGGGCCGGGCGGTGGCGTCAGCCTGTTCTTCGGTACCGGCCGCTACTTCACCGCTGACGACAATGCAGTGACCCGGAATTCGCCGGTGCAGACGCTGTATGGTCTCTGGGACAACCTCTCCACTGCCATTTCCAGCCGTGATTCGCTGGTGGGGCAGACCGTCAGTGCCAATGGTGCCGGCTTCCGTGACGTGTCGGGCAACGGCGTGGACTACGCGAGCAAGCGCGGCTGGTACGTCGACCTGATCGTGGGTTCCGACGTGGAGGGCGAGCGCTTCTTCGGCTATCCGACGCTGCAGGGCGGCGCGGTGATGTTCACCACCTATGTGCCCGGGCAGGCGGTCTGCGGCACCGGCGGCGGCACCAACTGGCGCTATCGCCTGAACATGCTGACCGGCCAGCCGGCGATGAGCGGCTTGACCGACGAGGTCGGCGGAAGCGCGCTGTGCGGCGCCAACTGCGGTGCCGGTGCGCTGACCCGCGGCGGAGACATCGCAACCGGTGCCCCTGTGCTGTCCACCAATGTCAACAGCACCACCTTGAAGGGCTGCGATCCCAGCGATCCGAAGTGCACGGTCGATGGATCGCTGGACCGCTGCATCGTGGCCCTGAACACGCCGGGCGCGGATACCGCGTATGGCCAGCGTGCCTGTGGTCGCCAGTCGTGGCGCCAGATCCGATGATTACCAGGAATACGGGAACTGCCATGCGCACATCCAGCAGACAACAGCAGGTGACGGGCTTCACCCTGATCGAACTGATGATCACCGTTGCCGTCATCGCGGTGCTTGCGGCCGTGGCGTTGCCTTCCTATCAGCGACATGTGCTGAAGACGCACCGCGCGATGGCCAAGGCCGACCTGGTCGAGATCGCGCAACTGCTCGAGCGGCATCACACCGTGCAGAACAGCTACGACGGCTTCTCGCTGCCGTTCAGCCAGTCGCCGCGGCAGGGTTCGGCCCGCTATGCCATATCGTTCGACGGCAAGGCGACCGCCGGGACCTATACCCTGCAGGCGGTTCCGGAAACCGGCCAGGACAAGGACGCGTGCGGCACGCTGAAACTCGATCAGGCGGGCCGCAAGACGCCGGACAGCAAGACCAACCCGGAGTGCTGGTAAGACGGCAGCGGCGAGTGTGGAAGGGGCTTGCACCCCGCTTCTGGAATTGGCTAAAATGCGCACCCCGCCCGAATAGCTCAGCCGGTTAGAGCACTTGACTGTTAATCAGGGGGTCGTTGGTTCGAGTCCAACTTCGGGCGCCAGTTTCGAGAAAGCCGCGAGCAATCGCGGCTTTTTTCGTTGGGGCATGCCGCGCCGGGTCAGCAGGGCGTAGGCACGCGTGGGCGCAGGCTCCGGATCCGCCCGGGGATGTTGATGATCACGCGGCTGTGTTCCAGGCCCTGCACGCACAGCACGATGGACTGGTTGGTGCCGGCGTTGCGCCCGTCGGCACGGAATCGGATGTGGGCGCGATGGTCGCTCGCTCTCAGTTCCACATGGCGATGGCGGTTCTCCAGGGTGTGCAGCAGGGTGGTCATTCCCCCGCTGGCCACCCGCGGCTCAACCTGAACGCGCCAGCCCTGGCTCCAGCGGTTGTCGCAGCGGCTGCCGTCGCCGGAGCCGCACACGGTGACCGGGCGTCCCTCGGTGATGGCGGTGCTGCGCGCCAGCGACAGGCTGCCGACCAGCTGGGCACGCAGGGATTCGGCCTGCAGCTGGCGCATCGCGCGCTGCCAGGGGCGCCAGGCCACAGCCAGCAGTACGGACAGGATCATCAGGACCACCAGCACTTCAGGCAGGTGGAGCCCCCGGGCCTTGCGCGCGGGGTGGTTGCGGAGGGTCTGGAGCATGCCCCCAGCCTGCCGCTCCCGCCGGCCCGCCTCCATTGGAGGTTGGCGTGTTGGGGTGTCCGGCTTCCCCTCAGCCGGCCGTCACCGCATGCCCCGTATACTGGCCGTTCCCGGGATCTGGCAACATCATGAGCGACAGTTTTGAACTCGTCTCGCCGTATTCACCGGCGGGCGACCAGCCGAACGCCATCGCGAAGCTGACCAGCAATTTCGAGTCCGGTATCGCCAAGCAGACGCTGCTGGGTGTGACCGGCTCGGGCAAGACCTACACCATCGCCAACGTCATCCAGCAGATCCAGAAGCCGACGCTGATCATGGCGCCGAACAAGACGCTGGCCGCACAGCTGTACGGCGAATTCAAGGCGTTCTTCCCGCACAACGCGGTGGAGTATTTCGTCAGCTACTACGACTACTACCAGCCGGAGGCCTATGTGCCGTCGTCGGACACCTTCATCGAGAAGGACAGTTCGATCAACGAGCACATCGAGCAGATGCGGCTGGCGGCGACCAAAACTCTGCTGTCGCGGCCCGATGCGATCGTGGTGGCCACCGTGTCGGCCATCTACGGCCTGGGTGCGCCCGAGGATTACCTGTCGCTGCGCCTGATCCTGTCCAAGGGCGAACGCATCGACCAGCGCGACCTGATCAATCATCTGACGCAGCTGCAGTACACCCGCAACGAATACGAGCTGCAGCGCGGCACTTTCCGCGTGCGCGGCGAAGTGATCGACGTGTTCCCGGCGGAGTCGGACAGCGAGGCGCTGCGCATCGAGCTGTTCGATGGTGAGGTCGAGAAGATCACGATGTTCGATCCGCTCACCGGCGAAACCCTGCGCAACCTGATGCGCTTCACCGTTTACCCGAAGACCCACTATGCGACGACCCGCGAACGCGTGCTCGCGGCGATCGAGACCATCAAGGTGGAACTGAAGGAGCGGCTTGAGCAGCTCTACGCACAGAACAAGCTGGTCGAGGCGCAGCGCCTTGCCCAGCGCACCCAGTTCGACCTGGAGATGATGGCCGAGGTCGGCTACTGCAACGGCATCGAGAACTACTCGCGGCATCTCACCGGCAAGGGCCCCGGCGAACCACCGCCGACCCTGTTCGATTACCTGCCGGCCGACGCGCTGCTGGTGATCGATGAGTCGCACGTGACCATTCCGCAGATCGGCGCGATGTTCAAGGGTGACCGGTCACGCAAGGAAACCCTGGTCGAATTCGGCTTCCGCCTGCCCTCGGCGCTGGACAACCGCCCGCTGCGTTTCGAGGAGTGGGAGGCGCGCTCGCCGCGCAGCATCTACGTGTCGGCCACGCCGGGCCCGTATGAAATGCGTGAGTCGGGCGACGAAGTGACCGAGCTGGTGGTGCGGCCGACCGGCCTGATCGACCCGATGGTGGAGATCCGCCCGGTCGCTACTCAGGTCGACGATCTGATGAGCGAGGCCAACGAGCGCATCAAGGCCGGCGACCGCGTGCTGGTCACCACGCTGACCAAGCGCATGGCCGAGAACCTGACCGAGTACCTCACCGAGCATGGCATCCGCGTGCGCTACCTGCACTCGGACGTGGACACCGTCGAGCGCGTGGAGATCATCCGTGACCTGCGCCTGGGCAAGTTCGACGTGCTGGTCGGCATCAACCTGCTGCGCGAGGGCTTGGACATGCCCGAGGTGTCGCTGGTGGCGATCCTGGACGCGGACAAGGAGGGTTTCCTGCGCTCCACCGGTTCGCTGATCCAGACCATCGGCCGTGCGGCCCGCAATGTGCGCGGCAAGGCCATCCTGTACGCCGACAAGGTGACCCGTTCGATGCAGGCCGCGATCGATGAGACCGACCGCCGACGCGCCAAGCAGGTCGAGTACAACGAAGAGCACGGCATCATTCCGCGCTCGGTCGCACGTCCGATCACCGACGTACTGGAAGGTGCCCGATCCGAAGCGGCCGAGAAGGAGTCGCGCAAGGGAAAAGGCAAGGGCAGGCCTGGAGTGGCCGAGGATGTGGCGGACTACCGCGCGCTCGGACCGGCGCAGCTGGCGGCGCGTCTCAAGGCTCTGGAACAGCAGATGTACCAGCATGCCAAGGACCTGGAATTCGAGGACGCGGCCCGCGTCCGCGACCAGATCCGACAGCTGAAGGAGGCCAGCCTGGGCTGAACGCGACAGTGCTGCGCTTCTTCACAAAAGTGTTGCGCTTCCGGGCCGGCATCCGTAATATACGCGGCCTGCACCGACGCATTCGCGGACGTTCAGACCCCAAACGGGCGGTTAGCTCAGCGGTAGAGCACTACCTTGACATGGTAGGGGTCACAGGTTCGAACCCTGTACCGCCCACCACGACGTTCTCGAAAGAGGGCAGTCGTGAATTGAAAGCCCGGCCCTGGCGCCGGGTTTTTACGTAAAGAGGCCCGCTGGCGGGCTGCAGGAACACGATGGGCGGTTAGCTCAGCGGTAGAGCACTACCTTGACATGGTAGGGGTCACAGGTTCGAACCCTGTACCGCCCACCACCTGGCTCCCGGCCCTGCCGGTGCAGCGGTGGTAATACGAAAAGCCGGCCATCGCCGGCTTTTTTCATGACCGCATGCAATGGCCGCGTGATGTCACATCCGCGTGGCCCGGTGGTCAATGACGAGCGTCCGCCGTATCCGCCACTGCCCATCGATACGCTCCCAGAGCTGGATCATGCGGGCCTCGCCGATGATTTCGCGATGGCCATCGGCCTGTTCCTGCGACAGGCACTGTTGTCCCACCCGCAGCAGTCGATCCTGCCGCAGGTGGAAAAGCCGCAGGCTGGCAGGTTCGAGTTCGCGCTGCATGGCGGGCTGCGCCTCCCTCGTCGATGATCCGGGCTGCAGGGGCAGATCGACCAGCACGGGCTCGTCGGCACCGGTGGCGTGACCGAACGCGCCAGCGCACAGCAGCAACAGGGCAAGCATCGGCATGGCACGGTGCTCCAGCGGGAAAGTGCACGCAGACTGGCACTTCGCCGCCGGGACCACAGCCGGCCTGCGACGAAAACCGGGATTGAGCCGCCAAACACAGCCAGGCGCCGATGAATCCGGACAGGGCAGGCATAGAATAATGGCGCCCGCGCAATCGCGGCCATCACAAGGAGCAGCTGCATGAGCGACCACGTTCCCGTTTCCAGGCCCAACCCGCTGCTCGAACTGTTGTTCGGCGGCAACATGCTGGCGGGCACGTTCAAGGCCGTGGTCTGGGTGGCCATCCTGTGTGCCGTGCTGGCCTGGACGACCTGCCGCTGATTGCGCGCCTGCGTGCCCGCGGGCCGCGCACTCGAACACGCGTGGCCCGCATCGGCTGCGTACGGGTGCTGTTCCGGGTCGAGCTCAGGCGCTGAAGGCCTGGCGCAGGCTGCGCAGTGTCGCCTGCCGGTGCTCCCTCGCGCAGGGCTCACCCATCTCCAGTTCCTGCAGGCGAAGGCCGATCAGGGTCATCGACAGGGCGTAGCCGCGTGCCGCGTCGGCCACCTTCGACAAGCCCACCGCACGACGGGTCAGCGCATCGACGTGGTCCAGGTCCGGCAGAAGGCCGAGATAGGCGCGTTCGGCGCTGTCCAGATCGGGGGCGCGCAGGATCGCGTGCGCATCGGTTGCGGGGCTGGGGGAGGCCATGGGGATTCCTCGTCCGGGGAGCGCTCGGTCAGAACGAACGCATCAGGGAAATGAAGGCGGATGTCTGGCTGCCACGGCGCGCCATCGGACTGTCCTTGACCGCATCGCCGAACCATTGGTTGGCCACCACGCCGGTTGCGCGCCATCTGCTGCCGAGTGGCGTGCTGACCGCGATCTGCACGCTCGGCGAGGTTGCGCTGCCGGGGCTGTAGGCGGCCAGGCCCGAACGCAGGGCTTCCTCGTCGCTGATGCCGTAGTAGTAATCGAGCAGGCGCTTACTGGAGCGCACCACTCCGGCCCTCGGCACCCAGGTGAAACGACCGGCCTGCAGCGGATAGCTGTAGTACAGGCTTGATTCCAGGCCGCCACCATGGCCGCTGATCTCGCGCATCACACTGGCTTCGACGATGCCCCAGTCGGCGCTGTACTCGGCATTGATGCCTCCCATCGCCGACATCTGCCGGCTGTGCAGGCGGCGCAGCTGCGGATCGTTCACGTCATCGGTCTTGAAGCGCAGCGTGTAGGGCGTGAGCGCCGCCGACAGGCGCAGGCCCTGGCCCTTGTACAGGTACATGCCCAGCGAGCCGGGGCTGGCGAAGAAGCGCTCGCCCTGCCAGGAGAGGGCGGGCACGACCAATGGCTTGACGTCGTAGTGCGCATAAGCGCCCGATGTCGCGCCGACCGTGATCCCGGCTTTCACGCCGGGTGTCTGCTCCGCCGCCTGGGCCAGCAGCGGCATCGACAGCACGGCGGAGAACAACATCGGGCGCAGCAGGGCAGGGGGCGACAAGGGCATCGATCGACAGCTTCGCATGGGATGAGGCTGCATGCTGCGGTGTCAACATTGTCGCAACATTGCGTCGATGCACGCGGAGCGCGACGGGGCCCTGGCTGGCACAATGATCCGAACCGTTTCCCGCAGCAGAGACCTCCATGCGCATTCTTCTGGTCGAAGATGACCCCGACCTCTCGCGGGCCCTGCAGTCCGGGCTGGAGCGGCAGGGCGTGGTCGCCGACGTGGTCGGCAGCCTCGCCGAAGCCGCCATCGCGTTGCGCGAACCGGTGCACCAGCTGATGCTGCTCGACCGCCAGCTGCCGGACGGCGATGGCGCCACCTTCGTCGCTACCGCACGCACGTTGCGGCCGAATCTGGCGGTGATCATGCTGACCGCCAAGGGCACGCTGTCAGACAAGGTCGAGGGCCTGGATGTCGGCGCCGATGACTATCTGGTCAAGCCGGTGGCGATCGAAGAACTGATGGCACGCATCCGCGCGGTGTCGCGTCGGCCATCGGCGATGGTCACCCCCAGCCTGCGGCTCGGGCAGCTGGAGTTCGACTTCGAATCGCTGCAGGCGCAGGTGCAGGGCCAGACGCTGGCCCTGCCGCGCCGCCAGGTGCTGGTGCTGCAGGCGCTGGCGATGCGGCAAGGGCGCACGGTCACGCGCAGCGCATTGGAGGCGGCGGTCTACGGTTTCGATGACGAGATCCAGTCCAACGCGCTGGATGCGCACATCTCCAAACTGCGCAAGGCGCTGCAACAGGCCGGCGCTGGCGTGGAGATCCATGTCATCCGTGGCGTCGGCTACCTGCTGGCGGAGGCCTGACATGGCGCGACCGATCCGATCGATCACCCTCGGCCTGGCCTGGCGGTTGTTCCTGGCGCAGGCGTTCACCGTGCTGTTCGCCGTGGTCGCACTGATCCTCACCTGGGGTGACAAGGACTCCTGGGGCATGGACATGTTCACCGCCGAGGCGGTGGCCAAGGCCGTACACAGCCAGGATGGGCGCCTGGCGCTGGACGAGGCGCGCTGGCAGAAGCTGGATGCGCGCGCCGGTGGCAACCTGTGGTTCGCCGCCGTCGATGACCAGGGAGCCTGGCTCGAGCGTGGCAAGGTACCCGCGATCCACGCGCCGCTACTGGCGCGGCTGCCGACGCTGGGAGCCACCGAACTGGGTTCACTGGTGCCCCCCTATCTGGACGTGGCGCGGGTAATGATCCGCAACGAGGAAGGGCGGCGCATCACCGTGATGGTGGGCGGCGCACCGAAGGGCGGCCTGCTGGATGGCGCGCTGATGGTGCTGCGCCTGATTGGCCTGTGGTTCTTCCTGCCGCTGATCGTGGTCACCCTGCTGGTGATGCCGACCGTGATCCACCGCGCGATGCGCGGTGTCCGACGCTCCGCGCAGCAGGCCAAGGAACTGGATATCGGCCAGCCGGGCGCGCGGCTGGACGCGCAGCTGGTCTCGACCGAGATCGCACCGCTGGTGGAGGCGTTCAACGATGCCATCGACAAGGTACAGCAGGGCTATGCGGCGCGTGACAAGTTCCTTGCTGATGCCGCGCATGAGCTGCGCGTGCCGATTGCCGTGGTGCAGGCGCGCCTGTCGCAGCTGCCGCAGGGCGAGTTGAAATCGCAGTTGCTGACCGACGTTGCGCGCCTGGGCAACGTGGCCGAGCATCTGCTGGATCTGCAGCGGCTGGATCGCAATACCAGTGCGATGCAACGGTTGGATCTGGCGCTGGTGGTGCGTGAAGCGGCGGCCGAGCTGGCTCCGCTGGTGGTGGGCGCCGGCTACGGTTTCGAGGTGGACGCGCCGGAGACGCCGGTGTGGATCCACGGCGACAGCCTGGCGCTGGGGCGGGTCATCGCCAATCTGGTGCACAACGCCATCGTCCACGGCGGCGGGCGTGGCACGATCTGCGTACGTCTTGACCGGACCGGTCTGCTGGAAGTCAGCGACCAGGGCGCGGGCGTGCCGGTCGGCGATCGCGAGGCGATCTTCGAGCCCTTCCATCGACTGCGTGCGGCGGGCAGCGGCAGCGGGTTGGGCCTGCACCTGGTCAAGGAGATCGTCCAGCATCACGGTGGCTCGGTCAGTGTGGGTGAAGCCGTGGGCGGCGGCGCCAGCTTCCGTGTCAATTTCCATCGCGGCAGCGTGCGGCGCTGACGCCTGCGCGGGTCGTTGCCCGATAGGAGGGGAGGGGCCGCAGGCGGCAGGCTGATGCCATGGCCGCCGATACTCCTTTGCCCGCTCCCATTGGCGGGGTCTGCGCTGCCGCTTTCGTCAGCGGCGCGCTGGCGTGCGTGCTGCTGCCGGCGTTGCCACCGCTCTGGAGCTGCGCGCTGGCCAGCGCCGTGGCCGGCCTGGGGTGGGCGCTGCCGTGGCGTGGCCGCGTGGCTGCCGCGCTGCTGTTCGGCGCAGCGTGGGCGGCCCTGCATGGTCAATGGACGCTGCAGCAGCAACTGCCGCCGGCCATGCCGGTCCGCGATGCCGTGGTCAGCGGGCGCGTCGTCGATCTGCCGGTAACGGCGGGCGGCCATACCCGTTTCCTCCTGCAGGTCAGCGATGCATCGGGGCATCCCGCACTGGCGGGCAAGCGCCTGCAGATCACCTGGAGCGATCCATGGCCCGGAGCCCGCACGCGCGTTGAGGGTGGGAGCCGTCATCAGGTCCGTGCGGGGGCGCAGTGGCGCTTGCCGTTGCGGCTGCGGGCGCCACGCTCGCGGATCAATCCTGGCGGCTTCGACGCCGAGCGTCATGCCGTGCTGGCGGGCATTGCCGGTCACGGCACGGTGCGTGCAGCGGGCAGCGCGCGTGAACTGCAGGCGCCGGGCGGGCTGCTGGCCTGGCGCGAGCGCAGCAGCGATGCGATTGCAATGCAGGTTCCCGGCCGTGCATCGCGCTTCATCCGGGCGCTCGCGCTGGGCGATACGCGATGGCTGTCCGACACCGATTGGAATCAGCTGCGTGCGCTGGGGCTGACCCACCTGATCGCCATCTCGGGTTTCCACGTGGGCCTGGTGGGTGGCTGCGCGGCACTGCTGTGCACCGCAGTGTGGTGGTTATTGCCGTCGCTGGCCCGTCATTGGCCGCGTCCGCAGGCCGCCGCGTGTGCCGCCGCGCTGGCGGCGGCCGGCTACGCGCTGGTGGCCGGCGCGGAGCTGCCGACCGTACGCACGGCGTTGATGATCGGGCTGATCGCCCTTGCGCGCGGGGGGCGACGACCTCCCGACGTGGTCCAGGCCGTGTCACTGGCGGCCCTGGCGCTGCTGTTGCCAGCACCACTGTCCGTGCTGTCGGCCGGCTTCTGGCTCAGCTTCGGTGGCGTGCTCTGGCTGCTGTGGTGCCTGCCTACGGCAAACTCCGACGGTGTGGGGAGCCGCCTACGGGCCTTCTTCGCGGCCCAGGGTGTGGCCAGTCTCGGCCTCCTGCCGCTGTGCGTGGCCCTGTTCGGAGGCGCCGCGCGCCTGGGGCCTCTGGTCAATCTGCCGGTCATCCCGTGGTGGAGCCTGCTGGTGGTGCCTCTGGCACTGCTTGGCACCGGCCTGGATGCCCTGTACAGCGGCGCGGGACGATGGCCCTGGCGCGCAGCGTCGTGGCTGTTCGACCTCAGCTGGCAGGCCCTGCAGCCGCTGGCAGAGCACTCGCAGGCGATGTGGTGGCTGGCCGAGGCTCCGGCGTGGACCGTGCCGGCGGCCTTGGCGGGCCTGTTCTGGTGGTTGCTGCCGCGCGGGGCCGGCGGCGTGCTGGCCGGTGCGCTGCTGTGCCTGCCGCTGTCATGGCCCTCACGTGACGTGCCGGCTGCCGGGGAGGTGCAACTGCTGGTGCATGACGTCGGGCAGGGCACGGCGGTGCTGGTGCGCACGGCACGGCATGCCTTGTGGTACGACGTCGGCCCGGCGATCGGTGGCGATGGTGACGAACGGGTCCTGCTGCCAGCCGTACGTGCGCTGGGTCAGGTGCCGCCCGGTCGCGTGGTGCTCAGTCACGATCATCTGGATCATGCCGGCGCACTGCCGCGGCTGCGCCGGCAGCTGCCGCACCTGGAGCTGCTGGCACCCCCAGGCAGCAGCCTCGACGGTGCCGGCAGCTGCCATCGTGGCGTTCGCTGGCGGTGGGACGGGGTGGACTTCGAGGTGCTGCATCCCGGGCCGGACGGGCCGACGGCCGGCAACGAGGACAGCTGCGTACTGCGCATCGCCAGCGCCCAAGGCGTGATCCTGCTGGCCGGCGACATCGGCGCGGCGACCGAACGGCGCTTGGTGGAGCGGGCGCCCGGCGAACTGCGCGCGGACGTCGTGCTGGTGCCGCACCATGGCAGCGGGGGCAGTTCGGATCCGGCCTGGGTGGCGGCGGTGGCTCCCCGGCTGGCCGTGGTCTCGGCCGGGCACCAGAACCGATTTGGCCACCCGAAACGTGACGTGGTGCAGCGCTGGCGCGCGGTGGGCGCCGAAGTGCTGTCCACGGCCGAATCCGGCGCGATCCGCATATGGCTTGGCGCACAAGGCCTGCAGCTGCGTGAACAGCGCATCCACGCGGCCCGGTGGTGGGATGCCGCTGGGCGGGCGCGGTCGGCTGCTATCCTATCGCCGATCGAACAGGCGGCCGCTGGGCCGGAGGGTTGAAACGTGTGGGAACTGGTCAAGGCCGGTGGCTGGCCGATGGTGCCGCTGCTGCTGTTGGGCGTACTGGCTTTGGCGATCGTCCTGGAGCGTTTCTGGTCCCTGCGGCGCGCTGAAGTGCTGCCACCGGGGCTGGGCCAGGAAGTGCGCAACTGGGCTGCGCGCGGCAAGCTCGACCCTGCCCATCTACAGACGCTGCGTGCCAACTCGCCGCTGGGAGCGCTGCTGGCCGCCGCGCTGGAAGCGCGCAATCGTCCGCGCGACCAGATCCGCGAGCGCATCGAGGACACCGGCCGCCACCTGGTACACCGCATGGAGCGGTTCCTCAACGCGCTCGGCACCATTGCCTCGGCCGGCCCGCTGCTGGGCCTGCTTGGCACGGTGATCGGCATGATCCAGATGTTCCTGGGCATCCTCGACCACGGCGTGGGCGACGTGAACCAGTTGGCCGGTGGCATCGGCAAGGCCCTGGTCTGCACGGCTACCGGCATGATCGTGGCGATTCCTGCACTGATGTTCCATCGCTATTTCAAGGGCCGGATCCACGGCTACGTGGTGGAGATGGAACAGGAAGCCAGCGCGTTGCTGGATACGCTCGATGGCCGCCCCGGCGTGATGGCGCCCGCACCGGCATCGGCTGCACGTGCCGCTGGGCCCGCCCCGGCGAAGGCCTGATCGATGCGTATCGGCAACGACCGATCCCAGGATGAGCCGCATATCGATCTGGTACCGCTGATCGATGTCATCCTGGTGCTGATCATCTTCTTCGTGGTCACCACCACCTTCGATGCACGTTCGACGCTGCAGGTGCAGCTGCCCACCGCCAGCCAGCAGCACACGGACGAACCGCCGCGTTCGTTGAGCGTGCTGATCAACGCCGACGGCCGCTATTTCATCAATGACCAGGAAGTGCTGCGCAGCGACGTCGAGTCGGTCAAGCAGACCATTGCCGCTGTAGCGGGCAGTGATCGCGAACAGACCGTGCTGCTGCGTGCCGATGCGCGCACCCCCTACCAGGCCGTCGTGACCGCGCAGGATGCGCTCGGTCAGCTCGGTTTCCGCCGTATTGCAATCGCCACTGCGCCAGAGGTGCGTCCATGAGTTCCAAACACGCGCCGGTGTGGCCGATCTACAAACGCCTGCTGGGCTATACCCGGGCCTATTGGGTGTTCATGGTGGCCGCGGTCATCGCGATGGTGGTCGAAGCACTGGCCGGCTATCACTTCACCAAGCTGATGGAGCCGCTGGTGAACCGGGGCTTCGTCAACCCGGAGCCGCGCATGGCGGTGATCCTGCCGCTGACCATCCTGGGCCTGTTCCTGATGCGCAGCCTGGCCACCTGGGTCAGCGACTACACGCTGGCCAAGACAGGGCGCAGCGTGGTCCGCGACCTGCGCGAGCAGGTTCTGCAGAAGTACCTGCACCTGCCGTCTTCGCACTTCGACAACGAGGCGACGCCGGTGATGGTCAGCCGCCTCAACTTCGACACCGAGCAGGTCACCCAGGCCAGCGCCGACGCGCTGAAGACGGTGGTTGCCGACACCCTGACCATCATCGCCATGCTGGTGGTGATGCTGCAGATGAGCGTGAAGGTGACCCTGGCGATGCTGCTGGTGGTGCCGCTGATCGGCGGCATCGTGTCCTATGTCGGCAAGCGCTACCGCCGCATCAGCCGCGGCATCCAGGACGGCATGGGCACGATGGCGCAGACGGCGGAACAGTCGCTCGCCGCGCAGCAGGAAGTGAAGGTGCATGGCACGCAGGCGCATGAGATCGCCCGTTACTCGCGCCTTGCCAACCGCATGCTGGCGCTGAACATGAAAGTCGAAGTGACGCGTGCCGCCGCGTCCAGCGTGGTCCAGTTCCTCGCAGCGCTGGCCCTGGCGGTGATCGTCTGGGTGTCCACCCGCGAAGCACTGGCCGGCAAGCTCAATGCGGGCCAGTTCATGGGCCTGATGACCTCGATGATGGCGATCATCCCTTCGCTGCGGCGCCTGACCAGCGTGCAGACCTCGATTTCGCGCGGCGTCGCGGCGGCCGAGCGCCTGTTCGGCATCATCGACATGCCGGTTGAGCGCGACGACGGCACGCATGTCGTGCAGCGCGTACGCGGTGAACTGTCGTTCGAGCACGTCATGCTGCGTTATCGCGAAGACAGCGGCATCGCCCTGGATGACATCAGTTTCGTTGCCAAGCCCGGAACGGTCACCGCCATCGTCGGTCGGTCCGGCAGCGGCAAGACCAGCCTGATCCGGCTGGTGCCACGGTTCTACGAACCCAATGGCGGCGTCATCCGGTTGGACGGCGTACCCCTGGACGACTATCCGCTGGCCGACCTGCGCCGGCAGGTGGCGATCGTCGGGCAGAAGGTCATGCTGTTCGACGACACCATCGCCGCCAACATCGCCTATGGCATGGATGCGACCGACGAGCAGATCCGTGCCGCGGCCGAAGCGGCCAATGCCTGGGAGTTCATCGCGCGCATGCCACAGCAGCTGCAGACGCCGGTGGGCGAGAACGGTGCGCTGCTGTCCGGCGGCCAGCGCCAGCGCCTGGCGATCGCCCGCGCGATCCTGCGTGATGCGCCGATCCTGATCCTGGATGAAGCCACCGCGGCGCTGGACAATGAATCCGAACGGCTGGTGCAGGACGCGCTGCAGCGACTGATGCCCGAGCGCACCACGCTGGTAATCGCCCACCGCCTGTCCACCATCGAGCACGCCGATCAGGTGCTGGTGATGGATCACGGCCGCATCGTCGAACGTGGCACCCATCATGAGCTGCTTGCCATGGGTGGCCTGTATCAGCACCTGCACAGCATGCAGTTCCGCGAAAGGCAGGACTGATGGCAGGCAAGGGTACCCAGACCCCGCCGTACTGGTATGACGGCAGCTCGGTTCCATGGCCCATGCGCCTGCTGGCTCCGTTGTATGCCGGCGTCACCGCGCTGCGGCGACGCCTGTACCAGCGCGGTTGGCGCAAGCGCCACACGTTGCCGGTGCCGGTCATCGTGGTCGGCAACATCACCGCTGGCGGCACCGGCAAGACGCCGTTGACCATCGCCCTGGTCGAGCGGCTGCGCGCGGCCGGCTGGACGCCAGGCGTAGCGAGCCGTGGTTATGGCCGCGAGAATGCCGACAAGGCGCAGTGGGTAAAGGCCGATACGCCGGTTGCAACCGGCGGCGATGAGCCGGTGCTGATTGCCTGGAAGACCGGCGTGCCGGTGCGCGTCGATCGCGATCGGGTGGCGGCGGGCCGTGCGCTGATCGAGGCCGGTTGCGATGTGATCGTCTGCGACGACGGCCTGCAGCACTACCGGCTGGCGCGTGACATCGAAATCGAAGTGGTGGATGCGCAGCGCCGCTACGGCAACGGCCGGATGATCCCGGCCGGTCCGTTGCGCGAGCCGGTCAGCCGAGCTGCCGAGTGCGATTTCCGCGTGGTCAACCTGGGCCAGACGGATGAGGACGGCGCGGCGCAGGCCTGCGGATTCGGTCAATGGCCGATGGCCCTGCATATCGACACTGCACAGCCGCTCGCGGGGGGCCGTGCGCGCCCGCTGGGCTACTTCAAGGGCCAGCGCGTGCATGCCGTGGCGGGCATCGCCCATCCACAGCGCTTCTTCGACATGCTGCGCGCGCGCGGCATCGGCGTGGTGCCGCATGCCTTCGCCGATCACCATGCCTACCAGCCGCAGGAACTGTCCTTTGGCAGCCAGCTGCCGGTGTTGATGACCGAGAAGGACGCGGTGAAGTGCCGCGCGTTCGGCAACGACTGGCACTACGCCGTGCCGTTGCGCGCTGAACTGCCTGCCGCGTTCTGGGTGGCGCTGACCGATCGCCTGGACAAGCTGCGACCGAACTGAGGGGCCGGGCGACGCTTGCAATCAGGCGCCGCTGGCCACATTCCCGTTGTAACGAGCCTGCCGAGTACCGCCCGCATGACTGAATTCGTCGTTGCCATCCCCGCCCGCTATGCCGCCTCGCGGCTGCCGGGCAAGCCGCTGCGCCTGCTCGGCGGCGAGCCGCTGGTGCTGCACGTGGCGCGCCGTGCGCTGCTGGCTGGCGCGCGCGAGGTATGGGTGGCCACCGACGATCAGCGGATCGCCGACGCACTGGCCGGCCTGGGCGAAGTGAAGGTGGCGATGACTGCCGCAGCGCATGCGTCCGGCACGGATCGCCTGGCCGAGTGCGCACGCATCGCCGGTTGGGACGACGACACCGTGGTGGTAAACCTGCAGGGCGATGAGCCGTTCGCGCCGGCCGCAGGCATCCGCGCCGTGGCCGAGGCGCTGGTCGATGGCGCGGCGCCGATGTCGACCCTGGCTACGACCGTCGAGGACGCCGAGACCTTGTTCGATCCGAACGTGGTCAAGCTGGTGCGCAACGTGCGCAACGAGGCGCTGTACTTCAGCCGCGCCCCGATCGCCTGGCACCGGGACGGTTTCGCACGCAGCCGCGAGGCCCTGCCTGAAGGCCACCAGTGGCTTCGTCACATCGGCATCTACGGTTACCGCGCCGGCTTCCTGCAGCAGGTCGCGGCGATGCCGCCGGGCCGGCTGGAGCAGATCGAGGCGCTGGAGCAGCTGCGCGTGCTGGAAGCCGGCTTCCCGATCAGCGTCGCGATCTCGCCTGAAGCGTTTCCGCCCGGCATCGACACCCCGGAGGACCTGGAGCGGGCCGAGGCGGTGCTGCGGGCCATGACCCCGCAATGAAGCTGCTGGTCGTCTGCCTGGGCAACATCTGCCGCTCGCCGATGGCCGAGGGGGCCTTGCGCGCGCGCCTGGAGGCGTCACCGTTGGCCGGCCGTGTGCGGGTCGATTCGGCCGGCACCGGCGACTGGCACGTGGGCGAGCCGCCGGACCTGCGGGCGATCGCCTGCGCAGCCGGCCATGGCGTCGACATCAGCGGGCTGCGTGCCCGCCAGCTGCGCGCCGATGACTTCCAGCGCTTCGACTGGATTCTCTGCGCCGATGAGGCCAACCTGCGCGATGCCGGGCGGTTGGCCACCGCGCAGGAGCGCCAGCGCCTGGCCCTGTACCTGCCATGGTCAGGCGGGCAGGGCGCGGCCGCCATTCCGGATCCGTATACCGGCGGCAGCGATCATTTCGAGCAGGTCTGGACCCTGGTTGACCAAGCGGCAGAACGTGCGGTGGCACGACTGTTGCATGACGTCGACTCCGGCATAATCAGGGCATGAACGCCCAGCCTGTCCCGGACCTGCCCGAGTTCGCCACCTGGCTCAATGCCACCCCCTGCACCCTGGCGGAACTGCGCGGCCGGCCGGTCGCGCTGCTGTTCGTCAACGCTGCCTCTGCCTGGAGCGCACAACGCCTGGCCGAGTTCGGCCAATGGCTGTCGCGCCATCCGGGCAAGCTGCAGCCGCTGGTGCTGCAGGTGCCGCGCTTCGACTTCGAGCGCGATGCCGATGCCGCGTTGAAACTGCTGCGCCGCCAGGGCCTGGCCGCCCCGGTACTGCTGGATGCGGATTGGGACGGCTGGCGCCGATTCGGCGTCACCGCGTGGCCGACCCTGATCCTTCTCGATGCGCAGGGACGCGAGCGGCAGCGACTGGTCGGACAGGGCGCTGCGGGCGACCTCGAGCGCGCGCTGAACGCCCTGTGCGAGGGTGCACCCTCGGCCCCGCCGCGCGGTGGCAACGAGCTGCACCCCGAGCCGCGGCACGCGTTGCGCTTTCCGCTGGGCCTGGCGGTCAGCACCGAGCGCCTGTACATCGCTGACAGCGGCCATCACCGCATTCTCGAATGCAGCCATGGCGGCCGCGTGCTTCGCCAGTTCGGGCTGGGTACCGCAGATTTCATGGATGGCAATCTGGCCGAGGCCGCCTTCCACAGGCCGCAGGCACTGGTGCTCGAGCGCGATGCCCTGTACGTCGCCGACACCGGCAACCACGCCATCCGCCGGATCAACCTGTTGACCGGTCTGGTCGACACCCTGTGCGGCAATGGGCGCCCTGGCGCGCCGGTGGAAGGGCCTGTCGCCCAGCCGCGGCAGGTGCCGCTGGATCATCCGGTCGGCCTCGCCATCGCCGACAACCAGCTGCATATCGCCATGGCGGGTGACAACCGGATCTGGAGCTACCACCTCGGCCAGCGCAGCCTGCAATGGCGCGCCGGCAGTGGCGCGATCGACGAGCGCGACGGCAGTGGGCATCTGGCCGCCTTCGCGCAACCCACCGCGCTTGCCGTGGTACAGCAGGTCCTGTACGTGGCCGACGCGCTGGGGTCTTCGATCCGCGCGCTGCAGCTGCGTGGGGATCTGGTGCAGACGCTGCTCGGGCAGGGCACATGGCGCTTCGGCGAAGCCGACGGGCCGCGTGCCCAGGCCAGCCTGCAGTTCCCGCAGGCGATTGCGTTGAGTCCGGGCGCACCGCTGCTGTGGATTGCCGATACCGGCAACGGTCGCCTGCGCACGCTGCGCCTGGGGGGCGGCGAACTGACCACGCAACCGTTGCCACGGCGCCTGCATGGCCCGGCCGGCTTGGCTGTGGGCGCGGGCGCGGTGTGGATCGCCGAGACCGACGCGCACGCCGTGCTGCGTTTCGACCCTGACAGTGGCGTACTCAGCGAAGTACCGATCAGCGAATGACCGACGTCCCCGTCCCGGCCTTCGACGGCAAGGCCTTCGCGGCCCAACTCAGCACCGCCCCCGGCGTGTACCGCATGTACGCCGCCGACGACACCCTGCTGTACGTCGGCAAGGCACGCGCGCTTCGCAACCGCGTGGGCAGCTACTTCAATGGCAGCCCGAAGAACGCGCGGATCATGTCGATGATCTCGCAGATCACGCGGATGGATGTGACCGTCACGCGCTCGGAAGCCGAGGCGCTGCTGCTGGAAAACCAGCTGATCAAGTCACTGGCACCGCGCTACAACGTCTCCCTGCGCGATGACAAGACCTACCCGCACGTGCTGCTGACCCGTGAGGAATGGCCGCGCATTGCCCTGCACCGAGGGCCGCGTGCGATCCCCGGCCGCTATTTCGGGCCGTATCCGGGTGTCACCGCGGTGCGCGAGACGCTGAACCTGATGCACAAGCTGTTCAAGCTGCGCAGCTGCGAGGACAGCGTGTTCCGCAACCGCTCACGGCCGTGCCTGCAGTACCAGATCGGCCGCTGCAGTGCCCCGTGTGTCGAGCTGGTACCGGCAGGCGAGTATGCCGAGTCGGTGCGCCGTGCGGCGCTGTTCCTGGAAGGCAAGAGCGATGAGCTGACCCGTGAACTGGGTGAGCAGATGCAGGCCGCCAGTGAAGCGCTGGAGTTCGAGCAGGCCGCGCGCCTGCGGGACCTGATTTCGTCGCTGCGCAGCATGCAGACCCGCCAATACGTCGATGGCCGCGCGGCCGACCTGGACGTACTGGCCGTGGCCATGCAGGGCTCGCAGGCCTGCGTGCTGCTGCTGGCATTCCGCGACGGGCGCAACCTGGGCACCCGTCCGTTCTTCCCCCGTACCAATGGCGAGGACAGCCCGCAGGAAGTGCTGGCGGCGTTCGTCTCCCAGTACTACATCGAGTTCGAGCCACCGCGCGAGATCCTGCTGGATCGCGAGATTCCGGATGCCGATCTGCTGATGGCCGCACTGTCTGCGTCGGCCGAGCGCAAGGTGCAGCTGAAGTGGAGCGTGCGCGGCGAGCGCGCCGGTTATGTGGCGCTGGCCAGCCGCAACGCGCAGCTGACTCTGGCCACCGAGCTCAACAGCCGCAACGCGCAGCACGTGCGCAGCGAAGCCCTGCGCGAGATGCTGGGCCTGGCCGAGCCGGTCAAGCGCGTGGAGTGCTTCGACATCAGCCACACGCTGGGTGAGGCGACCGTGGCGTCCTGCGTGGTGTTCGATGCGGCCGGCCCGGTGCGTGCCCAGTATCGCCGCTTCAACATCAGCGGCATCGAGCCGGGCGACGACTATGCCGCCATGCGCCAGGCCATCGACCGCCGCTTCCGACGTGCCGTGGAAGAGCAGGGCGTGCTGCCCGACGTGCTGCTGATCGACGGTGGCGCCGGCCAGCTGGCGCAGGCGCAGGCGGCGCTGGCCGACCTGGGCGTGGAGGGCGTATTGCTGGTGGGCGTGGCCAAGGGCGTGGAGCGCCGCGCCGGTCATGAGGCGCTGGTCATGCCCGACGGCCGCGAGCTGCGACCCGGTGCCGCCAATCCCGCCCTGCAGTTCATCCAGCAGGTGCGCGACGAGGCGCACCGCTTCGCCATCACCGGTCACCGCGGCCGCCGGCAGAAGGCGCGCATGACCAGCCGGCTGGAAGACATCCCGGGCATCGGCCCGCGTCGTCGTGCCAGCCTGCTGAAGCATTTCGGTGGGCTGGTCGGCCTGAAGGCGGCCGGTGAAGCCGAGATCGCCAAGGTGGAAGGCATCAATGATGCCCTCGCGGCCCGTATCTACGCTAACCTGCACGGGTTGGCCACGCCCGATGCGGCCGATTAGAGAGAGAAGCGCGCAAGCATGAAGTTGACCCTGCCCACCTGGCTGACACTGTTGCGGATCGTGATGATCCCGGTGCTGGTGCTGGTGTTCTACCTGCCCTACACCTGGACCAACTTCGCTTCCGCGGCGATCTTCGGTCTGGCCGCGATCACCGATTGGCTCGATGGCTGGATCGCCCGCCGCTACCAGCTGGAATCGGCGTTCGGTGCCTTTCTCGACCCGGTGGCGGACAAGTTGATGGTGGCGGTGGCGCTGTTCCTGATCGTGCAGGGGCATCCGACGCCGTGGATGGCGTTCTGGGCCGCCGTCATCGTTGGCCGCGAGATCGCGGTCTCGGCATTGCGCGAATGGATGGCCGAGCTTGGTCAGCGTGCCAAGGTGCGGGTGGCGATGATCGGCAAGGTGAAGACAACGGCGCAGATGGTCGCGCTGCTGTGCCTGCTGTACTCGGTGGCACCCAGCGTGGCGGTCGAGGACATCTGGATGGGCTGGCCGATCTTCCACATCGGTGACTGGACGCTGGCCATCGCGGCGGTGCTGACGCTGTGGTCCGGCCTGCAGTATCTGCACGCGGCCTGGCCGAGCCTGCGCGAGGACGAGCGCGCCGCACGCGAGCGCTCGCGACAGAAGAAGCTGGGCAACGGTTGATCCGTGGCAGACGGGATGCCCGTCCGGATGCGAAGGGAGTGGGTCGCGGGATGCGCGCGGTCGTCGAGGCCTTGACGCTCCTTCCAGAATGGGTAGAATTTCGCCTCCCAAGCGGGAATAGCTCAGTTGGTAGAGCGCAACCTTGCCAAGGTTGAGGTCGCGAGTTCGAGTCTCGTTTCCCGCTCCAGATTCTGAAAGAGAGGCCTCTGGCCTCTCTTTTTTTATGTCGTGCCGGCCCTGGATTGCCGGGGTTTCCGCGTCATCCGAACCTGAACGGAAAACGGGAATCGGCGATGAGATTTCTGTTGACGCATCGCTGCAATCTCGACACAATAGCGCTCCTTCGACGCAGGTCGAACGGAATCTGCGGGAATAGCTCAGTTGGTAGAGCGCAACCTTGCCAAGGTTGAGGTCGCGAGTTCGAGTCTCGTTTCCCGCTCCAGATTCAAGAAAAAACGCTCCCGCAAGGGGGCGTTTTTCGTTTCCGGTCAGGCCGGACGATCCTGCCCGCCATTGCGGACCTGGCCGAATGGATATCATCCGCTGTAGTCGTCGGGGTGACGCAGGGAGCGGGGCAAGGGCTGGCAGATGGAGGCTGTGCACGAAACCAGGCAGGACGGTGGGCAGACCGCCTACCGGGCGTACCGTGATCGGATGCTGGAGCGTTGCCGGGGACGATCCCCGGGTGCGTTCGACGACGACATCGACGACGAGCGGACGGATGGCCGGCCCGAAGCATCACGCAACCGCATCCGCGCCTTCCGCATCGAAGTGGCCGATGCGCTGCGCAGGCAGGAGCCGACCGAGGTCACCGACGAAGACATGGCGCGCCGTGCGCTGGGGATTCCGGCGGACATCGCGCTGCATCCCGGCAAGGGCCGCGGGTGGCCGCTTCTGGTGCAGGTGTTCATGCCGTTCCCATGGGTGCTCAGTTACGTGCGACACGCACTGTCACGGATCCGTACGTTCGAGGGCCGCCAGTACATCCATCGCCAGTTCCACGCCCGGCTGTTCCTGCATGCGGAAGCACGCGACTACAGCCGCAGCCTGGACATCGCCCTGCGCCGCTTCGAAGCCACGTCCTGCGAAGAACTGCGGGCGCTGCAGCTGCGCGATGCTGGCTGGCTCATCGCTGCCCATCGCCTGGGCATCCGTCGGCTGGCGGACCTTGACCGGTGTGCTGGACGGTCTGAAGCGCCTGGATGGTTTGCGCGGTGGATGGTGGATGAGGGCATCATCCAGCAGAAGGAAGAGCTGCAGTGGATGCAGTCCGAGCAAAGGACATGGAGCGTGGGCTGGCGGCCGCGGCGAACGCAGCGCGAGCCGGTGCGTTTCATTGTGCGCCAGCTGATGCGCGCGGGCGTGGCACGGCCGCACCTTGCGCGCCTTCATGATGTCGACCTGGAAGAATCTGATGCGGCGCGCCTGGCCGCGACTCTGAAACTGCTGGCGGGTGCCGGCGTTGCGCCCGTGCACGAGGTATTCGATTCTGCACGTCATCTGTTGTGGCGCACCCGGACGGAGACGTGGGCCTGGGTGCTGGGTGCAGCCGGCGCACGCACACCTGCGGATATCCGCACGCTGCGCGGCTACCTGGGGTTTCATGCTCCACCGCCCGACTGGATTGCCCATCACCTGATCGCGCGTGGTGCAGGCCTCGATGCACTTGCCACCTGTTGTCGGTTGCTGGGCGAGCTGAGCGATGATGCCCAGGCCGAAGATGTGGAGGCCGCCATCGATCTTCTCATGGCAGCACCTCATTGCCTGGACTTCACGCAGTTGGGTGCCTGCAGCCAGTACCTGCGACGGCCCGATCGGCTGGATCGGTTCCTGCAGGTGCTGGTCCGCCATGATCTCGGTGCAGCGGGCCACGTTGTTGCGTTCCAGGCCTGCTATCGCGTCGGTGACGCCGATCGCCTGGACGCGTGGTTGACCCTCCTTGCCGGGCGCACGGCGGGCATGGACGTCGACGTGCTGGTGGAATGGGTGGGACGAATGCTTGCACAGGGAAGCCTGGACGCCTTCCAGTACCTGCATTCGACCATTGCGCCTGCTGATTTTGCAGAGCTGCGGAAGCTGGAAGTACTGGCATCCCTCGGTCCGGGACTGCTGCGTTACCTGGTTGAAGACAAAGGCCTGGGTTCGGTGAAGGCGCTGCGCGACTGGTACTTCGCTACCCGGGGCCTGCACGGGGTGACCTGGTGGGGCGGCAACGATCCCGAACTGTGTCGGCTGCTGGCGGATGACGCCTTCCAGCGCCACACCTTCGGCTTCATGATGCAGAACCATCGATGCGTCCTGGAGGTGATCGAACGACGGGCGCACCAGGTGATTCCGCGCCCGCAGAGAACCGTCAACACAGATGCCATGGCGCGCTACTACGATGCGCTGGCCACGCAGCGTCGCGAAGAGATGGCGCGTCTCCTGCCGCAGTTGCCCGCGATGCTGGAGGGAACCGGCGGACTTCTGCTCGCATCGGTCCTTCGCGCAGGCGCAACCTCGACGACAGCACTGCAGGACAGGCTGGCCCAGTTGCAGCCTGCGGTCGAGCAGTTGCTGGCCGGGCAGGGAACAACGTCAGCCGAGCTGGACGAGGTGGATGCGGAGCTCATTTCGATGGTCTACCGCACGTCCGTCGATGTCGTCCGTGGCAGTTGGGCGTCGGCACGCGGATTCCAGTCGCACCTGGATGGATGGAGGCTGGAGCCGTTCCATCCGATGGCCTGGCAGCGCTCGATCAGAAGACGCACAGGCGTGCTGGAGCGCAGCAGCCTGCTGGCGCTGAAACGTGCCAGCGAACATGCAACGCGGTTCCAGCACGGCGCGGATGAGGGGCCGCGAACGTTCCGTGACCTGCGATCAAAACGGCTGCGGGATCCCGCGCGGGATCCGTGGTCGGTCTCCGCCCATCTCGGCCTGCTGCTGGCTGCCGCAGGCAATGATCCGGAGATCCTCCAGTGGCGGCGCAGCACCTTCAGCGAGGTCGCCAGCATGCCGGAGGACGGTGCGCAGACCAGCGAGTACCTGGAGCAGCTGGATCGGTTGTTCAACAGCGCATTGCCGGATGCCCTCGATGCACATGCGCAGCGTTTTCTGCGTAGCCTCGCTTCCGATGACGCCGCGCAGCTGCTGCAACGGCTGCTGCCATCGCCGTCCGCTGACAGTGCGGTACCGGTCATGTCACTGGATCAGGCCTTCGCGCAGATGCGCAACAACGTTCTGGAGGTCTGCCTGCGCTGGGTGAAGCGCGAGAAGGGCAGGTATGGCCGTCCGGACCCTTCCGGATCGTGCACGCATCTGCAGGCGACGTTGACCAAGCACCCGGCGGCGTACTTCGCCAAGCATGCCGCCAATCTGTGCTCACGCGATCGCGTTGCGATGTGGCAGGAGGCGCGTCACGCGCACCTGGTGGTATTCGATCCGCGGCAGCGACGATTGGCGGGCATGGCCATGGTGAACATCGAGGTCGTGCCGTCCCTGCACGCTTCCGGGAGCTGCCTCATCATCCGCGCGATCAATCCCATGGAAGACATGCTTGCCACGCATTGTCTCCGGTCCATCGTGGAGTCCTTCCTGGACATCGCCATCCAGATCGCAGAACGCAACGACCTGGTTGCGGTACTGATGCCCTGGCACAACGGGGCCCATCTGTTGTCGAACCTTCCCGGGATCGAGAAGTACCTCGGGAAGCAGTACCTGCAGAAGGCTCAGACGGCATCTGCCGACCGGTCTGGCGAGCTGATGGCCAACGACGACCTGCGCCGCCGCCCCCGCAAGGTGAAGGCCAGATTCTCGGCATTCGAGCAGGGAATGGAGATCGTCGGAACGCTGTATGCAATCTGGCAGCGAGCCCCGGTGGACCAAGCCGCGCGTCGCACGCCATCGGAAGACGGTTGACGGCGTGAAGGAACTTCGACACAATAGCGCTCCTTCGACGCAGGTCGAAGAATCTGCGGGAATAGCTCAGTTGGTAGAGCGCAACCTTGCCAAGGTTGAGGTCGCGAGTTCGAGTCTCGTTTCCCGCTCCAGATTCTACAGGGCCCCGGTTGGGGCCTTGTTTTTCTCCCGCCCTTGGCAAGGCGGGGCCCGTTGAGCCACAAGGCTTCTCGCGCAGTCAGAAAAGTGAAATCAAGTGTGAAATCGCTGGTGTGAGTTCCGGGCTTCCGGTATCATGACAGCATACGCGGGAATAGCTCAGTTGGTAGAGCGCAACCTTGCCAAGGTTGAGGTCGCGAGTTCGAGTCTCGTTTCCCGCTCCATGTTCCGACAGGCCCCATCGCGGGGTTTTGTCATGTCAGGGGCTCCATTCCTGGCGCGCAGTACGTTGGCCTCATGGCAGAGTGGCTATGCACCGGATTGCAAATCCGTTTACAGCGGTTCGATTCCGCTTGAGGCCTCCAATTGAAAAGCCCTGACTCCGGTCAGGGCTTTTTTTTGCGCCGTCATCGCGCGCCGCCAAGCGTGCCTGACATCCCAGTCTCAGCCGCCTACGACATGCGAAGGGGGTATGGTCGGTACAGAGGCCTTCGGGAGCGGCAATGGCAGGCAGGGACACTATGGCGCGTGGCGGACAGGCGGCGGATCGGCAATGAGCAAACCCGCAACGGAAGTACGCTGGCTGACATTCCGGCTGATGAACGGACAATCGATCGGCCCGGAGCGCCTGCGCGACGGCTGGAGCACCGCTTCGGAAACCCGCCACTGCGGGGTCCGGCGCGAGGCCATCGAGGGAGCAGGTGTGGTCTACGCGCTGTACGGGCCTGCCAACCTGGCATCGCCGCGTCGTGCCGAGATGCGCATGCGTGAGTTCCTGATGAGCAGCGGCTACACCTTCACCATGGGTACGCTGGGCGGCTAGCGCATCGCCGCAGCCCTCAGGGCCGCGATCACCTGTTCTGCGGAGAAGCCACAGTGGCCCGTACCTGCTGCGGGCAGTACGCGCGGCAGGGGCGTCGCACCCGCGTGCGCGGCCAGCTGCGGATAGCGTTCCTGCATGCGGGGCGCGATGGTGGGATCGTCGTTGTTGAACTGGATCACCAGCGGCCGCTTCACTGCCCCGGTCAATCCGAGTGTTTCGCGCACACGCGCCTGTGCTGCGGGAATGGCAGCGATGCGCTGCACCCCCGCATTGAACGCGACATCATCACCGAATCCACGGTAGACGACGCCGATGTTGCTGGCCGGCATGCCGCCACTGCGCGTGGCCAGTTCGTGCAGGACCAGGGCGTGCAGGCTGATCGTTCCGGGCAGCGCATCGGACGCGACCTGCAACTTCGTGGCCAGCAGCGCAGCGGAGTGCGGCGCGCGTTGCAGCGCGTTGGCGATGCCCTGGTACAGCTCGCCCTGTGGCACCGAAGCGGCTTCGCCGGACGCCAGGCCAGCGGCAGGCAGTCCCTCGGCATGCGGGAAGAAGTAGTCGAACGCCACCACGGTGGTGAGCAGTTCGCCGGCCAGTTGTTCGCCTGTCAGGTTGGCGCCGCACAGCGAAACACCGCCGGCGTAGTGGGCCGGATGCCGTTCGAGACTGGCGACGGCCACCGCGCCGCCCATCGAGAAGCCGAGCAACCAGGTGTTGCGCACGCCCTTCAATCCGGCCAGCGTGTGTTGACGCAGGCGCTCCACATCGTCGACGGCATCGGCCACTGCCCACCCCTGGCTTGCGTAGGCACTCTGTGCGACCGCGTAGCCGGCTGCCAGCAGAGGCGCGGTCGCCTCGTTGGCGGCCATCGGCGATTCGCGTGGCGTGCCCACGGGTTCGTAGCCGTGGGCCAGCATTACCAGATCTCCGTTCCACTCCGCAGGGATGTCCAGGCGCCACGGCGCACCCTGCAGCTCGCCACTGAGCATGCGTGGCGCGGCAGGCGGTGCCGCCAGCAGCGGCGTGGAAGGTAACGCCAGGGCCAGTGCCAGGGTCAGCCGGAGCAGGGCGCGCATCGTGTTCATCCGGGCAGGTGATACGCCGAGCATAGAACCGGCCGCGGTGCCGTGCCCGCTGCAATGCGTCAGGTCAGGGGGCCATCGCCGGCCCGCCGCAGGCGACGCGGTGCATTGGAAAATCCATGGCCTGTGCCGGATCGTCCTGTGCGATCTCGATACGTGCGTGCAGGCGCTGCCCATTGATGCGGCGATAGGTGATCCGTTGCGGGAAGTCATTGGCCGGGTTCTCGAAGACGACCTCGTCGGCCTCCACGCGGACGGCGCTGAAATCAGTCGCGTTGCGGCCGGAGGGCAGCGCGGTGAACACCAGCCGCCCATCGTCGTGCTGGCGCAGCTGCATGAACTCGAAACCCACGGTGCGCCCGTCGCGCAGGCTGCGGCTGCTGCCGAACATCGTTCCGCCGGCCACGGTGGACCACTGCTCACCGGCTCCGGGTGGCTGCCCGTCCAGCTGCCAGCAGCCGGAGAGCCAGCCCAGCTGTTCAATGTCCTCGGTTGCGGCGGCGTGCCCATGGGCGGCGAAAAGCAGCAGAGGCAACACGGCGCGGGCGATCCGGTTCGTCATCGTAGGCTCCATGCGCGGGACGGTGGCCCCTGTATAGCGCCGTGCAGCGCCGGCGGCCAGCGCCGCACGCAATGACGCCGAATTCGATACGATCTGCGGGTTCTTCCCCCTTCTGCTTGCCCTGGAGTCCGACATGGTGGATCGCCTCGCCGTCCTGCTTGAGCGTTTCGCGGTCACTGCGTCGGTCTTCCACGCCGGTGCACTGTGCGGCATCAACAGCCTGGAAGGGGAGGACGAAGCCGGCCAGCTGCACCTGGTACGGCGTGGGCCGGTGCAGGTCAGCCATGCACAGCAGACCGTGCAGGTCGATGTGCCCAGCCTGCTGCTGTACCCGAGGCCGATGCCCCACCGTTTCCAGACCGACCCGCACCTCGGTGCCGACATGGCCTGCGCCAACCTGCATTTCGAAGGCGGCCGGCTCAATCCGATCAGTGCCGCGTTGCCCGATTTCATCTGCCTGCCACTGGCGGACCTGCACGGCAGCGATGCGGTGCTGGAAATGCTGTTCGAGGAGGCGTTCGAGCAGCGTTGCGGCCGTGCGGCAATGGTCAATCGTCTGTTCGAGGTGGTGATGATCCAGGTGCTGCGGCAGCTGATGGAAGGCGGTGAGATGCGCGGCGGTCTGTTTGCCGGCCTCGGTCATCCGCGCCTGCGTCTGGCATTGGTGGCGATGCACGAGGCGCCGTCGCAGGCATGGACGCTGGAAGACCTTGCCGACGTCGCGGGGATGTCGCGCAGCGTATTCGCGGCGAGCTTCCGTGAGGCAATGGGCACCACCCCCGGCCAGTACCTGCAGGGCTGGCGCGTAGGCCTGGCACAGCAGGCCCTGCGCCAGGGCCGACCGCTGAAGCGGATTGCCGACGAGGTGGGCTACGGTAGTGAAGCGGCGCTTTCGCGTGCGTTCAAGGCGCACACCGGGCAATCGCCCCGGCAGTGGCGGGGGCAGGTGCGGACCTCGGCGGCCTGAGCGTTCAGCCCAGCGCCAGGCGGGCCAGCTTCATGCCCACGAACAGGCCGGCCAGTCCCAGTGCGATCGATCCCCCTGCATACAGCGCGGCCAGTCCGTGCTGCCCCCGTTGCAGCAGCAGGCCGATCTCCAGCGAATAGGTGGAGAAGGTGGTGTAGCCGCCCAGGATGCCCGTGGTCAGCAGCAGCCGCAGCTGCGGCGATGCGCCGTTGCGCAGGGCGAAGGCCTCGACGACCACGCCCATCAGCAGGGCGCCGCTGATGTTGACCAGGAAGGTGGACCAGGGCCATGGACTGCCGACGGCGACCCGCGTGCCGATCAGGTTGCAGGCATGCCGCAGGCAGGCGCCGGCGCCGCCTCCCACGAAGACCAGGACGTAGTTGTTCAGTGCTTGCATGGCGGGCCTCGAGTACGTGTTCGCAGATGCGGAGGCGAACGCGATGGCGGGCACAGCCTGCCATCGACGAACGCCAGGTTCGTCACAGCAGGAGCCATCAGCCATGCCTGGCGGTTATCGGGGGAGCCCCATCCCCATCGGTCCCCATGCTACCAGCGCCGACCCGGTCAGGGCAGGGAGGTCATCACCACGCGGGCCACCTTGCTGCGGCTGACGCCATCCATCAACAGTTCGAATGCCAGCAGATCCAGTGCCGCGTGGCGCCGGTGGTCGATCTCCAGGCCCTTCTCGGCGACCAGCACGCTCACCAGTTCGTAGGCATCCTGCCAGACATCCAGGTGCGCTTCGCTGGGCATGTAATAGCTGGTGCGTTCGCCGACGCCCCGCCCATGGATGCCGTACAGCAGCTCGCGTGCATCCAGCTTGGCTGCGTCGGCGATCCGGAACAGCTGTTCGGCCTTCACATGTGAGGGGCTGACGTGGTCGTTGAGCCAGTTGCTGATGGTCGCCGTCGTTGAAGCGGCGGCGCGGGCCAGATCGGCCGGGCGTGGGTGCCCGGCTTTCTTCATGGCAATGGCGAGTCGTTGGCCGAGAGTATTCATCTATGCAAGCCAGCTTAACGCGTGGAAGCGAAAGAATACTTGCCGCAAGAATAAGTCTGGTTAACGACAGGACCGACCATGACTGACTTCTGGAGCAAGCGGCAGGTGCGTGCGCGCCTGGGATTCCAGACCGACGCCGAGCTGGCGCAGCTCTTTGGCATAACGCGATCCGCCGTGTCGCAATGGCCCCAGGAAGCGCCCATTCCTCCATTGCGACAGTTCATCCTCCACCAGCGCCATCCCGACCTGTTCCCTTGGGCTGAGGCCTCTGAAGACGAATCGAGCTAGGTTGCGTCTGCAAATGTCGCATTTAGCACGCTTTGCGGTATGTGTTAAGCATGCTTGTCAATATAGGAAAGATTGATCGAAACCCGCGTTGCGATTGACCGCGCCATGCGGCTGCCCCGGCGACGGAGGGCGCGCGACGTCGGGATCGGCCCCCTTCTTTTGCCTGTGCCGATCACAGACCGTTATGTGAACGATTAATAATTTCAATCGAAAAAGTCGCCGCATGTAATTGACCTGTCGTGAAATCTGTGACTAATTGAGGTCAACCGGTCGTGAAGCCGGGAGTCTTTCAGCACGCAAGTGAGTCGGTAGACCGTCAACGATGCAGGACAAGTCCAACGGAGGTCGTATGGAATACGGCATGCATGGCTTGGCTGAACGGGTACGCCGCGAACTGGAAGCCAGCTATCACAAACACGGATGCGGCCCTGCCTTCTGGGACACGTACCAGCAGGTGCTGGACCGCCTGGTCCCGCAGGGGACCGAGCGCACGGAAGTGACCAATGAAATGGCGCTGATCATCGAGCAGCTCGGAATCGTGCGGCGTGCCCAGCTGGTGCCTCCGCACGCCAACGGGTCGCGCTGATTCAGAGCAGGTGCCAGGCGCCTGCGCTCAGCAGCACCAGCAGCAACGATGCCAGGACCACGGTCCGCGGTCGCCACCAGCGCCGCGGCTGCCCTGCCATCGTCTGTGGGCTGCAGTAGCGGATCAGCCCCGGGCCGAAGCCGGCCCGGGACTGTTGCTGCTCGCAGGCATCCAGGCAGGCTCCGCAGGCCAGGCAGTCGGCCTGCGGGCCGTGGCGGATGTCGAGCTGCATCGGGCAGGCGCGAAGACAGGCCGCGCAATCGGTGCAGTCGCCGAGGCGGTCGGCGCTGAAGGTGGGCATGGGGCCGGCCAGCCATGGGTGCGCGGCGCGGAACACGTAGTCCTGTGCGGAGGTCGGATCGAGCAGGCCGCGACCGCGGCTGATCACGCCGCCAAGGCCAGCGGGCCGGGGCCCGCGGGGTTCGCCGCGGCGCGCGTCATACAGCATCCGGGGGGTCTGCGGGTCGACCAGCAACGGCTGCGCGCGCGCGAAGGGGCACAGCGAACGGCAGACCTGCTCCCGCAGGAAGCCGGCGTTGCCCCATGTGGCTGCCGCGTAGAACAGCACCCAGAAGGTTTCCCAGCCACTCCAGCCGCCCTGGACACTGGCGGTGACGAGGCCGGTGATCGGGGTGAACAATCCCACGAAGGTGATGCCGGTCCATAGCGACAGCAGTATCCATGCGACCTGTGTGGCGGGACGCGCCAGGGCGCGTGGCAGACGCTGGGCAAGGAGGCTGCCGATCAGGCTGAAGGCGTGGCTCCACACCGTCTGCGGGCAGGCATGGCCACACCAGACGCGGCCGGCGAGGTGGGTCAACAGCGCCAATGCCATCGCCAGCGCCAGCAGCAGGCCCAGAAGCAGGCCAACGTCGTCGGGCCACAGGGTCCAGCCGAACAGATCGAAGCGACGTGCGTCCAGGTCCAGCAGCAGCGCCTGGCGGCCGTCCCAGCGCAACCAGGGCAGCCCGAGGAAGCCTACCAGCACACCGACCCGCAGTGCGCCACGCCATCGCCACGGCGGGGAAGGGGGCCGTAGTGCGTTCATCCCAGAGGCAGCTCATCGTCCGCGTCTGCCGGCATCGGTCGCAGCAGATATCCGGTGATCGCGCTGGACAGCGCCGTCACCGCCCAGAACATGAAGAAGCCGACCGTGTAGCCGAGTTCGCGACTGATCGCCGTGCCCGGAAAACTGATGGCCTGAAGGCGCAACGGATCGACGAAAGCGAAGAACACCACGCTGGCCAGCCCGGCGGCGATGAAGCTGGGCCAGAGGATGGCGCCCCAATGCTGGATCAGGCGCTGACGCGGGGACGAAGTGGGTGTATTCATGCGGTCGCGGGTCGGGAAGGGGGCGGCGCGTATACTTCGCCAGGGCTGGCGCAGCATCCGCAGGGCATGTTTCCTGCAGGCATGTCAGCCTAGGGGCGCCCACGCGCGCCGACATTGATCTGGATCAACGGCGGTGCCGGCCGGCTGGCGCACTCTGCCGGCAATCGCCTGGTACCTCTGATGAACGCAACGCCATCGCTCGTCCCTCCTGTCGCCTCGCCCGCGCTGTGTACCGAAAAGGACGTGACCCGTCTGGTCCACGACTTCTATGCACGCGTGCGTGAGGAGGAACGTCTGGGACCCGTGTTCAACGCGCATGTGCACGATTGGCCCGGGCATCTGGCGCAACTGGTGGATTTCTGGTCCGCGATGCTCAGGGGAACGCGTCGCTTCAAGGGATCGCCCATGTCCAAGCACATGGCCATCGCCCTGGACAAGGACCTGTTCGACCGCTGGCTCGCGCTGTTCCGGCTCACGACCGCCGAATGCGGCAATCCACCGATGCAGGCGCTGGCCGATGATGTGGCCGCGCGCATTGCTGAAACGTTCTGGCGCCGGTACCAGATGCTGCGCTGGCCGCAGGTGGCGCTGCCGGTGCTGGGCGTTCCTGCGCGGGATTGATCTGGGTCAAGGCAGCACCGACTGTCCGGCGCGATGCTGGCGGCATGGACACGTTCTCTCCCGCTGCCGGTGGCCTGGCCTGGACCTTCGACCCCGATCTGCTGCGCCGGCATGACCGGCCCGGACCGCGCTACACCTCATATCCGACCGCTCCGCACTTCCACGATGGTTTCGGCGCGCCCGCACTGCGCCAGGCGATTGCGGACAGCGACGTGCTGGCGCGCGCGCTGTCGCTGTACGTGCATGTCCCGTTCTGCTCCAGCCCGTGCTTCTACTGCGGCTGCAACCGGGTGATCACCCGTGATCGAAGCCGTGGCCACAGCTATGTCTCACGGCTTCTGGCCGAGGCCGATCTGCTGGCGCCGCAGTTCCAGAAGGGCCGTGAGGTGATCCAGCTGCACCTGGGGGGCGGAACCCCGAATTTCCTTGACGCCGAGGCGATGACCACGCTGATCGACTGCCTTCGCCGGCGTTTTGACTTCAGCTGCTCGGCCGAGCGCGATTTCTCGATCGAGCTTGATCCACGCTTCATCGAAACGCGTGACGTGGCGATACTGGCACGGCTGGGCTTCAATCGCGCCAGTCTGGGCGTGCAGGACTTCGATCCCTCGGTCCAGGCGTCGATCAACCGCGTGCAGGGGGTGCAGCAGACCCTGGACATCCTGCGTGCCTGTCGTGACAGCGGCATGCGCTCGGTCAATGTGGATCTCATCTACGGGCTGCCAGGACAGAGCCAGGAAGGATTCGGCCGCACCCTCGAGCAGGTGCTGGCGCTGCGGCCGGACCGACTGGCGGTGTATGGCTACGCGCACCTGCCGCATCTGTTCCGCGCGCAGCGGCAGATCGACGAGCGCGCGCTGCCGTCGCCGGAGGACAAGCTTGCATTGCTGGGACTTGCCGTGCAGCAGCTGTCGGCAGCGGGCTACCAGTACATCGGCATGGATCATTTCGCGCTGCCGGAAGAGGATCTTTCGCGCGCCCAGCGCGCTGGCCAGCTGCATCGCAATTTCATGGGCTACACCACCCATGCCGATACCGACCTGCTGGGCCTCGGCGTCAGCGCGATCAGTCATATCGGCGCGACCTACAGCCAGAATCCACGCGACCTGCCGTCCTGGGAGAGTGCGGTCGATCAGGGCCAGCTGCCGGTCTGGCGTGGCGTGGCGCTCAGCGCCGACGATCAGCTGCGCGCAGACCTGATCCAGCAGCTGATGTGCCAGGGAGAGGTCGATGGACGCGCGCTAGGCGATCGCCACGGCATCGTGTTCGACGACTACTTCGCCGAGGACCTCTGCGCCGTGCAACGGCTGCAGGATGATGGCCTGGTCGAGTATCGCGATGGCGTGGTCCGTGCCAGCGAACGGGGCCGGCCGCTGCTGCGCCTGCTGGCGATGTGCTTCGATCCCCATCTGCGTGCAGCGCACGAGCAGCCGCGCTACTCGCGCGCGATCTGAGTGGTTGGGAGGTTCACGGCATCGCTCCTCTTTGCTATCGGGTCGCTTATGACATGCGATGAGGGCATCTCGTCCACGCAGAGTCCACTTCATGCATAGGACTGCAGCTAGATGAGCTCCCGGGCACACTCCGGTGCTTTGATATCAGGCTTCCCTTAAATGCAGGAACATGCATTCCGGGGGGGGCGGTCAATGATCTTCAGCTTGCCGGCAAGAAGATCGTTCTGGCCGGCTACATGAGCCCCAACATTCAGGGTGCACCGATTACGGATCTGCGAAACGTCGTCCCAATCAGGTGCGCATCATCATTGGAGCTCGGCTAGAAGCGGGGGGTGACGTGTATCTGGGCATTCGCCATGCCCAAATCAACCGTGCCGGCGGGGTTGCCGCTTGGATTATGAAAATACCAAGTCACGGTATCTATGTCCGATACATAAGCCATGATCGCAACCCCCTGCGGACTGATGCTGAATGAAACAGTAGCTTCATCGCCTATTCTGGCGCCGCTGACCACTGTGGTGTAGTTGGGACTTGATGCGCCAGGAGCAAGTGCGGGCGCGTTGATCAAGGATTGAACCTTCCGGCTTATCATCTCGCCCAAGGGCACCCTGCATAGCTGAAAATCCTGCAGGTCATACGATCCAATCGATGTGCAGGGGCCGCTTACTCCGCCGATTCTCTTGTTTGTGACCACATCGAGGACGAAAGATGGCATCGTCCGGGTGTTTGCATCGATCATCGTATTTCCCAGTTCTTCGATATCTGCGGAGAACTCGGTTGCCTGGATTTTTGTGCGCGAAAGTGATTTTGATGTGGCCAGATGGGGGGTGGCAATCGAGCCTCTCTGTTTTACATTGAACTTGCTTCCAAGAGTCTGGAAGATGTCATCGGAAATGCTGTGATCCTCTGCAAATCTTTCGAAGTCAATGATCGATTTTGAAAGGTTGCCTTCATAGTATGCGCTCTGGACCTCGAAGTTGTTGAAGTCACCCCATAGCAGGGACCTAATTCCATATCCAGAAGAAGAGTAGGAATCTTCATTGACAACTGAGATGGACCCAATTTTTACATTGCTTCCGCGATCGGAGCAGATGACTGCCCCCGGCCTGGTGTAGGTCGTGGAGACACCACAGTTTCTTGCTGTGACACTGTTGATGATTCCCATCATTCTGGTCGCTGGGTGAGGGTAATCTCGAGTGTTTCCAAACGCTGAGATGACTATTTCGCAGTATTCTGCCGTCACGTTTCCGATAATGAAGTTATTGGATTCTGCGTCTACCCCGCCTTGAATCGCCACGGCGTTGTAGCAGTTGATTGCAATCACGTTGCCAATAATGCTTCTGCGCGACCCCCATGATTCAGGGTTGACGCCTGCTTCAATCGTGCATGCTCGGCCACCCAGTGTGCCATTGCCGGTTCCTCGTGGGTCGTGGGCAGCATTTATAACTTCGACGGAGTCCACGTATACGCCAGTGTGATTGCGGTGAAGATACAGGCCGCCCTGTGCTGGGATGTGATTGCAATCGACTCGCAGATTACAAACGCGCCAGTTGCCGGCGCCTGTTATTCCTTTTACGGCACAGTCCCCGGAAGTGTCTGCAAGGATCTTGAGCCAGGCGTCGCATATCAATGTGGTGTTTGGTGGCAACAATATGGTGTTGGAGATTGCATACGATTTGCTCGTCCAGCTGAGAACGACAACACCCCCTCCAATGCTTCGGGCTAAATTCAACGCCAATTGTATTGCCGGGGAGTCGTCCGTCACTCCATCGCCAATCGCGCCAAACCACTTGACGTCTATCCGGCTGGCATTTCTTCGTTTCCAGCGCCGGGCCAATGCATCGACGATGATCGTGCCTCCATTGTCCAAGGAGGTCGTATCGGTACCGTCCTGATGGAACTGCCCCTCGACGCCGCTGCTGGTGATGTAGATTTCGGTCGCGTCTCCACTATAGGAACGAAGGGCGGCATATGAAGTGATGAGTTGAATATTTTCAGGCATCGATGACCTTCAATTTTTGATGTGAGTGATCCATGATCTCGGCGCTGGTGCGTCGCTTTGCTGTCGATTGCATGCGCTTCAAACATCTCTTCTCGATCCGGCGACTGGCTGCGGTACGCCGTCATCGGGCAGGCGACAATGGGCACTTCCGGCAAGGTTGGGTAGAAGCGTTTGATGGATTCTGGTCGGCGTCACCAGCCTGCTGATCAAGCTTGCGCGACCGCGCAGACACGAATGGGAGATGCACGAGGTCAGGAGAAAGACGGTTCCGCCATGGTCAATCCAGATATGAAATTCGGTGTGCCCCCCGGAGATCAGAATGATTGGTGTCTCTCTCCTGCTGACACCCTACCTGATAGCCGGGTGTTGCACTCGTCAGAGTAGATAGTGATTTGATACGGTCTACCAGTGGCGAGCGTTCTGCAATTGCTAGGGGCAACTGTTGCAAGAGGGAGTGCAAAGGGCGTCATCTGCATGACGCGACTGAGCTTCCGTCCGTGGATGCCAGTTGCGCCAATGGCACCGACGGGGTCTGCCGGTCCACATACAGCTTGGACGCGCGCGCTGCTGGGCCGCGCTTTCAGCAGCGGAGCAGAGCTGATCTGCGCGATGCCGATCAGTGAGCAGTTGGAAGAGTGATGAAAGCCCCAACTGATCCGAGCTTGGTGCAGCAGGTCATCCATCGTCCTGCAGTGTGTTCTTGGATCACACCGGGCGGCGTAGTGGACTGGCGTCGATCTTCGGACTTTTTGATCCGGCCCAAGCTAACGAGGGACCCGGGGCAGGAACCAGCCGTTGGGGGGGGGAGGGGCTGCAGCCCTGCCGCCACGTATTTGAGATCGCTACGCAAAGGCTGCACTGCGCCCTTCTGTATAGATGTCGCATTCTGCCTGAAAGCCCTGGTGCCCGGAGCCGGAATCGAACCGGCATGACCTTGCGGTCGGCGGATTTTAAGTCCGATGCGTCTACCAGTTTCGCCATCCGGGCCTGCAGTGCGGCGCCGATTGTAGCCCAGCGGGGGCTCCAGCACCGGCGGCCGGGCATTGCACGGCGTGCTTAACTGTATCGCCTATTCATGCCATAGTCCCGACCATCGTTCCCAGGGGGGGAGCCACCTGATGTCGCTCTACGCGATCGCCTACGTCAGCGATGCCCGCGCCGATCTGCGGACATCCGATCTTGACCGCCTGCTGGCCGATGCCACGGCGTTCAATCGCGTGGCTGGCGTCACCGGGGTGCTGATGTTCGACGGCGCGCGCTTCCTGCAGTATCTCGAAGGTCCGCAGGATGGTATCGATTCGGTGTTCCCCCGCATCCTCAATGCCCGCAGCCATGCCGAGCTGAGGGTGCTGTGCCGGGCGCCCGTGCCGCAGCGGGCGTTCCCCCGCTGGAACATGGGGACGCGACGCATCGAGGCGGAGCTGCTGGCACAGATCGTCGGTGAGGCGTGGCCGGGGTTGACGCTGGGCAGCGTGGGGTTCGAGCGCCTGCTGCAGGCCTGGACCGGGGCCGATGGCGAGCTGGAGCCTGCCGCGGTCGCACTGGGCTCCTGACCTTGGCGGCAAGGTCCTGACACCGTTACGCTGTAGCCCTCTTGCGAGGACTTCCCGGAGTGGGCAGCGAATGAGCGTGATGGCCGAAGCGGCGGCAGTGGGCGATCCGCCGCTGCCGGCATGGCGGGTACATTGATGAGCGTGCCGGTGTCGGCGGCGGAAGCGCCCCGGTTCGCGGTGATCGGTCTGGGGTACGTGGGCCTGCCGCTGGCGGTGGCATTCGGCCGGGAACAGCCGACGCTGGGCTTCGACATCGACCCCGCACGCATCGCCGAGCTGCGCGCGGGCCAGGACCACACGCTGGAGGTGGAGGCCGGGGAACTCGCCGCTGCACGCCAGCTGGAATACAGCAGCGACCCTGCGCGGCTGGACGAGTGCAACGTGTACATCGTCACCGTGCCGACCCCGATCGATGCCTACGAGCAGCCCGATCTGGAGCCCCTGCGCTCGGCGACGCGGTTGATTGCCAGCCATCTGCGCGCCGGCGATCTGGTGATCTACGAGTCCACGGTCTATCCCGGCACGACCGAGGAAGTCTGCGTGCCCCTGCTGGAGCAGGGTTCGGGCCTGCGATTCAATGAAGATTTCTATTGCGGCTACAGTCCGGAGCGGGTCAGCCCGGGGGACCGCCAGCGCCGTCTGGCCGACATCCGCAAGATCACCTCGGGTTCGACACCGGAGGTGGCGTCGGTGGTCGATGCGCTTTACCGTCGCATCATCGACGCAGGCACCTTCCCGGCGCCATCGATGCGCGTGGCCGAAGCGGCCAAGGTGGTCGAGAACATCCAGCGCGATGTCAACATCGCCCTGGTCAACGAGCTGGCGCTGATTTTCGACCGCCTTGGCATCGATACCCAGGACGTGCTGGACGCCGCGGGCAGCAAGTGGAATTTCCTGCCGTTCCGTCCCGGTCTGGTCGGTGGCCATTGCATCGGCGTGGATCCCTACTACCTGCTGCACAAGTCGGAAAGTGTGGGTTATCACCCGGACCTCATCCACACCGCGCGGCAGGTCAACAACCGTGTCGGCGAGCATGTGGCCACGCGCGTCCTGGCCATGTTGGCCGAGCGCGGGCGGACCGCGGCCCAGGCGCGCGTGCTGGTGCTGGGCGTCACCTTCAAGGAGGACTGCCCCGATCTGCGCAACAGTCGTGCGCTGGAGCTGGCGCAGCGCCTGGCAGACGCCGGCGCCCAGGTGGATGTCAGCGATCCATGGGTGGGCCCGGCCGCTCTGGCCGATGCCGGTGTGCGGTGGCTGGCCGAGCCGCAGGCCGGCTGTTACGACGCGGTCGTACTGGCAGTGGCGCATGCCAGTTTCAAGGCGATGGATGAAGCCCGCATCCGCGGCCTGCTGGCGCCCGGCGGCCTGGTGTATGACGTGAAATCGGCCTGGCCGCGCGGCGTGGTCGACGATCGCCTGTAGGCGTTGATGATGGCGGGCACGGTAGACTCGGCTGCAGTTGCAACCAAGGAACGCCATGCACCGGTATATCGTCTACCTGCTCGCCATCCTGATGTTCCCCGTCTGCCTGTGGCTGGCCACGATATGGCCGGCCTGGTATTGGGGCGTCGGTCTGACCGCCGCGATGGTGGCGCTGGGGACCTGGGATCTGCTGCAGAAGCGCAGCACCCTGCGCCGCAACTATCCGGTCATGGCGCACTTCAGATACGGGCTGGAATCGATCGGCCCGGAGATCCGCCAGTATTTCGTGCAGAGTGATCTGGAGGACGTACCCTTCTCGCGCCAGCAGCGCGCACTGATCTACCAGCGCGCCAAGAACGAGATGGATACGGTGCCGTTCGGCACGCTGCGTAGTGCATATGCGGTGGACTACGAATGGATCAACCATTCGCTGGCACCGACCACCATCGCCCGGCACGATTTCCGTGTGCTGATCGGCGCAGGCTGCGCCAAGCCCTATTCGGCCAGTGTGTTCAACATCTCGGCGATGAGCTTCGGCTCGCTGTCGGCCAACGCGATCCGCGCGCTCAACGAAGGCGCGCGCCGTGGCGGCTTCTATCACGATACGGGCGAAGGCTCGATCTCGCCGTACCACCGTGAGATGGGCGGCGATCTGGTCTGGGAGATCGGCTCGGGCTACTTCGGTTGCCGCGACGAGAAGGGCGGTTTCAGCGAAGAGCGGTTCGTCGCCAACGCCACCCATGACCAGGTGAAGATGATCGAGATCAAGCTGTCCCAGGGGGCCAAGCCCGGTCATGGCGGCGTCTTGCCCGCGCCGAAGGTGACGGCCGAGATCTCTGTTACCCGTGGCGTGCCGATGGGGGTGGACTGTGTATCTCCGTCGCGGCACTCGGCGTTTTCCACGCCGGTCGAACTGCTGCAGTTCGTCGCCCGCCTGCGCGAACTGTCTGGTGGCAAACCGGTCGGCTTCAAGCTGGCCATCGGCCATCCCTGGGAGTGGTTCGGCATCGCCAAGGCGATGCAGGAGACCGGCCTGTTGCCGGACTTCATCGTTGTCGATGGTGCCGAGGGCGGCACGGGCGCGGCACCGGCCGAGTTCGTCGATCACGTGGGCGTGCCGATGCACGAGGCGCTGCTGCTGGTCCACAACACCCTGGTCGGGCTGGACCTGCGCGAGCGCATCCGCATCGGTGCAGCCGGCAAGATCACCAGCGCATTCGACATTGCCCGGACCATCGCGCTCGGCGCGGACTGGTGCAATGCCGGTCGTGGCTTCATGTTCGCACTGGGGTGCATCCAGTCGTTGAGCTGCCACACTGACAAGTGCCCGACCGGCATCGCCACCCAGGATCCGGCGCGCTGGAAGCACCTCGATGCGCCCGACAAGGCCACGCGCGTGCACAGCTACCACGAGCACACGCTGCATGCCCTGAAGGAGCTGTTGTGCGCCGCAGGCTTGAATGATCCGGCCGAACTGGGGCCGGAGCACATCCTGCGCCGCGTGTCGCCGGTGGAGATCCGCTCGCTGGCGACGCTGTATCGCTATCTGGAGCCGGGAGAACTGCTGCGGCGGGTGCCGGATCACGCGGTGTTCCACGCGTTCTGGGCAGACGCGCGCAGTGATTCATTCCAGCCGCCGGCCCGGATCCAGGCGCTGAGAGCCAGCAAGTCGCGGTGATGGGGTTCCACACGGAGGTTGCATGCAGTTCAGGACCGGGACGATCGACGATGTCGCGCCGCTGTGGGCCCTGCGCACACGGTGCGTGCGCGAGACCTGCATTAGTCACTATCCGCCGGAGGTGATCGCACCCTGGGCGGCGTCGCCGCCGCCGGCGCAGTATCCGCGGCTGCTGTCGCAGGGCGGCTGTGTGGTGGCCGAAGGCGGGCAGGGCGAACTGCTCGGCTTTGCCGTGCTCGATATCGATGGCAATGAGGTGGATGCGCTGTTCGTCGATCCGGACCGTGGCGGACAGGGTATCGGCCAGGCGCTGATGCAGCGTCTGCTGGCGCTGGCCGATCCGGGGCGCGAGGTGGTGCTGTCGGCCTCGCTCAATGCCGTGCCCTTCTATCAGCGGCAGGGTTTCATCCGCGAACGCGAGGAAATCTATCCTCATCCCAGCGGGGTAGCACTCGCCTCGGTACGCATGCGAAGGCCGTGGTGAGGCGCTGCTTCCGGTAGCGCCGGGCCAGGCCCGGTGCTACCGCAGGCGATTCAGCGTGTGGCCAACCACTGGATCACGCCTTCGGCGGCGCGCAGGCCACTGGCATAGCAGGCCGTCAGCAGGTAGCCGCCGGTCGGCGCTTCCCAGTCCAGCATTTCACCGGCGCAGAACACACCAGGCAGGGCACGCAGCATCAGCCCTGCATCGAGCGCGTCCAGCCTTACCCCTCCGGCTGTGCTGATCACCTCGGCCATCGGCCGCGGGCGCAGCAGTTTCAGCGGCAGGCGCTTGAGCGTCGCTGCGACCGCAGCAAGATCGTTGCCCGCGTCCTTGCCGAGGTGCTCGAACACGAGTGCCGCTTTCACTGCGTCCACCCCTGCCTGCCGGCGCAGGTGCTCACCGAAGCTGCGGCCCTTGCGTGGACGCGACAGATCGGCCAGCAGGCGTGCTTCATCGCGGCCCGGTGCCAGGTCCAGCCACAATGGCGCGCAACCCTTGCGGTTGATGGTTTCGCGCAGGTCGGCCGACAGCGCGTAGATCAGGCTGCCTTCGATGCCATAGTCGCTGGCGACGCATTCGCCCTGCAGTGACCGTGATTGGCCTGTCAGGTCGATCCAGTGCGCCACCACTGGCCTCAAGGGGGCACCGGCATTGCGCTGGGCGAACAGGGGCGTCCAGTCGACGTCGAACCCGCAGTTGGCGGCCTGCAACGGCGCGATGTCCACGCCGCGCGCCTGCAGCGGGGCCACCCAGGCACCGTCGCTGCCAAGGTGCGGCCAACTGCCGCCGCCCAGCGCCAGCACGGTGGCATCAGCGCGCACGTCGAGGTGGCCGTCTTCGGTGTTGAAGCGCAGCGCGCCGTCGCTGGCCCATCCGCACCAGCGGTGATTCGCGTGCAGGCGTACGCCCTGCTCCTTCAAGCGGCGCACCCAGCCACGCAGCAGGGGCGCAGCCTTGCGATCGACCGGGAACACGCGGCCGGAACTGCCGACATAGGTCTCCACGCCGAGATCGGCGGCCCAGTCGCGCAGTGCCTGCGCGTCGAACCCGTCCAGCCAGCGGCCGACTTCACCGGCCTGCTCGCGGTAGCGGCTGTCGAACAGCGGGCGCGCATCGGAGTGGGTCAGGTTGAGCCCGCCCTTGCCGGCGATCAGGAACTTGCGACCGGGGGAACCCTTGGCTTCATAGAGGTCCACCTCCAGGCCGGCGGCGCGCAGGCGCTCGGCAGCGAACAGCCCTGCCGGGCCGCCCCCGACGACAGCCACGCGGCGCGGTGCATGTGGATCAGGGTTGGACATCAAGCAGCTCGACATCGAACACCAGCGAGGAGCCCGGCGGGATCGGGCCGGCGCGACGGCTGCCGTAACCCAGGTCCGGGGGGATCATCAGGGTGCGCTTGCCGCCGACCTTCATGCCGGCCACGCCTTCATCCCAGCCGCGGATGACCTGGCCGGCACCGAGCACGAAGGTGAACGGCTGGCCGCGTCCGACCGAGCTGTCGAATGTCTTGCCATGCTTGCTCTCGGTGCGGTTGTCGTAGATCCAGCCGGTGTAGTGCACGGTGACCTTCCGTCCCGCCACCGCTTCGGCCCCGGTACCGGGCTGGGTGTCGATGCGCTCGAAGGTGGTCAGCGTGCCTCCCGGCGGTGGGCCGGACGGCTCCATCGAGCAGCCGGCAGCAGCAAGGGACAGCAACAGGGGAAGCAGCAGTCGGCGCATCGGGCATCTCCGTCGGGCGCAGGGCGAGGGCGGCAAGGGTAGCGCATCGGCGCCGGGTATCATGGCGCCATGGCCAAACTCCTGCTCAATCTGCGCAATGTCGGTGATGACGAATACGCCGACGTCTGCACACTCCTGGATCGCCACGGCATCGCCTGGTACCGCACCGAGCCCAGCCCCTGGGGCATTTCCAATGGCGGGCTGTGGCTCCGCGAGGACAGCGATCATGCGCGCGCCAAGGCATTGATGGCCGAGTACCAGGCCGAGCGCGCGCCACGCATCCGGGCCGAGCGTGAGCAGGCCCTGCGCGATGGCACGGCCGAGACCTTCGGCAGCCTGCTGCGGCGCCGGCCGCTGTATGTCGTGCTGGTACTGCTGGCGATGCTGGGCGCTGCCGCCCTGGTCCTGCTGCCGTTCATGCTGCTGCGGGGGTAGGGCGCTCCGGCCGCCGATCTCGAAGCCGGGTCCTGACCCGGTGGCGGCCAGGCGCTAAAATGAGCGGATGATCGCCAATACCGCCGCCTATCATTTCACTGCCATCGACGCCCCCGAGGTTCTGTGCGACCAGCTGCTGGCGCGTGCCGAAGTGGCCGGGCTGCGCGGCACGATCCTGGTGGCGGGCGAGGGCCTGAATCTGTTCCTGGCCGGCGCCCCGGCCGCCATCGAGGGCTTCTACGCGGCGCTGCGCGAGGATCCGCGTCTGGCCGGAATGCGGGTCAAGACCAGTTTCAGCGAGCATCAGCCCTTCGCACGACTGAAGGCCAGAGTGAAGCCGGAGATCATCAGCTTCCGCCGCGATGATGGCCAGCCGCTGGCCTATCCGCGTGCGCCCGCGGTCGATCCGGCCACCGTTCAGCGTTGGCTGCGGCAGGGCCACGACGATGCGGGAAAGCCGGTGGTGATGCTGGATACCCGCAATCTGCAGGAGGTGGAATACGGCACGTTCAAGGACGCGCTGGTGCTGCCGATCCACAAGTTCACCGATCTGCCGGAGGCCCTGGCGCCGCACCGCGACGCATTGAAGAACAGCACCGTGGTCAGCTTCTGCACGGGCGGTATCCGCTGCGAGAAGGCCGCACTGTGGATGCTCAATGATGGCATGGACAACGTGCTGCAGCTCGATGGTGGCATTCTCGGCTACTTCGAGGAGGTGGGCGGCGAAGGCTACGATGGGCGCTGTTTCGTGTTCGACGAGCGGGTGGCGCTGGATGCAGAGCTCAGGCCGCTGGTGGATGAGCCGCTGCCGGAACCACGCCCCAGCGCCTTCTGAGCGGCGGTCCCGGGCGCCGGCCGTGCTCGGCTGTCCGATCGATCCGGGTGGCTGACCCGCCCGGCAGGAATCAGCGTCCCGCCACCGGCACTGGCCGCCGTACCGGGCCGACCCCATGCACAGGGGATCTTTTGACGGAAACCGCCTGATGATCCCGTTGTCGATCCTCGACCTGGCCCCGGTCTGCGAGGGCAGCGATACCACCGCCGCCTTCTCCAACATGCTGGAACTGGCCCAGCATGCCGATGCGCTGGGCTACCGCCGCTACTGGCTGGCCGAACACCACAACATGCCCGGTATCGCCAGCGCGGCCACCGCTGTGCTGATCGGGCACGTTGCCGGTGGCACGCAGCGCATCCGTGTCGGTGCCGGCGGCATCATGCTGCCCAACCATGCGCCGCTGCAGGTGGCCGAGCAGTTCGGCACACTGGCCTCGCTCTATCCGGACCGCATCGATCTGGGGCTGGGGCGGGCGCCCGGCACCGACCAGCCGACCGCCCGCGCGCTGCGGCGCTATTTCGACAGCGCTGACCAGTTCCCGCAGGATGTGCGTGAGCTGCTGCATTACTTCGAGCCGGTCCAGCCCGGGCAAGCGGTGCAGGCTGTGCCTGGTGGCGGCCTGCGGGTGCCGACGTGGATCCTGGGTTCCAGCCTGTTCGGTGCGCGCATGGCGGCATCGATGGGCCTGCCGTATGCCTTCGCCTCGCACTTCGCCCCGGACGCGATGGATGAGGCCCTGGCGGTCTACCGCCGCGAATTCCGTCCTTCGGCCACGTTGAAGCAACCGCACGCCATGCTGGCATTGAACGTGGTGGCCAGCGACAGCGAAGCCGAATCGCGCCGTCTGTTCACCAGCCAGCAGCAGAGCTTCGTCAATCTGCGTCGGGGGCGTCCCGGCAAGATCCCGGCACCGATCGACGACATCGAATCGTTCTGGGAGCCGCACGAAAAACTGGGTGTCGAGCGGGCATTGGCGTGCACGGTGCTGGGTGATCCGCAGCAGGTGGCCGAGGGTATCGCCGCGTTCGTCGAACGCCATCGACCTGACGAACTGATGCTTACCGCCAATCTGTATGACCATCGCGCGAGGCTGCGTTCGTTCGAGCTGACCATGCGGGCGTGGCACGATCGCCACGCGGGCTGAACGATTGCATCACGGCGCATTGCAGACCTTCCGCGTCTGATGGGGGCTCCCTACCCTTGGAGCTCCCCATGTCGGATTCCCGCGCAGAACACATCGCCCAGCTGGCCGAACTGATCAAGGACGTGGAGGTGGCGATGTTCACCACGGTCGGTGTCGATGGTCGCCTGTACAGCCGTCCGCTCGGCACCCAGCAGGTCGCCTTCGATGGTGACCTCTGGTTCGCTACCGCAGCCGACAGCCCGAAGGTGGCGGAAATCGCACTCAATCCGCGGGTCAACGTGGCCTACGCCTCGACGTCGAAGAACACCTATGTGTCGGTGGCAGGCAATGCGCGCATCGTCGACGACCGGGCCAAGGTGGAAGCGCTGTGGTCGCCAGCGATGAAGCTGTTCTTCCCTGGCGGCAAGGACGATCCGAACCTTCGGCTCATCCACGTGCAGGCCGAATCGGCCGAATACTGGGATGGCCCCGGCACGCTGCTGGGCCGGGCGCTGACGTTCGTGCTGTCTGCGGTACAGGAGGAGCCCGGCCAGCTCGCCGACAACGGTTTCGTCGACCTGCGTTGATGGGCCCGGTTCAGAACCAGCGCTGGAACAGCTCGACGGTGTAGCTCACCAGTTGGCCGGAACTGAAACCGAAGAACGCGATTGCCGCCAATGCTCCGGTCCAGTTGACCAGCATCAGCGCGCCGTCGCGTTCGAGCAGGGCCAGCGAGAACAACAGCAGCTGGAAGCCGAACAGATAGTTGGTGAACGGGATCGGCAGCGACAGCAGGATGCCCAGCAGGACCAGCAGTGCGCCGGTGAACGCGTGGGCCGGCAGCGGCTTGAGCAGCTGTGGCAGGCGTGGCTTGAGCATGCGGTCCAAGCGCCGCAGCGGGCGGTCGATGCGGTCCAGGAACCGGTGCATGGTGCCGCGCTTCGGCCCGCGGCGGGCAATGAAGCCAGGCAGCCAGGGGCGCCGCATGCAGCACAGCATCTGCAGGCCGATCAGGATCACCAGGGGGCCACTGACCGCACCGCCCAGCCCCGGAATCGGGATGAACGACGGCAGGATCGCCACGAACAGGAAAACGCCGAAGGCGCTCTGCTGCAGATCCTGCAGGATCTGGCCCAGCTTCATGTGCTGGGCCGGATCACCCCAGGCGAACATTTCCAGCAGCGTGCGGATGCCTTCGTTGCGATAGGCAGGCGCTGCGTCGCGCGGGCCGGACTCAGGCGGTGAGCTCATCGGCCTGCTCGTCCGACAGCGTGCGCAGCAGCAGCTTGTCCACACGTGCACCGTCCAGGTCGACGATCTCGAAGCGCCAGCCGGCCCAGTCGAAGTACTCGCCCGCGTGCGGGATGCGGCCGAAGTAGTGGATGCACATGCCGGCCAGGGTGTAGTAATCGCCCTCTTCGGCGTCGGGAAGCTCGTTGCTGCCGATCAGCTCGCGGAGGTCGTCCACCGGCAGCGAGCCGTCCACCAGCAGCGAGCCGTCCTCACGGGTCACCACCAGTGCGTCCTCGTCGGCATTCTCCACCGCCTGCAGGCGGCCGACCACTGCGCCCATCAGGTCGCTGATGGTGACCAGTCCCTGGATCTCGCCGTATTCGTCGACGACCAGCGCCATCGACTGCTGTTCTTCCCGGAAGATCTCCAGCAGCTTCATCGCATGGGTGGACTCGGAAACGTACAACGGCTCGCGCAGGGTCTGGAACAGCGCGTTGTCGCCGCGTGCCATGCGGGTGGCCAGCGATTTCAGTTCGAGCACACCGACCACATCCATGTCGTTGTCGCGATAGACCGGATAGCGCGAGAACTCATGCTCGGCCATGATCTCCAGGTTGCGGTCCAGGCCGGCCTGCGTGTCCAGCCACGCGATCCGGTTGCGCGGCGTCATCAGGCTGTCGGCGGTGCGATCGCCCAGCCGCATGACGCGGTTCATCATGTCGCGCTCATGGGTGTCGATCACACCTGCCTCGTGGCTTTCGGCCACCAGCATGCGGATCTCTTCTTCGGTCACCGAGGCGGCTTCGTCCTTGCCCAGGCCAAGTGCCTTCAGCACCAGCTGGGTCGTCCTGGACAGCAGCCAGACGAAGGGCAGGGCCAGTTTGGCCAGCCAGCTCATCGGCATGGCCACCAGGCTGGCAATGGCCTCGGAGCGGGTCAGGGCCAGCCGCTTGGGCACCAGCTCACCAAAGATCAGGGTCACGAACGTGATGAGGGTCACGGCCAGCGTGGTGCCGACCTGGGAGGCGTAGGCGAAGCCGGGCATCAGGCCCTGCAGCCAGCCGGCAATGGCGTCGCCGATGGCGTCGCCCCCCAGGTAGCCGGTCAGCACGCCGATGACGGTGATGCCGATCTGGACCGTGGACAGGAAGCTCTCGGGCTTTTCGGACAGCTCCAAGGCCTTGGCGGCGCGCTTGGAGCTGCCGGCCATCTGCTTGAGACGGCTCTTGCGCGAGGTCATGACCGACATCTCGGACATGGCGAAGAAGCCGTTCAACAGAACCAGCGCGAAGACAATCAGGATCATTTCAAACACGGGCGTCGTCCCCGGTTGGTGGCAGGGAGGGCGGGTGCTTGCGATGGCGGCAGGCGCTCAGGAGCAGAGTCCGGCGCGGCGCTGGGGGATAAGGGTCGTCGTCCATAAGGTGCGCCCGAGGGCGCGCTGGCATCTTAGCAAAGGGCCGTGGCAAGGTGGCAACTGCCTGTTCAGGTTGGCGGGTTCCACCCCCGGAAAGGGGGCGGGGATACCCGAGATGGTCATCTAGCCGTCATAATTCCGTCCGGTGCCGTCCTTCCCGCGACGGCTGACAGGTTTCTCAATGTTCTCTCTGCAGACCATTTTCGGTTCCGGCAAACAGTTCTACACCCTGCTCGATGAGGCTGCCGTCGCGGCCTCCGACGCCGCCAAGGCGCTGCATTCCATGCTGCGCGAGGCCGACCGCCAGCCCGCGCTGGACGCCTTCAAGCTGGCCCGCCTGCGCGAGCGCGCGGCGTCGGACAAGATCAGCCAGGCGCTGGTGGACAGCTTCATGACGCCGATCGAGCGTGAAGACATCGAAGCGCTGGGGTCGGCGCTGTACAAGATCCCCAAGCAGATCGAGAAGTTCGCCGATCGCTATTCGCTGGCCACGACCCACCTGGAGCACATCGACTTCGCGCCGCGCGCGGCGATGCTGGAACAGGCCGCCGGCGTGGTAGTGGAGATGGTGGCCGACCTGCGCCACATGAACCTGGACCGGATGACCGCGCTCAACGAGAAGCTGCGCTCGCTGGAGAACGAGGCCGACCGGCTGATGCTGGAGCTGTACCGCGACATCTATTCCGGGCGCCTGGACAACCTGCAGATGTTCCTGCTCAAGGAATTCTTCGAGATCCTGGAAAAAGCCATCGACCGCTGCCGCGAGGCCGGCGTGGTGGCGTACCAGATCGTGCTGAAGAACAGCTGACGGACGCCGCCGCATGTTGACCCTCGTCCTGGTGGTGATCCTGGCTGCGCTCGTCTTCGAGTTCATCAACGGCTTCCACGACACCGCCAATTCCATCGCCACCGTGGTGGCGACCAAGGTGCTCTCGCCCGGCTGGGCGGTGATGCTTGCCGCCTTCATGAACCTGATCGGTGCCCTGACCGGTACGGCGGTGGCGCTGACCATTGCGTCGGGCCTGCTCAACACCAACGTGGTCGATGTCACCCCGCAGGTGATCCTGTGCGCCCTGCTGGGCGGCATCATCTGGAACCTGATCACCTGGTGGAAGGGGCTGCCGTCCTCGTCCTCGCACGCGCTGATCGGCGGCCTGTGCGGCGCCGGCCTGGCGGCCGCCCACAACAACTGGGATGCGCTGATCTGGTCCGAACGGCTCGGCAGCTGGGCGCAGAACAAGGGCCTGCTGTGGAAGGTGTTCGTGCCGATGATCACCTCGCCGATTGCCGGCTTCCTGCTGGGCATCGTGGTGATGGTGCTGCTGTGGGGCCTGATTGCCGGTCTGGCCAGGATCGGTGGTGCGATTGGCCGCCTGGCCCGTCCGCGCTGGGTCAATGCCTTCTTCGGCAAGGCGCAGATCGTCTCGGCCGCCTACATGGGCTTCGCACACGGGCACAACGACGCACAGAAGACCATGGGCATCATCGCCATGACCCTGATCGGTGCCGAAGCCACCGGTGCACTGGACAACCTGCCGTCCTGGCTGGCCTTCATGCACCCGGATGCGCAGGCCGGTGACGGCATCGCGATGTGGATCGTGCTGACCTGTGCGGTGGTGATGGCCGCCGGTACCGCTTCGGGTGGCTGGAAGATCATCAAGACGCTGGGCCACAAGATGGTCAAGCTGCATCCGATCCACGGCTTCGCCGCGGAGACCAGCTCGGCCACCATCCTGACCCTGGCGGCCCATTTCGGCATGCCGGTCTCGACCACGCACAGCATCTCCACCGCGATCATGGGCGTGGGCTTTGCCAAGAATCCGCGTTCGCTGAAGTTCGGCGTGATCGAGCGCATCGTCTGGGCCTGGATCCTGACCATCCCGGCGGCAGGCGGCTGTGCGTACCTGATCCTGAAGCTGTTCGAGCTGTTCGGCTGGACCTGATGGGGCCAGAGATCTTTTCCCGCGGGGAGAGGATCTGACACCGAAAGAAGAAGCCCGCCGGATTCCGGCGGGCTTTTTTCATGGGCAGATCATCTGCCCACCTCCACTGTCGTTGCTGTCTGCGGGGGCCGGGCCGCGACCCGGCCGAACCCCTCAGTTGCGCTGGAACAGTGCCTGCACATCCTTGCGGAATGCCGCCTGGCTGTCGGCACGGCTGTAGAACATGTGCCCGCCCGGGTAGCTGCGCACCTGCACGCGGTCCGGGTTGCTGCCCATCGCCGGCATCTGGTCCACGGTCAGGATCGAGCCCATGAACGGGCATGACAGGTCATTCCAGCCGTGCGCGATCAGCACCTGCAGATTCGGATCGATCGCCACCGCCTGGCGCAGCTGGGTCACCGCACCCTGGCGCAGGTCGCCGTTGCGGTCCCACAGCCGGTTCACCTCGTAGTTCAATGCCTGGTAGCGCGCATCGACCTTCCAGCCCACCACGCGGGTGACGAAGTCGACCATCGCGGTGGTGGTCGGCGCGATGATGCTGTCGAGCAGGGGATCGTTGGCGCGCTGTTCCGGATCGTTCGGGAACGGATCAAACGCCGTCACGTTCGAGTCGTAGCGGCTGCCCAGCGTGCCCTTGTCGCGGAACACTTCGCGCAGGTAGGCCTGGGTTTCCAGGCGGCCGCCGGCACGACGCACGAACTGCGGGTCCAGCCCGGTCAGCTCGGTGACCCGGCGCAGCATCGCCTCGGTGGCCTGCGGATCGCTGCGGCCCTTCATCAGGGCGGTGGCGTAATCGCCGCGGGTGTACTCGACCACCTCACGCATCGCCGCGTCGGTCAGGCGGCCCTGGCGCTCCAGGTGCGCCGCCGCGATCGACGGCAGCGTCTGCATCCACGCCATCGGCGAGACGTCGGCGTTGTCTTCCAGGGTCGGGCTCAGGTACGGCGAGACCAGCACCAGGCCGTTCATCGCAACGCCCAGCCGCGTCTGCAGGTAGTGGGTGATGCGTGGGCCGCGGTAGCCACCGTAGCTCTCACCGGTGAGGTACTTGCGCGAGGCCATGCGCTGGTTGCGCAGCAACCAGTCGTAGATCGATCGCGACAGGTATTCGATGTCGGCACTGGGGTTGTACAACGCCTTCTTCGCTTCGTCATCGCCGATGCGGGCACGGCTGAAGCCGGTGCCGACCGGATCGATGAAGACCAGGTCGGTGAAGTCCAGCCACGTTCCCGGATTGTCGTGCAGCGTGGCAGGCGCCGACGCGCTGTCGCCCTCCGAGCCGAAGGTCACGACCTTCGGGCCGATGGCGCCCAGATTGAGATACACCGAGGAGGCGCCGGGTCCGCCGTTGAGCGCGAAGGTCACCGGCCGGTCCTTGCCGGGCATCGTGTAGGCGGTGAACACCACATCGGCGATCACCTTGCCCTTCTCGTCACGTACCGGCAGTGTCCCCACGGTGGCGGTGTAGTCGAGCGTGCGGCCTGCCAGGCGGATGCTCTGGCGGGCGGAGGCGTCGGCCGGCAGCGCAGGTGCTTCGGTCCTGTCGTCCCTGGCATCGGGCTTGGATTCGGCGGCGGGCGCGGCCAGCACGCTGGCAGGAGCAATGAGCAGGCCGACGCAGAGCGCGGCAGTGTGCAGCAGGGACTTCATGGCACCGGATCGGCAGCGGAAGGGGGTTCCGATGCTAGGCCTCCAGGGTGCCGCGCCGTATGTGTCCAAAGCCATGGCCGGCCGTTGTCGTCGGTTGCGGCCAGATTGGGTCAAGTGGGCAGGGCGGTCGCTGCTTCGTCGTCGGCCAGCAGCCCGTACACAGCCGAGTCGGCCAACTCGCCCTGGATGCGCCAGCGTCGGCGCAGGAGGCCTTCACGATGGAAGCCGAGGCGTTCAAGCACGTGCGCGGAGGCCGCATTGCGCGGATCGATCTCGGCTTCGACGCGATGCAGGCGCAGCGTCCGGAACAGGTAGGCCAGCACCTGCTGCAACGCCTCGTGCATGTAGCCGCGGCCCTGGACCTCAGGTGCCAGCAGGTAGCCGATCTCGGCACGCGCAGCATCGCGATCGACGGCAAACACCACGCAGATGCCCAGCAACGGCCCTTCCAGCGATTCGCGCACGGCCAGCTTGAGCTGGGTGCCGATGGCGTGTGCGGCGAGGTCGTCGTCGATCTGTTCGCGGGCTTCGCCCGGCCGTTTCCAGGCAGGATGGTTCCACCAGCGCATGACCGCCGGGTTGGATTGCAGCGTGAACAACGCAGCAGCGTCATCACGACGGATCGGGCTCAGGACCAGCCGCGCGCTGTGCAGCGGCAGGCCGGGGAACAGCAGCGAGTGGCTGGGCAATGCGGTGGTCCACGCGGATGAGCGCGCATTATGGACCCGCAGGGTTTGCCGATGGGGGTGTAATGCCCCGGAGGGCGGCCTGGACCGGTACTGCCAGGCCATGCAGCCAGAGCCGTTTCCCGACAGGAAACGGCCCCGGCCCGCGCTGGGGTCAGACTTCCAGCGACGCCAGATCGCCCTTGGTCTCCAGCCAGCCCTTGCGGTCAGACGCCCGCTTCTTGGCCAGCAGCATGTCCATCAGCGAACGGGTCTGCTCGCGATCGTCCACGGTCAGCTGCACCAGGCGACGGGTGTCCGGGTGGATGGTGGACTCACGCAGCTGCGACGGGTTCATCTCGCCCAGGCCCTTGAACCGGGTCACGTTGACCGCGCCCTTGATCTTCTCGCGCTCGATCTTGTCCAGCATGGAGCGCTTTTCTTCCTCGTCCAGTGCGTAGAAGACCTGCTTGCCCACGTCGATGCGGAACAGCGGCGGCATTGCCACGAACACGTGGCCGGCGTCGACCAGCGCCGGGAAGTGCTTCAGGAACAGCGCCGTCAACAGGGTGGCGATGTGCAGGCCGTCCGAGTCGGCGTCGGCCAGGATCACCACCTTGCCGTAGCGCAGGCCGCTGATGTCATCCTTGCCCGGATCGCAGCCGATGGCGATGGCCAGGTTGTGCACTTCTTCCGAGGCCAGCACGCTGTTGGAGGAGACTTCCCAGGTGTTCAGGATCTTGCCGCGCAGCGGCATGATCGCCTGGAAATCCTTGTCGCGCGCCTGCTTGGCGCTGCCGCCTGCCGAATCACCTTCCACCAGGAACAGTTCGGTGCGCGACAGGTCCTGGCTGATGCAGTCGGCCAGCTTGCCCGGCAGGGCAGGGCCCTGGGTGACCTTCTTGCGGACCACCAGCTTTTCGGTCTTCAGGCGCGCGCTGGCGCGCTCGATGGCGATCTGCGCGATCTTCTCGCCCAGCTCCACGTTCTGGTTCAGCAGCAGGCTGAACGCATCGTGCGCGGCACCTTCAACGAAACCGGCGGCCTGCCGCGACGACAGGCGTTCCTTGGTCTGCCCGCTGAACTGCGGATCGGTCATTTTCAGCGACAGCACGAACGACACGCGGTCCCACACGTCTTCCGGCGCCAGCTTCACGCCACGCGGCAGCAGGTTGCGGAAGTCGCAGAACTCGCGGAGCGCCTCGGTCAGGCCGGTGCGCAGGCCGTTGACGTGGGTACCGTGCTGGGCGGTCGGGATCAGGTTGACGTAGCTTTCCTGGACCAGCTCGCCTTCCGGCAACCAGGCCACGGCCCAGTCCACCACTTCGGTGTCTTTCTTCAGGTTGCCGACGAACAGGTCGGCCGGCAGCATTTCGCGCTCGCCCAGCTCCAGCTTCAGGTAGTCGCGCAGGCCGTCCTCGTAGTACCAGGTGTCGACTTCGCCGGTGGCTTCGTCGGTCAGCTTCACGGTCAGGCCCGGGCACAACACCGCCTTGGCGCGCAGCAGATGCTTGAGCGCGCGCACCGCGAACTTCGGCGTGTCGAAGTACTTCGGGTCGGGCCAGAAGCGCACGCGGGTACCGGTGTTCTTCTTGCCGACCGTGCCCACCACTTCCAGCGGCGTGGCGCGGTCACCGTTGCGGAAGGTGATGCGGTGTTCGGCACCTTCTCGCTTGATGTGCACTTCCACCAGGGTCGACAGCGCGTTGACCACGCTGACGCCGACGCCGTGCAGGCCGCCGGAGAAGGTGTAGTTGTTGTTGCTGAACTTGCCGCCCGCGTGCAGGCGGGTCAGGATCAGTTCGACACCCGGGATCTTCTCTTCCGGATGGATGTCCACCGGCATGCCACGGCCGTCATCGCTGACCTCCACGCTGCCGTCCTTGTACAGGGTGATCTCGATCGAGCGGGCGTGACCGGCGAGGGCCTCGTCCACCGAGTTGTCGATCACTTCCTGCGCCAGGTGGTTGGGGCGCGCGGTGTCGGTATACATGCCGGGACGGCGCTTGACCGGGTCAAGGCCGGACAGGACTTCAATATCGGCGGCGTTATAGCGGGCGTTCATCTATGTTCTAAAGCGCGGAGCGACGCGCAAGTGTGCGGTCTGGGCGGCGAATTTGCACGCCTGCGGTTCAGCCTCGCCGCCGGGGAGGGGGGTAAAATGGCAGCCGCTGGAATCCGGACGCCAGCGTCCCCATGTCCCAGCCATACCGCGAGGAGGACTCCATGAAGAAGTTGCTGACCATTGCGATCCTGGCCGCTGCCGCCGTTGCGGTGCCGCTGGTGATGGCGCAGAACGCCGGCCAGCCGGCCCCGCAGCAGGGTGACCAGGCCGACAAGGCACAGGCCGAAGCCGACGCCAAGGCCAAGCGCCGTGCGCAGGCCAATGCGGAGCTGAAGGCCAAGGGCCAGCCGGTTCCGCAGCAGGAAGAAGAGGAAGAGGCGCGCAAGAAGCGCTGAGCGCACGCGCACCCTCCCTTTCCCACGGAAGCCCTGTAGAAGCGGGCTTCTGGAGACGCGACGCCCCCGCAAGGGGGCGTTTTTCGTTCGGTCGGCCTGCACAAGCCTCTTGGGTTGGCGGCCATCTATCTGTAAACTATGGCTTTCCGGGAGTAGTGCGTGTCCACCATTTGCGAATGGGCTGGCACGGCCATGCGTGGCCTCCAGCAATGCGGGTCGCAGGTGACGGTCGATGTGACCGGCGCGGTTGCCCCGACCTCGCGCGATGGTCACCGTCCGGCGCCAGCCGCCGCACGGATCGGCACCTCCCTCGCTGCCCCAGCGAACCGGAAAACCCCCTTCAAGCGCCATGTCCGCCCCCAGGGCGCGCGTGGCGCTGTCGTTTTCCATTTCCAGACAGGATGCTTGCAGCCATGACTCCCTTGATTTTCGTAACCGGCGGCGTGGTGTCCTCGCTCGGCAAAGGCATTGCCGCTGCGTCGCTGGCCGCCATTCTCGAAGCCCGTGGCCTGAAGGTCACGATGATGAAGCTCGACCCCTACATCAACGTTGATCCGGGCACCATGAGCCCGTTCCAGCACGGCGAGGTCTATGTCACCGACGACGGTGCCGAGACCGATCTCGATCTGGGCCACTACGAGCGGTTCGTGCGGACGCGCCTGAGCCGCAAGAATTCGGTCACCACCGGTCGCATCTACGAGAACGTGATCCGCAAGGAGCGTCGCGGCGATTACCTCGGCGCGACCGTGCAGGTCATTCCGCACATTACCGACGAGATCCGTCGTTGCATCGACGAAGCCACCGAAGGCTATGACGTCGCCCTGGTCGAGATCGGCGGCACCGTCGGCGACATCGAATCGCTGCCGTTCCTGGAGGCGATCCGCCAGGTGCGTACCGAGCGTGGCCCGGAGAAGGCGCTGTTCATGCACCTCACCCTGGTGCCGTATATCGGCGCGGCCGGCGAACTGAAGACCAAGCCGACCCAGCACTCGGTGAAGGAGCTGCGTTCGATCGGCATCCAGCCGGATGTGCTGTTGTGCCGTTCGGAGCAGGCCGTGCCCGATTCGGAGCGTCGCAAGATCGCCCAGTTCACCAACGTTTCCGAACGCGCCGTGATCAGCGTGCCGGACGTGGATGTGCTGTATCGGATCCCTTCGGGACTGCATGCGCAGGGTCTGGATGAGATTGTCGTCAACCAGCTCAAGCTGGCCGACAAGGCCGGTCCTGTCGACCTTTCGGTGTGGGAGGACGCGGTCGACGCCACGCTGCATCCGCTCGACGAAGTGACCATCGCCGTGGTCGGCAAGTACGTCGACCACCAGGATGCGTACAAGTCGGTCGGCGAAGCACTCAAGCATGGTGGCCTGCGCCAGCGCACGCGGGTCAATCTGAAGTGGCTGGAAGCGCAGGACCTGGAGGGCACGGACATGGCCGCGCTGGCCGATGTCGATGGCATCCTGGTGCCGGGCGGTTTCGGTGACCGTGGTTTCGAAGGCAAGGTGCTGACGTCCAAGTTCGCCCGCGAGAACCACGTGCCGTACTTCGGCATCTGCTACGGCATGCAGGCGGCCGTGGTCGATTACGCGCGCAACGTGGTCGGCCTCGAAGGTGCCAACAGCACCGAGAATGATCGCCAGTCGCCGAATCCGGTGATCGGCCTGATCACCGAGTGGCGCACCGCCGCCGGTGACGTTGAGAAGCGTGACGACAAGAGCGACCTGGGCGGCACCATGCGCCTGGGCCTGCAGGAGCAGCGCCTGAAGCCGGGCACGCTGGCACGTGAACTGTATGGCAAGGACGTGGTGGCCGAGCGCCACCGCCACCGGTATGAGTTCAACAACCGTTACCGCACCCAGCTGGAAGACGCCGGCCTGGTGATCGCCGGCAAGTCGATGGATGACACCCTGGTGGAAGTGGTCGAGCTGCCGCGCGATGCGCATCCCTGGTTCCTGGCCTGCCAGGCGCATCCGGAGTTCCTGTCCACGCCGCGTGACGGCCACCCGCTGTTCATCGGCTTCATCCGCGCCGCACGCGAGCGCAAGGCCGGTGGCCAGCTGTTGCAGGAAGCGCGCGCCTGACTTGCGATGGGGCCCTCCAGGCCCCATCTTGCTCGCTGGAACCAAGTGCATCGGCCCGTTCGATGTAGCGGACAACTCTAAGGAAACGCCATGAAACTGTGTGGATTCGAAGTGGGGCTGGACCAGCCCCTGTTCCTGATCGCCGGCCCCTGCGTGATCGAGTCGATGCAGTTGCAGCTCGATACCGCTGGCACGCTGAAGGAAATCACCGGCAAGCTCGGTGTGAACTTCATCTTCAAGTCCAGCTTCGACAAGGCCAACCGCACGTCTGGTACCGCCTTCCGCGGCCCGGGCATGGAGGAGGGGCTGAAAGTCCTGGCCGAGGTCAAGAAGCAGATCGGTGTGCCGGTGCTGACCGACGTCCATGAGTACACCCCGATGGATGAAGTGGCTTCGGTCGTGGATGTGCTGCAGACCCCGGCATTCCTCGTTCGCCAGACCGACTTCATCCGCAAGGTGTGCTCGGCCGGGAAGCCGGTCAACATCAAGAAGGGTCAGTTCCTGGCGCCCTGGGACATGAAGCCGGTCGTGGAGAAGGCCAAGGCGACCGGTAACGATCAGATCATGGTCTGCGAACGCGGTGCCAGCTTCGGTTACAACAATCTGGTGAGCGACATGCGTTCGCTGGCGGTGATGCGCGAGACCGGCTGCCCGGTGGTGTTCGACGCCACCCATTCGGTGCAGCTGCCGGGTGGGCAGGGCACCAGCTCTGGCGGCCAGCGCGAACATGTGCCGGTGTTGGCCCGGGCCGCGGTGGCGGTGGGTATCTCCGGCCTGTTCGCCGAGACCCATCCTGACCCGTCCAAGGCCCTCTCCGACGGTCCCAACGCATGGCCGTTGGACCAGATGGAAGCACTGCTCGAAACGCTGATGGAGCTCGATGCGGTGACCAAGAAGCACGGTTTCTCACGCTTCGCGTGAACCCTGACCCGTGGACGGCGCTGGAAACCCAGCGTCGCCGCCGGCACTGGAAACAGTGGCCGTGGGGCCTGATCGCACTGGGCCTGGCCGGGCTGTTCACGGCGGGCGTGTTCGGTCTGGTGCTGATCGGCGCAGCGTCCGTGCGGCCACCGGGTGATGGCAGCAGCGTGCTCAATCTGCGGGCGTACTTCATGGCGCTGCTGGCCGGCGAGCTGTTGGCTGCCGGCGGCTGCATCGCTGCTGCCGTGCTGGCCTGGCGCCTGAATCGCGGCAAGGTGGCCGCCGGGCTGGCGGTCGTAGTGCTTTCGCTGTGGCTCGGTGCGCTCTCCTACGGGGTGCTCTGATGAATACGAGCACGTCTGCATGCGATTGGCCCCGGGGCCTGATCGCGCTTAGGCGGGCGGCGCAGGCATGGCGCCGTCTGTCCGGTCATTGCCGGTGCTTTGCGGGTGCTCCTGGTATCGCGGCTGCTGCAGCGGCAGGGGCCAGCCGGGGCTGACGCCGTTCACGCCATTTGGCAACGGGCGGGTAGCCGGGGATAATCACGCGGCATTCGTTTTGTCGCCCCCTCTCCATACAGGTAACCGGCCCGACCATGAGTACGATCCGCAGCATCCACGCCCGTGAAATCCTCGACAGCCGTGGCAACCCCACGCTGGAAGCCGAAGTCACCCTGGAGGACGGTTCGTTCGGTCGTGCCGCGGTTCCCTCCGGCGCCTCGACCGGCACCAAGGAAGCGGTCGAGCTGCGTGACGGCGACAAGACCCGCTACCTGGGCAAGGGCGTGCGCAAGGCCGTCGACAACGTCAACACGACCATCGCTGCCGCGCTGAAGGGCTTCGAGGCCACCGACCAGGCCGGCCTGGACCGCCGCCTGATCGACCTTGACGGTACCGAGAACAAGGGCCGTCTGGGCGCCAACGCGCTGCTCGGTGTCTCGATGGCGGCCGCGCACGCCGCCGCAGCCTCCAGCAAGCAGGCGCTGTGGCAGTACCTGGCCAGCAGGACCGGCGTGACCCCGTCGCTGCCGGTGCCGATGATGAACATCATCAACGGCGGCGCGCATGCCGACAACAACGTCGATTTCCAGGAATTCATGGTGCTGCCGGTCGGCTTCACCTCGTTCTCCGAAGCGCTGCGCGCCGGCACCGAGATCTTCCACTCACTGAAGTCGGTGCTGAAGGGGCATGGCCTGAGCACCGCGGTCGGTGACGAAGGCGGCTTCGCACCGGACTTCCGCAGCAACGTCGAGGCGCTGGACACCATTCTCGAAGCGATCGGCAAGGCCGGCTACACCGCGGGCGAGGACGTGCTGCTGGGCCTGGACGTGGCCTCCAGCGAGTTCTTCGAGAACGGCAAGTACAACCTGGTCGGCGAGAACAAGCGCCTGACCTCCGAGCAGTTCGTCGATTTCCTTGCCGACTGGGCCGCGCAGTACCCGATCATCACCATCGAAGACGGCCTGGCCGAGAACGACTGGGCGGGCTGGAAGCTGCTGACCGATCGCATCGGCAGGAAGGTGCAGCTGGTGGGCGATGACCTGTTCGTGACCAATCCGAAGATCTTCCAGGAGGGCATCGACTCGGGTACTGCCAATGCGATCCTGATCAAGGTCAACCAGATCGGCACCCTGAGTGAAACCCTGGAAGCGATTGCCATGGCTGACCGTGCAGGTTATGCCGCTGTCGTCTCGCACCGTTCGGGTGAAACCGAAGACACCACCATTGCCGACATCGCCGTGGCGACCACTGCCACCCAGATCAAGACCGGCTCGCTGTGCCGCAGCGATCGTGTGGCCAAGTACAACCAGCTGCTGCGCATCGAGGAAGCCCTCGGTGCCGGCGCGCGTTACGCCGGTCGTGACGCGTTCGTTTCGCTGAAGCGCTGAGGCCATGCGCGATTGGCGCTGGCTGCTGCTGGTGCTGGCCCTGCTGCTGGCATGGCTGCAGTACCGTTTCTGGTTCGGCCCGGGCAATTCGGGGGAAGTGATGATGCTCGAAGCCCAGGTTGCCGGCCAGGAACGGGACAACGAAGGTCTGCAGCAGCGCAATGATGCGCTGGCTGCCGAAGTGAAGGACCTCAAGGAAGGCCAGTCCGCCATCGAAGAGCGCGCACGCAGTGAGCTGGGCATGATCAAACCCGGCGAGAAGTTCTACCGGGTGGTCGACGACGCGCCGGTTCGTCCGGCGCAGCCGCCGGTGCAGGTGCCCGCACAGGCGGGCGACCACCCGGCGGACGTGCCATGAGCGCGGCGATCTGGGTGGTGGTTCCCGCTGCCGGTCGTGGCGCCCGCTTCGGTGCGCCACTGCCCAAGCAGTATCTGCAGGCGGGCGGACAGATCCTCCTGGCCCACACCCTGCAGGCCCTGCTGGCCCATCCGGCGGTTGCCGGCGCGATGGTGGTGATCGGAGAGAATGATGCGGACTGGCCGGGCTGGAGCGAATGGGCCGGCAAGCCCGTGCTGACCTGTACGGGCGGGGCGACCCGCGCCGCCTCCGTGCTGGCCGGCCTGCTTGCGCTGCCGGAGAGCGTCCGCGCCGATGAGTTCGTGCTGGTGCACGATGCTGCACGGCCCAATCTGTCGCTGGCCGACCTGGGCCGCCTGCTGGAGGTTGGCCGCACCGATCCGGTCGGGGCCATTCTTGCCGCGCCGGTACGCGACACCCTGAAGCGGGCCGGTGACGATGGTGGCATCGACGGCACCGAGCCGCGCGAGCGCCTGTGGCGCGCGCTGACCCCGCAGCTGTTCCGCCGCCATCAGTTGATCCGCGCGCTGACCGACGCCGCTGCGTCCGGCGTGGACGTCACCGACGAAGCCATGGCCATGGAACGCCAGGGCCAGCGCCCGCTGCTGGTTGAAGGCAGTGAGGACAACTTCAAGGTCACCACGCCGGCCGACCTGGACCGCTTCGAATTCGTACTTTCCCGCCGCGCCGGCTGAACGCCCGCGCGGCCCTGCTGCAAGGGTTGCATCCATGAGCACTGCTCCGTTCCCGCCCGTCCGCATCGGCCAGGGCTACGACGTCCACGCCTTTGGCGAGGGTGACCACATCATGCTGGGAGGCGTGCGCGTGCCGCACAGCCACGGTGTGCTCGCGCACAGCGATGGCGACGTGATCCTGCATGCGCTGTGTGACGCCATGCTCGGCGCGCTGGCGCTGGGCGACATCGGCCAGCACTTTCCGCCCAGCGATGATCGCTGGAAGGGTGCCGACAGCAGCGACTTCGTCCGCCACTGCGATGCTCTCCTGCGTGAGCGTGGCTGGTGCGTCGGCAACACCGACGTCACTGTGATCTGTGAACGGCCGAAGGTCGGGCCGCATGCGCTGGCCATGCGTGAACGCATCGCGGCACTGTTGCAGCTGCCACTGGATGCGGTCAGCGTGAAGGCCACCACGTCGGAGAAGCTTGGCTTCACCGGGCGCGGTGAAGGCATCGCGGCACAGGCTGCAGTCCTGCTGGTGGCGGCATGATTCCGTTGCCGCTCGCGTTCGGTGCGCCGCTGCTGCAGGCGCGCATCCGGACCACGCCGGAGGATTTCCAGGTCGACGAGCTGTCGGCCTTTGAAGCCACGGGCGAGGGCGAGCATCTGCTGCTGCATATCCGCAAGCGCGGTGCCAACACCGTGCATGTGGCCAAGGTGCTGGCCAAGTGGGCCGACCTGCCGGAGATGGCGGTCAGCTATGCGGGAATGAAGGATCGCCACGCGGTTACCACCCAGCGCTTCAGTGTGCATCTGCCCAAGCGCATCGCGCCGGATCTGGCGCTGCTGGCCAGCGATGAAATCGAAGTGCTCGACGCAACCTGGCACAACCGCAAGCTGCAGCGTGGCGCGCTCGCCGGCAATCGTTTCAGGCTGGTGCTGCGCCAGGTACACGGCGATGCGGTCGCGATCAGCGAACGCCTGCAGCAGATTGCCGATCGTGGCCTGCCGAACTGGTTCGGCGAGCAGCGTTTCGGCCGTGATGGCGGCAACGTTCCGGCGGCGCTGGCGATGTTCGGTGGCCGCCGCATGCGCAAGGACCAGCGTTCGCTGCTGCTGTCGGCTGCGCGTTCGGCACTGTTCAATCGCGTACTTGCCGCACGCGTGGAGCAGGGGGTCTGGGACCAGCCGCTGGACGGTGAAGTGTGGACGCTGGATGGCAGCCGCAGCGTGTTTGGTCCGGAGCCTTACACGGATGCACTGGCAGCGCGGCTGGCCGCGTTCGATATCCATCCCAGCGCACCGTTGTGGGGAGAGGGCGAGCTGCGCAGTACGGGCGCCGCCCGCGAACTCGAACTGCGCGCGCTCGACGACGAGGAATCGAAGGCACTGCGTGCCGGACTGGAAGAGGCACGGCTGAAGCAGGAGCGCCGCGCGTTGCGCCTGCGTCCTGCGCTGCTGCAGCACCAGTGGCTGGCGGAAGACGTGCTTGAGCTGTCGTTCGCGCTGCCGCCGGGCTGCTACGCCACCGCGGTCCTGCACGAGCTCGGGCCGGTCGAGGACGCCGCGCAGTCCTGAGCGGATCGCGTCAGCGCCGTGACAGCAGCACCAGCACGGCGCCGGTTCCGCCCTGGCCGGTCGGCGCCGAATGGAAGGCAAGCACATCGTTGCGCAGGCGCAGCAGCCGGTCGACCAGATTCTTCAGGACCGGCGCGCCACCGTCGGACTGCAGGCCCTTGCCGTGGATGATGCGCACGCAGCCGTACTCATGTGCGTGCGCCTCCAGCAGGAACTGGCGCAGCATGGCCTCGGCCTGCGCTGCGGTCGCGCCATGCAGATCCAGCTCGTCCTGCACCGAGTACTGGCCGCGCTTGAGACGCTGGAACAGCCGCGGTGGAAGGGTGTCGCGCCGGTAGCTGGCCACATCCCCGGCTTCCAGCGGTGCGCTGTCGCGCAACAGCCGGGCGAACTCGCCGGCGGCCTCGGCCTCGTCGCGTTCGGCCATGCGCGCGCGCGGCTTCGGCCGGGCAGCGGCCGGCGCGGGTTCGGCCTCTTTGCGCAGCGGCGTCACTTCGCCGATGGCGGCGCGGAAGAGCGCGGCAGGGTCTTCGTCTTCTGGATGCGACATGCGCACAGGGTAAACCGGTGACGCAGGCCTGCCTATGGCGATGCGAGGCCAGTCGTGACCGCCGGCAGGGTAGGACCTTCGGCTCGCATGCGGCACAATAGACGATGCCCCTGCAGGGTCGTCGGCTTCCGCAGGGAAGCACGACGGTCCCGCCAACACCGCACGGTGACGGAATCGAATTCTTGGAAAATCAAGCGGTTAAATCGAAGATGCGAATTCTGGTCAGTAACGACGATGGCGTCGACGCCGCAGGTATCCGGATGCTTGCCTCGGTACTGCGTGACGCCGGCCACGAAGTGACGGTGGTCGCACCCGACCGCGATCGCTCAGGCGCCAGCAATTCACTGACCCTGGACCTGCCCATCCGGCTCAAGCGCATCGATCACTACACCGTGTCGGTCGCCGGCACGCCCACCGACTGCGTGCATCTGGCGCTGACCGGCCTGCTGGAGTTCGAACCCGATATTGTCGTGTCGGGCATCAACAACGCCGCCAACCTGGGTGACGACGTGATCTATTCCGGAACCGTCTCGGCGGCGATGGAGGGGCGCTTCCTCGGCCTGCCCGCGGTGGCGGTGTCCCTGGTGACCCGCAATCACGATCCCCGTCACTTCGAGACCGCGGCGCGTGCCGCCGTGGAGATCGTCGCCCGCCTCAAGGCCGACCCGCTGCCGGCGGACACCATCCTCAACGTCAATGTGCCCGACCTGCCGTGGACCGAGGTCAAGGGGTTCGAAGTCACCCGGCTGGGCAACCGCCATCGCGCCGAAGGCTGCATCCCGCAGAAGGATCCACGCGGCAACGAGGTGTACTGGATCGGTCCGGCTGGCCGCGAGCAGGACTCCGGCCCCGGCACCGACTTCCACGCGGTGCGCACCGGGCATATCTCGATCACCCCGATCCAGGTCGATCTGACCCGCTATCAGGCGCTGGAGAAAGTGGCCAGCTGGGTCGGCGGTCTCAGTGCCGCGCTGGACCAGCCGGCATGAGCCCACGCCTGCGCCTGCAACCGGAAGCCGTCGGCATCGGCATGACGTCACAGCGCGTGCGCGATCGTCTGGTCGATCGCCTGCGCGAAGCCGGCATCGCCGACGAGTCCACGCTGAACGCGATCCGGGTGGTGCCCCGCCATCTGTTCATCGACGAGGCCCTGGCCTCGCGGGCCTATGAGGACACCGCGCTGCCGATCGGCCACGGCCAGACCATCTCGCAACCCTGGGTGGTGGCGCGGATGACCGAAGCGGTCGTGCAGGTGGCGCCCAAGCGGGTGCTGGAGGTGGGGACGGGGTCCGGCTACCAGGCCGCCGTGCTCGGTGCACTGGGCCTGGAGGTGTACACCGTGGAGCGCATCGGCGACCTGCTGCGGCAGGCCCGCAAGCGGTTCCGCGCACTCGGCATGAACATCCGCACCAAGCACGATGACGGCCGTGTCGGCTGGGCCGAGCACGGTCCATTCGATGCCATCGTCGTCACAGCTGCGGCCCCGGCGCTGGTCGACGCACTGATCGAGCAGCTGGCCGAAGGTGGCCGGCTGGTGGCGCCGGTCGGCGGTGCCAGTGCACAGTCGCTGGTGCAGCTGGACCGCAAGGCCGACGGCAGCGTCGAACAGCGCGTGCTGGCACCGGTCACCTTCGTGCCGCTGCTGTCTGGCATGCTGGACTGAATCCACGGAGCAGGGTTGCATGAAGATTTTCGGACCGCTGTACGAGCGGGCGATGAAGTGGGCGGCGCACGAACGCGCGCCGACCTATCTGACGGTGCTGAGTTTTTTCGAGGCGATCATCTTTCCGGTGATGCCGGAAGTGATGCTGGCGCCGATGTGCGTGGCTCAACCCCGGCGCGGCTGGTGGTTCGCGACCCTCAGCCTGGCCGGTTCGATGGTCGGTGCCGTGGTCGGCTATGCGCTGGGTCACTTCGCATTCGAGGCGATCAAGCCGTTGTTCGACGTGCTGGGCATGTTGCCGGCAATCGAACAGGGCATCACCACCGTGCAGGAGAAAATGGCCGAATCGCCGTGGGCGGTGTTCACGTTCCTGGTCCTGGGCGGCTTCATGCCGATCCCGATGAAGGTCTTCACGTGGGCATCGGGTATCGTCGGCGTACCGATGCCGCAGTACCTGCTGAGCATGCTGATTGGACGCGGCAAGCGCGTGTATGTGCTCGCTGCCGTGATCCGCATCGGTGGAGCGCGCGCCGAAGCGGCGCTGCGTCGCTGGATTGAACCGCTGGGCTGGATCGCCACCGCGTTGGTGGTGGTGCTGATCGCCTGGCTTGTATGGAGGTCGAAGTTCGCATGAGTGCTGATCGTCTGAGCAAGGGAGTGCGCGTCGGCGCGCTGGTGCTGCTGGTTTCCGGCCTGGCTGCCTGTGGCACCGCCACAGTGGTGCGGCCCAATGGCAGTGGTGGCGGGGCGGCCGTCACCACGCCCAAGACCTCGGTGGCCAAGCCGGGGCAGACCGTGGTCGTGCGCAAGGGCGACACGATCTACGCGCTGGCCCGCATCCACGACATCACCCCGGCCGATCTGATAGCCTGGAACAGCCTGGACAACCCGTCGACGATCTATCCGGGGCAGGTCATCCGCCTGTATCCGCCGGGGGCCAGCAGCGGCCGCGCACCGACCACCGTGGTCACCGCGCCGCGCAGCGGCGGCAGCACGGCACCGGCCACGGCACCGGCCGGTCCCGTGAAGAGCAACATCGCCTGGCGCTGGCCGGCTGATGGCGCGATCGTGGGCCGCTACGTGGCCGGCGACGCAACCAAGCAGGGCGTCGACATCGCCGGTACCAGCGGGCAGGCCGTCAAGGCCACCGCCAACGGTGTGGTGGTGTACTCGGGTGCCGGACTGGTCGGGTATGGCGAGCTGATCATCATCAAGCACAGCGACCAGTGGCTGTCGGCCTACGGCCACAACCGCAAGCGCCTGGTCAATGAGGGGCAGAGCGTGAAGGCGGGTGAGCAGATTGCCGAGATGGGGCGCACCGGCGCGAATCGCGACATGCTGCACTTTGAAATCCGCTACAACGGCAAGCCGGTCGATCCGCAGCAGTACCTGCCAGCGCGCTAGCGCAGGCAGGTACGGTAGCGCCGGGCCATGCCCGGCGTACGTGCATCAAGGTAGCGCCGGGCCATGCCCGGCGGTGGTCCTCAACCTTCCAGGATGAACGCGGCCGCCACCTTGCGGCCTTCGCCGGCAAGGATGTTGAAGGTGCGCGCCGCGGCAGGGTTGTTCATCACTTCCAGGCCGATCCCGCGCGACAGGCAGGCGGCCATGACCGCAGCCGATGGAAACACCTGCCGCTCGCCGGTTCCCAGCACGATCAACGCCGGATTCAGTGCCAGCACCGGTTCCAGGTCGGCCACCGTCAACTCCGCCGCGTCGGCGACAGGCCAATGTTCGACCAGCTGATCCGGCGTCAGCAGAAAGCTGCTGGCCAGCACCTTGTCATTGACCTTGGCCGAGCGGCCATCGGCAGCGCGCAGGCTGTAGGCGTAATCGGGCGGCTCGTGGTTCAGCTGCATGGCGGGAGCGCGATCAGCCGCGCGGCAGCACGATCTGGCGCTGTTCCCTGCTCGGGCGATACAGCACGGCAACGTGACCGATGCGCTGTACCAGCGCACTGTCAGTGGCTTCGACGATCTCGCCGATCATCGCGTCCCGGGCCTCGCGGTCCTCGGCTGCGACCTTGACCTTGACCAGTTCGTGCCGCTCCAGCACTTCGTTCAGCTCCGCGATGAAGGCCGGGGTCACTCCCTTGCCGCCGGTCTGCAGCAGGGCCTTCAGGTCGTGGGCTTGGCCGCGCAGGAAACGGGTCTGGGAGGCGGTCAGGGCGATGGACATGCAGGAAAAGACGGTTGAATGGGGGGATCAGGGTATCATGACGGCCCCATCAGCCCCTATTTCCAATGGCAACCCGCAGCAAAAGCAGCCAGCGCTGGCTCAAGGAACACTTCTCCGACCCCTTCGTGAAGAAGGCGCAGGCCGAAGGCATGCGCTCGCGGGCGGCCTACAAGCTTGAAGAGTTGCTTGAACGTGACCGCCTGCTGAAGCGGAACATGGTCGTGGTGGACCTCGGTGCCGCCCCTGGCGGGTGGTCTCAGCAGGTCCGGAGACAGATGGGGGACACCGGCCGCGTGCTCGCGCTGGACATCCTGGAGATGCCGCCCCTGGCGGGCGTGGAGTTCCTTCACGGTGACTTCAGGGAAGAAGCCGTCCTATCTCAATTCGAAGCCATGCTCGGGGACGAGCCGGTGGACCTTGTGCTGTCGGACATGGCCCCCAATAAAAGTGGCATGGACGCGGTCGACCAGCCGCGGATGATGCATCTGGCCGAGCTGGCGCTGGACTTCGCCGACAACCACCTGAAGACCGGCGGGGCGTTCCTGATCAAGCTGTTCCAGGGTGTGGGCTTTGACGACTACGTGCGTGAAATGCGCCGTCGCTACGACAAGGTCTCCATCCGCAAGCCGGAAGCGTCGCGCAAACGCTCTCCCGAGGTGTACGCCTTGGGTCAGGGCAAACGCGCCCACATGAAGTAAGCTCGCAACGTAAGTTTCAACCCCAACGCAACGCCCGCACTAAGAGGAACACCGGAGCCAATGAGGATGAACGACTTGACCAAGAACCTCCTGCTATGGGTGGTCGTCGCCGTCGTGCTGATGGTGGTCTTCCAGAGCTTCTCGCCCAAGTCCTCCGGGGCCGGGGCGCAGGGCGCGTCCTATTCGCAGTTCCTGGACCAGGTGGACAGCGGCAACGTGCAGAAGGTCGCCTTCGGCGGCGACATGCGCGGCGGCACCAGCCAGATCACCTACACCACCCGGGGTGGGCAGTCGTCCACCATCACCGCGCCGTTCGATCGCGACCTGATCAACGTGCTGCGCACCAAGAACGTCGAGATCGTGCAGGAGGAGCCCTCCAGCGGCATCTCCCTGGGCGCGATCCTGATGAATTTCCTGCCGGTCATCCTGATCATCGGCTTCTGGCTGTTCATCATGCGCCAGATGCAGGGCGGCGGCGGCGGCGCCAAGGGCGCGATGTCCTTCGGCAAATCGCGCGCCAAGCTGCAGGGCGAGGACCAGATCAAGGTCACCTTCGCCGATGTCGCCGGCTGCGACGAGGCCAAGGAGGAAGTGGGCGAACTGGTCGACTTCCTGCGCGACCCGTCCAAGTTCACCAAGCTGGGCGGCAAGATTCCGCGTGGCGTGCTGATGGTCGGCCCCCCGGGTACCGGCAAGACGCTGCTGGCCAAGGCCATCGCCGGTGAGGCGAAGGTGCCGTTCTTCTCGATCTCCGGTTCGGACTTCGTGGAAATGTTCGTCGGCGTCGGCGCCAGCCGCGTGCGTGACATGTTCGAGCAGGCCAAGAAGCACGCCCCGTGCATCATCTTCATCGACGAGATCGATGCCGTCGGCCGCCACCGTGGTGCCGGCCTGGGCGGCGGTCACGACGAGCGCGAGCAGACCCTGAACCAGCTGCTGGTCGAGATGGATGGCTTCGAGGGTGGCGAAGGCGTGATCGTGATCGCCGCGACCAACCGTCCGGACGTGCTGGACCCGGCGCTGCTGCGCCCGGGTCGCTTCGATCGCCAGGTGGTGGTCGGCCTGCCCGACGTGAAGGGCCGCGAGCACATCCTGAAGGTGCACATGCGCAAGCTGCCGTTGGCCGACGACGTCGAGCCGCTGGTGATCGCGCGCGGTACCCCGGGCTTCTCCGGCGCGGACCTGGCCAACCTCTGCAACGAGGCAGCCCTGTTTGCTGCGCGTGGCAACGAGAAGGAAGTCCGCATGGACCACTTCGACCGTGCCCGCGACAAGATCCTGATGGGTGCCGAGCGCCGTTCGATGGCCATGAGCGAGGAGGAGAAGACCCTCACCGCCTACCACGAAGCCGGCCATGCCATCGTCGGCCGCCTGGTGCCCGAGCATGACCCGGTCTACAAGGTCACGATCATTCCGCGCGGCCGCGCCCTGGGTGTGACCATGTACCTGCCTGAGGGCGACAAGTACTCGATGAACCGCGTGGCGATCCAGTCGCAGCTGTGCTCGCTGTACGGCGGCCGCGTTGCCGAGGAGCTGATCTTCGGCACCGACAAGGTCACCACGGGTGCGTCCAACGACATCGAGCGCGCCACCAAGATGGCCCGCAACATGGTCACCAAGTGGGGCCTGTCCGAAGAACTCGGTCCGATCGCCTATGGCGAAGAGGACGATGAAGTCTTCCTGGGCCGCTCGGTGACGCAGCACAAGAGCGTGTCCAACGACACCGCGCGCCGCATCGACGAGGAAGTGCGCAACATCCTCGATAAGGCATACGCCCGCACCACGCAGCTGCTGACCGACAACATCGACAAGCTGCACACGATGTCGCAGCTGCTGCTGCAGTACGAGACCATCGACGCGCCGCAGATCGACGCCATCATGGAAGGTCGCGAGCCGCCGCCGCCGGCGGGCTGGAACAAGTCGAACAAGGATGGTGGCAGCAACGACAAGGGCGGTGATGCCCGCCCGCTGCCGCCGATCGCCGGTCCGGCCGAATCGCACTGACGGCCCGCTGCACGTGACATCAGACGAGGCCGGGGCAACCCGGCTTCGTCGTTTCCGGGCCATCGGCCCACCCCGAAGAACCGATCTGACGCTGGAGCCCGCATGTCCGCCCCAAAGCCCGAACCGATTTCCCACACCGTCGAGATGGTCATCGCCACCGTGGTCGGCGTGGGTGTGGGCCTGGGGGCCGACAATCTGCTGCTGGGCTGCGTGGTGGGTATTGCGGTCGGCATCGTCCTGAGCATTGCCAGGACCCTCTACGTGGACCGCAAGCGCCGCCGCCGTTGAGGGATGTCGGCAGGGCTGACGCCCTGCAACCGGACCGGCCCCGCCTTTCCTCAGCAAACCAGCTGTTGCTCTGGTTGTTGCTGTCGCTCTGGCCTCTGCGGGTGCAGGGCGCAGCCCTGCCGAACTAAACTACCCGCCGTTGTCCCTGCAGGATTGCCCATGTTCGATACCTCGCCCCAGCTCGACTGCGCCGGTCGCATCCTGCGCCTGGACCGTGCCCGGGTCATGGGCATCGTCAACGTCACCCCGGATTCGTTCTCTGACGGGGGGAGCCATGACACCACGGAGGCCGCGGTCGCGCATGGCCTGAAGCTGGTGGAAGAGGGCGCCGACCTGCTCGACATCGGGGGCGAGTCGACCCGTCCCGGCGCTGTACCGGTATCGGTGGATGAGGAGCTCCGCCGCATCGTGCCGGTCATCGAGCAGCTTGCGGCGCGTACCTCCGTGCCGATCAGCATCGATACCTTCAAGCCTGAGGTGATGCGCGCGGCGGTGGCCGCCGGCGCCGGCATGATCAACGACATCTTCGGCCTGCGCCAGGACGGCGCGCTGGAAGCGGCCGCTGCGGCCAACGTGCCGGTGGTGCTGATGCACATGCAGGGCGAGCCGGGCAACATGCAGGCCGATCCGCACTACGATGACGTCGTTGCCGAAGTCCACGGGTTTCTTGTGCAGCGCCTGTTCGCCGCCGAGATGGCCGGCATCGCGAAGAAGCATCTGGTCATCGATCCAGGTTTCGGCTTCGGCAAGAACACCGCGCACAACATGACCCTGCTGGCGCGTTCGGAGCGTTTTCTGGAACTGGGCGTGCCGATGCTGGCGGGCCTGTCGCGCAAGCGCAGCCTTGGCGAGCTGACCGGGCGTGACGCGCCGGCCGAGCGGGTGGCGGCGTCGGTGGCCGCGCACCTGATTGCCGTGCAGCGCGGTGCGCGTATCGTGCGCGTACATGACGTCGCCGCCACTGTCGACGCACTGAAGATCTGGCAGGCGGTGGACGCCGTGCCGGCGCCACGCGATGACACCCGGCCGACGATCAGCTGGCCGGACGAAGACTGATGGGCGTTGACCGGCGGCCGCTGGCGATTGCCGTGATGGGGCCGACCGCCAGTGGCAAGACGGCCACCGCGATCGCCCTGGCCCGGCAGCTGGATGGCGAGATCGTCAGCGTTGACTCGGCGCTGGTCTATCGCCATCTGGATATCGGTTCGGCCAAGCCCGACGTTTCCGAGCGCGCACAGGTGCCGCATCACCTGCTGGACCTGCGTGATCCGTGGCAGACCTACTCGGCGGCGGAGTTCGCCGCCGACGCCGGCCGCGTCGTCGCCGACATCGTTGCGCGGGGACGGATGCCGATCCTGGCCGGGGGCACCGGCCTGTACTTCCGCGCCCTGCTGCAGGGGCTGTCACCCATGCCGGAGGCCGACCCGGCCCTGCGCGCCACGCTGGCAGCCGAGGCCGCCGAGCGCGGCTGGGCCGCGCTGCATGCCGAACTGGCGAAGGTGGACCCCGTCGCTGCTGGCCGCATCCATGCAACAGACCCACAGCGGATCCAGCGGGCGCTGGAGGTCCATCGGCTGACGGGTACGCCGATCAGCGAGTGGCAGCGCCGGCCGGGCGTGGCGCCGCTGCCGGTACGCACCCTGAAGCTGGTCCTGGCGCCGCACGACCGGGCAATCCTGCACCGGCGGATCGAGGCCCGCTTCGATGCCATGCTGGCCCAGGGCTTCCTCGACGAAGTGCGTGATCTGCGCGCGATGCCGGAAATGGCCGCTGTCGCGGCACCGCTGGATCTGCCGGCGGTGCGTGCGGTCGGCTACCGCCAGGCCTGGGAGCATCTGGACGGTCGGATCGATGCCGGCGGCTTCCGTGACAAGGCGATCTTCGCCACCCGCCAGCTGGCCAAGCGGCAGCTGACCTGGCTGCGGGGTGAGCTTGATGCGCGCTGGTTCGACCCCCATATCGACCACGAGCGGTTGGCCGGCGCGGTGTCGACCTTCGTCGCACGCTGAACCGCCGCCAGCCGTGTAACATCACTGTCCGGCGGGCGGCTCGGGGGCCGCGGCAGCCGCCGGCAACCCAATAAGAACAATAATCAGGAGTGAGCAATGTCCAAGGGGCAATCGCTGCAGGATCCTTTCTTGAATGCACTGCGGCGCGAGCGCGTGCCGGTTTCGGTGTACCTGGTCAACGGCATCAAGCTGCAGGGCACGATCGAGTCGTTCGATCAGTTCGTGGTCCTGCTGCGCAATACGGTCAGCCAGATGGTCTACAAGCATGCGATCTCCACCGTGGTGCCGGCACGCAATGTGAAGGTCGGGCCGGGCGGTGGTTATGTGCAGTCGGGTGAAGGTGGTCAGGCAGGTGATGAAGCAGACGAGTAAGACCGGAGCGGTGAATGTTTGACCGCTCGAAAAAGGGTGAACATGCCCTGCTGATCCAGCCGCACTTCGGCAAGCTGGAAGACGACGTGCTGGAAGAGTTCGGTGATCTGGCCCGCTCGGCAGGGGCCAGCATCGCTGCCACGATCACCGCGCGCCTGGACCGGCCCAATCCCTCGACCCTGATCGGCAGCGGCAAGCTGGATGAGATCAAGGCAGCAGCCGACGCCACCGGCGCCGATCTGGTGCTGGTCAATCATGCGCTGAGCCCCGGCCAGGAACGCAACCTGGAACGCTTCCTGGAGCGCCGGGTGATCGACCGTACCGGGCTGATCCTGGACATCTTCGCGCAGCGCGCCCACAGCCACGAAGGCAAGCTGCAGGTCGAGCTGGCGCAGCTGCGCCACCTTGCCACGCGGCTGGTGCGCGGCTGGACCCATCTGGAGCGCCAGCGCGGTGGTTCGATCGGTCTGCGCGGCCCGGGCGAAACCCAGCTGGAAACCGACCGCCGTCTGCTGCAGAAGCGGGTGGAGCAGTTGCAGAAGCGGCTTGAGAAGGTCGAAGTCCAGCGCACCCAGATGCGCCGTGCGCGCGTGCGCAGCGAACTGCCGCGTGTGGCCCTGGTCGGTTACACCAATGCCGGCAAGTCGACCCTGTTCAACGCGATGACCGGCGCCGAGGCCTATGCGGCCGACCAGCTGTTCGCGACCCTGGACCCGACGGTGCGCCGCATCGCTGTGCCGGGTGGCAACGTCGTGCTGGCCGACACCGTCGGCTTCGTCCGCGACCTGCCGCACGACCTGGTGGCCGCGTTCCGCTCGACCCTGTCCGAGGCCCGGGAGGCCGATTTCCTGCTGCACGTGGTCGATGCGGCCGATCCGCACCGCGAGGAGCGCATCGCCCAGGTCGACGAGGTGCTGGCTGCGGTCGGTGCGGGTGATCTGCCGCAGCTGCTGGTGTTCAACAAGATCGACCGTATCGAGGGCGCCGAAGTGCGCCACGATGGCCAGGATGGCGTGCCGGACGAGTCGCGCCGCGAGCGGGTCTGGATTTCCGCACGTGACGGGCAGGGCCTGGAGCTGTTGCAGGCAGTGCTGGGCAAGCGCCTGGGGTTGCAGCATGTGACCGGGGAGCTACGCCTGCCGCCGGATGCTGGCCGCCTGCGCGCGCGCCTGCATCAGCTGGAAGTGATCCGCAGCGAGCAGGCAGACGAGGAGGGCTGGCTGCTGCAGGTCGACCTTCCGATTGCCGAAGCCGAAAAGCTTGCGGCCAGCATTGATGGCGGGCCGATCCGCGCCCTGCTGCCGGAAAAGCTGCCGGAATGGTGAGATAGCACCGGATAATCCCGGTGCGCGCCGGTACGCAGTCGGCCGCGTACTGGCCGGGACGCGACACGCGCCTGCCATCTGCGGTACAACAGACGGGTTCTTCACCCCACCGTCATCTCGATGTCCACCCCTACCGACGCCGATCTCAACGCCCAGGCTGCCGCGCTCGGGCAGCGCCTGCAGCAGGCCTCGCTGCAGCTTGTGACGGCTGAAAGCTGCAGCGGCGGCTGGATCGCCAAGACCATGACCGACATCGCCGGTTCCTCGGCGTTCTTCGACTGCGGCATGGTGGTCTACAGCTATGAAGCCAAGCAGCGCCTGCTGGGGGTGCGGGCGCAGACGCTGGAGCAGTTCGGTGCGGTGAGCCGCGAAACGGTGCTGGAGATGGTGTCCGGCGCCCTGATCAACTCCGGTGCCGGCATCGCGGTGGCGGTCACCGGCATTGCCGGTCCTGGTGGCGGCAGCCCGGACAAGCCGGTCGGCAGCGTCTGGATCGGCTGGAAGCGCCGCGGCGGATACGCCCGGGCGGAACTGTTCCAGTTCGATGGCGACCGCGAAGCCATCCGCAGGCAAACCGTCGCTGCGGCATTGCACGGTATCGACGCCCAGCTGTGACATGCTGCTGCGGTAATCGTCCGGAGCACGCATGATGTGGGAAACGCTGGGCACCGTCCGTGACCTGGGGAGGCTGCAGGAAATTGCCGCGGTCCTGATCCGTTATGGCTTCGGCGACGTGGTGCGCCGGATCGGCCTGGCCACGGTGCTGGAGCGTGCCGGGCGCCTGCTGCACTGGAACGAGGACCGCCAGCATCTGCTGCGGATGACCGCGTCGGTGCGGGTGCGCAGCGCTCTGCAGGACCTCGGCCCGACGTTCGTCAAACTCGGACAGGTGCTGGCAACCCGTGTCGATCTGCTGCCGCCGGAGTGGATCGCCGAGCTTTCCGAACTCCAGAATGCGGTACCGGCCCTGCCGTATGCGCAGATCCGCGCGCAGCTGGAGGCCGATCTGGGCGCGCCTCCGCAGCAGGTGTTCGCCTTCCTCGACGAAACACCGATGGCGGCGGCCTCGCTGGCGCAGGCCCATCGCGCGCGCCTGCTGGACGGCCGCGAAGTGGTGCTGAAGGTGCGTCGTCCCGGCATCCGTGACGTGGTCGAAGCCGACCTGCGCCTGCTGGCGCGGCTGGCCGAAATCGTCGAGGCGCGTCTTCCGGATCTGCGCCGTTACCGGCCGGCAGAGGTGGTGCAGCAGTTCACCGTATCGCTGCGGCGCGAACTCGATTTCGCGGCCGAATGCCGCAACGCGGAGCGCATCGCACGCAACTTCGAAGGTCGCGACGACATCCTTGTTCCCGGCGTGCATTGGCAGTGGACCTGCGAAAGCCTGAACGTGCAGGACTTCGTGGACGGCATTCCGGGCCGCGATCTTGCCGGCGTGGACGCGGCAGGGCTGGACCGTCGCGAACTGGCACGGCGTGGTGCCGACATCGTGTTGAAGATGGTGCTGGAGGACGGCAGCTTCCACGCCGATCCACACCCCGGCAACATCATCTATCTGCGTGACGGCCGCATCGGTGTGATCGACTTCGGCATGGTCGGGGCGCTGTCCGAAGTGCGTCGCTTCCAGGTCGCGCAGCTGCTGCACGGCCTGGTCGAACAGGACCCGCAGGGGGTGGCCGACGTCCTGCTGGACTGGGCCGGGGGCGTGGAGGTGGATGAGAACCGGCTGCAGCACGACATCAGCCAGTTCGTCGACCAGTACCGGGGCGTGCCGCTGAAGGATCTGCGCATCGGCCTGATGCTGGGCGACATCACCCAGTTGCTGCGCAGCTACAGCCTGACCCTGCCGGCCGACCTTGCACTGATGATCAAGGCCTTCCTCACCCTGGAAGGCATGGGCCGGCAGCTCGACCCGGACTTCGACATGGCCAGCGCCGCACGCCCCTTCCTGGAGCGGGTGGTACTGCAGCGCTACGCGCCGCGGGCACTGCTCAAACGCGGCCGGCGCAGCCTGTTGGGAATGATCGACTTCGCCGGCGATCTGCCGCGCGATCTGCGCAAGCTGGTGCAGGCGGCGCGCCGCGGGCGCCTGCAGCTGAAGGTCGAGACCAGTGCCCTGCAGGGCTTTGGCGAGCAGGTGAACCGTGCGGCCAATCGCATGGTGATGGGCATCGTGACTGCAGCGCTGATCATCGGCTCATCGATCGTCATGCACAGCGTCGGTGGGGTCTCCAGCCGCTGGCTGCTGGCGCTTGGTGTCTCCGGATTCGTCGGGGCCGGTGTCTGCGGCGTCTGGATCCTGTTCTCCATCTGGAGAAGTGGCAAGCACGACTGAGTGTCGCTCGCTGTGGCATCGCCCGGCACGCGTCGCTCTGTCGTATCCGGCACTTGCAGTTCCCGCAGTTAGTAGTAATACTACTAACCATGGACCTGACCGACACCCAGCAGGCGATCCTGCAGTTGATCGCCGAGCGTATCGAGAGCGAAGGCGCGCCGCCGTCGCAGACGGAAATCGCACGTGCGTTCGGCTTCAAGGGCGTACGCGCGGCCCAGTACCACCTGGAGGCGCTGGAGCAGGCGGGAGCGATCCGCCGCATTCCCGGCCAGGCCCGGGGCATCCGCCTGGTGCAGGCTCCCCCCGTGGAGACGCTGGCCGAGCCCGGGCTGCCCGACAGCGTGCTGCGGCTGCCGGTACTGGGACGTGTCGCGGCCGGCCTCCCTATCGGCGCGGATATCGGCTCGGACGATTTCGTGGTGCTGGACCGGGTGTTTTTTTCGCCCGCGCCGGATTACCTGCTGAAGGTGCAGGGTGACTCGATGATCGACGAAGGCATCTTCGATGGTGACCTGATCGGCGTGCACCGCACCCGCGACGCCCATTCGGGGCAGATCGTGGTGGCGCGCATCGATGATGAGATCACCGTCAAGCTGCTGAAGATCGCGAAGGACCGTATCCGGCTGTTGCCCCGGAATCCCGATTACAAGCCGATCGAAGTGCTTCCCGACCAGGACTTCTCGATCGAAGGCCTGTACTGCGGCCTGTTGCGGCCGAATCGCTGAAGCGTTCGAAGGTGTGTTACCCCGCGGTCTTTTGTGGCGATTCTCTGGTTCCACCGAGGTTGGTACGGATGTCCGATAATTCTTTTAAGAGCGCCGGGCAGAATCTCAGCCTGTGCGATACGTCCGCCTTAAAGTGAACCCATGGCAAAGAAGACCCCCAAAGACAGCACCCCCAACGAAATGACCTCTGCAAGGACCAATACGATGGACGAGAACAAGAAGCGCGCATTGGCTGCTGCTCTGGGCCAGATCGAAAAGCAGTTCGGCAAGGGCTCGGTGATGCGCATGGGCGACCGTGTGGTCGAGCCCGTCGAAGCCATCCCGACCGGTTCGCTGATGCTCGACATCGCATTGGGCATCGGGGGTCTGCCGAAGGGCCGCGTGGTGGAAATCTATGGCCCGGAGTCCTCGGGCAAGACCACGCTGACGCTGCAGGCCATCGCCGAGTGCCAGAAGATGGGAGGCACCGCTGCCTTCATCGACGCCGAGCACGCTCTCGACCCGATCTATGCCGCCAAGCTTGGGGTGAACGTGGACGACCTGCTGCTGTCGCAGCCCGATACCGGTGAGCAGGCGTTGGAAATCGCGGACATGCTGGTCCGTTCCGGCTCGGTGGACATCCTGGTGATCGACTCGGTCGCGGCATTGACCCCGAAGGCCGAAATCGAAGGCGAGATGGGCGACCAGCTGCCGGGCCTGCAGGCCCGCCTGATGAGCCAGGCGCTGCGTAAGCTGACCGGCAACATCAAGCGCTCGAACACGCTGGTGATCTTCATCAACCAGCTGCGCATGAAGATCGGCGTGATGATGCCGGGCCAGAGCCCGGAGACCACCACGGGTGGCAATGCGCTGAAGTTCTATGCCTCGGTCCGCCTGGACATCCGCCGCATCGGTGCGATCAAGAAGGGCGATGAGATCATCGGTAACCAGACCAAGATCAAGGTCGTCAAGAACAAGCTGGCCCCGCCGTTCAAGCAGGTAATCACCGAGATCCTGTATGGCGAAGGCATCAGCCGTGAAGGTGAACTGATCGACATGGGCGTGGACGCCAAGCTGGTCGAGAAGGCCGGTGCCTGGTACAGCTATGGCGAAGAGCGCATCGGCCAGGGCAAGGACAACGCCCGAGGTTATCTGCGTGACAACCCGACCGTCGCCGCCAAGCTCGAAGCCGAGCTGCGCGAGAAATTCCAGCCGTCCGAGGCCGCCCGCGAGGAAGGCGACGACGAAGGCGACGACGAGTAAGTCTTGCTGTGGGGTAGGGTGGCGCCGTCAGTGACGTCGCTCTACCCCGCAGGTTCGAACCGCCCAGGATGGGCAGGGTGCCAGGGACGGCGCCACCCCTGGAGGGATTGATGTCCGAGAGCGACGAACCTACCTCGACAGGCCGAAAGCGCCGGCCCCGCGAGCAGACTCCGGTGCAGCGGGCACTGGGCCTGCTGGTCCGCCGGGAGCATTCACGCAAGGAATTGACCCGCAAACTGACTGCGCGGGGTATCGAAGACGCCGCCGCGCAGGCGGCGGTCGCCAAGCTGACCGAGGCGGGGTGGCAGGACGACACCCGGTTTGCGGAGAACCTGGTACGCATGCGGGCCAACACCGGTTACGGCCCCATCCATGTGCGTGCCGAACTGGGGACCCATGGGCTGGACAGTGCCGCCATTGCCGCAGCGATGGACAGCTACGAGGGCGACTGGCAGGAGAACGCCCGTGATCTGGTCCGCCGCCGCTTTGGCGAGGCCGGCCCACAGGACCTGGCGCAGCGCCGCAAAGCGGCGGATCTGCTGGCGCGGCGAGGCTTCGACGGTGACAGCATCCGCCGTGCGACCCGCTACGACCCTGACGATTGAGACTGGCGGCGCCGGGCCTGATACCCTTTAGGTTTTCGGCGGTCCGTCGCGACCCTGGCCAACGCGGCCGGTGGTCCGGGCCCGCCGGCCCGCAGACTGCCAGCCCCCAATGAACGCACCCGCCAAATTCACGACCTCCCAGATCCGCAGCGATTTCCTTGAATTCTTCAAGGGCAAAGGCCATACCATCGTGCCGTCGGCACCGCTGGTGCCTGGCAACGATCCGACCCTGCTGTTCACCAACTCCGGCATGGTGCAGTTCAAGGACGTGTTCCTCGGTGCCGAGAAGCGCAGCTACGTGCGCGCGGCCGATGTCCAGCGCTGCCTGCGCGCGGGTGGCAAGCACAACGATCTTGACCAGGTCGGCTACACCGCCCGCCATCACACCTTCTTTGAAATGCTGGGCAACTGGTCGTTCGGTGACTACTTCAAGAAGGACGCGATCGCGTGGGCGTGGGAGCTGCTGACCCAGGTCTGGAAGCTGCCTGCCGAGCGCCTGCTGGTGACCGTCTACCAGACCGACGACGAAGCCTACGAACTGTGGCGCGACATGGTGGGGGTGCCGGAAGAGCGCATCGTGCGGATCGGCGACAACAAGGGCGCGCCGTTCGCTTCGGACAACTTCTGGCAGATGGCCGACACCGGCCCGTGTGGTCCGTGCACCGAGATTTTCTACGACCACGGCGACCACATTGCCGGCGGCCCTCCGGGTTCACCGGATGAGGATGGCGACCGCTTCATCGAGATCTGGAATCTGGTGTTCATGCAGTTCGACCGCCAGCCGGACGGCACCCTGGTGCCGCTGCCGGCGCCGTGCGTGGATACCGGCATGGGCCTGGAGCGTCTTGCGGCGATCCTGCAGCATGTCCACACCAACTACGAGATCGACCTGTTCCAGGCTCTGATCCGTAAGGCCTCCGAGCTGACCGGTACCTCCGATCTGGAGAACAAGTCGCTGCGCGTGATTGCCGACCACATCCGCGCCTGCTCGTTCCTGATCGTCGATGGCGTCCTGCCTTCCAACGAAGGACGTGGCTATGTGCTGCGCCGTATCATCCGCCGCGCCCTGCGCCATGGTTGGATGCTGGGTGTGCGCCAGCCGTTCTTCAGCAAGCTGGTGCCGACGCTGGTTGCACAGATGGGCGAGGCCTATCCGGAGCTGCCGGCGGCAGCGGACACCGTGACCCGCGCGCTGCAGGCTGAGGAGGAGCGGTTCGCCGAGACGCTCGACGCCGGCATGAAAATCTTCGAAGACGTTGCGGCGAGGGCCGGCAATGGCGTGATCCCGGGTGGTGACGCCTTCCGCCTTTACGACACCTATGGCTTCCCCCTGGACCTGACCCAGGACATCGCCCGCGAGCGTGACCTGACGGTCGATATCGCCGGGTTCGATGCGGCGATGGAACAGCAGCGCGAGACCGCGCGTGCCGCGGGCAAGTTCGGCGGTGGCGTGACCCTGCCGGCCGAGCTGGTGGCGACGCTGAGCCCGACCGTGTTCCTGGGCTACGACCGCCTGCAGGCCGACGGCCTGACCGTGCTGGCACTGCTCAAGGAGGGGCGTCCGGTACAGTCGGCCAGCGCCGGCGATGCCGTCATCGTCATCACCAACCAGACGCCGTTCTATGCCGAGTCCGGCGGCCAGGTCGGCGATACCGGCGTAATGACCGGCAACGGCGTGCGCCTGGCGGTGGAAGACACCCAGAAGTTCGCGGGCCAGTTCCACGGCCATGTCGGTACCCTGTCCGAAGGCGACCTGAAGGTGGGAGACGTGCTGGCTGGCGAGGTCGACGGTGAGCGCCGCGGCGCCACCATCCTCAACCACTCGGCCACCCACCTGCTGCACGCGGCCCTGCGCGAGGTGCTGGGCACGCACGTGCAGCAGAAGGGCTCGCTGGTGGCGCCGGACCGCCTGCGTTTCGATTTCTCGCATTTCCAGCCGATCAGTGCCGAAGAACTGGCCGTGATCGAGCGCAAGGTCAATCAGCAGGTGCGTGCCAACAATGTTGCCGAAGTGCACTCCATGGGCATGCAGGAAGCGCTCGATTTCGGCGCCATGGCACTGTTCGGAGAGAAGTACGGCGAACAGGTTCGGGTACTGAAAATGGGCGACTATTCCACCGAACTGTGTGGTGGCACCCACGTCAAGCGCACCGGTGATATCGGCTTGTTCAAGATCACCTCGGAAGGGGGTGTCTCCGCGGGCGTGCGTCGCATCGAAGCGGTCACCGGTCAGGGCGCCCTGGATTACGTCGATGCCGAAGAGGCCCGGCTGGCCGAGGCGGCCGAGCTGCTGGGTGGCAGTGCTGCCGACGTGGTCGAGAAGATCCGGGCGCTTGGACAGCGCCAGAAGCAGCTGGAACGTGAACTGGAAGCGGTGAAGGCCAAGGTTGCCGCGGGTGCGACCGCCGACCTTTCCAGCCAAGCGGTGGAGGTCGCGGGCGTGAAGGTGCTGGCGGCCCGCCTGGAGGGCTTCGACGCCAAGGCGCTGCGTGATGCCGTGGACCGCCTGAAGCAGCAGCTGGGAGACGCGGTGATCGTGCTGGCAGGTGCCCAGGACGGCAAGGCTGCCCTGGTCGCGGGCGTGAACGGCAGTGCAACGGGCCGGGTCAAGGCCGGGGAACTGTTGTCGCATATCGCCGGTCAGATCGGGGGCAAGGGCGGCGGACGCCCGGACCTCGCCCAGGGTGGTGGCGAGGACGGGCCCGCCCTTGCCACTGCACTGGCTGCCGTCGTCGAATGGGTCAGCCCCCGCCTGTGATGAAGCCTGCCGTCCCCCTTCTTGTAGGAGCGGGACGGCTGACGGTACCATTGCGAATCTTTTCCCTTTGTCGTGGTAGCGCTTCTTGACGAAGCGTCAAGCCGGTGGGGGATACCCTTCCACACGGTTCCATGGAGACTTACAAAAATGTTGATCCTGACTCGCCGCGTCGGCGAAACCTTGATGATCGGTGACTCGGTGAGCGTCACCGTGCTCGGCGTCAAGGGTAACCAGGTACGTATCGGCATCACTGCGCCGAAGGACGTCGCTGTGCATCGCGAAGAGATCTACCAGCGCATCCAGCGTGGTGACGAAGCCGGCAGCGCCGGTGGTGAAAATTCTGCGGAATAAGGCTTTACCTTCGCGCGTGATTAACGTTATGATTCACGCCCCGCTGAGGTGCGACGCACCCCCGCGGTGAAATCCCCGGAGTGATGCCCGAGTGGCCGAAGGGGCTCCCCTGCTAAGGGAGTATAGGGTCAAAAGCTCTATCGAGGGTTCGAATCCCTCTCACTCCGCCAGATACAAAGAAGCGCCTGCAGATCCTCGATCTGCGGGCGTTTTTCTTTTTGCGGCCTTGGACACTCGCTTGGACACCCTGTCATGCGAATAGCGCACTACCTGGGCCGTGGTACCACCTTCCGCTTCCACATTCGGCCGAATGTGCCGAGCGATCTTCAATCTCTGCTGGCTGCAAGGTCATCAAGCGCGCCGCGGCACAACTCGCACGCGTGTCGCCACCGCTTGTGCGCTGGTGTTGCAGGCAGGCTATGCTCAAGTCTTCTGGCGCTAAGGAGAGCTATCATGAGACAGGGCGAAACAGCTGAGTCCGAAGACTCCAAGAATGCAGTGTCCGAGGCTTATTACGTCTTCCGAGTAAAGAAGCGCGATGTGCATGGTGTTTCGTTGGTCGCTGCGATTTGGTTCATTTGGAGTCAGGGCGGTGAAGTTGTAAATCTGTTCAAGAATTTGTTCGGAGCTCTCGCTTGATTGCCTGGCCTCATAAGGCGTTCAAAGCCCTCGCCTGCGAGGGCTTTGCTATTTCTGCTCCAGCAGTTCGCGTGCACTCGTCGACTCTGCGGTGCGGTGGCGCTGGCCACTGGACTCACCGGTAGAACTTGTTCGGATCACCCAATGGTTCGGTACATTGCCCCCGCTCGTCGCGCGGCAGTTCCACGCCGGGCTGGTACAGCTCCGGGGCGCTGATCCGCTTGCACCCGTCACGGGAATCCGTGCTGTGTCCGGTGAACAGCGCAATGTCCCTCTCTGGAGCGTCCTCGACCTCAATCGTGCTGGAACCGCAAGGGCTCACTGCCCATTGCCGGATCGCTGGTGCCGGGGCGGCCATCCTCGACGCGCCCCGCCAGGCGCAGCGCACCGCTTCCTGCGCTGACATGCAGGTCGTACCACCCTGCGGTGGGCGCTGCATCCCAGGCCAGTGATGTTTCCGAGCGCGCGGTGATGTCCAGCGTCTGGTCCGGCATGTGCCCGGCATAGGCGCCTCCCCGCACGCGGACCCGGCAGGGTTCATCGCCCGGATTACGCAGACGCAGGCGAAGCTGACCATCGGCGCGCTCCACGTCCGCCAGCAGCGTCGGGGAGGTGGCATCGCCGCGGAAGTGGCGATGGAATCCATTGGGGCCCAGCAGCCACAGGTCGAAGCGGCCATCCGCAGCAAGCGGCCAGCGCGCCTGCACGGGCGTGCCCGGCACCAGCGTGTAACGCCTCGGAATCGCGTCCAGGCGCAGCCGGTCGTAGACATGCAGTACCGCTGCCGCTCCTTCGCAGCCCAGCTGCAGATCGATGCTTCCGGCGGCCAATGCGGTGATCCGGGCCTGAGGCCGATAGGGCAGGGCACGTGCCGGTCTTACCCCGGTTTCCTGGCGCGCAGGGTGCAACCCCTCCGGCAGTGCAGGCACGGTCCGGCCGGGCAGGGCCGCCGCCCGCGCGGCCACCGCATCGACGTCAGGCAACGCCTGCACGAAGGGGCGGGTATCGCGCTGGGCGAAATCGAACGCGTGGGTCAGATCGCCACAGACCGCGCGCCGCCACGGTGAGATGCCCGGTGCGGGCACGCCGAAGCGGCGTTCGATCAGGCGCAGTACCGAGGTGTGGTCATACACCTGCGAATCGACCCAGCCGCCCCGGCTCCAGGGCGAGATCACGTACAACGGCACGCGTGGGCCCAGTCCATAGGGGCGGCCACGCAGCTCGGCGGCGTCGTACTTCTCGTCGCCAGGCGCAGGATGCCGATGGTATTCGCCTTCGGTGCCAACCGACGATGCGCCGGCCCAGCCATCCTCCAGTGGCGAGGGCGGGGCGGGCGGCGGCACGTGGTCGAAGAAGCCGTCGTTCTCGTCGAACATCAACAGCAGCGCGGTGCGACTCCAGACCTCCGGGTCGGCGGTCAGCGCGTCGAGCACGCGCGCGGTGTAGGCCGCGCCCTGCGCCGGGCTGGAGGGGCCCGGATGTTCGCTGCCGGCAGCGTCGGCGATGATGAAGCTGACCTGTGGCAACTGCCCGTCGACCACATCCTGACGCAGCTGTGCCAGCCCGCGCGTGCTGACCCCGCGTGCGCGGAGCTGTGGATCGTGACCCGGTGCAGCGCGGTACGCCTGCCGGAAGGTCTCGAATCCGGCCAGCGGGTTGTCGGTGAAGTTGTCGGCCATGTCCTGGTAGATCTGCCAGGACACCCCTGCCTGCTGCAGCTGCTCGACGTAGCTGCTCCACTGGTAGGACGCCGGATGGCCGCCGTGCTCCGGGAAGTTGTCGTGGGAGTTGGCGATCACCGGGCCGCCGGCGCGGGCAAAGGGATCGTTGTGGCCGGTCCACAGGAACACCCGGTTCGGGTTGGTGCCGGCCTGGATCGCGCAGTGATAGGCATCGCAGACGGTGAAGGCATCGGCGAGTGCGAACTGGAAGGGCAGGTCGCTGCGCTGGAAGTAGCCCATGGAGTGATTCTGCTTGGCCTTGGGCCACTGCCCCATGCGCCCATGGTCCCAGGCACGCTGTGCGTCGGGCCAGGTGTGCGGCGTGCCCTCGACGCGCATGTAGCCGAAGTGCGCGGCGGTATCCAGCGGGAACGGTGCGATCGCCCGCCTGCCGCTGGCATCGGGTTGCAGCCACAGGGTGCGCGGAGCGCCACCGCCAGCCAGGGGGGCGGCCGGAGCCACGAAACGATCACCGAATCCGCGCACGCCCGGCAGGGTGCCGAAGTAGTGATCGAACGAGCGGTTCTCCTGCATGAACACCACGATGTGCTGCAGGTCCTGCAGGCTGCGGGTGCGTGCATCGGGGGCGATCGCGGCGGCCCGGGCGATGCTCGGCAGCAGCGGTGAAAGGCCGGCGGCAAGGCTGGCCTGCAACAGTCGGCGACGGCCGATATCGGTCACGGGTTCACTCACAGGTCCACGCGGAAGGAGACGCCGACGGTGCGCGGAGCGCCGATGAAGGCGCTGTCACGGCCGTCGACACCTGCAAGATAACGCTTGTCGGTGAGATTGCTCACCACCAGGTTCGCCCCCATGCCCTTCAGGCGTGGCGACAGGCCCTGCAGATCGAAGCCGATGTTCGCGTTGAAGACAGTGGCCGAGGGCAGTCTGCTGGCGTTGGCGGCATCGAGGTAGCGCGTTCCCAGGTAGCGACCTGACAGGCCGAAGTTCCAGTTCTCGCCCTGCCAGTCAGCCGAGACAACCAGGATCTGCTCGGGCTGGCCGATCACCTTGGCACCATCGACGATGCCCAACTGGGCGTCACGCGCGGCATCGCCGCTGCCGAGGTACTTCGAGCGGTTGTAGGTGTAGGCCGCGTTGATCCGCCAGCCGTTGTCCCAGCCGTATCCGAGCGCCGCCTCCAGGCCATTGCTCTCCACGCCCCCGAAGTTCTCGTAGACACCGTCGGTCTCGCCCAGGTAGTCGATGCCGCTGACGAAACCGGCCGGTAGGTAGACGATGCGGTTGTCGAACTTGATGTTGTACAGGGTGACCGAGGCGGTCAGCGGCCAGCGGCTGATGCGCATGCCGAGTTCGATGTTGTCGGCGGTCTCCGGCTCGACGTTGCGGAAGCGCTGCGGATCGGTCTCGCCCAGTACGCCGGAGGGGATGGCCGCGAAGTTCTGCGAGAAGCCTGCGAACAGTTCCATGCCCTGCACACCGGGTGCCCAGGTGAAGCCGGTGGACAGCAGCGGATCAGACTTTGAATCGGACGTGACGTTCTCTGCGGCACCGATCACACGCCGGCGGGACTGGTCCACGAAGAACTGCTTCACGCCCAGTCGCGCGCTGAAGGGGCCGAAGCGGGCCACGTCCTCGATGTAGTACATCTGCTCATCGACCTTGTACCGGTCTTCGAACTGGACCCAGTACGGCTGGTGATCGAAGGTGATGTCCTGGCCGACGTTGAGCAGCCGGTGCCAGTCGCGGCGGGCGGAGCGGTCCAGCTTTTCCACCCACAGGCCACCGCGGACCGTGTTGTCGATCGTGCCGAAGGTCTGCCGCCACTCGACGTCGGCAGTGACGCCCATGCGGTCGTTGTCGTAGTGGGTGTGGCGGTAGGACTGGGCGCCGAGCACATTGCCGGCGTAGCAGCCCGGATCATACTCGGCCGTGAAGCCCAGCCGCGGTGTGCAGGTGGCCAGACGCTGGGCGGCGCTGCCATCGGGATTGACGAAGTAGATCTGGCCGCGGTTGCTGCCGCCGTACACGGTGCTGCCGCCGGTGTACTCCGACTCGGGGCGACCGCTGCCATCGTCGCTGACCTGCGCCAGGTACGGCGGCAGCCAGTCGCCGCGACCCTGCATGCGATGACCGTAGGCCGCCATCGAGGCCTTGAAGCCGTTGCCACCGTCGAAGGCCGCGCGCAGGTAACCGAAGGTGTTCTCGCGCAGGGCACGGGAACCGGAACGGAAGTTCTGGTCCAGATAGGGAATGCCGGTCAGGGTGCCGACCAGGTTGTCGCGGCCCGGATTGGTGGCGAAGCCCTGCGGCGAGACGCTGGTGTACTCCGGTTCGTCGGCATCGTTGTAGGACAGGTAGCCGGTGAGTGTCCAGCGGTCCAGTTCGGTGACGAACTTGCCGGCGATATGGTCGTTGCGGGTGCGGCCGCTGCCGTCGATCCAATCGTGCACGCGCGCCGAGGATGCACTGACCCAGGCACGGGTGTGGCCGCCAAGCACGCCGGTGTCATAGCGTACGTAGTACTTGCGCGCTTCGTTGTCACCGGCACCGACGACGAAGCGCAGCCGGCTGTCCTGCAGCGGATCGCCGGTGAGGAAGTTCAGGGTGCCGCCCAGCGCCTCGTTCGAGCGCGAGGAGATGTCGGCCGTGCCCTGGCTGACCTCCACCGTTTCCAGGTCCAGGGTGTCGATGTAGCGGTTGGCCAGGGAGCCACCGCCGTAGCCCGAACCGCCATTGGGAAGGCCATCGATGGTGGTGCCGATCTGCTGTGTATCGCGGTTGGTGACGAAGCCGCGCATGCTGATCTGCGTGCCCCACACCGACGAACCGGTGGCATCGGCCTCGCTGACGACCACGCCGGGCACTTCGTTGAGCGCGTCGTTGACGCTGCTCATCACCAGCTGCCTGTTGAGTGTTTCAGTGCGTACAGCGGTCTTGGCGTAACTGGTTGCCTGGCCGATCACCTGGACCTGGTCCAGCGTGCGGGCGTCGCTGCGACGTGTCGTGTCACCCTCTCCCTGCGGTGCTTCGGCGAGGGCGTCCAGTGCGGGCGCGATCAGCAGGGCAAGCAGCGAGATACGGGGAATACGCGCATGCGTAGGCATCGAAACCAGACCTTCACGAGTGGGGGAAGCCCCGGAGTGTCGGCAGCGGCAGTGACGTGACGGTGACGTGCAGATGCAGCCTTCATTGCACTCGCGGCGCGGGAGGCGCTCTGCACCAAGCTGAATCGATGCTGCGCTGTCATCAAGCCGTCATCGATCCGCGATAGATGGCAGGCGCGGCGCCCGCTAGGCTGCCACGCTGTCGCATCTCTTCCCTGATCGCCCATGAAGCGCCCGCTGCTGCTGTTGCTGGCGTGCGCCGGCCTGTGGCTGGCTGCATGCTCTTCCTCGATGAATGCCGCATCCACCTCGCTCGCCGACCGCCTGGTCGCGCCGGGTGGCGTGTCGACGCTGCTTGACCAGCCGCGCATCGCTGCGGCCATTGCCGGGATTCCCAATCGCCATGGTTTCGCGCCGGGCCGTGATGGCGTGCCGATCTTCTGGCGCGTGTTCGATCCGGGCGACTACGGCGCCCGCTATCGCTATCTGCCGCAGCGCCATGAGAATGGCCTGCCGCTGGACACCGGACTCAGCCTGTCGGTGCCGCAGCCGTTCCGGGCACAGGCGCCGCGGGGCACCGTGGTGCTCCTGCACGGCTGGATGATGAATGGCGATTCGATGCTGCCGTGGTCATTGCAGCTGGCCGGATCGGGCTATCGCGTGGTCACGCTCGACCTGCGCAACCACGGTCAGTCCGGGGCTGGACCCTCCGGCTATGGCACCTACGAATCGGACGACGTGGTCGATGTGATCGCCGAGCTGCGCGCGCGCGGCGAAGTCACCGGGCCCCTGTATCTGTTCGGCGTGTCCTACGGCGCGGCGACGGCTGTGTTCACCGCTGAAAAGCTCGGCGACCAGGTTGCCGGCGTCGTCGCGATGGAGTCGTTCGCCAATGCCGGCGTAGCCATCCGCACGATGATTCCGCACCTGATGGCGCTGCAGCCGGAAGGGTGGAAGGCACAGGCCGTGGCCTCGTATGCACGGTGGCGTTATGGCGGACAGGACATCGACCAGGTGATTGCTGCGGCCAGCCGCCGCATCGATGTCGATCTTGACCATGTGGATGTGGCCCGCGCGCTGGCCGACACGCGTGCCTGCGTGCTGCTGCTGCACGGGCAGGGCGACCAGCACATTCCTGTGAGCCAGGGGCGCGAACTGGCGCAGGCCAACCCGCGTGCGCACTACATCGAGATGCGCGGCGAGGACCATATCACGCTGCCGCTGCGGCTGGATCTGCTGGCCGGGGTGGTCGACGACTGGATGGCGCGCGACGAACGGCACCCCCCGTCCACCTGCCCGGCGCCGCAGCTGCCGGCACAGGCCGAGTGGCTGGTGCACGATGTGCCGGCAGCGGAGCCGGCACGCGGTTGATGCATCGTCAGGACAGCCGGCGCGCCAGTGCGGGCGCCGACAGCGCGACACCGATCAGCAGTGCCGCCACGCAGAGGAACGCGAAGCCCAGGCTGCTGGCATGGGCCAGTGCACCGATCGCGGCCGGGCCGGCGAGAATGCCGGCATAGCCCAGTGTGGTGACGGCCGTGATGGCGATGTTCTCGGGCATCGCGCGCTGCTGTCCAGCCATCGAGAACAGCGCCGGCACGATGTTGGCGCAGCCCAGGCCGACCAGCGCATGGCCCGCAAGGGCAACCGGCAACGATGGCACCAGGGTGGCCACGGCAAAGCCGGCCGCAGCGGTGATGCCGCCGATGACAAGGGTGCGGGTGCGGCCGAGACGCTCGACGATGCCATCGCCGAACAGGCGCATGGCTGTCATCGCCAGAGTGAACACCGCGAAGCCCGCGCCGGCCTGATCGCGAGGCACCTGCCGCACCTCGGCCAGGAACACGGCGCTCCAATCCAGCATCGAGCCTTCGGCGAGAAACACCACGAATGCCAGCACGCCGATGAACAGCACCACGCCATGCGGCAGTGCCAGCAAGGGGCCTTCGTGCAGGATCCGTTGCGGACGCCAGTGCGGTGCCGACAGCACGGCTACCAGCAGCAGTGCCGCCACCGCGAGCAGCGCGGCCAACCACAACGGTGTGCCCAGGATCAGCAGACCGGTCATGCAACCGGCGCCGACAAAGCCACCGATGCTGTAGAAGGCGTGGAAGCCGGACATCATCACCCGGCCGGCATCGCGTTCGACCGCCACTGCCTGCATGTTCATCGTGCAGTCCATTGCACCCACGCCCGCGCCGAACACGAACAGGGCTGCACCGAGCACGAAGGGCGAAGATGGCACCGCCAGCAGTGGCAGTGCCAGCAGCACCAGTGCACAGGTGACCACCAGCAGCCGACGGCAGCCGAAGCGACCGGTCAGCGCACCGGCCAGCGGCATGGCCAGCAGCGAGCCCAGTCCGAGGCACAGCAGCACGGCGCCCAGACCGGCGTCGGACAGTCCTGCCTGGGCCTTGGCGAAGGGCACCATCGGTGCCCACGCGGCGGTGGCGAAACCGGGAATGAAGAAGGCGGCGCGGGTGGCGTGCTGCTGGGCACGCGGGGAAGAAGGCGTCATGCGCGGTAGGAAGCTCCGGTGAACCGTCATGGAAGCGATTTCATGGCGGTTCGGCAAGTGCCACCGGAGGGGGGGGCAGGCATGCATACGATTGCAGCGCGCCAAGGGCGAGGCGGCATCGAACCCTGCCCCGCACCGCGACGGTGATCTGTGGCCGCGTATGGACAGACCCCGAGAGTTTCTGTTTAGAACCAGAAGATGATGGCCGATCGGATCCAGCCCCGGCGTCTTCTGCAACTGGATGCGAGCCATGCTTCGCTGGCGTCGAAACCGGCCGAGGTGACTGCGTTGATTCTGGAGGCCTGTGCCGCCGTCGGCGGTTGAGGGCCAGACGTCGCCCGCGGCACCGGTGGGCACCGCGGGCGTGCCTTCACAGCGGCAGGTCGAACACCAGCACTTCGGCGTCGTTGCCGTTCTCCAGCGTCAGCTGCGCTTCGTCGCTGATCTGCAGCGCATCACCGGCTTCCAGGGTGATGCCGTTGACCTGCAGCTGGCCACGGGCGACCTGCACATAGGCACCGCGTCCGCTGCCCAGGGCGTGGTGCAGCTTGTGGCTGCCGTCGAGCAGGGTGGCGAAGATGCGGGCATCCTGGTGGATGCGCAGCGAACCATCGGCACCGTCGGGCGAGGCGATCAGGCGCAGCTGGTTGCGCTTGCTGTCCGGCGTGAAGTGGGTTTCCTCATACGACGGGGTGATGTTCTCCGTGTCCGGGAAGATCCAGATCTGCAGGAAATGCACGGGTTCGGTGGCCGAGTGGTTGAACTCGCTGTGGCTGACGCCGCTGCCGGCGCTCATGCGCTGCACATCGCCGTAGCGCAGCACCGAACCGGTGCCCATCGAGTCCTTGTGTTCCAGTGCGCCGCCCAGCACGTAGGAGACGATCTCCATGTTGCTGTGGCTGTGGGTGCCGAAGCCCTGGCCGCCGATCACCTTGTCCTCATTGATCACCCGCAGCGGACCGAAGCTGACGTAGCGCGGATCGTAGTAGTTGGCGAACGAGAAGGTGTGGCGCGAGGACAGCCAGCCATGTTCGGCCAGGCCACGGGTAGCACTCTTGCGGATCTGCAGCATGGGATATCTCCTTGTTCGATGTTTTCGATGGGGCGGGCGGGGCATTGATTGCCGTGTTTCCCCGTTGGAGAGAAGTATCCGCTTGCGCCGGTCCTTTGAAAAACGGATAGTTTTGAAAGCCATCATCGAAAAATTCGAATGCTCAAGCTCAGCCTCGAAGCCCTGCAGATCCTGGACGCCATCGATCGCCGTGGTTCCTTCGCGGGCGCCGGCAAGGCCCTGCACAAGGTGCCGTCCACCATTTCCTACACCGTGGCCAAGCTGGAAGAGGATCTTGGCGTGCAGCTGTTCGACCGGGTGGGCCCGCGTGCGGAGCCCACCGAGGCCGGTCGCGCGCTGCTGGATGAGGGCCGGCATCTGCTCCGTGCGGCCCGCGAACTGGAACTGCGGGTGCGCCGGGTGGCGTCCGGCTGGGAAACCGAACTGACCCTGGCAGTGGATTCGGTGTTTCCCACCTGGCTGCTGGGCCCGGACATCGCCGCATTTCGCGGCGCCGAGGCGCCGACCCGCCTGCGCTTGATCGGCGAGGCGCTGTCCGGCACCTGGGAGGCGCTGCTGGACCGGCGTGCCGATCTGCTGGTGGGCGCGCCGGGCGAGGGGCCGAGCGGTGGTGGCTACGTGGTCGAGCCACTGGGTACGGTCGAGTTCGTGTTCGCGGTTGCCCCGGATCATCCCTTGGCGGCAGTGCCGGGCGTGCTGGGACGTGAGCAGCTGGTCGAGCACTGTGCGATCGCGGTGTCCGATTCGGCGCGGCGACTGCTGCCCCGTACGGTTGGCCTGCTGATGGGGCAGGAGATGCTGACAGTGCCCGACATGGCCAGCAAGCTGAAACTGCAATGCGAGGGCGTGGGCTTCGGTTTTCTGCCCGAGCCGTGCGCGCGCGCGGCGGTGGCGCGAGGCGAACTGGTCATCCGTGAGGTCGAGGAACACAAGCCGGAGGAGACCTTCTGGTTGGCCTGGCGCACCGGTGAGGATGGCGCGGCATTGCGCTGGTGGCGCGAGCGCCTGCGCAGGCCGGAGCTGCTGTTGCAGTGGTGGCAGGCAATGGCCGGGGGATAGGTGTGCGGCAGGGCTGCGCCCTGCACCCGCTACGCGCGGGAACACGGCAACAGCAACAGCTGAAGCGGGTTTACCGGGGTCAGACGGGGTGGGTCCGGTCGCGGGAGACGCCGTAAACCCGTCCCTGGGGGCTTGGCCGCGGCATCCATGCCGCGGACACTCCCGCAACCGGACCCACCCCGCCTTCGACAGTTTTCCGCGATCTGTCGGAACGGCGTACTGCTCTGGTAGGTGTCGACCTTGGTCGACACCTACCAACAGCCGCGTGAACCTGTCGAAGGTGGGGCGGTGTCGGAGTGCGGGGTGTTGCTGTTGCTCCGGCTTTGGCTTCGGCGGGTGCAGGGCGCAGCCCTGCCGAAGAACACACATAAAAAAACAGCAGGCCGAGGCCTGCTGTTTCGGTGTAATGGTGCGCCCGGAGAGATTCGAACTCCCGACCGCCTGGTTCGTAGCCAGGTACTCTATCCAACTGAGCTACGGGCGCCAATTACATAAACCTGTTGTGTTGATCGTGTATGGTGCGCCCGGAGAGATTCGAACTCCCGACCGCCTGGTTCGTAGCCAGGTACTCTATCCAACTGAGCTACGGGCGCGCGGTACACAATCAAATTTTACTTCATTTCCAGCGGCGGATGCCGGAAACCTGTCGAGTGGTGCGCCCGGAGAGATTCGAACTCCCGACCGCCTGGTTCGTAGCCAGGTACTCTATCCAACTGAGCTACGGGCGCCCTGCGACAGGAGCGGAATTATGCGGATGTCGGCGCGTACCGTCAACCGTTTTTGTGAAGATTTTCATCCAGCTGAATGAAAAATTGGCGGGCGACCGCGTGTGGCGCCTTCATCCACGCGAAGTGGTCGGCACGCGTGCCCAGTTCCGCGGCGGACAGAACATGCAGGCGTGATGCCACATTCGGCAGTTTGTCCAGCAAGGCCTGCATCGAACCGGCCGGTGCCAGCCAGTCGTGCTCCATTACCACGGCCTGCGCGCTGCCATGCACGCGTGCCATCTGCGCATCGAGATCCTCGGTCATGCCTGCGGCTGCGTAATGGTTGTTCAGGCCCACCCGCGACCAGTCGGCAATCAGGCCGCGTGCTTCGGTGCCGCCAAAGCCCAGGCGCCGGCCGTGCAGCACGCCCTGGCGGCGCGCGATCCAGGGCAGGAAGCGGTACACCAGCGGCAGCAGCCATCCGCGCGGAGGAGGAAACGTACGCCAGAACGGCGTGCCACTGGCGGCCAGCCACAGGCGCTCGAAGTGCTGCGGTTGCCGTCCTGCATGCACGCAGGCCAGCTGCCCACCCAGGCTGTGCCCACCGATGATCCAGGGCAGCACGCCTTCGCCGGCATCGGCGTTGGCGAGCAACGCCTGGCTGGCAGGCAGGTCCTGCTCGAGCACTTCACGATAGCCCCAGTCCTGCGTGCGCGAAGCGCGCAGTGAACTGCTGCCGTTGCCAAGCCACTCGTGCAGGTAGACCGCGATGCCTTTCGCAGCCAGGGCCTGTGCCAGTGGCAGGTAGTGGCGCGCGGCCACGCCCAGTGCGGGGAGCCATAGCAGCCGCGCCCGCGGCTGCTCGGGTACGCAGGCCATCACCTCGAAGCGGTGGCCGTCGCCGCATTCCACGGCCAGTGTCCGTGATGGCAGGCTCATGCGTGGGGTGCTGCGCCGAAATGATCCAGCACGCGCACATCGCTGCGCCCCGGCATGTAGCCCAGTTGCAGCCCGCGTGCCACGTAGTCGATCGATGCTTCGCAGGCGTTGGCCAGGCTCAGGCCATTGCACAGCTGCGCGGCGATGGCCGAGGCCAGTGTGCAGCCGGTGCCGTGGGCATCCAGCGGCAGGCGCGCGTGACTGAATTCCTCGCTGCTGACGCCATCGAAGTAGCGATCGATCACCCGGTTGCCCTCGTGCAGGTGGCCGCCCTTGAGCAGCACCGCGCCGGCCCCGAGATCCAGCAGGGCCGACGCGGCCCGCTCGGCGTCGTCTCCATCGGCGATGGTGCGGCCCACCAGCAGTTCTGCCTCCGGTGTGTTGGGAGTGATCAGCGTGGCCAGCGGAAGCAGACGCTCGCGCATTGCCTGCAGGGCGCTGTCTTCCAGCAGGCGCGCGCCACTGGTGGCGACCATCACCGGATCCAGCACCACATGTGCGGGGCGGTGATGCTGCAGCACATCGGCCACGGCGTGGATCACCTGGGCATTGGCCAGCATGCCCAGCTTCACCGCGTGGATGTCGAAATCATCGAAGCACGCGTCGAGCTGCGCGCGCAGGAATTCGATCGGCGGCACATGTACGGCGGTGACACTGCGGGTGTTCTGCGCGGTCAGTGCGGCGATCGCGGAGAGGCCATGCACGCGATGTGCGGCGAAGGCCTTCAGGTCGGCCTGGATGCCGGCGCCTCCGCCGGAGTCGGAGCCGGCGATGGTGAGGGCGGAAACGGGAGTGGTCGGGCTCATGCGGCGATTGTGCCGTGGTCACCGGGATGGGGGTAGTGCCGGCTGCCGGCAGGGGCGGACGCCTCACCCTGCGCGTGCGTGGGGCGACGCTCAGTACCGCCAGCGTACCCATTGCTGGTACAGCACATAGACCAGCCCAGTCGCGCCGGTCAGCAGCGCGGGGGCGAGCAGGGCATCGTATTGCCAGCGCAGGAACAGCCACGCACCCATCACGCCACCGGCAAGGAAGCCGCTGATGATCAGGCCGCTGAGCGTCAGCCGCCGCACCTGCAGCGGCAGCCCGCGCAACAGATGGCCCAGGCCGATGCCGAGATCGGTGAACATGCCGCTGAGATGGGTGGTCCGTATCACCGCGCCGCTGAAGGTGGTGGCCATCGCGTTCTGCAACCCGCAGGCCATCGCCGCCGACAACGCTCCCCAGATCTGCTGCTGCTTGAACAAGGGAATGGCGGCCAGCAACAGCGCCGACTCCAGTGCCAGAGCGACACCATAGCGCCGGCCGAGCTGCAGTGCGCTGTCCTGGATCAGCAGCCCGCTGAGCATCGCACCCAGCGAAAAGGCGATCAGCAGGCCCCACAGATGCCCGACCGCGCGCCAGTCACCCTGCGCCAGTGCCATGCCGAGCTGGCTGGTACTGCCGGTCATATGGCTGACGGCCTGATGCTCGAAGCCCAGAAAGCCGACCACGTTGACCATGCCGGCCACGCACGACAGCGCTACGGCACCGATCCAGACCCAGGTGGGAAGGCGTATGCCCATCGGCGCGGCCCTCAGGGACCGCCGAGACCGCCGTTGAACTGCAGCTCGCTGAACGCACCGGTGGTGGGGTCGAATACCGCGCCCCAGAACTGCTTGCCACCATCGCAGACCCGGATGGCCTCGCGCGCCGGCTTGATCCCGCTGTCGTCAGGCAGGCGGAACGCATTGATGTAGATCAGGCGCTTGCCGGCGCTTTCGATGCCGACGTACTGGCGGTCGAAGTCCAGTACATCGGGCACCTGCGCCTGCAGCGAAGGCAGTGCGGCTTCCAGCTGGTCCACCTGTTGCCGGCTGGGGGCCCAGTAGCCGGTAACGCGGCCGGCATCCCGGCCCGGGCTTTGCCGCGAGCAGGTATCGAGCACCTGCGCGGCGACGATCGGCCGGGTGACCACCCACGACTGGCCGGTGCGTTCGGCGGTCGGCACGCTGGCCGGCCCGCGGGTGGTGGTGCAGGCACCAAGGACGGCTGCGAGGGTGATCGCAGCCGTCGGCAGCAGCAGGCGGGCAGAACGGTTCACAGCACCTCCGAAGCGTAATCGGCCAGCCGCGAGCGTTCGCCACGGCGCAGGGTGATGTGCGCACTGTGCGGCCAGTTCTTGAAGCGGTCCACCGCGTAGGTCAGGCCGGACGTCGTCTCGGTCAGGTACGGGGTGTCGATCTGCTCGACGTTGCCCAGGCAGACGATCTTGGTGCCAGGACCGGCACGGGTGATCAGCGTCTTCATCTGCTTCGGGGTGAGGTTCTGTGCCTCGTCCAGGATCAGGTAGCGCGACAGGAAGGTGCGGCCGCGCATGAAGTTCATCGAGCGGATCTTGATGCGGCTGGCCAGCAGATCGTTGGTTGCCTGGCGTCCCCAGGTGCCGCCTTCCTGGTTGTGCGTGAGCACTTCCAGGTTGTCGGTCAGCGCGCCCATCCACGGTGTCATCTTCTCTTCCTCGGTGCCCGGCAGGAAGCCGATGTCCTCGCCGACGCTGACGGTGGCCCGGGTCATGATGATCTCGCGGTAGCGCTGCTGGTCCATCGTCTGTGCCAGCCCCGCGGCCAGTGCCAGCAGGGTCTTGCCGGTGCCGGCGGTGCCGAGCAGGGTGACGAAGTCGATCTCCGGGTCCATCAGCGCATTGAGCGCGAAGTTCTGCTCGCGGTTGCGCGCGCTGATGCCCCACACGGCGTGGCTGCCGTGGCGGAAATCATCAACCAGCGACAGCACCACCTTGCCGTCGCCGACCACGCGGCTGACGCGAAGCTCCACCTCGTCCTCGCCCGGCAGGTAGACGTACTGGTTCGGATACCACTCCTCGTCGTCCCTGGCCAGGATCTCGTAATGGGTGCGGCCCTTGTCGCTCCAGCTGCGCAGGTCATCGCCATGGAGCTTCCAGAAATCCTCCGGCAGCTCGGTGGCGCCGGTGTAGAGCAGGCTGAAATCGTCCAGCGCGCGGTCGTTCTCGTAGTCTTCCGAAACGATGCCGGCGATGGCCGCCTTGATCCGCAGGTTGATGTCCTTGGAGACGAACACCACCGGGATCTCCGGGGTCTGCTCCTTCAGCGCCAGGATGGCACCGAGGATGGCATTGTCCGGGATGACCTGGCCGAAGCTCTTGCCGGCATCGAAATGACTGGTCTGGAACCGCAGCTTGCCGGCGCTGTGCTTGCCACGCAGCTGCAGGCCCTGTGGCCGCTGCAGCGGAATGCCGTCGGCCAGATTGTCCAGGCCGGAGGCCTGCACCAGCTCGTTGAGGAAGCGGCTCACCTGGCGGGCGTTGCGGCTCGCCTCGGACGTGCCCTTCTTGCCGTTGTCCAGCTCCTCGATCACCTGCATCGGCAGGTAGACGTCATGCTCCTCGAATTTGAACAGCGCGGTCGGATCGTGCATCAGCACGTTGGTATCCAGCACGTAGATGCGCTTGCCTCGGGTCATCGTCGATTCCTGGTTACGGACAGGGAAAAACCACCACGACCTGCGGGGCAGGGTGATGGCGGACAAAGTGGGCGATGGGAATCACTTGGATTGGGCGGCCTTCAGTTCGGCAAGCACGGCGTCGGCATGGCCGGCGACCTTAACCTTGCGCCAGGACTGCGCGATGCGGCTGTCGGGAGAAATCAGGAAGGTGCTGCGTTCGATGCCACGTACCTGCTTGCCGTACATGTTCTTCATCCGGATCACATCGAAGGCGTTGCACAGCGCTTCGTCGCCATCGCTGACCAGCGGGAACGCGAAGCCCTGTTTGGCACAGAAGTTGTCGTGTGATTTCACCGAGTCACGGGAGACGCCGAGTACGGTGGCGCCTGCCTTGCGGAACTCCGGCAGCAGCGCGTTGAAGTCGATGCCTTCGGTGGTGCACCCCGGGGTGCTGTCCTTGGGGTAGAAGTACAGCACCAGCCATTGGCCCGCGAGGTCGCCGAGGGTGGTGTGTTCGCCGCCTGACAGGGCCAGCGGGAGCGAGAGGATGGTGCGGTCCAGGGTATCGCCGTTGTTCATGAGGTCCTTGGTTCCGGAGCCTGGGGTATTTCTACGACAGTTGCATGAAACGCCGCGCGCCCGTGACGAACGCGCGAAAAATCAGAACTTCATCGGATCCATGATCGCGTCCAGGTTCAGGTGGTCGCAGAATTCGAGGAAATCATCGCGCAGGGCGGCGATGTGCATGTTGGCCGGCACGCCGATGGTGACCTGCGCGCTGAACATTTCCGCACCGGTCTGCATGGCGCGATAGCGCGTGCTCTGCAGGGTCTCGATGGTGATGCCCTGGCGGTCGAAGAAGTCGGCCAGCTGGAACAGGATGCCCGGCTTGTCAGCGGCGATCACTTCGACGATGTACGGCAGCAGATTGGACTGCGCCTGCTTGGCCTCGGTGCGGTACCAGACCAGTTTCAGGCCTTCCTCGCGTTCGAGCCGGGTCAGCATCGCTTCCAGCTTGGCGACCGAGTCCCACGACCCGGTGGCCAGCGCGGTGACCGATACATCGCGGCCAACCGTGGCCAGGCGCGCGTCCACCAGATTGCAGCCGCTGTCGGCAATGCGTCGGGTGACGGACAGCAGTGGGGACTCCGGATGCGTCGTATAGGCGTTGATCAGGAGGTGGTTTTCGCTCGGCGCGGGGCGCGGGGTGGTGTCGGTCAAGGCGATTCCGGGTAATGCATGCGTGAGTCTGAATGCCCGCCAGAGGCGGGGATCCACCGGAGTGCAGCATACTTGCCCGTGCTTTCGCGCCGCAAGTAACATTCAAGTCGCCCCCGCCCTTTCGTGGCGGGCGTTTTCCCTTCCCAGCCAAGAGCAGCACGTCCTTGTCCCTTTCCGGCCTCATCACCGCGCTGGCGACCCCGTTCCGGGCCGACGGTGCCCTCGATCCCGACGGTTGGCAGCGCCTGCTGCATCTGCAACTGGAAGGTGGCGTCCATGGCGTTGTCGTCGCCGGCTCGACCGGCGAAGCGGCGACGCTGTCCGATGCCGAGTACGACCAGTTGCTGGCCAGTGCGGTCGAACGCATCGGCGGACGCATCCCGGTCCTGGCCGGCACCGGCCTGTCCGGCACCGCCAAGACCATCGAACAGACCCGTCGCGCTGCCGCGCAGGGTGCCAGTCACGCTCTGGTGGTGACACCGCCTTACGTGCGTCCGACGCAGGCCGGGCTGATCGCGCACTACCGGGCCGTGGCCGACCACGGCGGGTTGCCCGTGGTGCTGTACAACGTACCGGGGCGCACCGGATGCGACATGCTGCCGGAGACCGTGGCCGAGCTGGCGGATCATCCCAACATTGTCGGCATCAAGGAGGCCGTCGGCGACATCGGGCGCGTGAAGGCTCTGCTGGCGCTGCGCAGTTCCAGGTTCGCCGTGCTCAGCGGCGACGACGGCACGGCTGCGCGCTCGATCCAGGCCGGTATCGACGGGCTGATCTCGGTCGGTTCCAACGCGCTGCCCGGTGCGTACCGCCGGATGTGCGAGCTGGCTGCCGCCCACGACCATGACGCCACCGGATCCTGGGACGCGCGCCTGCAGCCGTACCACGATTTCTGCGGCATCGAATCCAACCCGATTCCGGTCAAGGCGCTGCTGCGCCGCATCGGCATCGGCCACGACCTGCGCCTGCCGCTGCTGCCACTGTCGGCAGCGCATCATCCGGCAGCCGATCATCTGGCCGGCGACATCGCCGCGCTTGAAGCCCTTTCCAGCCACTGACCTTCCGTCTTGGTCTGATCCAGGAGATCCACATGCGTCAATCCGTTTCCGCCGTCCGCGTACTGTCCTTCGCGCTCATCGCCCTCACCACGGTCGTGACCACCACCGGCTGCTTCAAGCGCGGCGCCAAGGGCGACTACGCCCTGGCCCCGGAGATGCGTCCGCTGGAAGTGCCGCCGGACCTGAACCTGCCGTCCGCGTCGGGTGAGAACCAGGTGCCGAGACTGGCCTCGACCACCGCCCCGGCTGCTGCTGCGGCCGCCCCGGCTGCCCCGGCCGTGGGAAATACCGGTTTCACCATTCCGGGCAGCAAGGACGAGGCGTTCGCCAAGGTCGGCACCGCGCTGGAAGGCGTGCAGGGCGTGACCATCGCCAGCCGTGCCCAGCTGCTGGGCTCCTACGACGTGGCCTATGAAGGCAGCAACTTCCTGGTGCGCGTGGTGGCCGTCGATGCCGGCGCTTATGTCTCTGCGGTCGATCCGCGTGGCCTGCCGGCGACCGCCGAGGCCCCGGTGAAGTTGATTGCGGCACTGAAGGCCGCGCTGGCGAAGTAAGCGACCGCCGGCAGCTGCGGACCGGGCCGCGCGCCCGGGTGCCGGGCAGGGCCCGGCACTGCCGGAACAGGAAAAGGGCGCCCATGGCGGCCTTTTTCATGACCGTGGGTGCTGGCGCCTCAGCGCTCGAGCAGCTTCAGTTTGTCCGGTTTGCCATCCCACTCACCGGCGTCCGCCGGCGGGTCCTTGCGCACGGTCAGTACCGGCCAGGCCTTGGCCAGTTCGGCATTGAGGGCGACGAAACCCTCCTGTCCGGCGGGGACGTCGTCCTCAGGGAAGATCGCGTTGACCGGGCACTCCGGCTCGCAGAGGGTGCAGTCGATGCACTCATCCGGGTCGATCACCAGGAAGTTCGGGCCTTCGTGGAAGCAATCCACGGGGCACACTTCCACGCAATCGGTGTGCTTGCACTTGATGCAGTTTTCGGTGACGACAAAGGGCATGGGCTTGGGGGTGGATCGATTCCTGAACCCGCCAATTCTAGAACAGGTTGCCCCCCGGTGTCGGCGCGGGCCTGAAAAGGGGCATCTGCCGGGCTCGAGGGCACGGCCCATTGGCGATGGGGCGGCGCCTGTGCGAGGCTGCGCGCTGCTGGCTGCCGTGGCAGCCGGACTGTCCTCCCTCCTGGAATGCCCATGTCCCCAGCTCAGCCTGCCGCCGCCGATGGTGGAGAGAACACCGCGTTCATCGTCCTGATCAGCTGCGTGGCCACCTTGGGAGGCTTCCTGTTCGGATTCGACAGCGGCGTGATCAACGGCACGGTTGATGGCCTGCGGCAGGCCTTCAATTCCAGCGAGGCGGCCCTGGGCTTCGAGGTTGCCTCGATGCTGCTGGGCTGCGCGATCGGCGCGTTTCTCGCCGGCTGGCTGGGCGACCGCCTGGGCCGACGCGGCGTGCTGATCGTGGCGGCGGTGCTGTTCCTGCTGTCGGCGCTGGGTGCAGGCGCGGCGCACGCCTCCTGGCTGTTCGTGAGCGCTCGCGTGCTGGGCGGTTTCGCCGTCGGTGCGGCCAGCGTGATGTCGCCGGCCTACATCGCCGAGGTCGCTTCCGCACGCTATCGAGGCCGCCTGGCGACGGTGCAGCAGATGGCGATCATCTGCGGCCTGTTCGCCGCTTTCCTCAGCAATTACCTGCTGGCCCGTGCGGCAGGCACCTCCACCGAGCCGCTGTGGTTCGGGCAGGAGGCCTGGCGCTGGATGTTCTGGATGCAGGCGCTGCCGTCGGCGCTGTTCCTGTTGCTGCTGCTGGTGATTCCGGAAAGCCCGCGCTTCCTGGTGGTGAAGGGGCGCCAGGCGCAGGCCAGGGCGGTTCTGTCGCGGCTGTACGGCGACGCCGCGGCGGCCGCCAAACAGGCGGAGATCGAGGCCAGCCTGGACCAGGACCAGCACAAGCCGCGCTTCGGCGACCTGCTGGACAAGGCCACCGGCAGGCTTCGCCCGATCATCTGGGTCGGCATCGGCTTGGCGATGTTCCAGCAGCTGGTGGGCATCAATGTGGTGTTCTACTACGGCGCGGTCCTGTGGCAGGCCGTCGGCTTCTCGGAAAGCGATGCGCTGCTGATCAACGTTCTTTCCGGTGCGCTGAGCATCGGCGCCTGCCTGTTGACGGTGATGCTGATCGATCGGATCGGGCGCAGGCCACTGTTGTGGGTCGGTTCGGTCGGCATGTCGGTCGCCCTGGTGCTGATGGTGGTGGCATTCGCCAGCGGCAGTCTGGTTGAAGGGCGCCTGCACCTGTCCGATGGCATGGGCCGGCTGGCGCTGGTGGCGGCCAACGTCTACGTGGTGTTCTTCAACATGTCCTGGGGGCCGGTGATGTGGGTCATGCTGGGCGAGATGTTCCCGAACCAGATCCGCGGACCGGCGCTCGCGGTGGCCGGTGCGGCGCAGTGGACGTCGAACTTCGCCATCACCGTGACCTTCCCGCTGCTGCTGGCGGGTATCGGCCTGGCCGGTGCCTACGGCATCTACACGGTTGCGGCGATCCTCTCGATCTTCTTCGTCGTCCGCTACGTCCGCGAGACCAAGGGCAAGGAGCTGGAGCAGATGGAGGGCTGATGGCGCCGCTCTGGCTTCCAGCGCCTTCGTGTTCCGTGGCGGCGGCAGGCCTGCCGCTCCCGGACAGGTCGGGGCGGCTCGCCCCCGAGGCGACCCGCTCGACGCAACAGGCAAACCCCGGGAAACAGAAAAGCCCGCACGAGGCGGGCTTTTTCGGTTCCTGCTGTGGCGACTGGCGCTCCCTAGGGGACTCGAACCCCTGTTTTAGCCTTGAGAGGGCCACGTCCTAACCACTAGACGAAGGGAGCGTATATGTGTCGCTGCCGAGGCAGGAGCGCTAGTATATGCACCTCGATGCCATTGGGCAATCCCGAAACTTCAACCGGAAGCGCCAACATCATTTCTCCTGCTCCATCACCGTTCAGCCTGCGCGTCATCCCGCGCGACCAGCACACCATTTCCCGCAAGGACATCAGCCCGAACGCCCTGCGCGTGCTTTATCGCCTGCGCGATGCCGGCTTCGGCGCCTACCTTGTCGGCGGCGCGGTGCGCGACCTGCTGGTCAATGGCCAACCCAAGGATTTCGACGTGGCCACCGATGCCACGCCCGAACAGGTCAAACAGCTGTTCCGCAACTGCCGCCTGATCGGCCGCCGATTCCGCCTCGCCCATGTGGTGTTCGGCCGCGAGATCATCGAAGTCGCCACCTTCCGCGCCAACGTCGATGACGGCAGCGGCGACCGCGAAATGGAAAACGGCATGCTCGTGCGCGACAACGTGTACGGCAGCATCGAAGACGACGCGGTGCGCCGCGACTTCACCTGCAATGCCCTGTACTACGCGATCGAGGATTTCTCGGTGCGCGACTACGTCGGAGGTTTCGAAGACGTCCAGGCGCGCCTGATGAAGCTGATCGGCGACCCCGAACAGCGCTATCGCGAGGACCCGGTGCGCATGCTGCGCGCGGTGCGCCTGGCGGCCAAGCTCGGCTTCCAGATCGAAGAGGGCACCGCCGCGCCGATCCCGCGCCTGGCAGGCCTGCTGAACGAAGCCGCGCCCGCGCGGCTGTTCGAGGAAGTGCTGAAGCTGTTCCTGTCCGGCCACGGCGTTGCCAGTTTCGAAGGCCTGGAGCGCTACGGCCTGCTCGAGGTCCTGTTCCCTGAAAGTGGCCGGGCGCTGAAGGCGAACCGCACCGGTGCACTGCGCCGCATGCTGGTCGAGGGCCTGGCCAATACCGATGCACGCGTGGCCAACGATGAGCCTGTCTCGCCTGCGTTCCTGTTCGCGCTGCTGCTGTGGCCGGCGTTCTGCCGGGCGCAGGCCACCCTGCTCAAGCAGGGCGTGGCGCCGGAAGAAGCGCAGCGTCGTGCTGCCGACCGCGTGACGGTGCAGCAGCTGAGCACCATCGCGCTGCCGCGCCGTTTCTCGCTGCCGATGCAGGAGATCTGGCTGTTGCAGTCGCGTTTCGGCTCGCGCCAGCGCAAGCGCGTGTTCCGCACGCTCACCCACCCGCGTTTCCGTGCCGCGTTCGATTTCCTGACGCTGCGCCAGGTCGCGTCGGCCGAACACGAGGCAGATGTGGCGTTCTGGCGTGAGGCGCAGGTACAGCCGGGCCGCGAGCTGGAATCGGCGCTGGATGCGATGCATGCCGAACCGGGCGACGAGGAAGAGGGCGCGCCGCGCAAGCGCCGGCGCCGCCGTCGGCGCTCCGGTGCCACGGCCGGCAGCGCTGGCGAGTAAGCCATGACGCTGGCCTGGATCGGCCTGGGCGCCAATCTTGGCGACGCGGCCGCGACCGTCCGTGCGGCGATTGCCGCACTGGACGCGCTCCCTGGCACGCGGCGCTGCCAGGCGTCGCGCCTGTATGCCACGCCGGCCTGGGGTAACGAAGATCAGCCGCCGTTCGTCAACGCGGTGGCGTCGGTGGAAACGCGCCTGCCGGCTGCCGGATTGCTGCGGGCGATGCTGGAGCTGGAGCAGCATTTCGGTCGGGTGCGCGATCCTGCCGTGCACTGGGGACCGCGGGCGCTGGACCTCGACCTGCTGCTGTATGGCGCGCAGGTACTGGACGAACCCGGTCTGCAGGTGCCGCATCCCTACCTGCACGAGCGTGCCTTCGTGTTGGTGCCGCTGGCCGAAATCGCGCCGGATCTGGCCATTCCCGGCCATGGCCGCGTGCGGGATGCAGTGATGCGGGTGGATGCCTGCGGGATTGCGCCGATAGGGTGATAATGCCCGGGTTATCTCCCCCGGTTATCAGCACATGAGCACCCACGCAGACAGCAAGCCCTGGACCGTTCCCGCCTTGGCCGAGGCCAAGCGGAATGGCCAGAAGCTGGTCATGTTGACCGCCTACGACGCTGGCTTCGCCCGCACCTTCGACGCCAACGGCGTCGACCTGATCCTGATCGGTGATTCGCTGGGCATGGTCGTGCAGGGCCATGATTCCACCCTGCCGGTGACCGTGGCCGACATGGTCTATCACACCCGCGCCGTGGCCCGCGTGCTGCAGCGCGCGCTGCTGGTGGCCGATCTGCCGTTCGGTGCCGATGCAACCCCGGAACGCGCCCTCGATGCGTCGCTGCAGCTGCTGCAGGCAGGCGCGGAGATGGTCAAGATCGAGGGGGCCGGCTTCAAGGTCGATATCATCCGTTACCTGGTCGAACGCGAGATTCCGGTCTGCTCGCATCTGGGCCTGACCCCGCAGTCGGTGCTGCGCCTGGGCGGGTTCAAGATCCAGGGCCGTGGCGATGCGGCCCGGCAGCTGGTGGAGGACGCCAGGGCCGTGGCCGACGCGGGCGCCAGCATCATGGTGCTGGAATGCGTGCCGACCCCGGTCGCGGCCGAGGTCACCGCTGCGGTGCCGGTGCCCACCATCGGCATCGGTGCCGGTCCGCAGTGCGATGGCCAGGTGCTGGTCCTGCATGACTTCCTGGGCCTGGACAGCGGCCACCGCCGACCGAAATTCGTCAAGGATTTCCTGGCCGAAGGGGGCTCGGTGGCCGGAGCCACCCGCGCCTATGCCGACGCCGTGCGTGACGGCAGCTTCCCCGACGAACAGCACGCGTACGCCCAATGATCCAGACCTTCAATGAGCTCGGCGCGCTGCGCGGGCAGATCGCCCAGTGGAAGCGCGAAGGCCTGCGCGTGGCGCTGGTGCCGACCATGGGCAACCTGCACGGTGGCCATCACGCGCTGGTGAGCCTGGCCCGCCAGTACGCCGACAGGGTGGTGGCCAGCATCTTCGTCAATCCGACCCAGTTCGGGCCCAACGAGGACTTCAGCCGGTACCCGCGCACGCCCGAGGCCGATGTCGCGGGCCTGGAGCAGGTCGGCTGCGACGCGGTGTGGCTGCCGAGCGTCGAGGCGATGTATCCGCTGGGCGTGGACAAGACCACGCGCATGCATGCGCCCGGCATCAGCGAGGTGCTGGAAGGCGCCAGCCGTCCGGGCCATTTCGATGGCGTCTGCACGGTGGTCGCCCGCCTGTTCCTGCAGGTGCAGCCGGACGTGGCTGTGTTCGGCCGCAAGGATTACCAGCAACTGGCGGTGATCCGCCAGATGGTGGCCGAGCTGTCGTTCCCGGTCCAGATCGTCGGTGCGGAGATCGTCCGTGATGACGATGGGCTGGCCAAGAGTTCGCGCAACCAGTATCTGAGCCCGGAACAGCGCCCCGTCGCGACGACCCTTCATCGGACCCTGCTGGCCATGCGCGAAGGCTATGTGGCTGGCCAGCCGCGCGAGCGCATCGAGGCCGATGCCACCGCCGCGCTGCAGGCGGCCGGTTTCCAGGTCGACTACGCCGTGCTGCGCACGCCCGAGCTGGCCGAGCCGGCATTCGAGGGCGGCGGCCGGGTGGCGCTGATCGCCGCGCGGCTGGGCTCGACCCGGCTGATCGACAACCTGGAGTTCTGAGTTCCGCTGTGATGGTAGCGCCGGGCCATGCCCGGCGGATGAGGGGCTGCTGCCGCTGCGCTCGCCGGGCATGGCCCGGCGCTACCTGAACGGTTTGCCGGTCGTGATGCCCCGCGTTGCGCGGGTGCTAGAATCCACGCTTTCCTCTGCGTTGTACCGTGCCATGCACCTGTCCCTGCTCAAGACCAAGATCCACCGCGCCACCGTCACCCACTCCGAGCTCAACTACGAAGGCTCGATCGCCATCGATGACAACCTGCTGGTTGCCACCGGCATCCGCGAGTTCGAGCAGGTGCACATCTGGGACGTGACCAACGGTGCGCGCTTCTCGACCTATGCGATCCGCGCCGAAGCCGGCAGCGGCATCGTCTCGCTCAATGGTGGCGCCGCGCGCCACGTGCAGGTCGGCGACATCATCATCATCGCCGCCTTCGCCAGCATGACCGAGCAGGAAGCGGACAGCTTCAAGCCGAAGCTGGTGTACGTGGATGGCAGCAACCAGATCACCCACACCAACGACACGATCCCGACCCAGGCCGCATGACAACGAACAACGGATTCGACTCGCTGCACTCCCACGCCCAGCGCCTGAAGGGCGCAAGCATCCCCAGCCTGCTCGCCGCCGAACCTGGCCGTGTGCAGGAGCTGGCGCTGCGGGTCGGTCCGTTGTACGTGAACTTTGCCCGGCAGAAGTACGACGCCGCGGCGCTGCAGGCGCTGCTGGCGCTGGCAGCCGAACGCGATGTCGGGGGCGCCATCAACCGCCTCATGCGCGGCGAGCAGGTCAACCTGACCGAAGGCCGCGCGGCGCTGCACACGGCGCTGCGTGGTGACGTGGTCGACGCGCCGGTGGCCGCCGATGCCCATGCCACCGCACGCGGGATCCGTCAGCGCATGGGAGTCCTCGTGCGTGCGCTGGAAGACAGCGGCGTGACCGACGTGGTGAGCGTCGGCATCGGGGGATCCGATCTTGGCCCGCGGCTGGTCGCCGATGCGCTGCGCCCGGTCAGCGGCGCGCGCCTGCGCGTGCATTTCGTATCGAACGTGGACGGCGCGGCCATGCAGCGCACGCTGGCCACGCTTGACCCGGCGCGCACCGCCGGCATCCTGATCTCCAAGACCTTCGGCACCCAGGAAACCCTGCTCAACGGCCAGATCCTGCACGACTGGCTGGGTGGCAGTGAACGCCTGTATGCCGTCAGCGCCAATCCCGAGCGCGCAGCGAAGGCCTTCGCCATCGCCGCAGAGCGCGTGCTGCCGATGTGGGACTGGGTCGGTGGCCGCTACTCGCTGTGGTCGGCGGTCGGCTTCCCGATTGCGCTGGCGATCGGCTTCGAGCGTTTCGAACAGTTGCTGGAGGGTGCGGCGCAGATGGACGCGCACGCACTGGATGCACCGCTGGAGCGCAATCTGCCGGTGCTGCATGGCCTGACCGACATCTGGAACCGCAACCTGCTGGGCTGCGCCACCCATGCGGTGATGACCTACGACCAGCGCCTGGCGTTGCTGCCGGCCTACCTGCAGCAGCTGGTGATGGAAAGCCTGGGCAAGCGCGTGCAGCGTGACGGCCAGCCGGTGACCACCGATACCGTGCCGGTGTGGTGGGGCGGGGCGGGCACCGATGTGCAGCACAGCTTCTTCCAGGCGCTGCACCAGGGCACCAGCATCGTTCCGGCCGATTTCATCGGCTGTGTGCACAACGACGATCCCTATACCGTCAACCACCAGGCGCTGCTGGCCAACCTGCTGGCGCAGACCGAAGCGCTGGCCAACGGCCAGGGCAGCGACGACCCGCACCGCGACTACCCGGGCGGTCGTCCGAGTACGCTGATCCTGCTCGACGCACTGACGCCGCAGGCGCTGGGTGCGCTGATCGCCATGTACGAGCACGCGGTGTACGTGCAGTCGGTGATCTGGAACATCAACGCCTTCGACCAGTTCGGGGTCGAGCTGGGCAAGCAGCTGGCCAACCAGCTGCTGCCGGCATTGCAGGGCGAGGGCGTGGCGATCGCCGACCCGATGACCCGCGAGATCCTGGCCCAGCTGAAGGGCTGAGCCGGGGCGGGGACGTGTCGCCGGGCATTGGCCCGGCGTGCCGGGCTCAACGGCTCGGATCGCGTTCCGGGCTTGGCCGCTTGGCCAGTTTGCGCTGCAGCGAACGCCGGTGCATGCCGAGCAGACGCGCGGCAGCGGACACGTTGCCGCCGGTCTCGTGCATCGCCTGCTGGATGTGTTCCCACTGCAGGCGACTGATCGGCGTCATCGCGTCGGGGACTTCCATCTCGCCGTCGTCGGCCGGGCCGTCGTCCTCTTCGCCCAGCGCGCGCAGGATCATCGGTACCGTTGCCGGCTTGGGCAGATAATCGTCTGCGCCCAGCTTGATGGCTTCCACGGCTGTGGCGATGCTGGCGTAACCGGTGACCAGCAGGATCCGCATGTCCGCACGCAGGGCACGCAAGGGCTGGATCAGGGCCAGGCCGGAATCACTGCCGAGCTTGAGGTCGATCAGCGCGAAGGCCGGTGGATGCTGGCGGGCCAGCATCAGCGCAGTGGCCGCGTCCTGCGCGGTCTGCGTTTCGAGTCCCTTGCGGGCCAGGCTGCGCTGCAGGGTGCGCAGGTACAGCTCGTCGTCGTCGACCAGCAGGCCCTGGGTGGAGTGGTGCAGGCTCATGGGGTGTCCTCGCGTGGGGCCAGCGGCAGGCGGAAGCCGACGCGACTGCCGGCCCCCTGGGCCGGGCGCATCCACATCTCGCCGTCGAGGCGTTCGATGGTGGCATGGGACAGGGCCAGGCCGACGCCCATGCCCTCGCTCTTGCTGCTGCCGAACAGTGTGCCCGGCAGCACGGCGGCACGGGCATCGAAGCCGTGGCCGTAGTCGCGGACTTCGCCGATCAGGTCGTCGCCGTCGATGCGCAGGCTCAGGTCCACGCGCGGGCGCCCGGCCTGTTCTCCGGCATCGGCAGCGTTGTTGAGCAGGACCATCAGCAGGTGGCCCACGCCGGGGTCCAGCGGCAGCCGCAGCGGCGCATCGTCGTTGCGGTGCAGGTCGATGGTCGGCCGCACCAGCCGCCATTGTTCCAGCACCTGCTGGGCGCTGGAGCGGCTGCGTCCAGGCATGTCGGCCGACGCCGGCGCGGCCAGTGCCAGCACCCGTTCCCGGCACTGCACGAGCAGTTCGCGCAGGGTTTCCATGTCCTCGCGCACTTCCGGCTCTTCGCTGCGCTCGGCAATGTCGTCGGCCAGCAGGGTCATGGTCGCCAGCGGCGTGTTCAGTTCATGCGCCACCGAGGCGGCGTGGGTGGCGAGAGCGACGATGCCCTCGTTGCGGGCGAAGCGTTCACGCAGTGCCGAGAGCTCCAGTTCCCGTTGCCGCAGGGCCAGTGCCAGGCGCGTGGAGAAGGTCAGCACGACAGCGGCGGAAATCAGGAAGTTGGCGACAACGCCCCAGCGGTTCAGGTCCTGCGCACGGAAGTAGCCGTCCGGCAGCGGCTGGCCGAACAGGCCGCTGGCCGCGTAGCCGAGCAGGCAGGCCAGGGCCACCGCCAATGCCCAGCGCAGGGGCAGGGCGAAGGCGGCCAACGCGATCAGGATCAGGAACAGGGAGCTGAACGGATTGGCCATGCCGCCGCTCCAGCCGATCATCCAGGTCAGGATGATCACGTCCACCAGGATGTGGCCGAAGGCTGTCAGTGGCGCGGTATCGGCCGCTTCCGGCCGCAGCTGGGTATAGACGTTGAACAGCGCGAGCACGGCGACGCCGGCCCACAGCGGCAGTGGCGGCAGCGGCAGGCCCAGCACCCAGGTGGCGACCAGGATGGTGGCGGCCTGGCCGGCCACGGCCAGCCATCGCAGGCTGCACAGGGTGCGGAGAAACGGGGCGTCGGGACCGGTCATTCGCGCCCATCGTATGCGTTCGCGGGCGGGTGTGCCTGCGACAATCGGCCGCAGCCGTGCCGGCGGCTGAATGCGAGTCACCCGGAAACCGGAGGCGGGCGCTAGAATGCCCGCATGCACGACGCCGTTACCCGCCCGACCCCGCCTTCCGAGCCCACCGCCTGGTCCCGTCGCCAGACCCACGCCGTCCAGATCGGCGGAGTCACCGTCGGCGGCGGCAGGCCGGTGGTGGTGCAGTCGATGACCAATACCGACACCTCCGATGTGGCCTCCAGCGTGAAGCAGGTCGCCGAGCTCTGGCGCGCCGGTTCGGAAATGGTGCGGTTGACCGTCAACACCGTCGAGGCCGCGGCCGCGATCCCGCGCATCGTCGACAAGCTGGCGATGATGGGCATCGACGTGCCGCTGATCGGTGATTTCCACTACAACGGCCATCAGTTGCTGACCGCTGAACCCGCGTGTGCCGAAGCACTGGCCAAGTACCGCATCAATCCGGGTAATGTGGGCTTCGGCAAGAAGAAGGACCTGCAGTTCGCGCAGTTGATCGAGTTCGCCATCCGCTACAACAAGCCGGTGCGCATCGGCGCCAACTGGGGCTCGCTGGACCAGGCGCTGGCGGCCAGGCTGATGGATGAGAACAACGAGCGCGAGCAGCCCTGGGACGCCGGACGTGTCCTGCGCGAGGCGCTGATCCGGTCCGCGCTCGATTCGGCCGAACAGGCCGTGGAGCTGGGCCTGCCGCGCGACCGCATCGTGCTGTCGGCCAAGGTCAGTGGCGTGCAGGAGCTGATCGCGGTCTACCGTGACCTGGCACAGCGTTCGGAGTTTGCTCTGCATCTGGGCCTGACCGAAGCCGGCATCGGCAGCAAGGGCATCGTTGCGTCGGCAGCGGCGCTGAGCGTGCTGCTGCAGGAAGGCATCGGCGACACCATCCGCATCTCGCTGACGCCCGAGCCGGGCCAGTCGCGGACGCAGGAAGTGATCGTCGCCCAGGAACTGCTGCAGACCACCGGCCAGCGCGCCTTCACGCCGCTGGTCACGGCCTGCCCGGGATGCGGCCGCACCACCTCCGAGTTCTTCCAGGAGCTGGCCAAGGTGGTGCAGAACCACGTGCGCGAGAAGATGCCGCTGTGGAAAGTGCAGCACCCGGGGGCGGAAAACATGACCCTGGCGGTGATGGGCTGCGTGGTCAACGGCCCGGGCGAATCGCGGCATGCCAACATCGGCATCTCGCTGCCGGGAACCGGGGAGGCGCCGTCGGCGCCGGTGTTCGTCGATGGCGAGAAGAAGGTGACCCTGCGCGGCGAGAACATCGCCCAGGAATTCGTCGCCCTGATCGACGACTACGTCGAACGCACCTATGTCCGAAGCGCAGGATAAGCCCGCGATCCTTGCCGCGCCGGAGCCGGCCTCCGGCTTCCGTCACTGGATGGCGCGCAATGCGTGGCGCCTGGTCCTGCTGTTCGCCGGCGTGCTGTTGCCGCTGGCCGGCTTCGTTGCGCTGGCCGACGAGGTGCATGAGTTTGAATCGTTCCATTTCGACGCGCCGCTGCTGTGGCAGATGCACGGCCTGCATTCGCCGTGGCTGGACCGGTTCTTCGTGCTGCTGTCCCGGCTGGGCTACGAGTGGTTCCTGATTCCTGCCGATGTGCTGATCGTCGCGGCACTGCTGGGCTATCGCCGCTGGCGCGAGGCCACCTTCGTGGCCGTCAGTTTCCTCGGATCGGCACTGCTGAACATGGGCAGCAAGCGGTTCTTCCAGCGGGACCGCCCCAGCCTGTGGGAGTCCATCGCACCGGAATCGACGTTCAGTTTCCCCAGCGGTCACGCCATGGGCTCGATGACCCTGGCGGCAACCCTGGTGCTTCTGGCCTGGAATACCCGCTGGCGCTGGCCGGTGCTGGTGCTGGCCCCTGCGTTCAGCTTGCTGGTCAGCGTGTCCCGGGTCTATCTCGGGGTCCATTACCCGTCGGATATCCTGGCCGGATGGTGTGCAGCGCTGGTTTGGGTGGTAGGGTGCTACCTGGTCATGTTCAGTCGTCGGCATCCCTGGCGACGCCGCGATTCGCCGCCATCGACGGCCAGCGAAGCATCAACACAGGGGGAGTGACGTGGATGGCTCTTCGCGGGCGTCTACGTGATAGATGAGCTGTTTCGTTGCAGTGGGTTCTGCAAGACAGGGGGTAAGGACAATGCGTGAGACTGTGATCAACCCGGCACTCTCGCCTGGTATGCACTTCGACCGCGCTTGCGAGGGTTCGGCACCCTGCCTAGCTTGACCCGCAATGGCCGCATTCGAAGAGGTACGTGAATGACGATTCGAGTCTACCTGGTGGACGACCACGCACTGGTCCGCACCGGGATGAAGATGATCCTGTCGGGTGAGACCGACATCGAGGTGGTGGGCGAGGCCGAGACCGGCGAGGACGCGCTGCGCGAGATCCGCCAGCTGCAGCCGGACGTGGTGCTGTGCGACCTCCACCTGCCGGGTGTCAGCGGCATGGAAGTGACAGAGCGCATCGTGCGCGGCCATCGCAGCACGCGTGTGGTGATCGTGTCCGTCCTGGAGGACGGCCCGCTGCCGAAGCGACTGCTGGAAGCCGGCGCGGCCGGGTACATCGGCAAGGGCTGCGACGCCCAGGAACTGCTGCGCGCGGTGCGCGACGTGGCAGGCGGGCGCCGCTACCTGGGCACCAGCATCGCGCAGAATCTGGCGCTGTCGACGGTGGAGGGGAATGGTTCGCCGTTCGACACCCTGTCTCCGCGCGAACTGGAAGTGGCGCTGCTGCTGACCCAGGGATTGCGCCAGGAAGACATCGCGCGCCGCCTGAGCCTCAGCGCCAAGACCGTCAACACGCACAAGGCGCGCCTGTTCGAGAAGATGGGTATCCACGACAACATCGCGCTGGCGCGCATGGCCAGCCAGTACGGGCTGGTGGACCCGGCACGGCCGTTGTGAGGACTCCAGCCAACGGCTGAGGTGGTTCGCGCGCCTGGAATCTGTCTTCCAGTTCCGGCCCGCGGTCGCGGAGCCGAGCGTCGGCCCCGCGTCCAGCCATCGGGCGCTCAGGTGCCGCGCACGCGCTTGACGATGGCCGCCGCCTGCGCGGCGCTGGCGCGCACCTTGTCCCATTCGCCGTCCGCAATCCAGTTGCCGGGCACCATCCATGAGCCACCGATGCAGACGACGTTCTTCTGCTCGAGGTACTCGGCGGCGGTGTTTTCCGTGATGCCGCCGGTCGGGCACAACTTCAGATCGGCAATCGGACCGGCCACGCCCTTGATCATCGCCAGGCCGCCGACCGCCGTGGCCGGGAACAGCTTGCACACCCGGAATCCGCGCGCATGCAGCGACAGCAGCTCGGTCGGCGTCGCCGCGCCGGGCACCACAGGCAGCGGTGCAGCGGCCAGCGCATCGGCCAGCGCGGGCGGCGTGCCAGGGGTCACCAGGAAGTCCGCGCCCGCATCAATCGACTGCTGCATCTGCTCAACGGTCAGCACCGTACCGGCACCCACCACCACGTCCGGCAGTTCGCGCTTGAGCATGGCCAACGCGTCCATCGCCACCGGCGTGCGCAAGGTCAGCTCGATCGCCGGCAGACCGCCTTCCAGCAGCGCCGCACTCACCGCGCGGGCCTGGTCCAGCGTATGAATCGTCACCACCGGCAGGATGCCCGCCGCATGCAACAGCTCCGCCGCCTTCACCTGATGTTGTTCGATACCCATTGCTCTGCTTCTGCCCTTGTTTCCGAATTTGATTTTCAGTGATCACTTCGCGGCGTTGATGCGCCGGAAAGTGTGACGCGGCGGCCTGTCCTCCGCCGCCACCAGCACACTCACCGCCGCAACACACCCGCAGCGCTCTTCAAGCCTCAGGCGTCCTTCGCCTCATGCGGCGCTGCCGCCGCCGCCGCATCGTGTCCCAGTTCGTACTCGGCGTCGTAATCCCACGGCCCGCCATCGGCCGCTGCGGGTCCACACGAAATCGAAATGGCCCCCTGATCGGCCGGCCCGACCACACGACGATTGATCGCGAACAGGTTGCGGCCCAGATCATTCGCCGCGGGCGCGGTGTTCGGAGCCTGCGTGCGTGCTGCCCATTCGGCAGCGTCCACCAGGACCTCCAGCGTGCCTGCCTCGCCGTCCAGGCGGATGATGTCGCCTTCGCGGACTTTCGCCAGCGGACCACCACGCGCGGCTTCCGGCGTGACATGGATCGCCGCCGGGATCTTGCCCGACGCCCCGGACAGCCGGCCATCGGTGACCAGCGCAACGCGTCGGCCCTGGTTCTGCAGAAGGCCCAGCAGCGGCGCCAGCGAATGCAGCTCCGGCATGCCGTTCGCGCGCGGACCCTGGTAGCGCACCACCGCCACGAAATCCTGGGGAAGCAGCCCGGCAGCATGCAGCTTGTTGAGCACCTGCGGCGCATCAACGACAACGGCCGGTGCTTCGATCGAACGGTATTGCGGCTTCACCGCCGACAGTTTGATCAACGACCGGCCCAGGTTGCCGCGCAGCAGGCGCAGGCCACCCTGGCTCTCGAACGGAGCGTCGACGCCGCGCACCACCTCCTCGTCGGCACTGCGCTCCAGCCCGGGCAGATAGACCAGGGTGCCGTCACGCAGCTGCGGTTCGCGGGCGTAATCGGCCATGCCGCCGCGCGCCACACTGACCAGATCACCGTGCATCAGCCCGGCCCTGATCAGTTCGCCGAACACGAACGCCGGGCCGCCGGCCGCCGCGAAGCGGTTCACGTCGGCGTCGCCGTTCGGATAGACGCGGGCCAGCAGGGGAATCAGCTGCGACAGCTCGTCGAAGTCGTCCCAGGTCAGCACGATGCCGGCGGCACGCGCGACCGCGATCCAGTGGATGGTGTGGTTGGTCGAGCCGCCGGTAGCCATCAGGGCGATGACGGCGTTGATGATCGCGCGCTCGTCGATGATCCGGCCGAGCGGGCGGAAATCCTCGCCCAGCGCGGTGATCTCCAGCGCACGCTCGGTGGCCTCGCGGGTGAGCGCATCGCGCAGGGCAGTGCCCGGATTGACGAAGGATGCGCCTGGCAGCTGCACGCCCATCGCCTCCAGCAGTACCTGGTTGGAATTGGCGGTGCCGTAGAAGGTGCAGGTGCCTGCGCCATGGTACGAGGCCGACTCGGCTTCCAGCAGTTCTTCGCGGGTGGCTTCGCCGGCCGCATAGCGTTCGCGCACCTCGGCCTTCTGCTTGTTCGGAATGCCCGGTGTCATCGGACCGGCCGGAATGAACACCGCCGGCAGGTGGCCGAACGCGAGCGCACCGATCAGCAGGCCGGGCACGATCTTGTCGCACACGCCAAGGTAGACCGTGGTATCGAACATGTCATGGCTGAGGCCGATCGCGGTGGCCTGTGCGATCACATCGCGCGAGAACAGCGACAGTTCCATGCCGCCACGGCCCTGGGTGACGCCGTCGCACATCGCCGGCACACCGCCGGCCACCTGCGCGGTGGCGCCCAGTTCACGGGCGATCTCGCGGATCTGCTCCGGATAGGCCTCGAACGGCTGGTGGGCCGACAACATGTCGTTGTAGGCGGTGATGATGCCCAGGTTCGGCGTCACTCCACCGCGCAGGCGGCTCTTGTCAGTGCCGCCGCAGGCAGCGAAACCATGGGCGAGATTGCCGCAGCTCAGGCGGCTGCGGAAGGGGCCTTCGCGCAGGGCGGCGTCGACTGCGGCAAGGTAGGCCGCGCGCGAGGCAGCGCTGCGACGGATGACGCGGTCGGTGATGGCTTGCAGTTGCGGATGGAGGCTCATTGGCTACCGGCGTTCGAGGTGGCGAGAGGTGGGCGGCGGCGATATGCCGCCACCGACATCAATCTGCCCAGTGGACGCGCAGGCGCGCGCCTTCCAGGTGGATTGCGTTGAGGATCGGGTACTGCTGGGCATTGTTGCTGTCCAGCGCCTGCCGCAGCACCTGCAGCTTCTGCTTGCCGCGCAGCAGCAGCAGGCGCTGGCGGCACTGGCGCAGGCCGTGCGGGGTCAGCGTGATCCGCAGCGGCCACTGGTTGGCGCCCGGGCAACCGGTCGCGTCCAGCGCGGCATAGGGCAGGGGGCTTTCCAGCGCGCGGGCCAGGTCCTTCGAACCGGGGAACAACGAGGCCGTGTGGCCGTCATTGCCCATGCCGAGCGCGACCAGGCTGGGCGGCTGGCTGTGCTGCGCCTGCAGATTGGCGGTGTACACGCATTCCGGAAGCGGCTTGCCGATGCGCACCAGCGGGTCGAAATGTGCACCTTCGGCGCGCTTGAGCAGGTGCTCGCGTACCAGCCAGGCATTGCTGTCGCGATCCTGCGGCGAAAGCCAGCGCTCATCGGCCAGGCTCACTTCCACGCGGTCCCAGTGCACTTCCATTTCCGCCAGCGCCTGATAGACCGGTGCCGGGGTGGTGCCACCGGACAGCAGGATGCGTGCGCGGCCGACTTCGTTGATGTCGCGGTTGATGGTCTGTGCCATTTCGGTGGCCACTGCTTCGATCCAGCCATCGGCATCGCCGTGACTGACGAAATCGATGCGGTCGTCCTGGAAGGCAGGGCTCATGCGGCAACTCCCGGTGCGTCACGTTCGGCATCGGCTGCATAGGCGGCAGCGCCCAGCAGGCCGGGGCAGGGGTGCATGATCGCCAGCGAAGGCACCCGCGCCATGATCGAGGAAAAACGGCCCTTGTGCTCGAAGCGCTGGCGGAAGCCGGAGTGCTGCAGCGAATCCAGCATCTTGGGTACCAGGCCGCCGGTCAGGAACACGCCGTCCCAGGCACCCTGGATCAGCACCAGGTCGCCGGCAATGGCGCCGAACACCGCGCAGAACACATCCACGGTGCGCATCGCCTGCGGATCGCCGAGGGCGGCACGGGCGGTGACGTCGGCCGGCTGCAGATGGCCCGGATCGACACCGGCCATCTCACAGACCGCACGATGGATGTTGACCAGGCCGGGTCCGCAGATGAGACGCTCGTTGGACACCCGGCCGAACTGCTCGGACAGGATCTCCAGGATCCGCACTTCTTCCGGCGTGCCCGGCGGGAAGCTGACGTGACCGCCTTCGGTTTCCAGCGGGTAGCTGCGGCCGTGGCGCACCACCAGGCCACCGACGCCCAGGCCCGTGCCGGGGCCGATCACTCCGTAGTTGCGTGGCTGGCCCGGCGCGGCCGGCGTCCAGTGCGCACCGCCGATCTGCACCACATCCTGCGGTTGCAGCAGGGCGACGGCCATCGCCTGTGCGGCGAAGTCGTTGATCAGGTGCAGCTCGTCGAAGCCGAGCATCGCTGCGGTGCGGCTGCGCGAGATCACCCACGGATGGTTGGTGATGCGTGCCTCGTCGCCATCGACGCGGCCGGCCACCGCAAACACGCCGCGGCGCGCGCTGGCCCCGGCCTGCTCAAGGTAGTGGCGGGCGGCGTCGCCCAGCGACGGGAACTCGGCGACCGCGAACTCGCGGATGCTGTCCTTCTGCAGCGGCGCATCCAGCGAAGTGTCGGCCAGTGCGAAGCGGGCATTGGTGCCGCCGATGTCGGCGACCAGAACCGGCTGCGAGCTGCCACTCATGCCGAAGCTCCGGTGTCCGGCGCATCCACGCCCTGTGGCAGGAAGTCGCTGGCATCGGCTGGACCCCACTGGCCTGCAGGGTATGGCTGGAGCGGCAGGCCGGCTGCCTTCCAGGCATCGGCGACGCTGTCGATCCACGCCCAGGCGGCGCGCACTTCGTCGTCGCGCACGAACAATGCATGGTTGCCGTTGAAGGCGTCCAGGAACAGGCGCTCGTAAGCGATGCGGCGGTGCAGTCCCGTCGGCACCGACAGCTCCAGTTCCAGCGGATGCAGTTCCAGCGCGCCCCATTCCGGACCGGCCAGGCTGCTCATCAGGCCCAGCTCGATGTTTTCCTGCGGCTGCAGCTGGAACACCAGGCGATTGGGTGCGGCCTGCGCGCGCTGCGGGCGCTCGAACAGCCAATGGGTGACCGGCTTGAGGGTCACCACCACGCGGGTGGTGCGCTCGGGCAGGCGCTTGCCGGTGACCAGATGGAAGGGAACGCCGGACCAGCGCCAGTTGTCGATGTGCGCGGTGACGCCGGCAAAGGTCTCCACGTCGCTGCCTTCCGGCGGCTGGTAGGCCTGTGCCGGCTGGCCGTTGATGGTGCCGGCGGTATAGCGGCCGCGCACGCTGTCGCGGGCCGCATGCTGGGCGTCGAGGGGGCGCAGGGCGCGCAGCACCTTGACCTTCTCGTCGCGGATGCGGTCGGCTTCGAGCGACGCCGGCGGTTCCATCGCCACCAGGCACAGCAGCTGCAGGATATGGCTCTGCACCATGTCACGCAGGGCGCCGGAGCGTGCGTAGTACGCATCGCGGCCGTCCACGCCTTCGCTCTCTGCGACCAGGATGTGCACCGACTCGATGTAGTTGCGGTTCCACACCGCCTCCAGCAGGGTGTTGCCGAAGCGCAGGGCGATCAGGTTCTGCACCGCAGCCTTGCCCAGATAGTGATCCAGGCGGAACACGCGGTCTTCGTCGATCCACTGGCCGATGGTGCTGATGATTTCCTCGGCACTTTCGCTGTCGCTGCCGATGGGCTTCTCCAGCATCAGCCGAGCCGGTGCGGCGAGGGCGCCGCCCTTGGCCAGGCCTTCGCAGGTGGAGATGTACAGGCCCGGCGGAATGGCCAGATAGCTCACGCACCGACGGTCCACCAGATCGGAGACGGCGGCGGCGACCGAGTCGACATCGCGCAGGTCCACCGAACGGTAGTCGATGCGGCGCAGCAGCGCGGCGATGTCGTCCTGCGAGGCCATCGGCATGGCCTGCTGCAGGCGCGGACGCAGGATGTCATGGAAGGCCTCGGTGTCATGGCCGGACAGGGCCAGCGCACGGATGCGGAAATCCTCCGGCAGCAGACCATCGCCAAGCAGGCGCAGCAGCGAAGGGAACAGGTAGCGCTGGGCCAGATCACCTGTGGCACCGAACAGGAAGAGGGTGTCGTGCATCGCTCGAGTTTCAGATCCGGGTGACATCGTTGTCAATCGCTTCATGGCTGGGTTCGGGGGACATCCGCGCAACTGCCTGTCCGAGGTTCGCGGAACGCGATCTGCAGGGGATACCGGCAGGCCGTTCCATTCGAAACCACCGCACCGGCGAACGTTCCATTGTCCGCCGACGCAGGTCGGTGCGCACCGACCATCGGATAGTGCCACGTGAAAACGTTTACATGGCAGAATGGGCAACTGTATTCGATTGCAGTGCTCGCCGTCATGCGGCAGGCGCGCAATCATTGCTGCCATCGGGAGGGCCGAGGCAGTCCCAAAAGACAGCCCGGCGTCGGGCAGACCGGATCAGGTGATATGGCAAAAGTGCAGTTGCAGGGTGTACGCAAGGTCTACGACAACGGCCAGGTTGCGGTGAAGGACGCCACCTTCGAGGTCGCCGATGGCGAACTGATGGTGCTGGTCGGTCCTTCCGGCTGTGGCAAGTCGACCCTGCTGCGGATGGTGGCGGGCCTGGAGGAGATCAGCGGTGGCACGCTGAGTATCGGTGACCGCGTGGTCAACGATGTGGCACCGAAGGATCGCGACATCGCCATGGTGTTCCAGAGTTACGCGCTGTACCCGCATATGACCGTGGCCGAGAACCTGGCGTTCGGCCTGAAGCTGCGTGGCCACGACAAGGCCACCATTGACAGGCGGATTGCCGAAGCGGCGCAGACGCTGGGCCTGACCGAGATGATGGACAAGCTGCCCAAGGCGATGTCAGGTGGCCAGCGCCAGCGTGTTGCGCTGGGGCGCGCGCTGGTGCGCGAACCTGCGGTGTTCCTGCTCGACGAGCCGCTGTCCAATCTCGATGCCAAGCTGCGCCACAGCGTGCGTACCGAGATCGCGCAGCTGCACCGCAAGCTGGGCACGACCATGATCTATGTGACGCACGACCAGGTCGAAGCGATGACGCTGGGCCAGCGCATCGTGGTGCTCAAGGACGGCATCATCCAGCAGATCGATACGCCGATGGCGCTGTATGACCGCCCGGCCAACCTGTTCGTGGCCGGTTTCCTCGGCAGCCCGGCAATGAACGTGCTGCGCGGGACGTTGCAGGGTGATGCGGGCGGCGTGACGGTGGTCGAGGGTGAGTGGCGCGCGCCGCTGGGCCAGGCCACGATCGACCCCGCGTGGCTGCAGAAGCCGATCAACGTCGGCGTGCGTCCGGAGCACCTGCAGCCGGCGACGGGCGATGACGCGCATGCGTTCACCGCGCGCATCGAGGGCATCGAGCCGGTCGGCAACGAGATCTTCGTCAACCTCAGCAGCGGCCAGCATGCACTGACCATGCGGGTGGCGCCGCAGGCGCTGCCGGCCGTGGGCGAGGACATCCGCGTGGCGATCCATCCGCAGGGCCTGCATTTCTTCAACCCGGAAACCGGCGAGCGCCTGTAAGGACCGGTGGCGCCGGGCCATGCCCGGCGTCATCAGCAGTTCCACGCCCTGCGTGGATGGGGCGCAGCCTCAGCGCGCCAGGCCATCCAGCAGCGGAATCCGCTGCGCGGGCGCATCGCCGACCTGCAGCGCAGCGTCGCTCGTTTCAAGCGGCAGCACCGCCAGCGCCAGATCGCCGGCCACGCTGGCGATCGTGCCCAGCGCCGCGCCGTCCTGCTGCACGCCGTCACCGGCCTGCGCCGGCGCATGGGTATGCAGCAGTTGCACCGCGCGCTTGGCCTTGCCGAGGAAGTGGGTGCGGGCGACGATTTCCTGGCCGGGGTAGCAGCCTTTCTTCACGCTGTAGCCGTTCAGGCGGTCCAGCCCCAGCTGCTGCGGCGTCCACACCTCGCGCTGGCTCTGCTCAAGACGGGGCAGGCCATAGCGCAGGTCAGCCTGGCGCCAGGCCAGTGCAAAGGCCGCGTCGTCCGGCCCACCGGCCGGGAAGGCGTCAGCGGCACCGATGCGCAGCGCGCGCGGCAGTGCGTCGCTGCCCAGGTCCAGTTCCCAGCCGCCTGCATTGGCTGCGATCGCCGCGCCGGTGGCCGCTTCCGGTGCGGTGAACGCGCCGGCCACGGCCAGATCGTCGCGCACCTGCACCTTGACCTTGCGGCGGAACACGAAACGCTGCAGTTGCGACGCAGTCGCATCCGCGTCGCCATCGGCGAACACCAGCATCACATGATCCTCAGCCAGCCGCAGCAGCTGGAACACCGCCAGGGTGCGGCCCTTGGCACTCAGCCAGGCGCTCCACTGCCAGTGCTGCAGGGGCAGGGCGAGGACATCGCTGCTGAACTGGGCATGGGCGAAGGCAGCTGCATCCACGCCCTGCAGGCTCACCAGCTGGTGGCCCGGAAGGCGTGGATATCCGACGAAAGCAGGGGGCAGGTTGTCAGGCACGTGAACGAGGTCTAAAATTTGTGCGTTGCGAGACCGACCATGATAGGCCAAACAACCCCCACTCCCGACGACGAAACTGAAGCCCCGCTGGTCCCCGCGGCACCCGTGCCCGTGGAACAGGAAAAGGCAGAGGAATTCGGCGGCCGCGGCGGACTCGATCCGGTGCGGTACGGCGATTGGGAGAAAAACGGACGCTGCATCGATTTCTGATCAGCATTGAGCCAACGCGGCCGCGTGCCGCCCAGCCGAGACAACGAGCCCAGCGAATGGCGACCAGACAACGCCCACTTTCCCCGCACCTTCAGGTGTATCGCTGGCAGATTCAGATGGCCACCTCGATCCTGCATCGAGCCACGGGCGTCTTTCTGTCTGTTGGTGCCCTCATCATCGCTGCGGGCCTGCTGGCCCTGATGATGGGGCCCGATTCCTGGAACTGCTTCACCGGTCATGCCGGGGCCTGGTATGGCCGCGTGTTCCTGTTTGCGTGGACATGGTCGTTCGCCTATCACCTGTGCAATGGCATCCGCCATGTGGTGCAGGACTTCGCCATCGGCTTCAGCATCCCCGCCTTCATCCGCAGCAGCTGGCTGTCGGTCATCGGCAGCCTGGTGATCACCCTGCTGGTGTGGGCCTACGTGATGTTTGGAGGTGCCGCGTGAGCAAGTTCCGTACTCCGCTGAAGAACGTGCGTGGCCTGGGTTCGGCCAAGACCGGCACCGAGCACTTCGTGCACCAGCGCCTGACCGCCGCCGCCCTGGTGGTGCTGGGGATCTGGTTCCTGGTCTTCGTGCTGGGCCTGCTGGGTTCCGACTACGCGACCGCCACCGCGGCCATCGCCAAGCCGTGGAACGCGGTGCCGCTGATCGGCCTGCTGATCGCCATGTTCTGGCACGCACAGCTCGGCATGCAGGTCGTGCTGGAAGATTACATCCACGAATCGCTGCTGGCCCTGGTGCTGCAGACCGCGGTGAAGTTCGTCGCCGTGCTCGGCATGATCGTCAGTGTGTTCGCGGTGGGCCGCATCGCCCTCGGCGTTGCCTGAGCCCAGGCACCTACACAGGAATCCAGACTAGATGTCCGCTTACAAGATCACCGAACACAAGTACGACATGGTCGTGGTGGGCGCCGGCGGCGCCGGCCTGCGTGCCACGTTCGGCCTGGCCGCCAAGGGCCTGCAGACCGTGTGCCTGACCAAGGTCTTCCCGACCCGTTCGCACACCGTCGCCGCCCAGGGCGGTATCTCCGCCGCGCTCGGCAACATGGGTGAGGACGACTGGCGTTACCACTTCTTCGACACCATCAAGGGGTCGGACTGGCTGGGCGACCAGGACGCCATCGAGTACATGTGCCGTGAGGCCATTCCGGCCATCATCGAGCTCGAGCACTACGGCGTGCCGTTCTCGCGTACCGCCGAAGGCAAGATCTACCAGCGCCCGTTCGGTGGCATGACCACCAAGTACGGCGAAGGCCCGGCGGCGCAGCGCACCTGCGCGGCGGCCGACCGTACCGGCCACGCGATGCTGCATACGCTGTACCAGCAGTCGCTGAAGCACGACGCGCGCTTCATGATCGAGTACTTCGCGCTCGACCTGATCTTCGACGACGAAGGCGTCTGCCGCGGCGTGCTGGCCCTGGACATGTCCGACGGCACGCTGCACCTGTTCCGCGCCCAGGGCGTGGTGCTGGCCACCGGCGGTTACGGCCGTGCCTATTTCAGCGCAACCTCCGCGCATACCTGCACCGGCGACGGTGGCGGCCTGGCCATGCGTGCCGGCATCGCCATGCAGGACATGGAGTTCGTACAGTTCCACCCGACCGGCATCTACGGCGCCGGCTGCCTGATCACCGAGGGTGTCCGCGGTGAAGGTGGCATCCTGCGCAACAGCAGCGGCGAGCGCTTCATGGAGCGCTATGCACCGCATTACAAGGATCTGGCGTCGCGCGACGTGGTCAGCCGTTCGATGACCATCGAGATCCGCGAAGGCCGCGGTGTCGGCGAGCACAAGGATCACATCCTGCTCGACCTGACCCATCTGGGCCCGGGTGTGATCGACGACAAGCTGCCGGGCATCGCCGAGAGCGCCCGCATCTTCGCCGGCGTCGACGTGCACAAGCAGCCGATCCCGGTCATCCCGACCGTGCACTACAACATGGGTGGCATCCCGACCAACTACCACGGTGAAGTGGTGCGCAAGGTCGGCGACAACCCCGATGCCGTGGTGCCGGGCCTGTATGCCATCGGCGAAGCCGCCTGCGTGTCCGTGCACGGTGCCAACCGCCTGGGCTCCAACTCGCTGCTGGATCTGGTGGTGTTCGGCCGCGCGGTGGCCAACCGCTGTGCCGAGACCATCAAGCCGGGCGCGGCGCACAAGCCGCTGCCGGCCGATGCCTGCGACAAGGCGCTGGGCCTGCTGGACAAGCTGCGCCACGCCAACGGCGATACCCCGACCTCGGTCATCCGCGACCGCATGCAGCGCACCATGCAGGCCGACGCGGCCGTCTTCCGCACCAGCCAGACGCTGAAGGAAGGCTGCGAGAAGATGGACAAGATCTTCGATTCGTTCCAGGACGTGAAGGTCTCGGACCGTTCGCTGGTGTGGAACTCGGACCTGATCGAGACCTACGAGCTGAACAACCTGCTGCTCAACGCGGTGGCGACGATCAACTCGGCCGAACAGCGCAAGGAAAGCCGTGGCGCGCACGCGCATGAGGACTATCCGGACCGCGACGACGTCAACTGGCAGAAGCACACGCTGGTCAGCGTCGACGAGAAGGGCAAGTGCAGCTTCGACTACCGTCCGGTGCACATGTACACGTTGACCGATGACGTGTCCGTGGTGCCGCCTAAGCCGCGCGTGTACTGATCCGCCCCCGCCTACCATGCAATCCGCGCCTTGAGGGCGCGGGCCGCCTGAGCCAACGAGAGCAGCCATGGCCGAGTTTTCACTCCCCAAGAATTCCAAGATCACGAAGGGCCAGCACTTCCCCGTCAAGAACGGCGGCAAGAACGTGCGTACCTTCAAGATCTACCGCTGGAGTCCGGACGACGACAGCAATCCGCGCACCGATACCTATGAGGTCGATCTGGACGCCTGCGGCCCGATGGTCCTGGACGCGCTGATCAAGATCAAGAACGAGATCGATCCGACCCTGACCTTCCGTCGCTCCTGCCGCGAAGGCATCTGCGGTTCGTGCGCGATGAACATCGACGGCACCAACACGCTGGCCTGCACCCGCGCCATCGCGGACTGCGGCAAGAAGGAAGTGCCGATCTACCCGCTGCCGCACATGAACGTGGTCAAGGATCTGGTTCCGGACCTGACCCACTTCTACGCGCAGTACGCCTCGATCAAGCCGTGGATCCGCACGCAGACCCCGGCGCCGCCGGATCGCGAGCGCCTGCAGTCGCCGGAAGACCGCAAGAAGCTCGATGGCCTGTATGAGTGCATCCTGTGCGCCTGCTGCTCGACCAGCTGCCCGAGCTACTGGTGGAACGGCGAGCGTTACCTGGGTCCGGCGATCCTGCTGCAGGCTTACCGCTGGATCATCGACTCGCGCGATGAGGACACCGGTGCGCGCCTGGACGATCTGGAAGATCCGTTCAAGCTGTACCGCTGCCACACCATCATGAACTGCGCCCGCACCTGCCCGAAGGGCCTGAACCCGGCGCTGGCGATTGCCGAGATCAAGAAGCTCATGATGGAGCGTCGCGCCTGATCCATCCCGCATGCGGCCGCATTGACGGCGGCCGCACGCACCCCAGCCGAGCCACGCCATGCGTGGCTTCGCTGTATCTGGAGGCCTGCAATGGATGAAGAGACCCTGCTGAAGAAGCTGCGCTGGCGCTGCCGGCGTGGCATGCGCGAGCTGGACCAGCTGTTCGAGCGTTATCTCGACCGGGAATGGAGCACTGCGCCGACCGAAGAGCGCGAGGTTTTCCTGTTCCTGCTCGACTGTGAGGACGATAAATTGTGGCGCTGGTTCATGGGCTACGAGGTCTGCCCGCATGCGCACGCCATCCCGCTCATGGACAGGATCCGCGCCCTCAAGCCTTGAGTGGCGCCCTTCACGGCTGCAGGCGGGTGCCCAGCTGGCGGTTCTGCTCGCCGCACCCTGGCTGCTGGGCGCTTCGGATCTGCCCCGTGACGCCCTGGTTCCCGCCGTACTGCTGGTCTGGGCGCTGGGCCTGGCCGAGCTCTTCTGGCGCCTGCGCCGGCCGAAGGTGAGGGTATGCCTGCCGGCGTTGCCCGCTCCGCTGCAGGTGGCGGGGCAGGCGCTCGACGCTCCACAGCTGGTGATCCGCGGCCCGTGGCTGCTGCTGCACGGGCGCCAGGGGCGGCGGCAGCGGCGCCTGCTGTTCTGGCCGGATGTGCTCGATGCCCGGCAGCGACGTGAACTGCGACTGGCCGTAGCCGCACGCGCCGTTTCCCGTCGAGCCCGGTCGATGGCACCATAGGCTGAATCGTCCGGCGTGCCTGCATGTTCAAACCCATTCCCGTGGCCATCGGCCTGCGCTACCTGCGCGCCAAGCGCCGCAACGGCTTCATCTCCTTCATTTCGATGGCATCGATCCTGGGCATCGCGCTCGGCGTTACGGTGCTGATCACCACCCTGGCGGTGATGAGCGGCTTCCAGAAGGAAATCCGCAGCCGCCTGCTGCAGATGACGGCGCATACCACCATCAGTCGCGACGGCGAGCCCATGCCGGACTGGATGCGCGTGGTGGACGTGGCCAACAAGGACCCGCGCGTGGCGGGCGCCGCACCCTATATCGAGATCCAGTCGATGATCAGCGGCCCGCGCGTGCAGGGGGCGATCATCCAGGGCATCGATCCGGCGCTGGAGCCGAAGGTGTCGGTGATCGACCAGAAGGTGGTCAAGGGCAGCTACGACAGCCTGAAGCCCGGCAGTTTCAATCTGCTGCTGGGCAAGGAACTGGCGATCTGGCTGGGCGTCGATGTCGGCGACCAGGTACTGGTGACCTTCGCCGAAGTGCAGGGCACGCCTGCAGGCGCCGTTCCGCGGATGAAGCGCTTCACCGTCAGTGGCATCTTCGAGGCCGGCTACAACGAGGTCGACCGCGGCGTCGGCTTCGCCAACATGAAGGATCTCGAGCGCGTACTGCGCGCCGATGGCGCGACCGGCGTGCGCCTGAAACTGCATGACATGGACCGCTCGCTGGAAGTCGGCGTGGACCTCGCGCAGAACCTCGGCGGCGCCTATCGCGTGAGTGACTGGACCCAACAGAACGCCAATCTGTACCACTCGCTGCGCATGGAGAAGGTGGTGATGGGCATCCTGCTGTCGCTGATCATCGCCATGGGCGCGTTCAATCTGGTGTCCTCGCAGGTGATGCTGGTCACCGACAAGCAGGCGGACATCGCCATCCTGCGCACGCTCGGCCTGACCCCGGCCGGGGTGATGCAGGTGTTCATGGTGCAGGGCTCGTTGATCGGCATCTTCGGCACGCTGGCCGGCCTGATCGGCGGCATCACCCTGACCTTCAACCTGGAACGCATCCTCGGCGCCATCGAGCGCGTGTTCAACGTCAAGCTGCTGCCGGAAGACGTGTACTACATCACCGGCCTGCCGACGGACATGCAGACCGGCGACGTGGTGGTGATCACCGTGGTCGCACTGCTGATGAGCTTCCTGGCCACCCTGTATCCCGCCTGGCGGGCGGCACGCACCCAGCCGGCGGAGGCCCTGCGCTATGAATGAAGCCTTTGACCGCGGCCAGGAAGTGATCCGCGCCGAGCACCTCGGCAAGATCTATGCTGAAGGGCGCATGCAGACCCCGGTGTTCGACGGCCTGAACCTGACCGTCACCGCGGGTGAAACCGTGGCCATCATCGGCGCGTCCGGTGCAGGCAAGAGCACGCTGCTGCACCTGCTCGGGGGACTGGACGTACCCAGTGCCGGCGAGGTGTACGTGGCCGGCCAACGCATGTCGGCGCTGTCGGACACCGCACGTGGCCTGCTGCGCAACCAGGCGCTGGGCTTCGTCTACCAGTTCCATCACCTGCTGCCGGAATTCACCGCGCTGGAAAACGTGATGATGCCGCTGCTGCTGTCCCGCTCGCATTCGCCGATGTCACAGCGGGCGATGTTCGCCGGCCTGGGCGTGGTGGGGACGGCGCTGGCCAGCATCGTCAACGGCGCCACCGCCTTCGTCCGTGGTCGTCCTGAAGTGGAGGAGGCGGCCGCGCGCGCGACCCTGCTGCTGGAGTCGGTCGGGCTGGGCCATCGCCTGGACCACAAGCCGGGCGAACTTTCCGGTGGCGAGCGCCAGCGTGCGGCGGTGGCGCGCGCGCTGGTGAATCATCCGGCCTGCGTGCTGGGCGACGAGCCGACCGGCAACCTGGACGATCGCACGGCCGGCACCGTGTTCGACCTGATGCTCGAACTCAATCGTGCCCGCCATACCAGCCTGGTGCTGGTCACCCACGACCGCGGCCTGGCGCGGCGCCTGGACCGGGTGCTGGAACTGCGTGAAGGGCGCCTGCACGAGCTGGCCCACGCCGACGTCTGAGCGGCCGGCAACACGCACCTCCCGGTGCCTGAACGGTGGCGCCGGGACTCTCGCCGCCCACACCCGGGCAGGCGCATGATGGCCCCCGGTTCCCCGTGGAGATCGACATGAAGACCCCGCTTGTGATCGCAGGGCTCTGCCTTGCCCTGGCCGCGTGTGCGACCACCGGCCGCCTGAGCAGTGCCGAGCGGCTGGACCTGTACCGGGCGCACGCCGGCGCACCGCAGAACGACATGCAGTTCTTCGGCAGCCTCAACGGCTGGACCGAACTGGGCGACAGTGCACTGGCGGTATGGACCCGGCCCAGCGAGGCCTATCTGCTGGAATTGAACGGCCCCTGCCAGGATCTGTCGTTTGCGACCGCCATCGGCCTGACCAGCCGCATGAACCGCGTGTCGGCCCGCTTCGACAAGGTGCTGGTCCGTGACCCGACCGGAGGCCCACGCCTGCCGTGCTTCATCAGCAGCATCCGCAAGCTTGACGTGAAGGCGCTGCGTGCGTCGGAACAGGAGCTGCGGCAGGCGCAGGTGCAGGAGCGCGAGGAGCCGGCGAACTAGGCCGGCAGCGCCGGGCCACGGCGGTAGATGCAGGGATGCCGGGCACGGCCCGGCGCCATCCCCGGATCAGGCTTCCGGGACGAAGCCGGCGGGCTTCTCCGCGTCCTTCTCGAACAGGAACTTGACCAGTTCCCCTTCCAGGAACGCGCGGTGCTTCGGATCGCGGGGTGACAGGCGGTTCTCGTTGATCAGCATGGTCTGGTGCGCCAGCCATGCCGCCCAGGCCTGCTTGCCGATGTGGTTGAAGATGCGCTGGCCCAGTTCACCCGGATAGGGCACGAAGTCCAGGCCCTCGGCATCGCGTTGTTCGTACTGGCAGAAGACGGTTCGGGGCATGGCACTCACTCGTGGTTGCGGGATTTCTTGGATCTGCGTCGTGGCGGTTTGATCGCGGTGCCATCGAGCAGCTTGCGGATGGGGGCCGGCAGGCCCAGCGCCGGCAGTTCGTCGGCGGCGACCCAGCGCAGCGAGGATTCTTCCACGCGCAGGCCGCGTACCTGTCGCGACAGGATCTGCAGGTGCAGCCTGTAGTGGCTGAAGGTGTGCTGCAGCACCGGCAGCTCGTCGGCATCTTCCAGCGAGCCGTCCACGTGTGCATCGAACCAGTCCTGCAGCGCTTCACCCGCGTCGGCCTGCGGCAGGGTCCACAGTTGCGCCCAGATGCCGGTCTCCGGTCGCTTCTGCAGCAGCACGCGCTGCTGGGGATCGCGCAGCAGCAGGGCCACGGCCTCGCGTTCGGGCAGGGTCTTGCCAGGCTTCGGCGTGGGCAGCTCGGCGGTCCGGCCTTCGCGGCGCGCCACGCAGTCCTGCTGCTGTGGGCAGATCACGCAGGCGGGCCTGGCGCGGCTGCATACGGTGGCACCGAGGTCCATCTGCGCCTGCGTGTAGTCGGCCATCCGGCCGTCCGGCACCTGGGCCGCATGCGCTTCGGCGATGGCCCACAACTGCTTTTCGATGGCCGGCAGGCCAGGGAAGCCTTCGATGCCGTGATAGCGGCTGAGCACGCGCTTGACGTTGCCGTCGAGGATCGGGAACCAGTCGTTCCAGGCCTGGCTGAGGATCGCGCCTGCGGTGCTGCGGCCGATGCCGGGCAGCGCATGCAATGCGTCGAAATCACGCGGCAGTTCGCCGTCATGCAGTTCCACGCAGCGCTGGGCCGCCGCATGCAGGTTGCGCGCACGGGCGTAGTAACCCAGCCCGGCCCACTGCGCCATCACCGCATCGTTGCTGGCCGCGGCCAGCGCGGGCAGGGTCGGGAAATGCTGCAGGAACCGATGGAAGTACGGGATGACCGTGGCCACCTGGGTCTGCTGCAGCATGATCTCCGACAGCCAGACCCGATAGGGGCTGCGCGGATGCTGCCAGGGCAGGTCGTGGCGGCCGTGGTCGTCGAACCAGTGCAGCAGGCGGGCGACGAACGGGTCGCCCGCGGGCACGACGGTGGCCTCAGGCACTGCCAAGCGCTTCGGGCAGCAGCGCGTCGACGAAGGCTTCCGGATCGAATTCACGCAGATCTTCCGGGCGTTCACCGATGCCGGCGAAACGGATCGGAATGCCGAACTCGCGGGCCAGTGCGAACACCACGCCGCCCTTTGCGGTGCCGTCCAGCTTGGTCACCACCAGGCCGGTCACGTTCACCGCGGCGTTGAACTGGCGCAGCTGCGACAGCGCGTTCTGGCCGGTGGTGCCGTCGATCACCATCAGTACCTCGTGCGGCGCAGCGGGATCGATCTTGCCGAGCACGCGACGGATCTTGCCCAGCTCGTTCATCAGGCCGGACTGGGTATGCAGGCGGCCGGCGGTATCGGCAATCAGCACCGACGTGCCGCGCGCCTTGCCGGCCTGCAGCGCGTCGTAGGCCACCGAGGCAGCGTCGGCGTTCTGGCCCTGGGCCACCACGGCCACGCCGTTGCGCTCGCCCCAGGCCTGCAGCTGCGCCACGGCAGCGGCACGGAAGGTATCGCCGGCGGCCAGCATCAGGCTGTGACCGTCGTCCTTGAAGCGCTTGGCCAGCTTGCCGATGGTGGTGGTCTTGCCGACACCGTTGACGCCAACGGTCAGCACCACGAAGGGCCTGGCGTTGCGATCGATCACCAGTGGCCTGGCGACCGGCTGCAGGATCGCGATCAGTTCGGCACGCAGTGCGCCCAGCAGTGCGTTGGCATCGGTGAACTCACGTGCCTTCATGCGTCTGCGCAGGCCTTCCACCAGCTCGGTGGTGGCACCGACGCCGACATCGGCGGTGATCAGCGCGGTTTCCAGTTCGTCCAGCAGGTCATCGTCGAGCTTGGGGTTGCGCGAGAACAGGCCGCCAAAGCTGCGCGCGATGACGCTGTTGCGCAGGCGTTCGCGCCAGCCGGACTTGCCGGCCGGGGCCGGTGCGGCATCCACCAGCACCGGCAGATCGGCGGCCGGTGCGGAGGGCTGCTGTGCGGGAATCACCGGAGCCAGCGGGGCGAGCACGGCGGCGGCGGCCCGTGCCTCGGCCTCGAAGTCTTCCGGTGCCAGGACGCGTTCGGCCGCTGCCGGCTCCGGCGGCGACGCCGGGGCAGCGGCGGGCGCTGCCGGGACGGGCACCGCCTCAGCCGGAGCCACCGCTGGCGGGGCCTCGGCTACAACCGTGGTGTCCTCGACGGGCGCGGCCGACGGGAATGCCGCCGCCAGCTCTTCAGCCGAGTAGTGCTGGGTCTTGGGCGCGTCCGGTGTGGCGGCGTCCTGGGGCTTCTTGCGGCGGAAAAAACTGAGCATTGGCAAAAGGCGCTGAAATCAGAGGGATATGCTACCACCCGGGCCCGTCTGCCCGATGTGGACTCAAGGTCGCGGCCGGCTAGCCGCTAATGGCTTCGGAGGGCTGCGCCGAGCGGCCCGGAGACCGCCATGGACAACGTGATGGCAACGGCCTGGAGCGGCATGCGGGCCGCAGCACAAGGCGTGCAGGTGGCCGCGCACAACGTGGCCAACCTGGCGACAGCCGATGCGCCGCGCCTGCAGTTGCAGCGCGCGGCGGTGGAACAGGGTGGGGTGCAGACCCGGCTGACAGCTGCCGGCGCCGATCCCGCCGCGCCGCTGGCCGATCTGCTGGCGGCAAACGCGGAGGTGGTGGCCTTCGCCGCCAACGCCTCGCTGGTCCGCCGCCAGGACCAGATGCTGGGGTCGCTGCTGGATCGCCGGGCCTGAGCAGCCGGCCTGGCAGATGCCAGCCACCGCCCGGCAGCGCCGGGCCATGCCCGGCGACCACCCTGCGTGTCAGGCCGACAGCTCCAGCAGCAGCTTGTTCAGGCGCGCAACGTAGGCGCCCGGGTCCTTCAGGCTGTCGCCGGCCGCGAGCGCGGCCTGGTCGAACAGCACGCGGCCGAGGTCGTCGAAACGATCACCATCGGCCTCGCCATCGAGCTTGGCGATCAACGGGTGCCCCGGATTGATCTCCAGCACCGGCTTGCTGTCAGGCACCTTCTGGCCGCTGGCTTCCAGGATCTGGCGCATCTGCAGGCCCAGATCCTGTTCGCCGATGGCCAGCACCGCTGGCGAATCGGTCAGCCGGTGCGACACGCGGACTTCGGCCACGTCGTCGCCAAGCACAGCCTTCAGCCGTTCGATCAGGGCCTGCTTGTCCTTGGCCGCTGCTTCCTGTTCCTGCTTGTCCGACTCGGTCTCCAGAGCGCCGAGGTCGAGGTCGCCACGGGCGATGTCGACAAAGCCCTTGCCGTCGAAGTCGGTCAGGTAACCCATCAGCCATTCGTCGATGCGGTCGGTCAGCAGCAGCACTTCCACGCCCTTCTTGCGGAACACTTCCAGGTGCGGGCTGTTGCGGACCTGGCTGTAGCTCTCGCCGGTCAGGTAGTAGATCTTGTCCTGGCCCTCGGCCAGGCGACCGATGTAGTCGGCCAGCGAGACGGTCTGGGCATCGCCCTCGCCACGGGTGGAGGCGAAGCGCAGCAGGCCGGCCACCTTCTCGCGGTTGTTGTAGTCCTCGGCCGGTCCTTCCTTCAGCACCTGGCCGAATTCCTTCCAGAACGTGGCGTACTGCTCGGGCTTGTCGGCCGCCAGCTTCTCCAGCATGTCCAGCGAGCGCTTGGTCAGCGCGGCCTTCATCGAATCGATGACCGGGCCGGACTGCAGGATCTCGCGCGAGACGTTCAGCGACAGGTCGTTGGAATCGACCACGCCCTTGATGAAGCGCAGGTACAGCGGCAGGAACTGCTCGGCCTGGTCCATTACGAACACGCGCTGGACATACAGCTTCAGGCCCTTGGGCGCATCGCGGTGATACAGATCGAACGGTGCACGGCCCGGCACGTACAGCAGCGAGGTGTACTCCAGCTTGCCTTCGACCTTGTTGTGGCTCCATGCCAGCGGATCGCTGTGGTCGTGCGCCACGTGCTTGTAGAACTCGCTGTACTCGGCGTCGCTGATCTCGGTGCGCGGACGGGTCCACAGCGCGCTGGCACGGTTGACGGTTTCCCATTCGACCGCCGCACCCTCTTCACCCCCTTCCTTCGGCATCTGGATCGGCAGGCCGATGTGGTCGGAGTACTTCTTGAGGATGCTGCGCAGGCGCCAGCCATCGGCGAAGTCGTGTTCGCCGTCCTTCAGGTGCAGCACGATGCGGGTGCCGCGCTCGGGCTTGTCGAGGGTGGCGACGTCGAAGTCGCCTTCGCCGCGCGAGGTCCAGCGCACGCCCTCGCTGCTGGCCAGGCCGGCCCGCCGCGAGGTGACTTCGACTTCGTCGGCGACGATGAATGCGCTGTAGAAGCCGACACCGAACTGGCCGATCAGCTGCGAGTCCTTCTTCTGGTCGCCGGACAGCTGGCGCAGGAAGTCGCCGGTACCGGACTTGGCAATGGTGCCGAGGTGGGCGATGGCCTCGGCGCGGCTCATGCCGATGCCGTTGTCCTCGATGGTGATGGTGTGGGCGGCCGGGTCGAAACTGACGCGCACGCGCAGGTCGCTGTCGTCTTCCAGCAGGGACGGCTGGGTCAGCGCCTCGAAGCGCAGCTTGTCGGCCGCGTCGGCGGCATTGGACACCAGCTCGCGCAGGAAGATCTCCTTGTTGGAGTACAGCGAGTGGATCATCAACTGCAGCAGCTGCTTGACTTCGGTCTGGAAGCCAAGGGTTTCGGTCTGGGTCGTCTCGGTCATCGATAGGGCTCCGTGTGCAATGCCGCGCCAGCGCGTGCGGCCTCGCCAAGGGGTAGGGGTGATTGTCCCGAAATCAAGGGGGTTGGTCGGGCAGGGCGGCGCCCTGCACCTGCAGAGGCCAGAGCAAAAGCAACAGCGGGCATTCCGTGGGGTGGCGGGGCACTGTGGGTTCGCGGGGGCGCCGTGAATCCGTCCATGGAGGCTTGGTCGCCGCATCCATGCGGCTCACACCCCGCGAACCCACAGTGCCCCGCCTTCGACAGTTGGCCGGTGGCCACTAGATCCACGCCATGCGTGGATGAAATCTCTCAGATCTCGAAATCCAAGCCAGGGGCAGATCCGTTCCGACAGATCGCAGGAAACGGTCAAAGGCGGGGTGGGTCAGGTTGTGGGGGTGTCCGCGGCATGGATGCCGCGGCCAAGCCCCCAGGGATGGGTTCACGGCGTCCCCCACAACCTGACCCACCCCGCCAACCCACAGGAAACCAGCCTTTGCCGTTGCTCCAGCCGTTGCTCCAGCCGTTGCTCTGGCTTCTGCGGGTGCCGGGCGCCGCCCGGCCGAACTACAATCCCGCTCATGCTGAAATTCTCGAACACCCCCCGCAGGCGGCGCCGATGAGCGGCCGTGGGGGCAATGAAGGCCAGGTCCGCATCATCGGCGGGCGCTGGCGCAATACCCGCCTGCCGGTGCCGACCCTGCCGGGCCTGCGGCCCAGCAGTGACCGCGTGCGCGAGACCCTGTTCAACTGGCTGATGCCCCGACTGGCCGGGGCCCGCGTGCTGGACCTGTTTGCCGGCAGCGGCGCGCTGGGCCTGGAAGCCGTCTCGCGCGGCGCCGCTCACGCCACCCTGGTCGAGCGCGATGCCCAGCTCGGCCGCAATCTGTCGGCCGCCGTCGCCAGGCTGCAGGCCAGCGCGCAGATCACCGTGGTCCAGGCCGATGCACTGCGCTGGCTGCAGAGCGCGCCCGCGCAGCAGGCGGATCTGGTGTTCATCGACCCGCCGTTCGCCGATGACCTGTGGCAGGACGTGCTGGCCCAGCTGCCGCGGCATCTGGCAACCGACGCATGGCTCTACCTGGAGTCGCCGGCCGGTCACGTCCCGGTGCTGCCGCCGGACTGGCTGCTGCACCGCGAGGGCGGCACCCGCGAGGTGCGCTTTGCCCTGTACCGCCGCGCCGCTGCTACACTTTGACTTCATCTGAACATCTGCAACCGCCCATGACCGTGGCCAACCGCCGCATTGCCGTCTACCCCGGCACGTTCGATCCGATCACCAACGGTCATATCGACCTGGTGAACCGGGCCGCGCCGCTGTTTGAAAAGGTCGTGGTCGGCGTGGCGCAGAGCCCGTCCAAGGGGCCGACCCTGCCGCTGGAGCTGCGCGTGCAGCTGGCCCGGGATGCCCTGGGCCACCATGGCAACGTCGAGGTCTGCGGGTTCGATACCCTGCTGGCCCATTTCGTACGCTCCGTCCAGGGCGGGGTCCTGCTGCGCGGCCTGCGCGCGGTGTCGGACTTTGAATACGAGTTCCAGATGGCGAGCATGAACCGCCACCTGATCCCGGAAGTCGAGACCCTGTTTCTGACGCCGGCCGAGCAGCACAGCTTCATTTCGTCTTCGCTGGTCCGCGAGATCGCGCGCCTGGGCGGCGACGTGTCCGGCTTCGTGCCGGCCGCGGTGCTTGAAGCCCTGCGCAGGGTCCGCGAGGCGAAATCGACCCAGTCGTAAGCCCCGCCGTACCCGCACCCCTTACGTACAACACCACGCACCATTCCGGGAGGAAACCATGAACACCACCATGCGCGCGATGCTGATCGCCTCGTTGGCCCTGGCCTTCACCGCCTGCAAGAAGGAAGAGGCCGCTCCGGTCGACGAAGCCAAGCAGGCGCTGGTCGCCCCGTCCAAGGACGACGACGCAGGCTGGAAGAAGTACCTGCAGGAAGTCGCCATCCAGAACATGGGCAACATCTCCAACAGCCCGTTCCTGTACTACCTCTCGCCGGAATCGGACCCGGACTTCCAGGCCAAGTACGAGCGCCAGACCGAGAGCGCGACCCAGGCCGTGGCCCGTGGCGTGCAGCCGGGCAACATGCTGGCCTTCGGTTCGTCGGCCTCGGGCAAGATGGCGGACATGATCCAGGCCGTGTTCAAGGACGTGTCGCCGGATTCGATGAAGGGCGTGCGCGTCGTCTTCATCGGCCAGTCGGCCGACAACGCCCGCGTGCAGGCGGCCGTGCAGCCGACCGGTGCCGAGTACATTTTCGTCGAAGCCAAGTAAGACCGAGCCGTGGCGGCCACGTTGCAACGTGGCCCGGGTGGCGCCTGTAGCGGGCGCCACCGATGACCTGACCGGCCCGCGCGCCCGCGCTGGCCGGTCCTTTGTCCCAAGGCGCGGGCGAGGAGTATCGCCATGTCGCTGAAAATCAATGAGCTCTGCGTCAACTGCGACGTCTGCGAGCCGGCCTGCCCGAACCAGGCCATTGCGATGGGTGAAACCATCTACGTGATTGACCCCGCCCGTTGTACCGAGTGCGTGGGCCATTTCGACGAGCCACAGTGCGTGGTCGTCTGCCCGGTCGAATGCATCGATCCGGACCCGGAGATCGTGGAAACGGAAGACCAGCTGCTGGCCAAACTGCGCCGGCTGCAGCACGATCATCCCGAACTCTACGCGGAGCCCCCATCCGAATGAAGACGCTGCTCGTCCGTCCCGTGTTGCTGCTCGGCCTGTTGCTGAGCCCGCTTGCCTGGGCCGATGCGCCGGCCCGTGCCGAACGTCCCGATGGCGCTGCCATTGCCAGCGGCCACGCGCTGGCCACCCAGGCCGGCGTCGACATCCTTGCGCAGGGAGGCAACGCGTTCGACGCCGCGGTGGCGGTGTCCTCGACGCTGGCGGTGGTCGAGCCGATCAGTTCCGGCCTGGGCGGTGGCGGCTTCTTCCTGCTGCATGACGCGGCCACCGGCAAGGACGTGATGCTGGATGCGCGCGAGACCGCGCCGGCTGCCGCCACGCCGCAGGCCTTCCTCGACGGGAAGGGCAACCTGGACCGCGACCGCTCGATCAACGGCGCCTGGTCGGCGGGTATCCCCGGCCTGCCTGCGGCGCTGGTGGAGCTTTCGGCCCGGCACGGCAGGCTGCCCCTGGCGGTCTCGCTGCAACCGGCCATCCGCATCGCCCGCGAGGGCTTCCCGGTGTACGAGCGGATGGCCAAGGGCTATGCCTCGCGCCGCGAGGTGATGGAGCGGTACCCCGGGACCCGCGAGGTGTACCTGCGCAACGGCAGGCCGATCGCCACCGGTGATGTGTTCCGGCAGCCGGAACTGGCGCAGACGCTGGAGCGGCTGGCGGCCGGTGGCTTCGATGGCTTCTACAAGGGCCAGACCGGCAAGCTGCTGCTGGCCGGAGTGAAGCAGGCCGGTGGCCGCTGGACCGCCGAGGAGCTGGCCGGCTACCGGGTGAAGCAGCGCGAGCCGATCGTCTTCAACTACAACGGCTGGAAGATCACCACGGCGCCGCCGCCGTCGTCCGGTGGCATCGCCCTGGCCAGCATGCTGCAGATCCTGGAAGGCTGGGACATCAAGCAGATGGACCCGGCGCACCGCGCCCATCTGGTAGTCGAATCGATGCGGCGCGCCTACCGCGACCGCACGTTCTTCCTGGGCGATCCGGACTTCGTGCAGATCCCGCAGAAAGTGCTGACCAGCAAGGATTATGCACAGGGCCTGCGTGCCACCATCCATCCGGAGAAGGCCACGCCCAGCGACCTGCTGTCGGGCAATCCGACGCCGCTGGAGGACGACGAGACCACCCATTTCTCGATCATCGACCGTGATGGCAACCGCGTCGGCGCCACCCAGACCGTCAACCTGCTGTACGGCTCGGGCCTGATACCCAAGGGCACCGGTGTGCTGCTGAACAACGAAATGGACGATTTCGCGCTGAAGCCGGGCACGCCCAATGCGTTCGGCGTGATGGGCTACGAGGCCAATGCACCGAAGCCGGGCAAGCGCATGCTCAGCTCGATGACGCCGACCTTCATGGAGAACGACGACAAGGTCGTGGTGCTGGGCACCCCCGGCGGCAGCCGCATCATCACCATGGTGCTGCTGGGCATCCTCGGTTACGACGCCGGCCTGGACGCGCAGCAGGTCGCGGCGCTGCCGCGCTACCACCACCAGTGGTTGCCGGACCTGATCGAGGCCGAGGACAACGCGTTCGACGCAGGCACCGTGAAGCAGCTGCAGGCGATGGGCCACAAGATCGATCTGCCGGGGGATGTCGCCGCCGGTGGCCGCGGCTCCAGCCACGTCTGGGGCAATCTGCAGACGGTGGAATGGGATCGCAGGAGCAACCGGTTGTTCGGCGGCAGCGATCCACGCAACCCGGTCGGCAGCGCGCAGGTGGTGCCCGGCAGGTGACGGCCGGGCCCGCCGGGTGCCATCCGACCGACAGTGAACCGCAGCGCCCTGCCCGCAATGGCGGGGCGCTGCGTTTTCGTTCTAGCGATTATTTAACGGCCTGCCGCCGATAATCGGCGCATGAAACTCTGGTCGATTCGTGGTAACTCGCAACGCCTCGATGGCGGTGCGATGTTCGGCAACGCACCCCGTGCGTTGTGGGAAAAATGGGCGGCACCGGATGAGCTGAACCGTATCGAGCTGGCATGCCGCGCGTTGCTGGCCAGCCCGCTGGAAGGCAAGACGGTCCTGTTTGAAACCGGCATCGGCGCGTTCTTCGATCCGCGCATGCGCGAGCGCTATGGCGTGCAGGAAAGCCAGCACGTGCTGATCGATTCGCTGCGCGAGGCGGGCTTCGAACACGAGGACATCGACGTCGTGGTCCTCAGCCACCTGCACTTCGACCACGCCGGTGGCCTGCTGGCAGCATGGAGCGAGGGGCGCGAGCCCGAACTGCTGTTTCCCAATGCCACCTATGTGGTGGGTGCACAGCACTGGCAGCGCGCACTTCAGCCGCACCCGCGCGACCGGGCCAGTTTCATCCCGGAGTTGCCCGGGCTGCTGCAGGCCAGTGGGCGCCTGGAAGTGGTCGACGGCGAGTTTTCCCGGGCCCTGGGGCGCAGCGTGCGTTTCAGCTACAGCGATGGCCATACGCCGGGGCTGATGCTGGCCGAGATTGTCGGCCATGGGCATGCAGGCGAGGTCGCGCGCGGTGGTGTGGTGTTCTGCGCTGACCTGATTCCGGGGCGCTCATGGGTGCATGTGCCGATCACCATGGGATATGACCGCAATGCGGAACTGCTGATCGACGAGAAGCGGCAGTTCCTGGAGGACAAGCTGGCGCGCAACGTGCATCTGTTCTTCACCCACGACCCGCAGGTCGCACTGGCCCAGCTGGGTCGCGACGACAAGGGGCGTTTCGTGACCCTGCACGAGCAGGGTGAACTGAAGGCGCGCGCGCTGGGGTGAGTGCCGGGGTCGGAGCCCTTCCTGCGAAAGGGATCTGACCCCGTCGACCCGGTCAGCCGACGCGGGTGCCGAAGATGCGGTCGCCCGCGTCGCCGAGGCCCGGCAGGATGTAGCCCTTTTCGTTGAGCTGGGCGTCGATTGCCGCCGTGTAGATCTCCACATCCGGATGCGCTGCCTTGACCGCGTCGATGCCCTCCGGAGCGGCGACCAGGAAAATGCCCTTGATGCGGCGCGCACCGGCCCGCTTGAGCATGTCGATGGTGGCGATCAGGGTGCCGCCCGTGGCCAGCATCGGGTCCAGGATCAGCGCATCGCGCTCTTCCAGGCGTCCGGTGAGGCGCTCGAAGTAGGGCACCGGCTGCAGGGTTTCCTCATCGCGCTGCAGGCCGACCACACTCACGCGGGCGGCAGGGATCAGCGACAGTACGCCGCTGAGCATGCCCAGGCCGGCGCGCAGGATCGGCACCACGGTGATCTTGGCGCCAGCGATGCGCTGCACGGTCACCGGACCGGCCCAGCCGGGCAGAGTGTGCGGCTCGGTGTCCAGGTCGGCGGTGGCCTCATAGGCCAGCAGCGTGCCCAGCTCGTTGGCCAGTTCGCGGAAATCCTTGGTGCTGAGCGCAGCGTTGCGCATCAGGCCGATCTTGTGCTGCACCAGCGGGTGGCGCACTTCGACGATCTTCATGGTCGGAAAGGGGGAAGGGAGAGGCGATCATTCTGCCGGATCGGGGTGCGGAACCCCAAACGGAGCGCAGCCAGCGGGTGCGGATCGAGGGCGTCTGTCATGGCCATGCAACCTTGCGGACATACCGTCCAGACCCATTCTTAACAGGAATGGGGATTCCCAGTGCATATCAAGACTCCGTTGGCCGTTGCCATCACGCTGACCCTGGCGATGGGGGCCAGCGCTCCGCTGCAGGCCGCCGCGCAGCAGACGGTCGCCGCCACGGGGGCAGCGGCCGTCGATGCGATCGATCTGGACCGCGTCGAGGTGCGTGCGCAGCTCGAATCGCAGATCCGCGCGGTCGATCTGAAGCGCAGCAGCGACGCGATTGAAGACGCCGTGTCCTCCGACGCCCTCGGCCAGTATCCGGACAAGAACGTGGCCGAGTCGCTGCAGCGTCTGCCCGGCATCAGCGTCACCCGCGACCAGGGCGAAGGCCGTTTCGTGGTCATCCGGGGCCTGGACGCCAACCTCAACAGCGTCAGCGTCGACGGAATCGCCGTGGGTACGCCGGAGGACTCCAGCCGCGCTGCACCGCTGGATGTCATTCCCTCCGACTCCACCGAGCGCCTGCGCGTGGTCAAGTCGCCGACGCCGGACATGCCCGGCGATGCGATCGGCGGCGCGGTCCTGGTCGAATCGGCCTCGGCATTCGATCGCGACGGGCGCAGCCTGCGCGCCAAGATCGAGGGCAGCCACCAGCAGCTCTCGGGCGAAACCAGCCCGAAGGCCGCCTTCAACTACAGCGAAGTGTTCGCCGATACGTTCGGCATCGCACTGGGCGTGAACTACCAGAAGCGCAGGTTTGAATCGGACAACACCGAAGTGGAGTACGACGGCGAGGATGATGCTGCGCCGGGTGATGTCACCGCGATCAACCTGCAGCACCGCAAGTACGAGATCGAGCGCAAGCGCATCGGCGCCAACCTCAACCTGGACTGGCGCCCGAATGAAGACAGCAAGTATTACCTGCGCACGCTGTACAGCCAGTTCGACGATGCCGAGACCCGCCAGCGCGTGATTTTCAATTTCGACGATGCCGACATGGTGCGCACCGGCACCGACCAGTTCCGGCTGGATGACATGCCGGGCGACGCGATCGACAAGCGCATGCGTTACCGCACCAAGGAGGAGAACACCTTCGCAGCCAGTCTTGGTGGCGAGAACCGGCTGACCAGCGCGGTGGTCGATTACCGGATCGGCTACACCCGCACCGAGGAGCGTGTGAACGACGAGATGGAGGCGCGCTTCACGCTGGACGGTGATGACTTCAACGGCACCCTGGACCAGCGCAGCCGCCTGCCGACCTACAGTTTCGACAATCCGCAGTGGCTGGACAACGGCAACTACGCTTTCGACCGCATCGTGCTTTCGCCCAAGCAGGTCAACGACAAGGAGCACAGCGCGCAGGTCAACGTACGCTTCGACGGCGACAGCAGCAGCCTGAAGTTCGGCCTGCTGGGCCGCTGGCGCGACCGCGATGTCAATACCGACGAGCGCGAGCTGCGGGTGAGCCCGAAGGTGGCACTGTCGAGCTGGACCACGTCGGCCCCGGAGCATCGCCATGGCAACCTGGGCGATGGCATGGATTCGGCGGCGATGCGGGCCTACTGGGCGGCCAATGGCAGCCAGTACAGCGCCCGGCCGCAGGATGCCGGCGCCAATGCCCTGGCATCGCTGGAAGAGGACTACGTGGCCAGCGAAGACATCTTCGCCAGCTATGCAATGGGGACCTGGGATATCGGCGCGCTGCGCATCATCGGCGGCGCACGCGTGGAGAACACTCGCTTCAAGGCGGTGGGCAACCAGGTCGAGGTGGCGGCCAACGGACGCAGCTTCACCGTCACCCCGCGCGTGGCCAACAACAGCTACACCAATGTGCTGCCGGGCCTGCATCTGCGCTACGACGCAGCCGACGACTGGGTGCTGCGCGCCTCCGCCAACAAGACCGTCTCGCGCCCGTCCTTCGGCGACGTTTCGCCGCGCGTGGGCTACAGCCGCGGTGACGAGGAAGTGCGGCTGGGCAATCCCGAGCTGGATCCGTACGAGTCGAAGAACATCGACCTGTCGGTGGAGAAGTACATCGGCAGCACCGGCATCGTTTCGCTTGGCCTGTTCCACAAGTCCATCGACGGCTATATCGTGGAAACCGTGCGCACCAACGATCCGGACTACGACGGCTTCGACGTGACCCAGCCGATCAACGGCCGCAAGGCCACGGTACGCGGCGCCGAGTTCAACTGGCAGCAGCAGCTGGCCTTCCTGCCGGCAGGCTTCGACGGTCTGCTGGTCGGGGCCAGCGGCACCTGGCTGGACACCGAGTTCGATGCTGGCATCGCGGACCGTGCCGGCGAGGACTTCACGCTGCCGCGTGCCTCCAAGCATGTGTACAGCGCGCATGTCGGCTACGAGAAATATGGCCTGAGCACCCGCCTGGCTGCGGTGTACCGCAGCGAGTACCTGGACAGCATCGGCAAGGGCCGTGCATTCGACATCTACGTGGCACCCAATACGCAGCTCGATTTCTCTCTGGATTATCGCTTCAGCCCGCGCGTCAGCCTGTACTTCGAGGCGCAGAACCTGCTGGACAAGCCGTTGGAGCTGTACCAGGGCACGCGCTCGCGCACCCTGCAGATGGAAGAATATGGCCGCACCTACGCGCTGGGCCTGAAGGTGGCGCTGTGATGGGGCGGCACGTTCCGATGCTCGTGGCAGCGATCGCAACCGCATTGTTGGCGGGCTGCACGCCAGCGGCCGACCGCGCGCCGGCGGCACATGCGGCCTCGCCGACGCCTCCGGCGCGCACGGTGGCCACCGTTGCCGAGGCGTTCGTCTCGCCACTCACGCCCGCCGACAACATCGATTCGCCTGCAAGCTGGCGGACGCCGGACGGGCAGATCTGGCTGATCGCCACCGCCAAGGCCACCGACAAACTGGTGGTGTACGACGGCAGCACCGGTCGTCACCTGCGCGACGTCGGTGCCACCGGTACCGGCCTGGGACAGTTCGATCGCCCCAATGGCATCGCCGTGACCGACGACCTGCTGTGGATCGTGGAGCGCGACAATCATCGGGTACAGGTCCTGTCCCTGCCGGACTTCACACCGCTGGCGACGTTCGCTGCGGAAGATCTGCGCAAGCCCTATGGCCTGTGGGTCGATCGCAGGGCGGACGGCTACAGCGTCTACGTCACGGACTCATGGGACGACGGCGAGGACGCACAGGGCCGCGACATCCTGCCGCCGCTGGCGGAACTGGACAAGCGCGTGCGCCAGTACCACGTTTCCCGCGACGGCGCGAAGATCGACGCAAAGCGCATCGCCGACATCGGCGACACCAGTGAGACCGGTGCGCTGCGCGTGGTCGAGTCGATCTGGGGCGATCCGGACAACGACCGCCTGCTGATCGCCGAAGAGGATGAGAGCTACGCCAGCGAGTTCAAGGTCTATACGCTGGCAGGCCGCTTCACCGGCACCACCTTCGGCCGTGACGTGTTCAAGGCGCAGGCCGAAGGGGTGACCCTGCGGACCTGCGGCAAGGACGGCTGGTGGATCACCACCGAGCAGGGCAAGCAGCGCAGCGTGTTCCATCTGTTCGATCGGCACACGCTGAAGCCGGTCGGTGCCTTCCAGGGCAATACCGTGGCCAATACCGATGGCATCTGGCTGATGCAGCAGCCCAGCACGCGGTTCCCGCACGGTGCGCTGTATGCGGTGCATGACGATCAGGGCGTGGTCGCCTTTGACTGGGAGAACATCGCCAGGCAGCTTGCGTTGCCGCTGGAGTGTGGCGCATGAGGCGGCACAGCACGCGCGCGCTCGTGGCCAGCCTGCTGCTGGCCCTGCCTCTGCTGGCCACCGCGGCGGTCGAACCCAACACGCAGGTACCTGCAGGCAGCCGCCACTATGCGGCATCGCCACTGCCGGACCGCATCGTCGCCTCGCCATCAGCCGACCCCAGCCGCGGCTTCGCCGTGGCCTGGCGCACGGATGGCAGCGTGCAGGCGCCACTGCTGGAGATCGCCCGTGCCGGCGATTCGCCGGCCATCGAAGGCATCCGCGCGCTGCGCGCCACCACGCAGGCGCTGCAGACCGAGAACGGCCTGTCCCACCATCACCGCGTCGACATCGATGGCCTGCAGCCGGATACCGCCTATATCTACCGCGTGCAGGGCAAGGCGGGCTGGAGTGCATGGAACCAGCTGCGCACGCTGGCGGCCGCCGGGCAGCCGCTGACGCTGCTGTACTTCGGCGATACCCAGAACAAGAACCTCAGTCACGTCAGCCGCGTGGTCCGGGCCGCGCAGAAGGCGGCACCGGACGCTCGCCTGAGCCTGTTCGCGGGTGACCTGGTCAGCGGCGGCGACGGTGTGGACGACAGTGAATGGGGCGAATGGTTCGCCGCCACCGGCTGGCTGGCGCAGGAAACACTGGTGGCGCCTGCAATCGGCAATCACGAGTATTTCGAGGAGTTCGAGGACACCCCGCAGGAACGCCGCGTGCTGGGCCGGCACTGGCCGGTGACCTTCGCACTGCCGGGCAATGGCGCCGCTGCCGCGCAGCAGACCAGCTACTGGTTCGATGCGCAGGGCGTGCGCGTGGCCGTGCTTGATGGAACCTCGGCACTCGATCTGGGCACTGCCCAGGCCCAGGCACACTGGCTGGACAAGGTGCTGTCCGGCAATCCGCAGCCGTGGACCATCGTACTGCTGCACCAGCCGTTCTACTCGCCGCGCGAAGGCCGCGAGAACGCCGCATTGCGTGATGTGCTGCTGCCGGTGGTGCGTCGTCACCAAGTGGACCTGGTGCTGCAGGGGCATGACCACACCTATGGCCGCCGTGGCGAAGGACAGGCCGCAACGCCGCAGTACGTGGTGACCGTGGCGGGACCGAAGCAGTACCGTCTTTCCGATGAAGCCCGAAGGACGATGGCCCCGGTGGCCGAGGACACCCAGCTGTTCCAGGTGTTGCGCATCGATCCGCAGCACCTGCGCTATGAGGCGCGCACGGTGACCGGGCAGCTGTACGATGCTTTCGAGCTGCGCCGCGACGCCAGCGGGGGCAAGCAGCGCACGGAGCTGACCGAAGGCCGCATCACGCCACGCGACTGCCCGCGCGCGCAGACTGCCAAGGGTCGTGCCGACCGTTGCTGGGAATAAGGAGACGCCGATGACCATGTCCCGACGCATCGTTCCTCTCGCTGCCATCGGTGCCGCCCTGCTGTTGCTGGCCGGTGCGGTGACCGCCGCCGATGCGGTGCTGCATCCGTTCCTGGTGGCCCAGCCGCCACAGGCGCCGCAGGAAGTGAACCTGGCAGTGGAAATTCCCGCCGGCAGCTTCACCAAGTATGAGATCAAGGACGACGGGCTGGTCCACGTCGACCGCTTCCAGTCGATGCCGGTGGCCTATCCGGCCAACTATGGTTCGATGCCGCGCACGCTGGCGGGTGACAACGATCCGCTGGACGCGCTGGTGCTGACCCGTGAGCCCCTGCATCCCGGCGTGATCATCCGCTTCCGCCCGATCGGCTATCTGAAGATGATCGATGGCGGCGAACATGACGAGAAGGTCATCGGCGTGCCGACCGACAAGGTTGATCCGAGCTATGCAGGCGTCCGCGATCTGGCCGATCTGCCGGAGATCGAGCGGCAGCGCATCGAGGCGTTCTTCCGCGTGTACAAGGATCTGCCAGCCGGACGCAACCCGGTGCAGCTGCAGGGCTGGGGCAACGCGGCCGAGGCGCGTACGCTGATCCGCGACGCCATGCAGCGTTTCGACGCCGGGAAGTAGTCCGGCTGCGGACGGCGTTGCACCCCTGCGCGGTCTTCACCTGTGCTGGCTATCATGGCCGCCTTCCACAGCAAAGGCGGTGCACGTGTCGGTAGCGTTGGTCTGGTTCCGTCGCGACCTGCGGCTGCAGGACAATCCGGCCCTGCAGGCCGCACTGGATGCGGGGCACGATGTGGTCCCGGTGTACATCCACGCGCCGCACGAAGAAGGCGAGTGGGCGCCGGGAGCGGCGTCCAACGCGTGGCGTCATCGCTCGCTTGCCGCGCTGGATGCGGATCTGCGTGACCGCGGTTCTTCCCTGGTGCTGCAGATCGGCAACAGCCTGCCGGTGCTGCAGGCACTGATCGCACGGACCGGTGCCACGGCGGTGTACTGGAACCGCAAGTACGAGCCCGCCACCCAGCCACGTGATGCCTCCATCAAGCGCGCGTTGCGCGAGCAGGGCATCGATGCGCAGAGCTGCAACGGCAGTCTGCTGTTCGAGCCGTGGGACATCGCCACCCAGCAGGGGCAGCCGTACAAGGTGTTCACCCCCTACTGGCGCAACGTGCTCAGTCACTGGCGCCTGCCCGGGCTGCAGGCGGCGCCCGCGGCACTGGCAACGCATGCCGTCGAAGGCGAGTCGCTGCAGGTGCTCGGGCTGGCACCGGCGCTCGGCTGGGACGGCGGCTTCTGGGAGCACTGGCAGCCGGGAGAGGCCGGCGCGCTGGAGGCGCTTTCGGTGTTCGAGGACGGCGCGCTGCGAGGCTATCGCGCGCAGCGCGACCTGCCGGACCGGGTCGGCACCTCGCGGCTGTCACCGCACCTGCACTTCGGCGAGATCGCGCCCTGGCGCATCGCCCATGCGCTGGAAGGGCTGCGCAGCGCCGGCACCGACGCCGACATCGACGGTTACCTGCGGCAACTGGGCTGGCGTGACTTCGCCTACCACCTGCTGCATCACTTTCCGGAGACCCCCAGCGGCAACCTCAACCCGCGCTTCGACCGCTTTCCGTGGGCCACGCCCAGCGCCGGCCAGCTGCATGACTGGCAGCGCGGCAACACCGGTGTACCGATCGTGGATGCCGGCCTGCGCGAGCTGTGGCATACCGGTTACATGCACAACCGGGTGCGGATGATCGTCGCCAGCTATCTGTGCAAGCACCTGCGCGCGCACTGGCTGCATGGCGCACGCTGGTTCTGGGACACACTGGTCGATGCCGACCTGGCCAACAACACGATGGGCTGGCAGTGGGTGGCCGGCACCGGTGCGGATGCAGCGCCTTACTTCCGCGTGTTCAATCCGGTTACCCAGGCTGAAAAGTTCGATCCTCAGGCGCGCTACATCACCCGCTGGGTACCGGAACTGGCGGCGTTGCCTGTGAAGGCGCGGTTCGCGCCGTGGCAGCATCCGCAGTGGCTGGCCGAGCACGCGCCGGAGTATCCGCGCAGCCCCTTGGTGGATCTGGCCGCCGGCCGGGATGCAGCGCTCGCCGCCTACCGCCAGTCGGGAGCGGGGTAAAGCGCCGTCGCGGGGTTCCAGACAGCTAGCTGAACAAGGGCCTGTCGAGCGGCGTGTTCATCATCCCGGCATCGCGTCCTGCTGTTTATCCTCTGGGCGGCCCGCAAGCCGCCGGCCCGACCGGAAACCAAGGAGACCATCATGATCCGCAACACCACCCGCAATGTCGCACTGGCCCTGATGAGCGCGGCCGTCCTGTCGGCCTGCGCCACCGGCGGTTCCTACGTGCAGAGCGATCAGTACGGCAACCCGACCGAGCAGCAGAACCGCACCGGTCGCAACGCGCTGATCGGTACCGCCATTGGCGTGGCCGCCGGCCTGCTCAGCGGCGACAGTGCGACCGAGCGCCGCCAGCACGCGCTGATCGGTGCAGGTATCGGCGCGCTCAGTGGCGCGGCCGTGGGCCAGTACCAGGATCGGCAGGAACGCGCGCTGCGCGAGCGCACCGCCAACACCGGCATTGATGTGCAGCGCCAGGGCGACAACATCATGCTGAACCTGCCCGACGGCATTACCTTCGATTTCGGCAAGTCGGCACTGAAGCCGCAGTTCTACGGCGCGCTCAACGGCGTGGCCGGCACCCTGCGTGACTACAACCAGACCATGATCGAAGTGGTCGGCCATACCGACAGCATCGGCAGCGATGCGGTCAACAACCGCCTGTCCAAGGAGCGCGCCGATTCGGTCGCCCAGTACCTGATCGGGCAGGGCGTGCAGAGCGTGCGTATCGAAACGCTGGGCGCCGGCAAGGCGTACCCGATTGCCGACAACAGCACCGATGCCGGCCGTGCCAAGAACCGCCGCGTTGAAATCCGCGTGATTCCGCTGCAGCAGTAACGCGCAGGTCCGGCACGGCCGGAACGGAAATGCCGCCCTTGCAGGCGGCATTTTCGTTGGCGGCGCCGCGCGGCGCCTGCCGCAGGAACGGTGGCCGGGTCATGCCGCGGCCGTCGGCCTCACCACGATCTCGTTCACGTCCACGTCGTCGGGCTGCTCGATGGCGAACCGCACCGCGCGTCCGATCGCATCCGGCTGCAGGGCGATGGCGCGATAGCCGACCATCATTTCGGCGGCGACCGGGTCGGTGATGCTGTCCGCCAGCTCGCTTTCCACCACGCCGGGGTGGATGCAGGTGACCCGCAGCTCGCGGTGTTCCTGGCGCAGGCCCTCCGAGATCGCGCGCACCGCATGCTTGGTGGCGCAGTAGACCGCAGCGGTCGGTACGACCGACAGCGCGCCGATGGAGGCGATGTTGATGATCTGTCCGCGGCCGCGTGCGCACATATGGGGCAACACGGCCGCGATCCCGTGCAGTACACCGCGGATGTTGACGTCGATCATCCGGTCCCATTCGTCCACCTTCAGCGATGCCATCGGCGACAGGGGCATCACACCGGCATTGTTGACGATCACATCAAGGGCGCCGAATTCCTCCAGGGCTGACGCGGCGAACGCCTCGACCTGCGCGCGCTGCGTCACGTCCAGCGCATGCACGCGTACGTCGGCGCCGTGCTGGCGCAGTTCATCCGCCAGTGCCTGCAACCGTTCGAGGCGGCGCGCGCCCAGCACCAGGCGCGCACCCGGCTGCGCCAGGGAGCGGGCGATGCCGGCGCCGATGCCGCTGGAGGCACCGGTGATCAGGATGGTTCGGGAATGGCTCATGGCAGGTCTCCGGAAGGGCTGGGGGAATGCCGGGTCGTGCCCGGTGCAGCCACGGTAGACGGCCTGCCTCGTCGCGATAAGATGGCGACTGCTGACTACCTTGTATAGATCCGCTAACCAATGTCCGTCGATCTCAATGCCCTCGCGGTGTTCCAGCGGGTAGCCGACTGCAGCAGCTTCACTGCGGCGGCCCAGCAACTGGGCGTGACCCGTTCGGCCGTCAGCCAGACCATCGCCCGGCTGGAGCAGTCGCTGGGTGTCGCTCTGGTGCTGCGCACCACCCGCAGCGTCAACCTCACCGATGCCGGGCAGGCGCTGCTTGCGGCGGTCAGACCCGCGCTGGCTGAGCTGGGCAGTGCCGTGGAGTCCACGCTGCGTCGCGGCGACACCCTCAAGGGCCAGCTGCGCCTGGCCGTGTCCTCCATTGCCGAGGATTTCCTGGCCGGTCCCCTGCTGGCCAGCTTCGCCGCCCGGCACCCGGACCTGCAGCTGGACATCACGGTGACCGACGAGGAATTCGACATCGTCGAGGCGGGTTTCGACGCGGGCGTGCGGCTGGGCGAGGTGATCGCCCAGGACATGGTGGCGATTCCGGTGTCCGGCCGGCAGCGGCAGGTGGTGGTGTGCACTCCGCGGTATGGGCAGCAGCACGGCGTGCCCACGCACCCGCGCGAGCTGCCCGGGCACCGTTGCATCGGCTGGCGCGCCGCACCACGCAAGGCGCCCTATCGCTGGGAATTTGAAGAGCGCGGACGCGAGTTCAGCGTCGATGTACAGCCGGAGATCACCAGCAACGACATGGCCACGATGACCCGCTTGGCATTGGCGGGCGCCGGGCTGGCCTTCGGCATGGAGGACACATGGCGCCCGTGGCTGCAGCGTGGGGAACTGGTCAGCGTGCTGGAGCCGTACTGCCCATGGTTCGCAGGGTTCTTCCTGTATTACCCCAGCCGGCGCCAGGCCGAGCCGAAGCTGCGGGCACTGATCGAGCATCTGCTGGAACAGCGCACCGCATGACGCCGGGCAGGCCCCGCCTCACGCCGCCGGCGCGGCCACCTTCTCCAGGATCCGCTTGCCGCTGATCTCCAGCGCGGCGTCTTCCTGCTCCTGCTGCTGCCGCGCCAGCTTCGCGCCAGGGCACTGCGCCAGCATGTAATTGGCGTCGAAGTTGAGCTTCTCCACCAGGAAGTCGACGAATGCGCGCACCTTCGGCGAGACCAGGCGGCCGCCGGCAAAGACCGCGTTGAAATCCACCTCCGGACCTGTCCACCCGGCAAGCACGCGCCGGACCATGCCTGACTCGACGAACGGCTTGGCCATCACATCGCCGGTCAGCAGCAGGCCTTCGCCGCACACCAGCGCGCCGTTGAGCGCGGACATGTCGTTGGCCGTCATCAGCGGCGTCACCGGGAAGTCACGCAGTTCCCCACCGTTCTCGCCCAGCTGCCAGGTAAAGCGTGGTGAATTGCCGGTGTGGTAGGGCTTGCGCATGGCCAGGATGCGATGGAACTGAAGCTCTTCCGGGTGCAGCGGCTCGCCGTAGCGCTCGATGTAGGCCGGGCTGGCAAACACCTGCGTGCGCAGGCTGCCGAGCTTGCGTGCGACCAGGTTGGAATCGGGCAGGGCGCCGACGCGCAGGGCCAGATCGGCTTCACCGGCGATCAGGTCGAGCTTCTCGTTGCCCATGTGCATGTCCAGGCGGATTTCCGGGTACTGCGCATGGAACTGGCCCAGCAACGGCGCGATCCAGGTGATGCCGATGGAGTAGGGCACAGTGAAACGCAGCCAGCCGCGCGGGCCGGACTGCAGCTGGCTCACCGCGCTCTCGGCTTCTTCCAGCTCGCGCGCGATGCGCTGGCAGTGCTCGTGGTAGATCGAGCCGGCCTCGGTCAGGCCAAGGCGGCGCGTGGTCCGGTGCAGCAGGCGCGCGCCCAGCCGCGTCTCCAGCTCCTGCACCTTGCGGCTGACAGTGGTCTTGGGCAGGCCGAGCGCTTTGGCAGCTGCGATGAAGCTGCCCTGCTCGACCACTTTGACGAAGATCAGCGTTTCATTGAGATCGTGGGACATGGTCGGGAGTCCTGGACGTCGGGGGTGGGACAATCGTGACAGATCGATTGGACCGGGAACGGGATGATTATTCCCCTTAACCAGGACTAATCAAGTAAAGGTTTGAGGTCTATCGTGGCGCCATTCGTGAAATGGAGTCCCCCCGCCATGAGCCTGCGCAACATTCTTGCCCGTTTCCGGCATGCCGGCCAGAACGCCCTGGATCTGGCGATGACCGTTGAGATCCGCCCGAGTTCCTTGGTGCACAAGGATTTCCGTGAGTTTACCGCGCCCATGCGGCAGCAGCGTGGCGGTGCCATCCGCATGGCGCCGCAGAAGGGCGACCGACTGCGCCGAATCGGGACTATCCCGGATTTGGGAGGAAATGTCCCGTGAATGGGATTCTGATGCCCGAAGTCCTGGTCCTCGGCGGCACCGGTGCCGTCGGCCAGGGTGTGGTCGGTGCGCTGCTGGAAGCCGGCAGTCCGGTGCTGGTGGTCGGCCGCGATCCGGGACGGCTGGCGTCGCTGGAAGCGCAGTTCGCCGATGAGCCCGGCCTGCAGACCATGCTGGGTTCACTGGCAGACGACGGTTCGGCGCAGGTCCTGGCCGAGCGCGTCGCGCAGCGCCCGCGACCGCTGGCGGCGGTGATCGCGGCCATGGGCGGTCCTTACAACCGTGGCCGGGTGATGGACCGCAAGGGCGACGAACTGCTCGGCGCACTGCAGGCCGACCTGATGCCCCATGTGCATGCGGTACGCCACCTGCTGCCGCTGCTGCGTGACAACGTGCATGCGCGGCGCTACGTGATGATCGGCAGCCCTGCCGGTCTCAAGCCCTGGGCAGGCTACGGCGAGACCTCGATCACCACCGCCGCCCTGCGCATGTACGCGCAGGTGGTGCACCAGGAAGCACAGGCGGTCGGTGTCCGTGCGCAGATGCTGGAGGTGTGCAGCCCGGTGTGTACGCCAGCCAACGCCGCCAACGCCTGCATCGAGTGGCCGAGCTCGCTGCTGGTCGGCCGGCGCGTGGTGTCGCTGCTGGATGGCTGCCGCGACAACCGCGCCATCGTTCGCTGCGACAGCAGCGATGCGGAACTGCCACGGGGCCTGCTGCGACTGGAAGTTCCACCGCCGTGGCGCGACACCGTCGGTGTCGCTTGACCTTGACCTTGGTTGAGGTTGCAGCATACGCCGCACTTTCTGATAGCCATTCTCATTAGCTGTACCACCCCTCCGTACGGATGCATGCCATGACTTCCCCCAAAACCACCCCACATCGTTTCGGCCATCGCATTGCGATGGTCGGCGTGTCGATCCTCGCCGCGGCGGTGCTCGCTGCCTGCAGTGGCGGCCATGCCGAAGAAGCCGGCGCACCGCCACCGCCGCAGGTCAGCGCAGCCCCGGTGCTGGTCAAGCAGATCAGCCAATGGGACGAGTTCAGCGGCCGCATCGAGGCGGTGCAGAGCGTTGAACTGCGTCCGCGCGTGTCCGGCTACATCGACAAGGTCAACTACGTCGAAGGCGATGAAGTGAAGAAGGGCGACGTGCTCTTCACCATCGACGCGCGCAGCTACCAGGCCGAGTACGATCGCGCCGCCGCTGAACTGGCCCGCGCCCGCACCCAGGCGACCCTGGCCCGCAGTGAATCGGAGCGGGCCAAGCGCCTGGCCGAGCAGCAGGCGATCTCCACCGAGACCGCCGAGCAGCGTCGCGCTGCGGCAGACCAGTCCGGTGCAGCCGTGCAGGCCGCGCAGGCGGCACTGGATGCTGCCCGCCTCAACCTGGAGTTCACCAAGGTGCGTGCGCCGATCGACGGCCGTGCCGGCCGCGCGATGGTCACCGCGGGCAACCTGGTCACTGCCGGCGACAGCGCCAGCGTGCTGACCACGCTGGTCTCGCTGGACACCGTGTTCGTCTACTTCGATGCCGACGAAAGCACTTTCCTGCGTTACGCGCAGATGGCACGCAAGGGCGAGCGCCCCAGCGAGCGCGACAGCGACCTGCCGGTAAAGGTTGGCCTGTCGGGTGAAGAAGGCTACCCGCACGCGGGCAAGGTCGACTTCCTCGACAACCAGGTCGCACGCAGCACCGGCACCATCCGCGTGCGTGCGCTGCTGGACAATGCCGACCGCCAGTTCACCCCGGGCCTGTTCGCCCGTGTGCAGCTGCTGGGCAGTGGCCAGTTCCAGGCGATGCTGATCGACGACAAGGCCGTGCTGACCGACCAGGACCGCAAGTACGTGTACGTGGTGGACAAGGATGGCAAGGCCCAGCGCCGCGACATCCGCCTTGGCCGCACCGCGGAAGGCCTGCGCATCGTCGAGCAGGGCCTGTCCGCAGGCGACAAGGTCATCATCGATGGCGTGCAGAAGGTCTTCATGCCGGGCATGCCGGTGCAGGCCAAGGCGGTGGCGATGCAGCCGCCGGCGGCCGCCGCACCGGGCCGTGATGCCACTGCTGCACTGAACCGCTGATCCGCCGTCTCCTGATCCAAGTTTCCGCTTAGCTGCCGGCGCCAGCGGCGGCCTTCCCTGCCTTCGTCATATCGGCGAGGGGCAGGGTGGCTGTTGCCCGCCGGCGGCATTTCCCAGGAATTCCTCCATGGACTTTTCCCGTTTCTTCATCGACAGGCCGATCTTCGCGGCGGTACTGTCGATCGTGATCTTCGCCGCAGGCCTGATCACGATTCCGATCCTGCCGATCAGCGAGTACCCGGAAGTGGTGCCGCCGTCGGTGGTCGTGCGCACGGTCTATCCGGGCGCCAATCCCAAGGTCATCGCCGAAACCGTCGCCACGCCGCTTGAAGAGGCGATCAACGGCGTCGAGGGCATGATGTACCTCAAGTCGGTCGCCGGTTCCGATGGCGTGCTGCAGATGACCGTCACCTTCCGCCCGGGCACCGATCCGGACGCGGCGGCCGTGAAGGTGCAGAACCGCGTGGCGCAGGCGCAGGCGCGCCTGCCCGAGGACGTGCGCCGGCAGGGCGTGACCACGCAGAAGCAGTCGCCGACCTTCCTCATGGTCGTGCATCTGACGTCGCCCAATGGCAAGTACGACACCCTGTACCTGCGCAACTACGCCCGCCTGCACGTCAAGGACGCGCTGGCACGCATTCCCGGCGTGGGCGACGCGCAGATCTTCGGTGGTGGTGACTACGCCATGCGCGCCTGGCTGGACCCGGACAAGGTCGCTTCGCGCGGCCTGACGGCCAGCGACGTCGTGCGTGCCATGCGTGAGCAGAATGTGCAGGTCTCTGCGGGCCAGCTCGGCGCCGAACCGCTGCCGAACAGCCAGTTCCTGACCCTGATCAATGCCCAGGGCCGCCTGCGCAGCGAGCAGGAGTTCGGCGACATCGTGCTCAAGAGCGGTGTCGACGGCGAGATCGTGCGCCTGTCCGATGTTGCCCGCCTGGAACTGGGCGCTGGCGACTACACCCTGCGCTCGCAGCTCGACGGCAAGAACGCGGTGGGTATCGGCATCTTCCAGTCGCCCGGTGCGAATGCACTGGAGATCCGCGACAAGGTCATCGCCACGATGGACGAGATGCAGAAGACCATGCCCGCCGACGTGAAGTACGAAGCGGTGTATGACACCACCATCTTCGTGCGTGATTCGATCAAGGCGGTGGTCTCGACCCTGCTTGAAGCGATCGCCCTGGTGGTGCTGGTGGTGATCCTGTTCCTGCAGACCTGGCGCGCGTCGATCATTCCGCTGATCGCGGTTCCGGTGTCGGTGGTCGGTACCTTTGCAGCATTGTACGTACTGGGCTTTTCGATCAATACGCTGAGCCTGTTCGGCCTGGTGCTGGCGATCGGCATCGTGGTCGACGATGCGATCGTGGTGGTGGAGAACGTTGAACGCAACATCGAAGAAGGTCTGTCGCCGACCGCAGCCGCCCATCAGGCCATGCGCGAGGTGTCCGGCCCGATCGTTGCGATCGCACTGGTGCTGTGCGCGGTGTTCGTGCCGATGGCGTTCCTGTCGGGCGTCACCGGTCAGTTCTACAAGCAGTTCGCCGTCACCATCGCCATTTCCACGGTGATCTCGGCGATCAACTCGCTGACCCTGTCGCCGGCCCTGGCCGCCCGCCTGCTGAAGGCCCATGGCGCTCCGAAGGATGGCCCGAGCCGTCTGATCGATCGCCTGTTCGGCTGGGTGTTCCGCCCGTTCAACCGCTTCTTCAAGTCCAGCTCGGAGAAGTACGAGCGCGGCGTGGCGCGCATCCTCGGCCGTCGCGGCGCCGTGTTCGTGGTCTACGCGGTCCTGCTGGTCGGTACCGGTGTGATCTTCAAGCTGGTGCCGCCGGGCTTCATCCCGACCCAGGACAAGCTGTACCTGATCGCGGGCGTGAAGCTGCCGGAAGGTTCGTCGATCGCACGTACCGATGAAATGCTGCGCAAGGTCGCCAAGATCGCCCAGGAAACCGACGGCGTGGCGCATACCATTTCGTTCCCGGGCCTGAACGCGCTGCAGTTCACCAACACCCCGAACACCGGTGTGGCGTTCATTCCGCTCAAGCCGTTCAACGAGCGCCATGGCCGGACCGCGGCGGAAATCAACGCCGAGATCAACCAGAAGATCGCAGGCCTGCAGGAAGGCTTCGCGTTCGCGATGATGCCGCCGCCGATCCTGGGCCTGGGTAACGGTAACGGCTACCAGATGTTCATCGAGGACCGCGGCAACCTGGGCTACGGCGCGCTGCAGAATGCCGTGCAGGCGATGCAGGGTACCGTTGCACAGACCCCGGGCATGGCCTTCCCGATCAGCAGCTACCAGGCCAACGTGCCGCAGCTGGATGCGGAAGTGGACCGTGTGAAAGCGAAGGCGCAGGGCGTGCAGCTGACCGAGCTGTTCGACACACTGCAGACCTACCTGGGTTCGGCCTACGTCAACGATTTCAACCAGTTCGGCCGTACCTGGCAGGTGATCGCCCAGGCGGACGGTCCGTTCCGTGAGAGCGTCGAGGACATCGCCAAGCTGCGCACCCGCAACGACCGCGGCGAGATGGTGCCGATCGGTTCGATGGTGACCATCAAGCAGACGTTCGGCCCGGACCCGGTGCTGCGCTTCAACGGCTATCCGGCAGCCGACCTGGCCGGTGAAGCCGACCCGCGCCTGCTGTCCTCGGCGGAAGCGATGAACAAGCTGACCGAGATCGCCGGCCAGGTGCTGCCGGTCGGCATGGCCACCGAATGGACCGACCTGAGCTACCAGCAGGCCACCCAGGGCAAGGCCGCGTTCATCGTGTTCCCGGTGGCGATCATGCTGGCCTTCCTCGTGCTGGCCGCGCTGTACGAGAGCTGGTCGCTGCCGCTGGCAGTGATCCTGATCGTGCCGATGACCCTGCTGTCGGCCCTGTTCGGCGTATGGCTGACCGGCGGCGACAACAACGTGTTCGTGCAGGTGGGCCTGGTGGTGCTGATGGGCCTGGCATGCAAGAACGCGATCCTGATCGTCGAGTTCGCCCGTGAGCTGGAGATGGGCGGCAAGGGCATCGTCGAGGCCGCGCTGGAAGCCTGCCGCCTGCGACTGCGCCCGATCGTGATGACCTCCATCGCGTTCATCGCCGGCACCGTGCCGCTGGTGCTTTCGCACGGTGCGGGTGCCGAGGTGCGCTCGGTGACCGGTATCACGGTGTTCGCCGGCATGCTGGGCGTGACCCTGTTCGGCCTGTTCCTGACCCCGGTGTTCTACGTCGCCCTGCGCAAGTTCGTCACCCGCAACGGCGGTGGCCAGCTGGTGCAGCACGGCGAGCCCACCATCCATCACTGATACGGAACCCCGTCGCCGCCGGTCGATGACCGGCGGCGGCTTCTCCCTCCAAAGGCATGAATCCATGAACACCCATCAGAACAAGATCGCGCTGGTTACCGGCGCTACCCGTGGCATCGGTGCCGAGACCGTGCGTCAGCTGGCGAAGGAAGGCGTGCACACGCTGCTGGCCGGCCGCAAGCGTGAGACGGCGGTGGAGCAGGCACTGAAGCTGCAGGCGGAAGGCCTGCCGGTGGAAGCGCTGCAGCTGGACGTTACCGATGCTGCCAGCATCGCCGATGCGGTCGAGCAGGTGCGCCAGCGTCACGGCCGGCTGGACATCCTGGTCAACAACGCCGGCATCATGATCGAGAACCCGGCACAGGCACCGTCGGAGCAATCGCTGGATACGTGGCGCCGCACCTTCGATACCAATGTGTATGCGCTGGTGGCGGTGACCCAGGCGTTCCTGCCGCTGCTGAAGCAGGCCAAGGCCGGGCGCATCGTCAACGTGTCCAGCATCCTTGGCTCGCAGACCCTGCACGCCGACCCGGGTTCGGGCATCTATGACTTCAAGATTCCGGCCTACAACGCCTCCAAGGCGGCGGTGAACAGCTGGACGCTGGCCCTGGCATACGAGCTCCGCAGCTCGCCGATCAAGGTGAACACCGTGCACCCGGGCTACGTCAAGACCGACATGAACGGTGGCCACGGCGAGATCGAGATCGCCGAAGGTGCGCGTTCCAGCGTGCAGATGGCGCTGATCGGCCATGAAGGCCCGAGCGGCAGCTTCACCTATCTGGGCGAGGTGCTGCCATGGTGATCCGCACCCTGGCGGTGGCCGTTTCCAGCCTCGTGCTGGCCGGCTGTGTCACCGTCGGTCCCAATTACAAGGCACCCCAGCAGGAGCCTGTCGTCCTGCAGGGCGCGGAGCAGCCGGTGTTCAGCACCACGTCGCCGGTTGCCAGCTGGTGGGCGCAGTTCGATGACCCGGTGCTGGAAGAGCTGGTGCACGGCGCACTGTCGAGCAATCTTGACCTGCGCGTGGCCGTGGCGCGTGTCAGCCAGGCCCGGGCGGTGTTCGTCGAAAGCCGTTTCGACCAGGCGCCGCACGTAACCGCAGGCGGCAGTTACGACCGCCGCAAGCAACCCGATCCGCAGCTGGGTGGGCAGCGGGTGTTCAGTGAAAGCTACCAGCTCGGCTTCGATGCGGGCTGGGAGCTGGATCTGTTCGGCCGCAAGCGCCGGGCTGCCGAAGCGGCACGCGCCGATCTGGGGGCCGAGCAGGCCAACCTGGCCGATGCGCAGGTGCTGGTCGCCGCCGAAGTGGCACGCAACTACTTCGAGCTGCGCGGCACGCAGAAGCGCATCGCCGTGGCCCAGCACACACTGGTCAATCTGCGTGATACGCAGAAGCTGACCGAGGCGCGCTGGGAACTGGGTGCCGGCAGCGAGCTGGATGTGCAGAGCAGCCGTGCCCGGCTGAAGGCGATCGAGGCCGATATTCCCCTGCTGGAAGTGGCCGAGACGCAGTCGCGCAATCGCCTGGCGGTGCTGCTGGGCCAACGCCCTGAAGTACTGAGCGACATGCTCGCGCCGCATGAGGTGCCGGCGTTCGCCAAGCCGTTGCCGCTGGGCGATACCCGCGAGCTGCTGCGCCAGCGTGCCGACGTGCGTGTGGCCGAACGGCGGCTGGCAGCCGCCACGGCCCGGGTCGGTGTGGCAACGGCCGATCTGTTCCCGCGGTTGTCGCTTTCCGGTTTCGTCGGCTTCCTCGGCGGCGACGCCAATGGCCTGGTCAACGGCAACAACAAGGCCTGGTCGCTGACGCCGTCGTTGAGCTGGGCGGCCTTCGATTTCGGAACCGTGCGCGCACGTCTGCGTGCCAGCAAGGCCGAGGCCGAGGGCGTTGCCGCGCAGTATGAGCAGACGGTGCTGCTGGCACTGGAAGACACCGAGAACGCGCTCACACGCTACTCCAAGCAGCAGGCGCGGCTGGCGATCGTGGTGGAGCAGGCGCAGGCTGCGCGACGGGCCGAGTCGCTGGCGCAGATCCGCTATCGCGAGGGCTCGGAAGACTTCCTCACCCTGCTCGACGCGCAGCGCACCCAGCTGGCCGCCGACGATGCACTGGCGGCCGCCGAAGCGGAGGTCAACGTCAGCGTTGTCGGTGTATACAAGGCGCTGGGTGGTTGGGGCCAGTCTCCGCAGGCGCCGAGCGTGGCACAGGTGAATTGACCGGACGGGGACGGAGGCATCGGCCTCCGTCCTCTTTTCCGGCCAGGGCCAGCGATTGGCGGGCGCCTGCCGGCCCAGCGCGGCGGCCCGGCAGCGGGCGCCTCCGGCGGCAGGTGTGTCCTGGCCGTCGATGATGAATCCGGCGCGACGGCGCCGATGCGCCATGCCGTCCTCCACACTTTGCGAACTCAGCCAGGGCAGCGCGGCGTGAGCCGTGGACACCGTCACATTCATGACGCTTCTGACTCTCCCGGAAGCGCCTTCTGCCGTGTAACAAGTGGGGCGGGCCACCAGAGGACAGGCGATGACGGACGGCAAGCGGGATACCCAACGAATGTTGTTCGGCGATCCGGGACCACCCGGTGCAGGACTGTCCGTCGCGGTGGTCGTCCTGCTGGTGCTGGCGATGCTGGCCGCGGCCATCGGCTTCGTGCGGCTGCCGGACTCGATGCTGGGCCTGGGCCTGATCGGCGTGGCCGTGCTGCTGGCCATCGGCGCCCGCATCTGCCAGGCGCGCGATCAGCACCAGGCGCTCTATCGCCTGTTGGCGCGGCAGCCGCCGCGGTGAACGCGGCGGCAACCCGACTCAGGGACGGGGCCAGTCCAGCTCGACCACCAGCGGGAAGTGATCCGAGGGCAGCACGCCGTCGATGCGACGGTCATCGGTCAGGAAGCTGCGCGCACGGAAGCCTCTCACCAGCACCCAGTCCAGCTGCGTGGTGGCCTTGCCGGTGAAATCATGGAAGGTCAGGCGCGGCCCCTGGGGAGACGCCACCTGGGTGCGCGTGTCCTGCAGAACGCGGGTGAGCGTGGCGTAGGTCCCGCCCCCGGGTTCACTGTTGAAGTCGCCCGTCAGCACCACCGGCAGGTCCGGCGGCAGCGTCGCCACCCGCTTGCCGATCAGCTCGGCCCCCTTGACCCGGCGCGGTTCGTCTTCGTCGCGATAGGGCAGGTGGGTGTCCATGAAGTAGAAGCGGCGGCCATCGTCAAGGCGACGGAACAGGGCCCAGGTCACCATGCGCGGATACAGGTTGCCCCAGGTGATGCTGCCGGCGACCTCCGGTGTATCGGACAGCCAGAAGTTGCCTGATTCCTCCACAGCCAGCACCCGCGTGTCATAGAACACGCCCATGTGCTCATCGCCGCTGCCACCACGCCGTCCTTCACCGAACCACGCGTAGCCGGGCAGGTGGCCGGCCAGATAGTCGGCCTGTTCCTGCACCAGCTCTTGGGTGCCGATCACGGCCGGGCGGGCATCCAGGATGACCTTGACCATCGCATCGCGGCGATCCGGCCAGCGCTTGCCAGGCGCGGTATCGGCCGGGGTGCGGACATTGAAGGACATCACCTTCAGCGGCGCGGGGGCCGCCGCCCAGGCGATGGCGGGAAGAGCGAAGGCCAGCAGCGCGCACAGCGCAGGGCGACGGAAACGCGACAGCATCGTGGAATCCCTCCATTCCATGTAAACGATTCCATGAAGGATGGCACGGATTGGCAGGGGACGGTATGCCGGGATGGGTCATTGGCGTGGCGACTGCGCAGGGGGACTCGCTCAGTCCTCGATCTCGCCGCGTCGGGCAGCTGCGCGCACGGCCTGCGCCGTCGTCGCAACGCCCAGGCGCTGGCGCGCACGGCGCAGGTGATTCTCCACGGTGCGCGCGGACAGCCCCAGCGTGGCAGCGATCTCTGCCTGGCGCCGGCCGGCGGCGACCCAGCGCAGAACCTCGCGTTCGCGTGTGCTCAGTCCGCCCACGGGGCGTTCGGCCGGTGCTTCGGCCAGCCGGCGGGCGGCGCGGAATGCCGCTGTGCCGGCAGACTCCAGCAGCAGCCGGGCAGGCGCGGAAGCGTCGATGATCGTTCCGGCGAAACTGATCGCCCCTTCCAGCCCCGTGGTCCCGAATACGGGCACCTGCAGCCCATGCAGGCCGTCGCCGCGGGGGTGCCTGACCACCTGGTAGCGGGCACCCCGCACGCCCTCGCGCTTGCTCCAGAAGAACGGGGCATCGCTGTCGAGCACGTGGCGGTTGACCGGGCAGGCATGCAGGTAGCGGGCAAGATCGGTTTCACGCCCTTCGCCCAGCCAGTCGCCCTCGATCCAGTACACACGGTGTGCGCCGCGTTCCAGCCCGGTGCCGGCCGCAAACAGCAGCACGCGATCGTAGCCCAGGGGCGCGGCGATCGAACGAAGCAGCGCGCCGATCCCGGTGATCGAACGCGCCTGCTCCAGTTCCAGCAGCATCGGCACCAGCGCGGTCACGGCGTTCAGCGTCCTGCCAGCGCGTCCAGCAGGGTGCGTGCGGCCAGCTGGCCGAGCGCATTGCCGGCCAACGGACTGTCGCCGGTCAGCAGCAGGCGATCCTGCAGCACGCTGCCGTCGATGCCCTCGTTGACGATCTGCACACCCTGCTGCGCGAGCTTTTCACCGAAGAACCACGGCAGTTGCCCGGGCATGTAGCCGATGTCCGGCGTCTGCCGGTCCATCGCATCGGGGAAGGCGCAGATGCGGTAGCCACGGAACAGCGAGTCACCGCCCGCTTCATCGATTCCCGCAGCCAACAGCGCTGCCGGGCCGTGGCAGAGCGTGATGATGTAGCGCTGCTGCGCCATCGCCCAGTGCAGCGCCCTGCTGACCGCGCGGCTCTCCGGCAGACCGATCAGTGCGCCATGCCCGCCCGGAATGAAGATGGCTGCATAGTCCGACGCCGCGTCCAGCGAGGCCACGATGTCGTCCAGCACCTTCGGCTGGCGGAACCGCGCCTGGTAACGTTCGTACAGACCACCGATGTCGCGGTCCTCGCCGGGGAACGCCCACCATTCGAACTTCACGGCGTTGCCGGACAGGGTTGCCACATCGAAGTCGAAGCCGGCCTTGTCCAGGTGATACATCGGCAGCAGGGTTTCGACCGGGTGATTGCCGGTGGAGAACAGGTGGCCGTTGGCGGTCGGCAGGTAGCGCTCGTCGGCGCCGATCATCAGTATCTTCCAGCGGCCATCCCGGCGCGCGTCGGCATAGTCCGCGCCGGACAGATTGCTGGCGGGTGACGTGAACTGCGAGAGCGACCAGGGCGAGGGAAAGAAGGCATCGCGCTCGGCCGGGTCGGCGCTGGGCTGGCGGCTGAGGTCCTGGGTGTTCATGCGGCTGTCCTGCAGTCGGGGAGGTGCGGCCAGCATAGGAGGCTCCATGCACAGGTGCGATGAGGGATTTCCCGCAACGGCTGACCCGCCGTCCCCGCTGGTGGCGGAACCGCGATCAGCCTGCGCTATTCATCGCGCCGGTCGTGCGCCTGCATGTCTTCATGCAGGATGCGCCTGAGCTCCACGATGGCGGGCGTGGCTTCCTGCACGCTGTGACCGGACACGATCACCTTCTCCGATTCGGCGCCCGGCAGGTGCGAACTCCAGTAGGGCACCAGTCCGTCGCTGGTCTGCTTCAGCGGTCCATCGGCTTTGGCGCGCGCGATGATGGAGTGATAGCGCACGCTCGGGGACATCGGCAGATCGGCGACGGCCTTGACGAAGGGATCATCCTTGTCGAGATTCTGGATGCTGTTCATCTGGTAGCCGTGCTTGCCGTCGTCGCGATCGACGTGGCCGTCGTTGGCGATCGTCGCCACGTCCTCCAGCACGGTCAGCGGCAGCCGCACCAGACGGCCGATCCAGCGCCCGAGGCGGGTACCGGCAACGTCGGTGCCGCGATGCGGGGTGGCAATGAACACCACCCGTGAAATCTCCGGTTCCGGCTTGAACGTGAGCACCGGCGCGCCGCGGGTACGCAGCAGCTCGCGCTGTGCCGGCGTCATCTGCGCGGTTGCCAGCAGGGTCTCGACCAGATGGTCGCCGGAGGAAGACACCATCAGCCGCGAGATCACTCCGCCCATGCTGTGCCCGACCAGCACCATGTCATGCGAGGCCGCGGCCTTTCCGGTGGGATCGAAGTGCTGCAGCACCTCGGCCAGCATGTGGCGGATCGCATCATGGCTCATCGCGATGGGCATGTTGGTCGGGTAGTAGAACTGCCACACCTGGAAGTCCCGGCGGATCTCATCGTCGCGCATCAGCTCGTTGGCGACGTTGACCCATGCCTCCGGGCTGCTTGCCAGGCCGTGGATCATCAACAGCACGCGACGCTTCGGGTCGTAGGGCTGCATCATGTACAGATGCGGCGTATCGATGCCGCCCTTGCTGCCGAACAGCGAGCGCAGCGATTGCCGGCTGAAATTGGAGCGCGCGAGCCACAGCGCGTAGCCTGCCGTGAAGTTGGCCGCCAGTGGCACCTGCTGTCCATGCAGGGTGACTTCCGAAACCTGGTAGGGATCGTGGATCTCCACCTCCGGCTCGTCGTCGTGCAGCACTTCCCACAGGTTGTCGCCGGAGAACCGCAGCAACACCGACATCGAGGGCGAAGGCATTTCGCTCCAGCTGCGTTGTACCGGCGCAGCGGCGCTGGCCTCGCCAGCAGGCGTGTCCACGTCGCTGCCGGGATCATCCATCACCGCCACCAGCTCGGCGCCGAAGCCATCCCGGCGATGCACGCTGCGCAGGGTGCCGGTGAACGAGAGCGCTGCGGCGGGAACCAGCTCCCTCGGCGTACGCTCGTCCAATGGCGAGCCGTCGTCCGATGGCGCCAGCACAAAGGTCCATCGTCCCAGCTGGAAGCGGCTGGTGTCGCTGTGCACCCGGCCGGTGGCGTAGGCCTCGAACAGCTGCACGGAGGCTTCCTGCACGGCCAGGTTGTAGTAGTCCCGCACCTGCGTCTGGCGATCCTCGAAACCCCGCTGGTTGGCGGTGCGCTCGGTGAAGAACAGATAGGCGTAGGCCTGCCTCGCAACCTGCATCCACGCATCCAGACGCGGCTGGAATCCGGCGTCCAGTTCGGTAACCACGGCCTTGGCGCGGCCTTCCGCGGAGTACTCGCGCTTGGGGGCGGGCAGGGTCAATGCGTACTGCAGCCAGAGTTCGGCCAGGGCCGAGCGCTTGTCTTCCTCGCGCACGACGATGCTGGCCTCCATTGCATCGATGCAGGGTGGGCCAGGCCTGGCGCAGACGCCCTCGTCCAGGCCGGCCACGCGCAGGGTTTCCAGGGTGGCCGAGCTGAGCTTGCCGGTGGTGAGGATGTCACCGCGCTTGAGGGCGATGTACTGGCCGGGAGTAACCGAGGCGACCTGCACCGAGGGTCCGAACTGGCGCAGGGTGGCGCAGCCGCTCAGCGCAAGCAGCAGGGTGAAGACGAGAGCCGTGCGGCCGACGATGCCCATTCCCGTGGTTGCCATACGATCCTCCTGCGCGGTCGCGCCACTCTAGCGGGAGGTATGTCAAGGCGGAAGCGGCGGGCGCCGGTTCGGTCAGCGGCCGGTCGTCAATCGTCCCGGTCGCTGTTGCGGATTGCCAGGACCACCGCAGCAGTACATGCCAGGACACCGAGCAGGAAGCCGATGGCCATGCCGTCGAACCAGTTCATGGGGTGCGTGCCGGGAGCGTTGAGGAAGCAGGCCTGTGGGAATGACCGAAGGGCAGCGCGTGGCGCAGCGGCTGTGGCGGGCCGCTGCGCCCTGGCCTCAGTTGCTGGCCTCCCTGACAGCTTCTGCGGCGTCGATGATGCCCGGGCCGCAACCGCCCGGGCAGTTGGCTGCCGCGATCGGGTGGGCGGTGCGGCGCAGGATGTCCTTGACCTGGCTGGTGGTCTTCGGCACCGGCGCCACCGCCTGCATCAGCGCCACGACGCCGGCCACGTGCGGTGCCGCCATCGAAGTGCCGGACATGAAGTCAAAGGCATTGTTGCCCACCGTGGACAGAACGCCCTGCGCCGGATACTGGCGGGTTGGTGCGCAGTTGGTCGAGTTCGGGGGTGTGGCCAGGGGCAGGAACTCGCCCACCGAGGCACGGCACGACCACGTCTCGCCACCGGGCGCGGTGATATGGATGCCTGCACCGTAGTTGGAGTAGAACGCACGGCGCCCGCCCTGGTCGTTCGCGGCCACCGCGATCACGCCGTTGCAGTTCGCCGGTGCGAACTCGGACACATCGAGGTTGCTGTTGCCCGCCGCGACCACCACGAGGGTGCCGGTGGCCGTGATGTCGTCGATCGCATCCTGCTCGGCCGGCGAACAGGGCCGACGGCCGCCCAGGCTGAGATTGATGACCTCGGCCGGGTTGGCATTGGCCGGAACACCCGGCACGGCGATGCCAGCGCTCCAGAGCATGCCGTCGATGATGTCATCCGAGCCGCCATTGCCCTGGTTGCCCAGCACGCGTACCGGTACGACCTTGGCGTTGTAGGCCACGCCGGCCACGCCGATCTGGTTGTTGGTTACCGCCGCGACGGTTCCCGCAACGTGGGTGCCATGCGCGATGCCCGAGGCGTCGAAGGCATCTGCATCACGGCCATCGCCATCGTCGGAGCCACCACAACCGGGATTCAGCCCCCCCAGGATGCACTGCAGATTGCTGAACGGCCGGGTGGAGGAAATCATGTCGTAACCCGGCAGCAGGTTCGGCTGCAGGTCGTTGTTGTCGAGATAGCCGGAATCGATCACCGCCACCACGACGCCCTGGCCGGTGGAGCGATCCCATGCCGCCGGCACGCGTGCGCCGCTGACGGGATTGCTGTAGTGCCACTGTTCGGCGTAACGCGGATCGTTGGGCGTGGCGAACGCACTCATCATGAAGTTCGGCTGCACATATTCGACGTCCGGGTCGTCGGCGATGCGCTGCATCAGGATCTCGGCCTCCGGACGATCCAGTGCCTTGTCTGTCCTGATCACATCGGCGCCTCCACCCATGCGGCGCTGATGCGCCACGGCCGCAGCCTGCACGGCACCGACCGAGCGCTTGCTGCGCTGCTGCGCGCCCAGACGCTGCTTCAGCGCATCCTGGGCGGTGTCGGCAGAGACGCGTTTGCGGCTGCCATCGCGGTACTTGACGATGAAACTGCTGTACTGCTGGTTGTTGTCCATGCCCCGTGTCCACACCCGCTCGGTGGATTGGGCGAAGGCGGGGGCACTGGCCAGAACCAGAGCGATGGCACTGGCAAGGGAAATCCGAAGCGACGTACGCATGAATACAGTTCCTTTGTGAAAGGTGCGATGAGCCGGTCGTGCCCTGGGGGCTCGACTCGAGATGAAGAGAGGTATGTCCGCGCGGTCTCCTTTCTGATGGCGACCTTGAACGAACGGCTTCGCAGTCCGTTATCCCCCAGTGCGGGGGTAGGAAATTTCTGAACTGGTTTACCGATGTCGAGATCGGCACGCGCGGCGAGGGTGTGTACCGCAGGCAATAAAAAAGCCCGGAGATCCCCTTCTGGCGGGAATGTCCGGGCTTCTCCGGTCCTTGGCGGACCGCTCGTTGGTGGAGGTGGGCGGAATTGAACCGCCGTCCGAAGGCACTCCATCCCCAGCACTACATGCTTAGCTCGCCGTTGAATCTCGTCCCCGAACAGCACGGCGTGCAAAGCGCATCCGGGAACCAGCCTGTTGTGTTCTAGTGCCGGACTGACAGGCAGCCGTCCAGCGCGATTCCATGATAGTGACTCTACACCGCGAGCATGGACACAAGCGGTTTCGAGGCTTAGGCCTTAAGCGGCCAGAGCGTAGTTGTCGTCGTTGGCAACTAGAGTTTTGCAGCTGGATTTACGAGGAAAGCTACCCCCTCGGCATGCGCCAGGCGACTTCACAACCCCCGTCGAAACCAATGCACCCCCGGTTTCTACAGTGCTGCAAGGTACAGGGCCGATTCCGTGTCACCACGGGCAGGGCCTGCCCAACGGTTGTCATGCTACGGCAAAACAGCTGAACAGTCACCTCGTGCGGCCTGTCAATCCGCAACAGGTTGTACTGCCTGTGTCATAGCGGATTGCTAACGTCTCTGGCACGGATTTGCGACACACTGGTCGTGACCATCCAGGGCAGGACAGAAACGGGAGACTATGGGTGACCGACGCGATGCAACAGCGCAGCCTGCGCCAGCTGGTGGGCCCGGTCGGGGCCGACTATCAGCGTCGGGCGTTGCCTCCCGGTTGGGTCTGGGCGCTGCTGGCGGTGCTGCTGGCGGCGACCTGGCTGACCGAACTGCCGGCCACCGCAGCGGTGGCCCTGGTCGCCAGCGCGGTGGTGGTGCATTGGCCGCAGCGTGGGCGCACCCATTGGCTGGGCTGGCGGCTGCCGGCGCTGGCGGTACTGGCGGCGTTGCTGTGGGGGCCGGACGTGCTGGCGCAGTGGTTCGAGCACGGCCTGGCGCTGACCTTGATGACATTGGCCAGCCTCAGCATCGGCGTTCACGTGTGGCAGTCGCGGCAATTGGCGCGCCAGCTGCAGGGGGCGGCCGACGCCCTCGACGATACGCAGCTGCTGGCCCTGTTGCCGGCCGATGCTGCCCAGCTCGCCCAGCAGTGGCGGGCGGGCGATGACCGCCACGCGCCGGAACTGGCAGTGGTGATGCACCTGGCCGTGATGCATGCGGCCCTGGCGCCGCGCGCGCACGGGCAGGGCATGCTGGCCGGTTGACCGCCCGGGCCACCGGGCAAGGCCCGGCGCCACGAGGCGGCAGGGCCTGCCTCAGGCGTCGCGGTTGCCGCGCCGCATCACCCGCTGCTTCTCGATCGCCCAGTCGCGATCCTTGGCGGCATCGCGCTTGTCGTGGTTCTGCTTGCCCTTGGCCAGCGCGATCTCGAGCTTGATCTTGTTCTTGCTCCAGTACATCGCGGTCGGCACGATCGTATAGCCGTCACGCTCGACCTTGCCGATCAGCTTGTCGATCTCGTTCCGGTGCAGCAGCAGCTTGCGCTCGCGCCGATCCTCGGCCACCACGTGGGTGGATGCCTGGATCAACGGAGTGATCTGTGCGCCGATCAGGTAGATCTCGCCACGCTTCACGTAAGCGTAGGCGTCGATGATGTTGCCGCGCCCCGCCCGGATCGACTTGACCTCCCAGCCCTGCAGGGCCAGCCCGGCCTCGAAGCGCTCTTCGATGTGGTACTCGTGGCGGGCACGCTTGTTCAGCGCGATGGTTTTGTTGGCCGTCGCGCTCTTTGCTTTATCCTTGCCGCTGTTCTTGCTCATTTCCGTATTGTCTCCGATTCGGGCCCGCCCGGTCGATTGCCGAAACGTCCCGTATACATGCCTACTATCCGCCGCAGCGCCCTGGTCGAACATTCGGCCGCGCGCATGTTCGACTTGGTCAACGACGTCCAGGCTTATCCGCGCCGCTTCCGCTGGTGCTCCGATGCCCGCATCCTGGAGCAGGGCGAGGACCGGCTGGTGGCGCGTCTGGATCTGGGCCTGGGTTCATTCAGTACCTGGTTCCAGACCGAGAACACCCTGCAGCGCCCGCACAGCATCGACATGCAGCTGCGCGACGGTCCCTTCAAGCAGCTTCATGGCCGTTGGGAATTCCACGCGCTGGCCGAAGACGCCTGCAAGGTGACGCTGACCCTGGAATTCGAACCCAGCTCACGGCTGCTGGGCCCGGCGCTGGCGATCGGCTTCCAGGGTCTGGCCGATCGCATGGTCAACGATTTCGTCCGGGTCGCCGACGAGGACTGAGCGATGATCGAGGTCGAGGTGGTGCTTGCCTGGCCGCAGCGGGTGCTGTCACGCCGGTTGCAGCTGGAGGAGGGCGCCACGGTTGCCGATGCGATCGCCGCGGCCGCTCTCGAGGGCAGTGACGGCTGCCCGGCTGCCGCCGTGCATGGTGTGCTGGCCCGCCCGCAGCAGGCACTGCTGGATGGGGACCGGGTCGAACTGCTGCGCCCGCTGCAGGCCGATCCCAAGGACAACCGCCGGCGTCGCGCGCTCGGCGGTTGAGGGCCAGGGCCCGTCCGTCGGAACGGGCCGGTGGCCTCAGCGGCCCTTCTTCTTCTTGTCCTTCGGCAGGTTGCGGCCGAACTGGCGGACGGTCTGCTGGGCCAGCGCCTTGTCATTGGCCGGGAAATAGTCACCCTCCCAGCGCGTCACGGTATCGTTCTCGAAATACACGGTGAAGTTCTTCACTTCCGTGCGGCCGAGACGGTCGACCCGCTGGCTGGAGGTGTAGTCCCAGCGCTGGGCATGGAACGGGTCCGGCACGGAGGGCGTGCCCAGCAGCGCGTTCACCTGCTGCTTGCTCTGCCCGACCTGCAGCTTGGCCACGGCATCTTCCCGGATCAGGTTGCCCTGATAGATGGGTTGCTTGTAGATGATGCCGCACCCGGTGGTGGACAGGGCGACGGCGGCGACCAACAGAAGATTGCGCATCGGGACTGGCGGTTGGGGAAATCGAACCGATGATACACTCCCGGCGTGCCACCGCGACCCAATCCGAGGCAGCTGGCGCTAAATCGCCAATGAACGGAGACCTATGGAAACCCACGACCTGCGTAAAGTCGGCCTGAAGGTAACCCATCCACGGATGCGGATCCTGGCGCTGCTCGAGCAGCGCACTGCCCAGCACCACATGACCGCCGAAGACATCTACCGCCAGCTGCTGGAGCATGGTGACGAGATCGGTCTGGCCACGGTGTACCGGGTGCTGACCCAGTTCGAGGCTGCCGGCCTCGTGCTCAAGCACAATTTCGAAGGCGGCCAGGCCGTCTATGAACTGGACCGCGGCGGCCATCACGATCACATGGTCGATGTGGACAGCGGCAAGATCATCGAATTCGAAAGTACCGAGATCGAGGAACTGCAGCGCAAGATCGCGGCCGATCACGGCTATGAGCTGGAAGAACACTCGCTGGTGCTGTACGTGCGCAAGAAGCGCAGATAGGCACCGCCTGCTGCGTGCCGGTTGCGACGAGACCCCGGGCTGGCCCCGGGGTTTTTCGTCAGCGCGGCGGAGTGACCGCCGGGTGCAATGGCGGCATCAGCATCCGCAGATCCACGGCCTCGGCCATGGCCCGGTTGCCGGCATCGCCCGGATGCAGATGGTCGCCCGAATCGTAGGCGGCGGCCATCCGCGAGGGATCGGCGGGGTCGCGCAGCACTGCATCCAGGTCGATCACCGCATCGAATGGGCTGTCCTGCCGCAGCCAGGCGTTGAGCTGCTGGCGCAGCGCGTCCTTGTCCGGCTGGTAGTAGTCGTCCAGCGGGGTGCCGGGCAGGGCACCGGCGAACGGCGGCAGGGTCGCGCCCACAATGTGCAGTCCATGGCGATGGGCCTGCCCGGCCAGGTTGCGATAGCCGGCCTGCAGTGCGGCGAGCCCGGGCCGGGCCTGGCCGCGCGCGAACGCCGTGCCTGGCCAGCTGATGTCGTTGATGCCGATCAGCACGATCACACTGGCGACACCGGACTGGTCGAGGACATCGCGCGGGAAGCGGGCCAGGGCGGATTCCCCCATGCCGTCGCGCAGCAGGCGTCCGCCGGAGATGCCGGCGTTGACCACTGCGATTCCCTGCGGTGCCAGCCGTGCGGCGAGATGGTCGGTCCAGCGCTGGTCCTGGTCGAGGCTGGCCGTTGCGCCATCGGTGATCGAGTCGCCGATCACCACCACGCTGCGCGCGCGGGCTGTGGTTTCGACGTCGATGCCGGAAAGAAGCAGGCGGGCCGTGGTGCTGCGGGCATCGTCCAGGTCCGCAGCCAGGCTCTGGTCACCCGGTGCGATCCAGCTGGTCTGCCGGCCGTCCCAGTGGAACGTCTGCAGCGGCGTGGGCTGTGGCAGATGGATGCTGACCTGCAGCGACTGCAGGTTGCGCGTGGGCAGCGGCAGGGCGTCGCTGAGCCGGTCCTGGCCAGGCGCGATCAGCACGCCGGGCTGGCCATCGAAGGTCAGCGCCTGCGGCACCTCGCCCGGATGTGCCGCCAGAGTGGCCCGGCCCACCCGCAGGGGTTCTGTCCCGTAGGCGTTGCTCAAGCGGACACGCAGGCGCGAGCCACCCAGGCTGATGCGGACGGTCTGGCGGAAGGTCTGGTCGGCCAGCTCAGGCGGGATCAGCGACGGAAACAGAAAGTCTGCCTGCCACACCGGTTGTGGGCTGGCCTGCCAGCTGGCCACCCAGTGCCGGGGAGGGGCGGCCGTGGCGCTGGCTGCTGCGGACAGGGTGAGCAGGGCAGCGGTGGTCAACGTGCTCAGGCGGTTCATCGGAGGGGTCCGTCGGAAGGAGCGGCCATGGTGTCCCTGCCGCTTTCTGTGAACTAGACTGCGCCTGGATAATCATCTGTGAACTGGATTCATCATCATGGCGCGACCCGATATCAATCGTTCCGGCGAGCTGGAAGTGTTCGTGAGGGTGATCGAGACCGGGGGATTCTCCGCGGCGGCCCGCAGCCTGGACATGACCCCCTCGGCGGTCAGCAAGCTGGTGGCGCGGCTGGAGCAGCGGCTGGGCACGCGGCTGCTGCAGCGATCCACCCGCCAGTTGCAATTGACCCCGGAGGGCTGCGCCTTCTACGAGCGCGGGCTGCGCGTGCTTGCTGACCTGGAAGAGGCCGAGCGCTGTGCGAGCGCCCATGCCGAACCGCGCGGGCGGTTGCGGGTGAATGCCAACGTGCCCTTCGGCCAGCATTTCCTGCTGCCGTTGCTGCCCATGTTCCTGCAGCAGCACCCGCAGGTGGGGGTGGATCTGACTCTGACCGATGAAGTGATCGATCTGCTCGAGCAGCGCACCGATGTGGCCGTGCGGGCCGGCCCGCTGAAGAGTTCCAGCCTGGTGGCACGACGGCTGGGGGCGACGCGGATGATGATCGTGGCCTCACCCGGCTATGCGCAGCGACACGGCCTGCCTGGCAATGTCGACGACCTGCAGACGCACAACCGGCTGGACATCGGCCACACGCGGGCGATGCAGGGGTGGCCGTTGCTGCAGGGTGGCCAGGTGCTGCGCGTGCCCACCAGCGGCAATGCGCGCGCCAGCAACGGCGACGCCCTGCGGCAGCTGGTGCTGGGTGGGCTCGGGCTGGCCCGGCTGGCCGCCTTCCAGGTCAAGGACGACATAGCGGCCGGGCGACTGCTGCCGGTGCTGGAAGAGGCCAATCCCGGCGATCTGGAAGAGGTGCACGCGGTGTTCCTGGGGCAGGGGGGCTATCTGCCGCTGCGGGTGCGTGCGTTCCTGGATTTCCTGGTGGAAAAGGTGGATCTGGCGCGGCCGCTGGGGTGAACCTGCGGTGGGACGGGCCCGGCGTCGCTCGGCGCCGCCGGCGTCAGACCTGCAGCAGCTTGCGGGCGGCGGCGCGCGCTTCCTTGCTCACTTCGACGCCACCGAGCATGCGTGCCAGTTCTTCCTCGCGTGCCTTGAGGTCCAGCTTCTCCACCGCACTCTGGGTCATGCCTTCCACCGGTGCCTTGCTGACCCGGTAATGGGCATGGCCCTTGGACGCGACCTGCGGCAGGTGGGTCACGCACAGGACTTGGCGCTTCTCACCGAGGGCGCGCAGCTTCTGGCCGACGATGTCGGCCACCGCGCCACCGATTCCCGAGTCGACTTCGTCGAACACCATGGTCGGCACGGCGTCCAGGTCCAGCGCGGCCACTTCGATTGCCAGCGAGATGCGCGACAGTTCGCCACCCGAGGCCACCTTGCGCAGGGCGCGTGGTGGTTGACCGGCATTGGCCGCGACCAGGAACTCCACGCGTTCGGCGCCCTGCGGGTCGGGCTTGCCGCCGTCCTGGGGTTCCAACTCGATCAGGAACTGGCCGCCGCCCATGCCCAGCTCGGCGATGATGCCGGTGGTGGTGGTCGACAGCGCGGCCGCCGCACTGCGCCGGCTTGCGGTCAGTGCTTCGGCCTGCACCCGCCAGGCGGCCGCGGCCTTGTCGATCTCACCGGCCAGGCGCTGCAGCCGCTCGTCGGCGCCGCGCAGCTGCTGCACTTCGGCATGCATGCGCTCGCGCTGCGCGCCCAGTTCGTCCATCGGCACGCGATGCTTGCGCGCCAGGTCGTGCAGGCGGCCGAGACGGCGCTCGTTCTCCTCGAACTGCTCGGGGTCGGCGTCCAGGTCGTCGTGCACGCGGTCGAGCAGGGACAGGGCCTCATGCAGCTGGATCGATGCGTTTTCGATCAGGCTGTCCACCTCGCCCAGGCGCGGGTCGTGTTCGATCAGCCGGGCCAGTTCGTGCCGCACCTGCTGCAACTGATCCAGCGCCGAGCTGCCCTCGTCGCCGTTGAGCTGGTTGCTGGCGGCCTGGCAGGCGGTCAGCAACGCGCTGGCATGGGCCTGGCGCCGATGGCTGGCGCCCAGCGCGAGGATCGATTCGGGCTCCAGATCCTCACGGTCCAGTTCGCGCAGCTGATGCTCGAGGAAACCGATACGGTCACTGACATCGCCCTGCTGCGACAGCGCCAGGGATTCATCAACCAGTGCCTGCCAGGCGGCCGCGGCGCGGCGGACCTGACGGCGCTCTTCCTCGTTGCCGGCATAGGCATCGAGCAGGGCCAGCTGGGAAGGACGCGCCAGCAGGGCCTGCTGCTCATGCTGGCCGTGGATCTCCACCAGCAGCGCGGCCAGTTCGCCCAGTTGGGCGAGGGTGACCGGGCGGCCGTTGATCCAGGCCCGCGAGCCGCCGTCGGCGCGGATCACGCGGCGCAGCTGGCACTGGTCCTCATCGTCCAGCTCGTTGTCGGCCAGCCACTGGCGTGCGGCCTGCAACTGCTCCAGCGCGAACTCGGCCGACAGCTCGGCGCGGGCGGCACCGTGGCGGACCACGCCACTGTCGGCGCGCAGGCCGGACAGGAAGCCCAGCGCGTCGACCATCAGCGACTTGCCGGCGCCGGTCTCGCCTGAAACCACGGTCATGCCAGGCCCGAATTCCAGTTCGGTGGCGCGGACGACGGCGAAATCCTTGATCGATAGGTGTCTGAGCATGGGTCTGGGGGTATCTGAGCCGCGCAACGCTAGCACGCGCACGCGGGCGGTCCAATGGCTTGCCAAGGTGATCCGGCGCCATTATCTAGTGTCCGTGTCTCACAGGTTGATTCCATGCACGGTTCCGCCGACCAACTCGCCCCGCGCGCGCGCCATCTGCTGCGCACGCTGATCGCGCGCTACATCCAGGATGGTGAGCCCGTGGGCTCGCAGACGCTGGCGCGCGTGGCCGGGCTGGAAGTCAGCCCGGCCACCATCCGCAACATCCTCGGCGACCTGGAGGACCTGGGCCTGCTGGCGTCGCCGCATACCTCCGCCGGGCGGATCCCGACCGCGCATGGTTACCGGGTGTTTGTCGACAGCCTGCTGCAGATGCAGCCGCCGGGCGAGGGCGAGCTGGCCCGCTTGCGCCAGGAACTGGCCGGTGGCGGCAGCACCCAGGCCCTGCTCGGCAGCGCCTCCGAGCTGCTGTCGGCGATGAGCCACTTCGTCGGCGTGGTCAGCGCGCCGCGGCGCGAGCAGTTCGCCTTCCGCCAGATCGATTTCGTGGCGCTGGACGGCCGCCGGGTGCTGGCGATCCTGGTGTTCGCCGACAACGAGGTCCAGAACCGGGTGATCGAAACCCGCCAGGACTTCGCCCCGGGCCAGCTGGAGCAGGTCGCCAATTACCTCAACGCCCATTTCGCAGGGCTGCCGCTGGCGGAGATCCGGGCGCGCCTGCTGCTGGAGCTGCGTGATGCCCGCTCCGAGCTGGAGCAGCTGCTGGCGCACAGCATCGAACTGGCCGAGCAGGCCCTGCAGCCAGCGGCCGACGACATGCTGGTGGCGGGCCAGACCCGCCTGATGGGGGTCCAGGACCTGTCCGACCTGGAGCGCCTGCGTGAGCTGTTCGAGCTGTTTTCCAGCAAGCGCGAGATCCTGCAGCTGCTGGAGCGGACCATCCAGGCCCCGGGCGTGCGCATCTTCATCGGCGAAGAGACCGGGATGATGCCGCTGCAGGGCGTTTCGCTGGTGACCGCCCCGTATACGGCCAATGGGCAGGTGCTGGGCGTGCTGGGGGTGATCGGGCCGAAGCGGATGGCCTACGACCGCATGATCCCGCTGGTACAGGCCACCGCCGACGTGCTGGGCGCGGCCTTTTCGCCGACCGGACGCGGATCCGGTGCCGCGGACGCTTGAAACGCAGCATCCCGCCCACACTAGGGTGGGTGGAGGCGGGGAGTGACCGCCAGGGACCCAGACATGAACCACGAACATCCAGATTTCGAATCCCAGCAGAGCGCCGCCGACGCGGCCGCCGCAGCAGGCGTCAATGACGAAGTGGAGCGCCTGCGCGCGGAAGTCGAGCAGGTCAGGGCCGATGCGCTGCGTGAGCGCGCCGACCTGGAGAACCAGCGCAAGCGCGTGGCCCGCGACATCGAGCAGGCCCGCAAGTTCGCCAACGAGAAGCTGCTGGGCGAACTGCTGCCCGTGTTCGACAGCCTGGATGCCGGCCTGAAGGCCGCCGGCGACGACCCGCACCCGCTGCGCGAGGGCCTGGAGCTGACCTACAAGCAGCTGCTGAAGGTCGCCGCCGACAACGGCCTGGTTCTGCTTGACCCGACCGGCCAGCCGTTCAACCCGGAGCACCACCAGGCGATCAGCCAGGTGCCGGCCCCGGGCGCCGCCCCGGGCAGCGTGGTGACCGTGTTCCAGAAGGGCTATCTGCTCAACGAGCGCCTGCTGCGGCCGGCGCTGGTGGTGGTGGCCGCCGACTGACCCCTGTGTTCCGGGCGGACGGCCGCCGGGCATGGCCCGGCGCTACCCGCCTCGCCGGATGGGTAGCGAAGGGCCATGCCCGGCGAACCTTGAACGGCTGAACACAGCGTTCGGGGGATGGCTTGAATGTTCCACGAGCCTCCCCCACATCCCATTCATCCACCGGCCGAGCGGCCGGACTGACATCCACACAGCATTTCTCAGGAGTCTCCCCCATGGGCAAGATCATTGGTATCGACCTCGGCACCACCAACTCGTGCGTGGCGATCATGGACGGCGGCAAGGCCCGCGTCATCGAGAATTCGGAAGGCGATCGCACCACCCCGTCGATCGTCGCCTACACCAAGGACGGCGAAGTCCTGGTCGGTGCCTCGGCCAAGCGTCAGGCGGTGACCAACCCGAAGAACACCTTCTACGCGGTGAAGCGCCTGATCGGCCGCAAGTTCACCGACGCCGAGGTGCAGAAGGACATCGCCCACGTCCCGTACAGCATCCTTGCCCATGACAATGGTGATGCGTGGGTGGCCACCAGCGACGCCAAGAAGATGGCGCCGCAGGAAATCTCGGCCAAGGTACTGGAGAAGATGAAGAAGACCGCCGAGGACTTCCTCGGTGAGAAGGTCACCGAAGCGGTCATCACCGTGCCGGCCTACTTCAACGACAGCCAGCGCCAGGCCACCAAGGATGCCGGCCGCATCGCGGGCTTGGACGTCAAGCGCATCATCAACGAGCCGACCGCGGCCGCGCTGGCCTATGGCCTGGACAAGGGCGACAACAAGGATCGCAAGATCGTTGTGTACGACCTGGGCGGCGGTACCTTCGACGTCTCGGTGATCGAGATCGCCAACGTCGACGGCGAGAAGCAGTTCGAAGTGCTGGCCACCAACGGCGACACCTTCCTGGGCGGCGAAGACTTCGACAACCGCGTCATCGAGTACCTGGTGGAAGAGTTCAACAAGGACCAGGGCATCGACCTGCGCAAGGATCCGCTGGCCCTGCAGCGCCTGAAGGACGCCGCCGAGCGTGCCAAGATCGAGCTGTCCAGCGCCCAGCAGACCGAAGTGAACCTGCCGTACGTCACCGCTGACGCATCGGGTCCGAAGCACCTGAACATCAAGCTGACCCGCGCCAAGCTGGAAGCGCTGGTGGAAGACCTGATCAAGAAGTCGATCGAGCCGTGCCGCGTCGCCCTGAACGATGCCGGCCTGCGTTCGAGCGACATCAGCGAAGTGATCCTGGTCGGCGGCCAGACCCGCATGCCGAAGGTGCAGCAGGCGGTGACCGAGTTCTTCGGCAAGGAGCCGCGCAAGGACGTCAACCCGGACGAAGCCGTGGCACTGGGTGCGGCGATCCAGGGTGGCGTGCTGGGCGGCGACGTCAAGGACGTGCTGCTGCTGGACGTGACCCCGCTGTCGCTGGGCATCGAAACCATGGGCGGCGTGTTCACCAAGATCATCGAGAAGAACACCACCATCCCGACCAAGGCCTCGCAGGTGTTCTCCACCGCCGAGGACAACCAGTCGGCCGTGACCGTGCACGTGCTGCAGGGTGAGCGCGAACAGGCCCGCTTCAACAAGTCGCTGGCCAAGTTCGACCTGTCCGGCATCGAGCCGGCGCCGCGTGGCCTGCCGCAGGTGGAGGTGTCCTTCGACATCGACGCCAACGGCATCCTGCATGTGTCGGCCAAGGACAAGAAGACCAACAAGGAACAGAAGGTCGAGATCAAGGCCGGCTCGGGCCTGTCCGAGGAAGAGATCGCGCGCATGGTCGCCGACGCGGAAGCCAACCGTGAGGAAGACAAGAAGTTCCAGGAGCTGGTGCAGGCCCGTAACCAGGCCGATGCCCTGATCCACGGCACCCGCAGCGCCATCACCGAGCACGGCAGCAAGGTCGGCGGCGATGTCATCGGCAAGGTGGAAGCGGCTCTGGCCGATCTTGAAACCGCGATGAAGGGCGACGACAAGGCACAGATCGAAGCCAAGTCGAAGGTGCTGGAGGAAGCCGGCCAGTCGCTGTTCGCCGCAGCGTCGGCAGAGCAGGGCGGTGCCGCGGGCGCCGATGCCGGCAGCGCGGGCAAGGGCAACGACGACGTGGTGGACGCCGAGTTCACCGAAGTCAAGGACGACAAGAAGTCCTGATCCGGACCGACGCGGGACGCTGCCAGGCAGCGTCCCGTTGTCGCATCAGGGTCCTGACCGCCTCCGGCGCGTCGGGGCGCCCGACGCAAGAGCGGACCTGGTTCCGCTCTTCCGCTTTGACGAATCCCGACATTCCGGAAGCCGATTCACGATATGAGCAAGCGCGATTACTACGAAGTGCTGGGCGTGGCCCGCACCGCCAACGAAGAAGAGCTGAAGAAGGCTTACCGCCGTTGCGCGATGAAGTTCCATCCGGACCGAAATCCGGGTGATGCGGCTGCCGAAGCCTCCTTCAAGGAGTGCAAGGAAGCCTACGAGGTGCTGTCCGACGGCAACAAGCGCCGGATGTATGACAGCCACGGCCATGCCGCGTTCGAGCACGGCATGGGCGGGGGCGGTCCGGGTGGTCCGGACATGAACGATATCTTCGGCGACATCTTCGGCAACATCTTCGGTGGTGCCGGCGGCGGTCCGCGCCAGGCACGCCGCGGTGCCGACATCGGTTACGTGATGGAGCTGGACCTGGAAGAAGCGGTGCGTGGCATCGAGCGCCGCATCGAGATCCCGACCCTGGCCGAATGCGGCGATTGCGATGGCAGTGGCTCGGAAGACGGCAAGGTGGAGACCTGCAACGTCTGCCATGGTCGTGGCCAGGTGCGCATCCAGCGCGGCATCTTCGCCATGCAGCAGGCCTGCCACAACTGCGGCGGCCGCGGCCAGATCATCGCCAAGCCCTGCAAGACCTGCCACGGCAATGGCCGTGTCGAGGAAGACAAGGTGCTGTCGGTGAAGGTGCCGGCGGGCGTCGACACCGGCGATCGCATCCGCCTGGCTGGCGAGGGCGAAGCGGGGCCGGCCGGCACGCCGCCGGGCGACCTGTACGTGGAAGTGCGCGTGCGTGAGCACCCCATCTTCCAGCGCGATGGCGACGATCTGCATTGTGAAGTGCCGATCCGCATCTCGCAGGCGGCGCTCGGCGATACCGTGCGCGTGGCGACGCTGGGCGGCGAGGCGGAGATCCGCATTCCGGCCGAGACCCAGACCGGCAAACTGTTCCGCCTGCGCGGCAAGGGCGTGCGCTCGGTGCGCAGCCGCAGCGAGGGCGATCTGTATTGCCGCGTGGTGGTCGAGACGCCGGTCAACCTGACCAACGACCAGCGCCGGCTGCTGGAGCAGTTCGAGGCCACCTTCGTCGGTGAGGAAGCACGCAAGCATTCGCCGAAGTCCGCGACCTTCATGGACGGCGTGAAGGGCTTCTGGGACCGGATGACGTCCTGAGTCCTCAAGCAACGTGTTAAACGGTAGCGCCGGGCGATGCCCGGCGTTGCTGTTCATGGGGTCAGCGGAAGAACGCCGCCGGCGTCTGCCCCAGCTGGCGCTTGAACATGCTGGTGAACGCGCTGGGACTGTCGTAGCCCATCGCCAGTGCGACATCGATGACCTTCTCGCCGGTCGCCAGCCGTTCCATTGCCGCCAGCAGCCGCGCCTGCTGCCGCCACTGGCCGAAGGTCATGCCCAGTTCGTTGGCGAAGTGGCGCTGGATGGTTTTCACATCCACTTCCAATGCCTGCGCCCAGTCCTGCAGCGTCGCATCGTCGCCGGGATGCTTCTGGATGTGCTGGCAGATCCGCTGCAGGCGCGGATCGGCAGGAGCGGGCAGGTGCAGCGGCAATACGTCCATGCGATGCAGCTCGTCCAGCAGAAGGCGCACCACGCGGCCATCGCGGCTGTCTTCGATGTGCTCGCCCTTGATCAGGGTGGCTGCCTGCAGCAGTTCGCGCAGCAGCGGTGCCACCTGTACCGCGAACGGTTCGGCCGGCAGTTGCGGGGCGAATGACGGGTCGATGTACAGGCTGCGCATGTGCACGGCGGCAATGCAGTCCACCGCATGCACCATGCCGGCCGGCATCCAGATCGCACGGGTGGAGGGCACGACCCAGCGACCGACTTCCGAGCGCACCACCATCAGCCCGGAGATGGCATAGACCAGCTGGTGGCGCTGGTGCTTGTGGCCTGCGATATGGGTACCGGCCGGATACTGGGTAACCCGGTAGGTGACCGGGCGATGCAGCGGCACATCGCGCCACGGCGCAGCCGGATCGACGTCACCGCCAATGTCCTTTTTGCGATAGGCCATGACCCGAACGCGGCAGAAGGGAGGGGAAGGCAACCGTAGCATGCGGAACCGCCCCCAAATCTGACTGCGTCCATGTCGACTCTGGCTTCCCCTGCAACGACCTCCCGCCCGGTGGCGCCCGGTGTATTGGCCGCCATCTCCACCTCGCATGTCGTCAACGACATGATGCAGTCGCTGATCCTGGCGATCTATCCGGTCATCAAGGGCGGCTTCAATCTCAGCTTCACCCAGATCGGCCTGATCACGCTGACCTACCAGCTCACCGCGTCGATTTTCCAACCGCTGGTGGGGATGCATACCGATCGTCGTCCAGCGCCGTACTCGTTGCCGATCGGCATGGCCTCGACGCTGTGCGGGATGCTGCTGCTCGGCTTCGCGCCGAACTATGCGATGGTCCTGATGGCCGCCGCGCTGGTCGGCATCGGATCGGCGATCTTCCACCCGGAAGCGTCGCGCATCGCACGCCTGGCGTCCGGCGGCCGCCATGGCTTCGCACAGTCGGTGTTCCAGGTCGGCGGCAACTTCGGTACCGCGCTGGGGCCGCTGATTGCCGCCGCGGTGATCGTGCCGTACGGCCAGCATGCGGCCTCATGGTTTGCCGGTGCCGCGCTGATCGGCATCGCCCTGCTGACCTATGTGAGCCGCTGGTACGCGCTGCACCTGGGCGCACCCCGCCCGGCCGGCGTGGCGGCGGTGGCGTCGCGGCATCCTCCGCGCACCGTGGCCAAGGTGCTGGCGATCCTGCTGGTGCTGATCTTCAGCAAGTACTTCTACATGGCCAGCATCGGCAGCTACTTCACCTTCTACCTGATCCACCATTTCGGCATTCCGGTGGCGCAGGCGCAGCTGCATCTGTTCGCGTTCCTGGTGGCTTCGGCGGCGGGTGGCTTCCTGGGCGGTCCGCTGGGCGATCGCATCGGCCGCAAGCCGATCATCTGGACCTCGATCCTGGGTGTGGCGCCGTTCGCACTGGCGTTGCCGCATGCGGATCTGCTGTGGACCACGGTGCTGGCGGTGCTGATCGGTTTCGTGTTGTCGTCTGCCTTCTCTGCCATCGTGGTCTATGCGCAGGAGATGATGCCGCACCGGATCGGCATGGTGTCGGGCCTGTTCTTCGGTTTTGCGTTCGGCATGGGCGGCCTGGGCGCGGCGGTGCTGGGTCTGCTGGCGGACAGGACCAGCATCGAATACGTCTATCACCTGACGGCGTTCCTGCCGCTGCTCGGCATCGTGGCGGCATGGCTGCCGCCGTCGCGGCCTGCTGTTCACTGAGGGGTTTGGGTTTGCAGGGCTTGCAGCCCTGCACCTGCTGAATCAACGTCAACGTCAAAAGCCTGCATTCCGCAGGTTGGCGGGGTGGGTCCGGTTGAGGGGGACGCTGCAAGTACGTCCATGTAAGCTCGGTCGCCGCATCCATGCGGCTCACGCCCCCTCAACCGGACCCACCCCGCCTTCGACAGTGGGCCGCGATCTGTCGGAACGGCGTCCGGCTCTGGTAGGTGTCGACCTTGGTCGACACGGTAGATCCACGCCATGCGTGGATGACTCATTCGATATCTGACAGATGTGTCGACCAAGGTCGACACCTACCAACTGCCGCGCGGAACAACAGCCGCGTGAACCTGTCGAAGGCGGGGCGGTGTCGGAGTGCGGGGTGTCAGCGGCATGGATGCCGCTGCCAAGCCTACAAGGACGTACTTGCGGCGTCCCCGCACTCCGACACCGCCCCGCCACCCCACGGAATGCCGCTTTGGCTTCGGCTTCGGCTTCGGCTTCGGCCGTTGCCATTGTCGTTGCATTAGCAGGTGCAGGGCTGCAAGCCCTGCCGAACCGCCCACCGGGCGTAGAATGCGGCCATGAGCGAATCCCTTGATACCCATCTGGTCCACGGTCGCCGCCAGCGGCCTGATGGGCCGTCGCCGGTCGATGTCATTTCGGTCCAGTCGCAACTTGTCTACGGCCATGCCGGCAACAGTGCCGCCATGCCGCCGATGCGCGCGCTCGGTGTGCGCGTGGCCGACATCCCGACCACGCTGCTGAGCAACGCGCCGTTCTACGAGACCACCCGCGGCCGCGTACTGCCCAGTGACTGGTTCGCCGATCTGCTGCTGGGCGCCCGCGAGCGTGGCTTGCCGCAGCGGGCCAGGATGCTGGTCTCCGGCTACTTCGGCAGCACCGCCAATGGTGCGGCCTTCGCCGACTGGCTCGATCAGGTCCTGCCTACGTGCCCGCAGCTGCGCTACTGCCTGGATCCGGTGATCGGCGATACCCATACCGGCCCCTATGTGGAGCCGGGCCTGGAGGCGATCTTCGCCGAACGGCTGCTGCCGCATGCCTGGCTGGTCACCCCGAATGCATTTGAACTGGCCCGCCTGACCGGCATGCCGGCACTGGCCGAGGCCGACGCCATCGCCGCTGCGCGTACGCTGCTGGCGCGTGGTCCGCACTGGGTGATCGCACACAGTGTGGGCGGTACGCCGGGCGAGCTGGTGACGCTGGCGGTGGGGCGCGACGAAACCTGGCGCTGGACCTCGCCGCTGCTGCCGGTGGACGTGGCCGGTACCGGCGACGTGCTGATGTCGCTGGTGGTGTCGTTCCTGCTACGGGGAGAGTCGATGCAGCAGGCGATCTCGCGTGCCATCGCGGGTACCCATGCCGCCCTGGAGGCCACGCTCGCCAACGGCTTCGAGGAGTTCGACGTGATTGCCGCGGCGCCCGCCGCACTGGCCGAAGGCACGCGCTTCCGCGCTGAACGCGTGGCATGACGGCAGTGCAGCACTTTGCGCCGGGCACGATCGGCATCGTCGGCAGTGCCGGCGCCTACGGGCGCTGGCTGGGCCGCTTCTTCGAGCAGCAGATGCGACTGCAGGTGATCGGCCACGATCCGGCCGATGCCGCCTCGCATACGCCGGAGCAGTTGCTGGCCCAGGCCGATGTGCTGGTGTTCTCCGCACCCATCCGGCATACGCCGGAACTGATCGCCGAATACGTGCGCCGCTCGGCGGGCCGTGAACGCGGGCGCCTGTGGCTGGATGTCACCTCGGTCAAGGACGCGCCGGTACAGGCGATGCTTGCCTCACAGGCCGAAGTGGTCGGCCTGCACCCGATGACCGCGCCGCCGAAGGCCCCCACGTTGAAGGGCAGGGTGATGGTGGTCTGCGAAGCGCGACTGCAGCACTGGCAGCCCTGGGTGGATGCGCTGTGCGCGGCGCTGCAGGCCGAGTGCGTGCGCGCCAGGCCACAGCATCATGACCAGATGATGGCGCTGGTGCAGGCGATGGTGCATGCCACGCATCTGGCCCAGGCGGGCGTGCTGCGGGAATATCAGCCGCAACTGGGGACGCTGGAAGCGATGCTTCCCTATCGCTCGGCGTCGTTCGAACTGGATACCGCGATCATCTCGCGCATCCTCTCGTTGAATCCGGCGATCTATGAGGACATCCAGTTCGGCAATCCGCATGTCGCGCCGATGCTGGAACGTCTGGTCGGCCAGCTGCGCATGCTGCAGGCGCAGGTCGGCCAGGGCGACGACGCGGCGCGCAGTGCGTTCCGTGAGCAGATGCTGGCGGCGAACCAGGGCGCGTTCGGCGCGCCTGCACTGGCGTCGGGAAACTACACCTTCGAGCGGGTGGGCTACCTGCTGGCCGATCTGACCGAGCGCAATGCCGTGTCGGTCCATCTGCCGGAAGATCGTCCGGGTTCATTGCGTGAGCTGCTGAACATCTTCGAGCAGCACGGCATCAGCCTGGCTTCGATCCATTCCTCGCGCACGCCGGGCGGTGAAGTGCATTTCCGCATCGGCTTCGTCGCCGGCAGCGATCCCCGGGCGCTGGCCGACGCAGCGGCCGCGGTGGATGCCAGCGGAATCGGACGGGTACTGGCGTAGTGCATTCATCCACAGAGGATGTGGATGGATTCTGCGCAAACATGTGGATAACACGGCTCACGCCTTGCCAGCACAGGCTGTCAAGATCTGTGGCGAAAAACTGACCAGGGTGCTGCCGGTGGGGCCGGGCTACGCCCGGCTGCCCTGCAATGACCCGCGCGACGCTAGATGGTCAGCCGCAGCTCGCCGCCGCTGGTGCTGAATTCGCGGCCATTGCGCACCAGATGACGCCCGTCGTCGAGCTCGTAGCGCGGGGTGGCTTCGGAATGATGCCCGCTGCCATTGGCCTCGGGCTTGAACTCGATGATGATATGGCTCTCGCCATTGCTGTCGACTGCGGGGAACTGACGGAACGACATCGTCCACCTCCTTCAGCGGATGCTGCTTCTGCGCGGCCAGCTTGGCGCCGCAGGTGTTAGCCGACCGTCATCAATCGATGAACTGCAGTCGCGCCAGCTCCGCGTACAGACCCCCTTCAGCCAACAACTGTGCGTGCGTGCCTTCGGCGACGATGCGCCCCTGGTCCATGACCACGATGCGGTCGGCCTTGAGCACGGTTGCCAGACGGTGTGCGATGACCAGCGTGGTGCGGCCCGCCATCAAGCGCTCCAGCGCCTGCTGCACGCCGTGCTCGCTCTGCGCGTCGAGCGCGCTGGTGGCTTCGTCCAGCAGCAGGATCGGCGCATCCTTCAGCAGCGCACGGGCGATCGCCACGCGCTGCTGCTGCCCGCCGGACAGGCGCGCGCCGCGTTCGCCCAGCTCACTGTCATAGCCCTGCGGCAACGCACGCAGGAAGCCATCCGCCTCGGCAGCACGCGCTGCTTCCTCCACTTCGGCATCGCTGGCCTGCAGGCGGCCGTAGCGGATGTTGTCGCGGGCACTGGCGGCGAACAGCGTCGGTTGCTGCGGCACCAGGGCCAGCTGGGCGCGCAGGTCGGCGGGGTCGACCTCGCGCACATCGATGCCGTCCACGCAGATTCGGCCGGTGGCCGGGTCATGGAAGCGCAGCAGCATCGACAGCACCGTGCTCTTGCCGGCGCCCGAGGGGCCGACCAGGGCCACGGTCTCGCCGGGGCGCACATGCAGGCTGAAGTGATCCAGCGCAGCCTGGTCCGGTCGTTGCGGATAGTGGAACACCACGTCGTCGAACTGGATCTCGCCCCGCAGCGGCTGCGGCAGCGCGCGTGGATGCGCGGGCGCGCGGATCTCGACATCCTCCTGCAGCAGTTCGCCGATCCGGCCCATGCCGCCGGCAGCGCGCTGGAGCTCGTTCCAGACTTCGGCCAGAGCGCCCACCGAACCACCGCCGATCAGTGCATACAGCACGAACTGGCCCAGGGTGCCGGCACTGAGGCGGCCCTCGATGACATCGTGGGCGCCCAGCCACAGCACGCCGACAATGGCACCGAAGATCAGCAGGATGGCACTGGCGGTGACCAGCGACTGTGCGCCGATGCGCCGGCGCGCAGCCCGGATCGCATCGCCCAGCGCCAGGTCGAAGCGGCCGCGCTCGTAAGGCTCGCGCGCATGTGCCTGCACCGTGCGGACGGCACCGAGGGTCTCGCTGGCCAGGCTGTTGGCGTCGGCGATGCGGTCCTGGCTGCTGCGCGCGACCGTGCGCAGCTTGCGTGCGCCGATGATGATGGGCAGTACCGCCAGCGGGATGCCGAGCAGCGACCACGCCGCCAGACGCGGGCTGGTGACGAACAGCATGGCCAGGCTGCCGACCACCGTCACGCTGCTGCGCAATGCGACTGACATGGTCGAGCCCACCACGCTGCGCAGCAGCTCGCTGTCGGCGGTCAGGCGCGAGACCAGCTCGCCGCTGCGGCTGCGGTCGTGGAAACCGGCACCCAACTGGATCAGGTGCCCGTACAGACGGCTGCGCAGGTCAGCCACCACCTTCTCGCCGAGCAGCGACACGAAGTAGAAGCGCGCAGCGGTGGCGATCGCCAGCACGACCGCCACCAGCATCAGCAGGGCAAACGCCCGGTTGATCTGGCCGCCGCTGCTGAAGCCGTGGTCGATCATCTGCTTGACCGCCGGAGGCAGGCTGAGGGTGGCGGCCGAGGAGACGGCCAGTGCCAGCAGCCAGGCGGCGAACAGGCCACTGTGCCGGCGCACGAACGGCCACAGCGTTCGCAGGCTGCCGAGGCGGCGCAATGGCGGGGTCGCGGCGGGCGCGTCGTCCTTGTCAGTCATCCTGGTCGTCGTCTCGGATACGGATACGGTCACGGGTGGCGTCTCGCAGGCGGATTTTCAATGCGTCGGCCTGGTCGGCGGGCAATTCGATCCGCAGGCGCACGCCTTCAGCGTCGAACTGTTCATCCTGCTTCTCGGCGGAGAACGCGGGCAGGGCCGCATGCAGGGTACCCAGGTCCTCGAAGCCGGCCAGCAGCTGCAGCCGTGCCATCGCCACCAGCGGCAGCCGCGGTGCCGTGCGCAGACACTCGGCGGCAGTACCGCCGTAGGCGCGGACCAGGCCACCGGCGCCGAGCTTGATACCCCCGTACCAGCGGATCACCACCACCATGACTCGATCGAAGCCCTGGCCATCGATCGCGGCCAGGATCGGCCGGCCGGCAGTACCCGCCGGCTCGCCATCATCGCTGGAGCGATACTCCTGTCCATGCCGGTAGGCCCAGCAGTTGTGCGTGGCGTCGGCCACCATCACCCGCTGCAGGAACGACATCGCCGCCGCCGCGCCATCGATGGGCGCGGCATGGGCGATGAAGCGGCTGTGCTTGACTTCCAGCGTGTGGCTGACGGGCTGGGCGAGGGTATCGGGCATTCCCCTCATTCTACGGGGTTGCCGCCGCCGTGCTTCAGTCGTCCAGCAGAGGACGCAGGTCGCGTGGCAGCCGCGACTCCGGATACTGCTGCACGTAGCGCTCGAGGCTGGCACGGGCGATGTCGCGCTGGCCTTCGTCGCGACGTTCGCGGATTTTCTGCAGCCACTGCCGGCGAGGCAGCTGGGCATCGGCTGTCACTTCGGCCTGCACGGCCGTAGCGCTGAGCGCGGCATCGCTGCCGCGCCGCATCACGCCCGGTGCGCTGCGCAGCGGTGCGGCCCGCTTGAGCGTCGTGGTGTCACCGCGCTGTCCCGCGCTGTCCGGCGCGGCCTCCATCGCGCCGGACAGGGGGGCAACGGCGTCGCGCGCTTCCAGCGACGGCGGCGCAGGCGCCGCGGCAGGCAGCGGTGCCGAATAGGCCACGGCGGCCGGAGGTTCCGCAGCCGGCGGCGGAGCTGCGGTGTCGGCGGCGGCGACGCGCTCGGTGGCCTGGGCCGCCGTCTTCGCGCGTGCCGCCACTGTCGGTGCCGACGCTTGGGGTGCAGAGGATCGGGCCGGCGCGGCGGGCCTGGGTGCCGCGACCGGTGCGGGTGGGGCCGGCGGTGCACTCCCGATACCCGGCTCGGCAGGGGAAGGCCGGGTATGGCTCTCGGCAGGCTGCGCGGCCACTTCGGCAGCGACCTCGTCGGCGACGGGCGGCGCGGTGACCTGCGCATCGTGTGCCGGGACCACGGGCGGTTCCGGGCGCAGCTGCCAGGCGATGCCGATGGCGAATACCATCGATGCAGCAACGCCGAACACCGCAGGCCAGTGCCGGCGCGGCCGCCGTGCACGCACGCTGCCCGCGTCGGGCGCATCGGCCTGTGGTGCCTGCACCGCCGCACGGGCGGCCGCCAGGATCGTGGCATCCAGCGCCGCCGGAGGCGCCTGTTCGGCACGACGGCCGAGCAGGCGCGCCAGCTCGCGCTCTTCAGGCGTCAGGGGTTCGTCTCGGTTCATGCGTTCAGTCCCGCACGCAGCTTGTCCATCGCATAGCGCAGCCGCGATTTCACGGTTTCCCGGCCTACGCCGGTGATCTGGCCGATCTCCTCCAGGCTCAGTTCCTGATCCAGCCGCAGCTGCAGCACTTCGCGCTGCTCCAGCGGCAGTTCTTCCATCGCGCGCTGGATGCGGCGACGCTGCTCGAATTCGGAAAGCTCTGCTTCCGGGGTCTGCCCGTCTTCCAGCGCGGCCAGACGCAGCTCGGCATCGGCCGGCGCCGCCGGGCGGTGGCGTGCGGCGCGCCAGTGATCGTTGAGCCGGTTGTGCGCGATGCGGAACAGCCATGTGCTGAAGGCGGCATCCGGCTGCCAGCCGGCCCGGGCGCTGATCACCCGTTGCCAGACGTCCTGGAAGATCTCCTCGGCCAGGGCGGTATCGCGCAGCTGGCGCAGCAGGAAGCCGAACAGGCGCTTGCGATGGCGCGCATACAGGCTCTCGAACGCGTGCAGGTCGCCGCCGGCCCAGGCGAGCATCAAGGCTTCATCGGTTGGCAGGGCGCTGGCTTCCACGCGGTACAGGTTAAGGCCTGCCGACGATGGCGCATAGCGGGGTGCGGGGGCGGACAGGGCGAGGTTCATGGCTCGGAACGGGGTGCGGACGCCAGGAATAACGAACGAGCGCACGATTCGGGGTTGCCGGGCTTCCATTGCCCCCCCGGTGGCGCGCTATGCTCGGCGGCTCAGGGGAGGCGACGCACAGACGGCGCCAAGAGATTGTCATTTGTCCACGCACGCTGAACCTGCGCAAACGCCATCACACGAGGTCGTGCTGAGTACGGAACTCGTGCGCGCGCTGCATGCGCTGCTGCCGGAATCGGCGGTGGTCCGGGTCGGCTGGGACGATCCCCAGCTGGGGCGCGGTGACGCCATCTGGCCGATACCGCCGGTCGCGGCCGACGGCGTGGCACCGGGTGCCGGCGATGGCCGCCACGGGTGGGATCATGATGGTGCCCGCCTGTACCTGGTGGTGGAAGGCGCGGCGCCTCCGTCCGCGTGGTGGGGTCTGGCGCGGCAGGCCATGGAACTGGCCCTTCAGCGGGGCCGCCAGGCTGGACAGATCAAGGCGCTGGAAGAGGCCGAACGGCTGCAGCAGGCGCTGTTCCAGATTGCCGATCTTGCCGGCGCCGACCTGGAGATGGAGCAGATGCTGCGCCGCGTGCACGGCGTGCTGGGCACGCTGATGTACGCGGAAAACTGTTACATCGTCGAATACGATGACCTCCGCGACCAGATCAGGTTCCTGTACTTCGCCGACCAGGTGGATGATTTCGTCGCCGATCCGGCACAGAGCTTCGACGCCAGTGGAATGCCGCGCAGCCTGACGGTGGCGTTGCTGCACCATGGCAGGCCCCTGAGCGGGCCTTCGCGGGAACTGCTGGCCCGCGAGGTCGGCCAGGAGCATGACCCGCTTCGCGGCCCCGAGAGCCTGGACTGGCTGGGTGTGCCGATGCTGCGCGATGGCCGGGTGTGCGGTGCCATCGTGGTGCAGAGCTACGAGCAGGCAGACCGCTATGGCGAGGCTGAGCGTGCGCTGCTGGGTTTCGTTGCCCAGCACGTACAGACCGCGATGGACCGGCGCCAGGCCCAGGTGCGGCTCGAGCAGCAGGTGGAACTGCGTACGCAGGAGCTGCAGCGTGCCAACTACAGCCTGCAGGACGAAGTGGCCGAGCGTCGTCGTGCCGAGCAGCTGCAGATCGCGCTGTACGACATCGCAGAGCTGGCGATGTCCGCCGAGAGCCTGGAGCAGTTCTATGGCCAGGTGCATGGCGTGGTCGGCCGACTGCTCGACGCGCGCAATTTCTACATCGCGCTGGTCAACGAGGCCGGTGATGGACTGGATTTCGTCTACTCGGTGGATGAACGCCACGCCAGCCGCGCCCCGCGCGCGTTCAGTCGCGGCCTGACCGAATACGTGGTACGCAACCGCCAGCCGCTGTTGGCCTCCCGCGCGCAGATCGACTCGCTGCGCGCCAGTGGCGAGGTGCGTGAATCCGGTGCGCGCTCGCTGTGCTGGCTGGGCGTGCCGCTGCTGCGCGATGACGAAGTGGTTGGCGCGATCGTGGTGCAGAGCTACAGCGAGCAGCGTGCCTTCAGCATCCACGACCAGCGCTTGCTGACCTTCGTCGCGCAGAACATCGGCACCGGACTGGCCCGCCAGCGCGACCAGCAGCGCCTGCGTTCGGCGCATGCCGAGCTGGAGAAGCGCGTGGACGAACGCACGCGCGAACTGGCTGAGGTCAACGAAAAGCTGTTGGGCCAGATCGGCGAGCGCCTGCGTGCCGAGCAGCGGCTGACCCACCAGGCCATGCACGACGCGCTGACCGGGTTGCCCAACCGCCTGCACCTGCTGGACCGGCTGCAGGATGCGCTGGTACTGGCCAGGCAGGAAGACGGCCCGGTGTTCGCGGTGCTGTTCCTGGACCTGGACCGTTTCAAGCTGGTCAACGACAGCATCGGCCACGCGGCCGGCGATCGCATGCTGGTGGAAGTGGCCAAGCGCATCGTGTCGATGGCGGGCCCCGACGACGTGGTGGCCCGCCTGGGCGGTGATGAGTTCGCGGTGCTGCTGCAGTGCCCGCTGGGCCTGGCGCAGGCCCTGGATTTCGGCCAGCGCCTGCTGTTGGCATTGCAGGAGTCGATGTGGATCGCCGGGCGCGAGCTGTTCCCGTCCGGCAGCCTCGGCATCGCACTGTGGAATCCGCGTTACCGGACCGGAGAAGAGCTTCTGCGCGATGCCGACGCCGCCATGTACCGGGCCAAGGCGCAGGGCCATGACCGCTGTGCGATCTTCGACGAGGACATGCGCGAGCAGGCCATGCGCAGCCTCGATCTGGAAGCCGATCTGCGGCGGGCGATCAACAACCGGGATTTCGTGCCGTTCTACCAGCCGATCGTGCGCCTGTCCGACGGCGAAGTGGTGGGCCACGAAGCGCTGCTGCGCTGGCAGCACGAACGGCGTGGCCTGCTGTTGCCGGGCGCGTTCCTGGAGCTGGGAGAGGAGAGCGGGTTGATCGAACAGGTCGACTGGCTGATCTACGAACAGGTCATCGCCGGCCTGGCCGCGGGCGGGCAGGGCTATGTGTCGGTGAACGTGTCACCGCGGCATTTCCGTTCGGCCGGTTTCAGTGCGCGCCTGTTCGGCCTGCTCGACGCCTGTGGGGCCGATCCACGCCGGTTGCGGCTGGAGATCACCGAGGTCGCGCTGCTGGATGACGGCCCGCACACGCTGCATATCCTGCAGGGACTGCGCGAGCGCGGCATCCAGGTGCAGCTGGACGACTTCGGAACCGGCTTCTCGGCATTGTCGTACCTGCACCGCTTCCCGATCAGCACGCTGAAGATCGACCAGAGCTTCATTGCCGGCCTGCATGGACCGGAAGTGCAGAGCACCCGCGCGCTGGTGCAGGGCGTGCTGTCGCTGGCGCGCACGTTGGGCATCGAAACCATCGGCGAAGGCATCGAAACCGAAGCCCAGCGGCAGACGCTGCGCGAACTGGGCTGCGATTATGGCCAGGGCTACCTGCTGGGACGGCCGGCTCCCTGGGCCGACGTGGCGCCCTGAAACGCCACGCAGCGGACGATCAACGCAGGGCGGCGCGGCGCTTCTCGTCGATCCACTTGGAGGCCTGTGCCGGCTGGTAGTTCTTCATCCACTCCAGCATCTGCTCGATGTCCGAGCCGTACCACAGGTCCTGGCGCTGGTCCGGGTGCAGGAAACGCTCATCCACCATGCGATCGATCATGCCGATCAGCGGCGCGTAGAAGCCGTCCACGTCCAGGAATGCGCAGGGCTTGTTGCCGATGCCCAGCTGGCGCCAGGTCAGCATCTCGAAGATCTCCTCCATGGTGCCGAAGCCGCCGGGCAGGGCGACGAAGCCGTCGGCCAGGTCGAACATGCGCGACTTGCGTTCGTGCATCGAGCCGACGATCTCCAGCTCGGTCAGGCCACGATGGGCCACTTCCCAGTCGGCCAGCTGGCGGGGAATCACGCCGGTGACCTCGCCGCCGGCCGCGAGCACGGCATTGGCCACGGTTCCCATCAGACCGACGTTGCCGCCACCGTAGACCAGGCGCATGCCATCACGGGCGATGCGGTCTCCCAGCGCGATGGCGCGTTCGGTATAGGCGGGCTTGCTGCCCGCGTTGGAACCACAGTACACACAGATCGACTTCATCGGGGCTGTCTCTTGGTACGGAAACGAAAACGCCCCGCCGGCAACCGGGTCAGCGGTTGCGGGCGGGGTGCCGGTGGATTATCGCGCCTTCTGTAGAGCCGGGCCATGCCAGGCGGCTCTTCGTTCAGATCGCGGCAATGCCGCTGCCTTCGGCTCTACCGAAGCGGGCGCTTACGCCGCCGCAGCCTGCTCACGGCGCGGGCCTTCGCGCAGGGCGCGGCCGACCATGCCCACCAGCAGATCCAGCTCTTCGCTGTCCATGCCGAAGTGGGGCGTGAAGCGCAGCGAGTTCTCGCCGCCATGGATCACGTTGATGCCATGCCGGCGCAGCCATTCTTCGGTGGAACCGCTGCCGTAGCACTTGAACTGCGGCGCCAGCTCGCACGAGAACAGCAGGCCGGTACCCTGCACCTTGGTGATCAGCCCACCAAGCTCGCCCTTGAGCTGTTCCAGCTTGCGCACGGCTTCGGCGCCGCGCTCGGCGATGTTGGCGCGCACCTGCGGGGTCAGCTGGGCCAGCGTCGCGCAGGCCACGTCCAGCGCACGCGGGTTGCTGGTCATGGTGTTGCCATAGATGCCCTTGCGGTACAGCTGTGCGGCATGCTCGGTCACCGCCAGCACCGACAGCGGGTACTGGGCCGCGTTCAGTGCCTTCGAGTAGGTTTCCATGTCCGGCGGATCCAGGCCTTCGAAGCCCGGGTAGTCAACCACCGACAGCACGCCGTGTGCGCGCAGGCCGGCCTGGATCGAATCGAGCAGCAGCAGGCTGCCGTGCGCGCGGGTCAATTCGCGGGCCAGGGCATAGAACGACGGCGGTACCGAGCGGCCCGGATCGCCTTCGCCCATGACCGGCTCCAGGAACACCGCTTCAATGAACCACTTGTTGCGGGCGGCGTCCTCGAACACCGTGCGCAGGCCGGCTTCGTCGTACGGCGCCACGGTGATCACCGAATCCTCGCCACGGTAGCTGGCCAGATGCTGCATGTAGCTCTTGCGGCTGGAATCGGAGTACAGCGCCGGCCGGTCGGTGCGGCCATGGAAGCTGCCCTTGACCACCACACGCTTGATCGCGGCGCCGGCGTGGCGCGCACCCGGGTCGGTCTGCAGCTTGGCGTTGACGTCGGCGATGCGTGCGGCCAGCCCGACCGCTTCCGAGCCGGAGTTCAGGCACATGAAACGGGCGAACGGGCAGCCGCCACGACGGTGGCCGATCTCGGCGCGAAGGGCGGTGATGAAGCGCTGCTGTGACAGGCTGGGGGTCATGATGTTGGCCATCACCTGCGGTCGGGCCATCGCTTCCAGGACCGTGTCGGGGGTATGACCGAAGCCGAGCATGCCGTAGCCGCCAGCGTCATACAGCACCGCCCCCTTGAGGGTGACCACCCACGGGCCGCGCGCGGCCAGCGCCACATAGGGCGTAACGGCGTCGTCGGCGTAGAAGTTGACGAACCCGTCCTGCATGGCATCGATCTGCGCCTGTTCGTCCTGCGCCAGCAACGGCCCCAGTTCGCCCTGCACGCGGGCGAACTCCGCGGCGGCGGCCTCGACCGCGGCCACCAGCTGAGGATGGCGGACGGACAGGGTGGTCAGGGTGGCGTCGTCCAGGCCGGTGGTGAGGCGGGTGCCGGGCTGGCTGCGCAGGGGGGCGAGGCGTTCGATGAAGCTCATTGCAGATCTCCTGAAACAATGGGGCGCACGGGCCATCAAAAAGCAAAACGCGCGTCATCACGCGCGCTGGGCGGCCTCGTGCAGCGGACTTCCATCTCGATGCTAGCACTTGTTTTTTTGCGCGATAACCCCGCAGAAACCTGTTGCATAGCAGCATTTTGCGCGACGTTCGCCGCGGACCGCGCCGGCTCGCAGACGCTGGCCGTACAATGCGCGCCATTGTCGACCTGTTGCCGCCCACTGTCTTGAAGAAGTCCGATTTCCACTACGACCTGCCGGCTGAACTGATCGCGCAGGCGCCGCTGGCCGAACGGTCTGCCAGCCGTCTGCTGCTGGTGCCCCCGGCCCCCGCCGCCTTCACCGACCTGCAGGTGCGTGATCTGCCCTCGCTGCTGCTGCCGGGCGACCTGCTGGTATTCAACGATACGCGCGTGATCCCGGCGCGCCTGTTCGGGCAGAAGGCCAGCGGTGGGCGGGTCGAGATCCTGATCGAGCGCCTGCTCGGCGGCCAGCAGGCGCGTGCCCAGGTCGGCGCCAGCAAGTCGCCCAAGGCCGGCAGCCGCATCGCGCTCGATGCCGGTGGCGAAGCCGAAGTGCTGGGCCGCGACGGCGAGTTCTATGTGCTGCAGTTCCATGTGCCCGAGTCACTGGAGCAGTGGCTGCTGCACGCCGGACGCCTGCCGCTGCCGCCCTACATCCAGCGCGAGCCGGGCGTGGACGACCGCGAGCGCTACCAGACCGTGTTCGCGCGGGAGGTGGGTGCGGTGGCGGCACCGACAGCCGGCCTGCATTTCGATGAACCGCTGCTGGCGGCGCTGAAGGACAAGGGCGTGGAGTTCGGCCACGTCACCCTGCACGTAGGGGCAGGCACCTTCCAGCCGGTGCGTGCCGATGACCTGAAGGACCACGTGATGCACCGCGAGTGGCTGAATGTGGGCGCCGAGCTGGTGCAGCAGGTGCGGCGGACCCGTGCTGCGGGCGGGCGCGTGATCGGTGTCGGCACCACCGTGGTGCGCGCGCTGGAAAGTGCGATGCGTGACGGCGAACTGCTGCCGTTCGCCGGCGAGACGCAGATCTTCATCACCCCGGGCTATCGGATCCGCAGCGTTGACGCGATGGTGACCAATTTCCATCTGCCGGAAAGCACCCTGCTGATGATGATTTCGGCCTTTGCCGGCAAGGAGCGGGTGTTCGAGGCCTATCAGCACGCGATCCAGCAGCGCTATCGCTTCTTCAGTTACGGCGACGCGATGCTGCTGTTCCCGCAGGGACGATAACGGTAGCGCCGGGCCATGCCCGGCGGAGAGGGGGGGCGGTGCGACGGTCGCCGGGCATGGCCCGGCGCTACCGGCAGCGGCCTTCTTGGGAGACAATAGGCGACTATTTGCCTGAACGACCGCTCCATGTCCCGACTGCAGTTCCAGCTCAAGACCCGCGACGGCCGTGCCCGTCGCGGCCGCCTGACCTTCCCGCGTGGCACGGTGGAAACGCCGGCCTTCATGCCGGTGGGAACCTATGGCTCGGTCAAGGGCATCCTGCCGGACCAGGTGCGCGCGCTGGGTGCCGAGATCATCCTTGGCAACACCTTCCATCTGTACCTGCGTCCGGGCCTGGACATCATCGCCGATCACGGCGGCCTGCATGGCTTCTGCCGCTGGGACGGCCCGATCCTGACCGATTCCGGCGGTTTCCAGGTGTTCTCGCTGGCCCACCGCCGCAAGATCACCGAACAGGGCGTGACCTTCGCTTCGCCGACCGACGGGGCCCGGGTGTTCCTCGGCCCGGAAGAGAGCATGAAGATCCAGAAGGTGCTCGATTCGGACGTGGTGATGATCTTCGACGAGTGCACCCCGTACCCGGCCACCGAGGACGTCGCCCGCCGGTCGATGGAGCTGAGCCTGCGCTGGGCCCAGCGCAGCCGCAACGCGCATGACGAGCTCGGCAACGATGCGGCCCTGTTCGGGATCGTCCAGGGTGGGGTGCATACCGACCTGCGCAGCCGCTCGGCCGAGGCCCTGCAGGCGATCGGCTTCGATGGCTATGCCATCGGCGGCCTGGCCGTGGGCGAGCCGGAGCACGAGCGCAACGCCATGCTCGACCACCTGGATCCGGAGCTGCCGGGCGACCGCCCGCGCTACCTGATGGGCGTGGGCCGGCCGGAAGACCTGGTCGAGGGTGTCGCACGCGGCGTGGACATGTTCGACTGCGTGATGCCGACCCGCAACGCACGCAACGGTCATTACTTCACCTCGTTCGGTACCGTCCGCATCCGCAATTCGCAGTATGCGCGGGACATGGACCCGATCGAACCGGGCTGCGGCTGCGTGGCCTGTACCGGCGGCTACACCCGCTCGTACCTGCGCCACCTGGACCGCTGCAACGAGATGCTGGCGCCGATGCTGGGCACCCTGCACAACCTGTTCTACTACGAGAAGCTGATGGCCGACATCCGGGCGGCGATCGAGGCGGGAACCTTCCAGGCCTTCCGCGAGTCCTTCTATGCGGCACGCGGAGCGGTTCCGCCGCCGCTGTAACCCGGCGCCCCCCCTGTCGAACGGCCCGGGGACGAACGTCCGGGGCCATGGCATACTTCAAGGCTGACCCAGATCCGCGGTCGACACCCCGCGCCCGTGAAAGGGCCGGAGCGCCGCCCAACCAAAGGACCAAAGATGAACCTGCTTGCCTTCCTGATTCCCGCCGCCCACGCCCAGGCCGCCGGTGGCCAACCGCAGGGCATGGGCCTGACCACGCTGCTGTTCCCGATCATCCTGATCGCCATCATGTACTTCCTGATGATCCGCCCGCAGATGAAGCGGCAGAAGGAGCACAAGGCCATGCTGGAGAAGATCAAGCGTGGCGACGAAGTGCTGACCAACGGTGGCATCGCCGGCGTGGTCACCGACATCGGCGACAACTTCGTCACCCTGGAAGTGGCCGAGAACGTGCGCATCCGCGTGCAGAAGGGCGCTGTCGGCAACGTGCTGCCGGCCGGTACCCTGAAGTCGGCCCAGTAAGCCACTCCCTTTCCGATGCACAACCGCGGCGCCGGGGATGGCGCCGCGCGGGACCCAAGCAATGCTCGAATTTCCACGCTGGAAGTACGTCGTCATCCTGATCGTACTTGCGCTCAGTACGCTGTATGCGCTGCCCAACATTTACCAGAAGGACGCGGCCGTCCAGATCACCGCCAACCGTGGCGGACAGATCGACGACGCCCTCCGCGACCGTGTGGTGGCCGACCTGAAGAAGGCCGGCATCGCCAGCCTCGGCGCGGAGAAGGAAGGCGAGAGCCTGATCGTCCGCCTGCCGGACCTCAAGACCCAGGCCGCGGCAAGCGACCTGCTGCGCGACAGCGTGGGTGAGAACTACACGGTCGCGCTGAACCTGGCATCCACCGTTCCGGACTGGCTGGCCAATCTTGGCGGTCGCCCGATGACGCTGGGCCTGGACCTGCAGGGCGGCGTGCACTTCGTGCTGCAGGTGGACCAGAAGGCCGCGCTGGACAAGCGCCTGGATGCCTATACCGAAGACGTGCGCAGCACCCTGCGCGAGGCACGCATTCCGTACCAGTCGGTCGAGCGTCGCGCCGACAACAGCATCGTGGCCAACCTGAGCCCGTCCGCCGGTGACGACGCCGCGCAGCGCGCCCGCGCGGCCCTGCTCAAGGCGCAGCCGACCCTCGGTTACGACGTCAGCGGCAGCCGCATCACGGTGACCGTGCCGGAGGCCGAGATCACCCAGATCGCCAACGGTGCCATCGAGCAGAACATCAATACCCTGCGCAACCGCGTGAACCAGCTGGGCGTGGCCGAGCCAATCATCCAGCGCCAGGGCGCCGACCGCGTCGTGGTGCAGCTGCCCGGTGTGCAGGACACGGCCGAAGCCAAGCGCATGATCGGTGCGACCGCCACCCTGGAATACCGTGCGGTGGTCGAGGGCAACGCGCAGGACGCCATCAATGCCGGCCGCATCCCGCCGGAAGCCAAGGTCTACCAGCAGCGTGACGGCCGCGGCCCGATCCTGCTGAACAAGCGCGTGATCGTCACCGGCGACCAGATGGTGGCTGCGCAGGCGATGACCGACGCCAACAGTGGCGCCCCGGCGGTCAGCGTGACGCTGAACAACGTCGGTGGCCAGCGCATGTTCGACTTCACCAGCGCCAACGTGAACAAGCCGATGGCGGTGGTGTACACCGAACGCGTGCCGACCGTGACCGTGGTCGACGGCCAGGAAGTGCGGGGCTTCAAGGTCAACGAGGAAGTGATCTCGGTGGCCAACATCAATGGCGTGTTCGGCAAGAACTTCCAGACCACCGGCCTGCAGAAGAAGGAAGCCGAAGACCTGGCCAAGCTGCTGAAGTCCGGCTCGCTGGCTGCGCCGATGGACTTCGTCGAAGAGCGCGTGGTCGGCCCGAGCCTGGGTGCCGAGAACGTCAAGAACGGCATGCGCGCCGTGGTCTTCGCCTTCCTGTTCACCCTGGTGTTCTTCAGCGTCTACTACCGCATGTTCGGCATCATCACCTCGGCGGCGATGCTGTTCAACCTGCTGATCGTGGTGGCGGTGATGTCGTTGTTCGGCGCGACCATGACCCTGCCGGGCTTCGCCGGCCTGGCGCTGTCGGTCGGCCTGTCGGTCGACGCCAACGTGCTGATCAACGAGCGTATCCGTGAAGAACTGCGGGCCGGTGTTCCGGGCAAGACCGCGATCGTGACCGGTTACGAGCGCGCTTCCGGCACCATCCTCGACGCCAACCTGACCGGCCTGATCGTCGGCGTGGCACTGTTCGCATTCGGTACCGGTCCGCTGAAGGGCTTCGCGCTGACCATGATCATCGGTATTTTCGCCTCCATGTTCACCGCGATCACCGTGTCGCGTGCGCTGGCGACGCTGATCTACGGCCGCCGCAAGAAGCTCCAGAACGTGGCCATCTGACGGGACGACACGCACATGAAACTGTTTCCGCTGCACATCCTCCCGAACGACACCAAGATCGACTTCATGCGGTGGCGCCATGTCGCCATGGTCGTCACGATCATCGTGTTCCTGGCATCGATCGCCATCATCGGCTTCAAGGGCTTCAACTATGCCCTGGACTTCACCGGCGGCACCCTGATCGAAGCCCGCTTCGAGCGCCCGGTGGACGTCGAGCAGGTCCGCACCAAGCTTGAGGAAAACGGCTTCGATGGCGCCCAGGTGCAGAGCGTCGGTGGCAATACCGACCTGCTGATCCGCCTGGCGCCGCAAGGTGAGCACGCTCCGGGTACCGGCGATTCCGCCGCCGAGGACGCGGCCACTGCCGCGGCCGTGGTCAAGGTGCTGTCCTCGGCCGACAACCAGGCGACGGTGCTGAGCACCGCATTCGTCGGCCCGCAGATCGGCAAGGACCTGGCGATGAACGGCCTGTACGCCACCATCTTCATGCTGGCGGGCTTCCTGATCTACATCGCCGTCCGCTTTGAATGGAAGTTCGCGGTCACCGCCAGCATCGTGGCCATGTTCGACCTGATCGTGACGGTGGCCTACGTGTCCCTGCTGGGCCGCGAGTTCGACCTGACGGTGCTGGCGGGCCTGCTGTCGGTCATGGGCTTTGCGATCAACGATATCATCGTGGTGTTCGACCGCGTCCGCGAGAACTTCCGCAGCCTGCGCGTGGAGCCGATGGAAGTGCTGAACCGTTCGATCAACCAGACGCTGTCGCGTACGGTGATCACCGCGGTGATGTTCTTCCTGTCCGCACTGGCCCTGTACCTGTACGGCGGCAGCTCGATGGAAGGCTTGGCCGAAACGCACATGATCGGTGCGGTGATCGTGGTCATGTCGTCGATCCTGGTCGCGGTGCCGATGCTCACGATCGGCTTCCTGCGCGTGAGCAAGCAGGACCTGCTGCCGAAGGCCAAGGACATCGAGGCTCTGGCCCGCCGTCCGTAAGCCCCGCTGCACGCAGTACACGAAGAACCCCGCGCAAGCGGGGTTTTTTGTTGGCCGGGTTGCACCCGGCACCCGCCGAGGCAAGAGCAACATCAACGTCAGCATCAACATCAACAGCGGGCATTCCGCGGGATGGCGGGGCGGTGTCGGAGTGCGGGGACGCCGTGAACCCGTCCATGGGGGCTTCAAACAGAATGGGGTCAGATCCGTTTTCCGGAGGAAAACGGATCTGACCCCAAGTGTTGTCCCGACAGATCGCGGAAGACTGTCGAAGGCGGGGTGGGTCCGGTTGCGGGGGCGTGAGCGCCATGGATGGCGCGACCGAGCCTACAGGGACGTATTCACGGCGTCCCCCGCAACCGGACCCACTCCGCCATCCCGCAGCTAGCTCGCTTTTGACGCTGATGTTGATGTTGATGTTGCCTCGGCGGGTGCAGGGTGCAACCCTGCAAAACAAACACCACCCTACGGCAGCGTCGGTTGTGCATTCGGCTCTCGCGCACTACGATCCTGCGGTTCGCGCGCGCAGGCGCGCCCTCCGATTCCTGCTGAGCGCCCCGCGCGCCGCATCTGCCAACCCGAGGTATCCATGGTCATCAAACCGCGCGTCCGCGGCTTCATCTGCGTCACCACCCATCCGGCCGGCTGCGACGCCGCCGTCAAGCAGCAGATCGACTACATCCGCGCCCGCCCGCCGATCCAGAACGGTCCCAAGCGCGTGCTGGTGATCGGCGCCTCGACCGGCTATGGCCTGGCCGCCCGTATCACTGCCGCGTTCGGCAGCGGTGCGGCGACCCTGGGCGTGTTCTTCGAGCGTCCCGGCAGCGAGACCAAGCCGGGCACGGCGGGCTGGTACAACTCGGCGGCGTTCCACCGCTATGCCGATGAGGCCGGCCTGTATGCCAAGAGCATCAATGGTGATGCGTTCTCGGATGAAGTGAAGGCACGCACCATCGAGATGATCAAGGCCGATCTCGGCCAGGTCGACCAGGTCGTCTACAGCCTGGCTGCGCCGCGCCGCAAGCACCCCAAGACCGGTGAAGTGATCAGTTCCACGCTGAAGCCGATCGGTGAGCCGATCACGCTGCGTGGCCTGGATACCGACAAGGAAGTGATCACCGAGACCACTTTGCAGCCGGCGACGCCCGAGGAAATCGCAGGGACCGTCGCAGTGATGGGCGGTGAAGACTGGCAGATGTGGATCGATGCGCTGGCCGATGCCGGCGTGCTGGCCAATGGCTGCACCACCACCGCCTTCACCTACGTCGGCGAAGAAATCACCCAGGCCATCTACTGGAATGGTTCGATCGGCGCTGCCAAGAAGGATCTCGACACCAAGGTGCTGGGCCTGCGCGAGAAGCTGGCGAAGATCGGCGGCGATGCACGCGTGTCAGTGCTCAAGGCCGTGGTCACCCAGGCCAGCTCGGCCATTCCGACGATGCCGCTGTACCTGTCGCTGCTGTTCAAGGTGATGAAGGAGAAGGGCACCCACGAAGGCTGCATCGAGCAGCTGGACGTGCTCTATGACATCCTCTACGGCGGCAAGGCCGATGGCGTGGCGATCGACCGCCTGCGTCACCAGCAGGTCGATGACAGCGGCAACAGCATCGCCCTGATCGATGAGGAAGGCCGTCTGCGTGCGGACTACAAGGAGATGGCGGCCGATGTGCAGAGCAAGGTCCTGCAGCTGTGGCCGCAGGTGACCAACGAGAACCTGTACGAGATCAGCGACCTGGCCGGCTACAAGGCGGACTTCCTGCGCCTGTTCGGTTTCGGCGTCGAAGGCGTCGACTACGAGGCCGACGTCGATCCGGATGTGAAGATCAACAACCTGGTCGATATGACCTGATCGAAAAGGCCGGCGAAAGCCGGCCTTTTCGCATAGGGCGTGCCGCTGTGCTCGCCGGGCATGGCCCGGCGTTACCAGGCTCGTCGTGCATGCCCGGCGTTACCCGGGCGCCCCTTGGTAGCGCCGGGCCATGCCCGGCGACGCGGGATCACCCGAAGTCGAAACTCATCGTCGGCAGCGCCGGACCGACGAAGTCGCCCTGCACGTAGTCCACGCCTGCACTGAACAGCAGCGTCATGGAATTGGCATCGCTGACGAACTCGGCGATGGTGCGGATACCGGCCTCCTGCGCGCGCGCCGTGATCTGGCTGACGCGGTCGATGTTCTCGCGGGTCGCCGCCAGGTCGCTGGTGAATCCACGGTCCAGCTTGAGGAACTGCGGCTGGAAGTGGGCCAGCAGCTGGAACGAATCCAGGCCGGACCCGAACTGTTCCAGGCCGATGCGGCAGCCCAGCGGGGCCACGGCGGCCAGGAACTGCTGGGCGCTGCGCAGATGGGTGAACACCTTCGCTTCCGGCGCATGCAGCCACAGGCGCTCGCCCGGAACCCCGTGCGCTTTCAGTTCACCGCGCAGGGTGGCAATCATCTGCGGGTCGTCGAACGATTCGGGGGTGACCTTCACCAGCATCTGGGTGGCGCTGCCTTCGCGCGCGCGCTGCCCCAGCACCGTGATGGCCTTGGACACCACCCAGCGGTTGATCTCGGCCAGCAGCCCGTGTTCCTCGGCGATGCCGAGGAAAGCCGTGGGACTGAGCAGTTCACCGTTGTGCTCCAGTCGCAGATAGGCTTCGTACAGCTCCAGTGGCTCGCCCTGCAGGTTCAGTACCGGCTGGTAATGCAGCTGGAAGCCGTCGCCGTCCAGGGCTTCGCGGATGCGGCCGACCCAGCGCTGCACGCGTTCTTCCTCGACCCGATCGACCGCGGCCGGATCGAAGATGCGACAGGTATTGCCCAGTTCGGCGGCCGCCTGCGTGCACTCGCTGGCACGCGCCAGGACCTGGCCGATGCTGGCGATCTTCTCGCCGACCTGGACACCGCCGATGCTCACGGTGACCGTCGCCGAACGCGCGCCGATGCTGAACACATGGGCGGCATACGCCTCACGGATGCGTTCGGCCAGTGCCACGGTCTGCGCATAGGGGCCGGCCTGCAGCACCGCGAAGCTGTGCTCGCCGAAGCGCGCCAGCTGGGCGTCCTCCCCCACAACGTCGGCCAGCAGGGAGGCGAGCGCGCCGATGAGGGTGTCGGCCGAGGCCAGCCCGATATCCGGCATCAGCCGCGCATAGTGGTCGGGCTCGACCAGCAGCAGGCCGAACTGGCCCTCGCTGCGGCCAGCCTGGGCAACCGCACTTTCGACCTGCAGCATGAAGGTCGGCCGGTTCAGCAGACCGGTGACCTGGTCGCGCTGGCGAAGATCCTCGACCTCGCGGGCCAGTTCCGGGTCGAACTCGATGCGGCGGCGGAACACGACCTGCAGGCAGGACTCGCCCTCATAGGTGGCTGCGGTGAACTCCATCGTTGCCGGAAACGCACTGCCATCCTGGTGGCGTGCATCGAGCTGGTACTGCGGTGGTGGCGCTTCGCCGCGGCTGAGGCTCTTCAGCAGCTGCTTGAAGTCATCAACATGCTGGGCGGCCACCATGTCCAGCAGCGAGATGCCTTCGATGTCGTCGAAATGCTCGTAGCCGAACATGTCCAGATAGGCATCGTTGGCGCGGATGTGCATGCCTTCGTGCACATAGGCGATGGGTTCGCGGGAGGAGGCGATCAGCGCGTCGCAGCGGCGCTCGGTCTCGCGCATCTGTGCCTCGATGCGGCGCAGCCCGCGGCGCGCCTGCAGGTCGACCCACTGGTCGCGGACCACTGCCAGCAGATGTTCCGGCCGTTGACGCAGGGCGAGGGCGCGGATGCCATGGCTGCTGGCCTGGACCAGCTCATCCTCGTCGATGCGCTCGGCCAGCAGCACCAGCGGGATGTCCTTGCCACTGGCCGCGATGTGCTGGGCCACCAGTGGCAGCGGGATGCCCTGCGAGGGCGAGGCCAGCACCAGATCGATGGCCTGGTTGGCCAGCACCTGCGACAGCTCGGCCGAATCCTGCGGGCGCCACGGGCGCACGGCGATGCCGCTGTTGCGCAGCGTGCTGACGATGGCTTCCGCATTCTCGCCGCTGTCGTCGACGATCAGCAGGCGGATGGTGATGTCGTTCGCGTTCTGCATGCACTGCTCCCCAATCTGCGGATCTTGATACACGATGCACGGCGAGCCGTCCATGCGTGCAGGCATCCCGCACCCCGAACGGCGATGCGGTTCACACCACGCTGCCGGCGGCGTGGCCGCTGGCCCAGGCCCACTGGAAGTTGTAGCCGCCGAGCCAGCCGGTGACGTCCAGCACTTCGCCGACGAAATGCAGGCCCGGCACGCGCTTGGATTCCATCGTGGAGGACGACACGTCGGCGGTGTCCACGCCGCCCAGTGTGACCTCGGCGGTGCGGTAGCCTTCGGTGCCACTGGCCACCAGCGGGAACGCAGCCAGCAGCTGCGCAGCCTGGCGCAGCTGAGGCTCATCCAGCTGCCGTACCGGGCGGTCCGGCAGCCAGTGTTCGCACAGGCGCTGGGCCAGGCGCTTGGGCAGGACCTCGGCCAGCACCGTGCGCAGTTCGGCGGCTGGCCGTTCCTGCTTCATCCGTCGCAGCCACTGGCCGGCATCCTGGCCGGGCAGCAGATCCAGTTCCAGTGCATCGCCGGGTTGCCAGAAGGAGGAGATCTGCAGGATCGCCGGGCCGCTGACGCCACGATGGGTGAGCAGCATGGAATTCTGGAACTGCATGCCGTTGCAGCGCGCCTCGATCGGCAGGGCGACACCGCTCAGGTCGGCCAAGCGCTCCTGGTGCTTGCCGCTGAGGGTCAGCGGCACGAGTCCGGCGCGGGTCGGCAGCACGGCATGCCCGAACTGGCGTGCAATCTCGTAGCCGAAGCCGGTCGCGCCCAGGCTGGGGATGGACAGGCCACCGGTGGCGACCACCAGCGAGGCGCAGTGGAACATCCCCTGCGTGGTGTGCACACGGAAGCCATCCGCCCCGTGCTCGATGCGCTCGACGCTGCAGTGGGTACGGATGTGCGCACCCGCTGCCTGGCACTCGTCCACCAGCATCTTCACGATCTGCTTGGACGAGACGTCGCAGAACAGCTGCCCCAGTTCCTTCTCGTGATAGGCGATGGCATGGCGCTCGACCATCTCGATGAAGTGCCACGGCGTATAGCGGGCCAGCGCCGATTTGCAGAAGTGCGGGTTGGCCGACAGGAAGTTGGCCGGGGTGGTGCCGGTGTTGGTGAAGTTGCAGCGGCCACCGCCGGACATCAGGATCTTCTTGCCGATCTTGTTGGCGTGATCGATCACCTGCACCTGTCGGCCGCGCCGGCCGGCGGTGATCGCGGTCATCAGGCCGGCGGCACCGGCACCGATCACCACGACGTCGCAGCGCGTCGTACTCATGCCTTGGCGCGCTTGCGCCAGGTGGGGATGATGTCGAGCTGGATCTGGTCGTTGAGGATCTGCACCTCGCCGTCCTGGATCAGCACGCTGAAGCGCATGGCACGCTGGATCTGCTGGCCCCACTGCTCGACGAAGGTGCCATCGAGGTCGATCACCGAGAGGTTGTCGAAGCGCGCCAGGCCCTTGCCCTGCTTGCCCCACCAGATGTCGGACGCATTGCCGCCGTAGTTGACCACCTGCACCTGGCGGCTGCGGTTGCTGGCCTTGCGGATGCGGGATTCATCGGGATGGCCGAGGTCGATCCACTGCAGGATGTCGCCGGTGTAGTCGTGCTGCCACAGGTCCGGCTCGTCATCCGTGCTCAGGCCGCGGCCGAATTCCAGGCGGTCGTCGGCGTTGAGGGCGAAGGCGAGCAGGCGCACCATCAGGCGCTCGTCGGTTTCCGACGGATGCTGGGCCAGGGTCAGGTTGTGGGTCGCGTAGTAGCCGCGATCCATGTCGCTGATCTGCAACTCGGCCTTGCGGATGGTGGCGGTGAGGGCCATGGGGGATCCGTCGACTAAAGAGGCCAATGATAGAGGTTTGCTGCAGGGGTGTCCGTGGCCGGGGTGTCTGCCGCGCGTCAACGGTGGCACGCTTGCCGTTCCTGTTGCCGCCGGAGCGGACGCGATGACCCTGCCCAGCCGGCTGCAGCTGCCGCCCGGCCACTGGCCGACCCTGCTGGACGGCCTGTGCGCACGTTTTCCGCGCATCGACCGCGGGCAGTGGCAGGACCGGTTCGCGCGCGGACGGGTGCAGGATGCGCAGGGCAGGGCGCTGGCGGCGGACCAGCCGTGGCAGGTGGGGCTGGAAATCCTGTATTTCCGCGAGGTCAGCGACGAGCCGCGCATTCCGTTCAACGAGACGATCCTCTACCAGGACGGGCATCTGCTGGTGGTCGACAAGCCGCACTTCCTGCCGGTCACCCCGGCAGGCACCCATGTCCGTGAAACCCTGCTGGCGCGGCTGGTGGCGCGGACCGGCAACGCGCAGCTGGCACCGCTGCACCGCCTGGACCGGCTCACCGCCGGGCTGGTCCTGTTCTCGCTGCGGCCGGAGTCGCGTGATGCCTACCAGCGCCTGTTCCGCGAGCGCCGCATTGACAAGACCTACGAAGCGCTGGCCCCGGCGCTGCCGGCGCTGGACTTCCCGGTCGAGCGCCACAGCCGCATCGGCCCGGCACAGCCGTTCTTCCGCATGGGCGAAATGGAGGGCGAGCCGAATGCGAGTACCCGCATCGAGGTGATCGACGCGACAGGTCCGGTCTGGCGCTACCGCCTGCGGCCGACAACCGGTCGCAAGCACCAGCTGCGCGTGCACATGGCGGCGCTGGGCGCGCCCATCATCGGAGACGACCTGTATCCGCAGCTGCGTCCGGCCGCGAGCGGGGCGCAGGCGCCGCTGCAGCTGCTGGCGCGGGCCTTGTCCTTCGACGATCCGCTGAACGGCGACCGGCGGGTGTTCAGCAGCCAGCGTCAGCTGGGCCCGGCGGTGGATTGAGCCGGGCCCGGCCTCATCGCGCCACGCGGATCCGGGCCAGCCAGCGGTCCAGCGCGCTGCCGAACGCCTGGCGGTCGCGCGCATGCAGGGGAGGCGGGCCCCCTGTCTGGACGCCGGCGCCGCGCAGCTCTTCCATGAAATTGCGTACCGACAGGCGCTGGGCGATGGTGTCGGCGGTGAACAGCTCCCCGCGCGGATGCAGAGCCAGCGCGCCTCGTTCGAGCACCAGCGCGGCCAATGGAATGTCCTGGGTGACAACCAGGTCGCCGGCGGCGACCCGGTCGACGATGGCGCTGTCAGCCACATCCAGGCCCTGCGGCACCTGGAGGGAGCGGATCCAGCGCGAGGGCGGGGTGCGGATCCACTGGTTGGCGACCAGGGTCAACTCCAGGCCGACCCGCTCGGCGGCCCGGAACAGGATGTCGCGGATGACAACAGGGCAGGCGTCTGCGTCCACCCAGATGCGGGGACGGGGCAGTTCAGCCGGGGTTTCAGCTTCAGTCATTTACCCAGTGTAGGGTAGGAAAAACCTGAATGGGTCCCCGGATGCGGACCCGATCGACTGCCAGCCCTTGCCACGCCTAGCGGGGGCGGGATGGCGATGAATGCCGGGGCTATCGCTTTTTGGGGAAAACACGCGTATCGTGCGACCCACTGTGTTTGCTAGGGTCACCGTGAATCGTGGCCTGGTGCAGTTGATCTCACGATCCACTCATCGATCCGCTTTACCAACGCCTGCAACTCAGTCTCGGCCCCGATACCCGGTGGCTGCGATTTTTTTCAACATGTGTTTCAGGAGTTAGTAAATATGTCTGAACGTCAGACCGGCACCGTCAAGTGGTTCAACGACGCCAAGGGCTTCGGCTTCATCACCCCGGAAAGCGGCCCGGACCTGTTCGTGCACTTCCGCGCCATCCAGGGCACCGGCTTCAAGACCCTGCAGGAAGGCCAGAAGGTCACCTTCATCGCCGTCCAGGGCCAGAAGGGTATGCAGGCTGACCAGGTGCAGGCGGTCTAATCCGTCTGCTGCCCTCGGGTAGCCAGAACGCCGGAAGCGCAAGCTTCCGGCGTTTTTTTTTTGCCTTGGCGGAAGCAGGCACGGGTCGAATCCACAGGCGCATGCGTGCAGGCGCGTTACGATGCTCGCACCCCTCTGGAGTCCTTTCATGCGTATCGTCCATCACCTTGAGAATTCCCGTTCGCTGCGCGTGCTGTGGATGCTGGAGGAGCTGGGGCTGGACTACGAACTGCGCCGTTACCCGCGCGACCCCAGAACGCTGCTGGCACCGCCGGCACTGCGCCAGGTACATCCGCTGGGGAAATCACCGGTGCTGCAGGACGGCGAGCAGGTGCTGGCCGAATCCGGCGCCATTCTTGATTACCTGGCGGACCGCTACGACACGCAGCGGCAGTTGTCGCCGTCGCCGATACCGGCCGAAGGTGCCGAGCGCATGGCCTATCGCTACTGGCTGCACTACGCCGAAGGCTCGGCGATGCCGCCGCTGCTGCTGACGCTGGTGATGAGCCGCATCCGCAACGCGCCGGTGCCGTTCTTCGTGCGCCCGATCGCCCGCAGCATCGCCGACAAGGCCGAGCAGAGCTTCGTCGGCCCGCAGCGCCGCCTGCACCTGGACTGGATGGAGCGCCGCCTGGCCGAGAGCCCGTGGTTCGCGGGTGAGCGTTTCACCGCGGCCGATATCCAGATGAGCTTCCCGATCCAGGCCGCAGCGGCGCGCGGTGGCGGACTGGACGACAAGCCGGCGCTGCGCGCGTTTCTCCAGCGCATCGGTGAACGCCCGGCCTACCAGCGCGCTGAAGCGCACGGCGGATCGCTGCAGGCACTGCGCGGCGATTGAGGTCGGCGGCGTCCATCCCCATGTCAGGTCCATGGACAGCCCCTTCCCGCGATTCGACAACCGCCTGTTGACCGTCCTGCCGGGCGACCCGGAAGCCGGGCCCCGCCGGCGTGAAGTCCGCGAGGCGGCCTGGTCATCGGTGATGCCGACGCCGGTCGCCGCGCCGACCCTGCTGGCGTGGTCGCCGGAGGTCGCCGCCCTGCTCGGTATCGATGCGGCTGAAGTGTCCAGCGGCACGTTTGCCCAGGTATTCGCTGGCAACGCGTTGTATCCGGGCATGCAGCCGTGGGCCGCCAATTACGGCGGGCACCAGTTCGGTCACTGGGCGGGCCAGCTTGGCGATGGGCGGGCGATCTCGCTGGGCGAGCTGGTGGCGCCGGATGGCCGGCACTGGGAGCTGCAGCTGAAGGGTGCAGGTCCGACCCCGTACTCCCGTGGCGCCGATGGTCGCGCGGTGCTGCGCTCGTCGATCCGTGAATTCCTGTGCAGTGAGGCCATGCACCACCTCGGGGTACCGACCACGCGCGCGCTGTCGCTGGTCGGTACCGGCGAGCACGTGGTGCGCGACATGTTCTATGACGGCCGTCCGCGAGCCGAGCCCGGCGCGATCGTGTGCCGTGTATCGCCCTCGTTCCTGCGTTTCGGTTCGTTCGAACTGCCGGCCTCGCGCGGTGAGACCTCACTGCTGCAGCAGCTGGCGGATGCCTGCATCGCCCGTGATTTCCCCGAACTGGCAGGGCAGGGTGAGGCGCTGTACGGTGACTGGTTCGCGCAGATCGCGGTGCGCACCGCCGAGATGATCGCGCACTGGATGCGCGTCGGTTTCGTGCATGGGGTAATGAACACCGACAACCTCTCCGTGCTCGGCCTCACCCTCGACTATGGCCCCTATGGCTGGGTCGAGGACTTCGATCCGGACTGGACCCCGAACACGACCGACGCACAGGGCCGTCGCTACCGCTTCGGAACGCAGCCGCAGGTGGCGTACTGGAATCTGGGGCGGCTGGCGCAGGCGCTGTCGCCCTTGTTTGCCGATGTCGCGCCGTTGCAGGCGGGCCTTGCTGCCTATCAGGCCACCTTTGCCGCCTGCACGCGTCGCGACGCGGCGGCCAAGCTTGGCCTGGCGGCTGCCGATGATGCCGATCTGCAGCTCTACCAGCGCTGGCAGCAGCTGATGCAGGACGGTGGCATGGACATGACGCTGTCCTGGCGCGCGCTGATGCGGATCGACCCGGCATCGCCCGATCCGGCGGCACTGGCTGAGGTCTACTACGACCGGGAGCGGCAGGAGGCCGTGCAGGTGCCGCTGCGGCAGTGGCTGCAGGACTACGCGGCGCGACTGCGGGCGGATCCTCTTCCGGCCGCCGAGCGCCTGGCGAGAATGGCCGCGGCCAATCCGCTGTACGTGCTGCGCAACTGGCTGGCGCAGGAAGCGATCGACCGCGCGGAACAGGGCGACATGGGCGGCGTACACGCCTTGCAGGACGTACTGCGCGATCCGTACAGACAACGAGCCGGACGTGAGCATTTCGCCAGCAGGCGCCCGGCCTGGGCCGATGACCGCGCCGGCTGCTCGATGCTGTCCTGCAGTTCCTGACGGGTGTTACGGCGCAGCCGTAGGCGCCAGCGCAGCCTTCCCTACAACGATGGTCGTACCCGTTCAGTGCGATATTCGCACGCGTAGTCGATTACCGCACTTGAATGGTGCAGTGCGATAAACCTAATTTCACTTCCGCAGATTCAAAGCAGTCCAAGCGATCCACCCCTGGCGGGGCGAGGGCAGCACCCGACCCGGTGCTGAAGCCAGGTGCAGGGGAAGACCGCAGGATTTCCCTTCACCTGTGCGGAGTGATCGCATGCGCCGTCGCTTGTCCGTTGTTTCTCTTTTCCTGCTCGCCCAGTTGCCGACGCTGGCCTTGGCCTACCAGGCCGAACCGCCGCGCGCGCCCCTGCAGGTGCTGCGCGTGGACCGCTACGCCGACGACACCCGTCCCGGCTCCCTGCGCTGGGCGATCACCACCGCCAACACCGCGCCGGGTCGCTATCGCATCGAGATCGACGCGGTGGGTACCGCGCCCCATGTGATCAAGCCGACCTCGCCGCTGCCGGAGATCAAGGGACCGGTGCAGATCATCGGCACGTCCTGGGCCCGCGATGGCCAGTTCGTCGCCATCGACGGTTCGGCCTACGTCACCGGCACCGGCACCGACGCCTGTCCGGGCGCCGAATCGGGCCAGTCGGGCACCAACGTGCGCACCACCACGCTGCCGGGGCTGGTCCTGCGCGATACCCAGGGCGTTGAACTGGCCGGTCTGGAGATCCGCAATTTCTGCATCGGTGTGCTGGTCATCCGCTCCAGCCACAACGAGATCCACGACAACCGCATCGTCGCCAACAAGGGCGGCGCCGGCATCATGCTCACCGGGGACGACGGCACGGGGCAGTCCACTGCCACCACCACCGTGCACAACCGCATCGTGCGCAATGAATTCCTCGACAACGGCGATGGACTTGAGCTGACCCGCGGCGCGGCCTGGAACCTGGTGGCCGACAACCTGTTCCAGTCCACCCAGGCCAACCCGGAACCCTCGCAGGGCATCGAGATCCTGTGGGGCAACGACAACAGCGTGGTAAACAACCGCTTCGTCGATTACTCCGATGGCCTGCAGATCAACTGGGGCAACCGCAACTACATCGCCGCCAACACCTTCACCGGCAATTCGCTGGGCCTGAGCATCACCGGCAGCGGCAACGTGGTCGATGGCAACATCATCACCGGCAATGGCATCGGCATCGGCGTGCGTCCGCAGCCGGTCAGTGCGCCGAACCGCTTCACCGGCAACCGCATCTTCGGCAACGGCCTGCCGATCGAGCGCTGCGAGGCCGGCGGCGCCTGCGTGAAGGGCCAACCTCGTGGCGCCATCGTGTTCGGCGTGCCAGGCCTGGAACACGCGAGCTTCGTCGGTTCCCGTGGCCGTGGTGTCGACAATGATCCGACCAAGCGTGCGCGCATCTGCACCGGGGCCGGCCAGGCCGACTGCCAGCCGCTGCCGAACCTGGGCCAGGCGGCGCCGCAGCTGACTGTCGTGCAGGGCAAGGGTGCGCAGCGCCAGTTGATCGGTCGTTTCCAGGGCACGCCCGACAGCCGTTACCAGGTCGAAGTGTTCGGCAACCGCGCCGCCAGCGGCAGCGAGGCCGAGTGGGTGCTGGGCAGCGTGCAGGCGCGCACCGATGCGCAGGGGCAGGGCAGCTTCACCTTCCCGCTCGGCGCCGCGGCAGATGCTGCCGCTGCCGGCAGCCTGACCGCCACGGTCACCTCGGCGCAGGGCGCCACCTCCCCCCTGAGCGCGCCGCTGTCGCTGCGCTGATCATCTCCACGAGACCGCGATCATGAATCTTGCGAAACCCGTTTCCCTGGCCGTCTTGGCCACCGCGCTGCTGCCCTGCATCGCCAGCGCGCAGTCGAGCAACCGCTACGAAGGCAGGACCCTCACTGGCGACTGGGGCGGCACCCGCACCGATCTGTTCGAGCGTGGCATCGCCTTCCGCGGCGACTACGTGGGTGAAGCCATGGGCGTGGTCGATGGAGGCTACGGCGAAACCGGTGCGCGCTATGCGCAGCAGGTGCGCGTGGGCGTGGACCTGGACATGGGCACGCTGGCCGGCTGGAACGGCGGTGCCTTCCACTTCACCCTCAACGACCGTCGCGGCCGCAGCACCTCGGTGGACTTCGTCGGCAACCGCTTCCCCATCCAGGAAGCGTACGGCGGCCAGTATACGCGGCTGACCGAACTGAGCTACGACCAGACCTTCAACGCGGGGCAGTCGTATTACAAGCTGGGCTATTACGCGATGGGCAACCAGTTCGGCCTGCACAGCCTGCTGACCCACTTCGTCAACGCGGCGTTCAGCGCGCACCCGCTGGCGATGTCGGGCAACAGCGGCTGGTACAACTACCCCGTGGCACGCTGGGGCGGTGAGTTCGCCCAGCAGGTCAGCCCGGCCGTCAACGTTCGCACCGGCTGGTTCCAGGTGAATCCGAACCTGGGCGGCAACATCGAGCGCAACGCGTTCCGTCCGCTCGCTTCCGGTACCACCGGTTCGCTGTTCCCGGTGGAAGTGACCTGGACGCCGGCCAAGGGCAGCCGCTACGCGGGCGTCTACAAGTTCGGCGGCTACTACGACACCTCACGCGTGGACAAGCGCGGTCTGGATGCTTCGCCGACGACCGGGCGCCACGGCGCCTACGTGCTCGCCGAACAGCGTCTGACCCGGGAATCGGCCGATCCCAGCCGCGGCCTGACTGCGTTCGCGCAGTACATGGTGTCCGACACCGACAGCGCGCAGATCAAGCGCTGGTACGCGCTGGGCGGGGTTTACCAGGGCATCGGCTCGCGCGCCCAGGACAGCATCGCGCTGGGCTACGTAGGCGCCGACATCAACAACCGGCTGGTCGATGCGCGCCGGGCCACGCTGGCCGCAGGTGGCGTGCCTGCCGATTCGCCGCTGTACAACCTCAGCCAGGCCGAGGAGCTGTTCGAACTGTCCTACAGCGTCCAGGTGAACCCGTGGCTGATGATCCGCCCGGATGTGCAGTACATCGTCAACCCGGGCACGTTCAACTACAGCGGTACCGACAACGCCTGGGCCGTGGGCGTACAGGCCAAGGTGACCTTCTGATGGCCAAGCGCTCCTTCCATGCTCTGGTGACCGCCATGAAGCTTCCGTTCGCTCCAGTTGTGCTGGCCGGTGCACTGTGCGCTGCCCCGGCGCTGGCCCTGGCTGCACCGCCGCCGGCGGTACTGCAGGTCGGCCAGTTGCGTATCGGCGAGGGCAGTCCCCGCACCATCGTGCCGATCACCGGCGCCACCGCTGACGTGGCCCTGCAGCAGGCGGCGGCCATCGCCGCCAGCCAGGCCACCGACATCGCCGAGTGGCGCATCGACTACCTGGACATCGCCACCGATGGCAAGGCGCTGGTCGCGCTGGGCAAGCGCATCCAGGCCACGCTGGGCGGCAAGCCGGTCATCGTGACGTTCCGCACCAAGGCCGAGGGCGGCGCCAAGCCGATCAGCGATGCCGACTACGGCGCGCTCTACGCCACGCTGCTGCGCGGCGGCGTCGCCCAGCTGATCGACGTGGAGATGTTCCGTGATCCGAAGGTGGTGCAGGCGCTGGTGGCGCAGGCGCACAAGGCCGGCGTGAAGGTGGTGATGTCCAACCATGACTTCCACGCAACGCCGCCGCGCGATGAGATCGTCGCGCGCCTGCTCAGGCAGCAGGCGCTGGGTGCGGACGTGCTGAAGATCGCGGTGATGCCGCGCGACGCAGGCGACGTGCTGGCCCTGCTCGATGCCACCTGGCAGGTGCGCCAGCAGAGCGACAAGCCGCTGCTGACCATGTCGATGGGGGGCACCGGTGTGGTCTCGCGCCTGGCAGGCGAAACCTTCGGCCAGGCACTCACCTTCGGCATGATCGGCACCCCGTCGGCACCCGGCCAGGTCGAAGTCGATCGCCTGCAGGACGTCCTGCAGGTCATCCATGCATCCAGCCAGGCCGGTCACTGAGACCTTCCCCGCCGGACGTTCCACCGCATCACGCTGTTGCAGGAAACCGCCCCATGAGCCACGCCGCCGCCGCACCCTCGCTTGTCCTGGAACGGATGAGTCCCTTTCAGTGGACCGCCATCGCCATCTGCGTGCTGTTGAACATGCTCGATGGCTTCGATGTGATGGTCATGGCCTTTACCGCGCCGCATGTGTCGGCGGACTGGGAGCTGTCGGGCAAGGTGCTGGGGATGATGCTCAGCGCCGGCCTGGTCGGCATGGCACTGGGCTCGTTCCTGCTGGCGCCGCTGGCCGATCGCTGGGGCCGGCGGCCGATGATCGTGTGCTGCCTGCTGATCCTGACCAGCGGCATGGCGCTGTCGGCGCTGGCTGCCAACGCCTGGCAGCTGGGCGCGCTGCGCGTGTACACCGGCATCGGCATCGGCGGCATGCTGGCTGGCGTGGGCGTGATCACCGCCGAGTACGCCAACGCCAAGTGGCGCAGTACGGCGGTCGCGCTGCAGGCCACCGGCTATCCGATAGGCGCCACCGCCGGCGGCCTGCTGGCGGCGTGGATGCTGGAACACTGGTCCTGGCACAGCGTGTTCCTGATCGGCGCCGCCGCGTCGCTGCTGTGCATTCCGCTGGTGCTCAGGTGCCTGCCCGAATCGCTGGATTTCCTGGTTGCGCGTCGCCCGGCCGATGCGCTGCCGCGCCTGAACGCACTGCTCTCGCGCATGCGCATGCCGCAGCTGCAGGCGCTGCCGCCGGCGCCGCTGCGTGATGGCCAGCGGCAGGGCTATGCGGCGCTGTTCGTGGGTGACCTGCGGCGCGTCGCGCTGCTGATCGCGTTGGCCTTCTTCCTGCACATGTTCGCCTTCTACTTCGTGCTGAGCTGGACGCCGAAGCTGCTGGTCTCTGCCGGTGTCTCCGCGCAGCAGGGCATCACCGGAGGCGTGCTGTTGAACCTGGGCGGCATCGTCGGCGGAAGCCTGTTCGGCTGGCTGGCCTCGCGCTGGTCGCTGTCGAAGCTGACCGCCGGTGCGCTGCTGCTGGCGATGGTGTCGATGCTGGGCTTTGCCGCCTTCAACACGCAGCTGGGCGTGGCGTTCCCGTTGGCGTTCGTGATCGGTGCAGCACTGTTCGCCGCGATGGCCGGCCTGTATGCCGCGGCGCCGGTGGTGTTCGCCGCCGGAGTGCGGACCACCGGTCTGGGCTGGGCCATCGGCATCGGCCGCGTCGGTGCGATCCTCTCGCCGCTCACGGTGGGTGTGCTGGTGGATGGCCAGTGGCGGCCCTCCGCGTTGTATGTGCTGTGCGCGCTGCCGCTGCTGCTGGCGGCCTGGGCGTGCCTGGGTCTGCGCGTGGGCGTGGGCCGGAACCAGCGTTGAACCGCGAGGACGTTCTTGACTCAATGTGCGATTATCGATTCATGAGTGCGAATATCGCATTGACCGGGCAGATCGCCATGGCGACCATGTCGAGGCCGTGTTTTCCCTTCGCAGTGGCCCTGCAGCGTGGCGGTGATGACCGCCGGCACGCAGGGCAAGGAGCAATGCAGTGATCGACAAGACCGTGGCCAGCGTGGAAGCAGCGGTGGCCGATATCCATGATGGCGCCACCGTGATGATCGGCGGCTTTGGCACGGCGGGCATGCCCGACGAGCTGATCGACGCGCTCATCGCACAGGGTGCGCGCGAGCTGTGCATCATCAACAACAACGCCGGCAACGGCGATACCGGCCTGGCCGCGCTGATCAGGCACAAGCGCGTGCGTCGCATCGTCTGCTCGTTTCCGCGCCAGGCCGATTCGCAGCATTTCGACGCCGCCTACCGCGCCGGTGAGATCGAACTGGAGCTGGTGCCGCAGGGCAATCTGGCCGCGCGCATCCACGCGGCGGGTTCGGGCCTGGGGGCAATCTTCACCCCGACCGGCTACGGTACCGAGCTGGCGCAGGGCAAGGAGACGCGCGAGATCGACGGGCGTCACTTCGTGCTCGAATACCCGCTGCATGCCGATTTCGCGTTGATCAAGGCCGACCGCGGCGACCGGTGGGGCAACCTGGTGTACCGCAAGACCGCCCGCAACTTCGGCCCGCTGATGGCGATGGCCGCGCGCTGCGCCATCGTGCAGGTGCGTGAGGTGGTGCCGCTGGGCGAACTGGACCCGGAGGCCGTGGTGACCCCGGGGATCTTCGTGCAGCGCGTGGTGCCGGTGGCCGCAGCGGAGGTGCAGGCATGAACAAGCTCAGCCGCGAACAGATGGCCGCGCGCGTGGCGCGTGACATCCCCGAAGGTGCCTACGTCAACCTGGGCATTGGCCTGCCGACCACGGTGGCCAATTTCCTGCCGGCCGACAAGGAGATCTTCCTGCAGTCGGAGAATGGCCTGCTGGGCATGGGACCGGCGCCGGCGCCTGGCCGGGAGGATCCGGATCTGATCAATGCCGGCAAGCAGCCGGTCACCCTGCTGACCGGGGGCTGCTATTTCCACCATGCCGATTCGTTCGCGATGATGCGTGGTGGCCACCTCGACATCTGCGTGCTGGGTGCCTTCCAGGTCTCGGTGCAGGGCGATCTCGCCAACTGGAGCACCGGAGCGCCCGATGCGATTCCCGCCGTAGGCGGCGCGATGGACCTGGCCATCGGTGCCAAGCAGGTGTTCGTGATGATGGACCTGTTCACCAAGAAGGGCGAGAGCAAGCTGGTGACCGAGTGCAGCTACCCGTTGACCGGGCTGCGCTGCGTGTCGCGCGTGTACACCGATGTGGCGGTGTTCGATCTGGGTGCTGATGGCGCGACCGTGCTGGAGATGGTGGAAGGCATGGATATCGGACAACTGCGTGAACTGACCGGCCTGCCGCTGGCACTGGCCAAGGGAGCCTGAGATGAGCCTGCATGAGACCTACATCGTCGATGGCATCCGTACCCCGATCGGTCGTTATGGTGGCGCGCTGTCCGGCGTGCGCGCCGACGATCTCGGCGCGATTCCGCTCAAGGCACTGCTGGCGCGCCACCCGCAGCTGGATCCGGCGCTGGTCGAGGACGTCTACCTCGGCTGCGCCAACCAGGCCGGCGAAGACAACCGGAACGTTGCACGCATGAGCCTGCTGCTGGCCGGCCTGCCGGTGACGGTACCGGGCAGCACGATCAACCGCCTGTGCGGGTCGGGCCTGGATGCGATCGGCACGGTGGCCCGTGGGATCGCCACGGGCGAGCTGGGTCTGGCCATTGCCGGTGGTGTCGAATCGATGTCACGCGCGCCGTTCGTGATGGGCAAGGCGACCTCGCCGTTCGCCCGCGACCAGCAGATCGAAGACACCACCATGGGCTGGCGCTTCATCAACTCCCGCCTGCGCGAGCTGCATGGCGTGGAGACCATGGGCCAGACCGCCGAGAACGTGGCCGAGCGCTACGCCATCAGCCGCAACGACCAGGATGCGTTCGCGCTGCGCAGCCAGCAACGTACCGCCGCCGCGCAGGCGCGTGGATTCTTCGATGGCGAAATCGAGGCGGTGCAGGTGCCGGGTCGCAGGCGCGGCGAGACCGTGACCGTCGACCGCGATGAACACCCGCGCGGCGATACCACCGCAGACGCTCTGGCCGGACTGAAGCCACTGTTCCGGCAACCCGGAACGGTGACCGCAGGCAATGCCTCGGGCATCAATGATGGTGCCGCGGCATTGCTGCTGGCGTCCGGTGCGCAGGTCAAGGCGCTGGGCCTGACCCCGCGTGCACGCATTCTCGGCTTTGCCAGCGCCGGCGTGGAGCCGGCAATCATGGGCATGGGCCCGGTGCCGGCCAGCCAGAAGCTGATGACGCGCCTGGGGCTGTCCATCGCCGATTTCGATGCCATCGAACTGAACGAAGCGTTCGCCTCGCAGAGCCTGGCCTGCATGCGCCAGCTGGGCCTGGCCGATGATGCCGCGCACGTGAACCCCAATGGCGGCGCCATCGCCCTGGGACACCCGCTGGGCATGAGCGGTGCGCGCCTGGCCCTGACCCTGCTGCGCCAGCTGGAAGCCACCGGGGGCCGGCGTGGCCTGGCCACGATGTGCATCGGCGTGGGGCAGGGCGTGGCCCTGGCCATCGAGCGCGTGTGAGCCCCAACGAACCCATAATCTGCACGACAGCCGCGGCCTGCGGGCCGCTCGCCAACAGGAGTACGCCATGAGCGATCCCACCCAACTGCGCGGCTACCGCACGCCGTATCCCGGCAGCCAGCCGCCGCGCATCCACCTGCCGTATGCCTCCACCGCGCTGCGTGGCCCGGGTACCGATCCGATCGCCATTCCGGTGACGCTCTCGGAAGTGACCGGCCCGAGCATCAACCGCATCACCCTGGGTGAGCACGCCGCCGACCTGACCGCAGGTTTCCCCGGCCAGCCGCAGGGCGAGCGCATCATCGTCAGCGGCCGCGTGCTGGACGAGAATGGCCGCCCGGTGCGCAACACCGTGGTCGAGGTGTGGCAGTGCAACGCCGCTGGTCGTTACCTGCACAAGGGTGACCAGCACGACGCACCGCTGGATCCCAACTTCAAGGGCACCGGCCAGGTGCTGACCGACAGCGAAGGCCGTTACCGCTTCACCACCATCAAGCCCGGCGCCTATCCGTGGCGTAACCACTACAACGCCTGGCGCCCGGCGCACATCCATTTCTCCCTGCATGGCGATGGTATCGGCCAGCGGCTGGTCACGCAGATGTACTTCCCCAACGACCCACTGCTGGCGTTCGATCCCATCTACAACTGCGTGGACGATGCCAACGCGCGCGAGCGCATGGTGTCCTCGTTCGATTGGGAAAACACTGCCAACGAATTCGCGCTGGGTTACCGCTTCGACATCGTGCTGCGCGGTCGCAAGATGACCGTCTGGGAGTAAGACCATGAGTTTCCAATCCACTCCGTGGCAGACCGTCGGCCCGTACTACCGCCTGGGCCTGGAGCCGCTGTACCGCACCGACATTGCCCCGGCCACCGCGCAGGGCGAACGCGTGCACGTGCAGGGCCAGGTGTTCGATGGCCATGGCGTGCCGGTGTCCGACGCCGTGCTGGAAATCTGGCAGGCCGACGCACAGGGCATCTATGCCCACGGCGAAGACCCGCGCCGTGACGACCACGACCCGGCCTTCGATGGCTGGGGCCGCGTGCCGACCGATGAGCAGGGGCGGTTTGCCTTCAGCACCGTCAAGCCGGGCCGCGTGCCGGGCCTGCGTGGCGAGCCGCAGGCACCGCACCTGATCGTGCTGGTGTTCATGCGTGGCCTGCTGCAGGCCGTGCGGGGCCGCATCTACTTCAGCGACGAGGCCAGCAATGGCGAGGACGGCATCCTCGCGCTGGTGCCGCCCGAGCGCCGTCACACGCTGGTTGCGCAGGCGCAGGGCAAGGGCCTGTACCGGTGGGACGTGCGCATGCAGGGCCCGGATGAGACGGTCTTCTTCGCCTACTGATCGCGGCGCGCGCGACGCGCCTTCCGGCCACTCCACGCCCGCACGCAGCGGGCGCGGGTAAGCTGTGGCCACCCAGGATGGACTGCACCGATGAGCCTCTCCCCAACGCTGCTGGGCGGTCTGTTCGGCGATTCTGCCGTCGACGCCGTGTTCAGTGATCAAGCGCGCCTGCAGGCGATGCTGGACGTCGAGCGCGCGCTGGCACGCGCGCAGGTGCGGTGCGGGGTGATTCCCGCCGCTGCACTGGCCCCGATCGAAGCGGCCTGCCGCGCCGATCTGTATGCGCTGCCGGCGCTGTCGGCCGCCACCGCGCTGGCCGGCAACCCGGCCATTCCATTGGTCAAGGCGCTCACTGCGCAGGTCAAGGCGAATGATGCCGAAGCCGCGCGCTGGGTGCACTGGGGCGCCACCAGCCAGGACATCATCGACACCGGCGCCGTGTTGCAGCTGCGCACGGCGGTCGGTCAGGTGCAGGCGCGACTGCAGGTGCTGTGCACGGCGCTGGCGCGGCTGGCCGAGGCCGAGCGCGGCACCGGTCTGCCGGGACGCACGCTGCTGCAGCAGGCCGTGCCGGTAACCTTCGGGTTGAAGGCCGCCGGTTGGCTTGATGCTCTGCAGCGCAGCCAGCGGCGCCTGGATGCGCTGGCCGAAGACACCCTGGTGCTGCAGTTCGGTGGCGCCGCGGGCACGCTGGCCTCGCTGCAGACGCGCGGGTTGGACGTGGCCGAAGCCCTGGCTGCCGAGTTGCAGTTGCCGCTGCCGGCGCTGCCCTGGCACACCGCACGTGATCGTATCGCCGAACTGGGCAGCGTGTTCGCGCTGCTGACCGGCAGCCTCGGCAAGATCGCCAGCGATATCGTGCTGCTGATGCAGTCCGAGGTGGCCGAGGCCTTCGAGCCGGCCGGGGAGGGCAAGGGAAGCTCCTCGGCGATGCCGCACAAGCGCAATCCGGTGGGCTGCGTGGCGGCCATCGCCGCCGCCACACGCGTGCCGGGCCTGTTGTCCACGTTGTTCAGCGCCATGCCGCAGCCGCACGAGCGCGCGGCGGGGCAGTGGCATGCCGAGTGGGAGACCGTGCCGGAGATCGTCCGCCTGTGTGCGGGCAGCCTGGCCCAGGTGGAGATGGTGGTGCAGGGCCTGCAACTGGACCGCGCACGCATGCGCCAGCATCTGGACAGCCATGGCGGCCTGCTCTACGCCGAGGCCGTGGCGGTCACCCTGGGCGAGCGTATCGGCAAGTCGGCCGCGCACGCCCTGGTGGAGCAGGCCGCGAAGCAGGCGCTGGCGCAATCGCAGCATCTGCGCGACGTGCTGGGGCAGACGCCGGAGGTCACCGCGCAGCTTTCCGCTGCACAACTGGATGCCCTGTTCGCTGCCGACAGCTGGCGCGGCATGGCCGATACCTGGATCGACCGCGTGCTCGCGCGCGGCTGATCCCCACGTTCACCGCTGGAGCACGCATGCCCTTCCTCGACCTTCCGCAGCACCGCCTGCATTACCAGACCGAGGGCCGCGCTGACGCGCCATGGCTGACGTTCTGCAATTCGCTGGGTACCGACCTGGGCATGTGGCAGCCGCAGGTGGATGCGCTGGCCTCGCAGTATCGAATCCTGCGTTATGACCGTCGGGGCCATGGCCAGTCCAGTGCTCCGCCGGGCCTGTACACCGTGGCCGAACTGGGCGCCGACGTGCTGGCCCTGTGGGATCACCTGGGCGTCGAGCGCAGCCATTTCTGCGGTCTTTCGATCGGTGGTCTGACCGGGCAGTGGCTGGGCGTGCATGCGGGCAACCGGCTGCGCACGCTCACCGTGGCCGCCACCGCGGCGAAGATCGGCACGCTGGAGAGCTGGCAGGCGCGTATGGCCCAGGTCCAGCACGATGGCTTGTTGCCCCTCGTGGATGGCACCCGCGAACGCTGGTTCACCGCTGCCTTCGCACAGACCCATGCCAGCCAGGTGGAAGAGATCCTGCAGGTATTCCTGGCGACCCGCGTCGACGGTTATGTCGGCTGCTGCAACGCGGTGGCAACGGCCGACTTCCGCGATGTGCTGGGCCGCATCGGCGTGCCGCTGCTGGCCATTGCCGGTGATGATGATCCGGTGTGCGTGCCGACCGATCTGCAGGCAATCGCCGAGGGCGTGGCCCATGGCCACTCTGCCGCTGTCCCGGGCCGCCACATCTGCAACCTGGAGTCGCCGCAGGCATTCACTTCCGCACTGGCTGCGCATCTTTCCGCGCAGCACTGACCCCCGCATAACAGGTAGACCACGATGGACGAACAGGAACGCTACGAAGCCGGCCTTGCGGTGCGCCGCCAGGTGCTGGGCGAGGCACACGTTGAACGCTCGCTGCAGGCGCGCACCGATTTCACCACCGAATTCCAGGACTTCATCACCCGCACCGCGTGGGGCACGGTGTGGACGCGCGAGGGGCTGCCGCGGCATACGCGCTCGCTGCTGACCATCGTGATGATGGTGGCGTTGGGCCACGACGAGGAGTTCAAGCTGCACATCCGTGCCGCCCGCAACAACGGCGTCACGCCGGAGCAGATCAAGGAAGTGCTGCTGCAGGCTGCGATCTACTGTGGCGTGCCCGCGGCCAACCACGCCTTCGCGCTGGCCAGGCCGATTCTGGAAGAGCAGGCCGCCGAGGGCTGATGCCGGTTCCGCCGGGCATGGCCCGGCGCTACCACAACGCGGCCCGGTTCCGCCCGGCGAGCGCAGCGGCCCCGGTAGCGCCGGGCCATGCCCGGCGAGCGCAGCGGCCCCGGTAGCGCCGGGCCATGCCCGGCGAGCGCAGCGGCCCACGATGACGCCGGGCCATGCCCGGCGGCGTGCCTCAATTCAACAACGTGCCCAATCGCTGCGCCGCTTCGCGCAGGCGCGGCAGCAGCTGGGTCTGCATCACGCCCAGGCCGATACGGCCCGCCTGGGTGCCGATGTTCAACGCACCAACCACGTCACCGCTGCGCGAACGCACAGGCACCGCGATCGAGCGCAGGCCGATCTCCAGTTCCTGGTCGACCAGGGACACACCTTCGCGGCGCACCTTCTCCAGCGTGTCCAGGAAATCATCCATGCGGGTGATGGTGCGCTCGGTACGCGGCCGCAGCGGATTGCGTTCCAGATAGCCTTCCAGCGTGTCGCGCGGCAACGCCGCCAGCAACACGCGGCCCATCGATGTGCAGTAGGCGGGCAGACGGCTGCCCGCGCGCAGTCCAATCGACATGATGCGCACGGTTTCCGCACGTGCCACGTACAGGATGTCGTCGCCGTCCAGCACGCCCAACGAGCAGGATTCATGCACGTCGTCGCGCAGTGCATCGAGCACCGGCTGCGCTGCGGCAGTCATCGACGACGACGCCACATACGCACCCCCCATGCCCAGCACGCGCGGCAGCAGCACGTAGCCACGGCCCTGCTCGCCGACATAGCCCAGCTTTTCCAGCGTATACAGCACGCGCCGCACCGCGGCACGCGAGATGCCGGTATCGGTGCTGATCTGTGACATGGTCACTTCGCGCGGGTGCTGCGAGAACACGCTCAGCACGGCCAGGCCGCGACCGAGCGATGTCATGAAGTCCGGATCGCCCTGGTTGTCCTGGATCTGCTGCATCAGCTCATGGGCCAGGCCACGGTCCTGCGGCGGGGCAGGAGCGCGCTTGGGGCGACGGCTGGGAGGAACGGCGGCAGGCATGGCAGCAGCTTTCATCGGGTTCGACCTTGCATGGTAAGCGCTCGCACCAGCAACCGGTACCCGGGTAGCGCCGCCCGGCAGGCGACGCTACGGGGCAGGGTTCACCTGCGCTCGGGCAGCGCGTAGGCAATCACGTAATCGCCGCGGTCCGGCGACTGGCGGGCGCCACCGGCGGAGATCACCACGTACTGACGGCCGGTCTTCGGCGAGACATAGGTCATCGGCGTGCCCTGGCTGCCCACCGGCATGCGTGCTTTCCACACCTCATCGCCGGTACGGCTGTCGTAGGCACGCAGGTAGTAATCCTGCGTGCCCGCGAAGAACAGCAGGCCTGACTGGGTGGCCAGCGAACCGCCCAGGGTCGGCATGCCGATCGGGATCGACAGGCCCATCTTGATGCCCATCGGACCGGTGTCCTTCACCGTGCCCACCGGTACCTGCCAGACCAGTTTGCGGGTCGCCAGGTTGATCGCCGACATCGTGCCGAACGGGGGCTTCTGGCAGGGAATGCCAAGCTTGGACAGGAAGCGGTCGCGCAGCGAACCATAGGGCGTGCCGGTCTGCGAGGCCGCGCCCATTTCCACGCCGCCGTCGCCGCTGCTCATCTGCGCGCGCGGAATCAGCTTGGTCCACAGGCCCAGGCGCATGTCATTGACGAACAGATAGCCGGTGGTCGGGTCGACCGAGGCGCTGCCCCAGTTCATGCCGCCCAGCGAACCCGGCCATTGCAGCGCCAGGTCTTCGCCCGGCGGCGTGTACATGCCGTCGTAGCGGAACTGCTTGAACTGGATACGGCACAGCATCTGGTCGATCGGGGTGGCTCCCCACATGTCCGACTCGGTCAGCGTTTCCGCGCCGATCTGCGGCAGGCCCACCGACAACGGCTGGGTGGCGGCGTAGCGCTCGCCTTCGGCGTTGCCCTGCGGCGCCGGAATGTCGCGCACTTCGCTGATCGGCACGCCGGTCTGCCGGTTGAGCATGAAGATCTGCCCGGCCTTGGTGACCTGCAGCAGTGCCGGCAACGTGCCGCCGTTGCCGTCGGGTACATCGATCAGGGTCGGCTGTGCGGGCAGATCGTAGTCCCACAGATCGTGGCGTACGGTCTGATACACCCAGCGTTCCTTGCCGGTGGCGACGTCGAGCGCGACCACGGCAGAGCTGTACTTGTCGTCCTGCGGCGTGCGTTCGCCGGCCCACTGATCCGGCGTGGTGTTGCCGGTCGGCAGGTAGACCAGGCCCAGTTGCGGGTCGTAGGCCATCGACGTCCACACATTCGGCGTCGCACGTGTGTAGTGGATCGACGGATCCAGCGGCACGTCCGGGGTCTCCTTTGAAAGATCCCAGATCCAGACCAGCGCACCGGTGCGCACGTTGTAAGCACGCACCACGCCGGACGGTTCACCCACTTCGATGTTGTCGGCCACCCGGCCGCCGACCACGATCAGCTCGCCCGCCACCAGCGGCGCGGCAGTGAGCGTGTAGAAGCCGGGCTTGATCTCGCCCATGCCGACCTTCAGGTCGACCACCCCGTTGCTGCCAAAGTCCGGGCACAGGGCACCGGTGTTCGCATCCAGCGCGAACAGGCGGGCGTCGATGGAGGTCATCAGGATGCGCTTCCCGCACAGCGCCGGGCCGGTGCTCGCCACGTCAGTGGCCGGCACTGGTGCCGGTGCCGGTGCAGCCGTCGTCGCGGCGGCCGGTGCGGCAGTCGCATCGAAATAGCCCAGGCCCCGGCAACGCTGCCAGTTCGGCGCGGTGGCCTTGGGATCGAAGGCCCAGCGCTGTTTGCCCGAATCGGCATCAACGGCGATCACCTGGTTGTGCGGGGTGCACAGGTACAGGGTGTCGCCGATCTGCAGCGGGGTGTTCTGGTCTTCTGCGCCGAAGCCGTTGCTTTCCGGTACATCGCCGGTACGCGCGGTCCAGGCCACCTGCAGTTCTTTCACGTTGGCCGGAGTGATCTGGTCCAGCGCGGCAAAGCGGGTACCGGCGGTGGTATTGCCCCAGTGCATCCAGTCGCGCTGTTCAGCGCCCTTGGCGACGGGCACCACGGGTGGTGTGGTGCCCTGCGCCGCCTGCACGGGACGCGGCTGGAACGCTGCGAATGCAGTACCCAGCAGACCCACCAGCAGTACTGCAGCCACGCCATAGGCGCCGCGTCCGGCCACCTGGCCGCGGCTGCGGCGCAGCACCGGCCAGGCCAAGGCGACCAGCAGGGCGAGCAAGGCGGGCATCACCAGGCGCGAAACCAGCGGCCAGAAATTCCAGCCGGCATCCACCAGCGCCCACAGCAGCGTGGCCACGAACGCCAGGCCGTACAGCAGCGCACCGTTCGGCCGGCGCATCACCAGCAGCACGCCGGCCACGGCAGACGCCACACCCATCAGCAGGAAGTACCAGCTGCCCCCCAGTTGCACCAGGCGTACGCCACCGACCAGCAGAGCCAGGCCGAACAGCGCCACCAGGATGCCGAGCAGGATCACCAGCACACGGCACAGGGCCGGAACCTTCGTCGTCTCGTCCACGTTGCATGAACCTCATTGCAGGAACCCGCGCGGAGGCGGGGAAGCCCCGCGCGCGCCAGGCGTGGCGGGGGCCGACGGCATCCAGGGCGGCTGCGGGCCGTGACGGCGTGCAGGCGTCGATCTGCTTATGACGCAGGGCGGGTGAATGACCGATCACGGCGATTATCGCACGCGTGTGCGATTTTGGCGTGAGGCTGCGTCGCCATTGATGGAACGCAGCGGCGCGAAGATGCCGGGAACGGGCAGCGTAGGGACGAACCGGTTACCCTATGCCGCCATACAAGCTGGTAGCTGCAATGACCGACGCCACCGTGGCCGTCCCCGCGTGGGCCTCGCGCCTGCGCGACATCGCCGATTTCCCCAAGCCCGGCATCCTGTTCAAGGACATCATGCCGCTGCTCGCGCACGGCGAGGACTTCCGTGATGCCATCCGCGCGATGGCCGACCGCTGGCGCGACCAGAAGCTGGACGCGGTGGTGGGTATCGAATCGCGTGGTTTCATCCTGGGTGCCGCGATGGCACTGGAACTGGGCGTCGGCTTCGTGCCGGTGCGCAAGCCGGGCAAGCTGCCAGGCCAGGTGCTGCGCGAGGAATACACACTGGAGTACCGCAGCGACTGCATCGAAGTGCATGCCGATGCGCTGGCGGCCGGCGCGCGCGTGGCGATCATCGATGACGTGCTGGCGACCGGTGGCACGCTGGTGGCCGCATTGTCGCTGGTGCGCCGGCTGGGCGTGGACGTGGTCGGTGCTGGCGTCCTGGTCGAGCTGGATGGCCTGGGTGGCCGCGCCCGCTGGCAGGCGGACCTGCCGCTGCACACCGAGCTGGTGTTCTGAGACTGTCGCCGGGCATGGCCCGGCGCTACCTGTTCTGAGACTGTCGCCGGGCATGGCCCGGCGCTACCGGCTCTGGAACTGTCGCCGGGCATGGCCCGGCGTCACCTGTCGCTGGGCCTTACATCATGCGTACGCGGAAGCGGCGGCCCTTGATCTTGCCGGCCTCCAGTTTCGCCACGGCCTTGCTGGCCTGCTCGCGCGCGATCGCCACGTAGGAGCGGGTCGGGAAGATCGCGATCTTGCCGATGAACTTGCCCGACAGGCCGGCGTCGCCGGTCAAGGCACCGAGGATGTCGCCCGGGCGCAGCTTGTCCGTCTTGCCACCGTCGATGCGCAGGGTGCGCATCGACGCCTGCGGCAACTCGGCGGGGCGTGACGTCGCCAGCGGCGTCTTCTGCCAGTCCAGCGCGTGCCCCATCTGTGCTTCGATCGCTTCGGCGCGGGTCTTCTCGCGGCCCGCCACCAGGCTGATGGCCAGGCCGCTGGCGCCGGCACGGCCGGTACGTCCAACGCGGTGCTGGTAGCTTTCGACATCGGTCGGCAGCTCGTAGTTGATCACCGCCGCCAGCTCTTCCACGTCCAGGCCGCGCGCGGCGACGTCGCTGGCGACCAGCACGTTGCAGCTGCGGTTGGCCAGGAGCAGCAGCACTTCCTCACGGTCACGCTGCTCCATGTCACCGTGCAGGGCCAGCGCCGAGAAGCCGAACTGCTGCAGCGAATGGGCGACCTCGTCCACGTCCTTGCGGGTATTGCAGAACACCACCGCCGATTCGGGCGTGTACTTCAGCAGCAGGCCGGCCAGCGCCTTCTGCCGATGGGCCGGCTCGACCTCGCAGAACAGGTGGCGGATGGCCGGTGCCTGGTCAGCGCCTTCCACCGTGACTTCAACGGCATCGCGCAGCAGGTCACGGGCAATGGCACGGATGCTGTCGGGGAAGGTGGCCGAGAACAGCAGGCTCTGCCGGTCCTTGTGGGTGCGTCCGGCGATTTCGCGGATGGGCTCTTCAAAGCCCATGTCGAGCATGCGATCGGCTTCGTCCAGCACCAGCGTGCGCACCGCGCCAAGATTCAGCGCGCGCTTGCGTGCCAGCTCCTGCACGCGGCCAGGGGTGCCGACCACCACGTGCGGGTCGTGGCCTTCCAGCGAGGCGAGCTGTGGTCCCAGCGGCACGCCGCCGACCAGCAGCAGCAGTTTCAGGTTGGGAATGCCGGTGGCCAGCTTGCGGATCTGCTTGCCGACCTGGTCGGCCAGTTCGCGGGTCGGGCACAGCACCAGCGCCTGTACGCGGATCAGGCTCGGATCGATCGCCTGCAGCAGCCCCAGGCCGAACGCAGCGGTCTTGCCGCTGCCGGTCGGAGCCTGCGCGATCACGTCGCGGCCATCGAGGATGGCGGGCAGGCTCTGGGCCTGCACAGGGGTCAGGGTGGTGTAGCCGAGGGCATCCAGGCCGGGCTGCAGGGCCGGGCTCAGCGGCAGGGTCGAGAAGTCAGTCATGGCGCATTGTACCTGCGCGCGCGGCCGTCCCCGTCTCCCGGGGCAGCGGCCGTATCGGCAGACCTGTGCTCAGTGCAGCATCGCCAGCACGCCCTGGTGGATCGCCAGGCCACCGAACAGCAGCCAGGCGAACAGGAGCAGCGCCAGCAGCAGCGGCTTCAGGCCCGCCTGGCGCAGCGCGGAGACATGGGTGGTCACGCCCAGCGCCGCCATCGCCATCGCCAGCAGCACCGTGTCCAGCTGCACCAGCGCCGCGTGAAGTCCGGCGGGCAGCATCTGCAGCGAGTTCATGCCGGCCACGGCGACGAAACCGAACGCGAACCACGGCACGACGATGCGGGCCTTGCTGCCCTCGGGCGTTGCCCTGCTGCCGCGTGCCAGCCAGAGCGACAGCACGACCAGGAAGGGCGCAAGCAGCATCACCCGGACCATCTTGGTGATGACGGCGGTATCGGCAGCCGCCTCACCCACGGCACGGCCGGCAGCCACCACCTGCGCCACTTCGTGCACGGTGGCGCCGGTGAACAGGCCGTACTGCTGCGCGTCCATCGCCAGCCAACCGTGCGACTGCAGCAGCGCATACAGCGCCGGATACAGGAACATGGCAAGCGTACCGAACACCACCACGGTCGATACCGCCACCGTTACCTGTGCCGCACGTCCGCGCACCACCGGCTCGGCCGCCATCACTGCCGCCGCGCCGCAGATGGCACTGCCGGCGCCGATCAGCATCGCCGCCTCACGTTCCATCCTGAACACCCGCATGCCCAGCCAACAGGCCAGGCCAAATGTGCTGGCGACCACCAGCACGTCCATCAGCACGCCGGCGATGCCGACATGGCCGATGTCCTGGAACGTCAGGCGCAGGCCGTACAGCACGATGCCGGCACGCAGCAGCCAGTGCTTGGCAAAGCCGATGCCGGCCGCGCTGCGCGGCGCCAGCCGCGGGTAGAGGGTATTGCCGACCACGATACCGGCGACGATCGCCACGGTCAGCGCGCTCAGGCCATGTGCCTGCAGCCATGGCAGGTCCGCCAGATGAAGCGATGCCGCAGCCAGCAGGCCTGCCAGCAGCAGCCCGGGCAGGCGCGGCTGCCAGCGCTGCCGGAGAACGGGCAGGGACCAGGTGGAGGGGGCGGAGGTGCTCATCGCGGGACCGGTGTAGGGAACGATGAAAAGCGTGCGCCTGAGCCAATGACCTGTAAAACGAATAATATAAGTAAAATCTACCTGCAAAATGGGTAATGGCCATGCGCCTGACTCTGCGCCAGCTCCAGGTATTCGTGGCCATCGCCGACAACGGGGGTACATCCGCGGCCGGCCAGGCCATCGCGCTCTCGCAGTCGGCCAGCAGTGCCGCCCTGCAGGAGCTGGAAGCGCACTTCGGCACGCCCCTGTTCGACCGTGTCGGTCGCCGCCTGGTCCTGAACGGCCATGGCCGCGCGCTGCTGGAACCGGCCCGCGCGCTGCTGGTCAATGCCAGTGATCTGGAGCGCCAGCTCGCTGCCGGCGGGGACCCCGCGCAGGGGGCACCGTTGCGGCTGGTGCTGGCGGCCAGCACCACCATCGGCAACTACCTGCTGCCGGCGCGCATCGCCGACCTGTTGCGGCAGGCGCCGCAGGCGGAAGTCGATCTGCGCATCGACAACAGCGCCGGCGTGGTCGCCGCCGTCCAGCGGCTGGATGTGGATGCCGGCCTGATCGAGGGGCCATGCCACGAGCGGGGTTTGCAGGTGACAGCGTGGCAGCAGGATCCGCTGGTGATCGTTGCCGCCGCCGACGCCGCGGCGCGCTGGTCGCTGGAGGATCTGCGCGCGGCGCGATGGCTGCTGCGCGAACCGGGGTCGGGCACCCGCGAGGCCGTGGAGCAGGCGCTTCTGCCGCATCTGCGCGGCTTCGCGCAGACCCTGCAGCTGGGCAATACCGAAGCGATCAAGCAGGCCGCGATTGCCGGCCTCGGCCTGGCCTGCCTGTCACGTCACGCCTTGGAAGAGCCGCTGGCACTGGGTCGCCTGCGTGTGCTGGATACACCGCTACCCGCGCTGCAGCGCACGCTGTGGCTGGTGCGCCACCCCGGCAAGCAATGGCTGCCGGGGCTGCAGGCGTTGCTGGGTGAGGTGGGCTGATCGATTTCCGGGAGCAGCCCGGCCGGCGTCCCCAACCCGTACAATATCCGGATGCCTCTGATTACTCTGCAGAACGTCGACTTCAGCGTCGGCGGCCCGTTGTTGCTGGAAAAAGCCGAACTGTCGATCGAGCCGGGCGAACGCATCGCCCTGATCGGCCGCAACGGCGCCGGCAAATCCACCCTGCTCAAGCTGCTGTCCGGCGACCACAAGCCTGATGATGGCGAAGTACGCGTCCAGCAGGGCGTACGCGTGACACGCCTGGAACAGGAAGTGCCGCACGGCGCGGCCGGCTCGGTGTTCGACGTGGTGGCCGATGGCCTGGGTGAGCTGGGCCAGTGGCTGGCCGAGTTCCACCACCTCAGCCATGCCGACGAGTTCGACGGCGATGCGCTCGGCCGGGTGCAGGCCAAGATCGACGCGGCCAATGGCTGGGGTCTGGACCAGCGCGTGGCCGAGACGCTGACCAAGCTCGACCTGGATGGCGATGCGGAATTCGCGCGCCTGTCCGGTGGCATGAAGCGCCGCGTCCTGCTGGGCCGCGCGCTGGTCTCCAGCCCGGACCTGCTGCTGCTGGACGAGCCGACCAACCACCTGGACATCGAAGCCATCGACTGGCTGGAAGCATTCCTGAAAGGCTGGAGCGGCAGCGTGGTGTTCGTCACCCATGACCGCCGCTTCCTGCGTGCGCTGGCCACCCGCATCGTCGAGATCGATCGCGGCCAGGTCACCAGCTGGCCCGGCGACTGGGCCAACTATGAGCGCCGCCGCGAAGAGCGCCTCAACGCGCAGGCGCAGGAGAACGCGCGCTTCGACAAGCTGCTGGCTCAGGAAGAAGTGTGGATCCGGCAGGGCATCAAGGCGCGCCGCACCCGCGATGAAGGTCGCGTGCGCCGGCTGAAAGCGATGCGCACCGAACGGTCGCAGCGACGCGAGCTGAGCGGCAACGTCCGGATGGAAGCGGCGCAGGGCGTGAGTTCCGGCAAGAAGGTCATCGACGTCAAGGACATCTCGTTCGCCTTCGGCGACCGCACCATGGTCCGCGACTTCACCACCACCATCCTGCGCGGCGACCGGATCGGCCTGATCGGGCCCAACGGCAGCGGCAAGACCACCCTGTTGAAGCTGCTGCTGGGTGAACTGCAGCCGCAGAAGGGCGAGGTCAACGCCGGCACCAACCTGCAGGTGGCCTATTTCGACCAGTATCGTGCCGTGTTGCGCGAAGACTGGAGCGCGATCGAGAACGTGGCCGAAGGCCGTGATTTCCTCGAGTTCAACGGCAAGCGCAAGCACGTGCATGCCTATCTGCAGGACTTCATGTTCACGCCCGAGCGCGCGCGGGCGCCGATCACCCGGTTGTCCGGTGGCGAGCGCAACCGCCTGCTGCTGGCCAAGCTGTTCTCGCAGCCGTCCAACCTGCTGGTGATGGACGAACCCACCAACGACCTGGACGTGGAAACGCTTGAGCTGCTGGAAGAGCTGCTCGGCGAGTACACCGGCACGCTGCTGCTGGTCAGCCACGATCGTGATTTCATCGACAACGTGGTGACGTCCACGCTGGTGATGGAGGGCGACGGCGTGATCGGCGAGTACGTCGGGGGCTATACCGACTGGCAGCGCTACGCGGCCAGTACCGCAGCGGCAGCAGTGCCCGCCGCAGCCAGGCCGGCGGCAGCGGCTGCGCCTGTGGCTGCCGCGGAACCTGCCGCGGCCAAGCACAAGCTCAGCTACAAGGAAGCGCGCGAACTGGAGCAGCTGCCGAAGACGATCGAGAAACTGGAAGGTGACGTCGAAGGCCTGACCTCAGCGATGAATGATCCCTCGTTCTACACCCGCAGCAGTGCCGAGGTGACGGCACATACGCAGCAGCTGGCCAGGGTGCAGGCGGAACTGGACGCCGCGTACGCGCGCTGGGAAGAACTGGAAGGCTGATCGTTCACCGACGCTGACGGCGCGAGGTAGCGCGGGGCCATGCCCCGCGAGCGCGCAGCGCGGGCTTCGGGTGTTCCGCCGGGCATGGCCCGGCGCTACCGGAACGCAGCCGGGGTGCGAGGGGGGCTGACGGTGGGGTAGCGCGGGGCCATGCCCCGCGAGCGCGCAGCGCGGGCTTCGGGTGTTCCGCCGGGCATGGCCCGGCGTACCGGAACGCAGGCGGGGTGCGAGGGGGCGCGGGCCTGTGGCGTTCCGCCGGGCATGGCCCGGCGCTACGGATGCAAGGGCGCCAGGGCGCCCTGATCCTATTTGACCCCGTGCAGATCCCGCAGCTGGCTTGGCCGGCTGCCGAAGTACGCCGCCAGGTCGGCGATGTCCTGATCGCTCAGGTCCGTCGCCTGCGGCGTCATCAACGCGTGCTGGCGGTCGCCGGAACGGTAGGCCTGCAGCGCATGCGCGAGGTAATCACCGTACTGCCCACCCAGTTTCGGGTAGGTCGGATCGATGGGGGCGTTGCCGTCGGCACCATGGCAATCGATGCAGCTCTGGTTGGTGGCCTTGCCCTTCACCTTGGCCCGGGCTTCACCGGCAGCCTCACGGCCGTTGGGCAGGCCTGCCGACGATGAAGAGCCGTGCTCGCCGCTGGCATGGCCCGGATCGGCGGCGGATTTCTCGCTGTTCTCCACCTGTGACTGCGAGCAGGCCGCCAGCAGCAGGGCGACGGACAGGGCGATGGCATGACGCAGTGGATGCGCGGCTTTCGACATGGGCGGGCCTTACTTGACGGTGGACAGGTAAACAGAGAGATCGGCGATCTCCTGTTCGCTGAAACTCATCGACTGGGCCTGCATCGTCGGATGCCGGCGCTTGCCCTGGCGGTACTCGGTCAGGGCCTGGGTCAGGTACTGCTGGGTCTGGCCACCGATCTTCGGTACCCGGTAACTCGGGTAGGCGTTCTTGTAACCGGTGATGCCATGGCACCCCTGGCAGGTGTAGGCCAGCACCCGGCCATTGTCGTAATTGCCAGCGGGCGCGGGGGCGGCAGCAGCGGCGGGTGCCGGGGCCGGGGCGGGTGCTGCGGTTGTGGTAGCTGGAGCGGGCTGTGCGGCGGCCCCGAGGGGCAGGAGGACGGCCAGAGCGAGACAAGCGGCGAGCGGCTGCGGGCGCATGATGTCGTTTCCGGGGATTCGGGTCTGGTCGTTCCGGCGTGGGGTACGGAACGACCCGAGTATAGCCTCAGGTTTCATCTAGCTGAAATGGGGGTGGGCCGACCAGCGGCGTGAAGACACCATGACCTTTGGGATATGGTGTTGCCGTGAAGTGGTGCATTACTTTGCTACCACACCTGCCCACGCATCCTCCAGGGACCTGACGATGTCGCACCCAATCTTCCTGCATGGCCGCCGCAGCGGACTCTGCGCCGCCGCCCTGCTGATCTCCACCACTCTGATGCTGGGCGGTTGCGCCGCGGGCCCCAACAGCGAGGCCAAGGCCGCCGAAACCAAGGATGAGAAGAAGGTCGAGTCCGTGCCGGTCGAGGTCGCGGTGGCCAGCCGCCGCGCGGTGGCGGCCAGCTATACCGGCACCGCCGCGCTGGAGCCGCGCGCCGAGTCGCAGGTGGTCGCCAAGACCTCGGGCGTGGCGCTGGCGGTGCTGGTCGAGGAAGGCCAGCGGGTCAGTGCAGGGCAGCCGCTGGTGCGGCTCGATCCGGACCGCGCACGCCTGGCGGTGGCCCAGAGCGAGGCGCAGATGCGCAAGCTCGAGAACAACTACCAGCGCGCACAGAAGCTGGTCGGCCAGCAGATGGTCAGTGCCGCCGACGTCGACCAGCTGCGCTTCGATCTGGAAAACGTGCGCGCGCAGTATCGCCTGGCCACGCTGGAGCTGTCGTACACCACGGTGGTCGCACCGATCTCCGGCGTGATCGCCTCGCGCTCGATCAAGACCGGCAACTTCGTGCAGATCAACACGCCGATCTTCCGCATCGTCGACAATTCGCGCCTGGAAGCCACGCTCAACGTTCCCGAACGCGAGCTGGCAACGCTGCGTGCCGGCCAGCCGGTGACCCTGTCGGCGGATGCACTGCCGGGCCAGAGCTTCACCGGCATCGTCGATCGCATCGCACCGGTGGTGGATTCGGGCAGCGGCACGTTCCGTGTTGTCAGTGCCTTCGACGGCACTGCCCATTCCCTGCAGCCGGGCATGTTCGGCCGGATCCGCATCGATTACGACCAGCGTGCCGATGCCCTGGTCGTGCCGCGCCTGGCGCTGCTCGACGATGGTGAGCCGGCGGTGTTCCGGGTGCGCGACGGCAAGGTCGCACGCGTTCCGGTCAAGCTGGGTTACGCCGAGGGGCAGTGGGTGGAGATCCGTGATGGCCTGGCGGCCGGAGACCAGGTGGTCACCGCGGGCAAGGTCGCGCTGCGCGACGGCACCGCCGTGCAGGTGATCGCTGATCCGAAGGCGAAGACGGCGACGGCCTCGGCCAAGCCGGCAGACAAGGCCGGGAGCCGGCAATGAGCCATCCTGACCACGACCACGGTGCTTCGCCCCACGGCGAAAGCGGCGCCGCCGGCATGCGCGGCGGCCTGGTGGAGTTCGCTACCCGCCGCCGCGTCACCATTGCCATGTGCACGGTCACCCTGCTGCTGTTCGGCCTGATTGCGCTGGGCAGCCTCAAGGTCAACCTGCTGCCGGACCTGAGCTACCCGACGCTGACGGTACGCACCGAATACACCGGTGCGGCACCGACCGAGATCGAAACCCTGATCACCCAGCCGGTGGAAGAAGCCGTGGGCGTGGTCAAGAACCTGCGCAAGCTGAAGTCGGTCTCGCGCACCGGCCAGAGCGATGTGGTGCTGGAGTTCGCCTGGGGCACCAACATGGACCAGGCCAGCCTGGAGGTGCGCGACAAGATGGAAGCGCTGAACCTGCCGCTGGAGGCGAAAGCCCCGGTGCTGCTGCGCTTCAATCCGTCCACCGAGCCGATCATGCGCCTGGTGCTGTCCAGCAAGGCGGCGCCGTCCAGCGATGCCGACGCCATCCGCGAGCTGACCATCCTGCGCCGCTACGCCGACGAGGATCTGAAGAAGAAGCTGGAACCGGTCACCGGCGTGGCGGCGGTCAAGGTCGGCGGCGGCCTGGAAGACGAGATCCAGGTCGACATCGACCAGCAGAAGCTCGCGCAGCTGAATCTGCCGATCGATACCGTCATCAAGCGCCTGAAGGACGAGAACATCAACATCTCCGGCGGTCGGCTGGAAGAGGGCTCGCAGCGATTCCTGGTGCGCACCGTCAACCAGTTCGCCGACCTGGAGGAGATCCGCAACCTGCTGGTCACCACCCAGGCGTCCAATGGCAGTGCGGCAGACTCCGCGCTGCAGCAGATGTTCAACATTGCCGCCTCCACCGGTTCTGCTGCGGCCATCGCCGCGGCCTCGGCGGCACAGAGCGCATCGTCCGGCGGTGGCTCCAGCGTGGTTGCCAATGGCGTTCCTGTCCGGTTGAAGGACGTGGCCACCGTGCGCCAAGGCTACAAGGAGCGCGAAGCGATCATCCGCCTGGGCGGCAAGGAATCGGTCGAGCTGGCGATCTACAAGGAAGGCGACGCCAACACCGTCGCCACCGCCGAAGCGCTGCGCAAGCGCCTGGAGCAGATCAAGGGAACGTTCCCCGGCGATGCCGAACTGACCACCATCGAGGACCAGTCGCGCTTCATCGAGCATGCGATCAGCGACGTCAAGAAGGATGCGGTGATCGGCGGCCTGCTGGCGATCCTGATCATCTTCCTGTTCCTCCGCGATGGCTGGAGCACGTTCGTCATCAGCCTGTCGCTGCCGGTGTCGATCATCGCCACGTTCTTCTTCATGGGCCAGCTGGGTCTCAGCCTGAACGTCATGTCGCTGGGCGGCCTGGCGCTGGCGACGGGCCTGGTGGTGGATGATTCGATCGTGGTGCTGGAGAGCATCGCCAAGGCGCGCGAGCGCGGGCTGGGCATCCTGCAGGCCGCGATCGAAGGTACCCGCGAAGTGAGCATGGCGGTGGTCGCCTCCACCCTGACCACCATCGCGGTGTTCCTGCCACTGGTGTTCGTCGACGGCATCGCCGGCCAGCTGTTCCGCGACCAGGCGCTGACCGTGGCGATCGCCATCGCCATTTCGCTGCTGGTATCGATGACACTGATTCCGATGCTCAGTTCGCTGAAGGGGCGGCCGCCGCTGGCGTTCCCCGAAGAGCCCGCCAGCGAGGCGTGGCAGCCGGAGCGTCGCTGGCAGAAGCCCGTTGCAGCCGGCCGTCGTGGCTTCGTCGCTGCGGTGCGCTGGACCTTCTATGCCCTGGCTTGGCTGGTGGTACGTGCCTGCCGCGGCGTTGCCGCCGTGATCGGTCCGGTCATGCGCAAGGCCAGCGATATCGCGATGAAGCCCTATGCGGGTGCCGAACGTGGCTACCTGCGGCTGTTGCCGAGCGCCCTGGCGCACCCCGGCAAGGTGCTGGGCCTGGCCGGGCTGGCGTTTGCAGCCACCATGGCGCTGGTGCCGATGCTGGGCGCCGACCTCATCCCGCAGCTGGCCCAGGACCGCTTCGAGATGACCGTCAAGCTGCCGGCCGGCACGCCGTTGAAGCAGACCGATGCGCTGGTCCGCGAACTGCAGCTGGCGCATGGCAAGGGCGAGGGCGTGGCCTCGCTGTACGGCGTCAGTGGCAGCGGTACCCGGCTGGACGCAAGCCCGACCGAGAGCGGCGAGAACATCGGCAAGCTGACCGTGGTGATGGAAGGCGGTGGAGATGCGCGCACCGAAGCGGCCATCACCGAGCGCCTGCGTGGCACCATGGCCGGGCACCCCGGCGCGCAGGTCGACTTCGCGCGGCCGGCACTGTTCAGCTTCTCCACGCCGCTGGAAATCGAACTGCGTGGTCAGGACATGGCCACGCTGGAGCAGGCCGGCCAGCGGCTGGCTGCCCTGCTGCGCGGCAATGCGCACTACGCCGACGTGAAGTCGACGGTGGAAGAGGGCTTCCCGGAGATCCAGATCCGCTTCGACCAGGAGCGCGCCGGTGCACTGGGCCTGACCACCCGCCAGATCGCCGACGTCGTGGTGAAGAAGGTGCGCGGCGACGTGGCCACCCGCTACAGCTTCCGCGACCGCAAGATCGACGTGCTGGTACGGGCACAGGAAGGCGACCGGGCCAGCGTGGAGAGCATCCGCCGCTTGATCGTCAACCCGGGCAGCACCCGTCCGGTCACGCTGGACGCCGTGGCCGACGTGGTGGCCACCACCGGTCCGAGCGAGATCCACCGTGCCGATCAGACCCGCGTCGCGGTGGTCTCGGCCAATCTGCGTGACATCGATCTGGGCGCCGCCATGCGCGAAGTGCAGCAGATGGTCGCCGAACAGCCGCTCGGTGCGGGCGTCGGCCTGCACATCGGCGGCCAGGGCGAGGAACTGGCGCAGGCAGCAACGTCGCTGATCTTCGCCTTCGGACTGGCGATCTTCCTGGTCTACCTGGTGATGGCATCGCAGTTCGAATCGCTGCTGCATCCGTTCGTGATCCTGTTCACCATCCCGCTGGCGCTGGTCGGCGCGATCCTGGCGCTGATGCTGACCGGCAAGCCGATCTCGGTGGTGGTGTTCATCGGCCTGATCCTGCTGGTGGGACTGGTCACCAAGAACGCGATCATCCTGATCGACAAGGTCAACCAGCTGCGCGAGGCCGGCGTGGCCAAGCACGAGGCGCTGGTGGAAGGCGCGCGCTCACGCCTGCGTCCGATCATCATGACCACCCTGTGCACGCTGTTCGGCTTCCTGCCACTGGCGGTGGCGATGGGCGAGGGCGCTGAAGTACGTGCGCCGATGGCGATCACCGTGATCGGCGGCCTGCTGGTCTCCACCCTGCTGACCCTGCTGGTGATCCCGGTGGTCTACGACCTGATGGATCGCCGCGGCGATGCCTACTACCGCGAGCGCGGCCGCAAGCACGCCGGCGACGGACTGCGGGTCGCAGAAGGTGGCCGCGTCGGCGGCGAGGAGCCGGCATGAGTGTCGCCGAGTTCTCCATCCGCCGTCCGGTCACCACCATCATGTGTTTCGTATCGCTGGTGGTGATCGGCCTGATCGCTTCATTCCGGCTGCCACTGGAGGCACTGCCCGACATCTCCGCGCCGTTCCTGTTCGTGCAGATTCCGTACACGGGCTCGACACCGGAAGAAGTGGAGCGGACCATCATCCGGCCGGTGGAAGAGTCACTGGCGACGATGACCGGGATCAAGCGCATGCGCTCCTCGGCCACCTCCGAAGCGGCGCTGATCTTCATCGAGTTCAGCGACTGGGACCGTGACATCGCCATCGCCGCTTCCGACGCGCGCGAGCGTATCGATGCGATCCGCAGCGACCTGCCCGACGACCTGCAGCGCTACAACGTGTTCAAGTGGTCCAGCAGCGACCAGCCGGTGCTCAAGGTGCGGCTGGCCAGCACCACCGACCTGACGACCGCCTATGACATGCTAGACCGCGAGTTCAAGCGGCGCATCGAGCGCATTCCGGGCGTTGCGCGCGTGGACATCACCGGTGCACCGCCGAATGAAGTCGAGATCGCGATCGATCCCAACCGGCTCAACGCGCACGGGCTGAGCATCAACGAGCTGAGCGAACGCCTGCGTACGCTCAACTTCTCGATCTCGGCCGGGCAGATCGATGACAACGGCCAGCGTGTGCGCGTGCAACCGGTCGGCGAGATCACCGACCTGCAGGAACTGCGCGACCTGGTGATCAACGCCAAGGGCCTGCGTCTGGGTGACATCGCCGATGTGCGGCTGAAGCCGGCGCGGATGAACTATGGCCGCCGCCTGGATGGCAACCCGGCAGTGGGCCTGGATATATTTAAGGAACGCAGTGCCAACCTGGTCGACGTCTCGCGCGCGGCGCTGGCCGAAGTCGAAGCGATCCGCGCACAGGCCTCGATGCGCGATGTGCAGATCAAGGTCATCGACAACCAGGGCAAGGCGGTGACCTCCTCGCTGCTGGAGCTGGCCGAAGCCGGTGCGGTCGGCCTGATCCTGTCGGTGACGGTGCTGTTCTTCTTCCTGCGCCACTGGCCGTCCACGCTGATGGTGACGCTGGCCATCCCGATCTGCTTCACCATCACCCTGGGCTTCATGTACTTCGTCGGGGTGACGTTGAACATCCTGACCATGATGGGCCTGCTGCTGGCGGTGGGCATGCTGGTGGACAACGCCGTGGTGGTGGTGGAGAGCATCTACCAGGAGCGCGAGCGCATGCCGGGACAGCCGCGGCTGGCATCGATCATCGGCACCCGCAACGTCGCCATCGCGCTCAGCGCCGGCACCCTGTGCCATTGCATCGTGTTCGTGCCGAACCTGTTCGGCGAGACCAACAACATCAGCATCTTCATGGCCCAGATCGCGATCACCATTTCGGTATCGCTGCTGGCGTCGTGGCTGGTGGCGGTCAGCCTGATTCCGATGCTGTCCGCGCGCATGGCCACGCCCAAGCTGGTGCACTCGCAGACCGGCCTGATCGCGCGCCTGCAGCGGCGCTACGCGCAGGTGCTGGACTGGTCGCTGCACCATCGTGGCTGGAGCCTGCTGGGCATCGTGCTGGTGGTGGCCGTCAGCCTGGTGCCGATGAAACTGACCAAGGTGGACATGTTCGGTGGTGAAGGCGGCAAGGACATCTTCATCGGCTACATGTGGAAGGGCGCCTACACCTACCGGCAGATGTCCGAGGAAGTGGCGCGGGTGGAGAACTGGATCGACGAGAACCGTGAGCGCCTGCACGTCAAGCAGGTGTACTCCTGGTACAGCGAGCAGGAAGGCAGCTCGACGGTCGTCACCCTGGACGAGAAGTACGCCAAGGACATCAAGTCGCTGCAGGAAGAGCTGCGCAAGGGCCTGCCGAAGTCTGCGCGTACCGACTACTTCGTCGGCAACCAGGGCGGTGATGGCGGTGGCGGCAACCAGGGTGTGCAGGTGCAGTTGATCGGCGATTCCAGCAGCATGCTGCAGGAGATCGGCCAGGAAGTGCTGCCCCTGCTGGCCCAGCGTGCGGAGCTGCGCGACGTGCGCATCGACAATGGCGAGAAGGGCGGTGAACTCAAGGTGCGCGTCGATCGCGAGCGTGCCGCCGCCTTCGGCTTCAATGCCGAGCAGGTAGCCAGCTTTGTCGGCCTGGCATTGCGCGGTGCACCGATGCGCGAGTTCCGTCGCGGTGACAACGAGGTGCCGGTCTGGGTGCGCTTCGCCGGAGCCGAGCAGAGCAGCCCGGAAGACCTGGCCGGCTTCAGCGTGCGTACCGGCGACGGCCGCAGCGTGCCGCTGCTGAGTCTGGTCAGCATCGACGTCGGTTCGTCCGCCACCCAGATCGGCCGCACCAACCGGCAGACCACGCTGACGATCAAGGCCAACCTGGCCGAGAAGATCACTGCGCCGGACGGACGCAAGGCGATCGAGGCCGTACTCAAGCCGATGAGCTTCCCGGCCGGCTATGGCTACACCTTCGATGGCGGCGACTACGGCAATGATGACGAGGCGATGCAGCAGATGGTGTTCAACCTGCTCATCGCGCTGGTGATGATCTACGTGGTGATGGCGGCGGTGTTCGAATCGCTGCTGTTCCCGGCGGCGATCATGAGCGGCGTGCTGTTCTCGATCTTCGGCGTGTTCTGGCTGTTCTGGATCACCGGCACCTCGTTCGGAATCATGTCCTTCATCGGCATCCTGGTGCTGATGGGCGTGGTGGTGAACAACGGCATCGTGATGATCGAGCACATCAACAACCTCCGGCGCAGCGGCATGGGGCGTACCCAGGCCCTGGTGGAGGGCTCACGCGAGCGCCTGCGCCCGATCATGATGACCATGGGGACGGCGATCCTGGCGATGGTGCCGATCTCGCTGACCAACACGCAGATGTTCGGCGACGGCCCGGAGTACGCGCCGATGGCCCGTGCCATCGCCGGTGGGCTGGCGTTCTCGACCGTGGTCAGCCTGCTGTTCCTGCCGACGATCTACGCGGTGCTGGATGACCTGCGCACTGCCGTGACGCGGCTGATCCGCCGCGCGCGCGGGACGGAGATCGTGGCCGGAACCCTGGTGTAGGACCGGGCTGGCTCGAGCGTAGCGGGTGCCGACGTGTTGTGGTGTGGGGGAGGCCGGTCGTAGTGGGGCGGCCTCCCCTTTTTTTTCGCCGGGCATGGCCCGGCGCTACCCTCATCGCCACGCGGTATCGCCGGGCCATGCCCGGCGGGGCGTTGCAATTCACCGCCACGCGGTATCGCGGGCCATGCCCGGCGGGGCGTTGCAGATCACCCCCACGCGGCAGCGCCGGGCCATGCCCGGCGGGGCGTTGCAGTTCACCGCCTCGAGGTAGCGCCGGGCCATGCCCGGCGGGCGTTGCAATTCACCGCCACGCGGTAGCGCCGGGCCATGCCCGGCGGGGCGTTGCAATTCACCGCCACGCGGTAGCGCCGGGCCATGCCCGGCGGGGCGTTGCAGATCACCCCCACGCGGCAGCGCCGGGCCATGCCCGGCGGGCGTTGCAATTCACCGCCACGCGGTAGCGCCGGGCCATGCCCGGCGGGGCGTTGCAATTCACCGCCACGCGGTAGCGCCGGGCCATGCCCGGCGGGGCGTTGCAATTCACCGCCACGCGGTAGCGCCGGGCCATGCCCGGCGGCGCGTTGCAATTCACCCCCACGCGGTAGCGCCGGGCCATGCCCGGCGGGGCGTTGCAATCAACCTGCCACCTTGCCCCACACCTGGAAGCCGGTCAGCCACAGGCCGAGCATGCTGCCGAGATTGGTCAGCATGAACGTCAGCACCACGCGCGTGACCCGATTGCGGTACCAGCCCTTCAACGACTGTGCATCGTCGCGCAGCTGCAGGAAATCCTGGTACGCCGGCTTGCGCAGGCGTGCCTCGACCAGTGCCGAGAATGCGCCGGTGGGAATGCTGAGCCGGAATGGCTTGAACGGGGCGACCACGATCGCCGTGAGAATGCTCAGCGGGTGACTGCCGGCCAGCAGGCAGCCGAGGCCGGCCAGGCCGCCGGTGTACATCGCCCAGGTGGCCAGCAGTTCCGTACCCACGCCCAGGCCTCCGCGGTAGAAGCCGACCGCGATGCCGGTGATGACGATGGCGAGAATGCCCAGCGTGAACCACGGGATGTTGCGCTTCTTCGGCACGGCTTCGAGTTCGGCGCGCAACGGCGCCGGTGCATCGGTATCCGTTTCGAGGTACCGCGCCAGGCCTGCCAGATGGCCGGCACCGACCACCGCCAGCACTTCGCGTTGCCGCGGGTCGTGTTCCTCGCGCAGGCGCGTGGCCATGTAGCGGTCGCGCTCGCCGATGATGGTGTCGTACAGCGCGGGATTCTCGTTCGCGAACTCGCCGAAGCTCGACTCCAGCATGTCGCCCTGCTTGAGCTTCTCGATTTCGTTTTCGCCCACCTCTTCCGATGAGAACAGGCCGGCGCCCAGGCCCGCAACCAGCTTCAGCTTGCCGAAGAAGCCCAGTCGCTGCGAGGCGCGGCGGAAGGTCAGGCCGACCTCGCGGTCGATCAGGTGGACGGGCAGGCCACGCTCACGCCCCAGTTCAACAGCGCGCTTCAGTTCCGCTCCCGGCTCGATGCCGAGCTGTTCGGCCAGACGGCGCTGGTAGGCGGAAAGCGCCAGGTTGGCAGCGAACAGGGCAACGCGACCCTTGCGGATCACCTCGACCAGATCCAGCTTGGCCAACGTGTCCGGATCGCTCAGGGCCTGCAGGCGCTGCGGGTCCAGTTCGACCGCGACGGCATCGAAGCGGCCGCTGTTGATCGCTTTCTCCACCGCCTCGACGCTGGCGTGGGAAACGTGGGCGGTGCCCAGCAGGGTGTAGCGCACACCGTCGCGTTCAACGACGCGCACCGGCTGGCCGGCGAACAGGTCGTCGCCGGTCTCGGGAAGGATTTCGGTCATGGAGTCATTCATTGGAAGGTGCGGTATCGGCGCCGTCGCCGAGCGCGCGTTGCATCTGCACGGTGTCCAGCCAGCGGCCGTGCTTGCGGCCGAGGCCGCGGAACACGCCGACCTGCTCGAAGCCGAAACGCTCGTGCAGCCTGATCGAAGCGGTATTGGTCGGTTCGCCGATCACCGCCACCATCTGCCGGAAGCCACGTGCGACGCATGCGTCGATCAGCGCCTGCAACAGGCCGGTGCCGACGCCCTGGCCCTGGAACCGTGCATCCACATAGACCGAGTTCTCCACGGTCCACTGGTAGGCAATGCGCGTGCGGTAGGTGTTGGCGTAGGCGTAGCCGGCGACCTGGCCGTCGATCTCGGCGACCAGATAGGGAAAACCGCGGTCGATGATGTCGCGCATGCGGCGCAGCATCTCGGCCTGGTCCGGGATGTCGTACTCGTACGTGTTGACGAAGTCGGTCACTTCGACCGCGTAGATCGCGGTGATCGCGGCGATGTCGGCCGGGCCGGCATCACGGATGAGGACGGCCATGCGCGGCTCCGGTTCAGTCGATGTAGCGCTTGAGCAGATCGCCGTAGGCATCGATGCGGCGATCGCGCAGGAACGGCCAGATGCGGCGCACGTGCTCGCTGCGCTGCAGATCGACGTCGCATACCAGCACAGCGGCATCGGTGCCGGCTTCGGCCAGGAACTCGCCCTGCGGGCCGAGCACGTGGCTGTTGCCCCAGAACTGGATGCCCGACGCGCCCAGCGGCGAGGCCTCATGGCCGACACGGTTGCAGCTCAGCACCGGCAGGCCGTTGGCGACGGCATGGCCGCGGTGGCTCAGTACCCAGGCATCGCGCTGGCGGGTCTTCTCGTCCTGCACGTCGTCCGGGTCCCAGCCGATCGCGGTCGGGTACAGCAGCAGCTCGGCGCCGGCCAGCGCCATCAGGCGCGCCGCCTCCGGATACCACTGGTCCCAGCACACCAGCACGCCCAGGCGGCCCACCGAGGTGTCGATCGGGGTGAAGCCGATGTCTCCCGGCGTGAAGTAGAACTTCTCGTAGAAACCCGGATCGTCCGGGATGTGCATCTTGCGGTACTTGCCGAGCAGGGTGCCGTCCTTCTCGAACACCACCGCGGTGTTGTGGTACAGGCCGGCGGCGCGGCGCTCGAACAGCGAGCCGACCAGCACCACACCATGCTTCTTCGCCAGCGCACCCAGGCGCTCGGTGCTCGGGCCCGGGATCGGTTCGGCCAGATCGAACTCGTCAACCGACTCGTGCTGGCAGAAGTAGGGGCCGTTGTGCAGTTCCTGCAGCAGCACCAGCTTGGCGCCCTGCGCTGCCGCTTCGGCCACGCGTGCCTCGATCACCGCCAGATTGGCGGCGGCATCGCCGTGGTTGCGCTCCTGGATCAGGGCGACGGTAAGCGGGCTGCGCGAGTTCATGCGGGTGTTCCTGCGGGGGAAAACCCGCATGTTAGCGCGTATGCGGTGCCGCAGCGTGTCGGCCGCTGAACGGGTGCACGCAACCGGTAGCGCCGGGCCACGCCCGGCGTACCAACCGAATGCCGCTGCGCTCGCCGGGCGTGGCCCGGCGCTACCGCATCGTGCTACGCCTTCAGCAGCCCTTCCGGCAGCTGCATGGTGATGCAGTGCAGGCTGCCGTTCTGCCAGATCAGCGAGCGGCACGGCACCTGCACGATCTCGCGGCCCGGATGGGCCTTGGCCAGCACGTCGCGGGCCAGATCGTCGGCCGGATCACCGTAGGCCGGCATCAGCACCGCGCCGTTGACGATCAGGTAGTTCGCGTACGAGGCCGCCAGGCGGCGGCCTTCGTCGATTACCGGCTGTGCCCACGGCAGCGGGAACAGGCGGTATGGCTGACCGTCACGGGTGCGCAGCGCAGCCAGTTCCCTGCCCATCGCCTGCAGCTCGGCGTAGTGCGAGTCGTTTTCGTCGTCGCAGGCCTGGTAGACGATGCTGTCCGCCGAGGCGAAGCGGGCGAGGGTATCGATGTGGGCATCGGTATCGTCGCCTTCCAGGTAGCCGTGGTCGAGCCACAGCACGCGGTCCTGCTGCAGCCAGTCGGCGAGGTCGGTGCTCAGGCTGGCACGGTCACGATCCGGGTGGCGTTCGTGCAGGCACTTCCAGGTGGTCAGCAGGGTGCCTTCGCCGTCGGTTTCGATGGCGCCGCCTTCCAGCGCGAACGGGATGCTGCGCACCGGCGCGTCGTTGAACACGCCGGCCTGGTCGAGCGCGCCCACCAGCTGGTCGTCGAGGGTGGCGTCGAACTTGCCGCCCCAGCCGGTGAAGCGGAAGTCCAGCAGCTGGAAACCGCCGTCGGCACGGCGCAGGGTGATCGGGCCCGAGTCGCGCAGCCAGGTGTCGTCGTAGGCCGCCGTGGTGAAGTGCACCCTGTCCATGTCGATGCGGTTGGAGCGCAGCCGCATTTCGGCATAGGTCTCCACATCGTCATCGGCCACGCAGATCAGCACCGGCTGGAAGCGGGTGATCGCTGCAACCAGTGCGATATAGGTTTCCTCCACCTGTCCCAGGCGGTCGGCCCAGTCGGTATCGGCGGTGGGCCAGGCAATCAGGACGCCGCTCTGGGCTTCCCATTCGGCAGGAAAACGAAGGGTCTGGTTCATGGTCTCGCTACACAGGCCCGCCCGGGGCGGGTAAAGGGGTCAACGGATCGGCGGTTTCGGGCCGATTTCGTTCGGGTCCGCCTGGTTGGCCACCACGTCGATCACCTTCTGCTTCTCGAAGTAGACAGTGAACTGTGGGTACACCCAGCGGTTGATGGTCGGCCATTGCCGCTTCTGCCCGCCGCGCGGCTGCAGCTGCTCGCTGGGCGCACCGAACTGGCTCTGCACCTGCTGCATGGACTGGCCACGAAGGGGCAGGGCGCCGGCCGGCTTCTCGCGGGCGCGGTCGACAAGCAGAGTGTCGGCCAGGGCCGGCGTGGCGGCAGCCAGAGTGGCCAGCACGGCCAGGGTGGACAGGTAACGCTTCATCTCGATCTACTCCCCAGTGGTCAAGAAAGGCGATTACAGCAAAATCGGCAGGAAAAAGCCGCATAAACAAAAAACCGCCCGAAGGCGGCTTTTTGCATCGGGTCGGTCCCGCGCGGGACCAGCCGCAGCCACGAGGGCTGTTGGGCTCAGCGCTGACGCGCCTTGAAACGCGGGTTCGACTTGCAGATCACGAAGATCTTGCCACGGCGACGGACGACCTTGCAGTCACGGTGACGGGCCTTCGCCGACTTCAGGGAGGACAGGACTTTCATGGCATACCTCGGCGTAAACAGTAGTTGTTCGGGTGGAGCGTGGCCGCGATATGCGAAAGACAATCGGCAGTTGACGCTCGTTCAAGCCCGCCATTCTACCGGGCTTTTCCTCATGGTTTCAAGTGGTTGCACAAAAGATCCGTCGCGGGGTGTCTGGCAGGGGCTAGAATGCCCCCTTCACACGTACTGGGACCCCCATGAATCCACTCGCTCCCGTCCTGACCATCGACGGCCCATCAGGGGCCGGCAAGGGTACCATCAGCCGCATCGTGGCGCGCCGGATGGGCTGGCATTACCTGGATTCAGGCGCCCTGTACCGGGCGGTGGGCGTGGCCGCCAGCTGGGCCGACATCGATACCTCCGACGCCTCGGCGCTGGTGCGCTGCACCTTCGATACTCACGTTCAGTTTGTTGAACAGGGCGACGCGATGCGGGTCCTGGTCAACGGCAGCGATGCCACCGACGAACTGCGGCTGGAGACCACCGGTGCGCTGGCGTCGGCCATCGCGGCCATTCCCGAAGTCCGGGCGGCCCTGAAGGAGCGGCAGCGCGCATTCAGGGAGCTGCCGGGCCTGGTGGCGGACGGTCGCGACATGGGGACGGTGATCTTCCCGGATGCCCCCTACAAGGTGTTCCTGACCGCCAGTGCCGAGGAGCGCGCCGAGCGCCGGCATAAGCAGTTGAAAGACAAGGGGGTTTCTGTTAACTTTGATGACCTCCTGCGCGAGATCATGGCCCGCGACGCCCGTGATGCTCAGCGTACCGTGGCGCCCCTGAAGCCGGCAGACGATGCCGTCCTCATCGACACCACAGGCATCGGCATCGCAGATGTCGTTGCCCGAGTGATGGATCTGCTTCCGGTTCCGGCTGCCTGATCCGTTCGCGCGGGAGCACTGCCAGCAGCATCGGTGGTGGTCGCGCAATAGCAGTGCTGTACAAGCTCCGTCGCGCAATGATGCGTGGCGGTTTTCCTACTTCACACACGACCTGCTTTTCCGGGGTCGACCAACAGGCGGGCGGTCGCCCATCCCCGAAGGGACGCCACCGACCCATGTGTCCAACAGAGTAAATCTAATGACCGAATCATTTGCCGAACTGTTTGAAGCCAGCCAGGCCAACCTGGCCAAGCTGAAGCCGGGCGCCATCGTCAGCGGTACCGTTGTTGAAGTCCGCGGCGACGTCGTGGTGATCAACGCTGGCCTGAAGTCCGAAGGCATCGTGCCGATCGAACAGTTCCGTAACGACGCTGGCGAGATCGATGTCGCCGAAGGCGATATCGTCAAGGTCGCCCTCGACTCCATCGAGAACGGCTTCGGCGAAACCGTCCTGTCGCGCGAGAAGGCCAAGCGCGCGATGGTGTGGGACGAGCTGGAAGAAGCGTTGGAAAAGAACGAAACCATCACCGGCCGCATCAGCGGCAAGGTCAAGGGTGGTTTCACCGTGGACATCAAGGATGTCCGCGCCTTCCTGCCGGGTTCCCTGGTCGATGTGCGCCCGGTGCGCGATCCGGCCTACCTGGAAGGCAAGGAGCTGGAATTCAAGCTCATCAAGCTGGACCGCAAGCGTAACAACGTCGTGGTCTCGCGCCGCGCTGTCGTCGAAAGCGAGCACTCGGAAGAGCGCGAGCAGCTGATGGACAAGCTGCAGGAAGGCGCGATCCTGAAGGGTGTCGTCAAGAACCTGACCGACTACGGCGCGTTCGTGGACCTGGGCGGTATCGACGGCCTGCTGCACATCACCGACATGGCATGGAAGCGCGTGCGCCATCCGTCCGAAGTCGTCAACGTCGGCGACGAGCTGGACGTGCGCGTGCTGAAGTTCGACCGCGAGCGCAACCGCGTTTCGCTGGGCCTGAAGCAGCTGGGCGAAGATCCGTGGGACAACATCGCCCGTCGTTACCCGGCCAACAGCCGCGTCTTCGGCAAGGTCTCCAACGTCACCGATTACGGCGCGTTCGTCGAGATCGAGCCGGGCGTCGAAGGCCTGGTGCACGTCTCCGAGATGGATTGGACCAACAAGAACGTCAACCCGTCCAAGGTCGTGCAGGTCGGTGACGAAGTCGAAGTGATGGTGCTGGACGTCGATGAAGAGCGTCGCCGCATCTCGCTGGGCATGAAGCAGGTTGCCGCCAATCCGTGGGAAACCTTCGCTGCCACCCACAAGAAGGGTGACAAGGTGTCCGGCCAGATCAAGTCGATCACCGACTTCGGCATCTTCATCGGCCTGGACGGCGGCATCGATGGCCTGGTCCACCTGTCCGACATCAGCTGGAACACCACCGGCGAAGACGTCGTTCGCAACTTCAAGAAGGGCGATACCCTGGACGCCGTCGTCCTGGCCGTCGATCCGGAGCGCGAGCGCATCTCCCTGGGCGTGAAGCAGCTGGAGCAGGATCCGTTCGGCCAGTACATGGCAGCCAATCCGAAGGGCTCCAAGGTCGAAGGCGTGGTGAAGGAAGTCGACGCCAAGGGCGCCGTGATCGAACTGGCCGACGGCATCGAAGGCTACGTTTCGGCTCGCGACATCGCCAACGAGCGCGTTGACGACGCCACCCAGCACCTGAAGGTCGGCGACAAGGTCGAAGCCAAGTTCGTGGGCATGGACCGCAAGGGCCGTACCCTGCAGCTGTCGATCAAGGCCAAGGACGACGCGGAAATGCGCGAAGTGCTGGAGGAATACCAGTCCGCTTCGGGTGGCACCACCCAGCTCGGCGCGCTGCTGCGTGCCCAGCTGAACGGTAGCAAGTCCGAGTAATCGGGCCCGTTGTTCGTTGTTTCCTGGACGGCCCGGGCAGTGCCCGGGCCGTTTCAGGCTGAAATGCCCCTGATGTGAGCCGGTGATGACCAAATCCGAACTGATCGAAATCCTTGCGCGCCGTCAGGCGCACCTGAAGGCCGATGATGTCGATCTGGCGGTGAAGTCGTTGCTGGAAATGATGGGCGGTTCCCTCTCTGTCGGGGATCGCATCGAAATCCGCGGTTTTGGCAGCTTCTCGCTGCACTACCGCCCGCCGCGCCTGGGTCGCAACCCCAAGACCGGCGAATCGGTTGCCCTGCCGGGCAAGCACGTTCCCCATTTCAAGCCGGGCAAGGAACTGCGCGAGCGGGTCAGCAGCGTGCTGCCGCTGGACGCCGATCCCGCCTGAGCGCCCCGTCGCGCCACCGCGTGCGAATCCAGCCGCGAGTCGGATAAGCTACGGTCTCCCGCCCCTGGAGCTGTCGCATGAAGGTCTTTCGTCTGCTGGTCCTGCTGGCGGTGCTGATCCTTGGATTGATCATCGGTGCGGTCAACATGACCGCGATGTCGATCAACCTGCTGTTCACCGAGCTGCATACCTCCGTGGGCGTGGCGTTGATCGCCGCCCTGCTGGTGGGCGTGGTGGTCGGTGCCGGCCTGGTGCTGGTGAGCGTGGTCGTTCCGCTCTACAGCCAGCTGCGCCGCGCCAACAAGTCCGCTGCCGCGACGCCGGCACCGGTCGCTTCCCCCCAATCTTTTGACGGACGTTGATCGAAGATGGATTTCGTCACCGAGTGGTTCTGGTTTTTCCTGTTCGTGCCACTGGCCGCCCTGGCCGGCTGGGTGATCGGACGGCGTGGCGGTCAGCGCCACGGTGACAACCAGGTCAGCCGACTGTCCAGCACCTACTTCCGTGGCCTGAACTACCTGCTCAACGAGCAGCCGGACAAGGCCATCGAGCTGTTCCTGCACATCGCCGAGCTCGACAAGGAAACCTTCGAGACCCAGGTCGCGCTGGGCCATCTGTTCCGTCGCCGCGGCGAAGTGGACCGCGCCATCCGCCTGCACCAGGGCCTGGTCAACCGCAACGATCTGAGCGATGCGCAGCGGGTGCAGGCGCTGCTGGCGCTGGGCGAGGACTACATGAAGTCCGGCCTGCTGGACCGCGCCGAAACCGTGTTCACCGAGCTGGCCCAGCTGGACCAGCGTGCGCCGCAGGCGCTCAAGCACCTGATCGGGATCTACCAGGCCGAGCGCGACTGGGAGAAGGCGATCGACAACGCCACCCGCTTCGAGGACGTCACCGGCGAGCCGATGGGCAAGCTGATCGGGCAGTTCGAGTGCGAGCTGGCTGAACGCTTCCGTGGCGCCGGCAAGCTGGAAGAGGCGAGGGCGGCCATTGCCCGTGCCTACCAGGCCGATGCGATGTCGGTGCGCGCCGGCATCATCGAAGGACGCCTGGAGAGCGATGCCGGCAATCCCGAAGCGGCGGTGCGAGCCTTCGAGCGTGCTGCGCGCAATGACCCGGAGTATCTGCCGGAACTGCTGCCGGCGCTGATGCAGAACTACCGCAAGGTCGGCGACCTGGGCGGCGCTCGTGCCTTCCTTTCGGAAATGACCGAGCACTACCGCGGCATCGCGCCGGTGCTGGCGCTGACCCGGCTGATGGAGGAACAGGAAGGTGTGGCCCCGGCACGCGCCTATCTGGGCCGCCAGCTCAAGGACCGCCCCTCGGTGCGCGGCGAATCGGCGTTGATCGACCTGACCCTCGCCGAAGGTGCCGATTCCACCGCCACCCTGCACGATCTCAAGCACATCACCGACCAGCTGCTGGTGCGCAATCCGGCCTACCGCTGCACACGCTGCGGCTTCGGCGCGCGCACGCATCACTGGCAGTGCCCGAGCTGCAAGGAATGGGGTACGGTCAAGCCGCTGCTGAACTACGCGGTGCTCTGAATCATGCCCTGGCTCGTGATGGGCGCGCTGCTGGCGTTGGCCCTGCTGAGCGCCGCCCTGACCTGGGCGGCGCGCGGCTACGCGCTGCGCCGGCAGCTGATGGACCACCCCGGGGAACGCCGCAGCCATAGCGTCGCCACGCCACGCGGCGGCGGCATCGCCATTGTCATCAGCCTGCTGGTCACCGCAGCGGTGGCCATGTGGGCGTGGCCGCAGGCCATGCCGAGCCTGCTGGTCGCCGCCGTCGGCCTGCTGCTGGTCGCGGGCATCGGCTGGTGGGACGACCATCGCCCGCTGCCGGCCATGCGCAGGCTGCTGGTGCATTTCATTGCTGCCGGCCTGCTGGCCGGACTGGTGAAGATCCACGGCGGCAGCTGGCTGCTGGCCCTGCTGGTGCTGTTCTTCACCGCCTCGTTGATCAACATCTGGAACTTCATGGATGGCATCAACGGCATTGCCAGCAGCCAGGCCATCGTGGTCGCGCTGGGGTTCGCTCCGGTGCTGCCCTGGCCGTGGTCATTGCTGGCCATCGCCCTCGGGCTGGCCTGCGTGGGGTTCCTGCCCTTCAACTTTCCGCGCGCACGCATCTTCCTCGGGGATGTCGGCAGCGGAGCGCTGGGCTACGCGGTGGCGGCCGTCGTGGCCGTGGCCAGCCTGCGCACCGACATCAACTGGATCCTGCTGCTGGTGCCGCTGTCGCCGTTCCTCGTGGACGCGGGCTTCACACTGCTGGCGCGCATCATTTCCGGACAACGCTGGATGGAACCCCACACCCAGCACGTCTACCAGCGCGCTGTGCAGGCAGGAGCCAGCCACGCCCTGGTGACAGGGATGTACTTTGTTTTGGGCCTATTCAGCATTACAGTGTTCAATGTCAGTTCGAATCTGCAGCCGAGGTGGGAGGCTGTCGTGGCAATTGCTTGGTTCATCACGCTGAGCATGCTGTGGCTCCTCCTGCGCAATGGAATGCGCCACCGACAAGGAACTCCTTGAAATATGTCTTCACCCTGGCGGGATAGAATCCTCGGCCTGTTGCCGCGTACGGCCATTGTCTGCCACGACCTGTTCATGGTCTGGGCATGCTGGCAGCTGCTCCACGCCGGTCGCTACTCGATCCTGCCGGACGCGCCTGCGCTGCCGTTGTGGAATGTCGATACCACCCTGGTCCTGCTGCTGCAGGGCCTGGTGTTCTGGCGCGTGGGCCTGTATCGCGGCCTGTGGCGGTTTGCCAGCGTCAGCGACCTGCTGAACATCTTCAAAGCCAGCTTCATCGGCATGGTCGCCATCGTCCTGGTGCTGATGTGGAAGCGCTTCAACGGCGTGCCGATGTCGGTGCTGGTGATCTACCCCTTTGCGCTGTCGGCCCTGCTGGGTGCCCCGCGCCTGCTGTATCGCGCATGGAAGGACTACCAGGCGCTGCAGTCCGATTCGAGCGCGCGCCGGGTGCTGATCCTGGGCGCCGGCCAGGCCGCCGAAACCCTGGTCCGCGATCTGCGCCGTTCCGGCAATTTCGAGCCGGTCGGCCTGCTTGATGACGCCCCGCATCTGCGCGGCGCGAAACTGCAGGGCCTGCCGATCCTGGGCACGCTGGACGATGCGCCGGCCGTGGCCCGCGAAACCGCAGCCAAGCTGCTGGTCATCGCCATTCCGTCGCTGGATGCCGCTGGCATGCAGCGCGTGGTCGCCATCTGCGAGAGCACCGGGGTTCCGTTCCGCACCGTGCCCAAGCTCAGTGACATCCTGCAGGGGCAGTCGTTGCCGGGCCAGCTGAAAGAAGTGGCGATCGAGGATCTGCTCGGCCGCAAGCCGATCATGCCGGACTGGAACCTGATCCGTGGCTGGTTGGGCGGGCGCACCGTGATGGTGACCGGCGCCGGTGGTTCGATCGGTTCAGAACTCTGCCGCCAGTGCGCGCGCCACGGCGCAGGCCGCATCGTCCTGCTGGAGATCAGCGAACTGCTGCTGTTGACCATCGAAGGCGAACTGCGCCGCAGTTTTCCCGACATCGAGATCGAAGCCGTGCTGGGTGACTGCGGTGACCCCGCAGTGATCCGCCATGCGCTGTCGCTGCACCCGGTCGATACGGCCTTCCATGCTGCCGCCTACAAGCATGTGCCGGTGCTGGAACGGCAGCTGCGCGAGGCGGTGCGCAACAACATCCTGGCCACGGAGAACGTCGCCCGTGCCTGCCTGGAGGCACACGTCGAGCACTTCGTGTTCATCTCCACCGACAAGGCGGTCGATCCGGTCAATGCGCTGGGTGCCAGCAAGCGCTACGCCGAGATGATCTGCCAGAGCCTGGACCAGAAATCCACGCATACCCGCTTCGTCACCGTGCGCTTCGGCAACGTGCTGGCGTCGGCGGGCAGCGTCGTGCCGTTGTTCCGCGAGCAGATCCTCAAGGGCGGGCCGGTCACGGTCACCGACCCGGAGGTCAGCCGCTATTTCATGACCATCCCCGAGGCCTGCCAGCTCATCCTGCAGGCGGCCGCCTCGGCGTCGCATGGCGCCATCTATACGCTCGACATGGGTGAGCCGGTGCCGATCCGGGTGCTGGCCGAGCAGATGATCCGGCTGGCCGGCAAGCAGCCGTACAAGGATATTCCGATCATCTACACCGGGCTGCGCCCGGGTGAGAAGCTGCACGAGACGCTGTTCTATTCCGACGAGGACTATCGTTCGACCGCGCACCCGAAGATCCTCGAAGCCGGCGTGCGCGCGTTCTCGCGTGACATGGTGCTCGGCAACGTTCCGAAGCTGCGCGAAGCAATCAGCAGCTACGACATCGACACCATCCAGGAGATTCTGTTCGCGACGATGCCGGAGTTTTCTCCAATCGAACAGGATGCTTACATCTCATCCGCTAAAGTCGTGCCGTTTCCGACACGCGAGGCCAACAGGCACTAATGAGCAAGCGAATTCGTAAAGCAGTTTTTCCGGTGGCAGGGCTCGGGACGCGCTTCCTGCCGGCTACCAAGACGGTGCCGAAAGAAATGCTGCCGATCATCGATCGTCCGCTTATCCAGTACGCTGTTGATGAGGCCATAGAAGCCGGCTGCGACACGCTGGTGTTCATCACCAACCGCTACAAACACGCGGTGGCCGACTATTTCGACAAGGCATATGAGCTGGAACAGAAGCTCGAGCGCGCCGGCAAGCAGGAGCAGCTGGAGATGATCCGCCACGTGCTGCCCAACGGCGTGCGTGCGGTCTTCGTGACGCAGGCCGAAGCGTTGGGCCTCGGCCACGCGGTGCTGTGTGCCAAGGCCGTGATCGGTGACGAGCCGTTCGCCGTGCTGCTGCCGGACGATCTGATCTGGAACCGCGGTGACGGTGCGTTGAAGCAGATGGCCGATCTCAATGAGGCCAGTGGTGCCAGCGTGATCGCCGTCGAGGACGTGCCGCACGACAAGACGGCCAGTTACGGCATCGTGGCCACCGAGGCCTTCGATGGCCGCAAGGGCCGTATCTCGCAGATCGTGGAGAAGCCGAAGCCGGAGGACGCCCCCAGCGACCTGGCGGTGGTCGGCCGCTATGTGCTGAGCCCGAAGATCTTCGATCTGCTGGAGCAGACCGGTAGTGGTGCCGGTGGCGAGATCCAGCTGACCGATGCGATCGCGCAGCTGCTGAAGACCGAGCAGGTCGATGCCTACCGTTTCGAGGGCACCCGTTTCGACTGCGGCACGCACCTGGGGCTGGTCGAGGCGACGATCCGCTTCGCGCTGGACAACCCGAAGCTGGCGGGTCCGGCGCGCGAGAAGCTGGCGGCGATGCTGGCGGAGTAACGGGGTTCTTCAGGCGCTCCGTCTTGGCGCCTTGATTGATGCGTGGGGGAGGGGGCGGATGGCCCTCTCCAAAACACGCCAAAGCCCTTCCATGGTGCTCGATGGCGCCATCCATGGCGCCAACGGTTTTGGAGAGGGCCATCCGCCCCCTCTCGACAGTTCCCGTGTGGCGCGGACGGGAAGGGCGGAATCAAAGACAAGAGCAAAAGCAAAAAGGCAGCCATCGGCTGCCTTTTTGCTTGTTGGGGTCAGAGCCCTTTGCGCAGCAAAGGGCTCTGACCCCAGCTCCTGCTCATCCCTCCGCCGCGCGGAATGTTGGGTGGCACGGGTGGGTGAGGCTGGCCGGGACTGTCAGCGGCATGGATGCCGCTGCCAAGCCCCCAAGGACGGGTTTACGGCGTGTCCCGGGCAGTCTCACCCACCCGGGCCCCGCAGCAGAGCGACATCCCGCCGGCAACGCTTTGAACCTTACAGCGCCTCGAAAATGCCCGCCGCGCCCATGCCGGTGCCGATGCACATCGTCACCATGCCGTACTTCTGCTGGCGACGACGCAGGCCGTGCAGCAGGGTCGCGGTACGGATCGCACCGGTGGCACCCAGCGGGTGGCCCAGGGCGATCGCACCACCCAGCGGGTTGACCTTGTCCGGGTCCAGGCCGCAGTCACGGATCACCGCCAGCGACTGCGCGGCGAAGGCTTCATTGAGCTCGATCCAGTCCAGCTGATCCTGGTTCAGGCCGGCCTGCTTGAGTGCCTTCGGGATCGCGGCGATCGGGCCGATGCCCATCACTTCCGGACGCACGCCGGCCACCGAGAAGCTGACGAAGCGCGCCAGCGGGGTCAGACCGTAGTCCTTGATCGCCTGTTCCGACGCCAGCAGCACGGCGCCAGCGCCATCGCTCATCTGCGAAGAGTTGCCGGCAGTGACAGTGCCGCCGAACTGGCCGTTGCGGAACACCGGGCGCAGCTTGGCCAGGCCGTCGGCCGAGGAATCCGGGCGCGGGCCTTCGTCGGTATCGGCAACCTTGTTGCGGGTGATGATGCGCTGGCCATCGGCCAGGTCCGGCAGGTGCGAGACGATCTCGTACGGGCTGATCTCGTCCTTGAACTCGCCGTTCTGGATCGCAGCCATCGCCTTCTGGTGCGAGGCCAGGGCAAAGGCATCCTGCTCTTCGCGCGAGACCTTCCACTCTTCGGCCACCTTCTCGGCGGTGATGCCCATGCCGTAGGCGATGGCCACATGGTCGTTGTCGAACACGCTCGGCGCCATCGCGATCTTGTTGCCCATCATCGGCACCATCGACATCGACTCGGTGCCGCCGGCCAGCATCAGGTCGGCGTTGCCCAGGCGGATCGCATCGGCGGCCTGTGCCACGGCCTGCAGGCCGGAGGAACAGAAGCGATTGACGGTCTGTGCCGCGATGGTGTTCGGCAGGCCGGCCAGCAGCACGCCGATGCGCGCCACGTTCATGCCCTGCTCGGCTTCCGGCATCGCGCAGCCGATGATCGCGTCATCGATGCGGTTGACGTCCACGCCGGGCGCCTGCGCGACAACGCTGCGCAGCACGTGGGCAAGCATGTCGTCCGGGCGGGTGTTGCGGAACATGCCCTTGGGCGCCTTGCCCACCGGGGTGCGGGTGGCGGCGACGATGTAGGCGTCCTGGATTTGCTTGGTCATTGCAGTGATCTCTCGAATAGGTTTTGTAGAGTCGAGCCATGCTCGACTGCCACAGCAGGTGATGCCGGCACGGGGCCGGCATCCGCCATCAATCAGTTGCGCAGCGGCTTGCCGGTCTTGAGCATGTGCGCGATGCGGGCCTGGGTCTTTTCCTGCTGGGCCAGTTCGACGAAGTGCTTGCGCTCCAGGGTCAGCAGCCACTCTTCATCGACCAGGGTGCCGCGATCGACCTTGCCGCCGCACAGCACGGTGGCGATGCGCTCGGCGATCTCGTAGTCGTATGGGCTGATGAAGCGGCCTTCCAGCATGTTGACCAGCATCATCTTGAAGGTGGCGATGCCGACGTCGCCGGCCACCTGGATGCGGCGTGCCGGCAGCGGCGGACGGTAGCCGGCTTCGGCCAGCGCGCGGGCTTCGGCCTTGGCGATGTACAGCGCCTCGTAGCTGTTGAACACCACCTTGTCGGTGCTGCGCAGCAGGCCCAGTTCCTTGGCGTTGACCGCCGAGTTGGACACCTTGGCCATGGCCACGGTCTCGAAGGTCTTCTTCAGTTCGGCGAACACGTCGCCGCCCGGGCCGGCCGCCTGCGAGGCGCGCACGGCCAGTTCCTTCAGGCCGCCACCGGCCGGCAGCAGGCCGACGCCGGCTTCCACCAGGCCGATATAGCTTTCCAGGAAGGCCACGGTCTTGGCGCTGTGCATCTGGAACTCGCAGCCACCGCCCAGGGCCAGGCCGCGCACGGCAGCCACCACCGGTACCAGCGAGTACTTGATGCGCTGGCTGGTGCGCTGGAAGTTGGCGACCATCTGCTCGAACTGGTCGACCTTGCCGGCCTGCAGCAGGCCCAGTGCGCCGGCCAGATCGGCACCGGCCGAGAACGGTTCCTTCTGCTGCCAGATCACCAGGCCCTGGAAGTCCTTCTCGGCGCGCGAGACGCATTCCTGCAGGCCATCAAGCACCTGGTCGGAGACGGTGTTCATCTTGGTCTTGAAGCTGACCACGGCGATACCGTCGCCGTCGTGCCACATGCGCAGGCCATCGTTCTCGAACACGGTCTCGCCCGGCGCGAACGTTTCGCCCAGCAGCGGATCCGGGAAGCGCTGGCGCTGGTACACCGGCAGCGACGAGCGCGGCAGCTTGGCGTTGCGCGACGGGCTGTAGCTGCCCTCGGCGGCGTGCACGCCGTCGCGGCCATCGAAGACCCAGTCCGGCAGGGGAGCGTTGCTCATGCTCTTGCCGGCGACGATGTCATCGGCGATCCACTGCGCGACCTGCTTCCAGCCCGCGGCCTGCCAGGTCTCGAACGGGCCCAGCGACCAGCCGTAGCCCCAGCGGATCGCGAGATCCACGTCGCGCGCAGTCTCGGCGATGTCGGCCAGGTGGTAGGCGCTGTAGTGGAACAGGTCGCGGAAGGTCGCCCACAGGAACTGTGCCTGCGGATGCTGGCTCTCGCGCAGCTTGGCGAACTTCTCGGCCGGGTTCCTGATCTTCAGGATCTCGACCACCTCCGGTGCAGCGCTGCGGTCGGCCGGGCGGTAGTCCTGCTTTTCCAGATCGAGCACGACGATGTCCTTGCCGACCTTGCGGAAGATGCCGGCGCCGGTCTTCTGGCCCAGCGCGCCCTTGGAAATCAGCGCGTCCAGCCACTTGGGCGACTTGAAGAATTCATGCCACGGGTCGTTCGGCAGGGTGTCGCCCATGGTCTTGATCACGTGCGCCATGGTGTCCAGGCCGACCACGTCGGAGGTGCGGTAGGTCGCCGACTTCGGGCGCCCGACCAGCGGGCCGGTCAGGCCATCGACTTCATCGAAGCCAAGACCGAACTGCTGGGTGTGGTGGATGGTCGACAGGATCGAGAACACGCCGATGCGGTTGCCGATGAAGTTCGGGGTGTCCTTGGCGTAGACCACGCCCTTGCCCAGGGTGGTGACCAGGAATTCTTCCAGGCCTTCCAGCACGGCGGCATCGGTGGTCGAGGCCGGGATCAGTTCGGCCAGGTGCATGTAGCGCGGCGGATTGAAGAAGTGCACGCCGCAGAAGCGGTGGCGCAGCTGTTCCGGCAGCACGTCGGCCAGCTTGTTGATGCCCAGGCCGGACGTATTGGACGCAAGCACGGCGTGATCGGCCACGAACGGGGCGATCTTCTTGTACAGGTCCTGCTTCCAGTCCATGCGCTCGGCAATGGCCTCGATGATCAGGTCGCAGTCCTTCAGCTGCTCCAGCCCCGACTCGTAGTTGGCCGGGGTGATCGCTTCGGCCAGCGACTTGCTGGCCAGCGGCGCCGGGCTGAGCTTGCCCAGGTTGGCGATCGCCTTCAGCACGATGCCATCGGCCGGACCTTCCTTGGCGGGCAGGTCGAACAGCACGGTGTCGACGCCGGCGTTGGTGAGGTGGGCGGCGATCTGGGCACCCATGACGCCGGCACCCAGCACGGCGGCGCGGCGGACTAGCAGGGAATTGGACATGGTGTAAGGGCCTTTGTTGGTCAGCAGTTACTGGGTGGAATCAGGCGGAGGCGGGCAGGGCGCTGCCGCTGCGTGCGGCGGCGCGGAATCCGGCTTCGGCGAAATGGATGAGCTCGTGGGCCGCCTGGGCACGATGCGCCGCTTCGGTGACACCGGCGGGACGCTTGATCAGCCCGAAATCGGCCATGGCGTAGGTGAGCGAGCCGGCCAGGAAATCCAGCCGCCAGTACAGCTCTTCCTTGCTCAGGTCGGGCACGCACTCGGCGATGGCCTTGCCGAACGCACGCAGCACGTGGCCGTAGTGGTCGGACAGGAACTTACGCAGGTTGTCGTTCTTCTCGGCGTAGGCGCGGGCGATCACGCGGACGAAGGCGCCGCCGCTCTGGCGGTCCTGGGCCAGCGCCAGCGCCGGCTCCACGAAGGCGGCCAGCACCGGGCGCAGTTCGCCGGGGTGTTCGCTGCGGGCGCGTTCGAGCTGGGCCATGCGGGCGCCGGTCATCTCGTCCATGCGACGGCGGAACACCTCGTTGACCAGGTTTTCCTTGGAACCGAAGTGGTAGTTGACGGCGGCGATGTTGACGTCGGCCTGGCTGGTGACCTGGCGCAGCGACGTGCCGGCAAAGCCGTGCAGGGCGAACAGCTCCTCCGCGGCACCGAGGATCCGGTCCTTGGTCGAGAAGTGGGCGGGCTTGGCCATCGGCAGGCGGACCTTAATCAAACGATTGTTTGATACTAGAACCAGACGGTAGCGTATGGCATTTTGCAGTGCAGCAAAACGCGGGAGCCGGTCAGATTTCACTCAGGTGGGTGAATGGGGGACAGCCGGGGGCGGATCCCCGCAGGGGCTCTGCCCCCGGCGCCACGAGCCGCCAGCCAGGGGCGCACTACCACCGCGCCGCTTTATCTTTTACAATTCGCCTACGTTTATCAGGCTAAGCCCGCGTTCCGACGCGGGTTTTTTTCATGTACCCTTCGGGCCATCAGCGGCCCGATTCCATTGGAGACATCCCATGGCGCTGGAGCGCACCCTTTCGATCATCAAGCCGGACGCCGTTGCCAAGAACGTCATCGGCGAAATCTACGCCCGCTTTGAAAAGGCCGGCCTGAAGGTCGTTGCCGCCAAGTACAAGCAGCTGTCGCGCCGTGAAGCCGAAGGCTTCTACGCCGTGCACCGCGAGCGTCCGTTCTTCAACGCCCTGGTCGAGTTCATGATCTCCGGCCCGGTGATGATCCAGGCCCTGGAAGGCGAGAACGCCGTGCTGGCCCACCGCGACCTGCTGGGCGCCACCAACCCGAAGGAAGCCGCGCCGGGTACCATCCGCGCCGACTTCGCTGAATCCATCGATGCCAATGCCGCCCACGGCTCGGACTCGGTCGAGAATGCCGCGATCGAAATCGCCTACTTCTTCGCCGCGACCGAAGTCGTCTCGCGCTGAGAGTGATGCCGTGAACGAGGTCGTACAGACACCCGCCATCCAGCCGCTGCCGAAGTCGGCACCCACGGCCGGCAAGCAGAACCTGCTCGACCTCGATCGCGCGGGCCTGGAGACGTTTTTCGTCGAGGTTCTCGGCGAGAAGAAGTTCCGTGCCCACCAGGTGATGAAGTGGATCCACCACCGCTACGTCACCGACTTCGATGAGATGACCGATCTCGGCAAGGTCCTGCGCGCCAAGCTGCAGGATCATGCCGAGGTCGTCGTTCCCAACATCGTGTTCGACAAGCCCTCCGCCGACGGCACCCACAAGTGGCTGCTGGCGATGGGCGTGGATGGCAAGAACGCCATCGAGACCGTGTACATCCCGGACAAGACCCGCGGCACGCTGTGCGTGTCCTCGCAGGTCGGTTGCGGCCTGAACTGCACGTTCTGCTCCACCGCCACCCAGGGCTTCAACCGCAACCTGACCACCGCCGAGATCATCGGCCAGGTGTGGGTGGCTGCGCGCCACCTGGGCAATGTGCCGCACCAGATGCGCCGTCTCACCAACGTGGTGATGATGGGCATGGGCGAGCCGCTGATGAATTTCGACAACGTCGTGCGTGCCATGAGCGTGATGCGCGACGATCTGGGCTACGGCCTGGCGAACAAGCGCGTGACACTGTCCACGTCCGGCCTGGTGCCGCAGATCGACCGCCTGTCCAGCGAGAGTGATGTCTCCCTGGCGGTGTCGCTGCATGCGCCGAACGACGAGCTGCGCGAGACGCTGGTGCCGCTCAACAAGAAGTACCCGATCGCCGAGCTGATGGCCTCGTGCGCACGCTACCTGCGCGCCAACAAGCGTCGCGAGTCGGTGACCTTCGAATACACGCTGATGAAGGGCATCAACGACCAGCCCGAGCATGCCCGCCAGCTGGCCCGGCTGATGCGCCAGTTCGACAACGCGGTGCAGGCCAAGGACTCGGGCAAGGTCAACCTGATCCCGTTCAATCCGTTCCCGGGCACCCGTTACGAGCGTTCCGAGGAAGCCGACATCCGCGCGTTCCAGAAGATCCTGCTCGACAGCAACGTGCTGACGATGGTCCGCCGCACGCGCGGCGATGACATCGACGCCGCCTGTGGCCAGCTCAAGGGCCAGGTGATGGACCGCACCCGCCGCCAGGCGGAGTTCAACAAGACGCTGCAGGCGGGGAAGGGGAGCGATGCGGCCGCCTGACCGCTTCTGGCTGGCGCTGCTTGCGGGCGTGCTGGCCATGGCGGTCAGTGCCTGCTCCTCCACGCCCAAGGGCCGGCTCGGTCCCAGCGAGGCGCCGGTCTATTCGGTGCGCGACCCGGACGGCGTGCGTCGCCAGGTGCGCGTGAACGACCTGCTGGTGCTGGCCTCGCGGGACATGCAGCTGGGCAATCTGGACGGTGCCGAGAGCAAGGCCCGCCAGGTGCTGAAGCTGCAGCCCGACGAGCCTGACGCCCTGGTCCTGCTGGCCGGCATCGATGACCGCCGCGGCCGTACCCGGCAGGCGGGCGAGGGCTTCCGCAGGGCCGCAGAGCTGGCCCCGCAGCGCGGTGATGTACTCAACAACTATGGCGCCTGGCTGTGCCAGCAGGGGCAGGCCGCCGAGTCGCTGGTGTGGTTCGATCGTGCGCTGCAGGCGCCGGGCTATGCCACGCCCGCCGAGGCGCAGGCCAACGCGGGGGGCTGTGCGCTCGACGCCGGGCAGCCCGAACGGGCCGAGCGCGACCTGCGTGCCGCACTCGCGGTGGCTCCGGCCAACCCGGTCGCGCTGGAGGCGATGGCCCAGCTGAGCTTCCGCCAGGGCCGCTACATGGAGGCCCGGGCCTTCGCCGAGCGCAGGATTTCGGCTGCACCCGCAACACGTTCCGTGTTACAACTTGCGTCTCAAATCGAGGCGCGGCTGGGCGATCACGCAGCATCCGATCGCTATCTGCAGCGGATTCGACAGGAATTTCCGCAGGATGCGGGCTCCTAACTCCAGGGTTGATGCATTGTGATTGATGACCAGACTGTGAGCGCTCTCGAGACTGCGGCCGGCTGTGGCACCCGCCTTCGCCAGGCCCGCGAGGCGGCCGGACTGACCCTTGACGACGTCGGACAGCGGCTGCGCATGCCGGTCCAGGTGGTCAGGTCGCTGGAAGAAGAACAGTGGCAGAAGCTCGGTGCGCCGGTGTTCGTCCGCGGCCAGCTGCGCAGCTATGCGCGCCTGCTGAATGTGGATGTGAGCGAACTGCTGGAGCAGGCCCAGGTGGGCCCGGTGGTGCCGCCGACCCTGGTCAGCCACACCCATACCCCGCGTGCGCGCCGGATCGCCGAGAACCTCGGCCGGCGCGTGCTGTATGTCGGCATCACCGCGGTGCTGGCCGTGCCGGTGTGGTTCGCCACGCGCGGCCATTTCGATGGCGGCACGCCGTCGCCGAACACCGCCTCGCTGGACGTGATCCCGGCGACCGTGCCGGTCTCCCCTGCCGCCGAAGGCACCGAGCCGGTGGCATCGACGGAGACCTCGGTGGCGTCCACCGCCAAGCCGGCCGCGACCCCCTACGTCGCCTCGCTGGCGCCGGTCCCGCGTCCGGCCTCCGCCGCGGCGGGTGTCGGCACCACGCTGGAGATGCAGTTCAACGGAGACAGCTGGGTCGACATCGGCGGCCCCGATGGCAGCACCGTCGAGAAGGCGCTGATCCGGTCCGGCGAGAGCCGCAGCTTCACCCCGGGCCAGGTGAGCCGGGTCACTCTGGGCAACGCCTCGGCGGTCCAGGTTCAGCAGAACGGCGCTATCGTCGATCTGGCGCCCTACCAGCGAGCCAACGTGGCACGCTTTCAGGTATCCTCTGAAGGCTCCGTGGTCCCGGTTTCGCACTGAGGCGCGGTTTCACCACCTTCGATAATCCCAATGGTCCCTCCCGATGGGCGGGGCGAGAGTACGCATGGCGATCGACGATCTGCTCGACGAGCACGAACAAAGTGAACGCGTCCGCAGCTGGCTGCGGAAGAATGGCGCCAGCATCATCGGTGGCGTGGCCATCGCCATCGGCGCCATCGCCGGCTGGCAGTGGTGGCAGACGCAGCAGGGCGGCAAGCTGGCCTCGGCCAATGTCGAATACCAGAAGGCACTGGTGGGTCTGCAGCAGAACAAGCTCGACGACGCCGCCAAGGCGGTGAAGGCGCTCGAAGCCGGCCCCTCCAGCATCTACGGCGACCTCGCGGCGCTGCAGCTGGCCAAGGCCCAGGTCGACGCCGGCAAGAACGAAGAAGCCCTGGCGACGCTGCGCAGCGTGAAGGTCGAAGGTGACCTGCAGCGCGTGGTCGACCAGCGCGTGGCCCGCCTGCTGGTCGCTACCGGCAAGGCTGACGAGGCGATCTCCCTGCTGGGCAGCGCCACCGACAGCGGCAGCCTGGAGATCCACGGCGATGCGCTGATGGCCCAGGGCAAGCGCGATGCCGCCCGCGAACAGTACGAGAAGGCGTTGAAGACGCTGGACGTGGCGGCGCCGCAGCGGCGCCTGCTGGAAACCAAGGTTACGGACGCCGGCGGCACCGTCGCCGCCCCTGCGGAGTCGGTTTGATGAGTCAGAAGGTCATGATCACCCGCGTCGCCACCGTGCTGCTGCTCGGCGTGGCGCTGTCCGGCTGCAGCACCATGAAGGGCTGGTTCGCCGGCAAGGACGCGGAAGCGAAGAAGGCGCAGGAGCCGGCCGAACTGGTCAAGTTCGAGCCGACCCTGAAGGTCAACAAAGCCTGGTCGGTCAATCTGGGCAAGGGTGAGCGCCGCATCGGCGTGCGCCAGGGCCCGGCGGTGGCCAACGGCCACGTGTTCGCTGCGGCGATCACCGGTGGCGTGCACGCCATCGACCTGCAGACCGGCAAGAAGGTCTGGACCTGGGAGCCGAAGAAGGAAAAGAAGAAGGACAAGCTGCGCCTGTCCGGTGGCCCGGGTGTCGGCGAGAACCTCGTCGTGATCGGCACGCTTGACGGCCAGGTCATCGCACTGGACATCAATGACGGCAGCGAGAAGTGGCGCGCGCGCGTGCCTGGCGAAGTGATCGCCGCGCCGGCGGTGGCCCAGGGCATGGTGTTCGTGCGCAGCAACGATGGCCGCATCACCGCCTTCGACGTGGGCAACGGCACCCAGCGCTGGTTCAACCCGAGCGAACTGCCGGCGCTGACCGTGCGTGGCAATGCGCCGGTGGTGACCGGCCCGGGCGTGCTGTTCATCGGCAAGGATGACGGCGCCATCGCCGCCCTGGCCATGCAGGATGGCCGCACCCTGTGGGAACAGAACGTGGGCAGCGCCGAAGGGCGCACCGAGCTGGAGCGCATGGCCGACATCGACGGTGCGCCGGTGCTCGATGGCAACACGCTGTTCGTGAGCAGTTTCAAGAACCAGACGATGGCCATCGAAGGCCCGACCGGTCGCCCGCTGTGGGCGCGCGACCACGGCGGTGCCGGTGGCGTGGCGGTCTCGTCGGGCAATGTGTTCGTCACCGACAACAAGGGTGGCGTGTTCGGCCTGGACAAGGCCAGTGGCGCGGCGATGTGGTCGCAGACCGGGCTCGCCCGGCGCCTGCTGACCGGCCCGGCACTGCACGGCGACTACGTGGTGGTCGGCGACTACAAGGGATACGTGCACTGGCTGCAGACGTCCGATGGCGCGATGGCGGCGCGGGCCAAGAGCGGCGGTGAAGCTCTGCTGGCCCAGCCGATCGTCGTCGACGGGGTGCTGCTGGTGCAGAACGTGGATGGCAAGCTGACCGCCTTCCGGTTGGCAAATTAATACGGAGTAATCGCGATGCTGCCTTTGGTCGCCCTGGTTGGACGGCCGAATGTCGGCAAGTCGACCATTTTCAATGCGTTGACCCGCACCCGTGACGCCCTGGTCCATGACCAGCCCGGCGTCACCCGTGATCGCAACTACGGCGTCTGCCGCCTCGACGAGGACAATCATTTCCTCGTCGTGGACACCGGCGGTATCGCCGGGGAAGACGAGGGCCTGGCGGGTGCCACCACGCGTCAGGCCCGGGCCGCTGCCGCCGAAGCCGACCTGATCCTGTTCGTCGTCGATGCCCGCGAGGGCACGTCGGCGCTGGATGACGAGATCCTGTCGTGGCTGCGCAAGCTGTCGCGTCCGACTCTGCTGCTCATCAACAAGATCGACGGCACCGACGAGATGGCCGTGCGCTCGGAATTCGCGCGCTACGGCTTCAGCGAGATGCTGACGGTCTCGGCCGCACATCGTCAGGGCCTGGACGACCTGCTCGATGAAGTGATCCAGCGCCTGCCGGAAGAGGGCAGTGGCGAAGAGCTGGACAACGATCCGAACCGCGTGCGCATTGCTTTTGTCGGCCGTCCCAACGTGGGCAAGTCGACCCTGGTCAACCGCATCCTCGGCGAGGAGCGCATGATCGCTTCCGACGTGCCCGGCACCACCCGCGATTCGATCGCGGTGGATCTGGAACGCGATGGCCGCGAATACCGCCTGATCGACACTGCCGGCCTGCGTCGCCGCTCGCGGGTGGACGAGGTGGTCGAGAAGTTCTCGGTGGTCAAGACCATGCAGTCCATCGAGCAGTGCCAGGTGGCCGTGCTCATGCTGGACGCCACCGAAGGCGTGACCGACCAGGACGCCACCGTGCTGGGGGCCGTGCTCGACGCCGGCCGCGCCCTGGTGATCGCCATCAACAAGTGGGATGGCCTGACCGAGTACCAGCGCGAGCAGGCCGAAACCATGCTGTCGCTGAAGCTGGGCTTCGTGCCGTGGGCGGAATCGGTGCGCATCTCGGCCAAGCATGGCTCGGGCCTGCGTGAGCTGTTCCGTGCGGTGCACCGCGCCCACGAATCGGCGAACAAGACGTTCACCACCAGCGAAGTGAACAAGGCGCTGGAAGTGGCCTACGAGACCAACCCGCCGCCGACCATCCGCGGCCACGTCTCCAAGCTGCGTTACGTGCATCCGGCCGGGGCCAACCCGCCCACCTTCATCGTGCATGGCACGCGCCTGAAGGAGCTGCAGGAGTCGTACAAGCGCTACCTGGAGAACTTCTTCCGCAAGCGCTTCAAGCTGATCGGTACGCCGGTGGTGTTCCTGTTCCGGGAAGGTGCCAACCCGTACGAGGGCAAGAAAAACGTGCTGACCGAACGGCAGATCAAGGCCAAGCGGCGCTTGATGAAACACGTCAAGGGCAAGTAACCGGAAAGGCGGCCGCAGGGCCGCCTTTTTCGTTTGACGGGGAATGGGGTCAGATCCCTTTTCCTTCGGAACAGGGATCTGACCCCCGGGGAAGCTACGTGGGCAGGGCCTGCGCGATAATGGCGCCATGAGCATCCGAGAGCTTTCCCCCGCGCAGGCGCATGACCGCCTGGCCCATGGCGCCGTGCTGATCGACGTGCGGGAGGCGCACGAGCGCGCCGGTGGCATGGCCCAAGGCGCCCGCGGTGTGGCCAGGGCGGAACTGCAGGCCGACCCGGCCGCGCACCTGCCACGCCCGGAACAGGAAATCCTGCTGATCTGCCAGACCGGCAAGCGTTCGGCCGACGCGGCGCAGGCCCTGCTCGACGCCGGCTACGCGAACGTGGCGTCGGTTGCCGGGGGCACCGTGGCCTGGCGCGAGCAGGCGCTGCCGCTGGTACAGCCCGTGGCCAGCGCTGCCGACCGTGATTTCTTCGATCGCTACTCGCGCCACCTGCTTCTGCCGCAGGTGGGCGAGGCGGGCCAGCGTCGCCTGCAGCAGTCGCGTGTGCTGGTGCTGGGTGCGGGCGGGCTGGGCGCACCGGCCGGCTTCTACCTCGCCGCCGCCGGGGTCGGGCACCTGCGCTTTGCCGATCACGACCGGGTCGAACGCAGCAACCTGCACCGCCAGATCGTGCATACCGAAGCCAGCGTCGGCCAGCTCAAGGTCGACTCCGCGCGCGAACGCCTGCTGGCGCTGAATCCCGCCATCGACATCGAAGCCGTGCCGCAGCGGGTCACCTCCGACAACATCGACGCGCTGCTGGACGGGGTGGACGTGGTGCTGGATGGCTCGGACAACTTCCCGCTGCGCTACCTGCTCAACGACGCCTGCATCAAGCACCGCCTGCCGCTGGTGTATGCGGCGATCGAGCGCTTCGACGGCCAGGTGAGCGTGTTCGACGCCGGCCGCCGGCGCGGCGTCGCGCCCTGCTACCGCTGCCTGTTCCCGGAGCCGCCGCCGCCGGAGTTCGCGCCGAACTGTTCCGAGGCCGGCGTGCTGGGCGTGCTGCCGGGGTTGGCCGGCGTGCTGCAGGCCACCGAGGTGTTGAAGCTGCTGCTGGGCATCGGCGAGCCCCTGGTGGGGCGTCTGCTGCGCTTCGATGCGTTGGGCATGCGCTTCCGCGAGACCGGCATCGGCCCCGACCCGCAGTGCCCGGTCTGCGCGCCGGGCGTGCCGTTCCCGGGGTACATCGATTACGCCGCCTTCTGCCGGGGCAGGTGATGGCGGTAGCGCCGGGCCATGCCCGGCGAGCGCAGCGGCACGGGCAGGCACATCCGCCGGGCATGGCCCGGCGCTACCGTTGATCCTGGCATCGGCCCCGGTCTGCGCGCCGGGCATGCCGTTCCCGGGTTACATCGATTACGCCGCCTTCTGCCGGGGCAGGTGAGCGCGGTAGCGCCGGGCCATGCCCGGCGAACGCAGCGGCGCGCGCAGGCCCATCCGCCGGGCGTGCCGTTCCCTGGATACATCGATTACGCCGCCTTCTGCCGGGGCAGGTGATCACGGTAGCGCCGGGCCACGCCCGGCGAGCGCAGCGGCGCGGGCAGGTACATCCGCCGGGCATGGCCCGGCGCTACCGTTGATCTGGCATCGGCCCCGGTCTGCGCGCCGGGCGTGCCGTTCCCGGGTTACATCGATTACGCCGCCTTCTGCCGGGGCAGGTGAGCGCGGTAGCGCCGGGCCATGCCCGGCGAGCGCAGCGGCGCGCGCAGGCCCATCCGCCGGGCGTGGCCCGGCGCTACCGTTGATCCTGGCATCGGCCCCGGTCTGCGCGCCGGGCGTGCCGTTCCCGGGTTACATCGATTACGCCGCCTTCTGCCGGGGCAGGTGAGCGCGGTAGCGCCGGGCCATGCCCGGCGAGCGCAGCGGCGCGCGCAGGTACATCCGCCGGGCATGGCCCGGCGCTACCGTTGATCCTGGCATCGGCCCCGGTCTGCGCGCCGGGCGTGCCGTTCCCGGGGTCGATTACGCCGCCTTCTGCCAGGGCAGGTGATCGCGGTAGCGCCGGGCCACGCCCGGCGAGCGCAGCGGCGCGCGCAGGTACATCCGCCGGGCATGGCCCGGCGCTACCGTTGATCGTTTCAGAATGATGTACGGGGTAGCTGCCGGCGTCGTTCCATCTCCAAGACAATCCGGCGCAACGTACGTGCTATTGCCGTCATCCACATTGCTCTATCGTGATGGGCGATTCTGGATTCCGGGGAAAGCACCGCATGGCGGTAGAAGCAGCGACCAGCGAGCTGGTCAAGGTGGTTGCCCTGCTGGGCGCGGCGGTGGTGATGGTGCCCTTGTTCCGGCGGCTGGGCCTGGGGTCGGTACTGGGCTATTTCGCCGCCGGCCTGGCGATCGGACCGTTCGGGCTGGGCTGGTTCTCCGATCCGCAGGCCATCCTGCATACCGCCGAACTCGGCGTGGTGATGTTCCTGTTCGTGATCGGCCTGGAGATGCGGCCCTCGCATCTGTGGAGTCTGCGCAAGGAAATCTTCGGGCTGGGCACGCTGCAGATCGTCACCTGCGCGCTGGTGCTGACCAGCATCGCCAAGCTGTTCGGCTTCCCCTGGCAGGTGGCCTTCATCGGTGCCACCGGCTTCGTGCTGACCTCCACCGCTGTGGTGATGCAGCTGCTGGCCGAGCGCGGTGATATCGCGCTGCCGTCCGGGCAGAAGATCGTCTCCATCCTGCTGTTCGAAGACCTGCTGATCGTGCCGCTGCTGGCCCTGGTGGCGTGGATGGCGCCCAGCGCGGGCAGCGCCGATGGCGAGGGTTCGCGCTGGCTGTCGGTAGCGATCGGTGTCGGTGCCATTGTCGGTCTGGTGCTGGTCGGCCGCTTCCTGCTCAACCCGCTGTTCCGCCTGCTGGCCGAATCGAAGGCGCGCGAGGTGATGACCGCCGCCGCGTTGCTGGTGGTGCTGGGCGCGGCGCTGCTGATGCAGCTGTCCGGCCTGTCGATGGCGATGGGCGCGTTCCTGGCCGGCGTGTTGCTGAGCGAGTCGACCTTCCGCCACCAGATCGAAGCCGACATCGAACCGTTCCGCGGCATCCTGCTCGGCCTGTTCTTCCTCAGCGTCGGCATGGCGCTGGATCTGGGCGTGGTGGCCTCGCACTGGCAGCTGATCGCCGGCCTGGTGCTGGCGCTGATGGCGGCCAAGGCGCTGTGCATCTACGTCGTTGCGCGGCTGATGGGCAGCGACCACGCGCAGGCGCTGGACCGTGGCGTGCTGATGGCGCAGGGCGGCGAGTTCGCCTTCGTGCTGTTCTCCGCAGCGGCGGCCGCGGGCGTGATCGACGTGGACATCAATGCCAACTTCACCGCCGTGGTGGTGCTGTCGATGGCGCTGACCCCGCTGGTGGTGCTGGTCTACAAGCGCGTGGCACCGAAGCCGACGGTGAACCTGGAGGGCGTGGACGAGGCCGACGGCCTGTCCGGCAGCGTGCTGCTGATCGGCTTCGGCCGCTTTGGCCAGGTCGCCAGCCAGTCGCTGCTGGCGCGCGACGTGGACGTGACCATCATCGACAACGATGTGGAGATGATCCAGAGCGCGGCGCGGTTCGGCTTCAAGATCTACTACGGCGATGGCACCCGCCTGGACGTGCTGCATGCGTCCGGCGCGGCGACCGCGCGCGCGATCGCGGTGTGCGTGGACAAGGCCGACGCCGCCGACCGCATCGTCGAGCTGGTCGCGCACGAATTCCCGCAGGCCAAGCTGATGGTGCGCTCGTTCGACCGCGAGCACTCGCTGCGGCTGATCCATGCCGGCGTCGATTTCCAGATCCGCGAGACCTTTGAATCGGCCGTGCTGTTCGGTCAGGCCGCACTGGTCGAGCTGGGCGCCGACGAGGACGACGCGATCGAGATCGCCGAGCAGATCCGTCGCCGCGACGCCGAGCGTTTCGAGCTGGAAATCGCCGGCGGCGGCCTGAATGCCGGCGCCCGCATGATGTACGGCAGCAGCGCGGCCGGCGTACCGACGCCCACCCCGTTCACCGCGCCCAAGCGGGAAAGCAAGACCCTGAACCCGCAGGACGTGCCGGAAGAGGAAGAGTGAGGGGTGCGACCCGTAACGTCACCCGGGGTCAGAGTTCCAAGGTAGCGCCGGGCCCTGCCCGGCGAGCGCAGCGGCCGCATTGGCGGTGGGCGAGGGGGCCTGAATCGGGGACAATAGCCTCCCCACCGCCGCCGCCCCCGCATTCGATGAACGATTCCGCCGCCCCGCATCCTGCCCGCATCCTCGATGGCCGCCGCATCGCTGAAGACCTGCTCGACAGCCTGAAGGTGCGCGTCGACGCCCGCATCGCGGCCGGTGGCAGCCGTCCGGGGCTGGCCGTGGTGCTGGTGGGCGGCGACCCGGCCTCGACCGTGTACGTGCGCAACAAGCGCCGTGCCGCCGAGAAGGTCGGCATCGAAGCGCACGATTACGACCTGCCGGCCGGCACCACCGAGGCCGAGCTGCTTGACCTGATCGACCAGCTCAACGCCGATCCGAAGATCAACGGCATCCTGATCCAGCTGCCGCTGCCGGGCATCCCCGATGCACGCCGGCTGATCCAGCGCATCGACCCGCGCAAGGATGTCGATGGCTTCCACCCGGAGAACGTCGGCCATCTGGCCCTGCGCGAGTTCGGCCTGCGCCCGTGCACGCCGCGCGGCATCACCACGCTGCTGGGCCACACCGACCAGCCGGTGCGCGGCCGCAACGCCACCATCGTCGGCGTCAGCAACCACGTCGGCCGCCCGATGGGCCTGGAACTGCTGATTGCCGGCTGCACCGTCACCAGCTGCCACAAGTTCACCCCCAAGGACGTGCTGGAACAGGCCGTGCGCAACGCCGACATCCTGGTGGTGGCGGTGGGCCGCCCGGGCATCGTGCCGGGCGAGTGGGTGAAGCCGGGCGCGGTGGTGATCGACGTCGGCATCAACCGCCTGGACGATGGTCGGCTGGTCGGCGACGTCGGCTTCGACGCGGCGGCGCAGCGGGCGAGCTGGATCACCCCGGTGCCGGGCGGTGTCGGCCCGATGACCGTGGCCACGTTGATGCAGAACACCCTGGAAGCGGCGGAAGCGCTGAGCTGATCGCAGCGAGCGGCTGTTGGTGGGTGCCAACCGTCGTCGGCCTGCCTGTGTGGGTGCCAACCTTGGTTGGCACGATCCGTCAGGTGCCTGGACTCCAGATGGGGTGGAGGCCTCCCTGTTTGTGCCAACCAAGGTTGGCACCTACCAGGAGCCGGTCGTTGGCCTGCCTGTGGTGGGTGCCAACCGTCGTCGGCCAGCCTGTGTGGGTGCCAACCTTGGTTGGCACGATCCATCAGGTGCCTGGACCCAGATGGGGTGGCGGCCTCCCTGTTTGTGCCAACCAAGGTTGGCACCTACCAGGAGCCGGTCGTTGGCCTGCCTGTGGTGGGTGCCAACCTTGGTTGGCACGATCCGTCAGGTGCCTGGACCCCAGATGGGGTGAAGGCCTCTCCCTGCTTGTGCCAACCAAGGTTGGCACCCACCAAAGCGGTAGCCGGCCCCCTGAATGGACCGCTGCCCGCGCGACACTGCGTCGCATCCACCCCCTGCCACGCGGCGCGAAAACAAGGTAAAATGTCCCGCTTCCCCACATCTCGGGTATGCCGATGCTGCGCATCCAGGCTGAAGCACTCACTTACGACGACGTCTCGCTCGTCCCCGCCCACTCGACCATCCTGCCCAAGGACGTCAACCTCGAAACGCGGTTGACCCGAGACCTGAAGCTCAAGCTTCCGATCCTGTCCGCCGCGATGGACACCGTCACCGAAGCCCGCTTGGCCATCGCCATGGCCCAGCTCGGCGGCATGGGCATCATCCACAAGAATCTCAGCCTCGAGCAGCAGGCCGCGGAAGTGGCCAAGGTGAAGAAGTTCGAGGCCGGTGTCATCCGCGACCCGATCACCGTCGGCCCGGAAACCACCATCCGTGACGTGCTGGCCCTGACCCAGGCGCACAACATCTCCGGCGTACCGGTGGTGGGCAGCGACGGCCTGCTGGCCGGCATCGTGACCCACCGCGACATGCGCTTCGAGACCGAGCTCGACGATCCGGTCCGCCACATCATGACCAAGAAGGATCGCCTGATCACGGTCAAGGAAGGCGCCGCGTCCGACGAAGTGCTGCAGCTGCTGCACCGCAACCGCATCGAAAAGGTGCTGGTGGTCAATGACTCGTTCGAACTGCGTGGCCTGATCACCGTCAAGGACATCCAGAAGAACACCGACTTCCCGAACGCCGCCAAGGATCTGTCGACCCGCCTGCTGGTCGGCGCTGCCGTCGGTGTGGGTGGCGATACCGATCGCCGCGTGGAAGCGCTGGTCGCCGCCGGCGTGGACGTGATCGTGGTCGATACCGCGCACGGCCACTCGCAGGGCGTGCTGGACCGCGTCAGCTGGGTCAAGAAGAACTTCCCGCAGGTGCAGGTCATCGGCGGCAACATCTGCACCGGCGAAGCCGCACTGGCGCTGCTGGACAGCGGCGCGGACGCGGTCAAGGTCGGCATCGGCCCGGGCTCGATCTGCACCACCCGCGTCGTCGCCGGCGTCGGCGTGCCGCAGGTCACCGCCATCGACCTGGTGGCCGAAGCGCTGCAGGACCGCATCCCGCTGATCGCCGACGGTGGCATCCGCTACTCGGGCGACATCGGCAAGGCGCTGGCCGCCGGTGCCTCGACCATCATGGTCGGCGGCCTGCTGGCCGGTACCGAGGAATCGCCGGGCGAGACCGAGCTGTACCAGGGCCGTTCGTACAAGAGCTACCGCGGCATGGGTTCGCTGGCTGCGATGGAGAAGGGGTCCAAGGACCGCTACTTCCAGGACGCCGCCACCGCCGACAAGCTGGTGCCGGAAGGCATCGAAGGCCGCGTACCGTACCGCGGCCCGGTGGGAGGCATCATCCACCAGCTGATGGGCGGCCTGCGCGCCACCATGGGCTACGTGGGCTGCGCCACCATCGAAGACATGCGCAGCAAGCCCAAGTTCGTGAAGATCAGCGGCGCCGGCCAGCGTGAGAGCCACGTCCACGACGTGACGATCACCAAAGAGCCGCCGAACTACCGCGCCTGACACGGGCCGAGCAAAGAGGAACGAGGAAGCTGATTCCCGTTCCTCTTTCTCCATCTGCTGCCGCAAATTCCGAGTTCGTTTTCCCTACTGCATTGCCAGGGCGCCATGACCAACATCCATAACGACAAGATCCTGATTCTCGATTTCGGCGCGCAGTACACGCAGCTGATTGCCCGCCGCATCCGCGAACTGGGCGTCTACTGCGAAATCTGGGCGTGGGACCACAATCCGGCCGAGATCGCCGGCTTCGGCGCCAAGGGCATCATCCTGTCCGGTGGCCCGGAATCGACCACGCTGCCGGGCGCCCCGGCTGCACCGCAGGAAGTGTTCGACAGCGGCCTGCCGATCTTCGGCATCTGCTACGGCATGCAGACGCTGGCTGCCCAGCTGGGCGGTGCCACCGAAGCCGCTGACCAGCGCGAGTTCGGCCACGCCGAAGTGAACGTGATCAATCCCGATGCGCTGTTCAAGGGCCTGAGCGACCACGGGGGCGAGCCGAAGCTGAATGTCTGGATGAGCCACGGCGACCACGTCTCCGTTGCGCCGCCGGGCTTCACCATCACCGCCACCACCGACCGCATTCCGGTGGCCGCCATGGCCAACGAAGAAAAGCGCTGGTACGGCGTGCAGTTCCACCCGGAAGTGACCCACACCCTGCAGGGCCAGACGCTGCTGCGCCGCTTCGTGGTGGACGTGTGCGGCTGCCAGACGCTTTGGACCGCCGCCAACATCATCGACGACCAGATCGCCCGCGTGCGCGAACAGGTGGGCGATGATGAAGTGATCCTGGGCCTGTCCGGCGGCGTCGATTCGTCCGTGGTGGCCGCGCTGCTGCACAAGGCCATCGGCGACAAGCTGACCTGCGTGTTCGTGGATACCGGCCTGCTGCGCTGGCAGGAAGGCGACCAGGTGATGGCGATGTTCGCCGAGCACATGGGCGTGAAGGTGGTGCGCGTGAATGCCGCCGACCGTTACTTCAAGGCGCTGGAAGGCGTGAGCGACCCGGAAGCCAAGCGCAAGATCATCGGCAACCTGTTCGTTGAGATCTTCGACGAAGAGTCGAACAAGCTGAGCAACGCCAAGTGGCTGGCGCAGGGCACCATCTACCCGGACGTGATCGAGTCGGCCGGCAGCAAGACCGGCAAGGCGCATGTGATCAAGAGCCATCACAACGTGGGCGGCCTGCCGGAGCACATGAAGCTGGGCCTGGTGGAGCCGCTGCGCGAGCTGTTCAAGGACGAAGTGCGCCGCCTGGGCGTTGAACTGGGCCTGCCGCGCACGATGGTCTACCGCCACCCGTTCCCGGGCCCGGGCCTGGGCGTGCGCATTCTGGGTGAGGTGAAGCCGGAATACGCCGAACTGCTGGCCAAGGCCGATGCCATCTTCATTGATGAGCTGCGCAAGGCGGACCTGTACGACAAGACCAGCCAAGCGTTTGCCGTGTTCCTGCCGGTGAAGTCGGTGGGCGTGGTGGGCGATGCGCGGGCTTATGAGTGGGTGATTGCGCTGCGTGCCGTGGAGACGATCGACTTCATGACGGCGCATTGGGCGCATCTGCCGTATGAGTTCCTGGGTACGGTGAGCAACCGGATCATCAATGAGTTGCGGGGGGTGTCGCGGGTGGTTTATGACATCTCGGGGAAGCCGCCGGCTACTATTGAGTGGGAATGAGTTGAAAGAACGAGGGCGCCGAGAGGCGCCCTTTTTCATTTAGGGCACTCGACTCTTTTCGTCTCGCATTAGCTTAGGCGCTTGTTGGCGCTTAGGTCCCGCGCAGGCCTAACTCCTTGTATGGTGTTTCAGGACGATCAGCTGAGATTTCTTCGATTTGGATCGTGCAGGGAGAGGCAGCTTGGACCGACACGGTGTTGCACATTCAGCAGATCAGTAGCCGAATTGTGGCGGCGCCAAGGCGGGTTGTGGAGTGAGCTTTGGTGACTATTGCGTGTTGGGGGATTCACTTCACTATTGCAACCCGCCTCAAGCTGGTCTCTACTTCCGCTATCGCAGGGTCTATTAGAGACGACACGTTGCAACAAGTCGCCCATCATCTCCAGGTAACAGCAAATGCGCGACGGGACCCGGCAGAGCGGGATCTGTTCGGGCGCTCGTCCTATAATCGCTACTACTATGCGGCGTTCCTTCTAGTCAGATCCGTTCTAGCAGAGATGCGCGATGAATGGGGAAAAATGGCTCATGCATCAATGCCGGAGGTGCTGACGTCCGAAGTCTGCAGGATTCTGGATAAGGGTCGCAAAAAGGCTGACAAGGTTGGTGACATGGAGTTGTCTAGGCAGTGCCGTCGTGCAATCAAGGCTGCTAAAGAGCTCGCATGTCTCATGAGGGCGAGTTCAGCCACGCGTGTTGTAGCGGACTATCATCCTGAAATTCTGGTTAACTTTGTTCATGGGGAGCGATTTACGCTGAACGAGGTGGGCATTACAGAGGCACACCAATGGCCAGAGAAGGCGAAAGCGTGGCTTGGCGAGATCCATGGCGCTTGGAGACAGCTTGATGTTTAACGAGGCAGAATTGGAGAGGCGTCTAATTGCTTCCGGAATCCCCGTCTCTGGATCTGCTATCCGTGATTCGGAGGATGGAAGTTCTTTCCATGTTTTCGTGGAAATTCGGCGAGATTCAAGGGGAAGGCAGGAACCATCCAATGTTCAGCTTGAGGTGGCTAGGGAGGAGTTGCGCGCCGTCGGGGTGCAGATAGATTTTGTCCTCACTGACGCCATGATGCGTGATGCGGAGGCGGGCTTGCGAGCCACTCTACTGCATTCATTCGGAGCTTTTATTCGCAATTCCTTCTTGACTAGACAAGGTAGAGACGCCTTTGTTTGGGTTGTTCCTAAGCGGCAGCTTACCGAGGATGAGTTGGGCGAGGTCTCGGCGAAGGCGCGTATCCTGCTCGGGCAGCTGGGGCTTGAACTCGCGCACATAACGCCCACGACCGGTGAGAATCTTCCGAGCAAGACCCGCTGTCTAACGATGTTGAGACTAGTGGCTCCAGTTAGCCCTGAAGTCTTGGCTGCAAAACTTCGTTTGGCTGGATTCGTAGTTCCATCAGATGACTGGATGATGCGACGACTTGATGCGCTGCGTAAGGCGGGACAGGTAGTACGCCTTAAGTCTGGGCTGTACGCGGTAACCCTTCTGACGCTAAGGGGGTTGGGCACGGTTAAGGGGCGCAAAAGCCCAGACCTGTCTCGCCTTCTTGCATTGGCCAAGCGGCATGGATAGTCTATACGAGCGGGAGCCTCAGGCGCGGGTGTGTATCATGCCCAATTGCCTAGGTCTGGTAGTTAGAAGGGTGCCGTCGAATCAGCCGGCGCTCCTTCGAATCGCCGTCCGATTCGACGGCGCTCAACGAAAGCATTGCTTTGCTATATGAGGCTCCCGCTCTTACTTCAAAACTCGCAGTTCTTTGTCTTCTCGAGCGTTGAGGAGCTTCTTGCCGCGCTTGGTGATTCGGTCGCAGTTGCAGACAAGGAAGAAGTCGTTCGGCTTGCCGAACTGGGCCTTCCTCCAGTGTGTACGCGGGAGGTTTTGGCCACGATGCTGGGAATTAATCCTGGATTGCTTTGGTCATTTGAATATCGGCCAGATAAGCACTATCGCATATTTCGAATTCCCAAAGGCGCGCGAGGAGAAAGGGAGATTATTGCTCCTAGAGTCGCGCTTAAGATTCTGCAGAAATGGCTGTCTGTGTTGATGCAGCGACACTACGCCGCGCCAGATCATGTTTTCGGATTCGTCCCGGGAAGGTCGCACCTGGAGGCAGCGAAGGTGCACAGAATGGCGCATTGGACTTTCTCTGTAGACATTGCGAATTTCTTCCCGTCGACGCCTGCGCATGTGGTGGCAGAGGCGTTTGAGTCAATCGGTTTCAGCGCAGAGTGCGCGGAAATGCTAGCTCGGCTCACTTGCTACCGAGGCTTTCTTGCCCAGGGTGCTCCGACTAGTCCTGTGATGTCTAACATCGCAATGAGAGCTGTGGACGAAAAATTGTCTGATATTTCTAGACGATTCGACGCACGCCTTAGTCGATATGCAGATGACATTGTGTTCTCTGGCGTTGAGGAGTTTCCTGAGGAGTTACGTACCGAAGTGGCTGATCTAATGACCGACACGCCCTGGGAATTGTCGGCCGAAAAGACTGAGCTCAATCAGCTTCCAGGTCGCTTGAAGGTCCATGGCGTTCTTGTTCACGGTCCGCAGATTCGACTCACTAAGGGATATCGAAATAAGTTGCGAGCTTACATGCACCTTTCCAAGCGCGGGCTCATTCGCGAGGAAGAGCTGTTAAGGGTTGCAGGTCATGTAAGGTATGGAGTGCAGGTGGAAAAGGCTGCCGACTAGACATGGTGATGTGGTAAAGAAGTGCTTAAAACCATATATCACTTTAGTTGCGCTTCGACGAGGGTGGGCTTGGATGTGATCTGGGCTTAGCCTTCTCAAGCTTTTTTCTCTGTCATAGCCATGGAGTATGAGGGGTCGTTGGTGTGATCCTTTTTCAACAAAGGTGGTTCCGGCATTCTTCTTGAAGGATTTTTTACTTCATTTGCATGTGCCCGAGGTGTGGTAAATGGAAGTTCTTTTGAAGTCGCAGAGTTGATATTAAACAGTCTCTCCCAGGTCTCCGAAGTTATTCTTGTCTACGCCGACCTAGGAAACCGAAGCTCCCCTACCTTGTTGCTCAAGGAGCGTAGTGGTTATTGAAGAGGAAAGCTATTTGCGGCCTCAGTTTATTTTGATGGCAGGGATGCATGGAGACTGATCTCAATAGCATTGCTAATGATCTGATGCAAAGGTCCGGTGCGATGGCAGCGGGGGCATCATTGAAGGCGAAAGATTCACTTTTCCCTGATGTAGATTCGTTTGTCCGTCAAGCCTTGACAGGCGGAAGTGAGCTAATGTCGTCATGTGCTTGCTTGGCAACGGGTAAAAATGATCTTGCCGTGAACATTTTGGCGCGATCCATAATTGAGCTATCGATCAAAACGCATTGGGCGACGTTGTCACCTGAGAATGCTAGACATCTTCTGGCGCTTTCTTCGGAGCAAATTAAGGCAATTTTCATGGCCAATGCGCGAACTGGGATCGCAAAGATTGTTGATAGGGAAGGAAATGACTGTACTGCGGAATTCCTGTCTGGTGGTGGCGCTGCGCGTGGACAAAAACAAGTTTCAGTAGAGGCCATGGCGCGACAAGCAGGATTGCTTGATTTGTACAACGTTTTCTATCGATTTCAGTCAATGCATGCTCACGGCAATGATGCTGCTGGCCCCAAGCTCGAGGCCAGTTCCCTGGCTTTGAATTGCGTAGGTGCATTCTCTGTCTTGCTCGGGCACCTTGGTGTGCGTTGGCTGCTGCATCGAGGTCGTCCAGATAATGAGGAGATCCGCGTCCTTCTTGGGCTAAATATAGCGGCTCCTTAGTAGTTCATTCATGTAGCCCCGGCGCTACTCGGCCCAGCTTTGGTAGGGAAACAGTAGCTTAATATCATCTGACGTGGCGCCAAATGTTGCGGATTTTTTAGGGGGCCGACCAAGAGGGCCTATTTTTTCATCTTGATGCCATCGCCTAGCCCCGCTACTGCGATCATTCCGGATTTCAAGACCTTGGAGCGAGTGAACCGTGCCAACGATCCCAACCCCGGACTTCGATGATCCCAAAGAGATCTATGCATTCTTTGGGCTTGCTGTATATTCTGCCAATCTCCTGGAATCTAGCTTCATCAATTGGACTGTTGCGCTTCGACTAGGAACTATCGAGGGGGCTAACTGTCAGGACTTTGATTCTTTGTTCGATCACTTTGAGAGCAGAACGCTCGGTCAGCTTCTCAAGGCTACTCACTTGCTTGCAGCGATCCCAGATGGCGTGGACCTCGTTCTGAAAAGGGCGCTATCAGAGCGGAACCGACTAATTCATCACTTCTTCCGAGAGCATGCTGCGAACGCTACGCACCCGGCGGGGCGGAAGATAATGTTGGAGGAACTGATCTCAATGATTGAGTTGTTTGGCCATGCTGATACTCTGGTTACGCCGGTCTACCAATCGTTGTGGGAAGTACTAGGTGTTGACGAATCCATGATTGAGCGAGAGCTTAATGAGATAATTCGTGAGACAGAGGTCAGATTCATGGCATCAACTTGATGCAGGCGTTCTTGACGTCCGCCTTAGGGTGAAGGCGGACAATCAGTTCAAGGACAGGTGCGTTTGTAGGTAAGGAAGACAATGAAGGTCACTCCGGCCTAACCTCCCGACAAGCCCACTCAACCAACCCCCTACAAGCCAGAAACAACCCATCCACAACCCCCTCATCCAAATGCCGCTCCGGGTCAGCCGCCACCCGGCAGCGATCTGCGGCGTGCAGCACCTCCAGCACTGTCAGCGCGCCCACCATCGCCCGCTCGCTTCTGGCCAGACTGACTCGCCGTCCAGGCGACACATCGTTTTCCGGCCAAGGCAACCCATCCGCGCCTTCGCAGCGACGGATGCGCTTGAGGATGCCAATCAAGGAGTTGAGGTCGGGCGGCGGGGTGTCGTCGTTGATGGGCTCAACGGATGTATACGAGGAGAAGTTCTCGGAATCGTTCATGGCGTCGGTTTCCCTGGCTGTGCGTGACAGCGCCACCGCGTAAGCGGGGTGGCGGACGATGCGTGGCTGCAAACCGGGATGAAGTAGCGTCATAGGACCGGTGGGCTCGAAGACCCCCACGCACCGCCCGCCATAGAGGCCGACGGATTGCCCGCCGGCACCGACTAGAGCCGGTGCCGACGGGCAAGCGCAAACTACAGACGCATACATCAACTCGGGTTTGCAGACCCGGCCACCCGTTGTCGGTGGCGCGCCATGGTGTTTACGCCGTCGCTCCGAATGCCAATAGAAATTCCCGAAGAAATCGCAGGAATCGAGAGCGAAGAACTATTGTGGCACGCACCATTCGTGCAGCACACGACATCGCCAGACGCATTCGCGCAGTCGGGCTGCTGATTGCGAATCAAACTGGCGTAATCGCCCATGCCACAAGCGAATAGCGCGACAGCCTTCTTAACACCCCTTTCGGCTCAAAATCGGCTGGCGTCGCTGCCCGATCACCCGCCCACCTCAAAAATCGGTTCAATCACGACACCGCCAGCAGGCATCGCACCGTCAAACAACGCCGCCCTCAGCTTCCGCTGCATTCCCCAGCAACAACTCAATCATCGCCCGCGCCGCCGCCGACTGCCGCCGATGCGGCGCATAGATCACCGAGAACGGCCGTGACCGCCCCCGCAGCTGCGGCAGCACTTCCACCAGCTGCCCGCGCCGCAACCGCTCGCGCACGATGAACGCATAGCTCTGGCAGATGCCGATGCCCTGTTCGGCCAGCGACACCACGCCCAGCACATCGTCGGAGGTCTCGATGGACGAACGCGGCAGCCAGTCCACGTCGCGCCCGTCGTCGCGGAAGATCCACGGCGCCAACCGCCCGGTACGCGGCATCACGAAGGGCAGGCACAGGTGCTGTTGCAGGTCGACCAGCGTCTGCGGCGTGCCGTGGCGCTGCAGATAGTCCGGCGCGGCCACCAGCAGCAGCGGCGCATCCTCCAGCTTTCGCCCCACCAGCCCGCTGTCCGGCAGCTGGCCCAGGCGGATGGCCAGGTCGAAGCCTTCGGCCACCAGGTCCACGTTGCGGTTGGTGATGTTCAGTTCCACCTGCACCTGCGGGTACTGCTGCGCAAAGCGCGCCAGCACGGGCGGCAGCCGGTAGTGGCCATAGGTGGTGGGCACGCTCAGGCGCACGCGGCCAGCCAGCGCGCCGTCCTGGGCCAGTACGTCGCGCTCGGCGTCGTCCAGCAGGCCAAAGGCCGTGCGCACCTGCTCCCGATAGAGCCGCCCGGCGTCGGTCAGGCCCACGCGGCGGGTGGTCCGCTGCAGCAGCTGCCGGCCCAGCCGCGCTTCCAGGCGGGTGACCGCGCGGCTCAGCACCGAGGGCGTGGTGGACAGCGCCACCGCGCCAGCGGTGAACGAGCCGTGCTCGACCACCGCCAGGAACACCTCCACATCGCCCAGGTAGTCGAACTTGCGGCTCATTTGGCTCTCCGGCGAACAAATGTTTTGCGATGGGGCCAATTTATCGCCGCTGGGGCGATGAATAAAGTTGCGGCCATTCCCCGATAGGAGCTATCCCATGAACCTGATGACCCGGCTGGCCGCAGCGCTGGCCCTGACCCTGGCCGCCAGTGTCGCCCACGCCGCCAACGTGCTGGTGGTGCTGTCCGACGAAAACCACCTGGACCTGAAGGACGGCAAGGTGCTGTCCACCGGCTTCTATCTCAACGAGCTGATGCAGCCGGTCAAGCTGCTGCTGGACGCGGGCCACGCGGTGACCTTCGCCACGCCGCAGGGGCGGGCGCCGACGGTGGATGCGTCCTCGGTGACGCCCGCGTACTTCGGCAATGATGCCGCGCAGCTGGCGCTGCACAAGGAGCTGCTGGAAAAGCTGGCGCTGACCTCGCCGACGGCCTCGCCGGTGGTCAGTCTGGCGCGCGTCGAGCAGCAGGGTTACGCGCGGTTTGATGCGGTCTACATTCCCGGCGGCCACGCGCCGATGCAGGACCTGCTGAAGAGCCCGGCGCTGGGCCGGTTGCTGGCCGACTTCCACCAGCGCAGCAAGACCACCGCGCTGGTCTGCCACGGGCCGATCGCGATGCTGTCCACGCTGCCGGATGCCGAGGGCTTCGTGGCGAAGCTGGACGCGGGTGCGATGCCCGCCACGCCGAAGTGGATCTACAGCGGCTACCAGATGACGGTGATCAGCAACCAGGAAGAAGAACAGGCCAAGCCGCTGCTGGGCGGCGGCGAGATGAAGTTCTACCCGCAGACCGCGTTGCAGCGGGCAGGTGCACGCTTCAGCAGCAACACCACGCCGTGGACCGGGCATGTGGTGGTGGACCGCGAGCTGATTACCGGGCAGAACCCGGCCTCGGCGCTGGAAGTGGGGCAGCGGTTGCTTGAGCGGTTGAAGTAAGACGGTTGATTGGGCGTGCGATGGCCGGCATGGCACCATGGCGGATTGGCCTCGCGCATTCTGGCGAGGCCTTTTCCCAGGGAAGCCCTCGACACGACATGCGAACGTCCTTCTTCATTCTTTCCGCCCTGTGCCTGGGCCTGCTGTTCGGGTGCGCCAGTGGCCCGGAGCAGCACACCTCAAGCCGCGAGATTACCGGTGCCTTCGTGGCCGACGATGGCCAGCTGTACCTGCTGCCGCGCTATGACGAACCGATGCGCTTCGATGCGGCGCCGTTCCGTGACTACCGCGCCCTGATGGACAGCCCGCTGCGCGAGGCGGTGGTGTGCGCGCAGATGTACTTCCACGAGGATTGGCGCGACCCGGCCAACAAGGCCAAGGTGCATGGCAGCTACGCGCTGCTGCTGCGGCCGGAACAGGTGACGCCGCAACAGGCGGCGCAGTTCAGGCTGGAACGGATTGACGTCACGCCGCGCGAAGCCAAGGTGGTCGATGAGCGCGCGCGTTACTACCTGCCGCTGGAGCGGAGCCGTTACTCGCTGGCCTTTGATCGCACCTGCGCTCTTTCAAAGAAGGGCGGCAGTTATTACAGCGCGTTGTTCGAGGGCGATGGCGAACGCGTGCAGTTGCCGGATGCTGCGGCGCTGGCAGAGAAGGCGACGCTGGCGCAGCCGATCAACGCGCGCGCCGAGCGCATCCTGCCGGCGAGGGAGGACGCGCCGGGCGCGGGGTCAGCGGCGGGCAAGGTGCTGGGTGCCGCATTGATCCCTGTGGCGGTTCCGGTGTTTATGTTGAGCCTGCCGTTTCTGGGGCCGGATCATTGGAAGTGATGGGTTGAGGGGGAGCATCTTCGCCCCGCGTGAATCCACCGCTGATGACCTGTCAGGTGGAGGCGCTCAGGCCTCCACCTCTACAGCGTGCTCAACGCTGGCGACGGACTGCAGTCGGGCCCTGAAGTAGGCGGCAACCTGCGGATCGGTCGCGTAGACGTAGCAGCCCTTCATCCCTCGGGTCATCAAGGTGCGGTAGGTGTTCTTGATGATGGTGTCTGCGAGTTCAGCGGCGTGGGCGGGATGAGCCTTTGACAGCTTCACGAAACCCTTCATGGTCTTGTCGTGCCGGTCCCGCGCGCGCGGCACGGTCTTGAGCGCGCCGTCCTGCATGACGAGGTCCGGCCCGATGATCACCCCGATGTAGTCCACTTCCAACCCCTGGCAGGTATGGATGCATCCCACCTGGTCGATCGAGTCCGGCGAGATGATCCAGAGGCTTCCGTCGTCATTGAGGTTCCATTGGCGCTGGTAGCTGCCGATGACAATGTCCATCTCCCTGCTGTTCTTCTTGCTGTTCCAGGGCCAGCAGTAGCCGGCCACCACGCGCGCACGGTTGCCGGTGTTCCTTGCTTCGATGGCGGCATGCAGCGCGGATGGATCATCGAATACCTGGAAGTCGTAGCTGTTCTCGTCCAGCGTTGTGTTTGCGGTGGGCCGGATCTGCAGCACATCGTCCAGCCATGCCAGATAGCCGTCCGAACCCGCGCAACGGAACTGCGAAGACAGTACGTATTCCTCCACCGTCGCTCCACGGGCGATTGCGAAGTCCCGGATGGCCTCTTTGGTGCCGACATCCTTCAGCGTGACGCGCTGGTCTTCATCGATGAAGAACACACTGCACAGTGCTGCATTTATCAGTTCCTGGATCTGGTGCGTGCCCAGGTTTCCATAGAACCCGCTCTTCTCGGTAAGGCGGTGTGCCTCGTCCACGACCAACACGTCGTAAGCGTTCTGTGCCGACTCGGTAAAGGAGCCGGACCCGCCGAAAAGATGCACCAGATGGGCGTTCTCGGGCTTCTGGATGAGCGTGTTGCTATACACAGCGCGAGGTGCGGCATTCTTGGAGATGTACTTGACGGTCAACCCATCGCGAAGCGCGGCAAGAAGATTCACCGCGACAATCGACTTGCCCGTGCCTGGGCCACCTTCAACAATGACGACACGGGGCTTGCCGCTGGCGTGCGCTTGGGCACACGCGGCCTTGGCGGCTTCAAATACCTGCTTCTGCTCATCAAGCAGCGCAAAGGCACTGTTTCCCCTCAATAGCCGATGCACATCGTCGGCGAGCGCCTTGGAAGGGCGGATTCGCCCATTCTCCAGTTCGGCAAGCACGGACGCGCCATCGCCTTTGCTGGTGTGCTGACTGATGAAGCTACGCAGCTTTTCGAGGTCCCCGGTGCTCTTCAGGAAGAGCGGGGCACGTTCGATGTAGGGCTGATAGTGGGGCGAATCGATCACACCGTCCGGCACATAGTTGTGCAGGTAGGCGCAGGGGTGGAGCTGGAGTTTTCCTTCATGGACCGCTTCGTTGAAGCCTTCCAGGAACGCAGCATAGGACCACGCCTGATAGCTGGGGTGAACGAGTGATCGCCCTTCGCGAAGCTCCACGATGGCGTCGCGTTTGGTCGGCTTGATGGCGGACCATTGCTTGAGCTCGATGATGATGACGTGGGGTGAACCGTCCTCGGAGCGACCGGTCAGGACGACGTCAATGCGCTTCTTCGACTGGGGAAGAATGAACTCCACGGCCACACCGATGTCATCGGGAATGGAGTGATGGGTGAGTGCACGCGCGACGTACCGAAGCGACTCGCGCCAGGAACGGATCTCGGACTCGCCCACGTCGCCCTTCGTCGCCGCCTTGAAGCTGGCGCGGATGACCTCCTCGATCTCCTCGTCGTTGCATTGGCGAAGGAAGGACGCCTTGTCTGCCTGGTAGACGATCATGGCTGCGACAGCTTGTTGTACTTGGTGCTGACGCCCCGCGAGAGGTCCACCGGGTACTTGGCGGCATTGGTGGCCAGCTTGCTGCTGACGGCTTCGTTCAGATCGATGCCGAGCACGTCCGACAGCCGGATGAGGTACAGCGCTACGTCGGCAACCTCATCGCGGATGGCGTCAGCGGTGGCTTCCGAAGTCGCTGCCTTGAACGAGTCGGCCTCGGTCATCCACTGGAAGATCTCGTTCAGCTCTCCAACTTCGCCGGAAAGGGTCATGACAAGATTCTTGGGGGAGTGGAACTGGGCCCAGTCACGAGCTTCGGCGAACTCCCTGAGCGCTTGGGCAGCGCCCCGAACCTCGACAAGAGGGTGTTCCATGGCATGGCCTTATACGACAGGGTTTGGCCAATTTTACCCATGTCAGTGGGGCGTAAGCGACATTTCGCCCTTGATTCCCCTGGAAGCAACAAGGGCGCCAATGGGCGCCTTTGTTGGTGATGCGATCAGGCGATGGCTGCCCGTCGAGGTATCAGTCCCGACACCTTGGTGTGGCCCCTGCCACACAGCTGGCCTGCCAGTGCTGCCAAGCCTCGGCATCGATGCCGGCCTTCTGTGCAATGGCCTGCAGCTCCGCCCAGTTCTTCGGCGAAGGCGCGGCCAGCAGCCCACGCATGAAGGCCTGCATCTTCGCCTCACCTACCTGCTTTTCCAGCGAGAGCAGCAGCAACGGGCCATAGACGTAGCGATACATCTCCCCCAGATCCGAGTGGCCATCGACGGCATCAAACGCCGGCAGCGGCCTATCCAGCGCATCGACGGCGGCCTGCAACCTCGCAACATAGCGGTCCGCTGCAGCGTCACCACTGATCTGACGCAGCGCCTTGATCGACAGGAATTCGGCGCTGGATTCCAGCAGCACCCAGTGGTAAGGCCCCTGCGGACGGTTGAGCGTTCCGAAGTAGTAGTGGCCCATTTCGTGCGCGATGTACTGCACGCGCCGGTCGGCCTTTTCACCGCCGGCCAGCAACGAATCGGCCACATTGCCGATGCTGCCGCTCATGGCGATGGTCGGCCAGGTGGCAAAGCCCCATTCGCTGCCCTCGCGGTCGCGCTCGGCCTGGTTGAGCGTGACCATGCGCAGGAAGGTGGGGCGGTCGGCCAGCGGCACGCCCATGTAGCGCGCGTGCACGTCGTCCACCTGCTGCACGACGCGGGACAGCGCGTCGACCTTGGGTGTGGGCAGGGTCTCGTTGAGGAGGGTGACCTGCGCGGTGCGGGTGATCGGGCCGCTGCCACCGAACAGCAGGATGGGCCGCGCGTTGTCGCTGCGGAAGCGTCCCTGCGTGCCTTCGACGGCGGGGCTGCCATTGAGGTACAGGAAGCGGCAGCCGCGGCAGTCCACCTGCAGGTCGTACCGGCTTTCGCTGCCGCGCACACGGGCCTTGGGATCGAACGCCTGCGGCAGCCATGCGGACTGCTCGGTGAAACGGGCGCTGTCGCCGTTGAAGGCCATCATGCCTTTGAAGTCGCCCATGGCATCGTGCTTCGGGTACAGCGGGAACGCGCCCACGTACTGCACGCAGAGCGTGGCCGCGGGCTCGGCCAGGGTGTAGACGCGCGCCTCGCCATCCACGCCCGGGTCGTACCAGCCATCGAACCCGACCGGCTTGCCCTCGCCATCGGTGACCCGTGCGACGTTCAGACCGGCATTGAGCACGAAGTGGCCCTGTGCGTCGGCGGGGCGATTGGACAGGCATGCATCGCCCTCCACGCGGCCACTGGCGATATCCAGGCGCACACTGCCAGTGGTGAGCGGCGTTGCCAGCTGCGCGGTCGGTACGGCCTGGCTGAGGGAGGGAGCGAGCAGTGCGGCTAGGGCCGCGGGCAGCAGGGTCTTGCTGGGGTTCATCGAGCCATCCTTGGGTGGATGGCGCCGACTATAGAACCAATGTGAATTCCTGCCGAGAGGGGAGTGTCCACGCGTGGCGTGCAGTTGCGGAGCTACACTGGCTCCCTGCACGTGATGGAGGCTCGCCCATGTTGAAGGGAAAGGTCGCGGTGGTTACCGGTTCCACCAGTGGTATTGGCCTTGGCATCGCCACGGCGCTGGCGCGACAGGGCGCCGACATCGTGCTGAATGGCTTCGGCGATGCGGCGGAGATCGAACGAATTCGTTCCCGGTTGGAAACCGAGTTCAGCGTACGGGTAGCGCATGACGGTGCTGACCTGTCGCGGGGCGAGGCGGTGCGAGGAATGATCGACCGCGCCGTTGCAACGATGGGCCGCATCGACATCCTGGTGAACAACGCGGGCATCCAGCACACCGCATCGATCGAGGAATTTCCCGTCGAGAAGTGGAACGCGATCCTGGCGCTGAACCTGTCGGCGGTGTTCCATGCCACGGCGGCGGCCTTGCCCTACATGAAGCAGCAGGGCGCAGGCCGCATCATCAACATCGCCTCGGCGCATGGGCTGGTGGGCTCGGTGAACAAGTCGGCCTATGTGGCAGCCAAACATGGCGTGGTGGGATTGACCAAGGTGACCGCGCTGGAGAATGCCGGTACCGGCATCACCGCCAATGCCATCTGCCCGGGGTGGGTTCGCACGGCGTTGGTGGAGCAGCAGATCACCGCGTTGGCCGAGCGCGAGGGCATCGACCAGGAGTCTGCCGCGCGTGCGCTGCTGGCCGAAAAGCAGCCCTCGTTGCAGTTCGTCACCCCCGAGCAGCTGGGGCAGACCGTGGTCTTTCTGGCCTCGGACGCAGCGGCGCAAATGACCGGCACGGCGCTGCCGGTGGACGGGGGCTGGACCGCGCGCTAGCGGGCCGGGGCCGCAAGCCGCGCCCGCAGCGCGTCCCAGTCGGCCACGAAACAGCCCTCGCGGCCGCGATTGCACTCGGTGATCCACGCATCCAGTGATTCGCTGCGCGCCCGGTGGGCGCTGACATCCCCCAGCACGGCAAAACGCAGGCGGTAGTTCACCAGCATCTGCACCCATTGCCCGGCCACGCCCGAGCGCAGATCGAAGAAGGCTGGCGAGAGGCGCCGCGCGGGAAGCACGATCCACTCGGCAGCGTGACCCAGCGCGTCGCCGACGAGGTCGCGCAGGCCGTTGGCATTTAGCACCGGGCCTTGGTCATGGACGCGGAGCAGTGTGGTGTCGCCGATTTTTTCCAGGTGCGGGTGCATGGGGGAGTGGGTGGTGTGCGCTGAGCGGGGTGGGGGAGGGAGCGAGCGAGCCAGGGCGGCCCCTTTTGCGGACGTTGTGGGTCGATCAGGCCGGCTGCTCGCTCATGGTGACGTGTTCGCCCTCAACTGGAGACGCATTCTGCCGCATTTGAGAGGTGGTTGTGTTTACACGATTCCAGAATTCTCCTTGTGGCTCATCCACTTGCGGGATTGCAGGTAGATCGCCGCCGTTTCGCGCCTGGAAGTCCTGTCATCGGCTTCGGTAGCTTCGCGCAGCTGGCTGGAAAGGTCGGTGCCTGCTTCGTGTGGAACTGATATGGGTCGATTGATTGTGGTCGTCGGGGATGCAACCAGTGGCGGAGGGCGCGTTATCACGGGCTCTGCGTTTACTGATATCAACGGGCACGCCGTAGCACGTATGTCCGACCGCGCGACATGCCCCAAGCATCAGGGCATCTTCCCGATCGTGACCGGGGATGATTCCTGGATTGTGGATGGGCAGCCGGTTGCGCGCGACGGCGATCGGCTGGCCTGCGGATGCAGCCTGCTGGCGGGCGCCCAGCAGACGGCCCACATCGCGGCTGCCGGTGCGTTGGCACCTGCCACGTCGGAGGGGGATGCCACGGCTCACGTGCCACCGCCCGACGAGTTCACGGTGCACTCGACCCAAAAGGAGCCGGTCTGCCGCGAATGCCTTCTGGCGGCGGCAAGGAGCGGTGCCGCTTACCTGCGGAGATGAATATGGAATACGCCATTGTTGACGCCGCTGTGTCCCCGCAGATTGCCAATGTTCTGGGGGGCTATGCCGCATCGGGCATTGCGTGGCCGCTCTTTGAACATCAGCCTGAAGCCAGCAGCGCCGATGTTGGGTCTTGGCTGATCCAGTTGAATGGCGATGGATGGGTGCGCCGATGGCTGCTGAATCTTGAGACGCGTCCGGGACGGGTGTGCTGGGTGACCAGTGACGAGCCGGTTGGCGCCGTCATCGAGCATCTTCAAGCCCGCCTGGATGTACGGCTGTCAGATGGAGGCTTGGCGCTGTTCCGGTTCTGGGATGGACGCGCCCTGTATCGTGTGTGGACCGTCATGACGCGTGAACAGAAGAGAGCGTTCATGGCGCCATTCGACCGGTGGTCAGTCTGGCTGCAGGGGCAGCAGTGGCAGCTGGATCGCGCCGTTGTGGAGAAAAGCTGATGCTGACGTTCAATGCCAGGCAGGAGGCGTTGCTGCGCTTGCCTGATCTGTTCGATTTTCTCCCCAGGCTTGCTGGCGAGACTCGTCGTGACATGCCCGAACGGGTCCTTGGCATGGATGACGCCGCACTTCTTGCGGAAACCGATCGCTGTTATGCCTACGCGGCCTACGAGTTGGGCATCACCCACCTTCCGGTGCTCGTTGCCTGGACGAAAACGGATGTCGGCAGTGGTGGTGAGCTTCATCGCAATGCTGAAGTGGATATCGCGATTCGCCACGCGGAGCATCCGAGCACCAAGGCGGCTGATGTGCTCGGCGCCTTGGCCGCCTTGCATCGGTGGCCGAAGGGAGAGGAGTGATGGTTGCGGTTCCTGTTCGTTGGGGCATAGGCAAGCTGGCCGAGAGAGCCGCTGCGGCGGCGGCAGCGGCAGCGGCGGCCACCGCGGCGAACGACGCCGCCAAGGACAAGCCAGACGTCCGAAGTCGAGAAGCAGACTGCTCTGATGTGCCAGACCACAGCGAGTGCAATCAATGCTTGCTGGGGAATGGGCGAGTTGGGCAGCCGCCGACGCCGAGATACATAACGTTGAGCACACGCATCAACTATGACTACCAGCTACAGATCGCCAACATGTTTGCCGGTCCGGAGCGGTTTGGTTATGTGCGTCGAGGCGATAGTGCTGACCAGATCGTCAGCATTGGCGTAGAAGTCGTAAAGGGGTTCTTTGGCAAGGGCGGAGAGTACACCACCCTTGAATGGCTATACGGAGGAACCTCATTTGATGGCTTCTGGCGAGATCGGTGTACCGTAGTGGAAGCGAAGGCCAACTTTGAAAAATTCTTCGACGAATATGGCCGTGATGCAACGCCATTTACGTTTGCCGTAACTGAGTCCTGGCTCAAAAGCTACAGAGTGCAATCCGCGCTCGTCGCCCCTGCAATGCCTAAAGGGAAGCTTGAGTGGCACTTCATGGACGTCGTCGCTTTCATTGCTGGAATTGAAGCCGGGATTCCAGCTGAGAGTGCGCGCCATACCCCTTACGTCCTGGGTGCCATTTGAGATGATCGTTACCTTGACCGTGAAGTTCGTCCCACAGAGGCTGTCTCTCTCAGAGGCATACGCCTATTCGGCTGCATTGATCGAGAATCTTGGAGAGCTGACGCCTGATTTCCGGCAATGGTGGGGCATGCCGAAAGGGCCGAAGGACCATTTCGTGTCATTCGTAGAGCGATCGAGGATCATCGCCCGAATGGAAGCGGACGATGCCGAGTTTCCAGAGCTTCGGCATGCCGGCGCTCCCGGCCTGCTGTTGACGAACGCGGGAGATGAGGCGACCTGGAGGGCGCGCGGACGAGTTGGGCTGGCGATCTCTCCAAGCTTTGGCTCGATTCGGATCAGCATCAGCGATGTGGAGGTGGTCTTCGAGCGGCCATCGCGCGTGCTGTGGACGATTCTGGATACGATGTCCAAGCGGCCCGATGTGTGTTTGATACAGACGAATGTGAAACAGCGTGTGGGTGCTGATCTACTGCTTTACAGCCTGCATCGAGCACCGTTTCCCCATCGTGAGTTCCTGGGCTGGATGGGATACGTGGATGAGGCGCTCACCCGTGATCAGGTTCCTGCTGCGGCAAAGCTTGAGCGACGGGGCAATGGCACGCTCATCCTCGCCACCGACGTACTCGACCTGTCCGACCCGCATGCCGTGCAACAGGCCAACCAGGTCGAGATGAGCCTGGTGGATCTTGGGTTGCTTCCGGTCATCGACCCTGCGTTGAAGTAGCACTCATCGTTGCTGAGGGGATGCTGTGAATATCACCCTGGTCTGCCGCTATCCCCATCGGGCTCGCACTGCCGAGCAGGTGTGGGACGACCTGTCGATGCTTGTTCTCAACCCGTCCAGTGCCGACCCGCTCTTCAGACAATGGTGGGCAAATCCACGGTCTGCCAGAGACCTCTATGTTCCCCTCAGCCACAGCCGTGCATTCGTGGCGCGTGTCGAGGAAGACGATCGTCGGTGGGCCAGGGAGTTCCCGGGCCAGCCGTCGGACGGCAGCAACGGAATCATGATCACCAACTCCGGAAACGATAGCGACTGGACGAAGCGTGGCGGCGCAGGATTGAGCTACCAGCCCAATCTTGGCGTCCTTCGGTTCCACGTTGACCGTATCGAGAAGGCCTACCGGTCTCCCGGAAATGTAGTGGGCACCATGTTGTCTGCGGTACTCAGGACTTTGCCGATAAGCTTCGCCCAGACCAATGTCCAGCAGCTGATGGATGGCCAGTTGCTGCTCTACAGCCGCAATCGCGCGCCCTTCCCGCACCGCGAGTTTCTGGGCTGGATGGGGTACGTGGACGCCCCTCTCGCTGAAGACCAGATTCCCGCGGCTGCCCGGCTGGAACGCTGTGGCAACGGAACACTCATCCTCGCCACCGACGTACTCGACCTGTCCGACCCGCGTGCCGTGCAACAGGCCAACCAGGTCGAGATGAGCCTGGTCGATCTTGGGTTGCTTCCGGTCATCGACCCGGCATTGAAGTGACTCCGGCCAGACACCCCACCGGTCAGCTCGGCTTGGCAAACACGTCCAGTCCCTTGCCCGTCTCCAGCAACGATTTCAGGCTGGACAGCACGATCGGCCAGCCCTGGCGGATGCCGGTATCCATGCCGCTGCCGGGCTCCAGCTCGTCGTGGGTGACGGTCAGCCGCACCATGTCCTGGTAGGGCACGATTTCGAAGGTGACCCGGCTGTAGCTGTCCGGGTTGTCGGCCTGCGAGGCCGCGGCCCAGGTGATGACCAGTCGCGAGGGTGGGGTGCTTTCCACCACTTCGCCGACCAGCTCGACCGAGCGCGCGTCGTTGGCGCGCACATGCTGCCAGCGCGAGCCGGGTTTCCAGTCCGACACGTTCTCGTGGCCCCAGTAGCGGCGGGCGATCTCGGGCCGGGTGATGGCCTCGAACACCTTCTGTGGCGTGGATGCGATGTAGATCACGTGGATGAAGCGGGTGGACGCTGCGGACATCGTCATTCTCCTTCCAGTTCTCGTTTCAGGTCATGCAGCAGGCTCAGGCGCTGCTGCTCGAACTTGCGTACCCAGCGCTCGTAGACGTCATGCAGCGGCACCGGGTTGATGAAGTGCAGCTTCTCGCGGCCACGGCGCACCGTGCTGATGAGGTTGGCGTCTTCCAGCAGGCCCAGGTGCTGGGTGACCGATTGCCGGGCCATGTCCAGGTGTTCGCACAGCTGGCCCAACGTCTGGCCGTTGTCTGCGCAGAGCAGGTCCAGCAGCGTCCTGCGCGTGGGGTCGGCCAGAGCCTTGAACACCTTGTCTGCATCCATGGTGGACAGAATAGGCAGGTAAATGCCTGCATGTCAACCGCCGTCGGTGGATCGGCTCACGGCCTCCCACTGGTCGATGCGGCTGGACATGGCCTGCAGCTTGTCACGCACACGTTGCACGGCATCGCTGCCCAGCAGCAGGTGGCTGGGCGGTGCGTCGCTGTCGATGATCTTCAGCATGGCCAGCGCCGCCTTTTCCGGATCGCCCAGCTGATGACCGCTCTTGGCCTCGCGCGTACTCCGGATGGGATCGAACAAGGCGTCGTAATCTTCAATGCTGCGCGGCGCACGCACCATCGAACGGCCGGCCCAGTCGGTGCGGAACGATCCCGGCGCGACGGCCGTGACGTGGATGCCGAACGCGGCCACTTCCTGGCCCAGCACCTCGCTGATGCCTTCCAGTGCGAACTTGCTGCCGCAGTACCAGGCGATGCCGGGCAGGGTGATGAAGCCGCCCATCGAGGTGATGTTGAGGATGTGGCCACGGCGGCGCGCGCGCATATGCGGCAGCACGGCCTTGATGAGCGCGGCAGGGCCGAACACGTTGACCTCGAACTGGTGGCGCAGTTCGTCCAGCGTGGATTCCTCGAGGATGCCTTCGTGGCCATAGCCGGCGTTGTTGACCAGCACGTCGATGGCGCCGATGCCGCTTTCGATGGCATCGACCAGCGCGTCGATGGAGGCGTGGTCGGTGACGTCCAGCAGGCGGCCGAACGCGCGGCCGGGGGCGAGGGATTCAAACGCCTGGCGGGCCTGTTCGTTGCGCACGGTACCGACCACGCGGTGGCCGGCCTGCAGGGCCTGTTCGGCGAGGGCGCGGCCGAAGCCACTGCTGACGCCGGTGATGAGCAGCAGACGGGAGGGGGACATGGCGATGGCCTCATGGAAAGCGGGCTTGCACAGTAGTGCTTGTGGGAGATGCGCTACAGGCCTAAGCTTCGGCCGATCTTGCCTATTCCTCTGAGGTGTGCGGTGCGGCTTGGCGATGATCCGGTGCAGCGGGATGCGCAGGCGCGCATGGTGGGGCTGCTGCAGGCGCTTGCGCCGGAGGAGGGCTACACGCTCACCGCCGTGCCGGGCGTACGCCTGCTGCGCTCGAACCGGCCGCTGGCGCGCACGCCGGTGCTGTACGACCCGGGCATCGTGATCGTCTGCCAGGGCGTCAAGCGCGGCTACCTGGGCGGGCAGGTCTACCAGTACGACGCGCAGCACTACCTGGCGGTGTCGGTGCCGGTGCCGTTCACCATGGAAACCGACGCGTCGGCGGAGGCGCCGCTGCTGGCGATCTACCTGCACCTGGACCTGCAACTGGCGGCGGAGCTGCTGCTTGCGCTGGACGCGCATGCGGCACCGGGGCAGACACACGCGCGAAGCATGATGGCCAGCCCGATGGACCGGCCGATGCAGGCCACGGTGATACGGCTGCTGCATGCGCTGGGCGACACACGGGAAGCGGCGGTGCTGGGCCCGGCGCTGGTACGCGAGGTGTACTTCCGCGTGCTGACCGGCGCGCAGGGTGCTGCGATGCGCGAAGCGCTGGCCATGCGCGGCCGTTTCGGCAGCATCGGCCGGGCGCTGCGGCAGATCCATGCGGCGTACGCCACGGCGCTGGACGTGGCACACCTGGCGGCAGAGGCGGGGATGAGCGTGGCGACCTTCCACGATCACTTCCGTGACATCACCGGGACCTCGCCCATGCAGTACGTGAAGTCCACGCGCCTGCACCAGGCGCGGTTGCTGATGCTGCGCCAGGGGATGACCGCCGAAGCAGCGTCGCTGGCGGTGGGGTATGCCAGCCCGTCGCAGTTCAACCGCGAGTTCAAGCGTCTGTTCGGCCTGCCGCCGGCGGCGGAAGTGGCGCGGATGCGGCGCAGCTTCGCGGTGCCACCCGCGCCAGCCGGTGCGCTGTATGTGTCTTCCCACTGAACGGCGCGGGTCGGCCCGTTGACAGGCCTGTCTACCTACTAGTAGGTTTGCATCCATGAAAGAGTCGCTGTCCCCGAAGGCGCTGGAGATCCTGGCGCAGGCCCGATCCCTGCTGGAAGCCGGTGGTTACAACGGTTTCAGCTACGCGGACGTGTCCGCGCGGGTGAACATCAGCAAGGCCAGCATCCATCACCACTTCCCCAGCAAGGCCGATCTGGTGCGCACGGTGGTGGTGCTGTACCGGGCCGAGGCACGCGAGGGTCTGGCGCTGCTGGACCGGCAGCTGGGCGATCCGCTGCTGGAGCTCAACGCCTATGTCGATTACTGGTCCAGCTGCATTGCCGGTGGAACGGCGTCATTCTGCATCTGCGCGATGCTGGCCGCGGAAGCGCCGATGATCCCGGTGGAGATTGCCGAGGAAGTGCGCGGCCACTTCGAGGACCTGACCGAGTGGCTGACCCGCACCCTGCAGAAAGGCGCTGCGCAGGGGCAGCTGCGCCTGCAGGGCCCGGCGGACGACGAAGCCAAGGCGTTCATGGCGTCCGTGCATGGTGCGATGCTGGCGGCGCGGGGGTTTGGCGACGCGGCCACCTTTGCGGCCCTGGCGCGGCTGGCGATTGCGCGGGTGAGCGCTACCTGAGAACTGAATGCGGAAGGCCTGCGGCAACGCGGGTCTTCTTTTTGCCCACCAAGCCTACCTACTAGTAGGTTTATTGAAGCCCAACGGAGTACTCCCATGCCACACCCGCTGTCCGCCCTCGGCGTCATCCACACTGCCGTCAGCCTGCTTCCCATCGTGGCTGGTCTCTACGGCTTCGTCCGCCACCGCGCCATCGATCCGGCCACGCGTGCCGGCAGGCTCTACCTGCTGGGTCTGGTGTTGTCGGTGGCAACCTCGTTCACCGTGTCCAGCACGGGCGGACTCAATCCCGGCCATGCCTTTGGCGTGATCGTGCTGCTGGTTGCTTTCGGCGGCGTGCTTGCCGCGCGCCTGCGCTTCCTGGGGCGGGCGGCGCGGTATCTGTCCACCTTCGCGCTGTCGTTCAGCTTCCTGCTGTCGCTGGTGCCGGGCGTGAATGAAACGCTGACCCGCATCCCGGTAGCCCATCCGATCGCGTCGGCGCCGATGGCTCCGGTCGTGCTGCAGACCCTGCTGGGTTGTTTCGTGGTGTTCGTGCTCGGCTTCATCGCACAGTGCTGGCGGATGCGCGGCCGCCGCTGAGAACAGGCGTGGCGGCGACGCTGCTCAGTCTGCCAGCGGTGGCGGCGCGTCTTCGCCATAGGTGGCGTAGGCGCTGCCGCAGGTGGCCACCGCAGCGGCCGCCGCGGGCAGGCCGGTAGCGCGGATGCCGCGCCGCGTATCGCGGTCGAACACTTCCGCGTAGCGTTCGGCGGCCAGCGCGTCATCGGGCAGCACATACAGCAGCACGCGCTGCAGGGTGGACTGGCCATCGAGGGGCTTCGGGCTGCGGAACGCCGGTACCTGCACGCGGGCGCTGTGCCAGTGCATCGGCTCGCTGCTGGTCTGCCAGCGGACCTGCAGGGGCTGATCGAGCGGAAGCAGGGCGGCGCCGTCAGGGTAGCCGTAGGCGGTGCAGTCCGCGGGCGGCGTCGGGATGCTGGCGATGGCCCCGTCACCGATGTCCAGCGTGAGGCCATTGACCTCCATCCGCACGATGGGCGCGCCGCCGTAGTTGTGGACCTTGAACAGCACCAGGCCTTCGAAGCGGCTGCGCTCCAGATCATCTGCGGTAGTGCCGCTGAGGCGTGCGAGCGCGGGCGCGACCTCCACATGATCGCGGTAGTGGTAATAGAGGTGCACCAATTCCGGCGTGCCCGGGCGCCTCCATGACGCGTTGAAGGGCGCAAGGTCCGGATAGGGGCGGCGCAGCAGGGGCACGTCGGTGACGGCACGATCTCCGGAGGGCGTGGCGTAGCGGTAGTGGTCAACAGAGCGCTTCAGGCGCCCGTCTTCATACGGGAATGCCCTGTCGGCATCGGACTGCGCGTTGGGGTAGCGGTGGAAGGCGATGAAACGTTCGGGCGTGTCGCCCTGCATGGGCAGGTCCGGGCCAGCGCCAGAGCCGGTGGATGCATACGGCGAGGTGTCCAGCCACAGCGGCTGCCCGCTGAGATTGACGTGCAGTTCCGCGATGGCGGCACGCGAGCCGCCGGCGAAGCTGTCCCAGGTGTTCTGCAGCGACTGCCACAGCGGAACGATGAGCATGGCCGCGGCGGTCGGCACGAACATCACGGCGTGCACGCGGCCGGGCACCTGACCACGCTCCCGTACCATGTAGCGCAGCCACGCCAGCAGAAGCACCAGCAGCAACGGCATGCCCACCCAGATCGCAAGGGTGGCCAGCGCCACGACGCCCCAGCCCAGATTGGGGGTGGCCACGGCGATGAGCGAGAGTGTGGCGATGAGCGCCGCCAGCACCAGCGACACGCCGATCCCGAAGCGGTAGTTCCTGTAAGGGCGGTCAGTCATCACCGTTCCATCGGCTTGCGGCACATGGCGTTATCTTGCCGGTCCGATGCCGGTGTGGAAAGGCGACGTTGCCGCAGGCCTACCCTCAGCAGCCGACCAGTCGATCGGCTGCGATGCCCTGCCGATGCAGGCTGCGGTACTCGGTGGGGCTGGCATCGACCAGCCCGCGGAAGTGGCGGCGGAACGATTCCTGCGAGCCGAAACCGGCCTGGTCGGCGACCCAGTGCAGCGGGCGGTCGGTGGTTTCCAGCAGCTCGCGGGCGAAAGCCACGCGCTCGCGGATCAGCCAGTCGATTGGGGACAGCCCGGTGGCGTCGAGGAACTGCCGTTGCAGGGTGCGCTGGCTCAACGCGGCCTGTTCGGCCAGGCTGCCCAGCGAGTGCGGTTCGCGCAGGTTGCGCCGCATCCATTCCATCAGCTTGGCCAGGCGTGTCGGCTCGCCGCTGGGAATGGCGCGGCTGACGCGCTGGCTGCGCCCGGCATCACGCCAGGGCGCTAGTACCAGGCGCTCGGCAACGAGGTTGGCCACGCGTGCGCCGTAATCCTTGCGCACCATGTGCAGCATCATGTCCATGCCGGTGGCCGAACCGGCCGAGGTGATGATGCTGCCGGCGTCGACGTAGAGCACGTCGTCGCGCACGCCGATGCGGGGGAACTGCTGCGCAAGCGTTTCGGTGAGCCGCCAGTGGGTGGTGGCCTGGCGCCCATCGAGCAGGCCGGCCCAGGCCAGCACGAAGGCGCCCGAGCAGATCGAGGCGATGCGGGCGCCGCGCGCGTGGGCGCGGACGAGCGCATCAAGCAAAGGCTGCGGCGGGCGTTCACTGGGTTCGCGCCAACCGGGGATGACGATGATGTCCGCATCGTCCACCGCGTTCAGATCATGCGGCAACTGCACCTGCGTATTGCCGAGCATGCGCAGCGCACCGGGTTCGCCCGCGCACAGCTGCGTGCGGTACCACGCCACGCCCAGTTCCGGACGAACCGGTGCGAACAGGCCCACCGCACAACCGAACTCGAACAGGCCCTGGCCATGGCAGGTCACGATGGCGACGGTCGGCGCGTTGGACTCGGCAGCGTGGATGGGCATGGCCTGATGCTACCGGTGATGGTGCATGCCGCCGCGTGGCATGCGGTCATGACGTGATGCCTGCGGGATATATGGCGGCAGGGGTCAGATCCCTTTCCTTTGGAGAGGGATCTGACCCCGTGCGCGCGGGCTGCCTAACGTCATTACCAGCCGTCATGTGGGTGGCCGGATGTTACGGCTGGGTGACGCGATCACGCCTGTCGTGGCGCGTGAACAGGCCCTTGAATGGAAGCGTGTTTCCGGCCCACCCCACGAGCCCCCATGCCTGCCGCCTACGCCCCCGTCCTGAGTCCTCTTGCTGTGTTGATCGCCGCCGCCCTGGTTGCGGCCCCCGTGCATGCGGCAGACGCCGATGCGCAGCCGGCAACGACAGCGGCCGCCGCCAACGTCGCTGCATCCACCCTGGACGCGGTGGTGGTGACCGGCTCGCGCACCAGCACGCGCACGGTCAAGAACAGCTCCACGCCCATCGACGTGATCTCCGCCGAGGATCTTGCTGCGACCGGGCAGGCCAACCTGCTCGAAGCGCTGCAGCGCAGCCTGCCGTCGCTGAGCCAGATCGGTGGCTACCAGAGCGACCAGGAGAGCCTGATCCGCGGCTATCAGCTGCGCAATCTTTCACCGGGCTACACGCTGGTGCTGGTCAACGGCAAGCGCCGCAACGCCAGTGCCTATGTGAGCGGTGCCAACGGCGGCGGCTTCCCAGGCCACGCCTGGGCGGATCTGGCGCTGATTCCGGTGTCGGCCATCGACCACGTGGAAGTGCTGCGCGATGGTGCCTCCGCCATCTACGGCTCGGACGCGATCACCGGTGTGGTCAACGTCATCCTGAAATCGCAGGCACAAGGCGGTGAGGTGTCGGTGGAGAGCGGGCAGAGCATCGATGGCGACGGCACGCGTACCAGCGTGCGCGCCAACGTCGGCCTGCCCTGGGGCGAGGACGGCTTCGTCAACCTCTCGGGCGAGACCACGCGCCAGCACCACGCGATCCGGACGCGACGCTACATCGATGGCTATCTGAGCTATCCGGCGATCGATGCCAATGGCAACCGGGTCGCGCTGCGGCCGAACAACCGCCTGCCGGCCGGTGCCACGCCGGACCCTGCCGAGGCCACGCGCGATGCCGAAGCCAACACCATCCTCAGCTCACCGTCGTATGCGCTGAAGGCGTTCGCAGTGAACGTGGGCCATGGCCTGGGCGAGAGCACGCAGTTCTACGCCAACGCCACTGCCAGTGGCCGCACCGCGCAGGCGATCCAGAACTTCCGCCTGCCGGCCACGATCTTCACCACGTACCGGACACCGGGCGTGCTGAGCGTGTTTCCCGACGGCTTCCTGCCGGTGCTGGAGACCAAGGAGAAGCAGTACACCGGCACCGCCGGCGTGAAGGGGCAGGTGGCCGGCTGGGACTACGACGCCAGCCTGACCGGCAACCGCAGCACGGTGCGCACCTATACCCGCAACTCGGTGAACTACTCGCTGCCGTACCCGGGCTCGCCCACCGACTTCTATGACGGCAAGCTGGATTACCAGCAGGGCATTGCCAACCTGGACCTGCGCCGGGGCTTTGAGGTGGCGGCCTTTGCCTCACCGCTGGAAGTGAGTGCCGGTGCCGAGTACCAGCACGAGCGCTACGAGCGCGGGGCAGGGCAGTGGGAGTCGTACACCGGATTCGGCGCCGCTGCGTTTGTCGGCTACTCCACCGCCGATGCGGTGAAGGCCACGCGCAACAGCAAGGCGGTGTACGTGGGGGCGGCGACCAATGTCACCTCGCGCTGGTACCTGGATGCGGCCGCGCGCTGGGAAGACCATTCGGACTTCGGCAGCGTCTCCACCGGACGCTTGACCAGCCGCTTCGACATCACCGACGCACTGGGCGTGCGTGCGACGGTCAGCAACGGCTTCCACGCGCCGAGCCTGGGCGCGCAGTTCTACCAGGCCACGGGCAGCTGCCCGTGCGGCACGACGCTGGTGGCGCAGGTGTCCTCGCCCGCCGCGGTAGCACTGGGTGCCACCCCGCTGAAACCGGAGAAGGCCACCAACTACAGCGTCGGCGTGACGTGGGACCCGAGCCCGGCCTTCCACCTGGCCGTGGATGCCTACCAGATCGACATCCGCGGCCAGCTCGGCCAGTCCAGCCAGATCGGTTACAACGCGCAGGATCCGGCGCGCATCACCGACAACAGCGGCACCGTATTGACCTCCGGGCAGAAGAACACGATCGATGCGCTGCTGGGTTCGGCCGGCATCAGCATCCTGCCGGGCGACGCGTTCTACGCCAGCTACTTCACCAACGTGGGCGATACCCGCACGCGGGGGGTGGAGCTGACGCTGGAGGCGAACCAGGACACGTCGTGGGGCAAGCTGCGCTGGAGCTACGCCGCCAACGTCGGGCGCACCACGATCCGCAGCGTCAGCGCCATTCCTGCGGCGCTGCAGGGGCTGCCCAACATCAACCTGCTGACGAAGTCCGGCGAGTACGCGCTGCGCTTCCGCACGCCCAGCTACACCCAGGTGGCCGGACTGGGCTGGCAGAACGGGCGCTGGCGCTCGAATGTGGACGTTACCTACTACGGGTCGATCAAGCGCCTCAACAACGGCGTGGAGTACAGGCAGCCACCGGTGCTGGTGACCAACCTGTCCGGCGGTGTGGAGCTGGGCGCGGGCTGGAGTGCGGCGCTGGGCATCAACAACGTGTTCGACAAGCGCACCCGCAAGGTGCCGGAGTACGCGCGCAGCGCCACCGACGTGGCCAGCATCGAGACCACCTGGGACAGCGGTGACGTGCTCAGCCGGATCGGCGCGTTCTGGTACGGGCGGGTCAATTACCGGTTCTGAAGTTCAGGCATGGCGTCGCCGGGCAGCGTCCGGCGTTACCGAGGAGAGTGGCATGTCATCTGGGTTGAAGATTGTTGCGTTGATCGGTTCGCCAACGGCATCGGCGAATTCGCGCACGCTGTTGCTGGTACGGCACCTGCTGGAGGCGCTGCAGCAGCGCCTGCATGCCAGCGTGACACTGGTGGAGCTGGCCCCAATTGCGCGCGCGCTGGGGCAGACGCTGTCGCGCAGCGAGGCCGAGCCCGCGGTGGAACAGGCGCTGGCCACCCTCGAGGATGCCGAGCTGCTGGTGGTGGCCGCACCGGTCCATCGTGGCTCGTACCCGGGGTTGTTCAAGCACCTGGTGGACTTCATCGACCTGGAGGCCCTGGTGGATACCCCGGTGCTGCTGGCGGCCACCGGGGGCAGCGAGCGGCATGCGCTGGTGATCGACCATCAGCTGCGGCCGTTGTTCAGCTTCCTGCAGGCGCATACGTTGCCCATCGGCGTGTACGCCACACCGGCCGATTTCGATGGCGGGCAGATCAACAGTGCGGCGTTGCAGGCGCGCATCCAGTTGGCTGCCGAGCGCGCTGCGGGGCATCTGCTGCCGCACGCCGCCAGCGGGCCGGCGCCACTGCGCCGCATTGCCTGAGCTGCCCATAACGGCCAGCAGTCTGCTTATTGCCAACCTGCATCTGCGTGGCCGGATCCGACCGGCGATTGTCGCCAGCAGGTACGGGCACGGCGCACAGCTTCTCTAGCATCGATAGCGAAACGGCACTTCATTGCCGGCCCAGACGAGGACGAACCCGTGGCTGCAGCTGCCTCCCCCAAACCCATCCTGTTCCTGCTTGATCGCGAGTTCGTCGACGGCCAGTTGCCGGGGCAGCGCTTCTTCTGCCGGCACAGCCTGCTGCTGGAAGGCGCGCTGTCCAGCATCGACGGCCTGGATGCACAGCTGGACGTGCGCCGCATCGGGTTCGCGCGGCCACGCCGCGAGGTGATCGCGGCGGTGGGCGAGCAGGACCAGTCGCTGCCGAAGCTGGTGCTGCCGCAGGGCGTGCGCAGCGAACACGCCAGCGGTGCCTACCAGGACCGGCAGTACGTGACCGGTGCCGAGCCGATCCTGGCCGCACTCAATGGCCTGCTTGGCATTCCTGTGGCCCACCCCTGAGCGAGGACGCGGACATGAGCTACCTCATCAGCGTGCTGGACAAGAGCCCGGTGGCCGAAGGCGCAGGCGCCGAGCAGGCGCTGCGCAACAGCCTGCAGCTGGCCCAGCGTGCCGAACAGCTGGGCTACCACCGCTACTGGTTTGCCGAGCATCACGCCGCACCGACCCTGGCCAGCCCGGCGCCGGAGGTGCTGGCGGCATGGGTGCTGGCACAGACCCGGCGCATCCGCATCGGCAGCGGTGGCGTGATGCTGCGCCACTATGCGCCGTACAAGGTGGCGGAGAACTTCAACCTGCTGGCTGCGCTGGCGCCCGGACGCGTCGATCTGGGGGTGGGCAAGGCACCTGGTGGCCTGCCGGCGTCCACCGCAGCGCTGGCCGCCGGGCGGCCGGCCTTCGCCGATTTCGATCAGCAGCTGCGCGATCTGGAAGGATTCCTGTCCGGCTCGCTGGCCGAGGATCATGCGCACGCCAATGCGCAGGCGCGGCCGGTGCCGCAGGTGGCGGCCGAGCGCTTCCTGCTGGGCGCCAGCCCGCAGAGCGCACGGCAGGCGGCGGAGCTGGGCTGGCGCTTCGTCTATGCCGCCCATTTCGACGGCGATCCGAAGCACATCGAAGCGGCGTTCGAGGCCTATCGCGCCGTATCCACGCAGCCGCCGTTGCTGGCCACCGTCGCTTTCGCGGCGCCCACCAGCGAAGCGGCGGCGCGCCATGTCGGTGCATTGCGTGTCTACAAGCTGCACCTCGGCCCGGGGCAGACGGTGAATCTGCCCAGCCCGGACGCCGCGGCCGAGTATGCCCGCCAGGTGGGCGTGACCGACTTCCGTATCGAAGAGACGCGGCCCAGCGTGCTGTCGGGCGACGCGCAGCAGGTGCGCGGGGAACTGGACGCACTGCACCGCCGCTTCGGCGTGGGCGAATTCATCCTCGATGCGCCGGTGGCCGACCTCGACGCACGCCTGACATCCCTTGAACTGCTGTCGCCCGCGCCACGCGCGGCGGTGGCCTGACCTGCAGGAGCGATACCCATGAGCAAGACACCGCGCCCCATCCCCTTCGGCATCATGCTGCAGGGACCGGGCAGCCACATGCATGCGTGGAAGCATCCGTCCAACCCGACCGACGCCAGCGTCAACCTGGACTTCTACATCGACATCGCGCGCACGGCCGAAGACAACGGCATCGCCTTCGGCTTCGTTGCCGATGGCCTGTACATCAACGAGAAATCGATCCCGCACTTCCTCAACCGCTTCGAGCCGATCTCGCTGTTGTCCGCGCTGGCCACGGCGACGAAGAAGATCGGGCTGGCCGGCACGTTGTCCACCTCCTACAGCGATCCGTTCACCGTGGCCCGGCAGTTCGCCTCGCTGGACCTGATCAGCGGTGGGCGCGCCGGCTGGAACGTGGTGACCTCGCCGCTGGAAGGATCGGGCCGCAACTACGGCCGCCCGCATCCGGAACATGCGCTGCGCTACCAGATCGCCGACGAATACCTGGAGGTGGTGCAGGGCCTGTGGGATTCGTGGGACGACGATGCCTTCATCCGCGACCGCGAACAGGGCACCTTCTTCGCCGCCGACAAGTTCCGCCGCCTCGACCACAAGGGCCGCTTCTTCCAGGTCGAAGGCCCGCTGAACATCCAGCGCTCCGCGCAGGGCCAGCCGGTGATCTTCCAGGCGGGCTCGTCCGACGACGGCATCGCGCTGGCCGGCAAGTATGCCGATGCGGTATTCACCCACTCGCCCTCGCTGGAAGAGACCCGTGCCTTCACCCAGAAAGTGAAGAACTCGGCCATCGCCCACGGGCGCAGCGGCAATGACGTGAAGATCTTTCCGGGCATCGGGCCGATTGTCGGCCACACCGCCGAGGAGGCCGAAGCCAAGTACCAGGCGATTGCCGCACTCGCGGGCCTGGATGATGCGCTGGCCTACCTCGGGCGCTTCTTCGATCATCACGATTTCAGCCAGTACGATCCCGACGCGCCGTTCCCCGAGCTGGGCGAGATCGGCAGCAATTCGTTCCGCTCCACCACCGATCGCATCAAGCAGGATGCCCGCGAGCAGGGCTTGAGCCTGCGCCAGGTCGCGTTGCAGGCGGTGAGCCCACGGCCCAACTTCATCGGTACACCCGAGCACGTGGCCGACGAGTTGATCCGCTGGTTCGAGGCGGGCGCCAGCGATGGCTTCATTCTCGGGTTTGCGGCGCAGCGCGAGGGGCTGGAGGATTTCGTGACCCTGGTGCTGCCGATTCTGCAGGCGCGCGGGTATCACCAGCGCGAGCTGGAAGGAAAGACGCTGCGCGACCACCTGGGCCTGCCGTACAAGACCAGCCGCCATTCGACGGCGGCCGAACCGGCGCGGAAGGTGGGGTGAGGCGATGAATGTACTGCGCCGGGCATCGTTGACGGTGGCGCCCACCGGGCCGACGGGCGTGCTGCCTGAAATAGCCGCACGCGCCGATGAGGCCATCGCCATCCGCCACGACCTGCATCGACACCCGGAGCTCGCCTTCGAGGAGCATCGCACCAGCGCACGCGTAGCCGAACTGCTGCAGCAGTGGGGCTATACGGTGACCACGGGCGTCGGTGGAACCGGTGTGGTCGGTACGCTGCAGCGGGGGCAGGGCAGCCGAAGGCTCGGGCTGCGCGCCGACATCGATGCGCTGCCGATCCAGGAGGCGTCCGGGCTGCCTTATGCCAGCCAGAACGAAGGACGGATGCACGCCTGCGGTCATGATGGCCACACTGCGATCCTGCTGTCGGCGGCGCATTACCTGGCCCGGCACGGGCGCATCGATGGCACCCTGCAACTGGTGTTCCAGCCGGCGGAAGAAACCGGCTCCGGTGCGTCGAGGATGCTCGCCGACGGTCTGTTCGAGCGTTTTCCGGTGGATGCGATCTATGGACTGCACAACTGGCCGGGTGTGCCGGTGGGGCACTTCGGCTTTGTCGACGGACCCGCGATGGCGTCGGTGGACTGGGCACGGTTGAGGGTGATCGGCAAGGGCGGGCATGGTGCGGAACCACAGGGAAGCGTGGATCCGATCCTCGCCGCCGCGCATATCGTCACCGCACTGCAGAGTGTGGTGTCGCGCAATGTGGACCCGCGGCAGATGGGCGTGGTGACGGTCGGCTCGATCCACGGTGGTCAGGCGGCCAACGTGATTCCCGATGTAGTGGAGCTGAAGCTGACCGTACGCGCTTATCTGCCCGAGGTGCGCGACACGCTGCGCCGCCGCGTGACCGAACTTGCCGAGCAGACCGCCGCCGCGTTCGGGGCGCGCGCCGAGATCGAGTTCCCGCGTGGTTTCCCCAGCGTGATCAACCATCCGCAGCAGACCGCCTATATCCGTGAGGTGGCGCTGCAGGGATTCGGCGCAGGGCAGGTGCTGGATGCCTTCGCGCCGCGCACCGCCAGCGAGGACTTCGCCTTCCTGCTGCAGGCCCGGCCCGGAAGCTTCGTGTTCGTCGGCAACGGTGACAGTGCATCGCTGCACAGCCCGCGCTACGTGTTCAACGATGCGGCCATCGCTCCCGCCGCCAGCCTCTGGGCGCGGCTGGCCGAACACTATCTGGTGGAGGACGCAGCATGAGTACCGCACCGTTCGAGGAGCGCTTCCTCTACACCTCGGTGGACGATCCACTGGCGCGGCCGCTGTTCGATGGGCTCGAACAGGAGTACGACAGTCGCTACGCCGATGTGCGGCGACGCATCGGTGGCAGTGCGCGCGAGGAGCTGCAACGCTACCCGGCACAGGCATTCGCTGCGCCGGTGGGAGCGTTCGTGTTGCTGCTGCGCGACGGCGTGGCCATTTCCGGCGGCGCGTTCATGCCTCACCGCGACCCGGATACGGCCGAGTTCAAGCGCATCTGGACACTGCCTGGGCTGCGCCGCCAGGGCATCGCCCGGCGCGTGCTGCAGGAGCTTGAAGACCAGGCCGCACGCCAGGGCTATCGCCGCGTGTACCTGACCACCGGCTTCCGCCAACCCGAGGCGGTCGGCCTGTACCTGAGCCATGGCTACACCGCACTGTTCGATCTGTCTGCCGACCCGGAATCGATCGCCCATCTGCCGTTCGAGAAGCAGCTGCGGGCACCGGCGCGTCCGCCGGCATCAAGCGCCGTCGCCGTACAGGGAGTCCACGCATGAGTACGCCGTCCACCGCGATCGAGGGTCTGGCCGCGCGTCCGGCACCGGCATTGAAGATCGTGCCGGCGCGGCATCCGCTGCAGGTGTTCGGCACGGTGCTGGCGCTGGCGTTGATCCTGATCGGGCTGCAGTCGGTCCTCGGCAATCCGCGCTGGGGCTGGGGCACCTTCGCCGAGTGGTTCTTCGCCCGCCCGGTGCTGGAAGGGCTGGGCCGCACGCTGCTGCTGACCGCGCTCGGCACCGGCCTGGGCTTCGCGCTGGGCACCCTGCTGGCGCTGGCTCGGGTGTCCGGTTCGCCGTTGCTGTCGGCGGTATCGTGGGGCTACGTCTGGTTGTTCCGTTCGATTCCGCTGCTGGTGCTGTTGCTGCTGCTGAACAATCTGGGCTATCTGTACAGCACGATCGAACTGGGCATTCCGTTCACCGGCATCAGCCTGTTCTCGTATCCCACCACCCAGCTGATCGGTGTGTTCACGGCGGCGGTGCTGGGCCTGACCCTGAACCAGGCGGCGTTCTCGGCCGAGGTGATCCGCGGTGGCATCCTCTCGGTCGATCACGGCCAATATGAAGCAGCGGCCGCGCTGGGCCTGCCGCGCGGCCGCCAGGTGCGGCGCATCATCCTGCCGCAGGCGATGCGTTCGATCCTGCCGGCCGCCTTCAACGATGTGATCGGCCTGGCCAAGAGCACGTCGGTGGTCTACGTGCTGGCGTTGCCGGAGCTGTTCTACACCGTGCAGGTGATCTACCGCCGCAACCTGGAGGTGGTGCCACTGCTGATGGTGGCCACGGTCTGGTACCTGGTGATCCTGACCGTGCTGTCGCTGCTGCAGCGGCGCGTGGAGCAGCGCTTCGCGCGTGGCCAGCTGCAGCGTGAGCGCAGCGTGTCGCGGGTATCCTCGCCCGCGCCGCGCGCGGCATCGCCGGTTGCGGTGCGGCCGCGCATCGCGAACGCGGCCGAGGCCGGGCAGGGAGCGCCGATATCGCTGCACGGTGTCGGCAAGGCGTTCGGCGGGCAACCGGTGCTGGAGGACATCACCCTGGAACTGCGCGGCGGCAGCGTAACGGTGCTGATCGGCCCGTCCGGTGCCGGCAAGTCGACCCTGCTGCGGCTGATCAACCACCTGGAGCGCGCCGACACCGGCTTCGTCAGCGTCGGTGGCCAGCTGATCGGCTATCGCCGTGACGGCGACACCCTGTACGAGCTGCCGGAGCGAGAAATCCGCCGCCGCCGTGCCGAGGTGGGCATGGTGTTCCAGGGCTTCAACCTGTTCCCGCACCTGACCGCGCTGGAAAACATCATCGAGGCGCCGATCGCGGTGCGCGGTGTGCCGCGTGCGCAGGCCGAACAGCAGGCGCGCGTGCTGCTGGAACGCGTCGGCCTGGCGGACAGGGCCGATGCGTTCCCGCGCCAGCTGTCAGGTGGCCAGCAGCAGCGCATCGCCATCGCCCGTGCACTGGCCCTGCAGCCGAAGGTGCTGCTGTTCGATGAGCCGACGTCGGCGCTGGACCCGGAACTGGTGGCCGAAGTGCTCAGCGTGATCGAAGAGCTCGCCCGTTCCGGCACCACGCTGGTGATCGTCACCCACGAACTCGGCTTCGCCCGACGCGTTGCCGACCACGTGGTGATGATGGACCAGGGCCGGGTGATCGAGCAGGGCACGCCCGAGGCCGTATTCGAACACCCGCGCCAGCAGCGCACCGCCGATTTTCTCGCCAAGACCCTCTGATCCGGATGTGACCCCCATGAGCCCTGCAACGTCTCGTCGTCCCTCGCGCAGCACCCTGCTGGTCATCGCTGTGCTGGTCATCGGCATTGCCGGCATCGTCTACTCACGTGCACGGCAGGCACCGGAGGCCGTGCCCGCAGCGACCAGCAGCCTGGCCGGTGCCGGCGCGCCAGCGCTGCGGGGGACCGTGGATCCGAAAGCGCAGGCGCTGGTTCCGGCGGACTTCCGCTTCGTGACGCCGGGCACGTTGACCGTCGCGACGCATCCCGGTCAGTTGCCGTTGGCCGACTATGGCGCCGACAGCAAGGAAGTGATCGGCATCGAGCCGGACATCGCACGGCTGGTGGCCGATGCGCTGGGCCTGAAGCTGGTGGTGGTGCCGGTCGCCTGGGCCGACTGGCCGCTGGGACTGGAGTCGGGCAAGTACGACGCAGTGCTGTCCAACATCACCGTCACCGAAGAGCGCAAGAAGAAGTTCGACTTCTCCAGCTACCGTTATGACCTGCTCGGCATCTATACGCGCACCGACGGGCCCATCCAGAAGATCGAGAAGCCGGCCGATGTCGCTGGCCTGAAGGTAGTGGTCGGCGCCAGCACCAACCAGGACCAGATCCTGCGGCAGTGGGATGCACAGAACATCGCTGCCGGGCTGGAGCCGGTGCAGTACCAGTACTTCGATGATTCGGTGGTCGGCCGCCTGGCCGTGATCACCGGCCGCGCCGATGTATCGTTCGAACCCAACGCCACCGGCGCGTACTCCGCGCGCGACGGCAAGGTGCGGCGCGTTGGCCTGTTTCCGGGCGGTTGGCCGAACGCTGCTGCGATCTCGGTCACTACGCGCAAGGGCAGCGGCCTGGCCGATGCGGTGACCCAGGCGCTCAACACCCAGATCGGCAGCGGCACCTATGCACAGGCACTGGCGCGCTGGAACGTGACCGAGGAAGCCGTACCGCAATCGCAGACCAATCCGCCGGGCTTGCCGGATCTCTGACGCCGGGCATGCCCCGGCACCACCGCTGCTCTTGTAGAGCCGAGCCATGCTCGGCTGCTCTACCAACGCGCCTCCAGCGTCCTGAACGGCTTCGCCAAGCGCACACCCTCGGCATCGAAGTCGGAAACGCTACGGCCATCCACGCGCACCTGCTTCGGCGCCGTGCGCGCGGGCCACCAGACCTTGACCGCCGTGGCGCTGCGCAGCCCTTCGCCAAGCGTCACGGTCAGCGTCCCGTCGCGTTGCTGTGCCTGCATCCGCAGCGTGCCGTACGCCGTCGGCAGGCGCTCCACCGCAAGGCCATCGCCGGCCAGCCAGGAGGGCGGCGTGCCCGGCAGCAGTGACAGGGCATCGTGGTCCTCGCGCATCAGCATCCCGAACAGGGTGCGCCCGTATTCGGCACCGATCCAGGTGTGCGGCATGTCGCCCAGGTAGCGCGGGAAACGCAGCCGTGAGTGCACGACTTCGGCCAGCACCTGCCATTGCAGCGGGCGACGGTCGCGCAGCAGCCCCTGCAGCAGTTCGTCGGCCGCCGCGGGCTGGCCCAGATGCACATAGCTCAGGACGTTGCGGATTTCATAAGGGGTGTACGCATACAGCGCATCGGGCTGGTTGCGCTTGCGGACGTCGTCAAGATAGCGGGCAAACGTGGTGCGCAGCGCATCAGCCGGCAGCACGCTCTGCGCCCCGGTGGGATCCAGCGCGATGGAGACGCCGGTCGGGTCGCCATCGCCAAGATCGGCGGAGGAGGGAATGAAATCGATGCCCTTCCACGCCATCGTCGCGCGGATCGAAGCATGCAGCGCGTCATACAGCGCCTTGTACTGCCCGCGTGCCCAGGTGGCGGTGGCGTGGTCGCCGAGTGATTCAGCCAGCCATGCGCCGTCATGCCAGCCCTTCAGGCCCCAGTAGTCGTCCCAGTAGCTGTGGGTGGGGGAGGGATAGCCCTCGTGGCTGATCGACGGTGCCAGGATGCCGGCAAAGCGTTCCGGCGCCGGTTGATCGACCTTGTAGCCGGGCACCAGCGTGCGCTCACGCAGTTCCTGCAGGAAGCGCAGTGCGGCCTTCACTTTCGGCAGGTACGCGCGCACCGACTCGGGGCCACCGTCGAGGCGCGCGACATCGGCCACCAACGCGACGTACTGCCCCTGGCTGTCGTACTCGATGTCCGATCCGAAGCCGGTGTTGACGCTGCCATCGTCATTGAGGATGGGCGACACCAGGCCGTTGGCATGTACCCCGTGTTCGCTGTACCACGCCAGGTAGTCGCGCGCGACCTTGGCTTCGCCCATCCGCAGCAGTACCGCCGAGGTGGCCATGCCGTCGCGGATGAAGGAGCGGTTGTAGTTGCGTGGGCCGGGCTGCATGGCCGGGCCGGTCTGGTTGATCAGCATGTACGCGGCCTGCGCGCGCAGCATGTCGACCAGCGATGGATCGGGCAGGCGCAGGCCGACCTGGCCCAATCGTGCCTGCCAGTCGGCGGAGGCTTCGGCGGCCAGCGTCTCAAAGCCGGCATCGGCATCGCGTGGCAGGCGCGCGAGGTCCAGTGCCGGTGGCTCCGGCAGCACCCCCTTGGCGTCGGCCGCCGCCGTGCCCAGCGGGAAGGCGACAACCACGGATTCGCTGGCGCCGGGCGCCAGTGTGATCCGGTAGTCCAGCGCCGCTGCCGCCAGCCCACGCGCATCGGTGGCCTGGCGTGCGCCGGGCAACCGGCCCGAAGCGATGGCGGAGGTGATCTCGGTTTCGCCGTTCGGGCCGAATGGTGCCGCGCCGGAGGCGCTGACCGCCGACAGCGAGTGCAGCAGGGTGCGACCATTGACGCGCACGCTCTGGCCGTCGACGGCCACGTCGCGGATCGGCGACAGGCCACCGTTCTGCCACGGCGGGTTCATCTGCATCGGCCGCACCACCAGGCTCAGCGTGCCTTCGACCGGCGTGGTACCGGTATTGCGCAGTCGATGCCGGAGGAAGGTGACGGGCTGGCCGTCGCGCTCGATCGCGAACGCTTCACTGCGCAGCTCCAGGCCGGGCTGCGGGGACCAGGTAGCCGAGGGCATCGGCTTCCAGCCGTCGCGCAGGGCATGCTGCACGGTCTGTTCCGCGGCACCGGCGGCACGACCATCGGCATTGCGCCAGATCGGCTGCACCAGCGGCGCACCCTTGAATGCCTCGATGTTGCCGTATTCGTCGAAGATCGACTTCTGCCGTCCGGCATGCACGCCTACCGCCGTCCAGTACGTCTGCTGCATCTGCAACGACGCCGGGAACAAGCCACGCTGCGCGCCGCTGGCGGCGATCTGGTACTGCTTCATCGGCGTCATCACGGCCTTCGGGCCGAGCAGGCGCAGGCGCGTGACCTGTGGCGCGGGCCCTTCGACGATGAGCCGCAGGGCACGCAGATCGTGCACCGTATCGCTGGCCAACCAGCTCTGGGCATGGCTGGCGGCCTGCATGTCCTGCGCCAGCGGCTGCCAGCGACCCTGTGCATCCTGGGCCTGCAGGCGTGCGGCGCCACGCTGGCCCGCCCATTCCACCGCCAGGCCGGTGCCCGGCTGAGCGCGCGGCAGGGTGATTTCAAGCACATGGCTGCCCTTGCCATCGGTAGGGAGGGCGACGCCGCTGCCGCCTTGCCACAGCGCGGCTGCCTGTGCGCTGTCGAGTCCGTGCACGCGTGCACTGAGCGTGGCGTCCAAGGGTTCCATCTCGAAGATGGAGACCCCCCAGTCCGACGTGCGCTGGGGACTGGCCAGCCTCAGATAGCGCGCCTGGCGCGGTTCGAAGTACAGCGTCTCCACATCGCCCAGCGAGTCGGCCATGGTGTAGGCGGTCTGCCACTGCCGGCCGTCCATCGAGGTCTGCAGCGTGTAGCCCGCGGGATTGGAGACGTCCCAGGTCAGGCGTGCGCCCCCGAGCAGGGCAGGTGCACCCAGATCGATCTGGAACCAGTGTCCGGGGCTGAAGGCGCCGCCGGTGACCGTCTTCGGGTCGTTGTCGATCAGATGGCCGATGGCCATCGCCGGGACCTGCTGTGATGAGCTGCTGGCCTGCCACTGGCTGCGCGGTGGCAGTGTCTGCGCCTGCGCGGCGGAGGCCATCACGGCCAGCGGCAGCAGAGCGCGCGCGACGTAGCGCAGGCAGGCGGAGGAGGGTCGGGAGCGATCAGCACGCAGCGTCATTTCGACAGCCTTGGAGGTTCGGCCAGGATCGGGCAGGCGCTACGCTAGCAGGGGGTGTAATCGTTTACATGACGCGCTGCAATAGGGGAGAGTGCGGACGCGTGGCGCGACGCCCCTGCACGGCGTCGCGACCGCCACCGTCCACAAGGCCACCACTGCCTGAACGAACCGGCGCCCCGTGACAGCAGCGCCAGGCAAGCTCAGCGCAGCGCGACCTGTTCCCACCAGCGCGTGCCTGCCTGCGGCGCCTGCATGTCCAGCGCCTCGCCCATCATCGGCGTGGCGACCGGCACATCGTGCGCGGCCGCCAGCGCGGTGATGCGCTCGAAGGGCTGTTGCCAGTCGTGCAGGGCCAGGTCGAAGGTGCCGTTGTGGATCGGCAGCAGCCACTTGCCACGCAGGTCCAGGTGGGCCTGCAGCGTCTGCTCCGGCTGCATGTGCACGAATGCCCAGCGCGGATCGTATGCGCCGGTTTCGATCATGGTCAGATCGAACGGGCCGTACTTCTCGCCGATGGCCTTGAAGCCATCGAAGTAGCCGGTGTCACCACTGAAGAAGATGCGGAAGTCGCCGTCCTGGATCACCCACGAGGCCCACAGGCTGCGGTCGCTGTCGCCCAGGCCGCGGCCGGAGAAGTGCTGGCCGGGTGTGGCGGTCAGGCGCAGGCCATCGGCTTCGGTCGATTGCCACCAGTCCAGCTGTTCGACCTTGTCCGCGTCCACGCCCCAGGCGATCAACTGATCACCCACACCCAGCGGCGCGATGAAGCGCGCGGTCTTGCCTGCCAGCTGCATCACCGCAGCGTGATCCAGATGGTCGTAGTGGTTGTGCGAGAGGATCACGCCGGCGATCGGCGGTAGCTGTTCGATGCTGATCGGCGGGGCGTGGAAGCGCGCAGGGCCCATCCACTGCACCGGTGACGCTCGTTCGGAGAAGACCGGGTCGGTCAGCCAGTACTGGCCGCGCAGCTTCAGCAGGATCGTCGAATGCCCCAGCCGGAACAGGCTGCGATCCGGCGCAGCGTCCAGCGCGGCACGATCCAGCGCCTGCACCGGTATGGCGCCTGCGGGTACGGTCCCCTTCGGCTTGTTGAACAGAAAGGTCCACCAGATCTCCAGCCCATTGCGCAGGCCCATCGCCGGGCGCGGCAGTACGTTGTGGAACTTGCCCTCGCGGTACTGCGGGGAGTCGAGGAAGTCGGGGAGGGACCAGGACTTGCAGAAGGTATAGGCGGTCACGGCGAGGATTCCAAGCAGGAGGACAAGGAGCAGGCGCTTCATGGGTGACGTCCGCAGGGTACACTGCACAGTGTAGTTTCCTGTTACGGAAAAGTACACTGATCGGTGTAAAATGGGGGCATCCGTTCAGTTATCTGGTGTCGCCATGTCCCGTCCGCCGCAGCGCCTGACCGACCGCAAACGCGAGGCCATCGTGCGCGCGGCGGTGGAGGAATTCCGCACGGCCGGCTATGAGGCCACCAGCATGGACCGGATCGCGGCAGCGGCCGGTGTATCCAAACGCACGGTCTACAACCACTTCCCCAGCAAGGAAGAACTGTTCTCGCTGATTCTGGAGGAGCTCTGGGAACGCAGCATGGCCGGCGTCGAACTGCCCTACCGTGCGGAGCAGCCGCTGGAGCCGCAGCTGCTCGCGTTGCTGGAGCAGAAGCTGGAACTGCTGGGTGATGCCAATTTCATCGACCTTGCCCGCGTTGCCATGGCGGAGATCATCCATTCACCCGAACGTGCGCAGGCAATCGTCGGTCGCATGGGCGAGAAGGAGAGTGGGGAAAGCGCCTGGATCCGCGCGGCGATCGCCGACGGCCGACTGCGTGCGGTCGATCCCGAATTCGCCGCCCATCAGCTGCATGGACTGGTGAAGAGTTTCGCCTTCTGGCCGCAGGTAACGATGGGGCAGGCACCACTGGGTGCCGACGAGCGCGCGCGGGTGGCGGCATCGGCGGTGGCCATGTTCCTGGGCCACTACGCGCGCTGACGCCGTGGCAACCGCGTCGGCATAACTCGCCTGGCCCACAAGCACAGTGCTGTGACGGACATGTCTGTGCCGTCGATGCGCCATCTGCGATAGTAATGGCAGGTATCAATGCACGATTGCTTCCATGTCATCCGCTTCGGCGCGCCATATCGGCGAAGTCCTGCAACAGTCCTATGGCATCACCACCGCTGCCGTGGTGCCTCGCCCGGTTGGCGCAGACGCCAATGCCAGCGTTTACCGCATCGACGCGCGACGCGGTCAGTGGTGGTTGAAGTGCCGCACCTACCAGGTGCAACCCGCGGTCTGGGACACCCTGCATTGGCTGCGTGGCACCCTGGGCATCGAGGAGATCGTGGCGCCATGGCCGGCATTGACCGGCGGCGCGTCGGTCCAGCGCTGGGGACTGCAGTTCACGCTGTTTCCCTACATCGAGGGCCAGTCCGGCTTCGAGGCACCGCTCAGCCATGCACAGTGGCTGCGCCTGGGCAACGTGCTGCGCCGGCTGCATGACGCTGATGTGCCCGAATCACTGCAACGCGCGCTGCCGACCATGCGCCTGGAGGCGGATGCGCTGATCACCGTCGGGCGCTGGCTGCAGCCGGGCGATGCATTGCCGGTCGCGCAGGATCGGTTGGGCACCGCGTTCCTGGCCGTCTGGGAGCAGCGCCGCGAACGCATCGCCGAGGTCCACCGCCGCGCATCGGAACTGCACGATGCATTGCGCGACGAACGGCCGCCGCTGCGCTTGTGCCATACCGACCTGCATGCGGGAAACCTGCTGATGGGCAGCGAGGGCAACCTGCACCTGATCGACTGGGACGGCCTGTCCCTTGCGCCCCGCGAGCGTGATCTGATGTTCCCCGGCGCGGCAGTGGGTGGACGCTGGGGGCGCGAACGTCCGCTCGGTTTCTTGGAAGGGTATGGCCCGGACCAGGGGGACCCGCGCTGGATCGCCTGGTACCGGCACTGGCGGATCCTGCAGGACCTGATCGAGTTCGAGCAGGTGCTGCTGGGCGGCGACGCGCTGGAGCGCTCGCCGCAGCTGCGCCGTCAGTCGCTGCACTACCTGAGCGAGCAGTTCGCGCCGGGCAACGTGTTCGACGCAGCCGAACGCGCTTATCGCGTGCTGGATGCGTCGCCGTTGCAGCGTTGACGGTGGATCATTCGGCGGGCTTGGCCGCCGCTGACGCCGCCGCCGTCGCCGCCCGCCGCGACAGCACGGCCTCGCGGTGGGCGATGTAGGCATTGGCGGCCAGAATGATGCCCGCACCGACGATGGTCCAGCGGTCCACGGTCTCGTTGAACAGCAGCCACCCGCACAGGGTCACCAGCGGCAGCTGCAGGAAGCTGATCGGCGTCAGCGCCGACACTTCACCCAGGCGCAGCGCACGCGTCCACAGCAGCTGGCCGACCGTGCCCATCACGCCGGTGACCAGCAGCCACAGCCAGGCCACGCCGCTGGGCCAGACCCAGACAAACACGGCCGGAACCAGCGAAAGCGGCACCCAGAAGACGTAGGTATAGAGCACCACGGTATCGGCGCTGTCCACGCGGGTGAGCTGCTTGATCTGGATGGCCACCAGTGAACTCAGCACCGCAGCGGCGACGGCGACCAGGCTGCCAGCGGTGAAGCCGGTGGTTCCCGGCCGCACGATCACCAGTACACCGATGAAACCGACCACCACTGCGGCCCAGCGGCGCACACGCACGGTCTCGCCCAGCCACAGCACCGCGGCGATGGTGACGAACAACGGTGTGGAGTATGAGAGCGATACCGCCTGCGCGAGTGGCAGGTGGCCCAACGCCCAGAACGCACACAGCATCGAACCCAGGCCGATCGCGCTGCGCACGAAATAGCGTGGCAGCTGCTGGGTCTTCAGCGGTGCATGGCCCGGCCGCAGCAGCATCGGCAGCAGTGCAAGCAGGCCGAACGCGTTGCGGAAGAAGGCGACCTCCTGGGTCGGTACGTAACGGGTGGCGTAACGGATCGCCACCGCCATCATGCCGAACGCCAGGGTGCTGCCGAGCATCAGCAGCGCCGCCCGCATCGGGGTGGCGCCGGTGGAAAGGGCGGGGGTGTTCACCACTGTGCGCCGAGCAGGCGGGGCTCCGGTTCGATCGGTACGCCGAATTTCTCCAGCACCGACGCGGAAATGCGCCGCGCCAGCGCAAGCAGCTCGGCCCCGGTGGCGTTGCCATGGTTGACCAGGACCAGCGCATGGCTGGCGGCAACGCCTGCATCGCCCTCACGGAAGCCTTTCCAGCCGCAGGCCTCGATCATCCACGCTGCGGAGACCTTGCGCCGGTCCTCGCGATCGGCCGCGAACACCGGCAGGTCAGGGAAGTGCTGCAGCAGCACGTCGACCTGCTCCAGGGGCAGGACCGGGTTCTTGAAGAAGCTGCCGGCATTGCCCAGCACCTCCGGATCGGGCAGCTTGCGGCGGCGGATCGCGATGACCGCGTTGGCCACGTCCACGGCACTGGGCAGCTCCACGCCCTGCGCCTGCAGTTCTTCGCGGATGCCGGCATAGTCCATGCGCAGGTCGTGCAGCAGGGGCAGCTTCAGCTCGATGGCGGTGATCAGGTAGCGGTCTGCCTGCTGCTTGAACACGCTGTCGCGGTAGGCGAAGCCACACTGTTCGTTGTCCAGCCGCACCCAGGCCTGCTCGTGGCAGTCCCACGCTTCCACTGCCTGGATGAACTCGCCGACCTGTGCACCATAGGCGCCGATGTTCTGGATCGGCGCTGCACCGGCCGTGCCCGGAATCAGGGCCAGATTCTCCAGCCCGGACAGGCCTTCCTGCAGCGACCACATCACCAGGCCGTGCCAGGGCACGCCGGCACCGGCGCGGATCACCGCATGATCGGCGCGATGCTCCAGGAAACTGATGTCGCGGTTGCCGAACACCAGCACGGTGCCGGGCACATCGTCGGCGATCAGCACATTGCTGCCGCTGCCCAGCACCAGCAGCGGGCCGCCGGAAACCTCCGGCAGCGACAGCACTTCCGGCAGCAGCGAAGCGTCATGCAGCTCCAGCAGCTGCGCGGCATTGGCACGCACGTGGAAGGTGTTCAGCGCCTGCAGCGGCGCGTTCCGGGTCAGGGTCCAGCGCAGCGGCGCGGCGGTGTCGAGTCCATCCATGGGGGCGCTCACAGCGGCGCCACCGCGCCACGGCTGGGCGCTTCGCGGCGGCGGCGGATCGCCTCCACGCATTCCGATACCAGCGCCGGCCCGCGGAAGATCAGGCCGCTGTAGCACTGCACCAGCGAGGCGCCCGCCGCCATCTTGGCCACCGCGTCGGCGCCGGACAGGATGCCGCCGACACCGACCAGCGGCACCGACTCGGGCAGGCGCGAGCGCAGCCGCCGCAGGACCAGGGTGGACTGTTCCAGGACCGGGGCACCGGACAGACCGCCGGCTTCGTTTGCCAGGGGGTCGCCGGCCACCTTGCTGTGGTCGATCGTGGTGTTGGTCGCGATCACGCCGTCCACCTGCAGCTCGCCGAGCACGCGCGCAGCAGCGTCGATGTCGCGCTCGCTGAGGTCGGGCGCCACCTTCACCAGCATCGGTACGCGCCGGCCGTGCCGCGCGGCCAGGTCTTCCTGGCGATCACGCAGCTGGCTGACCAGCTGGCGCAGTGCGGTCTCCTCCTGCAGTTCGCGCAGGCCGGCGGTGTTGGGCGAGGAGATGTTGACGGTGATGTAGTCAGCCAGCGGGTACACCTTGTCGAGGCAGGCCACATAGTCGTCGACGGCCTGCTCGTTGGGGGTGTCCTTGTTCTTGCCGATGTTGATGCCGAGCAGGCCGCGACGGTTGCGCGCGCGCTCGACGTTGCGCACCAGTGCATCCACGCCGGCGTTGTTGAAGCCCATGCGGTTGATGATGGCGTTGTGCGCCGGCAGCCGGAACAGCCGCGGCGTCGGGTTGCCCGCCTGTGGCCGCGGCGTGATCGTGCCGATCTCGACGAAGCCGAAACCCAGCGCGAACAGCGCATCGATGTGCTCGCCATTCTTGTCCAGGCCCGCCGCCAGGCCGACCGGATTGGGGAATGTCAGCCCGAACACGGTGCTCGGCAGCGGCGCGATGCGTGCGGCCAACAGCGGCGTGGTGCCGGTGCGATAGGCCACGTCCAATGCGGACAGGCCGAGGCCGTGGGCGCGCTCGGCGTCGAGCGAGAACAGGAAGGGGCGGGCAAGCGAATACATGCGTCGGTTCAGTCCAGCGTGCCGAGGAAGGCTCGGGTTCGATATTCAAAGGCGACCTGGCCGTTGACCGCGTGGGCCGCGAACAGATCCTGCAGTGCCGCCAGCATCGGCGCATGGCGCGGATGCCCGGGCTGTGGCGCATAGGAGGACGACAGCAGGCGGCCGCGCAGGGCGTCCAGATCCAGATGCTGCACGTTCGGCAGTTCCACCTGGCCGCGCAACCCGGCACCAAACCACGCCTGCATCGTGGCGTCATCCTGGTAGCGCTCGGCCACGGCGGAATAGTCCGTGCCGTAATCGAGCAGCAGCTGCTCATAGCCGACCAGGAACGGGCTGGCATCGAGCAGGCGTGAGTTCCAGTAGATCAGCGCCAGTCCGCCGGGGCGCAGGATGCGCTGCCATTCAATACGGACGGCGTCGGTGTCGAACCAGTGGAAGGCCTGCGCGGCACTGACCAGATCGACGCTGTGCTCTGCCAGGCCGGTGGCCTCGGCACGCCCATCGACGGCCTGGAACAACGGATATGCAGCCAGCCAGCCTTCGGCGGCGGCGCGCATGGCGGCGTTGGGTTCGACCGCGACCACAGGATGACCGGTGTCGAGGAACAGACGGCTGGAAATGCCGGTGCCGGCGCCGATGTCGGCCACCCGCGCATCGTGGCCGACGCCCATCGGTCCATGCAGCCATTCCATCAACTCCGGCGGGTAGCCAGGCCGGTAACGGACGTAATCGGCGACGCGGCTGCTGAAGCGTTCGGTGCTGTCGGAGGAGGTCATGGCGGTCAGTTCGACAGTGCGGCGAGCCAGGCCAGGCCACCGAAGAAAAGGATGAAGGCCAGGACTGCCGCCAGGGCGGCTGCCACCATCACCCAGCCCAGCACCAGCCCGGTGACCGCCAGGCCATCGCCTTCGAGTTCATGCGGGCGGCGCCGGATCTCGGCGCGGGCCATGTGGCCGGTGACGATGGCGACGATGCTGGCCACGAAGGGCAGGACAGTCCAGGCGGCAATGCCCATGACCAGGCTGACCACGGCCAGGGCGCTTGTCTGTCGGGGTGCCACGCTCATCGGGTCCTCCTTGCAGTACGCACATGATAGTGCCTCCGTCCGGGCAATCCCATGGGCAGTGCCCGGCCCGAGCGGTTCAGCCCATCAGTACCTGGCCACCATCGACGTTCAGGACGTGACCGGTGATCCAGCGCGCCAGCGGCGAGCACAGGAACAGCGCGGCATCGGCAATCTCGCGTGGCTGGCCGAAGCGGCCGAACGGAATTCTTGCCAGGGTGCCGTGATACAGCGCCGGGTCGCTGGTCCTGCGCCGGTCCCACAGACCGTCGGCAAACTCGATGGAGCCCGGGGCGATGGCGTTGACCCGGATCCGGTCCGGCGCCAGTGCCAGCGCCTGCGACGTGGTGTAGTGCGAAAGAGCGGCCTTGGCAGCCGCATAGGGGGCGCCCCCCGGCCGGGGTTGCTGCGCGGCGATCGAGGAGAGATTGAGGATGCAGGCGTCGCTCGAGTCGCGCAGCCAGGGCAGGGCGAGCCGCGAGGCCCGCACCGCGGCCATCAGATCGACCTGCAGGCTGGCGGCCCAGCCGTCTTCATCGTCGGCCATGCCGTAACCCGTGGCGTTGTTGACCAGCACGTCGATGCCGCCCAGGGACTCCGCGGCCGCATGCAGCCACGCGTCGATCTGGCCGGGGTCGGCCAGGTCGGCAGCAAAGGCATGCAGTGATGCCCCCTGGACCGCTGCGTCGGCCAGCAGGGCGTCCAACCCCGCCTGTCCTCGTGCGCAGACCGAGACGTGGGCGCCCGCCGCAGCGAAGGCCAGGGCCATCTCACGGCCGATGCCTTTGCTGCCGCCGGCAACCAGCACCCGGCGACCGCTGAAGTCGAGGATGGGAGCCCCCGCGGGGGCTCCACCCTCGGCGACGTCCGCGCCGGGATGCATCACAGGTCGAACTTTATGCCCTGGGCCAGCGGCAGCGAATCGGAGTAGTTGATGGTGTTGGTCTGCCGGCGCATGTAGACCTTCCATGCGTCCGAACCCGACTCGCGGCCACCGCCGGTGTCCTTCTCGCCACCGAACGCGCCACCGATCTCCGCACCGGAGGTACCGATGTTGATGTTGGCGATGCCGCAATCCGAGCCCGCGGCCGACAGGAAGCGTTCGGCGGTCTTCAGGTTCTGGGTGAAGATCGACGAGGACAGGCCCTGCGGCACCCCGTTCTGCATGTCGATGGCTTCGTCGATGTTGTCGTAGGGCATCACGTACAGGATCGGCGCGAAGGTCTCGTGCTGGACCACGGCATCACTGTTCTTCAGGCCGCTGACAATGGCCGGCAGCACGAAGTTGCCGGCGCGGTCGATGCGGGTGCCACCGGTCTCGATGGTGCCGCCGGCGGCCTTGGCCTGGGCAATGGCGTCGAGGAACTGCTGCACGGCACCTTCGCTGTTCAGCGGACCCATCAGGTTGGCGGCATCGGTCGGATCACCGATCTTGCCTTCCACCTGCTTGTACGCCTTGACCAGCGTGGCCAGCACGTCGGCGTAGATCGAGCGGTGCACGATCAGGCGGCGGGTGGTGGTGCAGCGCTGGCCGGCCGTACCGACGGCGCCGAACACGATCCCCGGCACCGCCAGCTTCAGGTCGGCGGTCTCGTCGAGGATGATGGCATTGTTGCCACCCAGTTCCAGCAGGCAGCGGCCCAGGCGGCGCGCCACCTTTTCATTGACGGTGCGGCCGACCTGGGTGGAGCCGGTGAAGCTGATCAGTGGCACGCGACGATCATCGACCAGCTTTTCCGACAGTGCGGTGCCGGCATCGTTGACCAGGAAGAAGATGTCAGGGAAGCCGGCTTCGCGCAGCGCGTCGTTGCAGATCTTCATCGAGGCGATGGCGGTCAGCGGCGTCTTGTTGGACGGCTTCCAGATGCACACGTCGCCGCAGATCGCCGCCAGGAATGCATTCCAGCTCCACACCGCGACCGGGAAGTTGAAGGCCGAAATGATGCCGACCAGGCCCAGCGGGTGGTACTGCTCATACATGCGGTGGCCGGGGCGCTCCGAATGCATCGTGTAGCCGTACAGCATGCGGCTCTGGCCGACGGCGAAGTCGGCGATGTCGATCATCTCCTGCACCTCGCCATCGCCTTCCGGCTTGCTCTTGCCCATCTCCAGGGCAACCAGCGAGCCCAGCGCATCCTTGTGCCTGCGCAGCGCCTCGCCGCACAGGCGCACGGCCTCGCCACGGCGCGGGGCAGGGGTAGTGCGCCACTGCTTGAACGCTTCCTGGGCGCGGGCGATCACCGTCTCGTATTCAGTCTCGGTGGTCGCACGCACCTGTGCGATCGGCTCGCCCGTGGTCGGGTTGACCGGGGTGATCAGCTCACCACTGGTAGCGCTCGACCACTCCCCGTTGCCCAGGTACGTGCCAGCGTTGATCGCGTCCAGGCCAAGGGACTTGAGCAGCTCGGAAGACATGCAGACTCCTGTGTTTCGTTACGTTGTTTGGCGTCATCGCGGGCGGGGTGGGGGGCGATGAACAGAACCGCCGATGGTAGCAGAGGGCGATGCGCGGCCTTGGTGCAGTGCAGGGTGCTAGGCCTGGCGGACGTGCCGGCGACCGGGGCGGCGTGATGGGACGATTCAGTGCTCCAAACGTCAATTTCTGGACGCGACAGGACGCATTGCGAATCGTTTTGACGCATTTTGAAATATTAAAAAATGGGAATAGTTCTAATAACTTAGCGTGGCTTTGTCGGGTGAATGGGGGCGCGGCGGGCTGCCGCTTCCTACCAATTGCCTTTCACATGATTCACAATCGGGGTACGACTTATTGACGCAATTCCGATTGTTCGCACCGGCTTGGGGAGGCTCGGCATGCGACGACCATCACATCTGGTGCTGGGTCGGAACACAGCTTGGAGAAGTACAGTGCTACATGGATCGGTAGATGACCTCCCCGCAGAGCGTGCCGATGCCGGCCGCCGCCGGGTCGAAGCCCGGGCGGCCCTGGAACTGGGGCTTCGCCTCGGAGACCTGTTGCTCCTGCCCGGCATGGCTGCCTTGGCCCACGTCGTGTGCTACGGCACGCCGGCGCCCAACCAGTCCCAGCGCATCGTCTTCGGTGCGGTGATTCTCAGCGCCATCGTCTGCTTCTCCATCGCGCCGGTCTATCGCAACTGGCGCCTGCGTGGCCTGCTGGCCGACCTCTGGCTGCTGCTGCTGGCCTGGTCCGGCAGCTTCGCCCTGTTCTCCCTGTATGCCGTGCTGGTGGGGCTGGCCGATGCCGTTCCGTCGCGCTGGCTGGTGGGCTGGTACATCGGCGGCCTGGCCTCGATGGCGGGGCTGCGCGTACTCCTTCGTGTCCAGCTGCACCGGTTGCGTTCGCGTGGACTGGATCACGAGCGGATCCTGCTGGTCGGGCTCCGGGCCCCGGCGCTGAGGCTGCATCGCCTGCTGCGCGGCAAGCCGGAGATGGGCAAGGAAGTGATCGGCTATTTCACCAGCAAGGGCGACATCGCCACCCGGCGTGGCGGCGATGCCCCGCAGCGCCTGGGCGCACTGGATGATGTACCGCGCTACCTGGATGCGCACCGGGGGGAGTTCGACCAGGTCTGGGTGTCCCTGCCGCTGGGGGATACCGCGCCCATCCGTGACATGCTCAAGCAGATCGAGCGGTTCCCGGTGCCGATCCGCCTGATTCCCGATACCACGGGCCTGGGAGCACTGAACCCGGGCGTGCACCAGGTGGGCGATGTGCCGATGATCGGCGTGCGCCAGGGCCTGGTGGACCACAACTTCCGCCTGTTCAAGCGCATCGAGGACATCCTCGTGGCCGGCGTGGCGGTCATCCTGCTGGCGCCGCTGTTCGTGGTGCTGGCGATCGGCGTGAAGCTCAGTTCACCTGGGCCGGTCCTGTTCCGCCAGCGCCGCCATGGCCTGGGCGGGAAGGAGTTCTGGATGCTGAAGTTCCGCTCCATGCGCGTGCATGAGGAAGGGACGGGGCAGATCACCCAGGCGACCCGGGGTGACCCGCGGGTGACCCGGTTCGGCGCCTTCCTGCGGCGCAGCAGCCTGGACGAGCTGCCCCAGTTCTTCAACGTGCTGGGCGGCAGCATGTCGGTGGTGGGTCCTCGTCCGCACGCGATCCAGCACAACAATCACTATGAACGCGTGATCGAACGCTACATGCACCGCCATTACGTCAAGCCGGGCATCACCGGCTGGGCGCAGGTGCACGGGCTGCGGGGCGAGACGCCGGAACTGCGGTCGATGAAGAAGCGCGTGCAGTACGACATCGACTACATCCGTCGCTGGAGCCCGACCCTGGATGTGCGGATCATTGCGTTGACGGCGCTGAAGGTTCTCGGGCAGAAGTCGGCTTATTGACCCTGCAGAACTCCGAATTGCGACGTAATTCCATGAATTCCATGGCTATTTTCTCGCCAGTAACGGCGCTGTAATGTAATCTGTGCAGCTGTCAGTGCTCCGCTCGTTTCGCGGGTGGACCTGCGTGGAATGCCACAGGATCCAGGTCAGTGTTCAATAACGTACTTTTTGTTTGCGTCGGCAATATCTGCCGCAGTCCGTCGGCTGAAGTGATGCTTCGGCATGCAGTGCAGGGCAGAGGCATCCAGGTGTCTTCCGCAGGTCTGGGGGCGCTCGTCGGGCATGGCATCGACGCTACTGCCCAGGCGCTGCTGGTGGAGCAGGGCATGGATGGGACGGCTCACCGCGCACGCCAGATCGATGATGCGATCCTTGGGTCGGCCGATCTGGTGCTCACCATGGAGCGCAAGCACATTCACCGCATTACCGAAATCGCGCCCCAGGCCTCTGGTAAGACCTTCCTGCTGGGCAAGTGGCAGCAGGACCGGGAAATCCCCGATCCCTATCGCCAGCAGCGTCCTGCTTTCGAGCATGTCTACAAATTGATGGCCGAAGGCATCGAAAGCTGGGTCCGATACCTGTAGGTCCTCCCCGGGTGAACGTGCAGCAGGGCGGCCTTGACCGCCCTGCTGCGTTCCCGCAGGTCAATCGTCGATCGAGCGGATGTTGTCGTAGAAGAATCGCTCGTCGCGATCGCCGGTGATGTTGTACAGCGAATATTTGCGGCTGAGCATCGCGCCACCGTCGCGGATCAGGGGATTCCAGTTGAACGCGGCTCGTCCGCGTGTCGACCGTGGCAGGAATCCGTCCAGCGGGACGCTTATGTAGATTCCCTTGTCGAAGCTGCCTTCGCCGAAATCGCGAGCGGAAACGTTGGTCTTCGTTGCATAGGCACCCATCGTGACGCCATTGTCGAAGACGCGGGCGACGTCCAGGGTTGCGCCCCTGTCCCCGGCCAGATATTGGCCGACGGACAGCGAGCCGACGATGCGCTCGCGGGCGTCGAAACTGTAGTAGAAGGTGGCGTGCCCGGTCGTGACCTTGTAGTCGCGCAGATCCCAGCGCTGATCGAAGTCGCGTTGCTGCACGCGATTCAGGTTCGCGCTGACCGCCCATCGCTCACCGCCGGGACGATACAGCAGTTCACCGCCTACGCCGGCATACATCCACTCCAGATAGCCCGCGTACGCGATGCCATAGAGATCGCGGCCCAGGCGCCCAGCCACATTGAACTGCAGATTTGGCAGCACTACGTCCGAGTCCACCATGTACCTGCGCAGATCGGTGCGCACGCGCGGGAGTCGACTTGGGGCGTTGTACTTGAACTTGTCGTAATTGTTGATCAGGTTGGCGCTGACGGTTCCTGTGAGCCACATGTTGGGGCGTACGAACAGGCTTCCGGAATAATTGGCGGCAATCTGGTAAAGGATGAAACCATCCGGGCCACCGAGATTCTGTCGGTAGCCGATGTTGAAGCCGCCGCCATAGGGGCGTGTCCTGGGTTCATACAGCGTCTGGCGAGTGACGTCGTCGGGAGACTGCACCTCGGTGCTGCGACGTAGCACGTCCTCGCTGACCCGACCATCCAGATAGCCCACGAGGGCACCGCGGGCGACGGACGTGTCCACGATGGGCATCCCCAGTCGTGTTGTCCGCAGCGTGAACCACTCGTACTCGTCGCCCGTCGCATTGGCCAGGATGCGGCCGGCGCGGCCCAAGCCCTTGGCGTTGTGGAGGTACCGGTTCTGGTAGCCGTCCACGTAGAGCTCATCGCCGCGACGGGAGATGCGCTCGACCCGGAAGCCCGCATTCTGGGTGAGGTCGGCGCTGATGGCAGCCCAGTCCGGGCCACCGTCTGCTGTCGTGGCGCCGGCGTCGGGCGCTGCGGTCGCCGCAACCGCGGCTGCCTGCGGGTCGCGAGGCACGATCCGTTGCGGCGGGGGATCGAAAGGCTTGGGCGCAGACACTGCATGGCCGGGATTGCCGCGCCAGGTCAGCGAGAACATCGCCGCGTCACCGCGTTCCCACGCGGCGGTGAGTTCCACGTTGCGGTTGGGAACGTAGACCAGCCCCACGTTGATGGGGGTGCGCTGTTCCAGATTGTTCCCGCGGGGCTCACGGCGGTAGTCGTTACCGTCGTACTCGACCTTGACCAGCAGCGAGTCCAGCGGCGTCTGATAGGTGATGCCGCCAAAGATGCCGACCGGGCCCTTGAACATGTTGTCCAGACCAAAGCGACCGGCGTCGTTGATGTTGCTGCCCGCGATGGGGCGTCGATTCTTGAATCGATCGTCGATCGCTCCCAGCGGGTTGGCGAAATCGCCGCGGTTGCCGATGTAGCCGGTCGCCAGGCCGATGGAGGCGTCGATAGGCCCCAGGTTCTTGCTGGCAACCAGATATTCGCTGGAGAAGAAGCCGGTACCACCGAGGTCGCGTACACCGAAGGCAAGCTCCGGCAGCCATCGTGACTCCTGCCAGAGCCGCAGCTTGAAGTCGATCGATTTGTCCTTGTAGTTCTGGTCTCCCGCGATGTTCGGACCATAGCGGATGTTGGACACGTTGATGTAGCGGAACGTGCTCTCAAGCCAGGGGAACGGCTGCAGCGTGAGGTTGTAGCGGCTGTACGGGGAATTGTGCGAGGCCGTGAAGCTGAGGTCGCCGTCGGGCGCCATGCGTGCCGTCGGTGTCTGCAGGAGGCCGATGCCGCCCCATTCGTTGGCGGTCGGCGGAGGGGCCTCCTGCGCCTCCAACGCGGCACTCAGTGACAGGGCGAGCGCGGTCAGCGCAAAGCGGGCTGGGCGCGGCACGCGTGCACGCTGGGGAATGTCGGTCATTACGGGCTGACAGGCTGGGTGGCGATGAAGGTGGCGACGTCGCTGTTGAATGCCGGGTCGATGGATTTCAGCACCGATTCGCGCAGCGGAACATAGATCGAACCGCCAGGGGCGACCGCCTGGGGATCTGCGCGGTTCCAGAGCGCAATGCCCTGCTGCTGAACCCGGCCATCGGGTTGCACGATATAGAGCGAGTCGGGATCGGCGGCCGCGTTGGGTGGGCAGTCACGCAGATAGTCTCGCGCATCGCGCTGCGGGGAGTGGTGGACAGTACAGCTGGTTCGGACCGCGCCGAGGACCGTGATGTGATCAGGTCGGACGGGAATGCGGAGGACGTCACCGGCCATGAGTACCGGATTGCTCTGCGGCTGCACCTGCATCAGGCGTGGCGAGATCACCGTCGGTACGCGTCCGGTTGCAGCGTGTGCCTGCACCCATTGCTGGAGGGCCGCCGCGGTTTCGACCATGGCCGGATCCGCGTTGAGCTGAAGCTGCGTCAGGCCATGCAGGATTCCGGCACGCAGTCGGACCTGTTCAACGAGCGCCTGGCGGCGAAGATAGCTGCTGCCTAGCAGATAGGCGTCGGCCGCAGGCTGGGCCTGGATAACGGCATCGGCCAGTCGCCGCTCCGGCTGGATGGCCTGGTCACCGGGATGGGCGACCGCACCCTCGACGCGCACGGTAGACGGTGCCTGCGCCGAGCACAGTGACGGTAGTGCCGACAGAATCAGGCAGAGAATTCGAGTGTTCATGCCTGTCATCCCTTCGGGGCACGGTAGGGCTTGAGCTGGGTGAGTTCCACGACGTACCCGGGGGCAAGATGCTGCCGGCTCTTCCAGATGAATCCGGTCGCGGGGTCCACCCAGTAGATGTTCTGCGCGTCCATGCCGCCGCCGTGGAGATGCTCGACGAATCGCTGCAGGGTGCGGGTGCGGCCGAGAATCCTGACCTCCTCGGTGGCGCCCGGCGTCAGCGTGCCGGTGACGGCAACGCCGAGCTGATACGACGACATCCAGTCGTATTGGCGTTGCACCGGTGCCGGTCCGCGTAACGACGTCAGGCGGTCGAAGGGTGACGCGCCGATGATCCGGGTCTGCAACTGACGCCCCAGCCCGCTTGAGCCGAGCAGCACGCCGTTGCCGTCCAGCTCGATCACGGCATGCGTGCTGGCGTACCACTGCTGCCGGCCACCATCAACGTAGCCAAGAACGGCCACCGCGGTCAGGTCCCGTGTCTCGACCAGCACCTGCGGGAAGCGATTTGCCGCCACGGTAGCGGGGCTGACCTCAACGGGCTTGTGCAGCAACAGCCGGAAGCTGTCCGCCGTTGCCCGGCTGCCGGTTGTGCAACCGGCAAGCACGAGCGCCACGGCGATCAACGCCATGCGCAATAGACGGCCTGAAGTGCGTCGGAATGAACGCACCGAGGCGGCTTCCGTGCGCGCCATGTCAGTTGTCCCTGACTTCGGTTCCGGTGCGCGCGGCCGTGTAGAGGATATTGGTGAAGGGCAGCAGCTGGTTGACGAAGCGGTTCCAGCGGCTCACACCTGCGGCGCCGACAAACACCACGTCCCCAGGCTGCAGCTTGAACTGGCTGCCAACGGCAAATGCTGTGGGTGAGCGTGCTTCGAGCTGATAGATCACCGAAGGCTCCTGCTGCAGATCGGTGCTGCCGCGGATGACGTACACCGCATTGCCATTGGCCGTCTGCTGCAGCAGCCCGCGTGCACGGCCGAGCGCCTGGTTCAATGTGACGTCGCCAGTCCGGAAACTGTAGGCGCCTGGCAGGTTGACCTCGCCAACGACGAAGACCTCCTTGCGATCCAGATAGGGGATATAAATTGAATCGCCATCCTTCAGGAACAGCTGGCGCCCACCATGTTCCTTGGCCAGGCTTTCAAGGTTGATGGTGTAGCTCACTCCGTCGCGGCTGAACTGGATGCCCGAGAGATCCGCCTGGGCTGCGTTCAACCCGGCCTGGCTGATGGCATCGGTCAGGGTAAGCGGCGAGGTACCCAGTGGGACGGGCGAAGAGCGCTCGGCCGCGCCCGTGACCCACACCCGCTGGCTGCCATAGTTGAGGACCGACACATCAACCTGCGGCGATTCGACGTACTGCGCGAGGCGCCGGCTGATTTCCTCACGGATCTCGGACGGGGTCTTGCCCGCCGCCTTGACCTTCCCGATGTAGGGGTAGAACAGCGCGCCATCGCTCTGCACCAGGCGGCCGGCGAGCGCGCCCTGTTGTTGGGAGCCGGCGGGTACGGTGAGTTCAGGGTGATCCCAGACCGTCACGTAGAGGATGTCACCGACGCCGACCTGGTAAGGGGAGGGCTGGTAATCGAAAAGCTCCGCAGGAAGCGTCTGTTCGTTGCGGGCTGCATCCTCCTGGGCGATCAGCTTGGAGGTGATGGTGACGATTTCCAGTCGGCCATCGTCGCTGCTCTGCGAAGTGACATCACTTCGGCGCAGGTGCTGACCCGGCGCGAATGCGCAGCCGGAAACGGCCAGCACAGTGAGTGCAGTGGCGAGAATACGGAGAGGCTTCATGTTCATGTGGTGGGTTTCCGACAGGCATAAAAAACCCCCGCCGTGCATTGCCCGGCGAGGGCTTGCTCGAACAGCAGGGCGAATCAGCCGCCGGTGCCGCCGGTCCCGCCAGTGCCACCCGTACCGCCGGTGCCTGGGCCGCCCGGACCCGGACCACCGGGTTCGCCGCCACCATTGTCGTTGCTGCCGCTGCTGCTGTCGCCACCGATGCTGTAAGCCACAGCTGCGGCCGCGATGCCGATCACGGTGGTGCCGAAAATGGCAGCGTTCGAATAACCAGCGGCATCAGCGCCCGCGGTCACTTCGGCAGCCGGGGTCTCGGCGTCAGTGGTTGCCTGCGCGTCCTGCGCGAAGGCCATCATCGGGGAGGCGGAGAATGCCGCCAGGGCCAGAACGGCGATCGTCTTCTTGAACATGGGAGAGGCACCTACTCCGTTAGGGAAAATTTCACCGCAATCTTGCGGCGGAAGGCCCGCAGTGTCAAGCGCCGGGTTCAGTATCCGAGATCATGCCGCTCATGCGTGCTGCTTCGCCCCGACAGCAGCTTGGCGGCGTCCTTGATGAGATCGTGTGTCCGAAGATCCGAAATGGTCGCCGGAACCACCAACCCCACCACGCAGGCCAGCAACAGCACCCGGACTTTCGGCCGCGAGGGGGTGACCGATGTCCCCAGCACCGCGCAGCTTGCAGCCAGGCCCAAAGCCAGGCCGGAGACGACCTCCGATGTCGAATGTGCCTGAATGGGCAGTCGTGAATACGCGATTGCGCCGGCCAGCAGAGAGCCCGCAGCGAACCAGCGCAGGTCCCTGCGTTCGCCAGTGCTCACCGCCAGCCAAAGGGCCACCGGGTACACCACGCTGGACATGGCGGCGTGCCCGGAAATGCCCGTGAAGTCCAGGCGCCGGATGCCGACCCCCCAACCCATGAATGCGAGCTTCGACGCCACTGTCAGTGCAGCGGTCACGGCGATGGCGACGGCCCAGCGTCGCCTCAAGGAAGATTCGCTTCGCGGCAACGCCAACAGCAGCACCATGGCCATGGGCAGCAACCAGCGACTGTCGCCCAGATTGGAGAGGAAAAGCCAGAACTCGGACATCCAGGAGGAGACTGATGTGGGGGCGGCCAGCATACCCGCGGCCGATGGCGCGGCCATCGGCGGTGGCTTGGTCCATTCAGCTGGACGCGGTATGCTTTACCGCTTGCGCAAGGCCCCGTAGCTCAGCTGGATAGAGCGTCCCCCTCCTAAGGGGAAGGTCGCCCGTTCGAATCGGGCCGGGGTCACCATGAACAATGGGCCGCAGTTGATCCGGCAGGTGCCGCCTTCAGAGCAGCCGCGATCTGCCTGACGCGGTTGATCCGCGCCCGCACCCCATTCATTATTCTGCCAGCTTCCTCCCGGCAGTCATCGGCGTGAGTCGATAGCGCTGACGTTGATCCGCCGCTCGCCATTGCCGAGCAAGGGCAAAGAGCGCCGAGCCTGAACGTCCAGTCAGGTAAGCATGCCGTTTTCACACAAGGCTAACTGCTGCACGCCCAGTTTCACTGCAGCGTGACGGGTCGGCAGGGGGGCTCGTGGCAGACGTTGGTCTGCACTGCGCAGCGCTTCCCCCATGACCAGCAGGATCCCAATGAACCGCAATGCCGTGACGTCCGTTGGCGTCGGACCGGGCGCCGCCCCCCTGTGCTGCCGGGGGTGCCATGCCGTCTTCCCTGGTTGCGCACGTCGACCCGCCTTCCCGATCACTCCCCCGGCGGCCGGCTGATGGGGCGTTTCCAGTACGCCTTCCGCAAGGCGCGGGGCTGGCAGGCCTCCTTTGTAGCCGCCGCATGGGCAGCGCTGCGCTATGCCATCAGCGGGGACACCGGCTACTTCCGCTCCCACGGCGGCTGGCGAAGGTCGCGGATCAGCCGGAAACCGGGCGAGGCCGACTCTCTGGATGACTGAGTCCGCAGGTGATTCTTGCCGGAAACGCATAACAGTCTGCGGGCTGCATGGGTTTGCCGGGCCTACAGTGGCCCCCAGTGCCGGGCGGGGTACCCGGCCACCTGCTCGCCTTTGGTCCAGACGGGAGTCGCCATGCACCTGCTGATCGCCATTGGCAAAGTGGCCGCGGTGTTCGCCTGCGTGCTCGGAATTCTCGAAATCTGCAGCCGCGTTCACCGGCGGCGCAGGGGCCGCAGCAAGCGTGTGGACAGGAAAAAACTCCCCTGACGTGCTTGGCGAGGCTCAGTCCTGCCTGAGCAGCTCCACCAGTTGCCGCAGCCGATAGGGTTTGGGCAGGAATTCGACCTGTTCGGGCAGGGGAGGCAGCTGCGAACGCGCATAGCCGGAAGAGAGGATCATACGGGCGTGCGGCTGGTCGCGCGCGACGTGTTCGCTCAGTTCAATGCCGGACATCCCGTTGGGCATGCTGACGTCGCTGAACACCACGTCGAAGCGCGTGTCGCCGCGCAGCAGGGCCACTGCTTCATGACCGTCGGCCGTGGTCGCCACGTCGATGCCGAAATCGCGCAGGGCCAGCCCTATCATTTCGCGCAGATCGGTCTGATCCTCCACCATCAGCACGCGGATCGGGTCATCGGTCATGGGGCGGGTTCCTCTAGTGCGGGTAACAGCAGGCTGACCGTGGTGCCGACGCCTGGCGTGGTGGAGACATCGACGAAGCCGCCGCTCTGGGTGGTGAATCCGAACACCTGGCTCAGGCCCAGTCCGCTGCCTTTGCCGATGTCCTTGGTGGTGAAGAACGGTTCTGTCGCGCGTTCCGCTACGTCGACGGGCATGCCGCGCCCCTGGTCACGGACGCTCACCGTCACGTACCGGCGCTGCTGGCCAGCCTCTCCATCCGGATCGAGGCGATGCTCCAGTGCGGTGGCGATCAGCACGTGGCCGCCATCGGCCGTGGCTTCCACTGCGTTCGCGACCAGGTTCGCCAGGGCGGTCTGCAGCTGCAGCGCATCGGTGCAGACCCGTGGCAGATCGTGAGCCAGTTCCGTCCCAAGCAGTGTACCCGAGGCATGCGCGCGCCGCAGGTCAGGCAAGGATTCGCCGATCAGTGCGTTGACGTCCACCGGCTCACGGATCAGGGTCTGCCCGGTGCTGAAGGCAAGCAGCTGGCGGGTCAGCAATGCGCCGCGGTCGGTCGCCGTCTGCGCAGTGGACAGCAGCTCGTTGGCCCGCGGATCACTGCCCACGCGCAGGGCCAGCAGGTCCAGTGCATTGCCGATGGTGGTCAACAGATTATTGAATTCATGCGAAAGCCCACGACTCAGCCGGCCGACCGTTTCGAACTGCTGGGTCTGCCGCAGTGCACGCTGTGCGTCACGCAGCAGGCGCTGCGCCTGCCACTGTTCGGTGATGTCGCGGGTGATCTTGACGTAGCCGAGCAGCTCGCCGTTCTCCAGGACCGGCTCGATCACGATGCTGGCGCGGAAGGAGGCACCGTCGCGCCGGACGCGCCAGCCTTCGGCGGAGCAATGACCCTGCTGCGCGGCCAGCCGGAGCAGGCGCTGCGGCTCGCCGGCTTCGCGGTCTGCAGGCAGGTAGAAGCGTCCGAAGTGGGTACCGATGACCTCGTCGGCTGCATACCCCTTGATGCGTTCGGCCCCGGGGTTCCAGCTGCAGACGATGCCCTCGGGATCGAGCAGATACAGCGCATGGTCCCGCACGCTGTCTATCAGCAGGCGCAGCTGTTGGGAAGTGTCCGTCAGAGCGGACCTCGTAGAAGCGCGTGCGTCCACGTGGAAATGAGCATTACCCCTGTGAGGGGCGGAAAGCTAGGCACTGCAGTGTGAAGGATGTGTGCAGGGATGACCCGTGCCATTGGTCGTATGCGGCTGAATACGACACGGGGTACCATCACGCACTTCTTTGCCTTCTGGAATCGCCCCGTATGCGTCCCGGTGCAACCTCGCGCGACCGCTGGATATGGATGACTGCCGCCGCATTGCTGGCCGCAACCATCGCACTGGAACTTGTCGTGCCTCTGGGTTATGCGGTGTGGCTGGCCTACTTCCTGGCCGTTGGCGTGACGGTGTTCCAGCGGAGTGCGCGCGCACCTTTTGTGGTCGCGGTGCTGGCCTGTGCGCTGCTGATGGTGGGCTATCACATCGCCCCGGCAAGCACGAATTCGGCGTTCTCGCTGGTGAACCGCACCATCGGCGGTGCGGCCTTCCTGATGATCGCACTGATTGTGTCCCGCGCCATCCAGGCGCGCCGGCAGGCCATGCGCGCCCTGTGGCTGCAGGAGGCGGAGAACGCCGTGGCCATGAGCCTGCGGGGAGACCTGGGCCCGGAGCAGATCGCGGAGGCGGCGGCGTCGAGCCTGGCCTCGCAGCTGCAGGCCGATGTCGGCGCGGTGTACCGGCTTGAGGGCGGTCGCCTGCAACTGACGGGCGGACTGGCGTTGCCGGCCGGCATGCCGGCGTCGCTGGCGCTGCAGGAGGGGCTGGCCGGACAGGTCGCGCGCGACCTGCGCACCCGCCACCTGCAGGGCGATGAGGCCTCGGTACTGGAACTCCAGAGCAGCCTGGGGCGGGTTCCGGTGCGTGAGCGGATCCTTGCGCCGATCAGCAGTGACGGTGCCGTGGTCGGCATCGTCGAACTGGGTCGATCCAGCGTCGGCGAACAGCGTGATCTGGACCGCGAACTGCTGGAGCGCTGTGGCGACACCATCGGCATGGCCCTGCGGGCGTCGTTGCTGCGCGCGCAGCTGGTCGTGCTGCTGGAGGAGTCGCAGCGCCAGGGAGAGGAGCTGCAGGCCCAGCAGGAAGAACTGCGCGTGGCCAACGAGGAGCTGGAAGAGCAGAGCCGCAGCCTGCTGCAGTCGCAGACCCATCTGGAACAGCAGCAGGCCGAACTGGAACAGAGCAACGTACAGCTCGAGGAGCGCACGCACGAGCTGGAGGCGCAGAAGCAGGCGCTGCTGGTGGCGCAGAGCCAGCTGGTGCGCAACAGCAACGAGCTGGCGGCGACGTCGCGCTACAAATCCGAGTTCCTGGCCAACATGTCGCACGAACTGCGTACACCGCTGAACAGCTCGTTGATCCTGGCCAAGCTGCTGGCCGACAACAAGGACGGCACGCTTACCGAAGAGCAGGTGAAGTACGCACGGGCGATCCTGTCGTCGAACAACGATCTGCTGGCGCTGATCAATGACATCCTCGACCTGTCGCGCATCGAAGCCGGGCACGTCGAACTGAGCGATGAAGTGGTCGCGGTCGACAGCGCGCTGCAGCGGCTGCGCGAGACCTTCGATCCGATCGCGCGGCAGAAGGGCCTGGCCCTGGAGATCAGCGCCGATGCGCTGGCGCCGGGTCAGCTGGTGGTGGACAGCCAGCGCCTGCAGCAGATTCTGAAGAACCTCCTGGCCAATGCACTGAAGTTCACCGAGCACGGCAAGGTCAGCCTGCACGTGCGTCCCGGCGGCAGTGGTCGCATCCGCTTCGAGGTCTGTGATACGGGCATCGGCATCGCACGCGAGCAGTTGCAGGTGATCTTCGAGGCCTTCCGCCAGGCTGATGGCAGCACCCGGCGGCGCTATGGCGGCACCGGGTTGGGCCTGTCGATCTCGCGTGACCTGGCTGCCCGCATGGGCGGCGAAATCCAGGTGGACAGCGAGCCAGGTCGTGGCAGCTGCTTCGTACTGGAGCTTCCGTTGCAGGGCGCTCCCGTGTCCGCGTCGGAGCCGGGCGCGGAGCCCGCGCGCGTGGCCATCCCGGCGGCGCGTCCTGTGGTTGCACAGATGGCGCCGCCCGCGCCTGTGCCCCCGCCCGCAGCTGCCACGCACGTTCCCGATGATCGTGGCCGGCGCCAGCGCATGGGACGCCTGATCCTGGCGGTGGAGGACGACGTGGCATTCGCCGAAGCGCTGGTGGTGCTGGCGCATGAACTGGACTTCGACTGCGTGGTTGCCGGTACGGCAGAGGAGGCTCTGGCGCTGGCTGCGGAGCTGCGGCCGAACGGCATCCTTCTCGACATCGGCCTGCCCGACGTCTCCGGTCTGAGCGTGCTGGAACGTCTGAAGCGCAACCCGGACACGCGGCACATCCCCGTGCACGTGGTCTCGGCGATGGACCGCAGCCAGGTGGCCCGTGAGCTGGGCGCGATCGGCTATGCGATCAAGCCGACCACGCGCGAGCGGCTGGCGGCGGCCATCGAACAGCTCGAGCAGACCAGCCAACGCGATGTCAGACGCCTGCTGATCGTCGAGGATGACAGCGAACTGAGGCGCAACCTGGAGCTGCTGCTGGGGCGTGATCAACTGCAGATCGTCGCCGTCGGCACACTGGCCGCAGCGCTGGAGCAGCTCAGCAGTGTCACGTTCGACTGCATGGTGATGGATCTTTCCCTGCCGGACGGCAGCGGTTACGACCTGCTTGAACACATGGCCGGCAATGATGACGTCGGCTTCCCGCCGGTGATCGTCTACACCGGACGTGCGCTCAGCCGCGAGGAAGAACAGCGGCTGCGTCGTTATTCCAAGAGCATCATCATCAAGGGTGCGCGCTCTCCCGAGCGCCTGCTGGACGAGGTTACCCTGTTCCTGCACAGCGTGGAGGCGAGTCTGCCCACCGATCAGCAGCGCCTGCTGCGCGAGGCGCGCCGGCGCGACACCATCCTTGATGGGCGCACCGTACTGCTGGCCGAGGATGATGTGCGCAACATCTTCGCGCTGTCGAGCGTGCTCGAGCCGCTGGGTGTCAACCTGGAGATCGCGCGCAACGGCCAGGAAGCGGTCGATCGGCTGGCGCAGCGCGAGGTGGACCTGGTGCTGATGGACATCATGATGCCGGAGAAGGATGGTCTGACGGCGATGCGCGAGATCCGCGCGCAGCGCCACCTGCAGGATCTCCCGATCATCGCCTTGACCGCAAAGGCCATGCCCGATGACCGCGAGCGTTGCCTGCAGGCCGGCGCCAACGACTACATCGCCAAGCCGATCGATGTCGACAAGCTGGTTTCGCTGTGCCGGGTGTGGTGCTCGCGTCAATGAACGAGCAGGCCTTGTTCGACCTGGAGCTGAAGGTGCTGCTCGAGGCGATCTATCAGCGCTACCACTACGACTTCCGGAGCTACGCGGTGTCGTCGCTGCGACGGCGCATGCGCCAGGCCATGCAGCGCTACGAATGCGAGAAGCTGTCGGACCTGCAGCATCGCCTGCTCCACGAGCCAGAGCTGTTCACGCAGGCGATGCAGTTCTTCACCGTGCAGGTCTCGGAAATGTTCCGCGACCCGGCATATTTCCGCACCCTGCGCGAGCAGGTGGTGCCGGTACTGCGCACCTATCCTTCGGTGAAGCTGTGGGTGGCTGGCTGCAGCACGGGCGAGGAGGTGTGGTCGTTGGCGGTGCTGCTGCACGAAGAAGGGCTGCTGGAGCGCAGCATCGTCTATGCCACCGATATCAATCCCGGCGCCCTGGTGACCGCCGAGGCCGGCGCATACCCGATCGACCGCCTGGCGCAGTTCAGCCGCAATTATCTGGCGGCGGGGGGCAGGGCGTCGCTGTCGGACTACTATTCGACCGCGTATGACGGGGCCGTGTTCGACCGTCACCTGCGACGCAACATCATGTTCGCCGACCACAGCCTGGCGACGGACACGGTGTTCTCCGAGGTGCACCTGGTGTCGTGCCGGAATGTGCTGATCTATTTCAACCGGGACCTGCAGGACCGGGCCGTGGGCCTGTTCCGGGAAGCGCTCGTGCATCGTGGCTTCCTCGGCCTGGGCAGCAAGGAGTCGCTGCAGTTCGGTTGCCATCACGACGCGTTCGATGTGTGTTCGCGCGAACATCGGCTGTACCGGAAGGTCGCCTGATGGATGACGCCGGTCTGCCGGAAGTGATGGTGGTCGGTGCATCCGCTGGCGGGGTCGCTGCCCTGCAGGCCATCGTGCAGGCGCTGCCGGCGGGCCTGTCGGTGCCGGTGCTGGTGGTTCTGCATGTGCCCCGCGATCGCAACAGCCGCATCGTCGAGGTGTTGGCACCGCATTGCGCGGTACCGGTGCGCGAGGCGGAGGACAAGCAGCCGATAGAGCGCGGTACGGTGACCTTTGCGCCGCCGGACTATCACCTGCTGGTGGAAGACCGGTCCTCGGTTGCCCTGTCGATCGATCCCCCCGTGCTGTATTCGCGTCCGGCCATCGATCCCCTGTTTGAATCGGCCGCAGCGGTCTTTGGTCCGCGCGTACTGGCGCTGCTGCTGACCGGCGCCAGCAGCGATGGCTCCGAAGGCGTGGCGGCAGTGCGCGAGGCGGGAGGTCGCGCCTGGCTGCAATGCCCCGAAGAGGCGGAAGCCTCGATGATGCCGGCCTCGGCCCTGCAGCACGCCGGCGCCGATGCGGTGCTGCCCCTTGAACTGATGTGTCGCCGCTTGAAGGAGTTGTTTTCATGAACCTGTTGCCACCGGACCCTGCGCAGGCCCAGGCCCCGGTCAACCTCTTGATCGTCGATGACGTTGCACAGAACCTGGTGGCGATGCAGGCACTGCTGCAGCGCGAGGGCGTCAACCTGCTGCTGGCCAGCTCCGGCGCCCAGGCGCTCGAACTCCTGCTGGAGCACGAGGTGGCGCTGGCACTGCTGGATGTGCACATGCCGGAGATCGATGGCTTCACGCTGGCGGAACTGATGCGGGGCTCGCTGCGCAGCCGCGACGTGCCGATCATCTTCCTCACCGCGTCGCCGGATGATCCGGTGCGCGCGTTCAAGGGATACGAAACCGGCGCGGTGGACTTCCTGCACAAGCCGGTGGCGCCGCAGGTGATCCTCGGCAAGGTCAATGTGTTCATCGAGCTGTACCAGCAGCGGCAGCTGCTGAAGGTGCGCAACGAAGCCCTGGAGCGCGCGCTGAAATTGAACGAGACCATGGCTGCGGTGCTTACCCACGACCTGCGGACGCCGCTGTCAGCCATCCTGCTGTGCGCGGACAAGCTCAGCCTGGAACTGCCAGCGGGCAATTCCGCTGCACAGCAGACATTGCAGCACCTGGAAGCAAGCACGCTGCGCATGGCGCGGATGGTCGAGCAGCTGCTGGACTTCTCGCGCATCCGCAGCGGCGGCTTGCGATTGCAGACCACGACCTGCGACCTCGATGCGCTGGCCCGCGCGGTGATCGCGGAGGCGGGCAGTGCCCACGGACTCGAACGCATCCGCTTCCAGGCGCAGGGCGATACCGTCCTGCAGGGCGACATGGACCGGTTGGGGCAGGTCGCATCGAACCTGATCGGCAACGCGCTGACGCATGCCGGCGAAGCGCATGTCCAACTGGACGGTCGTGACCCGCAGCGGGTGGTGCTGCGGGTCAGCAATGCCGGCCACATCGACGCGGCGCTGCTGCCGCGGCTGTTCGAACCCTTCAAGGCCAGCTTCCACCAGAGCAAGGGCCTTGGCCTGGGGCTGTACATCGTCGATCAGTTCGTGCGCGCTCACGGGGGGCGATTGACCGCGCGCAACGACGCAGGGCAGGTCGTGCTGGAGGCGGTACTGCCGCGGCGATGCAATGGCCCGGAAATGGCCTGAATCTGAATTCTTCAGCAAGCGGGGCGCGCGCTTATGACGGGCTCATCCGCAACTGCTACCGTGGCTGCATATCTTGCCAGGGAAGCGCTATGCCATTGCGAGCCATCGCCTACGTCAGCCGGGCGTTGCCGGATCTTTCCGCAGATCGCCTGCAGACGCTGGTGGACGACGCCGCCCGTTTCAACAAGCTGGCTGGCGTGACCGGGGTGCTGCTGCATGATGGTGGGCGCTTCCTGCAGTACATCGAAGGGCCGCCGGATGGCATTGATTCGGTCTACGAGCGCATCCTGCAGGCCGGCAGCCATGTCGACATCGTCGAGCTGGCGCGCAGCCGGCTTGGCCAGCGCCAGTTTCCCTATTGGGCGATGCGTGTCCTGCAGGTGGAGGCGTCCATGCTGCATGGACTCACGGTAGGCGACTGGGCCGGATTCAGCCGTGCGCTGCAGGGCGACCGCGCGGCGCCGACGGCGGTGGACCTGCTCGCCGACATCGTGCAGCCGGCACTCCACGCCGGCTGAGTCTCGGCAGGGGCGCCGGGCTTCACCGGTGTCTCACCCCGCATGCGCTGAGATTGGATCTCCAGGGCATGGAAGGGGGCAACATGGTACGGATGAAACACACAGGGGCCGCGCTGCTGGTGGCTGCCCTGGCGGGCGCTGCAATGCCTGCCTTGGCCTGCACACGTGCGGTCTATCTGGGCGACAACGGCGATGTGATCACGGCGCGGTCGATGGACTGGAAGGTCGATGTGGCGACCAACCTGTACGTGTTGCCGCGCGGAATTGCACGGACCGGCGAGGCCGGGCCGAAGTCGTTGGCATGGACTGCACGGTACGGCAGCGTGGTGGCCACCGGCTACGACGTGTCGACCACCGATGGCATGAACGAGAAGGGGCTGGTCGCCAATCTGCTGTGGCTGGTGGAATCGGAGTATCCGCAGCAGCGCGGCACCAAGCCCGGCCTGGCCATTTCATTGTGGGCGCAGTACGTGCTGGATAATTTCGCGACAGTCGCAGAGGCCGTGGCGGCGCTGCAGCGCGAGCCGTACTCCATCGTCACCGACAAGGTGCCCGGCGAGGACCGGCAGGCGACCCTGCATCTCTCACTATCCGATGCCAGCGGCGACAGCGCGATCGTGGAATACATCGGTGGCCGCCAGGTCATCCATCATGATCGCCGCTACCAGGTGATGACGAATTCGCCCATCTTCGAGCATCAGCTTGCGCTCAACAGCTACTGGCAGCAGATCGGCGGCACGGTGATGCTGCCTGGCACCAACCGATCGGCCGACCGTTTTGCACGCGCGTCGTTCTACATCAATGCGATTCCCAAGGCGGAAGACCCCGTGGTGGCACTGGCCAGTGTGTTCAGTGTGATCCGCAACGTCTCAGTGCCGTACGGAATCACCACGCCGGGCGAGCCCAACATCTCGTCCACGCGCTGGCGCACCGTGGCCGACCACAAGCGACGCCTGTACTTCTTCGAGTCCGCGATGACGCCGAATACGTTCTGGGTGGACCTCAACAGGATCGACTTCGGTGGCAAGGTGCTCAAGCTGGACCTGGGCAAGGACCAGCGCAACACCTTCTCCGGCGATGCGCTGGAGCATTTCGTTCCCAGCGCACCGTTCACCTTCCTCGGCGTGGGCAGCTAGTTCGACGCCTGGGTCGCGGCCGGGTAGACCGCCTGGATCTGGCAGCTGCCGCGGGTGTACAGCGGCAGCGGCCCCAGGCCACGCTCGTCGCCGGGCTCGAACTCGGCACTGAGGATGCGATCGCCGGGATTGCCACAGATCAGGCCGTTCTGCAGGCCGGACTGGAAGCTGACCTGTGGCGCGCGGTCCAGCTGGCGGCAACTGCCGCCCAGTTCGACGCGGTAGTAGCGGTGGCCGCCATTGCGGTGCGGATTGGTCTCCACCAGCAGACCCTGCTGGTCGGAGGACCAGGCACGCACGTTGCGGGTTGCGAAACAGTAGGCGGGCGATCCGCCGAAGCTGCGGCGCTGCTCGCGTCGCTCGCTGATGGTCACCGCAGGCAGGGTCGCGGTGCGCAGGCGGTTACTGTCACGGGCGACAGTGGCGTAGTCGCGGTTCTGCACCGGACTGACCGCGCTGACCGCGCAGCTGTGCCCGTCCACCACCACGCGTTCGCTGGGGCGGCCGCAGGCCCAGCCTGCCGGTGCTTCCAGCTTCAGGGAGGTGGCGGCACGCACGTTCGGGCAGTCTTCGCTGAAGTCGATCCGGTAGGCCTGGCCGGACGCGGCACGGACGGCGATCGAGCGCGGCGAGGCCTGCTCCACTTCCTGCACGCCTACGGCGTCGAGGCAGTGCGGTGCGGGCGCCCGGCGTTCCTGCCCGCTGGCAGTGACGGAAAGGGCCAGGCCCATGCTCGCTGCCAGAGCCAGGGAAACCTGTCGATATGCCATGACCTGCACTCCTTGCTGGATAGACGGCCCGACTATAGCAGTCAATTGCACCGCCGTTGTCAGGCGCGCAGACTTGGCGGATGGGCGCCATTTTCCACCTTCGGCACTATGGCCAGGCCACCGGCCTGGATCGCCACGACTACGCGCAATGGGTGCTGCCACTGCAGGGCGAGCTGCAGTTCGAGCTGGAAGGGCGGGGCGGGCGGCTGGACGTTCTGCAGGGCGCATTCGTGGCCGCCGGTGAGGCGCATGACCAGATGGCCGATGGTCCGAACGGTTTCGTGATCGTTGATTGCGGTCCGGATGTTCTGGACGACGACACGCAGGAGCACCTGTGCAGGCAGCGGTGGCTGCATCTGCCGCTGGCCCTGCGCCAGGGGCTGGCCGAGGTGAGGCAGGGGCAGCCGCTGCCGTTGCTGCTGCCTGCCTTGCTGAGGGTGTTTGCACCGGCCGGCAGTGGCGCGCGCATGCAGGGTCTGTGCACGGCGGTACAGGCCGACCCGGGGCAGCCCTGGCCGGTCGCGCGCATGGCGGCATTCGTCGGCATCAGCGAAAGCCGGCTGCATGCGTTGTTCCAGCGCGAATTCGGCTTGAGTCCGCAGGCCTGGGTCAGTGCCTGCCGCCTGCGCTGGGCCAAGCACCAGCTGCGGACCAGTGCGTTGCCGATCAGCGAGATCGCGCTGGCCGCAGGGTATTCCGAACAGAGCGCATTGACCCGTGCGCTGCGCCGGGAAAGCGGCGTTACCCCTGCGGCCTGGCGGCGGGGCAGCCTCTGATCCGTGGCGGTGCGGGAACGCAGCCGAGTGCGTCCGGCTCTGCCGGGACGGCAATAGCCTGGGTCAAGAGAGGTCGTCCGGCGGGCGGCTACACTGCGCGACCTCTTCTCCCCCGAAGAATCCGCAATGCGCAACAATCCGATGGTCCTGGGCATCGCCAATGGCGTAGCCGCGGGCGCGCTGTGGGGCGTGGTGTTCCTGGCGCCTGCCGTGCTGCACACGTTCAACGCCCTGCAGCTGTCTGCCGGCCGCTATCTGGTCTATGGCCTCATCGCCGTGATCCTGCTGCTGCCGCGCTGGAGGCGGCTGGCGCCGAGGCTGGGGCGCGCAGAATGGTACGGCCTGCTGTGGCTGAGCCTGGCGGGCAACCTGGTGTACTTCCTGCTGCTGGCCACGGCCGTGCAGTGGGCCGGTGGCGCCGCGGCCTCGCTGATCGTCGGCCTGATTCCGGTCGTGGTGACCCTGGTGGGCGTGCGCGAGCAGGGGGCGGTGCCCCTGAAGCGGCTGTTGCCCGCCCTGGGGCTGTGCGTGCTCGGCGTGGCCCTGGTCGGGTGGGAGGCGCTGATGTCCGAACACCTGGCGACGCCCTGGCGGCAGCGCCTGATCGGCCTGCTGTGTGCCTTCGGCGCACTGTTCTCGTGGGCGTTGTACTCGATCGGCAACAGCCGCTGGCTGGCGCGGCGCCCGGATCTGTCCAGCCATGACTGGTCGTTGCTGACGGGTGTCACCACCGGTGGGTTGTCCCTGCTGCTGGTACCGATGGCCTTCACCGGGTCCGCCGGCAGCCACACGGCCGCACAATGGGGCGCATTCTGGGCCATCAGCGCAGGTGTCGCGGTCGTGGCATCGATCGTGGGCAACGCATTCTGGAACCGTGCCAGCCGTCTTCTGCCGCTGACTTTGACCGGGCAGATGATCGTGTTCGAGACCCTGTTCGCGCTGCTGTACGCATTCGCCTGGCAGTGGCGCTGGCCGACCCTGCTGGAGGCACTGGCGATCGTGTTCCTGGTGGCGGGGGTGATGCTGTGCGCGCACGCTCACCGCGCGCCACGCGCGATCGCCGAACATGCCGGCTGAATGGCCATCTCAGAGTCGACGATCGCTGCTTTGTCTCAGTTGCAACCAAATGACGGCACGTTGGCAGATGATCGGCACAGGGAGTTTTTGCGCTGCAGCACTTGACAGCAGCGGGCTGAACAGTGTTTTCTGTCCGTCATGGTCCTTGATGCCGCCACTGCCCGCCTGATCGCACCCGCCACTGCGGGGCGTCCGACTGCGCCGGTCGCCATCACCACCATTACCACCACCACCGTCACCACTGCCCTGGTGCGGCCCGTCGTCTTCGTGTAACTCCCGAAAACCACGGCCCCGCACCATCCAGGTGGCGGGGAGACTCGACACCTGCATGCGACGGGGCCTCCTGCCGAGGTCTGCATGTCTTCCCACGTTCTCCCCCCTCCTGTTGCCCCGGCCGAGCTGGCCGCGCCGTCCACGGTCGTGCACAAGTTCGGCGGCACTTCGGTGGCCGACGCCGAGCGCTACCGCCATGTCGGCAGCCTGCTGCGGGCCCGCCCCGAATCGCAGCAGGTCACCGTTGTCTCGGCCATGAAGGGCGTCACCGATGCGTTGATTGAACTGGCCCAGCTGGCGGCGCGGGGAGACGAGGGGTGGCGCGAGGCCTGGCATGCGTTGCGTGCCCGCCATCGTGGGGCCGCGGTGGCCCTGCTCGGCGAGCAGGTGGGCGACACCGTGGAGTGGATCGACGCGCGTTTCGAGCAGCTGTCCGAAGTGCTGGCCGCGCTGACCGTGATCGGTGAGCTGCCGCGTGAAGTGCTCGACCGCGTGCAGGGCCTGGGCGAGGTGTTCTCCGCGCAGCTGCTGGGTACGTACCTGCGCGCATGCGGCGAGGACTGCGCCGTTCTTGATGCACGCGACGTGCTCGTGGTCGGCCACGGCGAGCTGGGCGTGGATGTGGACTGGGAAGCCAGCGCCGACCGTCTGGCGAAATGGCGCCTGCAGCATCCGCAGTCGCGCGTGGTCGCCACCGGGTTCGTCGCCCGGGACCGCAACGACCGCATCACCACGCTTGGCCGCAACGGCAGTGACTATTCCGGCGCGATCTTCGCCGCGCTGTTCAATGCCGACGAACTGCACATCTGGACCGATGTCGATGGTGTGCTGTCGGCCGACCCGCGACTGGTGCCGGAGGCGGTGCAGCTGGAGTCGCTGAGCTACGACGAAGCCTGTGAACTGGCGTACTTCGGCGCGAAAGTGGTGCACCCGCAGACGATGTCGCCGGCGATCCGGCTCGGGCTGCCGATCTTCATCCGCAACACCTTCCAGCCGACCCATCCGGGTACGCGCATCAGCGCCGAGCGCTCGCCGCGCGGACCGGTGAAGGGGCTCACGCTGAGTCCCGACCTGGCCCTGCTGAATCTCGAGGGGACCGGCCTGATCGGCGTGCCCGGCACCGCCGAGCGCGTATTCGCAGCGTTGCGGCAGGCGCAGGTGTCGGTGGTGATGATCTCGCAGGGGTCTTCGGAGCACTCGATCTGCTGCGTGGTGCGGGCTGCCGAAGCGGGCCGTGGCCGCGGAGCATTGCTGCAGGCCTTTGCCCATGAACTGTCGGTTGGTCAGGTGCAGCGCGTACAGGTCCACGAAGGGGTCAGCGTGCTGGCGGCAGTGGGCGACGGCATGGCGGGCCAGCCCGGTGTGGCTGCGCGCCTGTTCGAGGCGCTCGGTCGGGCGCAGGTGAACATCCTGGCGATCGCCCAGGGTTCCTCCGAGCGCAACATCTCGGTGGCCGTGGACAGCGCTGACGCGACGCGCGCGCTGCGCGCTGCCCACGCCGGATTCTGGTTGTCGCCGCAGACGTTCGCGGTAGGCGTGATCGGGCCGGGCAACGTCGGTGCCGCGCTGCTGGACCAGTTGCTGGCGGCGCGCCCGCAGCTGCTGGCCAAGGCCAATGTCGATCTGCGCCTGCGTGCACTGGCATCGCGTTCGCGGATGCGGCTGGAGGCCGATGGTCTGCATGCCGATTGGCGGCAGGCGCTGCAGGCGGGCGGTGAGGCCAGCGATCTCGATCGCTTCACCGAACATCTGCTGGCCGCGCACCTGCCGCATGCGGTGGTGATCGACTGCAGTGGCAGCAGCGAGGTCGCCGAGCGCTATGCCGATTGGCTGGCCGCGGGCATCCATGTGGTCACCCCGAACAAACAGGCAGGCGCCGGCCCGCTGCCGCGCTACCAGCGGATCCGTGCGGCGGCGGCTGCCAGCGGTGCGCGTTTCCGCTACGAGGCGACGGTGGGTGCCGGCCTGCCGGTGATCACCACGCTGCGCGACCTGGTCGATACCGGCGACGAGGTGCTGGCCATCGAAGGCATTTTCTCCGGCACGCTGGCTTGGCTGTTCAACCGATTCGACGGCAGCCAGCCGTTCTCCTCGCTGGTGGCGCAGGCGCGCTCGATGGGCTACACCGAGCCGGATCCCCGCGACGACCTGTCGGGCGTGGATGTCGCGCGCAAGCTGGTGATCCTGGCGCGCGAGGCCGGCCGCGCACTCAGTCTTGAACAGGTGCAGGTGGAAAGCCTGGTGCCGGCGCTGCTGCGCGAAAGCAGCGTGGAGGACTTCATGGCCCGCCTGGGCGAGTCCGATGCATCACTGCAGCAACGGCTGCAGGACGCGCGCGAGCGCGGCGCAGTGCTGCGCTATGTGGCCCGGCTTGACGCGGACGGCGCGTCGGTGGGTCTGCACGAGCTGCCGGCGGCACACGCGTTCGCCAACCTGCGCCTGACCGACAACGTGGTGCAGTTCCGTACCCGCCGCTACTGTGAGAATCCGCTGGTGGTGCAGGGGCCCGGCGCGGGACCGGAGGTCACTGCTGCAGGCGTGTTTGCCGACCTGCTGCGGGTGGCGGCCGGTGAAGGGGCGCGCCTGTGATCGCACGTGCATTCGCACCGGCATCGGTGGCCAATGTGGCAGTGGGGTTCGACATTCTGGGCCATGCCATCGCCGGTATCGGCGACACGGTCAGCGTGCGCCGCATCGATGAGCCCGTGGTGCGTATCGCGGCGATCCGTGGCAGTGCGGTCGAGCTTCCACTGGAGGCAGCGGGCAACACGGCTGGCGCGGCACTGCTGTCACTGCGCGAGGGCCTGGGCCTGGGCTACGGGTTCGAGCTGGAGATCGACAAGGGCATTCCGTTCGGCTCCGGCATGGGGGGCTCAGCAGCATCCTGCGTCGCGGCACTGGTTGCAGCCAACGCGCTGCTCGATGCGCCGCTGCCACGCGCCGCCCTGTATCCGCACGCGCTCGACGGCGAAGCGGTGGCCAGCGGCGGTCGCCATGGCGACAACGTCGGACCGTTGCTGGCAGGCGGGCTGGCGCTGTGCACTGCCGACAGGGTGGTGCCGGTGCCGGTGCCTGCGTGCTGGCACAGCCTGCTGGTGCATCCGCATGCCGTGCTGGAAACGCGCAGGGCACGGCAGGCGCTGCAGGGCAGTTATGAGCTGCGCGAGTTTGTCGCCCAGAGCGCGAATCTGGCCCTGGTCCTGAGCGGCTGCCATCGCGGCGATGCCGCGCTGGTGCGTGCAGGCTTGCGCGATGTGCTGATCGAGCCACGACGTGCCGGCCTGATCGCGGGATTCGAGGCAGCGCGTGACGCCGCGCTGTCGGCGGGCGCGATGGGCGCGGGTATATCCGGTGCCGGTCCCAGCGTGTTTGCCTGGTTCGAGGACGCGATGCAGGCGCAGGCTGCCGCAGGGCAGGTTCGGGCGGCATTTGCGGCTGCGGGCTTCGACAGTGACGCCTGGGTCTCGCCGTTGGACGCGGCGGGAGCACGACTGTGCTGACTTCTTTCCTCTCATTGGATACCGATCCCATGCAATTCGTTTCCACCCGCGGCCAGTCGCCGGCCGTCGGCCTGAGTGCCGCCATCGCCGCCGGCCTCGCCCCCGATGGGGGGCTGTATGTGCCCAGCGCCCTGCCTGCGCCGCGTCATGTGCAGCCGGGCGAAACCCTCGCCGAAACCGCCGCCGATCTGCTCGCACCCTTCTTCGACGGCGACGCGCTGCAGGAGGCGCTGCCCTCGATCTGCCGTGAGGCGTTCGATTTTCCGGTGCCGTTACGTCCGCTTGGCGGTGGCGACTACGTCCTCGAGCTGTTCCATGGTCCCACTGCGGCCTTCAAGGACATAGGCGCACGTTTCCTGGCAGGCGCGCTGTCGAGGCTGCAGGCGGGCAAGGGACGCGACCTGACGATCGTCGTTGCCACGTCCGGTGATACCGGTGCCGCCGTGGCGGCGGCCTTCCATCGCCAACCGGGCGTGCGCGTGGTGGTGCTGTATCCGGATGGCCGGGTATCGCCGCGCCAGGCGCACCAGCTCGGCTGCTTCGGCGACAACATCCAGGCGCTGCGCGTGGCGGGTTCGTTCGACGACTGCCAGGCCATGGTCAAGCAGGCGCTGGCCGATCGCGGGTTGCAGGTGGACGTGCCGCTGAGTTCGGCCAACAGCATCAGCCTGGGGCGTCTGCTGCCACAGATGAGCTATTACGCGCATGCGGCACTGGCCCATCATGGGCAGCATCGGCGCCGGCTCAACCTGGTGGTGCCGACCGGCAACCTCGGCAACGCGATGGCTGCGGTGCTGGCACGCACCCTGGGGGTTCCCATCGGACAGATCGTGCTGGCCACCAATGCCAATGATGTACTGCCGAAGTACTTCGAGGGCGGCGCGTATCAGCCGCAGCCCAGTGTCGCCACGGTCGCCAATGCGATGGATGTGGGCGCGCCGAGCAACTTCGAGCGCCTGCGCTGGCTGTACGACGGCGACGATGCCGAACTGCGCGCAGCCTTCCGTGCTTTCGCGGTGGATGATGTGACCATCCGCGCCACCATCGCCAGTGCGCACGCCAGCGGGGGCGAGCTGTTCTGCCCGCATACCGCGACGGCAGTGAAGGTGCTGAAGGACCTCCGCGCGGGCGGGGCGAAGGGCGACTGGGCGGTGGTGGCAACCGCGCACCCGGCCAAGTTCGAGGCGGTGGTGGAGCCATTGATCGGCGAAGCAGTGCCGGTGCCGCCGGCGCTGGCGGCGCTGCTGCAGCGTCCCGCGCATGCGGAGCCGCTGGCTGCCGACTATGCGGCGCTGCGCGAGGTGCTGCTGCGCTGACGGACAGGTGCCGGGCACGGCCCGGCGTCGTCTGAAGCAAGGGCAGGGTGGGGCGCCCGGCACCACCGGGCGCAGGCCGTGGCGCGACGCTCAACCCTGGACGTCGCCCGCCAGCTGGCGCAGCCCGTCCTCGTCGAGGATCTCCACCACGTTCAGATGCGGCAGCGCGATCAGCGCCTGCTGACGCAGCTTGGTGAAGGTGCGGCTGACCGTCTCCATGGTCAGGCCGAGGTGGTCGGCGATGTCGCCGCGCCCCATCGGCAGCGAGACGCGCAGGCCGTCGCCGCCCAGTCGCGCCTCGCGCGCGGCCAGTCGCAGCAGGAAGTCAGCCAGCTTTTCCGCGGGCTGCAGCCGCGCCAGAGCGAGGGCTGCATCCTGCGCAGCGTCCAGTTCCTGGCAGGCGCGTTGCAGCAGCTTGCGCTCCAGGTGCGGATAACGCCCGCGCAGCGCCTTCATCTGCGGCAGCGCGACGCGGCAGACCCGGCTGTCAGCGATCGCCTCGATGTCGTAGCGGTGATGGTCGCTGCCGCTCAGGCCCAGGTAGTCGCCCGGCAGCACGAAGCCATTGATCTGGCGGCGGCCGTCGGCCAGCGTCCGCACCAGGCGCAGTGCGCCGGCGGTCAATGTATAGACATGCTGGCGCTCTTCGCCGGTGCGGGCAAGGGTGCTGCCCATCGTCACCGCCTGCGAGACGGTCACCTGTTCAAGTGCCTGCACTTCATCAGGAGACAGCGCCGAACACACCGCCAGGTGGCGGACCGAGCAGTGCAGGCAGTCCAGCGTGGAGCAGGACTGCCCGGCGGGGTCGTTGTTGGCGGACGGGGCGCCGGAAGGCCGGGACATGTTGCGTGGGCGTATCGCGGGCGGGGAGGGCCTTATGATACTTCAAGCGGCTGTTCGACCCTGCGTCAGGCGGCCGCGCGCTCCAGGGCGCTAGAATGTCGCCCCCTCCCACGTCCCGTTCCAGCAGGAGTTGCTCCCGTGATCAAGCCCCGTACCCCGCCCGGCACCCTTGAGCTGCTGCCGCGCGAGCAGATTGCGTTCCAGCGCATGCTGGACGTCATCCGCCGCAACTACGAGCGCTTCGGGTTCCTGCCGGTGGAGACGCCGGTGTTCGAGCTGTCAGATGTGCTGCTGACCAAGTCCGGTGGCGAGACCGAGCGCCAGGTGTACTTCGTGCAGTCCACCGGTGCGCTGGCCAATGCCGCCGAGTCGGGTGACCGCTCGCTTCCGGAAATGGCCCTGCGCTTCGACCTGACCGTGCCGCTGGCGCGCTATGTGGCTGAGCATGAGCACGAACTGACGTTCCCGTTCCGGCGCTACCAGATGCAGCGGGTGTACCGTGGTGAGCGTGCCCAGCGCGGCCGTTTCCGCGAGTTCTACCAGTGCGATATCGACGTGATCGGCAAGGACAGCCTGAGCGTGCGGTACGACGCCGAAGTGCTGGCGGTGATCCATGCGGTGTTCTCGGAACTGCGCATCGGGGACTTCAGCATCCAGTTGAACAACCGCAAGCTGATGCGTGGCTTCTTCGAAAGCCTGGGCGTGGCCGAGGGCGAGCGCCAGCTGGCGGTGCTGCGTGAAGTGGACAAGCTGGACAAGCGCGGCGCCGACTACGTGCGCGAGACGCTGGTGGGCGACGGGTTCGGCATTCCGGTCGGGCAGGTCGACAAGATCCTGGCATTCGTGGCCGTGCGTTCGCAGGGGCATGCCGATGCGCTGGCCCAGCTTTCGGCGCTGGAGGGCGCTGCGGGGTCTTCGGAAACGCTGCGTGCCGGCGTGGCCGAGCTGCGCGAAGTGCTGCAGCTGGTGCAGGCGCTGGGCGTGCCGGAGAGTGCGTACTGCCTCAACTTCTCCATCGCCCGTGGCCTGGATTACTACACCGGCACCGTCTATGAGACCACGCTGACCGACCACCCGCAGATCGGTTCGATCTGCTCCGGCGGCCGCTATGAAGACCTGGCCAGCCACTACAGCAAGTCGAAGCTGCCCGGCGTTGGCATTTCGATCGGCCTGTCGCGCCTGTTCTGGCAGCTGCGTGAGGCCGGCCTGATCGACGGAATCGAGGCCAGCAGCGTGCAGGCGCTGGTGGCGCTGATGGACGAGCAGGGCATGGCGCAGTCACTGGATATCGCCCGCCGCCTGCGGGCCGGCGGCATCAACACCGAAGTGCAGATGGAGCCGAAGAAGATCGGCAAACAGTTCCAGTACGCGGCCAAGGCGGGCATCCGCTTCGTGGCGCTCGCCGGCGAAGATGAGCTGGCACGCGGGGTGGTGGCGGTGAAGGATCTGCTCCGCGAGCAGCAGTTCGAGGTATCCCGCGAGGAGCTGGCCAGCACCCTGCAGGTGGAACTGGAACAGTCGAAGGTGATGGTGTGAACTGACATGCCGTGCCGCCGCTCCCCTGGTGGGGCGGCGCTGACCTGGAAGACGCCCGCCTCCGGCGGGCGTTTTCGTTTCCGGCACCTGAATGACCGGGCGGAGGCGATGGGGGTGGTTTGACGCGCTGCGCAAGAATGCGTTAATGTACTAGCGCGCTATTACATTGATGCAAGAGATCCGCCCCGTGAAAGCCCGTCCCGACATCGCCGCCAAAGACCCCCAGGCCGATCTGGAAGCCCTGGCCCAGGCGTTCGCGGCCCTGCGTGAGCCGGAGCAGGTCATGGCTTTCCTGCGTGACCTGTGTACCCCGGCCGAGCTGGAGGCCATGGCCGACCGCTGGAAAGTGGTGCCGCTGCTGCAGCAGGGGGTGCCGTACCGCGAGATCCACGAACGCACCGGGGTCAGCGTGACCACCACCGGGCGGGTGGCGCGCTCGCTCGAGCATGGCCATCGAGGCTATGCCGCTGCCATCGACCGTCTGGCCTCGCGCTGATCCGCGCCCCGTACCGAACTTCGAGACCTTCCCATGAGTGCAACCCAGGCAGCCCCGGCACGAGACCGGCTGCGTATCGCCATCCAGAAGAGCGGGCGACTTGCCGAGCCCGCCCGCAACCTGCTCAGTGCCTGCGGCCTGAGCTGGCGCGAAAGCCGTGACAAGCTGTTCTGCTACGGCGAATCGTTGCCGGTGGACCTGCTGCTGGTGCGCGACGACGACATCCCCGGCCTGATTGCCGACGGTGTCTGCGACCTCGGCATCGTCGGTCGCAACGAACTGGACGAGCAGGCCGCCGCGCGCCGCCAGATCGGCCTGCCGGATGCCTATCAGGCCTTGCGGGGCCTGGGTTTCGGCCAATGCCGGCTGATGCTGGCGGTGCCGGAGGACTGGCAATGGCAGGGACCGGCACAGCTGGCCGGCACGCGGATCGCCACCAGCTATCCCGCCATCCTCAAGGCATGGCTGGTTGAGCAGGGCGTGGACGCACAGGTGGTGGAGCTGTCCGGTTCGGTTGAGATCGCCCCGCGGCTGGGCACGGCCGACCTGATCTGCGATCTGGTGTCGAGCGGTGCCACCCTGCGTGCGAACCAGCTTGCGCCGGTGCACAACCTGCTGGACAGCGAGGCGGTGCTGGCCGGTGCGGTGCGCGTGCCCGATGACGCTCGAGCGGGCCTGCGCGCGATGCTGCTGCGCCGCCTCGATGGCGTGGTGCAGAAGCAGGACCGCAAGCTGCTGATGTTCCGCGCCAGCGAAGATCGTGTTGATGCCCTGGCCCAGCTGCTGGCCGATGCCGGGCCGCTGGAGCGTCTGCCGGCTGACGGCGGCACGCTGCGGCTGCAGACCATGTGCCCCGGACCACTGAGCTGGCAGCGCATGGAAGAGCTTGAGCGTGCCGGCGCGCAGGGCCTGATGGTGTTGAGCGTGGAGCGGTCGCTGGCATGAATCGTCTGATCTGGTCGCAACTTGATGAGGCCGCGCGCAGCGCGGCACTGACCCGCCCGGTGCAGGCCGTGGCGCAGCAGACGCGCGACGCGGTCGCGACCCTGATCGCGCAGGTGCGCGCGCAGGGCGACGAGGCGCTGCGGGCGATTACCGCACGCTTTGACGGTGTGCAACTGCCGTCCTTTGAAGTGTCCGACGCCGAATTCGCCGCTGCAGAAGCGGCGGTGCCGGGCGATCTGCGCCAGGCCATGGTGGAAGCGGCCGGGCGCATCGCGCGCTTCCACAGCGCGGGCATGGGCCAGGGCTATGCGGTGGAGACCGCGCCGGGCGTGGTCTGTGAGCGCATGCTGCGGCCGATCGGCCGGGTCGGCCTGTACGTGCCGGCCGGCAGCGCACCGCTGCCGTCCACAGCGTTGATGCTGGGCGTGCCGGCGCAGCTGGCCGGGTGTCCGCAGGTGGTGCTGTGCACGCCACCGCGCGCCGATGGCAGCGCCGATCCGGCGGTGCTGGTGGCTGCCCGGCTGACCGGCGTGCAGCGCGTTTTCAAGCTGGGGGGCGCGCAGGCGATCGCTGCGATGGCCTATGGCACCGCCAGCGTTCCGGCCTGCGACAAGCTGTTCGGGCCCGGCAACAGCTTCGTCACCGAAGCCAAGCAGCAGGTCGCGCAGAACGGCGCGGCGGCGATCGACATGCCTGCGGGGCCGTCGGAAGTTCTGGTGATTGCCGATGCCGGCGCCAATCCGGCGTTTGTAGCTGCCGATCTGCTGTCGCAGGCCGAGCACGGCCCCGACTCGCAGGTGCTGCTGCTGACCGATGATGCCGCGATGCTGGCCGCGGTCGAGGCCGAAGTGGAACGCCAGGTCGCGCTGCTGCCGCGGCAGGACATCGCTCGCCAGGCGCTTTCGGCGTCGCGCCTGATCCTGGTCGACACGCTGGCCGATGCCTTCGCGATCAGCAACCGCTACGCACCTGAGCACCTGATTCTGGCCCTGCGCGAACCACGCGGCTGGCTTGGTCAGGTGCAGGCTGCAGGCTCGGTGTTCCTCGGCGATTACACCCCCGAGGCATTGGGTGACTACTGCAGTGGTACCAACCATGTGCTGCCCACCGCAGGCGCCGCACGTGCGTACAGCGGTGTCAGCGTGGCCAGCTTCCAGAACTTCATCAGCGTGCAGAGCGCCAGCGCCGCGGGACTGGCGGCGATCGGCGGCTGCGCGCGCACCCTTGCCAGCGCCGAGGGGCTGGACGCGCACGAGCGCGCCGTCGCCCTGCGCATGGAGGTGGCCGCATGAATGCCGGGATCGACGAGGTGCTGGCGTTGGTGCGCCCCGACCTGCAGGCCTTTGCAGGTTACAGCTCGGCGCGAAGTGCGGCAGTGCAGGGCGATGTCTGGCTGAACGCCAACGAATCGGCCTGGGCCAACCCGGCGGACGCCGAGGGCCGCAGCCGGCGCTATCCAGAGCCCCAGCCACAGGCGTTGCGCGATGGACTGGCTTCGCTGTATGGCGTGCAGCCGCAACAGGTGCTGGTCGGACGTGGCAGCGATGAAGCCATCGACCTGCTGGTGCGTACGTTGTGCGTGCCGGGGCGCGATGGCGTGCTGGTCACGCCACCGGTGTTCGGCATGTATGCGGTCTGTGCACGGCTGCAGGGTGCGCCTCTGATCGAGGTGCCCCTGGTCGATGCCGCGGACGGCCTGCGCGCTGACCTGGATGCGGTGATCGAATCGGCCAGAGCACGCCATGCGAAGCTGGTGTTTCTGTGTGCGCCCTCCAACCCGGCCGGCAGCGATATCGCCCTGGCCGACATCGAGCGTGTGGCCGAAGCGCTGCGCGGTCGGGCGCTGGTCGTGGTCGATGAAGCCTATGTCGAGTACGCGCAGCGGCCGTCGGCGACCTCCCTGCTTGCCACGCACGCCAATGTGGCAGTGCTGCGCACGCTTTCCAAAGCGCATGCGCTGGCGGCGGCACGGATCGGCACGTTGATCGCCGCAGCGGAACTGATCGCGGTGCTGCGTCGCTGCCAGGCACCGTATCCGGTGCCAACGCCGTGCGCGGAACTGGCGGTGCAGGCGCTGCAGCCGGCGGCGCTGGCACGCACACGCGAGCGCGTGGCCACCGTGATCGCCGAACGCGAGCGCCTGCGCACTGCGCTGCAGGGCCTGCCTGGCGTACGCCAGGTCCATGCGTCCGCAGGCAACTACCTGCTGGTGCGCTTTGCCGATGCCCAGGGCGCGTTCGATGCGTTGCTGGCGGCTGGCGTGGTGGTGCGCGACCAGCGTGCAGCCCCGCAGCTGGACGATGCGCTGCGGATCAGCGTCGGCAGCCCCGAAGAGAATGACCGCGTGCTTGCGGCCCTGTCGGCCCGGAGGGCCGTTGCATGACCCCGATCCTGTTCATCGACCGCGACGGTACCCTCATCGAGGAACCTTCGGACTTCCAGATCGACGCCTACGAGAAGCTGCGCTTCGTGCCGCAGGTGATTCCGGCACTGCTGAAGCTGCGTGATGCCGGCTACCAGTTCGTCATCGTCACCAACCAGGATGGACTCGGCAGCGAGGGTTATCCGCGCGCCAGCTTCGATGGACCGAACGATCTGATGCTGCAGATCTTCGAAAGCCAGGGCATCGTGTTTCGTGACGTGCTGATCGACTGCAGCTGGCCACAGGACAATGCCCCGACCCGCAAGCCCGGCATCGGCCTGATGACGGCCTACCTGCAGGACCGCAGCATCGACTGGGCACGCTCGGCGATGGTCGGCGACCGCATCACCGACCTGCAGTTCGCCGACAACCTCAACATCCGTGGCTTCCAGCTGCGCACGGCGCAGTTCGGCGGTGACTGGGACTGGCCGGGCATCGCCCACGCACTGGCCGATGCGCCGCGCACGGCCGTGGTCCAGCGCAACACGAAGGAAACGAAGATCCGCGTCGAGCTGGATCTGGATCGCGCCGGTGACGCCACCATCTGCACCGGGTTGCCGTTCTTCGACCACATGCTGGAACAGATCGGCAAGCACGGTGGTTTTGCGCTGGACATCCGCGCCGAGGGCGACCTGCACATCGACGAGCATCACACCGTCGAGGACACCGGGCTGGCGCTGGGCCAGGCGCTGCGCGAAGCCTTGGGCGACAAGCGCGGCATCGGCCGCTACGGGTTCACCCTGCCGATGGACGAGACCCTGGCCAGCGCAGCGCTGGACTTCAGTGGCCGGCCCTATTTCGTCTTCGAGGGCGAGTTCAAGCGCGAGCGCGTGGGCGACATGCCGACCGAACTGGTGCCGCATTTCTTCCGCTCGTTGTGCGATGCAGGTGGATTGAATCTCAATCTGCAGGTGCGTGGTGACAATGACCACCACAAGGTGGAGGCCTGCTTCAAGGCGCTGGCCCGCGCGCTGCGCCCGGCGCTGGCGCGCCAGGGCACGGCGCTGCCCTCGACCAAGGGGGCCCTGTGAGCGAAGTCGCGCTGATCGATGCCGGCGGTGCCAATCTGGGTTCCGTACGCTATGCGCTGGAACGGCTGGGCGCCAGTGTGCGCCTGGTACGCGACGCAGAGGGGCTGGCGGGCGCACGGCGCGTGATCCTGCCCGGCGTCGGTGCGGCAGGGCCGGGCATGCAGCGCCTGCATGCGCAGGGATTGGTGGAGCCGTTGCGAAGGATCGAGGTGCCGTTGATGGGCATCTGCCTGGGCATGCAGCTGCTGTTCGAGCGCTCGGAAGAAGCGGGCGTGGAAGCGCTCGGCCTGATTCCCGGGGTGGTGCGCAAGCTGGTGCCGGCGTGCGGCATCCGCGTGCCGCACATGGGGTGGAACCGCCTGCTGCCACTGCGGTCATCGCTGCTGCTGCGCGATGTGCCTGATCGCGCAAGCGCTTACTTCGTGCACAGCTACGCCGCGCCATTGAACAGCCATACGGTGGCCGCCTGCGATCACGGCGGCCTGTTCACTGCCGTGGTGGAGCAGGGGCGCTACTTCGGTGCGCAGTTCCATCCCGAACGCTCCGGCGATACCGGATCGCTGATGTTGCGCAACTTCCTCGAGGGCACTGCTGCATGAGTTTCACCGTCTACCCCGCACTGGATATCCGCGAAGGCCGTGTGGTGCGGCTGCGGCAGGGCGATTACGCGCAGGAAACGCACTACGGCGACGATCCCCTGCCGCGCGCGCAGGCATTCGCCGCGCAGGGCGCGCGATGGATGCACCTGGTCGATCTGGATGCAGCGCGTGCCGGTGGTTACACGCTGGCGCCGCTGCTGGCGGCGGTTCGCACGCAGACAGCCTTGCAGGTGCAGACCGGCGGCGGCGTGCGTGGCCGTGATGATGTGGCGCGTATTCTCGATGCGGGCGCGAGCCGGGTGGTGGTGGGGTCGCTGGCGGTGCGCAGGCCTGATGAAGTGGTCGGCTGGCTGCAGGAGTTCGGTGCCGATCACATCACCATTGCTTTGGATGCCCGCCAGGACCCGCAGGGCCAGTGGCAGCTGCCGGTGCATGGCTGGACCGAGAACGCGGGCGTGACCCTCGATGACCTTGCCCTGCGGTATGCACGGGCGGGCATGCGCCACCTGTTGTGCACCGATATCGCGCGTGACGGCATGCTGGCCGGGCCGAACATCGGCCTGTACCAGCACCTGGCGGCGCTGCTGCCGGGCGTGCAGGTGCAGGCCTCCGGCGGTATCCGCGATGCGGCGGACGTGGCCGAGGCGCGTGCGGCCGGCTGCGGCGGCGCCATCCTTGGCAAGGCACTGCTGGAACAGCGCATGGACCTGAAGGAGGCGCTGGCATGCTGAGTCGCCGCATCATTCCCTGCCTGGACGTGCGCGAAGGACGGGTGGTCAAGGGGGTGCGCTTCCGTGACCACGTGGACATGGGGGATATCGCTGAGCTGGCGCAGCGCTACCGCGACCAGGGGGCCGATGAGCTGGTGTTCTACGACATCGGCGCCAGCCCCGAGGCGCGTTCGGTCGATGTGGCCTGGGTCGAGCGCATCGCACGGCTGATCGATATCCCGTTCTGCGTGGCCGGTGGCATCGACAGCGTGGAAACCGCACGGCGGGTGCTGTTTGCCGGTGCCGACAAGATCTCGATCAATTCGCCGGCACTCGGCCGTCCCGCACTGATCGACGAGCTGGCTGCCGAGTTCGGCGTGCAGTGCGTGGTGGTCGGCGTCGACTCGGTGCGCGAGGCCGATGGCGAGTGGCGGGTGCGCAGGTTCAGCGGTGACCCGGACAAGACCCGGGCGGTGCCCATACGCACGCTGGATTGGATCGTCGAGGCACAGCGGCGCGGCGCAGGCGAGATCGTGCTGAACTGCATGGACAGCGACGGGGTGCGCCGCGGCTACGATGTGGCCCAGCTGCAGCAGGCGCGTGCGTTGTGCCAGGTGCCGCTGATCGCGTCCGGTGGTGCGGGCACGATGGAGCATTTTGCCGAGGCCTTCGACCGCGCCGATGTGGATGGTGCGCTGGCCGCCAGCGTGTTCCACAGCGGCGCCATCGCCATTGCAGACCTGAAGCGCTACCTGCGCGAACAGCAGATCGAGGTACGGGATGTCTATTGAGGTGCGACCGTCGCTGCAGGCCCTGCAGGGGCTGGACTGGAGCAAGGGGGACGGCCTGCTGCCTGCGGTGGTGCAGGACGCCGACACCCTGCAGGTGCTGATGCTGGGTTACGTCAACGCGGAGTCGCTGGCGGCGACGCTTGCCGTCGGGCACATGACCTTCTACAGCCGCAGCAGGCAGCGGCTGTGGACCAAGGGCGAGCAGTCCGGCAACGTGCTGGCGGTGCAGTCCATCAGCGTGGACTGCGATGCCGATACGCTGCTGGTGCTGGCCCGCCCGGCAGGACCGACCTGCCACACCGGTGCGGAGAGCTGTTTCGACCAGGCGCCGAAGGATTTCCTGGGCGGGCTGGGGCAACTGGTGGCCATGCGTGAAGCGCAGCGTCCGCCTGGCAGTTACACCACCCGCCTGTTCGAGGACGGCATCCGCCGCATCGCGCAGAAGGTGGGCGAGGAAGGCGTGGAGACCGCTCTGGCCGCAGTCGCACAGGATGACGCGGCGCTGCTGGGCGAGGCTTCGGACCTGCTGTATCACCTGCTGGTGCTGCTGCGCGCACGCGGCCTGTCGCTTGACGATGCCCGGCGGGTGCTGGAAACACGCCATCGTTGATGGCGGCATGTGGCCCGCAGTCCGCACGCGCTTTCGGCGCCGGCGCCGGCCCGTCTGCACCCGGGCGGCAGACGGCCATGGCTCCGCTCTACAATAGGGAGTCTTCTTCTATGCCGGATTGCCCATGAAATCGCCTGCTGCGTGGCTGTGCTGCCTGTTGCTGACCTCGCCGGCCTGGGCTGCGGATACGGTTGTCAGCGGCAAGGTCTACCTGGAACGCGACGGCAGGCCCGGCCGTGGTGCGACCGACCCGGGCCTGGCCGGGGTGCAGGTGTCCAACGGCGAGCGCATCGTGAAGACCGCAGCCGATGGCAGCTACAGCCTGCCCGTGCGCGAGGGCCAGACGGTGTTCGTGATCAAGCCGGATGCGTACGCGTTCCCGAAGGCGAGCGACGGCCTGCCGTCGTTCTGGCGTCATTTCCAGCCCAACGGCTCGCCTGCACTGAAGTACGGCGGCATCGCCGCAACCGGCGACGCCACCCGCAACTGGGATTTCGCGCTGCAGGCGGATCGTCATGACAACCGGCGTGGTTTCCAGATGCTGGTGTTCACCGATTCACAGACGGCCAGCCTCAAGGACATCGGCTACTACCAGCAGTCCATCGTGGCGCCGCTGGTCGGCCAGACCCGGGCGCGGCTTGGCACGACGCTCGGCGATATCGTCAATGATGACCTGACGCTGTATCCGGCCATCAACAAGGTCACCACGCAGCTGGGTGTGCCCTGGTTCCATGTGCCGGGCAACCACGATCTCGATTTCGATGCCGCCGTCGACGAGCATTCGCTGGACAGCTGGCGCAACGTCTACGGCCCGGACACGTACGCGGTGGAGGAGGGCGGTGCCAGCTTCGTGTTCCTCGACGATGTGGTGTACGACCCGAAGGCCAGGCCGAGCTACGTCGGTGGCCTGCGCGAGGATCAGTTCGCGTTCCTTGCCGCCTACCTCAAGGGCCTGCATCGCGACCGCCTGCTGGTGCTGGGCATGCACATTCCGCTGTTCGATGCGGCACCGGGGCGGGAGAGCTTCCGGCACGCCGACCGGCAGCGCCTGTTCGACCTGCTGAAGGACTTCCGCAACGTGCTGGTCCTGAGCGGCCACAGCCACACCCAGCAGCATGTCTACCATGGCAGGGCCGAGGGCTGGCACGGCGAAAAGCCCCTGCACGAGTACAACGTCGGTGCCAACTGCGGTGCGTTCTGGTCCGGTGTGAAGGATGCTGCCGGCGTGCCGGACAGCACCATGAGCGACGGCACGCCAAAGGGCTACGCGCTGCTGGATGTGGCTGGCAACGGCAGCTATCGCCTGCAGTATCGCGTGGCCGGGGCGCCAGCCAGCGAGCAGATCGGCCTGCATGCGCCGAAGGTGCTGCGCCAGGGCGCGTACCCGGCGTGGGGCGTGTACGCCAACGTGTACATGGGTGAGGACGCGAGCGTGGTCGAGTACCGCGTGGACGGCGGGGCATGGCAGCCGATGAAGCAGGTCCGCCAGCCCGACCCGCGGCTGCTGGTGGAGAATGCGGCGGACGACCTGTCCAGCGTGCTGCGCGGCTACGATCGCTCGCCGGAGGCCACCGCTTCGCCGCATCTGTGGCGCGGCGCGATGCCCACGCACCTGGCCGTGGGCGACCACCGGATCGACGTGCGTTCGACCCAGCCGGATGGTGCGGTATTCACCGCCACCACCCGTTATAGTCTGCAGACCGCAGAGCCCTGAGCCACGGACGCCGCTGCAGGCAAGGTCATGGCAGGGCCGGCATGCCGGCGCGGCGCCGCGCTAGGCAAAGCGACCCTGATGCCTGAGAATCGGTGCGATTCAATCGATTCAAGCAGGCCAGAGTGACCATCGCAGCAGTGCCCCCGGTTTCCACCGACTCCCCCCGCGGCGGTCTTCCGCGAAGCCTGGTCGTCGCCGATGTCGGCGGTACCTTTGCCCGCCTGGCGCTGGCTGAAACCCTGCCGGGGCAGGCGCCACGGCTGGGCAGTCATCGTACCTACGCGTGTGCCGATCATTCCAGCCTGGCCGCGATTCTGGCCGACTTCACCCGGGGCCTCGCACTGCCGGTGCGGTCGGCGGTGGTCGCCATCGCCGGCGTGCTCGATGGCGATGTGCTGATAAATGCCAATCTGCCATGGACGGTTTCGTTGTCCGCCACCCGCGCACAGTCCGGTCTGGACGAACTGCAGCTGATCAATGATTTCGAGGCGGTGGCACTGGCCATTCCCTACCTGCAGGCCGACACCCTGGTTCCATTGAACGGCGATGCCGATCCGGCGAAGGCGTTCCCGGCGCTGGTGCTGGGGGCCGGTACCGGTCTGGGCGCGGCGCTGCGCTTCGCCGACGGCGGGCGTCCGGTGCTGCCCAGCGAGATCGGCCACGCTGCGCTGGGGGCCGGCAACGCGCTGGAGCTGGAGGTGCTGGGCAGGCTGCTGCAGCGGTGGCCACATGTGGACAACGAGCGCGTGCTGTCCGGCAGCGGTTTGATGAATCTGTATCCGTGCCTGTGCGAGCTGCGTGGCGTCACTCCGGTGTGGTCCAGCACCGAAGCGCTGATCGGCGCCGCACGCAGCGGCGAAGACGCACTTGCAGTGGAGACCCTGCAGGTGTTCTGCGCCTGGCTGGGCAGCCTGGCCGGCGATGCCGCCATCGCCGTGGGGGCCCGCTCGGTGTACTTGGCGGGCGGCATTTCCACCCACGTGCAGGATTTCCTTGCCGATGGCCGCTTCCGCGAGCGCTTCCTCAACAAGGGCGTGCTGGCCGACGTGCTGCGGCAGGTGCCGGTATGGCGGGTCGAACATGGTCAACTGGGCGTGCTGGGCGCGGCCGTCTGGCATGCGGCGCGGTACCCCGTGCACGATTGATCGGTGCCGCCGGCATCGGGCTGGCGACACGTTGCAGACTGGGAGGCAACATGGTGGATCGCAGGCAGTTCCTGCAGGCCGGAGCGCTGGCGGCAGGCATGGCCGCCCTGCCGGGCGTACAGGCACGTGCGCAGGGCGCAGCGAAGGTGGTCTCGACCTGGGATTTCGGTGTGCCGGCCAACCAGGCGGCATGGAAGGTGCTGGCGCAGGGCGGCAGTGCCCTGGACGCAGTGGAGGCCGGCGCACGCTGGGCCGAGAGCGAGCTGTGCAATCCCACCGTCGGCCATTGCGGCAATCCTGATCGGGACGGCGTGCTGAGCCTGGACGCCAGCATCATGGACGGCGATGGCCGCTGCGGTGCGGTGGCCGCGCTGGTCGACATCCTGCACCCGGTGTCGGTTGCCCGCAAAGTGATGGAAAACAGCCCGCACGTGCTGCTGGTGGGTGAGGGGGCGCAGCAGTTCGCCGTGCAGCAGGGCTTCGAACGCAGGCGTCTGCTGACGCCGCAGGCCGAAGCGGCCTGGCGCGAGTGGTTGAAGACCGAGAAGTACCAGCCCCAGATCAACGCCGAGAGACGTGGCCTTCCCGGCAACAGCGACAACCACGACACCATCGGCATGCTGGCGCTGGATGCCCGGGGCCATCTCGCCGGTGCCTGCACCACCAGCGGCATGGCCTGGAAACTGCACGGCCGGGTCGGCGACAGTCCGATCATCGGCGCCGGCCTGTACGTCGACAACGAGGTCGGTGCCGCCACCGCATCGGGCGTGGGCGAAGAGATGATCCGCAATGCGGCCTCGTTCCTGGTGGTCGAGCTGATGCGCCAGGGTCGAACGCCCGCCCAGGCCTGCCGTGAGGCGATCGACCGCGTGGTACGCAAGCGTCCCGAGGCAAGCAGGACCCTGCAGGTGTGCTTCCTGGCCATGAACAAGCAGGGCGAGGTGGGCGCCTATGCGCTGCATCGCGGTTTCGTCTATGCCGTCTGCGATGCGCAGCGCCAGGACGACCTGCGCGATTCACCGTCGATCTACGCGAGCACGCAGGCGTGAGCACGCGGCTTACCCTGGAGATCGCCAGCAACTCGCTGGCTTCGGCGTTGGCCGCGCAGGCCGGCGGCGCCGACCGCATCGAACTGTTCGACAACCTCGCCGAGGGCGGCACCACACCGTCGTTCGCCAGCATCGCCATTGCCCGCGAACGCCTGTCGATTCCGCTGTTCGTGCTGGTGCGGCCGCGGCCGGGCGATTTCCACTACGACGCCCTGGAGGCCGAGCTGATGCTGCGCGATATCGCACAGTGCCGTGCGCTGGGCTGCGATGGCGTGGCGATCGGTGCGTTGGACCGGCAGGGCGATATCGATCTGCCCCTGTGCCGCGCGCTCATCCAGGCGGCGGGTCCGCTGCAGGTGACATTCCACCGTGCCTTCGACGCCGCGCGTGACCTTCCGGCGGCGTTGGAGCAGGTGATCGGGCTCGGTTGCCAGCGCGTGCTGACCTCAGGCGGCCAGGTCAGTGCCGAGGCCGGTGCCGATATGCTGGCGGGCCTGGTCACCCAAGCGGCCGGACGTATCACGGTGATGGCTGGCGCCGGCCTGGGCCCGGCCAATATCGCCGCCGTCGCGCGACGGAGCGGCTGTACTGAACTGCACGCGTCCGCCAAAGGCCTGCGCCGCTCGGCGATGCAGTTCCAGAACCCGGCGCTGCGCGGGCTGGAACCGGACTGGAGCCAGACCAGCACTGTAACCGTGGCCGCACTGCGGCAGGCGTTGGACGGCTGAAAGCTGCCCGGGGGCAGATCCCCCCGCAGATGGGCCCCGACCCCGCTACGGAGCGCGCGCCGATTGCCGAAAAGTGACGCTTCTGACATGCGCGGATCGCCAGTCCGTCTGCCAAACGGCGGAACGCAGGCGCATCCGCGCTTCCGAGTAGACGATCAAACCAGGATCATTGACAGTGGGGTCCACCTTCCCGTGGCAATGATCCTCTTTCCGCATGTATCGACTGCTGGCGCTACTTCTCTGCTTACTGCCCACCGCCGCAATAGATGCAGAGGAGGGGCAGCACCCAATGTTGATCTGGAAGGCAGCCGATCCCGACGGAGGCAGCATCGACGCCCTGCTGGGCGGGGTGACGCTGGCACCCGCTGCTACAGGCGCGTTTGTCGACACGCGGGTACATCGGATCGGGGAGAAGCGCTTTCGCGCGCTCTATCAGGTGTTCGATTCAAACGCTTCCAACTCGATGGGGCGCTGTGGCGCGGGGCGAGAGATCCATCTATTCGTCTACGAACTGACAACGCCGAAGCCCATCGAGCGCGCCAGGGTATTGATCAGCAGCTGCCTCGAGACCCTGTCTTTGGCCAGCCAGAACTCAGGGCGACCCTACAATGAATCCGACTTTTCCTCTGTCATCTGGCAGGGCGACGGGTTCACCATCAAGTGGTGGAGTATCGGACCGGGAGGTGACGCGTCGAGCCACTACGCCCTCCGAGACGACCACTTCGTCCCGACTCAATGGGGTGAGGGGAATCGCTGAGGCCGGACAATACCGTTCCGCGCGGGGTGGTCGTGATCGTGTCGTTTAGGTGTGCGCCCGTTCTCTCAGCGATGTATCGCAACCCTTTGATTGATCGGGAAATCGGAAGCCAGCTACGTCTCTCCATCTTTTCTTGCTGCGCCGCCACATGCCGTGCAAAGTTCAGCTGTGCTTTAGTTTGGATCGATCCACAGGGGAGGGCGCCGGAATCGGCTTGGACCGGTCCCGGCACCTGGATCTTCCGTAGTGCCGCGCCACCACCCATCCGTGCGACCACACCCTCCGAGAGCGATCACATGGCTCAGTTCGTCCGCAATCGTCGTCACCTGCTGTCCCAGGCCCTGGTCCTGGCCCTGCTTCCGCTGGCTGCCAATGCACAGGACACCTCAGGTTCGTCCACCAAGGATCTCGACGCGGTCACCGTCACCGGCTCGCGCATCAAGCGCGCCAGCGTTGAAGGCCCGGCCCCCGTCAACGTGATCACCGCACAGCAGATCCAGAAGGAAGGCTTTGTCAGCGTGTACGACGCGCTGAAGACGTTGACCGAAGCCACCGGCACCGTGGAGGCGGCGTCGCAGTGGGGTTCGCACACACCCAACGCCAGCGGTCTGAATCTGCGCGGGATGGGCCCCAACCGCTCACTGCTGCTGGTCAATGGCCGTCGCGTGGCCGACTATCCGTTACCCTATGGCGGGGAGACCAATTTCTCCAACTACGGCAACATTCCCGCCGCTGCGGTGGAGCGCATCGAGGTCCTGACCGGTGGCGCTTCTGCGATCTACGGCTCCGATGCCATTGCAGGCGTGGTCAACGTCATCCTGAAGACCCACTACGACGGCGACGAAGTACGCGTGCGCGGCGGCACCTCCACTGAAGGTGGTCGCGATACCTGGGATCTGTCGTGGGCCGGTGGCAGGACCGGTGACAACTGGAGCGTGACCTACGCGCTGCAGTACACCAAGCGCGATCCGCTGTTCGGTCGTGACCGGCCGCAGATGGATGATGCCGATGATGCGCCGCGCCCCTCCTGGAACATGGAACAGCGCAAGGTCGGTTTCCGTCCCACCGCCGGCCTGGCCTTGATCGACCCGGGAACCGGCCAGCGGCTGGCGCCACCGACCGGCACCTGCGAGAAGTTCGACGGCGAGTACTACACCGCCGATCGGCTGGTCTACAACTACAACACCGATACGGTCACCAATACCGGGCGGTTGTGTGGCATGACGGCTGACTATGCCAACTGGCTGCTGACCGGTGGTGCCGAGAACGTGTCCGGCAATCTGTATGCCACGTTCGATTTCGACGGCGACCTGCAGGGCTGGACCAACCTGGCGGTGTACCGGTCGGAGGCGATCTGGGGCACCAATCCGCCCAGCGTGACGCTCATCGATGATGACAACGGCTACTACTGGGATGCCAACCGCAACCGCGCGATCCTGGGCGTGCGCCAGTTCACGCCCAACGAAGTGGGCGGCCTGGACACCCTGCGCAACACCAACCGCGAGCTGTCCTGGGACTGGAGTGCAGGCCTGCGCGGGCGCCTGGCGGACCGCTTCGACTGGAGTGCCACCATCGGCCGTTCCTACTACCGCGTGGAAGAGCGGCAGAATGTGGTGGACGAGCAGAAGTCGTATGACTTCTTCCTCGGCCCGCGCCTGGGTACGACGGCGGATGGTGAAGCGATCTACGCACTGGACGAAGCACGCTGGTGGAACCCGCTCACGCCGGACCAGTACTGGCAGATGGGTACGGTGGCGAAGAACCGTGCGTCGTCCTGGGTTAACCAGGCGTCGGCGGACATCACCGGTGAGTTGTTCCAGGGCTGGGCGGGTCCTGTTTCGTTCGCGGCGGTGGCCGAGGTGGCGCAACAGGGATATCACCTCGCTCCCGATCCTCGCGCCGGCATCGATTTCGACCTGCAGAACGTTGATCGCGGTGGCGGCGAGCGCACGCGCTACTCGGCGGGCGTGGAGTTCAAGATTCCACTGCTGGACAGCGTGATCGCCACCGCGGCGGCACGCTACGACCGCTACGGCAGTTACAAGGCCGACACCAATGCTGAGGCGCTGGACATCGGCAGCCAGAAGGAGACCACCTGGAATGTCGGTCTGGAATGGCGGCCGGTGGAGTCGCTGCTGGTACGCGGTTCCTACGCCACCAGCTTCCACGCGCCTGACATGCACTACCTGCTGGGGCAGCCCAGCAGCTCCGAGGTGCAGACCTATGACCGCCTGCGCTGCATCGAAAGCGGCGCCTACCTGGTCAACAACTGTGGCGTCGGCAACACCGATGTCTGGTACACGTTCGACGTGAACCGTCGCGGCACCCCGCTGCTGCGCTCGGAAACGGGGGATTCGTGGACGGTGGGATTCGTCTGGGATGTGATGTCCAATCTTTCGATCAGTGCCGATTACTGGGCGATCAAGCTGGAGGACATGATCGTCGATGTCGGCGCCGACGAGGTGCTGGCCAGTGAAGCGGGCTGCCGCACGGGCTTGAACATCGACGGCACGCCGTGGGCCAATCCGGCCGGCGCCGACTACTGTGCCGGCATCCTCGCGCGCGTGAACCGCGACAGCAATGGTCGCCTGGTGTCGATCGAGCGGGGCCCGTTCAACCTGGCCAGCCGGGAGGTACGCGGTATCGACCTGACCGCGCGTTACCGGTGGGACAGCGCAGCATGGGGAAGCTTCCAGTTCGGCGTGAACTACACCAACCAGCTGTCGACCAAGGAGCAGCGCTATGCCGCCGATCCGAATCCGCAGCGCCGTGACCGCGACCTGCGCAGCAAGCTGCGAGCGAGCCTGGCCTGGCAGCGTGGTCACTGGAACGCGAACGTGTACGCCGACCGCATCGGCTCGGTGCCGGGCGTGCGTTACCACTGGGGCACCGACCGCCTGGACAATCCCGGCGGCTGCCTGCCGTTCGCCGATGGTTACGTGCCCAGCGACAGTCCTTCGCTGGACTGCCTGGAGCCTGCCACGCGTCCCGATGGTTCGCCGAATCCGAATCCGAACGCCGGCCAGCGCACGGCCCGCTACTACGGCCGGGTCGGACCGTTCATCACCTGGAACGTCAATGTCGGCTATCAGGTGACTGAACGTGCCAAGGTCAATGTGTACGTCAACAACGTCTTCAACTCGGCCAGCTGGAACCACAAGGATCCCTACAAGCTGGACTACGATTTCGCGCCGACCCGGTTGCTGAGTGCGGTCGGCCGCGAGTTCGCGCTGGAATACGTGTTCACGTTCTGAGGAGGCCGACCTTCGCCGGTAGATCCACGCCATGCGTGGATATGGACACCCGGGTGGCCATTCAGGAAATGCGGACAGGCTGGATTTGACCTTCCCACGATGGCAAGGTTTAGCCTGTCCGCATCCAGAAGGAACCCCGGGAATCCGATCATGAGCACGCCCCGCGCCGCGGCCGCCTCCGCAAGCCCTGCCACCATCAGCCTGCCCATCGAGGGCATGACCTGCGCCAGCTGCGTGGGCCGGGTGGAGGCAGCGCTGTCCAAGGTCGAGGGCGTGAGCAGTGTCACGGTGAACCTGGCCACCGAGCGCGCGGACATCCGCCCGTCCGGTCCGGTCGATCGGGCCGCGCTCATCCAGGCGGTGGAGCGGGCAGGCTACGACGTGCCTGCCGCGACCATTGAACTGGCCGTGGAAGGCATGACCTGCGCCTCCTGCGTGGGTCGCGTCGAACGTGCGCTGCTGGCGGTGCCTGGCGTCAGCCAGGCCAGCGTGAACCTGGCCACCGAGCGTGCGACCGTGCGTGGCGTGGCGGGCGTTGACGCGCTGGTGGCGGCCATCGACAAGATTGGCTACGCCGCGCACCTGATCGAGGCCGGCGTTCAGTCCGATGAGGAGGCCGCAGAAAAGAAGGATGCTGAGCGCGCTGAACTGAAGCGCGACCTGATCGTGGCGACGGCGCTGGCGCTGCCGGTGTTCGTGCTGGAGATGGGCTCGCACCTGATTCCTGGGATGCACGAATGGGTGATGGTCACGATCGGCATGCAGGCCAGCTGGTACCTGCAGTTCGCACTGACGCTGCTGGTGCTGGCCATCCCCGGTCGCCGTTTCTACCAGAAAGGCTTCCCGGCGCTGCTGCGCCTGGCACCGGACATGAATTCGCTCGTGGCGGTGGGCACCGCCGCGGCGTTCGGCTATTCGGTGGTCGCGACCTTCACACCGCGGCTGCTGCCCCCGGGCACGGTGAACGTCTACTACGAAGCAGCGGCGGTGATTGTCGCGCTGATCCTGCTCGGTCGCTTCCTCGAGGCCCGCGCCAAGGGCCGTACTTCGGAAGCGATCAAGCGTCTGGTCAACCTGCAGGCCAAGGTCGCCCATGTGATCCGTGACGGCCGCAGCGTCGAGATCCCGGTCAATGAAGTGCTGAGCGGCGATGTGGTGGAAGTGCGGCCGGGCGAGCGCGTGCCGGTGGATGGCGAGGTGGTTGAAGGCCGCAGCTACATCGACGAATCGATGATCAGCGGCGAGCCGATTCCGGTCGAGAAGGAGCCGGGCAGCAGCGTGGTGGGCGGCACGGTCAACCAGAAGGGCGCACTGACGGTGCGTGCCAAGGCCGTGGGCGCGCAGACGATGCTGGCGCAGATCATCCGCATGGTGGAACAGGCGCAGGGCTCGAAGCTGCCCATCCAGGCGGTGGTCGACAAGGTCACCCTGTGGTTTGTGCCGGCGGTGATGCTGGCCGCGCTGGTGACCTTCGCGGTCTGGCTGGTCTTCGGCCCGTCACCGGCACTGAGCTTCGCGCTGGTCAATGCGGTGGCGGTACTGATCATTGCCTGCCCGTGCGCGATGGGCCTGGCCACGCCGACCTCGATCATGGTGGGGACCGGTCGTGGCGCCGAAATGGGCGTGCTGTTCCGCAAGGGCGAAGCGCTGCAGCTGCTGAAGGATGCGCAGGTGGTGGCGGTGGACAAGACCGGTACGCTGACCGAGGGCCGTCCGCGCCTGACCGATTTCGAGATCACGGACGGTTTCGATCGCAGCACGGTGCTGGCGGCGGTTGCCGCGGTGGAATCGCGCTCTGAACATCCGATCGCCCGTGCCATCGTTGATGCAGCCAGCGAGCAGGGCATCGCGCCGCCATCGATGGTTGATTTCGAATCGGTCACCGGCATGGGCGTGCGGGCCAGCGTTGAAGGCGCGCGGGTGGAGGTTGGCGCGGACCGCTTCATGCGCGGTCTTGGGGTGGACATTACCGCATTCGCCGCAGTTGCAGCCGAACTCGGCATGCAGGGCAAGTCGCCGCTGTATGCCGCCATTGACGGTCGCCTGGCCGCAATCATCGCGGTGTCCGATCCGATCAAGCCGAGCACGCCGGCCGCCATCGCCGCACTGCATCAGTTGGGCCTGAAGGTGGCGATGATCACCGGCGACAACGCCCGCACCGCGCAGGCGATCGCGCGCCAGCTGGGCATCGATGAAGTGGTGGCCGAGGTGCTGCCGGAAGGCAAGGTCGAGGCAGTGCGCCGGCTGAAGGCCTCGCACGGTCACGTCGCCTTCGTCGGCGACGGCATCAACGACGCGCCGGCGCTGGCGGAGGCGGATGTGGGCCTGGCCATCGGCACCGGTACCGATGTGGCGGTGGAATCGGCCGATGTAGTGCTGATGTCCGGCAGTCTGCTGGGCGTGCCCAATGCCATCGCGCTGTCCAGGGCCACCCTTGGCAACATCCGGCAGAACCTGTTCTGGGCGTTCGCCTACAACACCGCGTTGATTCCAGTAGCGGCCGGCGTGCTGTACCCCGTCTGGGGCGTGCTGCTGTCGCCGGTGTTCGCGGCCGGTGCGATGGCCCTGTCCAGCGTGTTCGTGCTGGGCAACGCGCTGCGCCTGCGTCGCTTCCGGGCGCCGATGGCCGACGCCGCCAGCCATTGAGAAGGAGACTGTCTTGAACATCGGTGAGGCCGCGAAGGCATCGAGCGTTTCGGCGAAGATGATCCGCTACTACGAGCAGATCGGCCTGATTCCTGCTGCCGACCGCACGGCGTCCGGCTACCGGGCCTATTCGCACGCCGACGTGCATCGACTGCGGTTCATACGCCGCGCGCGGGATCTGGGGTTCTCGGTCGCCGAGATCACCGATCTGCTGGGACTGTGGAACGATACGTCGCGGCACAGCGCCGACGTCAAGCGCTTGGCCGAGCAGCACATCGAAGATCTCGAGCAGCGCATCGACAAGATGCGGCAGATGGCCGATACGCTGAAGTCGCTGATCAGCTGCTGTGCGGGCGACGAGCGGCCGGAGTGCCCGATCCTGCAGCGGCTGGAGGAGGGCGAGGAGGGCGCGGAGCCTGTCGCGCCGCGGCGGCGGCAGACGCGCCGGAGCTGAGCCGCGGGGCGCAGGGGCTTTCGCGCCTGCGCGGTGGGAGGGCTGTGGCTCCTTCAGAAGAAGGTGAGCATCATCCGGGGCCGGGCGATCAGGCCGTGCGTGGCGGGAAGCCTGCGTCCTTCACGGCGGCGAAGATCTCCGCTTCGCTGGCCGTGGTCTGCACCTGCACGCGGCCTGTCGGCGGATCGGCGACCACGCGGGCCTGCGGATCGACGCTCTGGATCGCGCGGGTCACGCTGCGTACGCATCCGCCGCAGGTCATGCCGTCAACATGGAAGTCCATCTGTAGCTCCTTCGGTTCCGGGGAATGCAGCCAGTGTGCACCTTCCAACGATGGCAGGGTCAAGTGATGCCTGCGTGGCGCCCACGAAAAACGGCAGCCACCTGTACCAGCGTGGCTGCCGTGGAGGAACGTCCCCGCGCCGGGCGGGGCGACTGCCTTAGAACTTCCAGGTTGCGCCGAAGTACAGCTGGCGGCCCGCGTAGGTATTGGAGATCAGGCGGGCCTTGGTGTCATTGCCCAGATGCACGCGCTGCTCGGACTTGGTGGCGTTGATCACCGACGCGGTCAGGGTCCACTCCGGGGTGAGGTTGTAGGCCACGTTGAGATCGAGCTGGTCGTACGGCTCGGTGTAGACCGTCATGCCGTTGTTCAGTCCGCCGACCACCTGGCCGCGACGGTTGTACGAGGCGCGGGCAAGGAACTTGTCATTCTCGTAGAACACCGTCACGTTGGCCTGGTTCTTGGCGCTGCCGACCAGCGGCGACGAGCCGATGTTCTGCCCATCCAGCACGATCGAGGCCAGGTTGGTGTCGTTGTAGGTGTAGTTCGCCTGCACGCCGACGCCGAAATCGAAGGTGTACTGGCCGTACAGCTCCACGCCCTGCGACACGCCGTCCTGGCCGTTGGCGCGGGTCTCGTAGTCCTGCACGGTCACGGTTTCGCCACCGACCTGCATCTGCATGTCGCGCACGACGGGCACGGTGAAGTTGTCCACGTTCTTGCGGAACAGGCCCACGCCGGCCACCGCGCCCGGCTGGAAGTACCACTCCAGGCCGAGGTCGAACTGGGTGGCCTCGAAGGGTTCAAGCTGCTTGTTGCTGCCGTCGCCGGTCCAGCCCGGGGTCGGTGCACCGCCGGCCACGCGGCGGTCGTTGACGTACTCCTCACTGTAGTAGCGCAGGCTGCCCGGAGCGCCGATCTCGGTGTAGCCGGGGCGTGCGATGACCTTCGAGGCGGCACCGCGCAGCAGCAGGGTATCGGTGATGTCCCAGGCGATGTTGAAACTCGGCAGGACGTCGGTGTACGTGCGGTCCACGCCCAGCAGCTCGAAACTCTTGCTCTGTGCCAGGTTGTACGGCAGGCGTACGAAGCCGCTCTCGCAGCTGTAGTTCGGGTAGGCCGCCGCGGCCGGATCGGAGCACGCCATCGGCGCGCCAGCGGCGTTGTCGAGGAAGTAGTCGTCGAAACGCTCGATCGAATCGGTGGACTGCGCCAGCTGCTTGGTGCGCACCACGCGCACGCCCACGTTGCCGCGCACGTGCTCGGTGCGGAAGTTGGCCTGGAAGTAGCCCGAGTAGATCTTCTCGTTGACGTTGTAGATGAAGTCGTCCTCGACACGGTTGTGCGAACCGCCGTAGGTCTTGTTCAGGTAATCGATGTAGGCCGGATAGTTGATGCCCGGGAACACGTTGGTATTGAAGCCGCCAGGGATGTTGCTGATCGGGCTGGAGAGGAAGAAGCCGGGCTGGGCGATATTGGCCGTAGGGTCGCAGCCGCTCTGGTAGCGGTTGTTGTCGTAGTCCGACGGGTCGCGGCCCTGGCACACCCAGTAGGTATTGCCGGTGTTGCGGTGCACCGTGCCGTCACGATACTTGGCACCGAACTGGATCGAGTCCAGCCAGCCGGATTCGAACAGCTTGGTGACATCGGCCTGGAAATAGTTCTGCTTGATCTCGGTCTGCTTCCAGGACGAGTCGGTCGAACCGGTGTCGATCTCGGCGATGCCGGCCATGAGCTGCTGCTGCAGGTCGGGCGCGAAGGTGCCCGACGGCGTGCCGGTCAGGTCCCAGGAGGTGCTGCTGGACGATTCCCACACGCCATTGGTCTGCCGACGCGGTTTGGCCGACATGCGGAAGTTCATCGAGGGACCGCCTTCGGACCAGGTACGGCCGCCGGTGAACGACGCCTTCCACAGCGGGCTGATATCCCAGTCGATGCTGAGGTCGGCGGTCTGCGAGAGCGCCTTTTCGCGGCTGTAGCCGCCGGTGAGCTGCGGGGTCGGAATGGTGCAGTCATCGGGGCCCCAGCCCCCCGGCTCGAGCCCGGCCGCTTCGGCCTCGGCTTCATTGCAGTAATAGGTCTTGCCGGCCAGCTTCTCGAACTGCGCGCCGGTGACGACGGTGCCGCTGGGATCGAAGTCCAGCCCGTTGAGCATGCGGCCGCCCGCCCAGTTGCCGTCACCGTTGAAGCGGGCCATGCTCCACTCCGGCACCTTCAGCATGTGCTGGGCGTAGTTGCCGTCCAGCTCGAAGCGGAAGTAGTTGGCCGTCATGGTCACGTTGTCGACCGGCTTGAACTGGAAGGTCAGCTGTCCGCCCTTGCGCTCGCGCGTTTCTTCCTTCACCGCGAAATTGACCGAGGTCGGCATGAAGAAGTCGGTGTAGTTGCGACCGGTCTGGTTGTTGAAGCCGGAGTTGCCCCACCAGTACTCGATGCCGTCCTGCAGCATGGGGTTGCCATGCACGTCGCGCGCATCGGTGTCGGTGCCGTACCACTGATAGTTCTCGGTGGTGACTTCCATGGTGCGGCTGGTGCGTTTCTGCTGGGTCACGCCGACCAGCACGCCGAAACGCTCATCCTTGCTGTGCCACGAGTACAGTGCGGAGGCCTGCGGATCGATGTCGTGACTGGTGTCCGACGAGGTGCCTTCGAGGGTGACGAAGCCCGAGTTGGACTCCATGTCCAGAGGGCGCCGGGTGTGCAGGATGACCGTGCCGCCGATGCCGCCCTCGTCGATGCGCGCTTCCGGCGACTTGAACAGCTCGGCGCTGGACAGCATGTTGGACGGCAGAAGGGTGTAGTTGAAAGAACGGGTCGCCTCGTCGTTGGTCTCCGAGGTGGCAACGTAGTTGCCGTTCAACTGGGTCAGCGTCAGGTCCGCGGCGAGGCCGCGCACGCTGACCGTCTTGCCTTCGCCGCCGTCGCGGGTGATGACCACGCCCGGTACGCGCTGCAGCGCGTCGGCCACGTTCTTGTCAGGGAACTTGCCGACGTCTTCGGCCGTGATCACTTCGACCACGGCGTTGGCGTCGCGCTTCTGCTCAAGGCTCTTTTCGATGGCGTAGCGGTAGCCGGTGACCTGGACGCTGTCCAGGGTGGTGGCATCGGGCGTGCCGGTGGTGGCCTGCTGCGCCGCGGCGCCCGCCGGCAGGACGGCGGCGGCCAATGCCAGCGCGATGGCCAGAGACAGCGCGTCCTGGCCATGCATGCGTTTTGAGTGACTCATTCCCATCTCTCCCTCTCTCCTGGATTGATCCGGTGACGTGTGACGTGGTGCGGATGACTTGAATCGATCTAATCTGTGGTGATGCCGGTGCGGTCGCTACGCAGTTGCAACTGCATCCTGCGTCTGTGCCGGCCCGTCCTGTCGCTGCTTCCCCAAACTCCCGGCCACCGCAACGTCGTCTTGGATCGATCTAAGCGATGGGCGGGCGTTTTTTAGCATGGGTTGCCCGTCGGCGCATGCTGCTGCGCAATATGGTATTGCCGTGGCGGGGGCATGACGTTTTTCTGAATCGGCTGGAAACGTTTTCTCGCGCGACTCCCCGGCAGGGCCTGGCAGGAGGCCGCTCGGCGGGACGTATGCTGCGGCGCAGAATGCATTGGCGCGAATCGCCATGCTCTACTTGAATCGATCTAAATTCACGGTTGCGCGGGTCTCGCGCCATTCCACGGGGAGCAGGCTGCCGGCAGGCAGCGCTCAGCGGAAGGCGTTGCAGGCTCCAGCCGTCTGCCACCGCACCATCGACCACAGGAACCCGACATGCGCCCAGTGCCGTCCGCTCCCGCTGTCCCCTCGACGCCGCGCCCGTTGACGCGATTGGCCTGGCTGCTCGCACTGGCGATGTCGCCGTTGCTGCTGCAGGCCGCCCCGGCCGCACTTGAGCGCGAGGTGAACACCTTCATCGGCAGCAAGGACGATGGCAATACGTTCCCGGGCGCCTCGGCACCCTTCGGCCTGATCCAGGTCAGCCCCATCGGCAGCCACTATTCGGGGTGGCGCTACGACGACGAGAAGATCCGTGGCTTCGGCCACTCCTTCCTGTCCGGTGCCGGGTGCTGGGAGCAGGGCGGCCAGGTCTCGGTCCTGCCCGTGACCGGCAGCATCGGTCCCGGTGGCGATTTCGACACCGCTGACGCCAAGAGCTTCAACCACAAGACCTATGCCGCGTCGTACACGCATGACGGCGAAATCGGCCAGGCCGGCTACTACAAGGTGCGCCTGACCAGCTACGGTGGCATCGATGCCGAGGCGACCGCGCGCACCCGTGCCGCCGCCGAGCGTTACACCTTCAGCCAGCGCAGCGGCGATGGGCACGTGCTGGTGAATGTCGGCCAGGCCAATGAGCGCCATTCGGTGATCGGCAGCGTGATCGACGTGGTCGGCGACCGCGTGGTCGAGGGCAAGCTGGTCACCAAGAGTTTCTGCGGTGGCCACCAGTACACGACGTGGTTCCGCATCGAGTTCGATCGCCCGTTCAAGGCGCATGGTACCTGGGGCGAGGCCGGTGGCCTGCCGGGGGCGCGTCACAGCATGGAAGGCGAGCAGAAGCCGAACGGTGCCTGGCTGAGCTTCGACCTGGCCAAGGGGCAGTCGGTCACGGCGGTGAGCGCGATTTCGCATGTCGACGCCGAAGGCGCGCGTACCAACCTGCGCGCCGAGGGCATGCAGGGCGGAGCGCTGATGGGGTTCGACCGCATGCGCGCGCTGTCGCAGCAGGCATGGCGCGAGGAACTGGGCCGGGTGCGCGTGCGGGGCGGCAGTGCCGATGACCGCACGGTGTTCTACAGCGCCGCCTACCACGCGCTGCTGCAGCCGCTGACCGGCAGCGATGCCGATGGCCGTTACCGCGGCTACGACGATGGCATCCATCGCGCTGATGGCTGGACCTACTACGAGTACTTCTCGCTGTGGGATACCTACCGTGCGCAGAACCAGTGGCTGGCGCTGACCCGCCCCGATGTGGCGCGTGACATCGGCCGCACCCTGCTGGCGATCGACGAGCAGGGGGGCTGGCTGCCACGCTGGGGCTACGCCAACTTTGAAACGAACATCATGACCGGCGATCCGGTAACCCCGTTCATGGTCGACCTGTGGCGTTTCGGTGCGTTCAAGGGCCGCGAATCGCAGGCGTGGGATGCGCTGCGCCGCAATGCGTTCGGCACCCCGCCGTTGAATTCCCGCCATGCGGGCCGGTCGGGCAATCCGACCTATCTGGACAAGGGCTACGTGGTCTACGACCGTGCGTTCCCGTCCAAGGGCATGGACGTCGATCCGCATCACGGCGGCTCGGCCACCCTGGAATATGCACTGGCCGACTGCGCGCTTTCGCAGATGGCCGATGGCCTCGGTCACGCGCGGGATGCGGCCACGCTGCGCGAGCGCGGCCGCAACTGGCGCAAGGTATGGGACCCGCAGGTCCGCGATGCCGAGACCGGCTTCAGCGGCTTCCCGCGGCCTCGCACCGAGGACGGGCAGTGGTACACCCCGGCCGACGGGCACTACAGCCCGCGTTCCCACCATGGCTTCCATGAAGGCACCGCGTGGCAGTACCAGTGGCTGGCGCAGCAGGACATGCCGGGGCTGGTCGAGGCGATGGACGGTCGTGAGCAGGCCGGGCGCCGGCTCGATGCCTTCTTCGCGATGGATGCACTGCAGGCCGATCCGCTCAATGCCGCGCGGCGCGAATGGGTGGTCGGGCCCTACAGCTACTACAACCAGTTCCGCTACAACCCGAACAACGAGCCCGATCTGCACGCGCCGTGGCTCTACACTCTCATCGGCCAGCCGTGGAAGACCGCCGCGGTGGTGCGGGCCGCGCAGCAGCTGTTCACCAATGCGCCCAATGGCGTGACCGGCAACGACGATCTTGGAACGATGTCGGCGTGGTATCTGTTCAGTGCGATCGGCATGTACCCGGCGGTACCGGGCAGCGGCCAGTTCCTGCTGCATACGCCGCGCTTTGCCCGGGTCGAGGTCGACATGGGCAATGGCCGCACCCTGCGCATCGATGCCCCGGGGGCGGACGGCCGCCGCCTGCAGTACGTGCAGGGCGTGCAGGTCGATGGCCAGGCGCATGCCCCGGTCTGGCTGGACTGGGAGCGCCTGCAGCAGGGTCCGCGCCTGCACTTCGCCCTCGACGGGCAGGCGCCCACCCAGGGGTGGGGCACGGCGGTGAAGGATCTGCCGGTGTCCTGGTGCGCGGCACCTGGCAGCCAGCTGCGTTGATCGGGGCTGTGCCGTTCGCGGCGACCCAGCGAACGGCACGGCACGAGACGGCCGCGATCCATTAGGCTTGAGCCCTCAGCGGAGCCCGGGAATACGATGAACGACAACGGCAGCAGCACTTCCAGCAAGCGCGCCGGCAAGGCAGTGACGGTGACCGACATCGCGCGCGCCATCGGCGTGTCGCGGGCGACCGTGTCGCTGGTGCTGCGCGGCAGCCCGCTGGTCAACGTCGATACCCGGGCCAAGGTCGAGGCCGAGCTGCGGCGCCAGCGCTATGTCTACAACCGCGCAGCGGCCAACCTTCGGCGGCGCACTTCCTCCAGCATCGCGCTGGTGATCAACGACCTGTCCAATCCATTCTTCGCCGAATTCGCCTCCGGCGTCGACGAGGCGCTGGGTGGGCGTGGCTACGTGACCCTGCTGGGCAGCACCGGCGAATCGCCGGAACGCCAGCAGGCGGTGCTGTCCACGCTGATGGAACACACCCCGGCGGGGCTGATCCTGTCGCCGGCCGAAGGCAGCGATGCCACGCGGCTGCGCCAGGCACTGGGAGCCAATGCCAACGTCCTGCTGTTCAACCGTGAGCTGGACGGGGCCGATTGGGACTTCCTGACCCTGGACAACCAGCATGGGGCCTATCTGGCCACCCGCCATCTGATCGAGCGCGGCCATCGCCATATCGCCTTCTTCGGCGGCCATGCGGCGTCCAGTTCCTGCCATCAGCGCCGGGCTGGTTTCCAGCAGGCGCTGGCTGAGGCTGGACTGTCGCTGCCCCCCGGCTGGATGATCGAATCGGCGCCGAACCGGCTGGAGGCGGCCGCACGCACCGACGAACTGTTCGCCGATGGCCATCGGCCGAGCGCGGCGGTCTGCTACAACGACACCGTCGCGCTGGGGCTGATGCTGGGCCTGAACTCGCGCGGCATCCGGCCGGGGGGCGATTTCGCCGTCACCGGCTTCGACGATATTTCCGAAGCTTCGGTGGCGGTGCCACCGTTGACGACGCTGACCGCCGACCCGCGCGAGCGTGGCCGGCAGGCGGCGGCACTGCTGCTGCAGCGCCTGGACGAACCGGATGCGCCGCCACGGCGCACGGTGGCTCCGGTGCAGCTGCGTATCCGCGAAAGCAGTGCCGCCCGGCCGACCTGACTTCACTGCCGTTACTCCTTCCACGCAACAACGATTCCGCGCAACGAGGCGCGTTCCGCATGCCGATCTCAGCAACGCCCCGTCCGTCGGGTTCCCCGGGCAACGCACCGGCCGTCACCAACGGCAAGGCCCTGGCCGTGGTGACCACCATCTTCTTCATGTGGGGCTTCCTGACCTGCCTCAACGACATCCTGATTCCGCACCTGAAGGCGGTGTTCGAGCTGAACTATGCGCGGGCGATGCTGGTGCAGTTCACCTTCTTCGGTACGTACTTCCTGATGTCGCTGCCCGCTGGCCGCCTGGTCGCGGCTCTCGGCTACAAGAAGGGCATCGTGGCCGGCCTGCTGATTGCAGGTGTGGGTGCGCTGGGCTTCTGGCCGGCGGCCGAACTGCGGATCTACGGCGCCTTCCTGGGTGCATTGTTCGTGCTCGCCACCGGCATCACCGTGCTGCAGGTGGCGGCCAATCCCTACGTGGCGCTGCTGGGCCCGGAGCAGACCAGCTCCAGCCGGCTGACCCTGGCGCAGGCGTTGAACTCGCTGGGTACGGCAATCGCGCCGATCTTCGGCGGTATGCTGATTCTCTCCAATACGGTCAAGAGCGCCGATGAAATGGCGGCGATGCCGGCCGCCGAACAGCTGGCCTATCGCGCTGCCGAGGCGCAGGCCGTGCAGGGCCCGTATGTGGGCCTCGCGGTGGCGCTGGTGCTGCTGGCGCTGTTCGTGTTCCTGTTCCGCCTGCCGGCGCTGAGCGACGCGACCGAACAGGCCGACCAGGGGCATCACCACAGCTATCTGGATGCGCTGCGCCAACGCCATCTGCTGCTGGGCGTGCTTGGCATCTTCTTCTATGTCGGTGCGGAGGTGTCGATCGGCAGCTTCCTGGTGAACTACCTGTCGATGCCCGACATCGGCGGATTCAGCGAGCAGGAGGCCACACACTATGTGTCCGCCTACTGGACGATGGCGATGGTCGGCCGCTTTGCCGGCTCGGCGCTGCTGGCACGCTTCTCGCCGAGCCGCCTGCTGGCGATCTTCGCACTGGTCAACGTCGGCCTGCTGGCGCTGACCATGGCCAGCGCCGGAAGTGTCGCGCTGTACTCGGTGGTGGCGATCGGCCTGTTCAACTCGATCATGTTCCCCACCATCTTCGCGCTCAGCATCGAGCGCCTGGGGCCGCTGACCAACAAGGGCTCAAGCCTGCTGATCATGGCCATCGTCGGCGGCGCCGTGGTGCCGTACCTGCAGGGCGTGCTGGCCGACCACATCGGGGTGCAGGCCAGCTTCATCCTGCCGCTGCTGTGCTACGTCTACATCATTTTCTACGGACTGGTCGGTGCACGTACGCCGGCCTCCGCAACGCAGGGAGGCTGAGTCCGGAATGGGTGCGATTGTCTGCTTCGGCGAAATTTTGATCGATCTACTGGCGCAGCCGCCGGCCACGGCGGACACGCCGCGCGCCTTCCTGCAGTACGCCGGCGGGGCACCGGCCAACGTCGCGGTGGCCGCCGCGCGGCTGGGCGCGAAGACCCAGTTCGTCGGCATGCTGGGCCGCGACATGTTCGGCGATTTCCTGGCAGAAAGCCTGGCCGAGCACGGTGTCGGTACCGACTTCATCGTCCGCACCGATGCCGCCAAGACCGCGCTGGCGTTCGTCGCTCTCGATGCAGAGGGGGAGCGGAGCTTCAGCTTCTACCGTCCGCCGGCGGCCGATCTGCTGTTCCGCGACAGTGACTTCCAGGCAGCCTGCTTCGACAGTGCGCAGTGCTTCCACGTCTGCTCCAACAGCCTGACCGAGGCGGCCATCGCTGACGCAACCTTTGCGGGCATGGAGCGCGCGCGCGCTGCCGGGGCTGTGGTCAGCCTCGACCTCAACCTGCGGCCGGCGCTGTGGCCGGCCGATGTCGATCCGTCGCCGCGCCTGTGGCAGGCGCTCGAACGCGCGGACATGGTCAAGCTGTCGCGCGAAGAACTGGACTACCTGGCGGCGCCACTGGGCGACGGCGGCGAGGACGCGGTGCTGCAGCGTCTGCTGGCGGCGCAGGCGCGCTGGGTGATCGTGACTGATGGCGCGGCCACGCTGCGCTGGTACACCCGCCAGGCGCAGGGCACGGTGACCAGCTTCCAGGTCGCCGCTGTCGATACCACCGCAGCCGGTGATGCCTTCGTGGGAGGCGTGCTGGTGGGACTGCTGGAGCGGGGTGGGGCAGGCGCGGGATTCAGTGCGTTCTGCCAGGACCCGCAGGCCATCGACGCCACGCTGCGCTTCGGTGCCGCGGTCGGCGCGCTGGCCGTTACCCGCAAGGGCGCGTTCGCCGCGATGCCCTCGCTCGACGAAGTGCAGCAGCTGCTGCAGGCACAGGACATTACCGCATGAGCACCTCGCCCGACTTCCGTTCGCCCGCGTTCCTGCGCGCGCATATCGCCGACACCCTGGCGTTCTATTATCCGCGCTGCATCGATCCGGCCGGTGGTTTCTTCCACTATTTCCGTGACGACGGCAGCGTCTACGATGCCAGCCATCGCCATCTGGTAAGCAGCACCCGTTTCGTCTTCAACTACGCAATGGCCTATCGCGAGTTCGGCAAGGCGGAGTACCGCGAGGCCGTCGAGCACGGCGTGCGTTATCTGCGTGAGGTGCACCGCAATCCGGCCAGCGGTGGTTATGCCTGGACCCTGCGCGATGGCCAGGTCGAGGACGACATGAATCACTGCTATGGCGTGGCATTCGTCCTGCTGGCCTACAGCTGCGCGTTGAAAGCCGGCATCGAGCAGGCCCGCGCGTGGATGGATGAGACCTGGCAGCTGCTGGAGGCGCGCTTCTGGGAGCCGCAGCACGGTCTGTACAAGGACGAGGCGGATGGCCAATGGAACTTCACCGGCTACCGTGGACAGAACGCCAACATGCACATGTGCGAGGCCATGCTGGCCGCGTTCGAGGCCAGTGGCGAACAGCGCTATGTGGAACGTGCCCTGCAGCTGGCCGACAACATGACCCGTCGCCAGGCGGCCAAGGCCGGTGGCCTGGTATGGGAGCACTACGATTCCAACTGGGAGATCGACTGGAACTACAACCTGGACGACCCCAAGCATCTGTTCCGTCCCTGGGGTTTCCAGCCGGGCCACCAGACGGAGTGGGCCAAACTGCTGCTGATCCTGGATCGGCACGTGCAGGCCGACTGGCTGGTGCCGACGGCGCGTCATCTGTTCGACGTGGCCGTGGAGCGCAGCTGGGACGAGGCCCGTGGTGGCCTGTACTACGGTTTCGCGCCGGAGTCACGGCGGCAGCCGGGCATGGACGGCGCGCCGATCGGCGGCGACAGCTTCGTCTGCGATGACGACAAGTACTTCTGGGTACAGGCCGAAACCCTCGCAACCGCTGCGTTGATGGCTGCGCGCACCGGTGATGACCACTACTGGCAGTGGTACGACCGCATCTGGGCCTATTCCTGGGAGCACTTCGTCGATCACCGCTACGGCGCCTGGTTCCGCATCCTCGATGCAGACAACCGCAAGTACAGCGATGAAAAAAGCCCCGCAGGCAAGGTGGATTACCACACGATGGGTGCCTGCTACGAAGTGCTGAACGTCGTGCGCTGAGCATGACCGGTAGCGCCGGGCCATGCCCGGCGGACACAACAGGAGTCCCGCCCGTGCATCGCCCTTTCCGTGCCGTTTGCCCGTTCGCCTCACTGGCCCTGTTGTGGATGGCCACCCTCGTGTTCCCGGCAGCGGCCGCGCCGTTGCAGGCAAGCTGGGAGTTCCGCATGCTGCCGGGCGACGCGCAGGGCGCGGCGCATCCGGGCCTGCAGCAATGGCGCAGCGCGCAGGTGCCGGGCAGCATCCACACCGACCTGCTGGCCCATGAACTGATCCGTGATCCTTACGTCGGCGCCCCCGAGGCCGAGCTGCAGTGGATCGGCCTGGCGGCATGGGAATACCGTGCACGCTTCGATGTGGACGCCGCGACCCTGGCCAGGCCGAACGCCGAACTGCGCTTTGACGGTCTGGATACCTACGCGGACGTCACCCTCAACGGCAAGCCGCTGCTGCGCGCCGACAACGCTCACCGCAGCTGGCGCGTGCGCGTGGACGGCCGCCTGAAGGCGAAGGGCAATACGCTGCAGATCGCGTTCCGTTCGCCGATCCGCACCCTGCTGCCCGCTGTCCAGGCGATGCCGCACAGGATCGCTGGCAATTATCCATCGCCCTACGGTGACGAGCCGAAGGACGCGATGGTCGGCAATTTCGCGCGCAAGCCGGCCTACCATTTCGGCTGGGACTGGGGTCCGCGCTATGTCACCGCCGGGGTCTGGCGTGGCATCGACCTGGAGTCCTGGGGGGAGCGCCGCCTCGGCGATGTGGCCGTACGCACCGACATGCTGGACGCGCAGCAGGCGAAGCTGGCGGTGGTGCTGCAGGTGCAACAGGACGCTGCCGCGGGTACCGCGTCCGTCGACGTGGAAGTGTTCGATCCGGAGATGCGCAGTGTCGCGCGGGTGCAGCGGCACGTTGCAGTGGCGCCGGGAGTGAATACGGTAGAGCTGCCGGTGGCGCTTGCCCAGCCACGCCGCTGGTGGCCGGTCGGCTACGGGGCACAGGATCGCTACGTGGTGGCGGTCCGCCTGGACGGCGGCGATAGCGAGTCGCTCGCGCGCGAGCAGCGTATCGGCCTGCGCACGGTCGAACTGCGCCGCGACAAGGACGTTGATGGCGGACAGGGCTTCGCATTCGTCATCAATGGCGTGCCGGTCTTCGCCAAGGGCGCGAACGTGATTCCCTTCGACGCGTTCCCGGCCCATGTGGATCCCGCGCGCGTGCGCCAGGTGCTGACCGCCGCGCGCGACGCCAACATGAACATGCTGCGCAACTGGGGCGGCGGCTACTACGAAGACGACGTGTTCTTCGATATTGCCGATGAACTGGGCCTGCTGGTCTGGCAGGACTTCATGTTCGGCGGCGGCATGCAGCCCGGCTACGACCCGGCATTCCGCGCCAGCGTGGTTGCCGAAGCGCGTGACAACGTGCGCCGCCTGCGCCATCACCCCAGCATCGTGTTGTGGTGTGGCAACAACGAAGAGGAAACCGCGTGGAAAGACTGGGGCCATGGCCGCGACCTGGAGGCCGCGGATCCGGTCTTCGCCGCAAAGGTCTGGCAGGGCTATGTGGACCTGTTCGGCAATGACCTGCGTGCGGTGGTCCGTGAAGAAGGGCTGGGGGTGCCGTACTGGTCCAGTTCGCCCAGCAACGACCTCGACGAGAAGGCCAACGATTCCACCCGGGGCGACAAGCACTACTGGCAGGTGTGGGGCAATCCGGCGTTGCCGGTGCAGGCCTATCTGCGCGAGACGCCGCGCTTCATGTCCGAGTACGGCCTGCAGGCGTGGCCGGCCGTGGCTACGGTGGACCAGATCGCAACCCGCGCCGAGCAGCGGATCGACAGCCCGGTGATCCGCGCGCACCAGAAGTTCATGGCGGGCGAGGGCAACAGCCGTCTGCTGCACTATATCGAGCGGGGTTACGGTACGCCGAAGGATTTCGGCGACTTCGTGTATCTGAGCCAGGTGATGCAGGCCGATGGCATCGCTCTGGCAGCGCTGCACCATCGCGCCTCACGCCCCTACACGATGGGCTCGCTCTACTGGCAGCTCAATGACGTATGGCCGGGTGCGTCCTGGTCGAGTGTGGACTACTTCGGGCGCTGGAAGGCGCTGCACTACCAGGCGCGGCGCTTCTTCGCTCCCGTTGCCGTGGCGGCGCTGCGTGACGAGGGCACGACACGCGTGCGTCTGCTCAACGATGGCGACGCCGGCGAGGCGCGCTGGCGGCTGCGGGTGATGGATGTCGACGGCAAAGTACTGCGTCGTCGCGAGCAGGCGGTGACCCTGGGGGCCGCGGGCGTGACGGCGGTCGGCGATTTCACTGATGCCGAGCTGCTGGGCGGTGCCGATCCGAGGCGCACGATTGCGGTGTTCGAGGTGCTGCAGGGAGGGAAGACGACTGCGCGTCAGGTCGTGGGATTCGTCGAGGCCAAGGATCAGGTGCTGCCCCGCCAGGCGCTCAAGGCCACGCTGGAGATCGAGGGGGACCACTACCGGCTGCGGCTGCAGAGCAGGGCATTCGTGCGCGCGGCATGGGTGGACTTCGGTGCCCTGGAAGTGCGGCTGGACGACAACCTGCTCGATCTGCTGCCGGGCGAGAGCCGCGACATCAGCGTGCGTGGCCCGGTGGATCTGGCCACGCTGCGCGAGGCGCTGGAGGTGCGCAGCCTCAACGATCGTTGAGGCTGCGCCGTCGGCGGTACCTGGCCTGGGCCGGTGCCAACCCGGGTTGGCAGCGACCAGAAAGGGATCGTGTTACAGCTGGATCTGCTGGAAGTTCTCGACCCGCTCGTGACCGTGGGCGGCGTCGCCGACGCGCGGCATCGGGTAGTCGTCCAGACGGTCCAGCAGGCGGGTCTGCAGACCCGCCTCGCGCGCGGCATCAAGCTCTTCCACCACGTCGGACAGGAACAGGATCTCGCCTGCCGGCACGCCGATGGACTGGACGATGCGGCGGTAACTGTCGGCCTCACGCTTGCCGCCGATCTCGGTGTCGAACCAGCCTGACACCAGCGGGCTGAGATCGCCCGCGTCGCTGAAACCGAAAAACAGCTTCTGCGCCGGCACCGAACCGGAGGAGTAGACGTACAGCGGCAGGCCCGAGGCATGCCATCCCTTCAGCACCGGCGCCACTTCCGGATAGAAGTGCGCGGTGTAGTCGCCACGGCGATAGCCGGCGTCCCAGATCAGGCCCTGCAGCGCCTTCAGCGCCGTGTGCTTGCGGTCCTGGTCGATCCAGCCCTGCAGGGTCTCGGCGACCACGCTGTCCTGGCAGGCGCCGCCGATTTCGCTGGCTACCGTGTCCAGCCAGCGGCGCACGTCCGGTCGCTGGCCATGCTCGGCCACGAAGCCGGGCAGCGCCTGGCGCGCATAGGGGAACAGCACGTTCTTGACGAACGAGATGCTGCTGGTGGTGCCTTCGATGTCGGTCAGGATGACGCGGGGCTGCATGGATCAGGATGCCTGGGTCGGAACGTAACGGGGGAATTTCTGCGCGATGTCGGTGCCGGTGAAGTGGCCGACCCAGCCATCCGGCTCGGTGAAGAAGCGGATGGCCACGAAACTCGGCTCCTCGCCCATGTCGAACCAGTGCGTGGTGCCATCGGGCACGGCGATCAGGTCGTCCTTCACGCATTCGATCTCGTAGACCTTGTCACCCACGTGCAGGGTGAACAGCCCTGAGCCGGCAACGAAGAAGCGCACTTCGTCTTCCTTGTGGAAGTGTTCGTCGAGGAACTTCCTGCGCAGCTCGGCGCGGTTGGGATTGTCCGGCGCGATCGACGCCACATCCACGCTCTTGAAGCCCCGTTCGGCGACCAGGCGATCGATGTCGGCGCGGTAAGCAGCGAACACCTCGTCCTGGCTGGCGCCCGGCGCGACCGGTGCGGTGGCCTGCCAGCGCTCGAAGGTCACGCCGATCTTCTGCAGCTCGGCAGCGATGATGGCGCCGTCCTGGCTGTCCAGCAGCGGGGATTCGGGGCGGGTGTCGTCGTAGATGCGCAGTCGGCTCATGGCGGCAGCTTGAACGTCTCGGGGGGAGGACAGGGTAACAGGGTGGCGCGCGGGCGCAGATTGCGGTTTGGAATCTGCTCAGCCACGCAGCCTGCGCAGTTCCAGTTCGCAGTGCAGCAGGAACTCGAATGCCTCAAGGTGGCGGCGCGCTTCGGCCATGTCGCGGCCCCAGGCGTACAGGCCGTGGCCATCGATCAGGTAGCCCCACAGTGTCTGGCGGTCCAGCAGATCCTCGACCTGGGCCGACAGCACGTTCATGTCCTGGGTGTTGGCGAACACCGGAACGTCGATGGCCATCTCGTGCGTGCTGTTGCCGGCAAAGGCTTTCAGCAGCTCATAGCCTTCCAGGCGGATGTGCCCCTGCGGTGCATACAGGCGCGAGGCGACGGTCTGCACCGGCGAATGCGTATGCAGGACGCAGCCGACTTCCGGGAAACGCCGGTACAGCTGCGTGTGCAGCAGCGTCTCGGCGGACGGGCGCAGCGGTCGGCCGACGGCCTGGCCATCGAAGTCCACGACCATGATGTCGTCCTCGATCAGCCGCCCCTTGTCCTTGCCGGAGACGGTGATTGCCGCATGGCGGTCGTCGAGCCGATGGGAGAAGTTGCTGCTGGTGGCCGGGGTCCAGCCGGCCTGGGCCAGTTCGCGGACGTTGTCGATCAGCAGCTGGGCGAGCTCGCTCAGGCGCGCGGTGTCGTAGGGGAGGGGGGCGGCGTTCATGCTGGCGATTTTACTGGATTCGGCCAACGGCTGAGCCCCTCGTGGCTGTCTCGCCGGGCGGGATTTCTTGCTTTGGCCGGGCGGGTGGGCTGTGCAGGGGACGCCGTAAACCCATCCTTGGGGGCTTGGCCGCGGCATCCCTGCCGCGGACACCCCTGCACAACCCACCCGCCCGGCCACGGACAGGTTCCGTGCGCGTCAGCCACGGAGTGAAGAAGGAAAAGCGAAAAGCGGGTCGCTTCGCTGCGCTTGCTCGGAGCGGAGCATGGCTCCGCTCTGCAGAGGATTCATCGACCTACGAAAATTCATTCCCTGGACCAATTCATCCACGCATGGCGTGGATCTACTGGACGCGCCAGGAGACTGTCGGAGGTGGGGCGGGTTGGGTTCGCGGGGGTGTCCGCGGCATGGATGCCGCGGACAAGCCTCCAGGGATGGATTCACGGCGTCCCCCGCGAACCTAACCCGCCCCGCCAAACCCTCGGCCCCGCTGTTGCCGTTGCCGTTGCTCCGGCTTCAACGGCGGGTGCAGGGCCGCAGGCCCTGCAATGCAGAACCCCTTACTTCACCCGCAGGCGGCTGTGCCGGAAGCCATAGCAGAAATAGATCACGAACCCGAAGAACGTCCACACGCCCATCAGCATCCAGTTGTGCATCGTCATCGCCGACAGCAGCGCCAGGCAGCTCAGCACGCCCAGGCTGCAGATCAGCCACGCCATCGGCATGCGGAACGGGCGCGGCAGGTCCGGCTGGGTGCGGCGCAGGATCAGCACGCCCGCACACACCGCCGCGAAGGCGATCAGCGTGCCCATCGAGGTCAGTTCGCCGAGCACGTCCAGCGGGAACAGCGCAGCCAGCAGGGCGATGCCGATTCCGGTGATGACCGTATTGATATGCGGAGTGCGGTACTTCGGATGGATCCGGGTGAACACGGGCGGCAGCAGGCCATCGCGACCCATGATCATGAAGATGCGCGGCTGCGCGATCACCATCACCAGTACGACCGAGGACAGGCCGACCAGTGCCCCGATTTCCACCACCACCCGCAGCCAGCCCAGCTGGGGATGCGCGGCGACGGCGGTGACCACCGGCTCATCGGTGCCGAGCAGGGTGTACGGCACCAGGCCGGTCATGACGGCCGCCATGGCGATGTACAGCACCGTGCAGACCACCAGCGAGAGCATCATGCCGATCGGCATGTCGCGCTGCGGACGGTGTGACTCCTGTGCCGCCACCGAGACCGCCTCGAAACCGATGTAGGCGAAGAACACCATGGCAGCGCCCCGCAGCACGCCCTCCATGCCGTACTTGCCGGGCCCCTGGTTCTCCGGAATGAACGGGGTCCAGTTGGCCGGATCGACGTACTTCCAGCCGACCACGATCACCAGCACGATCAGGCCGGTCTTGAGCACCACCATGGCCATGTTCATGGCCGAGGACTTGCTGATGCCCACGTAGCACAGCCAGGTCAGCAGCAGCACCAGGATGGCTGCCGGCAGGTTGGCGATCGCGCCGGTCGGGCGCAGCTGCCCGTCCAGCGGTGCGCTCACCAGCGCGGCCGGCAGGTGGATGTCGAAGTGACTGAGCAGGCTCAGGAAGTAGCCCGTCCAGCTGACCGCCACTGCCGAGGCGGACACGCCGTACTCCAGCACCAGCATCCAGCCGATGAACCAGGCCGAGAGCTCGCCGAAGGTGGCATAGGTATAGGTATAGGCGCTGCCCGAGACCGGCACCATCGAGGCAAACTCGGCGTAGGCCATGGCGCAGAACGCGCAGCAGATGGCGGCCAGCACGAAGGACAGCATGATGGCCGGGCCGGCGTGGTTGGCTGCGGCCTGGCCGGTGATGACGAAGATGCCACCGCCGATCACTGCGCCGATGCCCAGAGCGGTCAGCCCCCAGGGTCCGAGGTGGCGGCGCAGGCTCAGGCCATTGGCGTCTTCATGGGCGGCATGCGGGTGCTTGGTGGCCCAGAGTTGCTTGAACATGTGTGGGGATCTTGTCGATGCGCGCCGGGTGGGCGCGCGGGCGGGAACACTGGCAGGAGCAGACGGGCCGGCGCAGGGCCGGCCCGCAGGTTCAGGCGGACTTGGCCAGCTTGCTGTTGCGCATGCCGTAGCCGAAGTAGATCAGCAGACCCAGCACGGTCCAGCCGACGAACAGGTGCCAGTGCACCACGAAGGCCTGCCAGAACAGGAACAGGCAGGCCGCCGCGCCCAGCGGGCAGATGATCCACACCACCGGGACGCGGAACGGACGATGCAGCTCCGGACGGGTATAGCGCAGAACCAGCACGCCGATGCATACGGTCGCGAACGCCAGCAGGGTACCCATCGAGACCAGTTCGCCCAGCACGTTCAGCGGCATCAGGCCGGCCAGTGCCGCAGCGATCACACCGACCACGATCGTCGCCCAGTACGGGGTACGGAAGCGGGCATGGACCTTGCCGAAGAACTTCGGCAGCAGGCCGTCGCGGGAGATCGTGTAGGCGATGCGGGTCTGGCCCATCATCATCACCAGCACCACCGAGGACAGGCCGGCGATGGCGCCGATCTCGACCGCGGTCTTCAGCCAGGACAGGCTGGCATAGGGCTCCAGCGCGGTGGCTACGGGCTTGTCCGTGCCCAGCAGGTGATACGGCATCATGCCGGTCAGCACGGCGCAGACGATGATGTAGACGAGGGTGCACACGGCCAGCGACCCGAGCAGGCCGATCGGCATGTTGCGCTGCGGGTCCTTGGTTTCGCCGGCTGCGGTGGAAACCGCATCGAAGCCGATATAGGCGAAGAACACGATGGTCGCGGCGCGGAACACGCCGCTCCAGCCGAACTCGCCGGATACGCCGGTGTTCTCCGGAATGAAGGGCTGCCAGTTGGCCGGATCGATGTGGGCGGCGCCGAAGCCGATGAACAGGCAGATCACGGTGACCTTGATGGCCACGATGATGGCGTTGACAAAGGCTGACTGGGTCACGCCGACGTACAGCAGGCCCGAGACCGCAGCGACGATCAGGACCGCCGGCAGGTTGAACAGCTTGCCGGACGAGATGAACTCGCTGCCGGTCCATGCGATCGGTGCCGCACTGAGTGCGTCAGGGAACGGCATGTGCAGCGTGGTGGTGATGAAACTGATCAGGTAGGCCGACCAGCCCACCGCGACCGAGGCCGAGGCGAACAGGTACTCCAGTACCAGACACCAGCCGATGAACCAGGCCATGCCCTCGCCGAGCGTGGCGTAGGAGTAGGAGTAGGCGCTGCCCGATACCGGCATCATCGCGGCGAACTCGGCGTAGCACAGGCCGGCGAGTGCACATGCGATGCCGGCGAAGACGAACGAGAGCATCACTGCCGGGCCGGCGTGGTTGGCCGCGGCCTGCCCGGTCAGTACGAAGATGCCTGCACCGATCACCGCCCCTACGCCAAGCAGGATCAGGTGTTTCGCCGTGAGGGTCCGTTTCAGCGTGGCTTCGCCGTCCAGGCTGCCTTCGATGGGTTCGCCGGCATCGACGTGCCCGGCCGGTTGCACCGGCTTGACCCTCAACAGAGCTTTCAGCATGCAGTACTTCCCTAATGATCGGTTTGGGGGCCGCCGATACGTTGCCGGCAGCCCTGAATGGTGAAGGCCGCGCGAACGGCCCGCTGTACCTTAGCCAAAGCTGAAGCCAACGCACAAGCGCAATCGCAACAATGAGCGGCGATAATGAGCAGCATTATTCCGAACCACCCCCATTCATGAGCCAGACCGCCGAAACCCTTGCCGCGCTTGATGATCGCCTGCGCAGTCTGCTGCGGGACCATGCGCGCCGCGAGCCCGCCCACGACGCCCTGGCTGCCGAATTCGGCACATTGCTGGATGATCTGGAAGATCCGTTCCGGCGCGAGCGGCTTGCCGGCCACTTCACCGCCAGCTGCTGGCTGGTCAGCGCCGATGGCCAGCGCCTGCTGCTGACCCACCACCGCAAGCTGCAGCGCTGGCTGCAGCTGGGCGGCCACGCCGACGGCGACCGCGACCTGGCGCGGGTGGCGCTGAAGGAGGCGCAGGAGGAGTCGGGGCTGTCCGGGCTGGTGCTGGACGATCCGGCGATCTTCGACCTGGACAAGCACTGGATCCCCGAACGCGGGGACGTGCCGGGGCATTGGCACTACGACGTGCGCTTCGTGATCCGGGCGCTGGGGGGCGAGGACTTCGTGCTCAGCGAGGAATCGCTGGACCTGGCCTGGCGGCCGGTGACCGAAGTCGCGGCCCATCCGGAATCGGACGAATCGATGCAGCGCATGGCGCGCCGGTGGTTGGCGCGCTGACGGGGACGTCCACCGCATGCGCGGGCCGCCGGGCATCGCCCGGCGCTACCGTGATCGCGTGGGTAGCGCCGGGCCGTGCCCGGCGAACCTTCAATCAATACAGGATGCGGGTGCGCAACGTGCCCGGAATGGCCGCCAGTTCTTCGCGCACCGCGGCGGCCTGCTCCTCGCTGGCGGTGATGTCGATCACCACGTAACCCACCTTCGGGTCCGTGCGCAGGAACTGGCCGTCGATGTTGACGTTGTGGCGCGAGAAGATCTCGTTGACCTTGGACAGCACGCCCGGCACGTTCTGGTGGATGTGCAGCAGGCGCAGGCTGTCTTCGTGTTCGGGCAGGGTCACTTCCGGGAAATTGACCGCCGACAGGGTGCTGCCGTTGTCGCTGTAGCGCACCAGCTTGGCGGCGACTTCCACGCCGATGTTGTCCTGCGCTTCCAGCGTGCTGCCGCCGACATGCGGGGTCAGGATCACGTTGTCGTGGCGGGTCAGTGGTGATTCGAAGATGTCGCCGTTGCCCTTCGGCTCCACCGGGAACACATCCAGTGCAGCCCCACCGACATGGCCGCTGGCCAGCGCTGCGTCCAGCGCATCGATGTCGACCACGGTGCCGCGCGCCGCATTGATCAGGTGCGCGCCCTTGCGCATCTTCGCCAGCTCGGTGCTGCCGATCATCCACTGCGTGGCCGGGGTCTCCGGCACGTGCAGGGTAACGATGTCGGCACGTGCCAGCAGGTCGTCCAGGCTGGCCGCGGCACGCGCATTGCCCAGCGCCAGCTTGGTTTCCACGTCGTGGAAGATCACCTGCATGCCCAGCGATTCGGCCAGCACGCCGACCTGGGTGCCGATGTGGCCGTAGCCGATGATGCCCAGCGTCTTGCCCCGTACCTCATGGCTGCCGCTGGCGGACTTCGACCAGCCGCCGCGGTGGCATTCAGCGTTCTTCTGCGGGATGCCACGGGTCAGCATGATCGCCTCGGCGATCACCAGTTCGGCCACGCTGCGGGTGTTGGAATAGGGCGCGTTGAACACCGGGATGCCGGCCAGCTCGGCCGCGTCCAGATCGACCTGGTTGGTGCCGATGCAGAAGCAGCCCACCGCGATCAGGCGCTTGGCCTCGGCCAGCACCTCGGCGCTGAGCTGGGTGCGCGAACGGATGCCGACGATATGCGCTTCGGCGATGCGCGCCTTCAGTTCGTCCTCGGGCAGCGCCTTGGTGTGCGCCTCGATCTGGCTGTAGCCGGCGGCGCTGAATACCTCCACGGCGGTCTGGCTGACCCCCTCCAGCAACAGCACGCGGATATCCTGCTTCGGGAACGAGGTCTTCTTCGGCGACATGGGGCAACACGGCCAGTGGGACAGGGGCTGACCACTATGCCAGATCGGACCGCCCATGGTGCAGTGCGCAATTGGTTGCATCCGTAGCCATCTGTGCGGCACTGCGGGGCTGGACGCTGGCGCGTGCCACTGGCACGCTTGCCCGTTCGTCACGCACCGCGCTGGACCGTCATGACCGATTCCCGCATTGCCTCGCTGCTGCAGGCCTGTCCCGGCCTGAAGCTGAAGACCGACCCATCCGACCTGGAGCATTACGGTCGCGACTGGACCCGGCGCTGGACGCCGGCGCCGCTGGCGATCGCGCTGCCGGCCACGGTCGAGGAGGTGCAGGCGGTGATGCGCTGGAGCGCGGCCGAAGCGGTTGCGGTCGTGCCCTCCGGCGGCCGTACCGGGCTGTCCGGCGGCGCGGTAGCCGCCCACGGCGAACTGGTGCTGAGCCTGGAACGGATGAACAAGGCCCTGGCCTACGACGCGGTCGACCGGACCCTGGTGGTACAGGCCGGCATGCCGCTCGAAGCGCTGCACAACGCCGCGCTGGAGCATGGATTGATCTATCCGGTCGACTTCGCCGCGCGGGGGTCGTGTTCGATCGGCGGCAACATCGCCACCAATGCCGGCGGCATCCGCGTGATCCGGTACGGCAATACCCGTGAATGGATCGCCGGGTTGAAGGTGGTCACTGCCAGCGGCGAACTGCTGGAGTTGAACAAGGGCCTGATCAAGAACTCCAGCGGCTACGACTTCCGCCAGCTGCTGATCGGTTCGGAAGGCACGCTGGGCGTGATTGTCGAGGCAACGGTGAAGCTGACCGATCCCCCGCCGGCCAGCAACGTGATGCTGCTGGCGTTGCCCAGCTTCGAGGTGCTGATGCAGGTATTCGCCGCCTTCCGCGCGCGCCTGCAGCTGCAGGCGTTCGAGTTCTTCACCGACCGGGCGCTGGAGCACGTGCTGGCACACGGTGCGCAGGCGCCGTTCGACGAAGTGCATCCGTACTATGTCGTGACCGAGTTCGCTGCCAATGACGAGGCACAGGAAGCCGCGGCCATGGCGGCGTTCGAGGACTGCATGGGCAACGGCTGGGTCAGCGACGGCGTGATCAGCGCCAGCGACGCCCAGGCGGCCCAGCTGTGGCGCCTGCGGGAGGGCATCACCGAATCACTGGCGCGCTACAAGCCCTACAAGAATGACGTCTCGGTGCGGATCTCGGCGATGCCGGCGTTCCTGGCCGAGACCCAGGCGCTGATCGGCCAGGCCTATCCACACTTCGATGTGGTCTGGTTCGGCCATATCGGCGACGGCAACCTGCACATCAACGTGCTGAAGCCGGACGACACCAGCGACGCCGAGTTCCTTGCCCAGTGCGAGCAGGTGACCAAGCTGCTGGCGCAGGTGCTGGCGCGTTTCGATGGCAGTATTTCGGCCGAACACGGGATTGGCCTGGTCAAGAAGGGTTACCTGGACAGCACACGCGGGCCGGCGGAAATCGCGTTGATGAAGGCGGTCAAGCGCGCGTTCGATCCCGAAGGGCGGCTGAACCCGGGCAAGCTGTTCGACGCCTGATCTGGGCAAACCCTTCACGCACCCGTTACGCTCCACCCATTCCTTCAACCGGCCTTCGACCGATGATCCGACCGTTCCTGCTGATTGCCCTGCTGTCCCTGCCGCTGGCCGGCTTCGCTTCCAGCTTCGCCGGCACCTCGGCCGGCTCGGCAACCGGTGCATCGTCCGGCTCGTCGGGCAGCAGCTCGGGTGACGACAAGGTCGTGCTCGCTGCGCGCGATGATGCTGCGGCCTTTGTCGCCAGCGACGGCCAGATCCGTGGCGCGCGCCTGCAGGCCGCGCTGGTCCATCTGCGCGAGCAGGACGCTGCCGCGCAGCAGCAGAGCGATCTGGAACTGGCGCGCGCCCTGCTGGCGCGTTGATCCGGGCCGCATGCCCCCCGCGGTTTCGCTTGCCGTGGCGCCGGGCGATGCACGGCTGAACATCCGGCGTACGCGGGCAGCAGCCGATGCCGAGCGCGACCCGGCGCTGCGCAAGCGCGCCCTGCATGCAGGGTGGGGCATCGCATTGGCGTGGCTGGCGATACCGTTGGCGCATGCGACCGACCGCCTGCAGCTGGACCCCGCAGGCCTGGACCCAGCACAACAACGGCTGGCCCGGCAGACCCTCGCCGATGTGCAGTCGCTGCTGCCCGACGGGCTGCTGCGCGCGTTGCCGCCGCAGGTGCAGGTGCGCTGGAGTGAGGCCCTGCCCGCCGATGTGCACGGTCGGGCCTTCGGCGGACGCGTGTCGCTGCGTCGTGACCTGCTGGATGAGGATGTGCCCGGCGCCCGCCGCGCGCGACGCAGCGCGCTGGTGCACGAGCTGACCCACGTTGCCGACCGCGGCGGTGCAGGCTGGTCGCGCAGCGCGCGATGGCGCGATCTGTCCGGCTGGCAGCGCAGGCCGTGGCATCTGGGCCGCGGTGACAATGATTTCCGTGACCGCAGCCCGGACCCCTACGAGCTGACGGATGCGGCCGAGTCCCTGGCAGTGAATGCCGAGCATTTCGTGCTCGATGGCGCGTTCGCCTGCCGCCGTCCAGCCCTGGCGCAGTGGTACCAGGCGCATTTCGGCACGCCGCCATCGCTGCCACGCCCGCACTGTGCCGCGACCCTGCCATTGCTGCAGGCCGAAGCGGAGGAGGGGGCAGCCTCGTTGCTGCAGCTGGATCCGGCGCGCGTCTATGCGGTGGACTACCTGTTCGCTGAAGGCAGCCGGCAGCCGATGAGCCGCTGGGGTCACAGCATGCTGCGGCTGGTCATCTGCCGACCGGGCCGGACGCCAGGACCGGCGTGCCGGCTGGATCTTGAACATCACCGCGTGCTGTCCTTCCGCGCGTTCGTGGGCGATGTGCAGATTTCCAACTGGCGTGGCCTGACCGGCGACTATCCGTCGCGCCTGTTCGTGCTGCCACTGCAGCAGGTGGTGGATGAATACACCAAGGTCGAGCTGCGTGGCCTGCAGTCGCTGCCACTGCGCCTCCAGCGCGAAGAAATCGCCAGCCTGCTGGAACGCACCGCGCAGGTGCATTGGACCTATGACGGACGCTATTACTTCGTCAGCAACAACTGCGCGGTGGAGACTGCGAAACTGCTGCAGGCCGGCGTGCCCCGGCTCGGCCAGGCCGGGCTTGCCCAGCTGACCCCGCGGGGACTGCGGCGTCGATTGGCACGGCTGCACGTTCTGGACGAGCAGGTACTGGCTGATCGGGCGGGTGCGCAGGCCCAGGGGTATTACTTCGCTTCCGCGCGTGATCATTACCAGCAGCTGTTTTCGGTGGCTGCCACCCAGATCGCCTTGCCGGCGCGCGACGTGCGGGCATGGCTGAACCTGCCCGCGCGCGAACGCGGTCCCTGGCTGCTGCAGGGTGATCTGCGCGCAAGTGCTGGCCTGCTGCTGCTGGAACAGGCCGCGCAGCGACGCGCGGAGCTGCGCGCGCGCGACGTGCTGAAGCGTCGTCTGCTGGCGGCGCCGGACAGCGCTGAAGCACGCAGTCTGCGCGAACTGCTGGACCTGAGCGGGCAGTGGCTGCGTCCCGGGGAGCTGCTGGCGGACGGTGGCTACGGCTTGCCGCTGCCTGAGGAACAGATGCTGCTCGCCGACCGCGTTGCGCTGGCCAGCGCCCAGGCGGTGCCGGCGTGGCGGACCCTGCGCATGCAGCTGCGGCAGCAGCTGCCGGCGTCGCAGCGGGGGGAACTCGATGACATCGACGCGAACCTGGCGGCGCTGGGTGAGCGCCTGCGACGGCAGGCGACGCCTACTGACGCGGCAGTTCGATGACGAAGCGGCTGCCGCCGCTGCCACCCGGCGTGCAGTAGACCTTTCCGCCATGTGCATCGGCGATGGCCTTGACCACGGCCAGGCCCAGGCCGCTGCCACCGCCCTGGCGCGAACGTGAACCGTCGGCGCGCATGAAGGGGCTGAAGATGTCCGCGTGCAGTGCCGGATCGATGCCAGGGCCCTCATCCTCGATGGCAACCTGCACGTGCCCCGGGGTGTCATGCACGGCAATCCGCACCCGGCCCGGGCTGGCGTAGCGCCGTGCGTTCTCCAGCAATGCAAGAAGCGCCTGCCGCAGGCGGGTCGGGTCGCAGTGGGCGTTGTGCTCCTCGCGGCTGGTCTCCAGTTCCAGCACGAAGCCGGCCGCGCGGAACTGCGGATCGACCAGCGTCATCACCGAGTGCACTTCGGCCACCACATCGGTGCGGGCGCGGCGCACGTCCAGCCGGGCGTTGTCCGCCAGGCTCAGCACGCGCAGATCCTCGATCAGCCGCGACAGCCCTTCCACCTGCGCCAGCAGGCTGCGGAACTGCGATTCGTCGGGGTGGAACACGCCTTCGGCCAGGCCCTGCAGGCGACCGCGCAGGATGGTGACCGGCGTGCGCAGTTCGTGGGCGATGGCGGCGTGCCACATCATCCGTTCGCTTTCCATGTGCTGCAGGCGACGCGCCATCGCGTTGAAGTCGTCGACCAGTGCAGCGACCTCGCCGGGAGAGTTGCCATCGGCGCTGGCGCGTGCACCCAGGTCGCCGCTGGCCAGCGCGCGCACGCTGTCGACCAGCGAGTTCAGCGGGGACAGGATGCGGTGGGCGAGACGGAACGAAGCGGCGATCGCAAGGGCCAGCCCGGTCAGGATGACACCGACCATCCAGGCCAGCTCGGGACCGGTCGGCAGCCAGCTCTCCGGCTCGACCGTACTGGCCGGCGAGAACTCGACCAGCACCGCATACAGCAGCCAGGACGAGAGGATCATCATCACGATGACGCCGATCACCATCAGCGACATCGAGACGACGATGTGCCGGCTGAGCCCGGACCGGCGCATCAGCGGTCGGCCATCAGGCGGTAGCCGACGCCGCGCACGCTGGCCGGGATGTTGACCATGCCCACGTCGTCCAGCTTGCGGCGCAGCTTGCTGACATGGCTGTCGACCGTCCGCTCGAGTGCTTCACTCTCAGGCAGGCATTCATGCATCAGTTCACTGCGGCTGAAGATGCGGGTCGGTGCCAGGGCCATGCAGTGCAGCAGCTTGAACTCGGTCAGGGTCAGCAGGACTTCATGGCTGTAGCCATCGCCCTCCACATGCACGGCATGGGTTGCCGGATCGATCAGCAGCTGCCCGATGCGCAGTGCCGCCGGTGCATCCACGCGTGAGGACCTGAGCGTCCGCCGCAGCACCGCGCGCACGCGCGCAGCCACCTCGGCCGGGTTGAACGGCTTGACCACGTAATCATCGGCACCCATGCGCAGCGCGGTCAGCTTGTCCAGGTCCTGGTCGAGCGCGGTCAGCATGATCACCGGCGTTTCCCCGCGCTGGCGCAGCTGGCTCAGCACGCTCCATCCGTCCAGCCGCGGCAGTTGTACATCCAGCAGGACCAGGTCCGGACGCATGTTGCGGTGCAGGTCCAGTGCACTGTGGCCGTCGCCGGCGCGCAGGGTGCGCAGGCCCTCACGTTCAAGATAGGCAGTGAGGATGTCGGCGATCTCGGCCTCGTCCTCCACGATCAGGACCAGGGCGGCGAGGGCAGTGGAGGCGTGCATGCGTGGATCAGGCCATAAGGTGCTTGCCTCCATCGTATCTCCACACTTCCTCCATCGAAACCCCATCATCGCCGCGCAGACTGCGCGCTTCATGACCTATCCGCCGCGCCCGCGGCATTGTGCACAGCAATGAGAACCTTCAGGACTCCGGCCGCGTTGATCGCGGTCCTCGCCTTGGCCATGACGGCCTGTTCCTCGCCCGAAGCCAGCCCCGAACCCGCACCGCGCGTGAGTGTGGTCACCGTCGGCCCACAGGTCGTGCAGCGCGACGATGAGCTGCCGGGCCGCGTGACGGCCGTGCGTACCGCACAGATCCGTGCGCAGGTCGGCGGCATCGTGCAGCGTCGCCTGTTCGAGCAGGGGGCCGAAGTCACCGCCGGGCAGGCGTTGTTCCAGATCGATCCGGCAGCCTTCCGTGCGGACGTCGATTCGGCGCTGGCGGCCCTGCAGCGCAGCGAGGCGGCGCTTGCCCGCAGCCGTGTGCAGTCGCAGCGGCTGCATGCCCTGGCGGCGGCGCAGGCCGTCAGCCAGCAGCATCGCGACGATGCCAGCGCCGAGTATGAGCAGGCGCGCGCCGCGGTGAATGAAGCCCGGGCGATTCTTGCCCGCCGCCAGCTGGACCTGCGCTATGCGACGGTCAGCGCGCCGATCAGCGGGCGCATCGATCAGGCATGGGTGACCGAGGGAGCGCTGGTCGGCGTGGCCGATGCCGAGCCGATGGCGGTGGTGCAGCAGATCGACCAGGTCTACGTGGATGTCCGCCAGCCGGCGTCCCAGCTGGAGTCGCTGCAGCGCAGCGCCGCGAGCGGTGGACAGACGTCGGTGGCGATCATCGGCCCGGCGGGCCGGCCGTTGTCGGAACGTGGCGAGCTGCTGTTCTCCGGCATCAGCGTCGATGCGCGTACGGGCGATGTGATGCTGCGCATCCTGGTGGACAACCCGCAGCGCCAGCTGCTGCCCGGAATGTACGTGCGGGCGAGAGTGCCGCGCGGTGCCCCGTCCAGTGCGCTGGTGCTGCCACAGCAGGCCGTACTGCGCAGTGCCGGCGGCCAGGCCTACGCCTGGGTGGTCGGCAGGGACGGCAAGGCGGTGATCCGCACGCTGGAGATCGATGGCAGCGTGGATCGGCAGTGGCTGGTCCGGCATGGCCTGAAGGCGGGCGAGAAGGTGGTCGTCGAAGGCCAGGAGCGCCTGCAGGAAGGCGTGGTGGTCCAGATGCACGACTGGTCAAGGCCCGTCGCCACTGCCGGGGCCGCACCGTCCGGTCGTCAGGGCTGAGTCCGCCAGGACCCGGCCGATCCAGGAAAATCCAACATGGCACGTTTCTTCATCGATCGCCCGGTGTTCGCCTGGGTGCTGGCGATCTTCATCATCCTTGCCGGTGTCCTGGCGATTCCACGGTTGGCCGTGGAGCGCTACCCGGCAGTCGCTCCGCCCAGTGTCAGCATCTATGCGAGCTATCCGGGCGCAAGCCCGCAGACGTTGAACGATGCGGTGGTCGGGCTGATCGAGCGCGAACTGTCCAGCGTCAAGCACCTGCTGTACTTCGAATCGTCGGTGGATACCTCCGGGGAGGCGTCGATCACGGCGACCTTCCAGCCGGGAACCAATCCCGAACTGGCCCAGGTCGATGTGCAGAACCGGATCAAGGCGATCGAGCCGCGCCTGCCGCGCAGCGTGCGCCAGAACGGGCTGTACGTGGAGGCGGCCGATTCCGGTTTCCTGATGCTGGTCGGCCTGCGTTCGCCGGATGCCAGCGTCAGCGAGGCCGCGCTGGGTGACTTCATGGCGCGCAACATCATCGAGGAACTGCGCCGCATCGACGGTGTCGGGCGCGTGCAGCTGTTCGGCGCGGAGCAGGCGATGCGCGTCTGGCTCGATCCCACGCGGCTGACCGGGTACGGCCTGACCATCGGTGACGTGGCCAGCGCCATCGAGCAGCAGAACCTGGAGATCGCACCGGGTCGCATCGGCGACTCCCCCGGTCTGCCCGGCCAGCGCCTGACCGTGCCGCTGACCGCCGACGGCCAGCTGTCCACGCCCGCGCAGTTCGCTTCGATCGTGCTGCGTGCGCGGGCGGATGGCTCGCGGGTACTGCTGGGTGATGTCGCCCGGGTCGAACTGGGGGCGCAGAGCTATGCCTGGGGTACCCGTGAGGATGGTCAGCCTGCGACGGCGGCGGGCGTCCAGCTGCGGCCGGGTGCGAACGCCGTACGCACTGCGGCAGCGGTGCGCGAAAGGATGGCCGAGCTGGCGCCGCTGCTGCCGCGTGGCGTGGAGGCGAGCATTCCGTTCGATACCGCACCCTTCGTCAGCATCTCGATCCGCAAGGTTGTGCAGACACTGCTGGAGGCCATGCTGCTGGTGTTCGCGGTGATGTACCTGTTCCTGCAGAACTGGCGCTATACGCTGATACCTGCCGTGGTCGCGCCGATCGCGCTGCTGGGTACGTTCGCGGCGATGCTGGCGCTGGGGTTCTCGATCAACGTCCTCACCATGTTCGGCATGGTGCTGGCGATCGGCATCATCGTCGATGATGCGATCGTGGTGGTCGAAGGCGTGGAACGGATCATGGCCGAGGAGGGGTTGCCACCGCGCGAGGCGACGATCAAGGCAATGCGCGAACTGACCGGCGCGGTGATCGGCATCACCCTGGTACTGACCGCGGTGTTCATTCCGATGGCGTTCGCCAGTGGTTCGGTAGGAGCGATCTACCGTCAGTTCACCGTGGCGATGTCGGTATCGATCCTGTTCTCCGCGCTGCTGGCGCTCAGCCTGACGCCCGCACTCTGTGCCACGCTGCTGCGCGGAAATACACGCGGGCATCATGGCCGCAGTGGCCTGTTCGGTGCCTTCAACCGCGGCTTCGAGCGGATGACCGGCCGCTACCAGCGTGGCGTGGCCGCTGTGCTGCAGCGGAGCGGGCGCGTGATGGGGGTGTTCGTTGCGCTGGTGGCAGCGCTCCTGCTGGGCCTGATCGGGTTGCCAGGGGCATTCCTGCCGGAGGAGGACCAGGGGTACTTCATGACCTCGATCCAGCTGCCCGCCGAGGCGACCTCCGAACGCACGCTTGCCGTCGTGGAAGCGTACGAACGTCACGTGGCCTCGCGCCCCGGCGTTGCATCCAACCAGTCGATCCTGGGGTACAGCTTTTCCGGCTCGGGGCCGAGTGCAGCACTGGCCTACACGATGCTGAAGGATTGGGGGGAGCGTGCCGGTGCGACGGCTGCCGGCGAGGTGGAGGCAGTACGCAAGGCGATGTCGACGCTGGTCGAGGGCGAAGTGATGAGCGTGATGCCACCGGCCATCGACAGCCTCGGCCGCTCGTCAGGCTTCTCGCTGGCGCTGCAGGCGCGGACCGGGCAGACCCAGGCCGAGCTGCGCGCGGCCCTCCAGCAACTGCTGCAGCTGGCGCAGGCCAGTGCACTGCTGTCCGACGTGCATGCCGACGGAATGCCGGCAGGTACCAGCATCCGGCTTGACATCGACCGTGCCAAGGCCGAGGCGATGGGCGTGGCGTTCAGCGAGATCAGCGGAACGCTGTCGGCGGCGATGGGCTCGCAGTACGTCAACGACTTTCCGAACAAGGGACGGCTGCAGCAGGTCATCGTCCAGGCCGATGCGCCGTACCGGATGGAACTGGGTGACGTGCTCAAGCTGTATGTCCGCAACAGCGAAGGGGGCATGGTGGCGCTGTCGGAGCTGGTCGATCCACAGTGGACGGAGGCCCCCCTGCAGCTGCAGCGCTATCTCGGCTTCCCGGCGTTGAATCTGTCCGGCGCGCCTGCGTCGGGCGTTTCCACCGGGCAGGCGATGGACGAGATGGAGCGCCTGGCCCGGCAGCTGCCGGCAGGCTTCGCGCTGCAGTGGACCAGTCAGTCGCTGCAGGAGCGCGAGTCTGGCGCACAGGCCCCGTGGTTGCTGCTGCTGTCGATGCTGGTGGTGTTCCTGGTCCTGGCGGCGCTGTACGAGAGCTGGTCCATTCCAATGGCCGTGATGCTGGTGGTGCCGCTGGGCCTGCTGGGAGCCGTGGCGGCGGTGCTGCTGCGGGGCATGCCCAACGACGTGTTCTTCAAGGTCGGCATGATCACGGTGATCGGCCTGTCGGCGAAGAACGCGATCCTGATCGTCGAGTTCGCCCGGCAGCTGCAGCAGCAGGGACGCGGGCTGGTGGAAGCGGCCGTGGAGGCGGCGCGCCTGCGGCTGCGGCCCATCGTGATGACGTCGCTGGCGTTCGCGCTCGGCGTGGTGCCCCTGATGGTGGCGCAGGGCGCCTCGAAGGAAACGCAGCAGGCAATCGGTACCGGTGTGTTCGGTGGCATGGTCAGCGCGACGGTACTCGCGGTGTTCTTCGTGCCGGTGTTCTATGTGGTGGTGCAGGGAGTGCGGCAACGGGTCGCGCGGTGCCTGCGCAGACGCCGGCCACTGCCGGAAGGATCTGTGGATGGGAACGGATAGCGTTGAAACGCTGCATGACATACAGCTGACGGCGCTGGAGCGACGCCTGTGCCAGGCCCTGATCGATGGTGATCGGGAGACACTGTCGCTGCTGTTGTCGCCGGCGATGTTCATGATGGATGGCGATGGCGGGCGTCTGTTTGATCCGCCCTGGCTGGATGACTGGTTGGGCGGGCACCTGCGGGTGCGGGCGCTGCATCTGCAGGCGGTGGACACCCTGCTGTGCGGTCGGCTGGCGCTGCTGTCCAGCCCGGTGCAGATGGTGGTCGTCCGGCACGGGCAGGAACAGGTACTGCGGATGCGTCTGTTGCGGGTCTGGGCCTGCAGTTCCGGCGGGGAGGGCGCGCAGCTGCTGTCGATGACGGTGCTCGCGGCGTGAACGCGATCACATTGGTTTCAGCGCCGGCTCATCGCCGGATGATAGGGTGGTTTTCTTCAGTACGGTCGACAAGGAGTCGAGTCATGCGTGTAGTTTCCAGTCTGTCGACGGCTTCGCTGGCCCTGGTGCTGGCGGCCTGCCAGCCATCGACGCCGCCTGCCGCAGCAGCTGGCACGGCTGACCCGGCGCCGCCGGAGCCGCGGCCACTGTCCACGAACCCGGCCGCCAGCCAGACGGCCTATCAGTGTGGCGATCTGGCCGTGCGTGCGACGTTCAACGGCGAGGACGCAGCCACCGTGGTGATCGGCGATCGCACGTTCGCCATGACCTCGGAGCGTGCTGCTTCGGGGGCGAAGTACGGCGACGGTCAGGGCAACAGCTTCTGGACGAAGGGCCACGATGACGGGCTGCTCAGCCTGAAGGGCGAGGCGGACCGCGAGTGCCGCGCGGTGGAGGCCACGGAAGGCGACGGCCGTGCTGGTGCTGCCGCGTTCAGGGCGACCGGCAACGAACCGGGCTGGCTGGCGGTGGTTGACGGTGACACGCCGGGCCTGCAGGTGCAGGTCGATTATGGCCAGCGGCACTTCGACGTGGGTGCGCCCAACCAGGGGGCCGACGGGTGGAGTGGCAAGGCCGCAGACGGTACCGACATCAAGCTCACCTTCCAGCGCACGACGTGCACCGACGACATGAGTGGCGAGCCGTTCGAGGCGAAGGCCATGCTGACCGTCGGCACCCGCCAGTACCATGGGTGTGGCAATTTCGGCTCCAGGCAGCCGTAAGCGCGTCGGCAGAGCCGAGCGGGGCTCGGCTCTGCCAGGCGCGTGCGGTCAGTTCAGTCCGCGCGGCCTGCGAACTCGCCGGTGGCGGTGTTCACCAGCACGCGTTCGCCATTGACGATGTACTCCGGCACCATGATCTCGATCCCGGTATTGAGCTTGGCCGGCTTCGGACGCTTGGTGGCGGTGCCGCCCTTCAGTTCCGGCGGCGTCTCGATCACTTCCAGCACCACCGAGGCCGGCAACTGGATGGCCACCGGCTGCTCGTCGATCACCTGCACGTAGATGCCGGTCAGGCCATCGGTGATGTAGCCGGCGTCGTCGCCGATCACGTCCGCATCCAGGGTGTAGGGGGTGTAGTCCTCGTCATCGAGGAAGACGAACGCATCGCCATCCTTGTACGAATAGGTGGACTGGCGGCGCAGCAGTTCGACCTCGACCAGATTGTCGTCGGCATCGAAGCTGGCATCGAGCTTGTTGCCGCCCGGCACGCTGTACATGATGAAGCGGAAGCGGACGTTGCCGCCGCGGCCCTGCGGGGAGCTGCGCTCGATGTCGCGGATCTGGTAGACGCCGTTGTTGTACTCGACGACGTTGCCCTTCTTGATGTCGTTGGCTTTCATGGTGATCTGGGTCGTTGGGGGTGGACGCCGTCCCGGCGCCCGGGGGAATCACTTCGGAGCGAGGCGGGTAGCGCCGTCCAGGCGGATGGTCTCGCCATTGAGGTAGGTGTTGCCGAGGATGAAGCCGACCAGGCTGGCGAAATCCTCCGGCTTGCCCAGCCGCGACGGGAACGGGATCGAGGCGGCGAGCGACTGCTGCACGGCTTCGGGCATGCCGTCGACCATCGGGGTCCAGAACACGCCCGGGGCGATGGTGTTGACGCGGATGCCGAAGCGCGAGAGCTCGCGGGCCATCGGCAGCGTCATCGACACCACGCCGCCCTTGCTGGCGGCATACGCGGCCTGGCCGATCTGGCCCTCATAGGCGGCGATGCTGGCGGTGTTGATGATGACACCCCGTTCGCCATCGGCGCCGGCCTCGTTGTCCTGCATTCGGTTGGCAGCAGCCTTGGCCACGTTGAAGCTGCCGACCAGGTTGACCATCACCGTGCCCTGGAAGCCGGCCAGCGGCATCGGGCCTTCCTTGCCGAGCACGCGGCCCGCGCCGAGGATGCCGGCGCAGTTCATCGCCACGTTGAGCCCGCCGAGGAAATCGTGGGCCTGGTCGATGGCCGCCGCCACGGCAGCTTCATCACTGACGTTGACGTTGAAATAGCGGGCCTTGTCGGCACCCAGCGCGGCGACGGCGGCGCTGCCTTTGTCGTCGTTGAGGTCGAACAGGGCCACCTTGCCGCCTTGGGCGACGAGGTGCTCGGCCACGGCCAGGCCAAGGCCGGAAACGCCGCCGGTGATCACGGCACGTACGGAAGACAGCTGCATTGCACGGTCCTGCAGGTTCGAGAACCGCCGATTCTAACGGAAGCCACGACCGCTGCCGTTGTGCACCGCGCCGCCCGGAGCCCGGGCGACGCGCCCTGATGGATCAGACGGCCGCGAGCGCCTGGCCGGTGCGGCTGGCGGTCGCACGCCCGAGCAGGCCGGCCAGCCAACGACCGGTTTCCGCCAGCGCCGGCAGGTCCACACCGCTGTCCAGGCCAAGGCCCTGCAGCAGATAGACCACGTCCTCGCTGGCGACGTTGCCGCTGGCGCCTTTCGCGTAAGGGCAGCCGCCGGCGCCGGAAACGGCGCTGTCCACCACGCGGACGCCTTCTTCCAGGCAGGTGGCGATGTTGGCAATGGCCTGCCCGTAGGTGTCATGGAAATGCACGGCCAGCGCGCTCATCGGGATCTCCGCTGCGACTGCCTGCAGCATCGCCCGTGCCTTGCGCGGCGTGCCGACGCCGATCGTGTCGCCCAGCGAGATCTCATAGCAGCCCATCTGGTGCAGGGCACGCGCCACCCGCACCACATCGGCCAGGGGGACTTCGCCCTGGTAGGGACACCCCAGCACGGTGGAGACATAGCCGCGCACCCGTACGCCATCGGCGGCGGCGCGGCGCAGGATCGGCTCGAAGCGGGCCAGCGACTCGTCGATGCCGGCGTTGGTGTTGGTGCGGCTAAACGCCTCGGAGGCGGCGGTGAACACCGCCACTTCCTCGACGCCGACCGCGCGTGCCCGCTCGTAGCCCTGTTCATTCGGTACCAGCACTGGATAGTGGATGCCGGGCCGGCGCTGGATGCCGGCGTAGACCTCAGCGGCATCCGCCAGCTGCGGCACCCACTTCGGGCTGACGAAACTGGTCGCTTCGATGCTGCGCAGGCCGGTGGCCGACAGACGGTCGATCAGCTCGATCTTGTCGGCCGTGGAGACCGGTTGCTTCTCGTTCTGCAGGCCGTCCCGCGGGCCGACCTCGACGATGCGGACGTAGTCGCTCATGCCTCCGTCTCCGCAGCGGGGCGCTGGCAGACCGCCTCGATGTTGTTGCCGTCCGGGTCGAGCACGAAGGCGGCGTAGTAGTTCGGGTGATACCAGGGACGCACGCCGGGAGCGCCATTGTCGCGTCCTCCGGCGGCCAGAGCGGCGGCATGGAACGCGTCCACCTGCGCGCGGCCGGTACAGGCGAAGGCGACGTGCACGCCATGGCTGACGCTGCCGCCATTGCCGATCCAGAAGAACGGCTTGCCATCGCGGCCGAAGCCGACCTGGTCATGGGTGCCGGTCTGCTCCGCGGTGACTTCCATCACCACGCCGATCTGCAGTGGGGCCAGTGCCTGGCTGAAGAACGCCCTGCTGCGCGCCAGGTCGGCGCTGGTCAAACCAAGATGATCGAGCATGTTCAGGCCTCCGTGACCCAATGGGGGGCGCGCTTGTCGAGGAAGGCGCCCAGGCCTTCTTGACCCTCGGCCGAGACCCGCAGGCGCGCGATCAGGGCGGCATTGTCGCGGTCGAGCGCATCGCGGTCATGGCTGTCACGGACCTGCCGGACCAGGCGCTTGGCCGACGCCGAGGCGATCGGGCCGGCCTTGTCGAGCAGGGCCAGCTGGCGCTGCACTGCCTCGTCCAGCCGCTCCGGTTCCACCAGCTGGTGCACCAGGCCGATGCGCAGTGCGGTGTCGGCGTCGAAGTGCTCGCCGGTCGCGAACCAGCGGCGGGCCTGACGCGGCCCGATCGCCTCGATCACGTACGGTGAGATCACGGCCGGCAGCAGGCCAAGGCGGCTTTCAGTCAGGCCAAACCGGGCGCTGGTGCTGGCGATGGCGATGTCACAGCAGGCGACCAGGCCGACGCCCCCGCCGAAGGCGGCACCATGGACCCGGGCCAGGGTCGGCTTGGGCAGTTCGTCCAGGGTGCGCATCAGGCGTGCCAGGGCCAGCGAATCCTCGCGGTTGTCAGCCTCGCTGGCAGCGGCCATGCCCCGCATCCACTGCAGGTCGGCACCGGCCGAGAAGGATGCGCCGTGGCCGGCCACCACCACCGCGCGCACCGCGTCTTCCCGCCCGGCCGCCTCCAGCGCGGCGGTCAGCCGGGCGATCAGGCCGGCATCGAAGGCGTTGTGCAGCTCCGGCCGGTTCAGCCAGAGGGTGAGGACGGCGCCACTGCGCTCGATCTGCAAAGCATCGTTCATGGGATTCCAGGGTCACTCCATACCTGTATGGATCATAGCGGGCCATTGGTCATGGGCCATGACGCGACGCGGGAATGTTAGAATCGAGAACCATTTACATCCAGCAGAGAACAGGCTAGATGACGCTGTCCGAACTGCCCCTGCATACCTCGGCCGTGGTCGATTCCGTGCAGGACCTGCACGCCAATGATGTCATTGCCCGCCGCCTGCGCGAGCTGGGCTTCGTCAAGGGCGAGGAGGTCCGCCTGGTGGCCAAGGGCCCGCTGGGGGGAGAGCCGTTGCTGGTGCAGGTCGGGTTCACCCGTTTCGCACTGCGTATCAGTGAAGCCAAGCGCGTCGTGATCGACGCTGCCAGCCAGGAAAGACGTGCATGACCGCATCCGCCACTGCCGCCCCCCTGCGCATCGCGCTGGTCGGTAACCCGAACAGCGGCAAGACCGCCCTGTTCAACCAGCTGACCGGCAGCCGGCAGAAGGTCGCCAATTACACCGGCGTGACCGTCGAGCGCAAGGAAGGACGCCTGCGCGCACCCTCCGGCCGCGAGTTCGCCGTGCTTGACCTGCCGGGTGCGTACAGCCTGCACCCGGCGAGCCTGGACGAGGCGATCACCCGCGACCTGTGCCGGGGCTTCTATCCGGGCGAGGCCGCGCCGGACGTACTGTTGTGCGTGATCGATGCCACCAACCTGCGCCTGCACCTGCGCTTCGCACTGGAACTGCGCGAGTTGGGCAAACCGATGGTGGTGGCGCTGAACATGGTGGATGCGGCCGAGCGCCGTGGCATCCAGCTGGACGTGGCAGCGCTGGAGCGCGAGCTGGGCGTGCCGGTGGTCGAGACCGTGGCGGTACGCAAGCAGGGCGCGCGTGCGCTGGTCGAGCGCCTGGACCGCATGGTGCCGCACCTGGATGCGCCGGTGCCGCCGGCCGAGGAGGGCATCGACTACCACGCCCGGGTACGCGACATCCTGGCGGTGGCCGTGCGCATGCCGGCACGCACCGCGAAGATCGACGACACCCTCGACCGCTGGCTGCTGCACCCGGTGTTCGGACTGGTGACGCTGGTCGTGGTGATGTTCCTGATCTTCCAGGCGGTGTTCGCCTGGGCGACACCGCTGATGGATGGCATCGAGGCCGGCTTCGGCTGGCTGGGCGAGGTGGTCGGTGGCGCGCTGCCGGAGGGGCCGCTGACCAGCCTGCTGACCGACGGCATCATCGCCGGCCTGGGAGGCGTGGTGGTGTTCCTGCCGCAGATCCTGATCCTGTTCGCGTTCATCCTCGCGCTGGAAGAGTCCGGCTACCTGCCGCGTGCAGCGTTCCTGCTCGATCGGCTGATGGCCGCGGCCGGCCTGTCGGGGCGTTCGTTCATCCCGCTGCTGTCCAGCTTCGCCTGCGCGGTGCCGGGCATCATGGCCACCCGCAGCATCCAGGATCCACGCGACCGGCTGGCGACGATCCTGGTGGCGCCGCTGATGACCTGTTCGGCCCGCCTGCCGGTGTATGCCCTGCTGATCGCCGCCTTCATTCCCGATGGCAAGGTCGGCATCTTCAACCAGCAGGGCCTGGTGCTGTTCGGACTGTACGTGGCCGGCATCCTCAGCGCGCTGGCGATGTCGTGGGTCATGAAGAAGTGGCGCCGCGACAAGAGCGAGCATCCGCTGATGCTGGAGCTGCCCTCGTACCGCATTCCGCATCCGCGTGATCTGGCAGTCGGTCTGTATGAGCGCGGCATGATCTTCCTGCGGCGCGTGGGCGGCATCATCCTGGCGTTGACCGTGCTGCTGTGGTTCCTGCTGTCGTTCCCGGGTGCGCCCGCCGACGCCACGCTGCCGGCCATCGATTACAGCTACGCCGGCCGCATCGGCCATGCGATGACCGCGGTTTTCGCCCCGCTGGGTTTCAACTGGCAGATCTGCATCGCGCTGATTCCGGGCCTGGCCGCGCGTGAAGTGGCGGTTTCCTCGCTGGCGACGGTGTACGCGCTGTCCGCGGCCGACGACGATGCGGCGATCTCGGCGCTCACGCCGGTGGTGGCCGATGGCTGGTCGCTGGCCACAGGCTTGTCGCTGCTGGTGTGGTTCATCTATGCGCCGATGTGCATCTCCACGCTGGCCACCATCAAGCGTGAGACCAATTCGTGGAAGAAGATGGGTTTCGCGGCGTTCTACCTGTTCGCAGCGGCCTACGTTGCAGCGCTGATCACCTACCAGGTGACCGTGGCGCTGGGAGGCGGCTGATGGACGCAGGGCTGCTGCTCCAGTACCTGATCGTTGCGCTGGCCGTGCTGGTCAGCGCATGGGTCGTACTGAAAAAGCAGTTCCCCGGCAGCGTGCGCAGGATGCGCGGTGCCTTGGCACTGGCGCTGCTCAAGCCCGGCCGCGCCGGCTGGCTGCAGGCGCTGGGCCGCAGGATCGCGCCGCCCGTCAGTGGCGGCGGTGGTGCCTGTGGTGGCTGCGACAGCTGCGGGCCGACGCCGCCGAAGCAGCACTGACGAGGCCGGGAGAGAGCGGGGGGCTGTTGCGCTCGCCGAAGCCTCAATCCCGCACCAGCCCACCGTCCACCACCAGATTCTGGCCGGTGACCGCGCGCGCCCAGGGGCTGGCGAAGAACAGCGCGGCGTCGGCGAACTCGGCCGGCGTGGTCACGCTGCGCAGTGGCGTGTTGGCGGCGATGTAATCGAACACGGCCTGCGGTGTCGCCGCGCTGGCATCGGTGCTGCGCAGCAGGCCGCCGGACAGCATGTTGACGGTGATCCCGTGCGGCCCCAGGTCGCCGGCCAGGGTGCGGGTCAGCGAAAGCAGGGCGGCTTTGGCGGCCGTGTAGTCGTGATAGGGCACCACCGGGTTCTGGAACAGATTGGTGCCGATGTTGATGATGCGGCCGAAACCGCGCGCCTGCATGCCGGGCAGGGCGGCCTGCACGGTGTTGAGCGCGCCGCGCACGCTGCCTTCGAACTGCGCCTGGAACGCCGGCCAGCCAATGTCGGCGGCGCCGTCGCGCGCATCACCATTGAAGGAGAAGTCGGCCAATGCGTTGTTGACCACGGTGGTCACGCCCTGGCCGAAATGCGCCAGCGCCTGCTGCAGCAGTGCCTCGATCTGGCCCCGGTCGGTGACGTCGGCGCGGAGCGCGAGTGCCTGCCCGCCCAGCTCCACCGCCAACGCACGTGCGGCCGCCTCGCTGCGGTGGTAGTTGATGATGACCCGGGCACCCTGCGCGGCGAATGCGCGGGCGATATGCTGGCCAAGGCCGCGGCCAGCGCCGGTGACCAGTACCAGCTGTTCGCTGATCTGCATGGGAAATGCGGTCCATTGCATGAAGAGTCCTGCAGCGTAGCAGCGATGATGCTTGCCGGACCGGGCATGCTGCCGCTAGCCTGCGGGGCATGAACCAGACTCCCCTGCGATTGCTCATTCACGGCGCTTCCGGGCGCATGGGCCAGGCCCTGCTGCGGCTGGCCGCCGATCATCCCGAAACCCTGCAGATCGTGGCGGCGGTGACCGGCCGCGCGCCGGCCCAGCGGGTGGTCGACGGAGTGCCGTTCTTTGCCGCCAGCGAGCTGGCAGGGGCGCCGGCATTCGATGTGGCCATCGACTTCAGCCTGCCGGAAGGCTTCGATGCGATGCTGGCCCTGTGCGTCGAACGCGGCGCAGGCCTGGTGTCGGGTACGACCGGCATCTCCAGTACCCAGCGCCAGGCGCTGGACGCCGCCGCGGTGCGCATTCCGCTGGTATGGGCTTCGAACTTCAGCCTCGGTGTCGCGGTGCTGGACGAGCTGGTCGAGCGCGCTGCGCAGGCCCTGTCGGGCTGGGACTGCGACATCGTGGAATCGCACCATACGCAGAAGAAGGATGCGCCCTCGGGAACGGCACTGACCCTGGGCGCAGCCGCGCAGCGGGGTGGGGCGGATCCGCAGTACGCCAGCCTGCGTGCCGGCGATATCGTGGGTGAGCATCTGGTGCAGTTCACCGGCCTGGGCGAGCGCATCGAACTGGTCCACCGGGCGACCAACCGCGACATCTTCGCCCGCGGTGCGCTGTTCGCCGCCCGCCAGCTGCAGGGGCGGGCGCCCGGGAGCTACCGGGTGCGCGACCTGCTGGACACCCCGGCGGGCTGATTCACGGGGTCGTACCCCTTTCCCACGGAAAGGGCTCTGACCCCTCCCCCGCGATTCGGGTCAGAGCCCTTTTCCCGCAGGAAAAGGGATCAGACCCCGGCCATCGCGCTTTGCACACGCGGGCGTATTGAAATGAATACGCAGTCGCCTGTTCATGAAGTCACTCAACCGCTGGCGCGAGCGCCCCGGCAGCGCTACAATTCGCACTCGCCGAATCACCAAAGCCGGACCGGTCCTGAACCGTACGTCCGCGCTTTTTTGCAACCGGATTTCCGTGAAGCACAGGCGTGACTTCGGCACCCCCTCGGTAGCCAAAGTGAGATTTCCGTGACCCAAGCCGCAATCCTCGTCCTCGAAGACGGCACCGTATTCGAGGGCGAATCCGTAGGCGCGCCCGGCCTGTCCGTCGGTGAAGTGGTGTTCAACACCGCCATGACCGGTTACCAGGAAGTGCTGACCGATCCGTCCTACGCCCGGCAGATGGTCACGCTGACCTATCCGCATATTGGCAACACCGGCATGACCGACCAGGACGACGAAGCCGCCAAGGTGTGGTCGGCCGGCCTGATCGTGCGCGATGTGCCGCGCCGCCCCAGCAACTGGCGCAGCCAGGTGTCGCTGCAGGACTGGCTGATCCAGCGTGGCGTGGTGGCCATCGCTGGCATCGATACCCGCAAGCTGACCCGCATCCTGCGCGAGAACGGCGCCCAGAACGGTGCGCTGATGGCAGGTGACATCGATGTTGAGAAGGCGCTGGAAGCTGCCCGCAAGTTCCCGGGCCTGAAGGGCATGGATCTGGCCAAGGTCGTCACTACCGAGAAGACCTATGTCTGGACCGAGGGCCAGCTGGACCTGGATGCCAATGCCTTCGTCAGCGTGCCGGCCCGCTTCAAGGTCGTGGCCTACGACTTCGGCGTGAAGACCAACATCCTGCGCATGCTGGCCGAACGCGGCTGCGAAGTGACCGTGGTGCCGGCGCAGACCCCGGCGGCTGAAGTGCTGGCGCTGAAGCCCGACGGTGTCTTCCTGTCCAATGGCCCGGGTGACCCGGAGCCGTGCGATTACGCGATCGCCGCGATCAAGACCTTCATCGACGTGAAGATTCCGACCTTCGGCATCTGCCTGGGCCACCAGCTGCTGGGCCTGGCCTCGGGCGCGCAGACCGTCAAGATGGGCCATGGCCACCATGGTGCGAACCATCCGGTGCAGGACCTGGACAGTGGCCGGGTGATGATCACCTCGCAGAACCATGGTTTCGCGGTCGATGAAGCGACCCTGCCGGCGACGCTGCGCGTGACCCACCGGTCGCTGTTCGATGGCACCAACCAGGGCATCGCACGCACCGATGTGCCGGCGTTCTCCTTCCAGGGCCATCCGGAAGCATCGCCGGGCCCGCACGACGTCGGTCCGCTGTTCGACCGTTTCGTGACCCTGATGGAACAGGCCAAGGCGTGATCCGCAGGCCACCGGCGACCGGTGGCACCGCGATGGACCGTAAGCCCCCGCATTGCTGCTGCCTTCCGGCGCGGCGCTGCGGATCGAGACTCCTGATCGACAGCGTGCGATCACTCCCCCCTTGTCACGCTGTACTGACTTAGAGAAGAAAATGCCCAAGCGCACTGACCTAAAGACCATCCTCATCATCGGTGCCGGCCCGATCGTCATCGGCCAGGCCTGCGAGTTCGACTACTCCGGTGCCCAGGCCTGCAAGGCCCTGCGCGATGAGGGTTACCGCGTGGTGCTGGTCAACAGCAACCCGGCCACGATCATGACCGACCCGGAGATGGCCGACGCCGTCTACATCGAGCCGATCAACTGGCAGACGGTCGAGAAGATCATCGCCAAGGAGAAGCCCGACGCGCTGCTGCCGACCATGGGGGGACAGACCGCGCTGAACTGCGCGCTGGACCTGGCCGACAACGGCGTGCTGGAGAAGTACAACGTCGAGCTCATCGGCGCCAAGCGCGAAGCGATCCGCATGGCCGAAGACCGCGAGCTGTTCCGCGTGGCGATGGGCGAGATCGGCCTGGAGTGCCCGACCGCCGCCGTCGCCCACACGCTGGACGAAGCACTGGAGATCCAGACCCGCGTCGGCTATCCGACCATCATCCGTCCGAGCTTCACCCTGGGCGGCAGCGGCGGTGGTATCGCCTACAACCGCGAAGAGCTGGTGGAGATCGTCAGCCGCGGCCTGGAACTGTCGCCGACCACCGAAGTGCTGGTGGAAGAGTCGGTGCTGGGCTGGAAGGAATTCGAGATGGAGGTGGTGCGTGACACCGCCGACAACTGCATCATCGTGTGCTCGATCGAGAATCTCGATCCGATGGGCGTGCACACCGGCGACTCGATCACCGTAGCCCCGGCGCAGACCCTGACCGACAAGGAATACCAGCGCCTGCGCGATGCCTCCATCGCCGTGCTGCGCAAGATCGGCGTCGATACCGGTGGCTCCAACGTGCAGTTCGGCATCAACCCGCAGACCGGCCGCGTGGTCGTCATCGAGATGAACCCGCGCGTGTCGCGTTCCTCGGCGCTGGCCTCCAAGGCCACCGGCTTCCCGATCGCGAAGGTGGCCGCCAAGCTGGCCGTGGGCTACACCCTGGACGAACTGAAGAACGAGATTACCGGTGGCCTGACCCCGGCGTCGTTCGAGCCGTCCATCGACTACGTGGTCACCAAGATCCCGCGTTTCGCCTTCGAGAAGTTCCCGGCCGCCGATGCGCGCCTGACCACCCAGATGAAGTCGGTGGGCGAAGTCATGGCGATGGGCCGCACCTTCCAGGAATCGGTACAGAAGGCGCTGCGCGGCCTGGAAACCGGCAAGGTTGGCTTCGACCCGACCGGCCTGGACCTGGCCAACGAGGAAGACCTGCAGACCCTGCGCCGCGAGCTGAAGGCGCCGGGTCCGGAGCGCCTGTTCTACGTGGCCGACGCGTTCCGCGCCGGCATGAGAGTGGAAGAGATCTATGCGCTGTCGTTCATCGACCACTGGTTCCTGGACCAGATCGAGGAAATCATCGCTGCCGAAGGTGAAGTCGCTGCCGATGGCATCGATGCGCTGGACGCCGCCCGCCTGCGCAGGCTCAAGCGTGCCGGTTTCTCCGACGCCCGCCTGGCCCAGCTGACCGGCACCAACGAAGCGGCCATCCGCGCACTGCGCCGTGCCCACAAGGTGCGCCCGGTCTACAAGCGCGTGGACTCCTGTGCTGCCGAGTTCGCCACCGGCACCGCCTACCTGTACTCGACCTACGAGGACGAGTGCGAGGCCGCGCCGAGCAACCGCGACAAGATCATGATCCTGGGCGGCGGTCCGAACCGCATCGGCCAGGGCATCGAGTTCGACTACTGCTGCGTGCATGCGGCGCTGGCGCTGCGCGAGGATGGTTATGAAACCATCATGGTCAACTGCAACCCGGAAACCGTTTCGACCGACTACGACACCTCCGACCGCCTGTACTTCGAGCCGCTGACGCTGGAAGACGTGCTGGAGATCGTCGAGCTGGAACAGCCGAAGGGTGTGATCGTGCAGTACGGCGGCCAGACGCCGCTGAAGCTGGCGCGCGCGCTGGAAGCCAATGGCGTGCCGGTGATCGGTACCAGCCCGGACTCCATCGACCTGGCCGAAGACCGCGAGCGTTTCCAGCAGCTGGTGGACAAGCTGGGCCTGAAGCAGCCGCCGAACCGTATCGCCCGCAACGACCAGGAAGCCCTGCTGCTGGCCCGCGAGATCGGCTACCCGCTGGTGGTGCGTCCGAGCTACGTGCTCGGTGGCCGTGCGATGGAGATCGTGTACGGCGAAGCCGATCTGGCCCGCTACGTGCGTGATGCGGTGAAGGTGTCCAACGATTCGCCGGTGCTGCTGGACCGCTTCCTCGACAACGCCGTCGAGTGCGATGTCGACATCATCGCCGACAAGGATGGCAACGTGCTGATCGGTGGCGTGATGGAGCACATCGAAGAAGCCGGCGTGCACTCGGGCGATTCCTCGTGCTCGCTGCCGCCGTACTCGCTGTCGGCCGAGACCCAGGCCGAGCTGCGTCGACAGGTGGTGGAACTGGCCAAGGCGCTGAACGTGGTCGGCCTGATGAACACCCAGTTCGCGATCCAGACCAGCGACGAGGGCGACGACACCGTCTACCTGCTTGAAGTGAACCCGCGTGCCTCGCGCACGGTGCCGTTCGTGTCCAAGGCCACCGGCATGCCGCTGGCCAAGATCGCCGCACGCTGCATGGCCGGCAAGACCCTGGCCGAGCAGGGCGCGACCGAAGAGATCGTGCCGGACTACTACTCGGTGAAGGAGGCGATCTTCCCGTTCGCGAAGTTCCAGGGCGTCGATCCGATCCTCGGGCCGGAAATGCGCTCCACGGGCGAGGTGATGGGCGTCGGCCGCAGCTTCAACGCCGCCTTCGCACGCGCGCAGGAAGCCGGCGGCATCAAGGCCCCGCCGATCGGCAAGGCCTTCGTGTCGGTGCGTGACCCGGACAAGAAGCGCGTGCTGCCGGTCGCCAAGGCGCTGCTGGCGCGCGGCTACAGCCTGGTGGCCACCCGTGGCACCGCCGCCTGGCTGCAGCAGCATGGCATGCAGTGCGAGATCATCAACAAGGTGGTCGAGGGTCGTCCGCACATCGTCGATTCGATCAAGAACGGTGAGATCGTCTACATCGTGAACACGACCGAAGGTCGTTCGGCGATCAACGACTCGTTCTCGATCCGTCGCGAGGCGCTGCAGCACCGCGTCACCTACTCGACCACCATTGCCGGCGCCAAGGCGCTGGTGGATTCACTGGAATTCCGCGGCACCGGCCCCGTCTGGTCGCTGCAGGAGCTGCACAAGGAGTTGAATGCATGAGAGCCCCCATCACGATGAAGGGCGCGCAGAAGCTGCGCGACGAACTGGATCACCTGAAGTCGGTCAAGCGGCCGAAGGTGATCGCCGCGATCGCCGAAGCGCGTGAGCATGGCGACCTGAAGGAGAATGCCGAGTACCACGCCGCGCGCGAGGAACAGGGCTTCATCGAAGGCCGCATCAAACAGCTGGAAGGCGAGCTGTCGCACGCCGAGATCATCGACGTGAGCAAGCTCAATGCCGGCTCCAAGGTGGTGTTCGGCGCCAGCGTGACCCTGGCCGACGTGGAAACCGACGAAGAGAAGAAGTACCAGATCGTGGGTGACCTCGAAGCCGATATCAAGCTGGGGTTGATCGCGATTTCCTCGCCGGTGGCGCGCGCGATGATCGGCAAGCTGGAAGGCGATTCGATCGTGATCGACGCCCCGGCTGGCCAGCGCGAGTACGAGATCGTCAGCGTCAGTTACGTGGACTGAGCACGTGGCGACGGCGACCCTGCTGTTGCCCGCACGCAGCCGCTTTGCCGCGGCTGCGCTCCCGGACGATGTGGCACGTGCACTCGGCCGTGCCACCACGGTGCAGGTCGAGCCGGGTGAACGGGCGCAGCTGACGCGCCATTTCACGGTCGCCGCGCCGCACTGGCCGGTGGCCGCGCTGACCCGCCAGCGTGACGTGGGCGATGCGGCCGGTGCCAGCTGGCTGCGCGCCGATCCGGCCTGCATGGTGCCGGATATGCATGGCGCGCGGATGATGGCCTACGGCGAAACCCTGCGGCCGACCCTGGCCGACAGCCTCGCCCTGCTGCCGGTGCTGCAGCCGTTGTTCGCCGAGGCCGGCTTCGTGCTCGACGCGCCCGATCCGTCGCGCTGGTATCTGCGGCTGCCGATCGATACCGCACTGCCGGCGTTCGACGGTCCCGACGAGGTGCTCGGCGATGACCTGTTCTCGCACCTGCCGGAAGGCGAGGGCGGCCGCCGCTGGCGGGCACTGATGACCGAGGCGCAGGTGCTGCTGCACAACCACTCCTGGAACCAGCAGCGCGCCGCGCAGGGCCAGCAGCCGATCAATTCGCTGTGGTTCTGGGGCGGTGGCGTGATGCCGGTGTCGGTCAGCACGGTGCATGCGCAGGTGCGCAGCCGCGATGCGCTGCTGCAGAGCCTGGCGCAGGCCGCTGGCGTGGCGGTGGATGGTGAGCAGGCTGTCGATGCGTTGGTTGACCTGCGCCAGCTGCGTTCGCTGCAGCAGTTGGGCAACGAGGCGATCCGCCCGCTGCTGGCCGCGTTGAAGCGTGGCGAACTGCGGCGGCTGGTGCTTGATTTCGAGGATGGACTGCAGTTCCAGCTGGATCGTGGCCAGCGCTGGCACTTCTGGAAGAAGCCGCGGCAACTCCACGACTGAGGACCGGCGCCGGGCCGATGCCCGTCGGCCGCACTGCCAGACCCCTGGCTTTTCAACGCGCGGTATCATCCCCGGGTCTTCCGCAACCGGCGATGCCGATGTCCCTTGCCGCCGATCCAGCCCTGCCGTCTTCCGATACGCCCACAATCCGACGCCGTGAGGCCGCGGCGCCGGCTGCGTGGCCGGAGGGAACGCTGCCACTGCTTGCACGTCTCTATGCCAGCCGTGGCGCGGGGACGCCGGAACTGGCGCTGCCGAAGCTGGGCAATCTGCACGCCCCCGAACTGCTGACCGGCATCGATGCCGCGGTCGACCTGCTGGTCGAGGCCATCGCCAATGACAAGCGCATCCTGGTGGTCGGCGATTTCGACTGCGATGGCGCTACCGCCTGTGCGGTCGGCGTGCGCGGCCTGCGCATGCTCGGCGCACCGCATGTCTTCCATGCGGTGCCCAATCGCATGGTGCACGGCTATGGCCTGTCGCCCTCGCTGGTGGAGGAGCTGGCCGCGCTGAAGCCGGACCTGCTGGTCACCGTCGACCACGGCATTGCATGCCATGCCGGCGTCGCGGCCGCCAAGGCGCGGGGCTGGCAGGTGCTGGTCACCGACCATCATCTGCCGGGCCCGCAGCTGCCTGCGGCCGACGTGATCGTCGATCCGAACCTGGATGGCGACGCATTTCCCAGCAAGTCGCTGGCCGGTGTCGGCGTGATCTTCTACGTGCTGATGGCGCTGCGCCGGCGGATGCGCCAGGCCGGCGTGTTCGCCGATGGCAAAGGCCCGGACCTGACCACGCTGCTGGACCTGGTCGCGGTGGGCACCGTGGCCGACCTGGTGGCGCTGGATCCGAACAACCGTGCACTGGTCAGTGCCGGCCTGCGCAGATTGCGCTCGGGGCAGGGCTGTGTCGGCCTGAAGGCGTTGATCGAAGCCAGTGGACGCGACGCGGCGCGGCTGACCGCGACCGATATCGGATTCGCGCTTGGGCCGCGCCTGAATGCGGCCGGGCGACTTGAAGACATGGCGCTGGGCATCGCGCTGCTGCTGACCGAAGATCCGCGACAGGCGCGCGACATCGCGCAGACACTGGAGCAGATCAACACCGAGCGCCGCGCGGTGCAGCAGTCGATGACCGACGACGCGGAGCAGGCGCTGGCGCGGGTCGTACTGGATACCTCCGGCCAGCGTCCGGTGGCGGCCTGCCTGTTCGATGCGGACTGGCATCCGGGCGTAGTCGGGCTGGTGGCCTCGAAGATGAAGGACCGCCTGCACCGGCCGGTGGTCGCCTTTGCGCCGGCCGAGCCTGGCGCCGACATGTTGCGTGGCTCGGCGCGCTCGATCGCCGGCCTGCACATCCGCGACGCGATGGCGCTGGTGGATGCGCGCCACCCCGGTCTGGTCGAGCGTTTCGGTGGCCACGCAATGGCAGCAGGTCTGAGCCTGCGGTTGGATCATCTGGCTGCCTTCGAGGCCGCTCTTGTCGCCGTGGTGCAGGAACTGCTCGATCCGGCTGCCTTGCAGCAGCAGATACTGAGCGATGGTGAGCTTGCAGCGGAAGAACTCGACCATCGCCATGCAGAGGCCCTGCGCCTGGCCGGGCCATGGGGGCAGGGCTTTCCGGAGCCGCTGTTCGACGGATTTTTCGAGGTTGCCAACTGGCGCGTGCTGAAGGAGCGGCACCTCAAGCTGGAACTGCGCCTCCCCGGCGTGCCGGGTACCTTCAATGCGATCCATTTCGGCGGCTGGCGTGGCAACGCACCGGGGCGTCACGTGCGTCTGGCGTATCGGCTGGCCTGCGATGATTATCGCGGTGGCAATGCCATCCAGCTCATCGTCGAGCACTGCCTGCCCGCATGATGCAGGGCGCCCGGCACTCCTGCCGGGGCGAGCATTGGCGACAAGGTCGCGGGGAAGGAAATGTGAGGAAATTCGCAATTCCTTGAATTTCCTTAATGAATTCATCTCTTTATCCAGAGGCAAAAGCGTCAAAAAGCTGGCGCATGTCACCTGCCGGTGGCAAAGTCGGGCCACGACCAACATGGGACGACGGAACGCCCGATGTACGCCGAATCACTGCTTCCCGGCGCCGCCCTGCAGCGCCTGCACCAGGACCGACGCCTGATCCGCGTCGAAACCGCTCTGGATCCGGACACTTTCCTGGTCAAGCGTTTCGAGGGCAGCGAGGCGGTGTCCAGCCCGTTCGCCTACCGCATCGAACTGCTGTCGGTCCAGCCGCGGCTGGAACTGAAACAACTGGTCGGGCAGCCGCTGCGCCTGCAGCTGGGCGATGAATTCGGCAACCGCAGCGTGCACGGCTACGTGCGCGAGTTCGCCAGTACCGGCCAGCAGGCCCAGTTCAGTGCCTACCGGGCCGAGCTCGCGCCCTGGTTCGCCTTCCTCGATTACACCTGCAACTGCCGGATCTTCCAGGACCGCAACGTGCTGCAGATCATCGAGGAGGTGTTCCAGGGCTACGCACAGCTGGCGAAGTTCCGCTACGACCTCAATGCCGGCAAGTTGCCGCCGCTGCCGTACTGCGTGCAGTACAACGAGTCCGATTTCGCCTTCGTCAGTCGCCTGCTGGAAGATGCCGGCCTGTACTACAGCTTCGTCCATGACGAAGAGGGCCATACGATGGTGATCAGCGACGATTCAACGCTGAGCACCGCGCATGGCGAACCGCAGCCCATCGCGTTCGTGTCCGACCAGGGCACGCTGGCCAGCACCGGCCTGCACCGCTGGGGTGCACGCCGGCGGGTCGGGCCCAGCGTGCAGACCCTGCGCAGTTTCGACTTCAAGCAGCCGGGCCAGACGCTGGATGGCAACCAGGGCAACCAGGTGCCGTTGGGCCTGCTGCCGCCGCTCGAGCAGTACCGCTACGACGGTGCGGCGCGTTTCACCAACAGCCGCATCGGCCAGGCGCTGGCGGCGGTGCGCAACGAGGAAGTGGCGTGGCCGACCAAGCTGTTCGAGTGCGCGGGCAATGCCGGTGAACTCGACGCCGGCGCCTGCTTCGAACTGGAGCGGCACCCGGATTTCATCGGACGTGACGATACCGATCGCAGCTTCTTCGTGGTGAGCGTGCAGCGGGAAGGCCACAACAATTTCGCTGCCGATTTCGGCAGCGCTGAAGCCCCGAGTGTCGAAGTGCAGGCCGAGGTGCTTCGCCGTCGTATCCCCTACAGGCCGCTGCGGCGGACGCCATGGCCGCGCATGCCGGGCCCGCAGACCGCCACCGTGGTCGGTCCGCCGGGGGAAGAGCTGCATGCCGACCGCTACGGCCGGGTGAAAGTGCAGTTTCATTGGGACCGCCAGCTCGATCGCCGCGAGAATGCCTCGTGCTGGATCCGCAGCGCGAGTCCGTGGGCAGGCGCCGACATGGGCGGCGTGTCGCCGCCGCGCGTGGGCCAGGAGGTGATCGTTGATTTCCTCGATGGCGACCCGGACCGACCCATCATCACCGGCCGTGTCTACAACGAGGACAACATGCCGCCGTTCGGCATGGAGGTGAGCGGCCTCAAGTCGAAGACGGTCAAGGGCGCGGGCTGGAATGAGATCACCATGCATGATGGCGCCGGTGGCGAGCTGCTGAACATGCGGGCGCAGCGTGACATGGTCACCACCGTGCTCAACGACCAGAACGCCAGCGTCAAGAACAACAAGTCCACATCGGTGTCGGTCAACCATCGAATGGACGTCGGCGCCAACCAGGACATCAGCGTCGGCGGCAACCGTGGCATCACGGTCACCGGCACCGACACGCTCGGCGTCACCGGCACCCGCACCACCAATGTGACCGGCGCGGTGACCGAGAAGTACGAGGCAGGGGAAACCAAGACGATCTCCGCGGCCGGCTATACCGAAACCATCACCGGCGACTTCAAGACCACCCTGACCGGCAACTTCACCAGCCAGCGCACCGGCACGTGGACCGAGACCGTCACCTCGACCTCCAGCCGCACGGTCGGCGGACTGGTGACGGAGACGCTGAATGCCGCGCGGGAGGTGACCATTACCGGTCATGACAAGCGCAGCGTGCAGGGCAAGGTCGACGACAGCAATGTCGGCGAGCGGGTGATCGATGTCACCGGCAATTTCAGCCAGGACGTGACCGGTACACACAGCCAGGGCTCGGACGGCGCGATGAGCCTGGAGTCGGCGGTCAAGCTGTCCACCAAGGTCGGTGGCTCGGTCATCGAGATCACCGACAGCGCCATCAAGATCACCGCCGGTGGCTCGGAAGTGGTCATCGACGCAGGCGGTGTGTCAGTCAACGGCAGCGAGATCAAGCTCAACTGCTGAACAGCACGGGAGATTCACCATGCAGGACACCCCCATGCTGCGCGGCCTCAACGCATTGCGCGATGCCTGGCTGGAGGCCAGCGCCGACAGCAGCAGGCGCCTGCTGATATGGCGCCTGCCGGCTGCCGCCAGCCGCTTGCTGGCCGCGTTCTTCGAGATGCAGCGCAACGACGCCGGGCGTGATACGCCGGACTGCTTCCTGCGCATCGATACCGCCTATGAGCTGGGCTTCCGTTACAGCCGGCAGGTCAAGCAGGATCTGCTCGACCGTTATCTGGCCAGCCAGGACGATCTGCGCGCGCAGCAGGTGCCACTGGGCTGGCGTGGCCCGAGCGAGGCGCATCCGGACAGCGCGCAGGGTGTGGTCGACGTGCTGCAGAGTTTCATCGACCATCACGGCGAGCATCTGCGCCTGCTGGCTGCCGTGCTGGAACCGGAGCGTTGTGTACCCGGTGAAGGCTTCGAGCGCTGGCTGGATGCGGCGCTGGCCGCTGCGCCGGGTGAGCGCCTGCGGCTGGTGCTGGTGGATACCGAAGAGGACCCGCGCTGGCAGCCGCTGCTGGAGCGCCATGCCAGGACCGCACGCGTGGTCACCGCACCGGTCGATATGTTTGCGATTGCCCGGGATACCGCCGCGCAGTCCGGCGGCCGCGGTCCGGAAGTGCTGTACCGGCAGCTGCTGGCGGACCTGATGCTGCTGCTGGAGCGAGGTAGCCCGTCGCAGGTGGTGGCCCGCGCCGGACGCGCACAGGGCCTGGCGCAGCGGCATGGCTGGCAGGACCAGCAGTCGGTGGTGCAGATGATGGTGGCGGGTGCCTGGCTGAAACATGGCGATCACAGCCAGGCGATCAACAGCTACCGGCAGGCACGCAGCGCAGCCGAAGGTGCACGTGCCAGTGGCAATCCTGCCGCGCCGGAACTGGTGATGCAGAGCTGGTTCGGTGAAGCGGGGTGCTGGTTGGTGGCCAAGCAACCCGAGCGTGCGGCACAGACCTACCTGCAGGCATCCGCGTCCGCAGCCAGCATTCCGCATCCCATGTTCGCGCTGGAGGGCCAGCGCATGGCGGGCTGGTGTCACGTGCAGGCGGGCCAGCGCGAGGCGGCGCGCACCCAGCTGCTGGAGGCGATCCGCATCGCCAAGCCGCTGGCGCCGGCCGACCGCAAGGCGACGACGCTGCCCCAGGCATTGTGGGATCTGCTGCAGCTTCAGGACGCACGACGCTGCGAACAGCTGCAGCAGGTTGCCACCGACTACCTGCAGGCCAGCACCGGCCTGCTGGAGAAAGCCGACGCGCAGGGGCGCGCCCTCGGCCCGCGTCCCCCGCGTCCGGCACTGGATGCCATCGACGCCGAGCTCGATGCCGCGCTGGAGCGCGGTTTCCATCGTGCGCAGCAGGAACGCGAGCGGCTGATCCAGGGCGGTGACGAATTCTTCCGCAAGATCGTGGCCGTCGGCCGCGATTTCCTCGACCCGGGCTGGAACGGCCTGCCGGCGATCGAACACCCGCTCGACCACGAGATTCCGGTGTGGAGCGAGCCCCCGGCGATGCAGCCGCTGCCCGATCCCAGTGGCCTGCTGCAGCCGCCCTTCGCCGCGCCTGCCGGGCCCGCCGTTACAGGAGTGGCTGTTGCATGAAGTCGAACAAGACCGTGGTGATGCTGGTGGCCATCGTGCTTGGCATCATCGTCGTGACCTGGATCAGCGCCGAGTACCGTGACGAAGTAAAGGCGTTCCTGCGCGCGTTGTTCCGCGCCTTGTAAAGCAACAGGGAGTGTTGCCGTGAGCATCGCCGCCAAGCATTTCGATCCGCAGCTGGGTATCGACATCCACATGTATGCGGTGCCGCCGTGCCCGTTGCCGACGCCACATATCGGCCTGGTGCTCGATCCGTTCGACTACATCCCGTTCATCGGTTCGACCATCAAGGTCAACGGCGTGCATCGCGGCACCGCCGGGACCGGCGGCCTGGATATCCACATCCCGCTCGGTGTGTGGGGGCCGCCGTTGGCGGCACCGATGGGCCCACAGTTCGACGGCGAAGAGATCTTCATGGGCAGTCGTACCGTGTCGGCCGATGGCGAGCCGTTCTCGCGGCTGGCGATGCCGGTGCTGGACTGCAATCTGGCCGGCATGATCAACCCGTTCCGGGTGAAGAAGCCGAAGAAGCCCCTTCGGGCGATGTCACTGCCGACCGGCCTGAACGTGGCCATTCCCACCAGCGTCAAGGTGGGAGGACCGCCGACGGTGTCATGGACCGCGCTCGCGTTCCGCGCCGCCTTCGCCGGGCTGGGCAGGCTGCGCAAGAGTGCGTTCTTCCGCAAGAAGATGGATGCCTTTGCCAATTGGCGGCGGGGCAAGTGGGGAAACCTGCCCTCGGGTTTCCTGAAGTGCAAGGTGCTTCGCGCCGAGCCGGTGGATATCCGTGATGGCAGCGTGGTGGTCAACCACCAGGATTTCGATGTTCCGGGCCGCTTGCCACTCACCTGGCAACGCAGCTACGGCTCGCGCCACGCGGGCGCGCCGGGTCTGTGCGGCGCGGGCTGGCAGACGCCGGCGGACATCCGCCTGGAGCTGCTGGCCGACGGCAGCGTCTGGCTGTCCGGCCCCGACCAGGTCGCGTTCTTCCCCGAGCTGCCGCCCGCCGAAGGAGAGGCCGGGGCGATTCTCGATTTCGTCGATGGCGCGCGCCTGCTGCGGCGGCGCGGGCAGTGGCAGGTGCGCTTCAAGAGCGGGCTGCGGTATGTGTTCGGCGGTGAACTGCCGGCAGGCGTCAGCGCGCTGCCCAATCCACAGTCATGGCCGATCGAGCGCATCGAGGATGCCCACGGCAACCACTGGCGGTTCGAGCGTCGCGACGGCCATCTGGTGCGCATCGTCGAGAGTGGCATCGGTGACCTGCAGGGCCGCTTCATCGAAGTAGAGGCCCGGCACGGTCGCATCGACCGCATGGCGCTGCATGACCCGGCCACCGGCTTGGTGCATCCGCTGGTGAGCTATCGCTACAGCGGCGAGGGTGACCTGCTGGCAGCGGTGGATGCGCTTGGAGCGCCGCGCACCTTCGCCTACGAACAGCACCGCATGGTGCGGCACACCGACCGTGTTGGCCTGTCGTTCCATTACGCGTTCGACGCGCAGGGCAGGGTGGTGCACTCGTGGGGCGACGGCGGCCTGTACGATTATCACTTCGAGTACGACGAGCTGCTGCGCGAAACCCGGGTGACCGACTCGCTGGGGCACCTGAGCGTGGTCAAGTTCGACGAGAACCAGCTGCCGCTGTGCGAGATCGATCCGCTCGATGGCGTGACGCTGTTCGAGTACGACGATTTCGGGCGGACCGTGGCGGTGACCGACCCGGAGGGGCTGCGAACGGCGTTTGCCTATGATGCGCATGGCAATGTTGTCGAGCTGCTACGGGCAGACGGCAGCCGCATACTTCACGAGTACGGCGATCTGGATCTTCTGACGGCAGTGCATGTTCCAGATTCTGGAACATGGACCCAGAGCTACAATGAATTCGGAGATATCGTCGCGCAGACGGATCCTCTGGGCGCAGTGACTGAATTCGCCTATGACGCCGCAGGGCAACTGCTGCAGCAGACAAGCGCGAGAGGAGGTGCGACGAGGCTTGCCTATGACAGGCACGGTGCCGTCGCGAGCGTCATCTCTGCCACGGGTCGGGAGGTCAAGTTCGAGCATGATGGCAGGGGCCTGCTCATGCGGCAGGTTGACTCTGGAGGGAATCAGACCCAGTTCCGATATGACGTGAAAGGTCGGTTGACGGAGTGCATCGAGCCGGATGGTCGGAGTGTTGCCTATTCGTTCGATGCAGAAGATCGGATTTCCGTCTATATCGATGCGCTGGGAAACCATACAGTCCTGGAGTACACAGGCCTGGGGCAGGTTTCGCGGAGGCGGTCGCCGGACGGGTCGCGGGTCGAGTATTTTTACGACACCGAAGAGTGTCTGGTAGGGCTCATCAACTCCGATGGGCAGCGCTACGAGATCGAGAGAGATCCTCTTGGCCGGATCGTGAAGGAAATCGATTACTGGGGGCAGGCCCGAAGCTACGGATACGATGGCGCGGGGCGGCTCAAAGAGTGCATCGATCCCGAAGGCAGGGTTGTTCGATATACATCCGACAAGCTCGGCCGTGTGTCGCGGCGCTCCGTGGTATGCGCTGGGTATATCGAAGAGGATTACTTCACCTACGACGCCTGCGGAAATCTCATCGAGTGCGGCAATGCAAGTCGGATCGTCAAGCGCGTGTTCGACGCTGTGGGGAATCTGGTGGAAGAGTCTCAGGATGGCTTCCGCGTGCGCAGCAGTTTCGACAGGTCAGGCAACCGCGTGCGCAGGAGCACGTCGACCGGGAACACGATTGAATTTGCTTACGATCTTGATGATGAGCTTGTCACGCTTGCCATCAATGGAGAACGTTGTCTGAGTGTTGCCCGGGACGAATCCGGGCGTGTGATCGAAGAGAAGATCGGGCGGTTCAGCCGATATCTGCAGTACGACCCGTCCTCGAACGTGAGCTCGCAAGCGGTCAGGTGCGGGGATGCGCCGCTGTTTGATGTTGCCTACGAATATGATCGCGCCGGAAATCTGATCCGACGCATGGACAGCGTGCAGGGGACTGACCAGTATCGCTACAACGCCTTGGGCAGGCTCAAGCAGCGGATTGATCCCCAGGGCCGACTGCACAGTCTGCTCGACGGATCTTCCGCCTCGCGACTGAAGACGGACATCCGAAGACATGCGCCGGCAAAGCGTGTGGGTGGGGCCGAGGAGGATGAGCTGTGGACTCGTGAAGGCGTGCTCGATGGTGTGAGTTACGTTTTCGATCGAAACGGCGCATTGGTCTGCAAGCGTAGCCTCGACGGCGGTCGGCACCTCGAGTTGACCTGGGATGGCCATCAGCGTCTGATAGCGGCGACGGTTGACGGCTCCCGGTGGGTCTATGGCTATGACTCTTTGGGGCGTCGTGCATTCAAGTCAAACGGGAAGAGAACGGTCTGGTTCTTCTGGGACGCGAATGTATTGCTGAGTGAGGTCGAGGAGGTCAGTGCCGATGGCGGGCGGATTGTGGCGGAGCCCGGCCGTCGAACAAGCCTGGTGGAATCGAGACGGCGCCAGCGTCGTCTCGCCGCGCTGTCTGGCAGGGCGAGGGAGTACGTTCATTACCCCGACGGGTTTATCCCGTTCGCCATGGTTGATCCCAAGACAGAGCTTGATGCGGCAGATGGATCGAGGGGCCGCGAAGGTGAAGGGCAGGCTGCTCGGCGTCCGCGGCTGGAACTGCTGCAAAGTACTGCGCCGGTTCAAGCCGGGGACCATGGTGCGCTCGGTATGTTGGGAGGGGCAATTCTGGGCGGAGCAAAGCCAAAGGATGCTTCAACCGGAATGATCCTTGGCAGCGCGGGTTCGCAGCTTGGTGCAGCGCGTGCAGGACCTTCCCGCGATGTCGGCGCACCCGTAAGCGCTCCCGATGCGGAAGTCGCAGCAGCAAAGGTCCATTACTTCTTCAACGATCTCAACGGCCGACCGGTCAGGCTGCTGGATGCTGACGGCACTGTGCTGTGGGAGAGAGCTGCAGGCGCATCGTTGAGTGATCAGCCTTCCGTCCGGCAGATCGCCGTCAATCTCGGCTACCAGGGACAGTACGTCGATGAGGAGACGGGCCTGTGTTACAACCGGCATCGGTACTTCGACCCTGCAATCGATGAGTTCGTGTCGCAGGATCCGATGCGGCTTGCCGCAGGAGAGAACTTGTATGCGTACGCGCTGAACCCATTCGGCTGGGCAGACCCGCTTGGGCTACACTCCACCCAGGTGGACTACGGCAGTACCGACCTCAGTCAGATGGCTCAGATGCATCGCTTGGAGAACGACATCAAGGGAGGGCGGAACATCGCGGTTTTCGAGTATGTCGACGGCGCGGGGAATCCAAGTTACATCGTGGATGCCAGTGGGGGTGGCCTGCACTCTGAGAGGAGGATCGCGGCCAAGTTGACCCAGATGAACATTCCTCCTGAAAATGTCAAACGTGTCTATACTGAACTTGCTCCCTGTCCGCCGGTCAGAGGAATGCAGTACTGCGGAAGAATGCTGTCCAGTGTTTTCCCCGGTGCAGCGGTCACGCACAGCTTTGATTACGGTGTAACGCGTGCATCCAGACGATCAGGCGTCAAGGCGCTGAAGGCGGCGGTCAGGAAGCTATTCAATGGTTGTGGCTGATGAGGTTCATGCGTGACTGAAACTGCATTCTCCCGCGTGTATGGCTCGGGTTCGTTGGAGGTGAGTGCCCAGGTCCTTCGGGATTTCGGACTGGAACCGTCGACGAGCGAGCTGATGTTGCGGCTGGGGCTTCCTTCAAGGCTGCCCGGCGATGTGCCTATTGTTCAGTTCGAAGTGCCCCGCGTGGTCGAGATCGATGGCACCAGACTTCTGGCTATCGCGCGAGAGCCATGGGGTGAGGATCTGCTGCTGTGCCTGTCGGTGAGTGGCGAGGTGCTTGCCGTGGGTGATGGTGGACGTCAGATAGTGAATGGACGCCTGTCGAGCTTCCTCGGCTTTCTCGAAGCATATGAGGCATTCCAGGCCCAGGCAAAGGCGGAAGATTCCGGTCCCGTGGTCTACTCCCAGGCGGAGATGCAGGCCCGGCTGGAGGCATTCAAGCGGGGTGAGATTTCCAAGCGCTCTGCAAAGCCGCGATTCGATCGCAGTGAGGCGATCAAGGCCATGGTGTCGGAGTGGAGGAGCCTTGATTCTGCCGCACTGACGGAAGGGTCATGGTGGTCAATTGTTCTGGAGCAGATCCAGGATGGCCTTATTTGAGGTGTCGGCCCCCGTGAGGCGGCATTTGGTTGTCGCGGCACAATAGGGACGGCACGGATCCGCTTGGGCCAGTAGACCGACATCGGGCATGGAATGTGGCTAGGTCGTCGCGCCGATGGTGCGCTTCTGAAGCGATTCGATCTTCGCCTGTATTTTCTCCAGACCCACCTTTCCGCAACCCACGAGCGTCAACTCACGAAGCGCGGAAAGATCATTGATGACCTCGATGTTGGCAATCTTCTTGCAGTACTGGATATCCAGCTTCTGAAGCTGCTCAAGACCGGCCAGTGCACGGATGTCTGTCAGCGAACTCAGATTCTTCAGCCATACCGACGTCAACGCGGCAAGTGTCTCGATGCCATCGAGGCTTTTCAGCTTCATGCCACCCAACAGTCCCAGGCGTTGGAGGCCACCAGCCGATGCAGACAGGATGTTGAAGATCTCACCATCCACCGGGACATTCAGAATGTTCAGTTCTTCCAGAGGCAGGGCCAGGGCCTGCCTGAGATTCCTCAGTGACTTGTCTGGATAGAGCGAAAGTACTTTCAACGCGGGGAAGCTTGATGCGTCGAAGCGCACCGGCACGTCGACATACAGCGTCCTGAGATTGGGTAGCACAACGCCCGGCCAGGCCAACGTCCCCGTGCCAAGATGGATGCTCAATGCCTCGATGCTCTCAGGCAGAAGTCCTTCCTCGAGTGTATCCATGATCGACGGTGCGATTGATCCCGGCCCTATGCTGAGCGTCTTGAGACCTCGCATTTCCCTGAGGATCTCTGGAAGCGCTTCGAGCTTGTCGCCGGGAGGTGACCAGAAGTGAACCTGCTCGATCCGGGCGAGCCTCTCTGTGTTGAAGGGGGCATTGAAGAACACCAGCGCAGCACCGGGAGTCGGGAATGCTGCTTCGTGTCTGCCATGCATCAGGACAACTTTATTGTTCATGTTCTTTTCATTACCACTGGGTGGCGTCCGGCAGCAAGATCTTCCAGTCACCTGGAGTAACGAACAGCCGCATTGACGTCTCTTCCTGCTCCGGCCTGCGTCTTTGGGAGGGGCATCTTCTGCGGAGCCCGGTGTGGGTCATGGCGAGCCTGCATCCGGTCGGCACACGCAGCAGCCTTCGCGGACGATAACCGGTCAACCCCGATCCGGCCTGCCAGGCGTTGAACAGTTCGTCCTCGCTCTGGAGACGTACCATGTCGCCCGTCCTTCGTCGTGTGCTGTGCCTGCTGGCGCTGCTGCTCTGTGCCTTCACCGCGGCCGCCCAGACCCACGGCCGTCCGACCGTCCGCCCGGTTCGTGCGGTCCCGTTGCTGCAGGTCGCGGGCGCCGAGCAGCCCATCGTGCTGCGTCGGGCCTCGATCGAAGGGGAGGTCCAGGCGGGTATCGCCCAGACCCGCATCACGTTGGAGTTCCATAACCCCAACCGCCGGGTCATGGAGGGCGAGCTGCAGTTCCCGCTGGCTGATGGCCAGCAGATCACCGGCTTCGCCCTGGATATCGATGGCCAGTTGCGCGAGGCGGTGCCCGTGCCCAAGGACCGGGGGCGTCAGGTGTTCGAGGAAATCGCGCGTCGCGGCGTCGATCCGGGCCTGCTGGAGCAGACCGCCGGCAATCAGTTCCGCCTGCGTGTCTACCCGTTGCCCGCCGGCGGCAGCCGCCGTGTGCAGCTGGTGCTGCGCGAACCGCTGGCGTTTGCCGGCCACGGCTGGCAATGGACTTTGCCGTTGCAGTTCGCCGCTGGCGCGGCCTCGGTCGAGCTGACCCTGCTGGCGCCGGAGGCGGCGACCACGGGCGCAGGGCCGTTCCGCTTCACCGAGGGGCAACTGCATTGGCAGGGCCGGGGCACCCTGTTGCCGGCGCAGCTGCAGTGGACGCTCCCGGCATCACGTCAGGCACGGGTACAGGTCGCGCCGTGGCAGGACGGTCACTATCTGCTGGCACAGCTGCCGGTGCCGGTCGATAACGCGCCGCGTACGCTGCCGACCGATATCGGCCTGCTGTGGGATGGCTCCGGCTCATCAGGCCGGCGCGACCGGTCGCGGGAGTTTGCATTGCTGGACCGCTACTTCGCTGCGCTGGGAAATGGCACGGTTGCGTTGACGGTCCTGCGTGACCGGGCCGAGCCGGTGCGTCGCTTCCGCATCCGCGGCGGTGACTGGTCGGCATTGCGGCAGGCGTTGCAGGCCGTCCGCCCGGACGGCGCCAGCGCGCTGGCGCAGTGGCAGCCGCAGGCAGCCGTGAAGGAATATCTGCTGGTCAGCGATGGTCTGTTGACCTACGGACCGCAGGTGTTGCCGACGCTCGCCGCCGACCAGCGCCTGTTCGCGATCAGCAGTGCGGGCGCGTATACCGATGTCGTTCGGCTGCGCGGTTGGAGCGAATCGCATGGCGGTCGCTTCGTCGCCCTGGGGACGGATGTCGATGCCGCTGTGCGCGAACTGCTGTCTTCGCCGCTGGACGTGCAGGTCGATGCGGGCCGTGGTGTACAGGACGTGGTGATCGATCGTCGCAGTGAAGCCCAGGGCTGGCTGTGGCTGCACTCGCGGCTGGCGGCGGACGGCGTGCCGATGCGGGTCCGAATCGGCGGCGGCGAATGGCTGGCGCTGCCCGCGACACGGACGAACGGCAATGGAGAACTGCTGGCCGGCCTGTGGGCGCAGGCGCGGCTGCAGCAGCTGGCCGTCGACCGTCGCGGCAACCGTGAGGCGATGCAGCGCCTGTCGCAGCAGTTCGGCCTGGTCGGTCCGGACACCTCGTTGATCGTGCTGGAGACGCTGGACGATTACCTGCGCTACGCGATCCGGCCTGCCGGCGTGCTGCGGGCCGGGTACGATGCCCGCTTTGCACGGGTGGTCGCTGACCGCAGCGCCGCCGAGCGCCGTCGCCTGGACGACATCGCCGCACAGTGGCAGGAGCGCCGGCAGTGGTGGCGCCGCAGCTGGCCGAAAGACACGCCGCCGCAGTTGCAGGGAAAGGCGTTGGACAGCGTTGCCGTCTCTGCGTCGGCCGCCGCGCCGGCAGCGATGCTGGCGGCCGCTCCTCCCGCGCCCGCACCGATGGTCGCGGCTGCGGAGCGCGACGCCCAGGTGTCGCGTGCACGCGCCCGTCGCTCGGCACCTGCACAGGAAGCAGCACGCGATGCGAGCGCAGGGAGCGGCGCCGCTGCTGCTCCAGAGGCGGCAGCGAACAGCGGTGCGCTCGGCATCCAACTGGCCGCATGGCAGCCGGATTCGGCCATTGCCCGGCGCCTGCGCCAGGGGCCGTCCTCGCAGCTGTACGACCGCTACCTGGCCGAGCGCGCCGCGCATGCCGACAGCAGTGCATTCTTTCTCGACGTGGCCGATCTGTTGCTGGAGCAGGGGCAGCGGGACCTGGCCCTGCGCGTGCTGTCCAACCTGGCCGAGATGGACCTGGACAACGGCCATCTGCTGCGCGTGCTCGGCTACCGCCTGATGCAGGCCGACGCACCGATGCTGGCGGTGCCGGTGTTCGAGCAGGTACTGGCAATGGGCGAGGAGGAGCCGCAGAGCTTCCGTGATCTCGGCCTGGCCCTGGCGGCGGCGGGCCGGCCCCAGCAGGCGCTGGCGCCGCTGTACCAGGTGGTGGTGCGGCCCTGGGACAGCCGGTTCAACGGCATTGCACTGATCGCGCTGGACGAGCTGACCCAGCTGGTTGCACGCAGCACGCCAGGGCTTGATACCTCGTCCATCGACCCGCGCCTGCTGCAGCCGATGCCGCTGGACCTGCGGGTAGTGCTGTCGTGGGATGCGGACAACAGCGACATGGATCTGTGGGTGACCGACCCGAACGGCGAGCGCGCGTACTACGGCAATCGTCTGACCTACCAGGGAGGACAGATGTCGCAGGACTTCACCGGCGGCTATGGACCCGAGCAGTTCTCGCTGCGCGATGCCAAGCCGGGCAGGTACAAGGTGGAGGCCAATTATTTCGGCAGTCGCCAGCAACGGGTGACCGGTGCCACGACCCTGATGCTGCGCCTGACCACTCATTGGGGCACGGCAAGGCAGAAGGATCAGAGCGTCACCCTGCGGTTGAAGGACCGTGCCGAAACGGTGCTGGTGGGTGAGTTCGAGGTCAGATAGCGCCGAGCTCAGTTCGGGCAGGCTGGAGTCGGAGCCGGGCATGCCCCGGCTCCACGGGATGTCGTTACGGTGCCGTCGCCGCGCCTGCCACCGAAGGCGATGGCGGATCGGCGCGCAGACCGAACAGGGGGCGCAGCCAGCGGACGCGACGGATCAGCAGCTCGTGGAGCAGCAGGCAGCCGGCGACGGTGCCGGCAACCAGCAGAGCCGGTTCCAGCCAGGGGCCGAGCTGAAGGGGCCGCAGCCAGTAGAGCAGGACGATCAGTACGGTCTGGTGCAGGATGTACCAGCTGAAGACCGCCTCGCGGCAGTAGTCGAGGCCACGCCACGGCCGGTCGAGCAGCACGCGGGCCCAGCCGAACATCGCCAGCAGCGCGCACCAGGTGTACAGGGCGCGGCCGACGCGCTCGGTCTGCGCCCACGGCAACGACAGCACCCATGGATCGAGCTGGTCAAGGTCGGGCATCCGGCCCAGGGCGCGGATGCCCAGTTCGACCAGCAGCCCGATCAAGGCCAGCGCCAACGTCAGGCGCCGGCCCCGCACCAGCAGGTCCCAGCCGCGTTGCCAGCGTGCGGCCCAGAAACCGGCCAGGAACAGGGGCAGGGATTCGGCATGCACGTAGAGGTCGTTCAGCAGCGCATGGGTGGGCGGCCACGCAGGCATCACCACCAGCAGGGCCCAGGCCAGCCAGAGCACCGGCAGCAGCAGGCCGACGATCGCGATCAGGCGGTCATCGGGCCGCCATGACGGCAGCCGCGCCCACAGGGCCTGCACCGGACCGGCCAGCGCGATGGCCAGCAGGGTGTAGGGCACCAGGTACGCCAGATACCACAGGTGATTCCAGGTGAACCCGTAGGCGGCGCCGTCGAAATGCGCGCCCGGCCACGGCCGGAACTGCCAGTAACGCCACAGGAAGGCGCCGAGTCCTGGCGTCACATCGCCCTTGTCCACCGCTTCGCAGTAGGCCTGCAGCGAGACGACCGCGACGATGCCGAACAACAGGGGCAGCAGCAGGCGTCCGCTGCGCTTCAGTGCGAACCGGGTGCGTCCGTGCCGCGGCAGCGACAGGCCCAGAGCGATACCCGAGATCACGAACAGCAGTGGCATGCGCCAGCGGTTCAGGGCGATCATCGGCCACTGCAGCCACTCGGCCGTGTACGCGCTCTTGAGATGGAATCCCCAGCCATCCACGTAGGCCATGGCCGCGTGGTAAAGGATGAGCAGGGCAAAGGCGAGCACGCGGAGCGTGTCGATGTCGTGGCGTCGGGTCATGGCCGCAACCGGCAGGAAGGTGACGCCAGACTGCGTCCGCAAGGGTGGCGGCGTAAGCGGCAGGGGGCCGCCGGTGCCGCGGTAGTGACCAATGGCGGGCGTGCCGGGATCAACGGGGAGGCTACGCTCGCTCCCTTGATGCACGCTGAGGGACCGCGACGAGATGGATGCAGCACTGGTTCAGGGCAGACTGCCGCGCTGGCGAACGTCAAGTCGTCTGCTGGTGTGGGCCGCGATCCTGTCGGCGACCGCAGTGACGAACGCGCTGGTGGAAGTGATGGATTCCGGGCGCCACGGCACCGCCCTGGCCCTGTGGGAGCCCCTGGTCTGGGAGTTCAGCAGCGCCGGAGCGGTGCTGCTGACCCTGCCGCTGCTGTGGTGGGGGTGCGAGCGTTGGCCGCTGCATGCCGACACCTGGAAGCGCCTGCTGCCGCTGTACCTGCTGGCCAGCGTGGGGTGGTCGCTCCTGCACGTGGTGGGGATGATGGTGATCCGCCACCTCGCGTATGCCGCACTGGGCCATCACTATCAGGACGATGACGGCTGGTTGCAGCGCTTTGCCTACGAGTACCTGAAGGATGTGCGCACGTTCGCGTTGTTCGTGGCGCTGGAGCACCTTGCCGGCTGGTTCGGCCGCCGCCGCCAGGGTGAGGCATCCCTGCTGGCCGCGCCGGATGTGGGCCCGCCGGTCGAGCCGGTCGAGCGTCCGCAGCACTTCCTGGTGCGCAAGCTGGGCAAGGAATTCCTGGTCGCCACCGAAGACATCGAGTACGCCCAGGCCGCTGGCAACTACGTGAATCTGCGGGTCCGCGGCCACGACTATCCGCTGCGGATCACCATGGCGGTGCTGGAACTGCGGCTGGATCCGCTGGTGTTCCTGCGGCCGCATCGCAGCTGGCTGATCAACCGCGGGCAGCTGCGCTCCATCGAGCCGCTGGATGGCGGCGAGGCCCTGCTGCACATGGCCGACGGGGCGAGGATACCCTGCAGCAGGCGCCAGCTGCCGCTGCTGCGGCAGGCGCTGGCGGGAGGATAGGGGCGGGCGGACCTGCGGACCGCCCGGCCCCTTCGTGCTTACTTCCGGTCTTTCTTGATCATCGCGTCGATGCGTGCGGCGCGGGCTTCCGAGCCGGGGTGCGACGACATCAGGCCGCCTTCGCTGGACAGCTTGCGGAACATGCTGGCCAGGGCCGCCGGATCATAGGTGTGGCGCTTCATGAACTGGTAGCCGTACTCGTCCGCCGCGCTCTCTTCCTTCTGCGAGAACTGGGCGTTGACGAAACCCTCGGCCAGGTCGCCGAGCTGGCCCTGGCTGAGCTGGGTCAGGTTGCCGTTGCCCGAGGCAGCCAGGCCTTCGCGGCCGGCCGATGCGAGCAGCGCGGTGCGCATCTTGGTCTTGCTGTGGCCCAGCTTCACGTGGCCGATTTCGTGGCCGATCACGCCACGGACCTCGTCATCGCTGGCCATGTCCATCAGGCCGGTATAGACGCGGACGCAGCCGTTGGCCATCGCCCAGGCGTTGACATCGGCGGTCCGGTAGACCTTGAAGTTCAGGTTCAGGCCGTCCTCGTTGGCGAGCCCCTGGGTGATCTTGGCCAGGCGCTGGGCATAGGGATCGTTGGCGGGTGCCAGCTGGTTCTCCTTGTCCATGTAGGCGCAGGCCTGGTCGGCGGCCGCCGAGACCTCTGCGTCGGACAGGGTCAGCGCCTTGCCGGCCTTCAGGCCGGTGCTGGTCAGGCCCTTCAGGTCGATGGCCGAGGCATTGGCGGCCAGCAGGCAGGCGGCCAGGCACAGGGTGGAACGCATGATCTTCATTGAAATGGTGCTCCTTGGATTGGGATGGGCCGCGCGTCCCCCTGTTGCCGCGGCGGCCGGGAAGTCTACCGGCTTCAGCCCGGCCCGTGTCCAGCCGCCGGCCGGGCCGCCGGGGGTGCCTCGCCGCCCGCCGGGCGCCTGCGTTATCATTGACAGTCATTTTTTGAACGCACGACCGCCGACATGATCGAACTGAATCCTGTCCGCCAGCGCATCACCGATCTGACCGATCGCGTGCTGTCGCTTCGGGGGTATCTTTGACTACGACGCCAAGAAAGAGCGTCTTGAAGAAGTAACGCGGGAGCTTGAAAACCCCGACGTCTGGAACAACGCCGAGTACGCCCAGAACCTGGGGCGCGAGCGATCCAGCCTGGAAAAGACCGTGGGCGGCATCGCCTCGGTGCTCGATGGCCTGAAGGATGCGACCGAGCTGCTGGAGCTGGCCGAGTCCGAGCAGGACGAGGACACCGCGCTGGCCGTGGTTGCCGATCTGGACAAGCACCAGTCGCACGTCGAGAAGCTGGAGTTCCAGCGCATGTTCTCCGGCGAGATGGACAACGCTGCCGCGTTCGTCGACATCCAGGCCGGTGCCGGTGGTACCGAAGCCCAGGACTGGGCCGAGATCCTGCTGCGCATGTACCTGCGCTGGTGCGAATCGCGTGGCTGGAAGACCGAGCTGATGGAAGTCTCCGGCGGTGACGTGGCGGGCATCAAGTCGGCTACCCTGCGCGTGGAAGGCGACTATGCCTATGGCTGGTTGAAGACCGAGACCGGCGTGCACCGCCTGGTGCGCAAGTCGCCGTTCGACTCGGACAACCGTCGCCACACCAGCTTCACCTCGGTGTTCGTGTCGCCGGAGATCGACGACAACATCGACATCACCATCAACCCGGCCGATCTGCGCACCGATGTCTACCGTTCGTCCGGCGCGGGTGGTCAGCACGTCAACAAGACCGAGTCGGCGGTGCGCATCACCCACATTCCGACCAACATCGTGGTGGCGTGCCAGACGGGCCGCAGCCAGCACCAGAACCGCGACAACGCGATGAAGATGCTGGCCGCAAAGCTCTACGAGCTCGAGATCCAGAAGCGCAACGCGGAAAAGGATGCCGTGGAGGCGACCAAGTCCGACATCGGCTGGGGCAGCCAGATCCGCAATTACGTGCTTGATCAGAGCCGCATCAAGGACCTGCGCACGGGCATCGAGCGTTCCGATACGCAGAAGGTGCTCGATGGTGACCTCGATGAGTTCGTCGAGGCCAGCCTGAAGGCCGGCCTGGCGGTGGGGTCCAAGCGCGTCGATGCCTGATGCGCACGCCTGCGCCGATATCATCGCCTTCCGCAACGGAGGGCGATGATGCGCAGCGAGAGTGAACGCAGGGAGCTCGGCGGTTTCCTCAAGGCCTGCCGCGCCCGTGTCGACCCGGCCACGCTGGGCCTGCCGGCCGGGCGCCGGCGTACCCCCGGCCTGAAGCGCGAGGAAGTGGCGCTGGCGGTGGGGGTCAGTGTCAGCTGGTACACCTGGATCGAGCAGGGACGTGAAGTGCGTGCGTCGCCGGAAGTGCTCGAGCGCCTGGCCCGGGTACTGCGGATGAGCGATGACGAGCGCGCATACGCGTTCGCGCTGTCCGGCTATGGCGTTCCGCTGGAGTCGCCAGATGAAAGCGTGACCGATGGCCTGCGCCAGCTGGTGGACGCGATGCAGCCGATTCCGGCCTACGTACGCAACACCCGTTTCGACATCCTGGCCTGGAATCCGGCCATTGCCGAACTGTTCGTCGACTACAGCCAGCTGGCGCCGCATGAGCGCAATACGCTGCGGCTGATGTTCCTGTATCCGCCCTATCGCACGTTGATCCTCAACTGGGAGGAGATGGCGCGGGGCCTGCTGGCCGGCTTCCGCGCGGCGATGGCGCAGGCGCAGGACAAGGCGCCCTTCCTGGCGCTGGCCGAGGACATTGCTGCCCACAGCGATACGTTCCGGCAGTGGTGGCCGGAGCATGATGTGCGCCGCTTCGACGAGGGGGCGAAGAAGCTGAACCACCCCACGCGCGGGTTGCTGGACCTGCAGTATGTGGCGCTGGTGCCGGAGAGCCGGCACGACCTGTCATTGGTCACCTACCTGCCGCGAAAGTAGGTGGGTCGGCAGGGCTGCGCCCTGCACCCGCAGAGGCTTCAAGCCAAAGGCAACGGCAACAGCGTGCATTCCGTGGGATGGCGGGGCGGTGCGGGTTGTCAGGACACGCCGTAAACCCGTCCCTGGGGGCTCGATGGCGCCATCCATGGCGCCAACGGTCCTGACAACCCACACCGCCCCACCTCTGACAGATCTCGCGCTGCTGTTGGTGGGTGGGTGTCGACCTTGGTCGACACATCTGTCAGATATCGAAATTCATTTGGAGCCGGATCCGTTCCGACAGATCGCGGGAAACTGTCGAAGGTGGGGTGGGGCCGATGGCGGGAGTGTCCGCGGCATGGATGCCGCGGCCAAGCCCCCATGGATGGGTTCACGGCGTCTCCCGCCAATGGCCCCACCCCGCCATCCCGCAGGAAACCAGCTTCGGCTGTTGCTTGGCTGTGGCTTAGGGGGCAGGGCGCAGCCCTGCCGACAACCCCATTCAGGCAGGTAAGTGCAGGTCACAGGATAAGCAGACGCCTTGTTGCGCGGCAGCTTCGGGTCCACATTCCTGACAGGAGACGGGCAATCGGCCCGTTGCCGAGACAACAGGAGCCCTGCATGTCCGCTGCCCCCGCCATTGCGATTTCCCTCGATCCGGCCACCGGCCAGGAAATCGCCCGCCATCCCTTCGTTACCGACGCCGAGCTGGAGGTGATCCTCGATCGAGGCCAGGCCGGCTTTGCCGCCTGGAGCGCGCAGTCGCTGGAGCAGCGCGCCGATGTCCTGCGTGCGATGGCCGCAGTCCTGCGCCGCGACCGCGAATCGCTTGCGGCGCTGGCCACCGCCGAGATGGGCAAGGTCCATGCCGAGTCGTTGGCCGAGATCGAGAAGTGCGCGGTGCTCTGCGAGTGGTATGCGGACAACGGCGCGCAGTACCTGCGCGACGAGCCGACGCTGGTTCCCGATGACAAGGCCTACGTGTCCTACCTGCCACTGGGCGTGGTGCTGGGCATCATGCCCTGGAATTTCCCGTACTGGCAGGTGATGCGCGCAGCAGTGCCGATCCTGATGGGCGGCAATGGTTTCCTGCTCAAGCCGGCCGAGAACATCGTCGGCACCGCCCATCTGCTGGATGCCGCCTGGCGCGACGCGGGCCTGCCGGAAGGCACCTTCATCGCCGCCAACATCAGCCGTGAGGGCACCAGCCGTGCCATCGCCGATGACCGCATCGCGGCCGTCACCCTGACCGGCAGCGTCGGCGCGGGCCGCAGCATTGCCGCGCAGGCCGGGCAGGCATTGAAGAAGGTGGTGCTGGAACTGGGGGGCTCGGACCCCTTCATCGTGCTGGACGATGCCGATCTCGACGCGGCGGTGGATGCGGCACTCGCCTCGCGCTTCCAGAACACCGGCCAGGTCTGCATCGCCGGCAAGCGCATCATCGTCGAAGACGGCGTGTACGACCGCTTCGTGACGCAGTTCTGCGCGAAGGTGCAGGCGCTGACCATCGGGGATGGCCGTGAACCCGGCAACCGCATCGGTCCCATGGCCCGGCAGGACCTGCTCGAGCAGCTCGATGCGCAGGTGCGTGCATCCGTCGAGGCCGGCGCGCAGCTGCTGGTCGGCGGTCATCAGCTGGATCGTCCCGGCAGCTTCTATGCCCCCACGGTGTTGGCCGGTGTCGAGCCGGGCATGCAGGCCTTCGATACCGAGACCTTCGGCCCGGTGGCTTCGATCAGCCGCGCACGCGATGCCGATCATGCGGTGGAGCTGGCCAACCAGAGCGAATTCGGCCTCAGCGGCAACCTGTGGAGCGGCGATCGCGAGCGCGCGATGCGGCTGGCACGCAGGCTGCAGACCGGGGGCGTGTTCGTCAACGGCTTCTCCGCGTCCGACCCGCGCGTACCGATCGGCGGCGTGAAGAAGAGTGGCTTCGGCCGCGAGCTGTCGCATTTCGGCATCCGCGAGTTCGTGAACGCGCAGACCGTATGGTTCGACCGTCGTTAACGCACGGCTTGCATCCTTCCTGTAACGATCCACCACCAGTCCAGTGAAGAGGGACGGCATTCCCATGTCCAAGGGTTCAGATCTGCTTGTCGCGGCGCTCGAGAACGAGGGCGTCGAACGTATTTTCGGTATTCCCGGCGAAGAGAACCTCGATGTCGTCGAGTCGCTGCGCCATTCCAGCATCGAGCTGGTCATCACCCGCCATGAGCAGGCGGCGGTGTTCATGGCGGCCACATACGGTCGCCTGACCGGCAAGCCGGGCGTGTGCCTGGCCACGCTCGGCCCGGGCGCCCTCAACTTCACCACCGGTGCGGCCTACGCGCTGCTGGGTGCATGGCCGGTGATCATGATCACCGGGCAGAAGGGCATCGTCGCCAGCAAGCAGGCGCGCTTCCAGATCGTCGACATCGTCAGCACGATGAAGCCGCTGACCAAGCAGGCGCGGCAGATCGTATCGGCGCGGACCATCCCGACCATCGTCCGCGAGGCATTCCGTGTCGCCCAGGAAGAACGTCCGGGCCCGGTCCTGCTGGAACTGCCGGAGGACATCGCGGCCACTGAAGTCGAGGATGTGGCCCTGATCCCGACGCATGCGGTGGATCGACCGATCGCCAGTCCCGAGGCGCTCGATCGCGCCGCGCAGATCATCCGCAATGCGAAGCGTCCGCTGCTGATGATCGCTTCCGCGGCGTCACGGCCGCAGTCCAGCGAGGCGCTGTCAGCCTTCGTGCTGCGCGCCGGCATTCCCTTCTTCACTACGCAGATGGGCAAGGGAGCGGTGGCGGGCGGATCGGGCCTGTACATGGGAACGGCCGCGCTGACCGAGCGCGATTATGTGCACATGGCCATCGACCAGGCCGACGTGATCGTCACCATCGGCCATGAAGTGACCGAGAAGCCGCCCTTCGTGATGCGGCCCGGCGGCCCGACCGTCATCCACATCGGCTATTCGCAGGCGGCGGTCGAGCAGGTCTACTTCCCGCAGGTGGAGGTGATCGGCGATATCGGCCGCTCGCTGACCCAGCTGGCCGACCGCATCGAAGGCCAGGTGGCCCATGCCGATGCGCTGCTGCCGCTGCGCGCCACCATCCTCGACCATCTCGCCGACCGCGCCGAAGAGGCCGGGTTCACCCCGCAGCGGCTGGTCCACGACGTGCGCCGGGTGATGCCACCCGACGGCATCGTGGCGCTGGACAACGGCATGTACAAGATATGGTTCGCGCGCAATTACCGCACCCAGGTGGCCAATACGCTGCTGCTGGACAATGCGCTTGCCACGATGGGCGCGGGCCTGCCCTCGGCGATCATGGCCTCGATCCTGTACCCGCAGCGCCGGGTGCTGGCGGTGTGTGGCGACGGCGGCTTCATGATGAACAGCCAGGAGCTGGAGACCGCACGACGGCTGGGGCTTAACCTGGTGGTGCTGATCCTCAACGATGGTGCCTACGGCATGATCCGCTGGAAGCAGGCGGTGGATGGCTTCACCGACTATGGGATGACCTTCGGCAATCCGGACTTCGTCAGGTACGCCGAGGCCTATGGCTGCAAGGGCCACGAAGTGACGGCCATCGAGCAGTTCATCCCGACCCTGGAGGCGGCCTTCAACGACGGCGGGGTGCATCTGGTGTCGGTACCGATCGACTACTCGGAGAACGAGCGGGTGCTGGTGGAGGAATTGCGGCAGGCGTTCCCGGGGAATGCCTGAGGTAGCGCCGGGCCACGCCCGGCGGATTCCTGCCTACTGACCGCCGGGCATGGCCCGGCGCTACCGGGCCGTGGGCGCCGGCCAGGGCCGGGGCAGGGTGGTTTTGCTATGCTGTGCAGCCGGCTGTGCCGGGCGCAAGACTCCCCCAACTACACGATTCCCGCAGATCCATGAGCGAAGCTACCGAAACCCCTTCCGTCGACGAAAACAAGTTGATCGCCGAGCGCCGCGAGAAACTCAAAGCGCTGCGCGGGAAGGGCATCGCGTACCCGAACGACTTCCGTCGCGAGGATTTCGCCGGCCAGCTGCAGGACGAATACAGCGACGCCGAAACCTGGACCGCCGAGGCCCTGGAAGCCAATGGCCGCCAGGTGCGCATGGCCGGACGCCTGATGGCCAAGCGCATCATGGGCAAGGCCAGCTTCGCCCAGATCCAGGACGAGTCCGGCCGCATCCAGCTGTTCCTGCAGGGCGCGACCCTGGGCGATGACTACGCTGCCTTCAAGGGTTGGGACGTGGGTGACATCATCGCCGTCGAGGGCGGCCTGACCCGGACCCGCACCGGCGAGCTGTCGGTCAAGGCCGCAACGATCCGACTGCTGACCAAGTCGCTGCGTCCGCTTCCGGACAAGTGGCATGGCCTGGCCGACGTCGAGCAGCGCTACCGCCAGCGCTACGTCGATCTGATCGTGACCCCGGAGTCGCGCGCAGTGTTCATCAAGCGCTCGAAGATCATCCGTGCCATGCGCGCGTGGCTGGACAACCGCGACTTCCTCGAAGTCGAGACGCCGATGATGCATTACATCCCCGGCGGTGCGACGGCCAAGCCGTTCACCACCCACCACAACGCGCTGGACCTGGACCTGTACCTGCGCGTGGCGCCGGAGCTGTACCTGAAGCGCCTGACGGTCGGTGGCCTGGAGCGGGTGTACGAAATCAACCGCAATTTCCGCAATGAAGGCGTCAGCACCCGGCACAACCCGGAATTCACCATGATGGAGCTGTACGAGGCCTACGCCACGTACAACGAGATCATGGACCTGACCGAAGGCGTGATCCGGGACGTGGCCAGGACGGTGAACGGCACTACCGAGGTGGAGTGGGACGGCGCGAAGATCGATCTGGGCCCGGCGTTCCGCCGCTGGCGCATGGACGAAGCAGTGCTGCACCACAATCCGGAGATTTCCGCTGCCGACTGCACCGACCGCGAAGCGCTGCTGCGGCACTGCGAGCGCCTGAAGATCAAGGTCAAGCCGTCCTACGGCTGGGGCAAGCTGCTGCTGGAGATCTTCGAAGCCACCGTCGAGCACACCCTGATCCAGCCCACCTTCATCACCGATCATCCGGTGGAGGTCTCGCCGCTGGCCCGTGCCAACGACAACGACCCCGGCTACACCGATCGCTTCGAGCTGTTCGTGAACGGCAAGGAGCTGGCCAACGGCTTCTCCGAGCTGAATGACCCGGAGGATCAGGCCCAGCGTTTCCAGGCCCAGGTGGCCGCCAAGGAGGGGGGCGATGACGAGGCCATGCACTACGACGCCGACTACATCCGCGCGCTGGAGTACGGCATGGCGCCGACCGGCGGCCTCGGCATCGGCGTCGACCGCCTGGTGATGCTGCTGACCGGCACCAGCTCGATCCGTGACGTGCTGCTGTTCCCGTACATGCGTCCGGAGCACTGAGCCGGGGTTTTGTGACTCCCGTTTGTGCGCGCCGTCCCGAAACGGGACGGCGCAATTGACGTCTCTGGCACTCGGCGTATCGTAATTGCACTACCTTGACACCGGCTATGGCTTGATCGGTGACGGGGAAGAGCGCAATGTGGAGAGCCCGCTTCACAATGTGACCACGATCATGAACCGGGACGCATGACACGGGAGTCAGTCCGATGCAGGGTGCCAGCGTGCGCAGCGGCAGCGTTTCCACGCCTGCTGATGACCAAGCGTGGTCGAGAAACCAGGCGGAGTACACGTTGAACATCGTCATCGTCGATGACCAGACCTCCGCGCGGACGATGCTGCGGCACGTCATCGAGGACATCGCGCCGGAACTGAGCGTGCATGACTTCGGCGATCCTCTGACCGCCCTGGCCTGGTGTGAATCGCACCCGGTCGACCTGCTGCTGCTCGACTACCGCATGCCGGAAATGGACGGGCTGGAGTTCGCCCGCCGCTTCCGGCGCCTGCCCAAGCATCGCGACATCCCCGTGATCCTGATCACCGTGGTCGGCGACGAGCCGATCCGGCAGGCCGCGCTGGAGGCAGGCGTGATCGACTTCCTGGTCAAGCCGATCCGGCCGCGCGAACTGCGGGCCCGCTGCTACAACCTGCTGCAGCTGCGCCAGCAGACCGAGAACGTGAAACAGCGCGCGCTGTCACTGGAGCAGCGCCTGCTCGCCAGCATGCACGAGGTCGAGGAGCGGGAGCGCGAGACCTTGTCGCGATTGGCCCGTGCGATCGAGTTTCGTGACGCGGGCACCAGTGCCTACCTGGAGCGGATGGCCCGCGTGGCCGGGCTGATCGCCGAGCAGCTGGGCCTGCCGGAAGACGAGGTGCGGCTGATCGAGATGGCGGCGCCCCTGCACGACATGGGCAAGATCGCCATACCGGATGCGGTGCTGCTCAAGCAGGGCAAGCTCAATGAAGAGGAGCTGGCGATCATGCGCCGGCACCCGCGCATCGGCCATGAACTGCTCAGCGGCAGCCAGAACCGTTTCATCCAGGTCGGTGCGCTGATCGCGCTGCGCCACCATGAACGCTACGACGGCAGCGGCTACCCCGATGGGCTGGTAGGCGAAGCGATTCCACTGGAAGCGCGCATCGTTGCCGTCGCCGATGTCTTCGACGCCCTGATTTCCCCACGTCCGTACAAGGAAGCCTGGACGATGGAAGCAACGCTGGCCTATCTGTATGCCCAGCGCGGCCGCCTGTTCGACCCCCGCTGCGTGGATGCGCTGCTGCGGGGCCGCCAGCAACTGCTGGACATCTGCGCGCAGCACTCGACGGCCTCCACGCGACCGGGTGGATGAGATGCAGGACCTGTTCGCACGGCTGAAGCGCCGGCTGTCGCAGCGGCCCGACTCCGAGCACGGACAGGTGATCGTGCGGATCGCCCTGATCTCGCTGATCCTGGTTTACGTACTGCTGTCCGGGGCGCGGATGCATCGCCTGGAGCAGTACCAGGGCGTGCTCGTGACCGTACTGACCGGGCTGTCGATATCCCTGCTGCTGTTCGCCTGGTTGCTGTGGAAGCCGGGGCGCTCCGATGCGCGCAGGGTGGTCGGCATGGTCGCCGACTATGGGTTGATGACGGTCGGCATGGTGCAGATGGGCGAGCCTCTGGCCTGGGTCTATGCGGTGGTGATGTGGGTCACGGTGGGCAATGGCCTGCGCTTCGGCAACCGCTACCTGGGCGCGGCGATCGCCATGGCCCTGGTCAGCTTCGGTACCACCGTGCTGTTGACACCCTACTGGCACGACAACCCCAGCCTGGCCGTGCCCCTGTGGCTGGGCCTGGTAGCGGTTCCGCTGTGCTGCTCCTCCCTGTTGCGACGACGGATGCGACATCCCCCCATGGACACTCCTGCCGTTGAATCCTCCCCGGCCCGGTCGCTGCTGGCCCGGGTGAAGCAGCGGCTGTCCGGACGCGAGGACAGCGAGCACGCGCAGAACCTGATCCGCATCGTGATCACCGCGCTGTTCATCAGCTATCTGGGCTGGCGCTACCTGGGCGCGGGCGGCGAGACGCTGACCACGACGTGGCTGATCCTCGCCTTCGAGCTGGCCATTTCGGCCGGCCTGCTGGTGGCGATCCTGGTCGATCCCGGGGTGTCACACGTCCGCCGCGTGATCGGCATGCTGACCGACTACACCTGCATGGCCTGGATCATGACCATCCAGGGTGAGCCGGCAGCCCCGCTGTACGCGGTGATGCTGTGGGTCACGATCGGCAACGGCATGCGCTATGGCAGCGCCTACCTGCGGGTGGCAACCGCAATGGGGTGCCTGGCCTTCCTGTGCACCGTGATGCTGTCGCCCTACTGGCGCAGCCACGACTACCTCGGCTGGGGCCTGCTGCTGGGCCTGGGCGCGATTCCGCTGTACTTCGATTCGCTGCTGCATGCCTTGACCCGTGCGGTGGCCGAGGCGCGCCAGGCCAACGAAGCCAAGAGCCGTTTCCTGGCGAACATGAGCCACGAATTCCGTACCCCGCTCAACGGCCTGGCCGGCATGACCGAAGTGCTGGCCACCACGCGGCTGGATGACGAGCAGCGCGAGTGCCTCAGCACCATCCAGGCGTCCACCCGCAGCCTGCTGGCGCTGGTGGAGGAGGTGCTGGACATCTCGGCGATCGAGGCCGGCAAGGTCCGGGTGGAATGGCATGAGTTCGCGCTGGCCGACGTGCTGCAGGCGATCAACCTGATCCTCACCCCGCAGACGCGTTCCAAGTCACTGGAGTATCGCGTCGACGTGGACGACAACGTTCCGCCACGGTTGTTCGGCGACGCCGGCCATCTGCAGCAGATCCTGCTGAACCTGATGGGCAACGCGGTGAAGTTCACCGACAGTGGCTTCGTCCATCTGCGTGTCAGCAGCCGTGACGAGCGTGGCAGCGAGCGTGCCCGGCTGCGTTTCGAGATCCTCGACAGTGGCATCGGCGTACCCGTGGCCCTGCGCAGCCGCCTGTTCAACGCCTTCGAGCAGGCCGACGTCGGCCTGGCCCGCCGCCATGAAGGCACCGGCCTGGGGACGGCGATCGCCAAGGGGCTGGTCGAATCGATGGGCGGGCAGGTTGGTTACCTGCCGAACACGCCGCGCGGCAGCGTGTTCTGGGTGGAAATCGCGCTGGACGTGGCACCGACCCCGGACGTGCAGGGCGAGCTGCCGGAGGGCGGCAATGTCATTGCGTTCTCCAATCCATTCCTGCGCCATCGGGCCCGCGTACGCAGCCTGCGGGTGCTGGTTGCCGATGACCATGCCGCCAACCGCATGGTGCTGCAGCGGTTGCTGGAGAAGGCCGGCCACAAGGTCACCTGTGTCAACGGCGGGGTCGAGGTGCTCGACGCTCTCGAACAGGCCAGTTACGACGCAGCCATCGTTGACCTGCACATGCCCGGCATGAGCGGGCTGGACCTGCTCAAGCAGTTGCGGGTGATGCAGGCCAGCGGCCTGCCGTATGTGCCGGTGATGGTGCTCAGCGCCGATGTCACCCCGGAATCCATCCTGCGCTGTGAACAGGCAGGTGCACGTGCATTCCTGGCCAAGCCGGTCGTCGCGACGCGTCTGCTGGAGGTGCTGGCCGATGTAGCCGCCAACACGCGTACCGAGCCGGGCATCCAGTCGGTACCGGCCATGGAGGTCGGTGACGGCGTACTCGACACCGCCGTGCTGGACGAGCTGGCGTCACTGGGCATGGGCGATGGCTTCGAACGCAAGTTCATCGACCAGTGCCTGGTGGATGTGGACGCGAGCATGGCGCAGATGCAGGCCTGTGGCGAGCGGCTGGACTGGGAGGACTTCCGCGAACACGCCCACGCCCTGCGCGGCGTGGCGAGCAACCTGGGCCTGGTCCAGGTTGCTGCCGCCAGTGGCGAGATGATGCGCATGGCCGACTGGCAATTGAAGGCCGAGTGGACAATGCGCCTGTCCAGCCTGGTGGGGGCACTGCGCATCGGCAGGAAAGCGCTGGCGTCCCGCGTCGCAGGCATCCAGCAACGCGACGACGGGGAGCGCACGCCTTCCTGACCGCGAGGTCTGTCAGCCCGCCTCGCCATTGCGGCGGGCCTGGGCGCGGACCAGCCGGTCCATGGTCCGCAGCGACTTCTCGCCCAGTTGCATGGCGGTGTCGACCCAGATCTCGGTGATGCGCATCATTTCGTGCAGCGGCACCATGGTGGCGATCTCGTTCACTTCGCGCATCGCCGCCCAGGCGTGCGGAATGCGCCGGCTGTCCCGGATCACCTGTTCGACCGCCGCAACGCCTTCGCCCACCGGCACGACGACATCCACCAGGCCCATGTCCTTCAACTGCCGGGCGGTGTAGAGGTTGCCCTCCAGCATGATCTTCTCGGCCAGCCGCGGGCTGACCCGCTGGCACAGGAAGGAGTAGGCGCCCATGCCCGGGAACAGGTCGAACAGCACCTCCGGCAGTCCCATCAGCACGCCTTCTTCGGCGACGATGGTGTGGCAGCTCAGCGCGGCCTCGAAGCCGCCGCCCAGTGCGTTGCCCTGGACCAGCGCGATGCTGTGGGCGCGTGCGCCCAGCCCGGCGTGGAACGCATGCACGCCGCGCACGCAGCGCTGCGCATAGTCGAGCAGGCGGGCACGGTCGCCCTCGCGGATCAGGCGGCAGAACAGTTCCAGGTCGCCGCCCAGGTTGAATACGTCACTATCGGAGGCCAGAACCACGTGAGGCGAGAGGACGTGGGCGGCACTGAGACGGTCTCCCAGTTCACGCTGATAGTCGACGATGTCGTCCACCAGGCGTGAGGCAAAGCACGGGCGGCCCGGCTGGTTGACCAGGTTGGCGTGCATGTGGATCCAGTAGACATCCCGTTCGGCTTCCTCGGTGATGCGCAGGGTCGGGTGCTGCGACGGGCGGGTGATGATGGGGCGTACTGCAGACATGGGTGTTCTCCGAGTGACCGTCCGGCCAACCGCAGAGCGGACGGAGAGATGGAATGTGAGGGAGTGGGCGGAACGCGCGGTGGCGAGTGATTCTATGCACCGCTCGTGAACCGCCTGCAAGCGGCCGCTGCCCGCGCTGGCCGGCAACGAAAAGGGCCCCGCCGTCGCCGGCGGGGCCCTGATCTGCGTCGAACCGTGGAAACCCTTACTGCGCGGGCGTATCGCGCAGCTCGCGACGGAGGATCTTGCCGACATTGGTCTTCGGCAGCTCCTTGCGGAACTCCACGATGCGCGGGTGCTTGTAACCGGTCAGATTTGCCCGGGCATGCTCCTTGACCATTTCGGCGGTCAGGTTCGGATCCTTCTTCACGATCACCACCTTGACCACTTCGCCGGACTTCTCGTCCGGCACGCCGACCGCGGCCACTTCCAGCACGCCCGGCATCATCGCGATGACGTCTTCGACTTCGTTCGGATACACATTGAAGCCGGACACCAGGATCATGTCCTTCTTGCGGTCGACGATGTAGAAGAAGCCCCGTTCATCCATCTTCGCCATGTCGCCGGTATGCAGCCAGCCGTCGCTGTCGATCGCCTGGGCGGTCTCTTCGGGGCGCTGCCAGTAGCCCTTCATCACCTGTGGGCCCTTGATGCACAGCTCACCCACGTCACCCAGGGGCAGGATGTTGCCGTTGTCGTCCTTGATGCACGCATCGGTGGACGGGATCGGCAGGCCGATGGAGCCGTTGTACTCCGGCAGGGTAAGCGGGTTGATGCAGGCGGCCGGCGAGGTTTCGGTCAGGCCGTAGGCCTCGACCAGGGTCACTCCGGTAACCTTCTTCCAGCGTTCGGCCACAGCGCGCTGTACCGCCATGCCGCCGCCCAGGGTGAACTTCACCGACGAGAAATCGATCTCATCGAAACCGGGCGTATTGAGCAGGCCGTTGAACAGCGTGTTGACACCGGTGATGGCGGTGAAGCGCGTGCCCTTGAGCTCCTTGACGAAGCCCTTCATGTCGCGCGGATTGGTGATCAGGTGATTGCAGCCGCCGAACTTCATGAAGACCAGGCCGTTCGCGGTCAACGCGAAGATGTGGTACAGCGGCAGCGCGGTGATGATCACTTCCTTGCCCGGCTCGATGCCGGAGGTCGACAGCCATGCCGAAGCCTGCTGCATGTTGGCGATCAGGTTGCGGTTGGTCAGCATCGCGCCCTTGGCCACGCCGGTGGTGCCGCCGGTGTACTGCAGGAACGCCACGTCGTCGTGGTCGATCTCGACCTTGGGCAGGGTGTGGCGGCTGCCGAGCTTGAGTGCCTGCTTGAAGCGGATGGCGCCCTTCACGTGGTAATTGGGCACCATCTTCTTGACGTACTTCAGCACGAAGTTGACGATCGCGCCCTTCGCGCCCAGCAGATCGCCCAGGCCGGTGGTGACCACCTGCCTGACCGGCGTGTCGGCGATGACCTGCTGGACGGTGTCGCCGAAGTTATCGACCACCACCAGCACCGAGGCGCCGGCGTCGACCAGCTGGTGCTTGAGTTCGCGCGCGGTATACAGCGGGTTGACGTTGACCACGGTCAGGCCGGCACGCAGCACGCCGAAGGTGGCGACCGGGTACTGCAGGCAGTTGGGCATCATCAGGGCGACGCGGTCGCCCTTCTTGAGCTTGAGCTCTCCCAGCAGGTAGGCCGCGAACTGGTCAACCAGCGCATCGGTCTCGCCATAGGTGATCACCTTGCCGAAACTGGAGTAGGCGGGGCGGTCGCGGTACTTGGCGACGGAGGCGTCGAAGACGGAGGCTACCGAATGGAATTCGTTGACGTCGATCTCGGCGGGAACGCCTTTCGGATAGCTCTGCAGCCAGGGACGATCCAGACTCATATTCCCCCTCCAGGAATCGTGATTGTTGGGTCCGACCCTGAGCGTACTGACAGCGGCCGGTCATTGCAGCATACCCCGCCGTAGGGGAAACGCGAAGAGGGCATCGCGCGACGGCCTGTGCGATCGCGTCAAACGCCGCCGGGCATGGCCCCGCGCCACCGACCCGGCAGCGCTGGGCCATGCCCGGCGGGTGTTTCAGGATGTGCTGTGCTCAGCCCTGCCTGCGCACCGGCGCACCGTTGGCCTTGTAGTAGGGCGCGGTGCTGCGTGGCAGCGGCGCGCGGCCGCGGATCACGTCGGCGAGCTTCTCGGCGATCATGATGGTCGGCGCGTTGAGATTGCCGGTCACCACCTGCGGCATGATCGAGGCGTCGACGATGCGCAGGGCCTCCAGACCATGCACCCGGCCCTGGCCGTCCACCACCGCCATCGGATCATCGGCGTGGCCCATCTTGTTGGAGCAGGACGGGTGGTACGCCGTTTCCGCATGCTCACGGACGAACGCGTCGATCTGCGCATCGGTCTGCAGTGCACTGCCCGGCGAAATCTCGCGACCGCTGTACGGCGCCAGTGCCGGCTGCGCGAAGATCTCGCGGGTGATGCGGATCGCCGCGCGGAACTCGCGCCAGTCCTGGTCGTGCGACATGTAGTTGAACAGGATGCTCGGATGCTCGCGCGGATCCTTGGAGCGGACATGGATGCGGCCACGGCTGGGCGAGCGCATCGAGCCGACATGCATCTGGAAGCTGTGTGCCTTGATCGGATTGGAACCGTTGTAGTTGATGGCTACAGGCAGGAAGTGATACTGCAGGTTGGGCCAGTCGAACTCGGCATCGCTGCGGATGAAGCCGCCGGCCTCGAACTGGTTGCTGGCGCCGATACCGGTGCCCAGGAACAGCCATTCGGCGCCGATTGCCGGCTGGTTGTACAGCTTCAGCGCCGGCGCCAGCGATACCGGCTTCTTGCATTCGTACTGGAGATACATCTCCAGATGATCCTGCAGATTGGCGCCGACGCCCGGCAGGTGATGGACCAGGTCGATGTCGAGGCTGCGCAGCAGATCGGCCGGGCCCACGCCGGAGCGCTGCAGGATCTGCGGCGAGGCGATGGCACCGCCGCACAACAGCACTTCGCGGCGGGCAGTGGCACGCTGCGGCTGGTCGTTGTGCAGCCACTGCACGCCGACCGCACGCTTGCCGGAGAACAGGATGCGATCGGTCAGTGCATGGGTCACGATGGTCAGGTTCGGGCGCGGCTTGGCCAGGTCCAGGTAGCCGCGGGCGGTGCTGGAACGGCGGCCCTTCGGCGTGACCGTGCGGTCCATCGGGCCGAAGCCTTCCTGCTGGTAGCCGTTGAGATCATCGGTGCGCGGATAGCCTGCCTGCACGCCGGCTTCAACCATGGCCGCAAACAGTTCGTTGTTGCCGGCCTTGGGGGTGGTCACCCGCAGCGGGCCATCGCCCCCGTGGTAATCGTTGGGGCCGATGTCGCGGGTCTCGGCCTTGCGGAAGTAGGGCAGGCAGTCCAGATAGGTCCAGTCGTCCAGGCCGGGCATGCTCGCCCAGTTGTCGTAGTCCATCGCGTTGCCACGGATGTAGCACATGCCGTTGATCAGCGACGAGCCGCCCAGGCCCTTGCCCCGGCCGCAGTCCATGCGGCGGTTGTTCATGAAGGGCTCGGGATCGGTCTTGTAGGCCCAGTTGTAGCGCTTGCCCTGCAGCGGAAACGCCAGCGCGGCCGGCATCTGGGTGCGGAAGTCGAGCCGGTAGTCCGGGCCACCCGCTTCCAGCAGCAGTACGCTGACGTCGGCATCTTCGGTCAGGCGCGTGGCCAGCACGTTGCCGGCCGAACCGGCGCCGATGATGATGTAGTCGTACTCGTTATGGGTGCTCATGGTTGTTCTCCTTCAGGCCGGGACACGCTGCACGCAGGCATCCCGGCGGAATGTCGGATCGGCGCGGTGGCCGGACGAGGGCGCGGCTCAGAACACGCTGGCGTAGTCGCCCAGTTCGACCTGCACCGACTTGATGCGGGTGTAATGGCCCAGGGTCGAGAGGCCGTTCTCGCGGCCGACGCCGGACTCCTTGTAGCCACCCACCGGCATTTCGGCCGGCGATTCGCCCCAGGTGTTGATCCAGCAGATGCCGGCTTCCAGGCGATGGATGATGCGGTGGGCGCGGCTGATGTCCTTGCTGACCACGCCGGCGGCAAGGCCGAAGGTGGTGTCGTTGGCGCGGCGGACCACTTCATCTTCGCTGTCATAGGCAAGGATGCTCATGACCGGCCCGAAGATTTCTTCCTTGACGATGGTCATGTCGTCGCGGCAGTCGGAGAACACGGTCGGCAGCACATAGGCGCCCTGGGCCAGCGTGCCGTCGGTGGCACGGCCGCCGCCGATCAGCAGGCGCGCGCCTTCGGTCTTGCCGCTTTCGATGTAGCGCAGCACGTTTTCCATGTGCGGGAAGCTGGTCAGCGGGCCGAAGTTGGTGTCCGCGGCCATCGGGTCGCCGATGCGGATGCGCTTGACGCGTTCGACCACGGCGGCCTCGAACGCGGCCAGCATCCCGCGCGGCACGAACACGCGGGTGCCATTGGTGCACACCTGGCCGGAGCTGAAGAAATTGGCCATCACCGCGATGTCGGCGGCGCGGTCGAGATCGGCGTCATCGCAGATCACCAGCGGCGACTTGCCGCCCAGTTCCATGGTCACTTCCTTCAGCGAGGAGGAGGCGGCCGCAGCCATCACCTTCTTGCCGGTGGCCACGCCGCCGGTGAAGGAGATCTTCTCGATCACCGGATGTTCGGTGAGCCAGTTGCCGATTTCGCGACCGGGGCCCTGCACGACATTGAACACGCCAGCCGGCACGCCGGCTTCGGTGTAGATCTCGGCAAGCCGGATGGCGGTCAGCGGCGTGACCTCGGACGGCTTGAACACCATCGCATTGCCGGCGGCCAGCGCCGGCGCCGACTTCCACAGGGCGATCTGGATCGGGTAGTTCCAGGCACCGATGCCGGCGACCACGCCCAGCGGTTCACGGCGGGTGTAGAAGAAGCTGGATTCGCGCAGCGGCAGCTGGATGCCTTCGATGGCGGTCGCCAGGCCGGCGTAATACTCCAGCACGTCGGCGCCGGTGACGATGTCCACCGTGGTGGTTTCCGCCAGCGCCTTGCCGGTATCGAGCGTTTCCAGGCGGGCCAGTTCGTCATTGCGCTCGCGCAGGATCTCCACGGCGCGGCGCAGGATGCGCGAACGTTCCATGGCGGTCATTGCCGCCCATGTCTTCTGGCCTTCGGTGGCGCTTTCGACGGCGCGTCCGACGTCGGCCTGGCTGGCGACCTGCACCTCCGCGATGACCTCGCCGGTGGCGGGGTTGACGGTCCGGAAGGTCTTGCCGCTGGTGGCATCGACCCGGCGGCCATGGATGTACAGCTGTTGGACGGGCAGGGTGGTCATGGGGCGTACTCCTGGAAAGGGGGCGGGAAGCTGAAGCGCTTATAGCGCGTCGGCCTGCAACTGGAAGTCGATGTAGCCGTAGGCGATGCGTCGGGCCTTGTCAGCATCGAAGGCGCCGCCGACCAGGCTGCCGCGCAGCCAGAGGCCATCGATCATCGCGGCCAGGCCGCGGGCGGCGAGGCGTGCCTGTGGGTGTGGCAGCACGCGGTTGAACTGGTGGCACAGGTTGGAGAACAGGCGCTGGTCGTTGGCATGCTGCAGGCGCGCCAGTTCCGGCTGGTGCATGCTCGCGGCCCAGAAGGTGAGCCAGACACGCATCGCGGTGCCATTGATCTGGCTGTCATCGAAGTTGCCATCGACGATGGCGCGCAGCTGGTCGCGTGGATCGTCGCCGACCCCGGCCCGGCAGCGGGCGACCGCGTCCCGCAGTTCGCGCAGGATCTGCCGCATCGCAGCATTGAGCAGGCCGTCCTTGTCGCCGAAGTAATGGGCGACGATGCCGCTGGACAGCCCGGCCTTCCTGGCGATGGTGGCGACGGTGGCATCGGCCATGCCCATTTCGTCGATGGTCTGGAAAGTGGCCCGGATCAGCTGTTCGCGACGGACCGGCTCCACGCCTTTCTTCGGCATTGTCTCTCCATGGATTGCGACCCGAGGCGTCGGGTTGCCGGTCATTATGCTTTTTATTGATTGAACGTTCAATCAATAAACCCTAGGATGCGCTCGCGCCCCCACGCCATGGGCCCGGTTTCCCGGTCCGGCCCCGCCCATGTGCTCCTTCGGACTGATGAGACGATCCCATGTCTTCCCAGGCTCACCCCAAGCGCTCGCCCCTGCGCTTGAACCGCTTTGTCTTCCTCAGCTCCTCGGTGTCGATCGGCATTCTCGGGCTGCTCACCGTCCTCTATCCCGATGCCAGCGAGCACTGGCTGCAATGGGCGCAGGCCGAAGTCTCGGCTGCGTTCGGCGCGTGGTACATGCTGCTGGTCGTGCTGTGCCTGGGATTCGTGCTGTGGCTGGCGTTCTCGCCCTATGGCCGTATCCGCCTGGGCCACAACGAGGAATCGCCGGCCTTCGGCTACGTCGCGTGGGTGTCGATGCTGTTCTCGGCGGGTATCGGTATCGCACTGCTGTACTACGGTGCCTACGAGCCGCTGGACCATTTCCTCAATCCGCCGGGCCAGCCGGGCGGCACGGTGGCGGCCGGCCGCGAGGCGATGGTGCTGACGTTCCTGCACTGGGGCCTGCATGGCTGGGCGCTGTACGCGCTGGTCGGCGTGGCGCTGGGCTATTTCGCCTATCGCCGCAACCTGCCGCTGGCATTGCGCTCGGCGCTGTATCCGATCTTCGGTGAACGCATCCATGGCCGCATCGGCGACATGGTCGATGGCTTCGGCATCCTCGCCACGCTGATCTCCATGGTCACCAATCTCGGCATCGGTGCGCTGGTGGTGCAGTCCGGCCTGGTCTATCTGTTCAACATCCCGGACACACCGCAGGTGCTGGTCGCGATCGTGCTGGTGATGATGGCGGTGGCCACCATCGGCGTGGTGGCCGGTGTCGAGAAGGGCATCGCCTGGCTGTCCAACCTCAACGTGCGCCTGTTGTGCGCGCTGTTGCTGTTCGTGCTGGTTACCGGCCCGACCCTGCATCTGTTCGATGGCCTGGTGCAGAACACGGGCGACTATCTCGGCGCATTCTTGCGCAAGAGCTTCGACATGTATCTCAACGATCCGCAGGGCCGCGCCTGGATGGGTTCCTGGACGCTGTTCTACTGGGCGTGGTGGATCGCCTGGGCACCGTTCGTGGGCCTGTTCGTGGCACGTATCTCGCGCGGCCGCACCATCCGCGAGGTGGTGATGGGCGTGCTGTTGATCCCGCTCGGCTTCACACTGGCGTGGCTGTCGATCTTCGGCAACACCGCCATCGACCTGGTGCTCAACCACGGTCAGGCGGTGCTGGGGCAGGTGGCGCAGCACGATGCCGCGATGGCCCTGTTCAAGCTGCTGGAGTACCTGCCCGGCGCACCCTATGTGGCCGGTGCCGCAGTGGTGATCGGTTTCGTACTGTTCCTGACCCCGGTGGATTCGGGCACGCTGATGATCGCCAACCTGTGCACCCGCCGTGTCGACGACGGGGTGGAGGATGGCCACGACGCGCCGATCTGGCTGCGCGTGTTCTGGGCGGTGGGCATCACCGTGGCCAGCATCGGCCTGCTGCTGGCGGGCAACTTCAGTGCGATGCAGACGGCGGTGGTGCTGTGCGGTCTGCCGTTCTCGTTCACCCTGGCGTTCTACATGCTGGGCCTGCTGCGCGCATTGCGCACCGATCCGGACGCGCCGCGGCGCTGAGCGCACTGCCGGCCCCTGGCATTACAGGCGCAGGGCGGCTTCCAGCAGAGCTGTCGCCCATGGGGGCGTGCGCTGCAGCTGCTGCAGGTCATCGGCCGCCGGCCATTGCAGGTGGCCGTCCTCCATCTGCAGCAGCAGCTGTGGATCGGGCACGGCCTCGCCCGGTGCGGCGTCGGCGCTGTTGTCGTAGACCTGCAGCTGGGCCAGCACCGGCATCAGCCCGATCAGGTTCTGCTGCGCCAGCGGCCAGCGGCGGCGGATGTCGACCTCGGAAATGGGGTGGCCACCGGCCTGCACCCGTGCGCGTACCCGGGCGATGTGCTGCTCCGGGCTGGACAGGCCGCAGAACCACATCAGCACGTCATGGGTGCGGCTGGCCTCACGCAGCAGGGCGGTGATCGAGTTGCCTCCCAGCGTGGTCTCGAAGGCATGGTTGCGGGCGTGATCCAGGGCATCGCGGATACGGTTGACACCCTCCTGCCAGGCTTCGGCATTGGCCTCCATGGGGTCCAGGCCGGCCCGCTCGCGCAGCCCGCGGGCGAACGTATCGGGGTTGAACCATTCCAGGCCGGCTTCGCGCAGCACGTGACCGCCCACCGAACTCTTGCCGGCGCCATTGACGCCGGCAAGCACATACAGGAACGGGCGTGGCATCAGTGGCCCGTGCCCGCCTTGACCTCGCCCTTCAGGCGGGCAGGGCGACGCAGCAGCGCGCGTGCGGCATCACCGGCCTGGGCGTGCTGCAGCACCGCCAGGCGCTGGTCGAAGCCGGCACGCAGATCCGCCAGGGCCGGGTCCTGCCCACGCAGTTCCTCCAGCGAGCTTTCCAGCGCTTCGACCTTGGCCTGCAGCGCGCGGTACTGCTCGATGGAAACGATCACCGCCTGCGGTTCGTTGTGATTGGTGACCACCACCATGTGCTGGTCGCGCACTTCCTGCATGACCTTGCGCCAGTGTTCCTTCACCGACGAGGCGGTGGTGTGGGTCAGCTCGTTGATCGGGTCGAAGCGGACGGGGGCGTGCAGCATGGCGGTGCTCCAGGGGACCTGTGCGATCACCTTACGCCTGTTCCATGCAAATTGCATGAATGGTGAAAAATATGAAAAATATGATTCATGGGCGATCCGGCCCCGGCGGTGATGCCGGGGCCGGGCTTCCGCCCGCCGGATGCCGCGTGGCGGGTCAGCGGGCAGCCAGCTGACGCAGCACGTACTGCAACAGGCCGCCGTGGTGGGCGAGGAGGCGCGGTTGCGAACCACCGGTTCGCGCGCCTCCGCAGCGCCCCGGCGGTGACGCCGGGGCCGGGCTTCCGCCCGCGGGATGCCGCGTGGCGGGTCAGCGGGCAGCCAGCTGACGCAGCACGTACTGCAACAGGCCGCCGTGGTGGGCGAGGAGGCGCGGTTGCGAACCACCGGTTCGCGCGCCTCCGCAGCGCCCCGGCGGTGACGCCGGGGCCGGGCTTCCGCCGCCGGATGCCGCGCGCCGGGTCAGCGGGCAGCCAGCTGACGCAGCACGTACTGCAACAGGCCGCCATGGCGGAAGTATTCCACTTCCTTCGGTGTCAGCAGCATCACCGATACCTCGAAGCGCTTCTGCGTGCCATCGGCGCGGGTCGCGGTGACCGTGGCGCGCTTGCTGGCACCGTCTTCCAGGCCGGTGATGTCGATGACTTCCGAGCCATCCAGCCCCAGCGACTGCGCGTTCTCGCCATTGCGGAACTGCAGCGGCAGCACGCCCATGCCGACCAGGTTGGAGCGGTGGATGCGCTCGAAGCTCTCGGCGATGACCGCCTTCACGCCCAGCAGCAGCGTGCCCTTGGCGGCCCAGTCGCGCGACGAACCGGTGCCGTACTCCTTGCCGGCCAGCACGACCAGCGGCACCTTGTCGGCCTTGTACTTCATCGCCGCGTCGTAGATCGCCAGCTTCTCCGGCTGGCCACCGCCGGCCGGGTAGTACAGGGTGTTGCCGCCTTCCTCGCCGCCGAACATCAGGTTCTTGATGCGGATGTTGGCGAAGGTGCCGCGGACCATCACGTCATCATTGCCGCGGCGGCTGCCGTAGCTGTTGAAGTCGGCGGGCTGCACGCCCCGGGCCTGCAGGTAACGCCCCGCGGGCGAATCCTTCTTGATGTTGCCGGCCGGCGAGATATGGTCGGTGGTGATCGAGTCGCCGAACAGGCCCATCACGCGCGCGCCATGCACGTCGTCGATGCTGCCGGTCTGCATGGTCATGCCATCGAAGTACGGCGGGTTCTTGATGTAGGTGGAGTCATCGCTCCACTCGTACAGATTGCCGTCCGGCGAGGCGATGGTGTTCCAGCGCGTATCGCCCTTGAACACGTCGGCGTAGTTCTGCTTGAACATCTCCGGGCCGATGGTGGCGGCGATGACATCGCCGATTTCCTTGTTGCTCGGCCAGATGTCGCGCAGGTAGACCGGCTGGCCGTCGCTGCCGGTGCCCAGCGGCTGGGTGGTCAGATCGATGTCGGTGGTGCCGGCGATGGCGTAGGCGACCACCAGTGGCGGGCTGGCCAGGTAGTTCATCTTCACTTCGGGATGCACGCGGCCTTCGAAATTACGGTTGCCCGACAGCACGGAGGTCACCACCAGGTCACCGGCGGCGATGCCCGCACTGACCTCGGTCGGCAGCGGGCCGGAGTTGCCGATGCAGGTGGTGCAGCCGTAGCCGACCACGTAGAAGCCGACCTTCTCCAGCTCCTTCAGCACCCCGGCCTTTTCCAGATAGTCGGTGACCACGCGCGAGCCTGGGCCCAGCGAAGTCTTCACCCAGGGCTTGCGATCCAGGCCCTTGGCCGCCGCGTTGCGCGCCAGCAGGCCGGCACCGATCATCACCGCCGGATTGGACGTGTTGGTACAGGAGGTGATCGCGGCGATGACCACCGCGCCATCCTTCAGGCGGACCTTCTGGCCTTCGATCTCGATGTCGGCGAAGCCCTTGGCCAGCTGTTCGTTGCCGACCGCGGTGCCGCCGCCCTCGTTGAGGAAGGAGGCCACATCGTCGCTGCGCTTGTCGCGGTTGCTGGTCAGGCCGACCAGCGCTTCGCGGTAGTTCTTCTGCACGTCTTCCAGCAGCACGCGGTCCTGCGGGCGCTTCGGTCCGGCCAGCGACGGCTTCACCGTGCCCATGTCCAGCTCCAGCGTGGTGCTGTACTGGGCATGCGGGCTGTCCGGTTCGTGCCACAGGCCCTGCGCCTTGGCGTAGGCCTCGACCAGTTCGATCTGTTCTTCGCTGCGACCGGACAGGCGCAGGTAGTTCAGTGATTCGGCGTCGATCGGGAAGATGCCGCAGGTGGCGCCGTATTCCGGTGCCATGTTGCCGATCGTGGCGCGATCGGCCAGCGGCAGGTGCTGCAGGCCATCGCCATAGAACTCGACGAACTTGCCCACCACGCCCAGCTTGCGCAGCATCTGGGTGACGGTCAGCACCAGGTCGGTGGCGGTGGCGCCCTCAGGCAGCCGGCCGGTGAGCTTGAAGCCGACCACCTGCGGGATCAGCATCGACGACGGCTGGCCCAGCATGGCCGCTTCGGCCTCGATGCCGCCCACGCCCCAGCCAAGCACGCCGATGCCGTTGATCATCGTGGTGTGGCTGTCGGTACCGAACACGGTGTCCGGGTAGGCCACGGCCCTGCCATCCTTTTCCGCGGTCATCACCACGCGGGCCAGGTTCTCCAGGTTCACCTGGTGGACGATGCCGGTGTTGGGCGGCACCACCTTGAAGTTGTCGAACGCCTTCTGGCCCCAGCGCAGGAACCCGTAGCGTTCCTGGTTGCGCTGGAATTCGATCTTGCCATTGAGATCGAGCGCGTCCGGCTTGCCGAACACATCGACCTGCACCGAATGGTCGATCACCAGTTCCGAAGGGATCTGCGGATTGATCTGTTCCGGCTTGCCGCCCAGCTTGACCACCGCATCGCGCATGGCGGCCAGATCGACGACGCACGGTACGCCGGTGAAGTCCTGCAGGACCACGCGCGCGGGCATGAAGGCGATTTCGGTGTCCGGCTCGGCCGCCGGGCTCCAGCGGGCAACGGCTTCGATGTGATCCTTGCCGACGGTGACGCCGCCGTCTTCGTGCCGGAGCAGATTCTCCAGCAGGATCTTCATCGAATAGGGAAGGTGGGAGATGTCGAAGCGCTGGCCCAGTGTGGGCAGGCTGAAGTAGTCGTAGGTCTTGCCGCCGACGTCCAGCTGGCTGCGGGTGGAGAACGAATCGCTCATGCGGGATGACTCCTTCTTGCGGATGGCTTGCAGTGGCCCGTGCATGGACGGACCTGCTTGCGTATGCCGGGGCTCTCCGCCACCGGATCCCCGCCAGTATGGCGGAGCCGGCGCGGCCGGGAACGTCCTCGGCGCAGGACGCAAGGTTACATGGCTGTATGTAGTGCCGATGTCACGGCTTGCCCCGCCACTGGCTCATCAGCATCTGCAGGAAGCGTTCGGCCGTGGGCGAGAGCAGGGCACCACGGCGGCGCACGATGCCGATGGTGCGCGAGACCACCGGATTGCCGATCGGCCGGGTCACCAGGATGGGATGGTCACCGTCCGGGGTAGCCATCTTCGGCAGCACCGACACGCCGATCCCGGCCTCGACCATGCCCAGGGAAGTGGACAGGTGGGTCACTTCGTAATGCCAGCTCAGTTTCAGGTTCTCACGGGCGAGGGCGCCATCGAGCAGGGTCCGGTTGCCACTGGTGCGATGCACGGTGATCAGCTGGTGCTGGGCAAGATCGGCCCACTCCACGCGGCGCTTGCGGGCCAGCGGATGATCGCGGCGGCAGGCCAGCACGAACGGGTCCTCGGCCAGTACATCGAAATCCAGGTTGGGGTCGTTGGCACCCATGAAATTGATGCCGAACTCCACCTCGCCGCGTTCCACTGCCTGCAGTCCCTCGGTGGCGGGAATGTCGAGGATGCGGAAGCGGACGTGAGGATGCGCGTCGTGGAAGCGTGCCATGACACTGGGCAGGAAATAGAACGCCGCGGTGGGCAGGCAGGCGATGGTGACCGTGGCGCCGCGCGTGTCGTCGTGCCCGCGCAGCGAGAACAGCGAACCATCGAATTCCTCCAGCATGCGCCGTACCAGCGGCAGCAGATTCTCGCCGACCGCCGTGGTGCTGACGCTGCGCGTGGTGCGTTCGAGCAGGGGCGAGCCGACGGCCTGCTCCAGCTTCTGGATCCGGCGGCTGAGCGCGGGCTGCGAGACGTGCAGGGTTTCAGCGGCGCGATGGAAGCTGCGCGTCTCGGCGACGAGCAGGAACGCACGCAGATCGAGGATTTCGCAATTGATGCTCATACGGTATCAATCATCCAAAAATCAGCAATTCACAGATCAATCCGGCTCATGCCAGTATCGAATCACAGAGGGGTCATTCATCCCCTATACGCATCAATCTAGCACACGTATGTCGAACGATCTGCTCAGTATCCCCTGCGTCCTCATGCGTGGCGGCACGTCCAAGGGGCCGTTCTTCCTGGCCTCGGACCTGCCGGCCGACGCCGGCCTCCGCGACCAGCTGCTGCTGGAGGTGATGGGCTCGGGCCATCCGCTGCAGATCGATGGCATCGGCGGTGGCAACGCGCTGACCAGCAAGGTGGCGATCGTCAGCCCCGCCAGCCGCGCCGATGCCGATGTCGACTACCTGTTCGCGCAGGTCCGGGTCGAGCAGCGGGTGGTGGATACCACCCCCAACTGCGGCAACATGCTGGCGGCGGTGGGTCCCTTCGCGATCGAACGCGGACTGGTTCCTGCGCGGCACCCGCGCACCGAGGTGCGCATCCACAATGTCAACACCGGCAAGCTGATCGTGGCCACGGTGGAAACCCCGAACGGCCAGGTGGCCTACCGGGGCGACACGCGTATCGCGGGCGCGCCTGGCGCTGCCGCGCCGGTGCGCCTGGCCTTTCTCGACGCGGCCGGTGCACGCACCGGCCGGCTGCTGCCCAGTGGGCGGCCGCAGGATATGATCGACGGCATCGCCGTCAGCCTGGTGGATTGCGCGATGCCGATGATGATGGTGCGCGCGGCCGATCTGGGTGTCCGCGGCGACGCCTCGCCGGCGGAACTGAATGCGGATCACGCGCTGCTGGCGCGGTTGGAAGCGATGCGCATCGAGGCGGGTACGCGCATGGGCATCGCCGACGCGGGCAGCAAGGTGATTCCCAAGCCGGTGCTGCTTTCCGCGCCGCAGCAGGGCGGCGACCTGCAGGTGCGCTACTTCATGCCCCACCAATGCCACACCGCGCTTGCCATCACCGGCGCGGTCGGCCTGGCCACCGCCGCAGTCACGCCCGGCACCCTGGCCAACACTTTCGTCGGATGCCTGCCGATGCCGGGCAGCATTACCCTCGAACATCCGAGCGGCCTGCTGGAAGTGGGCCTGAGCCGCAGCTCGGACGATGCGCCGGTTGTTGCCAGCGTGGTCCGTACCGCGCGCCGCCTGTTCGAAGGGCGCGTGTTCGCGACTTCGCCTGCCACTGCCGCAACCCATTCCACCGAAGCCCGCCAATGGACCTCAGCGGCATGACCTGAAACCGGTCGGGGCCGCGCAGAGGCGCGTGGCCAGGCCACTACAACGCAGATGCTTCACTCCTGGGAGGGATGATGTACAAGCAGTTCTTCATGGCCGCGCTGTGCGCGGCGAGCCTGGCCGTGTCCGGTTGCGGCAAAGACGATGCCAGCGGGGCCGCGGCGCCCGGCGGCGACAATGCGCCGGTGCGGATCAGCGTAGGTTCCTACAACCTCAACAACCTGCCGTTCTTCATCGCCGACGCCAAGGGCTACTTCAAGGACGTCGGCCTGCAGGTGAAGACCGAGAACTTCGCGCAGGGCGGCTCCAAGGTGCTGCAGGCCCTGGTCGCCAATTCGACCGACGTGGCGGTCGGCTTCTACGACCACACCATCCAGATGCAGGCCAAGCACAAGGATGTGGTCGGTTTCGTGCTGCTGTCACGCAATTCGGGCCTGGTGATGGCCGGTCGCGAGGATGCCAGCTTCGATCCGGCGCGCCCGCAGACCATCAAGGGCCAGAAGATCGGCATTACCGCCCCGGGTTCGTCATCGGACTTCTTCGTGCGCCACTTCCTGGCCCAGCACGATATCCCGGTGGACAGCATCTCGCTGATCGGCGTGGGTTCCGGTGCGGCGGCGGTGGCCGCGCTCGAGCAGGGCAAGATCGACCTGCTGGTCAACTACGATCCGGCCGCGACCCTGATCACCGAGCGCAAGGTCGGCAGGATCATCATCGATGCGCGCAGCGACGAGGGGGCCCGCCAGGTCTACGGCGGTCTCTATCCCACCTCGGTGATGTACGCCAACCGCAGCTTCCTGAAAGCACGTCCCGAAGCAGCCGAGAAGATCGCCCGCGCCGAGCAGATGGCATTGAAGTTCATCGCCGACAACACGGCCGAGGACATCGTCGCCGCGCTGCCGGACAGCTACGTCTCCGGCGACCGCGCCACCTACGCGCGCGCCGTGGAGAACGCCCGTGCCATCTTCACCACCGATGGCCACTTCACGCCCGCGGACCTGGAAACGCCGTTGAAGGTGCTGCGCGAATTCAACAAGGATGTGGCCAACGCGGACATCGACCTGTCCCGGACCTACACCAATGCCTTCGTCGAGCGCGCCAGCGCCGCGACGCAGGCAACCCAACCGTAAGCGGAGATAACCCATGGCCCTCAATGCCACCGTGCGCCAGTTCAATGGCGCACCGCAGCTGGAGCCCGCACAGACCATGGTCGCCATCAACAAGGTGACCATGTCCTTCGGTGACTTCACCGCCGTGCGCGATGTTGATATCCAGGTCGGTGATGGCGAGTTCCTCGCCATCGTCGGCCCCACCGGGTGCGGCAAGAGCACCATCCTCAATTCCGTGGCGGGCCTGCTCAAGCCCAGCGCCGGTGACGTGAGCATCGACGGACGCACTGTCAATGGCGTGCAGGCCTCGGTCGGCTACCTGTTCCAGCAGGACGCGCTGCTGCCGTGGAAGACCGCCTTCCAGAACGTGGAACTGGGCCTGAAGTTCCGCGGCGTCGGTGAAGCCGAGCGCCGGCAGAAGGTCACCACCTGGTTGGCCAAGGTCGGCCTGACCGGCTTCGAGCACCGCTATCCGCACCAGCTCTCCGGCGGCCAGCGCAAGCGCGTGCAGATGGCACAGGCCCTGATCGTGGAGCCCAAGGTGATCCTGATGGACGAGCCGTTCTCGGCATTGGACATCCACACCCGCCACCTGATGCAGAACGAACTGCTGCGCCTGTGGCAGGAAGACCGTCGCTCGGTGATCCTGATCACCCACGACCTGGAAGAGGCCATCGCGCTGGGCGACCGCGTGGTGGTGCTGTCCTCGGGTCCGTCAAGCCGCGTGGTGCGCAGCTTCGATGTGGACCTGGAACGCCCCCGCAACGTTGCCGAGATCAAGCTCGACGAACGTTTTACCGACCTGTACCGCGACATCTGGGCCTGCCTGCGCGGCGAAGTGGAGAAGAGCTATGCACGCCAGGACTGACCGTTTCATCCAGATCGCACTGGTCATCGCCGTGTTCGGTGGCTGGGAGGGCGGCATCGCGCTGGGCTGGATCGACCCGTTCTTCTTCCCCGCGCCCACGGCCATCGCCCAGCAGGCGTGGAACTGGTTGTCGGATACCTCGTTCTACCAGCACGTGTACATCACCCTGACCGAAACCGCGCTGGGCTACCTGATCGGTACCGGGCTGGGCGTTGCGGGCGGTGTGTGGCTGGGCCTGAGCCGGCGCTCGGCGCGCATCCTCGATCCCTTCATCAAGGGCTTCAATGCCATCCCGCGCGTGGTGCTGGCGCCGATCTTCGTGCTGTGGCTGGGCCTGGGTCTGTGGTCGAAGGTGGCGCTGGCGGTGACGCTGGTGTTCTTCACCACGTTCTTCAATGCCATGCAGGGCGTGCGCGAAGTGAACCCTGTAGTGCTGGCCAATGCCCGCATTCTCGGTGCCAGCCGCAGTGACCTGCTGCGTCACGTGTACTTCCCGGCGGCGGCGAGCTGGATCCTGTCTTCGCTGCGCACCTCGGTGGGCTTTGCCGTGGTCGGCGCGATCATCGGCGAATACCTGGGTGCCTCGGCAGGCCTGGGTTACCTGATCGCGCAGGCAGAAGGCAACTTCAATGCCGTGGGCGTGTTCGCCGGCATCATCATCCTGGCCGCCTTCGTGCTGGTCATCGATGCACTGCTCGACGTGGTCGAGAACAAGCTCATCACCTGGCGTCCGAACGCCCAGGCCCAGGCCACCAGCTGAGCCTGCCTGGCGCGCCGCCGGAATGATCCGGCGGCGCGCCCTTCCGTAATTCCCCCGCATCATCGCAACGGGCCAGCGCCAGGCCAGGGGGCCGGCTGGCTGGAGAGAACACCATGCATAGCCATCCCGTGCTGCCGCGTGCAGCGCTGACGGTCGCCCTTGGCCTGCTGCTGGCCAGCGGCCATGCCGGAGCACAGGCCGCCGCGGCCCCACCGGCTCCGCTGAGCCAGGCCGAACTTGCCGCGCTGGTGCAGCAGCAGGCGCAGCAGATCCAGCAACTGCAGTCGCGACTGGATGCGCTGGAAGGCGTCGGTACGACCGCCGGCAACGCCGCGGCCGCGCCTCCTGCGCCCGCCCTGGAAACCCGTGTCGCCGCGCTGGAAACCCAGCAGTCCAAGTCACCGAAGGTGTCGTGGTCGAAGGGCGCACCGGAATTCAGCAGCGCCGACGGCAACGTGACCTTCCGCCCGCGCGGTCGTCTGTTCGTGGACGGTTCCAGCACCGACGGCTCGTCCAGCGGCGACCGCAACATCTCCGGCACCGAGATCCGTTCGGTGCGCCTGGGCGCGGAAGGCCGCTACGGCACGCTCGGCTGGGTCGTGGAGGGCGACTTCGCTGACAACGAGGTAGCGTGGAAGTCGGTGTATGCCACCGTGGACCACAGGCTGTTCGGCCTGCCCGCCGACCTCACCGTGGGCAACCGGCTCAACGACCGCGGCATCGATGGCTCCAGCAGTACCTCCAACACGCCGTTCCCGGACCGCAACGTGGTGGGCACGCTGATGCTGCCGCAGCGGGGCCTGTTCGGCGTCGGCCTCACCGAACGCGTGTACGGCAAGGGCTGGCACGCCAGTCTGTCGGTGGCCGGCAACGACCTCAACAATGCCGGTGACAACAACGACAGCCAGACCTGGGCCACCCGCGTCCACTGGAACCCGATCGACAGCAAGGCCGCGACCGTGCATCTGGGAGCGTGGGCGTTCCACGAAGAGATCGCCGCGGGCTCCTCGGGCGTGCTGCGCAGCTCGGCCATTGCCGGCCACTTCAACGACCTGGTCAAGGTCACACCCGGCACGCTGGTCGGCACCGATCGCAGCACCGCCTACGGTGTGGAAGCGGCAGGCTTCTTTGGCCAGGGCTGGGCCACGGGCGAGTGGGGCACGCGCAACCTGCGCGGCGCCGATGCCAGCGGCCGTTACGACCTCGATCACCAGGCCTGGGCGGTTTCCGCCGGCTGGTTCCTTGGCGGGGCCAGCCCGGCGTACTCGGGCAAGACCGGCACCTGGGGCAGGGTCAAGGTGGCCGATCCGGTCACCCGTGGCGGGCGGGGCGCGTGGGAACTGCGCGCGCGCTACGAGGACGTGGACTACTCGGAACTGCCCACCGGCGGCACCGGACATGCGTGGACGGTGGGGGCCAACTGGTATCTCAACGATTACAGCCGGGTGATGCTCGACGTGATCCGCTGGCAGACCGACAACCCCACCGGTGCGGTGCGCGGCAAGGACGAGGGCACGACGGTCAATACCCGGCTGCAGGTTGCGTTCTGAGTGAAGGCACCACGCTGAACGGACAATGCCGGCCACGTGCCGGCATTGCCGTGAACGGGAACCGGCTGGCGGTATGACGCCTTGAGTATGTATAATTCGTGCATACCGAAGAGGGCCTACCCATGGAAGCCACTGTCGCTGAACGCGGTCAGATCACCCTGCCCAAGGCTGTGCGTGATGCCCTGGGCCTGACCAAGGGCACCCAGCTCAAGGTCGAACTGGACGGCAGCCGCATCATTCTGCGCAAGAGTGTCGACGACGCCATTTCACGGGCGCGCGGCAAGTTCGCGCTGGACGGCTTTGATTCCGCCGACGCCGCCGTACGCGCGGTGCGCGACGAGGACTAAGCCGTGATGATCGCCGTCGATTCCCCTGTGCTGGTCGAACTGCTGAGCAATGGCCCGCAGGCCGACGCCGTGGAGGCCTGCCTGCGGCAGAGCCTGGTCGGCGGCAAGGTGGTGGTGTGCGGGGCGACCCTGGCCGAAGTCTGCGCCAGCCTGCGCGGCGGGGCCGAGGTGCTGGAAGCGCTGGAGGAGATGGGCGTCCACTTCAACGCGCTGGAAGCCAAGTCGGCATTGCGCGCCGGCGAGATGCATCGCCGCCACCGCCAGCGTGGTACCCAGCGCCGCAGCCTGGACGACTTCATGGTGGGGGCCCACGCACTGCTGCAGTGCGACGGGCTCATCACCTGGAACGACACGTTTTACCGCGACTACTTCAAGGGCCTGAAGCTGATCGTGCCGCACGCCTGAGCCCGTTGCATTCCTTTCACTGTTCCATAACCGCATTACCCGGGAGTTGTCATGTTGGAAGCCTATCGCCACCACGTAGCCGAGCGCGCCGCGCTTGGCATCCCGCCGCTGCCGCTGACCGCCCAGCAGACGGCAGACGTCATTGAACTGTTGAAGAACCCGCCGGCGGGCGAGGCCGAGTTCCTGCTCGACCTGCTGACCCACCGTGTGCCGGCCGGCGTGGACGACGCCGCCAAGGTCAAGGCCTCGTACCTGGCCGCGATCGCGCTGGGCAGCGAGCAGAACCCGCTGATCAGCCGCGAGCGCGCCACCGAGCTGCTGGGCACCATGCTGGGCGGTTACAACGTGGCCCCGCTGGTGCAGCTGCTGGACGACGCCAGCGTCGGCACCATCGCCGCCGACGGCTTGAAGAACACCCTGCTGGTGTTCGATGCGTTCCACGACGTGCAGGACAAGGCCAAGGCCGGCAACGCCAATGCCCAGGCCGTGCTGCAGAGCTGGGCCGACGCCGAGTGGTTCACCAGCAAGCCGGAAGTGCCGCAGAGCCTGACCATCACCGTGTTCAAGGTGCCGGGCGAAACCAACACCGACGACCTGTCGCCGGCGCCGGACGCCACCACCCGTCCTGACATTCCGATGCACGCCCTGGCGATGCTGAAGAACAAGCGCGATGACGCGCCGTTCACCCCGGAAGAAGACGGCAAGCGCGGTCCAATCCAGCAGATCCTGTCGCTGAAGGACAAGGGCCACCTGGTCGCCTACGTGGGCGACGTGGTCGGTACCGGTTCCTCGCGCAAGTCGGCCACCAACAGCGTGCTGTGGTGGACCGGCGATGACATTCCGTACATCCCGAACAAGCGCGCCGGTGGCGTGTGCCTGGGCGGCAAGATCGCCCCGATCTTCTACAACACCATGGAAGACGCCGGCGCGCTGCCGATCGAGCTGGATGTCTCGAAGATGGAGCATGGCGACGTTGTCGAACTGCGTCCGTACGACGGCAAGGCACTGAAGAACGGCGAAGTGATCGCCGAGTTCGAGGTGAAGTCCGAGGTGCTGTTCGACGAAGTGCGCGCCGGTGGCCGCATTCCGCTGATCGTGGGCCGTGGCCTGACCGGCAAGGCGCGTGAAGCGCTGGGCCTGGCCCCGACCACCCTGTTCCGCCTGCCGGTGCAGCCGGCCGACACCGGCAAGGGCTTCTCGCTGGCGCAGAAGATGGTCGGCCGCGCCTGCGGTCTGCCGGAAGGCCAGGGCATGCGCCCGGGCACCTACTGCGAACCGAAGATGACCTCGGTGGGCTCGCAGGACACCACCGGCCCGATGACCCGCGACGAGCTGAAGGACCTGGCCTGCCTGGGCTTCTCGGCCGACCTGGTGATGCAGTCGTTCTGCCACACCGCCGCGTACCCGAAGCCGGTGGACGTGAAGACCCACCACACCCTGCCGGAGTTCATCTCCACCCGCGGTGGCATCTCGCTGCGTCCGGGCGACGGCGTGATCCACAGCTGGCTCAACCGCATGCTGCTGCCGGACACCGTCGGCACCGGCGGTGACTCGCACACCCGTTTCCCGGTGGGCATTTCGTTCCCGGCCGGCTCGGGTCTGGTGGCCTTCGCCGCCGCTACCGGCGTGATGCCGCTGGACATGCCGGAATCGGTGCTGGTGCGCTTCAAGGGCCAGATGCAGCCGGGCGTGACCCTGCGTGACCTGGTCAATGCGATTCCGCTGTACGCGATCAAGTCGGGCCTGCTGACGGTTGCCAAGGCTGGCAAGAAGAACATCTTCTCCGGCCGCATCCTGGAAATCGAAGGCCTGCCGGAGCTGAAGGTCGAGCAGGCATTCGAGCTCTCTGACGCCTCGGCCGAACGTTCGGCCGCCGGTTGCTCGGTGCGCCTGAACAAGGAACCGATCATCGAGTACCTGACCAGCAACATCACCCTGCTGAAGTGGATGATTGCCGAGGGTTACCAGGATCCGCGTTCGCTGCAGCGTCGCATCGAGAAGATGGAAGCCTGGCTGGCCAATCCGCAGCTGCTGGAGCCGGATGCCGACGCCGAGTACGCCGCCGTCATCGAGATCGACCTGGCCGACATCCACGAGCCGATCGTGGCCTGCCCGAATGATCCGGACGACGTGAAGACCCTGTCCGAAGTGGCCGGCGCCAAGATCGACGAAGTGTTCATCGGTTCGTGCATGACCAACATCGGTCACTTCCGTGCGGCCGCCAAGCTGCTGGAAGGCAAGCGTGACCTGCCGACCCGTCTGTGGGTGGCCCCGCCGACCAAGATGGACGCCTCCGAGCTGACCAAGGAAGGCGTGTACGGCACCTTCGGTGCGACCGGCGCGCGCATGGAAATGCCGGGCTGCTCGCTGTGCATGGGCAACCAGGCGCAGATCCGCGAAGGCTCCACCGCGATGTCGACCTCGACCCGCAACTTCCCGAACCGCCTGGGCCGCAACACCAACGTGTACCTGGGTTCGGCCGAGCTGGCCGCGATCTGCTCGCGTCTGGGCCGCATCCCGACCAAGGAAGAGTACATGGCCGATGTCGGCGTGATCGCCGCCAGCGGCAGCGAGATCTATCGCTACATGAACTTCGACCAGATCGAGGAATACCAGGACGTGGCGAATACGGTCGCCGCCTGATGCGTTGAAACGAAAACCCCCGGCGAAAGCCGGGGGTTTTTTTCATGCGCGGCGGAGCGTGCGTCCGTCGCTACTGGCCGCGTGCCAGCCCCAGCAGGCGCTCGGCGATCCGCTCCAGCGGCACCTGTTCCTCGGCCGCGCCGAGCTTGAACGCGGCACCGGGCATGCCCCAGACCACACTGGTGGCTTCATCCTGCACCAGCGTCGGAGCGCCTGCCTGGCGCATTTCCAGCAGGCCGCGCGCGCCGTCATCGCCCATGCCGGTAAGGATGGCGCCGATGGCATTGCCGCCGGCACTCTGGGCCACCGAACGGAACAGCACATCGACCGCAGGCTTGTGCCGGTTCACGGCGGGGCCGTCATCGACGCGGCAACGCCAGCGTGCGCCATCGCGGATGATCCGCAGGTGCCTGCCGCCCGGCGGCAGATAGGCATGGCCGGGCAGTACGGCTTCGCCGTCGCTGGCCTCGCGCACGGCCATCGCCGAATGCCGGTCCAGGCGTTCGGCGAAGGCGCTGCTGAAGCTGGCCGGCAGGTGCTGGGTCATCACCACCGCCGGTGCATCGGCAGGCAGGCCTTCCAGCACCACGCGCAGGGCTTCGGTGCCACCGGCTGACGAACCGATCGCGATCAGGCGGTCGGTGGTGCGGAACTGTGGTGCCACCGGGCGCGATGCCGGTGCCGTATCCAGGGTGAGTTTCGGTGCTGCGGGCCGCAGCAGCGGCCGCACCCGCGAGCGTGCGGCCATCTTCACCTTGCCGATGATTTCTTCGGCATAGCCCTGCAGTCCGCGCGCCACATCGAGCTTCGGCTTGGAAACGAAATCCACGGCACCCAGTGCCAGCGCCTGCAGGGTCGTGTCGGCCCCCCGCTCGGTCAGCGAAGAAATCATCACCACCGGCAAGGGATGCAGGCGCATCAGGTTCTCCAGGAAGGCCAGCCCGTCCATGCGCGGCATTTCCACGTCCAGGGTGATCACGTCCGGAGCGAGGCGCTTGATCTTCTCGCGTGCCAGCAGCGGATCGGCGGCGGTGCCGACCACGTCGATGGCCGGATCGCTGGAGAGGATCTCGGTCAGCATCTGCCGCACGACGGCGGAGTCGTCCACGATCAGCACCCGGCAGGGGGCGTTGCCGGTCAGGATCATTCGAACAGCTCCACGCCACCGGTGACCGGGGCCCTGGACAGACGGGCACGCACTGCCGATTCGGCGGCGGCCACTTCGGCTTCGTGGGCATGCGGCAGGCGCTGCACGACCACGCGGCCGGTATCGGCAAAGAACCAGATCTTGCGTGGATGGATGCCACACAGATCTTCGGCGATGATCGGAATGTGCTCGGCCTGCAGGTACTGGCGCACGAACTCGGCGTTGCGGGTGCCCACGGGATTGCTGGTGAAGCCCTTGAGCACGTTGGCGCCGCCGAACACCTTGGCTTCCAGGCGCTTGCGGTGCGCACCGCGCTTGAGCATGTCGTTGATGAGCAGCTCCATCGCGTAGCTGCCGTAGCGTGCGGGCGCGCCGTCGCCGGCATTGCCTTCCGGCAGCAGGAAGTGGTTCATGCCGCCTATCTTCAGCACCGGATCGCGCAGGCAGGCAGCCACGCAGGAGCCCAGCGTGGTGGTCAGCGCAGTGGTGTCGTCCACTACCAGGTACTGGGTCGGCAACAGCTTGGCGGCGAGGGTCTGGAAGCGCGCGTCCTGGTAGCGCATCACCTCGTCGGTGCGCAGCGAGGCGTTCATGCCCCGGCCCCCTGCGCGCGGCGGTACAGGGTGCGGCCACAGGGCTGGATCAGATCGGCCGCGTGCAGGTAGTTCTCCGAGTGGCCGGTATAGAGCAGTCCATCATCGGTGAGATGCTGCACCAGCCGGCCGAGGATGGCGCGCTGGGTCGGCTTGTCGAAATAGATCATCACGTTGCGGCAGAACAGCGCATCGAACGGGCCGCCGACGTCGTAGCGCGGGGCGAGAAGATTCAGCGGGCGGAACTCGATCAGTTCGCGCAGTGCGGGCAGCACCCGGCACTGGCCTTCGTTGGGGCCGCTGCCGCGCTGGAAGTACCGGCGGCGGAGCTCCGGATCGAGGCTGGCGACGCGGTCGATGGCGTAGACGCCACGACCTGCGGTGGCCAGTACCTGTGTGTCGACATCCGTGGCGATGATGCGGACCGGCGGCTTCAGGCTGCCGAACGCCTCGCACGCGGTGATCGCCATGGAGTAGGGTTCCTCACCGGTGGACGCGGCGCAGGACCACAGCAGCAGCGGGGCGTGGGCGGAGCGCTGCCGCAGTTCCTCGCGCAGCTTGTCGAAATGGTGGGGCTCGCGGAAGAAGGAGGTGAGGTTGGTGGTCAGGGCATTGGTGAACGCCTGCCATTCGTCACCGCCTTCCTGTTCCAGATGGTCCAGGTACTGCTGGAAGCTGCGCATGCCGAGTGTGCGCAGGCGACGCGACAGGCGGCCATAGACCATGTCGCGCTTGGCGGGCGCGAGGGCGATGCCTACCCGCTGGTAGATGAGGTCGCAGACACGGCGGAAATCGCGGTCGGCGAACTCGAACTCGCGCGGGCCGGTGACGATGGGGCTGGGACTATGCACGGGGGACGTGTCCATCGGCGTGGGCGGTGGCCGCAGCCACCGCGGGTTCTCAGAATTCCTGCCAGTCGCTGGTGACGACGGGGGAGGCGTGGGAGCGGCGGACCGGTGCGGCCAGCGCATGCGCGCGTGCCGTGTCGGCGGTCACCGACGGCTCCACCCGCGCGGCCACGGCCTTCACTGCGGCCGCCACATCGTTGTCGAGGCGGAAAATCGCCACGGCATCGGCCAGCTGCGCGGCCTGTTCCTCCATGGCCCGTGCAGCGGCGGTGGCTTCCTCCACCAGCGCGGCATTCTGCTGGGTGGTCTCGTCCATCTGCACCACGGTCTGGTTGACCTGTTCGATGCCCGCACTCTGTTCCTGCGAGGCCGCGGAGATCTCGGCCATGATGTCGGTCACGCGCTGCACCGAGGCGACGATCTCGCCCATGGTGGCGCCGGCCTTGTGCACCAGTGCAGAACCATCGGCGACCTTGCCCA